>Ga0209281_1000007_pt1 | contig 938265 bp, 782 predicted proteins | sample MedtruBG_FD_187514 | JGI IMG/M metagenome (GOLD analysis project Ga0209281, IMG submission 187514) | Root nodule microbial communities of legume samples collected from California, USA - Medicago truncatula BG (SPAdes) (version 2) | ecosystem: Host-associated > Plants > Roots > Nodule | place... | reverse complement strand
GCTTGTGCCATGACGCGATAGACGCGTTTGGCATTGACCCTCGGGGCGCCCCGTGCCGCACGCTGGCGGTTCACCAAGGCACAGGCACGTCGGTAGCCATAGCTGGGCAAGTCGGCAATTTGCTGGCGCAGTTCGGCGAGCAGCCCGGCATCGTCGCTGGGTGTGCGATGGCTGCGGCCATCGGTCCAGTCTTCACCGCGCCCAAGCAGGTCGCGCACATGCGAGCGCGCCAGCCCCATCGTCCGGCAAACCGTCTTCACTGGTCGTCCCCGGGTAACAAGGGCGAGCGCGCAATCCACTTTTTTTCTGCGGCGTACTCCACGGCTTCCTTGAGGATTTCGTTCTCCAAGGTTTTCTTGCCGAGCACGCGCTGCAGCTTGGCGATTTCCGCGCGGGCAGCCGCCAGTTCAGATGCGGGCACGACTGCCTCGCCAGCGGAGACGGCGGTCAAAGCCCCCTGGCGTTCGAGCTTGCGCCACTGGAACAGCAGTCCAGCCGAAACGCCTTCCTGCCGAGCGACCAATGACACGCTCATGCCTGGTTCGTAGGTTCGGCGCACCAGCGCCGCCTTCTCTGCGAGAGACCAGCGCCTGCGGCGCTGGTCCTTCACGACTACCTCTACTGACTCCGTATGCCTAGTCATATGCACAGTCCTGTTCCTATCTTCAAAGATAAGCGATAGGACGGGGCCGGGGAATCAGGGGGCTATCTCAGCCTGGAGTCGGGTCGCAGCCTCAATGACAAAACCATTCGGCAAAGAAGCTGGGATGGCAATTACACGGACAGGCTGGTGGACGAGCGCGGCAACACCCGCACCACCTATTGGGACTACAACCGGCGTCCGTTGAGGATTCGCCACTCTGATGGCAGCGAGGAAAGCTACACCTACGATCCCGTGCATGGCGAAACCACCAGCCATACCAATGAACTGGGTACCGTCACCGCCTGGCGGCATGACAGCAAGGGGCGTGCGTTACAGCGCATCGAAGCCCAGGGCACTGCGCTGGAGCGCATCACGGCATGGGAGTACGACGAGCAGGGGCAAATCGTCCGGCAGACCCTGGGCACAGGCGCCCAGGCCAGCGTCACCACCTATACCTACGACGGCAACGGCAACCGCAAAACGGCCACGGACGCGGAAGGCGGCGTTTGGAGCTACACGCACACCGTCACCGGGCAGATTGCAAGTGTCACCAACCCGTTGGGCCACACCACACGCCATGAATACGACAGCCATGGCAATCGCATCAAGACCGTCTATCCCTCGGGCCTGACATCATCGGCACGCTTCGATGCGTTAGGCAACGAAACCCAGAGCATGGATGGCGAGGGCCATGCCACCGTCGCTACCTATGACCGCCAAAGCCGCCTGGTCACCGCCACCAACGCCTTGGGCCACGCCTACCGCTATGAATACAACACCTATGGCGACATCGTTTCGCAGAACACGCCTACCGGTAATCGTCACGAACTGGACTATGACAGCCTGGGCCGCGTCGCCAGCTACAAGAACCCTGCAGGCGACAGCTCCCAGTACGAATACGGCGCACTGGGCACTCCGCAGGCCAACCTGCTGCAAGCCATCAACTACCCAGGCGGCCTTGCCGAGCTGGGCCAGTATGACCAGCGGGGGCGTCGCACCTCCATCATCCGCAAGGCACGCAACGGCGAAAGCCTGACCCTGCACTACAGCCTTGACAGTGCAGGACAGACAGCCGCCATCACCAGCCCGAGCGGCAAGACAACCATCTATGAGCACGACGCACTGGGCCGCGTCGCTAAGTCCATCGACGCGAACGGCCAAGCCACCCAGATGGCCTACAACCTGCTGCATCAGATCACCCGCGTCACCGATGCCAACGGCAACGTGCATACCCGGCAATACGACCGGTTGGGCCGCCTGACCGAGGAAATGCGCCCGGAAGGTGGCAAAACCACCTATGCATACGATGCCGCGGGCTTTCTGATCAAGAAAACCAACGCGGCAGGAGATGTCAGCAGCTACACCTACAACAGCGATGGCCTGTTGACTCTGCTCACCCGCACCAGCCCGCAGGCCGGGCAACCGGGCTTGAGCAGCAGCATCACCTACCGCTATGACAAGGCTGGCCGCCTTGCCGGCTACGAACAAAAGGATGGCAGTGCCAGGCTCATCAGCCAAGCTGATTACAGCCGTGACGCCCTGGGCCGCATCAGCCAGGAGCAACTGATCTATGGCGACGGCGCCAACCGCGTCACCGCCACCCTGGCCCAGGGCTGGGATGCCGATGGCCGCAAAACCAGCCAGGGCTATCCCGACAGCAGCGCCGCCGCCTTCAGCTACGACAAGGGCCACCTGAAGGAGGCCACTCAACCCGGCAGTACCGACAAGATCACATGGGCCGACTACCAGTGGATGCTGCCCACCAAGGTCCAGTACCCGGGCGCCAGCAGAAGCATTGCCTACGACGGCTTCTACAGAATCCAGGGCATCCAGGTCCAGGCAGCCTCCAGCACCAATCTCCTGACGCTAGGCTACCAATACGACGCCGAAAGCAGCATCACACGCAAGACGCTGCAACTGGGCAGCGATGTCAACGGTAGTGTGGATTATGCCTACGACGCACTGGACCGCCTGACCCAGGCGCGCCCCAGCACCAGCCTGGCTGGCCTGGGCCTGCCCCAGGAGCAATACGGCTACGACGCCGTTCACAACCGCATCAGCAGCCTGCACCAGCCCGGTGAATGGCAATACGCCAGCGGCAACCGCTTGACTCAGCGAGGCCTGGGTACTGACCTCGTGCACTATGACTACACCGCCACAGGTCACATTCAGAGCGCCACGCGCAATGGCAGCGTCACCACCCACCTCTATGACGCCACAGAGCGCAGGGTCGCCGTGGAACAGGATGGGCAACTCATCGCGCGCTACCAGTACGACCCGTTTGGTCGGCGCATCAGCAAGACGTTGGGGGCGGGGCAGACCACGTGGTTTATCTACAGCGAGGAAGGACTGCTCGCAGAGTTAGATGCTGTGGGTAATACGATTAAAACCTATGGCTGGCAGCCTGATGCTGAGTGGGGTACTGAGCCGCTATGGCAAGCCGATCACGCCAGCGGCCAGAACTCCAGCAGCAGGACCTATCACTACCTGCACAACGACCACCTGAGCCTGCCTCAGGCAGCCAGCGATGCAACGGGCAGTTCATCCTGGCAGGCGTTGAGCGAGAGCTTTGGGCACACGCTGGAGCGCAGCGGCAACCGTACGCGGATGAATCTGCGGTTTGCAGGGCAATATTTTGATGAAGAGACGGGAACGAATTATAACTATCAACGTGACTATAGTCCTGGATTGGGGCGGTATTTGCAGAATGATCCGATTGGGTTGGATGGTGGGGTAAATATATTTGTATATGTTGAGGCTAATCCTCTTAAATATTTTGATTTTAATGGTCTTGGAAAGGGAGAAAGAGGATATGGTAGAGGGCCAAATTCTACAGATAATCCTGGAAAGCATTGGAAAGACGATCCAAAGAAACCTGGTTGGGGTTGGCAGAAAGATCCTCAATCAGGAAAGCCTACATATAAAAAAAGGCCTCCATGGTTGCCGCCTATTAAAGGATTGGGTCCGTTGTTTTGTCCTCTTTGTGAGTATATGCCGCCGCCAGAGCCTCCGGTAGGTCCGGAGTTGTGTTGATATTCTATTGGGTATGTTTATGAATAGAGATAAACAAAAGAAGGCTATGAGAAAAAGATATTTGGCCAGAATTAATTTAGAGGCTGCATGTAATGCTCAAGATTCTGGGTGTCTAGACAATGTAATTGAATTGTACGCTTTGGCCGCAAAATTCGGATCTGTAGAGGCTATGGTTAATTTGGGCAATTTGTATAGTGATTCGCGTGGAAAAAAAAGAAATTTACTCGCAAAAAAATTATATAAAGATGCTTATAAAAAAGGCTGTGCTTACGGCGCAACAGCTCTTGGGTGTCAATATAGAATTGAGGGTGATTTGAATGCCGCTAGAATATGGTTTAAGCGCGCTTTGAAATATGGGGATTTGTGGGCTGGTGATTATCTGGTTGAAATATCTCCTCCCATTTCATCGAATTCATTTAAATGAATTTTGATTCATTGTGATTTGAAAATAATCTATGGGAACGGATGAGCTGCTCTGTTCTCGAAAAAATAGTGCAATAGAATTCATTGCGTGTATAAGATGGCCCGATTTTCTGACGCCTTAGCATGCCTCAGAGGGCAGCGATGCAACGATAGTTCCATTTTTGCAGGCCTTGAGCGAGAGCTTTGGGCACACGCTGGAGCGCAGCGGCAACCGTACGCGGATGAACCTGCGGTTCGCGGGGCAGTATTTTGATGAAGAGACGGGGACGCATTACAACCAGCAGCGGGACTATGCTCCAGGCTTGGGGCGCTACGTTCAGCGTGATCCGATCGGGCTGAGCGGTGGGATCAATGTGTATGGATATGGCTATGGCAATCCGTTGGCTTATGCTGATCCGGATGGACTTGTTCCTACGGTGCTCCTGAGTTGTGCGACTCCGCAGTTTGGTCCATTGTGCTTGGCTGTAGGTGTGGCGATTGTCAATGCATGTAAGACTACTTGGGATGCCACAAAAGATTGGACGTTTTCGGATGGGGGTGGTGATGATGGTGACTATGAGAAACGGCCGCCAAATTCTAAACCTATTGATCAAACGGAATGGTCTGAAAATCATAATGAAATAAAAGGCGGCAGCGGTGCTGGGCCTGCTGATAATGTACGAATTACTCCATCGGGTGAAGTATGGGTTCAGCGACCGGGCGGGCGCTGGGAGAACACCGGAAATGCGAGCGATATGATTGGGGGCGATAGTGCTGAGGGTAAGAGAGGTAGAGATCGTGGGCCACCATGGAAGAGAAGGCGCTAATAGATTGATATACGCAGTGAGATTGTCTGTTTGGCGTGGATAAGAAAATGGAGTCTGAGAATGTCATATATTTATAGTGTAAGAATATTGATTAATCATCCCTTTTTAAGAGTTGAAGAAATAACTGAGAATATGGGAGTTGAGCCTAATTTCTCATGGAATTTTAATGATGAAGGAAAAATTGAAACCATGTGGTCTCTTGTGACCTGGACCGAGCGTGAAAGATCTTTTTTCCGTGAAATAGGTATGGTTGTGAATTGGCTGGAGGAGCGATCTACATTTATAAAAGAAATAAATGCTAGAGGAGGATCTTTAATGCTGATTGTCCAGCTTTCAGGGAAAGAAAATATCGGCGATGAATTGAGCTTAAAGACAATGATCCGTGTTGCAGAGTTGGGTGCAAGTATAGGTGTCGAAGTTTTTCCAAATCTTCAGCGTCATGACTAGATGTCAAATTTTTCGTTCGATATTTCTTATGGGAATTTTCTTTTCCTGAAGTTTTAGGTCGATTGCATATGGCGACAGTAAAAATGGGCTAGGCAGTGCTGCCGCTGACATCTGCGACGTCGCAGAACGTAGAGTGACGGTGGAGCAGGGCTGGGCAGTCATCGCAGTGCCTTTGGCCGGTGCATCAGCAAGACGCTGGGTGTGGCGCAGAATGGTCGTGGTTCGTATATGACCCCCAAGAACTGCTGGCAGAGCTGGATGCGAATGGGAAAAGTACCAAGACCTATGGCTGGCAGTCCAGCACGGATTGGGGCACGGAACCGCTATGGCAAGCCGACCATGCCAGCGCCCAGAACTCCAGCAGCAGGATCTACCACTACCTGCACAACGACCACCTGAGCACGCCGCAGGTGGCCAGCGATGCGACAGGGCGCTCAATGTGGCAGGCCATGAGCGAGAGCTTTGGGCACACGCTTTAGCGCAGCGGCAACCGCACGCGGATGAACATGCGGTTTGCGAGGCAATATTTTGATGAAGAGACGGGGGCGCATTACAACTACTATCGGGACTATGCCCTTGGCTTGGGGCGCTACGTTCAGTGTGATCCGATAGGGTTGTGCGGTGGGATCAATGTATATGGGTATGGCTATAGCAATCCGTTAGCGTATTCTGATCCGAGTGGGCTTGTTCCTATTGTTCTGACGCTTTTTGTCACCAGTCCGCAGGCGGCTATGGAATGTGCCGCACTGGCATGGGGTGCTGCAACTGCTGCCGCCAATACCTGCTCGAATGCTGTAAGTGCGATAAATGATTGGATGTTTTCGGATGGAGGGGGCGATGAAGGAAATAAATTTCCCGACCGTGATCGTCCTCGAGACACAAAACACGGAACACCAATGCCTGATCCGGAGGCTGAGGGTAATCCACATACAAAAGATGGTCGTCGTGGCAGGTACGACCAAACTCGTGAATTTGATAGCAATGGGAAACCGTTTAGAGACATAGATTTTACCGATCATGGGCACGGTCATCCGAATCCGCATCAGCATGAATATGAACAGAATCCCACGGGTAGAACCCTAAGTTGTGGCAAAAATCATAAACCAGTTTACTGAAAGATTTTGATGGAAAGTACGCTAAATGATTTCCCTATCACTGGAGAAGCATGTTGCAAAGTTATCTCTAAAGGATCTCATCCTTCTGAAATTTGGACGCTTAAAGACATTGAAACTATGTCAAATAGTGATGCTGGAAAACTGGCCTTTCTATGGCAAGAAACAAGAGGGAAGTCAATGGAGATTAGTACAAAGGAATTGTGCGATGCTTTGATTTTTGCATCACAAGTTATTTGTTTGGATATAACTTCAACTGAAAAGTCTTCTAAGCAATTGCTTATAGATGATGGTGAGTTAATAGAGTGGGATAATATTTAATGCAATGATGCTAAGGATTCATATAGAGATCTAATGGCAAGCCGACCCTGCCAGCGGCCAGAACTCCAGCAGCAGAACCTACCACTACCTGCACAACGACCACCTGAGCCCCCCTCAGGTGGCCAGCGATGCAACGGGCCGTTCATCCTGGCAGGCGTTGAGCGAGAGCTTTGGACACACGCTTGAGCTCAGCGGCAAACGCACGCGGATGAATCTGCGGTTCGCGGGGCAATATTTTGATGAAGAGACGGGGGCGTATTACAACCAGCAGCGGGACTATGTCTCAAATGTTGGTAATTTCATTTTTCAACTAGAAAATAAAGGTGGAAGATTGGATTGTGTGATATGGACAGTTGTGACTACGTGGTCTATATCATGTGCATTGACAAGCGCTTTGATTCATGAGTGATTGGTTGCTCAAAAGAGTATTCGTACGGTTACACATTGGGGTCAATAGTTCCTATTGAGGAAGTTCTTGGAGAAACTGGATCATGGCAGGCGGGCCTGAACTTGGCTATCCTATGACCAGTGCTGTCACATCGCAAGTATCTGCAGCTTCTTTAAGTTGGCCTGCTGGTTGGGTGTTTGTAAAAGGATTGATATGCAGAGAATTCTCCGATAAAATGAAAAAGAGATTGTTGGAATATGGACTATTTAATATACGTAGTGATTTTTTCTGGGGTCGCAATTGATTTGCTATCTTGTTTTTTGAATATAAGGAGGGTGATATATGGTCGCGGCGCCTCCGGTTTGATAGGTGTTTCTCTAATATTGTGTTACTTTTTTCCACTTATTTACATTAAAAATCCTATAGTCACGAAATATTATTTTTTGGATTTTTTGATTCTATTTTTCGTACATATATTTCTTGTTATTATTATTCCAAGGATTTATAAAAGCCACAAGGTTCGTTAGATTGATTGTGCATGCTGTAACGTCGAATAATTCCAGTGAATAAAAAAGATTCTGTGGATCAGCATCCTCTCTGGGACATTTTTCTGACCGATCCACGCGTCATTTTCCTCTGCGCCTCAAAGTGCATTGATATGGTTTTTGACGATATGGACGTCTGCTTGTTTCTGGAGGGGGATTGCATGTTCTCCCCATGCAGGACTTTGGCGGGGATGGCGTGGTGAGTTCTGGCGTCGGTTTGTGGGTAATCTTTGTGTTGCCAGACAGTGGCCTGCGCCTTTAAGTGCTGTGCCGCCGGGTGACGATGACATGCTGCGCGCCCGCTTTGCCCGCCCCCAAAGCCGCGCTCCCCACACAGCTACAGTACAAACCCTAGAATCCCCCGACGACTGCGCCACGCCGCGTTCGCTGTTGCGCCGGCCCACAAGCTGGCCCCAAGAGAGAGCCAAGTCCTCCGATCCCGAAGTCTTGCAGAACGATCTGCCGCTGCACGCTCATCCGTTGCCGTGGCATCCACCGCGCCGTCCTGCTGTTCGATCCCTGGAAAAAAACCATGACTACGCTTGACCAAGCGCAGCCGGGCATGGCCCCTGCTGTTGCGACCGCACGTCCTCTCAACCGACAGGACTACAAGACCCTGGGCCTGTCGGCTCTGGGCGGCACCCTGGAGTTCTACGACTTCGTCGTTTTCGTTTTCTTCGCCAATGTCATCGGCAAGCTGTTCTTCCCGGCCGAGATGCCGGACTGGCTGCGCCAGCTGCAGACGCTGGGCATTTTTGCGGCGGGCTACCTGGCCCGTCCCATCGGCGGCATTCTGATTGCGCACTTTGGCGACATCCTGGGCCGCAAGAAGATGTTCACGCTGTCCATCTTCCTGATGGCCGTGCCCACGCTGGTGATCGGCCTGCTGCCCACCTACGCCTCCATCGGCATTGCCGCGCCAATTTTGCTGCTGGCCATGCGCGTGCTGCAGGGCGCCGCCATTGGTGGCGAGATGCCGGGCGCCTGGGTCTTCGTGGCCGAGCATGCGCCTGCGCGCCACTATGGCTTTGCCATCGGCTCGCTGACTTCGGGCATCACGGGCGGCATTTTCCTGGGCTCCATCATCGGTGTCTGGCTCAACAGCACCTACAGCGCCGAGGAGATCCACGACTGGGCCTGGCGCATGCCCTTCATCCTGGGCGGCGTGTTTGGCCTGGTATCGGTCTACCTGCGCAAGTTCCTGCACGAGACGCCCATCTTCCAGGAGTTGATGGCACGCAAGCAGGCCGACCGCGAACTGCCGCTCAAGACCATCGTGCGCGACCACCGCCAGGCCTGCGTGCTGGTGGCGCTGATGACCTGGGTGCTGTCCACGGCCATCGTGGTGGTGGTGCTGTTCACGCCGGCCTATCTGCAGAAGGTCTTCCACATCGATGCGGCCCTGGCCATGAAGGCCAATGCCGTGGCCACGGTGACGCTGACGCTGGGCTGCGTGTTCTGGGGCTGGCTGTCCGACAAGATGGGCACGCGTGTGGCCATGGTCACAGGCTGGCTGGGTATGACGGTCACGGCCTATGCGTTCTATCTGAACCTGCCGGGCACGGCGTCATCGCTGGTGTGGAGCTACGCGCTGGTGGGCTTTTTTGTGGGCAGCATTGCGCTGCTGCCGGTGGTGGGTGTGCGCGCCTTCCCAGCCGAGGTGCGTTTCACGGGCCTGTCCTTTGCCTACAACATGGCCTATGCGGTGTTCGGCGGCATGACGCCCATGCTGGTGTCCGTGTGGCAGCAGGTGGATGTGATGGCGCCGGCCCACTATGTGGCGGCCATGGGCATCCTGGGCGCGGCCATCGGCTTCTGGCCCCTGGCCTGCCGTGGTTGGCAACCCAGGCGCGGCTGAGCTTGGCAGGGAATGAAGGGCAGCATGGCTGCCCTTTTTCTTGGGCGCCGCATGGATCGCTGACAATCCTTTCATGAGCACCACGCGACAAGAACTCCTGGCCCACTTCGACGGATTGCTGCAGCCCGAGCGCTTCAAGGACTACGGTCCCAACGGCCTGCAGGTGGAGGGGCGCGGCGAGATCCGCCGCATCGTCAGCGGGGTGACGGCCAGCCGCGCGCTGATCGAGGCGGCCATCGAGGCGCAGGCCGATGCCATCTTCGTGCACCACGGCCTGTTCTGGCGCGGCATGGATGGCCGCATCACGGGCTGGCTCAAGGAGCGCATCCGCCTGCTGCTGGCCCACGACATCAATCTCTTTGCCTACCACCTGCCGCTGGATGCCCATCCGCAGTGGGGCAACAACGCGCAGCTGGGCCTGCAACTGGGGCTTGAGGGCCAGGCAACGTTTGGCGAGCAGAACCTGGGCTGGATGGCTGCGGCGGAGTTTGCCGACGCGGCGGCGCTGGGCAGGCATGTGGAGCAGGCGCTGGGGCGCACGCCTGTCTGCGTGGGGGGAGGGCGCCCCATTCACCCCATTCGCCGCATTGCATGGTGCACGGGCGGCGCGCAAGGTTTCTTCGAGGCCGCGATTGCCGCTGGGGCGGATGCCTTCATCACGGGCGAGATTTCCGAGCCGCAGGCGCACCTGGCCCGGGAAACGGGCGTGGCCTTTCTGGCGGCAGGCCACCATGCCACGGAGCGCTATGGTGCGCCGGCCCTGGCGGGGCAGGTGGCATTGGAGCTGGGGCTGGAGCACCGTTTCATCGAGATCGACAATCCGGCCTGATGCTGGCCTGTTAGTGGCCCACTATTGGCCCGCCCAGGGGGCGAGGCCTTTTGCTGCAAGCGCGGCGCGAATGACCGGCTTGCCTGATCCGTATACCGAAAATGCCTGATTCCACACACCCCCAAGCCGCGATTGCCATCACCCAGGGCGACTCTGCAGGCGTAGGGCCCGAGACCATCGCTAAGGCATTCATGGAAGTGCCCGAGGTCATGCGCGGCTGCTTCGTCGTCGGCGAGTTGCAGACGCTGCGCCGGGCAGCCGCCGTGGCGGCGCGTGCGCGCGATGGCGACAACGCCATTCCCATGCCCGTGGCTGTCATCGAGTCGGCTGAGCAACTAAAGCAGGTGCCGCCGAACTGCATTCCCTTGCTGGAGCTGCCCGGGCTGCCCGGTCCTGCGCCCTGGGGCCAGGTGAGCGCCAGCGCCGGTGACGCGGCTGCGCGCTGCGTGGTCTGGGCCGCGCGGGCTGCCTTGCGAGGCGAAATCGCGGCTCTGGTCACGGCGCCCCTGCACAAGGAGGCGCTGCATGCTGCGGGCGTGGACTTTCCTGGTCATACCGAGCTGCTGCAGTTCGAGGCTGCGCAGCATGCGGGTGTGGGCCTGGACCGCATGCCGGTGCGCATGATGCTGGCCAATGATGAGTTGCGGACGGTGTTGGTCAGCATCCATACCTCGCTGCGCAAGGCGATCGATGCGGTAACGAAGGACAACCTGCTGCAGACCTTGCGCATCACGCATGAGGCCCTGTCGCGCAGTCTGGGCCGCCCGCCGCGGATCGGTGTGGCAGGGCTGAACCCGCATGCGGGCGAGGGCGGCCTGTTCGGCAGCGAGGAGGTCGAGATCATTGCCCCGGCCATCGCCCAGGCGCGCGCCGAGGGCCTGGGCGCCCATGGACCTTTTGCGCCCGATACGGTGTTCATGCGTGCCCGCAATGCGCCTGGCCACCCCGGTGAGTTCGACGTGGTGCTGGCCATGTACCACGACCAGGGACTGATTCCCGTGAAGTACCTGGGCGTGGAAAAGGGCGTGAATGTCACATTGGGGCTGCCGCTGGTGCGCACCAGTCCGGACCACGGCACGGCTTTTGATATTGCAGGGCAGGGCTTTGCAGAGGCGAGCAGCCTGATTGAGTCCGTGCGAATGGCGCGCAAATTGGCGGCTTGAATGGCTAGCCCAAGCACCGGGAATCTGCAGTAATGGAAAACGCCCGTGGCAACCATGCCACGGGCGTTTTGATTTGCGTCAAAACACGGATTTCAGCGCTTGAGGCTGTCGCGAATCTCGCGCAGCAGCACGATGTCTTCAGGTGTGACGGGGGCCGGCGCGGGGGCGGCCGGGGCCTCGCGGCGCAGGCGGTTGATCTGCTTGACCATCATGAAAATGATGAAGGCCAGGATGATGAAATTCACCGCCACCGTGATGAAGTTCCCATAGGCAAATACGGGGACGCCGGCCTTCTTGAGGGCATCGAGCGTCATCGCTGTTCCGGGGGGCACGCTGCCCAGCACGACGAACAGATTGGAGAAGTCCAGCTTGCCGAAAACCAGGCCAACGACCGGCATGATCAGGTCGTTTACCACGGAATCAACGATTTTGCCAAACGCTCCGCCGATGATGACGCCCACGGCGAGATCTACCACGTTTCCCTTAACTGCGAACTCACGAAATTCCTGCATCATGCCCATGGCTGGCTCCATCTGGAAAGAGTTTGAGATAGCGCAGTATTGCGCGGCTTTGGAGCCTGTCAATGTCGGAGTCGGTATGGAATAACCATACTCGCCCCGCTACAATTTATTGTTGACCCCAACTCAAGCGACGTAGTTCGAGGAACCCCATGAGTGACACTCCAATCGACTCCAGCAAGCGGACGTGGATCATCACGTCGGCGTGTGCTGGCGCGGTGGGCGGCGTGGCGACAGCCGTCCCGTTCGTGAGCACCTTCCAGCCATCCGAGAAGGCCAAGGCCGCCGGGGCTGCAGTGGAGGTCGATATCTCCGCACTCAAGGACGGCGAGAAGCTCACGGTCGAGTGGCGCGGCAAGCCAGTCTGGATCATCAAGCGCACGCCGGAACAGATCAAGGAACTGCCCGAGCTGGACAGCCAGCTGGCCGATCCCCAGTCCAAGCGCCACCCTGAAGAGTTCACGCCGCCCTACGCGATGAATGAAGCCCGCTCGATCAAGCCCGAAGTGCTGGTCGTCGTCGGCATCTGCACGCACCTGGGCTGTTCGCCTTCCGACAAGTTCCAGCCCGGCGCGCAGCCTTCGCTGCCCAATGACTGGAAGGGCGGCTTCCTGTGCCCCTGCCATGGCTCGACCTTTGACATGGCTGGCCGTGTCTTCAAGAACAAGCCGGCCCCCGACAACCTGCAGGTGCCACCGCACATGTATCTGTCGGAGACCAAGCTCCTCATCGGTGAAGACAAGGCTTGAGGGAGACAAGAACAATGGCCCACGAATTCAAGGACATCGATCCGAACGCGCCTGCGGGCGCCAAGCTCACGAACTGGTTCGAGAACCGTTTTCCAACGGCTTTCGACGCCTACCGTGTGCACATGTCGGAGTACTACGCTCCGAAGAACTTCAACTTCTGGTACATCTTCGGCTCGCTGGCACTGCTGGTGCTGGTGATCCAGATCGTCACCGGCATCTTCCTGGTGATGCATTACAAGCCGGACGCCGAGAAGGCGTTCGCCTCGGTCGAGTACATCATGCGCGATGTGCCCTGGGGCTGGCTGATCCGCTACATGCACTCCACGGGCGCGTCCGCCTTCTTCGTCGTCGTCTATCTGCACATGTTCCGCGGCCTTCTGTACGGTTCGTACCGCAAGCCGCGCGAACTGGTCTGGATCTTCGGCTGCGCCATCTTCCTGGTGCTGATGGCCGAGGCCTTCATGGGCTACCTGCTGCCCTGGGGCCAGATGTCGTACTGGGGCGCCCAGGTGATCGTGAACCTGTTCTCGGCGATCCCCTTCATCGGCCCTGACCTGGCGCTGCTGATCCGTGGTGACTATGTGGTGGGCGATGCCACGCTCAACCGCTTCTTCAGCTTCCACGTGATCGCCGTGCCCCTGGTGCTGCTGGGCCTGGTCGTGGCCCACTTGCTGGCGCTGCACGACGTGGGCTCCAACAATCCGGACGGCATCGAGATCAAGGGCCCCAACGCGCCCAAGGACGCCAAGGGCCATCCGCTGGACGGCATCCCCTTCCATCCCTACTACACGGTGCACGACATCTTCGGCGTGACGGTGTTCCTGTTCCTGTTCTCGGCCGTGGTGTTCTTCGCGCCCGAGTTCGGCGGCTACTTCCTGGAGTACAACAACTTCATCCCGGCCGATCCGTTGAAGACGCCTTCGCACATTGCGCCGGTCTGGTACTTCACGCCGTTCTACTCGATGCTGCGTGCCATCACCAGCGAGATGATGTATGTGCTGATCGCCTGCGTGTTGCTGGGTGCGGGCTTTGGCGTGCTCAAGTCGCGCCTGCCGGCAGCCGTCAAGGGCGTGGTCGCCATCGTGGCCCTGGGCGTCATCGCCATGATGTTGTCCATCGACGCCAAGTTCTGGGGCGTGCTGGTGATGGGTGGCGCCGTGATCATCCTGTTCGCGCTGCCCTGGCTCGATTGCAGCCCGGTCAAGTCCATCCGCTACCGTCCGAGCTGGCACAAGTACCTCTACGGCATCTTCGTGATCAACTTCGTGATCCTGGCCTATCTCGGTGTGCAGCCGCCGTCGCCCATCGGCGAGCGCGTGTCCCAGGTCGGAACGCTGTTCTACTTCGGCTTCTTCCTGCTGATGCCCTGGTGGAGCCGCCTGGGCAAGACCAAATCCGTTCCCGATCGTGTGACGTTCAAGCCGCACTGAAGCTGGAGAGAACAACAATGAAGAAACTGATTCTCACGTTGATCGCGGCCCTGGGCATCATGACCGGTGCACAGGCTTCCGAAGGCGGCATCGCCTGGGACAAGGCCCCGGGCAAGACCAATGACACGGCATCGCTGCAAAACGGCGCCAAGCTGTTCGTCAACTACTGCCTGAGCTGCCACTCGGCCGCATTCATGCGCTTCAACCGGCTGCAGGACATCGGGCTGACCGAGCAGGAAATCAAGGACAACCTGCTGTTCACCACCGACAAGGTGGGCGAGACCATGAAGGCGGCCATCAACCCGAAAGAAGCCAAGGAGTGGTTCGGTGCCAATCCGCCGGATCTGACGGTGATCGCGCGCTCGCGCGCAGGCCACAACGGCACGGGCGCCGACTACCTCTACACCTTCCTGCGCACCTTCTACCGCGATGACACCAAGGCCACGGGCTGGAACAACCTGGCCTTCCCCAGCGTGGGCATGCCCCATGCACTGTGGCAACTGCAGGGCGAGCGCCGTGCCATCTTCGAAGAAGCCGAAGAGCACGGCGTGAAGACCCAGGTTTTCAAGGGGTGGGAGCAGGTCTCTCCCGGCTCCATGAGCCCAGTGCAGTACGATCAGGCAGTTGGCGATCTGGTGAACTACCTGCAATGGATGGGTGAGCCGGCACAGAACAGCCGCATCCGCATTGGCGTGGGCGTGCTGCTTTTCCTGGCGGTCTTCATCTTCATTGCATGGCGCCTCAACGCCGCGTTCTGGAAAGACGTCAAATAAAACCGTGACTGCAGAAGGTCGTGCAAGCGATTGCGCGGCTGAACTGTGTGCAGAGTGGGCGCCGCGAGCGACCCACTCTTTTTGATTTTTAGGAGCCTCCACCATGATGGTGCTTTATTCGGGAACGACCTGCCCCTTTTCACACCGTTGCCGTTTCGTCCTGTTCGAAAAAGGCATGGACTTCGAGATCCGCGATGTGGACCTGTTCAGCAAGCCTGAAGACATCAGCGTGATGAACCCGTACGGCCAGGTGCCCATCCTGGTCGAGCGCGACCTGATCCTGTACGAATCGAACATCATCAACGAGTACATCGACGAGCGCTTCCCGCATCCCCAGCTGATGCCCGGCGACCCGGTGGACCGCGCCCGCGTGCGCCTGTTCCTGCTGAACTTCGAGAAGGAACTGTTCGTGCACGTGAGCACGCTCGAGGAGCGCAACGTCAAGGGCAACGAAAAGGCCATCGAAAAGGCGCGCGCCCACATCCGCGACCGCCTGACGCAACTGGCTCCCGTGTTCCTCAAGAACAAGTACATGCTGGGCGAGAACTTCTCCATGCTGGACGTGGCCATTGCCCCGCTGCTGTGGCGCCTGGACTACTACGGCATCGAGGTGTCCAAGAACGCTGCCCCGCTGCTCAAGTACGCCGAGCGCATCTTCTCGCGCCCTGCCTACATCGAAGCGCTGACGCCTTCCGAGAAGGTGATGCGCAAGTAATTCGCATCGGTTGACAACTGATTGCGCGGGCAGGGAAGGCGGTCAACCGGTCGCCATCCTGCCCGTTTTCGTATTACGACCACTCTTTTCCTGGGATCGTCATGACTGCCCCCGAAGCAACTTCCACCCGCCCCTACCTGATCCGGGCCCTGTACGAGTGGTGCACCGACAACGGCTTCACACCCCACATCGCAGTGCGCGTGGACCGCAACGTGCAGGTGCCGCGCGAGTTTGTGCGCGACGGCGAGATCGTGCTCAACGTCAGCTACGACGCCACCAGCGGCCTGCAGATGGGCAATGACTTCATCAGCTTCACGGCCCGCTTTGGCGGCAAGCCACGGGAAATCATGGTGCCTGTCGAGCAGGTGATGGCCATCTACGCACGGGAGACCGGCCAAGGCATGGCTTTCCCGGCGCCGGAGTCGGATGCCGACAACGACAACGACAACGACAACGACAACGACAACGACAACGACAACGACAACGAAGCTTCGGTCGAGCAGGAATCCGATGAGCCTGTGTCGCAGGACGCAGTTGCTGAAGTGCCGGCCGAGCCAGCTGCCGACGAACGCGTGGTGCAGCTGGTGAGTATCCAGAACGAGGGTGATGATGAAGAGCCCCCGCGCACGCCGCCGCCCTCGGGCACGCGGCCCTCGCTGAAGCTGGTGAAGTAGGTTTTTCGTATCCTGGGCCTGCGATCACGCGCGCAAGCGTGTTCGCAGACGCCGGGAACGGCTGAAGCAGTCTTTTTCTGCGCTAGAATTCGTGCTTCGCCGGTTTAGCTCAGTTGGTAGAGCACCCGCCTTGTAAGCGGTAGGTCGTCAGTTCGAATCCGACAACCGGCACCAAAAGGTCTCCTTCGGAGGCCTTTTTTCATTGCTTTCTTCATTTCCGGCCGCGTTTGTTTCAGCGGCCGATCAGGCCTGGACTTTGAGCCGGATCTCGGTCACATCCCATCCCTTGGTGCGCAGGTGGGCGGCCATGGCCGGCAGCAACTGGCGGATCTTGGCGGCGGCCGCATTGTTTCGCACCAGCAGGCACCAGGTGCTGCCCTCGATGGGGCCCGCCTGCAGGCTGGCGCGCAGCAGCGGCGGTACCAGGGGCAGGATGGCCGTCAGGCGATTGCTGGAGTCCCGGGTGAGCTGTGCGAGCCGCGCCAGCGTGGGCGAGTTCTCGACGGCGTGCAGGGCGGTGACGGCGTGGTGGCGGCGTGTGAAGGTCATGGGCTTGAAGGGCTGGACTGGCAGCGTTGGCATGCGCTGGCCCGGAGGGTCGTTATAGCAGCATCTGCGGGGTGGCGCGGGTCCGGGGATTCGGGTTCAGGGCTGTGCGGCTGCATGCGTCGGCCTGCCTGAAAGAGGGTTGGACAGAGGCAGTTAGAATCAATTGTTCGGTTCTCGCTTCGGCCCGGTCGCATGTGTTCTTCAGAAGAGCACTTGCAGGCAGGTGGAGCGGCCCCATCTGAAATCCAACAATCTAGGGATTCCAGGCACACCGCAGTCCGCTTCAGCGGGCGGCGGTGTGTCTTTTTCGCATGGCCACCAACTTCCTCACCAAACTATTCGGCAGCCGAAACGATCGGCTTCTCAAGCAATACCGCAAGACGGTTGTTCGCATCAATGCGATGGAGCCCGACTACGAGAAGCTCAGCGACGAGGCTCTGCGTGCAAAGACGCAGGAGTTCAAGGAACGTGTGGCCAAGGGCGAGTCGCTGGACGACCTGCTGCCCGAAGCCTTCGCCGTGGTGCGCGAGGGCTCCAAGCGCGTCATGAAGATGCGCCACTTCGACGTTCAGCTGCTGGGCGGCATGGCGCTGCACTACGGCAAGATCGCCGAAATGCGCACCGGCGAAGGCAAGACGCTGACTGCCACGCTGCCGGTCTACCTGAACGCACTGTCGGGCAATGGCGTGCACGTGGTGACCGTGAACGACTATCTGGCCAATCGCGATGCGACCTGGATGGCCAAGCTGTACAACTTCCTCGGACTGTCGGTGGGCATCAACCTGCCCAACATGCCGCGCGAGGAAAAGCAGGCCGCCTACAACAGCGACATCACCTACGGCACGAACAACGAATACGGCTTCGACTACCTGCGCGACAACATGGTCTACGAGTCGGGCGACCGCGTTCAGCGCGTGCTCAACTACGCCATCGTCGACGAGGTGGACTCCATCCTGATCGATGAGGCCCGCACGCCGCTGATCATCAGCGGCCAGGCCGAAGACCACACGGCCATGTACGTGGCCATGAACAAGATCGTTCCCAACCTGGTGCGCCAGGAAGGCGAGGCCGACCCGCGCACCGGCGAAGGCGTGACCAAGCCCGGCGACTTCACCGTGGACGAGAAGAGCCACCAGGTGTTCCTGACCGACCAGGGCTACGAGGCAGCAGAGCGCCTGCTGGGCCACGCCGGCATGATTGCCGAGGGCGCCTCGCTGTACGACCCGGCCAACATCACCCTGGTCCACCATCTCTACGCGGCGCTGCGTGCCAACAACCTCTACCACCGTGACCAGCACTATGTGGTGCAGAACGGCGAGATCGTCATCGTTGACGAGTTCACGGGCCGCCTGATGGCAGGCCGGCGCTGGAGCGACGGCCTGCACCAGGCGGTCGAGGCCAAGGAAGGCGTGACCATCCAGGCCGAGAACCAGACCATGGCCTCGATCACGTTCCAGAACTACTTCCGTCTCTACGGCAAGCTGGCTGGCATGACGGGCACGGCCGATACCGAGGCCTACGAATTCCAGGAAATCTATGGTCTCGAGACCATGGTGATTCCGCCCAACCGTCCCAGCAAGCGCGACGACCAGCTCGACCGTGTCTACAAGACCACGCGCGAGAAGTACGAGGCGGCGATCCGCGATATCCGTGAATGCCATGAGCGCGGCCAGCCCGTGCTGGTGGGCACGACTTCGATTGAGAACTCCGAAATCATCGACGAGCTGCTCAACAAGGAAAACCTGCCCCACCAGGTGCTCAACGCCAAGCAGCACGAGCGCGAGGCCGACATCGTGGCCCAGGCCGGCCGTCCCGGCATGATCACCATCGCCACCAACATGGCCGGCCGCGGCACCGACATCGTGCTGGGCGGCAACATCGAAAAGCAGGTGGCTGCTGTCGAGGCCGATGAATCCCTGTCCGAAGCCGAACGCCAGCAGCGCATCGAACAAATGCGCGCCGACTGGAAGATCGAGCACGACAAGGTCTCGGCCCTGGGTGGCCTGCGCATCATCGCCACCGAGCGCCATGAATCGCGCCGTATCGACAACCAGCTGCGTGGCCGTTCGGGCCGCCAGGGCGATCCCGGCTCCTCGCGCTTTTACCTGAGCCTGGACGATGCGCTGATGCGCATCTTCGCGGGCGACCGTGTGCGCGCCATCATGGACCGCCTGAAGATGCCCGATGGCGAAGCCATCGAAGCCGGCATCGTGACCCGCTCCATCGAAGGCGCTCAGCGCAAGGTCGAGGCCCGCAACTTCGACATCCGCAAGCAGCTGCTCGAATACGACGACGTGTCCAACGACCAGCGCAAGGTGATCTACCAGCAGCGCAACGAGATCCTCGACGCCTCGGACCTGTACGAGATGATCACGGTGATGCGCGACGACGTGGTGTCCGATCTGGTGCGCCAGTACGTTCCTGCCGAGTCCATGGAAGAGCAGTGGGATCTGGCCGGTCTGGAAAAGGCGCTGGAAAGCGAATGGCGCATCCAGCTGCCGCTGCAGTCGCAGGTGCAGTCCGCGCACGCCATCACCGACGAGGAAATCCTCGAAAAGGTGCTGCAGGCCGCCCGCGAAGTGTTCGATGCCAAGGTCGAGCTGATCGGCCGCGAGAACTTCACGCAATTCCAGCGCGCCGTTCTGCTGCAAAGCTTCGACACCAACTGGCGTGACCACCTGTCTGCACTCGACTATCTGCGCCAGGGCATCCACCTGCGCGGCTATGCGCAAAAGCAGCCCAAGCAGGAATACAAGCGCGAGGCCTTCGAGCTGTTCCGCCAGCTCATCGACCAGGTCAAGACCGAAGTCACGCGCGTGCTGATGACTGTGCAGGTGCAGTCGCGCGAACAGGTGGAGCAGGCCACCGAGGCCCTGGAGCAGCGCAGCGCCCACAGCCTGGAGCACATGACCTATGGCGCTCCGTCGGATGGCGACATCGGCGGCTCCGTCGAAGACGAACCACTGGAGCTGCCCGAAGGCGCTCGCGTGGGCCGCAATGATCCCTGCCCCTGCGGCAGCGGCAAGAAGTACAAGCAGTGCCACGGCAAGCTGTCGTGATGCGGCGGGCGTCGTAAGACACCGCAAGACACGGAAAACGGCACGGATGCACTCCGTGCCGTTTTCTTTTTTAAGGTCGATGAAATACGTGCCGCTCCGGTTTGTTCCGATAATGGAGCGCGTTTTTCTTTCACTGTAGGAAGCCCCTCAATGCCTGTGAATCTCTCCGCTCCCGTGCACGCCGATCTGTTGGCGATCGACGGCGTTCGCATCGGCGTCACCGAAGCCGGTGTGCGCAAGGCCAACCGCAAGGACCTGTCCGTGTTCCTGCTCGACGAGGGCGCTTCGGTGGCTGGCGTGTTCACACAGAACCGTTTCTGCGCAGCGCCTGTGCAGGTCAGCCGCGAGCATCTGGTTCAGACAGCGGGCGCCATCCGTGCCATGGTCATCAACACAGGCAATGCCAATGCAGGCACCGGCGCCGACGGCCTGGCACGTGCGCGCCGTACCTGCGCAGACCTGGCAGCGCTGCTGCAGCTCAAGCCCGAGCAGATCCTGCCGTTCTCCACTGGCGTGATCATGGAAGAGCTGCCTGTGGACCGCATTGCAGCCGGCCTGCCGGCCGCCATTGCCGCAGCCAAGGCCGACAACTGGGGCACGGCTGCCGAGGGCATCATGACCACCGACACCCTGCCCAAGGCCTTCAGCCGGGCCGTGGACATTGGCGGCAAGCGCGTGAGCATCACCGGCATCAGCAAGGGCGCGGGCATGATCCGCCCCAACATGGCGACCATGCTGGGCTTTCTGGCCACCGATGCGGCCATCGCTCCCGAGCTGCTGCAGCCCCTGGTCAAGGAACTGGCCGACGGCTCGTTCAACCGTGTGACCATCGACGGCGACACGTCGACCAACGATTCCTTTGTGCTGGTGGCCACGCACAAGGCCGGCAATGCGCAGATCACTTCGCTGACCAGCGCCGAAGGCCAGGCTCTGAAGACTGCATTGCTGGATGTGTCGCGTTTGCTGGCCCAGGCCATCGTGCGCGATGGCGAAGGTGCCACCAAGTTCATCACAATCAAGGTGGAGGGTGGCAAGACCGAGGCCGAGTGCCGCCTGGTGGCCTACTCCATCGCGCATTCGCCCCTGGTCAAGACGGCGTTCTTTGCCAGCGACCCGAACCTGGGCCGCATCCTCGCGGCGGTGGGCTATGCTAGCATCGACGATCTGGACCAGACCAAGATCGACCTGTACCTGAACGATGTGCATGTCGCAGTCAATGGCGGCCGCAACCCTGCCTATCAGGAGGAAGACGGCCAGCGCGTGATGAAGCAGCAGGAGATCATCGTGCGCGTGCTACTGGGCCGAGGGGAGGCCGAGCAGACCGTGTGGACCTGCGATCTGAGCCACGACTACGTGAGCATCAACGCCGACTACCGCTCCTGACTCTCCACCCACCGTGCCGCCGGCAGCCGCAGGCCTTGTGCCTGGCTGCTGCCAGCTTTCAATGGCGGCCGGCGCGCAAAAGCTCTGGCGTTGGCATGAGATCCATCTCGATTCCCGGGCATATCCAGCGTCGGTGGCCGTGAGATCCGTATTCGAGAGACATCCATGACATTGCCCACAGAAGCCGTCGCCGCCCCCTTGCTGCAACTCGTGCAGCGCGCCGAGCAGCTGATGCAGCGCATCGAGGCCATCCTGCCCCAGCCGCTGCAATCCCCCGCAGACTGGAGTACCGCGATCGCCTGGCGCTATCGCAAGCGCGCCAACGGCTGCGGTTTGCTGGAGCCCGTGCGCCACGTCGGCGCCATGCAACTGTCCGACCTGCAGAACATCGATGTGCAAAAGGACAAGATCGCGCGCAACACCGAGCAGTTCGTGACCGGCCGCACGGCCAACAACGTGCTGCTCACCGGCGCGCGCGGCACGGGCAAATCCTCGCTGATCCGTGGCTGCCTGCATGCCTTTGCGTCGCAGGGCCTGCGCCTGATCGAGGTGGACAAGGCCGATCTGACGGACCTGCCCGACATCGTCGATGTGGTGGCCGGCCGGCCCGAGAAGTTCATCATCTATTGCGACGACCTGAGCTTTGAGGAAGGCGAGCCTGGCTACAAGGCCCTGAAGTCCATTCTGGATGGATCGGTCAGCGCCGCCAGCCCGAACGTGCTGGTCTATGCGACCAGCAATCGCCGCCATCTGCTGCCGGAGTACCAGTCCGAGAATCTGACCTACCAGCGCGGCGAGGATGGCGAGCTGCATCCCGGTGAGGTGATTGAGGAAAAGATCTCGCTGTCCGAGCGCTTCGGCCTGTGGGTGAGCTTCTATCCCTTCAGCCAGGACGAGTACCTGCGCGTGGTGGCGCAATGGCTGGAGGCCCTGGGACTGGACCAGGCCACGATCGAGGCCGCGCGTCCTGAGGCCCTGGTCTGGGCGCTGGAACGAGGCTCGCGCAGCGGCCGCGTGGCCCATCAGTTCGCCCGTGACTATGCGGGCCGCGCCGAGCGCCCGAACCAGCGCCAGACCGGCATCGCCGATGTCCATGGGCTGGCCGAAGAGGCCGAACTCTGACAAGCCTGCTGCCCGGCCTTGGGGTCGGGCGGTTTTTTGCGAAAGATCAAGTGACTGAAAAAGAAATCTCCCTGAACACCGGCGCTGATGCTGCCCAGTCTCAAACGCCGTCTCAAGCGCCGGCCCAGCGCAAGCACACCGAAGTCGCCGTTGGCGTGCTCCTGCGCGAGTCCGATGGCGCGCTGCTGATCACCAGCCGGCCGCCGGGCAAGCCCTATGCCGGCTATTGGGAGTTCCCTGGTGGGAAGATCGAATCCGGCGAGACCGTGGAGCAGGCATTGCGTCGCGAGCTTCAGGAAGAGCTGGGCGTCGAGATCGCAGCAGCCCCCGTCTGGAAGGTGACCGAGCATGACTATCCGCATGCCCTGGTGCGCCTGCACTGGTGCAAGATCACGCGTTGGAGCGGGGAGTTCGAGATGCGAGAAGGCCAGCAGATGGCCTGGCAGCAACTTCCGCTGCAGGTGCAGCCGGTGCTGCCTGGCGCCTATCCGGTGCTGCAATGGCTCAGCGAGGAACGCGGGCTGCCTTTTGATGCCGGCTTCTACGAGGCAGGCCAACCGAAAGTCTGATCAGGCCTGATCAGGGTTCAGTACGAGGATCGCCGAAGGGCGAATCCTCGGGAGGCATGGGCGCAGGCACGCGGAATTCCTCGTTGGCCCAGGCCCCGAGGTCGATCTGGTAGCAGCGCTCGCTGCAAAAGGGCCGAAAGCGGTTGGCCGGCGCGAACAGGCTGGGACCGCTGCAGGTTGGGCAGCGCACCGTGGGCCCTGCGGATGCGGATGATGCATCGACAGAGGGCGTGGCTTTCGTGGACATGCCGGCAGTCTTTTCCATCAGCTGCAAAGCGTGACCTCGAACGAGGCATCTTCGCTGCAAGGCTGGGGTTTGGCGCCGCTCTCGGGGCGAAGCAGGCGCACTGAAACCAGCAGGCGATTGCCGCTGATTTCCGGAACAAGATTCAATGCCGGGTCTATGCGAAGGCGCAGCAGCTGAAAGCTGCGACCGGGCGGCATGGCCTGCTGGAACACGCCTTTTTCTGCGGCCACCCATTGCGGCACGCCGGTTTCGCGCAGCATCTTGAGCAGCAGCTGCAGCGACTGACCCAGCGGGGCCAGTGTGCTGGCCCAGTCTTCCAGATCACGCAGGCGCACCTGGGGGTCATGGAACTGCCAGGCATGATAGGCCGGCAAATCGAAACCGCAGGTGCCGCCAGGGATGCCGATGCGGCTGCGCACAGCCATCAGCCATTCGTTGTCGGTCAGGGACTGGCCGGCCTTTCCGTTCTGGGCGTTGAGCTGGGCAAAGCACTGCTCCACATGGCGGGAGACCTGGTCGAGCATGTGCTCGGCGATATCGGGGTTGCCGCGCAGGCTGTCGAGCAGGCTCTTGTGGCGTTCGAGGTCCTTGAGCACGTCCGTCTTCAGGTCGGTGCGTGCTGCCACGTCCATGATCTCGAAGATGGTGACCAGCGCGAAATGGTGATCGATGGAATGAGCGCGCGACAGCAGCTCGCCCAGGCGGCGATACAGCTGCTCCAGCCTGAGATAGGTCCTCAGGCGCTCATTGAAAGGATATTCGTACAGGATCACGCTTGCTGGGCTCCTCGGGGTGCTCAGGAATCAGCTGTCTACGTCGTGCACATGCTGAATTACACGCACAGGCCAAGCCATGGCGTGCATCATAGCCCGAACCATGCCGAGATTCGATCGGTGCATGCGTGCAAAGCCTCTATCGTCATGGCTTCGTCGTTGTAGAGCACCCAGTCGGCTGCCGCCAGCCGTGCCGCGCGGGTGGCCTGGGCGGCGATGATGGCTTGCACGGCATCGCGGGGCAATCCGTTGCGGGCCATGACGCGTGCGATCTGTGTTTCCGTCCGGCAGTCCACGACCAGCACGGCATCGAGCAGGGCAGGCCAGCGGCCGGACTCCACAAGCAGCGGGATGTCATGCACGATGAGCGCGCATCCGGCATCGGTGGCCTGCTGCACTTCAAGGGCCGTTTGCCGAGCCACCAGAGGATGGATGATGGCTTCCAGCTGCTGGCGTGCGGCAGGCTGCTGGAAGACCAGTTCGCGCATGCGCGCACGGTCCAGAGCACCGTTCGCATCGATCAGTTCAGGTCCGAAGCTGCGCGCAATCTCGGGCAATGCGGCACCTGCCGGGGCGGTGAGGCTGCGCGAGATCTGGTCTGCATCGATGATGCTTGCTCCGCGCAAGGCAAGCTGTGCGGCCACGGTACTCTTGCCGCTGCCGATGCCGCCGGTCAGGCCCAGCCGGAAAGGGCGCGGGTGCGGACGTGGTGGCGGAGCGTTGCTGGATTCCATGCCGCAGTGTCGGATCAAAGACCGATGGCCGCTAACAGGGATTGCAGCATCTGCTGGGGTCCGAACACCATGGCGGCAAAGCCGGCGCCCGCAAGAAAGGGGCCGAAGGGAACATAGCCACCTTCGCGCAGGCGGCTGTTGATCTTCAGTGCAATGCCCACGATGGCGCCAATCACGGACGAGATCAGGATGATGGGCACAAGAGCCTGCCAGCCGAACCAGGCCCCCAGCGCGGCAAACAGCTTGAAGTCGCCGTAGCCCATACCTTCCTTGCCGGTGACCAGCTTGAAGGCCCAGTAGACCAGCCACAGCGAAAGATAGCCCGCTGCGGCACCCCAGACCGCGTCGGCCAGAGGCACGGCGGTCCAGTGCAGTGCCGATGAAAGCAGCCCGGCCCACAGCAAGGGCAGGGTGATGTCGTCGGGGAGCAGTGTGGTATCCCAGTCGATCAGCGCCAGGCTCAGCAAGGCGGCGCTGAACAGGCACCAGACGCCGCCCGTGGGCGTGATGCCCCATTGCATCGTGCAGTAGGCGAATAGCGCGGCGCAGGCCAGTTCCACCAGCGGGTAGCGGATGCTGATCGATGCCTTGCATTCGGAGCACCGGCCGCGCAGCGCCAGATAGCTGAGCACGGGAATGTTCTCGTACCAGTGGATGGCATGGCCGCAATGCGGGCAGCGCGAGCGGGGGCGGCTCAGGCTCAGGGGAGCCTCGGCAGGGTCAGTCGCAGCAGCAGAGGGAGGCGCGGCGCCGGATTGCTCCTGTGCCCATTGGGCGCATTCCGCGTTCCATTGCTGTTCCATCATGTGTGGCAGCCTGTGCACCACCACGTTGAGAAAGCTGCCCACCAGCAGGCCAAGCAGGCCACCCAACGCGGCCTGCATCCAGGGATCCAAGGGCATCAAACCACCTGGCCCAGCTTGAAGATGGGCAGGTACATGGAAACCACGATGCCGCCGATCAGGGTGCCCAGGAAGACGATGATGATGGGTTCCATCAGGCTGGACAGGCCTGCCACCATGTCATCGACTTCCTCTTCGTAGAAATCGGCCGCCTTGCCAAGCATGTGGTCGATGGAGCCGGATTCCTCGCCGATGGCGCACATCTGCAGCACCATGGAGGGAAAGACGTTGGCATTGGTCATGGCCACCGTGAGGCTGGTGCCGGTGGAGACTTCCTGCTGGATCTTCTCGGTGGCATTGGCGTAGACGGCATTCCCGGAGGCGCCACCAACGGAATCCAGTGCCTCGACCAGCGGAACGCCTGCAGCAAACATGGTCGACAGCGTGCGCGTCCAGCGTGCGACGCAGGATTTCTCGATCAGCACGCCAAAGACCGGCATCTTCAACATTGCACGATCCATGAACTGCTGCATGCGCTCATTGCGCTTCCAGGCCTGCATGAAGAAGTAGAGGCCGCCTCCGATTACGCCGAAGATCACCCACCACCATTGGACAAAGATGTCGCTGATACCCATCACGAACAGCGTCGGTGCCGGCAGATCCGCGCCGAAGGAGCTGAACACTTCCTTGAAGGCGGGAATCACGAAGATCATGATGATGGTCACGACGATGAAGGCCACGACGACCACCGAGATCGGATACATCAAGGCGGACTTGATCTTGGACTTGATGGCCTCGGTTTTTTCCATATAGGTGGCCAGCCGATCGAGCAGGGCTTCCAGGATACCGGCCGCTTCCCCGGCCTCCACCAGATTGCAGTAGAGGCTATCGAAGTACATGGGGTGCTTGCGATAGGCCGCATTCAGCGAGGTGCCCGTCTCCACGTCGGAGCGGATATCGGCCAGCAGGCGCGTGACACTGGGGTTGGTGTTGCCGCGCCCGACGATGTCGAAGGCCTGCAGCAGCGGGACGCCAGCCTTCATCATCGTGGCCATCTGGCGCGTGAACAGCGCGATGTCCTTGGGTTTGATTCTTTTGCCACCGCGCGTACGGCGCTTCTTGATCTTGCTGGGGAGCACGCCCTGGCGGCGCAGCATGGCCTGGACCTGGTTGATGCCTCCGGCCCGGGTTTCGCCTCGAATGATCTTGCCGTTGCGATCCTTGCCTTCCCACTCGAAGACAAAGTCCTTGATTCCCTTGGACGCGGCTGTGGCCATCGTGCTCCCTCTTTTGTTGTCTGCGCTGTCCGCGCTATTTACTCATTGGTGACTGCCAGCACTTCTTCGAGCGAGGTCAGTCCTAGTCTGGCCTTGTGCAGTCCGGATCCGCGCAGAGACCGAACGCCTTCCCGCTTGGCCTGTGCCGCGATCTCCAGTGCGCTGCCGTCCTGCAGGATGATGCGCTGGATTTCTTCGCTGATCGGCATCACCTGGTAGATGCCGACACGTCCCTTGTAGCCGTTGTTGCATGCCTGGCAGCCCACGGGCTTGTAGGTAACCCAGCTGCCATCGATGTCTGCCTCGTCATAGCCCGCCTCCAGCAGCGCCTCCCGCGGGATATCCGCAGGCTCCTTGCACTGGGGGCACAGGCGCCTGGCCAGCCGCTGGGCGGTGATCAGGATCACGCTTGATGCGATGTTGAAGGGGGCAATGCCCATGTTGCGCATGCGCGTCAACGTGGTCGGTGCGTCGTTGGTGTGCAGCGTGGACAGCACCAAGTGACCGGTCTGCGCGGCCTTGATCGAGATGTCGGCGGTTTCCAGGTCGCGGATTTCGCCGACCATGATGATGTCGGGATCCTGGCGCAGGAAGGCCTTGAGCGCCGTCGCAAAGGTGAGGCCCGCCTTTTCGTTCACGTTGACCTGGTTGACGCCGGGCAGGTTGATTTCCGAGGGGTCTTCTGCCGTCGCGATGTTCACCCCGGCCTTGTTCAGCATATTCAGGCAGGTGTACAGCGACACCGTCTTGCCCGAGCCCGTGGGGCCTGTCACCAGAATCATTCCGTAGGGGCGCCCGATGGCTTCGATCAGACGTGCCTTTTCCTCGGGTTCGTAGCCCAGGGCATCAATGCCCATCTTGGCCGAGCTCGGATCAAGGATACGGATCACGATTTTCTCGCCGAAGAGCGTGGGCAGGGTGCTCACGCGAAAATCGATGACGCGGTCCGGACCCACCTTGAGCTTCATGCGCCCGTCTTGCGGAACCCGCTTTTCCGAGATGTCCATGCGCGAGATCACCTTGATGCGCGAGGCCAGCTTCTCCTTGATCGCAATGGGGGGCGATGCAATCTCACGCAACTCGCCGTCAATCCGGAAGCGCACGCGGTACTGATGTTCGTAGGGCTCGAAATGCAGGTCCGACGCGCGCATGTTGAAGGCGTCGAGCAGCATTTTGTGCAGGAACTTGACGATGGGCGCGTCCTCGACGTCCGTTGCCGCCGTGTTGTCCTTCTCCTCGGCAACCTCGTCGGGCTTGAGGTCGCCGAACTCGAAATCGCCGCCCCCGCTGTAGCTCTCCATGGTTTCGCTGGCGCTTTTGCTCTGCTGAGCTATCAGGCGTTCCAGCTTGTCGGCTTCGACGATGATCCAATCCACGCCTAGCTGGGTGGTGAACTTGATCTGCTCTGCAGCTTCCTGCTGTGTCGGGTCGGCCGTGGCCACCGTGATGCGGTTGCCGCGCTTGCTCAAGGGGAGGACGCGATAGGAGCTGATGATCTTGGTGTCCAGCAGCTCATGCGGCAGGCGCGCGGCGTTGACGGCATCAAGATCGAGCAGCGGCGCGCTGAACATGGTGGAGACCGTCTCGGCCACTTCCAGGGCCGAGAGGATGCCCGCGTTGCTCAACTCGGCAATGAACGAGGTGCGGTTGGCACCGGCCTTGCTGGCGGCGGCTTCCGCTGCCTGCTGCGATACCTTGCCTGCTGATATCAGGGCTCGCCCGATGCCGGGAAGCGATGCAACAGCGGAAGCATTCTTGAGCGAGGAGTCAGCAACAGCCATGTAGCAAGACGTTTGAGAGGAAAGGACATTTATCCTATCATCCCTGAAGGCTTGAAAGGCCAGACGCACTGTTGCGCACCCAGGTCTTGAACCTGGCTCAATGGTGGCGTGGTGATGAAGTGACCAGAAATGGTCGGGGTGAGAGGATTCGAACCTCCGGCCTCTACGTCCCGAACGTAGCGCTCTACCAGGCTAAGCTACACCCCGTTGCTTTTGTAGACAAAGCAATGCAGCCTGAAATCAGGTGCGTCGCTCCAAAAGCTGAGAGGCTAATTGTAGCAAACTTGCCGTATGCAAATTGCCCGGGAGCACATTTATTGCGTCGATGGCGCGGCGTGCCTCGGCGTGGGCAGCATCGCGTGCCACATCCAGCGCGCCTGTGCTGCGCACGATATCCACCACGGCAGACAACTGCTCGGTTGAGCCCTGCTCGATGGCGTTGCGCACGATGGCAGCCTGCTCCGGAGTGCCGCGCTGCATGGCGGCAATCAGCGGCAGGGTGCACTTGCCTTCGCGCAGGTCGTCGCCCAGGTTCTTGCCCATTTCCTGGGTGTCGCCTGTGTAGTCGAGCACGTCGTCAATGATCTGGAAGGCGGTGCCCAGGGCCTGGCCATAGATGGCGCAGGCCTGTTCGATCTCGCGGGGTGCGTCGGCCAGCACGGCGCCCAGTTGCGCGCTGGCCTCGAACAACTGGGCGGTCTTGGAGCGGATGACGTGCAGGTAGCCAGCTTCGTCCAGCGAGGCATCGTGCGTGTTGATGAGCTGCTGCACCTCGCCCTCGGCGATCACGTTGGTGGCGTCCGAGAGAATCTTGAGCACACGCATGCTGCCCACTTCCACCATCATCTGGAAGGAGCGCGAGTGCAGGAAGTCGCCGACCAGCACGCTGGCCGGATTGCCGAAGGTCTCGTTGGCCGTCGGGCGGCCACGGCGCAGGGTGGACTCGTCCACCACGTCGTCGTGCAGCAAGGTGGCGGTATGAATCAGCTCGACCACGGCCGCCAGGACATGCCTGTCCCTGCCTTCGTAGCCCAGCGCATTGCAGACCATGAGCAGCAGGGCCGGGCGAAGGCGCTTGCCGCCTGCAGCGATGATGTACTGGGAGATCTGGGCAATCAGCGGGACGGTGGTCGTCAGGCGTTGGGCGATCACATGATCCACCTCGCGCATGTCGTCAGTGATCAGGGCAAGCGGATTGGGGGTGGAGAGAGCTGTGGTCAAGGTACTGTGGCCGCCAAGTGGATCGGCAATTATAGGAAGAGCGATCCCGCCTGCGGCCCGCCCTGGCGGTTGTTTGGGCGCGGGGTGGGAGCGCTTCATGCAAAGAATGTGAGTGCGTGCTAGAATCTCCGGCTTCCGTGGAAATTCGTTCGCGGAACTCTCAAATTCAAGAGGTTTAAATGTACGCAGTCATAAAAACCGGCGGCAAGCAGTATCGCGTTGCAGCCGGCGAAAAGATCAAGGTAGAACAGATTGCTGCGGACGTAGGCCAAGAAGTTGTGATCGATCAGGTTCTGGCAGTCGGCAACGGCGCTGAAATCAAGGTCGGCACACCTCTGGTGTCCGGTGCGTCTGTCAAGGCAACCGTGGTTGCTCACGGCAAGCACGACAAAGTGCACATCTTCAAGATGCGCCGTCGTAAGCATTATCAGAAGCGCCAAGGCCATCGCCAGCAGTTCACAGAGCTGCAGATCGTGGCGATCGCTGCTTAATTCAGGAGCTGAGTCATGGCACAGAAAAAAGGCGGCGGCTCTACGCGAAACGGGCGCGATTCCAAGCCCAAAATGCTCGGCGTGAAGGCTTTCGGTGGTGAACTGATCACGGCCGGCTCGATCATCGTGCGCCAACGTGGCACAAAGTTCCATCCCGGCGACAACGTCGGCGTGGGCAAGGACCACACCCTGTACGCTCTGGTGGACGGCCACGTGTCGTTTGCTGTCAAGGGTGCACTGTCCAAGCACACGGTCAATGTGACGGCTGCCTAAGCCCTGTCACTTCGACGCTCGAAGCCCCGACCTGTCGGGGCTTTGTCGTTTCAGGAGGGTTGTGCATCGTGCCTTCGCCCTCTTTTCCGTCTCTGAGGTGTGGCCTGGGGCTGTCTGGTGCACACTGCTTTTTGTAAACTGGATGCCTCATGAAGTTCGTCGACGAAGCTTATATCGACATTTCCGCCGGTGACGGCGGCAATGGCTGCGTGTCATTCCGGCACGAAAAATACAAGGAATTTGGCGGTCCCGATGGTGGAGACGGTGGCCGTGGCGGCCATGTCTACGCGGTGGCCGATGTCAACCTCAACACGCTGGTGGACTACCGCTTCTCGCGCCGGCACGATGCCACGCGCGGCGAGCACGGCAAGGGCTCGGACATGTTCGGTGCGGCGGGCAACGACATCACGCTGCGCATGCCGGTTGGCACCATCATCAGCGATGCCGAAACCGGCGAGGTGCTCTACGAGCTGCTGACGGCCGGTGAGGTGGTCACCATTGCCAAGGGTGGCGACGGCGGCTACGGCAACCTGCGCTTCAAGAGCGCCATCAACCGCGCGCCTCGGCAAAAGACACCGGGCTGGCCTGGCGAGCGCAAGAATCTCAAGCTGGAGCTCAAGGTGCTGGCCGACGTGGGCCTGCTGGGCATGCCCAATGCGGGAAAGTCCACCTTCATTGCCGCGGTCTCCAATGCGCGCCCCAAGATTGCCGACTACCCGTTCACCACGCTGCATCCCAATTTGGGCGTGGTGCGTGTCGCTGCCGAGCAGAGCTTTGTGGTGGCCGACATCCCTGGCCTGATCGAAGGCGCCTCGGAAGGTGCGGGCCTGGGTCACCAGTTCCTGCGCCATCTGCAGCGCACCCGATTGCTGCTGCATGTGGTGGACCTGGCGCCGTTCGATGACAGCGTGGATCCTGTGGCCCAGGCCAAGGCCATCGTGGGCGAGCTTCAGAAGTACGATGCCGAGCTGTACAACAAGCCGCGCTGGCTGGTGCTCAACAAGCTGGACATGGTGCCGGCCGAGGAGCGCGCCGCACGCGTCAAGGACTTCGTCAAGCGCTTCAAGTGGAAGGGGCCGGTCTTCGAGATTTCCGCCCTGACGCGCGAAGGCTGTGAAGTGCTGATCCGCACCATCTACAAACATGTGCATGAGCAGCAGCAGATCGAGGCCGGTCCCAAGGAAATCGATCCGCGCTTCGTCGAAGTCGAGGGTGATGGCGTGGATCTCACCGATCCGCGTTTTGCTCCCCGCGATTCCGAGTAAGAGCCGCCTGCCGCTCCCATCGCCTTGATCACAACAGCGGCGCGGCCTGCCTGGGCCTGCGCTGCAAGAATCACTATCCATCCATGTCTTCCAACTTGTTGCGTGATGCCCATCGCATCGTGGTCAAGGTCGGCTCCAGCCTGGTGACCAATGAAGGTCGCGGTCTTGATGAGGCCGCGATCCAGGAATGGAGCCGCCAGCTGGCGGCCCTGGTGCGCGGGGATGAGAGCCATGGCGGTCAGCGGCGTGAGGTGATCATGGTCTCCAGCGGTGCGGTGGCTGAAGGCATGAAGCGCCTTGGCTGGGCCGCGCGACCCAAGGAGATCCATGAGCTGCAGGCCGCTGCAGCCGTGGGCCAGATGGGGCTGATACAGATGTACGAGTCCAAGCTGCGCGAGCAGGGCATGGGCAGTGCCCAGGTGCTGCTCACGCATGCCGACCTGGCGGACCGCGAGCGCTATCTGAATGCGCGCAACACCTTGCTGACGCTGCTGGAGCTTGGCATCGTGCCGGTGATCAACGAGAACGACACCGTGGTCAACGATGAGATCAAGTTCGGCGACAACGACACTCTGGGTGCTTTGGTGGCCAATCTGATCGAAGCCGATGCCCTGGTCATCCTGACCGATCAGCGAGGCCTTTACAGCGCCGATCCGCGCAGCAACCCCGATGCGCGTTTCATCGACGTGGCAAATGCCGGCGATCCTGCGCTGGAGGAGATGGCGGGCGGCGCGGGCTCGTCCATCGGCAAGGGTGGGATGATCACCAAGATCCTCGCGGCCAAGCGCGCGGCGGGCTCGGGTGCTTCAACCGTCATCGCCTGGGGTCGTGAACAGGACGTGCTGGTGCGTCTGGCTGCGGGCGAGTCCATCGGCACGCTGCTCGTGGCGCAGACCCACAAGAACCAGGCGCGCAAGCAGTGGATTGCCGACCATCTGCAACTGCGCGGTTCCGTGTCCGTGGATGCCGGTGCCGTGGCCAAGCTGCGCGACGAAGGCAAGAGCCTGCTGCCCATCGGCATGGTGAATGTGGATGGCGAATTCGCCCGCGGCGATGTGATTGCCGTGCGCGATGCGCTGGGCATCGAGGTGGCGCGTGGTCTGGCCAACTATGCAAGTGCCGAGGCGCGCCTGCTTTGTCGTAAGAGCTCGGTGGAGATCGAGCGCCTGCTGGGCTACTCCGCAGGCCCGGAGATGGTGCACCGCGACAACATGGTGATTGCCGGGCACTGATGCCTGCGCAATCGGGGCAAAGAAAAAGCGCACCCTCGGGTGCGCTTTTGCATGGAGCCTTTGGCTTCAGGCCTTGCCTGGATCGGGGTGCAAGATCTGCTGCTGCCCTGACTGTGGATCAGGGTCGAAGCAGGCACCAGGCGGCAACTCCATACCGGGATTGACGCGAAAGCTGCCTGAGCGCGCCGGATGCAAGCCTGGAGCGCCATAGGTTTCGGGGCCTGTTTCATGGGCTTCCCTGGGGCGCATGCCGCTGCGAAGATAGCGGTTGCGCTGCTGCTCGCCGCGTGGCAGAAAGCGTGCCAACTCGGTCAGGGCCATCTCGTAGACGCCGCGTTTGAACTCCACCACCACATCCAGTGGCACCCAGTAGTCGTTCCAGCGCCAGGCGTCGAATTCGGGGTGGTCGGTGGCACGCAGGTTCAAATCCCAGTCGTGACCCATGAGTTGCAGCAAATACCAGATCTGCTTCTGGCCTTTGTAGTGTCCGCGCGCATCGCGGCGGATGTACCGGTCTGGCACCTCGTAGCGCAACCAGTCCCGGGTGCGGGCGACCACGCGAACGTGGTTGGGCATCAACCCCACTTCCTCATGCAGTTCCCGGAACATGGCCTGTTCGGGTGTCTCCCCCCGGTCAATGCCGCCCTGTGGAAACTGCCAGCTGTGGGTGCGGATGCGCTTGCCCCAGAACACCTGGTTCTTTTGGTTGAGCAGGATGATGCCGACGTTCGGGCGAAATCCGTCCCGGTCAAGCATAATCGAACCCCAATTTTCTGAATTGTGTCCATTATGCACGGTGCCTTGCCAGCGGCAAGCACGCTGCCCCGATTCCCGCGAAGCCCCTGATCCATGAAAGCCTCCCAATTTTTCATCTCCACCCTCAAGGAAGCTCCGGCCGATGCCGAAGTGGTCAGCCACAAGCTCATGACGCGGGCCGGCCTGATCAAGAAGCTGGGCGCAGGCATCTATAACTACATGCCCATGGGGCTGCGCGTGATCCGCAAGGTCGAGGCCATCGTGCGCGAGGAAATGAACCGTGCCGGTGCCGTGGAAGTGACCATGCCCGTGGTCCAGCCTGCCGAGATGTGGGAGGAGACGGGCCGCTTCGAGAAGATGGGCCCCGAGCTGCTGCGCATCAAGGACCGCCATGGCCGCGACTTCGTGATCCAGCCCACCAGCGAAGAGGTGGTGACGGACATTGCGCGCCAGGAGCTCAAGAGCTACAAGCAGCTGCCCAAGAATTTCTACCAGATCCAGACCAAGTTCCGCGATGAGCGCCGCCCGCGCTTTGGCCTGATGCGCGGCCGCGAGTTCATCATGAAGGACGCCTATTCCTTCGACAAGGACCGCGACACCGCCCAGATCAGCTACCAGACCATGCGCGCGGCCTACAAGCGCATCTTCGATCGCTTCGGCCTGCAGTACCGTGCCGTGCGTGCCGACAGCGGCGCCATCGGCGGTGATCTGAGCGAGGAATTCCAGGTGATCGCATCCACGGGCGAAGACGCCATCGTCTACTGCCCCAGCAGCGACTACGCCGCCAATATCGAGAAGGCCGAGGCCCTGGCGCCTGCAGGCCCCCGTCCCGCTGCAGCCCAGGCCATGGCCCGTGTGGCAACGCCGGGCAACAGCACCTGCGAATCCGTGGCTGCCCAGCTGGGCCTGCCGCTGTCGCAGACGGTGAAGTCCCTGGTGCTGGCCACCGACAAGCTCGACGACAAGGGCGAGGTGGCGGGAAGCCAGGTCTGGTTGCTGCTGCTGCGTGGCGACCATGAGATGAACGAGATCAAGGTGGCCAAGGTGCCTGGCCTGGACGTGGGCTTCCGCTTTGCCACGGTGGCCGAGATCGAGGAGCATTTCGGCTGCCAGCCCGGCTACCTGGGGCCCATCGGCCTGAAGAAGCCCGTGAAGCTGGTCGTGGACCGCGAGGTCGCCGTGATGGCCGACTGGGTCTGCGGCGCGAACGAGGCCGACTTCCACATCACCGGCGTGAACTTCGGCCGTGACCTGCCCGAGCCTGATGTCGTGGCCGACCTGCGCAATGTGGTGGCCGGCGACAAGTCGCCCGATGGCGCAGGCGAGCTGGCCATTGAGCGCGGCATTGAAGTCGGCCATGTGTTCTACCTGGGCACCAAGTACTCCCAGGCCATGAACGCCACCTTCCTGGCCGAGAACGGCAAGCCCTCGCTGTTTGAAATGGGTTGCTATGGCATTGGCGTGACACGCCTGCCGGCTGCCGCCATCGAGCAGAACCATGATGAGCGCGGCATCATCTGGCCCGACGCGATTGCACCCTTCACCGTGGTGGTCTGCCCCATCGGCATGGACCGCAGCGAGCCCGTGAAGGAAGCCGCCGAGAAGCTGCATGCCGAGCTGCTGGCACTGGGCGTGGACGTGATCCTGGATGACCGCGGCGAACGCCCGGGCGCCATGTTTGCCGATTGGGAACTGATTGGCGTGCCGCACCGCGTGGTGCTGTCCGACCGGGGCCTCAAGGAAGGCCAGGTCGAATACCAGCATCGCCGCGACACGGAAGCGACCAAGATGGCCGCTGCCGATGTGCTGGGCCATCTCAAGCAGAGGCTGGGTCTGTGAGCCAGGCCCCCGTGATAGCGCGCCGCGATTGCCTGCGCCTGGCGGCTTCGCTGGGCGCAGCACCGCTGCTCGGCGGGCTGGCCGCGCCCGCCTGGGCTGGTGGGCAGCTGGAAGAGCCGCTGGCCGATTCGGTGCGCACCGCGCTGAGTTCGGCCGTCACGGGATCGGCGCCGCCCGAGCTGCGCTTTGCCTCTACCGAGGCCCGCATGGACTACCTGCGCTGGCTCACAGCCAGCAGCGAGCGCCTGCGCTCACGCAAGCCCGAACTTGCAACACGGCTGGAGTTCCTGCAGACCGTCTGGTACGAGGCCAAGCGCGCCGGCCTGGAAGTCTCGCTGGTGATGGGACTGGTGCAGGTGGAGAGCGCGTTCCGCAAGTTCGCCATCTCCAGCGTGGGCGCGCGCGGCTACATGCAGATCATGCCGTTCTGGATGCGGCTGATCGGCGATGGCGACATCGGCAAGCTGTTCCACATGCAGACCAATCTGCGCTTTGGCTGCGTGATCCTGCGCCACTATCTGGACCGTGAAAACGGCGATGCCTACATGGCGCTGGGCCGTTACAACGGCAGCCGCGGCCAGCCCCAGTATCCGAATGCTGTGTTTGCTGCGCAGCGCCGCTGGGAGATCGAGCCCTCGCGCTCGGCCTGAGGGGCCGCAGGCTGGCGCCTGGCGGCAGTCCTGCAGGCCTGCCTTGCTGCGTTTTCAGGACGACGTGTCCGGCGACATGCTGGACACCTTGGCCACGGCGGCGGCCGTGTCGCCTGCGTTGGGCGGGGCGGCCGGGCTGCTGCCGGACATGCGTGTGACCAGCACCTGGTCGATGCGGTAGCTGTCCACGTCCATGACCTCGAAGCGGTAGCCGCCCCATTGCACGGTGTCCGTACGCCTGGGAATGCGCCGAAGCATGACCATGAGAAAGCCCCCCAGGGTTTCGTAGTCCTCGGAATGCGGCAACTCGTCGAGCTCCAGGGCCTGCATCACATCCTCGACCGGCGTGACGCCATCGATCAGCCAGGAGTTCTCGTCGCGGCGCAGGATCTGCTCCTCGTCGCCGGGGCTGACGAGGCCGCCCATCACCGTGCTCATCACGTCATTGAGCGTGACCACGCCGACCACCAGGCTGTATTCGTTGACGATGACGGCAAAGTCCTCATGCACCTGGCGGAACTGCTCCAGGACCTCGGCCAGCGTCAGGCGGTCCGGCACGACCAGCACCTTGTGGACCAGCGAGTCGTCCATGAGCGACAGGGACTGGTTGTTCAGCGCGCGCTGGAACAGGTCCTTGGCATCGACATAGCCGACGATGTGGTCGATGTCGCCGTCGCAGACGGGGTAAGTGGAAAAAGGCTCCTCGGCAATGCGGACCCGGATCAGTTCATCGGGGTCGTCGCGGTGGAAGTAGGCGATGCGGTCGCGCTGCGTCATGGCCGAGCCGATGGTGCGCGAGTCAAGTTCGAACAGGTTGGCGATCACCTGCTGCTCCTTCGCGGCCAGCACGCCTGCGCGTGCGCCGGCTTCGGTCATGGCCAGGATGTCTTCGTGCGTGATGCGGTCATCGCGCACCGTGGGCAGGCCGAACAGCTTGGCAACGGCGTCGGCCAGGTGGTTGAAGCACCAGACCAGGGGCTTGAGCACGGCCATGCACCAGAGCATGGGGCGCAGCACGCGGATGGCCAGGGCCTCGGGCTCGGCCATGCTCAGGCGCTTGGGCAGCAGGTCGGCGAACAGAATGAACAGGGAGGTGACGCTGGCGAACGAGAGCAGGAAGCCCACGGTCTGCGCACGGCTGTCAGGCAGCCAGAGCATCAGCAGCTCGGCCAGATAGGGGGTCAATGCCCCTTCGCCCACCACGCCGCCCAGGATGGCGACGGCATTCAGCCCAATCTGCGTGACCGTGAAATATTCGCCCGGCTGGGCCTGCATCTTCATGACCAGTTCGGCGCGGGGTTCGCCGTCCTCCATCATCTGCCGCAGTCGCAGGCGCCGCGAGGCGGCCAGCGAGATCTCGGCCACGGAGAAGAAGGCACTGGTCAATATCAGCGCGACGATCAACAGCAGACTTTGGGACAGACTCATAGGCAGGGCGGAGAAGCGGGCGCAGGCGCGCTTTTCCGGATGTGAAAGATGTGACCATTCGACCACACATCGCATGCCCCTGGCCCTGAGGCATGCCCGGGGAGTCCGCCGGCAGCGCGGCACATGCGAAAAAAAGCCACCCGAAGGTGGCTCGATGCTGCGCCGAAGGCGCGTGGTGCGAGAAGGCTCAGGCCTTGGGTGCCAGCAACTGCTGCAGTTCGCCCGACTCGTACATCTCCATCATGATGTCCGAGCCGCCGATGAACTCGCCCTGCACGTAGAGCTGGGGGATCGTGGGCCAGTTGCTGTAGTCCTTGATGCCCTGGCGGATTTCCTGGTCTTCCAGCACGTTGACGGTGGAGATGTCCTTGGTTTCCACGCCGCAGGCCTTGAGGATCTGGATGGCGCGGCCAGAGAAACCGCACATGGGAAAGCTGGCGCTGCCCTTCATGAACAGCAGGATGTTGTTGCTCTTGACCAGTTGGTCGATGCGTTGCTGGGTGTCGCTCATCTGTGTGGTGCTCCGGGGTCGTGGTGGGCGCCGCAGGCGCGGCGGCATGGATGGGATTATTTCACTCTCGGCGCGGACTTTGAAAGCATGCGGGATTGCTGCGCCCAGGCCAGAGCTCAGGCCTGCCCTTGCCATTGCCCGCCCGTGCAGCGGGCAATGCCGCCCAGGTCGTGGCGATGTTGCACGTCGCCAAAGCCGGCATTGCACAGCAGCGCGGCCACGGCATCGGCCTGGTCCCAGCCATGCTCCAACAGCAGCCAGCCGCCTCGGGCCAGCAGCGCGGGCGCCTGGGCGATGATGGCGCGGATATCGGCCAGACCATCGGCACCGCTGGCCAGCGCCGACAGCGGCTCATGCGCCAAGGCCTGCAGGTGCGGATCGTCGTCGCGGATATAGGGCGGGTTGCTGACGATGAGGTCGAACGGTGCCTGCCCTGCCAGCGGCTGGAGCCAGCTGCCATGTGCGAACTGCACGCCCAGTTGCAGGCGCGTGGCATTGGCGCTGGCTACGGCCAGTGCGTCGGCGCTGGCATCCACGGCCCAGACCGTGGCGCCGGGGCGCTGGCTTTGCAGGGCCAGCGCTATGGCGCCGCTGCCGGTGCCCAGGTCCACCACGCGGCAAGCGGTGCCTGCCTGGGTCTGGGCAGGCATGAGCTCCAGCGCCCAGTCCACCAGGGTCTCGGTATCGGGGCGTGGGTCGAGCACACGCGCGTCCACGGCCAGATCGAGCCCGTAGAACTCCTTGTGGCCGAGCAGGTAGGCAACGGGTTCCGCGCCAAGGCGGCGTGCGCACAGCGCGGCATAGGCCTCGGCCTGGGGGGCGGTCAGCATGTCCTCGTCATGGGTCAGCAGCCAGGCTCGGCCGCCAGACTGGCGCCCGAGCACGTGCAGCAGCAGCATTTGCGCATCGATGCGCGCAAGCCCCAGGGCCTGGGCCTGCTGCAGCGCTTCTTTGACGATGGGTGGATTGGCCATGGCCCGGGCCTCAGTTGTTGACCTGCAGCTCGGCCAGCAGTTCGGCCTCGCGTGCGGCCTGCAGCGCGTCGAGCACATCGCCCAGGTCGCCTTCCATCACGGCCAGCAGTTTGTAGATGGTGAGGTTGATGCGGTGGTCGGTGAGCCGGCCCTGCGGGAAGTTGTAGGTGCGGATGCGGTCGCTGCGGTCGCCGCTGCCGATCAGGCCCTTGCGCAGTGCGGCCTCCTTGGCCTCGCGCTCGCTGCGTTCCTTCTCCTGCAGGCGCGCCTGCAGCACCTGCAGGGCCTTGGCCTTGTTGCTGTGCTGGCTGCGGCCGTCTTGGCACTCGGCGACGATGCCCGTGGGCAGGTGGACGACACGCACGGCCGAGTCGGTCTTGTTGATGTGCTGGCCGCCGGCGCCGCTGGCGCGGAAGGTGTCGATGCGCAGGTCGGCCGGGTTGAGCGTGATGGCCTGGGTTTCGTCCGGCTCTGGCATGACGGCCACGGTGCAGGCGCTGGTGTGGATGCGGCCCTGGGTCTCGGTGGCCGGCACGCGCTGCACGCGGTGGCCGCCGGATTCGAAGCGCAGGCGACCGTAGACATCCGTGCCTTCCACGCGCAGCACCACTTCCTTGTAGCCGCCCAGCTCGCTCTCGTTGGCGCTCATGATCTCGACCTTCCAGCCCACCGCGTCGCAGTGGCGCGTGTACATGCGGGCCAGGTCGCCTGCGAACAGGGCCGATTCGTCGCCGCCCGTGCCTGCGCGGATTTCGAGGTAGGCGTTGCGCGCGTCATCGGGGTCCTTGGGCAGCAGCAGGCGCTGCAGCTCGTCCTCCAGCTGGACCAGCTCGGCCTCGGCGCTGGCGATTTCCTCCTGCGCCATGTCGGCCATGTCGGGATCGGAGAGCATGTCCTGCGCAGCCGCCAGATCGGCCTCGCGCTGGCGGTGGCGCGCATAGCGGCCTGCAATGGCGGTGACGTCCGCGTGCTCGCGCGAGATGGCGCGGTACTGCTTCATGTCGCCCATGATGTCTTCGCGCGAAAGCAGGAAGTTGAGTTCTTCAAGGCGCTGGGCGTAGCGCTCCAGTTGTTGGCGCAGAAAGTCTTGCATGGTGTGGGCGGTGGTGCGAAGGGCTGCTCGGGCAGCACTGCGGCGGGAAACGTGGGGGCCTGGAAGGGCGGATCGGCCTTAAAAACCGGGAGGGGCGGGGAGGGGCCGCAAGTGCGGCCGGGGCGCCACAGGCCCGCTGGCACGCAGCCCTGCGCAGGGGCGGCGAGCGCCGCTAGAGCGCCTTGTCGGGGGCCGTGCCGCGCGGGCCGCTTTGGGCCGAGCGCAGGAACAGGCGCGAGACCGTGTCCATGGTCTGGCTGCGCTGGTCGGCATCGCCCTTGTGCAGCTCGGCCAGGGTGCCGTGCAGCATTTTCTGCGTGAGGCCGCGCGACAGGGCCTCCAGCACGGTGTCGATGTCTTCGCCCTTGGCCAGCAGCTTCTTGGCGCGCGCAATCTCCAGCGCACGCCATTCATCGGTCTGGGTGTTGAGCTGGCGGATCAGCGGCACCACGCCGGCCTGCGGGCGGCGCTGGTCCAGCCAGTGCATGAAGCTTTGCACGCCGTGGTCGATGATGACTTCGGCCTGCTCGACCGCTGCCTGGCGCTGGGCCTGGCCCGTGCGCACCACGGTGGCCAGATCGTCCACGGTGTAGAGGTAGACGTCGCGCAGGTCCTTGACCTCGGATTCGATATCGCGCGGCACGGCCAGATCGACCATGAACATGGGGCGGTGCTTGCGCTTCTTGAGCGCGCTCTCGACGGCGCCCAGGCCGATGATGGGCAGGCTGGACGCCGTGCAGCTGATCACGGCATCGTATTCATGCAGATGGTCGGGCAGGTCGGCCAGCCGCATGGTGCCGGCGCCGAACTGGGCAGCCAGCTTCTCGCCGCGCTCCAGTGTGCGGTTGGCGATCATGATCTGCTTGGGGTGGCGGGCCGCGAAGTGGGTGGAGACCAGCTCGATCATCTCGCCCGCGCCCACGAACAGCACGCGGATCTGGGACAGGTCTTCGAACAGCTGGCCGGCCAGCCGCACGGCGGCAGCGGCCATGCTGATGCTGTGGGCGCCGATCTCTGTGGAGCTGCGCACTTCCTTGGCCACCGCGAAGCTGCGCTGGAACAGCTGGTTCAGCGTGCTGCCCAGGGCGCCTGCGTTCTCTGCGGCGCGCACGGCATTCTTCATCTGGCCCAGGATCTGGGCCTCGCCCAGCACCATGGAATCGAGCCCGCTGGCCACGCGGAAGGCATGGCGCGCCACATGGCCGTCTTCCAGCAGATAGGAGTGCGAGCGCAGCAATTCGGACGAAATACCGCCGCTGTTGGCCAGCCAGTGCAGGGTATGGTCCATGGCCGGCATTTCGGCCGCGCAGTAGATCTCGGTACGGTTGCAGGTGGAGAGAATGGCGGTCTCGACGGCGCTGTGCTGGCGGCCCGGGCCGGTCAGCGATTCGCGCAGGCCCTGCAGTGTGGGCACGATCTGGTCAAGCGCGAACGCGAAACGTCCCCGCATATCAAGCGGAGCCGTGTGGTGGTTGATGCCGAGTGCCCAGACTGCCATAACCCGGGATTATAAAATTTCGCGCAGTTTCAGGCATCCCTGATCACAACACCCTGGAATCGGAGCCCGCACATGGGATGGATTGCGAGTACGAATCATTGGCTGAACTTCCTGGCGCCTGCACTTTTCCTGTCGCCGGCCCTGATGTTGTGCGCGCTTTTGATCTATGGAAAATCGCAGCAATCCCTTGCCTGGTGGTTGCAGGTTGCTATCAATTTGGTTGTTGGTGCGCTGGTGTTGCTGGCCGGTTTGTGGTGGTTCGGGCGCGATGCAAAGATGGCCACCTACACCGCCCTAGTACTCGTGATGGCGCTTTGCCAGTGGGTGCTTTCGCGCGGCTGGCGCTGATGGCTGACAGCAAAGATTGATGCAGATCAACGGAAGAGGGCGTTTCTCCTGGCGATCAAGGGCCTGAAACTGCGGCTGGAGGCACGGCACCCGGTGCGGCCTGCTCCAGCAGCCATGCGCGGAACTGCACAAAGGCTTCGGAAGGCATCCGCGCAGCCGGCCGGCACAGAAAGTAGCCGCGTTCGATGTGGACGGGTGCAGGCAAGGCAAGGGCCACGCGGCCGGCGGCCAGGTCTTCCTCCACCAGGCAGCGCTGCACCAGGGCCACGCCCATGCCTGCGGCCACGGCCTGGACCAGCAGAGCCACCAGTTCGAAGTCCGCCGCAGGCGCGGGGCAGGGCCCGGGCAGGCCGAGGTGGCTCATCCAGCGCGCCCAGTTGCCCGGGTAGTTGGTGTGAAACAGCAAGGGGCGCGCAAGCACATCCGCTGCGCTGCGAATGGCTTGCGGGCCCTGCAATTCGCGCGGATGGCAGATGGGCACCAGATCGCGGCCCACCACATAGTCGGCCACCACATGGGCGGGCCAGGGCTCGCTGCCCACGCGCAGCCAGCCGTCTATCTCGGCGGCGGACAGCGGGTCATCGCGCCGGTAGGGGGCGAACGAAAGGACGATGCCCGGATGCAGGGCATTGAATCGCGGCAGGCGCGGAATCAGCCAGTGGCTGAACAGCGTGGGAACGACCGACAACCGCAGTTGCGGGCCGAAGTGGCGCCTGCGTGCGGCGGCCGAGGCCGATTCAATGGACTGGACGGCAGGCTCGACGGCCTGCAGATATTCACGGCCAGCCTCGGTCAGCACGCTGCGCCGGCCCTGGCGCTCGAAGAGGGCAAAGCCCAGGTGCTCTTCCAGCCGGGCGATGGCGCGGCTGATGCCGCCCTGGGTGACATACAGCTCCTGGGCTGCCAGCGAGTAGCTGCCCAGGCGCGCCGCCGCCGCAAAGGCGTGCAGCTCGGAAAGCGAGGGAGAGTGCATGCGCATGACGGACGCAATTATGACGGTTTGTCATAGTTGCTTGCCGTCTTGTCTCTTTTCGCGCGTGCGGCGGCTGTCCAGAATCGGCGCCTGTTCCGCGAAGCCCTGCCCTGCAGCAGGCCGCTCTTTCATCCATCACGAGAGGAAACACACCATGGCAATGCGCCGCACCCTGTTGTCCAGCCTGGCCGCCTGCGCCGCCACTGCTCTTTTGGCTCCCGTCGCCTGGGCCCAGGGCCCGGCTGCCGACTATCCCAGCCGGCCGATCCGCCTGGTCGTGCCGTTTGGCGCGGGCGGCTCCACCGACATGGTGGCGCGTCTGCTGGCCGAGAAGATGAGCGTGATCCTGGGCAAGTCCGTGGTGGTGGACAACCGGGGCGGGGCGGGCGGCTCCATTGGCGCCTCCGAAATTGCGCGTGCTGCGGCCGATGGCTACACCATCGGCATGGCCACGGTGAGCACGCATGGCTCCAACCCGGCCATTTTCCGCAAGCTGCCCTACGACCCGATCAAGGACTTCGCGCCCATCACCAATGTGATGTCGGTGCCCAGCGTATTCGTGATCAACGCCAGCGTGCCCGCCAAGACCATGAAGGAGTTCATCGCCCTGGCCAAGGCCAACCCGGGCAAGTACAGCTTTGCCTCGCCGGGCACAGGCTCCCTGGGCCACGCCAACATCGAGAATTTCATGAACCTGGCCGGTATCGACCTGCTGCACATCCCCTACAAGGGCGCGGGCCAGGCCATCACCGACGCGCTGGGCGGCCAGGTCAATGCCATGACGGACAACCTGCCCTCCACGCTGCCCCACATCAAGGATGGCAAGCTGCGCCCGCTGGCCGTGCTGGCCTTCAAGCGCGCCGACGTGCTGCCCGACGTGCCCACCTACACCGAGCTGGGCTTCCCGCAGATGGGCGACGGCGGCTGGTTCGGCCTGGTCGCACCTGCCGGCACGCCGCGCCCCATCATCGACAAGCTCAATGCGGCTGCGCACAAGGCCATGGCCATGCCTGACTACCTGGAAAAGCAAAAATCCATCTCGGGCGAGTCCATGGGCAACACGCCCGAGGAATTTGCCAAGCAGATCAAGGCCGCCATCGAGCGCTACACGGCCGTGGCCAAGCGCGCCAACATCAAGCTCGACTGATGGACCGCATGGCACAGACCGATTTTCTGCGCCCCCGGCCGGACACCCCGGTCGTGGTGCACCCCGCCACCGGCGAGGTGCTGCCCATCGTCTGCGACTCGCCGCACAGCGGCACGTCCTATCCCGAGGATTTCGGCCATGCCGTGCCCATGTCCCTGCTGCGCCGTGGCGAGGACACGCATGTGGCCGCGCTCTGGGACCAGTGGCCCGCGCATGGCGCAACGCTGATCGAGGCCACCTTTCCGCGCACCTACATCGACCCCAACCGCAGCGAGGCCGACCTGGACCCCGCCCAGATCGACGGCCAGTGGCCCGTGCCCCTGGCGCCCAGCGTCAAGACCCGCCAGGGCCTGGGCCTGATCTGGCAGCGCATCAGCCGCGACGGCGTGGCCACGCCGCTGTATGAACGCCCGCGCACGGTGGCCGAGGTGGAGCACCGCATCGCGCGCTACTGGCGTCCCTACCATGCGGCGCTGGCGCAGGCCATCGATGACAGCGTGCAGCGCTTTGGCGGCGTCTGGCACCTGAACCTGCACTCCATGCCCAACGATGTCTACAAGCGCCTGGGCCGCACTGATGCGCCGCCGCTGGCCGACTTCGTGCTGGGCGACCGCGACGGCACGACCTGCGCGCCCGAGTTCATCCAGCTGGTGGGCGAGACGCTGGCGGGCTTTGGCTACAGCGTGGCCTACAACGAGCCCTACAAGGGCGTGGAGCTGATCGGCCGCATAGGCCAGCCGCACCTGGGCCGGCACAGCCTGCAGATCGAGATCCGCCGGCCGGTCTACATGGACGAGGACACGCGCGAGCCCAACGCGGGCTTCGAGCCGCTGCGCGGCCATCTGCGTGAGCTGATGGCCGTGGTCGCGGCGCATGTGCGCGCGGAAATGGCCGGGCGAGGCTAGGCCGGGCTGGCGGGGTCGCCGGGCATGGGCGGCGTGCCTGGCGAGCCCGGCAAGCCTGCCACCACCGGCGCCGCCACCGAGGTGGTGGCCGGTGGCGACAGGTACAGGCCCGCGCCCTTGAGCGATGCCAGGATACTGAACAGCACATCGCTGCGCACCCCGCCCGCATTGCGCGGGTTGCCCACGTAGCCGATGGCCAGGAAGGTCAGCGTGCCGTTGGCAATGCCTTCGAGCTGCACCACAGGCTCGGGCGTGTCCAGGATGCCTTCATGCGTGCGAAAGGCTTCCAATATCAGGGTGCGCATGCGTTCGGCATCGGTGTCCAGCGGTGCGGGCAGGCGCAGCAGCACGCGCCCGGGCGCGCCGGCCAGCGTCATGTTGCGCACGGTCTTGGTGATGAATTCCGAGTTGGGCACGATGACGGTGGAGCGGTCGCCCAGCTGGATCTCGGTGGCGCGCACGTTGACGCGGCGCACGTCGCCCTCGGTATCGCCCAGCACCACCCAGTCGCCCACTTTCACGGGTCGCTCGGCCAGCAGGATCAGGCCCGAGATGAAGTTCTGCACGATGGCCTGCAGGCCAAAGCCAATGCCCACCGACAGCGCGCTGGCCACCCAGGCAATGCGCTCCACGCTGATGCCCAGCCCCGCCAGCGCCACGGCCACCACGAAGATGCCGCCCACATAGCCCAGCAGCGTGGTGATGGAGCTGCGCATGCCCGGCTCCAGCGAGGTGTTGGGGAAGTAGCGGTCCGTCAGCCAGCGCTTGATCACGCGGATCACGATCAGGCCCGTGACGATCACGGCGAATGCGGTGAACAGGGCCTGCGGCGCCATGGTGAAGTCGCCCACCTTGAGGCTGTGGTTCACCGTGCTGCCGCGGCGAAACACCTCGTCCGGCCCCGTGCCCAGCGGGGCCAGCAGGGCGATCACCATGTAGAACAACAGGGCCACGCGCAGCAGGCCCGAGACCAGCACCGAGGCCTGGTCCAGCAGCCGGCCCTCGATGCCCAGGCTCTGGTTCAGCCGGGTGCCGAAACTGCCCTTGGAAGACAGCAGGGCCTCGCACAGATCGTCGCCCAGCTGGAACAGCAGGTAGGTGGTGGCAAAGACCACGCCGGTCCACACCATCTGGCGCGCCAGCGTTCCGGCCAGCGCCACGTAGCCGGTCACGGCCAGCGCAATGGTGGCAATGCTGGCCACCGCCGCGCAGGCCACGAGCAGCCCCACCCACAAGGGCCGGGGCGGTGCGGGCTCGGCCTGGGCGCCGTCTTCCTGCGCCACTGGCGCCGGCGCGCGCAGATGCCGCAGGGCCAGCATGACCACGGTCGAAATCAGCAGGGCCGACAGGGCGTGCACCGTGACCTCGGCGGCCAGGCTGGCGCCGATGATGGCGTTGACTTCGGTCACCAGGCCGTTGAGCGCGGCTCCGGCGGCAATCCACCAGGGATAGGGGCTGAGCCGCTCGGCCAGCTCGTCCGACACGCCGGGCAGGCGCCAGGAACTGCGCCTGCGCGACAGCAGGGTCTGGCCCAGCGACACCACAAAGGCGCCGAACAGCGTGACCTGCACACTGGCCTTGGCCAGCGCGTCCAGCGATTCGCTGAAGCCATCGCCGGCCTTGAGCACGCTCCAGGCCAGTTGCGCTGCCAGGCCGATCAGCAGCGTGTTGATCAGCACGGTGGCCGCCGCGCGCAACGAGCGGCGCAGGCGGCCGCTGGGCAGGCGCGCGGGCGCGGCGCGCACCAGCAGACGCTCGGCCAGCCAGGGGCCGAGCAGGGCGATCAGCAAGGCGGCGGCCAGGCTGGCGATGAAGCCGCCCCGGCGATCGGACGCCAAGGTGGAGGCGACGGCCTGTCGCAGCTCGCGCCCCAGGCCCTGCAGGCGCGCCGCGTCCAAAGGCGCGGCAGCGCGCAGGTTGCGCCAGAAGGGCCGGCCCAGCGGCGAGTCGGTGCGGGCCGTCAGTGCGGCCTGGAATTGTTCGCGGCGCTGGCGTATCAGCTCGTTGCCGCGCTGGTCGGCATCGACCGACACCAGCCGCGCGAGCTTGAGTTCGGAATCCACGGCACTGCGCTGCCTGGCCAGGCTGGCGCGCTGCTCGGCCACATCGGGCGCATCGGCAGGGGCGCCTTTTTCGGGCGCGGGGCCCAGGCCGGCCAGGCGCGAATCGATGTCGGCCAGTTCCTCTGTGCGGCGGGCTGCGACCTGGTCGGCCGCCGTGCCTATGGCCGCAGCCTCGTCCAGCAGCTTGCGGCCGTCATCGTCCTCGGCCAGCTTGCGGGGAATGGCGTCCAGCTGCTTGCGCAGATCGTCCACGCTGGGCAGGGCGGGCCGGCCGTCGGGCGCCGCCGTGGCCGCCGCTGCCGCGCGGTCCTGCGCATGGGCCGGAGCGGGCACAGTGAGGACCAGCATGGCCAGGACCATCAGGCCGGCGGCCAGGCATTGGCGCAAGGCCTGCGCCCACGTAGGGCGCAGCGGGAGAGGGCACGGGCGGGGCGGTGTCATGGACGCACATTGTGCGGCGGGCCGCCGCGACGGTTGTTTCCAAAGGTCCGGCCCCGCCAGCCGGCAGCCGTCTCAGCGCGATGCGGGACTGAACATATCGACACGGTCGGTGATGACGCCGTCCGTGCCCAGGTCGATCAGGCGCTGTGCGGCCCACTCATCGTTGACCGTATAGCTGCTGCAGCGCAGGCCCGCGCCATGCACCTTGGCGACCAGAGCGGCATCCCACAGCGCATGGTTGAGCACCATGGCGGCGCAGCCCAGGTCCAGCGCGGTGCGCAGGTCGGCATCGCCCGTGGCATCGGCCAGCTTGTCCACCAGCAGGCCCCGCGGAATGTGCGGTGCCGTGTCGCGTGCGCCCTTGAGCGCATCGGTCTTGAACGAGGTGAACAGCGGCTGGATGCGGTCCCTGGGCCAGATGCGGTTCATCAGCTCGCCCGTGGCGCGGCCCGTGGCCTCTTCCTGGCCGGGCGTGGGCTTGATCTCCACGTTCAGGAAGAAGTGGTTGGCCAGGCACCAGCGGGCCAGGGCTTCCAGCGTGGGCAGGGCCTCTCCCGCAAAGGCGCGCGAGTGCCAGCTGCCGGCGTCCAGCTGGGCGATTTCGCCCATGGACAGGTCGCCACCCGTGCCGTGGCCGTTGGTGGTGCGCTCCAGCGTGGCGTCGTGCATCAGGAACAGCACGCCGTCGGCAGACAGCTTGGCATCGCACTCGAACATGCGATAGCCGTGCGCAGCGCCCAGGCGGAAGGCGGCCATGGTGTTTTCGGGCGCCAGCTTGCCGGCGCCACGGTGGGCCACCCACAGGGGGTAGGGCCAGGATTTCAGGTTCTCGGTCATGGCGAGTCCGTCAAAAGAAGGGAGCTTGGATGGAAAAAGAGAGCCTCTGGGGCTCTCTTGGAAAAGGTCGGAGATCCGGCCTTCAGGGGATCAGATCCGCTTTCCGGATTCTGCGTCGAACCAGTGCAGGCGACGCTCTTCGGAAGGACGCACGCGCATGGTCTCGCCGGACTTGGGGAAGGGCGCGCCTTCGTCGATGCGCACCGTCATCGTCTCGCCATTGAGCGAACCATAGACCAGGCGCTCGGCACCCAGCATTTCCACGGTGTCCACCTTGATTTCCCAGCCGCCTTCGTTGACGACGACCAGGTGCTCGGGGCGAATGCCCAGGATGCGGCCGGCCGTGCCGCCGGGCGCGTTCTTGAGCAGGTTCATCGGGGGCGAGCCGATGAAGCTGGCCACGAAGGTGGAGGCGGGCGTGTGGTAGACCTCTTCGGGCGTGCCGAACTGCTCCATCACGCCGCCGTTCATGACGATCATGCGCTGGGCCAGGGTCATGGCTTCGACCTGGTCGTGGGTCACGAACAGGCTGGTGATGCCCAGCTCGGCGTGCAGCTTCTGGATCTCGATGCGGGTCTGGCCGCGCAGCTTGGCGTCCAGGTTGGACAGCGGCTCGTCGAACAGGAAGACCTTGGGCTGGCGCACGATGGCGCGGCCCATGGCCACGCGCTGGCGCTGGCCGCCCGACAGCTGGCGCGGCTTGCGGTCCAGCAGGTGCGACAGCTCCAGGATCTTGGCGGCCTTGTCCACGCGGCGCTTGATCTCCTCGGGCGGCACCTTGGCGATCTTCAGGCCGTAGGCCATGTTCTCGTAGTTCGACATATGCGGGTACAGCGCATAGTTCTGGAACACCATGGCGATGTCGCGCCTGGCCGGTTCCACGTCGTTGACCACCTTGTCGCCGATCAGCAGCTGGCCGTCGGAGATCTCCTCCAGGCCCGCCACCATGCGCAGCAGGGTGGACTTGCCGCAGCCCGAAGGGCCGACGATGACGACGAACTCGCCGTCCTTGATTTCGGCGTTGACGCCGTGCAGTACCTGGTTGGCCGACGGGCCCTGGCCGTAGCGCTTGATCAGGTTGCGAAAGGAAATGGATGCCATACGAAGATTCTGGTTGAGTCGCAGAGCGAAGGGCGCTGGCGCTTGCTCTGCGGGGTTCTATACGGTGGGTTGGGGCGGCGGCGGGCGGTTTACTTTTCGGTGTCCACCAGGCCCTTGACGAACCAGCGCTGCATCAGGATCACCACGGCGGCGGGCGGCAGCATGGCCAGCAGGGCCGTCGCCATCACCACGTTCCAGTCGTTGCCGGTATCGCCGCTGGCCACCATGCGCTTGATGCCGATGACCACGGGGTACATGTCTTCCGAGGTGGTCACGAGCAGCGGCCACAGGTACTGGTTCCAGCCGTAGATGAACTGGATCACGAACAGCGCCGCGATCGAGGTCTTGGACAGCGGCACCAGCACATCCTTGAAGAAGCGCATGGGGCCTGCGCCGTCGATGCGGGCGGCCTCCACCAGCTCGTCCGGCACCGTCAGGAAGAACTGGCGGAACAGGAAGGTGGCCGTGGCCGAGGCGATCAGCGGAATCGTCAGGCCGGCGTAGCTGTTGAGCATGCCCAGCGTGGAGACGACTTCGTAGGTGGGGCCGATGCGCACTTCGACGGGCAGCATCAGGGTCACGAAGATCAGCCAGAAGCAGATCTTCTTGAACGGGAAGCGGAAGTACACCAGCGCGAAGGCCGACAGCAGCGAGATCGCGATCTTGCCCACGGTGATCACCATGGCCGAGACGAAGCTGATCCACATCATGCGTGCCACGGGCGCGCTGGAGCCGGGGCCCGAGCCGCCGAACAGCGCGGCCTTGTAGGTTTCCCAGAAGTTGCTGCCGGGCACCAGGGGCATGGGCACCTGGATGATGTCCTGCGGCGTGTGCGTGGAGGCCACGAAGGCCAGGTACAGCGGAAAGCCGACGATGATCACGCCCAGCACCATGATTAGGTGCGAGAAAAAGGAGAGAAGGGGACTGCGTTCAACCATGATCAGTACTGCACTTTCTTCTCAACATAGCGGAACTGGATCACGGTCAGTGCAACCACGATCACCATCAGAACGACCGACTGCGCGGCCGAGCCGCTCATGTCCATGGCCTTGAAGCCGTCGTGATAGACCTTGTAGACCAGGATGGAGGTGTCCTGTCCCGGACCGCCCTGGGTCGTGGCGTCCACGATGCCGAAGGTGTCGAAGAATGCGTAGACCACGTTCATCACCAGCAGGAAGAACGTGGTGGGCGACAGCAGCGGGAACTGGATGTCCCAGAAGCGGCGCATGGGGCCCGCGCCGTCGATGGCGGCGGCCTCGATCAGCGACTTGGGGATGGACTGCAGGCCCGCAAGGAAGAACAGGAAGTTGTAGGAAATCTGCTTCCAGATCGCGGCGATGACGATCAGCGTCATGGCGTTGCCGGAGTTCAGCAGGTGGTTCCAGTCATAGCCGATCATGCGCAGCGCATAGGCCACGACGCCGATGGACGGCGAGAACATGAACACCCACAGCACACCCGCCACGGCGGGCGCAACGGCATAGGGCAGCAGCAAGGCGGTCTTGTAGGCAAGCGCGCCCTTGATCACGCGGTCCGCAAAGATGGCCAGCATCAGCGACAGCGCAATGCCGAACACCGCCACCAGCACGGAAAAGATGGCCGTGGTCTTGAACGAGGCCAGGTAGGCAGGGTCATCCAGCAGGTGCTGGAAGTTGGCAAACCCCACCCATTCGGTGGAGAAGCCAAACGTATCCTGCGCCTGGAACGACTGCACGATGGCCTGGCCTGCAGGCCAGAAAAAGAAGACCAGCACGATGACCATCTGTGGTGCTATCAGCAACCACGGCAGCCAGGCGGATCGAAAAAGAACGCGTTTTTCCATGACGGAACTCGGTAGAACAAAACAGCCCGCAAACCGGATGGCCGTGGGGCCGCCGGTTGCGGGCCTGTGATGCACGGTGCGGGCTGCCTGCGCAGCGGCCACACCGCAGATCACATGGGAGGATTACTTGTTGGCCCGGGCGAAGCGGCCCAGTTGCTCGTTGCCACGGGTGACAGCGGTGTCCAGGGCTTGCTGGGGAGTCTTCTTGCCAGTCCAGATCTGTTCGGTTTCCTCATCGATGATGGTGCGGATCTGAACGAAGTTGCCCAGGCGGATGCCGCGCGACTTGTCGGTGGTCTTGCGGATCATCTGCGTCACGGCGGTGTCGGTGCCGGGATGCTTTTCGTAGAAGCCCGAAGCCTCGGTCAGCTTGTACGCAGCGGTGGTCACGGGCAGGTAGCCGGTGCGCTGGTGGCTGGCGGACTGGATCTTGGTGTTGTTCAGGAAGTTGAAGAAGTCAGCCACGCCCTTGTAGCGTTCGGCGCTCTTGCCGGCCATCACCCACAGGGAGGCACCGCCGATGGCCGTGTTCTGGGGCGCGCCCTTCACATCGGCGTAGTAGGGCAGTTGCGACTGGCCGAAGGCGAACTTGCCTTCCTTGACCACGCGGGCATACAGGCCGGAGGAGCCGGTGATCATCGCGCACTCGCCGGAAGCGAAGGCGGCGTCAGGCACGTTGCCGCGGCCCTTGTAGACGAAGCTGCCGTCCTTGGCGGCCTTGGCCAGGTTCTCGAAGTGCTTGACGTGCAGCGGCGAGTTGAACACCAGCTTGGCATCGGTGCCGTCAAAGCCGTTGTTCTTGGTCGCGTACAGGGTGTTGTGCCACAGCGAGAAGCTCTCCAGCTGGGTCCAGCTCATCCAGCTTGTGGTCAGTGCGCAGCGGTGGCCCGAGGCCTTGAGCTTTTCGGCGGCGGCGAACACTTCGGGCCAGGTCTTGGGCGGCTTGTTCTCGTCCAGGCCTGCCTTCTTGAAGGCGTCCTTGTTGTAGTAGAAGATGGTGGTCGAGCTGTTGAGCGGGTAGCTCATCATCTGGCCGTTGGGGGCGGTGTAGTAGCCGGCCACGGCGGAGATGTACTCGCCCTGGTCGAACTTGAAGCCGCCGTCGTTCATGATCTTGGTGACGGGCACCACGGCGCCCTTGGAGGCCATCATGGTGGCCGTGCCCACTTCGAAGACCTGCAGGATGTCAGGTGCGTTGCCGGCGCGGAACGCGGCGATGGCGGCCGTCATCGACTCGTCATACTGGCCCTTGTACGTCGGCACGATCTTGTACTGGGTCTGGCTGGCGTTGTACTCCTTGGCCAGGTCGTTCACCCAGTCGCCCAGGGCTGCGCTCATCGAGTGCCACCACTGGATTTCGGTTTGGGCTTGTGCCGAGATGGTGGTGGCCGCGATCGCGGCTGCCATGGCCAGTTGCTTCAGTTGCATGAGGACTCCTCTAGTTCGGTGACGGTTTCAGACCGCTGCCACGGTAAGGCAGGGGCATGACATGTCTGTGTCATTGTTTTCGGATGCTTCGTACCGCACTACAGGCCAAACCCGGTGAGCCGCTGGTCCCGTATGTCAGTCGTGTGACAAAAAATGACACGCGAAGCGGCGCTATTTTAGGTCAATACCATTTCGTTTCAAAAGCCGGGTTGTTCGTATTGGCTCGTTTGTGCTCTTTCTGTATAAGGCACATCCACCGGGCTCCGCAAGATCACGCCACGTTGGCGAGGGCTGGCTTCGCGGGCCGAGACGGCGCGCCGTCCAGAGCCCCGTGGGAAGCGCATCCTCGGGGCGCTCGCTTAAAATTGCGCTCCCACTTGGCTTAGCGGCGCCCCGAGAGCGCCAGACACGGTCTACCCCATGAATGTACCGATTGCGTTGGCAGCCCTGCAGGCACAGGCTGCCGAACCTGCACGTCTGCGAGAGATTCCCTACAACTACACCTCGTTTTCCGATCGCGAGATCGTGATCCGCCTGCTGGGCACGTCCATGTGGGATGTGCTCAACCAGCTGCGCCAGGAGCGGCGCACGGGCCGCTCCGCCCGCATGCTCTACGAGGTGCTGGGGGACATCTGGGTCGTTCAGCGCAATCCCTACCTGCAGGACGACCTGCTGCACAGTCCCGACCGCCGCAAGTCGCTGGTGGAGGCCCTGGAGCACCGCCTGGGCGAGATCGACAAGCGCCGTGCTCCGCAGCAGGACCCCGTGCGCGATGCGCTGGTGGGCCAGCTGGTGGATGCAGCGCGCCGCGCCGTGCATGAGTTCAACGCCACCTTCGTCGAGGCCGAGCAACTGCGCCGCCGGGTGCAAAAGAGCCTGGGCCGCCACACGGCCAAGGACAACATCAAGTTCGACGGTCTGTCGCGCGTGGCCCATGTGACGGACGCCACCGACTGGCGCGTCGAATACCCCTTCGTGGTGCTCACCCCCGATACCGAAGCCGAGATGGCCGCCCTGGTGCGCGCCTGCATCGAGTTGCGCCTGACCATCATTCCGCGCGGCGGCGGCACGGGCTACACGGGCGGCGCGATCCCGCTGACCTGGCGCAGCGTGGTGATCAACACCGAAAAGCTCGAAGCCATGACCGAGGTGGAGATGCGCCGCATTCCCGGCGTGGACCACGAGGTGCCCACCATCTTCACCGAAGCCGGCGTGGTCACGCAGCGCGTGGCCGATGCGGCCGAGCGCGCGGGCTTCGTCTTCGCCGTGGACCCCACATCGGCCGAGGCCTCGTGCATCGGCGGCAATGTCGCCATGAATGCGGGCGGCAAGAAGGCCGTGCTCTGGGGCACGGCGCTGGACAACCTGGTGTCCTGGCGCATGGTGACGCCCGATGCGCAGTGGCTGGAAGTCACGCGCGTGGGCCACAACCTCGGCAAGATCCATGACGCCGAGATGGCCAGCTTCGAGCTGCAGTACTTCGAGGCAGACGGCAAGACCCCCATCCGCAGCGAGCGGCTGGACATTCCCGGCCAGAAATTCCGCAAGGAAGGCCTGGGCAAGGACGTGACCGACAAGTTCCTGTCGGGCCTGCCCGGCATCCAGAAGGAAGGCTGCGACGGCCTGATCACCAGCGCGCGCTGGGTGGTGCACCGCATGCCCGAGCACACGCGCACGGTCTGCATGGAGTTCTTCGGCAACGCCAAGGACGCCGTGCCCAGCATCGTCGAGATCAAGGACTTCATGTTCGCCGAGCAAAAGCGCTCGGGCGTGCTGCTGGCCGGCCTGGAACACCTGGACGACCGCTACCTGAAGGCCGTGGGCTACGCCACCAAGAGCAAGAAGGGCAACGGCCATCTGCCCAAGATGGTGCTGCTGGGCGACATTGCCGGCGACAACGCCGACGATGTGGCCCGCGTGGCCGCCGAGGTGGTGCGCATTGCCAACTCGCGCAACGGCGAAGGCTTCACGGCCGTCAGCGCCGAGGCGCGCAAGAAATTCTGGCTGGACCGCAAGCGCACGGCCGCCATCTCGCGCCACACCAACGCCTTCAAGATCAACGAAGACGTGGTGATCCCGCTGCCCCGCATGTGGGAGTACACGGACGGCATCGAGCGCATCAACATCGAACTGTCGCTGCGCAACAAGCTCAAGCTGTGCGATGCGCTGACGGACTTCTTCCAGCACGGCGACCTGCCGCTGGGCAAGCAGGACGATGCGGGCGACATCCCCTCGGCCGAGCTGCTGGAGGACCGCGTGCAGCAGGCCCTGGCCCTGGTGGCCGACGTGCGCACGCTGTGGCAGGGCTGGCTCGACGATGTCGAGAACCTCTTCGCGCAGCTGCAGGACCACACGCTGCGCGCCAGCTGGAAGACCCAGCTGAAGGCGCCCATGGCCCAGATCTTCGCGGGCGCGGCCTTCCAGCCTCTGCTGGCCGAAGTCAACGCCATCCACCAGCGCGTGCTCAAGGGCCGTGTCTGGGTGGCGCTGCACATGCACGCCGGCGACGGCAACGTGCACACCAACATTCCGGTCAACAGTGACGACTACGAGATGCTGCAGACCGCCCATGAGGCCGTGGCACGCATCATGGTGCTGGCGCGCCATCTGGACGGCGTGATCTCGGGCGAGCACGGCATCGGCATCACCAAGCTGGAGTTCCTCAGCGACGACGAGCTGGCGCCCTTTGCCGCCTACAAGCAGCGCGTGGACCCCGAAGGCCGCTTCAACAAGGGCAAGCTGATCCGCAACGAGAAGCTGCAGGCCGTGGTGGGCCAGAGCCATGACGGCTGCTCGCCGCGCGAATCGCTGATGTTCGCCGACCTGACCAACGCCTACACGCCCAGCTTCGGCCTGATGGGGCACGAGTCGCTGATCATGCAGCAGAGCGACATCGGCGCCATCGCCGACTCGGTCAAGGACTGCCTGCGCTGCGGCAAGTGCAAGCCCGTGTGCGCCACCCACGTGCCGCGCGCCAACCTGCTGTACAGCCCGCGCAACAAGATCCTGGCGACCTCGCTGCTGGTCGAGGCCTTCCTCTACGAGGAGCAGACGCGCCGCGGCGTGTCGCTGCGCCACTGGCAGGAGTTCGAGGACGTGTCGGACCACTGCACGGTCTGCCACAAGTGCTTCAATCCCTGCCCGGTGAAGATCGACTTCGGCGACGTGACCATGAACATGCGCAACCTGCTGCGCAAGATGGACAAGAAGAGCTTCCGGCCCGGCAACAAGCTGGCGATGGCCATGCTCAACGCCACCAATCCGGACACCATCAAGTTCATGCGCTCGGCCATGGTCGGCGTGGGCTTCAAGGCCCAGCGCCTGGCCTCCGACGTGCTGCACAGCCTGGCCAGGAAGCAGACCCAGCGTCCGCCGGCCTCGGTGGGGCGCGCTCCCCTCAAGGAGCAGGTGATCCACTTCGTCAACAAGAAGCTGCCCGGCGGCCTGCCCAACAAGACGGCGCGGGCCCTGCTGGACATCGAGGACAAGGACTACGTGCCCATCATCCGCAGCCCGCAGACCACGAGCGCGGACACCGAGGCGGTGTTCTACTTCCCCGGCTGCGGCTCCGAGCGCCTGTTCAGCCAGGTGGGCCTGGCCACCCAGGCCATGCTCTGGCATGCCGGCGTGCAGACCGTGCTGCCACCCGGCTACCTGTGCTGCGGCTATCCCCAGCGCGGCAGCGGCCAGTTCGACAAGGCCGAGAAGATGATCACGGACAACCGCGTGCTCTTCCACCGCGTCGCCACCACGCTCAACTACCTGGACATCAAGACCGTGGTGGTCAGCTGCGGCACCTGCTACGACCAGTTGCAGGGCTACGAGTTCGGCAAGATCTTCCCGGGCAGCCGCATCATCGACATCCACGAGTACCTGCTGGAAAAGGGCGTGACGCTGCAGGGCAAGGAGGGCTACCTCTACCACGACCCCTGCCACTCGCCCATGAAGCTGCAGGACCCGATGAAGACCGTCAAGGCGCTGGTGGGTGACGGCGTGGTCAAGAGCGAGCGCTGCTGCGGCGAATCGGGCACGCTGGGCGTCACGCGCCCCGACATCTCCACGCAGATCCGCTTCCGCAAGGAAGAGGAACTCAAGAAGGGCGAGGCCGCGCTGCGCGCCAGTGGCGCCCTGGCCGAGAAGGACAACGTGAAGATCCTCACCAGCTGCCCCAGCTGCCTGCAGGGCCTGTCGCGCTACGGTGGCGATATGAACAACGGCCTGCTGGAAGCCGACTACATCGTGGTCGAGATGGCGCGCCAGATCCTGGGCGAGAACTGGATGGCCGAATATGTTCAGCGCGCCAACGCCGGCGGCATCGAACGGGTTCTGGTCTGATGGCTGCTCCCGCTTCCTGCCCCCTGTGCGCCACAGAAGGCGGCGTGCCCATCTGGCGCGGCCCGCGCCTGCGAGTGATCCGCGCGCAGGAGGAGGGCTTTCCGGCCTTCTACCGCGTGGTCTGGAATGCGCATGCAGCCGAGTTCTCCGACCTGGACGCCGCCGACCGCCAGCACTGCATGGATGCCGTGGTCGTGGTCGAGCGCGTCTTGCGTGAGCGCCTTGCGCCGGCCAAGATCAACCTGGCGGCGCTGGGCAACATGGTGCCGCACCTGCACTGGCATGTGATTGCGCGCTTTGACTGGGACAGCCATTTCCCGGGCGCGGTCTGGGCCCCGGCCCAGCGCCCGCGCAATGGCGAGCGCGAGGCCGAGGTGGCAGCGCGCTTGCCAGCCATAGACACGGCGCTGGTCCAGGCACTCGAAGCCTGGCAGCAGCACCCCGCCACTGAATGAGGAGCACCGCATGGCCGGCCTGACCCCTGACACCCCAACCCCCGAAGCCCTGACCGTGCACGGCGCATCGCGCGTGCTGGAAGTGGCCTACTCCGACGGCGCAAGCTTTCGCATCCCCTTCGAGCTGCTGCGCGTGTACTCGCCCTCGGCCGAAGTCCAGGGCCACGGCCCGGGCCAGGAAGTGCTGCAGACGGGCAAGCGCGAGGTGTCCATCACGGCCATCGAGCCCGTGGGCAACTACGCCATCAAGCCCTTCTTCAGCGACGGGCATGAAAGCGGCCTGTACACCTGGGAATACCTCTACGAACTGGGCCGCCGCCAGGACGAGTTCTGGGCGCAGTACCTGGACCGGCTGCAGGAGTCCGGCATGGACCGCGACACGCCCATGCCCGGCAAGGCCAGCGGCGGCGGACACGGCTGCGGCAGCCACTGACGCCGCGCACGGGTGCGCGCTGTATGGCGCCGTTCCCCTCGCACCACATTCCGGACCTCTGTACGGCACAGGGTTATTGGGGGTGGTGCTATATTTAAAATAGCTTGAAAGTCTTTGTTTGAAGGCGTTTCAAGCTGTTTGTTCTTGATAACCCTTGCCCGGCAAAGCCCGTGGCCACACGGGGTTGTCGCTGTACGCATTACTACTGCTTGCTTAGCATCGTTGTTATGAGCACCACACATTTCGGATTCCAGTCGGTGGATGAGCGCGAGAAGGCCAGCCGCGTGCGCGGCGTGTTCGACTCGGTCGCTTCGCGCTACGACGTCATGAACGACCTGATGTCGGGTGGTCTGCACCGTGCCTGGAAGGCCTATACGGTGATGGTGGCCAACCTCAAGGAAGGCGACAAGGCACTGGACATCGCGGGTGGCACGGGCGATCTGGCCCTGGCCTTCGCCAAGAAGGTCGGCTCCACCGGCCAGGTGGTGCACACCGATATCAACGAAGCCATGCTGCGCGTGGGCCGCGACCGCCTGATCGACAAGGGCGTGATCCTGCCCACCATGGTCTGCGATGCAGAAGCCCTGCCGTTTCCCGACAACCATTTCGATCTGGTCAGCGTGGCCTTCGGCCTGCGCAACATGACCCACAAGGATGCGGCGCTCAAGGAAATGAACCGTGTCCTGCGCCCCGGCGGCAAGCTGCTGGTGCTGGAGTTCTCCAAGGTGGCCAAGCCCCTGGAGAAAGCCTACGACTGGTACTCCTTCAAGATTCTTCCGGCCATGGGCAAGCTCGTGGCGGGCGATGACGCCAGCTACCGCTATCTGGCCGAGTCCATCCGCATGCACCCCGGCCAGGAGGATCTCAAGCGCCTGATGCAGGAATGCGGCTTTGGCCATGTGGACTATCACAACATGACGGGCGGCATTGCGGCCCTGCATGTGGGAATCAAGTGCTGAGCGCGTGAGGCGTTCGGTGAGGTGACGGCAACACGATTATTCGAGGAGATGACATGAAAAAGCTATGGTCTATGGTCTTGGTCGCGATGCTGGTGGTGGTCCACGGCACGGCCGACGCCAAGCGCATGGGCGGTGGCGGATCGGTGGGCAAGCAGTCGAGCAATGTGACGCAGCGTGAAGCTACGCGTGCGCCGGCGCAGAACACGCCGCCGCAGAACGCCGCCACACAGAACGCTGCGGGCAAGCCTGCCACGCCGCCTGCGGCCGCTCCGGCCAAGAAGCCCTGGGGCGCCATGCTCGGCGGCCTGGCCGCCGGCCTGGGTCTGGCATGGCTGGCCCACTCGCTGGGTCTGGGCGCCGCCTTCGGCCAGTTCCTGCTGATCGCCCTGCTGGCCCTGGTCATCATGGTCGTGGTTGGCATGGTCATGCGCTCGCGCCGTGCAGCGGCCGGCGCGCAGCAGGCATCGTCCAGCCCCTTCGCCTTCCAGAACGCGGCCCCTGCGGGCGCGGGCAACATGGGTGGCAACGTGGAAAGCGCACCGCTGGCACGCCAGTACAACCCCGAGAAGGTCGGCAACGACGCCTCGGCCCGTCCCTGGGAGCAGAACCACCAGCCGGCCGCCCTGGCCTCGGGTTCCGGCGTGCAGATCGGCTCTGCCCTGGCAGGCTCGCAGAACTGGGGTGTTCCTGAAGGCTTCGATACCGAAGGCTTCCTGACGGCTGCCAAGCGCAACTTCGTCACCCTGCAATCGGCATGGGACCGATCGGACATCGCTTCGCTGCGCGCCATGATGACCGACGAGATGCTGACCGAGATCCGTGGCCAGCTCAGCGAGCGCGAGGTGCAGCGCCCTGGCCAGCCCAACCAGACCGACGTGGTCATGATCGATGCCCAACTGCTGGGCATCGAGGATCTGGGCAATGACTACATGGCCAGCGTGGAATTCTCCGGAATGATCCGCGAGGACGCCTCGGCAGGCCCCACGCCCTTCCGCGAGGTCTGGAACATGACCAAGCCCAAGAGCGGCAGCAGCGGCTGGCTGGTCGCCGGCGTCCAGGCACTGCAGTAAGTAATTTGCAGAGGACCGGCGCAAGCCAGGGATGCGACAGGGGGTCACGCCATGGGCTGGCCACTTGTCTCGACCGGATTTGCGTCGGCCGCATCCTCTCACTTCGGGAATAATCGGGGACTATGGCAACACAGTCCCCTTTTTCTTTTCTGAACGGTCTCATGGAACGCGTGATGGCCGGTCCGCAACCGCCGCAATGGCTGGTCAGCGAGGTGCATCAGCGCCTCGTGCTGTTCCTCAACCATGTGCTGATGCAGGAGAAAGAGGCGATGGAGCGCCTCGTGCGGCAAAAGGGCCGCGTGGCGCGCGTGCAGTGGCGCGGCTACTCCATGGCCCTGCAGATCACGCCCGCCGGCCTGTTCAACGTGGCGCCCGAAGGCGCGCAGCCCGACCTGCTGCTTGAAGTCACCGAGACCTCCCCGCTGGCCCTGGCCCAGGTGGCCCTGCGCGGCGACAAGCCCTCCATCCGCATCGAGGGCGATGTGCAACTGGCCGCCGACATCAACTGGCTGGTGGACCACGTCGAATGGGACGTGGAGGAAGACCTGGCCCGCATCATCGGCGATGCGCCCGCGCACACCGTGGCCAAGGTCGCGCGCAGCGCCGCCCAGGCACTGCGCCAGTTCGTGGGCGCCCGCATGGCCGGCAAGCCCGATGCCGATGCCCCCGCCCCCGAGGCCGCACGTGCCTCAGCGCCCGCCAGCGCGCCCGTTGGTTCCCCCGTGGTATCCCTGCCCGGTTTCGAGAACGACAAGCCATGAGCCGGTTTCTTCGCGGGCTGACCATCCTCTGGGTGGTGTTCCGCTACGGACTCGACGAACTGGTGCTGTCGAGCTTCGAGCATCCCTGGATGCGCCGCGCACGCGCGGTGCTCACGCTGGGCCGGCGGCTGGACAAGCCGCGCGGCCAGCGCCTGCGCGAGGCCCTGGAGGAGCTGGGGCCCATCTTCGTGAAGTTCGGCCAGGTGCTGTCCACACGCAGCGACCTGATGCCGCCCGACGTGGCCGAGGAGCTGGCCCGGTTGCAGGACCGCGTGCCGCCCTTCGATTCGCAGATTGCGGTGGACACCATCGAGCGCGCCTTCCGCAAGAAGCTGGACCAGATCTTCGTGAGCTTCGAGCGCGAGCCGGTGGCCAGCGCCTCCATCGCCCAGGTGCACTTTGCCGTGATCAGCGACCGCAACGGCGTGCAGCGCGACGTGGCCGTCAAGGTGCTGCGTCCGGGCATGAAGACCGTGATCGACAAGGACCTGGCGCTGATGCACATGATGGCGCGCTGGGTCGAGCGCCTGTCGGCCGACGGCAAGCGCCTCAAGCCCCGCCAGGTCGTCGCCGAATTCGACAACTACCTGCACGACGAGCTGGACCTGATCCGCGAAGCCTCCAACGCCGCGCAGCTGCGCCGCAACATGGAAGGGCTGGACCTGGTGCTGATCCCCGAGGTGTACTGGGATTTCTGCCGCAACGACGTGATGGTCATGCAGCGCATGACCGGCGTGCCCATCAGCCAGGTCGAGCGCCTGCGCGAAGCCGGCGTGGACATCCCCAAGCTGGCACGCGACGGCGTGACCATCTTCTTCACCCAGGTCTTTCGCGATGGCTTCTTTCACGCCGACATGCACCCGGGCAACATCATGGTCAGCCTGGAGCCCGAGACCTTCGGGCGCTACATCTCGCTGGACTTCGGCATCGTCGGCACGCTGACCGAGTACGACAAGGAATACCTGGCGCAGAACTTCACGGCGTTCTTCCGCCGTGACTACAAGCGCGTGGCCGAGCTGCACATCGAAAGCGGCTGGGTGCCGCCGAGCACGCGCGTGGACGAGCTGGAGGCCGCCATCCGCGCCGTCTGCGAGCCGTACTTCGACCGTCCGCTGGCCGAGATTTCGCTGGGCATGGTGCTGATGCGCCTGTTCCAGACCTCGCGCCGCTTTCAAGTCGAGATCCAGCCGCAGCTGGTGCTGCTGCAAAAGACGCTGCTCAACATCGAAGGCCTGGGGCGCCAGCTGGACCCCAACCTGGACCTGTGGAGCACGGCCAAGCCCTTCCTCGAAAAATGGATGCTGGACCAGATGGGCCCGCAACGGCTGTGGCGCGAGCTGCTGGCCGAGGCGCCGCGCTATGCCAAGCTCATTCCCGAGCTGCCGCGCCTGATCCATCGCCGGCTCACGCGCAACTCCGGCGAGCACGACGAACTGCTCAAGGAGCTGCTGCAGCAGCAAAAGCTCACCAACCGCCTGTTGCAGGCCATCGTCAGCGCCGGCATCGGCTTTGTCATCGCGCTGATCCTGCTGCAACTGGTGGTGCGGCTGCGCTGGTACTGAGAACACTGACGGGTTTCCGGACCTCTCCCTTTTCCCACTTTGAAACAGGAGTGCCAGCGTGCTGCTCTCTATGGTGATCGCCTACCTGTTCGTGACCATCGCCATTGGCCTGTGGGCGGCCAGGCGGGTCAAGAACACGGCCGACTTCGCAATTGCCGGGCGCCATCTGCCCATGTACATGATCATCACCACCACGTTTGCCACGTGGTTCGGCTCGGAGATCGTGCTCGGCGTGCCCGCCAAGTTCATCGAGGGCGGCCTGCGCGGCGTGGTCGAAGACCCGTTCGGCGCGGGCATGTGCCTGATCCTGGTGGGCCTGTTCTTCGCGGGCAAGCTGTACCGCATGACGCTGCTGACCATCAGCGACTACTACCGCCACCGCTATGGCCGGTCCATCGAGATCGTCTGCTCGCTGATCATCATGCTCAGCTACCTGGGCTGGGTCTCGGCCCAGGTCACGGCCCTGGGCCTGGTGTTCAACCTGCTGTCGGGCGGCACGGTCAGCATTCCCGTGGGCATGGCCATCGGCGTGGTGTCCATCCTGGCCTATACGCTGTTCGGCGGCATGTGGTCGGTGGCGGTGACGGACTTCCTGCAGATGATCATCCTGGTCGTCGGCCTGGTGGTGCTGGCCTGGTTTGCCAGCGACATGGCTGGCGGTGCCGGCAAGGTCATCGACTTGGCCGTGAGCCGCGATCTGTTCCAGTTCTGGCCCGAGCCCAGCTGGCATGAAATCCTCTTCTTCTTTGGCGCCGCCATCACCATGATGCTGGGCTCCATTCCCCAGCAGGACGTGTTCCAGCGCGTGATGTCGGCCCACAGCGAGAAGGCCGCCACGCGCGGCACCGTCATCGGTGGCTCGGCCTATATCTGCTTCGCCTTCGTACCCATGTTCCTCGTGGCCAGTGCGCTGATCATCATGCCGCAGGAGGCTGCGGAACTGCTCAAGCAGGACCCGCAGAAGGTGCTGCCCACCCTGGTCATGGACAAGATGCCCTTCGTCATGCAGGTGCTGTTCTTCGGCGCGCTGCTGTCGGCCATCAAGTCCTGTGCCTCGGCCACGTTGCTGGCGCCCAGCGTGACCTTTACCGAGAACATCTGGCGCCAGTTCCGCACCCAGGCCAGCGACCGGGAAATGCTGCTGGCCATGCGCATCAGCGTGCTCGTCTTCAGCATCTGCGTGCTGGCCTACTCGATCAAGATGGAAGGAACGCCCATCTATGAGCTGGTCTCCAGCGCCTACCAAGTGCCGCTGGTCGGCGCCTTCGTGCCCCTGGTCTTCGGGCTGTACTGGAAGCGCGCCACCACGCAGGGCGCCATTTGCGCCGTGGCACTGGGCATTGGCGTGTGGGTGGTCTTCATGGCCACTCCTGCTTTGCACGAGGCATTTCCGCAGCAATTGGCGGGCCTGCTGGCCGCAGTGACGGGGATGGTGGCCGGATCACTGGCGCCGCAGTGGCTGGCCAATCGCAGCGCAGACATTCTTGAGTTCAGCCCCGAAAGGTAAGCGCCGCTGCCTCGTTATTTGAGAAAACAATTGATGACAATCATCAATAGTTATTAACTATATAGTCGGCGGCTGGGATTGTGGAGGTCCCGGAATGCTGACTTGGGTGGTGTGAAGTACAGGTCGTGACAGTACGGCGGACCTCCGAATAGCAAACGCTTGGGAGGAAGCACCGTCATGAAAACACTCAAACTGATTGCGAGGGCTCGCCAGCTGAAGCAGCGGCCTGTTGCCGGCGTCCGGTTCCGATGGAGGTGGCTTGGAGGCGCCTTGCTTGTGCCAGCCCTGTGCGGCCAGGTGGCAATGGCTGCACCGAGGATCCCGGTCGTGCCGGTCATTGTCTGGAGCGAGGATTTCGAAAACCCGCAGACACCCCCCATCGGCACGGAGGGGCGGGATCTGCTGGTCTACCAGGGCGCGGACCCTGCGGGGCAGATGTATACCGCCGACCCCCTGTACCGGATGAGCGCCAACCAGTGCAATGGCATAGTCACGTCCTTCAACCAGGATCCAACTTCGGCGACGATGAGTGCGGCCTGCGGTTCCCAAGGCAATTGGAACGCCCTGCAGCAGATGGCGGAGGTCGCAGGGCGCTATCAGGGCCAGAGTGCGGCGGATGCGGTCAAAAATCACGTCATGGCGATGCTTACAGCGAATGGGACCTTTCCTGCTGGCGCAATTGCCTTTCGCACCAAGGCCAATATTCCGCAAAGTTCCGGCAGCAGATTCCTCACGGCCCGTGCCGATGTGGTGGCGAACTTCTGCTCGTCAGGATTCGTCGCTCCGTTGCTGCGTTTTTCTCTTGTCAATGACGCTAATGCGGAACTGCCCATCTCCATGAACGCTGTCGATCCATGCGTGGATGGTGTGTCGTTCAATACGATGCCTATCGGTATTGGGATCATACAAACGGCCAGGGCCCAGACAGTGACCTCTCCCGGAGCCCTGCTCTTCAGCGGAGCCTCTGTCGGGTTTGTTCTGCACAACGACCAGACCAGCTCCATGGGCAACGATTCGTCGATCGACAACGCGCAGATCATCGATGTCACGCCGCAGCTGGACAAGGCCTTCTCGCCTGCCAGCATCCACCTCGGCCAGGTCTCCCGGCTGACCATGACCATCACCAATACGACCGATCTGCTGCGCAAGCGAGGCTGGTCGTTTACCGACAACCTGCCTGCAGGACTGGTCGTCGAGGGCAATGCCAGCACCACCTGCCCCGGCACGACCGTGCAGGCGGCAGCAGGCGGCAGCACCGTGACCGTGTCCAACGGAGACCTGGCCCAGGGCGCCGCCTTCTGCGAGGTGAGCCTCGACGTGCGTCCGACCGCGACAGGCAGCTTCACCAACGGTCCTTCCAACCTCAGTCTTATTGGCCTGAACCAGCCGGCCACACTGGCCGTGCTGGCGGTTGCGCCAGCGGCCGACATGCAGGCCGCCTCCATCACGCTTCCCCTGACCATGACGGTGGGCGCGCCGGTCTCCGGCAGTTTCAGCTGCACCAATGCCGGCCCCAGTGCGGCCACGGCGGCCTCGTGCGTGATCTCCGGCCTGCCAGCCGGGGCGACCACGTCCTGCACGCCCGGCGTGCCCACGGCCTCGCCATTGGCATCGGGCGGCAGCATTGCCTGCACAGTGCAGTTCACGCCCACCACAACGGGCACCATCGCGGCCTTGGTGACGGCGAGCAGCAGCACCGTGGATCCGGTGCCGGCCAACAACACCAAGGCCCACCCCTTCAACCCCGTGGAGCGGGCCGATATGCAGGCCACCAGCGTCACGCTGCCGGCCACCGCCAACGTGGGTGTTCCCGTGAAGGGATCTTTCGTCTGCACGAACGCCGGCCCCAATGCGGCGGCCTTTGCCAATTGCTCCATCGCAGGGCTGCCGGCAGGTGCCAGCACCTCATGCACGCCTGCGGTGCCGACTGGCGCACCGCTGGCCTCGGGTGCCAGCATTTCCTGCACGGTGAGCTTCACGCCCACCACGCAGGGCAGCCTGACAGCCACGGTGACGGCGGTCAGTGGAACCACGGACCCGGAGCCGGCCAACAATTCGCGTGACCAGGAGTTGGTGGTTGCTGCCGCATTGACGCTGGAGCCGGTCCCCGCCACCGGGGTGCCCGCCCTGGTGCTGATGGGCCTTGCCGTCATGCTGGCTGGTATGGGGATGCAGCGGCGCCGGGCACGGCGCTGAACATGGACGCGGCAGGCGCCCCGGCAGCGGGGCTTGCCGGCACCGCCCTGATGGAATGCCAGTCCGCGCGACTGGCATTTTGCATTTCGGGCCATCAGGTACCGACTGATGCATGCGGCTTGCGGCTCTCCGGCCTGGGCCTTTGGGGGCAAGGCAGCCGCAGTATCGGGCGGATGCCTATAATCGAAAGTTTTGCATCTTCTCTCGTATAAGCATTAGCGCCATGCCTATTTATGCATACAAGTGTGGCTCCTGCGGTCATGCCAAGGACGTGCTGCGGAAAATCTCGGATGCTCCGCTGACGACCTGCCCGGCCTGTGGTGCCGAGGCCTTTTCCAAGCAGCTGACGGCTGCCGGCTTCCAGCTCAAGGGCTCGGGCTGGTACGCGACCGACTTCAAGAACAGCGGCAGCAAGAGCGCCGCCACGCCGGCTCCAGCGGCAGACACCCAGGCCTCGGATACATCTGCCGCACCTGCGGCAACTGCGCCTGCTGCGGCCCCCGCATCTGCTCCCGCACCCTCCACGGGCCATTAATCAAGGCTTGCATTTCTCATGTCCGCTCTGCGCAAATGGCTGTTCGCCGGCCTGCTGGTGATTGTTCCTCTGGTGATCACGCTGGGCGTGCTCAACTGGATCATCGGCACGCTGGACCAGACGCTGGCCATCCTGCCCGAGGCCTGGCATCCGGACCGGCTGCTGGGTTTCCACATTCCCGGCTTCGGCGTGGTGCTCACGCTGCTGATCCTGCTGGTGGTTGGCGCTGCGGCCAGCAACTTCATCGGCCGCAAGCTTGTCTCCTGGGGCGATGCGGTGGTCAGCCGCATTCCCGTGGTGCGCTCCATCTATTCCAGCGTCAAGCAGGTGTCCGACACCGTGTTCTCGGACAGTGGCAATGCGTTTCGCACCGCCGTGCTGGTGCAGTGGCCGCGCGAAGGCGTCTGGACCGTGGCCTTCGTCACCGGCTCGCCCAGCGGAGAGGTCGCCGCCTATCTGCGTGACGAGTACCTGAGCGTCTTCGTGCCGACAACGCCGAACCCGACGGGCGGCTATTTCGTCATCGTTCGCAAGAGCGATTGCATCGAGCTGGAAATGAGCGTGGATGCCGCGCTCAAGTACATTGTTTCGATGGGCGTGGTGACTCCTCCGGATCTCACACTGCCCGCGGAATCCAAATAACAAACTGTCGCGCCCATCCCGGGCGCAGGAAGCTTTTCATCATGGCCATGCGCTCCCATTACTGCGGTCTAGTGACCGAAGCCCTGATGGGCGAAACCGTTACCCTGTGCGGCTGGGTGAACCGTCGCCGCGACCATGGCGGCGTGATCTTCATCGACCTGCGCGACCGCGAAGGCTATGTGCAGGTGGTCTGCGACCCCGACCGTGCCGAGATGTTCAAGACCGCCGAAGGCCTGCGCAACGAGTTCTGCGTGCAGGTCAAGGGCCTGGTGCGCGCACGTCCCGAAGGCACGACCAACGACAAGCTCAAGAGCGGCCAGATCGAAGTGCTGTGCCACGAGCTGAACGTGCTCAACGCCTCGGTCACGCCCCCGTTCCAGCTGGACGACGAGAACCTGTCCGAGACCGTGCGCCTGACCAACCGCGTGCTGGACCTGCGCCGCCCCTACATGCAGCGCAACATGATGCTGCGCTACCGCACGGCCATCCAGGTGCGCAACTTCCTGGACAAGGAAGGCTTCATCGACATCGAAACGCCCATGCTGGGCAAGAGCACGCCCGAAGGCGCGCGCGACTACCTGGTGCCCAGCCGCGTGCACGACGGCGAGTTCTTCGCCCTGCCGCAGTCGCCCCAGCTGTACAAGCAGATGCTGATGGTGGCCGGCTACGACCGCTACTACCAGATCACCAAGTGCTTCCGCGACGAAGACCTGCGCGCCGACCGCCAGCCCGAGTTCACGCAGATCGACTGCGAGACCTCGTTCCTGGGCGAAGAGGAAATCCGCGCCATCTTCCAGCGCATGATCACCGAGGTCTTCAAGACCCAGCTGGACGTGGATCTGGGCGAGTTCCCGATGATGACGTACCAGGATGCGGCCTTCCGCTTCGGCTCGGACAAGCCCGACCTGCGCGTCAAGCTCGAGTTCACCGAACTGACCGAAGTCATGAAGGACGTGGACTTCAAGGTGTTCTCCACCCCCGCCACGACCAAGGGCGGCCGCGTGGTCGCGCTGCGCGTGCCCGGCGGCTCGCAGATCTCGCGCGGCGAGATCGACCAGTACACCGAATTCGTCAAGATCTACGGCGCCAAGGGCCTGGCCTGGATCAAGGTCAACGAAGTGGCCAAGGGCCGCGATGGCCTGCAGTCTCCCATCGTCAAGAACCTGCATGACGCGGCCATTGCCGAGATCCTCAAGCGCACGGGTGCACAGGACGGTGACCTCATCTTCTTCGGCGCAGACAAGGAAAAGATCGTCAACGACTCCATCGGCGCGCTGCGCCTGAAGGTGGGTCACAGCGAATTCGGCAAGGCCAACGGCCTGTTCGAGAACCGCTGGGCGCCGCTGTGGGTGGTGGACTTCCCCATGTTCGAGCACGACGAGGAAAACGACCGCTGGGCGGCCGTGCACCATCCCTTCACCTCGCCCAAGGACGGCCACGAGGAACTCATGGTCACCGACCCGGCCAACTGCCTGGCCAAGGCCTACGACATGGTCCTGAACGGCTGGGAGCTGGGTGGCGGCTCGGTGCGTATCCACCGCGCCGACGTGCAGAGCAAGGTGTTTGACGCGCTCAAGATCTCGCCCGAAGACGCTCGCGCCAAGTTCGGCTACCTGCTGGACGCGCTGCAGTACGGCGCGCCCCCGCACGGTGGCCTGGCCTTTGGCCTGGACCGCCTGATCACGCTGATGACGGGTGCCGACTCCATCCGTGACGTGATCGCCTTCCCCAAGACCCAGCGTGCCCAGGACCTGCTGACGCAGGCGCCTTCGCCCGTGGACGAGAAGCAGCTGCGCGAGCTGCACATCCGCCTGCGCAACCCGCTGGCGGCCACCCAGGGCTGAGGACCGGGCCTGGCGGCTTGATACGGACGGCAGAAGCTGGCACAGCTTCTGCCGTTTTTCTTTTTGCGGAGAGCTTTCATGCGTTTTCAAGGCATTGCATCGCTGGCGCTGGCTGTGCTGGCAGGGCTGGGTCTGTCCGGCTGCGGGGAAAAGAAGACCGAGCTGGGGCAGGGCGGCTCGGAGATCACCGGCTCCGCCGGGCCCCTGGGCGCGAACAATGGCGCGCGCGAACTCGTGCGCTGCGACGCGCCCGTGGCCACGCTGGCCCTGGCCGAGAATCCCAACGGCTACGTCATGGGGTCGGGCTACCAGCTGCCCGCCTCGCCCGTGCCACTGATCAAGCTGCTGGCCCAGCAAAGCGGCTGCTTTCGTGTGGTGGACCGGGGCGCGGGCCTGCGCGGCACGGTGCAGGAGCAGGACCTGAAGAACGCCGGCGTGCTGCGCGAGAACTCCACGGTGCGCAAGGGCCGTGGCTATGAGGCGCAATACACGCTGACGCCCAGCCTGACCTTCAGCGAGCAGGACGCGGGCCGGGGCCTGGCCGGCGTGGTTGCCATGATTCCGGTGCTGCGGGACATCGCGGGGCTGGCCGGCATGGTCGAGCAGGTCAAGTTCAAGGAGGCGCAGACCGCGCTGCTGCTGTCGGACAACGAAACCACCGAGCAGGTGGCCGCTGCCACGGGTGCCGCCCGCACCACCGATCTGGGCGTGGGCGGCATGGTGCTGGGCCGCCTGGGCGCGGCGGGCGCGGGCTGGAGCAATACCAACGAGGGCAAGGTCATCGCCGCCGCCTTTCTGGATGCGCACAACCAGCTCGTGCATCAGGTGCGCGCGCTGCAGGCCAAGGATCTGCCACCGCCCGTGGCGACCAAAGCGGTCCAGGGCAAGGGCTGATGCCTGCCATGCCAGGCTACAAGATCCCTGAATCGGTGCTGGTCGTCATCTACCGCGATGACGGGCAGGTGCTGCTGATGCGCCGCACGGCACCGGCGCCTGAGGGCGGGGAGTTCTGGCAGTCGGTGACGGGCAGCAAGGACCATGAAGGCGAGTCCTGGCGCGAGACCGCAGTGCGCGAGGTGCGGGAAGAAACCGGCATCGACCCCGAGGCGCCCGGCTGCCTGCTGCAGGACTGGGCGCTGGAGAACATCTACACCATCTACCCGGCCTGGCAGCACCGCTATGCGCCCGGTGTATGGCACAACCGCGAGAGGGTTTTCGGCCTGCGGATTCCGTCCTACACCCCTGTGTTCTTGAATCCGAGGGAACATACCGCATCTGCTTGGCATCATTGGCATGACGCTGCCGAGCGCTGCTACTCCCCGTCCAATGCGGAAGCCATCCTGATGCTGCCGCGATTCGCTTCACTGGAGCTGGACTGATCCCGATCCCTGTGTTCCTGACCGCCTATGACTGACAACGTGAAATCCTCCCACGAGGTGGACCCCGGCCCGTCCATACTGCGCGTCGCGACCTACAACATCCACAAGGGCGTGCAAGGCATGGGTCCCGTGCGCCGCCTGGAGATCCACAACCTGGGACACGCTGTGGAGCAGCTCGATGCCGACATCGTCTGCCTGCAGGAAGTGCGCAAGATGAACCACAAGGAGGCCGCCTACTTCGAGCGCTGGCCCCAGGTCTCGCAGGCGGAGTATCTGGCTCCCCTGGGCTACGAGGCTGTCTACCGCACCAATGCCTACACGCGCCATGGCGAGCATGGCAACGCGCTGCTCACCCGCTGGCCCGTGGTGGGCCACCAGCACGAGGACATCTCCGACCATCGCTTCGAGCAGCGGGGCCTGCTGCATGTGGAGGTGGAAGTGCAGAACCGGCGCGTGCACACCATCGTGGTGCACCTGGGCCTGATTCCTGGCAGCCGCGTGCGCCAGGTCTCCCAGCTCAAGCGCTTCATCGAGCGCGAGGTGCCGCCTAGCGCCCCCGTGGTGGTGGCGGGCGACTTCAACGACTGGGGTGGCCAGATCAAGCGCATGCTCGGCGGTTTCGGCCTGTACGAATACGACGAATTGCCCAGCGTGCCCACCTATCCCTCGCGCCTGCCGCTGGCCCAGCTGGACCACGTCTACGTGCGCGGCCTCACCCCGCTGGGCCTGCATGTGCCCAAGGGGCGCATCTGGTGGCGCATGTCCGACCATCTGCCGCTGATTGCCGAATTCCGCCTCTAGCCCTGGGTTCTGTCACACAAGCCATTCTTTTGCTATTGAAATGATAGCTTTCAGCGCGGGCAGAACCTGCGTTTGGGTGGAAAATCCCTTGCGTGCCATGCCGCGGGTTTCGCTGTTACCATGCCAGCCATGTTCAGAGAACTCGTCGACATGAAACAAGACAGCCAGGCCGAGGGCACCCCCGTCTCGGTCAAGATCCGCGAACGGTTGAAGCAGGCGCAAAAGCGCTTTCATGCGAACGACAACATCTCCGAATTCATCGAGCCCGGTGAACTCGAGCAGTTGCTCGACGAAGTCCAGGACAAGATGCAGGGCGTGCTCGACAGCATGGTCATCGACACCACGCACGACCACAACACGCGCGCCACGGCGCGCCGCGTGGCCAAGATGTATGTCAACGAGGTGTTCCGTGGCCGCTATGTGGCGCAGCCCGCCATCACCGAGTTCCCCAATGCCGAGCACCTCAACGAGCTGATGATCGTCGGCCCGATCACGGTGCGCAGCGCCTGCAGCCACCATCTGTGCCCGGTGATCGGCAAGATCTGGATCGGCGTGCTGCCCAACAAGAACACCAATGTCATCGGCCTGTCCAAGTACGCGCGGCTGGTGGACTGGATCATGGGCCGCCCCCAGATCCAGGAAGAGGCCATCATCCAGCTGGCCGACCTGATCCTCGACAAGACCCGCCCTGACGGCCTGGCCGTGGTCATGGAGGCTTCGCACTTCTGCATGTCCTGGCGCGGCGTGCGCGAGATGGACAGCAAGATGCTGAACTCCGTCATGCGCGGCGCCTTCCTCACCAACCCGGAACTGCGCCGCGAGTTCCTCTCGCTGGTGTCCAGCCGCAGGTAACTCCCCGGGGTGGCGTCCCCGGACGCCTCAGACAAGACCCCAGGCTGCGCAGTGCGCGGCCTTTTTTCTTTCCCGCGCCAAGCCCCGCTTTCCCCCGGACCTGACCATGTCGCTGCAAGCCTTTGCCCTGATCATCATTGCCGGCCTCATCCATGCCGGCTGGAACATCGTGGCCAAGAAGGCGGGCGGCGACTCGCGCTTCGCCTTCTTCACCTCGGTCATCATGATGGTGATCTGGGCGCCGCTGGGCTGGTGGGTGGGGCGCGATGTGGTGCCCACATGGGGCCGCAACGAATGGCTGGTGGTGCTGGCCAGCGGCCTGCTGCACGTGGCCTACTACGTGACCTTGCTGCGCGGCTACCGCAGCGCGGACCTCACCGTGGTCTATCCGCTGGCGCGCGGCTCGGGGCCGCTGCTGTCGTCCATGGTGGCGGTGGTCTTCCTGGGGGAGCAGATTTCCTCGCTGGGCGCGCTGGGCATTGCCGGCGTGGTGGTTGGCGTGTTCCTGATCGCGGGCGGCCCCGGCCTGCTGCGCGCACGCCATGACCCCGAAGCGCGCGAGCGGCTGCGGCTGGGCCTGTGGTACGGCCTGCTGACGGGCGCCTTCATCGCCAGCTACACCGTGGTGGACGGCTACGGCGTGAAGATGCTGTTGATGTCGCCCATCCTCATCGACTACATGGGCAACTTCGTGCGCGTGTTCCTGCTCGCTCCCGTGGTGCTGCGCGACCTGCCCACTGCGCGCAGCCTGTGGCGCACGCAGTGGCGCTTCGCGGCCCTGGTGGCGCTGATCAGCCCCATTGCCTATGTGCTGGTGCTCTACGCCATGCAGGATGCGCCCATGTCGCACGTGGCGCCTGCGCGCGAAGTCTCCATGCTGTTCGCGGCGCTGATCGGCGGCCACATGCTGCGCGAAGGCGACCGCCTGGCGCGCATTGCGGGCGCGGTGTGCATTGCCGTCGGCGTGACGGCGCTGGGCCTGGGCTGAGCGCCATGGCGGCAATGCGGGTGCTGGGCTGCGATTTCAGCAGCCGGCCTACGGCGCGCAAGCCCATCACCATGGCCCTGGGCCACCTGCTGGCTGGTGGCACAGTGGTCCTGCAGGAGCTGCTGGAATTCGCCTCGCTGGACGCATGGGCCGCCTGGCTGGCCCGGCCCGCCGATGCGGCGCAGTCGGCGCAGTCGGCCTGGGTGGGTGGATTCGACCTGCCTTTCGGCCTGCCGCGCAAACTGGTGGAGCAACTGGGCTGGCCCACGGATTGGGCGGCCTGCATGGATCACTACGCCGGCCTCACGCGCCAGGCCATACGCGAGCAGTTCAGGGCCTTTTGCGCGGCGCGGCCCGCAGGCGGCAAGTTCGCGCACCGCGCCACGGACGGGCCTGCGGGGGCCAGCCCTTCCATGAAGTGGGTCAATCCGCCCGTAGCCTACATGCTGCATGCCGGGCTGCCCTTGCTGCGCGCGGCCGGCGTGCATCTGCCGGGCCTGCAACGGCCAGGCGAAGGCGATGCGCGCCGCGTGGCGCTGGAAGCCTACCCGGGCATGCTGGCGCGCGCCGTGATCGGGCGCCTCAGCTACAAGAGCGACGAGCCCGCGCGGCAAACGCCCGAACGCCATCAGGCGCGTGTGCAATTGCTGGCGGCGCTGGAGAGCGGCGACAACCCGCTGGCGCTGCGCCTGCGTATCGACGCCGAAGAAGCCCGCAACCAGTTGCTGGCAGACGGCAGCGGAGACCGGCTGGACGCCGTGATCTGCATGCTGCAGGCCGCCTGGGCCGCGGCCCGCCATGCGCAGGGCGATGCGCTCTACGGGTTGCCGCACGACCTGGATCCGCTGGAAGGCTGGATCGTCACGGCGCAAGCCTGACCCAAGCCGCGCTGGAACATGCGATGAATCGAAAAGAGAGAAGCGATGCCGACCTTTGAAACCCTGCTGGCCTTTTTTGGCGTGGCCGTGCTTCTGGGCCTGAGCCCGGGGCCTGACAACCTGTTCGTGCTCATGCAATCGGCCCAGCGTGGCTGGCGCGTGGGCCTGTGCGTGGTGCTGGGCCTGTGCCTGGGGCTGGTGGTGCATACGGCGGCGGTTGCGTTGGGCTTGGCGGCGCTGGTGGCTGCATCGCCCCTGCTGTTCACCGCCATCAAGCTGTGCGGCGCGGCCTATCTGGCCTGGCTGGCCTGGGGCGCGCTGCGCGCCGTGGCCCGGCCGGGCGAGATGCCGCTGGCCGGCGCAGCCGACCCGCTGACCCCCGCACGGGCGCTGCGCTGGGTGGGGCGTGGCGTGGTGATGAACCTCACCAATCCCAAGGTGCTGATCTTCTTCCTGGCCTTTCTGCCGCAGTTCGCGGACCCCGCGCGCGGCAGCGTGGCCACCCAGGTGATGGTGCTGGGCTGCGTGTTCATGCTGGCGGCGCTGCTGGTGTTCGGCGCCATCGCCTGCTGCTCGGGCTGGTTCGGCGTGCTGCTTCAGCGCTCCGTGCGCGCCCAGAACTGGCTCAACCGCGTGGCCGGGCTGGTCTTTCTGGGCATGGCCGTGCGGCTGGCCCTGGTGCAGCGTTAGGAATACTCTGCTTTTCGCTGCGGGCCACGGCGCAAGGGCCGGGCCGTGGCACAGTCCACGCCATGCTTCCCCGATTGCGCGATCTTTCATGGCCTGCCGCCTTGCTGATGGCCGGATTGTCCGGACTGGCCCTGCTGATGGCGGCGGCCTGGCTGGTGGGTAGCCTGTTGAGCCAGCCGGACCACCAGCCTGTCGGCGCGCCGCCCGCGGGCTGGCCGGTCCAGACGCTGCAGTTGCCCACCGACGAGGGCGGGCAGGTCCGGGGCTGGTTCGCCAAGGGGCAGCCGGGCCATGGTGCCGTGCTGCTGCTGCACGGCGTGTACGCAGACCGGCTGGCCATGCTGGCGCGTGCGCGCATGCTCCATCGGCAGGGGTACTCCGTCTGCCTGATCGACCTGCCCGCGCACGGCGAAAGCAGTGGCGAGCGCATCAGCTTCGGCATGGTCGAAGGCGCAGGCGTGCGTGCCGCCATGGCCTATGTGCGGCAACAGCTGCCGGGCGAGAAAGTGGCGGTGATCGGCACATCGCTGGGCGGCGCGGCCCTGCTTTTGTCCCATGTGGCGCCGGGGCCGGATGCGGTGGTGCTGGAGTCCGTGTTCCCCGACATACGGCAGGCCATAGACAACCGCGTGCGCGCGCACATCGGCTGGCTGGCGGACGTGGTCACGCCCTTGCTGGCGTGGCAGCTGCCGCTGCGCCTGCATCTGGAGCTGGCGCAACTGCGTCCCATAGACCATGTGAAGGCGCTGGGCGCTCCCGTGCTGATCGCGGCCGGCCTGCAGGACCGGCACACCACGCCCGCAGAAACGCGCGAACTGTTCGATGCGGCGCGTGAACCCAAGGCGCTGTGGATGGTGGAGGGCGCCGCGCATGTGGACCTGTACGACTACGCGCCCAAGCCCTACGAGCTGCGGGTGCTGGGATTCCTGGATCGATATCTGGGCCATTGATGGAGACAATGGCTGGCAGGCCTTGACCTGCCCATCTGACGCCGTCTCCACCAAGCCCATGCCACAGACCACGGCCCACACCATTGCCATTGCCCAGGTCCTGCAGATCGTGCAGGGCGTGCAGCGCAATGGCATGGATGTGCCAGCCATCCTGCGCCGCGCCGGCATTGCGCCGGCCCTGCTGGAGGCGCCGCTGTCGCGCGTGACCCAGGCGCAGTACGCGGCGCTGATCCGCGTGCTGCGCCGCGTCTGCCGCGACGAGCTGTGGGGCCTGTGCCGCCATCCGCTGCCCGTGGGCAGTTTTGCCCAGGCCTGCCGCACCATGCTGCCCTGCCGCACGCTGGGCGAGGCATTGCAGGCCGGGCTGCGTTTCTACCGCCTGGTGCTGCGCGACTTCGCTCCCCGGCTGCAGGTGGTGGATGGCGTGGCCCGCATCGCCATGGTGTCGCTGCGCGAGCGTGATGCGCCGCTGGCCTATGCCGAGCGTTCCTTTTGCTTTCTGGGCTATGGCGTCATGTCCTGGCTGGTGTCGCGCAGGATTGAGCTGACGGGCGTGTGTGCGCCGGCCGGAGCCAGCATGCCGTATGGCACGGAGGCGCAGCGCCTGTTCCTGGCGCCGCTGCAGCGGGACCGCGACTTCACGGGGCTGGAGTTCGATGCGCGCTGGCTGGAGCTGCCCGTGGTGCAGACCCCGGAGAGCCTGGCCGAATTCCTGGACCAGGCGGCCATGGGCCTGGTGATCCGCTACCGCGACCGCACGCGCCTGGGCGAGCGCATCCGCCGCCTGCTGCGCCGCGATCTGGCGGGGGAGCTGCCTTCGCTGGAGCAGGTGGGCGCCGCGCTGTCCATGACACCGCAGACGCTGCGCCGCCGCCTGCGCGACGAAGGCCTGGGCTTCCAATCCCTCAAGGACGACCTGCGCCGCGACGCCGCCATCGAATTGCTGAACCGCCCGGATCTGACCCTGGCCGACATCGCGGCCCGCGTGGGGTTTGCGGAGGCCAGCACCTTTCACCGCGCCTTCAAGGGCTGGACCGGCCTGCCGCCGGGCGCCTACCGGCAGGCCCAGCATCGCGGCCGCTGATCTTTTTTGCCAATCATTTTGAGACGATCGGCGATTGGTGGCGGAAGGCCCGGTGGCCACACTGTCCATGGACCCTGCCACTGCGGCAGGGCACACCGCCCCGCCAACGAGGGCGGAGCACCGAAGGACAAGGAGACAAGCCATGGAATCGAGCCGACGCGGCTGCCTGCGGGCGGCGCTGGCATGCGCCGCCAGCGCCTCACTGGGCGCCGCCCTGGGAACGGCATCGCCGATCGCCTTTGCACAGCCGGCAGGCGGTGCCTATCCGTCCAAGCCGCTGCGCATGGTGATTCCCTATCCGGCGGGTGGCGGCACGGACATCATCGGCCGCATCATTGCCCAGCAACTGAGCCAGGCCTGGGGCCAGCCCGTGGTGGTGGAGAACCGGCCGGGCTCCAGCGGCATCATCGGCGGCGATGTGGTGGCCAAGTCGGCGCCCGATGGCTATACGCTGCTGCTGGGGATCACGGCCATGATCCAGTCGCCGGCGCTGTACGCCAGGATGCCTTATGACGTGCTCAAGGACTTTGCTCCCGTATCGCAGGTGGCCCTGTCCTCGGACCTGTTCGTGGTGCCGCGCGACGTGCCGGCCACGACGCTGCAGGAGTTCATCGCCCTGGTCAAGGCCCATCCGGGCAAGTACAGCAACGGCAACTACGGCAACGGCACCTCCTCGCACATGCATGGCGAGCTGCTGCGTGCCAGGGCCGGGCTGGATCTGGCGCTGATTCCCTACAAGGGCGCGGCGCCGCTGGTCAACGATGTGCTGGGCGGGCAGCTGTCGTCGGGCTTCATCGACGTGTCCTCGGCCAATGCGCACCTGAAGTCCGACAAGATCCGCATCCTGGCCATCACCGGCATGCAGCGCCATCCGGCGCTGCCCGAGGTGCCCACCTTTGCCGAGCTGGGGCTGGCGGGCTTCGAGGCCAATGGCTGGTTTGCCACCTTCGTGGCGGCGGGAACGCCCCGGCCCATCGTGGACAAGCTCTCGGCCGAGGTGCGGCGCATCGTGGCCTCGCCCGAACTCAGCGGCCGCCTGGCGGCCATGGGGCTGCGCCCGGTGGGCGGCACGCCCGAGGAGCTGTCAGCGGCCATGGCGCGCGACCTGCCGCGCTGGGCGCGCATCGTCAAGGATGCGGGAATCAGGCTGGAGTAGCCGGCACTGCGCGTGCCCGCGCCTGTGCCCCGTCTTCGCTGTCGCCAGTGCCCTTGCCCGGAGGCAGGGGCTGTGGCCAGGCAGGCTGCGGCGGCCGCAACTGCTCCAGCACACGGCTGAGCCGCAGCACGCCCAGGTCGTCAAAGCGGCGGCCCGCGATCTGCACGCCGATGGGCAGCTGCCCGTCATGCCCGCAGGGCACGGACGCGGCGGGCTGCTCCGACATGTTGTAGGGCACGGTGAAGGCAATGTGCTCCAGCGGTCGCAGCGGGTCGTTGGTGGGGCTGGGCAGATGGGCCGGGAAAGCCGTGATGGGAGCCACGGGCGACAGCACATAGTCGAAGGCCGCCGTGGCACGCACCGTGGCCACGCGCAGCAGGTGCGATTGCTGGCTGGCCACGAACAGCTGGGTGGCGGTGATGGACCCGGCACTGTCGGCCCAGTCGCGGATGAAGGGCAGGACCACGTGGCGCTGGGCGTCAGGCAGCGACTGCATTTCCACTTGCGAGCGCATGCGCCAGAAATGGTCGAGGCCGTCGAGCATGTCGCGGGTGAGCCAGGGCTGGATGATCTCGATATGGGCACCGGCCGATTCCAGCCAGGCCGCAGCCTGCTCCACCACGGCGCGCACGCGGGGCTGCAGGGGCAGGCCGCAGCCGGCATCCAGCAGCAGGCCTATGCGCAGGCCGCGCACCTGGGCAGGGTCCATGTCGAAGCCGCTCCAGGCAATGTCCTGGTGCGGCAGGCCCATGCTGTCGCGCGCATCGGGCAGGGACAGCGCCTGCATCATCAGTGCGGCATCGGCCACGCTGCGCGTCATGGGACCGGCGCAGCGGCCGGTATAGGGCGGGTCGATGGGCACGCGGCCCAGGCTGGGCTTGAGGCCGAAGATGCCGCACCAGCCTGCGGGCAGGCGGATGGAGCCGCCAATGTCCGTGCCCACATGCAGCGGCCCGTAGCCGGCTGCCGCAGCGGCGCCCGCGCCTGCGCTGGAGCCGCCCGGCGTCTTGTCCAGATCCCAGGGGTTGAAGGTGTTGCCGTGCAGCGAGGACAGGCCCGAGGACAGCATGCCGTAGTCGGGCATGGTGGTCTTGGCGAAGAGGATGGCGCCCGCCTCGCGCAGGCGCGCTGCGGGCGGGGCATCTAGCGGGGCCGCGACCTGCGGCATGGCGGCCGTGCCCACGGGGGTGGGGTCGCCGCGCGTGGCGATGTTGTCCTTGACCGTGGCGGGGACGCCGTCGAGCAGGCCTGCCGGCTCGCCGCGCAGCCAGCGGGCCTCGCTGGCGCGTGCCTGGGCCAGTGCGGCCTCGGGGCGCAGCAGGTAGGTGGCGCCCAGGGCCGGCTCCCAGCGCTGCACATGGGCCAGCAGGTCTTGCATGACCTCGACGGGCGAGAGGCTGCGCTCCCGGTAGGCGCGCAGCAGCGCATGGGCGGGTAGGTCGTGCAGGGCCTGTGTCGTTCCAGTCATCGCGGCTTCCTTGAGGATGGCGGTTCCAGCGGCAGATCTGCCGCAGTGTGGCCCGGGGCCACCGGCGCGCCTGTCGCCTGTGGCTCAGCCGGTGCGCGGTTCAGGTGGCCCAGGACAGTGCCGAGAGATCGTTGACGAAGATGGGCATGTCCTTCCACAGTCCGCGCAGGTTCTTGTTGGCCACGGTGACCCATTGCGGCGTGTAGAGGAAGGCGTGCACGCAATCCTGGGCCAGCAGGCGCTGCGCATCGCCCAGCAGGCGCGAGCGGTCGGCGGGGCGCGAGGCGTTCTTGATCTTGTCGTACAGCTCGTTGAACTGGGCGGACTCGTAGCCCCAGTAGTAGTCGGGCTTGGCGAAGTTGCCCAGGTCGAAGGGCTCGACATGGGAGATCAGCGTCAGGTCGTAGTTCTTGAGGGTGTAGGTGCCCGACAGCCACTGCGCCCATTCGACGTTCTGCAGCTTGGCGCGGATGCCGATCTTGGCCAGCTGCGCGGCAATCACCTCGCCGCCCTGGCGCGCGTAGGGCGTGGGCGGCAGGGTCATGGTCAGCTCCAGCGGGGTTTTGACGCCGGCCTCGGCCAGCAGCGCCTTGGCCTTTTCCACGTCGAAGGGGTTGATGCCCGTGGTGTCCACATAGCCAAAGGCCGTGGGCACGTAGTAGCTGCCGATGGGCAGGCCGTAGCCGTCGCCCGCGCCGTCGATCACGGCCTTGCGGTCGATGGCCGCGGCGATGGCGCGGCGCACGCGCGCGTCGCCCAGGGGCTTGCGTGCGTTGTTCATGGCCAGGATGGTCTTGGCGCGCGAGCCGCTGACCACGACCTGGAAGCGCCCGTTGGCCTTGAACTGGGCCACGCTGCGCGGCGTCACGCGCGGGAAGGCATCGACGTCGCCAGCCAGCAGCGCAGCGACCTGGGCCGCAGGGTCCGAGATGAAGCGAAAGCTGGCGCGGCGAATGCGCAGGCCGGAGGCCATGCGGTGCTGCGGCCAGGCCGTGAGCGTGACCGAGGCGCCCTTGCTCCAGTTGCCCAACTGGTAGGGGCCCGTGCCCACGGGGCGCGTGGCGTTGGTGGCCGCGCTCTTGGGCTCGACGATGATGGAAGTCGCCTGGCCGAGCACGAAGAGGAAGTCGGGATCGATGTCCTTGTTGATCACGACCACGGTGTGGTCGTCCACCACGCGCGTGGACAGGGAGGCGAAGGTCCGCTTGTCCTTGTTGGTGCTCTTGTCGTCGCCCGCCCGGTCGAAGGAATACTTCACGCTGTGGGCGTTGCAGGGCTCGCCGTTCTGAAAACTCACGCCCTTGCGCAGGCGGAAGGTGTAGGTCTTGAGGTCGGGCGAGACCTCCCAGCTCTCGGCCAGCAGCGGCGAGACGCTGCCGTCCGGGTTGATCTTGGTCAGCGTCTCGAACAGGTTGTAGAGCACGATCTCGCCGATGGACGATGCGGCCCCGGCCGTGGGGTCCAGCCCCGGGGGCTCCAGCGTCATCGCCAGCGTGATGCTGTCCTTGCGGCTCTGGGCCAGCGCAGGCCAGGGCATCAGCAGGGGCAGGCCGGCAGCAGCGGAGCTGGCCAGCAGGGAACGGCGGTTGAACATGAACAGGTCTCCGGAAATTCTTGCAGATGGTTCTCGGGCCGCTGTCTGCGGCCTGCAGCAGTGTTTTTACACCACGGCGCACGGGTGCGTGGCCCTGGGGGCCTGGTCCGCGCGGGCGGCCGTCAGCTTTCAGGCCCGGTGCTGCAGGGCGATGCGCGGCACGGCCCGGACCAGGGCCTGCGTATATGGGTGCTGCGGGGCGTGGAACAGCTGCTGCGGCGCTCCGCGCTCGACGATGCGGCCCTCGCTCAGCACGATGGCGTCGTCGCACAGGTGCTGGACCACGGCCAGGTCGTGGCTGATGAACAGATAGGACAGGCCCAGCTGCTGCTGCAGATCGTGCAGCAGGTTCAGCACCTGGGCCTGCACCGAGACGTCCAGCGCACTCACGGGCTCATCGGCCACGATGAGGCGGGGCCGTGTGATCAATGCGCGCGCAATGGCGATGCGCTGGCGCTGGCCGCCCGAGAACTCGTGCGGGTACTTGTCCAGATCCTGCGCGCGCAGGCCGACCTGTTCCAGCGTGGCGCGGGCCAGGTCGCGCCGGGCGCTGCGTTCGGGCGACGCAGGCTGGGCGAGCAGGGGTTCGCAGACGATGTGCTCCACCGTCATGCGCGGGTCCAGCGAGCCGTAGGGGTCCTGGAACACCATCTGGAAGTCGCGGCGTGCCATGCGCAGGGCCTGGTTGCCGAGCCGGTGCAGATCCTGGCCCAGCAGCCGTACGCTGCCGGCGCTGGGCGTGTCCAGCGCCATGACCAGGCGTGCCAGCGTGGACTTGCCTGAGCCCGACTCGCCCACCACGCCCAGGCTGCGCCCCGCCGTCAGCGTGAAATCCACGCCGCGCAGCGCATGCACCTGCTCCGGCGCGCGCCACAGCGACCGGCGTGGCAGCTGGTAGCTGCGGGCCAGGCCTGTCACTTGCAGCAGGGGTACGTCGGAGGCCGGTGGCGTCTGGCCCGGTGGCGCCTGGAGGGGGTGCCCTGTCATGCGCATTCCTGTGCAGGCAGGCCCTGTGCAATGGCCTCGGGGCGCAGGCAGCGCACCACATGCGGCTGTGCCCAGGCCTGCAGGGATGCGGGCGTGGGCCGCTGCGGGCGCTCCAGTACCACGGGGCGCGGGCGCTCGCTGTGGCAGGCCGGCTCGGTGAAGCTGCAGCGGCCCGCGAAGGCGCAGCCGGCCGGCAGGTCCACCAGCTCGGGCACGGTGCCGGCAATGGTGGGCAGCCGGGCAGGCGGCAGGTTGCCGGGGGCGGACAGGTCCAGCTGGGGCCTGGCCGCGAACAGGCCGCGCGTATAGGGATGGGCGCGGCGCGCGAAGATGGCCTCGGTCATGCCGCTTTCGACCACGCTGCCGCCGTACATGACCAGCAACTGCTCCACGTTCTGCGCGATCACGCCCAGGTCGTGCGAGATCAGCAGCAGGGCCATGGAATGCTCGGCCACCAGTTCCTGAAGCAGGTCCAGGATTTGCTGCTGAACGGTCACGTCCAGCGCCGTCGTGGGTTCGTCGGCAATCAGCAGGTCGGGCCCGCAGGCCAGGGCCATGGCGATGGTGATGCGCTGGCGCTGGCCGCCCGAGAACTGGTGCGGATAGTCGTCATAGCGCTGGGCCGCACGGGCAATGCCCACGCGCTCCAGCAGCGCCACCGCATGCGCGCGCGCGGCCTGGCGGCCCAGGCGCAGGTGATGGCGCAGCGGCTCGGCCACCTGGCGGCCGATGCCGTGCACGGGGTTCAACGCCGTCATCGGCTCCTGGAACACCATGGCCATGCGGTTGCCGCGCAGGCGGCACAGCGCGTTCTCGTCCATGTCCAGCAGCTCCTTGCCGTTGAGCTGGATGCTGCCGTCCACCTGCGCATGCTCGGGCAGCAGGCCCATCAGCGCCAGGGCGGTCAGCGACTTGCCGCAGCCCGACTCGCCGATCAGGCCCAGCGTGGCGCCGCGCTCCAGGATGAACTCCAGGTTCTGCACGGCGCGCGCGCGGCCGCGCGGGGTCTGCAAGGTGATGGTGAGGCCGGAGACTTCGAGCAGGGGCATGGGCGCGTGCCTTCCTCAGCGCTGGCGCGACAGGCGCGGGTCGAGCAGATCGCGCAGCCCGTCGCCCAGCAGGTTGAGCCCGAGCACCGACAGCGCAATGGCCAGGCCCGGCCACACGGCCAGCAGCGGTGCCTGGAACATGAGGGTCTGGGCCTCGCTGAGCATGCGGCCCCAGGAGGCCTGGGGCGGCTGCGTGCCCAGGCCCAGATAGGACAGGGCGGCCTCGGCCAGAATGGCCAGCGCGAACTGGATGGTGGCCTGCACCACCAGCACCGGCAGGATGTTGGGCAGCACGTGGCGCCAGGTGATGCTGGCGCGGCCATGGCCGCAGGCGCGTGCGGCCAGCACGTATTCGCGCGCCCACACGGCCTTGGCCGATGCCCGCGTGATGCGTGCGAAGGTGGGGATGTTGAAGATGCCGATGGCAATGATGGCGTTGACGATGCCCGCGCCGAACACGGCCGTGAGCATGATGGCCGACAGCAGCGCGGGAAAGGCAAAGCTGAAATCGGCCAGCCGCATGATGGCCTCTTCCACCCAGCCCCTGCAGGCTGCCGCGACCAGGCCCAGCACCACGCCCATCGACAGCCCGATGCCCACGGCAATCACGCCGACCAGGATGGAGCTGCGCGCGCCCAGGAACAGCAGCGAGGCCACGTCCCGCCCATAGGCGTCGGTGCCCAGCCAGTGCAGGGCGCCCGGTGCAGCCAGCTTGGCGTCCATGTCCATGTCGTAGGCAGAGCCCGGCGTCCACCAGAAAGACAGCAGGGCCGTGAGCAGCAGCAGCGCGGTCAGCACCGCTCCCAGCAGGAAGCTGCGGTGGCCCAGCATGCGCCGGCCCGCTCCGGCGGGCGCGCCCAGGGTGACGGCCCGCGTGGGCCGGTGGCCCGGTGGCGGGGCGGAGGGAGAGGGCGAAGGAGGGCTGTGCGGCTGGCTCATACGTCGCTGGCCTCGATGCGCGGATCAATGGCCGCGTACAGCACGTCCACGATGAAGTTGATGACTACCACCATGGCCGCCAGCAGCAGCACGCAGTTGCGCACCACGATCAGGTCGCGGTTGGCGATGGACTGGAAGATCAGCCGGCCCAGGCCCGGCAGGTAGAACACGTTCTCCACCACGATGGTGCCTGCCAGCAACTGGGCGAACTGCAGGCCCATGACCGTGAGCACGGGGATCATGGCGTTGCGCAGCACATGGCCCCAGAGCACGGCACGGCGCGACAGGCCCTTGGCGCGGGCCGTGCGCACGAAGTCCTCGCGCAGCACCTCCAGCACGGCCGAGCGCGTGATGCGCGCCAGGATGGCCGCCTGCACCACGGCCAGCGAGATGGCCGGCAGCAGCAGCGCCTGCAGTGCCTGCAGCGGGCCGCCGCCGTCGGCCTCGCTCCAACCGGGAAAGCCGCCGGCGGAAAACCATTGCAGCTTCACCGAGAACACCAGGATCAGCAGGATGGCAAACCAGAAATTGGGGATGGCGATGCCGACCTGTGCCAGTCCCATGATGCCCAGGTCGCCCCAGCGGTTGTGGCGCGAGGCGGCATAGATGCCGGCGGCCAGTGCCAGCACGGTCGTGATGAGCATGGCCATCACGGCCAGCGGCACGGTGACGGCCAGCCGTTCCAGCACCAGCTCGCTGACCGGCGTGCTGTAGGCGTAGCTCAGGCCCATGTCGCCGCGCAGCAGTCCCTGGAGCCACTGCAGGTAGCGCTGCCAGGCCGGCTGGTCCAGCCCCAGTTGCACGGCCAGCGCCTGCACCGCCTCGGGCGCGGCATCGGGGCCCATCAGCGTCTGGGCGGCATTGCCGGGCAGCACTTCCAGCACGCCGAAAACCACGGCCGATGCGCCCAGCAGCGTGGCTGCCAGCATCAGCAGGCGCTTGAGCAGAAAGATGCTCATGGGCAATCGGCCTCGGCAGGGTGGGTGGCGGTCACGTCGGCGGAGTGGGTGGGTTGTTCTTGGAAGGGCCCGAATGGTACTGCGCACGGCCCATGCGCGCAGCATAGCGGCCTTTGAAGCGGCAGGGCCCCGATGGACGGGGACGCGGCCATCGATTTCAGGGCGCCGGGCTTGCCCGTGCAGGCTCCATGCTTATGTGGCGGACAGGATAATGGCGGCATGACTGATGCCACCTTGCTGCAAGGCCCCTTCGGGGCGCATGGGCCCGCCCGGCCCGGAGCGTGGCTGGCACTTGCGAGGGACCTGCCATGGCTTTGATGATCACCGACGAATGCATCAACTGCGATGTCTGCGAGCCCGAGTGCCCGAACGATGCGATCTCCATGGGCGAGGAGTACTACGAGATCGAGCACAGCAAGTGCACGGAGTGCGTGGGCCATTTCGATGAGCCCCAGTGCGTGCAGATCTGCCCGGTGGCCTGCATTCCCGTGAATCCCGCCCATGTGGAAGACCGCGAGACGCTGATGCAGAAGTACCTGCGTCTGCAGTCCCAGGCTCCCGCTTCTTCCTGAACGTTCAGCCCTTGTCGCTCTCGGCCGTGGCCGGGCGTGCGGGCTTGGGGCGCGGCGGCTTGGTGGTATGGATCAGCAAGGTTGCCTTGTCCATGTTGCCGGCCTGCAGTTCGGGCCAGGCCTTGAGGGAGTGGGCGATGCTGTCCTCGATCAGCTGGCGCTGGTCGGGCGCGGGCTTCTTGAGCACCCAGTTGGCGACTTCGGCCTTGTGGCCTGGATGGCCTATGCCGATGCGCAGCCGCCAGTAGTCGGCCGAGCCCAGCTGGGCATGGATATCGCGCAGGCCGTTGTGGCCGCCGTGGCTGCCGCCGCGCTTGAGCTTGACCTGGCCGGGCTCGAAGTCCAGTTCGTCATGGACCACCAGGACTTCCTCGGGCTGGATCTTGAAGAAGCGCGCCAGCGCGCCCACCGACTTGCCCGACAGGTTCATGAAGGTCTGCGGCTGCAGCAGCCAGACGTTCTCGCCGCGCACGCTGGCACGGGCCATGAGGCCGAAGTAGCTGCGCTCGGGCACCAGATGGACCTTGAGTTCGCGCGCCAGCGCATCAATCCACCAAAAGCCCGCGTTGTGGCGGGTGTCCTCATACTCCGGCCCGGGGTTGCCCAGGCCGACAAACAATTTGATCATCGGGCGATTATCTCCATGGCGGCCGCAGCAGGCGGGCGAGGGTGCTTCCCCATGCAAAAGGCCCACGCGAGGTGGGCCTTTTGCAGGTTTGCGGCAGCCGGGGCCGCCGCAAGGGAAAGCCAAGAATTACTTCTTGCCCTTCTTGGCCGGAGCGGCCGGGGCTGCCACGGGAGCTGCCGATGCATCAGGAGCCACTTCGGGCAGCTTGATGGAGATCAGGGCGGGGTTCTTGTTGGAACCGCGCACCACGGCCTTCACGCCGTTGGGCAGCTTGACGCCTTGCAGGCCCAGGGTGGACTTGGAAGTCAGGCCGCTCAGGTCCACGGTGATGAACTCGGGCAGTTGGGCGGGCATGCACACCACGTCCAGTTCATGGACCAGGGGAGTGATCGTGCAGTTCTCGACCTTGACGGCCTGGGACTGTTCCATGCCTTCGAAGTGCAGCGGCACCTTCAGGTGAACCTTGGTCTTGTCGTCAACGCGCTGGAAGTCCACGTGCAGGATGAGCTGCTTGTAGGGGTGGAATTGCACGTCGCGCAGCACGACCTTGGAGGTCTGGCCGTTGACTTCCATGTCCAGGATGCTGGAGTGGAACACTTCCTTCTTCAGGGCGTGCCACAGGGCGTTGTGATCGATTTCGATCAGTTGGGCTTCGGCCGCACCGCCGTAGACGATGCCAGGGGCCTTGCCCGAATTGCGCAGACGGCGGCTCGCACCCGTACCTTGCTTGGCGCGCTCAAAAGCGACGAATTGCATAACTAACTCCTAGATGGATGGACCGCGACCAGCCTCATCCGTTGATAAAAGAACGCCTGTCCGATGCGGACCAGGCTGCTCTTGCGGTGTCCCGGGGTGGTCCTGAAACCACTCCGGAACGCGCAAACCTCCCGAAGGAGGTTTGCTGGGTTCCGACCACAGGGGCCGATATTTTATTCAGAGAACAGGCTCAGCACCGAATCACCGGTGGAAATCCGCTGGATCGTCTGGGCAATCAGGGGTGCCACGGACAACTGGCGGATCTTGCCGCAGGCCTGTGCCTCGGCGCTCAGGGGAATGGTGTTGGTCACCACGACCTCGTCCAGGGCGTTGCCGTTGCCGATGCGCTCGATGGCCGGACCCGAGAAGATCGGGTGCGTGCAGTAGGCATAGACACTCTTGGCGCCGCGCTGCTTGAGCACTTCGGCCGCCTTCACCAGCGTGCCGGCGGTGTCGATCATGTCATCCATGATCACGCAGTTGCGGCCGTCGATATCGCCGATGACATGCATGACTTCGGAGACATTCGCCTTGGGGCGGCGCTTGTCGATGATGGCCAGGTCGCAGCCGAGCTGCTTGGCCAGCGCACGTGCGCGGACCACGCCGCCGACGTCAGGGGAGACGACGATCAGGTCTTCGTAGTTCTTCTGGCGCAGATCGCCCAGCAGCACCGGCGTGGCATAGATGTTGTCCACGGGGATGTCGAAGAAACCCTGGATCTGGTCTGCGTGCAGGTCCATGGTCAGGACGCGCTCGACGCCCACGGCCTGCAGCATGTTGGCCACGACCTTGGCCGTGATCGGCACGCGGGTGGAGCGCGGGCGGCGGTCCTGGCGGGCGTAGCCGAAGTAGGGAATCACCGCGCAGATGCGCTCGGCCGATGCACGCTTGAGCGCGTCCACCATGACCAGCAGTTCCATCAGGTTGTCGTTGGTCGGTGCGCAGGTGGATTGCACGACGAAGACGTCGCGCGTACGCACGTTCTGCTTGATCTCGACGGCGACTTCTCCATCGGAGAAACGACCCACGTCGGCTGCGCCCAGCGTGGTGCCGAGGTGCTGAACGATTTCAGTGGCCATGCCAGGATTGGCATTGCCGGTGAAGACCATGATGTCAGGATGATGTGAATGCATTGAGCGCCCCAGTACGATGGGTTTGCCTTGACGCGAAAGACGTTTGGCAGGGGAGGAAGGACTCGAACCCTCGCATGCCGGAATCAAAATCCGGTGCCTTTACCAACTTGGCGACTCCCCTACACAGGCCTTCTGCCGCAGGCAGACAGCCTATAAACTTTCATCTTTCAGCCAATCCTTGAGAGGATGGGCCTGCAGATTGCTGCAAACTCTGACATTCCAGGCGCCAGGGGCATCCTTTAAGTCAATCGTTTGCGTCAGTGGTGCAAATACTGCACTTCCTGAGCCCGTCATTCTAGCATGCAGTTTTAGTGACTTTAGCCAATCGATGGCTTTTTTCACTTCAGGCTGCAGCCTTTCGGCGACAGGCTGCAAGTCGTTTTGGCCAAAGCCATAGTGATCTGCAGCAAAGTCTTCGATTGTAGCATGGGCATGATCGCGCTTGAGGGTTGCGTCGCGGAAGATGGACAGGGTCTCCAGCCCCGCCTCGGGCTTGACCACCACGAACCGCTGGGGCGGCAGGGCGTGGGCCTGTTCCAGCGGCGTGATGTGCTCGCCTATGCCTTCCACCCAGGCGGAGTTGCCGCACAGAAAGAAGGGCACATCGGCGCCCAGGTCCAGTGCAATGCGCTGCAGCTCGCGCCGCGTCAGGTTCAACTGCCACAGGCGGTTCAGTGCGATCAGGGTCGATGCCGCATCCGACGAGCCCCCGCCCATCCCGGCCTGCGCCGGCAGGCGCTTTTCCACGCCGATATGCACGCCCGCGCTGCAGCCGGTGGCCTGCTGCAGGGCCCGTGCGGCCCGCACGATGAGATCGTCGGCAGGAAGTGCCATGCCCGACAGGTCCTCGCGGCTGATCTGGCCGTCGCCACGCCTGTCGAAATGCAGCGTGTCATGCCAGTCCAACAGCATGAAGACCGATTGCAGCAGGTGATAGCCATCGGCGCGGCGGCCGGTGATGTGGAGGAACAGGTTGAGCTTGGCCGGAGCCGGCACGTCGTGGAGCGAGCGCATGGGCTGGAGAGGGTGAGGAAAAAGAGGCAGGGGCGGCAGGTGGGGATGGAGCAGGCGCGCCCGGCGGAAATCAGGGCGTGTCGAGCACGATGCGCAGCGCGGCCGGCGGCTGCGGGTCATGGCGCCGGGCGGACAGGCGGCCCTGCTCCATGCGGGAGAGGTCGACCTGCCAGCCTGCGGCTGCGGTGGCCCGGCCCTGCAGCCAGTCGAACAGGGCGGCAATGGGCAGATCGCTGCCCGTCAGCTCCTGCACCAGGGCGGGCAGCGAGTCCGAGGACTTGCGCTCCTCGCCTTGTTGCAGGCTTGCCTGACCCGGCTCCCAGAGCAGACGCGCCAGTGTCGAGCCCAGGGGCGTGAACAGCAGCAGCTCGCCGCGCTGGGGCGTGCCCAGCAGCTCGAAGCCTGCGCTGAAGGATTGGTTTTGCGCATCTTCCACCTGCAGGGCCAGCCGGCCCGCCCAGTGGCCTGCAGCGGCGGGTGCGGTTGCGTCGGCCTGCAGCTGGCGGGGTGGCAGGGCGCAGCCGGCCAGGGCCAGCAGTGCGGCGGCGGCCGCCGTGGCGCACAGCTGCCGGCGTGCAAGGGCGGGATGCGGAAACCCGGGCACGGCGCGGTGGCTCAAAGCGAGACGCCCAGGCGGCGCAGGGTTTCGCGCAGGGTCGTGTTGTCGGGACTGGTGGCCAGGCCCTGGCGCCAGATCTTCTGCGCGCGTTCGCGATCACCCTTGGCCCAGAGCACTTCGCCCAGGTGTGCGGCGATCTCCACGTCAGGGCGTGATGCGTAGGCGCTTTCGAGCAGCCTGAGGGCTTCGTCCAGGTCGCCCCGGCGGAATTTCACCCAGGCAAGGCTGTCGGTGATGAAGGGGTCGCCGGGCGACATTTCCAGCGCCTTGCCGACGAGCTTTTCGGCTTCATCCAGATGGATGCCGCGTTCGGCGAAGGAGTAGCCCAGCGCGTTGTAGGCGTGCTGGAAATCGGGCTGGCGCGCGATGATGCCGCGCAGCAACCGTTCCATTTCGTCATGCTTGCCAATGCGCTCCGCCAGCAGGGCAGTGTCATAGGCGAGCTCGGCGTCTTCAGGGTCCTGCTTTTGCAACTCGGCCTGCAGCGCGTAGGCCTGGGCATTTTGATTGGCATCGCGCAGCAGCTGCACTTCGGCCAGGCGCTTGAGCCGCTGCTGGCTGGGGCCGCTGGCGGGCACGGCCTCGATGAGGGCGCGGGCTTCCTTGAGCTTGCCCTGGCGCGCGAGCAGGGCGGCACGGCGCGCCTGCACGCTCAGCAGGTTGGGCGCGTCGTCGATGCGGCGCAGCAGGGCGTCGGCCTCGGCGAACTTGCCCTGCTTTTCTGCAATCTGGGACTGAAGCAGGTAGTACTGGGACTGGGCTGCACTGCGCGCCACACCGGCGGGAATCTGTGGCACGAGCTTGCCGAAGCGCTCGGTGGACGCCTGGGCTGCATCCACGTCGTTGGACTGCAGCTGCAGCGCGGCCAGGGTGGCCCAGGCTTCGGCGTAGTCGGGGGAATCCACGGTGATGGAGACCAGCTGCTGGCCGGCCTCGTCCATGCGCTGCTGGCCCAGCAGCACGCGGGCATAGGCCATGCGCATCTGGGCTGAAGGGTTCTTAGCCAGGTAGCGTTTGACGATGGGCTCCGCCTCAGGCATGCCGGCTTCCAGCAGCTCCATGGACAGCAGGGCCACGGGGCCGGTGTCGGGTGTCAGCGCCTGTGCCTTTTGCACGGCCTGCATGGCGGCAGCCTTCTGCCCGGCGCCCAGGCGCATGTGGCCGATGGTGGCCCAGGCCAGCGGGCCGCTGGCGGGGTTGTCGGTCTCGCCCGCCATGGCCTGCTCGACCACATCGGCCGCCAGGGCCTTGTCGCTGGCGTTGTTGTAGAGCTGGGTGATGCCCAGGTAGGTGGCGGGCTTGGAGGGCGCAGGCGTGGCCTCGATCTCGCGCTTGAGATAGCTGCCGGTATCGGCGATGCGGTTCAGTGCCACCAGGATCTGGAGCACGAAGCGGTTGGCGTCGCGGGACTGGGGAAAGGCGTCGAGCCAGGCGCGGGCATTGGCCAGTGCGCGTTCACCTGAGCGCGACTGCAGCGCCAGCTCGGTGCCGCGCCGGTACAGCTGCTCGCTGCCGCTGGTGCGTGCGGCCTCCATCATCATGGCCTGGGCGTCGCCCAGCGCACCTTCGCTGGCGGCGATCTCGCCGACCAGGATCTCGTAGAACAGCTCGGCGTTGAGGGCGGCGCGATCGTCCTCCGCAGAGGCGGCGGCGGACGAGGGAGGTTCTGGGGATTCCGTCTCGATGGTGGCTGCGGTCTTGCCTGGGAGTGCCCAGGCAGTGGCGGAACCCATGGCCAGGGCTGCTGCCACGGCAAGTCCCTGAAGGCGAAGGCGATGATCCATCGAACCATAATAATCGAAGCCCAGACCACATTTCGCACAACTACAGCACAACCCGGATCGCATGCCTGAATTGCCAGAAGTAGAAGTCACGCGGCGCGCTTTTGCCGCGCAGATCGCCGGAGCGCGCATTGAATCCGTGGCCTTGGGCAAGCCCTTGCGCTGGCCGTTGGGCATTGCCCCCGAGCTGCTGGCCGGGCGCGATGTGCACGGCGTGCGTCGGCGCGGCAAGTATCTGCTGATGGAGCTGAGCGAGGGCCTGCTGATGCTGCACCTGGGCATGTCGGGCAGCCTGCGTTTCGTGGCCCCCCATGAAGCACCCCTGGGACCTGCAGGCACGCATGACCATTTCGACCTGCAGACCAGCAAGGGCCTGCTGCGGCTGCACGATCCGCGGCGCTTTGGTGCGGTGATGTATGTGGCGGCCGAGAGCGATCCCTGGGCGCGCAGGCTGCTGGACCATCTGGGGATGGAGCCGCTGGATGACAGTTTCTCGTTCGAGACCTTCCGGGCCGGCCTGAAGGCCAGCCGCACGCCCATCAAGCAATTGCTGCTGAACGGCAGCGTGGTCGTGGGCGTGGGCAATATCTATGCGTCCGAGGTGCTGTTCATGGCGCGCATCGCGCCCACGCAGCCGGCCTGCGAGGTCGGGCCGCGCAAGGTGCGCCGGTTGTTCGAGGAGATCCGCCGCGTGCTGGCCCTGGCGGTGGAGCAGGGCGGCACGACACTGCGCGATTTCTCCGCGCCCGACGGCATGGCCGGCCACTTCCAGCTGCAGGCCAAGGTCTATGGCCGCGAAGGCCTGCCCTGCACGCACTGCGGCTCGCCCGTGCAAATGCTGCGCCAGGGGCAGCGCAGCACCTACTTCTGCGCGCGGTGCCAGAAGGCGGGATGATCGCTTCAAAAAACGGAGCGAATTCTCAACGTCTCGTAACGCCTGTTGCGGCTGCATTGCGGCAGGTCCCGCGAAGCATTTGCAGAAAACGCCTGTTTCTGTAAATTTCAGGCACCAACCGCTGCAGATTGATGGTGAAATATTGTTTCATTTGTAAATAAACGATATTTTGTCCTTAATCCCCCCGCTCCAGGGGCCGGCCTTGGGGCGCCGCAGCAGGCAAAACGGGGCGACGGTGCTATATTTTGAAGAGAACAGGCATCACGCTTGCGGCGCAATGTCGAGGCGATCACTAGGCATCGGCAGACATTGGCGATGCAATGGCGGGGGAAACACGTGGGACCATCATTCAACGAGCAATTCGACCAGCACGGCGCATGGCGCCGCGGCTTTGCGCAGCAATTGCATGCGCTGCGCGAATGGCTGCAGTCCCAGGAGCTGCTGGATGTCGCGGTGCAGGAGCGGCTGCAGCGGCTGGAAGCCCAGGTGCGTGGCGACAAGGTCATGGTGGCCTTCGTGGCCGAGTTCTCGCGCGGCAAGTCCGAGCTGATCAATGCGGTCTTCTTCGCCCACTATGGCCGCCGCCTCATGCCGGCCAGCGCAGGGCGCACGACCATGTGCCCCGCCGAGCTGGGCTGGGAAGCCGAGCTGCAGCCCAGCCTGCGCCTGCTGCCCATCGATACGCGCGAATCGCTGGAAAGCCTGGGCCAGTGGCGCGCCCGTCCCGAGGCCTGGCTGCAGCTGCCGCTCGACGTGAACAATGCCCAGCAGATCGCCGACACGCTGGCCAAGGTGGCCGAAGTGCGCAAGGTTTCCGTGGAACTGGCGCGGACCTGGGGCTTCTGGCATGACGAGGACCAGGGCGGCAATCCCTTCGTCGATGACCAGGGCCTGGTCGAGGTGCCCATGTGGCGCCATGCGCTGATCAACATGCCCCATCCCCTGCTCAAGCAGGGTCTGGTCATTCTGGACACGCCCGGCCTGAATGCCGTGGGCGCCGAGCCCGAGCTGACCGTCAACCTGATCCCCCAGGCACATGCCGTGGTCTTCGTGCTGGCGGCCGATACCGGCGTGACCAAGTCCGATCTGGCCATCTGGCGCGACCATGTGCTGCCGCCCGATGTGGCTTCCGGCCAGCATGCGCTGGCCGACTCCCGCCTCGTGGTGCTCAACAAGATAGACACGCTCTGGGACAGCCTGAGTTCCGCGTCGCAGGTGCAGGCCCAACTGCAGCGCCAGCGCCAGGAGTCGGCACAGATGCTGGGCCTGCCCATGGAGCGGGTGCTGCCCGTGTCGGCGCAAAAGGGCCTGGTGGCCAAGGTCTCCAGCAACGATGCGCTGCTGCAGGCCAGCGGACTGCCCGTTTTCGAGAACATGCTGGCCGAGGGCATCATGGGCCAGCGCCAGAAGGTGCTGCAGACGGCCGTCAGGGCCAATGTGCAGCAGTTGCAGGTCGAGGTGGAGCGCGTGCTCAACATCCGCCGCCGCGACCTGGACGACCAGATGGCCGAGCTGCGCAGCCTGCGCGGCAAGAATGCCAGCGTCATCGCCTCCATGCGCCACCGCATCGAGAGCGAGCAGCAGGATTTCGATGCCAGCGCCGCCAGGATCCAGGCCGTGCGGCTGGTGCACATGCGCATGCTGCGCGACATCTTCCGCCAGCTGGGCTCCAGCGCGCTCAAGCAGGAGCTGGTCGATCTCAAGGATGCGCTGGAGCAGCGCGGCCTGAAGCTGGGCGCCCGCAAGGTCTATGCCGAAACCTTCGAGCGCCTTCGCACCGTGGCGACCCGCGCCCAGGCGCAGGCCGGAGAGATCCAGTCCATGCTGGGCGCGACCTTCAAGGAACTCAATGCCGAGTTCGGCTTCTCGCTGCAGGCTCCTGCCCAGCTGGAACTGGCCGAGTTCGGCGGCGACCTGCAGCGCATCGAGGCCAGCTATACCCAGTACCTGGGCCTGGGCCACGCGCTCAGGCGCAGCAATCCTGCGTTTGCGCAGCGCCTGATCAAGGCGCTGGCGATGCGGTTGCGCACGGTGTTCGAGTCTGCGGCCAACGACGTGGACATGTGGAGCAAATCCGCCACGGCCCAGCTCGATGCCCAATTGAAGGAGCGCAAGCGCAGCTTTGCCCGCCGCATCGAAGCGGTGGACCGCATACAGAATGCGGCCTCGGGCCTGGTGGAACGCATTGCCGAGATCGAGACCGCCGACGAACAGCTCACGGCCTTGCAGCTGCAGCTGGGGCAGGCCACCATGGAACTGCTGCAACCCCTGTCCCCGACGCCCGCCTTCCCCGGCCTGGCAAAGGCTGCACAGGAAACTTCACTGACTGCTTGATATCTTGACCTTTCCCTCGATTGCCACGCCCGTCGTGCAGTGGCAGGCGTCGCATGGACGCAATCACCTGCCCTGGCAGCAGACGCGCGATCCCTACCGCGTCTGGCTCTCCGAAATCATGCTGCAGCAGACCCAGGTGAGTACCGTGCTGGGCTACTACCAGCGCTTTCTCGATGCCTTCCCCGATGTCGCCAGCCTGGCGGCCGCACCGCAGGACGCGGTGCTGGCGCTGTGGAGCGGCCTGGGCTACTACAGCCGCGCGCGCAACCTGCACCGCTGTGCCCAGGCCGTGGTCGAGGACTGGGGTGGTGCCTTTCCCGGCAGGGCCGAGGATCTGGCCACGCTGCCCGGCATAGGCCGGTCCACGGCGGGCGCCATCGCCTCCTTTTGCTTTTCCGAGCGTGTGCCCATCCTCGATGCCAACGTGCGGCGCGTGCTCACGCGCGTGCTGGCCTTCGATGCCGATCTGGCTGTTGCCAGGAACGAGCGCGAACTGTGGGACCTGGCCCAGCAGCTGTGTCCCACCGAGGATTTGCAGCAGGCCATGCCCCGCTATACCCAGGGCCTGATGGACCTGGGTGCCACCATCTGCACGCCGCGCAAGCCCAGCTGCCTGGTCTGTCCGCTGCAGCCGCAGTGCCGCGCGGCGCGCTTTGGCAATCCCGAAAACTATCCCGTGCGAACGCGCAAGCTCAAGCGCAGTGCCGAGGCCTGGTGGCTGCTGATCGCCGTGGACGGGCAAGGCCGCGTCTGGCTGGAGCGCCGTCCGCAGCAAGGCATCTGGGCGGGGCTTTATGCGCCGCCCGTGTTCACCGGGCGCGAGGCGCTGGAGCAGGCGGCGGCACAGCATTGGCCGGGAACGGAGCCCCTGGACTGGACCGATCTGCCCGCCTTCCTGCATGTGCTCACCCACCGCGATCTGCACCTGCATCCGGTGCGCGTGCGCGTGCAGGGCGGCGGCATCGATGCCGCCACGCCGGACGGCCAGGGCTGCTGGGCCGATGCCGGAGCCTGGGCCGACATGGGCCTGCCAGCCCCCGTGCGCAAGCTGCTGGATGCGCAATTCGCGGGCTGAGGCCACGGTCGGCCCGGCTGGCTAGAACCTGCGGCGCGGCAGCAGCAGGGCGCAGCGCAGCAGCATCCAGGCCAGCCACTGTTCCCGTGCGCCGGGCGTGCGCCTGGCGCGTGCGGTAGCGTCGGCAATGTGCAGGCGCAGGGAGCCAAGGGCATGGCGGTCCCCGCTTTGCACGGCCTGTTGCCAGGCCTGCTCGCAGCGCTGGCGCTCCAGCGCCTGATTGTCCGGGCTGCGGATATCGCTGATGGCGGTGATGGTGCTCATGGCTGCAGCGCTCCCACGGTGGGTGGGGTGCCCGCGTCTTCACCGCCGCGGTCGCCATCGTGCCGGCCGAAGGCATACCAGTCCACATGCCGCGTGCAGACCATGATCAGGGCCAGCACCGCGAACAGCGCGATCGATCCCACGATGAGCGCGCTTTGCTCCAGTTGCAGCAGCACGTACAGCAGGCCGTAGAGGGCGGCGATGCCCGCCGCAAACGGCAGGCCGCGGCGCAGGCTGCCCAGGATGTGGCTGGCGTAGTAGCCCAGCAGCAGCACGCAGGCCGAGGCGGCAATGCCGTAGGCGCTGGCAAATCCCATGTGCTCCGACAGGCTGATCAGCAGCAGGAAGAAGCTGCACAGCGCCGATCCCACCAGCAGGTACTGGATGGGATGCACGCGCAGCTGCTTGAGCACCTCGAACAGGCCGACGGCCACGAAGGTCAGCACCACGAAGAGCAGGCCGTACTTGGTGGCGCGGTCGCTCAACGAGTAGGCGTTGATGGGGTCCACGAAGTCCGTATCCAGCGATTCCAGGCAAGGGCCGCTGTTGGGGGCATGGGCGGTGGCCGCGTATTCCTCCATGTCGCGGCGGCCGGGCTGGCACAGCGGCTGCTGGTCGGTGAAGGCCTGGCGTGCGGACGAGGCCAGGGCCGAGAGGTTCCAGCTGGCTTCGAAGCCCTTGTCGCTGATCTCCCGCCGGTTGGGCAGAAAGCTGCCACCGAACGAGGGATGGGGCCAGTCGGCTGACAACTGGACCTGGCTGTGGCTGCCCAGCGGCACGAAGGCCAGCTTTTCGGTGCCCACCAGTTCCAGGGCAATCTTCAGTTCAAGGGGCCCGTCCTTCTTGAGCAGGGCCGGCGCCAGTTCCGCCTGCAGGCCCTGCGAGTAGCGCTCCAGTGATGTGCCGGGGCCCACGTCCAGGCTCTTGCCATCGGCTTCGATGGTGGCCGAGCGTATGCCGCGCGGATCGGTGAGCGACAGCGCCACGCGCAGTGCGCCGCAGCGCACGGTCTGGTTGGCCGCTGTGTCGATGGAGGGCTTTTCCAGGTACTGGGCGGCGTTCGTGAAGCTGGCGCTGATGCTGTCCTGCATGGCATAGGTGCTGACCTGGTGCAGGCCGCGCGAGCGCTCCTCCATGCGCGCCGTGGCCTGGTGGCGCAGTTGGTCGGGCAGCAGCATGCGCTGGAACTGGCGCGTGGTCCACTCGGTCTTGCTGCCTTTTTCCACGCCCGTGGTCTCGGTGCAGTTTTGCACTAGCACCGGGCCCATCAGCGTCTGGCGGCCAGCCAGGCTGGCGACCACGCCCTGCACGGCGTTGTCGCGGTTGCGTATGCGGTCCCGCACCACGTCGTGTATCAGGCCCAGGCCCAGCATCAAAAGGCCCAGCATGACCAGCAGGGCCACGCCTTTGGCAAGCAGTCGGTTCTTCATTCCACATCCCGTTCGTTGATCGTGGATGCAGTCTGGGCGGGGGCTGTGTGGCCGGAATGAAGTGTGTGAAGCGGGTGTGAAGTCGGATTCGCAGGACCGATGGGGGGCATCAGTGTGCCCGCAGTGGCCAGTTCAGCGTGACACGCAGCCCGGGCTGGGCGTTGGTGGCCTGCATGCTGCCGCCGTGCAGCAGCATGATGCGCAGCACGATGGACAGGCCCAGTCCCGTGCCGCTGCGCTCCCCGTTGGGGCGGGGGGTGGTGAAAAAGCGCTCGCCCAGCCGGCCGAGTAGCGCCTCGGGCACGCCGGGGCCGTGGTCGCGCACGCTGACGCGGCCGGGCTCCAGGTCCACGTGGATGCTGCTGCCCTCGGGGGCGAAGTCGATGGCGTTGCTCAGCAGGTTGCTCAGGGCCAGCACCACCAGGTCCTGCTCCCAGGGGCCACTGCTGTCCTGGCCTTGCAGCACCAGCTGGATGCGGCGCTGGTGCGCTGCGCTGTGGACTTGCGCCATGGCCTGTTCGGCACAGGCCTGCAGGCTGCAGGCCGTGTGCGCGTGCAGGGCGCGGCGCTGCTCCAGCTGGCTCAGGCGCAGCAACTGGTCCACGAGGTTTTGCAGGCGCTGGCACTGGTCCACCACCTGGCGCGCGAACAGTTCGCGGTCGGCCGATGGCAGGTCTTCCTGCAGCAGCTCGCCTGCGCCACGGATGGCAGCCACGGGGCTCTTGAGCTCGTGCGTGAGGGCGCGCACATAGCCTTCGATGTAGTCGCGCCCTTCCAGGCGGCTGCGCATGTTCTCCATGGCGCGGGCCAGCTCGCCCAGCTCGCCGGGCATGCGCGGGGCCTCGGGCATGGGCGGGGCGGCGGTGGGGGAGGCGGCCTCGTTGAGCGTGGGCGCCTGTACCTGCTGGGCATAGCTGCGCAGGCGCCGCACATGGATGACCAGCCACCAGGTCACGGCAAAGCCCACGCCGGCCGACAGCAGCAGGAACAGCAGGCCGCCGCGCAGCATCTTGCTTTCCGCGCTGTCCACGATCTTCTGCACCGAGTGGGCAGGCTTGGAGGCGGTGAGCACGCCCGCCACGCGGCCATCGACCATGATGGGTGCCGAGACATACATGACGCTGCTGGCCTCGTCGTTCTGCACCTCGCGCGTGGTGCGTGCGCCGTATTCGCCGCGCAGCGTGCGGTACACGTCGCGCCAGCGAGAGTAGTCGGAGCCCTGGTCCAGCCCGGCGGAGTCGAACAGCACCAGGCCTTTCTGGTCCGTGACGGTGACGCGCATGTCCAGGCTGGTCTTGCGCGTGTCCCAGATCCAGACCTTGACGGTCTGGTTGGCATAGGCCTGCATGTGGTGCGCGAAGCGGCTGTCGGCGGGGCTTTGCTGCAGCACGCCGCTGGCCATGTCGTCGCTGGCCAGCGCGGCCAGGGCGTAGGCGGTCTCGACCAGCGTGTCCTCGGTCACCTTGCGCACGCTGGGCTTGACCTCGACCATGAAGACGCGCAGCACGAAGAATGCGGCCAGGCCGTTGATGACGAAAAAAGCGAAGAACAGCCGCAGTCCGAGGCGCATGGCGTGCTGCGGTGGCTCAGCCCGGCAGCGTCAGGCTGTAGCCCATGCCGCGGTGGGTGGTGATGAAGTCCTGCTGCGGCGCCTGGGCGCGCAGCTTGGCGCGCAGGGTCTTGACGTGCGTATCCACGGTGCGGTCCGTGCTGTCGCTGTCCTGGCCCCAGATGCTGTCGAGCAGGAACTCGCGGCTGAGGATGCGCCCGGGGCGCTCCAGCAGGCAGCGCAGCAACTGGTACTCGCGCCGCGTCAGCTCCAGGGGCACACCCTGCATGCGTACGCGCTGGCCCTGTGGATCGATGCTGAACAGGGCATCGGCCGGCGCTGCGCTGGCCGTTGGCGCGGGCTGCAGGCGCTGCGCACGGCGCAGCAGGGCGCGGGTGCGGGCCACCAGCTCGCGCGGGCTGAAAGGCTTGGTGAGGTAGTCATCGGCGCCCAGTTCCAGGCCCAGCACGCGGTCCATTTCCTCGCCGCGTGCGCTGAGCACCAGCAGCGGCACGGCGGCGCCGGCCTGGCGCAGCTCGCGGCACCAGTCCAAGCCGTTGCCATCGGGCAGGCCCACGTCCAGCAGCAGGGCATCGGGCGGCTGCGCCTGCCATTGCGCGCGTGCATCGGCCAGCTGCAGGCAGTGGCGCACGGCGATGCCGTCGCGCTCCAGCGCATAGCAGACGGTGCGCGCGATGGCGGGGTCGTCCTCCACCAGCAACACACGCGGGGCGTTCGTCATCGGCAAGCCTTGCATCGCAGTGTTCCGGAGGCGGGGCCTGGCGCTCAGACGTCGTGCGCAAGCAAGTCGGCAGGCTTGAGCGTGGGCCGGCTGTCCAGCGAGCGGTGCCGGCACAGCGTGGGCCAGCGCGGGGCGAAGTGCCGCGCCAGTTCCTCGACCAGGAAGACCGAGCGGTGCTGGCCCCCCGTGCAGCCGATGGCCACGGTAACATAGCTGCGGTGGTTGCTGGCCATCATGTCCAGCCAGGACTCCAGGAACTGCTGGATGTCTCGGCGCATCTGGTCCACGCCGGGCTGCTGGCGCAGGAACTCGGCCACGGGCGCGTCCATGCCGGTCAGCGGGCGCAGCTGGGGTTCGTAGTGCGGGTTGGGCAGCATGCGCACATCGAACACATAGTCGGAATCCGAGGGCAGGCCGTGCTTGAAGCCGAAGGACTGGAAGACCAGCGTCATCTGGCCCACCGGGGCCGCAATCAGCTCCTTGATATAGCTTTGCAGCTGGGATGAGCGCAGGTGGCTGGTGTCGATGACATGCGACTTCTCGCGCAGGTCGCCCAGCAGCTCGCGCTCGGTTTCTATGTCCTGCACCAGGGCGCGGCGGCCTTCGGCGACCGGCCCCTGCGACAGCGGATGGCGGCGCCGGGTTTCGGAGAAGCGCCGCACCAGGGTGCCCGTGGTGGCGTCCAGAAAGACCAGGTGGGGCACGACGCCCTGGCGCTGCAGCCGTTCCAGCTGGCCGGGCAGGTGGGGCAGTCCGCCGGCGCTGCGCGCATCCATGGCAATGGCCACCTTGTTGCTGTGGCGGCCGTGCTCCAGTTCGACGAAGGCGGACAGCAGCTCGGGGGGCAGGTTGTCCACGCAGTAGTAGCCGGCATCCTCCAGCGCATGCAGGGCGACGGATTTGCCCGATCCGGACATCCCGGTGATCAGCACGATCTCAAGCGACATGGCATCAGCCTCCATTGGTATTGCGCGCGCCGTTGGCCGCGCGTCCCGGCTTGGACCGTGTGCGGTCGGCATCGGCCTGGGGCCGCTGCCGGCTGGCCCGTCGCGGGGGTGGGCGGGGCGCGGGTGCCTGGCGCGCCATGGCCAGCATTTCGCGGGCATGGGCCATCGTGGTTTCGGACTGGCGCTCGCCACCCAGCATGCGCGCCAGCTCGGCCTCGCGTGCGGCGCTGTCCAGCGGCTGCACGGTGCTGAGCGTGCCTTGCCTTGCGCGCTGCTTGGCCACCAGGTAGTGCTGGTCGGCACAGGCGGCAACCTGCGGCAGATGGGTGACGGACAGCACCTGCCGCGATCGGCCCAGTGCGTGCATGAGGCGGCCCACGGTCTCGGCGACGGCGCCGCCCACGCCCGAGTCCACCTCGTCGAAGATCAGCGTACCGGCCTCGCCGAGCTCGCTGGTGGTCACGGCAATCGCCAGCGAAATGCGCGACAGCTCGCCGCCCGACGCCACCTTGGCAATCGGCTTGGGACTGGCCCCAGGATGGCCGGCGACCAGGAAGGCCACGCTGTCCACGCCAAAGGCACCGGGGGAGTCGGCCGTGGACAGGGCGGCCTCGAACAGGCCGCCTTCCATGCCCAGGCCCTGCATGGCCTGGGTGATGGCGCGCGACAGGCGCGGCGCAGCCAGTGCGCGCTGCTGCGACAGCACCCGGGCGCTGGCCTGGTAGTGCTGCTGCGCCGATTGCTCGGCAGCATGAAGGGCCTCGATGTCCACGGCGGCGTCCAGCTGCTGCAGCTCCTGGCGCCAGCCGGCCAGCAGTGCCGGCAGTTCATCGGGCGTGCGGCGGTAGCGGCGCGCCAGCTGCATCCACAGCGACAGGCGTTCATCGAGCTCGGCCAGGCGCTCGGGGTCCAGGTCGGCGCGGCGCAGATAGCTTTGCAGCGAATGGCGCGCATCCTGCGCCTGGGCCATGCATGAGGCCAGCACGTCGGCAATGTTCTGGAAGTCGGGCTCCAGGTGTTCCTGGTTCTGGATCAGGTGGCTGGCGCGGCCCAGCGGAGTGATCACGCCGGCCTCGTCGTCCTCCAGCATCTGCAGCGTGGTCTGGGCGGTGTCGATCAGGGTCTGGGCATGGGACAGGCGCGTGTGCTGGGCATTGAGCTCGTCCCACTCGTCGGCCTGCGGGGCCAGCTTGTCGAGTTCGGTGATCTGCCACTGCAGCCGCTCGCGCTCGCGCTGCAGGCTGTCCTGGGCGGATTGCGCATGCTGCAGCGCCTGCCGGGCCTGGGACCAACGGCTCCAGCAGCCCTGGACCTCGCGGCTGTCGATGCCCGCATAGGCGTCCAGCAGCGCGCGCGCCGCATCGGGCCGCGTGAGGCTTTGCCAGGCATGCTGGCCGTGGATGTCGATGAGTTGCTCGCCCAGGGCGCGCAGCTGCGTGGCCGTGGCTGGTGTGCCGTTGATCCAGGCGCGGCTGCGGCCCTGGGTGTCCACCGTGCGCCGCAGCAGCAGGCCGCTGTCCTCGCAGGCCAGGCCTGCGGCCTCCAGCCAGGGGCGCAGCCGCGCGCAGCCGTCGAACTCCACGCAGATGTCGGCCTGGGTGCAGCCTTCGCGCACCACGTCGGCGTCGGCGCGGGCGCCCAGGGCCAGCTGCAATGCGTCGATCAGGATGGATTTGCCGGCGCCGGTCTCGCCGGTCAGCACGGTGAAGCCCGCATGCCAGTCCAGATCCAGGGCCTGCACGATCACGAAGTCGCGCAGAACGATGCGCTTGAGCGCCATGGTCAGGCGCCTCCCTCGTTCCAGCCCAGTTTCTTGCGCAGCGTGGCGAAGTAGTTCCAGCCCTTGGGATGCAGAAAGCGCACGCTGTGGTGGGCGCGGCTCACGAGGATGCGATCGCCGTGCTGCAGCGAGGCCAGGGACTGCATGTCGAAATTGGCGCTGACATCGCGCCCGGCCACGACTTCGATCGTGACCTCGTTGGCATCGGACAGCACGATGGGGCGGTTGGACAGGTTGTGCGGCGCAATGGGTGCCATCACCCAGGCGGGGATGGACGGATGCATCATCGGCCCGCCGGCGGACAGGGCATAGGCCGTGGAGCCCGTGGGCGTGGCCACGATCAGGCCGTCGGCGCGCTGGTTGGAGACAAAGCGGCCGCCCACCTCGATGCGCAGCTCCACCATGCCCGAGGTGCCGCCGCGGTTGACCACCACGTCGTTCATGGCCAGGGCCTCGAACACGCACTGGCCGTCGCGGATCACGCGGGCGCACATCAGGGGACGCAGGTCCTCCTCATATTCGCCCTGCAGCATGGGCGTGAGCGTGGCCTCGAAGTCCTCCAGCGCGATGTCGGTGACAAAGCCCAGGCGGCCCTGGTTCACCCCGATCAGGGGCGTTCCGTATTGCGCCAGGTGCCGGCTCACGCCGAGCATGGTGCCGTCGCCGCCGACGACCAGGCCCAGGTCGCAATGCCTGCCCAGGCCATCGACATCGAGGGTGGGGTAGTCTGTGAGCCCTGCGTGCAGGGCCGATTGGGTATCAAGCACGACTTCGCAGCCCTGGCGCCTGAGGAAGTCCGCAATGCGCTCAAGCGCGTTGCTGGCATTCTCGGACGGGGCGCTTGCGCTGGGAGCGTGGTACTTCCCGATCAAGGCAACGTGGCGAAACGTGGACGTCATTTCTGGAAATTACATCATTAAAATCATCACATGCTCGACGAACGTGCCAAGTTGTTGCTCAAAGCGCTGATCGAGCGTTATATCGCTGACGGCCAGCCTGTGGGCTCGCGAACCCTGTCGCGTGCGTCGGGGCTTGAATTGTCGCCTGCCACGATACGCAATGTGATGGCTGACCTCGAAGACCTGGGGTTGATCATCAGCCCGCACACCTCGGCGGGCCGCATTCCGACCGCCCGGGGCTACCGGCTGTTCGTGGACACCATGCTCACTGCAGACCGTGCCGATATCGTGACGCCCGAGCTCGCGCCCGAGCAGCCGCAGAAAGTCATCGCCAACGCCGCCAACCTGCTGTCCAGCCTTTCCCAGTTCGTGGGCGTGGTGCTGGTGCCGCGCCGCACCTCGGTGTTCAAGCACATCGAATTCGTGCGGCTGTCGGAGCGGCGCTTTCTGGTCATCATCGTATCGCCCGACGGTGACGTGCAAAACCGCGTCATCTTCACCGACGTGGACTACTCGTCCTCGCAGCTGATCGAAGCCTCCAACTTCCTCAACAGCCACTACGCGGGCCTGGCCATGGAAGAGGTGCGCGAGCGCCTCAAGGGCGAGGTGGAGCTGCTGCGCGGCGAGGTGGCCACGCTCATGCAGGCGGCCGTCAACATCGGCACGGAGGCCATGACCAGCGCCCAGGAGGACGTGGTCATCGCGGGCGAGCGCAACCTGCTGTCGGTCAGCGATTTCTCCAGCGACATGGGCAATCTGCGCCGCGCCTTCGACCTGTTCGAGCAAAAGACCCAGATCCTCAGGCTGCTGGATTTTTCCAGCCAGGCGGAAGGCGTGCGCATCTACATCGGCGGTGAAAGCCAGGTCGTGCCTTTCGAGGAGCTGTCCGTGGTCAGCGCGCCCTACGAGCTCGACGGCAAGGTGGTGGGCACGCTGGGCGTGATCGGGCCCACCCGCATGCACTACGACCGCATGATCCAGATCGTGGACATCACCTCCAAGCTCGTCAGCAATGCGCTGAGTCACAAGCGCTGAGTCCTGCGGGTTAGGCTCTACAATAGTTGTTTGCCATGGCCTGCATCCGTGCTGCCTTGGTGAATCAGGGGCCTTAGCTCATGCTTGGTTAGAGCAGCGGACTCATAATCCGTTGGTGCCCAGTTCGACTCTGGGAGGCCCTACCATCCATTGGTATGAAAAGCCTGCCGCCTTTCCGGGCGGCAGGCTTTTTTGCTGGGCGCACGGCTGCCGCATGGCGGGCCATCGCCCGGTTGCCAGGGAATGCGGTCGCCGGGTTTTTTGCAGAAATATGGCGCTTTTGTCCGGGAGCCCCAAAACCCGCTGCTACAATGCGAAGCGTTGCGGCTGTAGCTCAGCTGGATAGAGTACTTGGCTACGAACCAAGGGGTCGTGGGTTCGATTCCTGCCAGCCGCACCAAAAAACGCAAAGCCCTGAAGTTGAAAGACTTCAGGGCTTTTTCGTTTTCTGAATCTGCATCCGCATCCCGGAGATGCCAGTCAGGCCTGTTCCGCTTTCGGCAGCACGATGCTGAAGGCGCTGCCCTGGCCGGGCGTGCTTTCTATCTCAAGCTGCCCGCCATGTCGGGCGGCCACGGTGCGCACAAAGGCCAGGCCCAGGCCCACGCCGTCGAGGTGCTGGTGATGGTCCAGGCGCTCGAACGGCTGGCTCAGCCGGGCGACGGCCCGCCCATCCATGCCGGGCCCGTGGTCCCGGATGGTGATGCGGCAATGGCCTGCGTCCTGCTGCAGAAGGCATTGCACCGTGGCGGGGTTGGCCTGATCTGCGCGCGCTCCGTATTTGATGGCGTTGCCGATCAGGTTGACGGCCGCGCGGTGGAGCATGCCCGCATCGCCCAGCACGGGGCATTCCTGTTCGGGCAGGTGGAACTCCAGCTGCACGTGGGCCGCAGAGGCCTGGGCCCAGCAGCTTTCCACGGCCTGGTCCAGCACCAGGCCCAGGTCCAGCCGTTCCCGGCGCAGCGCCTGCTGCTGGGCGCGTGCCAGGTGCACGAAATCGTCGGCCAGCTGCAGGGAGGCCTGGGCATAGCCTTCGATGCGCGGCAGCAGGAGGCCGAGGTCGGGCGCCTGTACGGCGCCGCGCTGCATCTCCAGCAAGGTGATGATGGATGCCACGGGCGCACGGATGTCGTGCGAGATGAACTGCATGGCCTGGTCGCGCTGGGCCTGGGCGCTGCGCAGATCGCTGATATCGACCAGGGTGATCAGCCAGCCCGTGGTGGGCGGTGCCTCGAAGGTCTGGGTCAGCAGCATCAGGCTGCGTCCCATGGGGTCGCGCCCCTCGCTGCTGGGCGGCAGGCCGTGGGTGGCAAGTGCCTCGGGCGTGAGCAAGGGCTGGCCGGCGGATGCGCCGGCTGCCGTGTCCAGTGCCCGCAGACCATCGAGCAGCCGGGGCAGGGCATCGCCGGCACGCAGGCCATGCCCCAGGCTGCGCGCATAGGCGTGGGCTGCGGCATTGGCCAGCAGCACATGGCCCTGCCGGTCGCAGACAAAGGTGGGCGAGGGCAGCTGGCGCAGGCTTTCGCTGACGAAATGGTGCAGGGCGCGCAGTTGGCGCGAAGCCTGCTCCACGGCCGCGATGCGCTGGTCCAGCAGGTCGCCGCCCAGGCGCAGCGCGGTGGGCAGGCCCTGCCCCTGCAGGTCGCGCAGCTCCAGCGCCAGAAAGCGCGCGGCGGCGCGAAGGCGCAGCCAGCTCCATAGCGGATAGGCCAGGGCCAGGCCCAGCAGGCCGGCTGCAGGCGCCGTCTGCACCTGCCACAGGCGCGGTGCAAGCCCGGCCAGCGAGAGGCAGGCAAGGGCCAGCAGCGCGCAGGCCAGCATGCCGCCCGACGGGCCCAGCCAGGCCAGGGCCAGCAGGGCCAGCAGCACGGCTGCCGCATTGAGCGCGCGGTTGAGCGTGGCCGACGCGGGATGCACATGCGAGCCCTGCAGGCTGCCGTTGAGCACATGGGCCAGCATCTCCACGCTGGAGATGGGCCGCGCGCTGGTGCCCAGCGGTGCGGTGAAGCGGCTGCCCAGGCCGGTGGCCGTCGTGCCGATGAGCACGTATTTGCCGCGGAATGCCGCTGCAGGAATTCGACCGCGCAGCACGTCGATGTAGGAATAGGTGGTGAAGGGCGAGCGGTCCCTGGCGCCTTGCTCCGGCCTGGCCTGTGCAAAGGCAATGATCTCCTGCTGGCGGCGTTGCCAGGAGGGTGCGTCGGGGTCCATGGGCGGCACGGGCTCCGGGCGGGCGCATGCGCGGCCGTTCTCGCCCACGCAGTGCAGGGCCAGCGCCATGTGCCACCAGGGCTGCTGCGCACTGCCTTCGATGGCATGGAAGCCGCGCACCGCGCCATCGGCGTCCACGGGCAGCTGGGTATGGCCCAGCGCCGCTGCGGCCTGTGCGAAGGCCGGCAGCGGGCCGCTGCCTGGCGCCACGGGCAAGACGGTGCGGCCGCTGCGCTGCAGAACGCGCGCCAGCAGCAGGTCGTCGCCGGGGTAGTCCAGGTCTTCCTCGCTGAGCATCACGTCCAGGCCTATGGCGCGCGGCGGTGCCTGGCTGATGCGTTCCAGCAGGCCGGCGTGCAGGGCGCGGCGCCAGGGCCAGCGGCCAATGGCGTCGATGCTGGCATCGTCGATGGCGACGATGACGATGTCCTGCGATGCCTTGGGGCGGTGCAGCCAGCTGGCCGTGTCCTGTACGAAGCCGTTGATGCGGTCGAGCTGCCCGTCGCCGCTGAGCCAGAACACCAGGGACAGCAGGCCCGCCGCCAGCAGCAGCCAGTCTCGCCGCAGTCCACGGCCACGCGCAGGCGCTGGCTGCGCCGGCGTGGCGGGGCTGTCAGGCGGGGGCGGCTGGGTGGACAAGCGCGGTCAGGGAATGAACGGGCACGGTTACTGGCGCTGCAGGCGCTCTCCGTTGCCCGAATGCATCATCTCGCCGCTGGCGTCGACGATCCAGCTGCCGGTGCGGAACTGGCGCGCGGCCGAGAAATCGCTGCGCAGGCCGTTGGCATCCTCGATCTGCAGGCGCAGGTAGTAGCTGCCTGCGGGCAGCTCCTCGGTGCTCCATTGCGGCTGGTCGGTCCAGAGGTCAACCAGCGGCGCGGTGAACTCCTGGTCGCGCGCCACCATCACGTGGTAGCGCTGGCCGGGCTCGCCGCTCCAGCGGATCTGGCGGCTGCCTTCTGCGGGGCCGTCACCCATCTGCAGCGCGCTGGCCGAGGGCTGGGGAGGAACGGCAGCCAGTTGCATGGCCTGGGCTGCGGCAAACGGGCCCTGGTCGGGCTGTCCATCGGCCAGCGTGCGAATGCTGGCGGCACGCCAGAGATAGCGTCCGGCCGGCAGGCGGGCCAGCGTGGTGGCGGGCAGTGTGCAGTCTTTCAGGTCGCGTGCATCGATGGCGGGTTCGGCAAAGCCGGCCTGCACATCGGCAGAGACGACCTGGATGCGGTAGCGCGCGGCGCCCACGACCTGAGTGCATTGCAGGCTGGCGCGGCCCAGGCCCACGGTGGCGTCGGCCTGCGGTGATTCATACAGCGGCGGCACGGGATGGGCCTTGACGCGCAGGGCGCGGCGGCTGGCGGCGCCCGGAATGCCCTGGGCATCGATGCCGCGCAGGGACAGCACGTAATCGCCGTCCTCCACGCCGGCCAGGCGAAGCGGCGATGCCGTGGCCTGGAAGCTGGCGCTGCGCAGCACCTGGGTCATGTCGGCATCGCGCGACAGCTGTAGCTGGTAACGCACGGCGCCCGGCAAGCCGGGCAGGGGCAGGCTGATCCAGTTGGCGTCTTCCGCCAGCGCGGGCCACGCCGTGATGTCGGGCGCGCCCAGCATGGGGCGGGGCTCGCCCACGCGGCCATTGGCGGCCACGGCCACGCCCTGGCCCGGGCGCAGCAGCGCATCGCCAGTGTTCGCGCTTGAGGCGTCGGAGCCCACGGCGACGGTGCCTTCATCGACGGCGGCCGCCGTGCTGCCGGCGGCATCGGCCTGGACCAGGAAGCGGGTGCCGCGCACGCTGGTCGATGCAGCGGGCGTGCGGATCTCGAAGCGGCGCTGTGCATTGCCGGGCTCGGGCGGCACCGAGGCCTCGACGCCGCCCTCGCGCAGGTCCAGTACGGACTGCAGGCTGCCGGCACGGCCCTTGCGGCGCATCTGGCGCAGCACCACATCGGACTGCGACTGCACGCGCACCAGGGAGCCATCGGCCAGGCGCACGGCGACGAATGCGTCCGGGGCCAGCTGCAGGCGCTCGCCTTCCTGCAGCGTCTGTCCCTTGCGCAGGGGCTGGCCCGCATCGTCTCCGGCCGCGCCCTGCGTATCGGCCAGGTGGTCCAGCGGGCGCGTGCTGCGCGCATCGCCCTGCACGAATTCCACGGAGGCCACTGCGGCGCGCAGCAGGCGCACGGGGATCTCCAGCACGGAGCCGGGCCGCAGGCGGTAGGGATTGGCCACGCCGTTGTGCTGCTGCAGATCGGTCCACTGGCGTGCATCGCCCAGGTAGCGGGCCGCCAACTGCTCCAGCGTGTCGCCGGCGACGACCCGGTGTGCCATCGTGTCGCCGTTGCGGCCCACGGGTTTGATCTGGGCCTGTGCGCCGCCCAGGCCCAGCAGGCCGAGAGCGGCCAGCATGCAGGCCCGCGATACGGGCCTGCCCAGGGCGGCAGGCATGTGTACGGTCATGATGCCTGCTGCAGCGCTGCGTCGGGCACATCGAGGCGATAGCCATAGCCGTACACGGCACTGATGGCGTAGGGCTGTCCGGCGCGCAGGTTCAGCAGGGCGCGCAGGCGCGAGATATGCGTGTCCAGCGAGCGCGACTGCACTTCGGCGTTGTGTCCCCACACGGCTTCGCGCAGGTGCTCGCGCGACAGCAGCCGGCCCTGGTTCTGGAACAGGGTCAGGGCCAGCGTGTACTCGCGGTGCGTCACCTCGATGGGCTGGCCATGCATTTCCAGGCTGTTGGTGGTGGTGAGGAAACGGTAGGGGCCGAACTCCAGCACGCTTTGCGTGTTCACCGGATAGGCGCGGCGCAACAGGGCGGCCATGCGCGCGCGCAGCTCGGCATGGCGCACGGGCTTGACCATGAAGTCGTCGGCGCCGCAGGACAGGCCCTCGACGATGTCGGCCTCTTCGCTGCGGTGGGTGATGATGAGGATGGGCAGCTCGCGGCTGACATGGCCACGCGCCCATCGCACCAGGTCCGTTCCTTCCATGTCCGGGAGGTGCCAGTCCACGATCAGCAGGTCGAAGCTCTCGCGGCGAAGCTCCAGTTGCAGGGCCGAGCCCGTCTGGTAGGTGTGGCAGCTGTGGCCCGTCTCCAGCGCGACCTGACGCAGCATCTCCAGTTGCAGCGGATCATCGTCCAGAGCAGCTATACGCATCCAAATGTCCTTTCACGCACGCGCCGCAATCCCGGCGCCGAGCCCGCGGGCAAGACTGCCCGCAAATAGGCGGTTTCTCAAGCGAAGCTTACCCTTACTCTGCGGCATCGCGCAGTTGCTGCAGGGCGGCCAGCACCAACTGGGGGTCTGCGGGCTGCAGCCGGGGCTGCAGTGCGGACAGGGCCGCCTCGCCTTCCTTTTGGAGCTGGCCAATGGCCTGGCCGGCTTCCTTGGGGGCGTCGAAGCCCAGGCTTTGCAGCAGCAACTGGCCGTCGGCGGCGACGAGCTTGAAGTAGAACTTGCCGTCGGCTTCGCGGTATTGCTTGAACTGGGGCAGGGCCTGCCTGGCGGCCTTGGCCTTGGCGGCCACGGGCGCCTGTGCCAGGCTGCGCAGGCCGACGGCCGAGCGCAGTTCGCGGATCAGGGGCAGGGTCTCGCGGCGGGCCTTGGCGGCGCCGGCCTGCAGGATGTCCTCCAGCTCGGCAGGGTGGGCCACCAGGTGCTCGTAGCGCTCGCGCATGGGCGCCAGCTCGCGGTCGATGCGCTCGAACAGCTGCTGCTTGGCGTCGCCCCAGGCAATGCCTTCGGCGTATTGGCGGCGCAGTGCCTCGGTTTCCTCTTCGGTGGCAAAGCCCTGGTAGATCTGGAACAGGGCCGAGCCCTCGACTTCCTTGGGCTCGCCGGGCGTGCGCGAGTCGGTGGTGATGCTGCCGATGAGCTTGCGCAGCTGCTCGCGCGAGGAGAACAGCGGGATGGTGTTGTTGTAGCTCTTGCTCATCTTGCGGCCATCCAGGCCGGGCAGCGTGGCCACGTTCTCCTCGACCTGCGCCTCGGGCAGCGTGAAGAACTCGCCGCCGTAGATGTGGTTGAAGCTGGAGGCCATGTCGCGCGTCATCTCGATGTGCTGGACCTGGTCGCGGCCCACAGGCACCTTGTGCGCATTGAAGGCGAGGATGTCGGCCGCCATGAGCACGGGGTACATGAACAGGCCGGCGGTCACGCCGTCATCGGTCTCGGTGCCGTCCGCGTGGTTCTTGTCCACGGCCGCCTTGTACGCGTGGGCACGGTTGAGCAGGCCCTTGCCGGTCACGCAGGTCAGCAGCCAGCACAGCTCGGGGATCTCGGGAATGTCGGACTGGCGGTAGAAGGTCACATGCTCGGGGTCCAGCCCGGCCGCCAGCCAGCTGGCCGCGATCTCGATGGTGGAGCGCTGCACGCGTGCCGGGTCCTGGCATTTGATCAGGGCGTGGTAGTCGGCCAGGAAGTAGAAGTTCTCGACCTCGCGCGAGCGGCTGGCCGCGATGGCCGGGCGCAGCATGCCGGCATAGTTGCCGAGGTGCGGGGTTCCGCTGGGAGTGATGCCGGTGAGGAAACGGATGGTGCTCATGACGGGAGGCTTCGACAGGCAAGAAAGAAAAACAGGGAGCCGCAGAGACAGCCGGTGGGCCGTTCTGCAGCGCGTTCAGCGCAGCAGCGCGATCAGCGGGGTCAGCGCGAAGTCGATCACGGCGTAGCCCAGGTCCATCAGCGGGCGCAGCCACAGGCTGCCGACCACGCCGGCGATGACCAGGCCCATGACGATGAAAAAGCCCCAGGGCTCGATGCGCGCCACCCACTGCGCCTGACGCCAGGGCAGCAGGCCGACAAGGATGCGGCCACCGTCCAGCGGCGGCAGCGGAAACAGGTTGAAGGCCCACATCACCAGATTGACCAGGATGCCGGCGCGGCACATTTCTATGAAGAAGCGCTCGCCCACGCCCGATCCCACCAGAACCACCAGCAGCACGCCCCACAGCAGGGCCTGCACGAAATTGGAGGCCGGGCCTGCCAGGGCCACCCAGATCATGTCGCGCTTTGGGTTGCGCAACTGGTCGAAGCGCACGGGCACGGGCTTGGCGTAGCCGAACAGAAAGGCGCCCGAGGTGGCGAAGTACAGCAGCAGCGGCATCAGGATGGTGCCGATGGGGTCGATGTGCTTGATGGGGTTGAGCGTGATGCGTCCCATCATGGCGGCCGTGTTGTCGCCGAAGTGGCGCGCGGCATAGCCATGGGCTGCCTCGTGCACCGTGATCGCGAAGAGCACGGGCAGGGCATAGATGAGTACGGTCTGGATGAGGTTGGAGATGTCCACGGCGGGCATTGTCTCAGACGCTGGCCACCCTTGCCGCTGGCAGCCGCCAGAGCCCGTGCGCTGCGCTCTGGCCGCGTGGATATGGTGGTTTCCCGCAGATTGGCAATGCCCCATTCTGTGTTGCAAAATGAAACACCGATGAGATGGTTCCCTCAACAGGTTTTTCACCAAGGCCCTCGGGCCATATGTACAAGAGGTGGCACGTGGGCGTACTGGGCTTGGGCAGGCTGCCGATAGGCTGGCGGCTGGTGATTGCGTTCGGCGGTATCAATCTGCTGGTCTTCACGATGATGGCGGTCACGGTGTTTTCACTGGGGCAGGCCGAACAGGCGCTGGCGGCCGGGGGAGCGACCACGGTGGCCGAGCAGGCGCTGGTGCATACGCGCTGGTGGGTGCTGGGGCTGGGCGCCGCCGTTTGCGTGCTGGCCCTGGTGGCCTGGTTCAGCCTGCGGCGGGGAATCGTGCAGCCGCTGGGCCAGGCCATCCTGATTGCCGAGACCGTGGCGGCCGGTGATTTGAGCCAGGAGTTCTCGACCGAGCTGCAGGGCGACTTCGGCCGCCTGCTGGGCGCGCTGGGCACCATGGAGGACACGCTGACCGAGCTGGTCGGCCGCATCAAGCAGTCCACGGATTCCATCGGCCTGTCGGCCGGCGAGATCGACGCCGGCAACTCCGACCTGTCGCGCCGCACCGAGGCCCAGGTCTCGGCGCTGGCCCAGACGGCCGCCAGCATGGAGCAGCTCACCGCCACCGTGCGCCAGAACGCCGACCGCGCGCATTCGGCCAGCGGCCTGGCCGTCGATGCCTCGTCCACCGCCAAGCGCGGCGGGGCCGTGGTGAGCGAGGTGGTGCAGACCATGGAGGCCATCAGCGGCAGCTCGCGCAAGATCGTGGACATCATCCAGGTCATCGAAGGCATCGCCTTCCAGACCAATATCCTGGCGCTCAACGCGGCCGTGGAGGCGGCGCGTGCGGGCGAGCAGGGCCGGGGCTTTGCCGTCGTGGCCAGCGAGGTGCGCAGCCTGGCCGGGCGCTCGGCCGAGGCCGCCAAGCAGATCAAGGAACTGATCACCACCAGCGTGCGCCAGGTGGAAAGCGGAGCCGGTCTGGTCAACCAGGCGGGCGCCACCATGCAGGAAATCGTGGGCGCCGTGGGCCAGGTCTCGGGCCTGCTGGGCGAAATGTCGCAGGCGCTGCGCGAGCAAAGCGAGGGCATCGCCCAGGTCAACGCGGCCGTGGGCCACATGGACAGCGCGACCCAGGAGAACGCAGCCCTGGTGCAGCAGGCCTCGCGCGCGGCCTCGGCGTTGAGCGAGCGCGCCCAGGATCTGGAGCAGGCGGTGGGCGCCTTCAAGCTCGATGACGAGCCCGAGTCTGCGGCGGGCGCGGGGTTCTCGGCAGCGCAGGCCAGGCCCGCGCTGGCTCCGTCCGTTGCCGTGGCGCCCGCAGCAAGTTCGCCAAGTTCGCCAAGGCCGCCGCAGCGTGCGCCGACTCCTGCGGCCCGGTCGCTGCGGTCGCTGGAATTGGCGCAGCACTGATCTGCATCTCTCTCGTCAGCGTCCCTTCACAACACAAACGCCGGGCTTGCCCGGCGTTTGTCTTTCATGCGGTGCGGAGCATGGCCCCTGCTCGGGCCATCTTCGCCAGGCCATCTTCATCAGGCCATCTCAAGGCCCAGGGCGTCCAGGCTGCCCCTTCCCTGGCGCACCACGGTCGGCGGATTGCCCAGGGCCATGGGAACCAGGTCGATCACGGTGGTCGGCTCCGACGGGCAGGCGCCTGCATCGACGATGGCGTCAAGCTCGTGGGGAAAGCGCTCCAGGATGGCGTCCGCGTCGTGCAGGGCCTCGGTCTCGCCCGGCGGGATCAGCGTGGTGGCGATCAGCGGCTCGCCCAGTTGCTCCAGCAGCAGCTGCGTGCCCTTGCGGTCCGGCACGCGCAGGCCGATGGTCTTGCGCGAGGGATGGCTCAGGCGCTTGGGCACTTCCTTGGAGGCTTCCAGGATGAAGGTGTAGGGCCCCGGCGTGGCCAGCTTGAGCAGGCGGTACTGGCGGTTGTCCACGCGCGCATAGCTGGACAGCTCCGACAGGTCGCGGCACAGCAGCGTGAGATGGTGCTTGTCGTTGATCTGCCGGATGCGGCGAAGCCGCTCCACCGCAGGGCGGTCGTCCAGGTGGCAGACCAGCGCGTAGCTGGAATCCGTGGGAATGGCCAGGATGGCGCCCTGGCGCAGCATGTCGGCGGCCTGCTTGATGAGACGGGGCTGGGGATTGTCGGGGTGGGCTTCGAAGCGTAGGACCATGGTGTGCGTTGTTGGCGGGAGGAGCTCAGGCCAGCTGTATGCGCTCGCTCAGCAGTTCCCATACCGGCGTCAGCTGGCCCGGCAGGTAGGGCAGGTCGCCCAGATCGGTGTGCGATTCCTCGGGGCTGTGGAAGTCGCTGCCGCGCGATGCGGCCAGGCCGAATTCGCGCGCCATGTCGGCATAGATGGTGTATTCGCTGGGCCGGTGGCTGCCGGTGACGACCTCGACGCCCTGGCCGCCATGGGCCTTGAACTCGGAAAACAGCGCGTATTCCTCGTTGGCGGTGAGCGCGTAGCGGGCCGGATGGGCGATCACCGCCACACCGCCGGCCTGCGTGATCCAGCGCACGGCATCGGCCAGGCGGGCCCAGGTGTGGGGCACGTAGCCGGGATGGCCTTCGGTCAGGTAGTGGCGGAACACCTCGCCCGTGTCGCGGCAGCGGCCGGATTCCACGAGAAAGCGTGCGAAATGGGTGCGTGAGATCAGGCCGGGATTGCCGGCGAAGCGCAGCGCGCCTTCGTAGCTGCCTTCGATGCCGGCCAGCTCCAGCTGGCGGGCCATCTCGCGGGCGCGTGGGCCGCGCCCGTCGCGCGTGGCGTGCAGCCCTTCGAGCAGGGCGGGGTCGTCCGCGTCAAAGCCCAGTCCCACGATGTGCACGGTGGCACCTGCAAAGCTCACCGAGATCTCGGCGCCCGTCAGGTAGTCCATGCCGCAGGCGCGCGCGGCGGCGGCGGCGCGGTGCTGGCCGCCGACTTCGTCATGGTCGGTCAGCGCCCACAGCTGCACGCCCCGGGAGGCGGCGCGTTCGGCCAGTTGCTCCGGCGTCAGCGTTCCATCCGAGACCACGGAGTGGCTATGCAGATCGGCGTTCAGATAGGACTTGGGCACCGGTCCATTGTAGGTGTCGGTGCTTTTCCGAGCCGGGCAGTGCGGCTGGGGGACTTCCCTGAGTGCGGGTTAACAGGCCTCAATAGTGACGGATGCATGACGATGATCAGCCAGGCGCCGTCAAGGGTGGACAAGAATGGTTTCCGGAGCGATGGGCGGCAGGGGCGCCATGGCCTGGCTCCGGCATTGTTATAAAAAAGATCGGTTTTTCCATGAATCTGAATCAAATCACGGTCGCCCAGAAGCTGTGGGCCCTGGTGCTGGGACTGCTGGTGAGCATGCTGGTGGTCAACGGCGGCATCCTGGTCTATCTGCATGGGGTCAACGAGAAGATCAACACCGATGTGACGACCGCGCAAAGCGGCGCCACGCTGGCGCGCGAGTGGCGGCATCTGACGCAGATGAGCGTGGAGCGCTCCATCGTCGCGGCCATGTCGCCCGACGAGACGCTGGCCGCACAGCAGCGCGCGTTGATGAGCAAGGGCATAGAGCGCATCAACGTGCTGCAAAAGCAGGTGGGCGACCTGCAACTGGGCACGCAGTCCAAGCAGGCGCTGGACGCCGTGGCGGCCGAGCGCCGCGAGACGCTCAAGGCCAACTCGGCGGCACAGGAGGCGCGCAAGGCCAGCGATTTCGCCACCACGTTCGACATCGTTGAAAAGCAGCTGCGCCCGGCGGCCGAGCGCTACAACAGCGCGCAGGAAGCCTTCGTGCAGCAACTGGAGCGCCAAAGCGAGCTGGGGCGCGAGGAAGGCGTGGCCCATCGGCGCCAGGCGTACTGGATCGGTGCGCTGGCCAGTGCGGTCATCGTGGCCCTGGGCCTGTTCACGGGGGTGGCCATCATGCGGTCGATCACGCGGCCGCTGGACCAGGCCGTGGCCCTGGCCGACGGCATTGCCGCAGGCGACCTCACGGGCTCGGTGCAAAGCAACCGGGGCGATGAGCTGGGCCATCTGCTGGGCGCACTCAACGGCATGGCGCAGCGGCTGCGCGGCGTGGTGGGCGAAGTGCGCTCTGGCGTGGAGTCCGTGTCCACGGCCTCCAACCAGATCGCCAGCGGCAACCAGGACCTGTCCTCGCGCACCGAGCAGACAGCGGCCAACCTGGAGGAGACGGCGGCCAGCATGGAAGAGCTGACGGCCACCGTCACCCAGTCGGCCGACACGGCGCGCCAGGCCAACCAACTGGCGGCCACGGCCGCGCAGGCGGCCGAGCAGGGCGGTGCCGTGGTGGCCCAGGTGGTTACCAGCATGCAGCAGATCACGGACAGCAGCCGCAAGATCGCCGACATCATCGGCGTGATCGACGGCATTGCCTTCCAGACCAATATCCTGGCGCTGAACGCCGCCGTGGAAGCGGCCCGCGCTGGCGAGCAGGGCCGGGGCTTTGCCGTGGTGGCGGGCGAGGTGCGCTCACTGGCCCAGCGCAGCGCCGAGGCGGCCAAGGAAATCAAGCTGCTTATCACCACCAGCGTGGACAACGTGCAGTCGGGCTCCAAGCAGGTGGAGCAGGCGGGGCGTTCCATGGAGGAAATCGTCTCCAGCGTGCGCCGCGTCAGCGACCTCATCGGCGAGATCACGGCCTCGTCCACCGAGCAGCGCGACGGCATCGGCCAGGTCAACCAGGCCGTGACCCAGCTCGACCAGATGACCCAGCAGAACGCGGCCCTGGTCGAGGAATCCAGCGCGGCTGCGCTGGCCATGCAGGACCAGGCGCGGCGCCTGTCCGAGGTGGTGGCGGTGTTCAAGCTGGGGCAGGAGGGCAGCGCACTGGCGCCGGCCAGGGCACACGTGCCGGCCACCGCAGCGGCACGCCGGCCGGCATCTATCGGCGCAACCGGTGCAACTGCTGCGGTGCGCCCTGCGCCTGCGGCACCCTCACGTCCAGCGCCCGCCGTGCGCAATGCACCGGCGCCCCAGAAGATCCAGCAGCCCGTGGCGAAGGCCCCCGCCAGGACAGCGGCCAAGGCCGGGGCGGACGACGACTGGGAGACCTTCTGAGCGGGAGGAGCGGGGATGCAGGCCGGCGTGCAAGTCAGCGCCGGCCTGCAGGCCTTCGTCAGTTGCGCGGCTTGCCGTAGTCGGGCGAGCGCGGGCCTGGCAGCAGTCCGCGCTGCGCCATGGGCGACAGCAGGCGCTGGTTGGCGATGGAGGCGATCTGCACGCTGCGGTCGTTCATGGTGTCCAGGATCTGGTTGAGCAGTGCCGTCACCAGGATGCCGACCAGTCCGCCGCCTGAGCTTTGTCCTTCGGCGCTGGAGGCCGTGGCACTGCCATCCCACAGCTGGGTGCCGGTGCGCAGGTCCACCAGCCTGGCCTCCAGCGTGACCACCGAGGCGCTGCTGATCACCGCATAGCTGGTGCCGTAATTGCGGATGTTCAGGTACAGGGCCGCATCGGCGCCAAAGATTTCACGGAGCTTGGCCACGGGCAGTTCCTGGGCGTCGTCGGCGCTGACGATGCCGTTCTGGCGGAACATTTCCTCGGTGACAGCCACGGGCAGAACGTAGTAGCCGGCCTCGGCCAGCGGCAGCGTGATCTGGGACAGCACGCCCGCCGGTGCATTCACTTCCGGGGACTGGTTCAGCGCAGGCATGACCAGGATGGAGGCAGGCTTGGATGCCCGCAGCGCCGAATAGTCATAGGGCGCGGTGGTGGCGCACCCGGTCAGCGCCACGGTCATGGCAAGAGCCAGGGTCTTGATGTGATCGGTCAGGCGCATGTCAATTCTTGCGGGCCGTGAAGGTTTGCAGCAGCGTGTCCATGAAGGTGGCGGACTCGGGGAAATGCTGTTTTTCCTCGGCCAGTTGCTCCACCGTCTTTTCGTTGTTGCCGGTCCGGGAATAGAGCATGGCCATATGGGCGCGGTAGCCGGGCGGCAGCGCCTTTCCCTCGGCCTGCACCTTCAGGCGGGCTTCTTCCAGCTTGAGCAATTGGTCCTCGGCGCCGGTACTGCCGTCATCCTTGAGGTATTGGTAGACCTGGGGCTGGTAGTCATTCCAGGCATACAGCGGCTGGCGCGGCGCAGCGCAGCCGGCCAAAGTGGCGCAGATGGCCAGCGCGGCCAGTGCCGTTGCCGAATGGATGGGGCGCTTCATTGCGCGGGCTTCCATGCGCCGCGGTCAATGCCGGCCGCCAGCTTGTCCACGGCTTCACGGATGGCCAGATCCAGTACCTTGCCGTTGAGCGTGGAGTCATAGCCGGCCGTGCTGCCGAATCCCACGATTTCGCGGTTCGACAGGCTGTATTCGCCGGCGCCCTGCACCGAATAGACGACTTCGGAGGTCTGCACCCGGACGATGTTCAGGCTGACCTTGGCATAGGCCAACTGCTCCTTGCCCCGGCCGAGCACGCCGAAGAACTGGCGGTCCCCGACCACCTTGCGGCCGAACTCGCTCACGTCGCCGGTCACGACATAGGTGGCGCCCTTGATCGCTTGCTCCTGCTTGTTGAAGCCCGCTTCCTGGCGGGTCTCGGACATGTTGTCGCGGTCCAGCACGCTGAATCGGCCGCTTTGCTGCAGGTGGGTTACCAAGATGGTTCTGGCCTGGCCACCGAGACGATCGATGCCGTCCGAGAAAATGCCGCGCTGAAAGCTGGAGCGGTTGTCGAATTTGCCCACGGAAATGGGGCTGCGCGGGCCTTGATAGGCGCTGGACGCAGAAGCGGGCTTGGCTGTTTCAAGCGTGCGCGATTGCTCGGTGGTGGCGCAGCCGGAAAGGCCGGCGGCCAGGGTGATGGCAATGGCCGCGCAAGGCCACAGGCGAGAGGTCATGAGTATTTCCCCGGTTTTCTTGGAATGAATTTGCAATAATTTGTTGCAAAAACCGGGGATATTAACCGAGGGGCACCGTGAATGGCGCCTCGCGTCTCTAGGACGCGTCCGAATGCACTCCCTCGATCAGGAATTGCACCTTGCGCTCTCCGCGCCATTCATTGATGTCCATGCGAAAGGCAATGCAGGCCGATGGCGGCAGCGGGTCGGTATGGCCGAACCAGATGCCGTCCACGGTTTCGCCCTGATGGCGCAATTGCAGTTTCAGGTGCTTTTCACCGACCAGGCGCTGTGACAACACTTCCAGTTGCTCGCTGAAGGTGGGCGGGGCAAAGCCCTGGCCCCAGACCGCGAGATTGAGCTGCTCGACCATTTCGGGCTTGCGGAAATCCGGGTCCAGCGGTCCGTCGGTCTCTATGCGGCGCGTCAGCGTGGCCGCGTCCAGCCATTCCTGTGCCACCTGGGCCAGGGCCTTTTCGAACACCGCGAAACCGGCCTCGGCAATGGTGCAGCCGGCCGCCATGGCGTGGCCGCCAAAGCGCAGCAGCAGGCCGGGGTGGCGCTTGGATACCAGGTCCAGCGCGTCGCGCAGGTGAAAGCCGGGAATGGAGCGGCCCGAGCCCTTGAGTTCATGCTCGTGCCCCGGCGCGCCGCTGGCGGCGAAGACGAAGCTGGGCCGGTGCATGCGGTCCTTGATGCGCGAGGCCACGATGCCGACCACGCCCTCGTGGAAGTCGGGGTCGAACACGCTGATGGCGGCCGGCGGCGTCATGCCGTCCTCGCACAGGCCTTCGGCCATGAGCAGGGCCTGCTCGCGCATGCCGCCTTCCAGTTCGCGGCGTTCGCGGTTGATGGCGTCCAGCATCTGCGCCAGGTTGGCGGCGCGGCCCGCATCGTCCGTGGTCAGGCACTCGATGCCGATGGTCATGTCGGACAGCCGGCCTGCGGCATTGATGCGCGGACCCAGGGCAAAGCCGAAGTCGAACGTGGTGGCCGCAAAGGCCTTGCGGCCAGCGGCTTCGAACAGGGCCAGCAGGCCCGGCTGCATCTGGCCACGGCGAATCTGCTTCAGGCCCAGGGCGACCAGGCGGCGGTTGTTGGCGTCCAGCCGCACCACGTCGGCCACCGTGCCCAGGGCGACCAGGGGCAGCAGGGCCTCCAGACGGGGCTGGCTGGCCTTGTCGAAGCGGCCGCGCGCGCGCAGCTCGGCACGCAGGGCCAGCAGCACGTAGAACATCACGCCGACACCGGCCATGGACTTGCTCTCGAAGCTGCAGCCGGGCTGGTTGGGGTTGACGATGGCATCGGCCAGCGGCAGGTGGTTGCCGGGCAGGTGGTGGTCGGTGACGACCACCTGCAGGCCCAGGGCCTTGGCCTCGGCCACGCCTTCGACGCTGGCAATGCCGTTGTCCACGGTGACCATCACCTCGGCGCCGGTTTCCTTGACGCGGCGTGCGATGGGCGGCGTCAGGCCGTAGCCGTCCACCACGCGGTCGGGCACCAGGTAGCTGACCTCGGTCGCGCCCAGCATGCGCAGGCCGCGCCAGCCCACGGCGCAGGCGGTGGCGCCGTCGCAGTCGTAGTCGGCCACGATGCACAGGCGCAGGCCGCGCTCTATGGCATCGGCCAGCAGCCGCACGGCGGCCTCCATGCCCAGCAGGCCCGAGGGGGCCAGCAGGCGTGCAGGCGTGTCGTCCAGTTCGTCGGCGGAGCACACGCCGCGTGCGGCGTAGAGCTGGGCCAGCAGAGGGTGGACGCCGGCCTGGCGCAGTGCCGAGGCCTGCTGCGCAGGGATCTCGCGGGGGATGATTTTCATGGGCAATATGTCAGAGCATGCGGCCCAGGTCGGGCAGGGCGCGGGGGCCGAAAAGGCCCGTCAGCCTGTCCAGCCAGCGCGGCGGGCGGCTGCTCCATGCGATGGCATGGCGTTCGCCGCACAGAGTCAGCGTGAGCGGGTGGCCTGCGCGCACGCGCTCCAGCAGGCGGGCGATGAGCCCGGCGTCCAGCGCCTTCCAGGCCTCGCGCCACGCAGCGGGGTTGCCCTGCAGGGCTGCGGCGTGAAGGTCGTCCAGGCATTGCACGGCGGCCTTGGCGCCGGTGGCCGTGCCGGGCTGCAGGCGCCCGGCGCCGTGGACCCAGAAGGCGTTGATGGGCACTTGGCCGCGCGCGGCGCGGGCGTCGTTGAAGACATGGGTGTAGAGCAGCATCTGCACCTCGCTTTGCAGGCGGTGCAGGGCGCGCGCCTGCTGCGCATCGGGCAGCCAGGGCCGCACGTCGCGGCCGATGACGCGGTCCATGGAGGCCGTGGCCAGGTCATCGAACAGCGCACCGCGCGCCAGCCAGCGCTGCGGCTGCTGGTACTCCAGCACGATGCCGTCGTCAGCGAACCAGGGCGCCAGCAGGGCCAGCAGCTGGCGGGATTCCTCATCGCTGAGGGGTGTGGTGGAGGGATCGCTCTGGTGGACCTGGTCTGCGCCTATGTGCCAGTGGCAGGGCGTGACATAGGCGCAGGCCTGGGCCGTCTCACCGGCCTGCCAGGCGGCCCAGGCAATCAGGCCCGGCGCATCGGGCAGGCCCAGCGAGCGCGCCAGGGCGCGTTCGTGGGGGGGAGAAAAATCCATCTCCGTGCCGGTCTGTGCGGGCGCGGGCTGCATCAGCGCCAGCAGGGATTGGAGATGGGGCAGCTCCAGTCCGCCCCAGACGGCCGCGACGGCAGCGTCATCCGCTGCATCCGAGGACGGACCGCCGGCATAGGGAATGATCCATTCGGTCGTTTCCTCCAGCGGGGCTTGGGTGGAGGACACCAGGGGCGCGGTCAAAAGCATGGCCGCTATTGTCGGGCATGGGGTGCCGCAGTGCCGGCGCCTTCGTTTTTCCCCTTGGAGCGCGGTTCAGCGCTGGGGCATGTCCCGGGCCGAAGAGACCAGGCTGACCGTGGCGTCCTCGGGGATGGGCGGCATGCCCTGGTTCCAGTCTTCCCAGGCGCTGCGCATGGCGGCCAGACGCTCGGGCGCGCGCGCTGCCTGGTTGGCGCGCTCGCGTTCGTCGGCGGCAAGGTCGAACAGGTAGTCGATGCCGTCCACGCGCAGGTACTTCCAGTCGCCATCGCGCAGGGCACGTTGGCCGCGGTGCTTCATGCGCCAGTGCAGGGTGCGCGGGAATTCGGCATCTTCGGCGCGCAGCACGGGCAGCAGCGAGATGCCGTCCAGCGCATGGCCCTCTGGCGCCTGCACGCCGGCGGCATCCAGCACCGTGGCCGACCAGTCCATGCTCATGCAGTGCTGGGGGCTGCTGCGGCCCGGTGCGATCACGGCCGGCCAGTGCGCGATCCAGGGCACGCGTATGCCGCCCTCGGTCAGGTCCATCTTGCCGCCGACCAGGGGCCAGTTGTCGGAGAAGCGTTCGCCGCCGTTGTCGCTGGTGAAGACGATGAGGGTGTTGTCCAGCTGCCCGTTGGCGCGCAGCGCCTCGACGATCCAGCCTATGCCTTCGTCCATGTGGTGGATCATGCGGCGGTACTGGTGGATGTTGCCGCCGTTCAGATGGGCAATGCCTGCGCCCAGCGCCTCGGCCGTGCTGCGGTCATCGCGCGTTTCCCAGGGCCAGTGCGGCGCCGTGTAGTGCAGGCTCAGGAAGAAGGGCGCATCGCCTTGGGCCATGCGGTGGACGAAGTCCACGCTGCGCTGCGACAGCAGGTCGGTCAGGTAGCCCTCGTCATGGTGCTCCTCCTCGCCCACCCACAGGTCGTGCTGGCCCGAGCTGCTCAGGTGGGTGAAGTAGTCCACGCCGCCCGACATGGGGCCGAAATATTCCTCGTAGCCCGAGCGCAGCGGGCCGAAGTGCGGCGGGTAGCCCAGGTGCCATTTGCCGATCAGCGCCGTGCGGTAGCCCGCATCCCTGAGCATGGAGGCCACGGTGGGCATGTCCGGCGGCAGGCCCAGCTTCTCGCCCAGCGGCGTGCCGCGTGTCTTGCTGTTGATGGGCTCCTCGGCCGCACCGCGCAGGCGGTACTGGTAGCGCGCCGTGGCCAGGGCAAAGCGCGTGGGAGAGCACACGGGCGAGTTGGCATAGCCCTGGGTGAGCCTGAGGCCGCCGGCGGCCAGGCGGTCGAGCATGGGAGACACCGGGCCGAAGTCGGCCGCGCGGCCGCCGTAGCAGCCGAGGTCGGCATAGCCGAGGTCGTCGGCCACGATGAAGAGGATATTGGGACGGGACATGGAAATGCGCTTTGTGCAGGGTTGTGGGCGGGAAGCGGCGGCGCTCATTCCATCTTCATTCCGGTGGACTGGATCACGGTCCGGTAGCGGTCGGCCAGCGCCTGTATGCGTTCGGCGGCGGCCGGGCCGGTCAGGCCTTCGTAGAACAGGTCGTTGGCGCGCATGCGCTCGCGCAGGGCCGGATCCTTCATGGCCTTTTCCAGCGCGGACTGGATTCTTGCGACCAGGGGCTCGGGCGTGGCGGCAGGCACCCACAGGGCGAACAGCACTTCCTGCTCCAGGTCCTTGTGGCCCAGCTCGCCCACGGTGGGCACGCCGGGCACCAGCGGGTTGCGCTGGCGCGTGGTCACGGCCAGCGGCACGACCTTGCCGGCTGCCACCTGGCCCAGCATGGCCGAGGAGCTGATGATGCCGCCGTCCACCTCGCCCGCCAGCACGGCCGTGCTGGCCGGGGCGTTGCCCTTGTAGGGCACGTGGCTGACCTTGGCGCCCGTGGCATGGGTGAGGATGGCCGAGGCCAGGTGGCCCGGCGTGCCGTAGCCGGCCGAGCCCAGCGTCAGGCCGCTTCTCTTGCCCTGGGCGATGAACTGGTCCAGGGTCTTGAGGCCGGTGCGCGGGTTGACGGCCACCATCATTCCCTGCGAGGCGATCATCATCACGGGACGCAGGTCCGTGCCCTTGAAGGGCATGCTTTTGTAGATGAAGGGATTGACGGTGAAGGTCGTGTCGATGCCGACCAGCAGCGTATAGCCGTCGCCGGGCGCCTTGGCCGCGTTGTCGGTGCCGATGTTGCCGCCCGCGCCGGGCCGGTTGTCCACGACGAAGGGCTGTTTGAGTTCACGCTGCAGTACCTCGCCCAGGCTGCGCGCCAGGATGTCGGCAGCGCCGGCGGGCGCGAAGGCGACGACGATGCGCACGGGTTTGGCGGGCCAGGCCGCGGCATCGGCGGCCGCATCGGCCCGGGCGCCAGCGCCGGAGCCCAGGCCCAGCAGAAGGGCCAGGCCGGCCCGCAGCAGCGGGCTGCGCAAGGCATGGATGGCATGGGTGGCTTGGAACAGGGAAAACATGGTGGCGAACTTTCTGCGCTGCGGGGGCGCCGGGCTTTGCGAGAATCCCCAGGCCGGCTCCGGACGGTGGCTCCCGTTGTCTCCTTTCCGGACGGGGCCACTGTAGAAGTCCCCGCAGCAATTGATCTAATCAACTGTTCCCCGTGAATACCCGTCCCGCTCCCACCTCCATCCAGCAGATGCTGCTGTTTCGCATCAACCGCTACTTCGGTGCAGCGGGCGGCGTGGCCATGCGCATGTGCGAGGCGCATTTCGGCATCACGCGCCGCGAGTGGGGCGTGATGGCCACGGTGGCTGCCAACGAGGGCCTGCTGTCGTCGGAGCTGGCCGAACGCGCGCAGCTGGACCGCGCACGCACCTCGCGCGCCCTCAGCGGGCTGGAGGAAAAGGGCTGGGTGCAGCGCAGCCCCATGCCCGGCGACCGCCGCCGCGTGGCCGTGTCGCTGACGGCCGAGGGGCGACGCATGTATGGCCTGATCCTGCCGCGCATGGCCCAGATCCATCTGGACCTGGTGTCCGTGCTCAGCGACGAGGAACTCGCACAATTCGATACCTTGCTGGCCAGGCTGCAGCGCCATGCGCTGACGCTGGAGGCGGAGGGCCGCTACGACGCCCTGCCGCGTGTGGACCGCGGACGGCACCGGCGCTGACACGCCGACGGCAAAGCCTGCCGCCATGCAGGGCCTGTGGGCGATGACACAATGCATGCCCATGCAATTTCCCTACGAACTGGCCGTCGGCTGGCGCTACACCCGGGCGGGGCGCGCCACGCGCCGCAACGGCTTCATCTCGTTCATCTCCGGCGTCTCCATGCTGGGCATCGCCCTCGGTGTGGCGGCGCTGATCATCGTGCTCAGCGTGATGAACGGCTTCCAGAAGGAAGTGCGCGACCGCATGCTCAGCGTGGTCTCGCACATCGAGATCTTCGCGCCCCAGGGCGCGGCGCTGCCCGATCTGGAGCGCACCATGCGCGAGGCGCGCGCCAACCCCGACGTGCTGGGCGCTGCACCCTTCGTCGCGGCCCAGGCGCTGCTGGCGCGTGGCGAGGACATGAAGGGCACCCTGGTGCGCGGCATCGATCCGGCGCGAGAGGGCGAGGTCACCGATGTGGCCGCCACCAATGCCGAGGTGCTCAAGCGCCTGTTGCCTGGTGAATTCAACGTGGTGCTGGGCGTGGAGCTGGCGCGCTCGCTGGGCGTGCGCCAGGGCGACATGGTCACGCTGATCGCCCCGGGCGGCCAGGTCACGCCGGCCGGCGTGGTGCCGCGCCTCAAGCAGATGCATGTGGTCGGCACCTTCGACTCCGGCCACTACGAATACGACTCGGCCCTGGTGATGATGCATTACGAGGACGCGCAGCGCCTGTTCCGCCTGGAAGGGCCGACTGGCATCCGCCTGAAGCTCAAGGACCTGCACGAGGCGCCGCGCGTGGCCATGGAACTGGCCCACACCATCACCGACCGCCTGCTGATCCGCGACTGGACCCAGCAGAACCGCACCTGGTTCGCGGCCGTGCAGCTGGAAAAACGCATGATGTTCATCATCCTCACGCTCATCGTCGCCGTGGCTGCGTTCAACCTGGTGTCCACGCTGGTGATGACGGTGACCGACAAGCGCGCCGACATCGCCATCCTGCGCACGCTGGGTGCCTCGCCGTCCAGCATCATGGGCATCTTCATGGTGCAGGGCGCCATGGTGGGCGTCATCGGCACCTTCGCAGGCCTGCTGCTGGGCCTGGGCATCGCCTTCAACATCGATGTCATCGTGCCGGCCATCGAGCGCCTGCTGCACGCCAACTTCCTGCCCAAGGACATCTACCTGATCAGCAAGATGCCCAGCGATCCGCAGTACAGCGACATCATGCCCATCGCCGTGATCTCCCTGGTCCTGGCCTTTGTCGCCACCATCTATCCCAGCTGGCGCGCCAGCCGCGTGAACCCCGCCGAGGCGCTGCGCTATGAATGAAGTGAATGTGATGCCCGGTTTCGAAGTGTCCCAGCAGGGCGCCGTGGTCCTGGATGCGCGCGGCCTCACCAAGCGCTTTGCCGAAGGACGGCTCAACGTGCAGGTGCTGGCAGGTGTCGATCTGCAGGTGCGCGCGGGCGAGACGCTGGCCATTGTCGGCGCCTCGGGTTCGGGCAAGAGCACGCTGCTGCACCTGCTGGGCGGGCTGGACGCCCCCACCAGCGGCAGCGTCACCCTCAAGGGCGAGCCCCTGCATGAACTCAGCGCCCAGAAGCAGGGCGCGCTGCGCAACCGGCACCTGGGCTTCATCTACCAGTTCCACCATCTGCTGCCCGAATTCAGCGCCCAGGACAACGTGGCCATGCCGCTGCGCATACGCCGCGACGACAGGGCCGAGTGCATGGAGCGCGCCGCACGCATGCTGGCGGCCGTGGGCCTGGGCGAACGCATGCTGCACCGTCCGGCCGAACTGTCGGGGGGCGAGCGCCAGCGCGTGGCCATTGCCCGCGCCCTGGTCACCCAGCCGGCCTGCGTGCTGGCCGACGAGCCCACGGGCAACCTGGACCGCAGCACGGCCGACACCGTGTTCCGCCTGATGCTGGAGCTGGCGCGCAGCCATGGCACGGCCTTCGTCATGGTCACCCACGATGAGCAGCTTGCGGCGCGCTGCGACCGCATGGTGCGCCTGGTGCAGGGCCAACTGGCCTGACCGGCAGGCCTGAGTCTGACCTCAGGCCATGCGCAGCAAGGTGCCCGGCAGGCGCTGGGCGCCTGCGGGAAGCACGACCGCTGCCGGGGCCGACTTGATCTGCGGCGCAGCGGGAACGATGGATGCCGGCAGCGGCTTGCGCTGCGCCTGGTCCCTGGATGCATCCGCGACGGCCGCGCTCTGCGCCGTCAGGTCGGCCGTCACCTCGCGCAGGCGTGCCGACTGGGCCATGGAGGCCTGCACCACATCGCCCATGATGGCCGTGACCTGGTGCGAGGAGTCCACGATCTCCTGCATGGTGCCGCCGGCCTGGCGCACCTGATTGGCGCCCAGTGCCACCTGCTCCACCGAGGTGTGGATGAGCTGCTTGATTTCCTTGGCGGCGGCGGCGCTGTTCTGTGCCAGTGCCCGTACCTCGCCCGCCACCACGGCAAAGCCCCGGCCCTGCTCGCCTGCGCGGGCCGCCTCCACGGCAGCGTTGAGCGCGAGGATATTGGTCTGGAAGGCGATGCCGTCCATCACGCCGATGATGTCGCTGATCTTGCGCGAGCTGGCGCTGATGGACTCCATGGTGCCCATCACCTCGTGCACCGTGCGCCCGCCCTGCTCGGCCACCAGGCAGGCCTGGCGTGCCAGTTCGTTGGCCTGGCCTGCGTGCTCGGCGCTTTCGCTCAGGCCCTGCATGGCCTCGCCCAGGGTCTGCGCGGCCGTGAAGCGGCGCGTGATATCGCGGGCGTACTTGACCACCTTGAAGGGCCGGCCGTCGGCATCGAGGATGGGGTTGTAGCTGGCCTCGATCCAGACCTGGCGGCCGTGCTTGCCGATGCGCAGGTACTGGCCCGCATCGTGCTGGCCGCTGGCCAGCTTGCGCCAGAACTGCGCATATTCGGGGCTGTGGCGCTCATGGGGCTGGACGAACATGCTGTGGTGCCGCCCCGTGACCTCATCCAGCGTGTAGCCCATGGCCTGCAGGAACAGGCGGTTGGCATGCAGGATGTTGCCCTGCAGGTCGAACTCGATGATGGCCTGCACCTTGGAGATGGCGGCCAGCTGGCCTTCGGCGTCGGCGTTGCGGCGCTGCTGCTCGGTGATGTCGGTGGCGTACTTCACCACCTTGAAGGGCCTGCCATGGCGATCGAAGATGGGGTTGTAGCTGGCCTGCAGCCAGACATCGCGCCCGTCCTTGGCAATGCGGCGGTAGCGCCCCGCGTCGTGGATGCCGCTGCCCAGGCGCTGCCAGAACGCGGCGTACTCGGGCGAATCGCTCATCTGGTGGTCCACGAACATGCGGTGGTGCTGGCCGATGACCTCGCCTTCCTCATAGCCCATGGTGTCCAGGAAGTTCTGGTTGGCGGCCAGCACATGGCCTTGCAGATCGAACTCGATCACGGCCTGGGACTTGTGGATGGCTGCCAACTGCCCATCCAGTTCCGCCTGGCGGCGTGCGCCACCCAGGTCCAGGATCCGACTCCATGTTGAGCGCTTCATGGGAAATTCCTCTCTCCAAAGAATGCCTGCCGGTGTTGCGAGAGCTCGACGCGGGGGTGTAAATGTTTCTTTATGTATTTATATGGACCGCCAAGTGTTTCGGGTATTGATTTTGTCAAACGGAGCCAGCTCGCAATAAGCCCAGGGTTTGCCCTTGGTTTTGGCATTGCCTGCCTCTGGCGGGCCGGGTGCAGGCCGGTGGCATGATGCGGCCATGCCCGCCTGGATAGACACCCACTGCCACCTCGATGCTCCCGAATTCGACGCCGACCGCGACGCCGTGCGCGCGCAGGCGGCCGAGACAGGCGTTGCGCATCTGGTGATTCCGGCCGTGGCGCGCGAGCACTGGGACACGGTGGTGGCGTTGGCGCGGCGCCATGGCGACAGCTATGCGCTGGGCATCCATCCGCTGTACACGCCCAATGCCCGCGAGCAGGACATTGCCGCATTGCGCGAGACGCTGGCGCGGTTGCGCGGCGATGCGCAACTGGTGGCCGTGGGCGAGATCGGCCTGGACTTCTTCGTGCCCGGGCTGGATGCGGAGCGGCAAATCTGGTTCTACGAGCAGCAGATCGCGCTGGCGCGCGAGTTCGACCTGCCCGTCATCCTGCATGTGCGCAAATCCAGCGACCGGCTGCTCAAGACCCTGCGCGCGCGGCCTGTGGCGGGCGGCATTGCCCATGCCTTCAACGGCAGCGTGCAGCAGGCCCAGGCCTTCATCGACCTGGGCTTCAAGCTGGGCTTTGGCGGGGCCGTGACCTATGACCGGGCGCTCAAGCTGCGCGAACTGGCAGCCGCCCTGCCGCTGGATGCGCTGGTGCTGGAAACCGATGCCCCCGACATTCCGCCGCACTGGCTCTACACCACGGCCGGGCAGCGTGCCCAGGGCCAGGCCCAGGGCCGCAATACGCCGGCCGAGCTGGCACGCATTGCGGACGTGATTGCGCAGTTGCGCGGCATCACGCCCCAGGCCCTGGCCGAGGCCACGGGCCGCAACGCGCGTGCCGCGCTGCGAGGCCTGCCCGCCATGGCCTGAATCAGGCTTGAGCGGAACCCGAACCTGAGCGGTCTTGCCGCCCGCTGCCAGCAGCCCGGCGACCGCTGGGCGACAATGCCGGCCATGTCCTTGACCGTTCCCGACCTGCCGCCCCCCGGCACCCCGCGCTGGCAGGGCCTGGCGCCGGTGGCCGATGCGCGGACCCGGGCCCTGGTGCTGGGCAGCTTTCCGGGCCTGCGATCGCTGCAATTGCAGCAGTACTATGCCCATCCGCAAAACCAGTTCTGGCCCTTGCTCCAGGCCCTGTGGCCCGGGCATCCGCAGCCCGGCCGAGACGACTATGCGGGCCGCTGCGAATGGCTGCTGGCCCGTGGCCTGGGCCTGTGGGACGTGTATGCCAGCTGCGAGCGCGAAGGCAGCCTGGACAGCGCCATCCGCGCGGCCGAGGTGAATGATTTCGTGGCGCTGCGCACGCATTGCCCGCAGCTGGCGCTGGCCCTGCACAACGGTGGCGAGAGCTACAAGCATGCCGGCCGCACGCAGGCCCTGGGCCTGGCCGCCGTGAAGCTGCCATCGACCAGCCCGGCCAACGCGAGCTGGAGTTTCGCGCGCAAGGTCCAGGCCTGGCGCGAGGCGCTGGCTGCCCATCAATTGCTCTGATTTTTTGACTGTTCCCGACGTGATACGCAAGACCCGCGGCGCCGCCAAGGCAGCCCCATCCTCTTCCTCCAGCGCCACCACCGCCGCAGACGCCGAGCTGCCCGAAGTCAGCGTCTCCGACGATGGCGATGTGCGCCACCTGCACCTGGGCACGCCCTGGATCCAGGGCTCCATGCGCATACGCGAGCCGTTCGAGATCGAGCTCGAATACGTACAGCGCATGATGGGCTGGCTGCTGTTCATGGAGCCCGCCAGCGTGGCCGGCCGCCATGCCATGCAGCTGGGCCTGGGCGCGGCCGCCATCACCAAGTTCTGCCACAAGAAGCTGCGCATGCGCACCACGGCCATCGAGCTGAACCCGCAGGTGCTGGCCGTGTGCCGCAGCTGGTTCAAGCTGCCGCCCGACAGCGACACGCTGCGCGTGGTGCTGGCCGATGCGGCCCAGGAAATCCGCAAGAGCCAGTGGCTGGGCACGGTCGATGCGCTGGCCGTTGATCTCTACGACCGCGATGCGGCCGCGCCCGTGCTGGACAGCGCCGAGTTCTATGCCGACTGCCGCAATCTGCTGACCGAGGACGGCATCATGACCGTCAACCTGTTCGGCCGCACCTCCAGCTACGAGCGCAGCCTGGCGCGCATGGCCGAAGCCTTTGGCGAAGAGGCCATGTGGGCCTTCCGCCCCACGCGCGAGGGCAACACCGTGGTGCTGGCCCAGCGCACGCCGCGCGCGCTCGACCCCGCCGCGCTGCAGGCTGCCAGCGCCCAGGTGCAGGCCCGCTGGGACCTGCCCACGACGCGCTGGCCCAAGATCTTCGTGCGGCCCTGGTAGAACGGCCCTGGTAGAGCCGCCCTGGTAGAGCGGGGCTGGCCGGGCAGGGCTGCCGGCAGGCTTACCATAGGGCGCAGTTCAGCTTCCGGCCCAACGCCATGTCCGATCCGACCTCCACCACGCAGCCCAAACCCGCCGTTGTTCCAAGCAATCCTTCGGGGCCCCTGGACTGGCGCAGGCTGGTGCAGTGGCTGCTGGCCGATGGCGTGATCACGGCCGAAGAGGCCCAGCGCACCGTGGCGCGCTGCTCGCAGGCCGAGAGCACCCAGCATCCGCTGGTCCGGCTGGCCAACGTGGGCATGGCCCGCGCCGGCGACGGGCGCGCGCTGGACATCGAGGAGCTGACCCAGTACCTGGCAACCCGCAGCGGCCTGGCCTACCTGCGCATTGATCCGCTGCGCGTGGATGCGGGCCGCGTCGGCGAAATCATGAGCGCCAGCTATGCCGAGCGCCACAAGGTGCTGCCCGTGCAGGTATCGCCGCAGGAAGTGGTGGTGGCCACGGCCGAGCCCTTCATCGACGACTGGGTGGCCGAGGTCGAGCGCCAGGCGCGCCGCAAGGTGCGCCGCGTGCTGGCCAGTCCGCTGGACCTCAAGCGCTACACGGGCGAATTCTTTGCGCTGGCCAAATCGGTGCGCGCAGCCGAGAAGGCGGGCGGCGCCGCCAGCGCGGCCAGCTTCGAGCAGCTGGTGGAGCTGGGCAACAGCAGCAAGCAGCTCGACGCCAACGACCAGGGCGTGGTGCGCGTGGTGGACTGGCTGTGGCAATACGCCTTCGACCAGCGCGCCAGCGACATCCACATGGAGCCCCGGCGCGAGCAGGGCGTGATCCGTTTTCGCATCGACGGCGTGCTTCACCCGGTCTACCAGGTGCCCATGGGCGTGCTCAATGCCATGGTCTCGCGCGTGAAGCTGCTGGGGCGCATGGACGTGGTGGAAAAGCGCCGCCCGCAGGATGGCCGCATCAAGACCCGCAACCCGCGCGGTGACGAGGTGGAAATGCGCCTGTCCACGCTGCCCACGGCCTTTGGCGAGAAGCTGGTGATGCGGATCTTCGATCCCGACAACACGGTCAAGGACCTGGATGCACTGGGCTTCACCAGCCATGACGCCCAGCGCTGGAACGAGCTGGTGCGCCGCCCGCACGGCATCATCCTCGTGACCGGGCCCACGGGCTCGGGCAAGACCACCACGCTGTACTCCACGCTCAAGCGCGTGGCCACGGAGGCGGTCAATGTCAGCACCGTGGAAGACCCGATCGAAATGATCGAGCCCAGCTTCAACCAGACCCAGGTGCAGCCGCAGCTGGACTTCGGCTTCACCGAGGGACTGCGCTCGCTGATGCGCCAGGACCCGGACATCATCATGGTGGGCGAAATCCGCGACCTGGCCACCGCCGAAATGGCCGTGCAGGCCGCGCTGACCGGCCACCTGGTGTTCTCCACGCTGCACACCAACGATGCGCCCAGCGCCGTGAGCCGGCTGATGGAGCTGGGCGTGCCGCCCTACCTGATCAATGCCACGCTGCTCGGTGTGCTGGCCCAGCGCCTGGTGCGCACGCTGTGCCCGCAGTGCAAGCAGCGCGACGAGGAGACCTCGGCCGCCACGCTGGCCGAGGCCGTGCGGCCCTGGAAACTGTCAGGCAGCTACCAGCCCTACAAGCCCGTGGGCTGCGTGGAGTGCCGCATGACGGGCTTTCGCGGGCGCATGGGCCTGTACGAGCTGCTGACCGTGAGCGAGGCGCTCAAGCAGCAGGTCCACACCTCGCCTTCCATGGATGCGCTGCGCCGCCAGGCCGTGCAGGACGGCATGCGCCCGCTGCGCCTGGCAGGTGCCCTGCGCGTGGCCGAAGGCGTGACCACGCTGGACGAGGTCATGGCCAGCACGCCCTTGCTGGGATGATGGGCAGGCGATTGGTGGGTTGGAGCGTGAGTGCCTGCTCTGGCGCAGGCCTTTGACATGGATGGATCGGGTGTCCTCTGCTGGCACCTTTTTTCATTCATGCGGGTAGGACATGAGGGTATGCCCTTTGTAGGTGGAATCCACATCCAGACACAGTTTTTCTGAACGCAAAATCGCCGGGTCGTGATTCCGTAAGGAGACATTCTCGTGAAAATCAAGAGTCAGAAAGACTTTTTTTCGGGCGTGATGTTTTTGGTTATCGGCCTCGCTTTTGCGATCGGCGCTACCAACTACACCGTCGGCACCGGTGCCCGCATGGGCCCGGGCTACTTCCCGCTGATCCTGGGTGTGCTGATGTCCATTCTGGGCACGGCCATCTGCTTCACCGGCCTGACCAAGGGTCCTTCGGGCGGTGACAAGATCGGCAAGTGGGCGTGGAAGCAAGTGTTCTTCGTCCTGGCTGCGAACTTCGCGTTCGGCGTACTGCTGGTCGGCGTTCCCAATCTGGGCATTCCCCAGTTCGGTCTGATCGTCGCCATCTACGCGCTGGTGTTCATCGCCAGCCTGGGCGGTCATAGCTTCAAGTTCAAGGAAGTGGCAATTCTGTCCACCGTCCTTGCTGTGGGCAGCTATGTGGCCTTCGTGTGGGCACTGAATCTTCAGTTCCCCGTCTGGCCCAGCTTCATCACCGGTTAAGCAGGAGCATCGTCCGTGGAACTTTTTCAGAACCTGGCGACCGGCTTCGGCGTCGCCTTCACTTTCCAGAACCTGATCTACTGCTTCGTCGGCTGTCTGCTCGGTACGCTCATCGGCGTGCTTCCAGGCATCGGCCCCGTGGCAACGATCGCCATGCTGCTGCCAGCAACCTACGCCCTGCCTCCGGTGGCGGCGCTGATCATGCTGGCCGGTATCTACTACGGTGCGCAGTACGGTGGCTCGACCACCGCCATTTTGGTGAACCTGCCTGGTGAATCCTCGTCCGTGGTGACCGTGATCGACGGCTACCAGATGGCAAGAAAGGGGCGAGCGGGACCCGCTCTCGCTGCCGCAGGCATAGGCTCGTTCTTCGCAGGTTGCGTGGGCACCGTGATCCTGGCCGCCTTCGCGCCTCCGCTGACGGAAGTCGCCTTCAAGTTCGGCCCTGCCGAGTACTTCTCCCTGATGACCCTGGGCCTGATCGGCGCCGTGGTGCTGGCTTCGGGCTCGCTGCTCAAGGCCATTGCCATGATCGTGCTGGGCCTGCTGCTGGGCATGGTCGGCACCGACGTGAACTCCGGTGTTGCCCGCTACAGCTTCGACATTCCCGAGCTGACCGACGGTATCGACTTCGTCGTGATCGCCATGGGTGTGTTCGGCTACGGCGAAATCATTGCCAACCTGTCCAAGCCTGAAGACGAGCGCGAAGTGTTCGCCGCCAAGGTGACGGGCCTGATGCCCACGAAGGAAGACTTCAAGCACATGATTCCGGCCATGCTGCGCGGCACGGCCCTGGGTTCTGCCCTGGGTATCCTGCCCGGTGGCGGTGCCATGCTGTCGGCCTTTGCTGCCTACACGATCGAGAAGAAGACCAAGCTCAAGCCGGGCGAAGTCCCCTTCGGTCAAGGCAACATCCGCGGCGTGTGCGCTCCCGAGTCGGCCAACAACGCCGGTTCGCAGACCTCCTTCATCCCGCTGCTGACGCTGGGCATTCCGCCCAACGCCGTGATGGCGCTGATGGTGGGCGCGATGACCATCCACAACATCCAGCCGGGCCCGCAGGTGATGACCAGCAACCCCGAGCTGTTCTGGGGCCTGATCGCCTCGATGTGGATCGGCAACCTGATGCTGATCGTGCTGAACCTGCCGCTGATCGGCATCTGGATCAAGCTGCTGACCGTGCCCTACCGCTGGCTGTTCCCGTCCATCGTGCTGTTCTGCGCGATCGGCGTGTACGGTACCAACAACAACACCTGGGACGTGTGGATGGTGGGTATCTTCGGCTTCGTGGGCTATGTGTTCCACAAGCTGGGCACCGAACCGGCTCCCTTGCTGCTGGGCTTCATCCTGGGCCCGATGATGGAAGAGAACCTGCGCCGTGCGCTGCTGCTGTCGCGTGGCGACTGGAGCGTGTTCGTGACCCGTCCGATCTCGGCCGGCCTGCTGCTCGCCGCCGTGGTGCTGCTGGTGGTGGTGCTGATGCCTGCAGTGAAGAACAAGCGCGAAGAAGCATTCGTAGAGGATTGATCGCCTCAGCGTTGCAACCATGTTGCTTGACGGCCCTTCGGGGCCGTTTTTTTTTGGTCAACAAGCGATCCCGGTGGAAAGCTGTTGATCCCGGATGCCTGGGAGCCGACGCGCCCGTGACTGCACAATAGCGCGCAGTCTTTCGAGGTCACGATGTCCCCACTACTGTCATCCCAGCACCCGCAGCGCGTGCTGCTGCACAACGAGATCCACGCCCGCCCGGCCGAGGAGATGCAGGCGCCGCTGGCCATCACCCATGTGGTGATGCTCACCGATGCGGCCCAGCGCGAGGCCAGCCGCGCCCATGTGGCCACCCTGCTGCGCAACCACCACCTGCCGCCGCCCGATGCGGCGACCACCCATGTGCTGATCGACCTGGGCGCCTTCCACCTGCGCTGGGAACTGCACACGGAGTTCGTCTGCTGGACCTTCAGCAAGCCCATGTCGCAGGCCGGCATGGACGATGTGCGCGAGCCCGAGGCCGCCATCGACTACGTGCCGCGCGACTGGCTGGCGGCCTTGCCCGGCCAGTGCCTGAGCGGCCTGCACCTGTGGGCCTTGCAGGAGCAGGCAATCAATGAGCCGCATCTGGTGCGCCACCTGCTGCAGGAAGACACGCTGGTGGGTGCGCGCGTGGCCGGCGATGCGGGCAAGGTCTACACCGACTTCGCCATCCATGCCGATGGCTTCTCGCGCATGCTGCTGCTGGCCGGCGAGTCATTGTCGCCACGCCGCCTGGGGCGGCTGGTGCAGCGGTTGCTGGAGATCGAGACCTACCGCATGGCGGCCCTGCTGGGCCTGCCGGCAGCCCGCCAGGCCGCTGCCGTACTGGCCACGGCCGAGCGGGATCTGGCGGCCCTGGCCCATTCCATCCGTCTTGCCGACCGCGATGCCGAGCCGGCACTGCTGGATCGGCTGACACGCCTGGCCGGGCAGGTGGAGAGCGAATACGCCACCACGCATTCGCGCTTTTCCGCCAGCGCGGCCTATTTCGAACTGGTGGACAAGCGCATTCAGGACATCCAGGAATCGCGCATCGACGGCATACAGACCATCCGCGAGTTCATGGACCGGCGCCTGACGCCGGCGCGCAGCACCTGCGAATGGGCAGCGCGGCGGCAGAACGCGCTGTCCGAGCGCGTCTCGCGCGTCAGCAGCCTGCTGCGCACGCGGGTGGAGATCGAGCAGCAGCAAAGCAGCCAGCAGTTGCTGGGCGCCATGAACCAGCGCCAGGACATGCAGTTGAAGTTGCAGTCCACGGTGGAAGGCCTGTCCGTGGCCGCCATCACCTACTACTTCACGGGCCTGATCAGCTACCTGGCCAAGGGCGCCAAGACGCTGGGCTGGCCCTGGTCGCCGGAGAGCACGGCCGCCGTCGCCATTCCCGTGGTGGCACTGGGCGTATGGTGGTCGCTGCGCAGGCTGCACCACAGATTGTTCCGTGGCCAGCACGGGTCCGGCACGCACTGAAGGGAGCTCCCGCAGCCCCGTCCATGCGCCTGTGTTCCCCTGCACCGGCGTTTTCGCGTTTTCACACGTTTGGCGTGAAAGCATCGAAGCCTCGCGCACAATGTGCGCTGCCGTTCTGCAAGGATCGAGCAAGGCTTTTTTTGTTCAGGAGTGAGACATGGATCTGGGAATCGCGGGCAAGTGGGCCCTGGTATGTGGCGCCAGCAAGGGACTGGGCTTTGGCTGTGCCAAGGCGCTGGCGCAAGAGGGCGTGAACCTGGTGATCAATGCGCGCAATCCCGAGGCCCTGCAGGAGGCTGCGGCCAGCCTCGCCGCCCTGGCGCCGCAGGTGAAGGTGCTGGCCGTGGCGGCCGACATCACCACCGAGGAAGGCCGCGCCGCCGTGCTGTCGGCAGCCGGCGGCCCGGGCGTGGATTTCGACATCGTCGTCACCAATGCCGGCGGCCCGCCGCCCGGTGATTTCCGCGACTGGGACCGCGCGGCCTGGCTCAAGGCCGTGGACGCCAACATGCTCACGCCCATCGAGCTGATCAAGGCCACGGTGGACGGCATGGCGGCGCGCGGATTCGGCCGCATCGTCAACATCACCTCCAGCGCCGTGAAGGCGCCCATCGACATCCTGGGCCTGTCCAATGGCGCGCGCAGCGGCCTCACGGGCTTTGTGGCGGGCCTGGCGCGCAGCGGCATCGCGGCCAAGGGCGTGACCATCAACAACCTGCTGCCCGGCAAGTTCGACACCGATCGCCTGCGCACCACCTTCACGGCCGCCGCCAACAAAAGCGGCAAGAGCCTGGACGATGTGCGCCTGGTGCAGCAATCCCAGGTGCCGGCCCGCCGCTTCGGCACGCCCGATGAATTCGGCGCCATCTGCGCCTTCCTGTGCAGCGCGCACGCAGGCTACATGACGGGTCAGAACATCCTGCCCGACGGCGGCCTGTACGCAGGAACCTTCTGATGCGCCGGTGCACTGCCTCCATGAACGGGTCCAGGGCCGGCAAGGCCCGGGAAATGGTCCCTTGCATGGCTGCGCAGTGCCGAGCGGTCCATGGGCAGGAGCAGCCTTGAAAGTCCCGTTCCTGCATCGTGGCCAGCGGCCCTGCCGCAGCCTGCCCATTCCAAACGCCATGCAGGGAGCCCGGAGATGACGGGCCAGCCCCATCAGACGGACTGGGCGGCGGCCGACCCCGTCCGCGCGCCAGGCCCGGCAGCGGCCGCAAGCCCTGCGGGCATGCGCCATACCCTGGCGCTGATGCTGGTGCTGCTGACGGTGGCCCTGGCGGCCGCCATGGTCTGGCTGCTCAGCGGCATGCGGACCACGGCGCAGGAAGAGGCTTCGCTGCGCCTGGTGCGCTTTGTGCTGGGCACCGAGGCGGCCATCAGCCGCAGCCTGGAATCCCTGGATGCCCTGGCGCTGGGCGTGGACGAACTGCTGGGTTCGCGCAACCCCGCATCGGCATCGCAGCCGCAACTGCAGGAAATGCTGCACACCATGGTGCGGCAGAACACGCTGGCGCAGCGCGCCTCGGTGCACGATATCCAGGGCCGGGAACTGGCCGCTTCGGGCGATGGCCCTGTCATCGACCTGCCTGCGCAGGCCTGGGAGCGCCTGGCGGGCCAAAGCCGCTCCGAATTGCTGGCAAGTCCACCCTCCGTCGCGCCGCAGGTGCCGGGTGGCGAGCGCATGCTGTACCTTGTTCGGCCCCTGAGCCGGGCGGAGCAGGGCGGCTATGTGCTGATGCAGGTGCCGGCTGCGGCGCTGGGCGCCGTGCTGGCCCAGGGCGGCGTGCTGGACGGCCTGGAGGTCACGCTGGAGCAGGGCAGCGGCGAGCTGCTGCTGTCCATGCCCCAGTATGGCGATGTCGCCGCTGTGCGGCTGCTGCCGACGACGTCGCAGCTGCCGTCCAGCGGCGTCATGCACATGGCCGCACGCCTGAGCCGCGTGCCCGCCCTGGTGGCTGCGCATCCGCTGCCCAAGGGACATCTGTGGGTCACGGCCAGCCTGCCCATGTCCTCCGTGCTGGCCGGCTGGCGCGTGGCTGCCTGGCTGATGGTGCTGGCCGTGATGATCTTCGGCGTGCTGCTGGCCGTACTGGGCTGGACCGTGCACCGCTACATGGACCGCCTGCATGCCGCGCGGCGCCAGGCCCAGCGGTCCGAGCAGTGGCTGGACCAGGCGCTGGACAGCATGGTCAGCGGCTTTCTGCTGCTGGATTCGCAGCAGCGCGTGCTGCGCTGGAACCGCTGCTACGAGGAAATGTTCCCCTGGCACGCGGACCAGCTGGAGCCTGGGCGGCCCCTGCAATCGCTGCTCGATTCCTGCCCCAGCGCCGTGGGTCTGGCGGCGGCGCCGGCGCAGGCCGACGAGGCAAAGGACCTGCACCGCCAACTGGTGCTGCGCCCTGGCGTGCCCTTTGAGCAGCAACTGCCCAGCGGCCGCTTTGTCCAGATGACGGCACGGCTGGCCGCCGAGGACGGCGTGGTCATCACCTACAACGATGTCACCGATATCCGGCTGGCCACGGCCGAGATCGAGAGCCTTGCCTTCTACGATCCGCTGACCAGCCTGCCCAATCGCCGCCTGCTGCTGGACCGCCTGGCCCAGGCCACGGTGCTGGCCGCACGCGAAGGCTGGACCGGGGCGCTGCTGTTCCTGGACCTGGACCAGTTCAAGATGCTCAACGACACGCTGGGCCACGAAGTGGGCGACCAGCTGCTGCAGCAGGTGGCGCACCGCCTGCGCAGCGCCGTGCGATCTTCGGACACGGTGGCGCGCCTTGGGGGGGATGAGTTCGTGGTCATGCTCTGCGAGCTGTCGCACGAGCCTGCCGAGGCGGCCACGCTGGCCCAGCGCATCGGCGAGAAGATCCTGGCGCGGCTCAACCAGTCCTATGTGCTGGGCGCCCATCTGCACCGCAGCGCCTGCAGCATTGGCGCCACGCTGTTCGGCCGCCAGCCGCAGTCGGCGGCCGAGCTGCTCAAGCAGGCCGACATCGCCATGTACCAGATCAAGGCGCGCAACGGCAGCGGCCTGTGCTTCTTCGATCCGCAGATGCAGGTGGAAATCCACCAGCGCGTGCGCATGGAAGGCGACCTGCGCCAGGCCCTGGCGCAGTCCCAGTTCGAACTGCACTACCAGCCCCAGTTCACGCTGGCCGGCGAGGTCATAGGCGCCGAAGCCCTGCTGCGCTGGCGCCACCCCGAACGCGGCCTGGTGCCGCCCGGCATGTTCATTGCCGTGGCCGAGGAAAGCGAGATCATCGTGCCGCTGGGCATGTGGGTGATCCGCACGGCCTGCGAGCAACTGGCGATCTGGCAAAAGGATGCGCGGCTGCGCCATCTGCAGGTGGCCGTGAATGTCAGTGCCCGCCAGTTCCGGCACCAGGACTTTGCCTCACAGGTCATCGAGCAGGTGCGCAATGCCGGCATTGCGCCCCATCTGCTCAAGCTGGAGCTGACCGAGTCGCTGGTGATCGAGAACGTGCAGGAGTCCATCGACAAGATGAAGCAGTTGCGCAGCCATGGCGTGTGCTTTTCCATGGACGACTTCGGCACCGGTCACTCCTCGCTGACCTATCTCACCCAGCTGCCGCTGAACCAGCTCAAGATCGACCAGTCCTTCGTGCGCCACCTGGGCTTGCGCCATACCGATGACGTGATCGTGCAGACCATCATCGGCATGGCGCGCAACCTGAACCTGGATGTGATCGCCGAAGGCGTGGAGACCCTGGAGCAGCGCGCCCTGCTCGCGCATTACGGCTGCGAGTATTTCCAGGGCTACCTTTTCAGCCCGCCCGTGCCCATACGCGCGTTCGAGCAGCTGCTGGCCAAGGTGCCCGTGCGCACCGTGGCGCATGGCCTGCCCAAGGCTATGCCCGGCGCGAAGACACCATGATGCCGCCCACGATGAGCGCGAAGGCCAGCCCGTGGTACAGCTGCGGCGTCTGGCCCAGCAGCGGAATGGACAGCAAGGCGGTGAACAGGGGCATCAGATTGCCGAAGAAGCCCGCCACCGCAGGGCTGCTGCGCTGCACGCCCAGGCCCCAGAAGCGATAGGCCAGGATGGCCGGCCCGACGGCGATGAACAGCAGGGCGCCCAGCAGCGGCCACCCTGCCTGAAGGTGAAACCGTCCCGATGCGGCCTCCAGTCCCGTGAACAGGCCGGACCACATCAGGCCGAAGACCATCTGTGCCAGCAGAAAGCCCGACCAGTCCGCGCGCAGCTGTCCTGACACGCTGGTCCTGGACAGCAGCCACGTATAGAAGGCCCACAGGATCGTGGCCAGCACCATGAACAGGTCGCCCGGCACCAGCTGCAACTGGCGCAGCACCTGCGGATCGCCGCGCGACAGCACCACGGCCACGCCCAGCACCGACAGCGCGGCCCCCAGCAACTGGCGGCGGCTCACGGCAATGCCCCAGCAGATGCGGCCCACGGCAAGCATCCACACCGGCATGCTGGAGCCGACCAGGGTGGCGTTCAGCGGGGTCGATGTTTTCAGCGCCAGGTACAGCAGGGCGTTGTAGCAGCCGATGCCCAGCAATCCCAGCAGCGCGAACTGGCGCCACTGCGGCCAGACGGCGCTGTCCCGGCGCAGCACCCATCCGGCCAGCGGCAGCAGCAGCATGAAGGCAATGGCCCAGCGCAGGAAATTCAGCGCGAAGGGCGAGATCAGGTCATGGACCATGCGGCCCACGATGGCATTGCCGGCCCACAGCAGCGGCGGCAGCGTCAGGATGGCGGCGGTGGAAGGCTTCAGCGGCTGGCTCATCGGGATCATCCGGCTTTCGGGCTCGCCACTATAGGCGTTGCGCGCTCTTTGCGCCGAGCATGCGTTGCCGTCTTCCGCGAGGCGGGCCGAAACATGGCACGATGCCGCTCTTGTCGCTTTTTGCAGGAGTGCTCCCATGGGTATTGCAGTGCAGATCCGCCACAACGGCGGCCCCGAAGTCCTGGAGCTGGTGCAGGTCGCCGTGGGCGAGCCCGGGCCAGGCGAGGTACGCATACGCCACCATGCAGTGGGCCTTAACTTCATCGATGTGTACCAGCGCTCCGGCCTGTACTCGCTGCCCATGCCCCTGAGCCTGGGCATGGAAGGCGCAGGCGTGGTCGAGGCCGTGGGGGCCGGCGTGGAGCACCTGGGCGTGGGCGACCGCGTGGCCTATGCCAGCAATCCTCCGGGCAGCTACAGCGAAGTGCGCGTCATGCCCGCCATGTGCGTGTGCCGCCTGCCCGATGCCATTGCGTTCGAGACGGCTGCCGCCATGATGCTCAAGGGCCTGACCGCCCAGTACCTGCTCAAGAAATGCATTCCGGTCGAGGGCCTGGCACCGGGTGATGCCGTGCTGTTCCATGCGGCGGCCGGTGGCGTGGGCCTGATCGCCTGCCAATGGGCCAGGGCCCTGGGCCTGCAGCTCATCGCCACTGCGGGCTCGGACGAGAAGTGCGCGCTGGCCCTGGCCAACGGTGCAGCCCATGCCATCAACTACCGCAGCGAGAACTTCGCCGAGCGCGTGCAGGAGATCACGGGCGGCCAGGGTGTGAAGGTGGTCTACGACAGCGTGGGCAAGGACACATGGGAAGGCTCGCTGGCCTGCCTGCGGCGCTTCGGCCTGTTGGTGAGCTTCGGCAACGCCTCGGGCCCCGTGGCGCCTTTCGCTCCTGCCGTGCTCGCGGCCAAGTCGCTGTATGTGACGCGCCAGACTCTGTTCTCCCACATCACCAGCCGCGAGGCCACCCAGGCGATGGCCGACGATCTGTTCGCCGTGGTGGAAAGCGGTGCCGTGAAGATCCATATCGACCAGCGCTATCCGCTGGCCGAGGTGCGCCAGGCCCACCTGGACCTGGAGGCACGCAAGACCACGGGCTCGACCATCCTGCTGCCATGAGTGTGCAAAAGCGCCTGACTGATCCGGCTGACCCGGCCGTGCAGGCCTGGCTGTGCCGCCTGCGCGCCGACACGCGCCAGCCCGCGCTGCAGCCGCGCCGGCCGTTGCTGGTGACGGGGCAGGAGACAGGTTCGCTGGAAGACGGCCTGGCCGCGCTGCTGCCGGACGATGTGATGTATGCCCACGGCGTGGCACTGTGCCTGCAGGCCGACCAATGGCATCTGCAAGGCCAGGGCGATGCCACGGTCCTGCTCAACGCCCTGGCCCGGGTGCTGCGTGCCACGGGCCACAGCGGCCCCTGGCGCGATGAGCAACTGGCCGTGTGCAACGTCCAGGGCCAGCGCATTGCCACCGTGGAGCGCGGCGCCGTGCGCCCGCTGGGCATTGCCACCCAGGCCGTGCATCTGGTGGGCGAGACGGCCGATGGCCGCATCTGGGTGCAGCAGCGCGCCGACAACAAGCCCACCAACCCCGGCATGTGGGACACGCTGATGGGCGGCATGGTGGCCGCGTGCGATACCGTGGCCGAGGCCGTGGAGCGTGAAACCTGGGAAGAGGCCGGCCTGCGCGTGGCCGAGCTGCAGGGCCTGCGCCATGGCGGCCATGTGCTGTTCGAGCGCCCCAGCGACGAGGCCGAGGGCCGGGGCTTCATGCGCGAGCGCATCGACTGGTTCAGCGCCACCGTGCCGCCGGCGCTGGAGCCCGGCAACCAGGATGGCGAGGTCCAGGCCTTTGCGCTGATCGAGCGCGACCAGCTTGTCGATTGGCTGCTGCAGGGCCGCTTCACGCCCGAGGCCGCCCAGGTGCTGGCGGCCTGGCTGGGCTGGTGAAACGCTTCAGCGCGCCGTCTTGTTCAGTGCCGATTCCTTGAGCCGGCTGGGCGCCAGGGCGCCTGCCGATTCGAGGATGGGGTAGGCCACCGAGCACAGCAGCGAGTTGATGCGCTTGAGGTCACTGATCAGGTCGATGTGCAGCGAACTGGTCTCTATGCTGGAGACGGTGTTGTCGGACAGGCGCGCCAGGTGGGTGGCCGAGTAGGCCAGCTCCAGGTCGCGGAAACGCGCCTTTTCCTCCAGCAGCTTCTGCGCCTCGCGCACATTGCCGTTGAGGAACACGCTCATTGCCAGGCGCAGATTGTCCAGCAGGTGGTGCAGCAGCTCGCGGATCTCCTGCGTGCCGGCCTCGGAGAACTGACGGCCCTTTTTGATCTTCTTGTCCTCGATGTCTAGCAGCACGCGCTCGATGATGTCGCCGATCTGCTCCATGTTGATGGTGAAGCTGATGATTTCCGTCCAGCGCTGGCCCTCGCGCTCATCCAGTTCGGCGCGCGAGATCTTGGTCATGTAGTACTTGATGGCCGAGTACAGATCGTCCACCGTGCCTTCAAGCTCGCGCAGCTCCTGGGACAGCTTGAGGTCGTCGGTCTCCAGCACCCGCTGCATGCCGATCAGCATGGACTCGACCATGTCGGCCTGGTGCAGGGCCTCGCGCGCGGCGCAGGAAATGGCCAGCGACGGCGTGCTCAGCGCCGACGGGTCCAGGTGGCGGGGCCGCAGCAGGCTGGTGGAGCTGGCCTCGGGCTTGGGCAGCAGGGCCGTCACCCAGCGCGCCACGGTCTGCGTCAGGCCGATGAAGCACAGGCTGTTGAAGATATTGAAGGCCAGGTGGAACAGCACGATGTTCTGGCCCTTGCCGTCGATCATCGGCATCACGTAGGTGGCCCACAGCCCCAGGAAGGGCGCGACGATGGCCACCCCCATGATCTTGAACAGCATGTTGCCGATGGTGACCTGGCGCACTTCGGTGCTGGACTTGGCCGTGGTCAGCACGGCCACCAGGCCGCTGCCGATATTGGCGCCCAGCGTCAGGCCCAGCGCCACTTCCATGGGAATCGCGCCCGAGCTGGCCATGGCCGCGATCAGCAGCACGATGGCCAGGCTGGAATAGGCCATCACGGCCAGCAGCGCACCCAGCAGCAACTCCATGAAGATATCGCTGGTGACCGAGCCCAGCAGGGTTCGCACGGCGGGGGCTTCCAGCAGCGGCTCGGTGGCCTCGACCACCAGGCGCAGGGCCAGCAGCATCACGCCCAGCCCGATCAGCACGCGGCCTATGCGCCCGGCCGTGGTGTCCTGGCGGGTGATGAACAGCACCACGCCCACGAAGATGAACAGCGGCGACAGCCAGGACAGGTCGGTGGAGAACAGCACGGCCATCAGCGCCGTGCCCACGTCGGCGCCGCGCATCACGGCCAGCGCGGCCGGCAGCGAGATCAGGCCCTGGCCCACGAAGGCCGAGGTCATCAGCGAGGTGGCCGTGCTCGACTGCACCAGCGCAGTCACACCCAAACCCGACAGCGCAGCCGAGAAACGGTTGCTCATGCTGTGGGCGAGCAGGTCGCGCAGGTTGGCGCCGAACACCCGCAGCACGCCGGTGCGGACCATGTGCGTGCCCCAGACCAGCAGGGCGATGGCGGCCAGTAGATTGAGTAAGTGCTTCATGTGCTGTGAGCGGAGAAGCGGACCAATATAACCCCGGTCCCGGCTTGCGCGCAGGAGAGTCGGCCGCATGAGCGCACAGTTTGGTGCGAAATAAAGAAAATTGTAGAAATAAAACGAATCAAAAAGAATTTCGGTTGACCAAAAACGCACTCAGGAAAACCCGAGGAGAAAGCCCGTCGGCACGCAGTTGGCGGCAGCCTCCATGAAAAAGCCCCTCGCAGGAGGGGCTGGGCTGGCTGTCGTGGCGTGCGCCGCGGATCAGGTTCTTTTGGCCCGCCGTGCGCGCAGCACCTCGTCCAGGATCAGCAGGCCCGCGCCCACGCTGATGGCGATGTCGGCGGCGTTGAAGGCCGGAAAGTGCGAACGGCCCCAGTAGAAGTCCAGGAAGTCCACCACGTAGCCGTGCTGCAGGCGGTCCACCACGTTGCCGATGGCGCCGCCCAGGATGCTGGCCAGCGAGAAGCAAAACAGCTTCTGCCCCGGATGCTTGCGCAACTGCCAGACGATGAGCAGCGTGGCCGCCACGCCGATGCCCACGAACAGCCAGCGCTGCCAGCCGCCCGCTCCGGCCAGGAACGAGAAGGCCGCGCCCGTGTTGTGGGCCCGCACGATGTTGAAGAAGCCCGTGATCGGCGTCCAATCGCCCAGCTGGTAGGCACCAAGGATCCACTGCTTGGTGAGCTGATCGATGGCGATGATCGCCAGCGACCAGGCCAGCCAGGGCCAGATGCGGCTGTTGCGGGATTCGGGGACCGCAGCAAAGGTAGGGGTCATGGCAGCGCCTCAGGGGTTGATTACGCCTTGTGGCGCTCTTCGCCAGCACCGTGCAGGTTGCTGTCGCAACGGCCGCACAGGCTGGGGTGCTCGGGGTTGATGCCCACGTCGGCACGGTAGTGCCAGCAGCGGTCGCACTTGGCGTGGCTGCTGGGTGTGACGGCGGCCTGCAGGGCCTCGCCCGCCAGGGCCTCGGCCGCCGAGGTGATGAAGACGAACTTCAGGTCGTCGCCCAGGCTTTGCAGCAGGGCCAGGTCTTCGGGCTGGGCCGAGACACTGACTTCGGCCTGCAGCGAGGAGCCGACCCGGCCTTCGGTGCGCACGGCCTCGATGTCCTTGTTCACCACGTCGCGGATCTCGCGCAGGCGCGACCACTTGGCCAGCAGGGCCTCGTCACCGGCCGGCAGGTCGGTGTAGGTCTCCAGGAAGATGGACTCGCTGTCGCCGAAGACCTTCCAGGCCTCTTCGGCCGTGAAGGACAGGAAGGGCGCCATCCAGCGCAGCATGGCATGCGTGATCTGGTGCAGGGCGGTCTGGGCGCTGCGGCGGGCCAGGCTCTTGGGCGCGCTGGTGTACAGGCGGTCCTTGAGCACGTCCAGGTAGAAGCCACCCAGGTCTTCCGAGCAGAACAGCTGCAGCTTGGCCACCACGGGGTGGAATTCATAGACCTTGTAGTGGGCCAGCAGCTCGGCCTGGAACTGGGCCGCGCGGGCCAGGGCCCAGCGGTCGATCTCCAGCAGCTCTTCGGTGGGAACCGAGTCCTGCGCAGCATCGAAGTCGCTGACGTTGGCCAGCAGGAAGCGCAGCGTGTTGCGGATGCGGCGGTAGGCATCCACCACGCGGGCCAGGATCTTGTCGTCGATGCCCAGGTCGCCCGAGTAGTCGGTCGAGGCCACCCACAGGCGGATGATCTCGGCGCCCATCTTGTTGCTCACGTCCTGCGGGGCGACGGTGTTGCCCAGCGACTTGGACATCTTCTTGCCCTGGCCGTCCACGGTGAAGCCGTGGGTCAGCAGGCCGCGGTAGGGCGCGCGCCCGAAGATGGCCGAGGCCAGCAGCAGCGACGAATGGAACCAGCCGCGGTGCTGGTCATGGCCTTCCAGGTAGAGGTCGGCCTCGGGGCCCTGGTCGTGGTGCATGTCGGCGTGTGTGCCGCGCATCACGTGCCAGAAGGTGGAGCCGGAGTCGAACCAGACTTCGAGGATGTCGGTGCTCTTGGTGTAGTGCACGGCCTCCTCGGCGCCCAGGATGTCCTCGGCCGTGACGCGGCTCCAGGCCTCGATGCCGCCCTGCTCGACCATGGCGGCCGCCTGGTCGATGATCTCCATGGTGCGCGGGTGCAGCTCGCCGCTGTCCTTGTGCAGGAAGAAGGGCAGGGGCACGCCCCAGCTGCGCTGGCGCGAGATGCACCAATCGGGGCGGCCGGCGATCATGTCGCGCAGGCGGGTCTTGCCGTTCTCCGGGTAGAACTGGGTGTGCTCGATGGCTTCCAGCGCGATCTGGCGCAGCGTCTGCGCGGGCTTGTCGCCGGGCTTGGTGAACACGCCCTCGCCCTCGTCCATGCGGATGAACCACTGGGCTGCGGCGCGGTAGATCACGGGCGTCTTGTGGCGCCAGCAGTGCGGGTAGCTGTGGGTGATGGTCTTGGTGTCCATCAGGCGGCCGGCCAGCTTGAGCGCGTCGATGATGGCGGGCGTGGCCTTCCAGATGTGCTGCCCACCGAACAGCGGCAGCTCGGGTGCGTAGACGCCGTTGCCCTGCACGGGGCTCAGGATGTCTTCGCGCGTCATGCCGTTGTTCATGCAGCTGTTGAAGTCGTCCACGCCATAGGCGGGGGCCGAGTGCACGATGCCGGTGCCGTCATCGGCCGTGGCGTAGTCGGCCAGGAACACTGGCGAGACGCGGTCGAAGCCCTTGTCCATATCGGCCAGCGGGTGCTTGAACTGCAGGTGGTCCAGCTTCCTGCCCACGGCGGTGGCGACGACCTGGCCTTCGAGCTTCCAGCGTGCCAGGCACTTCTCGACCAGGGCCGAGGCCACGATCAGCAGGCCGCGCTCGGTGTCCACCAGGCTGTATTCCAGCTCGGGGTTGACGTTGAGCGCCTGGTTGGCGGGGATGGTCCAGGCCGTCGTCGTCCAGATGACGATGAAGGCTGGCTTGACCAGCGAGGGCAGGCCGAAGGCGGCCGCCAGCCTGTCGGGCTCGGCCGTGGGGAACATCACGTCCAGCGTCTGGCTTTGCTTGTCGGCGTATTCGATCTCGAACTCGGCCAGCGAGGAGCCGCAGTCAAAGCACCAGTACACGGGCTTGAGACCGCGGTAGACGAAGCCGCGCTCCATGACGCGCTTGAGGGCGCGCAGCTCGGCGGCCTCGTTGGCGTAGTTCATGGTCTTGTAGGGATGGTCCCAGTCGCCGAGCACGCCCAGGCGCTTGAAGTCCACCATCTGCTGGGCGATCTGCTCGGTGGCGAAGGCGCGGCTCTTGGCCTGCATCTCGTCGCGCGGCAGGTTGCGGCCATGCAGCTTTTCGATGGCGTTCTCGATGGGCAGGCCGTGGCAGTCCCAGCCCGGCACGTACAGCGCGTCGAAGCCTTCGAGCTGGCGGCTCTTGACGATCATGTCCTTGAGCGCCTTGTTCACCGCGTGGCCGATGTGGATCTTGCCGTTGGCATAGGGCGGGCCGTCATGCAGGATGAACTTGGGCGCACCGTGGCGCGCGTCGCGCAGCTTCTTGTAGAGCCCCTTGTCCTCCCATTCCTGGACCCAGCCCGGCTCGCGCTTGGGCAGGTCGCCGCGCATGGGGAAGGGCGTGTCGGGCATGTTCAGCGTGGCGCGATAGCCCGCATTGGCGTTGGGGGAGACTTTCGAATCAGACATGGAGAACCTTGAAAGCAGGCCAGAGCCCGGACCGTCTGGTCCAGGCACGGAAAAAGGGGAGGGAAGCCTGGTGCGCACCCGCGCCCGGGCAGGTGACGGAGAGCGTCAAATTCGGTCGCGCGTGGTCTGGCGACGGGTCTCGGTGTAGATGGGCGTGTGGATGGTGGCGAAGAACGCGCGCGCGTCATCGCAGTCCTTGGCGATGCCGGCGGTGAGGGCGTCGAGACTGTCGTACTTCAGCTCGTCGTGCAGTTTGTGCAGAAGTTCCACGCGGATGATTTTACCGTAGGCCTCTTCGCCTCCCGGCGCGCCGGGCCAATCGAGGCAATGCGTCTCCAGCAGGACGCGCCCGCCGTTGACATCCGTCGGGTCCAGGGAAGGGCGCACGCCGAGGTTGGCCACGCCGCGCAGAGGACGCTCATGCAGTCCGTGGACCAGCACCGCGAAGATGCCGCTGGCCGCGGGCTTCCAATGGTTGAAGCGCAGGTTCAGCGTGCGAAAACCGTCGCCCGCGCCTTGGCGGCTCTCGGCCAGGCTGCGGCCCAGCTTGCGGCCGTGCACCACATGGCCGGAGATGGTGTAGGGATGGCCCAGCAGCCGCGCGGCGTCCTGCATGCGCCCCTCGGCCAGGGCTGCTCGCACATGGGTGCTGGACACCCGCAGGCCGTGCACCTCGTAGCTGTTCATGCGGGCCACGTCAAAGCCCTGGCGCTGGCCCGCCGCATCCAGCATGGCGTAGTCGCCCGCACGCTGGGCGCCGAAGCGGAAGTCGTCGCCAACCAGCACATATTTCGCGCCTAGGCCCGCCACCAGCACTTCGTCGATGAAGGCCTGCGGCGACTGGCTGGCCAGCGTCTGGTTGAAAGGCAGAACCACAGTCTGGTCCACCCCGCAGCGCTCCAGCTCCGACAGCTTGTCGCGCAACGTGCCTATGCGCGCCGGGGCGATTTCAGGCCGTCCAAGGGTCTGGGCGAAGTAGTCGCGCGGATGGGGCTCGAAGGTCAGCACGCAGGTGGGCACGCCGCGCTGTGCCGCCTCGGCGGCCAGCAGGGCCAGCATGGCCTGGTGGCCGCGATGGACACCATCGAAATTGCCGATGGTGACGGCACAGGTCGATTCCCGCCCTGGATGGTTGAAGCCTCGAAAAATCTTCATGGGACGCTTTGTTTTCAATAGCGGCTGGCACGCGCGCAGCCAGCGCAGGCTGTCAATCCGACATGGAAACAGAGTATATTGCCTCGATAAGGCCTGCCTTGCAGGCCCTGTGCACTGGCTGCATTCCCGTTCACTTTGGTGTCAGAGGAGGCGTGTCGTGAAGGTCTTGAAGCTGTCGGCCCAAGGGCTGCCCCAATCCTGGATCACGCTGGAGCAGGCGGCGCTGCATTACGCGGCGGACGATGTGCGCTGGGAGTCCGGCGGAGAGGTCGCCTGTTTCCGCGGTGGTCACAATGCCGTCACGGGCTGCCAGTCTGTCATCCACATCAACAGCATCATCGGCACGCGCGGGGCACCTGCCATCAATCCGCACAGCCTGCAGCCCGGCCTGACCAATGGCAAGCTGTTCGCACGCGACCGCTGCATCTGCGCCTATTGCGGCCGGGTCTTTCATGAAAACGACCTCACGCGCGAGCACATCGTGCCCATCTCTGCAGGGGGAGGCCACCAGTGGATGAACCTGGTGACGGCCTGCCGCTCCTGCAATCACCGCAAGGGTGCCCGCACACCTGAGCAGGCGCGCATGCCGCTGCTCTACACGCCCTATGTACCCAGCCTCTGGGAAGACTTCATCCTGCGCAACCGGCGGATCCTGGCCGATCAGATGGAGTTTCTGATCGTCCATGTGCCCAAGTCATCACGGCTGCTGGTATAGGGTATAGGTCCGGGTTTCCGATGGCTCCCGGTAGGCCTTGGCGTACAGCGATGAAGTTATGTCCGGCAAAGCGATTTCCGCGCGGTGAGGCTCGCGGGTCATATCACCGCGTATGCCTTGCGGTCATGCAGGCTTGTTCGCGGTGATCAGAAAGCCCTGTACTGGTGTTCCCGCTTCCATGCGCAGCACCAGTTCCTGTTTACTGGGGACGAGGCCTGCCTGCCTGCATAGATCTTCTACATGGCTGAGCTTGTGGGCATAGCGGTGCGAGCCTTGGAGCAGCAGATCTGGCCCGTCTTCTGGCGCAGCCTCGCAGGAGAAGATGAAGGAGCCACCTGCCTTGAGAATGCGGGCTGCATTGGGTATCACGGGCTGGAGGTCGCCCACGTAAATCAATACGTCGAGACTGGTGAGAACCTCGTATTGCTCTTCCGGGGTGTCGCGTAGTGCCTTCAGCAAATCGACATGATGGAACCGATCGTAGACATTGTGCTGTGCAGCCTGCTCGATCATCGCGAGAGAGCTGTCCACGCCGATCAGATAGCCTTTCATTGGTCCGAGACAGGCACCGAGCAGGCCGGTGCCGCAGCCCAGATCCAGCAGATTGAAGTCTTTGTCCGGGCGCTGTTCAATCAATTGATCTGCCACAAGCTTCGGCAATTGATATTGGAGGCCGCGGACCAGATGCTGGTCGAACTGCCCAGCCATCTTGTTGAACATGGATTGGTGAACTTCCACCGGTTGGCTGGAAGGCACTTCTCCTCTGGCCAGAGTCGCGTAGTAGTCCAGGGTGGGGTCCTCGGGGAATTTTTCCCGCAGCACAAGAATGTCAGGCATAGCTGCCGCAGGCTCGCCGCGGGCCGCACAGGCCTTTATGCGGCCATATCGAAGTTCTGCTTCGTCGGGCCGCTCCAGCACCAGTGTGTCCCATAGCATTGTTGCTTCTGCGTGCTGTTGTGTGATGCTGAGATCCACCGCGAGATAGCGGCGCAGGACCGCATCACCGGGATGCAACTCCAGACCTCGCCGAAGGTGGTTGATGGCCATATCCAGATTGCCCACAGCATGTGCAAGATCCACGACAGCGGCCAGGACCTGCGGGTTTCTGGGTTCGATACGCGCGACTTTCTCCGCCAATTCGATGGCTCGGTCCGTTTCACCGCTGCGTGCACTGTACATTGCGTACTCCAGCAGGCCGGGACCCCACATCGGGGCCATTTCCAGGCAACGCTGGAACGACTCTTCGGCTTTGGCGGGATTGTTTGCCTTGTCGGCCAGCAGTCCTCCCAACATGAATACACGGGCGTCATGAGGCGCTTGCCGATGGGCCTTGTTCAGGGCCTGCGCAGCCTTCTTCAGGTTGCCCTGCATGATCTGTTGGCGGGCCATTTCCAAGAGCTTGCGGTTGATGTCTGCGGGGATGGAGATAGCACTCATGACGAAAGTGTGTGGGTATGACCGAAGAGGGGCAGGGCAGGCGCAGCAACATGCATAGTTGCTGCGCCAGCAAAGAACATTTAATTATCGCGGATTCTTTGTCCGCCCCTGTGCCAGGTTGGGATATGCAGGGGGTGCTGTCCTGCATGAGGTACTTGATAGCGTCAGCGTGAAGCTGGTGCCGCCCTCGGGTGAAGGTGCCGCCTGTATGTCGCCGCCATGCAGGCGCGCAATGCGCCGGGCGACCCACAGGCCCAGGCCGAAGCCGCGGGCCTGGTCGGAGCGCTGGCCGCGCTCGAAGCGCTCGAAGATGCGTTGCGCCAGCTCGGGTGCAAGACCCGGGCCCTGGTCGCTGACAGTGAGTTCCAGCCGGCCGTGTTCGTCGGTGCGCGCGCGCACGGCGATTTCTCCGGCCTTGGCGTATTTCACCGCGTTGTCCACGAGGTTGGACAGGGCGATGCGGGTGAGCGTGGAGTCGCACTCCCATGTGGCGGGCGCATTGGCGCTGTCCAGGTTCAGGTGGTGGCGGCGTGACCAGTGCACAAGCTGCGCGGCATCATCGACCAGCTCCATGACGGGAGCGCGGTGCAATTGCAGCCGGAAGGCGGGAGCATCCAGGCGGTCGCTGATCAGGCAGTTGTCCACCAGGGCCGTCAGGCGCCTGCAGGCGCGGCGGATCTGTGCGGCGCGCTCAAGCTGGGAGTCGATGTCGGGCGAGGGAAAGGACAGCTGCTCGGTGGCCGCGCTGTCCACCACGGCCAGTGGCGTGCGGAATTCATGGTTGACCATGTTGAAGAACTGGCGCTGCTCCAGCCGCAGCGTGCGTTCGCTGTGCAGTGCCGCCTGCAGTGCGTTCTGGGCGCGCAGCAGCTCTGCCGTGCGCAGGCGTACACGCTCTTCCAGCGCATGCTCGGACTTGGCAAGGGACTCGAGCAGCTGTGCCTGGCGTGCCATGGAGTCGCGGAATTTCTGGATCAGACCGGCGCCCACGGCCACGGTGATCACGATGTTGACCAGCAAGGTGTTGAGCTGCCAGAACACGCTGGTTTCTATGGTCGGCAGGCTGGTCAGGCCGACATAGGCCGCTGTCACATACAGGCCCATCAGCCCATATATGGTGCTGGGAACCACCATCAGCACATGGACCAGATTGGCACGCTCGCGCAGCAGATTGCTCCATGCCACCACGGCGAACAGTGCGCTGATGGCCCAGGGCGCGCCAACCCCTATCCAGGCCCAGTCCTGGTAGCGGCCCAGCGGTATGCTGGGCAGGCACAGCAGCGGGATGATTCCCAGGGCGAGCAAGGCCCGATCCATGCGCCGCCAGCGTGTGTCGCGTGTCAGCAGCTCGCGCATCTGCCAGGCCAGGGCGGCGGGCAGCATCAAGGTACCCAGGCTGACGCACAGATGGCCCCAGTGCGCGAGATGGTCGGGCAGCCAGATCTGCAGGTACCCCCGGTCGCTGGCGCCGTGGATCAGCACGGCCATGGCGGCCACGGCCATGGCGGCCAGATTGCGCAGGCGCAGGGCCAGGGCTGCGCCGATGATCAGCAGGGCCAGCATGAGGTTGATGCCCTGGTGGATGCCCGATGCCCATTCCACGGCCGAGAACTGCGTCATCAGGCCGCTGCTGCGCCAGAGCGTGGCGTCCAGCTGCATGGGGCTGGAGGTCTGCACGCGCAGGATGAAGGGCTGGCCCGAGTACAGCGGAAACACCAGCTGCCGAACATGCACGCGCGGTTCGTCGGTGGCCGTATCACCGCTGCTGCGCATGCGCCATGCGCCGTCCACGTGCTGGTAGAGCGCAACGCGGTCCAGATAACTGGGCAGGATTTCCAGCCACAGCGGATCGTGCTCGGGGTCTGCCTTGCCGGCGGCGATGTGAGGCGCCTGCACCTTGAGCCAATACACATCGCGCGTATAGCCCTTGTTCAGCGGTGTATCGAGCAGGGTGAAGGCCGTATCGGGCAGGGCTGCCACCTGATCGATGGTGAAGCTGCCCTGGGCATCGACGAGCGCCAGCATGGGCAGGTCCGTGCCCAGCTGCAGGCGCTTTGCCGGCAGGGACTGCCAGGCCGGGCTGAGAATGAAGCAGACCACCAGCACCAGCGAAAACACCAGCCAGCCCGGCAGCGCCAGCCGGTTCAGGATACGCAGCAGGTTCAGGATACGCATGGCGAGGCGGGCTGTGTTGCAGCTGTGGCAAGGCCGCTGTCTTCGGGAATGCTGCTGGGCAGCGTCAGCGTGAAGCAGGTTCCGCCGCCCGCAGCTGGCGTGACCTGCACATCGCCGCCATGCATCTGGGCCACGCGCCGGGCCACCCACAGCCCCAGGCCGAAGCCTCGGGTCTGGTCCGAACGCTCTCCGCGCTCGTGCAGCTCGAAGATGCGCTGCGCCAACTCGGGCGCCAGGCCAGGGCCCTCGTCGCTGACGGTGAGTTCCAGCCTGCCCTGTGCGTCCAGGCGGGCGCATACGGCGATTTCTCCGGCCTGGGCGTATTTCACGGCGTTGTCCACGAGGTTGGACAAGGCGATCCGTACCAGGGTGGGATCGCACTCCCAGGAGGCGGGGACGCCCGCAGTCTCCAGCTTCAGATGGTGTCGGCGCGACCAGTGCACGAGCTGCACGGCATCGTCGATCAGGTCCATCACGGGCACCCGGTCGAGCTGCAGCCGGAATGCAGGCGCGTCCAGTCGGTCGCTGACCAGGCAGTTGTCCACCAGGGCCGTGAGGCGCCTGCAGGCGCGGCGGATCTGGGCTGCGCGTTCCAGCTGGGAATCGATATCGGTGGACGGAAAAGTCAGTTGCTCGGTGGCCGCGCTGTCCACTACGGCCAGCGGCGTGCGGAATTCATGGTTGACCATGTTGAAGAACTGGCGCTGCTCCAGCCGCAGCGTGCGTTCGCCATGCAAGGCGGCCTGCAGCGCATTTTGCGCATGCAGCAGCTCCGCCGTGCGCATGCGCACCCGTCCTTCCAGCGCATGTTCCGACCGGGCCAGCGACTCCACCAGCTGCGCCTGCCTGCCCATGGAGTTCTGGAATTTCTCGACCAGGCTGGCGCCCACGGCAATGATGATGAGGATGTACAGCAGCAGCGATTCCAGCTGCCAGTACATGCCTGCCTCGATGTCGGAAGACACCAGTCCCGTATAGGCCGCAGCCACGTGGATGCCCATGACCGTGTGCAGCGTGTAGGGAATCAGCACCAGCAGGTTGACGATGCTGGGACCCTGGCGGAACAGGTTCTGCCAGGCCACCAGCGCACTCAGCAGACTGGCCATCCAGGGCACGCTGACCCCCAGCCAGGCCCATTGCGTGTAGTGCCCCGTCGGTATGCTGAGTACGGCCAGCAGCGGTGCCACGGTCAGCAGCACCAGCATGCGATCGATGCGGCGCCAGGCCGTGCCGCGCGTCAAGGTCTCGCGTGCCTGCCAGGCAAAGGCGGCAGGCAGCAGGAAGACGCCCACGCTCACCCAGACATCCGCATGCGGCGCCCAGGGCTCGGGCAGCCACAGCTGGGCATAGCCGCGCACATTGGCGTTGTGGGTCAGCACCACGAAGGCCAGCAAGGTCATGGCCATCAGGCTGCGCATGCGCAGGGCCAGGGCCGCGCCCGCGATCAGCAGGGTCAGCACCAGATTCACACCCTGATGCACACCCGATGCCCACTCGACGCTGGACAACCAGGCCATCAGCCCCGTGCTGCGCCAGACCGTGGCGTACAGCTGCATGGCGCTGCTGGTCTCGATGCGCAGTACAAAGGGCTGGCCAGCGCGCAGTGGAAACACCAGCTGGCGCACATGGATGCGCTGAGCCATGGGCACGGTGTCACCGCTTTCCCTCGCCTGCCACAGGCCGTGTGCCTGCTGGTAGAGCGTGACCCTGTCCAGATAGGTGGGCGTGATCTCCAGCCACAGCGCATCGTTGTCGGCCAGCCCGCTTGTGGGCGCAAGGGCAGGCGCGGCAACCCTCACCCAGTAAGCATGGCGGGTATAGCCCTCGTTCAGAGGCGTGCGCCGGGTTTCGAAGGCATCATCGGGCAGGGCCGCGACCTGTTCAATGGTCATGCTGCGGCCCGCATCGGCAAGCACCTGCATGGGCAGGTCCTTGCCAAGACGCAGTCCCTTGTCAGGGGGAGGCATGGACGCCGGGCTCAGCACGAAAAATGCAAGCAACCCGAGCGAGACCATGATCCATGCAATAAATGTAAATTTTTGTGTGTTTCTCTGAACTGTGAGCATTCGAGAGTGTTCGTGCATGGCGGCGGACGTTCGCCCCAATGAAAATCCGCGCACCAATAGGCAAACATCATGCAGCAGACACTAGAGCCATCGATCGAGTTCACCGTCGCCGTCGTAGAGGACGACGAGGATATTCGTATCAATGTGTGTCGATTTTTAACAAAGTCTGGCTTGCATGCCTGGGGCACGGATTCTGCAGAAGACTTCTACATAAAGCTACTGCGCGAGAAGGCAGATCTGGTCGTCGTCGACCTGGGCCTGCCCGGCGAGGACGGCCTGAGCCTGGTCAAGCGCCTGGCCGAGCAGGAGATTCCCGTCGTGGTGCTCACGGCGCGCGGCGATCTGGACAGCCGCATTGCCGGCCTCAATGCCGGCGCCCTGCAGTACTTCGTCAAGCCCACCGACATGAACGAGCTGGTGGCCGGCATCCGCTCCCAGCTGCGCCGCAACACGGGCCAGCCGGCCCGGGCGGCGGCACCTTTCCTGACCTGGCGCCTTGACCCCCTTTCGGCCTGCATGGTCGCGCCCAACCACCAGATCATTGCCCTGACCAGTCGCGAGCTGGAGTTGCTCGGCTGCCTGATGGCAACCCCCGGAACCATGGTGGCCAAGCAGACCTTGATCGAGACCATGGGATACGCCGATGTGGATGACGGCTTCCACCGCATCGAATCGCAGCTGACGCGGCTGCGCCGCAAGACCCTGGATATCTCCGGGCTGGCCCTGCCGGTGAGGGCAGTGTTCGGCCGAGGGCTGGTGTTCGTGCCTTAAGCACCCGCCACTTTTCTTTCCCTTTTCCCCACCTTTTGAACGCGGCTTTCAGAGCCCGCGCAGGGGATTCGTTCGCTCTTTTTTTGAGCGCGGGAAAGCTGCGGGGCTGTCGCCAGTGGCGCTACAGAGTTTTTTCAACGGTGCGAAAGCATCAAAAAAGAGAGGAGCGGTATGACAAGACAGACTATCCGTGCCGAGCGGAGTGCTTTCAAACAGAAGGCCGGAACCCAAACAAGGCGCCTGGCACTGGGAGCTGCGCTGCTTGCAAGCACCGTGGCCCAGGCATCGTTCATCAATGGCGATTTCGAGACGGGAAATCTGAATGGCTGGACGGAAGAGGCCTGGACCAACAATGGCACGGCGGCCACCTTGACGTCCAACCCCGTCAAACTGGCTGACCTGCAGCGTGCGGCTCCGGCGGGAAAGCTGCCGTTGAACTCGGTCGTCACAGCGCCCGAGGCGACGGTCAAGGATCGCCTGTGGGTTTCGGGCAGCTCCGATCTGTTGCTGCCCATGCGCGGCAGCAACACGGCCCGCATCAATCTGACCGAGACGCATATCCCTCGCAATGTGTCGCCAGAGCCCTCGTTTACCCAGCAGCCGAAGACAGCCAGTGCCATTTCGCAGGAAGTGACGCTGACGGCCGACGACATCGACAAGGACGGAAAGATCCATATCCGTTTCATCGCTGCGCCGGTGCTGGATGATCCAGGCAGCGGTCACACGCCTGCTCAGCGTCCGTACTATGCCATTGCATTGGTCAAGACTTTCGATGCACAAACTGCTTCGGTGGTGGATAAGGAACTTTTCTTTAAATATCACTATGCGGGTCAACCGGGTGTGGCTTGGAAATCGTTCCAGGATGCGAATGGGCACTCGGAGTTGTTCACCGACCCTCAGGCCTATGACGTGGCGCCTGGCAATGAAGTGCTGCGTGTAGGCGATAAGGTTCGACTGGAAGCGATTGCCGCTGGCTGCAGCCAGAGCGGACACTCGGGCCACCTGTACGTGGACAACTTCACCACCGCCCTGCCCAAGGGGGTATGGATCACGGCGTCGGGACCGGTGAGTGCCCCCAAGAACGATGGCACTGAGATCACCTACACGTACAGCTACACCAACAATGCCAGTACGCCGGTGACCAATGTCGAGGTGACGCCGGCCATGCCGCAAGACAGCACGGGCGTTTCCACCAGCTTTGTCTCTTTGGTCGATGCGAAAAACTATTGCACCGCACCTGTGGGTGGCGTGGGCTCCACGGGCCCTGCAAAGTGCAGCATCCCCAGCCTGGCACCAGGTGAGACCCTGACGTTCAAGATGACGGTCAAGGTTCCGCTGGGCACGCCGGGCGACCAGATCAACAACGGCAACTACACCATTGGTGGCGATGGCGTGGCCACACTCATGGGAGCCATGGTGCAGACCAACCTGCTGGACACTGCGTCCTCCAGCGACATGACCACAAACCCGAGCGGACTGCCGCCCAAGGGCACGGTGGGCGTGCCTTATCCGCCGACAGCTTCGTTCTCCTGCACCAACCAGGGTGCTGCAACTGCGAACAATGCGATCTGCGGCGTGACCGGCCTGCCCCCGGGAGTTACCGTGGGTCAGTGCAAGGTGAATGGTGTGGACTGGGCCCAGGGCGATGCCGTCGCTGCAGGCGAGACGGTGGTCTGCCCGGTCTCCGGCACGCCGACGGCTCCAGGCACTTCCAACGTACAGGTCACGACGGATGCGGACAACGACGTGACTCCTGCCAACAACCAGGTGGCGGCGTCTCCTGTGGTGATTGCGTCCCCTGCGGGCCCGGCCTCCATCCCCACGCTCTCCGAATGGGGCCTGATCCTGATGTCCGGCCTGATGGGCATCGTGGGCTGGGGCATGGCGCGCCGCCGCCGCGCCAACCCGCTGTGACCGGCAGTCGGTCGTGACACAGGGCGCCCTTCGGGGCGCCTTTTTTTCATCTGGGCGCGGCCGCAGCCAATTGACTTGCTCAATGTGTGATCGAATAAGGGTTTGTACCTAGCGATATCCCCATGATCGTCCGTGATCGCCCCGCCGGCCTCAGGCTGTTTCTGATTTTGCGGGGCTCGGTGCTCCAGCGTATCCAGGTCACGCTGCTCGTGAACATCGTGTTCGCCGCCATCATCACTCTGGTGCATGGCAACCTGTTCGACGTGAAGATCACGGTGACGCCCATCCCTTTCACGCTGATCGGCCTGCCGCTGGCCATCTTCCTGGGCTTTCGCAACAACACCGCCTATGACCGCTACTGGGAAGGCCGCAAGCTCTGGGGCGAGATGGTGATCTGCGCGCGCACGCTGGCGCGCCAGTGCCAGAGCCTGATCGTCATCGACGGCGATCCGGACCCGGCCCGGCGCAGCAGCGATGTGCGCGTGCGCATGGTGCACCGGGCGATCGCCTTTGCGCATCTGCTGCGGGCGCAGTTGCGCGGGCTGCACGAGGATGTGGCGGCAGGCCGCTGGCTGGTGGACAAGGAATGGCGCCAGCTCCAGGGCCTGCCGCTGGAGCAGCGCTGCGACGCACTGATGATGTCCATGGGCCGCGATCTGGCGCAGTGCGTGCGCCGTGGCGAGATGGACCCCTGCCTGGCCGCGTCCATGGACAAGACCTTCACGCGCATGACGGCGGCAGCCGCCTCGTGCGAGCGCATTCGCAACACGCCCATGCCGTTCTCCTATGCGCTGCTGCTGCACCGCACGGCCTATATGTACTGCTTTCTGCTGCCGTTCGGCCTGGTGGACACGACCGGGTTCATGACGCCCTTTGTCGTGGCCATCGTGGCCTACACCTTCTATGGGCTCGACGCCCTGGGCGATGAACTCGAAGAGCCCTTTGGCCTGGAGAGCAACGACCTGCCGCTGGACACCATCTGCCGCTCCATCGAGATCAGCCTGGGCTGCACGCTGGGCGAGACGGATCTGCCGGCACCGCTCAGGCCGCAGGGCTACCGGCTGACCTGAGGCGGCGGGCAGACATGGGCAAAGGCCCATGAAAAAGCCCCGCAGTTTTCTGCGGGGCCTGGTGTGGTGCGGTGCGGCGCGGTGAGGTCAGGCCTCAGGCAAACACGCCGGCCGTGTCCTGCATCTTCGCGGAGACGATGCCCAGGTGATGCAGGGTGTCACCGCCCGTCATCTCCATCTGCGTCAGGCGCTTGAAGTAGTGGCTGCCCGCGTACTCGTCGGTCACACCGATGCCGCCGTGCAGCTGCACCGACTGCTGGCCGACAAAACGCAGCGACTGGCCCAGCTGGACCTTGGCGCGCGCGATGGCCACGTGGCGCTCGGCATCGGCTGCGCTCATCTTGAGGCTGGCGTAATAGCTCATGGAGCGGGCCAGCTCCAGCTGCATCTTCATGTCGGCCACGCGGTGGCGCAGGGCCTGGAAGCTGGCGATCACCGTGTTGAACTGCTTGCGCTGGTTCATGTACTCGGTGGTGAGCTTCAGCGTCTGCTCCATGGCGCCCACGCCTTCGGCGCACAGCGCGGCGTTGGCGGCGTCCTGGGCCAGCGTGAGGGCGGCCAGGCCATCGGCCGTCACCAGCGTGGCGGGGGCTGCCTGGCAGCGCAGCTCGGCCGCGCGGCTGCCGTCCTGGGTGCGGTAGCCCTGGGTGCTGACGCCGCTGGCGCCGCGCTCCACCAGGAAGAGGGCGATCTTGCCGTCCAGCTGGGCCGGCACCAGAAAGGCGTCGGCCGCGTCGCCTGCGGGCACCACGCTCTTGGTGGCGTCCACCGTGTAGCCGCTGCCGCTCTTGCTGGCCTTGGCGGCACAGACATCGAGGCGGTAGCGGGCCTGGCGCTCCTGGTGTGCCAGCACGACCAGGGCCTCGCCGCTGGCCACGCGCGGCAGCCACTGGCCTGCCACGGAGGCGTCGGCGTGCTTGCCGAGCACGCCGGCTGCCACAAAGGCCTGCGCCAGCGGCTCCATCACCAGGCCACGGCCCAATTCCTCCATCACCACCATCACGTCGGTGGCGCCCAGGCCCAGGCCGCCGTGCTCCTCGGGCACGGTCAAGGCCGTCAGGCCCAGTTCGGCCAGCTCGCCCCAGACCTCGCGCGAAAAACCGCCCGCCTCGACGATGGAGCGGCGGCGCTCGAAGGTATAGCCCTTGTCCACCCAGCGGCGCACGGCGTCGCGCAGTTGCTGCTGGTCATCCGAAAAATCAAAGTCCATTTTCTGTCTCCCGAAGCTGATCGAAGCGCGTCCGGCGCACTTCCGGGTTCAGCGAAACTCCAGCCAAAATCAGCCCAGCACCGTCTGCGCGACGATGTTTCTTTGCACCTCGTTGGAGCCGCCGTAGATCGTCGTCTTGCGCATGTTGAAGTACGTCGATGCCAGCGGCGCGTTGTCCACCACGCCGCCGGGGAAGTCGCCCTGCCAGCCGGCTTCCATGGCCTCTTCGATGAAGGGCAGGCTGAAGGGGCCGGCAGCCTGCATCATCAACTCGGAGTAGCGCTGCTGAATCTCGCTGCCCTTGATCTTGAGCAGGCCGGCGATGTCCAGAGGGTTCTTGCCCGATTTCTCGGCCGACAGCACGCGCAGCACCAGCATTTCCAGCGCCACCACATCGACTTCGAGCTTGGCGATCTCGTCGCGGAAACGCTGGTCCTCGTAGACGCCTTCGGCCTTGGCGATGCGCTTGAGGCGCTCCAGCTCGCGCTTGGCGCGGTTCACGTCGGCGATGTTGGTGCGCTCATGGCTCAACAGGTGCTTGGCGTAGGTCCAGCCCTTGTTCTCCTCGCCGATCAGGTTCTCGGCCGGCACCTCGACGTTGTCGAAGAAGACCTCGTTGACCTCGCACTCGCCATCGAGCAGCTTGATGGGGCGCACGGTCACGCCGGGGCTCTTCATGTCCACCAGCAGGAAGCTGATGCCGGTCTGGGGCTTGCCCTCGTTGCTGGTGCGCACCAGGCAGAAGATCCACTCGCCGTACTGGCCCAGCGTGGTCCAGGTCTTCTGGCCGTTGACGATGTACTTGTCGCCCACGCGCTCGGCACGGGTCTTGAGGCTGGCCAGATCCGATCCCGAGCCCGGCTCCGAGTAGCCCTGGCTCCACCAGACCTCGCCGCTGGCAATGCCGGGCAGAAAGCGCTGCTGCTGCTCGGGCGAGCCGTAGGCCATGATCACGGGCGCCACCATCACGGGGCCGAAGGGAATGATGCGCGGGGCGCAGGCCAGGGCGCATTCCTCCTCGAACAGATGCTTTTGCACGGCACTCCAGCCGGGGCCGCCGAACTGCTTGGGCCAGCCGTAGCCCAGCCAGCCTTTCTTGCCAAGAATCTTGGCCCAGTTCTGCAGGTCGTCGCGCGTCAGGCGCAGCGAATGGCGCACCTTGTGCGCGATGTCCTGTGGCAGGTTGGCCCGCACCCAGGCGCGGACTTCCTCGCGAAAGGACTGTTCTTCAGGGGTAAATGCCAGGTCCATGGACTGTGTCTCCTTCAATCCCGGCTTTTGTAGCACGCACGTTCTTTTTTGGACTGTCCAGGGCGTGACAACCTATGGCAATCCCTGATGCAACAAGCCCCGGGCGGCGGGACCATCCGGGGCTTGTCGCTGGGGCCGCCTGAGCGCAGGCGATCAGCTGGATTGGCCGGGCTCCTCCAGCCCCAACTGTGCATAGACATGCGCAAGACGTGCCTGCAATTGCTGTACCTGGGCTTCGAGATCGACCACGCGCTGGGCCAGGGCATCGCCGCGTGCGCCTGCTGCAGCGGGGGGCTGGGCCATGGCGTTCACGTCCACGGGGCCGCACAGCAGATGGGCCCAGCGCTGCTCGCGTGCGCCAGGCGCGCGTGGCAGCAGCACGACCAGCGGACCGCCTTTTTCCTCGCTGCGTTCGCGCAGCTCTTCCAGGAAGGCTTCGACGGATGAGATGTCGGCGAAGCGGTGCCAGCGCTCGGAGTTGATGCGCAGCTCGCCCGCCGTCTGCGGGCCGCGCAGCATCAGCAGGGACAGCAGCACGGCGCTCTGGTCGGGCACCCCCACGCCGCGCGGGAAGTTGTGCTCCCAGCGCGTGGCGCGCGCGCTGCTGATCTGTACGGACATGGTGCGCAGGCGCAGGCTGTCCAGCGCTTCCTGGGCCTCGCCTTCGCTGACTTCCATCACCGGATCACGGCTGCTTTTCTGGTTGCAGCCCGTGACCAGCGCGTTGAGCGTGAGCGGGTAGCTGTCGGGCACGGTGCGCGCCTTCTCCATCAGGGTGGCCAGCACGCGGGCTTCGACAGCGGTCAGGGGGGTGGAGCGGGGATCGAATGGCATGGGGGTCTGAACGGAAGAGGTGACAAGGCCCGGCAGGGCCATGGGCCTTGCCGGGGCTGGCGCAGGCCGCGCGGCCTGCGGTGCGACAATCGCCGCCCATGAAAAATATCGTGATCCTGATCTCGGGCGGCGGCTCGAACATGGCTGCCATTGTGCGTGCTTCGCAGCAACAGGACTGGGCGCGGCGTTACGGCGCCCGCGTGGCCGCCGTGGTCAGCAACAAGGCCGAGGCCTCGGGCCTTGTTTTCGCGCGCGAGCAAGGCATTGCCACCGAGGTGCTGGACCACCGCCCGTTCCCCAGCCGCGAGGCCTTCGATGCCGAGCTGGCCCAGGTGATCGACCGCCACGCGCCTTCGCTGATCGTGCTGGCCGGCTTCATGCGTATCCTCACGCCGGGCTTCGTGGCGCATTACGAGGGGCGCATGATCAACATCCACCCCTCGCTGTTGCCCGCCTTCACGGGTCTGCACACGCACCAGCGGGCCATCGATGCAGGCTGCCGCTTTGCGGGCTGCACCGTGCACCGCGTTACGGCCGAGCTGGATGTGGGCCCCATCCTGGAGCAGGCCGTGGTGCCCGTGCTGCCCGGCGACACGGCCCAGGCGCTGGCCGCTCGCGTGCTGGTGCAGGAGCACCTCATCTACCCGCGCGCCGTGGCGCAGTTGATGCGGGGCTAGGGTCTGCTCACAGGCCTTCGCTCTGAAAGGCCTGCTGCTCCACTTCGGGGCAGCGTGCAAAGCGGGGCTGCTCCACGCCGTCGATGACCACGGTTTCATTGAACATGGCGGCAGGCCGCACCCACAGGCCGCGCTCGCCGTAGAGCGCGCGATACAGCGTCATGGACTCGCGCGTCTCGCTGTGGCGCACGGTGGCAAGCACTTCGTAGGGGGCGCCCTTGTAGTGGCGGTACAGGCCCGGGGGAGTGGGGATCAGGGGTGGCAGGTCGTCGTCGGTCATGGGGCGCCATGGTAGCTGCGCCGGCCCGGCGTTGCTTCGGGTTCCGACCTGTGGCCCTCTCGGATTTGCAAGGCAGTGGGACAATCGCGCCCATGCATCCCAAACAGCTTCTCGACGCCTGCGCCGAACTGGTCAAGCGCACCCTGACTTTCGAACACCCGGCCGACGCCGTGGTGTCACGCTTTTTCCGTGAAAACCGCAACCTGGGCCCGCGCGAGCGTGCCGCGTTGGCCGAAACCGCCTACACCGTGCTGCGCAAGAAGCTGCTTTTTGAGAGCCTGGCGCGTTCTGGCAGCGGCTCGCGTGAGCGCAGGCTGGCCATCCTGGGTTTTACCCATAGCCAGGAAGCCCTGGCCCGCGTGGCCGGCAAGTCCGAGCAGGGCGTCAAGGAGGCGCTCGGCTTTGCGCGCGCAGCGCTGTCCCCCCAGGAACTGCAATGGCTGGACGCCTGCGATGCCGTGCGCCCCGATGAGCTGATGGAGCCGCACCGCCACAACCTGCCCGAGTGGCTGGTCGCGCCGCTCAAGCAGCAACTGGGCGAAGATTTCTGGGCCTTTGCCCAGAGCATGGAGCAGGCCGCACCGCTGGATCTGCGCGTCAATGCGCTGAACGCCAAGCGCGCCGATGTGCAAAAGGAACTGGCCGATGCCGGCATCGCCGCCGAAGCCACGCCGTACTCGCCCTGGGGCCTGCGCGTGCAGGGCAAGCCCGCGCTGGCCCGGCTGGATGCCTTCACGCGCGGCGCCATCGAGGTGCAGGATGAAGGCTCTCAGCTGCTGGCGCTGATGCTGGACGCCAAGCGCGGCGAAATGGTGGTCGATTTCTGCGCCGGCGCAGGCGGCAAGACCCTGGCCATTGGCGCTTCGATGCGCAGCACGGGGCGCCTGTACGCCTTCGATGTGTCCGGCCACCGGCTCGAAGCCCTGAAGCCGCGCCTGGCGCGCTCGGGCCTGTCGAACGTGCACCCCGCGGCCATCGCCCATGAGCGCGACGACCGCGTCAAGCGCCTGGCCGGCAAGATCGACCGCGTACTGGTCGATGCGCCCTGCTCGGGCCTGGGCACGCTGCGCCGCAATCCCGACCTCAAGTGGCGCCAGTCGGCCAAGGCCATCGAGGAGCTCACGCAAAAGCAGGCGGCCATCCTGGCCAGTGCAGCGCGCCTGGTCAAGCCGGGTGGGCGCCTGGTCTATGCCACCTGTTCGATCCTGCCGCAGGAAAACGAGGCCATCGCCGAGGCCTTTGCAGCGGAGCACTCTGACTTCGTGGCCATGGATGCGGGCGAACTGCTGGCCCAGCTCAAGGTGGAGCAGGGCGATGCGCTGTGCAGCGGCGGCGAGACCGGCACGCAGTACCTGCGCCTGTGGCCGCAGCGCCATGAGACGGACGGATTTTTCGCCGCCGTTTGGACCCGGAAGCCGTAACTTGCAGACGCAATAAGCTGTAAATCGCAGGAGATTGCCGAATGCCTTTGTAGGCGCATCGCCTAAAATTGAGGCATCGGTGCCACTGGGCGCCGCCTTGCCAAAGGCTTCGGTTATGTCGCTGGATTTCGGATCGGTTTGGAACCTCGCCGTGGATTGGATGGCCCATGGCCTGTGGCAGCTGTCGTGGTGGCAGCTGCTGCTGTACGCCCTGGTTACCACCCACATCACCATTGCGGGCGTCACCATCTTCCTGCACCGCTGCCAGGCCCACCGCTCGCTGGACCTGGGGCCGGTTCCTTCGCACTTCTTCCGTTTCTGGCTGTGGCTGGGCACGGGCATGGTCACCAGGGAGTGGGTGGCCATCCACCGCAAGCACCACGCCAAGTGCGAAACCGAGGACGACCCCCACAGCCCGCAGACACGCGGCCTGGACACCGTGATGCGCCAGGGTGCGGAGCTGTACCGCGAAGAGGCGGCGAACGCCGAGACACTCAGGAAGTTCGGCCACGGCACGCCCGACGACTGGATCGAGCGTCATCTCTACAGCCGGCATTCGATCTGGGGCCCTTCGCTGATGCTGATCATCGACGTGCTGCTGTTCGGCGCCATCGGACTGACGATCTGGGCCGTGCAGATGGCCTGGATTCCGTTCTGGGCTGCCGGCGTGGTCAACGGCCTGGGCCATTTCTGGGGCTACCGCAACTTCGAGGCCCAGGATGCCAGCACCAACCTCGTGCCCTGGGGCCTGATCATTGGCGGCGAGGAACTGCACAACAACCACCATACCTACCCGACCTCGGCCAAGTTCTCAGTCAAGCGGTATGAGTTCGACGTGGGCTGGGTCTACATCAGCGCCATGCAGAAGCTGGGCTGGGCCAAGGTCAAGAAGACGGCGCCGCGGCTGGTCATGGGCGCCGTCAAGCCCGTGGCCGACGAAAAGACGCTGGAGGCCGTGATCGCCAACCGCTACGAGGTCATGGCCCGCTATGCGCGCGGCGTGCGCGCCGCCGTGCAGATCGAGCTCGATGCGCTCAAGCAGCGCAAGGCCCGGCAGGCCGACCTGTCCCTGCTCAAGACGGCGCGCCGCTGGCTGCACCGCGATGCCGACAAGGTGCCCGCCCAGGCGCAGGGGCAACTGGCCCAGGCGCGCGCAGCCCACCCCGTGCTCGACCAGATGCTGGTCATGCGCGAGGAGCTGCGCCAGCTGTGGCTGAACACCTCGCTGTCGCGCGAGCAACTGACGGCCCATCTGCAGGCCTGGTGCCATCGCGCCGAGGCCAGCGGCATTGCCGCGCTCAAGGAGTTTTCCGTCAAGCTGCGCGCTGCCCACGCCTGAGGCCGCGAAGCCAGCCGGCAACCGACCATGCCCGGGGCCGCATCCCCTCTTCGGAGGCGATGCGGCTTTTTGCTGTGGGGCTCTGCCGCAGTTCCAGGCTTGTCATGGCCTGGGACAAGGAGCGGACCCGTATCTGCAGATCGGCGCCCGCACGCCAGCCCTGGCCCGGCTGCAGCCTGAGGGCCGGCGCGGGCACCCCATCCGCCCAGGCCTGTTGCGGGGCGGTGATTTCCAGCGGGCCGTGGCGGCAGAACAGTTCACTGCCCTCCAGCACATGCAGGTGAAGATCGTTGCCGGGGGCAAGATGGCGCAGTTCGAAAGAGCGGGTGTCGGCGTTGTGCATGGTCTGTGTCCTGTGATTCCAGGCCCTCAAGCGTAGGCAGGCGGCCTTCATCGGCACAGGCACAGCCCGCGGCTTGTTGCATCGCAGCAGTGCAGATGGCGGTGGATCTGTTCTGCTTTGTGGTCGATGGATCTGTATCTGTTGCGTAACAGCGCCTTGCGGCAAGATCGCGGGCAAGTCCTCTCGTCCCCGATTCGTTCTCGACCTGTTCCATGACCCTTGCTAGCGCCTCTCCGACCCTGTACCGCCGCCTGGCGGCCGACTACAGCCTGGCCATGGAACTGGGCACGCTCAAGGCGGGCGAGCGCATGCCTTCCGTGCGCGAGCTGATGCGCCGCCATGAGGTCAGCCTGTCCACGGCGCTGCAGACGCTGCGGCATCTGGAGGACCTGGGTCAGCTCGAAGCCCGCCCGCGCGTGGGCTACTTCGTGCGCGATGCCCGGCCTGCAGGCCTGGCCCCGGCCAGCGAGCCCGACCTGAGTCAGCCGGTGCAACCGCTGCCGCAGCCGCACTTCGCAGGCATCAATGAACACATTTCCCTGATGCTGGAGCGCGGCCGCCAGGCCGACGTGCGTGTGGACCTGGGCGGTGCCACGCCGCCGCCCGAACTGTTCGATCGCGGCTACCTGAACCAGACCGCCGCCCGGCTGCTGCGCGAGCAGCCCGACCTGTTGGTGCTGGGGCGCTCCATGATGGGCAGCCACCCTGATTTCCAGCGCGCCATGGCGCGGCGCGCGCTGGCGGCGGGCATCCATGTCGCACCGGCCGATGTGCTGGCGACCACGGGCAATTCCGAGGCCGTGAGCCTGGCGCTGGCCGCCGTGGCCTCGCCCGGCGACGTGGTGGCGGTGGAGTCGCCGACCTACTACGGCCTGCTGCAGGTGGTGGAGTCCTTGCAGATGCAGGCGCTGGAGATTCCCTGCAGCCCGCGCACCGGCCTGTCCATCGAGGCGCTGGAGCTGGCCCTGCAGACCCAGCCGCGCCTGAAGGCCGTGGTGGTCGTGCCCGAGCTGCAGATGCCGCTGGGTACGCGCATTCCCGATGAGCACAAGGCCAGGCTGGTCGATCTGTGCGGCGCCCACGGCGTGGCATTGATCGAGGACGACTCCTATGGACTGTTCGTGGAAAGCAGCCAGCCCGTGCGCCCCATCAAGGCCTGGGATCGCCTGCCGGGCCATGTCATCTATTGCGAGGCCTTCAACAAGAGCATGGCGCCGGGCCTGCGCCAGGGCTGGATGAACGCTGGCCAGTGGCATGGCCGGGTGCAGATGCTCAAGTTCGCGCGCAGCCGGGGCACCCAGACCCTGGCCCAGTTGCTGGCGGCCGCCTGCGTGGGCTCGCCCGCGCATCTGCGCAATCTGCAGCGCCTCAAGCAGCAGTTGCGGCGCCAGCGTGAAGGCATGGCGCAGCTGGTGGCGCGGTTTTTCCCGCTGGGCACGCGGCTGAGCCTGCCGCCCGGCGGGCTCAGCCTGTGGCTGGAGTTTCCGGCTGGCGTGTCCACGTCCGCGCTGTTCACGCAGGCGCTGGCGCGCGGCATCCGCACGGCGCCGGGCAGCATGTTCTCGAACTCGGGGCGCTACGAGCACTGCATGCGCCTGGGCTGCACCCTGCCGGTGGATGCCGTGATCGAGCAGGCCTGCCGCGATCTCGGCGCCATGGCCTGTGCGCAGCTGGGTCAGCCGGTGCGCAGTGGGTGACAGGCGAAAAACAGACGCAAAGCGGGCACAAAGCGGACGCAAAAAAACCGCCGGGCTTGCGCCGGGCGGTTTTTTGTCGGTACCGGGAACAGGCTGAATTACTTCAGCTTGATTTCCTTGTACGTGACGTGCTTGCGAGCCTTGGGATCAAACTTCATGATCGCCATCTTCTCGGGCATTGTCTTCTTGTTCTTGGTCGTGGTGTAGAAGTGGCCGGTTCCTGCAGTGGATTCCAGCTTGATCTTTTCGCGTCCGCCTTTAGCAGCCATGGTGTTTCTCCTTGAGGGATTTAGGCTTGGCCACGGGCACGCAGGTCTGCGAGCACGGAGTCGATACCGTTCTTGTCGATCAGGCGCAGAGCAGCGCTGGAAACGCGCAGGCGCACCCAACGGTTTTCGCTCTCAACCCAGAAACGGCGGTATTGCAGGTTGGGCAGGAAACGACGCTTGGTCTTGTTGTTGGCGTGGGAAACGTTGTTTCCCACCATGGGCTTCTTGCCCGTTACTTCACATACGCGTGCCATCAGGACACTCCGATAGTTGTACAGCCGCCGACGCTGATGCCCTGCATTTGCTGCATGGCTTGCCGGCAACCTCACCTCGCCATAAAGGGTGGCGGTAACCCCATGCTGAAAGTGTCCTGGCCATGCAAGCAAGGCGCGCTTCAAATTCAGCAAAGCCACGGATTATAGCGTCTCCATGAGAAAAGCCCCTGGGCCAGCCAAACACGGCTGCAGCCAGGGGCTTTTGCCGCCCTGCGGGAGAGCAGGGCGGGCAGGGTGGCGTCCTGCTTATTCCTGTTCGAGGAAGCGCTGGGCGTCCAGCGCGGCCATGCAGCCCGTGCCGGCGCTGGTGATGGCCTGGCGGTAGACATGGTCCTGCACGTCGCCGGCCGCGAACACGCCGGGCACGCTGGTCTGCGTGGCAAAGCCCTTGAGGCCGCCCTGGGTGATGATGTAGCCGGTCTCGTCCATCTCCAGGTGGCCCTTGAAGATCTCGGTGTTGGGCGCATGGCCGATGGCGATGAAGCAGCCCTGCAGCTGGATGTCCTCGGCATGGCCGTCCTGGGTGCTCTTGATGCGGATGCCGGTCACGCCGGACTGGTCGCCCAGCACCTCTTCGAGCACGAAGTGGGTCTTGAGCTCGATCTTGCCGGCCCGGACCTTGTCCATGAGCTTGTCCACGAGGATGGGCTCGGCCTTGAACTTGTCGCGGCGGTGCACCAGGGTGACCTTGCTGGCGATGTTGGACAGGTACAGGGCTTCCTCGACGGCCGTGTTGCCGCCGCCGACCACGCACACGGGTTGCTCACGGTAGAAGAAACCGTCGCAGGTGGCGCAGCCGGAGACGCCGCGGCCCATGAAGGCCTCTTCGGAGGGCAGGCCCAGGTACTTGGCCGAGGCGCCGGTGGCGATGATCAGGCTGTCGCAGGTATAGGTGCCGGAGTCGCCGGTCAGCGTGAAGGGGCGCTTGGAGAAATCGACGCTGTGGATGTGGTCGAACACCACCTGGGTCTTGAAGCGCTCTGCGTGCTCCAGAAAACGCTGCATCAGCTCGGGGCCCTGCACGCCGTTCACGTCTGCAGGCCAGTTGTCCACCTCGGTCGTCGTCATCAGCTGGCCGCCCTGGGCCATGCCGGTCACCAGCAACGGGTTGAGGTTGGCGCGCGCGGCATAGATGGCGGCCGTGTAGCCGGCAGGGCCGGAGCCGAGGATCAGGACTTTGGCGTGTTGGGTAGAAGACATGGATGCAGTTCTTGAAAAAGGCGCACGCCGGCAGTCGGCGTGCAGAAAAAAAGATACATCGGGAACAGCAGTGGAGTATCGCTCCGCAGTCAGGTTCCCGTTGCCATATGGATCAATGGCCCGGATTGTCAAAAATGATCGACGTGGCGCCGTCATGCGGCGGTGTCATGCTCTGTTGCAAGTGCTTGCATTACGCTTGCGGGTCGCCCTGGCTGTTTTTGCGGCCAGTCCGAGGGGGCTGGGGTAAGCTCCCGCCTGCGTATGACTTACTCATTGAACGCTCTGAACGCTTCCACATCCGCCAAGGGCAAATCCAGGTCTGCGGCGCGCCCCGGCATGGTGGCGCGCTTCGGCCACGAAATGCTGCTGCTGGCCGGGCTGCTGGCCCTGGTGTTCTGGCTTGCCTCCATGCTCAGCTACTCGCCCCAGGATCCAGCGTGGTCCACCTCCGGGGCGGGACACGCGCGCCTGGTCGCCAACTGGATGGGCCGCGTCGGAGCCTGGCTGGCCGACGCCTGCTATTTCGGTTTCGGCATGTCGGTCTGGTGGCTGGTGCTGGCCTCGCTGCAGACCTGGCTGTCTTCCTTTGCGCGCTGGCTGCGCGGCGGCGTGCCGCGCGACGGTGTGCCACTGCCGCCCCTGTGGCGCCGGCGCCTGCGCTTTTGGGGCGGGCTGCTGCTGCTGCTGGGTGCGAGCTGCGCACTGGAGTGGACGCGCCTGTACCGCTTCGAGAGCGTTCTGCCCGGCCCGGCCGGCGGCGTCTTCGGTTACATGCTGGGGTACCACAGCCTGCAGTGGCTGGGCTTCATGGGCTCGGGCCTGATCGGCATCTGCGTGGCCGTGATCGGCCTGGCCATGGTGTTCCGCTTTTCCTGGGGCCATCTGGCCGAATCCATGGGCGCACGCCTGGACGGCTGGGTGCTCTTTCTTTTTGCGCGCCGTGAAAAGGCCCGGGACGAAGCCGCAGGCCGCCGCGCTGCGCGCGAGCGCGAGGAAGTGGTGCAGGAAGAGCGCACGGAAAGCGCCGTGCAGCACCCGCAGCCCGTGCAGATCATCGAACCCGTGCTCCAGGAGGCTGCGCTACCCAGCGTGCGCGTGGTCAAGGAGCGCCAGAAGCCCCTGTTCTCCGAACTGCCCGACAGCAAGCTGCCCCAGGTGGATCTGCTCGATGCGGCGCAGCAGCGCCAGGAAAGCGTCTCGCCCGAAACGCTGGAGATGACCAGCCGGCTGATCGAAAAGCGCCTCAAGGACTTTGGTGTCGATGTGCATGTGGTCGCCGCCATGCCCGGCCCCGTGATCACGCGCTACGAGATCGAGCCGGCCACGGGCGTCAAGGGCTCGCAGATCGTGAACCTGGCCAAGGATCTGGCGCGCTCGCTGTCCCTGGTGTCCATCCGCGTGATCGAGACGATTCCCGGCAAGAATTTCATGGCGCTGGAGCTGCCCAATGCCAAGCGCCAGTCCATCCGCCTGTCCGAGGTGCTGGGCTCGCAGGTCTACCACGACGCCAAGAGCATGCTGACCATGGGCCTGGGCAAGGACATCGTGGGCAATCCGGTCGTGGCCGATCTGGCCAAGATGCCGCACGTGCTGGTGGCCGGCACCACGGGTTCGGGCAAGTCGGTGGGGATCAACGCCATGATCCTGTCGCTGCTGTACAAGGCCGAGGCCCGCGATGTGCGCCTGCTGATGATCGACCCCAAGATGCTGGAAATGTCGGTCTACGAAGGCATTCCGCACCTGCTGTGCCCCGTGGTCACCGACATGAAGCAGGCCGCCAACGGCCTGAACTGGTGCGTGGCCGAGATGGAGCGCCGCTACAAGCTCATGAGCAAGCTGGGCGTGCGCAATCTGGCGGGCTACAACACCAAGATCGACGAGGCCAAGGCGCGCGAGGAATCCATTCCCAACCCCTTCAGCCTCACGCCCGAGGAGCCCGAGCCGCTGCAGCGCCTGCCGCACATCGTCATCGTCATCGACGAGCTGGCCGACCTGATGATGGTGGTCGGCAAGAAGATCGAGGAGCTGATCGCGCGCCTGGCCCAGAAGGCCCGCGCGGCGGGCATCCACCTGATCCTGGCCACCCAGCGCCCCAGCGTGGACGTGATCACCGGCCTGATCAAGGCCAACATCCCCACGCGCATCGCCTTCCAGGTCAGCAGCAAGATCGACAGCCGCACCGTGCTTGACCAGATGGGCGCCGAATCGCTGCTGGGCATGGGCGACATGCTCTACATGGCCAGCGGCACGGGCCTGCCCGTGCGCGTGCACGGCGCCTTCGTGTCGGACGAGGAAGTGCACCGCGTGGTGGGCTACCTCAAGGAGCAGGGCGAGGCCGACTACATCGAAGGCGTGCTCGAAGGCGGCACGGCCGAGGGCGACAGCGAGTTCGGCTCGGAGTCCGGCGACGGCGGCAACGGCGAGAAGGACCCCATGTACGACCAGGCCGTGGAAGTGGTCCTCAAGGACCGCAAGGCCAGCATCTCGTATGTGCAGCGCAAGCTCAGGATTGGTTACAACCGCTCGGCGCGCCTGCTGGAAGATATGGAAAAGGCGGGCCTCGTCAGCGGTCTCACGGCCAGCGGGCAGCGCGAAGTGCTGGTGCCCGCGCGCGCCGGGGAATGAGCCCGCTTCCCCCGCAATCATGGAGAAAGAATGAAACGTCTGTTGACTGCAGTTGTGATCGCGGCAAGCGCGACGGCCTCGTGGGCCGATGGCCTCAAGAGCCTGGAAGCCTTCATGAAGAATTCCCAGGCCGGCCGCGCCGAATTCACCCAGGCCGTCACGGCCCCGTCCAAGGATGGCCAGCCGCCGCGCACCAAGAACTCCAGCGGCCAGTTCGAATTCCAGCGTCCCGGCAAGTTCAGGTTCGTCTACACCAAGCCGTTCGAGCAGACCATCGTCGCCGACGGCAAGACGCTGTGGCTCTATGACGCCGACCTCAACCAGGTCACGCAGCGCCCCCAGGCCCAGGCCCTGGGCAGCACGCCGGCCGCCATCCTGGCGTCGGCCAACGATCTCAAGGCGTTGAGCGCCGACTTCGATCTGCAGTCCGCGCCCGAGCAGGATGGCCTGCAATGGGTCCAGGCCAGCCCCAAGGACAAGAACGGCCAGCTCAAGAGCGTGCGCGTGGGCTTTGCGGCCGATGGCCAGCTTTCGGCGCTGGACATCCTGGACAGCTTTGGCCAGCGTTCGCTGATCCGCTTCAGCCAGCTGCAGACCCAGGCGTCCTTGCCAGCCTCCACTTTCGAGTTCAAGGTGCCAGCGGGCGCCGACGTGCTCAAGCAGTAAGCCGCGCTGCCGCGCGGGGCAACCCTTCAGGCCGTTCACAGGCTGCAGTGCGCAGTTTGTGAGGTTTTGTAATGGTTTTGCCTAATATCGTCGAGACAATGGCGGCCTGCGGCCAGCGATTGTTTCGACGTCCCTCCGAGGACATGCTGGCCGGCTCTCGCATGCCTTTATGAACCTCAGTCGCAAGTTGCCGCTCGCCATTGCCATGGCGCTGCTATTCACCCTCGCTGCCGGATTCTTCGGACTCTGGTCGGCCCATCGATCCCTAGGCGTCTTTCACGGCGATGTCCAGCGCCACATGGCGGCGGAACGCCTCGCCGCCGAGGTGGAAGGCCACTTCAAAACCCAGGTCCAGGAATGGAAGAACGTGCTGCTGCGCGGCTCGGACAACGCGCTGCGCGAGCAGCACTGGAAGGGCTTTCTGGCCGATGAGCGCGCCGTGCAGGACAAGACCGCAGCCTTGCTGGCCCTGGTGGACGATGCCTCCCTGCGCGAGATCGCCCAGGGCTTTGTGGCGCAGCACCGCAAGATGGCCGAAGGCTACCGCGTGGGGCTGGACAAATTCGAGGCCACGGGCTTCGACCCCTCAGTAGGCGACATGGCCGTGCGCGGCGTGGACCGCGAGCCGGCCGAGCTGCTTTCCCAGCTCAAGGCCGGCATTGCGGCGCAGAGCAAGGCGGTGGCCGACGATGCCTACAGCAGCGGCAAGCACGCCACGGAGCTGAGCCTGGTGCTGATGCTGGTGGCGGCCGTGGCCGGCGTGGCCATTGGTTGGCTCATCACCCGTGCCGTGGTGGCACCGCTGCGCAGCGCGGTCCAGCTGGCCGAGAAGGTGGCCCAGGGCCATCTGACCAATGCCATAGCGAGCGGCGGGCACGACGAACTGGGCCAGCTGCTGCGGGCGCTGGGCGCCATGCAGGAGCAGCTGCGCAGCATCGTCGTGGAAGTGCGCGGCAATGCGGAGCAGGTGGCATCCGCCAGCTCGCAGATCGCGGCCGGCAACAGCGACCTGGCCCAGCGCACCGAGCAGCAGGCATCGGCCCTGCAGATGACGGCTTCGTCCATGGACCAGCTCGACTCCACCGTGCGCGGCAATGCCGATCACGCAGAGAAGGCCAACCTGCTGGCTTCGTCCGCCAGCGACATCGCCACGCGCGGTGGCGATGCCATCTCTGCCGTCGTGGGCACCATGCGCAGCATCCAGGATGCGTCCGAGCGCGTGGTCAGCATCATCGAGGTGATCGACGGCATCGCGTTCCAGACCAATATTCTTGCGCTCAATGCGGCCGTGGAGGCCGCACGGGCCGGCGAACAGGGCCGGGGCTTTGCCGTGGTCGCCGCCGAGGTCCGCACGCTGGCCCAGCGCAGCTCGGGCGCGGCGCGGGAAATCCGTGACCTGATCCAGGCCAACGCCCAGCGCGTGGCCCTGGGGGCCGAGGAGGTGGACAGCGCGGGTGCGACCATGGCCTCGGTGCAGGAGGTGATTGCCAAGGTCTCGCGCATGATCGGCGCCATCAGCCACTCCAGCGGCGAACAGAGCGCTGGCGTGAGCCACGTCAACAGCGCCATCGTCCGCATCGAGGAGGGGACCCAGCAGAACGCCGCGCTGGTGGAGCAGACCAGTTCGGCCGCCGAGAGCCTGCGCAAGCAGGCCCATCAGCTGGTCGAACTCATGGCGCGTTTCAGGACGGCCTGAACGCGGTGGCCGGGGCCGGGCGCAGCCGGTCGTGGAGCGCCGCCAGCACCAGGGTGGCTGCCACGGGCAGGGCCCAGCCCATGCCGTTGCCCGGCAGGCTGTTCAGGAAGGCCGGCAGCCAGTCCTGCCAGCCGGCCGCCTTGGCGGCATCGACAAGGCCGAACACCAGCGCCACGGCCAGCACCGGCGCGAACACGCGCTGCGCATTGCGCCACAGGCCTGACAGCAGGCTCAACACCACCAGGGCGATGGCCAGCGGATAAATGCCCACCAGCACGGGGCCGGACAGGGCGATCAACTGGGCCAGGCCCTGGTTGGACACCAGGATGCACGCCAGGCCAATGGCCACCACCACCGCGCGGTAGGGCAGACGCAGCATCTCGCTGAAGTAGGCGCCACAGGCGCTGACCAGGCCCACGGCCGTGGTCAGGCAGGCCAGGGAAATCACCACGGCCAGCAGCAGGCTGCCGATGGGGCCGAAGGTGTGATCCACATAGCGCGTGAGGATGAGCACGCCGGTCTGCGCCTGCGGGGCGATGGACTGGCTGGTGGCGCCCAGATGGATCAGCGACAGATACACCAGGCCCAGGCCCACGGCCGCGATCACGCCCGCGATGATGGCGTAGCGCGTCTGCAGCCCGGTGTGGGAGATGCCCCGGTCCCGGATGGCGTTGACGATGACGATGCCGAAGGCCAGGGCGCCCAGCGCGTCCATGGTCTGGTAGCCCTCCAGAAACCCTTCGGTCAGAGGCGCGACCAGGTAGTCGCCGCTGGCGCTGGTGGCGGCACCGGCCGGCAGCAGCACGGCGGCGGCACCCAGCACCACCAGGGCCAGGATCAGCACGGGCGTGATCAGCTTGCCGATGGTGTCGATCAGCTTGCCGGGGAACAGGGACAGGCCCATGACCAGCACAAAGTACACCGCCGAGTAGATGAACAGCGCAGTGCTGCTGTGGCCCACGAAGGGCGCAAATCCCATCTCGAACGACACGGTGGCCGTGCGCGGCGTGGCAAACAGCGGGCCGAGGATGAGATAGATCAGCAGGCCCAGCACCATGCCGGCCTTGCGGCCCACGGGCGAGGTCAACGCATCGAGCCCGCCGCCCACGCGCGCCAGCGCCACCACGGTGAGCAACGGCAGGCCCACGCCCGTGAGCAGAAAGCCCGTGGCCGCAGCGGCCGCGTGCTCGCCGGCTCCCTGGCCGACCATGGGCGGAAAGATGATGTTGCCCGCGCCGAGGAACAGCGCAAAGGTCATGAAGCCTAGGGCGATAAGGTCCCGGGTCTTGAGTGTTTGCATGGATGCAGAAATGAAAAGGTCCCGCCTTGCCGCATGGCAGGCAGTTCCGGAAACGGTGGGAGGCGCGGAGCGATGGGGCAGCAATGGTGCAGGCCCGATGGCCGCGCATGCCGCGCGGCCGGCTCCGCAAAGGGCAGCATTTTAGGGCGGTGGCCCGAAGCGGGTGAAAAATGTCAGTGATTGCTCTTGATGAGATGCATGCAAACCATTCATGTCATGTGAGTGACATGCCTGCAGGCGATGGCCAGGATCCTGGCTGGCGATCCATGGCTTCATCCCCCGCAGCCAGGTACAGGCATCAGGGGCTGGCGCACCCGCTGCCGCCATGGCGTGGACAATGGCGTCATGGTTTTGCAACTGCATCTGTTCCCCTCGGCAGCGAATCCGGCACATGGGCTGCCGAACGCCTTCTGCGCGGCGCTGCCTGCGACGGAGCTGGCCCATGGCTGATCTGTTCACCCAGGAGCCCTCCGCACCACTGGCCGAAGCCCTGCGGCCCAAGACCCTGGACGAGGTCGTGGGCCAGTCCCATCTGCTGGGCGAGGGCAAGCCGCTGCGCCTGGCCTTCCAGTCGGGCAAGCCGCATTCCATGATCTTCTGGGGGCCGCCCGGCGTGGGCAAGACCACGCTGGCACGGCTCACGGCCACGGCCTTCAAGTGCGAGTTCATTGCGCTGTCTGCGGTGTTCTCCGGGGTCAAGGACATCCGCGCGGCCATGGAGCAGGCGCAGCAGAACCTGGCCATGGGCCGGCACACCATCCTCTTCGTGGACGAGATCCACCGCTTCAACAAGTCCCAGCAGGATGCGCTGCTGCCCTATGCGGAAAGCGGGCTGGTCACCTTCATCGGCGCCACCACGGAGAACCCTTCCTTCGAGGTGAACTCGGCACTGCTGTCGCGCGCGCAGGTCTATGTGCTGCAATCCCTGACCGACGATGAACTCAGGCAACTGCTGCTGCGGGCGCAGGAAAAGGCCCTGGGCGGCCTGGAGTTCGACGACCTGGCGCGGGACACCATCGTCGGCTATGCCGATGGCGATGCCCGGCGGTTCCTGAACCTGCTGGAGCAATGCCAGACGGCGGCCGGCGCTGCGGGCGTCACGCGGATCGATGCCGAGTTCGTGCAGAACGCGCTGACCTTGAATGCCAGGCGCTTCGACAAGGGCGGCGACAACTTCTACGACCAGATCTCGGCCCTGCACAAGTCCGTGCGCGGCTCCCATCCCGATGCGGCGCTGTACTGGCTCACGCGCATGCTCGATGGCGGCGCCGATGCGCGCTACCTGTCGCGGCGCATCGTGCGCATGGCCTGGGAGGATATCGGCCTGGCCGACCCGCGCGCCATGCAGATCGCCAACGATGCGGCCCTGACCTATGAGCGCCTGGGCAGCCCCGAGGGCGAGCTGGCGCTGGGCCAGGCCGTCATCTACCTGGCCATGGCCGCCAAGAGCAACGCCGGCTACAACGCCTACAACAAGGCCCGGGCCTTCGTGAAGCAGGACAGGAGCCGCGAGGTGCCCGTGCACCTGCGCAACGCGCCCACCAAGCTCATGAAGGAGCTGGGCTACGGCCATGAATACCGTTACGCGCACGATGAGCCCAACGCCTACGCGGCCGGCGAGACCTATCTGCCCGAAGGCATTGCGGAGCCGGGCTGGTACCAGCCCGTGCCCCGGGGCCTGGAGATCAAGATCGGCGAGAAGCTGGCCGTGCTGCGCAAGTGGGACGAAGAGGCAGGCGGCGCATAGCCGAAGCCGGTGAGGGCAGGCCGGTGCCGGGGCTAGGCGCCCGGGCCGGGCTCCACCGCCACGTCACGCGCGTGCAGGGGGGCGTGGCACTCCGAGCAGACGACCAGGGGGTCGAACGTGTGGCCGCACACCGTATGCCGGTGCAGCAAGGGCCGGCCTTCCTCGCCGGACATGTGTACATCGCCCCAGTGCACGATGGCCATGACCACGGGATGCAGGTCCAGCCCCTTGGGCGTGAGGCGGTACTCGTGCCGTACCGGCGCCTCCTGGTAGGCCACCTTCTTGAGCACGCCTGCCTCGACCAGCCTGGCCAGCCTGTCCGACAGCATGGGGCGTGAAATGCCCAGGCGCCCCAGGAATTCATCAAAACGGCGTACGCCCAGAAAGCAGTCGCGCAGCACCAGCAGTGTCCAGCGGTCGCCGATGACCGAGACCGTGCGTGCGATGGAGCAGCGCTCCTCTTCCAGTTCGTTCCATTTCATTGGGCAGTTCCCCGCTTGACGAGTTCAGATTTTAAACCTACCGTGCACTTAGTTCAAAAAATGAACTGACCAATCATCCACGGAGATCCCATGACCGACAAGAAAGCCATTCTCGTGATCGGCGCTGGCGACGCCACGGGCGGCGCCATCGCCCGGCGTTTTGCGCGCGAAGGCTATATCGCCTGCGTCACGCGCCGCGACGCGGACAAGCTCCAGCCCCTGGTCGAACAGATCCGCGCCGCCGGTGGCCAGGCCCATGGTTTTGGCAGCGACGCGCGCAAGGAAGAGGAAATGGTGGCCCTGGTACAGAAGATCGAGGCCGAGATCGCACCCATCGAGGTCGCCGTCTTCAACATCGGCGCCAACGTGCGCTTTGGCATCACCGAAACCACGGCGCGCGTCTACTTCAAGGTCTGGGAGATGGCCTGCTTCGCCGGCTTCCTGATGGGGCGGGAGGCGGCCAGGGTGATGCTGCCGCGCGGCCGGGGCACCATCATCTTCACGGGCGCCACCGCCAGCCTGCGCGGGCGCGAGGGCTTTGCTGCGTTTGCCGGCGCCAAGCACGGCCTGCGTGCGCTGGCCCAGAGCATGGCGCGCGAGCTCTGGCCCAAGGGCATCCATGTGGCCCACCCCGTGATCGACGGCGCCATCGACACGGAGTTCATCCGGAGCAACTTTCCCGAGCGCTATGCCCTCAAGCAGCAGGACGGCATCCTCAATCCCGACCACATCGCCGACCTCTACTGGCAACTGCACCAGCAGCCGCGCGATGCCTGGACGCATGAAACCGAAATCCGCCCCTGGATGGAGTCCTGGTAGGCCCTTCAGCCATTTGCGTCCCTTCAGCCGCTTCAGCCCCTTCGCTTCGATGTTCCATCCCATTTGATGCAGGCCGCGCCATGAAACCCAACGTGCAATTCCTCTTCGACTTCGGCAGCCCCAACGCCTATCTCTGCCACCAGGTCATCCCCGCAATCGAGGCGCGCAGCGGCATCCGCTTCGACTATGTGCCGGTCCTGCTGGGCGGCCTGTTCAAGCTGGCCAACAACCGCTCACCGGCCGAGGCGAATGCCGACATTCCCAACAAGCGCGCCTATGAGGCGTTGGAACTGCAGCGCTTCGTGCAAAGGCATGGGCTCACGCGCTTCCGGATGAATCCGCACTTTCCCGTCAACACCCTGCAAATCATGCGCGGGGCCTTGGCGGCGCAGGGCCTGGGCTGCTTCGAGCGTTATGTGGATGCGGTGTTCTCCAGCATGTGGGAGAAGGGCTGCAAGATGGACGATGCTCAGGTGATCGGCACCGAGCTGTCCGGGGCGGGCCTGGACGCCCCAGCCCTGATCGCCGCAAGCCAGACGCCCGAAGTCAAGGCCCGGCTGCTGGCAAATACCGAGCAGGCCTTCCACCGTGGCGCTTTCGGATCGCCCACCTTTTTTGTTGGCGACGAGATCTACTTCGGCAAGGACCGCCTGCGCGATGTGGAGGAACAAGCGCTGCGGGCCTGCAGCCAGCCTCAGGCCGATCGCCCGTCGTAGCGCGTGATGCGCAGCGCCTCGGGGTCCACGCCTTCCAGGCAGCGCACGTTGACGGCCGCCATGTGCCGGCCCTGGGGATCGATGGCCTCGCCGAACGGATGGATGCCGCAGGTAGGGCAGAAGCGGTGCTGGATCAGGTGCCGGTTGAAGGTGTAGGTCCGCATCTGTTCATCGGGCGTCTGCAGCTGCAGCTGTTCCCTGGGAACGAACCACATGAGGGCGCCCTTGCGCGCGCAGATGGAGCAGTTGCAGGCCATGGCCTGGGTGAGTTCGCCTTCCACATCGAAAGCGATGCCGCCGCAGTGGCAGCTGCCGTGGTATTTCATCGGGGTTCTCCGTGGCCACCTCGGGCTGGCGGCACTGCCGTTGATGGTAGGAGTTCATGCTGGCTACGGCAAATTGCTGCAGTGCTACATAAGAGCACGTGGCTTGTAAAGCCTCGGGAAACCCCCCTGCAACAAGGCGTTGCAGGCCACCGGGGGGTGCCTAGAATCGCCAATCCCCTGCGGTTTCCGGGCCACAAGCCAGGATGCGGCGGGAGAGCTTCCACCACCATGGCATTGCTGGCTCCGTTCGTTTGGATGCGAGGCACGCTGAATGTCTCCATCCTGGACTAAAGGGGAGAGCACATATGGACATACTGCTTCAGCAGGTCATCAACGGATTGGTCCTGGGCAGCATGTACGCCCTGATCGCCCTGGGCTACACCATGGTGTACGGCATCATCCAGCTCATCAACTTCGCCCATGGCGAGGTGCTCATGGTCGGCGCGCTGACCAGCTGGAGCTGCATAGGCCTGATGCAGGAGGCCATGCCCGGTGCGCCGGGCTGGCTGATCCTGCTGCTGGCGACCGTGATCGCCTGCGTGGTGGCCGCGGCACTGAATTTCGTGATCGAGAAAGTGGCCTACCGCCGCCTGCGCAGCAGCCCGCGCCTGGCGCCGCTGATCACGGCCATCGGCGTCTCGCTGCTGCTGCAGACGCTGGCCATGATCATCTGGAAGCCCAACTACAAGGCCTATCCCACGCTGCTGCCGAGCACTCCCTTCGAGATCGGCACGGCGGTGATCACGCCCACCCAGATCCTGGTGCTGGTGGTCACGGCGATCGCGCTGGCATCGCTGACCTATCTGGTCAACTACACCAAGCTCGGGCGCGCCATGCGGGCCACGGCCGAGAATCCGCGCGTGGCGGCCTTGATGGGCGTCAAGCCTGACGTGGTGATCTCGGCCACCTTCATCATCGGCGCCGTGCTGGCGGCCATCGCGGGCATCATGTATGCCTCCAACTACGGCACGGCCCACCACACCATGGGCTTTCTGCCGGGGCTCAAGGCCTTCACGGCGGCCGTGTTCGGCGGCATCGGCAACCTGGCCGGCGCCGTGGTCGGCGCCATGCTGCTGGGGCTGATCGAGTCCATAGGCTCGGGCTACATCGGCGACCTCACGGGCGGCGTATTGGGCAGCCACTACACCGACATCTTCGCCTTCATCGTGCTCATCATCATCCTGACGCTGCGCCCCTCGGGCCTGCTGGGTGAGCGTGTAGCCGACCGCGCCTGAGGAGACCCGCATGAACAGCAAGAAGACCGTGCAATGGATTCTGGGCGGCCTGGCGCTGATGGTGCTGCCGCTGGTGCTGCAGTACTTCGGCAATGCCTGGGTGCGCATCGCCGACCTGGCCCTGCTCTATGTGCTGCTGGCACTGGGCCTGAACGTGGTGGTGGGCTATGCAGGCCTGCTGGACCTGGGCTACGTGGCCTTCTACGCCGTGGGCGCCTACATGTTCGCGCTGATGGCCTCGCCGCATCTGGCGGAGACCTTCGAGGGCTTTGCCGCCATGTTCCCTGACGGGCTGCATACCTCCATCTGGCTGGTGATACCGCTGGCGGCGCTGCTGGCGGGCATCACGGGAATACTGCTGGGCATCCCGGTGCTCAAGCTGCGCGGGGACTACCTGGCCATCGTCACGCTGGGCTTCGGCGAGATCATCCGCATCTTCATGAACAACCTGGACCAGCCGGTCAACATCACCAACGGCCCCAAGGGCATAGGCCAGATCGACTCGGTGAAGATTCTGGGCCTGGACCTGGCCAAGCGCCAGGAGATCTTCGGCTACGACATCAGCTCGGTCACGCTGTACTACTACCTGTTCCTCTTCCTGGTGCTCGTCAGCATCGTGATCTGCTGGCGCCTGCAGGACTCGCGCATCGGCCGCGCCTGGATGGCCATCCGCGAGGACGAGATCGCCGCCAAGGCCATGGGCATCAACACGCGCAACATGAAGCTGCTGGCCTTCGGCATGGGCGCTTCCTTCGGTGGTGTCTCGGGCGCCATGTTCGCGGCCTTCCAGGGCTTCGTCTCGCCCGAGTCGTTCAGCCTCATGGAGTCCATCATGATCGTGGCCATGGTGGTGCTGGGCGGCCTGGGCCATCTGCCGGGCGTGATCCTGGGGGCGGTGCTGCTGTCGGCCCTGCCCGAGGTGCTGCGCTATGTGGCCGGTCCCTTGCAGCAGATGACCGACGGGCGGCTTGACGCCTCCATCCTGCGCCAGTTGCTGATCGCGCTGGCCATGATCGTCATCATGCTGATGCGTCCGCGCGGCCTGTGGCCGTCGCCCGAGCATGGCAAGAACCTGCCGCACCAGTCCTGAGCATGGAGACAACGCAGATGGCGAACACGGCAGACAACGGCTCCACTTCCCCGGTGCTCAGGGTTTCGGGCATTTCCAAGCGCTTTGGCGGACTGCAGGCCCTGTCCGATGTGGGCATGACCATTGGCCGTGGCCAGGTCTACGGCCTGATCGGTCCCAACGGCGCGGGCAAGACCACTTTCTTCAACGTGATCACGGGCCTGTACACGCCCGACAGCGGCAGCTTCGAGCTGGCCGGCAAGGCCTACGAGCCCTCGGCCGTGCACAAGGTGGCCAAGGCCGGCATTGCGCGCACCTTCCAGAACATCCGGCTGTTTGCCGAGATGACGGCGCTGGAGAACGTGATGGTCGGGCGCCATGTGCGCACGCATTCGGGCCTGATCGGCGCGGTGTTCCGCACGCCCGGCTTCAAGGCCGAGGAAGCCGCGATCCGCGCGCGGGCCCGCGAACTGCTGGACTACGTGGGTATTTCCAAATACGCCGACTTCAAGGCCCGCACGCTGAGCTATGGCGACCAGCGCCGCCTGGAGATCGCGCGGGCGCTGGCCACCGACCCGCAACTGATCGCGCTGGACGAGCCGGCCGCCGGCATGAACGCCACCGAGAAGGTGCAACTGCGCGAGCTGATCGACCGCATCCGCCGGGACCAGCGCACCATCTTGCTGATCGAACACGACGTGAAGCTGGTCATGGGCCTGTGCGACCGCGTCACCGTGCTGGACTATGGCAAGCCCATCGCCGAAGGCACGCCGGCCGAGGTGCAGAAGAACGACAAGGTGATCGAAGCCTATCTGGGCACCGGAGGACACTGAACCATGGGTGAGCAAGTGCAAGACAAGGGCGTGTCCGCGCCGGTGCTGTTGAAGGTCCAGGGACTGAAGGTGGCCTATGGGGGCATACAGGCCGTCAAGGGCGTGGACTTCGAGGTCCGCCAGGGCGAGCTGGTCTCGCTGATCGGCTCCAACGGTGCGGGCAAGACCACGACCATGAAGGCCGTCACGCGCAGCCTGCAGATGGCGGATGGCGACGTGCACTACCTGGGCCGCAGCATCCGCAACGTGGGCGCCTGGGATCTGGTGGCCCAGGGCCTCGTCATGGTGCCGGAGGGGCGCGGCGTGTTCGCGCGCATGACCATCACCGAGAACCTGCTCATGGGCGCCTACACGCGCAACGACAAGGCCGGCATTGCCGCCGACATCGAGCGCATGTTCGGCATCTTCCCGCGCCTGAAGGAGCGCCGCGACCAGCTGGCCGGCACCATGTCGGGTGGCGAGCAGCAGATGCTGGCCATGGCGCGCGCGCTGATGAGCCAGCCCAAGGTGCTGCTGCTGGACGAGCCCTCCATGGGCCTGTCGCCCATCATGGTGGACAAGATCTTCGAGGTGGTGCGCGATGTGCATGCGCTGGGCGTGACGCTGGTGCTGGTCGAGCAGAACGCCAGCCGTGCGCTGGCGCTGGCCGATCGCGGCTATGTGATGGAGTCCGGCCTGATCACCATGACCGGGCCAGGCCAGACCCTGCTCAGCGATCCGCGCGTGCGGGCCGCCTACCTGGGCGAGTGACCACCGGGGTCGCCGCCTGCGCACAGGTTGCTGGAATGTCCCGTGCCATCGACGGGATATGGCAAAAATATGACGATTTGATGAAGATTCATCGAATGCCCATCGATGCGGGATGTTGCGTATCTGTGCGATGAAGCAGGTTTTTCAAGAAAATTCGCGCAAAAAAGCAATTTTTGGAAAGCAATCGAAAAACCGGCTTCTGGCGCTGCGGGCGCGATAATTCAGGCCTTCCAGCACCCGGGCGCACCTCACATGAACTGGCTCCAACACATCCCCGTCGGGCTGCAGACCGTGGTCCTGCTGGCCATGAGCAATGTCTTCATGACGTTTGCCTGGTATGGGCACCTGAAGAACCACGCCTCGTCGCCCTGGTACGTGGCAGCCCTTGTCAGCTGGGGCATTGCGCTGTTCGAGTACCTGCTGCAGGTGCCCGCCAACCGCATAGGCCACACGCAGTTCAGCGTGGCGCAGCTCAAGATCATCCAGGAGGTGATCACGCTGTCGGTGTTCGCGCCTTTTGCCGTGCTCTACCTGAACCAGCCCCTCAAATGGGACTTCCTCTGGGCCGGCCTGTGCATGGTGGGCGCGGTGTATTTTATTTTTCGCAGCGGCTGACAAGGCGGCGCGCCGGCGCGCAAAAACGCGCTTGGGACTCAAGAGTACACTTCGCCCCGTTCAAGCCGGGAAGCCATGCCAAGCATCCGCAATGTGACGCAGTGAGTCGCCTGGTTCCCACTTTTCCCGGTAAGGAGCATTCATGCTTTTTGGCAAACTATTGCCACGCGAAGGCAATTTCTTCGAGATGTTCAACCAGCATGCCGACCGCATCGTCGATGCCGCGCATGCCTTCTCGCAGCTTGTCGCCAACTACAACGATCCTCATCTTCGCGAGAAGTACAACGAGGACGTGAACAACGCCGAGCGTGCCGCCGACCGCGTGACGCATGACGTCACCAAGGCGCTGCACAAGACCTTCATCACGCCGCTGGACCGCGAGCAGATCCACTCGCTGATCAACACCATGGACGACGTGGCCGACCTGATCCAGGACTCGGCCGAGACCATGGCGCTGTACGACGTGCGCCACATGACGGATGAGATCACGCGCCTGACCGACCTGTGCGTGCGCTGCTGCGAGCGGCTGCGCGATGCGGTCAAGCTGCTGTCGCGCATCTCCGATCCATCGGTGGTGGACGCGGCGATGAAGACCTGCGAGGAAATCGACCGCCTCGAATCGGACGCCGACCGCGTGATGCGCTCGGCCATGAGCAAGCTGTTCCGCGAAGAGCCCGATGTGCGCGAAGTCATCAAGCTCAAGGCCATCTACGAGCTGCTGGAGACGGTGACCGACCGCTGCGAGGACGTGGCCAACCTGATCGAGGGCATCGTCCTCGAGAATTCCTGAGCCCTCGCGGAGTCGTTTCGTTATGGAATCCGTACAAGCGGCCCTGTGGGTCGTGATCCTGCTGGTGGTGCTGGCCTTGCTGTTCGACTTCATGAACGGCTTCCACGATGCTGCCAACTCGATCGCCACCGTGGTCTCCACGGGCGTGCTCAAGCCCACGCAGGCCGTGGCCTTCGCGGCCTTCTTCAACGTGGTGGCGGTCTTTGTCTTCCACCTCAGCGTGGCGGCCACCGTGGGCAAGGGGATCGTCCAGCCCGGCATCGTGGACACGCACGTGGTCTTCGGCGCCCTGGTCGGCGCCATTGCCTGGAACGTGATCACCTGGCACTACGGCATCCCCAGCAGCTCCTCGCATGCGCTGATCGGCGGCATCGTGGGCGCCGTGATCGCCAAGGCTGGCGCGGGCGCACTGATCGCCAGCGGCATCTGGAAAACCGTGGCCTTCATCTTCGTCTCGCCGCTGCTGGGCTACCTGCTGGGCTCGCTGATGATGGTGCTGGTGGCCTGGATCTGCCGCCGCGCCGCTCCCAACCGGGTGGACCGCTGGTTCCGCCGGCTGCAGCTGGTCTCCGCCGGCGCCTACAGCCTGGGCCACGGCGGCAATGATGCGCAAAAGACCATCGGCATCATCTGGCTGCTGCTGATCGCCACTGGCTATGCCAATGCCGGCGACGCGGAGCCGCCACTATGGACCATCGTCAGCTGCTACCTGGCCATCGGCCTGGGCACCATGTTCGGCGGATGGCGCATCGTCAAGACCATGGGCCAGAAGATCACCAAGCTCAAGCCCGTGGGAGGCTTTTGCGCCGAAAGCGGTGGCGCGCTGACGCTGTTCTTCGCGACCTTCCTGGGCGTGCCGGTCTCGACCACGCACACCATCACGGGCGCCATCGTCGGCGTGGGCTCCACCCAGCGCGCCAGCGCCGTGCGCTGGGGTGTGGCAGGCAACATCGTCTGGGCCTGGGTGCTGACGATCCCTGCCAGCGCCTTCGTGGCTTCCATTGCCTACTGGATCAGCCTCCAGCTGTACTGAGCTGCGACAACTGCCCCAAAAAGAAAGACCGCCATTGGCGGTCTTTCTTTTTGGGTGGAGGCACGCGCTGGCTCACCACAGCGAAAACTTCACTGCGAAATCTTGCGCGCTTCCTCCACCTGGTGCTCGAAGTAGTGCTGGAAGCTGTAGGCAATGCTGGCCATGAGCACGGCGGCACCCAGCATCAGGGACAGTGCAATGGCAAAGATGGTTGACCAGCCGGTGCGCCCGGCCTGCGCCTGCTCGTCAATGCCGGGGTTGTGGCGCCGGTTCCAGGCTTCGGTGTCGGTCAGCCCGTAGAGGATGGCGCGCAGCGCGCAGCCGGCGATGGTGAAGCCCAGCAGCGGAATCAGCAGCCAGCTGAGCTGGTCGTCCTGCCCCAGTTGCTGGACGCGCTCGATGCCGTACACGCCCAGCGCCGTGGGCACGGGCAGCAGCCAGCCCAGCCAGTCGCCGAAGCCATGCAGGTAGAAGCGGTGCAGCCCCAGCGGCCCGCCGACAAAGGCCAGCCAGGTCGTCAGGGTCTTGCTTTTGGAGCGCGCAGCCCCCTGCTGTGCTTGAGCGGGCTGAGGCAAAGGCGTGCTGGGTCGGTTCATGCGCCCATTATTCGGGCGAACTGCGGTTGCCGTCTCCCAGGGTCTTCTCCATGAGAACGATGTCCAGCCAGCGGCCGAACTTCCATCCCATGGAGCTCAGCGTGCCCGCCGGGGTGAAGCCCGCGGCGCGGTGCACGCCGATGGAGCCGGCATTGGCCGAGTCGCCGATCACCGCCAGCAGCTTGCGCACGCCGGCCGCCTCGCATTCGCGCGACAGCGCATCGAGCAGCAGGCGGCCCACGCCCTGGCCGCGTGCCGCGTCATGCACGTAGATGGAATCCTCGGCGGAGAAGCGATAGGCCGGGCGCGGCTTGAACCAGTTGGCGTAGGCAAAGCCCAGCACCTGGCCCTGTTCGTCCACGGCGACCAGATAGGGCAGGCCCTTGGCCAGCACGTCCGCGCGGCGCGTGCCCATGTCCGATTCGGCAGGGGGATCGGTCTCGAACGTGCCCGTGCCGTGCAGCACGTGGTGGCGGTAAATGGAGGTGATGGCGGCGAGATCGCCGTCCAGGCTTGAGCGAATGGTAGGCATGGAAAGGGAAGTTGGATATAATCGCTGGTTTTACGGCGTGTCGCTGGCCGGGTGGCCATGTCGCGTGTCTCAAACGCCGCAAAACATGTGCAGCCATTCATTGTCTAGTTAATTGTGTGGTGGCTGCGCCCACCCGAAGGAAAATCATGGTCGTCATTCGACTCTCTCGCGGCGGTTCCAAGGCCCGTCCGTTCTACAACATCGTTGCCGCCGACAAGCGCGTGCGTCGCGATGGTTCGTTCATCGAACGCCTGGGCTTCTACAACCCCAACGCCCGTGGCGGCGAAGAGGGTCTGCGCGTTGCTCTGGACCGCGTGAACTACTGGAAGGGCGTTGGCGCGCAGGCTTCCGAGACCGCAGAGCGCCTGATCAAGCAGGCCACCCAGAAGACTGCTGCCTAATTCAGCATCCCTTCTGAAATCGGGTTCCGTTGGCTTGTCTGACGGAGCCCGTTTTTGTTTTCCCCTCCGGATCGCCTTGCACGGATCTGCAACGATCTGCATCGACTGTCCATCTACTGCCTACCGACTGCCATGAGCCACATGCCTGAACTCGAAGCCAGCGTCCTGCCCGCCGATGCCGTGGAGGTCGGGCGCATCGCCGATGCCTGGGGCATCAAGGGCTGGTTCAAGGTGGCCGCCTTCAGTGCCGACCCCGAGGCCCTGTTCACCGCAAAGCAGTGGTATCTGCAGCCCCCCGAGAAGGGTGCGCGGCAGTTCACCGGTACGGTGCTGCTGCCGGTCAAGCAGGCGCGCGTCCACTCCGATTCCGTCGTCGCCACATCGCCTGTCGTGAACGACCGCAATACCGCCGAGGCCCTGCGTGGCGCGCGCATCTTCGTGGCGCGCAGCGATTTCCCGCAGCCCGAAGATGGCGAGTATTACTGGGTCGATCTGCTGGGCCTGTCCGTGGTCAACCGCGAGGGCGTGGCCCTGGGCGTCGTCCGCGACCTGCTGTCCACCGGCCCGCAGACCGTGCTGGTGCTGGCCTATGAAGAGGATGGCAAGGAGCGCGAGCGCATGATTCCCTTCGTCGATGCCTATGTGGACAAGGTGGATCTGCCGGGCAAGACCATCGTTGCCGACTGGCAGCCCGACTATTGATCGCCGACCTCCATGCGCTTCGACATCATCACGCTGTTCCCTGAGCTGTTCACGCCGTTTCTTGAAAGCGGCGTCACGCGCCGTGCCTATGCCTCGGGCCAGGTCGGCGTGCACCTGTGGAATCCGCGCGACCATGCCCAGGGCAACTACCGGCGCGTGGACGATCGCCCCTTTGGCGGCGGTCCGGGCATGGTGATGATGGCCGAGCCGCTGCAGCGCTGCCTTGAGACGGCCCGGCAGGCGCGCCGCGAGGCCGGCGAGCCCGAGCCGGCTCCCGTGGTGCTGTTCTCGCCGATCGGCACCACGCTGCGCCATGCCGTGGTGGCCGACTGGGCGCAGGGGCAGGGCGCAATCTTGCTGTGCGGCCGCTACGAGGGCCTGGACCAGCGCTTCATTGATACCCATGTCACGCACCAGTTGAGCCTGGGCGACTTCGTGCTGTCTGGCGGCGAGATCGCTGCCATGGCCCTGCTGGATGCCGTCGCGCGGCTGCAGCCCGGCGTGCTCAATGACGAAGGCAGTTTCCAGCAGGACAGCTTCAATCCGGCGCTCGACGGCCTGCTCGATTGCCCGCACTACACCCGCCCCGAAGTCTGGGAAGGGCGGGAAGTGCCGGCGCCACTGTTGTCCGGCCACCACGCGCAGATCGAGCGCTGGCGCCGTGACCAGCGCCTGTCCATCACGGCCAGGCACCGGCCCGAGCTGATAGAGCAGGCGCGCGCCCAGGGCCTGCTCAACGCCAAGGACGAGGGGTTTTTGGCAAAAAACGTCTCCGGGCTATAATCCGCGATTCTTCGATCCTCTATCCGGCCGCTGCTACGAACAAAGCAGCCATGGCGCCAATCCCGGCGCTTGCCAATCCTGGCGCGGACAAGATCGATTGGATGTTGACCATGAATCTGATCCAGATCCTCGAGCAAGAGGAAATCGCCCGTCTGAACAAGACCATCCCCCAGTTCGCCCCCGGTGACACCGTCATCGTGAGCGTGAACGTGGTCGAAGGCAGCCGCAAGCGCGTGCAGGCTTACGAAGGCGTGGTGATCGCCAAGCGCAACCGTGGCCTGAACAGCGGCTTCACCGTTCGCAAGATCTCCAGCGGTGAAGGCGTGGAGCGTACGTTCCAGACCTACTCGCCCCTGATCGCCGGCATCGAAGTCAAGCGTCGCGGTGATGTGCGTCGTGCCAAGCTGTACTACCTGCGCGAGCGCAGCGGCAAGTCGGCCCGCATCAAGGAAAAGCTGCCGTCGCGTGTCAAGGTTTCTGCCGAAGCCTAAGCACCTGCGTCACAGCTGGAAAGCCGCTACAGTCGCCTGTAGCGGCTTTTTTGTTGTCCGGCCGTTGCCCATCACAAGCCTTCATTCGTGTCCTCTCTGCCCGATACCGCCATTCCCGTGCCGACCGGCGGGCCAGTGCCCGCAGCCGTGCCGTCGATCGCCGACCCGCGCATGGCGCAACTGATTGGCAAGGACAGCCACCTGCCTGCCGTGCCCCCCGAAGCCCGCACGCCCGAGGCCCTGCGCCAGCGCTTTGCGCTGCCGCCCCAGTGGGCTCCCGAGGTGGTGCGCGAGAAACGCTTCAGCGATCGCCAGCCCACCGATGCCGCCGTGCTCGTGCCCATCGTGCTGCGCCCCGAACCCACGGTGCTGCTGACCGAGCGCACGGCCCACCTGTCCACGCATTCGGGGCAGGTGGCATTTCCGGGCGGCAAGCGCGATCCGGAGGATGCCTCTGCCCAGGCCACGGCCCTGCGCGAGGCGCATGAGGAAGTCGGACTGGCCGCCAGCGATGTGCAGGTGCTGGGCACGTTGCCCATCTACATCACGGGCACGGCCTTCCTGATCACGCCGGTGGTGGCCCTGGTCGATCCCCGGGCGCACCTCAATCCCAATCCCTACGAAGTGGCGGATGTGTTCGAGGTGCCGCTGGCCTTCCTGCTCGATCCTGCCAACCATGAGCGCCACTCCATGGTCTGGAACGGCGTGCCGCGCGAATGGTTTGCAATGCCCTACCAGGATGGTGATCGCCAGCGCTACATCTGGGGCGCCACGGCCGGCATGCTGCGAAATCTTTACCGATTCCTGTCGGCCTGATGCCCGGATCGCGGGCCGTGCCACCCCGGGGTCACTGACCTGTCTGCATGCGCCAGTATGATGGCCGGATGAGTTTCTTTGCCATTCTGATCGCCTTGCTGATCGAGCAGGCGCGCCCGTTGACGCCGGCCAATCTCGTGCACACAGGCTACAGGGCCTGGACGGTTTCGGTGCGCCGCAACTTCGATGCCGGCCAAGCGCACCATGGCTGGCTGGCCTGGACCGTGGCGGTGGCATTGCCCTGCGTGCTGGTGACGGGCATCTATCTGCTGCTGCTGTGGGGCGTGGGCTGGCCGCTGGCCATGGTCTGGAATGTGGCCGTGCTCTATGTGACGCTGGGCTTTCGCCAGTTCAGCCACCACTTCACACGCATCCGCGATGCGCTGGATGCAGGCGATGAGTATGCCGCGCGCGAGGCGCTGGCTCACTGGCAGCAGGTCGATGCCAGCGAGGTGCCGCGCAGCGAGGTCGTGCGCCATGTGATCGAGTACTCGGTGCTGGCCGCGCATCGCCATGTGTTTGGCGTTCTGTTCTGGTTCTCTGCGCTGGCAGCGCTGGGGCTGGGCCCGCTCGGCGCCGTGTTCTACCGCATGACCGAGCACCTGTCGCGCTCCTGGTCGCGCAAGGGCCTGGTGGGCGGCACCCAGGTCAGCCCCCAGTTGCAGCACACCTCCCGGCTGGCCTGGACCGTGATCGACTGGTTGCCTGCACGGTTGACGGCACTGTCCTTTGCCGTGGTCGGCAGCTTCGAGGAAGCCATCGAAGGCTGGCGCTTCCACGCCCAGCGCTTTCCCAACGACAACGATGGCGTGATCCTGGCCGCCACCTCGGGTGCCATCAACGTGCGCCTGGGTGGCGAGGCACTCAAGCGCCGCGAAGGCATCTCGGTGACCCGCGACGACGGCGAGGAGATCGATCTCGATGTGGACAGCGAAGCCACGCCGGGCCGAGAGCCCGAGATCGGCCATCTGCGCAGCGTGGTCGGCCTGGTCTGGCGTTCGGTCGTGGTCTGGCTGCTGCTGCTGGCCCTGCTGTCGCTGGCGCGTTTGCTGGGCTGATCGCTGCGCCGCAGAAGGCGAGCCCTGCCTGTCTTGCCAGGCAGCAGCCCGCCCTTCCTGATGTAGCCGGGTCGTTGTTTTGAGGAGGTCAGTACTTCTGCGCCTGGCTCAATTCATCGAACAGCTCGGCGTAGATGTAGTAGCGGTTGGCGCTGATGTCGTGGTCGGCATCCATTCCGGTTTCCTCGTCTTCCACGCGTGGCATGACGGCGCATCCCGGCTCGTGCAGGTGGGTGCAGTTGTAGAACTTGCATTCCTGCGCATGGGCGCCGATGTCGGGCATGCAGCGGGGCAGATCCGTGGGCTCTATGTGGCGCAGGCCGAATTCCTGGAAGCCCGGTGAGTCGATCAGCGCCGTGGTGCGCTCTTCGTCCATCCAGTACCAACTGGTCGTGGTGGTCGTGTGCTTGCCGGAGTTCAGCGCCTGCGAGATCTCGTTGGTGGCCGCGCGTGCGCCGGGCACCAGCAGGTTGATCAAGGTGCTTTTGCCCGAGCCGGACGGGCCCAGGACCAAGGTGGCCTTGCCCTTGAGGTGTTGCATCAGCAACTGCCGGTCGGCCTCGCCTTCGTTGGCCAGCGACAGCGACAGCACCTCGTAGTGCGGCGTTTCCTGGCCCAGGTACATCTCGCGATAGGGCTTCAGGCGCTCCCAGGCATCGGCGAAGGGCTCGGCCAGGTCACGCTTGTTCAGGGCGATCAGGGGCTTGATGTGGGTGGCTTCGGCGGTGATGAGGGCACGGGCCAGCTGGCTTTCGGAGAACACCGGCTCGGCCGCGATCAGGATCAGCACCTGGTCGATGTTGGCCGCAAAGGACTTGGTGCGTATCTCGTCCTGGCGGTAGAACAGGTTGCGCCGTTCCAGCACCTTCTCTATGGTGCCTTCCTCGCCCTGGCCGGCGGGTGGCAATTGCCAGCGCACGCGGTCGCCGACCACGGTCTGGCTCTTCTTGCCGCGCGGATGGCAGATGTGGCGTGCGCCTTCTTCGGTCTCGACCACGCAGTGGCGGCCATGGCTTGAGACGACCAGGCCTTCTCGCAATGCGGAGCGCTCAGCCATGGGATGCCGGGGTGGGATTCATGGACGCTCCAGCAGCGCATCGATGCGCCGGGCGCACTCGATGTCGGTGGACGAGATGCCGTTCACGTCATGCGTGTTCAGGCGCACACCGCAACGGCCGTAGCTCACGGTCAGGTCGGGGTGGTGGTCCTGCTGGTGGGCGATCAGGGCCAGCGCGTTCACGAAGGCCATGGTCTCGTAGTAATTGGCAAAGGCGTAGCTCTTGGCGATGGCATCGCCATCGAGCTGCCACCCCGGCAGGGCCGCCAGTGCGGTGCTCAATTCGTCCGGCGTCAGCGCGCGGCGCTGCTGGGTGGACCAGTCCTGTTGTTGCAAGCGTTGTGTGCTCATGGTGGATGTGAAAGGGTCAGGTCGGAGAAGGCATGCGCGCCAGCCGGGCGAGGGCGGGCGGATGCGAGTAGTAAAAGCCCACGTACCAGGGATCGGGCGTGAGCGTTGAAGCATTGTCCTCGTACAGCTTGAGCAGTGCCGAGGCCAGATGGGCGCCGCTGGCCTGTTGCATGGCATAGGCATCGGCTTCGAACTCGTCGCGGCGCGACAGGGCCGAGAACAGCGGGGTGACAAAGAAGCTGAATACCGGCACGGCCAGCAGGAACAGCAGCAGTGCCACGGCCTCGTTGCCGGCGCCTATCCCGCCATGGCCCAGCGCAAGGTCCAGACCCGGGCGCACGCCCAGGCCCAGGTAGAACCACAGCTGCTGCGACAGCCAGCCCAGCAGTGCGAAGCCGGCCAGGCTGGCGGCGAACATCAGCAGCATGCGCTTGAGGATGTGGCGGTGCTTGAAGTGGCCCAGCTCGTGCGCGAGCACGGCCTCCACCTCGTCGGCGTCGAGCTGCTTGAGCAAGGTGTCGAAGAACACCACGCGCTTGGAATGGCCGAAGCCCGTGAAATAGGCATTGGCATGGGCCGAGCGGCGGCTGCCATCCATCACGAACAGGCCTTTGGCCGTGAAGCCGCAGCGCTGCATCAGCGCGCTCACGCGCTCCTTGAGCGTGCCTTCGGCCAGCGGTTCGAACTTGTTGAACAGCGGTGCGATGAAGGTCGGAAAGATCCACATCAGCAGCAGGTTGAACGCCGTCCACACGGCCCAGGCCCACAGCCACCACAGGTCGCCGGCCGAGCCCATGAGCCACAGGATCAGGGCCGCCAGGGGAAGGCCGATGGCCGCGCCCATGGCGGTGGACTTGATGGCATCGGTCAGCCACAGCCGCAGCGTCATCTGGTTGAATCCAAAGCGCTGCTCCAGCACAAAGGTCTGGTAGAGCGACAGCGGCAGCTCCACCAGCCCGGAGATCAGGGCAAAGCCGGCCAGCAGTGCCAGTTGCTGCCACAGGCCGGCGCCCATCAGTTCCAGCAGCCACTGGTTGAGTGCGTCGAGCCCGCCCAGCAGCGTCCATGCGAGCAGCACCACGGCGCCCAGCGTCATCTCGATCAGGGCGATGCGGGCCTTGGCCAGCGTGTAGTCGGCGGCCTTTTGATGGGCCGCGAGGCTGATGCGTTGCGCAAAGGCCTCAGGCACCTCGGCCCGATGGCGGGCCACATGGCGGACCTGGCGCGAGGCCAGCCAAGCGCGCAGCAGCCACTGGGCGAGCACGGCTGCGGCAAACAGCAGGGACAGCGTCGAGGAAAAATCGGGGTTGAAGGCCATGTGGCCGCAGTGTAGGCGACAATTTGGGCCATGTCCGAAGCCTCCGAAGCCGCCAGCGCTTGCATTCCCGTCCCCGCCGAACCCGGCACGCCCATCACCCTGGCCAAATCCGATCTCAACCTCGTCTGGCTCGACTGCGAGATGACCGGGCTGCAGCCCGATACCGATCGCATCATCGAGATCGCCGTGGTCGTCACCAGTCCGGACCTGGCCATTCGCATCGAAGGGCCGGTATTTGCCATCCATCAGGCAGATGCGCTGCTCGATGGCATGGATGCCTGGAACAAGGGCACGCATGGCAGGAGCGGCCTGATCGATCGCGTCAAGGCATCGACCACCAGCGAGGCCGATGCGGAGGCTGCGCTGATCAAGTTCCTCTCGCAGTACGTTCCCAAGGCCAAGGCCCCGCTGTGCGGCAACAGCATCGGGCAGGACAGGCGCTTCATGGAGCGCTACATGCCCAAGCTCAACAACTTCTTCCACTACCGCAATGTCGATGTCAGCACCCTCAAGGAACTGGCCAGGCGCTGGAAGCCCGACGCCTATGCCTCCTTCAAGAAGGCCCAGCGCCACACCGCACTGGCCGATGTGCACGAGTCCATCGATGAGCTGGCGCACTACCGCGCGCGCCTGCTGAACGTCTGAATCTGGCGGCCCCGGCCATTTTTTATGACAGGGGCTTGCGGGAAAACCCGGGGAGTGCGACAATCTACAGCTTGCCCCCATCAACAAGGGGCAATTTGCACATCTCCATCACACAAGGGCCCCTGCGCTGTGTGTCTGTGGTCGGTGTCCATAGACCACCATGAAGGATTTCATGGATGGCGGGACCACCGGTTTCGGACCAGCCGAAAATGCCCATCCGCCCTTTTGCGAAGGGCCGGTTAAGTCTGACGGTGGATGTTGACCCAACCGTCGAGAAAAGCGTGCCAGATCGCTGACTGCGCGTGCTTTTCGTTAGAGCCATTCATGAACGATATCTCTCAAGAGCAGGGCATCATTGCCGCTGCCGATTCCTCTTTTGCTTCCGCCGCTGAAGCATCTTCCGTGCTGAACGCCGCCGTTGCCAGCGCCGAGCAGGCCGCCGAATCCCTGGCCGCCGCCGAAGTCGTGGAAATCACCGAAGGCGCCGAGGCTGTTGAAGCAGCCCCCGAACTGCCCAATGCCTTCATCGAGCTGGGCCTGGCTGAAGAGCTGGTCCGTGCCGTTGCCGATCTGGGCTACACCCAGCCCACGGCCGTGCAGGCGCAAGCCATTCCCCTGGCCATGGGCAGTGATGACCAGGCCTTCATCGACCTGATGGTGTCCAGCCAGACCGGCTCGGGCAAGACCGCTGCCTTCCTGCTGCCCGTGCTGCACACGCTGATTCAGCAAAAGGCTGACGAAGAAGCCGCCATCCGCGCCGAATATGACCGCCAGTGCGCCGAAGCAACGGCCAGCGGCCAGCCCACGCCCAAGCGCAACAAGCGCAAGGACCCCACGAATCCCCGCAACTTCAAGGCAGCCGTTCCCGGCGCCCTGATCCTGTGCCCCACGCGCGAGCTGGCACAGCAGGTGGCGCATGACGCCATCGAGCTGGTCAAGCACTGCCGCGGCATCCGCATCGCCAACGTGGTGGGCGGCATGCCCTACCAACTGCAGATCGCCAAGCTGCAGAACGCCAACCTCGTGGTGGCCACTCCCGGCCGTCTGCTGGACCTGCAGCGCTCGATGCAGATCAAGCTCGACCAGGTGCAGTTCCTGGTGGTGGACGAAGCCGACCGCATGCTGGACCTGGGCTTCTCGGACGATCTGGCCGAAGTCAACGACCTGACGGCACAGCGCAAGCAGACCATGATGTTCAGCGCCACCTTCGCGCCCCGCATCCAGCAACTGGCCATGCGCGTGATGCATGACGGCGGCTCCGGCGTGAAGAAGGTCACCATCGACACGCCTCAGGAAAAGCACGCCAGCATCAAGCAAGTGCTGTTCTGGGCCGACAACTCCCAGCACAAGCGCAAGCTGCTGGACCACTGGCTGCGCGACACCACGATCAACCAGGCCATCGTTTTCGCATCGACCCAGGTCGAGTGCGACGGTCTGGCCAATGACCTGCAGCAAGACGGCTTCTCCGCCGTGGCACTGCACGGCGCTCTGAGCCAGGGCCTGCGCAACCGCCGCCTGATGGCGCTGCGCAGCGGTCAGGTGCAGGTGCTGGTGGCTACCGATGTGGCGGCACGCGGCATTGACGTGCCCACCATCACCCACGTCTTCAACTACGGCCTGCCCATGAAGGCAGAGGACTACACCCACCGTATCGGCCGCACGGGCCGTGCCGGTCGCGAAGGTGTGGCCGTCACGTTCGCGGAATTCCGTGACCGTCGTCGCATTTTCGATATCGAGGCCTACAGCCGCCAGCAATTCAAGGCCGAAGTGATTCCTGGCCTGGAACCTGCACAGCGCGCACCCAGCAGCAACGAAGGCCGTGGCGGCCGTCGTGGCGGCGGTGGTTTTGAAAGCCGTGGCGGCGATCGCCGCGGTGCCGGCGGCGGTGGCCGTGGCGGTTTCGGTGGTGATCGTGGCTTTGGCGGCGATCGCGAGCGCAGCTTCGGTGATCGCGGTGGCGATCGTGGCTTCGGCGCACGCCGTGATTCCGAAGGCTATGGCCGCAAGGCTGGCTTCGGTGGCTTCGGCGGTGGCCAGCGCGAAGGCGGCTTCGGCCAGGGCCAAGGTCAGCGCGAAGGCGGCTACAGCCAGGCTCCGCGTGAAGGCGGCTACAGCCAGGCTCCGCGCGAAGGAGGCTTTGGCCGTGGCGGTGAAGGCCGTGGCTTCAGCGGCGACCGTGGTGCTCCGCGTGGCGGCGATCGCCGTGACGGCGCTCCCCGCGAAGGCGGCTTCCGTGGTGCATCCGGCGAGTCGCGCGGCTTTGGCGGTGGCGAATCCCGTGGCGGCTTCGGCGGCGGCGAGCGCCGTCCTGCCTTCGGCAAGAGCGCTCCCAAGCCTTACTCGCCCCAGGGCGGTGATCGCAAGCGCGTCGTGCGCTGATCGATCTCGGCATTGCATGCAGACCGGCCCTTCGGGGCCGGTTTTTTTTCGGCCATCTGCGTCCTCGCGTGGTGCGGCCTGTCCTTGATGGTGCAGAACCTGCTGTCTGGCGGGCTCTGTGACTGCCATAATCGCGGCGCGGAGGTGCCCTGTGGAGTCTTTGATCGCGTCCAGTGTGGATTTTGAACACATGTTCGAACTGGCCCCCGTCTCGCTATGGCTGGAGGACTACAGCGCGCTCAAGCAGCTGCTCGACCAGTGGCGTGCGCAGGGCGTGACCGATCTGCAGGCGCATTTTCTGGCCCACCCTCAGGCGCTGCAGCAGTGCAGCGCGGCGCTCAAGGTGGTGCGCGTAAACCAGCGCACGCTGGACCTGTTCGGCGCCAGTGACCAGCAGACCTTTCTTGCCAGCCTGGGGCAGGTGTTCCGCGATGACATGCACGCGGGCCTGGCCTGCGAGCTGGAGGATCTGTGGCAGGGCTCTCTGAGCTTTGCCAACCGCACCGCCAACTACACGCTGGACGGGCGGCGGCTCGATGTGCAGATCCGTGGCCGCATCCTGCCCGGTCATGAAGCGCTTTGGGACTGCGTGCTGGTGTCGCTGGAAGACGTGACGGCCGAGATGCGCAGCGCGCGCCAGCTGCACCGCAGCGAACAGTACTCGCGCGACCTGTTCGAGTACTCGCCCGTGTCGCTGTGGGTCGAGGATTTCAGCGCCATCAAGCGCCTGCTCGACGATGTGCGCGCCCAGGGCATCAGCGACTTCGCCACCTTCCTCAAGGTGCACCCGGAATTCGTCTCGCGCTGCATGCAGGAGATTCGCGTCGTGGACGTGAACCGCCAGACGCTGCGCATGTTCGGCGCCACCGACAAGCTGCAACTGCTGAGCCGGCTGGGCCGCATCTTCCGTGACGAGATGATCGACTCCTTTGCCGATCAGTTGCAGGACCTTTGGAGCGGCAAGCTCGTGCAGCACCGCGAAGTGGTGAACTACGCCCTGTCAGGCGACGCTCTGCACATCCACATGCAGCTGGCTGTGCTCGATGGCCATGCAGATGACTGGGGGCTGGTGCTGCTGTCGCTGGTGGACATCACGGCGCGCAAGAAGGCCGAGGCCTACCTCGAATACCTGGGCAAGCACGATGTGCTGACCCAGTTGCGCAATCGCGCCTTCTATATCGAGGAACTCAATCGCCTGGCACGCAAGGGGCCCTGGCCGCTGGCGGTGATTGCCATCGACATGAATGGCCTCAAGGAGGCCAATGACGAGCATGGCCATGCCGCAGGCGACGACATGCTGCGCCGCGTGGGCGAAGTGCTGACGAAGGCCGTGGATGCGCCTGCCTGCGCGGCGCGCATAGGCGGCGACGAATTCATGGTGCTTTTGCCGGCTTCGGACGAGCGCGGCGCCGAGGCGGTCAAGGAGCGCATCCTCTCGCTGCTGGAGCTCAACAACCAGTTCTATCCGGGCCAGGCGGTCAGCCTGTCCATGGGTGTGGCCTGCTGCGATTCGGGCAGCCAGGTCGAGGCTACCGTCTCGCGCGCCGACCAGGCCATGTATGCCGAAAAGGCGCGCTACTACAAGGAAAGAATGCTGGACCGCCGCGCGGGCCGCGCTTAGCGGTCTTGCGCCGCAGTGCCTGTCAGGCCTCCGAGGCGTGCCGCCCGATTTCGGGCCAGCGGTGGTGCAGGTAGATCCAGGACGCCAGCCCGATCAGCATCATGCTGATCGAGCCCAGGGCCAGCAGTACGGTCGAATGCATCACCAGCGGTGCAATCATGCCGGCCACGATGCCGTTGGCCGTGGAGCCGACCACCGCCTGCAGCGATGAGGCCAGGCCGCGCCGCTCGGGGTGGATGTCCAGCACCAGCAGCGTGACCACGGGCACCATCATGGCCCAGCCGAAGGCGAACACCCCCACGGGAATCAGCGCCCAGCTCACGTGGGCGGGCCAGATCAGGTTGGCCACCAGGTTGATGATGGACACGACGAACATGATCAGAAAGCCATGGCGGATCTGGTGCTTGGGCGGAATGCGCCCGGCCAGACGGCCGCTCACCCATGCGCCGCCCATGATTCCCGAGATCGAGATCACGAAGAACCAGAAGAACTGCTGCGGCTGCAGGTGCAGCAGGTCGCCCAGGAAAGCGGGCGCCGACAGCACATACAGAAACATGCCGTTGAACGGCACGCCGCTGGCAAAGGCCAGCAGCACAAAGCGCGGATCGCTGCACAGCTCCTTGTAGCCGTGCATCAGAGGCTTGAAGCGGAAGGGCTGGCGCTGCGCCTGTGGCAGGGATTCCGGCAGGAATCGCCAGTTGATGCCCCACAGCAGCACGCCCACCAGGGTCAGGAACCAGAACACTGCCGCCCAGCCCAGGTGTATGAACAGCCAGCCGCCCATCACAGGGGCCAGGGCTGGCGCGATGCCAAAGAAGATGGTGATCTGCGCCATCACGCGCTGGGCCTGGGCGGGTGGAAACAGGTCGCGCACCACGGCGCGCGACACCACGATGCCGGCACCCGTGGACAGACCCTGCAACGCGCGAAACAGCACCAGCTGCGTGATGTTCTGCGACAGCGCGCAGCCCGCCGATGCCAGCGTGAATACGGCCAGCCCCCACAGCACCACGGGCCGGCGGCCAAAGCTGTCGGCCATGGCGCCGTGGAAAAGGTTCATGAAGGCAAAGCCGAACAGATAGGCCGACAGCGTCTGCTGCATCTGCAGCGGCGTGGCGTTCAGGGCCTGGGCGATGCCGGAGAAGGCGGGGATGTAGGTATCGATCGAGAACGGCCCCAGCATGCCCAGGATGGCAAGCAGGACGGCCAGGGCCCAGCGCGGGCCCTGCCAGAGCGGGGAAACATTTTGTGGCATGCAGGCGAGGCGGTTGTGCGCTGCGGGAGACCGCAGGCGCAGAAAAAGGCCGCGCGCCCTTGCGCCTGCGGCAGGGTGACACTGTAGCGGCTTGGCTGGAATCCGGTGTGACGGATGGCTTGGCGAATGACCTGGGCGATGGAATGGGTCGATAGTTTGTATCTAAATGATGTAAATATCGATAGAATTTATCTTTTGCGCCAGCATGCACAGGTCCGCCGTGGGGTGGATGGCATGGTTCTGGGCGCTTTCGCCAAGGATCTTTCATGACTGTTTCTCGCCGCACGTTGATATCGGGTCTGGCCCCGGCTGCGTTGCAACTGACCGCCGGCGCTGCCTGGTCCAAGGGCCGCCGACTGCAGCTCTCGGCGGCCTATGGCGATGGCATCTTTCACACGCAGAATCTGCGCAACTTCGCGGCGCGCGTGGGTGCCGATACCCAGCAGGCGCTGGAGATCGATGTGGTGTCCAACTCTGCGCTCAAGCCCATGGCGCAGGTGCTTCCTGCGCTCAAGCGCAATGAAATCCAGTTCGGCGAAGTTCTCATGTCGTCCTATGTGGATATCCATCCGCTGCTGGCCATGGACTCGCTGCCTTTCATCGTGCGTGGCTTTGACGAGGCTGCGCACCTGTGGCAACTGACCCGTCCCGTGCTGCAGGAGTTTTTGCTGGCTCAGCAGGGTGTGCGCCTGCTGTTCGCCGTGCCTTGGCCGGCGCAGGGCCTGTTCTGCCGGCGCCCGGTCAACAGCATCGTGGATCTCAGGGGGCTCAGGCTGCGTGTGCAAAGCGATGCGACCAAGCGGCTGGCGGAACTCTGGGGAGCGCAGCCGGTGGTGCTCGCGGCCGGTGATCTTGGCATGGTGCTGGAGCAGGGAGGTATTGACGCCATGGTTTCATCCAGTGCCACCGGCGTCGACAGCCAGGCTTGGAAGACCATGAAGGTGTTTCTGGACATCAAGGCCTGGATTCCCAAGAACATGTTGTGCGTTAGCGAACTTGCCTGGAAGGGCTTTGCCGAGCCGGAACGCCAGGCCATCAGCCGCGCCGCCGCGCTGGCCGAGAAAGAAGGCTGGGCGCTGGCCCAGCAGGCCGATGAGCTGGGCAAGAAGGTTCTTGTCGACAACAAGATGTCCGTGGCCGCGCCATCGGCGGACCTGCGCCGCATGCTGGATTTGATGGGGGAGCGCTTTGGCCGGGAGTGGGTGGCCAAGGCTGGCAGCAGCAATATGTCTGTGCTGATGGAATACAACAAGAAAAGGCACTGAGCGCTGTCGCGCCGAGTGCCTTGTTCTGGGTATTGGTGGTGGGCCCTGAGTGATTCGAACACTCGACCAACGGATTAAGAGTCCGCTGCTCTACCAGCTGAGCTAAGAGCCCACGTATTTCTGCGTGGATGCCTGATGAGATCAGGCAAAAAAATTCTTGGTGGGCCCTGAGTGATTCGAACACTCGACCAACGGATTAAGAGTCCGCTGCTCTACCAGCTGAGCTAAGAGCCCCCTCGGGTATTCCGAAGGAATCAGCCTGGATGAATCCAGGCTGAAAAGGAATTTTTGGTGGGCCCTGAGTGATTCGAACACTCGACCAACGGATTAAGAGTCCGCTGCTCTACCAGCTGAGCTAAGAGCCCCAAAAACAAGTCTGCGCTGCAAACGAGACCGCAATTATGCGGCATTTTTTGTGCGCTTGCAGGAAGACGCGCCAAATTTTTAGTTCATGGCATGGTGGCGCTGAGCCGGGCCCGCGTGCAACCCGGTGCGCAGCCGCAAAAAAAGGCGGCCGAGGCCGCCTTTGGGGTGCTGGCGCGCAGCGCGCTTACATCAGCAGATGTTCGCCTGCGTTGTCACCGCCCAGGATCACGTAGTTGACCTTGCGGATGTCCATCAGCTTCTTGCCGCCGGAGTAGCTGATCGAGCTTTGCACGTCCTGCTCCATCTCGATCAGGGTGTTGGCCAGAAGGCCCTTGACGGGTTCGAGGATGCGCTTGCCCTCCACGTGCTTGTACTCGCCCTTGTTGAAGTCCGAGGCCGAGCCGTAGTACTCCTTGAAGCGTTGGCCGTTTTCCTCGACGGTCTGGCCCGGCGATTCCTCGTGGCCCGCGAACAGCGAGCCGATCATCACCATGGTGGCGCCAAAGCGCACGCTCTTGGCGATGTCGCCGTGGCTGCGGATGCCGCCATCGGCAATGATGGGCTTGGTCGCCACGCGCGCGCACCACTTGAGCGCCGACAGCTGCCAGCCGCCCGTGCCAAAGCCCGTCTTGAGCTTGGTGATGCAGACCTTGCCTGGGCCGATGCCGACCTTGGTGGCGTCAGCGCCCCAGTTCTCCAGGTCGATCACGGCTTCGGGCGTGCCCACGTTGCCGGCGATCACGAAGGACTTGGGCAGCTTCTCCTTGAGGTAGCCGATCATGTTCTTCACGCTGTCGGCATGGCCGTGGGCGATGTCGATGGTGATGTATTCGGGGCACAGGCCTTCGGCGACGAAGCGGTCCACGGTGTCGTAGTCGGGCTTCTTGACGCCCAGCGAAATGGAGGCGAAGCAGCCCTTGCCCTGCATCTCGCGCACGAACTGCACGTTGTCCAGGTCAAAGCGGTGCATCACATAGAAGTAGCCGTTCTGGGCCAGCCAGGTGCAGATGCTCTCATCCACCACCGTCTTCATGTTGGCCGGCACAGCCGGGATGCGGAAGGACCGACCGCCCAGCTCCACGCTGGCATCACACTCCGAGCGGCTTTCCACGCGGCACTTGCGCGGCAGCAGCAGGATGTTGTCGTAGTCGAAGATTTCCATTTGATTCCAAGCTCCATGAAAGGTCGCGGCAGGAACATCCCTCCGCGATGGGGCGCTTGGCTTGGAGGCCGGTCTTGCGGGCGGCGCGGGCGGGCCGCGTCGCCAGGGCGGCTGTGGCCCGGGCACAAAAAACCGGACCGCAAGAAACTTGGGCCCGGTGATTGATTCTATACGTTGCCGGCGACGGGCCTGGGCACCCTGTCGATATAGCGGTTATAGGGATGGCGTTATGAGCCTGCAAGGGCGCGCTGCGCGTGCCGATTGTGGGCCGATTGCGGGAAATGCGGCATCGGTTTCCCTGGGGGGCAAGGTGCTTTCTACAATGCCAGGATGTTCCCGATCGATCTGCTCGACGGCGCCTCCGGTGCCGCGCCCGCCCCCAACTCCCCTTTGCTGACCCACCTCAACGAGGAGCAGCTCGCTGCCGTCACGCTTCCGGCCGGCCACGCGCTGATCCTGGCCGGCGCGGGCTCGGGCAAGACGCGGGTGCTGACCACGCGCATCGCCTGGCTGCTGCAGACGGGCCAGGCCACGCCGGGCTCCATCCTGGCCGTGACCTTCACCAACAAGGCGGCAAAGGAAATGCTGGCCCGCCTGTCGGCCATGCTGCCCTACAACGTGCGCGGCATGTGGATAGGCACCTTCCACGGCCTGTGCAACCGGCTGCTGCGCGCCCACCACCAGGCGGCAAAGCTGTCGTCCACCTTCCAGATCCTGGACACGCAGGACCAGCTGTCGGCCGTCAAGCGCCTGTGCAAGCAGTTCAACGTGGACGACGAGCGCTTTCCGCCCAAGCAGCTGCAGTACTTCATTGCCGGCTGCAAGGAAGAGGGCATGCGCCCCGGCGACGTGGTGGCCAATGACCCGGACACGCGCAAGAAGGTCGAGATCTACCAGCTCTACGAGGAGCAGTGCCAGCGCGAAGGCGTGGTCGATTTCGGCGAGCTGATGCTGCGCTCCTACGAGCTGCTGCGCGACGATGCCGCGCTGCGCGCCCACTACCAGCGGCGCTTTCGCCACATCATGGTGGACGAGTTCCAGGACACCAACAAGCTGCAGTACCAGTGGCTCAAGCAGCTGGCGGGCGACATGGTGGATGGCCGCCTGCAGGCCACGGGCAGCGTGATCGCCGTGGGCGACGACGACCAGAGCATCTACGCCTTTCGCGGTGCGCGCGTGGGCAACATGCAGGACTTCGTGCGCGAGTTCGATGTGCGCCAGCAGATCAAGCTGGAGCAGAACTACCGCTCCTACAGCAACATCCTCGACTGCGCCAACGCGCTCATCAGCCACAACAGCCAGCGCCTGGGCAAGAACCTGCGCACCACCCAGGGCCCGGGCGAGCCCGTGCGCATCTACGAAGCGCCCACCGACATGGCCGAGGCGCAGTGGATGGTCGAGGAAATCCAGCAACTGGTGAAAAAGGACGGCTGGCAGCGCCAGGAAATCGCCGTGCTCTACCGCAGCAATGCGCAAAGCCGGGTGATCGAATCGCAGCTGTTCAATGCCGCCATTCCCTACCGCGTGTACGGTGGCCTGCGCTTTTTCGAGCGCGCCGAAATCAAGCATGCGCTGGCCTACCTGCGCCTGCTGGAGAACCCGCACGACGACACCAGCTTTCTGCGCGTGGTGAACTTCCCGCCACGCGGCATCGGCGCGCGCAGCGTGGAGACGCTGCAGGACGCGGCGCGCAGCGCGGGCTGCTCGCTGCACGATGCCGTCTCGGCAGTGCCGGGCGCGCCGGGCACCAAGCTCGCAGGCTTTGTCGCCAAGATCGACGTGCTGCGCGAGCAGACCCAGGGCCGCACGCTGCGCGAGATCATCGAGGCCATCGAGGAAGAAAGCGGCCTGCTCGAGCACTACCGCAACGAAAAGGAAGGCGCCGACCGCATCGAGAACCTGCAGGAACTCGTGAACGCGGCCGAGAGCTTTGTCACCCAGGAAGGCTTTGGCCGCGATGCCGTGGCCCTGCCGCTGGACGAGCACGACGGCGCCAGGGCACTGACGCAAAGCCCCGCCAGCCAGGGCCTGGACCCTGCGCTGCCGCTGCTGGACACGCCGCTCACGCCGCTCACGCCGCCGGCCGGCACCGTGGCCGGCATGGTCGATGCCGATACCGGCGAGACACTGTCGCCGCTGGCCGCCTTCCTGACGCACGCGGCGCTGGAGGCTGGCGACAACCAGGCCCAGGCCGGCCAGGACGCCGTGCAACTGATGACCGTGCATGCCTCCAAGGGGCTGGAGTTCGACGCCGTCTTCATCGGCGGCGTGGAAGAGGGCCTGTTCCCGCATGAGAACGCCATGATGGACCGCGGCGGCCTGGAGGAAGAACGCCGCCTGGCCTATGTGGCCATCACCCGCGCGCGCAAGCGCCTTTACCTGAGCCATTCGCAGACGCGCATGCTGCACGGGCAGACGCGCTACAACGTCAAGAGCCGCTTCTTCGACGAGCTGCCCGATGAGGCGCTCAAGTGGATCACCCCCAAGCAGGGCGGCTTTGGCAGCTACGCGCCCCGCCCCGGTGGCGGTGGCGGCTATGGTTCACGCGATCGCGGCGGCTTCGGCAACAAGGCCGAAGGCTGGCGCAGCGAGGTCTTCGCCAGCCCGCCCGTGCCGCCGCAAAAGGCCGCTCCGGGCCACGGCCTGCGCGTGGGCCTGAACGTGTTCCACAACAAGTTCGGCGAAGGCAAGGTGCTGGCCCTGGAAGGCACGGGCGACGACGCGCGTGCCCAGGTCAGCTTTGGGCGCCACGGCACGAAGTGGCTGGCGCTTTCCATTGCCAAGCTCACAGTCGTGGAGTGAGGCGCGGGCTGCCGCGCCCGGCGCTCAGGGCTTGACTTCGAAGCTCAGCGTCGTGGTGTGGCGCACGTCGGTGTACTTCTTGCCGTCCAGCGTGACCGAGCCGTTGTCCACGCGCGCCGTCACCTCCAGCACGTACAGGCCCGGGAAGTAGGGCTTGAAGCTCACCGTGCCGTCCTGCGATGGCGTGAGCGTGCGGTACCAGCCCTCGCTGGTCTGCACGTTGACCTGGCTGGCCGCGACCTTGCGGCCCTTGAACACCAGCTGGAACGTATCGCCGCCCGCCGTGGTGGGCACCAGCTCCAGGTCGTTCACGGCCTTGGTGTCATTGCGGCCGAAACGGGCCTGGTAGTAGGTCAGCACGCCATTGGCGCCGGGGCGCGTGGCGGCGATGCGCACATCGCCCTGGCCTGCGTCCGCGGTGAAATGATTGGCGTCGGCCTTCAGGGGAAGGCTCTTGCCGTCGGGCAGGACCTGCTTGGCGTCTTCCAGGGCCGGCAGCTGTTCCAGCGGCTTGCGCAGCTCTCCGGCATAGGCCCGGGCCTGTGCTGCGTCCTGCTGCAGCCAGAGATAGTCGGCATGCGCGGCCGGCACCGCCAGTGCGGCGGCGGCGGCCAGCCATGCGGCGGTGCTGCGAAGGATGCGGGAAGGTTCGGTCATGGAGTCTCTCCTGTGGTGTGGCTCTGCGTGCGCCTGCCGGGCCTTGAGGGGCGTGATCCGGCGGGGCTGAAGATGGTGCGATGGCGGACGAGCGACGCCGCAATGCATCAGAAATTATAGCGATCAGGTGAGAATGACTCTTGTTTTGCACGCTAAGAGTCGGGTTCATGACATCCATGCAATTGCGGCGCAGACATGCAAAAAGGCCATGGAAATCCATGGCCTTTGTGTGGCGGCGCCACTCGCCGCAGGGCGGCGGGGCGGCGAGGCGCTGTGGCGGCGGTCAGGCCGACAGCTTGGGCTGGGCGGCGGTGCCCGTCAGGTAGCCGACGGCGGCGCCGAACTTGCCGCGATAGTTGGCGCTGATCAGCGGGTCCAGCGTGGGCTTGACCACGTTGTGGATGGCGCCCCAGTCACCGGCGTGCTGGAAGTTGCTCATGATGTAGGTCCAGCCGTTGATCTCGTCCACGGCATGCAGGCCGGTGGATTCGCCGCCTGCGGGAATCGACATCAGGCGCGACAGCTGCTTGGTGTCGATGTTGTAGGCCCACAGGAAGTTGTTCACGTGCTGGCCGCTGTCCTCGCCGATGAACAGGGTGCGCATCTTCTCCGAGAACTTGAGGTTGTCGGGGTTGCAGATCTTGTTCGGGTTGCCGGTGTTGCCCAGCGCGTCGGCGCTGATGTCCTCGCCGGCCAGCAGGGCCTTGGTGTCCACGGGCATCCATTCGCTGTTGATGGCGGCGCCTGCCGTGTCCTTCTGGCCGCCGCGCAGGTTCAGTGCCATCACGGCGCCGGCCTTGAGCTGCTTGGGGATGGACACGCCGTTGCCGGCCACGTTCAGCGCATCACCGGCCACCATGGACTTTTCGCAGTTCTGCAGGGCCGAGTAGGCCACCTTGTCCTTGGCGTTGACGGTCGTGCCTTCCATCTTGGTGAAGCCCATGCTTGCGCCCTTGAAGGCGGCGTAGCGGTGGGTTTCCAGGAAGGCGGCAGCCTTGTCCATGCCGGGGTTGATCTTGATCCACTCGACCTTGCCGTTGGCCGTGATCTTGGTGTAGCTGGCGTCGCCCGGATCGGTCTTGGCCACGGTCATGATGTCCGTGGGCTTGAGCGTGTTGGCCAGTTGCTCGATCTCGGCGCTGGTGGCCGAGCCCAGCTTGATCCAGGTCAGCGCGGCGGCGCTGCCCGATGCGGGGTCGATGGAGAAGCCCGCGCCCACCTTGGCCACGTACAGCGAACCCGAGGACAGGTCCTTTTCCTTGTCGGCCACGAAGACGAAGTAGCCGCTGTTGGTGGCGTCGTCGCCCATCAGCGCCGTGCGCTGGTCGGGCATGACCTGGACCAGCTCGTGCGAGATGCGGCCCATGCAGAAATGCTTCTTGATGCTGGCCGTGCCGTCCACGTTGACCGTCACTTCGGGCATGTGGCCGTAGTGGTAGGGGTTGGCCTTGTTCTGGTCGCCATACAGGTTCTGGCTGAAGGCCAGCAGCTGGGCATTGCCGGTGGTGAAAGCGTCGGGCTCGTACTCTTCGCTGGACAGGTGGGTGCCCCAGGGCGACAGGCTGGCGCCGCAGGTGATCCACAGGCCGTGCACCTTGGAGGTGTCCACGTTGTGGTACTTGACCAGGCTGAGCTTGCCGGTGGTCTGGTCCTGGTCCAGCGTCAGCACGGCGATGGGCGAGGGCAGCTTGCCGTACATGTCGGTCTTGCCGTCCTGCGCCCAGGTGGTGTATTCGAACTGCACCACGGCGAACACGGGCTTGCCCTTGACGCCGTCCACCTTGGCATTGGGCACGGTCAGCAGCGAGGTGCCGTCGGGCGAATCGGAGAAGAAGTGGCGCTCGCTGCCGGCCACGGTGCGGTCGATGATCTTGTTGTTGTTGATGTCGTAGTAGCCGCCGGCCAGGACCTTGCCGCCCTTGCCGTCCGGCACTTCATCGCCGGTGACGAAGAAGGGCTGGTAGCCCAGGTCGAAGCTCTGCTCGCTGTTGTCGCTGAACTGCACCTTGAGCTGCGAGGCCACGGTCATCCTGGCCATGGCCTGGGGGTTGGCCAGCGTGGGCGCTGCCATGGAGGTGAAGCTGGCCGCCACATAGTTCTTCGCGGGGCCGTCGTCACCGCCGCCGCAGGCGGTCAGCAGGCCGGTGGCGGACACGGCGGAGCCGAGCGGCAGCAGGGGGGCGCCGGTCAGGAATTGCAGCGCCTTGCGGCGGGAGAGCATCGTGGATTGGGACATGGGGCTTCCGTTATGGGTTTGTCAGCGTCAACCCATCGGGGGCGGGATGGGCCGGGATGCCGCCGCGCACTCGCTGGCTTGACATCCGCACGGCATGCTAGGCAGCCGGTGTGACAGAGCAATGGCATCCGCATGACGAAACCGTGACAGCGTCATATGACAGCCGCCAGGCGAGGGGTGCCAGGCGATGCGGCCAGTCAAAAAACAAAGAAGAGGCGCGAAGAAGGGTCCAAAGAAAAAGCCCCTTGAAAGGGGCTTTGTGGGGTGCAGTGGCGAAGCGCTCAGCCGGACAGTCCGGGTGGCGCAGGCGGCTCGGTGCCGATGGCGTCGCTGCCATCGCTTTCATCGGGCGCTGCAAAGCAGTCGCGGAAGGTGAAGACGATGGAGGTGAAGAACATGGCGGCCAGCAGCATGGCCGTGCCGATCATCAGACCGTTGGCAATGCTGCCCAGCACCTGGGCCAGCACGGCCGAGATCAGGGCCATCACGATGCCGGCCACGATGAACACGCCCATCCAGCTGAGGCCGAAGACCACCAGCGCGCCGATGTTGCGCACACAGGCCACCAGGCTGAAGAACACGGCCTTGACCGGGGGCACGTTGTGCCAGTGCACCAGCCCCGGCGCGTGCCAGAACAGCAGGGAAAGCGGCAGGTACAGGCCCATGCTCAGCCACATGGCGGCCTGGAAGTCGGGCGACTCGGCGATCTCGCGCGTCAGCGGCTCGCCGCCCAGGTAGACGTTGGCAAACTGGCCGTCGTCCACCAGCATGGACAGGCCCATGATCAGCAGGAAGCCTGCCGCATACATGGCGCCCAGCGTGAGCATGGAGTTCAGGCGCTGGCGCCCGGTGCGAAAGGCCACCAGCAGCAGGGCCGGCGTGGGCGCACGCCCGTGCGATGCCTCGGCCGCCGCCACCATCATGGCCAGCGAGGTGGCCGGCAGCAGGCCCAGCGCGATCACGGGGCCGATCAGCGGCAGCACCGTGACCAGCGACATGGCCGCCATCGACAGAAAGAACAGCGCCGCCAGTGCCAGCGGCTGCTGGCGGAAGGTGCGGATGCCCTGCTGCACCCATTGCAGGCCGGTACGGGCGGGAACGATGAGAAGTTTCATGGGGTGAGGAAGTCGGGGCGCCTGGATGGGGCATGGCCTCTGGCATGGGCCGCGCCGCTGGCGCCCGAACGGGGACTGTACCCGAGGACGCGCGGCCCGTGGACCGCAAAGCCCTCTGTCGGCCGCGCTGTGGCGGCCTTCGGACGTCAGTCCAGCGCCACCGGGTGGGCCAGGCGCTGGCGCAGCACGCGCTCGAAATGGGTGGGGTCGTGGGGGACGAGCATGGAGGCCTCGCGCGGCAGGTGGAAATCCCACAGGCGGGAAATCCAAAAGCGCAGCGCGCCCGCGCGCAGCATGGGGTTGAACAGCTCGCGCTCGGCGGCGGTCAGGGGGCGTACCGATTGATAGGCATCAATCATGGCCCTGGCCTTGGTGGCGTCATGGGCGCCGGTGGCGTGTTCGATGCACCAGTCGTTGAGGCACACGGCCAGGTCGAACAGCCAGCTGTCCACGCCTGCGAAGTAGAAGTCGAAGAAGCCGGTCAGGCGCTCGCCATCGAACATCACGTTGTCGCGGAACAGGTCGGCGTGCACGGGGCCGCGCGGCAGCGCCGCATAGGCGGGCGAGGCGGCCACATGGTTCTGGAAGGCCAGCTCGGAGCGCAGCAGGTCGGCCGTGGGTGCGTCTATGTGCGGGATGACCGTGGGCACGGTCTCGTTCCACCAGGGCAGGCTGCGCAGATTGGGCTGCTGGCGATCGTAGTCGCGTCCGGCCAGGTGCATGCGCGCCAGCATCTCGCCCACGGCGGCGCAGTGCGCGGGCTGGGGCGCCAGCTCGCTCTTGCCGGGCAGGCGGTTGACGATGGAGGCCGGCTTGCCGCACACGCTCAGCAGGATGTCGCCGCTGCGCGTCTCGGCCTGCGGGTCGGGCACGGGAATGCCGGCCTGCGCCAGGTGCTTCATCAGGTACAGGTAGAAGGGCAGTTGCTCGGCCGTCAGGCGCTCGAACAGCGTCAGCACCCACTCGCCCTGTTCGGTGGTGAGAAAGTAGTTGGTGTTCTCTATGCCGCCCTGGATGCCGCGCAGCTCCTTGAAGGAACCCAGGGACATGCGGCGCAGCAGCTCGCGCGCGTCTTTGTCGGAGACTTCGGTGAAAACGGCCATGTTGCATTGCCGGCCTTCAGGGCGCGGCGGAAATCGTTGTCGTCAGATATGGAAAGAGGGCAGCGCCGTCAGGTGCTGCCCCCTGGGATGCCGCCGGGCCGGGGCCCGGACAGTCCGGTGAGGATCAGAACTTCTTGAGGTTCCAGACGCGCGTGCCGTTGGTGCCGTCGCCATCGCCGCGGTTGCGCGAGGAACGGGCGCCGTCGTTGGACTGCACTTCATACGAAGGCATGTCGCCGACCTTGGGCTGCACGGTGATGCTGCGGGTCTGGCCGCCCACGCGCAGCTCGTCAACGCGGCTGCCGCCATCTTCCACATGGATGTGTTCCACGCGCTGGTTGGTTCGGTCGCGGCCCTCGGGCTTGGCCGTGTCCGGCGCGGTCTGCTCGGTCGCCGTCGCAGGAGCGGTGGAGGCAGCCGGGGCAGGCGTGGGGTTCTGGGCCAGCACGGAGCTGGCGGCCAGGGTCAAGAAGATGAAAAGTGGAGCGGCGCGCATAGGCTCCATTGTAGAACTTGCAGCGGGCGCTGTCCCGCCCTGTCACCCTGCCGGCGCGTGCACAATCGGCGCATGAGCAATTCCAAGACCCTGGTGCTGATCGACGGCTCCAGCTACCTCTACCGCGCCTACCACGCCATGCCGGACCTGCGCGCCGAGCCCGGCAACCCGGAAAGCCCTGCCACGGGCGCCATCCGCGGCATGATCAACATGCTCCAGGCGATCAGGAAGGAAGTGGCGGCCGACTACGCCGTCTGCGTGTTCGATACCAGCGGACCCACCTTCCGCGACACGCTCTACCCCGAATACAAGGCGCACCGCTCGCCCATGCCCGACGATCTGCGCTCGCAGATCGAGCCCATCCATGAAGTGGTGCGCCTGCTGGGCTGGCCGGTGCTGGCCATCCAGGGCGTGGAGGCCGACGACGTGATCGGCACCCTGGCCAAGACGGCCGCCGCCCAGGGCGTGAACGTGGTGATCTCCAGTGGCGACAAGGACCTGTCCCAACTGGTGGACTCCCACATCATGGTGATGGACACCATGAGCGGCAAGCGCCGCGACGTGGCCGGCGTGACGGCCGAGTTCGGCGTGCCGCCCACGCAGATGATCGACTACCAGGCCCTGGTCGGCGATGCCGTGGACAACGTGCCCGGCGTGTCCAAGGTGGGCCCCAAGACGGCCGTCAAGTGGCTGGCCGAGCACGGCTCGCTCGACGGCCTGATTGCTGCGGCCGACGGCATCAAGGGCGTGGCCGGCCAGAACCTGCGCGATGCCATCGCCTCGGGCCAGCTGGCGCTGAGCCGCCAGTTGGTCACCATGAAGACCGACTGCGACCTGAGCGCCGAAGTGCCCACCCTGCCGGTGCTCGACGCGCTGGCGCCGCGCGAGCCCGATACCGCGCCGCTGCGCGACTTCTATGAGCGCTACGGCTTCAAGGGCCTGGCGCGCATGCTCGGCGGTGCCGCGCCCGAGCCCGATGCGCTGCAAGCCGTCAAGGCCGGCCGCAAGCCAGCGGCCAAGCCGCGTTCCGACCAGTCCACGGGCGACATGTTTGCCCAGGAGCAGGCCGAATCCGACGACGCCACCACCGAGGCCGAGGCCGTCCAGCAGCGCCCGCTGGACTATGACGTGGTGCTGACCTGGGAAGCGTTCGACCAGTGGCTGGCCAAGATCAACGCTGCCGAACTCACGGCCCTGGATACCGAAACCACCTCGCTGGACGAGATGCGTGCCGAGATCGTGGGCATCTCGCTGAGCGTGGAGCCCGGCGCCGCTGCCTACATCCCCCTGCGCCATGCCGGCCCCGACGCGCCCGAGCAACTGCCTGCCGACGAAGTGCTGCAGCGCCTCAAGCCCTGGCTGGAGGATGCGGCCCGGCCCAAGCTGGGCCAGCACGTCAAGTACGACCGCCATGTCTTCGCCAATGCCGGCATCGAGGTGCACGGCTATGTGCACGACACCATGCTGCAAAGCTATGTGCTGGAAGTGCACCGCCCGCACGGCCTGGCCAGCCTGGCGCTGCGCCACACCAACCGCACGGGCATCAGCTATGAAGACCTGTGCGGCAAGGGCGCCCACCAGATCCCGTTCGCCCAGGTGCCCGTGGACAAGGCTGCCGCCTATGCCTGCGAGGATGCCGACCAGACCCTGGACGTGCACCGCGTGCTGTGGCCGCAGCTGCAGGCCAACGACGGCCTGCGCGGCGTCTACGAGCTGGAGATCGCCACCAGCGAGGCCCTGTTCCGCATAGAGCGCAACGGCGTGCTCATCGATGCCGCCACGTTGGCCAGGCAGAGCAACGACCTGGGCCAGCGCATCGTGCAGCTGGAGCAGGAGGCCTACGACATCGCGGGCCAGCCCTTCAACCTGGCCAGCCCCAAGCAGCTGGGCGAAATCTTCTTCGACAAGCTGGGCATGCCCGTGGTCAAGAAGACGGCCACCGGCGCACGCAGCACCGACGAAGAGGTGCTGGAGAAGCTGGCCGAGGACTATCCGCTGCCCGCCAAGCTGCTGGAGCACCGCAGCCTGTCCAAGCTCAAGGGCACCTATACCGACAAGCTGGCCCAGCTGGCGCTGCCGCGCACGGGCCGCGTGCACACGCACTACGCCCAGGCCGTGGCCGTGACGGGGCGCCTGTCCAGCAACGACCCCAACCTGCAGAACATCCCCATCCGCACGCCCGAAGGCCGGCGCGTGCGCGAGGCCTTCATTGCCGCGCCCGGCCATGTGATCGCCAGCGCCGACTACTCGCAGATCGAGCTGCGCATCATGGCCCACCTGTCGGGCGACGAGTCCCTGCTGCGCGCCTTCCACGAAGGCCGCGACGTGCACCGTGCCACGGCTGCCGAAGTCTTCAACGTGGAGCTGGAGCAGGTCAGCAGCGAGCAGCGCCGCTATGCCAAGGTCATCAACTTCGGGCTGATCTACGGCATGAGCAGCTTTGGCCTGGCCAAGAACCTGGGCATAGAGACCAAGGCCGCGGCCGCCTACATCGACCGCTATTTCCAGCGCTATCCGGGCGTCAAGCGCTACATGGACGAGACGGTGGAATTCGCGCGCGACCATGGCTACGTGGAAACCGTCTTCGGCCGCCGCCTGTACCTGGTGGACATCAACGGCGGCAGCGGCCCGCGCAAGAAGGCGGCCGAACGCCAGGCCATCAACGCGCCCATGCAGGGCACGGCGGCCGACCTGATCAAGAAGGCCATGGTGGCGGTGCAGGCCGAGCTCGATGCCAGGCAGTCCGAGGTCCGCGTCATCATGCAGGTGCACGACGAACTGGTGTTCGAGCTGCCCGAAGGCGAGTCGGACTGGGTGCGCACCGAGATCCCGCGCCTGATGGCCGGCGTGGCCGACCTGAAGGTGCCGCTGCTCGCCGAGGTGGGCCTGGGACCCAACTGGGACAAGGCACATTGAGCTTCACGCAGGCATCGTAGACTTGGCCGGTTCTCAACCACCACCAAGGAGAGATGCATGCGTGACGATCAGCAGCAAGACCTGAAGGCCCTGGTTCCGGGGCGCAGCAGCGAAGAGGGGCCTACGCGGCGCCTGGCATTGCAGACGGCCCTGGGCCTGGGCTATGCCGCAGCGGCCACGCCGCTCATGGCGCAGACCGCCATCTCCACGCCGGCCGACGGCCTGACGGCCGGCGAGGTGCATTTCACCGTGAACGGCTTCAAGGTGCCCGCCTACCGCGCCGCGCCCGCGGGCAAGAAGAATGTGCCCGTGGTGCTGGTGATCTCCGAGATCTTCGGCGTGCACGAATACATTGCCGACACCTGCCGCCGCCTGGCGCGTGCCGGCTACCTGGCCATTGCCCCCGATCTGTATGCGCGCCAGGGCGATCCCAAGACCTATACCGACATCGCCAAGCTCATGAGCGAGCTGGTCTCCAAGGTGCCCGACGAGCAGGTCATGGCCGACCTGGACGGCGCCGTGCAATGGGCCGGCACCCAGGGCGGCGATACGGCGCGCGTGGCCATCACGGGCTTTTGCTGGGGCGGGCGCATCACCTGGCTGTATGCGGCCCATGGCCCGGTCAAGGCCGGCGTGGCCTGGTACGGCCGGCTGGAAGGCGCCAAGACGGCGCTGCAGCCACGCCATCCGCTGGAGCTGGTCTCCAGCCTCAAGGCGCCGGTGCTGGGCCTGTATGGCGGGCAGGACACGGGCATTCCGCTGGAATCCGTGGAGCGCATGCGCGAGGCGCTCAAGCAGGGCTCGGCAGCGGCCAAGGCCTCGGAGTTCGTGATCTACCCGGAGGCGCCACACGCCTTCCATGCCGACTACCGGCCCAGCTACCGCGAGCAGGCTGCGCGCGACGGCTGGCAAAAAATGCTGGCCTGGTTCAATAAGCATGGGGTGACCCCCTGAGCGGCTGCGCCGCTTCCCCCTCTCTCGCTTCGCGGGAGGGGGGCGTCCGGGCAACCGGCGACACCCTCGGTGCGGGGCGGCGCGGCCGGCGTAGGCCCTTCCTCGGTGTCCCTGGTGTGAGGACGCGCCAGTTTTTAAGGTATTGCTGACTAGCTTTCAACTTTATTCGCGCAGGGGGGCTTGACAGCTTCTGTAGGCTGAAACCGAGGGCACCCGACACCGTGGCCTGCTTCCTTCATGGGATCGCAGGCCACGGCTGCGATGGGTCCTGTCTTTCTGCGAGAATTCGCGGGTTTCGCCTGCAAGGGCATACGGTTGAAGCACAAATCGCTATGACATTGGTAGCAATCATTCTGGCCACCCTGGCCGCCGGTATTGGCAGCGTCTGGGTGGCCGCGTTGTTGATGGGGCTGGGAGGCAATCGCTCGCCGGGCATGATGCCGCAGCGGCTGTTGAGCCTGGCGGCGGGCGCGCTGCTGGCCACGGCCTTCATGCACCTCTTGCCCGAAGCCTTCGAGAGCGAGGCAGGCGCGCATGACCTGTTCGTGACGCTGCTGGTGGGCCTGGTGTTCTTTTTCCTGCTGTCCAAGGCCGAGCTGTGGCACCACGGGCATGAGCACGGCGCGCCGCCGGCCCATGAGCACGATCACCACGAACATCACGATCACCAGGGCCACGCCCATGACCATTCCCATGATCACCACCACGGCCACCGCCACGGCGGCTGGGCCGTGCTGACCGGCGACAGCGTGCACTGCTTTGGCGATGGCGTGCTGATCGCCTCCGCCTTCATGGCCGACATGCGCCTGGGGCTGATCGCGGCGGTATCGGTGCTGGCCCACGAAGTGCCGCACCACATGGGCGACATCGTGGTGCTGCGCCAGTCCAGTTCCAACCGGCGCGTGGCCCTGATCAAGGTGTCCATGGCCGGGGCCGTGACCACGCTGGGTGGCATTGGCGGCTATTTCCTGGTGGGACAGCTGCAGGAACTGCTGCCGTACTTCCTGGCCGTGGCCTCCAGCAGCTTCATCTACGTGGCGCTGGCCGACCTGATTCCCCAGCTGCAAAAGCGCCTGAGCGCGCGCGAGACCGTGGCCCAGGTGGGCTGGCTGATGCTGGGCATCGTACTGGTCACCGTGGTCAGCCGCGCGGCGCACGCGCACTGAGGCTGATGTTGAGGCTGAGGCGCGGGTCCTAGCCTGCGCGGGCCTCCTGGGGTGCCGTCCCCAGCAGGTCGGCGTAATCCACCGCGTACTTGATGAAGGCCGCATGGCCGTCGATGCGCAGCTTGCGGCGCAGGTGCAGGCGGTGGGTTTCCACGGTGCGCACCGAGGTGCCCATGAGCGCCGCAATCTCCTTGTTGGAGCGGCCCTCCGAGATCCACTGCAGCACGCTGGCCTCGCGCGGCGTGAGGGCGCGCCGGGGCCCGGACGCGCTGCCGTCTTCCTCGGCCACGGGCTGCAGGCCGGGGCTGAAATACAGGCCGCCGGCGTAGACCCGGTCTATGGCCTCGATGAGCTGCTGCGCAGGCGCGTCCTTGAGCACATAGCCGCGCGCGCCCAGCGCCACGGCGCGGCGCACGTACTCGGGATCCTCATGCATGGACAGCACCAGCACGCGCACCAGCGGGAACTGATCGCGGAACAGCGCGGCCAGGTCGATGCCGCTGGCGCCCGGCATGCGGATGTCGGTGACCACCAGGTCGGGCGACAGCTCGCGGGCCAGCGGCAGGGCCTGGTCCACGCTGGCGGCCTCGCCCACCACACGGATATGGTCCGTGGCCTGCAGGCGCATGGACACGCCGTCGCGCACGAGAGGGTGGTCGTCCACCAGGAGGATGCGGATCATGGGGTTCATGCAGCGGCCCGTGGGAGTTCGAATTCCGGTGAGGGAGACAGCGGCATGCCGCCATCGCGGTAGAGCACGGCGACCAGCCGGGTGCCCCGGCGCCCCGAACTGATGGACAGGTGGCCGCCCAGGCCTTCGATGCGCTCGCGCATGTTGCGCAGGCCGATGCCGCCCTGGCGGTCGCGCTGCACGCGGCGCATGTCGAAGCCCTGGCCGTCATCGCTGACCTGCAGCACCACGCGGCGGCGCTGAAAGTGCAGGCTGACATCGATGCGCGTGGCCTGTGCATGGTTTTGCGCATTCGTCACGGCCTCCTGGGCCACGCGGAACAGGGCCGTGGCGTGGCTGGGCGGGAGAAAGCGGGTCTCGCCGCGGCAGCCGAACTGCATGCGCAGGCCGTCCTCGGCCTGCATCTGCTGGCTCATCAGCGCCAGGGCCGGGGCCAGGCCCAGGTCGTCCAGCAGGGCGGGGCGCAGGCCGTGGGAGACGCGCCGTATCTCCACCAGCGCGTGGTTGAGCTGCTCCAGGCCCTGGTCCACCATGCGCTGGGCCGTGGCCGGGTCCTGCGCGGCCAGCCGCCTGAGCTGGGCCTGGGCCGTCTCCAGCAGGAACTTGGAGGAGACCAGCACCTGCACCACGCCGTCATGCAGGTCGCGCGCCACGCGCGTGCGTTCCTCTTCCTGCGAATGCACCACGCGCTGGGCCAGCCGCTGCAGCTTGTTGCTGGACACGCGGTGATCGCTGAGATTGAAGACCAGCCCCGCCACGCCGATGAGAACGATGCACAGCGCCGCAATGCCGAAGATGCGCCAGCGCGTGGCCGCGATGTTGGCCTGGGCGCTTTCGTCGATCTGGCGCAGCGCCTGCTCCACATCGTCCAGGTACAGGCCCGTGCCCAGCGACCAGCCCCATTCGGGCACCGTGGCCACGTAGGCGAGCTTGGCCTCGGTACGCAGCGATGACGGTTTTTGCCACTGGTAGCGCACCAGGCCACCGCCGCTGCGCGCAGCGTCCAGGATGATCCTGGCGGGTCCTGCGCCGCCGGGGCTGTTGGGATCGCACAGGTCCACGCCCGACAGGCCCATCTGGCGCGCATCCAGCAGCACGTTGCCGTGTTCGTCGTAGACAAAGAAGTAGCCGTCCTCGCCGAACTGCATGCGCGCCAGCGTATCCAGCGCCTGGCGCCGCTGCACGGATGGCTCCTCGCCGCTGGACTTGATGCGCGTCAGCGCCGTGGTCGCCAGCTGGACGTAGTGGCGCAGCTCCGTCTCCTTGCTGTGCAGGTAGGCGGTCTCGACCAGTTCGCGTTCCTGGTGGGCCAGCTCCAGGGTCTGGTGCTGCACGGTCGCCGCGACCAGGCCCAGGGCGAGCGCGATGGCGGCAATCGACAGAAGTGCAAGTTTCAGCGGAAGTTGCATGGGAGCCTGTGTGGGGTGCACCGACGATCTTTTCCGCCCAGTGGCCGGGCCTTGTCAACAGGGCTTGCGCGCATGCCGCCAGCGCCAGGGCGGCGGCCTTTGAATGGCAGGCGCTGTATTTTCCAATGGCCTGCGCGCCCCGTATATCCACACGGATTCACGCGCGCGTGAAAAGGCGTTTGAATATCCCAAGGGAAACACCATGGAAAATAGTTTTTGGGCGCGAAACAATATCCCATGGATACTGGAAATCCGAGATGCATTTTCTTGGTGCGTACTCCCCTTTTTGGGGTTTTGGATAATCGTTTTGCCGTATTGTGGTGCGCCGTCCCTCTGATGCCTGATGTGCTGCTTGTTGTTGAGCAGATTCCGTGCCAAACCATTGTTTTCAAAGAATGTTGAAGGGCTGCGTAGCACTGCGTGGGTCCGTGTGCGTAGTGGTGCGTAGGGGAAAATTCATTATCGAATGCCCCAGATCCCTGCCTAGAATTTCTCCGTGAAATCACGAATTCGAATCATTTTGTATCGATGATTCAGGTCACCTCTGAGGACTGGGTTAATGGTGACAAAGTGTTTCCATAACGCCAATGCAGTAATGCGTGGCACGGCAGTGGCAGCTTGTATTTTTGTTTGAGAAGGGCAATACCATGGATATTCGAACGAACCTGGGGCGCATGGCGCTGGCATGCGGGGTGGCGGTGACGGCGGCGGCGCTGGTGGGTTGCGCTGCGCCCAACAAGCGCGAGGTGCTGTCCACCACGCAGATCTACCCGGCCATCGGCCCGTACTCGCAGATGGTGGCGCATGGCAACACCATCTACTTCTCGGGCGTGCTGCCGCTGAACGCACAGGGCACGGCCATCCAGGGCGCCACCATCGAAGAGCAGACGCGTGCCGTGCTCGACCACATCGGCGCCAAGCTCAAGTCCCAGGGACTGGGCTATGAGGATGTGCTGTCCACCTCGGTCTTCATGAAGGACCTCAACGAGTTCGCCGCCATGAACAAGGTCTATGGCGAGTACTTCAAGACCGGCGCCCCCGCTCGGGCCACGGTGGAGGTGGCGCGCCTGCCGCGCGATGTGAAGATCGAAATCTCGGCCATCGTCGGCCGCCGCTGACCGCTTGCGCAACGACAGGAGGACCGCATGAACGCACGACACCCCCAGATCGCGGCCGAGCAGGCCACATCCCTGACCGCCACTGCGGCCGCCGGCGAATCCGGCTATCCCGCGCGCTGGACTTCCAAGCGCCGCGACTTCCTGCGCATGCTGGGCTACGGCACCGGCGCCGCCACGCTGGGACCGCTGCTGGCCGCCTGCGGCAGCGGCAACGCCCAGACCTCGGCCGCCGCGCTGCGCGAGCAGCTCATGCGCGACGAGGCCTTCTGGACCGACGTGCAGAGCATGTTCATCCTCAAGCCCGAAAAGACCTACATGAACATCGGCACGGCCGGCTCCATGCCCAAGCTGGTGCTCGACGTGTTCGATACCGAAAACCGCAAGAAGGCCGCCGACTCGGGCAACGGCTACAGCAACCTGCTGGACCTGCGCAAGCAGGTGGCGCCGGGCTTTGGCGTGGATGCCGACGAACTGGCCTTCTCTGCCAACACCTCCTCGGGCATGTGCCATGCCATCCTGGGCATCGACTGGCAGCGCGGCGACGTGGTGGTCACCACCAACCACGAGCACGGAGGCGGCGACACGCCGCTGAAGATCGCGCAGGACCGCTACGGCATCGAGGTCTCGCGCATTGCGCTGCCCGTGGGCAACAACCAGACGGCGGCCACCTACGTGAACCTGTTCGACGAGCGCATCCGCGCGCTCAAGGCCCAGGGCAAGCGCGTGCGCGCCATGATGTGGTCCTCGCCCACCTACAAGACCGGCACCATGCTGCCCATTGCCGACCTGATGGGCGTGGTCAAGGCGCATGGCCTGATCAGCATCGTGGACGGCGCCCACCTGCCGGGCATGATGGCCTACAACTATGCGGAGCTGGGCATGGACTTCATGTCCGGCGCGGGCCACAAGTGGCAGTGCGGCCCGGGCTCGACGGGCATCCTCATCATCCGCAACAAGATGCGCGCCTCCAACCCGCTGCCCCTGCCCAAGTGGTACCCGGTGCACACCAGCGCCTACCCGGCGCTGGAGCGCACGACCACGGCCAAGGAGACCTACGACATCGCCGCCTCGGTCACCTCCTGCGGCAGCGTGCACACGCCCATGTTCATGGCGCTGGCCCAGGCCTGCGCGCAGTGGGACAGCATCGGCCGCAAGAAGATCGAGACCTATGACCTGACGCTGTCGTCCTACCTCAAGGAAAAGATCGTCGAGCGCTGGGGCGTGGACTCGCTGTACTCGCCCAAGGACGATCCCAAGCTGCTGTCGGCGCTGACCTGCTTCAACCCGTTCCAGAACAAGGACGACGTGATGAACGGGACCAAGTCATCGACCTTCGTGGCGCGCATGCTCAGCGACTATCCGCAGGGCTTCGTGATCCGCAACTCCAACTTCCCCGTGATCGGCGCGGCGGCAGACCACTACGGCGTGCGCGTCTCCACGCACCTGTGGCATGACGCGCGGGACGTCGATCTGCTGGTGGATGCGATGTGGGATCTGTCTAGAAAGATGGCTTGACCCCCTGAGCCGCTTCGCGGCTTCCCCCTTCTCGCTTCGCGGAGGGGGACGACACCCTCGGTGCGGGGCGGCGCGGCCGGCATAGGCCCTTCCTCGGTGCCTCTGAGGTGGGCCGTGCTTGTTTTGAGGGCGTGCTTTCTGGCGCAGAGCGCTGTCCTCAGCCTTTGATCGTCAGCCGGGCTGTCCTTCGTCGCGGATGGCGGCTCGGACCTGGGGGAGCTGGCGGCGGGAGACCATGAGCAGTTCGGGGATGCCGTGCAGGCGCAGGGCCCAGCCTTCGCCTTCGGTGGGGTCGTCGTGGCGTTCCAGGGCGCGCAGGGCGCTGCGGGCCACCAGCGCGTTGCGGTGCACGCGCAGCAGGTGGTCGGCGTGGCGGGCCTCCAGGTCGGCCAGGGCGCCGTCGAGGATGTAGCTGCGGCCCACGGTGCGCACGGTCACGTACTTCTGTTCGGCCTTGAGGTAGAGCACTTCGGACAGGGGCAGGCGCACGGTGGTGCCCCGGTCCTGTATCAGCAGCACGGGGCCGCTGTCGCGCTCGGCCGTCTGGTGCACCGCCGTGCGTGCGGCCTTGGCCAGGGCCTGCTGCAGGCGCTCGCGGCGCACGGGCTTGGTCAGGTAGTCGGCGGCGTCCAGGTCGAAGGCCTCGACCGCATGGCCGGCATGGGCGGTGACGAAGACCACGGCAGGCGGCAGCGGCAGGCGGCGCAGTGCGTGCGCCAGGGCCAGGCCGTCCTGGCCCGGCATGTGGATGTCCAGCAGTGCCAGTTCCACGGCGCGCGGGCCCGGCGCCTGCAGCACGGCCATGGCCTGGCGCGCGTCTGCCGCTTCACTGACCTGGTGCGGGCCGGTGCCCGTGCAGGCTTCCACATCGGCCAGCAGGGTGCGCAGTCGCGCGCGGGCCAGGGCTTCGTCGTCAACGATCAGGATGTGCATGGTCCTTCTTCTTCGATACGGCCTTCGTGGGGTGGCTGGCAGGCGCAGCCAGCGGCAGGCTGATGCGCACCACGAAATGGCCCTTGAGCGTGCGCGCCGTGAGGTGGGCCTGCAGGTCGTGCAGCAGCGACAGCCGGGCGCGCACATTGGCCAGCGCAATGCCGTTGCCGCGCGTGCCAGCTGCGCTGGCGGAATCGATCTCGGTGGGCAGGGTGTTGGTGATGCGCACCTCCACCAGATCGCCACGGCGCTCGGTGCGCACCTGCAGCTTGCCGCCGCGCGCGCTGGGCTCCACGCCGTGGCGTATGGCGTTTTCCACCAGGGGCTGCAGCAGCAGCGGCGGCAGCAGGGCGCCGTGGGCGGCAGGGTCCAGTTGCCAGCGCACCTGCAGCCGTTCGCCGAAGCGCACCTGCTCGATGGCCAGGTAGCGCTGGGCCAGCTCGATCTCCTCGGCCAGCGTGGTCGTGCTGTGCGGCTCGGCCAGCGCGTAGCGGAACAGGTCGCTGAGGTCTTCCAGCAGGGCCTCGGCCTTGGCGGGCTCGGCACGCACCAGGGCGATGGCGCTGTTGAGCGTGTTGAACAGGAAATGCGGACGTATGCGCGACTGCAGCTCGGCCAGCCGTGCCTGCGTGTCGGCGGGGGTGTGGCCGCGTGCGCGCAGCACCAGGGCGGCCACCAGCAGGGCCGCCAGCAGTCCGCCGGACATGGCGCTGGCCAGCCAGGGGGCGCTGGTGCCGCCGGCCAGTTGCAGCATGGCGCAGGCATACAGCCCGGCCGCCATGCCCAGCAGCACGCCGGCCGCGTACTGCCCGGTGGACGGCAGGCGCTGCAGCGGATGCTTGAGCAGGCAGGCCGCCACCAGCCAGACCAGGGTGCCGGGCAGGCTGGCGCCAGTCAGCAGGGCCATGTTCTCCAGCCACTGCAGCAGCGAGTCGGCGCCGAACATCGCAGCCGTGGCCGCCACGGCCTGCACGAAGAGCACGGCGCGCAGCACCACGCCGACGTTGCAGGCGTCGAAGACCAGCGCCGCAGGCAGGGGCGGAGGAGCGGTGGTGGGGGTCGGCTGGGTCGGCAAGGGGCGGCAGGTCGTGTTTCGGCGGGTGGGGTTCGCGCCGCATGCCCGGATTATGGTCATGCCGGGCGGGCCTGCACAGCGGTCACACCGCCCATGCAGGCCCCTGCACGGGCGTGGCGCCGCCCAGGTCGATAGAATCTTCGCTTCCTGCCCGCGCGGGGGCGTGCCGCCCACCGCCTGCACCGCCTAATCGAAGATCGCGTCCTCACATGTCTGCCAATCAACCAACGTCCGCCTCGCACAACCAGCTCGACACCAAGGCCCAGGCCTGGTCCGCTCTCTTTGAAGAGCCGATGAGCGATCTGGTCAAGCGCTATACCTCCAGCGTGTTCTTCGACAAGCGCCTGTGGCAGGCCGACATCACGGGCAGCCTGGCGCATGCCGAGATGCTGGCGGCCCAGGGCATCATCGCCGCCGCCGACCACGAGTCCATCCGCAAGGGCATGGCGCAGATCACGCAGGAAATCGAGTCCGGCCAGTTCGAGTGGAAGCTCGACCTGGAAGACGTGCACCTGAACATCGAGGCCCGCCTGACCCAACTGGTCGGCGACGCCGGCAAGCGCCTGCACACGGGCCGCAGCCGCAACGACCAGGTGGCCACCGACGTGCGCCTGTGGCTGCGCGGCGAGATCGACCTGATCGAAGGCCTGCTCGGCGAGCTGCAGCTGTCCCTGGTCGAAGTGGCCGAGAAGAACGTGGACGTGATCCTGCCCGGCTTCACCCACCTGCAGGTGGCCCAGCCCGTGAGCTTTGCCCACCACCTGCTGGCCTATGTGGAAATGTTCAAGCGCGACGCCGAGCGCATGCTGGACCTGCGCCGCCGCGTCAACGTGCTGCCGCTGGGCAGCGCCGCCCTGGCCGGCACCACCTACCCGCTGGACCGCGAGCGCGTGGCCCGCACCCTGGGCATGGAAGGCGTCTGCCAGAACTCGCTGGACGGCGTCAGCGACCGCGACTTCGCCATCGAATTCACCTCGGCCGCCAGCCTGTGCATGGTGCACGTGAGCCGCCTGTCCGAAGAGCTGATCATCTGGATGAGCCAGAACTTCGGCTTCATCCGCATCGCCGACCGCTTCACCACGGGCTCGTCGATCATGCCGCAGAAGAAGAACCCCGACGTGCCCGAGCTGGCACGCGGCAAGACCGGCCGCGTGGTCGGCCACCTGATGGGCCTGATCACCCTGATGAAGGGCCAGCCCCTGGCCTACAACAAGGACAACCAGGAAGACAAGGAGCCGCTGTTCGACACCGTGGACACCCTGAAGGACACGCTGCGCATCTTCGCCGAGATGATCGGCGGCCAGGCCGACCCGGCCACGGGCGGCAAGAAGGGCGGCATCACCGTCAACGCCGAAGCCATGCGCGCCGCCGCACTCAAGGGCTACGCCACGGCCACCGACCTGGCCGACTACCTGGTCAAGAAGGGCCTGCCCTTCCGCGACGCGCACGAGACCGTGGCCCATGCGGTCAAGCTGGCCTCGCAAAAGGGCGTGGACCTGACCGAGCTGCCGCTGGCCGAACTGCAGGCCTTCAATCCCGGCATCGAGGCCGATGTCTTCGAGGCGCTCAGCCTGGAAGGCTCGCTCAATGCGCGCAACACCCTGGGCGGCACGGCGCCGGCCCAGGTGCGCAAGCAGCTCGCAGGCCACCAGGCGCGCTTGAATGCACGCCTGAACGCACGCCTGGGCTGAACCCCCCGTTCGCCGGAGCCGCGCCATGACATCCTCCCGCCGCCAACTGCTGACCGGGGCGCTGCGCGCCGCCGGCGCAGTGACTGCCGTTGCCGCCTCGTCGGCCCTGGCTCCGCTGGCCTGGGCACAGCCCGGGCAGGCCATCCGCATCCTGGTGGGCTTTCCGCCGGGCGGCGGCACGGATGCCATCGCGCGCCTGCTGGCCGACCGGCTCAAGGACGTGCTGGGCACCACGGTGCTGGTGGACAACCGCCCCGGCGCGGGCGGGCAGATCGCGGCGCAGCAGCTCAAGGCGGCTGCGGCCGATGGCCACACGCTGTTCCTCACGCACGACCACACCATCTCCATCCTGCCCCAGGTGGTGAAGAAGCCGGGTTTCGACCCTGGCCATGACTTCGTTCCCGTGGCCGGCTTTGCCACCTTCGTGAACGCGCTGGCGGTCTCCGCCAACACGCCGGCGCGCAACCTTGCCGAGTATGTGGAGTGGGTGCGCCAGGGCGCAAAGCGCGGCAGCATCGGCATTCCCGCGCCCGCGTCCACGCCGGAATTCCTGGTCAGGCTGCTGGGCGAGCACTACAAGCTGGACCTGGTGGCCGCGCCCTACCGGGGCAGCGCGCCCATGCTGGCCGACATGCTTGGCAACCAGATTCCGGCCGGCATCGCCTCGGTGCAGGACTTCATGGAAAACCACAAGGCCGGCAAGCTGCGCGTGATCGGCGTGCTGGGTACGCGCCGCCAGGCCACCATGCCCGAAGTGCCCACGCTGGCCGAGCAGGGCGTCAAGGGCTTCGAGGACACGCCCTACTACGGCATCTACGCGCCGCGCGGCACGCCCCAGGCCTTCATCGACCGCTTCTCCGCCGCCGTGGCCGCCGTGCTCAAACAGCCCGATGTGCACGAGCAGCTCACCGCCCTGGGCCTGACCGTGGGCCACATGCCGCCCGCGCAACTGGCCGAGCGCGAGCAGGCCTATACCCAGGTCTGGAAACGCATCATCCAGACCAGCGGCTTCCAGCCGCAGTAAGCGCGCGTCCAGCGGTCCCGCATGTTCTACGCGATTCCGCTGGAGGACCGGCCCCGCTGGAGCAATCCGCCGTGGATGACGCTGCTGATCATCCTCGTGAACGTGCTGGTGTTCTTCGGGCCGCAGCGCTCCGAGGAGCGCGCCCAGCAGACGGCGGCGCAGTTCTATGCCGCCAGCGCGCTGCCGGGCATCGAGTTGCCGCGCTTCGTGGACTGGCTGCAGCGCACGGATTCGCCCATTGCCAAGCAGGCGAAGGTGCTGCAGAAAAAGGGCCTGGTCGAACCGCTGCTGCAGCGCATGGAGCAGGAGCCCGCCTTCCTGGCGCTGCTGCGCAGCGGCCAGATCGTTGTGGCCAGCGATCCCCTGCACGGGCAGTGGCAGACGGACCGCAGTCGCTACGAGGCCTTGCAGCCGCCGCCCTTCACCACGCGCTGGGCGCAGGACTATGGCGAGGACGCGCCGCTGCGCCCGGTGACCTGGATCACGTCGGCCTTCCTGCATGCCAGCACGGGCCATCTGGTCGGCAATATGCTGTTTCTCTTCATGTTCGGCTTTTCGGTGGAGCTGGCACTGGGGCGGGCCACCTATCTGCTGTTCTATCTGCTGGGGGCCGTCGGGGCTTCGCTGCTGTCCTCCTGGGTCCTTGGGGGTGCGGGCGTCTATGGTCACGGGCTGGGCGCTTCGGGCGCGGTCGCAGCGCTGATGGGCATGTACGCCGTCATGTACCGGCTGCGGCGCATCCGCTTTTTCTACCAGTTGTTCTTCTACTTCAACTACGTCACGGCACCGGCCCTAATCCTGTTGCCGGCCTGGATTGCGAATGAAGTGCTGCAGCACTTCTTCAGCGGCCGGGGCGTGGACTACATGGCCCACCTGGGCGGTCTGCTGACGGGCGCAGCCCTGATGGCCCTGCATCTGCGCCGCAAGCCACGGGCGGCGTTGGCGGGCCGCCATTCGGCGCCGGACGATGGCTTCGACGCACATGTCGCCAACGCGCGACGCCTGGGCCAGGCGCTGGACATGGAGGGCGCCCTGCGCGCCTGGCGCGCCGCAGCCCAGCTGCGGCCTGCCGACACCGAGGTGCTGCGGGCCTGGTTTGCCGCGGCCCGCTATGCGCCTGCCAGCGAGGACTTCCACCGGGCGGCCCGGCGCATCTTCAGGCTGCCGGCCCGTGATGCCGCCACCCTGGCCTGGCAGCACGACAGCTACCGCATCTACCTGGACCTGGCCCGCCCAGGCGCCAGGATCGCGCCCGAGGACATGGCCATGCTGGTGCGCCGCTTCACGCGTGCCCGTGCGTTCGACGATGCCGAGAAGCTGTGCCACGCGCTGCTGCAGGCAGCACCCGGCCAGCCGGGCCTGGGCGAGACGCTGTGCCTGCTGGTCAACGGCCTGCTGCAGCAGGGGCTGGCACAGCGCGCCCGCGCCTGGCTGCCACAACTGCAGCGCTGGGCGCCCGATGAGGCCGTGACCCGGCTGTTGCTCGACGGGCAGGCCCGGTCCCAGGCCACGGCGTGATCAGTGCGGGGCCGGGCGCGGGTCCGGTCCCTGTTCCGGTTCCGGGTCACGCAGCAGCCACCGCACCTCCTGCGTGGCCTCGCTGTCGGGATGGCGCGCCTGCAGCGTGGCCAGGATGCCCTGGGCCATGTCCCGGCGCCCGAAGCCCTGCAGCATCAGGCGCGCCGCCAGTTCATAGGCATGGGGCACGGCGGCATGGCCCTTGAAGCGTTTGTCGAAGCCCGAGATCAGGGTCAGCGTCGCCTGTGCATCGCCCGCGCGCCAGGTGCTGCGCGCCAGGGCCAGTGTCTGGTCGGCATCGTCCAGCGCAAAGCTCGCTTCCTTGGCGCGGCAGGCCTGGAACACCTTGAGCGCCTCGGCGGTCTGGCCCTGGCGCAGCAGCAGGGCGATGAAGCGCCGGCCGTGGTCCAGCAGCGTGGCCGTCTTGTCCGACAGCAGCAGCAAGCGGTGGTAGCGGCGCTGGGCATGCGTGTCGTCGGGGTGGGTGCGCTGGTCCTCGTAGGCCAGGCCCAGCGCGGCGGCCAGGTCGCCAGCGGCCACGTGCTCGGCCACGTCCACGTCCAGCTGCTGGCGGGCGATCTGTTCGGGCGTGCGCGCAGGCGCCCCGTCGGGTCCGCTGTCTGCCTGGGGCACGGCGTCGATGCCCAGAGCCTCATGGTGCTGGTACATCACATAGCCCAGCAGGCTGGCCATGACCCAGCCGAAATAGATCATGGCGAAGTTGAACAGCGGCAGCAGGATCAGCCCGCTGAACAGCGGCAGCAGCAGCGACATGGCAATCTGCGCACCGCTGCTCAACAGGAACAGAAAAAAGCACAGCAGCGCATAGGGCTTGCCGATGATGCGCACCGTGTCCAGGATCAGCAGCGGATTGAGTGCGGAGAAAAAGCCCGCCGTCTGCACCAGCACGATGATGCTGGCCGGCAGCAAAAAGGACAGCAGCAGCAGGGCCAGCTGTGCCATGCCCAGGCTCACCCGCGCACACCAGCCGACGATGATGCCGTGCACCACCAAAATGGCGAACAGCTTCCAGGGCAGATGGGTCCAGTCCGGGTCCAGGTGGCGAGGATAGTCCGCAGCGCGCGATATGCCCTGCGAACCCAGCGCTGCCACCTTGAAACCATAGCGGCTGGCGGCCAGCAGGATACCGATCTGCACCAGCCCGATGGCCAGGGGTGCGGGCAGGAAGAACAGCGCCTTGAACAGCAGGCTGCCCAGCGACAGCAGCAGCGCATAGCTCAGCGGCTGTGACTGGAACGGAAAGGCGAAGAACTGGTTGATCCGGTGCCAGAACGGCTGAGGCACGGCAACGTGGTTCGGCTTCATGGACGGACTCTCTCCCTGTGTTGTATCCGCGCAGTATAGGCAGCACGCTGTATGTAGTCTGACGGGGCCTGTGGTGGGAGGTGAGCCCTGTGATCTCACGGATATGACGCGTTGATGCGCCGATGTCTTACAGATGGATACACCGCAGACCCGGTTCCGGGCACCCGCAGCAGGGCCTGCAGCGGATGCGGGCCGGTATCATCCCGCGCAGTGGTTTTCAGCCGCAGCGGATGCGGCCCTGCATTCGGTGCATGCGGGCGACAGGCCTGCGCCTTGTTCCAGCCCTTGCCGCCGAGCCCTGCCTGCAGCGCAGGGTTTTTCATTTGCAGCGTGTCATGCGGACAGCTCGCATCGCAGTGCTGAAAGCCTGCTCATTCCAAGAAAACAGCGGGCCATCTGAGCCCGACAGAAGGGATTGCCATGGGGGTGCTTCGCACGAAAGCGATCAGTGGGTTGCAGGGGGCTCCGGCGCACAGCCGGCCCTGGGGCCGGTGGGGGTTGGGGCTGCTGCTGGGATCGGCGGCGCTGACGGCGCAGGCCGTGGGCGTGCGCCAATTCAGCCCGCAGGGAGAGGTGGCCAAGGTCGAGCAGGTGGTGGTGCAGTTCGATGGCACGGCCGTGCGCTTTGGCGACCCCAAGGCGGCCGCGCCGGTCACGCTCAGCTGCAGCGATGCGGCGGCCACCCAGGGCACGGGCCGCTGGAACAGCGACCGGGAATGGGTGTTCGACTTCAAGCAGGCCCTGCCGCCCGGCGTGCGCTGCACGGCCCAGCTGGTGGCCGGCTACAAGTCGCCTGCGGGCACGGCCGTGACGGGCGCTGCCAGCTACCAGTTCCAGACCGGCGGCCCGGCCGTGCTGGACATGGCGCCCGACACCTATGAACAGATCGACGAGGAGCAGTACTTCGCGCTGCGCCTGTCGGGCCCGGCCACCTTGCAAAGCCTGCAGCAGCACATGTGGTGCACGGCCGAAGGCGTGGGCGAGCGCATACCCGTGCGCCTGATCGACGGCAAGGAGCGCGACGAGCTGCTCAAGCACCGCGGCTGGGACAAGGCCGCTGCCAAGAACCCGCTGCAGTACGCCACGCTGGCCTGCAACCGCCGCCTGACGGCGGGCACGACCATGAAGCTGGTTTTTGGCGCCGGCATCGCCACGCCCAATGGCGTGGCCAGCCGCCAGGACAAGCGCTTCGAGTACCGCGTGCGCGAGCCCTTCGCGGCCGAGTTCAGCTGCGAGCGCGAGAACGCCCAGGCCGCCTGCCTGCCGATCCGCCCCATGCGCCTGAGCTTCAATGCCCCCGTGCCGCGCAAGCTGGCCGAGGGCATTCGCCTGAGCAGCGGCGCCTCCAAGGTGGCGCCCGTGATCGACGGCGAATACGGCGAAAAGCTCAGCGAGGATTCGCTGGTGCAGAACCTGAGCTTCCCGGCCACCATGCAGGCCCAGGCGCGCTATACGGTGGAGCTGCCTCCGCAGTTCAAGGACGCGGCAGGCCGCAGCCTGAGCAATGCCGACATGTTCCCGCTGCAGGTGGCCACGGGCGCGCTGCCGCCGCTGGCCAAGTTCGCGGCCTCGCCCTTCGGCATCGTCGAGCGCTATGCAGAGGGACCGGACGGCCCGGCCCTGCTGCCCGTGACGCTGCGCAATGTGGAGTCCGAGCTGGCCACCAAGTCCCTGGATGCCAGCCGCGTGAGCACCAAGCAGCCCGGCAGCGATGCCGAGATCATCGCCTGGATGCGCCGTGTGGCCGACTACGAGTCCTCCGACATGGACCGCAAGCGCGCCTCGCGCGACATCAAGGGCCCGCTGCCGCCCGTGATCGACAACGAAAACCGCGACTATGTTCAGACGCGCATGCTGTCGCTGCTGGCCGGCCAGGGCGACGTCAAGACGCTGGAGCTGCCCAAGCCCGTCAAGGGCGATCCGCGCCCCTTCGAGGTGGTGGGCATTCCGCTCACGCCGGGCTTTCACGTGGTCGAGATCGCCTCGCCGCTGCTGGGCCAGTCGCTGCTCGATGAGCGCTACGGCTCGGCGCGCAGCATGTATGTGCGCACCTCCGCCCTGGTGACCAATCTGTCCGTGCACTTCAAGCTCGGCCGCGAGAACGCGGCCGCCTGGGTGACCACGCTGGACAAGGGCCAGGCCGTGGCCAATGCCAAGATCCAGGTCTCCGACTGCAATGGCAAGGTGCTGACCTCGGCCACCACCGACGCCAGTGGCGTGGCGCGCCTGGACGGCCTGTCGCCCGAGCCGCCCCAGTGCACGGGCGGTGTTGGCTACCGCTCGCCTGCCTACTTCGTCAGCGCACGCGCCCAGGGCAAGGACGGCCAGCAGGAGCTGGCCTTCACCTGGAGCGACTGGCAGCGCGGCATCGAGTCCTGGCGCTTCAACGTGCCCACCAGCCGCAGCGCCCAGCGCGACGAGGTGGCCCACACCATCTTCGACCGCACGCTGCTGCGCGCCGGCGAGACCGTGTCCATGAAGCACCTGATGCGCACCCAGACCGGCATCGGCCAGGGGCAGGGCGGCTTTGCGCTGCCCGAGCAGCGGCCCACGCAACTGGTCATCACCCATGAAGGCAGCGGCCAGCAGTACACGCAGCCGCTGCAGTGGCGTTCCACGGGCACGGGCGGCCTGAGTGCGGAAAACAGCTTCTCCGTGCCCAAGGGCGCCAAGCTCGGCTCGTATTCCGTGGAGCTGCGCGGCGATGGCAACGGCTCGCGCGGGCGCAACAACCGCTTCGGCACGGGCAGCTTCCGTGTCGAGGAATTCCGCCTGCCCGTGCTCGAAGGCCGCGTGGGCCCCGAAGGCAAGCAGGCCCTGGTCGGCGTCTCCAGCCTGCCGGTGCAGGTGCAGGTGAACTACGTCTCCGGCGGCCCGGCCGCCAACCTGCCGGTGCGCGTGTCCGCTCTGGTGCGTTCCACCTGGATGGACCGCAGCGACTGGCAGGGCTTCAGCTTCTCGGCACCGCGCAGCGCCCAGGACACGGGCCAGAGCGATGACGAGGAGGCCACGGCCTCCCAGGACAGCAAGGTGGTGGCCGACAAGCTGCCCGTGACGCTGGACCGTGAAGGACTGGGCAAGCTCAAGATCGAGAACCTGCCCAAGCTGCGCGAGCCGCGCGAGCTGCTGATCGAGGCCACCTATGCCGATCCCAATGGCGAGGTGCAGACCCTGCGCAGCACGCAGATGCTGTGGCCCGCGGCCATCGTGGCCGGCGTGCGTGCCGAAAGCTGGATCACCACGGGCCGCAAGCTCCAGTTCCAGGCGCTGGCCCTGGGCGTGGACGGCAAGCCCCAGGCCGGCGTGCCGGTCAAGGTGGAGGCCATTTCCCGCGTCACCACCAGCAGCCGCAAGCGCCTGGTGGGGGGCTTTTACAGCTACGACAACCAGACCACGCTCAAGTCCATGGGCACGGTGTGCACGGGCAACAGCGATGCCCAGGGCATGGTGCAGTGCGAGGCCCAGCTGTCGCAGCCCGGCGAGGTGGAGCTGATCGTCACCGCCTCCGACAAGGACGGCCGGCCCGCCCAGGCCGCCTCCAGCGTCTGGGTCACGCGCCAGGGCGAACTGTGGTTCGGCGGCGAGGACCATGACCGCATGGACGTGCTGCCCGAAAAGCGCAGCTACGAGCCCGGCGAGACAGCGCGCTTCCAGGTGCGCATGCCCTTCCGCTATGCGACGGCCCTGGTCGCCGTGGAGCGCGAAGGCATCGTCAGCACCCAGGTCATGCAGCTCAATGGCCAGAACCCCACCGTGGAGCTGAAGGTCCAGCCCGACTGGGGGCCCAACGTCTACGTGAGCGTGCTGGCCCTGCGCGGGCGACTGCGCGAGGTGCCCTGGTACAGCTTCTTCACCTGGGGCTTCAAGGCGCCGCGCGAGTGGTGGAACGCCTTCTGGCACGAGGGCAAGGAGTACATCGCGCCCACGGCCCTGGTCGATCTGTCCAAGCCCGCCTACCGCCTGGGCATGGCCGAGATCCGCGTGGGCACCAAGGCCCACCGCATCGACGTCAAGGTCACGGCCGACCAGGCCAGCTACCAGGTGCGCGGCACCGCCAAGGTCACCATCAGCGCCACGCTGCCCGACGGCAAGCCCGCCGCTGGCGCCGAGGTGGCGCTGGCGGTCGTGGACCAGGCCCTGCTGGAGCTCATGCCCAACACCAGCTGGCAGCTGGCCGACGCCATGCTGCGCCGCCGCGAGTGGGGCGTGCAGACCTCGACCGCGCAGATGGAGGTGATCGGCAGGCGCCACTACGGCCGCAAGGCCGTGGCCGCTGGCGGCGGCGGTGGCCGCAGCCAGACGCGCGAGCTGTTCGAGACGCTGCTGCTCTGGAATCCGAGCGTGGTGCTCGATGCCCAGGGCAAGGCCCAGGTCAGCGTGCCGCTGAACGACTCGCTGACCACCTTCCAGGTGGTAGCGGTGGCCGACCATGGCGTGTCGATGTTCGGCACGGGCCAGGCGCCCATCCGCACGGCCCAGGACCTGCAGATCATCAGCGGCCTGCCGCCGCTGGTGCGCGAGGAGGACCAGTTCCGTGCCATGGTCACGCTGCGCAACACCTCGGCCAAGGCCATGAAGGTGCAGGTCACGCCGCGTGCCACGCTGCTGGAGCTGGCAGCGCAGACCGTGGAGATTCCCGCGGGCGAGGCGCGCGAGGTGGCCTGGAACGTCACGGCGCCGGCCCAGTTGGGCCAGACGCGCGCCGAGGCGCTGATCTGGGAGATCGAGGCCCGCGACACCGCAGGCGGCGACAAGCCGGCCAGCGACAGGCTGAAGGTCAGCCAGCGCATCATCCCGGCCGTGCCGCTGACGGTGCAGCAGGGCACGCTGATGCAGGTCGATGGCAGCATCAACCTGCCCGTGCAACTGCCGGCCGATGCACTGTCCGGCCGCGGCGGCCTGCGCATGTCGCTGGCGCCCAAGCTGGCCGAAGGCCTGCCGGGCGTGCGCGACTGGTGGGCGCGCTATCCCTACAGCTGCCTGGAGCAGGTCACCAGCAAGGCCGTGGGCATGAGCGACGCCACGCTGTGGCAGTCCACGATGGGCCAGCTGCCCAGCTACCTGGACGGCGACGGCCTGGCCAGCTACTTCCCGCTGGCAGGCGACGGTTCGGGCCGTGCGGCCCGCGGCAGCGATACGCTGACGGCCCACCTGCTCAACCTCTCGGCACTGGCACAGGGCGTGGACAAGCGCTTCGTGCTGCCGGCGGCCGAGCGCGAGCGCATGGAAAACGGCCTGATCGCCTTTGTCGAAGGCCGCATCCAGCGCAGCTTCTGGAGCCCGCGCAAGGACCTGGACATGCGCAAGCTGGCCGCCATCCAGGCGCTGGCGCTGACGGGCCGCGCCAATCCGCGCATGCTCGACAGCATCACCATCGCGCCCAACGACTGGCCCACGCATGCCGTCATCGACTGGGTGGCCCTGCTCAAGCACATGCGCGAGCTGCCCCAGCGCGAACAGCAGCTGGCCCAGGCCCAGCAGATCCTGCGCGCCCGCCTGAGCTACCAGGGCACGCGCGTGGCCTTCAGCAATGAGCAGGACGACCAGTGGTGGTGGCTGATGCAGGGCCCCGAGGTCAACCTGGCCCGCCTGATGCTGGTCAACATGGACGACCCGACGTGGAAGGAAGAGCTGCCGCGCCTGGCCAACGGCTTCATCTCGCGCCAGAGCAACGGCGCCTGGGGCACGACCACGGCCAACCTGTGGGGCGCGCTGGCACTGCAGCGCTTCTCGCAGCAGTTCGAGGCCACGCCCGTGACGGGCGCCACCCAGGCGGCTTTGGGCGCGTCCCAGGCCCGCGTGGAGTGGAGCCAGGTCACGCGCATGCGCGCCAGCGACACCGAGGGCGCAGCCCACCAAGCGTCCAGCTTCGGCGCGACCACGGTGGTCGGCGGCCTGCGCAACAACACCATGTTCCTGCCCTGGAGCGCGGTGGGTGATGCCCGCAAGGGCCAGCTGACGGTGACCCAGCAGGGCACCGGCAAGCCCTGGCTCACGCTGCAGTCCGTGGCGGCCGTGCAGCTCAAGGCGCCGTTCAGCGCCGGCTACACCGTCACGCGCACGGTCAAGCCCGTGGAGCAGGCCGACAAGAGCCTGCCCGCAGGCCAGTACTCGCGCGGCGACGTGCTGCGCGTCACGCTGGAGGTGCAGGCCCGCACCGACATGACCTGGGTGGCCATCACCGACCCCGTGCCCACGGGCGCCACCATCCTGGGCGGCGGTCTGGGGCGCGACTCGGAGATCGCCTCGGGCGGCGAGCGCGCGGAAGGCGCGGGCTGGCTGGCTTATGAAGAGCGCAGCTTCGAGGCCTACCGCGCCTACTACCAGTACCTGCCCAAGGGCAGCACGCGCGTGGAGTACACCGTGCGGCTGAACAATGCCGGCGACTTCGCGCTGCCGCCCACGCGGGTGGAGGCGCTGTATGCGCCCGAGATGTTCGGCGAGGTTCCCAACGCCCGCATCAAGGTGAGCGACAAGCGCTGATGCAGCGTTGATGGCGCCCTGACAAGGGGGCGGCCCTGCGGCCTATGATGGCCGCAGGACCGCCCCCTTTTTTCATCACCCTCCGCTCCATGGCACAAGTCATCCTCTCTCCGGTTCCCGCAGGCAGCGCCCTGCAGGACCGCCTCAAGACCGCCTATTTCCACGACAGCTACCAGCTGCAATTGCCGGACGACGGCAGCAGTCCCATGGCGCTGTACCTGCGCTGCGTGGGCCGCACGCCGGGCTGGATCGACTTTCTGATGCGCCTGCGCAACCGCGTGGTGGCGCCCTTCGGCATCAAGGACCTGGGCACGCTCAGCGGCGTCGATGCGCAGCGCCAGCCATCGAGCTACCGCGTGGGCGACCGCGCCGGCATCTTCCGTGTCCATGCCCTGAGCGACAGCGAAGTGGTCCTGGGCGACAGCGACCGGCACCTGGACGTGCAGGTCTCCCTCATGCGGCTGCCCAGCCCCGAGGGCGCGCCGTCCGGCACCTTCACCGCCGCCATGTCCACCGTGGTCCATGTGCACAATGCCTTGGGCCGTATGTACATGCTGGGCGTGGCGCCGGCCCACCGCGTCATCGCCCCGGCCGTGGTGGCCAAGCTGGCCGGCTGAAAGCTGCGGATGGAGCCGTCGGCTGTCCAGGCCATCAAAATGGCCGTCGTGGGTGCCTCGGGGCTGTCCAAGGACGCCTTGCATATCTACGTGGGCCTGACGGTGGCGCTGGCCGCCTGCGCCGTGCTGCGCAGACCCCTGGGCAGCTGGACGCCCCTCCTGGCGGCCCTGGTGGTGGCCATGACGGGCGAGCTGCTGGACATGCGCGACGATATCGCGAGCCTGGGGTACTGGCGCTGGGGCGCCAGCCTGCACGACATTGCCAATACCGTGTTCTGGCCCGCCGTACTGGCTGCGCTGGCGCGCTGGAGCAGCGTGCTGGGGCGTCGGCCCTGAAGTCAGCAAATCGGAAGCCTTTGGCGTTGGCGTCCGACGCTTGCTTCCACGCCGCCCTTGCATACTTGCGGCCTTTGCCCGGCGGACATCCCCCGAGCAGGGAACGCGGCCCGCCCCACAAGGGCAGGGCCGCCACCATTGCGAATCGGTTCCCGGGCACACCATTGATCACAAGAGAGAGGGTATATGCCAGACACGACCACCGATCCCCGACCGGCGCCACCCGCGCCACCAGTGGCTCCGCCACCGGATGCACCGCAGGCGGCCACGCCATCGCCTGCCGAGCCTGCACCGCGCATCACGTTCTCCGGCCCCGTCGTCATTCCTTCCCTGCTGGTGCTGGGCCTGCTGCTGCTGTACTGCGGCCTCATGCCCGACAGCGCTGACCGGCTGTTCTCCAGCGCCCAGGACTGGGTGGTGGGGCACATGGACTGGTTCTATGCCGTCTCGGTCACGCTGTTCCTGGTCTTTCTGATCTTCGTCGCGTCCAGCCGCTTCGGCGACATCCGCCTGGGTCCCGATGATGCGGAGCCCGAGTTCAGCTTCATCTCCTGGACCGCCATGCTGTTCGCCGCCGGCATGGGCATCGGCCTGATGTACTTCGGTGTGGGCGAGCCGCTGCAGCATTTCCTCAAGCCGCCCACGGCCGTGCCTTCCACGCCGGCTGCAGCGCGCGAGGCGCTGCAGTCCACCTTCTTCCACTGGGGCTTTCATGCCTGGGCCGTCTACGGGACCATGGGCCTGGTGCTGGCGTACTTCGGCTTTCGCTACAACCTGCCGCTGACCATGCGCTCGGGCCTGTACCCGCTGCTGGGCAAGCGCATCAACGGCCCCATCGGCCACAGCGTGGATGCCTTCGCGCTGGTGGGCACCATCGCGGGTATCGCCACCACGCTGGGCTATGGCGCGCTGCAGCTGGCCGCCGGCCTGCACACGGTGACGGGATGGGACACCTCCACGGCGCTGTTCCGCATCTCGGTCATCGTCATCGTGGTCGGCCTGGCCGGGCTGTCGGCCGTCTCGGGCCTGGACAAGGGCGTGCGCCGCCTGAGCGAGTTCAACCTCGTGCTGGCCTTCATCCTGCTGGCCTTCGTCATCGTGGCCGGGCCCACGGTCTTCCTGTTCGAGGCGCTGAGCGAGAACATCGGCAACTACCTGTCTGGCCTGGTCCAGCTGTCGTTCCGCACCTTCGCCTACGAGCCGCCCAGCCAGGAAGGCTGGTTCGGCGGCTGGACCATCCTCTACTGGGCCTGGTGGATCTCCTGGTCGCCCTTCGTGGGCATGTTCATCGCGCGCATCTCGCGCGGGCGCACCATCCGCCAGTTCGTGACCGGCGTGCTGCTGGTGCCCACGGCCTTCAACCTGCTGTGGATGACGGCCTTCGGCAACAGCGCCATCTGGATAGACACCCACGTGGCCATGGGCGCGTTGGGGCAGACGGCCTCGAACGTGGATGCGCTGCTGTTCCGCTTCTTCGAGTACCTGCCCTGGTTCAAGCCCGTGGCCTGGCTCACCATCGTGCTGATCGCGGTGTTCTTCGTCACCTCGGCGGACTCCGGGGCCTTCGTGGTGGACAACATCGCCTCGCGCGGCCATGCGCGTTCGCCGGTCTGGCAGCGGCTGTTCTGGGCTGCCGTGCTGGGCGTGACGGCCATGGTGCTGATGCTGGCCGGCGGCCTCAAGGCGCTGCAGGCCATGACCCTGGTGGCGGCCCTGCCGGTGGCCGTCATCATGCTGGCCCTGTGCTACGGGCTGTGGCGCGGGCTGCAGGCCGACCGCGCGCACTTCTCGCCCGACCTGGCTCCGGCCACCAGCTTCTGGAGCGGCCAGCATTGGCGCAAGCGCCTGGAGCAGATCGTGCACCAGCCCTCGCGCGCCGACGTGCGCAGGTTCCTGGCCGGCGTGGTGCTGCCCGCCATGAACGAGGTGGCCGCCGAGATGCAAAGGCGCGGCGTGCAGGCCGTGGTCACCGAGGACCTGGATGGCGAGGGCGCCGTGCGCCTGACCGTGCCCGATCCCTCGCTGCGCGACTTCGTCTACGGCGTGCGCGCCACGCGCCGCACGGTGCCCACCTTCCTGGTGAGCGAGGCGGCCAGCGAGCAGGAGCGGCGCCATGTCTACGAGCCCATCACCTTCTTCGAGGACGGTCGCCTGGGCCACGACATCCAGTACCTGCGCAGCGAGGAAGTCATCGCCGACATCCTGCGCCACTACGAGCGCTACCTGTCGCTGAGCGCCGACCAGCGCACGCATCTGCTGAACCGGGCTCCGGGCCACAGCTGAGCCGTGCTGCGCAGTGCCGCCGTCGCGGCACCCCGGGCCTTTGGGTAAACACCGGGGTGCCAGCCGGCGGCCGCCTGCGGATACTGGGCGCTGCCATGCAGCTCGAATACTCCACCCATTCGCAGGAGCCACGCCATCGTTTCGACTACTGGCACGAGGTGGTCTGCCGCCACTGCATCCCGGCCGACAGCCACCGCGCGCAGGGGGATGGTGCCGGTCCCGGCGGCTTCGGGGCCACGCTGTCCGTGCGGTCCCTGGGACTGCTGGAGATCAGTGCCATGTCGGCGCCCAGCCACCGCTGGGTGCGCAACGCAGCCCACCTGCGCCTGCATGCCCGCGACGAGCTGTGGCTGGGCTATCTGCTCCAGGGCCAGGCCGAGGTGCGCCAGGGCGGGCAAGTGGCCCGGCTGAGTGCGGGCAATCTGGTGCTTTATGACGCCGCGCAGCCTTTCGAATTCTCGGTGGCGCCCCGCGATATCCTGCTGATGCGCATTCCGCGCAGCGAATTGTTGAATCGCTTTGCCCGTGCACCCTCGCACGCGGGCCGGGCGCTGCATGGCCATGCCCCGGCCGTGGCGCCGCTGCGGGCCATGCTCGGCGAGGCCATCGCCATGCCGCCTGCGCCGCACGGTGATGCCTTGGCGCAGCGCTTCGGCATGGCGCTGCTCGACGTGCTGGCCCTGGCGCTGGAGATGCAGGAGATGGCCGTGCAGCCCCGCTCGGAACGGGACCTGCACGGCCGCATCCAGGCGTTCATCCAGGACAACCTGGGCTCGCCCGAGCTGTCGCTGCAATGGCTGGCGCAGCAGCACAACGTCTCGCCGCGTACCGTGACACGGGCCTTTGCGCGGCGCAACCAGACGCCCATGGGCCTGGTATGGCAGCTGCGGCTGCAGGCCAGCCGCCAGGCCCTGATGCAGGGGCGCTGCTCCAGCGTGACCGAGGCGGCCTTCGCGCATGGATTCTCCGATGCGGCGCACTTCAGCCGAGCCTTTCGCAAGGCGTTCGGCTGCACGCCCCGCAGCCTGCTGGCCGCCTGAGCAAGGTCGCTGACCCTCACGAACAAGCGTCGGCGCCGCCGGCTCCCTAGCATGGGCCTGCCGTGCGTCCCGTGCGGCTTTTCCAGTGCAACAACGGTGGCGCCCCGGAGCCGGGCGCCGGGAGACATGCCATGAACGACAGCGAACTGCACCATCTCGAACTGCTGGAGGTGGGGCGCGAGATCCAGTCCCGCCGCATTTCCTCGGAAGAGGTGACCCGCCACATGCTGGCGCGCATCGAGGCCGTGGACGCGCGGCTGCACAGCTACGTGACGGTGATGGCGCAGCAGGCGCTGGAGGACGCCCGCCGCGCCGACGCCGAGATCGCGCAGGGCCGCCGCCGCGGTGCGCTGCACGGCGTGCCGCTGGCGCTCAAGGACCTGCTGTGGACCCGGGGCGTCCCCACCACGCATGGAATGACGCTGCACCGCGACCATCGCCCCACGGAAGATGCCACCGTGGTGCGCAGGCTGCGCGAGGCCGGCGCCGTCATCCTGGGCAAGCTGCAGCAGACCGAAGGCGCCTTCGCCGACCACCATCCCGAGATCACTGCCCCCGTCAACCCCTGGGGCGCCCAGCTGTGGCCCGGGGCCTCGTCCAGCGGCTCGGGCGTGGCCACGGCGGCGGGGCTGTGCTTCGGATCGCTGGGCACGGACACCGGGGGCTCCATCCGCTTTCCATCGGCCGCCAACGGCATCACGGGGCTCAAGCCCACCTGGGGCAGGGTGAGCCGCCACGGCGCCTTCGAATTGGCCGCGTCCCTGGACCACATAGGCCCGATGGCGCGCAGTGCCGCCGATGCCGCAGCCATGCTCGCGGCCATCGCCGGGGCGGACCCGCTGGACCCTACGGCCAGCCAGTGCAGCGTGCCCGACTATCTGGCCCTGATGACGCGCGGATTCTCCGGCTTGCGCCTGGGCATGGACCGGCAATGGGCACTGGACGGCGTGGATGCCCCTTCCCGCCAGGCGGTGGAGCAGGCCCTGGCGGTGGCGCAGCGCCTGGGGGCCAGCGTGCAGGAAGTCCGCTTTCCCGATGCCACCCAGGCGGTGGAGGACTGGCCGGCGCTGTGCGCGGTGGAGACCGCCGTGGCGCACGGCGCCACTTTCCCTACACGGCGCGAGGCCTATGGCCCCGGGCTCGCCGGGCTGATCGACCTGGGGCTGGGCCTGTCCGCCACCGACTACCAGCGGCTGCTGCTGCGCCGCGCGGACTTTACGGGCCGGGTGCGTGCACTCTTCGCGCAGGTGGACCTGCTGCTGGTTCCCGCCACGGCCTTTGCGGCCCCCACGCTGCAACGCATGGCGCATTTCGGCTCCGATGCCGAGCTGTTCTCGGGCATGCTGCGCTATACCTGCCCCTTCGACCTGACGGGCAGCCCCACGATCACGCTGCCCGGAGGACGCACTCCTGAGGGCGCGCCCGTGGCCTTCCAGTTCGTGGCCCCCGACTTCCGCGAAGACCTGCTGGTGCGCGCGGGCTGGGCGTTCCAGCAGGCCACGGACTGGCACAGACAGCACCCTGCTGCCTGAGCTGCATGGGGCGCCAGTCCGGTGGCGCGACACGGGCCTGTCACACAGCCTTCCTAGACTGGCGTGATGTCCTTGATCGAGATGGAAGGTGTCGCCAAGTCCTGGGGCGGCACCACGGCACTGCAGGCGCTGGATCTGCGCATTGAACCCGGATCCTTTTGCGTGCTGCTCAGTCCCTCGGGCTGCGGCAAGTCCACCACGCTGCGCATCATCGCGGGCCTGGAAAGCGCCACCTCGGGCCGCGTGCGCATCGATGGGCAGGACGTCACCCACCTGCCGCCCGCACGGCGCGGCATTGCCATGGTGTTCCAGAACTACGCGCTGTTCCCGCACCTGACGGTGGCGCAGAACATCGGCTTCGGCCTGTCCGTGCGCAAGGTCCCGGCGGCCGAGGCGCGCCGGCGCATCGACGAGGCCGCCGCGCTGCTGGGCCTGGACGCGCTGCTGGCGCGCCGGCCCGGCCAGCTGTCGGGCGGCCAGCAGCAGCGCGTGGCGCTGGGCCGTGCCCTGGTGGCCCGCGCCCGCGTCTGCCTGATGGATGAGCCGCTGTCCAACCTCGACGCCCAGCTGCGCCAGGAAATGCGCACCGAGCTGCGCGAGCTGCAGCGGCGGCTGGGCCTGACCGTGGTCTATGTCACGCACGACCAGGCCGAGGCCATGGGCATGGCCGACCAGGTGGTGCTGCTCAGCCAGGGGCGCGTGGAGCAGTGCGCCGCGCCCCAGGAGATCTACAGCCGGCCCGCCACCACCTTTGCGGCGCGCTTCATCGGCACGCCGGCCATGAACATCGCGCGCCTCGACGGCCTGCACATCGCGGGCAGCCATGCCAGCGCCGCGCCCGCCGGCCTGCAGCAGCCGGGCCAGGCGCGTTGGCTGGGCGTCAGGCCCGAGGACATGCGCCTGTCGCTCCATGGCGATGTCGGCAGCGGCCCCGTGGTGGCTGCCGACATCGAAAGCCTCGAATACCTGGGCGCCGACCTGGTGCTGCGCTGCCGCGTGGGCAGCGAGCAACTGATGGTGCGCACCGCTGGCAGCCAGCTCGGCGGCCTGCAGCCGGGCCAGCTCGTGGGCCTGTGCTGGGCGCGCGAGGCCACGCATTTCTTTGACGAAAAGGGGCGGCGCTGCACGGCCTGATTCCGAGGCACCGGCCCCCCAATTCCTTCGCCAATTCACCGTTTCAGCCGTTTCAGCCGTTTCAGCCGTTCCGGCTTTCGCATCCGAAGCACCTTCCAGGAGAGTCCGCCATGCAACGCCATGCCTTCCTCAAAACCCTCGCAGCCGCTGCCGCCCTGGCCGCCACGGGCCTGCTGAACACCGCCAGCGCGCAGACGCCGCTGGAGGTGCCGTTCTACTACCCCGTGGCCGTGGGCGGCCCCATCACCAAGGTGATCGACGGCTATGCGGCCGAGTTCAACAAGGCCCATCCGCAGTACCGGATCACGCCCGTCTATGCGGGCACCTACCAGGAGACCATCGTCAAGGCGCTGACGGCCCACAAGTCGGGCAAGCCGCCGGCCAGCTCGGTGCTGCTGTCCACCGACATGTTCACGCTGATCGACGAGGACGCCATCGCCCCCATCGACGACTTCGTGAAGACCGATGCCGACCGGGCCTGGCTCAAGGGCTTCTACCCGGCCTTCATGGCCAACAGCCAGGCGGGCGGCAAGACCTGGGGAGTGCCCTTCCAGCGTTCCACCGTGGTCATGTACTACAACAAGGAAGCCTTCAAGGAAACCGGCCTGGACCCGAACAAGGCGCCGCAGAACTGGAAGGAACTCAAGGAAGCCGCCCACAGGCTGACGAAGAAGGACGCCAGCGGCAAGGTCGTGCAGTACGGCATACAGATCCCGTCCACGGGCTTTGCTTACTGGATGCTGCAGACCCTGACCACGCCCAATGACGTGCTGCTGGCCAACGAGGCCGGCACCCAGGTCACGCTGGACAGCCCCAAGGTAGTGGAGGCGCTGGACTTCTGGGTGGGCCTGGTCAAGGAGGGCGTGCACCCGGCCGGCGTGGTGGAATGGGGCACGACGCCCAAGGACTTCATGGAAAAGAAGGCCGCCATCATCGTCACCACCACGGGCAACCTGACCAATATCCGTGCCAATGCCAAATTCGACTTCGGCGTGGGCCAGATCGCAGGCAACGTGCGCAAGGGCTCGCCCACGGGCGGCGGCAACTTCTACCTGTTCAAGAAGGCGCCCCGGGAGCAGCAGGAGGCGGCCTTCCAGTTCATGAAGTGGGTCACCCAGCCCCCGCTGGCCGCGCAGTGGAGCATGGACAGCGGCTACGTGGCCGTCTCGCCCGCCGCCTATGACACGCCCGCGCTCAAGAAGTACGGCCAGGACTTCCCGCAGGCCCTGGTGGCGCGCGACCAGCTGCCGGTATCGGTGGCCGAGTTCTCCACGCATGAGAACCAGCGCGTGACCAAGGTGCTCAACGACGCCGTGCAGGCCGCCCTCAACGGCAGCAAGACCTCGGCCCAGGCCCTGCAGGATGCGCAAAAGGAAGCAGACCGCATCCTGCGCCGCTACAAGTGATGGCGCAGTGCCGCTGACCGCATGAGCTCCGCTCCCGCCTCCCTTGTCCGCGGCCGCCAGGCCGTCCATGCCTGGCTGATGCTGCTGCCGGCGCTGGTGCTGCTGGTGGCCTTCACGCACTGGCCGGCCGTGGCCACGCTGATCGACAGCCTGCATGCCACGCCGCGCGGCGGCCAGCCGGGGCCATGGGTGGGGCTGGAGAACTACGCCGTGATGGCCGACGACCCGGTGTTCTGGCAGGCCGTGCGCAACAACCTGTGGTTCGCGGCGGCCACGATTCCGCTGTCCATGGCGCTGGCGCTGGCCATGGCGCTGTGGGTCAACGAGAGGCTGGCCGGCCGCGCCTTCGTGCGCATGGCGTATTTCACGCCCACGGTGCTGCCCATGATTGCCGTGGCCAACATCTGGCTGTTCTTCTACACGCCGCAGTACGGGCTGCTGGAGCAGTTGCGCGGTGCGCTGGGGCTTTCTGCGCACAACTGGCTGGGCGACCCGTCCACGGCGCTGGCCTGCGTGACCGTGGTGGCGGTGTGGAAGGAGGCGGGCTTTTTCATGATCTTCTACCTGGCCGCGCTGCAGACCCTCAACCCCAGCCTCAAGGAGGCGGCGGCCATCGAGGGCGCCTCGCGCTGGTATTTCCTGCGCCGCGTGCAGTGGCCGCTGCTGATGCCGACCACGCTGTTCGTGCTGGTCAATGCGGTGATCAACGCCTTCCGCCTGGTGGACCATCTCTTCATCCTCACGCGCGGCGGGCCGGACAACGCCTCCACGCTGCTGCTCTATCACCTGTACGAAGTGGGCTTCAAGTTCTGGGACACGGGCTATGCGGCCGCCATCACCGTGGTGCTGGTCGTTGTGCTGGCGGCCGTGGCGCTGCTGCAGTTCTTCGTGCTCGACAAGAAGGTGCACTACCAATGAGCGCCGCACCCATTGCCCCGCGCCATGCGCCGCCCGCGCTGTATGGCGCCACATGGCTGGACACGCTGGCCGCCTGGCTGCTGGCCCTGCTGTGGATACTGCCGCTGGCCTATGCGTTCTGGACGGCCTTCCATCCGCCCGAATACTCGGCACGCTTCGACCTGGCCGCGCCCTGGACGCTGGAGAACTTTCGCCGTGCCTGGCAGGCCGCGCCCTTTGCGCGCTATTTCCTGAACACGGCCGTGCTGGTGGTCATGATTTTGGCGGCCCAGCTGGTGCTGGGCACGCTGGCGGCCTATGCCTTTGCACGCTACCGCTTTCGTGGCCAGGGCCTGGCCTTTGCCCTGGTGCTGGTGCAACTGATGATCATGCCGGACATCCTGCTGGTGGCGAACTACCAGACCCTGTCGCGCCTGGGCGCCGTCGATACGCTGCTGGGCATCGGCCTGCCGTACTTCGCATCGGCTTTTGCGATCTTCCTGCTGCGCCAGACCTTCCTGGGCATTCCCCGGGAGCTGGACGAGGCCGCGCGGGTGGAGGGTGCCAGCACCCTGCAGATCCTGTGGCGCGTCTACGTGCCGCTGGCGCGGCCCGTGTACCTGGCGTTTGCGCTGGTGTCGGTGAGCTTTCACTGGAACAACTTCCTGTGGCCGCTGATCATCACCAACAGCGTGCAGGCGCGCCCGCTCACGGTGGGGCTGCAGGTGTTCTCCAGCGTGGAGTCTGGCGTGGAATGGGCCACCATCACGGCCGCCACGCTGATGAGCTCGGGCCCGCTGCTGGTGGCCTTCGTGCTGTTCCAGCGCCAGTTCGTGCAGAGCTTCATGCGTGCGGGGATTAAGTGAGGGCGGTGCTAAAGTTCCTTGTCCCAGCCTTTCACCCCGAGGTCCACCATGTCCGGTCCCGCATCCGCAGGTCTGTTCATCTACGCCAAGCAGCCTGACCGGCTGGCGCTGTTCTACATGGAGGTGCTGGCCATGCGCATGCTGCACCACACGAGCGAGCTCATGGTGCTGCAGTCGCCGGACCTGCAACTGGTGCTGCACGCCATTCCCGAGGCGATTGCGCGGCACATCACCATCACCGAGCCACCCCAGCCGCGCGAGAACGTGGCCCTCAAATTCTTTGCCACCGTGACCAGCTTCGCGGCCGTTCGTCCCCTGGTCATCGCCCATGGCGGCCAGTTGTGGGAGCAGTCCTGGCAGGGGCCGGGCTTTCGCGTCTGCAACGCCATGGACCCCGAAGGCAACCTGTTCCAGCTGCGCGAGCCGCTGCCCGCATGATGCAGATCCTCACCTGGAACACCCAATGGTGCCTGGGCCTGGACGGCCGCATGGACCCTCAGCGCATCGTGGCGCATGCGCTGTCCATGGCCGATATCGACGTGCTGTGCCTGCAGGAAATCGCCATCCACTATCCCGGCCTGCAGGGTGCGCCCGGCGACCAGGTGGCGCAGATCCGCCAGGCCCTGCCCGAAGGCTGGAAGGTCTTCTTCGGCGCCGCCGTGGACGAGTTCACGGCCGTGGGCCGGCAGCGCTTTGGCAACCTGGTGGCCACGCGCCTGCCGGTGCTGCAACTGGCCCACCACCGCCTGCCGTATCCGCACGATGGCGGCGTGCGCAGCATGCCGCGCTGCTGCACGGCGGCCACGGTGATGGATGCCGCGCTGGGCCCCGTGCGGGTGATGAGCACCCACCTCGAATATTTCTCGCGCCGCCAGCGCATGGCCCAGGCGCTGGCGCTGCGTTCCCTGCAGATCGAGGCCCTGGGCCAGGCCGAGGCGCCGCCCCAGCCCGCCAGCGACGGCTCGCCCCAGCAGACCAAGCCGCACACGCCGCATGCCGTGCTCTGCGGCGACTTCAACTTCGAGCCGCATGAGGACGAATACGCCGGCCTGTCCGCCCCCTGGGCGGCCGGCGAGCAGGGCGCACTGAGTGCCGGCCAGTGGCACAACAGCTGGAGCGTGCTGCACCCGGACCAGCCCCAGCTGCCCACCTTCAGATTGTTCGACCGCCAGTGGGGTCCCGAGCCCGGCGCCTGCGATTTCGCCTGGGTCAGCGACAGCCTGCGCGGCCATGTGCGCGGCTGGGCCGTGGACAGCGACACAAGGCTCTCCGACCACCAGCCCGTGCTGCTGCAACTGGATTGATCCAGGTCAGGGTCCGCCGCCAAGCCGGCCTTGGCCTACAGACAGTGTGGCGGGCCTGCTCCAAGGTCATGGGGACTGTTTTGAAGGAGCATCCATGAGCCCCAATCCACTGTCCACGATTCTTCACCGCACCTGGTGGGTGCTGCTGCTGCGCGGCCTGGTCGCCATCGCCTTCGGCGTGCTGACCTGGGCGCAGCCGGCGGTATCGCTGGCGGCGCTGGTGCTGACCTTCGGTGCCTTCACCTTTGTCGATGGCCTGCTGGGCGTGTACTCGGCCATCCAGGGGCGCGACCAGATGCGCCATTGGTGGGTGTTGCTGCTGTGGGGCCTGGCCGGCGTGGTGGTGGGTGTGCTCACCGTGGTCGCGCCCGGCGTCACGGCGCTGGTGATGACGCTGTACATCGGCGCCTGGGCCCTGGTCACGGGCCTGCTGCAGATCGTGGCGGCCGTGCGGCTGCGCAAGGAGATCACGGGCGAGTGGCTGCTGATCCTGGGCGGCGTGCTGTCCGTGCTGTTCGGCGCCTTCGTGCTGGCCCAGCCGGGCGCGGGCATGATGGCCATGCTCTGGGTGCTGGCCACGTATGCGGTGGTCTTCGGCGTGCTCATGGTGCTGCTGTCCTTCAAGCTCAAGAAGGGCATACGCCATTCTTCCTGAGCCGCTGGTGCAAAGGCGGACAATGCCGGCTCCATGATCGAATCCCGGCGACCTTCTCCCTTCATGCGTCTTCCCCGCGCGGCCCTGGCGGCCGCGCTGCTGTTCGCGGCGGCCGGTGCCGCCCAGGCGCTGCCCAGCTTTTCCGAGGTCCGCGAAGGCCACCGTTCCTCCGAGACCGAACTGCTCTCGCGCGAGGGCGAGGTGCTGCAGCGCCAGCGCACCGACGCCAGCGTGCGCCGTGGCGACTGGGTGGCCCTGGCCGACATCTCGCCCGCGCTGCGCACGGCTCTGGTCGTCAGCGAGGACAAGCGCTTCTACGAACACAGCGGCGTGGACTGGACTGCAGTGTCCGCCGCCGCCTGGGGCAACCTCTGGAACCAGCGCACGCGAGGCGCCAGCACCATCACCATGCAGTTGGCGGGCCTGCTGGATGGCGACTGGCGCCAGGGCCCGGGCGGGCGCAGCGTGGTGCAGAAACTGGGCCAGACCGTGTCGGCCCAGGTGCTGGACCGGCGCTGGCGCAAGGACCAGATCCTGGAGGCCTATCTGAACCTGGTGCCCTTCCGTGGCGAGATCGTGGGCATCGATGCGCTGTCGCGCACCCTGTTCGGCAAGGCCGCGCACGGGCTGGACGCGCGCGAGGCCGCCATTGCCGCCGCCCTGGTGCGTGCCCCCAACGCCTCGCCCGAGCGCGTGGGCCGGCGCGCCTGCGGCGTGCTGCAGGCGCTGGCGCCCGAGGATGCGGCGGCGCGCGACTGCACGGCCATGGAACTGCTCACCGCCAGCGTGCTGCTGCGCCGGCAATGGGCGGCCAGCGAAGGCCAGGCCCCGCATCTGGCGCGTCGCCTGCTGGCCGAGCCGCAGTCCAAAGGCCAGGCCCGCGTGCGATCCACGCTGAGCGCGCCCGTGCAGCGCTTTGCCGTGCAAAGCCTGCAGCAGCAACTGCGCGAGCTGCAGGGCCGCAATGTGGAGGACGGCGCCATCGTCGTGCTGGACAACGCCACGGGCGAGGTGCTGGCCTGGGTGGGCTCGTCGGGCGAATTGAGCCAGGCGGCCGAGGTGGATGGCGTCACGGCCATGCGTCAGCCCGGCTCCACGCTCAAGCCCTTTCTCTATGCCCAGGCCATTGCCGAGCGGCGGCTGACGGCGGCCTCGCTGATCGAGGATTCATCGGCCCACATTCCCACGCAGAACGGGCTCTACATTCCGCAGAACTATGACCGGCGCTTCAAGGGCTGGGTCTCGGCCCGCACGGCGCTGGCGTCGTCGCTCAACGTGCCGGCCGTGCGCACCCTGGTCATGGTCACGCCCGATGCCTTCTTCTCGCAACTGCAGCGCCTGGGCCTGCCACTGCGCGAAAGCGGCGGCTACCACGGCTTCAGCCTGGCGCTGGGCAGCGCCGAGGTGCCGCTGCTGCAACTGACCAATGCCTACCGCGCCCTGGCCAACGGCGGGCAACTGACGCCCGTGCGCTGGGCGGCGCAGCCTACGGGCGCGGGGTCCGCAGCGAAAAAGTCGGCTGCGCCCGTGCAGGCCATCGACGCACGCGCGGCCTTCATCGTGGGCGACATCCTGTCCGATCCCATGGCGCGCGCGCCCACCTTCGGCACGGACAGCGTGCTGGCCACGCGCTTTTGGTCAGCCGTCAAGACCGGCACCAGCAAGGACATGCGCGACAACTGGGCCGTGGGCTGGTCGCAGCGCTACACCGTGGGCGTGTGGGTGGGCAATGCGCGCGGCGAGGCCATGCACTCGGTCAGCGGCACCAGCGGCGCGGCACCTGTCTGGGCCGCCGTGATGGGTTTCCTGCATGCCCGCACACCCAGCCGCGCGCCCAAGGCACCGGAGGGTGTGCTGCAACAGGCGGTGCGCTTCGGCCCCGATGCCTCGGGCCTGCCGCTGGAGAGCGCACGCAGCGAGTGGTTCGTGGCGGGCACGCAGCAGAGCCTGTTCGCCATGGCGGGCAGCGGCCTGCCTGCCGCATCCGCATCGACACGCGGGACTTCGGCGGCCTCGCCCGTGCGCATTGCGCGCCCGGCCAACGGCACCATCCTCGCGCTGGACCCCGACATTCCGCCAGACCGCCAGCGCGTGCAGCTGTCGGCCCGGCCCTCGGGCACGGCCGCCACGCAGGAATGGCAGGATGCCAGCCTGCGCTGGCGCATGGTCAGCGCCGCCCCGCCCGGCGCGGCCGAGCCGCCGACCAAGGAGATCGGCCGGGGTGCTGCCGCCGCCTGGATGCCCTGGCCCGGCCGCCACCGGCTGGAACTGGTCGATGCCAAGGGGCAGGTGCTGGACAGCGTGCAGGTGGAGGTGCGCGGCGCCGGCGTGGTAGCTTCGCGCGCGGGCGGGCGCTGATCAGGCGCCGATCGTGATCACTGCGCCGCGCGGGGGCCCGCCGCGCGGATGCCCGCCGCACGGAAGCCCGCCGCAGTGAAGGCCACCAGCTCGTCGATCACATGCTCCACGGGGTCGGCGCGGTGGCCGCCGCCCAGCATGCGGCTGACTCGGCCGTTGTCGGAACGGATGTACATCATGGCGCCGTACATGCATTCCAGGCGCCACTGGAAATCGTGCTGCGACAGCTGCGGCAGAGCCTGGCGCAGCAGGGCCGCAAAGCGTTTGGCAGCCTCGTCGTAGGCGGCAAACACCACCTCCCTGACTGCCTGGTCGGGATCGACCGAGCACAGGGCCGTGACGCGGTTGAAGTCGGCCTCGCCCTCGCTGTGGGCGGCGCGCAGCGCAGGGGCGATGAAGGCCCGAAGAATGTCCTCCACGGCGGGCTGCGGCGACTGCTGCTCCAGCCTTTGCAGCAGCGCATGGCGTTGTCCGTTGACGGCCATCACGCGCTGCTCGAACAAGGCCTTGAGCAGGCCCAGCTTGTTGCGGAAGTGGTAGTGGATGGCGCCCGTGTCCACATCGGCCAGCGCCATGACGGCGCGCAGCGATGTGCCCGCGTAGCCATGCCGCGCAAACAGCTGCTCGGCGGCTTGCAGAAGGCGTTCGCGGGCCTGGGCGCGGGGTTCCTCGGCCGCGGTGTCATCGGTGCTGGACGTCATGGCTGCGGATCATAGACAGCGCCAGGCCCTTGCCGCACCAAACCATGGCATGGTGGTGACATGGATTGATTCAGTCGACTGACTGAATTAACATGCGCAGCCATCACACAACGACAAGGAGACACAGCATGACCACCCGCAAGTGGCTCGGCGCCCTGATGGCGCTGGGCTGCACCCTGGCCACCGCGCAGGAGCCGTTCCCGTCGCGGCCGCTGACCCTCATCAACCCCTGGGCGGCGGGCAGCTCCACCGATGTGATGGCGCGTACGTTGGCCGAGGAGTTCCGCAAGCAACTGGGTCAGAGCGTGGTCGTGGTCTCGCGCGACGGGGGCTCGGGCGTGATCGGCATGAATGTGCTGGCCCAGGCGCCGGCCGACGGGCTGACGCTGGCCTTCACGCCCATGACCCCCCTCACCGTGCAGCCCCACTACGTCAAGGGCCTGAAGCTGGGGCCCGACAGCGTGCAGCCGCTGTGCGGCGTGACGGAGAACATCCTGGGCGTCAGCGTGCGCGCAGACAGCCCTTTCAAGACGATAGGCGAGCTGGTGGCGGCGGCGAAGAAGGGCTCGCTGAGCTACGGATCGCCGGGACCGAACTCGGCGCCCTTCCTGGCCATGGACCAGCTGGAGCGCGACCAGGGCCTCAAGCTCGTGCATGTGCCCTACAAGGGCGATGCCGGCTCGATACAGGAATTGCTGGCCGGGCGGCTGGACTTCGTCAGCAGCATCGCGGCCTCGGCTGCGCCCCAGATACGCGCGGGCAAGCTGCGCCTGCTGGCCGTGGCCTCGGAGCGCCGCCACCCGGCCTTCCCCGAGGTGCCCACCTTCAAGGAACTGGGCATGGCGGTGCAGGAGGAATCGTTTGCGGGCCTGTTCGTGCCGCGTGGCGTGCCCGAGGCGGTGCTGGGCCGGCTGGACGCTGCCTGCGCCGCCGCAGCGCGGTCCGATGCCGTCAGGCAGGTGGCCCAGCGCGGCGACCAGGTGGTCTTCCACCAGGACCGCCGCCAGTGGGACCGGCGCATCCACGACGAATTCCGCAAACAGGGCGCAGCGGCCGAACGCCATGCGCAGTGACCTCCTTTCCGCCATCTCTCCATCCATGACCGATTCCAGCCTGCCCCCCATCCGCCGCGTGATCACGGCCAACGACGCACAGGGCCGCTCCTTCATCGCCGAGGACGGCGCCTCGCCCGCCGTGCGCCTGGTCGAGGAACGCCCCGGCTACCGCATCACCAACCTGTGGCGCACCGATGCCTCACCCGCGCAGATCAATGCGCCCGACACCATTGCCATGCACCAGGGCGTGGCACCGCCGCCCTATGGCACGGTGCTGCGCATCCTGGACATTCCGCCCGAACCTGCCGATCCGCAGGAGCTGGCGCGCGCCCTGCATGCCACCTTTACACGCATGTACGGCGACGCCCACCGCAACGTGCAGCCCGGCGAGCATCCGGGCATGCACCGCACGGATACCGTGGACTACGCGCTGATGCTGGAGGGCGAGCTGGTCGCCATCCTGGACCGCCAGGAAACCGTGCTGCGCGCCGGTGACGTGCTCATACAGCGCGGCACCAACCATGCCTGGGCCAACCGCTCGGGCCGGCCTGCGCGCATTGCCTTCGTGCTGGTGGCGGGCGAGCAGGGCTCCTGACTCAGGGCGCCTGGCCTGCCCATGCCGCCGCGGCAGGGCGTGGCCGCACGAAGCGCTGCTCGATCACTGGCTCGCCCCATTGCTGGCCCGGCCATTCCTCGGCCAGGGTGAAGCCTGACGATTCGTAGAGCCGGCGTGCTGCATCCAGGCCCCGGAAGGTCCACAGCTGGGTGGCCTCGAAGGCCTGCTGGTCGCAGAACGCCAAGGCCTGCTGCAGCAGCTGGCGCCCCGTGCCGGCGCCGCGCAGGCCGTCTTCCAGGATGAACCAGCGCAGATGCGCCTGGCGGTCCTCGGGGTGCTTGCCCAGGTCCTCTCCATCGATGGCCACGGAGCCCACGATGCGGTCGCCGTCCAGCGCCGTCCACAGCTGGTTGCAGGGCTTGTCCAGCCGGCCTGCGAACTCGGCCAGGCCGCTGGCCACGCGGCTTTCGAAGAAGACGCCAAAGCCTGCGTGGCGCGCATAAAAGCGCGCATGCATGTCCACGATGCGGCCCAGGCAGCCGGGCCGGTATCCGGGCAGAACCTGTATCTGCGCGGGCACGGGCTGGGGCAGGGGCTCCTCATGCCGGTGCGCCTGCAGCGCCCGGGCGTACAGTGCCAGCCCTTGGGCGACGGCCTGCTGCTGCGGCGCCTGCATGCGGTCCAGCGCCGCCGTCACCTGCTGGCGCCCGAAGGCCTCGATGGCGGCCAGCGTGCGCCGGCCCTTTGCGGTCAGGGCCAGCTGCTTGACGCGGCCATCCTCGCCATCGGCGGCCTCCTTCAGCTCGCCCGCCTCCACCAGCTTGCGCACCATGCGGCTGACGCTGGATTTCTCCAGCCCCAGGACCAGGGCCAGCTGCGATGCCGCCATGCGCCCCTGTGCGCCGATCTCCAGGATGGCATGCACGGCCGAGGGCGGATAGTCCGTGGCCGCCAGCGTGGCCTGCATGAAGCCCAGCTCGCGCACCATCAGGCGCGAGGCGGCGCGGATGCCATCCACCAGGGAAAGATCGTGCTGCGGCATGGGTGCTCCTTGGGGCCGTGCAGGGTTTGAATATGGTTGCATGGTACAACCATAAATGCCGCTGCGCATCTGTTGATGCAGCGATGCATACCCCAGGCGTAAAAAAGCCGCCCGGCGCATGCGGGCGGCTGGGGCCTGGCGCAGATGCGCAGGGCTCAATTGACCATCAGGCGGAACGGCCAGACATAGGCCTGCAGCGTCACGAAGATGCCCATCAGGCAGGCCAGGGCGACGGAGTGGAAGAACACGTAGCGCAGGATGTCGCCCTCATGGTTGAACCAGCGCGTGGCCGTGGAGGCGACGACGATGGACTGCGCATCGATCATCTTGCCCATCACGCCCCCCGAGCTGTTGGCCGCGCCCATGAGGTTGGGCGACAGGCCCAGCTGCTCGGCCGCCACCTTCTGCATGCCGCCGAACAGCACGTTCGAGGCCGTGTCCGAACCCGTCAGCGCCACGCCCAGCCAGCCCATCAGGGTGCCGAAGAAGGGGTAGAACACGCCCGTGTTGGCGAAGGCCAGGCCCAGCGTGGTGTCCGTGCCCGAGTAGCGCGTCAGCGTGCCCAGGGCCAGCATCAGCACGATGGTGATGAGCGAATAGCGCACCAGCCAGATGGTGCGCACGAACTGGCTGACCAGCTGCACGGGGTTGTACTTCATGACCAGGCCGCCCACGATGGCCGACAGCAGGATGCCCGTGCCCGTGGCCGACAGCAGGTTCAGCGTGTAGATGGCGCCTTCCTTGGTGGGCTGGCGCACGACGGGCGGCACCTTCTCGATCAGGTTGTGCAGGCCTTCCATGGGAAAGGCCGGGGCGAACAGGCCGTTGAGCGCGGCCTTGACCGAGGGCAGGCCCCAGATGAAGACGAAGACCGTGAGGATGGCCCAGGGCGTCCAGGCGCGGATCACGTCGGCACGCGGGTGCTGGGTCACGGCGCGGGGCGCCTGGGCTTCGCCGCCGCTGTTCTCATGGCCCTTGAGCGAGGTCGAGCGCCAGATGGTCCTGGGCTGCCACATGCGCAGGAAGCCCACGGTGCAGACCATGGAGACGATGGCCGCGATGATGTCCACCAGCTCGGGGCCGATGAAGTTGGACACCAGGTACTGCGGAATGGCGAAGGACACGCCGGTCACCAAAATGATGGGCCAGATCTCCATCATGGCCTTGCGCCCGGCAAAGGCCCAGATCAGCCAGAACGGCACCAGCACCGAGAAGAACGGCAGCTGGCGGCCGACCATGGCCGTGACCTCCATCAGGTCGTAGCCGTGCACCTTGGCCAGCGTGATCACCGGCGTGCCCAGCGCGCCGAAGGCCACGGGCGCGGTATTGGCGATCAGCGACAGGCCCGAGGCGGCCAGCGGCGAAAAGCCCAGGCCGATGAGGATGGCCGCCGTCACGGCCACGGGCGTGCCGAAGCCGGCCGCGCCCTCGAAGAAGGCGCCGAAGGCGAAGGCGATCAGCAGCAGCTGGATGCGCCTGTCCTCGGTGATGCCGGCAATGGAGTCCTGCAGGATCTTGAAGCTGCCGTTCTTCTCGGTCAGCTGGTGCAGGAAGATGATGTTCAGGACGATCCAGCCGATGGGCAGCAGCCCCGTGAAGCCGCCGAACAGCGCCGCGCGCCCGGCCATGCCTGCCGGCATGTTGTAGACGAAGACCGCGATCACCAGCGCCGCAATCAGCCCGGCGCCGGCCGCCAGGTGGGCCTTCATGTGCAAAAAGCCCAATCCCACCAGCATGACCACGACCGGGATGGCCGCGAGCAGTGTGGACAGCCACATGTTGGAAAGAGGGTCGTAGACCTGCTGCCAAACCATAGGAGCGTCTCCTGAAGAGTTTTTAGGATGTTGTGCGGGGCGGATCGTCGCTCTCATGGCTGGTTGGCACACTAGCGTTAGCCCTCGGTTGGGCTGCGAGAGAGAAAATTTCAATCGGCGCACAAATCACTTCAAACCCGAACGGGTGACTGGAACGCGCCCTGCGCACTACCATGCTCGGCAGTCCCGCGGCATGCGGGTTCCAGAAAGCCAGAAAACGTGTCCACCGACCTTTCCAAAATCACCTGCATCGAAGACCTGCGCGTCGTGGCCCAGCGCCGCGTGCCGCGCATGTTCTATGACTACGCCGACTCGGGCTCCTACACCCAGGGCACCTACCGCGCCAACGAGGACGACTTCCAGAAGATCAAGCTGCGCCAGCGCGTGGCCGTGAACATGGAGGGGCGCAGCACGCGCACCACCATGATCGGCCAGCAGGTGGCCATGCCCGTGGCCATTGCGCCCACGGGCCTGACCGGCATGCAGCACGCCGACGGCGAGATCCTGGGCGCGCGCGCGGCCCAGGCCTTCGGCATTCCGTTCACGCTGTCCACCATGAGCATCTGCTCCATCGAGGACATTGCCGAACACACGGCCCGCCATCCGTTCTGGTTCCAGCTCTATGTGATGCGCGACCGCCGGTTCATGGAGCGCCTGATCGAGCGTGCCCGTGCCGCCAACTGCTCGGCCCTGGTGCTGACGCTGGACCTGCAGATCCTGGGCCAGCGCCACAAGGACATCAAGAACGGCCTGTCCACGCCCCCGAAGCCCACGCTGCGCAACCTGGCCAACCTGGCGACCAAGCCGCACTGGTGCCTGGGCATGCTGGGCACCAAGCGCCGCACCTTCGGCAACATCGTCGGCCATGTGGATGGCGTGGCCGACATGAGTTCGCTGTCGTCGTGGACCGCCAGCCAATTCGACCCCAGCCTGAACTGGGGCGATGTGGAGCGCATCAAGAAGCTCTGGGGCGGCAAGCTCATCCTCAAGGGCGTCATGGACGCCGAGGACGCGCGACTGGCGGCCGACAGCGGCGCCGATGCGCTCATCGTCAGCAACCACGGTGGCCGCCAGCTCGACGGCGCACCCTCGTCCATTGAGGCGCTGCCCGGCATTGCCGAGGCGGCGGGCAAGGACATCGAGGTCTGGATGGACGGCGGCATCCGCAGCGGCCAGGATGTGCTCAAGGCGCGTGCCCTGGGCGCCCAGGGCACCATGATCGGCCGCAGCTTCCTCTACGGCCTGGGCGCCTACGGCCAAGACGGCGTGACGCGTGCACTGCAGATCATCCAGAAGGAGCTGGAGACCACGATGGCCTTCTGCGGCCATACGCAGATCGATACCGTGGACCGCAGCATCCTGCTGCCCGGAACCTATCCGGGCGCCGTGCGCTGAACCGGCAAAAGCCGCACGAGAAAAGGACCGCCTCGGCGGTCCTTTTTCCTTTCAGGCTGCGCCTCAGGCTTGGGCAGGTACGCGCCGGCTTTCCGGCTGCGCCGCCACCAGCCGGCCCGCCGCATGCAGCACGGCCAGGATGGACGCGGTCACGATGTTGGCATGGCGCCCCGCACCGAAGCGCGTGCCCGCCACGCCGGGCAGGGCGGCCTCGACGATGGCCAGCGCCATGGCCCCGGCGCCCTGGCCCAGGCTGCGCTCCTCGTAGTGGTCAATGCGCAGCGCCACGCCCAGGTGCTGGCCGAGGGCGGCGGCCACGGCATCGATGGGGCCGCTGCCTTCGCCATACAGCTGCAGCCGAAGGCCGTCTGGCCGGACCACTTCCAGCGCAATGCCCTGGCCCTGGGCGCTGTCGAACAGGTGGTGGCTGCGGTAGTGCCAGGGAAGCTGCAGGGGTGCGAGGTAGGTCGCCTCGAACAGCTTCCACAGGTCGTCGCTGGCCAGCTCGGCCTCGCAGGCGTCCGCCTGTTTTTGCACCACGGCGCTGAACTCCACCTGCATGCGGCGCGGCATGGTCACGCCATGGTCGCGCTGCAGCAGGAAGGCAATGCCGCCCTTGCCCGACTGGCTGTTGACGCGAACGATGCTGTCGTAGGTGCGGCCCAGGTCCTGCGGGTCGATGGGCAGGTAGGGAACGCGCCAGGGCGCATCGGGCCGCTGCGCCGCAAAGCCCTTGGCGATGGCGTCCTGGTGCGAGCCCGAGAACGCCGTGAATACCAGGTCGCCCACATAGGGGTGGCGCGGGTGGATGGGCAGGGCCGTGCATTCCTCCGCAATGCGCGCCACGGCGGCGATGTCCGAGAAGTCCAGTCCCGGCGCGATGCCCTGCGTGTAGAGGTTCAGCGCCAGCGTCACCACATCGAGGTTGCCGCTGCGCTCGCCATTGCCGAACAGGCAGCCTTCCACGCGCTGGGCGCCGGCCAGCAGCGCCTGCTCGGCGCAGGCCACGCCCGTGCCCCGGTCGTTGTGCGGGTGCACGGACAGCACGATGTGCTCGCGCCGTTCCAGGCGGCGGTGCATCCACTCGATCTGGTCGGCGAAGACATTGGCCGTGCTCACTTCCACCGTGGTCGGCAGGTTGATGATCATGGGCCGCGCGGGGCCTGCATCCCAGGCGCGGATGGCTGCGTTGCACACGGCCAGCGACACGTCGAGCTCGGCCATGCAGAAGGTCTCGGGCGAGTACTGCAGCACCCATTCGGTCTCGGGGTGGGCATCGGTCAGTTCGCGCAGCAGGGCGATGTGGTGCTCCACCATGGCGATGATCTCGGGCACCTGCATGCCGAAGACGATCTCGCGCCAGGCCGGGGCAATGGCGTTGTAGAAGTGCACGATGGCGCGCCGCGCTCCGGCCACGCTGTCCACCGTGGCTCGGATCAGGTCCTCGCGCAGCTGGGTGATGACCATGGGCGTCACGTCGCCGGGGATCAGCCCGTTGTCGATCAGGTGGCGCACGATGCCGTAGTCGGTCTGCGAGGCCGAGGGAAAGCCCACCTCGATCTCCTTGAAGCCTATGCGCACCAGTTCATGGAACAGGCGCAGCTTGCGCTCGCGGTTCATGGGCTCAAACAGGGCCTGGTTGCCATCACGCAGGTCGGTGGACAGCCACACGGGCGCCTGGCTCAGCTGGCGTGAGGGCCATTGGCGCTCGGGCAGGTCGATGGCAGGGAAGGGAAGGTATCGGGACGCGGGATTCTTCAGCATGCGGGCCTCGCAGGAAACGCTGGGGTTTGCAGCCACCGGATCGGCCGGCGGCGCCGCTCTCCTGGCTTCCCGGTGTGGGGAAGCTGCGCCAGGCCGGGATCAGGGAGAGTCGGTGCGAAATGCGGCGCCTGCGCAGGCGCCCGGACCCCGGCCATGGGCCAGGGGTGGTAGGGAGGGCGAGGGCAGGCGGTGCATGGTGCGATGGCGGTGAATCACAGGGAACAGGTGCCAGTTTGCGGGCAGGGTGCTTGTCTGTCTTTATAGAATTTCTCATTTTCTATATGGATCTGGACAATATGCGCACGACCCATGCTCCGGCTTCGGCAGCCGCCGTTCCCTGCAGCCATGCCGGGCTGCCCGAGCTGCAGGCCGCCGCACCGCTGCCGGTCACGGGCGTGGCCGCCGACTATCCGGCGGGGCTGGAGGTGGAGGAACACTCCCACGAATGCTGCCAGCTGCTCTATGCCGTGCAGGGGGTGCTGGAGGTGCGTGCAGGCAGCGGTCGCTGGGTGGTGCCGCCCACGCGCGGCGTCTGGCTGCGCTCGGGCGTGCCCCACGGCCTGCGCATGCGCGGCGCGGTACAGGTGCGCAGCCTGTTCGTCGATGCGCAGGCCGCTGCAGACCTGCCGGGTACGGACTGCGTGATCGAGGTCTCTCCCCTGCTGCGCGAGCTCATCAGCGAGGTGGCGCGCTGGCCTGCATCGGCACCGCCGGGGCGGCGTGAATCCATGGTGGTCGAGCTATTGCTGCAGGAGCTGCGCCAGCCGCCCGTGGTGCCGTTTCACCTGCCCTGGCCGCAGGATGCGCGCATGGCTGCTGTCTGCCATGCGCTGGCCGAAGGAGACGGGGCGGATGGCTTTGCCGCCACAGCCGCCGACTGGGCCGCACGGCTGGCCATGGGCGAGAAGACCTTCCATCGCCACTTTCTGCAGGCCACGGGAATGAGTTTTGGCCGCTGGCGTCAGCGCGCACGGCTGCTGTCATCCATGCAGGCGCTGCTGGCCGGACGGCCCATCGTGCAGGTGGCGCTGGAGGCCGGCTATGAAAGCCACAGCGCCTATTCGCTGGCCTTCAGGCGCCAGTTCGGCATGCCGCCCTCGGCCTTCGGGGCCAGGGGCGACAGGCCGTAGGAGGGCCGGGCCGCGTCAGGCGGCCTTCCAGATGATGTAGTCGGCCTGGTACTGGACGACCTGCTGCTGGCCCAGCGTGGAGCTGTTGCAGGCCATGGCAGGGGCCACGCCGCCACGCGTGGCCACGCGCTGGATATAGGTCACGCCCTGCATGGCGCCCATGCCGGTGGCGGGCTCGGCCTTGACCAGTTGCATGGGGATGTTGCCCGCGCTGGACGGCGCCACGGCGACCTGGGTGGCCGTGACCTTGGAGCCGTCCTGGTGCGCCCAGGTGGCGGGCGGGCCGAAGTAGCGGCCGATGACGCGGCCCTGGCGGTCCGTCAAACGCGCATCGGGGCCGACAAAGGCCCATTCCTGCTCCATCGCCTGGTCCTTCTTGGCGCGGCATTCATAGGTGATCTGGCCTATGCCCACGGTCTCCATGGCAACCTTGTGGCCTGCGGGCACCTGCACGGCGGCCGGCAGGTCGGACTGGGAATAGCTCTTGCCCATGTCCATGGAGGAGCAGGCGCCAAGGGTCAGTGCGGCCATGGTGGCCAGGCCGAGGGGGAGGATGTAGCTCATGAAGGTCTCCAGGTCGATGGGTTGAGGGGCGTCGCCTTGGACCGCTGTCCGGGGCGCGACACAGGGAATACGCAGCAAGGCAGCGGCTGGATTCACCTGAATGGAAAAAAAATTTATCCGCATCCGGTTCGCAATGCGCTGCGTATTGCTCACGGAGGGCCGGTGCAAGCCGGGAGACCCCCGCCAGACCTTCTGCAAACCCCCGGCTGAGCACCGATATGCCCCTTGAATCCGATCGAAAGACAGAACAAGCCCCCGGGCGGCCACGCAACAGGGCGGGCCACGGGGCCGCCCGCTCGCCCACAATGCGTGCATGGGCACCACACCAACCGACCAAGAGCTGATGGACCTTCTGGACCGCATCGCAGCGCAGGACGAGCCCGCGCTCCGCAGCCTGTACGAGGCCACCTCGTCCCGGCTGTACGGGCTGGCGTTGCGCATCCTGCGGCACAAGGACTGGGCCGAAGACGTGCTGCAGGACAGCTACCTGCACATCTGGCGCAGCGCCTCGGGCTACCGGGGCACGCTCAGCCCGCCGCTGGCCTGGATGGGCCTGGTGGTGCGCAGCCGGGCCCTGGACTTTCTGCGCCGGCGCCGCGCCGAACGCCTGCACCTGAACGAAGAGTTCGACGAGGCGCAACTGGCGGCCCATGGCGGTGGGAACGATGAAAGCCACGGCCCGCTGCAACTGGCCGAGGCCAGCGAACAGGCCGTGGCGCTGTACCAGTGCCTGGAGCGGCTGGAAGGCCGCCAGCGTGAGGTGGTCAGCCTGGCCTATCTGCGCGACCTCAGCCATGGCGAGCTGGCGGGCCAGCTGCAACTGCCGCTGGGCACGGTCAAGACCTGGATACGGCGCGGCCTGGAGCAGCTGCGCCGCTGCCTGTCACGCCATGCGTGAAGCAGTTGACATGCTCTGAGCGGCCAAAGGATTTGCCATGAATATTTCCCGACACCCCGAACTGCTGGACCGGCTGGCCGCCGCTTACGCCCTGGGCACGCTGCGGGGCGCGGCGCGCCGCCGCTTCGAGCAACTGGCCCGTGACCAGGCCCCGGTGCGCGCTGCCGCCCTGCTGTGGCAGGGCCGCTGGTCGGCCCTGTCCGAAATGCAGGCGCCCGTACGCCCTGACGATGCGGTCTGGGTCCGTATCGACAACCTGCTGCAGGCCGAAAAGGCCCGCGCCGCCCAGGCGCACCGGCGGCGCGCCGACGATGCGCCTGGCATGGCCCGGCGCACGGAATCCGCCGTGGGCCGCGCCCTGGCCTGGTGGCGCGGCGCCGCCGTGCTGGGCGCCTGCGCCACCGTGGCGGCCGTGGCCGTGGGGCTGTGGTCGCACCAGGACCTGCGCCAAAGCGGCGAGCGCCAGCTGGCCGTGCTGAACAACCAGCTGCAGGCCACCCAGGCTGCGCTGCAGGCCGCGCCCCAGATCCAGTACGTGGCCGTGCTGGCCGACGACAAGGCCGATGCCTCCATGCTCGTGACCTTCGACCCCGGCAAGAACACCCTGGTGCTGCAGCGCGTGGGCGACTTCCATGAGGCCTCCGACAAATCACTGCAGCTGTGGGCCCTGCCGCCCCAGGGCGGCCCGCAATCGCTGGGCGTGCTGGGACGCGACAAGCTGGTCAAGCTGACCGCCGCGGCCGCCGAGGTCCAGGGCGTGCCTGCCCTGGCCATCAGCCTGGAGCCCAAGGGCGGCGTGCCCAGCCAGACCGGGCCCACGGGGCCGGTGCTGTTCAAGGGTGCGTTGATCCGGCGCGACCTGTAGCGCGCAGCGCAGGCCCGCTCGCCATTGGCGACGGCCGTGCTGCTGCACAACGCAGCCTGCTTGCCCTGGCCAGAGCAGGGCGCGCGTGCAGCGCTGGCTGGCCGGCCTCTGTTTCGCTGCCGGGCGCGGCAGCCTTCTCCAAGCGCGTGCGCCTGGTGCCCGACCGGCGGCTATGCTGGCCGGCACTCAGTCGCCCGCGCCGTGCCGGCGGTGCCTTCCCTTTTTTGCCGACATGCTTTCTTCCCTCCAAGACCTGACCTGGCTGTGGGTGCCCGTGGTGCTGTTCGCCGCAGCCGCCCAGACCGTGCGCAACACGGCGCAGCGCTCGCTGACCGCCGAGCTCGGCACCCTGCCGGCCACCCTGGTGCGCTTTCTGTACGGCCTGCCGTTTGCAGGCATCTACCTGCTGGCGCTGTACCTGGGAGGCGATGGCGCCTGGTCGCTGCCCCGGTTCTCATGGGCCTACCTGGGCTGGATCGCGCTGGGGGCCTTCTTCCAGGTCGCGGCCACGGCGGCGCTGCTGCTGGCCATGAAGGAGCGCAACTTCGCCGTGGCCGTCACCCTGTCCAAGACCGAGGTGCTGCAGGTGGCCCTGTTCGCCGGCATCTTCCTGCATGAGTTGCCCACCGCCGTGGCGCTGGCGGCCATGGCACTGGCCACCTTCGGCGTGCTCATCCTGTCGCTGCCGCCGCGCGGCCAGATGCTGTCGCTGTCGGCCTGGGCCAGCCGATCGGCGCTCTACGGCCTGGCCTGCGGTGCCTGCTTTGCCATTGCCACCGTGGGCTACCGGGGCGGCGCCGTGGAACTGGCGCGCCTGGGCGAGATATCTCCCTGGCTGTCGGGCGCCTGGGGCGTGCTGATCGCCCAGCTCATGCAGACCCTGGGCCTGGGCGCCTGGATCGCGCGCACCCACGCGCAGGGCCTGCGCCCCATCTTCCGCGCCTGGCGCGTCTCGCTGCTGGCCGGTGGCATGGGCGCGGCCGCCTCGCTGGCCTGGTTCACCGCCTACGCCATGCAGGGCGCGGCACCCGTGCGCACGCTGGGCATGGTCGAGGTGGTGTTCAGCTACATCGTCTCGCGCCGCGTGCTCAGCGAAAGCCTGAGCCGCCAGGAAATGATCGGCATGGGCCTCATGGTGCTCGGACTGGTGCTGATCTGCCTGCAGGGATGAATGGTCCAGGGCCTGTGTGAACAAGCCTTGCAAGCTGTATGAATGCACAGTTGCCGCAATAATGGCGGCGTGCCTGAAACGACACCCACGACACCCCCGACACCCGCAAGCCCTGCCGATGCTGCGCCCCCGCGCCGCATCGCCCACCTGGACATGGACGCCTTCTATGCCTCGGTGGAGCTGCTGCGCTATCCGCAGCTCAAGGGGCTGCCCGTGGTCATCGGCGGCGGACGCCGCGCGCACGACGAGGCGCTGGATGCGCGCTACGCCGGGCGGCTGCACGAGATTCCGGTGGACGAGTTCTCGCGCCTCAAGGACTACGTGGGCCGGGGCGTGATCACCACGGCCACCTACCCGGCGCGCCAGTTCGGCGTGGGCTCGGCCATGGGCATGATGAAGGCCGCACGCCTGTGTCCCCAGGCCATTCTGCTGCCCGTGGACTTTGCCGAGGTGCGGCGCTTCTCACGCATGTTCAAGGAAATCATCATCTCCATCGCCCCGCTGATGGAGGACCGCGGCGTGGACGAGGTCTACATCGACTTCACCGATGTGCCCGGTGGCCAGCGCGAAGGCGGGCGCGTGCTGGCTCGGCTGATCCAGAAAACCATCACCGACGCCACGGGCCTGACCTGCTCCATCGGCGTGGCGCCCAACAAGCTGCTGGCCAAGATGGCCAGCGAATTCAACAAGCCCAACGGCATCTCCATCGTCCAGCCCGACGATCTGCAGGCCGTGATCTGGCCGCTGGCCTGCCGCAAGATCAACGGCATAGGCCCAAAGGCCGATGCCAAGCTGCAATCGCTGGGCATACAGACCATTGGCGAGCTGGCCAAGCAAAGCCTGCCCCAGCTCGTGCAGTGGTTCGGCCGCGCCTACGGCAACTGGCTGCATGGCGTGTCCTGGGGGCGCGATGAGCGGCCCGTGGTGACGCACAGCGAGCCCGTCTCCATGAGCCGCGAAACCACCTTCGAGCGCGACCTGCACGCCGTGCGCGACCGGGCCGAGCTGAGCGCCATCTTCACCGACCTGTGCGAACGCCTGGCCCAGGACCTGCAGCGCAAGGGCTACATGGGCCGCACCGTCGGCATCAAGCTGCGCTACGACGACTTCAAGACCGCCACGCGCGACCACACGCTGGAGCTGCCCATGGCCGATGCCGCCACCCTGCGCCGCGCCGCAGGCCAATGCCTCAAGCGCGTGCCCCTGGCCAAGCGGCTGCGCCTGCTGGGCGTGCGCGTGGGCAACCTCGTTCGCACGGCCGACTGGAATGCCACCGCCCACGACCCGCTGGCGCGCGAGCAACTGCTCAGGGGACCGGCCCAACCCGCGCCGGACAGCGATCCCTTTACACCTCAACTGTTCTGAATCATCACCACGAATCTGGCGCACACGCTGTAAACCCATGCACCAGTTCCGAGCATGAGACTGCGGTTGCCGTGCTGTGAGATGATTTGGAAATGTGAATTTGTGTTTCCGTTTGATGGATTCCGGTGGCTTCTGAGCGTTTTGCCATGCCATTTCACAAGAACAAGAGACATCCCAAAGGAGTGGTACCCATGCGCGTGAATTTGCCCGTCAGCCAGCTCAACTACGACTTTCCGGGCGATGAGCTGCTGGTATCCGTCACCAACACCAAGGGCGAGATCACCCATTGCAACCCGGCCTTCGTGCGGGTCAGCGGCTATTCCTACGAGGAACTGATCGAGCAGCCGCACAACCTGATCCGCCACCCGGACATGCCGGCCGCCGCCTTCAAGGACATGTGGCGCACCATCGCCCACGGCTACCCGTGGACTGCCCTGGTCAAGAACCGGCGCAAGAACGGCGACCACTACTGGGTGCGCGCCAACGTCACGCCCATCATGGAAGGCGGCCGGCCACGCGGCTACCTGTCGGTGCGCACCAAGCCCCGGCCGGACGAGATCGAGGCCGCCGAAGCCCTCTATGCCCGCATGCGCGCCGAAGCCGATGCCGGCCAGGAAACCCTGCGACTGCGCGGCGGCGAACTGCGCCGCCTGGGCCTGGCAGGCCTGTGGGACCGCCGCAGCGACCTGGGCCTGACAGCCCGCATGGCGCTGATGCTGGGCGGCGTGGGCCTGGCGGCCATGCTGCCCGACCTGCTGGGCTGGCAGGGCGCCGCAGCCTGGGGCACGCGCCTGGCCGCCTTGCTGGCGGGGGGCAGCTTTGTGCTGTGGCGCTTCCAGCAGCGCTGCGTGGCGGGCCTGGAGCAGGCCAGCGGCTTTGCCGCCGACATTGCCAGCTGCCAGCTGGGCACCAACATGCAGCACGACTACAGCGGCCCCATGGGCGCCCTGATGCAGCGGCTGCAGCAGATCCAGATCAACCTGCGCGCCGTGGTCGGCGACGTGCGCACCGAAATGCGCGGCTTTGCCACCACCGCCCACGAGATCGCCCAGGGCAGCTTCGACCTTGCGCAGCGCACAGAATCCCAGGCCACCAGCCTGCAGCAGACGGCGGCCTCGATGGAAGAGATATCGGGCACCGTGGCGCAGACCGCCGACACGGCCCAGCTCATGGCCCATGAAAGCGACCAGAGCCGCCAGGTCGCGGGCAAGAGCGGCGCCGCCATCCAGGAAGTGGGCTCTGCCATGGAGCACATCCGCGGCTCCTCGCGCCGCATGGGCGAGATCATCGGCGTCATCGAAAGCATTGCCTTCCAGACCAACCTGCTGGCCCTGAATGCCGCCGTCGAAGCGGCACGCGCAGGCGAGCAGGGCCGCGGCTTTGCCGTCGTGGCCGGCGAAGTGCGCGCCCTGGCCCAGCGCAGCGCCTCCGCCGCCAAGGAAATCAGCGGCCTCATCAACCGCACCGTGGACGGCATCAACGACGGCAACGCCCGCATGGACGCCGCAGGCCGCACCATCGACGGCATGGTCGACGCCGTGGGCCGCGTCAGCGACCTGGTCCACCAGATCAGCATCGCCACGCGCGAACAATCCGTAGGCATCGCCCAGGTCAACGACGCCGTGGCCCAGCTCGACTCCGTCACCCAGCAAAACGCCGCCCTGGTCGAACAATCGGCCGGCGCGGCGGGCTCGCTGCGCGCCAGCGCCCAGTCGCTGGAGCGGTCGCTGGAGGTGTTTACGTTGCGGTGAGGGGAAGGGCTGGCAGGATGACGCCGGCTTGGGGCAGGCCACGGTCAGGTCATGGCCTGTGGCTGCCTTGAAATGCCAGGGCAGTTCAGAAATCCCGGCTTTCAATGAAACAGAATTCGGTGCGATTGGCGCCTGAGTCGGTCTTGAGGCGAGAGTCCGCGCTCACGATATGCAGCTCGTTGCCATAAGCATGCACGTAGTTGAAATCATTGCCGGATGCCACTACACCTGATTCTGTATCTATGCTTGTATGGACTGATTGGTCTTGATGACTGATGCGGTGTACTAGGAGCTTCCTATCATTTACGCCAACAGGCAATGTCTTTGCCCACCTCTACCATCTTCCCAAAAATGGAAGCGATGTTCTGACGTTGATGAAGCTTGGTTCTCCCTAGAAATCCAAAATTCTAAGATCGTTTTTCTACATAAAGCTGCTAGCCGATCTAGTAGCTGATGGCCAGATATCCGCGATGGAGTGCAATGCCTGTGGTTGCAATTTCCGCTCAAAGGCTGTTTCCATGTTCTGTATTGACTCTCCTATTGGCTTTGTTTAATTTCGAAATGTGATTTGGTATTCTTGAGAAGGTCATGGAAATCTCAATTAATAAAAAGTATCTGTTAATTGTTTTTGAATGTGAATCGTTAAATGATTCTTGAATTAATTTGATATGTGTTCATATTCCATTCTGTAATCCTTTGTTGTCTTGCATCATCTTGTTCGAATTTTTTGAGTTGCCGTAGGAAATGTTGAAATATTTTTACCATTTCAGATAATTTATGATGTTTTCAAGTATGTATACTAATTTTCGCTTGTGTACATGTCTTGCAAAAAGTGGTGGAGAATAATTATTTTAATTTAACATATCCAGGCATTCTTTCTTTTTTTCTGAGTTTGATTCTGGAAATGATTCTTTGATTTCATTCATTATATAATCATTAATCATTTTGTATTCTTCCGTTTTTCTTGACGCGGCTTGCTGTTCCTTTGTTGTGTCGCTATATGAGGTTTCCATCTTTTTCTTCCATTTCTCGAACGCCTCGGGCGTGACTGATTTGCAATAATGCTCATATGAGTCGGTTAGTGATAATTTATATTCCAAAGGAAAATCAAAGACGGCAAAGCTTGGTGTGTGTGTAAGCAATAATTTCATTAAAATATAGAATCCGAAAAGATGCCGAGTTGAGGAAATTTTCTTGTGCATGATGGTTTTGATAATTTGAATGGATTGATGTTTTTTTTGCTTGAGTGAAGATTAATAATTATTCTAATTAAAGAAGACGGTTATTTAGGGTTTGGCTAGGGTGTGCACATTCTATGTCATGCAGTTTTTTATTTTCATGATGTTTTTTGTTGAGTTGCATCAAATTTTCTTGTGATAGTTTTATATTCGGTTGATTATTTCTGCTGCGGCATCGCCACCTATAAGGCTTTGCGATTATCTTGGCCTTATCTTCCTTGAAAATTACCCTCATCAATAACTGGGTATTTATGTGATCTGGTTGGACTTGGGTGACACGCTCTAAGGTAGGCAATGGCACGTGTGCCCGCCTGCAGATCGCTAGGCGTCAGATCCTGCTGGTCTAGGATGCGCCGGCCTTCCTCGTCATATGCGGGATTGTTGCAAGCGTATCAATTCATCGCCATTTATAAGGTTCCGCAGTAATTCCCACCTTGTCATCTCGAAATATGATAATCATCTTCAATTGGGTGTTCAGGCGGTCTGCTTGGATTTTTTCAATAAGCTCTGGATTCAATATAGATGTCAGGTCTACACGTTGTATATGGTGGGCATTTGTGGCCTGTAGTTTCTTGTAAATTTCATCACTTGCGCTGGAGTATTTTATTTCGCTTGGAGTATTGTTTGACCAATCGGAGAATTCTTTGCTATGTAGAAACCACTCTACTTCTACCGATTGCGGTATTCCGCCTTTAGTATCTCCTGGCATGAAGCTCATCATTGCTCCTTCGGTATTACTTGGGCCTAAATAGCCAGGTATTGGCCCTCTCTTTCCATCAAAATCAAACCTTCTGGTTGTTAGCGGGCGAAGACCTTTATTGTAAAATTCCAGTGATAGACCAATACCATCCCTACGACTGGCGCAACCGATTGCTGGAAATATTGTTGCTGCAAAAAAACAGCTTATTGCAGTGCGACGGTCAGTCCGTAATTTTCTTTCAACCATTTCGCATAATCCTTCATATCTATATCGCCGGTGATTGTTGATGAGCCATCCCTGTCAAACCCAGGTCTGTCTCTGTATTTGATGAATCTTTGGCTTTCAGCATGCGTCATTCCCTCTATTTTGGCAACACGGCGGTGCGTACATTCGCCTGTTTTTTCGTTGTTCTTCTTCAGGCAAAATAGACTATCTTCTGGAATGCCGCCAGATTGAGTTAAGCTTTTGTCGTGCAGAACTGGTTCGGTTATGGCGCCCCATTTTTTGTCGCCAGCGGCCTCCCAGCCTTTCATTGTCAGACCACTTTCCTTCGCCTTCTCAGCGATCCAGTTCAACGCCACATTCGATAAATCCCCGGTGCCAAAGCTGCCACCAATGTCTGCATGGCTGCCTATGAATCCAAGTTGAGTACCCCGATCTATAGATTCCCCCGGGAATAATTGGCGATGTTCATTGAGTGCGACTGCTTGAAAAACATGCTGCACTTCCGGAGGAATGGCCAGTTGCCATTGATCATTGAGGCGTCCGGTTGCACCGAACTGTGCCACCGTATCCCATAGGCCTAGAAACCGTAGCTCCATGCATTCGGATTTCTCTTTCCACTGCTGTTCTTTGATACGGGTGGCAACCCGGTTCGCAAAGTCCCGGCCCATGGCTGCACCACGGCTGAAACCCACGATATCGATGCTGACCTTTTTGCCGTCTGCAAACGTATGCTCTTCCATGAATTTGTCCAGATTTTTCAGCATATGGTCTACGCGCGCACGTGCGGTACTGGCTACCATGTGGTCATTCCATGGTGCTGTAATTTTGCTTTCGTCGTCATAGCGGCCAATGCCATTCATATACCATCTTCTTCCGTTCTTTTCTTGGTCATAAGCTAAATAGAATTTGTAAACGTTGGACCAAGTGTCTTTTCCTGGCGGAGGATTGGAATTACCTGTCCCATCAAACGCAAAAAGAATCAGCCCTTCCGGATCCACATACCTCAGCGGATTACCCCGCACATAGCTGTAAGGATTGGGTCCATCCGGCATGCCCAACGGATCGGGTGTGAGGTATTGGCCCCGGTCCGGGTCGTAGTAGCGGTGCAGGTTGTAGTGCAGCCCGGTTTCGGCATCGTGGTACTGGCCCGGCAGGCGCAGCGGCATTTCAAAGCCCGGGGCTGAAGGTTGGGACATCACCTGCTGCCGGCCAAACGCCGTGTAGCGTGCACGCCAGATCAACTGGCCCTGCGTGTCGGTGGCCGCTTCCACGGCACCCAGGTGGTTGGTGTGCAGCCAGGCCAGGCGTTCGCCGCCGCCGCCCAGCCAACGGCCCGCGATGGTGCCCAGGTCCTGCACGATGCGCCCCAGCGTGCCGGCGCCATCCGCAGGCTTGCGGCCTTGGGGCGTGTCGATGACGGCCAGGGGCCACTGGCCCAGGTGGATGTACTGGCGCGTGATGCGGCCCTGGGCATCGAGTTCGGCGCCGAGTTGGCCAGATTCGTAGAGGTACGCCCGGCTGCCTCCTTGGGCCTTGCCGGTGTGTTTGGCAATGCGCTCGCCCCGGTGGTTGTAGCGGTAGCGGGCCAGCGGGGCGCCCTGTTCGTTGACCTGTTCCAGCCGCCCCAGTGCGTCCCAGCGGTAGCTGCGCGGGCCTGCCTGCAGGGGCTGGCCGTTGGCGTTGTACTGGGTGCGCTGGGTGGTTGTGTCTTTCTGGTCCGCTGCACGCTCGGCACTCCAGCGGTGGCTGCCTGGCAGGTAGGCGATGGCCCGCGTGCCCGCCTGCAGATCGCCGGAGGCCACGTTCTGCTGGTCCAGGGTGCGCCTGCCGGCCTCGTCATAGTGGTAGCGGCTGGAGCGCAGTTCCTGGCCAGTGCGCTGGACCTGGACGATCAGGCGGTCGTGCATGTCGTAGGCATGGCTGTCCTGGTGCAAAGTCTGCGGGGCTTGGCTGTAGTGGTCCTGGCGCAGCAGCAGGTTGCCTTGGCTGTCCCACAGGTAGCGCATGTCCAGCAGGGCTTGGGGGTCGGTGGGCTGGCCCAGGGCTCCGGGCTGGTCGGGCGCCGGTTCGGCTGTCGTTTGCGCGGCAGTTGCTGCAGTGGCCTGTGCCTTGGCTTGCATGGGCTCGGCCGCATGGGCCGGGGTCAGGCCTAGCAGTTGCTCTGCAATGTCGGTGGGCCGGGCGCCCAGCATCCAGTCATGGGATGTGCCAGAGGCAGTGCGTGTGTTGTTCTTGCCGGTCTGGCGGTAGACGATGCGCGCCAGCAGGCCTTCGCGGCTGCGCTGATAGCGGGCCTCGATGCCGTTGCCTGCCTGCCAGCTGCGCAGTCCCACCAGGTCGCGCTCGAATCCGGTGGCAATGGTTTGCGCCGGGCTGAGCCAGCGCAGCCAGGGAGTGCGCACGCGCTGCCGCTGCAGGCCGGTGATCTGGCCATGGCCGTCGCGCAGGTAGTGCAGCCAGCTGCCGTCGGGAAGGCTGGCGGCGGAGAGTCTGCCGTGGCTGTCGTATTCGTAGTGGAGGGTGTGGTGCTGGCTGCTCTCCCCGCTTTCACCGTTTGCACCGCTTTCTTCATGGCGGGTGATGCGCTTGCGTACACGCAGGCCGCGGTCGTTGTATTCGTAGGCCTCGCTTTGCTCGGGATGCTCCAGCGCCACCAGCCTGGGGCCCTGGTAGCGCCAGCGGGTGGTGGTGGTTCGTGGCCGCGCGCCATCTTGCGGCAGTTGCGTGATGGTCTGGCGCAGGATGCGGCCGCGCAGGTCGTATTCGTAACGCGCCTGCTGGCCCAGGGCGTCGCGGCCCGAGACCAACCGGTCGGTGGCGTCGTAGCCGCGAATGCTCAGGCCGCTGTCGGGGCTGAGGGTGGCGACGCTGCGGCCGAAGTCGTCGTAGAACTGGCGTGCCTGCGGTGCAGGTTCAGTGCCGGCCTCGTCTGCGGCGGATGGCGGCTGCTCTGGCGCGCCGGGCTGGTAGGTCTGCACCTGGGCCATGAGGCGGCTGCCGTCATCGGCGCGGCCACCGTAGCGACCGGACTGCAGCAGGCGGCTTTCCGTGTCGTAGCGGTGCTGTGTGAAGCTGCCTCGGACATCGGCGCTCCACAGCAGGCGGCCCAGGGCGTCATGGTGCTGGCGGCTCTGGGCCGCATAGGCGGCATTGCTCGTCTTGTCCCCGTTGCCGGGCCAGCCGCCGGTGCCGGTTTCCGTGAGGTGGCCCAGCGCGTCGTAGCGCCAGCTTTGCTCTTGCAGCACGCTGGCGTCGGGGGCCAGGCTGCGCATAGCCACCAGTCGGGCCTGGGCGTCGTGGTGCAGTTCGGTGCGCCAGCCCGTTTCATCCTCCTTGGCCGAGGGATCCCGGCTGTGCATCTGGATGATGCGCCCGGCCTTGTCATGCTCCAGCGCCACGGTCGTGCCATCGGGCTGCAGCACGCGCGTGACGTGGCTGCCGCTGCGGTCCCAGCGCAGCCGCGTGAGGTCGTTCTGCGCCGGGCTTCCGTCGTCATAGCCTGCCAGCGAGGTGGGCAGCGGCCCGTCGATGTCCACCAGCACGCTGCGGCCGTTGATCTCGGTGTAGCGGTAGCGCGTGCTGCGTTCGATGGGCGTGGCGCCGTCCGCATTGCCTGCGGGCTGGCCCTGGGCGTTCAGCGGACTGAAGCCCGTCTCGGTGATCTGCAGCGGCTGGCGGCTGCTGTTGTAGCGGATGTGGATCTGGTGTTCGCGCCCGGGCACGACGCTGGGCCGGGCGATGAGTTCGGGCGCGTATTGCTTCCAGGGGGCCTTGCCGTAGCCGTAGCGCACCTGCAGCTGCGGGGCCTGGGCCCGGGCTTGGCCTTGTGTGTAGGCGATGCGGTATACGGCCAGCGGGCGGCCGAAGGGGTCCAGCTCGGTTCGCGTGCCTTCCAGCGGGCGGCCTGCGGGATCGAGCCGCGTGGCTTCGGTCAGGCGCCCTTGCGCGTCGTACCGGTAGCGCATGTCGCCGGGGCCGCAGCTGGCGCAGCCCGGACCGCGCACTTCAAGCAATCGCCATTGCCCGCCTATGGTGTCGTAGTGGTAGGTGGTTGCTTGCCCAAGGCTGTTGGTGAGGGTGTTCTTCCAGGGCTGGCTGAGGTCCAGGGTGACTTTTTCCTGCTGGCTGTCCGGCGGGCCGCGCACGCTCAAGGTGGCGCGGCCGGTGTCGCCGTAGGCGTAGCTGGCGATGCGCTCGTCCATGGGCTTGCCGTCGCTGCCCTGGCCCTGCACGCTGATGCCCGTGAGCAAGGTGGGGTGGCGCGGGTCCTCATAGTGGTAGTGGCGCTGGACCGGGGCTTGGCCATCGGCCGACGGGAGGCTGACCTGCACGAGGCTGGCGTTCAGCTTGGCCTGGGGCTGGGTGCTGCCGGGCAACGGTGCGCTGCCGTGGCGGTAGTCGATGCGGCCCAGCGGAGTGTCGATGGCCTGCACGCCGGTGAAGCTGCCCTCGCCCGAAGATTGGGCGTAGTGCAGGCGCAGGCTGCGGCCCTGCGGGTCGGTGACCTTGAGCAGGCGGTTGCCCTTGGCGTTGTAGTCCAGGCGGACCTGTTCGCCCGAGGGCAGGCTGATGCGGGTCAGGCGCCCCCGGTGGTTGAAGCGCAGCTCGCGCCCGTCCATCCATTGCCAGGTGTAGTGCCGTTCCTGGCCGGGCTTGGTTTCCTTGGTGCCCTTTGTATCCGGGCCTTCGATGCGCACGATGCCGTTGCCCGGCTGCTCGCTGGCGCACAGGCTGGGGTGCTCGCGCAGCTTGCTGAAGATGATGCGGGTGCCGTCGGCCTGCACGATCTGCAGATTGGTGGGGTGGTCGTACAGGCGGGCCTCGTAGCTGAGCAGCCAGCCGCGGCCGAGCAGGCCCGGGGGCACATAGGCCCGGCTGTAGCTGCTGTTGTAGTGGCGCACGACTTCCAGGCCGAGCAGGCCGGGCAAGGCGGGCATGTCCACTTCGCGCTGGTATTTGTTGCCGTTGATGAGGTGGATGGGGTTGCCTGCGCCCTGGTTGGTGCTGCTGGAGTTGCCCTGGGTTGCGGGGCCTGCGCCGCCGCAGGGGCTGCCGCCGGGCGTGGGGGTGCAGGTGCCGCCGCCCGAGCCGCCACCGCCGAGGTCGATGCCGCCGCCCGCGCCGGGGGCGCAGCTTTGCACGGTGGGGTCGCATTTGCTGGTGCCGCCGCCCAGGCTGGGGGCGGCAGTCGCCAGGGTGGGCGTGGCCTGGGCCAGCAGTGCGGCGAGGCACAGCAGCGCGCTGTGCAGCAACTGAATGAGGTACGTCCTAGTGAGCATCATGCTTTCCCCTCGCAACTGGGGCATTCGGCCCCTTTGCAGTCCTTGTCGTTTCCATCGCCATCGCCTTCATTGCCTCCATCTCCATCTCCATCTCCATCTCCATCTCCATCTCCATCTCCATCTCCATCTCCATCTCCATCTCCATCTCCATCTCCATCTCCATCTCCGTCACCGTCACCGTCTTCTTCACCCTCATCGCCCGGCCCCGGCGGCCCGACCGTGGTGCAGCCCACGGTTTCGCAATCGGGCGGTTCACCGGGTTCCGATGTATCGGGCTGGCCTGGGTCCTGCGGATTGCCCTTGTTGCCTTTGTCGGGGATGGATACCGTGGCATCGCTTTCCATAGCGTCGCTTTGCATGTGCAAGGTGGCCTGCGCGACGATGGGCAGTCGACCGTGCTGGATGAGCTCGGTGTGGAAGGGGTCGCTGCCGTCGTCCAGCCAGCGCAGGTAGTGCTGGTAGATGCCGCGCACCAGCGGGATCTTGAGTTCGTAGCCGTGGGTGACGCGGATCTTGAGCAGGTTGGCGTCCTGAACGCTCTGGGCCGACTTGCTACCTATGTCTTTTTTGTCCCGGTGCGCCAGGCCGGCGTTTGGAATGGCTCGCACGCCGTATTTCTGCTTCAGGTGGGGAGCGCTCCAGTCGTCGAAGCTCTCGCGCGTGGGGTTGATGAGGTCTATGCGCAGGTGGCCTTCAAGGTCGGCCTTGGCCTTTGTCTTGGCATCCGCCAGTTCGTCACTGTTGCTGCCACCGCCATACAGCGGAACCATGGCGCGCAGATAGGCCTCGCGGATATCGTCCATGCGCGCATGGGCCATGGTGCCCGCGCGGGCGGCCATGAAGCTGGCGTGATTGATCTGGTTCTTGTTGAAGAAAACCAGGCCGTACTGCAGCAGGGCCAGCCCCAGCAGGGTGATGATGGGGCCGACCACGGTGAACTCGACCATGGCGCTGCCGCGCTGGCGCGGCCTGCGGTATGAGGTGCTCTGGCGCATGAGGATGCCTGCAGGTTTGCGGCCAGCGGACGGGCTTGTATCCACCCGCTGGCCATGCTTCAGGGCCTGTTTGGGTGTGGCAGGGGGATGTGGATGGGCACGTCCGGTCCGGCCTTGTCCTTGCGCATCAGCATCAATTGCATGGTGCCCTGGGGGCCAGCGCCGAGGATGTGGATGATCTCGGCCTGCTTGCCGGTGATTTCGCCTTCGAGGCCATCGAGGGTGTAGTCCTGCCGGGTGAGGGGTGTGTCGGGCCGGGGGGCATCTGCGCGGACGTCGCTCGCAGGGCCTTCCAGCACGACGTTGATGCGTTGGCTGCGCGAGTCAGAGATCAACTGCGAGTTCACAAACGTCAGCTCTGGCACTTCCATCACTGTGCGCCTCTGGCTTTTGGGGTCTGTGTAGTCGATCTTTACGCCAGTGAGCTTGCCCGTGGCCGTATTGAATTCCGCCTCGTAGTTGACGCCGGTGTCCAGTATGTCGGTGGTGTACGGGTCCAGCCGTTGTGCCGTGCCGGCCAGCGTGCTGACACTGCCGATATAGGTCACGGTCGGCTCGCTCGGCGCCTGGCTCTGGTCGGTGAGCAGTCTGATGGCGGAAATCCAGTTGGTGTTTTCGCTGCGCATGTTGGGCATGCGGCCGACCATGCTGAGGTTCTGGCCTTCCGAGAAGGTGGTGCCCCAGATGCCTTCCTCGTGCTGGTCCGGTGGTCCTACGAGGAAGATGACGCCTGCATCGCCGCTGATGTTCTTGTAGTGGCTCTGGCCCGCCTCCGGGTAGTGCGTGACCTGCGGGTACTGCCTGCCCTGCACGATGAAGGTGTTGCGCCCTACCTGGAAGTCGCGCCTTGCCATGCCGTAGGAGCTGTAGATGAAACTGCTTTCGATGGCCTGGCCCGGCTGCTGGCTATAGGTGAGTGTGGTGTTGTGGATCACACCCACGCCGCTGAAATCGATCAACGACGTTTGTGCATCGGGATCGGTGATGAGTTTGATCAGGTCAGACTCCTCAATGGCCGATGAGGTGGGTTGCAGACAGTTGCCCGTGCTGCTGAGTTTGGTGCACAGCGGGCCTGAGGGGGCGATGAAGACGCCGGAACTGGCGGTGCCTCCGGGGCCTGGGTCTCCCGCGCCGCCTTCGTTGCCGGAGCCGCCACCGCAGGCGGTCAGGGCCAGGCCAGCGGCGCAGGCCAGAAGCCAGGATGAAGGGTGTGTCAGCCGCATGTGCGTGGCACCGTGGTCTGTGGGAGAGGTGATGGATGGATGGTGCATGTCCGTCGGTTTTTCAATGCGTAGTGGAGGAAGGCCGGCGGGGCCGGCTGGCAATTCACTTTGTTGTGTTCTGGGCAATGCGTTGTGTGGGCACCTCCTCGGCGTTGCATTAGGAGTTGGACCCGTCAGGGGTGAAGGCGCAGACGTTCAGCGCAGCCCCGGCACCTTCGATGGGCCAGGGCTGCAACTGCATGCCCGGCACCAGGCCCTGGCAGGCGATGGCACCTGCACGCATCTCCAGCACATGGGCGCTGCCGCGTCCGCCCCGGCTGAAGCGCCAGGGGACAACGCCAGGGCGCAGGCCGGTGATGCGGCCCTGCCGGTCGAGGTAGACGATGTCGATGGCCTGCCGCATGAAGCAGGTGTGCACGCTGGTGCAGCGCGCGATGAGCAATGCGCAGCGGGCGGCGGGTTGGGCCTGGCCCATGAGGCCGGCAAGGCGCTGCCAGAAGCCGCAGGCCTGGCGCACCAGGAAGGGGGAGGGCGGCATCTGCATCACAGTCCCGAGTTCAGCAGCTTCATCGCTATGGGGAACAGCAAGACGATGAAGGTGCAGGGAAAGATGAAGGCGATCAGTGGAAAGAGCATCTTCACGGGCGCTTCCATCGCGAGTTTTTCCGCGCGCATGAAGCGTTCGGAGCGGCGCTGATCAGCCTGTGCCCGCAGCACGGGGCCGAGGTTCATGCCCATGCTCTCTGCCTGGATCACGGCGGAGGTGAAGTTGGCGACGCTCGGCTCGTTCAGGCGCTCGGCCATGCCGCGCAGTGCTTCGGCACGCGCCTTGCCGGCGCGTATATCGCGCAGCACGCGCTGGAATTCGTCGCGCACCAGTCCCTGGGGGCCTTTGGCCACGGCCTGGGTCATGGCGCCCTGCATGTTCAGGCCGGCTTCCACGCACAGCGTGATGATGTCCAGGAAGAAGGGCAGCATGCGCAGCAGTTCGCGCCGGCGCACGGCGATGCGATCCCTGAGCCAGATGGCGGGGTAGGTCCAGCCCAGCAGTGCGCCTGCGGCCATGGCCTGCAGATAGATGGGCAGGGCGATGTGGCGTGCGCCGCCATCGGCGCCCCGGGGCAGGCCGTCGAAGCTGGAGACCAGCCACCAGGCCGCCAGCGCGGCCACCCCGGCGCCGACGATGCGGCTGGCGATGAACTGTGCAGGACTGAGCGCGTAGTCCAGTCCCGCCTGTCGCAGCCGCAGTTGCACGGCTTGCGCGGTTCTGCCCGTTCCGAGCCGGGGCGACAGGTGGTGGCTGATCCACTGGATGGGCCACCAGACCATGCGCAGGGCCAGTGGCGGCGGATCCTTGTACCTGCGGTCCTCGGCGGGAACGCTGCTCATCGAGTGGCCCAGGAGCCAGGCCACCAGGGCAGCACTGAGTCCGGCTGCCACAGCGATCAGGGCGAGTATCACGGTGTTGGAGTCCATGGTGCGGCCTTCAGACGTCGATGGCGACGATCTTTCGGATGACATAGATGCCCATGGCCTCGAAGCAGGCGATCACGGCCAGCGCCCCCCAGCCCACGCGGGAGTGCCAGAGCATGGACATGGCTTGCGGCTCCATCCGGTCGAGGATGAGCATGAGGACGAGGGGCAGGGCGCCGACGACCCAGGCCTGCAGCTTTCCCTGGGCGGTGAGGGAGCCGATCTTGGCTTCCATCCGCAGGCGGCTGCGCACCGTGGAGGCGGTGCGCTCCATGGTTTCCGCCAGGCCGCCTCCGGTTTCGCTGGCGATGCGCATGGCCGAGGTGATGAGCGCGGTGCTCTGGGTGGGCACGCGCAGGCTCAGGTGATTGAGTGCCTGTTCCAGGGATACGCCCAGGCGCTGCTCGCGCAGCATCAGCGAGAACTCCTGGCTCAGCGGCGGGCGGGATTCGGCTACAAGCTGGGCGATGGCGCTGCTCAGGCCAATGCCGGCGCGCAGGCCGCCGCTGAGCATCATCAGCGCATCGGGCAACTGCTCTTCAAACTTGCGCAGCCGGCGCTTGCGCATGTGCCGGTACAGCAGCCGGGGCAGCAGCCCCAGCGCGAAGAAGGCGGGCACCGCCAGTAAATGGCTGCCGCTGACCAGCCACACCAGGACGCCGCCCAGCGACATGACTGCCAGATTGGCCAGGAAGAGTTTGCGCGGGTCGATGAAGAGGAAGAATTCCGCGGCCTGAAAGCCGGCGCGCTCCGTGAAGCCGGCCCGGTAGCGCCTGAGCGTGGAGCCACCCAGGTCCAAGGCCAGCCATGTCAGCAGACCAACGCAGAGGGCAACCACGGCCGTGATCAGGGTCAGGACGGTGTCTGGCGAGAGCCCGCTCATGGCCGCTCTCCGGCGTGCAGGTCCGCGCTCTCGGAGCCCGGACGGAAGATGTCCAGGTCCAGCGCATGGCCGCTGGCGCGCAGTTCGTCGTAGAAGTGGGGAACGACGTCGCAGCCGGTGAACAGGCCCTGCACCTTGGCCAGGCCGTTGGCCTGGGCGGCGTAGCCTTTGTTGGCAAAGCGGAACAGCTCCTGCAGCTGGATCTTTCCGCTTTCCATGCCGCTGACTTCGCAGATGTGGGTGACCAGGCGTGTGCCGCAGGCAAAGCGGGTCTGCTGCACGATGATGTCCACGGCGCTGGCGATCTGCTCGCGTATGGCCGCCAAGGGCAGTTCCATGCCGGCCATCAGCACCATGGTCTCCAGCCGGGCGAGCCCGTCGCGCGGGGTGTTGGCGTGCAGCGTGGTCAGAGATCCCTCATGGCCCGTGTTCATGGCCTGGAGCATGTCCAGCGCCTCGGCGCCGCGGCATTCGCCGACCACGATGCGGTCCGGGCGCATGCGCAGGGTGTTGCGCACCAGTTCTCGGATGGGCACGCCGCCCTTGCCTTCCACATTCGCGGGGCGCGACTCCAGGCTGATCAAATGCTCGTGGGCCAGCTTGAGTTCGGCGGCGTCCTCGACGGTGATCACGCGTTCGCCGGACGGGATGAAGTTGGACAGGATGTTGAGCAGCGTGGTCTTGCCAGACCCCGTGCCGCCCGAGACGATGATGTTCTTGCGGGCCTCCACGCAGATGCGCAGAAAGTCGGCCATGGCCGGGCTGAGCGCGCCGAACTGCACAAGGTCGGCGGCGTTGAGCTTGCGCCTGGCGAACTTGCGGATGGTCAGCGTGGAGCCCTTGAGTGCCAGCGGCGCGATGATGGCGTTGACGCGCGAGCCGTCCTTGAGCCGTGCATCGACCATGGGCGAGGATTCGTCGATGCGCCGGCCCAGCGGTGCCACGATGCGCTCGATCACGCCCATGACGGCGCGATCGCTGGTGAAGCTCAGGGCATGCTTTTGCAGGCGCCCCGCGCGCTCGACATAGATTTCGTCGAAGCGGTTGACCATGATTTCGCTGACCGTTTCGTCGGCCAGCAATTCCTCCAGCGGCCCCAGTCCCACGGCCTCGTCCAGAACCTGCCTGCGCAGCGCGTTGCGGTCCAGCTGGGCCGGTATCTCGTCGTCCATGTCCTGCAGCGTTCTGGCGATGAGCCGGTCCGCCTCGGCGCGCAGGTGTTCGTCGGACATGCTGGAGACGTCATGGCGGCGCAGGTCCATGGTGTCGATGAGCTTGGTGTGCAGGCGCTTGCGCCATTCGAATTGCAGCGCCTGCAAGTGGGCGTCCCCGGGCTCGGCTGCCGCAGGCTCGGGCGCGTCGGCAGGCGCTGCCAGCGCCGTATCCTGTGTGCTCTGCATGGGCGCTGTGGTGGCGGCATGCGCTGCGGCCGGTACAGGAAAAGCCGCGGCTTGCGGCTCTTCACCGCTGTTCAGGATGCGCAACTGGAACGGGCCAATGCCGATGAGGTCGCCGTTTTGCAGCGGGCCGTATTGGGCGGTGATGCGCTGACCGTTGACCAGCACGCCGCCGAAGCTGCCTGCGTCGTCGATCAGCACGCCCGAGGGGCTGGTGAAAAGGCGTGCATGCTCCTTGGCAAGGCGCCAGTTGTCCAGGCGGACTTCGCACTGGGAGCCTTTGCCGATGGAGCACATATCGGGCACGCTCAACGGCTGGCGCCGGCCGTCGGGGTGGATGATTTCAAGGTCGATCATTGGGGGCTGCCGGTTGCGGAGGTCAGGGGTGAAAGCCACTGGGTCTCGGCCCAGCCCAGCCGGTCATCAATGCGCACGGCCGAGAACTGGGCCTGCGGGGCCTGGGGCAGCACTTGCACAAGGCTGCCCACGGGCAGGTTCTGGAGGACGGGGGCGTTGATGTCGGGGGACACGCGAAGGGCCAGTCCATCAAGGCCCACGCGGTAGATGCCTGGTGCGGAGTGGCGCGTGGTGGCGCCGGATTCATGGGGCGTGAGAGCCCGGCCTTGCCGCGCCTGGCGCGCATGGGGTCCGTCGGGTGCGGGCTTCATGCCCGGAACGTGCGCGACGGGCTGCAGGCTTTCATCGCGCACCCAGCCCGTCAGGGCTGCGACCGCCACCGCGCGCCAGCCGGAGTGCGGGTTGTGGGCGGCAGATGAACCGGGTGCGGCACGCACGAAACTGCCTTGGCCCAGTTGCAGCAGGGTGTCGCTTTGCGCCCGAGGTTCGGCATGCAAGGCCAGCCCGTCATGCACCACGCGCCAGTGGTTGACCAGCGGCTGGTCCGCTGCTGCCGCGGAGGCCAGCGGGTTGCCGGTGTGCGGCAGGGTGGGCCAGTGTTCGGGCAGGGTCGCGGTGGCCGGTGCGGGCAGGGGCCGCACTGGCGCGGGGAGTTCCTGCACAGGCGCCGCGATGCTGGCGCTTGCGCTGGCCACAGGCAGGGGCGCCAGCCGGGGAGGATGCTCCGGCGCAGGGCCGGGTTCGGTCAGGTAGGGCTGGGGACCGTAGCGCTGGCCCAGGCGCGCACCGGCGTCTTCCACGCGCTGCAGCAGGCCCGGCGAGCGGCTGTTGATCACCGTGGGCGTGACGAAGACCACCAATTCGGTCTCTTCGTTCTGGAATCGCTGGGACCGGAACAGGGCACCCAGCACGGGCAGGTCTCCCAGGAAGGGAACCTTGTCGACGTTGTCGCCACCCTTGCGCGACAGCAAGCCGGCCAGCACCATGGTCTCGCCGTCCTGGACGTTGAATTCGGTGAAGGTGCGCCGAGTGCTCAACCCGGGCCCCGAGGGCGTGGAGAACGATGGGTCGATGTTGCTGACCTCGCTGTCGATCTCGGCCCTGATGACGCCGTTGCGGTCCACGCGCGGCGTGATGCGCAGCTTGACGCCGTAGGGCTTGAACATGACCACGGGGCCGTAGATCGTGGCCACGGAGTACGGATATTCGCCACCGGCCAGGAACTCGGCCTTGGAGCCATTGCGCGCCGACAGCTGGGGCTGGGCAAGAATGCTGGCCTTTCCGTCACGGGCCAGCAGGTCCAGCCTGGCTGTCAGGCCCATGTTGACGGCGGTGAGGACGTTCAGGCCTCGGGGCAGCGGGCCTTTGTCACCGCTTTCCGGGGTGATCGGTGGGTTCTGGACGCCGATGACCAGACCGGGCTGATGGCCGCGCCGCGCCGGCGACCAGATGCCTCCCACGCTGGCCCCGCCCTGGGCGGTCCAGCGCAAGCCGAATTCGCGCAGCTCATTGACCGGGAATTCGACCACCTTCACATCCATGAGCACCATCTGCTCCCAGCCGATCTGGTTGGTGAAGTTGATGATCTGCGGGTAGTGCTTTCTGAGGTCTTCGATCTTCTTGAGATCCACATCGCTGAGATGGTCCCCTTCGACCACCACCTTGTCTCCAATGATGGAGGCCCGCGCGTTGGGGATGGTGCTGAGAAAGGCTGCGATCTCGCGCGCGTGGCGGCTTGTGTCGCCGCGCACCACATGGATCTTGACGCGCTGATATCGGCCGTCGGCGTTCCACACGAACAGCGAGGAGGTGCCAACCTCGTTGGCGAAGATGATGACCTCGCGCTCGTCCAGCGCGGCGGCCGTCAGCACCCGGCCATTGCCCACGGCAATGCGCGCCACGCCGGGGCTGGGGAAGACGCGCGATTCGCCCACGAACATCTCGATTTCCGGCACCTGAGCCTGGTCGTCCGGTTTCTGTATGGGGCGGTACGGCTGGCCCGCCGCAGCCTCGCGGCTGGGCACGCCCTGCAGCATGGGCGCGAATCCACCCGGCATGCCGAGGGATTGCGCAGAGCCTGTTGCATCCTCTGGTATCTGGGCTGTTGCCGGGCCGGCCAGGCTCCAGCCCAGTGCCAGCACGAAGCCGCAGCGCAAGGCATGCAGAAAGGGCGTTGGACTGGAGCGGGCGGACAGGGATGCAGTGGGGGCTGAACGGATGGACATTGGGATCAGGCGCATGGAGCGAAGAAAAAGGCAGGAGCAGGTGAGGCGCCGTCAGCGAGGCAACGCGCCTGGCTGGATCGGGAAGGACGCGGGAAAAAGGGGAGCCTGGCCTGGTTGCAGTGCGGCTTGCGGAGCCGGTTGAACAGGCGTGGGGGCTGCGGCTGCCTCGGGCGGGCCTTCGCCGGCATCGTGGGCCTTGTCCTGGCGCAGCAGCAGGTCTTCGGGCTTGAAGTCCATGCGGCGTCCGCCATAGAGCACGGGAACGGCTCGGCCCGGCGATTGCGCTGCGCCCGCTGTCTGAATCAGGGACTGCACGTCGCCTGCCAGGCCCAGCAGGGCGGCCATGGCAGCGCTGTCTTCTTCGACAACCTCCGAGTCCTTGGGATTGCGCAGCAAGGCGGTGATCTTTCCCGCCTCGCGCGCGATGATCACGCTGCGGGCCTGCGCCTGGGTGGTGTCCAGCGTGACGGTGGAATACTGGCGCCGCTCACCGCTTCTGGGGTCATCCACGGACCGCTGGCCGGTGGCCATGACCTGGACGTTCTGCAGCAGTGGAAAGGTCGTCTTGCGGCCTTTCTGATCCAGGGTGAGCATCAGGTCGATGGCATCCCCCGGCTCCAGCAGGCCCGAGATGGAGTTGATCTCGTCCACATGCACGGTGATGGCGCGCCGCCCTACCTCGATGCGGGCCGAGAAGGTCGGCACCTTGTCGCCTTCGAGCAGGTTCCACAGCAGGATGTCGCCGTGCTGCATGCCATGCTCCAGCGCGCGGCCTGCAATGCGGGAAAAATCCTCGGGGCCGATGGCCAGCGAGTGCGCGTAGTCATGGGGAACGTCGCGCACGGCAATGGTCTCCTTGGAGATGGGATCGCCCTTCCTGAGATCGCGCTTGGCCACGATCAGCGGCCGGGTTTTGCTTTTCCCGCGAGCTTCTATGGCTTGCATCTGGCTGTTCAGGTAGCCGCGTGCGATCACGGCGGCGCCCAGGCCGATCGCAAGTGCCATGCCAAGGGCGATCCAGGTTTTGTTGGGACGCAGGGCGGTGATTCGGGCGAGTGCGGAGTTCATGGCTGACGGGTCAAATGGGCAGGGAGAGGGCGAAGCTGAACTTCTGGTAGGCAGCCTGCAGGGCGAGCAGCAACTGGTGCAGTACGCTGTTGCTGTCCACCATGCCGACGCCCAGCGCGAAGGCCAGGGCCGCGCAGACCACGGCGTACTCCACCGAGGACTGGCCGCGCAGGCGATGGGCAAGCTTCATGGCGTGGTCTCCACCGCCACGCTGGTGACGAGAACGATGCTGGTGAGGCCCAGCGCATTGCGGGAAATGACGGCCGTCGCCTCTTTGCCCGGGCCGCGCATCAGCACCGTGATGGCGCCGGTCGCAGAGCCGAACGCGTGTCCCTTGGTGTCTGTTGCGGCGTCGAAGCGGCGTTCCAGCGCATAGCCCTGCTCCTGCAACGCCGCCGTGAGGCGATGCGCATTGAGCGCCTCGCCATGCCGGTTTGTCGCAACGAGATGGGTGGACAGCCAGCCACCGTCCTGGGTGTTCAGCAGGCTGGCGATCTCGGTTCCCGCTGGCAGCAGGCGCCGCCATCGGGCTCTTTCCCCCTGGCTGCGGGCCTTGCCGCTCAAGGCTGCGCTCAGGTGGGTGACAGCGACAAGGCCACGCGTGCCGCCGTCGGGGGCGGGTTCCAGTCGGATGGTGAGGTAGTGCTCGCCCTGGGCGCGGCCCAGAATGCGCTGGCCATCGCGCTGGTCGTCCATCAGGGGCTGGCCCAGGGTGCGCACAAACCAGTCGCCGGTCTGCCTGGGTGTGCTTCGGGTGGCGAAGCCGGTCAGCCGCATGGGCAGGCCGTCCAGGTCCATCTGCTGGCCTATGCTGTAGCTCTTGGCATGCGCGGGCAGAGGGACTTCGGGCCAGCTTGTCTGCGCACTGGCATGCGTGAGTCCCTGCATCAGCAGACCTAGGCAGGCGGAACGAAAAATGTGGGCCGCCGTCATCATTCGGCCCTGAGCCTGTCTTTCGGAACGATGTCCTGCCACTTGTCCAGGCGTCCGAACTTGGGGGCCGGCACCTCCATCATCTCGAAGACCGGTATGGTTACATCCAGCAGCGTCTCCACCGGGGAGAACAGGCTGTTGAGCGGCGCCAGCCGGCCGAACCGGTCCATGGTCTGCTCCATGGAGCGCGAGGCCCAAGGCTCGATGAGCACGCTGGTGTGGCGTGTGACGCGCAGGTCCAGTTGGTCGAAGGGGGTGTAGCTTTGGATGCCTGCGGGCAGGTTGGCCAGTGGCACGGAGATGTTGGCGCGGTAGATGCCTGGGGCGTTCAACCCGATGCGTCCGTGGTTCGCCAGAGGCACTATGCTGAAGGGTACGCCGTCTCGGCTGGCCGTGAAGGCATCTCTGTGCGCTGTGGACTGGCTTTCTCCAAAGCTGACCGAAATGTCTGAAAAGCGCGGGATCAGCGGATTGCCTGCGGGGTCCGTCCACAGCGGATTGCGGTGTGCGTCGAAGTCGCCTGCCGTATCGTCCGTCTTGATGGGGGCGTCGGGTCGGCTGAAGTAGCGCCTGCGCACTTCGGCTGCCAGTTGTGTAGGCGGCTTGTAGCTGCCCGCCTCGTCGTTGTGTACCGTGGCATCGAAGGCTGCATAGCGGCTGGCCATCTGGGTGGCATGGGCAATGTCTTGGTACTTGCCGATCATGGGCATCAGCAGGAACAGGCCCAGCAGGGGCGCCGCCATGGCCAGGAATTCGACCAGGGCCTGGCCTGCCTGCCGCCTTGGGTAGCGGGCGCGGTTCAGGAGGTTCATGGGATCAGCCCTCCCTGGCGCATCTGCTGGCCAAGTACATCGGGTTGGGAGTGGATCAGGCGCACCTGCCAATACGGGTTGAACAGGCTGGGCAGCTCCAGGGGGAGACCCTGGCTTGCGCCATAGCGGTTCTGACGCTGTGCCAGAGGGCGCTCGAAGAACACTTCGGACGTGGCAACGGCCACCATTTCGCCTTTGGCGACCTGGCTCTGATAGGCGTTGATGCGGCTGTCTGAAGTGCTGGTTATCTGGCTGGCGCTATCGGAGGTGCGCAATTGGCTGCGCGCCCGCGACAGGCGCACGCTGAACCGCAGCGTGGGGTCGTCGTCCTTGGTCAGTTGCGGCTTGCTCAGGTCGTAGTAGCTGGGCAGGCCGGTGTATTGGCGCCACTTGTTGGATGAGGCCTGGCTGGACGCCTTTGCGTTGGTGCGCGCACCTCCCAACCAGGCGCCTGAATCATCCTGATCCTCGGGATGGGCCTGCTGTTCGCCCCAGGCGATGGGCTCTTCCCTGAGTCGGCAGCGTGGAATGAGCCCGCCCTTTCGCTGCGCGCGCCAGAACGACTCGGTGTCTTCAGCGATCCACTCGTCGTAGTTGACCAGTTCGGTACCGCCGCGTCGGCGCACCTCGCTTTTGCGCCACATGAGGATGCAGATTTCGTCTGGGCCAGGCACTTCTGCCTCGGCCGTCCAGACACGCTCCTTGGTGAATCTGTCGCTATGCGCCGCATACACAGCCAGTTTGGCCATGCGGCCTCGGTCCTTGCCGCTGTAGAGCTGGGTGAAGTTGCCCCAGTCGTCGGGGCCTATGGGCTCCACCTTTACGCTGCCATCGCCCGCGTAGTTGGCCTGGGCCACGTCCTTCATCACACTGCTGCGTATGTCCTGCAGGTAGGAGCGGGCGTGCAGCAGGTTGTGCGCCTTCTGTATTGCCTGTTTGTTGGCCTCCACGGCTGTGACCGTATCGAATGCCAGCGACGGCACCATCTTGGCCATCTGCCGGATGTACTGGCCCGCGTACTGCACGGTGGCGTAGCACATGATCGCGTACATCTCGTTGTAGTGGAATGCAGCACCGATCAATGCGCCCCAACCGGTGTAGTCAGCACATTCGGGGAACTGCGTGGGCAGGTTCTCCGCGTGGGTCTGTGCGTATTGCGCCCACGAGGACAGGCTCACCATCTGCGCCACCAGCACCTCGTTGGCGATCAGGGCGCGATTGCCGTAGGCCGTGAAATTCAGCGCCCGCGCGTGCATCACGCCGGCGCTGTAGGCCACGGCATCGGCCGTGCTGACGAGCTTGGTTTTTTCCTGCGAGAGCTGGCCGGTGTTGAACAGAAAGAACAGCGAGGCCAGTGCGCCGATCAGGACAAAGATGCCGTAGATCAGAGCCTGCCCGCGTTGCCCGTCCCGCCTCCGTATCCGACCGCCGCGCAGGGTGGTGATGGTGTGCATGGGCAGGCCCGCTTACTTGTTCTCGTAGGCGTCGAGGCCCTTTTCCTTGCGCTCTCCATCAGCCTTGCCGGCGGCAGCTTCTGCCGCCTGGATGGCCTTCTTGGCTGACTTGCCGGCCACTTCATTGGCAATGCCGGAAGTCTGGGCGCGGATGGTTTCGCCAAAGTACTGGTAGACGGCAATGGCGGCCACGCCAATCAGGGCCACGATGATGATGTACTCGGTCATGCCCTGGCCGCGTTGCTTGCGAGATTGAAGTGAGGTATTGAAGGTGGTCATGCAAAAGCTCCTGTGCTGGTGGAAGAAATCTGTAGAGACGTAAGCAGGCAGACGCAGGGCTGCAGCCGTGCATCACGGAAACGGGAAAAAGGGAAAACGCAATTCAGGAATAAGCGGGCACCAGGGCGGTGGCTGGCGGTTCTTCCGAATTGCGCATGTGCAGGGAATCAGCCGTGCCCAGGCACAGGGCCTTGGCGTCAGCGCACTGCGTCAAGACGCAGAATGAAAGCGATGCATGGATGGTCTCCCCCTCAAGGTTGGCGGTGGACTGCCGCTTTGGCGCTGCGCGCCAGGACAGTTCTGCGTGGGGCATTGGCAGGAAAAGGCACCTGCCTATGCCTGACTTTCAGGTGGCGATTCATTGCGCCCCGAGGTCATTTCTTGTGCCACCAAGCCTATGAATTTTTTTCTCGCATGTCTCTAAGACAACTCCTGACGATGTTTCTGAATGCATCGATAGAGATTTTTGCTGTCATTTCAATAGCAAGCTATTTAGTGAATTCCGTGTTTTCGACGATCCATCCGTGTCAGATAAATCGAGGCGAAATAGGCCCAAATAGGGTGATCTGAAAAGTCAATCTGAATCGATGCAGGACGATTCCTATTTTTCAGAATTCAGGTGCGGGCCGCCGACAGGAGCCTGGGCGCGGGGCTCGATGGGCGGGAGTGCGGGCATGCCGCTGCGGCGTCGGCATGCCGGTGAAAAGTTTGAAATGACGGCCGGCCTGAGGATGGCCGGCCGCCTCTTTTACTGCCGCGCCGAGCGCACGTTGGCCGGCAAGGCGCCAGGATGGCTGGTGCGGAATGGGTTGATGTCCAGGCCGCCACGGCGCGTGTAGCGTGCGTAGACCGAGAGCTTGAGGGGGCGGCAGCGCGTCCAGATGTCGATGAAGATGCGTTCCACGCATTGCTCATGGAATTCGTTGTGGTTGCGGAAGCTCACCAGGTATTGCAGCAGGCCTTCCTGGTCGATCTGCGCGCCGCTGTAGCGGATCTGCACGCTGCCCCAGTCGGGCTGGCCCGTGACCAGGCAGTTGCTCTTGAGCAGGTGGCTGACCAGGGTTTCGGTGACGGGGCCCTCTTCATGGTTGGCGCGCAGCAGCTCGGGGGCGGGCTGGTATTGCGTGCACTCCACATCCAGGCGGTCCAGCAGCAGGCCGTCGAGCTCCTGCACCATTTCCTGGTCGAAGCGGTCCAGGCCGATGATTTTCACGCCGATGCTTCCCTTGTGCTCGCTGCCGCGCCAAAGCGCTTCGGCCAGGTCGGTGCGCAGGCGTGCCTGGACTTCGGCAGCGTCGGCCAGGCGGGTGTTGTTGAAGCTGTTGAGGTAGAGCTTGAAGGACTTGCTTTCGATGAGATTGGGGGTCTCGCAGGGAATCGCGAAATGCACGAGCGCCACCTGCGGCTTGCCGCGCAGGTTGAGCCAGGACAGCTCGAAGGCCGTCCACAGGTCGGCGCCGAAGAAGGGCATCTGGCTGCCTTGAATGCCGATTTCTTCGCGCTTGGGCGCACGCGGCAACGGGAACAGCAGCGAGGGGTCGTACTGGTCGATGTAGGCGGAGCTTTTGCCCAGCTGGGATTGTTCGGGAGTGTTCATGGAAAAAGGGCCGGCCGTGCCGGCGCTGGTCAGGCCTGGACGGTCCGCGCGGAGCGCGTGGACCCAGGCTTTGAAGCTAACTGAATTTCCATGCCCGCAGGCATGGGCGGCCATATAAGGTCAATAAGGGTTGGTGCGCCCGGGTCCGATGGTGCTCAGTGGAATTCGCGTTCGCGCAGCCATTTGGTGGCGATCCATTTTTCGCCGGCCAGCACGGGCGCGCCGCCGTGCAGGGTCCGCGTGGAGGGGTCGGGGCGCTCATAGCTGAAGAAGACGGCGTTGCCCCGGCGCGGCACCACTTGCAGCGGCACTTCGGGGAAGATGGTTGCGCCGCCCCGCTCGGGCTCGTTCAGGTAGATGACCAGCGTGCCCACGCGCTGGCCGCCGCGCTTGAGGATGGTGGGCGTGCCGGGTTCACCAGGCGCGAAGTAGTCGTGGTGGGGCTTGTATTCGGCGCCGGGGCCGTAGTGCAGCACCTGCAGGCCTTCGCCATGGTCCAGCGGCCAGCGCAGCAGGCGGGCAATGCGTTCTTCCAGCTGGCTGACGATGCCGGTTTCCCCACGCTGGAAGAACATGCCGTTGCTGGTGCGGTCGTCATTGATCTCTTCGCCGCCGCTTTGCGTGGCCACGGTGAGAGAGCGCGCCATGCGCGGACGCGCGGCGGCGATGATGGCGTCGCACTCCTCGTGCGAGAGCAGGTTGCCGAAGACCACGATGCGCGGGTTGCGCATGCTGACCAGCACCTGGACCTGGCGGTCGCCGACATCGATGCTGCTGGGGTCCTGGGCAAGGTCCGGTTCGGGCAGGCTCGAGGCCGAGACGACGACGGCCGGTGGCGCTACATCGCCCTGTTCGGGCAGGTCCAGCGCCCGCCTTGCCAGTTCTTCGCTCCAGCCCACGTCGCGCATGGAGCGCAGCAGGGCCGCAGGCCCTATGCCGGATGCGCGCTGGTCGCGCACCCATTGCATGAGTTCGGGCGTGAGACCCACGGGCAGGTCCTGCGCGGCGGTCTGGGAATCTGGGGAGGATTTGAGGCTCATGGCGTGCAGTGCGGCCCTTGCCGCAGTGAATGGACTCCAAAGGCATCGAGGCCGGGGCCGGCCGGTGGCCGGCGAGGCTCAGTCAGCGGTCTTGCGACGGAACACCAGGCGCGCAGGCGTCGAGGAAGCTGGCGCCAGCGCGTAGCCCTCCAGATCGAAGGCTTCGAGTTCAGCCGCGCTGCGAGCGCGTCGTTGTATGGCAAATCGTGCCATCAGCCCGCGCGCACGTTTGGCATGGAAGCTGATGATCTTGTAGGCGCCGTTCTTGTAATCCTCGAATGCGCATTCCACCACCGGGGGCTTGAGGTGCTTCAAGTCTACCGATTTGAAGTATTCCTGCGAAGCCAGGTTGACGATGACGCGCTCGCCCGCCGGCTGCTTGGCCGCGCGCTGGTTCAGGTGCTCGGCAATGCGACTGCCCCAGAACTGGTAGAGGTTGCTGCCATGCGCGGTTTCCAGCCGGGTGCCCATTTCCAGGCGGTAGGGCTGCATGCGGTCCAGCGGACGCAGCACGCCGTACAGGCCGCTGAGGATGGCCAGGTGCTGCTGGGCCCAGTCCAGATCATCGGCATGCAGGCTGCGTGCCTGCAGGCCCTCGTAGACATCGCCGTTGAAGGCCAGCAGCGCCTGCCGGGCGTTGGTGGCCGTGAAGCGCGGGCTGAAGGCCTCGTAGCGCGCCACGTTGAGCGCGGCCAGCTTGTCGCTGATGCCCATCAGTTCCGACAGTTGCTGGGGCGACTGGCTGCGCAGCACTTCGATCAGCTCCAGCGGCTGTTCGGAGAAGACGGGCAGCGTGTGCGGCAGTTTCGGGGGCAGTGGCGTGTCGTAGTCCAGCGATTTGGCGGGGGAGAGCAGCAACAGCATGGCGGGACGGAAGCTCCTGGAAAGAGGTGGACGGAAGGCGTGGGGAGACGGATGAGGTGAGGGCGGAGGCGGAAACAAACAGGGGCCGCGAGGGCCCCTGTGTTGTCACTGTCTGTGGTCAGACCTGGGCCGCGCCCTGTGGCTGCGGCTGCTGCTCGAACGGCAGCTGCAGCTCGCTGAGGTCCTTGCGTGTTTCCACGAGGATCAGCGGGCCGTCATCCAGAGCGACCACGGGCGGGCGCTCGCGCACGACGCGCTCGGGCTGCGGTTCGGCGGCGATGGCTGCCTGGGCTGCCGCCACCTTGTCGGCATCGGAGCCCACCCATTGCAGGCCCGAAGCGGCGGCCAGCGCCTGCAGCTCGGACATGGGCAACTGGTAGGCCTGGACCTTGGGCAGGCCGCGTTCGGCGGTTGCTTCAACGGCCTTGGCTGCTGCGGGAGCGACTGCCACTGCGGCAGGAGCGGCCACGGGTGCAGGTGCTGCCACGGGTGCCACCACGGGGGCGGGTGCGACCGGCGCGGGGGTCACCGCAGCCACAGGTGCGGGAGCGGCAACCTGCTGCTCGGGCACGGGGGCCGCGACGGGTTGCTGCACCGCTTGGGCTGCTGCAGCTGCTGCGGGCTGCGCAGGCACTTGCGCTTCGGCCATGGCTTCAGGAGCCTGGGCTTCGGCGGCAGAGCTGGCTGCGTTGAAGTAGCTGCGGCGGGCAGGCTGGTCCTGCTCGGGAGCGGCGGCTTCGAAGGACTGGACGGCCTCGCCCTCCGCTTCGCGCGGTGCGCGCTCTGCACGGTCACCGCGATCGCCACGCTCGCGGCGGTCACGGCCATAGCGATCGCGCGAACGGCGCTGGCGCGGCTGCTCTTCGCCGGAGGCGGGGGCAGCGTTGTCCAGGGACGGGTCCTGTTGCTGGGCCTGGTTGTCCAGGTTCTCTTCGGTCTCGGGAGCGACTTCGAACTGGCGGGGCTGGCGCTCGCTGCGTTCGGCGCGTTCACCACGTTCACCGCGCTCGCCACGTTCGCGGCGGCCTTCACCGCGTTCCTGGCGCTCGCCACGCGGGGCGCGCTCGGGACGCTGCTCGATGGTGCTGCCATCTGCAGCGACAGCGGCCACGCCGTTCACGGCTTCCAGCGGCTGGCGGCTTTCACCGTCACGGCTGCGTTCACCACGGCCACGGCGTTCGCCGCGGTCGGCGCGCTCACCGCGCTCTCCACGATCCGGGCGCTCTCCACGCTCCGGGCGTTCACCGCGTTCAGTGCGCTCGCCACGCTCGGCATTGCGGCGGTTGCGGTCACCGTTGCCGGCCTGGCGTTCGGCATTGGGGGCGCCAGCGCGCTCGCCATTGCGCTCCGAGCGCTCGCCACGCTCACCATTGCGTTCGTTGCGGCGGCCACGGTTGTCGTTGCGGCCATCACGGCGTGCTTCGCGAGCGGGGGCTTCGGCGGCCGGAGCGGGTGCTGCGACCGGCGCAGGTGCCGCGCTAAAGCCGAACAGGCTCTTGAGCCAGGCAAAGAAGCCTTGCTCGCGGACCACGACGGGGGCGACGGCCGGTGCGGGCGCTGCAGCGGTTGCCGCAGGCTTGGCATCGCGCTGCTGGCCGTTGGCCGGGCGGTTGCGGCTGCCTTCGGGACGGGGCTCGGCGATGGGGGCCGGCATGTCGGGCAGCACGCCCTTGATCATGGGCGTCTGCTTGTTGGTGGGCTCCTGCGAGCGGCGCGTCACCGTGGTTTCCGCATCCAGCTCCTCGGCCAGCTTGTAGCTGGCTTCCATGCTTTCCAGGCGCACGTCGTCGTGCTTGAGGCGCTCGAGCTTGTAGTGCGGCGTGTCCATGGACTTGTTGGGAACCATGATCACGTTGACGCGCTGCTTGAGTTCGATCTTGGTGATCTCGCCGCGCTTTTCGTTGAGCAGGAAGCTGGCCACTTCCACGGGCACCTGGCAGTGCACGGCGGCCGTGTTGTCCTTCATGGACTCTTCCTGGATGATGCGCAGGATCTGCAGCGCCGAGCTTTCCGTGTCACGCACGTGGCCGGAGCCACCGCAGCGCGGGCAGTTGATGTGCGCGCCTTCGGACAGGGCGGGCTTGAGGCGCTGGCGGCTCATTTCCATGAGGCCGAACTTGCTGATGGTGCCGAACTGCACGCGGGCACGGTCTTGGCGCAGCGCGTCGCGCAGGCGGTTCTCGACCTCGCGGCGGTTCTTGCTCTCCTCCATGTCGATGAAGTCGATGACGATCAGGCCGCCCAGGTCACGCAGGCGCATCTGGCGCGCGACTTCGTCGGCGGCTTCCAGGTTGGTGCGTGTGGCGGTTTCCTCGATGTCGCCACCCTTGATGGCGCGGGCCGAGTTCACGTCGATGGAGACCAGCGCTTCGGTGTGGTCGATGACGATGGCGCCGCCCGAGGGCAGGGTCACGGTGCGCGCGTAGGCCGATTCGATCTGGTGCTCGATCTGGAAGCGGCTGAACAGCGGGGCGTCGTCACGGTAGCGTTTGACGCGGGCGGCATGCTCGGGCATGACGTGCTGCATGAACTGCTGCGCCTGCTCGTAGATGTCGTCGGTGTCGATGAGGATGTCGCCGATGTCGCCATTGAAGTAGTCGCGGATGGCGCGGATCACCAGGCTCGATTCCTGGTAGATCAGGAAGGCGCCCTTGGCCGACTTGGCGGCGCCATCGATGGCGTTCCACAGCTTGAGCAGGTAGTTCAGGTCCCACTGCAGCTCGGGCGCGGTGCGGCCGATGCCGGCGGTGCGCGCAATGATGGACATGCCCTTGGGGTACTCAAGCTGGTCCATCGCCTCCTTGAGTTCGGCACGGTCCTCGCCCTCGATGCGGCGCGAGACGCCACCGCCGCGCGGGTTGTTGGGCATCAGCACCACGTAGCGGCCGGCCAGCGAGATGAAGGTGGTCAGGGCCGCGCCCTTGTTGCCGCGCTCTTCCTTCTCGACCTGGACGATCAGTTCCTGGCCTTCGCGGATGACTTCGTTGATGCGGGCCTGGCTGGGGGAGACGCCTTCGGCGAAATACTGCTTGGAGATTTCCTTGAAGGGCAGGAAGCCGTGGCGGTCCTCGCCGTAGTCGACGAAGCAGGCCTCGAGGCTGGGTTCCACGCGCGTGACCACGGCCTTGTAGATGTTGCCCTTGCGCTGCTCGCGCCCTTCGATTTCGATTTCGTAGTCGAGCAGCTTCTGGCCATCGACGATGGCAAGGCGACGTTCTTCCGACTGCGTGGCGTTGATGAGCATCCGTTTCATGATGCGTTTCCTTTATTCGTTTTCTCTGGGGCGCGCCGGAGTGCAGCCTCTGCTGCCAGACCGTCACGCCTTTGACTTGTAATCAAAGACAGGCTCGCGAGGGAGCCGAGATGCCGGACTGACGCGTCGAAACGAAAGGAATCGCCGGATGCCTTGATGCTTGAGACCTGGCTCAAGTCAGCAATGGGGGCAAGGGCAGGGGGACGAGAGCGATGAAAGAGGCACGCCGTCCAGCTTCAAGCGAAGCTGCTGCACGTGCGGGGCAGGCGGGAGGCTTGGGGGCGGCAATGATCCTGGGCGCAGGCGTTTTCCTGCTCCACAGCGTGACCATCCATGCCCAAAAGATCCACATGCTCGCTTTTGATCCGCTGGCAGCGGTGGACGCCGGGTCCGACCCCTTCTGCCAGCTTGAGATTCCGTATCAGTGTTTCAATTCGTCAGCCACAACCGATGCAACGACGAACTTCGCAGGCCATCTTTTCCTGCTGTTTCGCGTGCATGACACCGGATGGCATCGACCTGCCTGTGCGGGGAAATGGTTGTTTGGACTAAACTCCATGAGAATCAACCACTTATAAATAGTTCGGCACAGGTGAAACACATTATAGAGGGCAAACCGGCAGACGACCGTTCCCTGAACGCAGCCACTGCCGCAGTGCGGCTGATTGAAGTCGATGACGATTCGGCCGGACAGCGGTTGGACAACTTTCTCATACGCCATCTCAAGGGCGTTCCCAAGACCCATGTCTATCGCATCATCCGCAGTGGAGAAGTGCGCATCAACAAAGGGCGCGTCAGTGCGGAAACCCGCGTTTCTACCGGCGATATCGTCCGCATACCGCCCGTGCGCATTTCCGAAAAAGTCGCCGAAAAGGCCGAGCGGCCGGCTCCCGCCAGGGATTTCCCCAGTCTGCTGGAAGACGAGCACCTGATCGCCATCGACAAGCCTGCCGGTGTGGCCGTGCATGGCGGCTCGGGTGTGAGTTTTGGTGTCATCGAGCAACTGCGCCAGGCGCGGCCGCAAAGCCGTTTTCTGGAGCTGGTGCATCGGCTCGACCGCGAGACATCCGGCATCTTGCTGGTGGCCAAGAAGCGCTCGGCGCTGACGCATCTGCAGGACCAGTTCCGCGAACGCGAGACCGGCAAGACCTATCTGGCCCTGGTCCAGGGCACCTGGCCGGCCAACCACAAGGTGATAGATCTGCCGCTGCACAAATACCTGCAGGCCGACGGCGAACGCCGCGTGCGGGTGACCACGGCCGATGATCCTGACGGCATGCGCTCCGTCACGCTGGTGCGCGTTCGCAGCACGCTGGCGCCCCAGCCCCTGCTGGGACTGCCGGCCATGAGCCTGCTGGAGGTGACCATCAAGACCGGGCGCACGCACCAGATCCGCGTGCACCTGTCCAGCCAGGGGCACCCGATTGCGGGCGATGACAAATATGGCGACTTCGACCTGAACCGACGCCTGCAGAAACAGGGTCTCAAACGCATGTTCCTGCACGCATGGCGGCTACAGTTCACCCACCCGGCCAGTGGCGAGCGGGTGGAGCTGCGCGCCGAGCTTCCCGAAGAACTGGCCCGTTTCGCCGGCTGACGCTGGCTCCGACTCCTTGTAGATATGACAAATCCTGGTTCTTCCGAGATGCACCGTGCGCGCCGCTTCGATCTCATTGCCTTCGACTGGGATGGGACGCTGTCGGATTCCACCGCGGTGATCGTCAAGTGCATTCAGGCGGCCGTGGCCGATGTGGGGGGCACGCCTCCCAGCGATGAGGCGGCGTCCTATGTGATCGGCATGGCGCTGATGCCCGCATTGGCGCGTGCAGCGCCCGATGTGCCTCCCGAAAAATACCCCGAGCTGGGCAACCGCTATCGCCACCATTTCATCAAGCACCAGGACGACATCAGCCTGTTCGCCGGCGTGCTGCCCATGCTGGCGGCGCTGCGCGAGCGAGGGCACCTGCTGGCCGTGGCCACGGGCAAGAGCCGCCGTGGTCTGAACGATGCGCTGCAGGACCCGCAGCTGCGCGGCATGTTCGACAGCTCGCGCACGGCGGACGAGACCGCCGGCAAGCCGAATCCGCTGATGCTGCAGGAGCTGATGGCCGAATTTGGTGCGGACCCTTCGCGGGTGCTGATGATCGGCGACACCACGCACGACCTGGAACTGGCCCGCAATGCAGGCTGTGCCAGCGTAGGCGTGGGCTATGGCGCGCATCCCACCGACGGCTTTGGCGTGCTGAAGCCGTTGCATGTGGCGCAGAGTGTTGCGGATTTGCATCAGTGGCTCTTGGCCCATGGCTGAGTCGTCATGCCCGCGTCAGCGCGTGGATTCATGCTCGTGAGGTGTGCCGTTGACCGTTGAACGCATCGTTCTGTGCGCCAGCGATGCCCTGCAGGAAGGGGCGAATGCCGTGCCTTTCGACGTGGTCTACGCGGGTCATGCCTGCCGCGCATTCGCCATCCGCTTCGAGGGACAGGTGCACGCCTATCTGAATCGCTGCACCCATGTGGCCATGGAGATGGACTACCAGCCGGACCGCTTTTTCGATGACACCGGACGCTGGCTGCTGTGCGCCACCCATGGAGCGGCCTACGCGCCCGACAGCGGCGCCTGCGCTGGCGGGCCCTGCCGTGGCGGCCTTGTGAAAATCTCCCTGAGCGAAAGCGCGGGGGTGGTGCACTGGCATACTGCCGATAACCTGAAACCCGTCGAGTTCTGACATGACTTCCCCCATACCTCCGGAAAATCCTGGCTCCGCATCGCACCCATCCCCGGGTGCGGACCTGTGGGCCCGGGCCACGCCCGCCACGGCGGCTGCCGAAGCGCGCACGGCGGCATCGAGCGGCTGGGAGCGGGAGGTGCTGGAAAAGCTGGTCTTCGCCACCATCAACGAGCAGCGTGCCTCGCGCCGCTGGCGCCTGTTTGGCCGCCTGCTGTGGACGGCGCTCATCCTCGTGGTGCTGTGGGTGCTGTTTGCCAAGGACACGGCGACCACGACCAGTTCCTCCCCGCACACGGCCGTGGTCGAGGTCAAGGGCGAGATTGCCGCAGGTGCCGACGCCAGCGCGGAATTCGTGGTGGCCGCCATGCGCAGTGCCTTCGAGGATTCGGGCTCGCGCGCCGTGGTGCTGCTGATCAACTCGCCGGGCGGCAGCCCTGTGCAGGCCGGCATCATCAATGACGAAATCGTGCGGCTCAAGGGCAAGTACGACAAGCCCCTGTATGCCGTGGTGGAAGAGACCTGCGCTTCGGCCGCCTACTACATTGCCGCCGCCGCCGATGAGATCTTTGTGGACAAGGCCAGCATCGTGGGCAGCATCGGCGTGCTCATGGATGGCTTTGGCTTCACCGGCGCCATGGAAAAGCTCGGCGTGGAACGCCGCCTGCTGACGGCTGGCGAGAACAAGGGTTTCCTGGACCCGTTCAGCCCCATGTCCGAAGGGCAGCGCGAACATGCCCACAAGATGCTGGGCCAGATCCACTCGCAGTTCATCAACGTGGTCAAGGCTGGCCGTGGTGATCGCCTGCATGAGACGCCCGAGACTTTCAGCGGCCTGTTCTGGACCGGCCAGCAGGCGGTGGAGATGGGCCTGGCCGACAAGCTGGGCAGTCTTGACTATGTGGCCCGTGAAGTGGTCAAGGCGGAAGAGGTGGTGGATTACACGCGCCGCGACAACGTGGCCGAGCGCCTGGCCAAGCGTTTCGGCGCGGCTTTTGGCGGCGGTGCGGTGCAGGCACTGCGTTCCAGCCTCCCGGCTCTGCGCTGATTCTTGCGGGGTTTCCCGCTCGGGTCTGCCAAGACGAAAAAGCCCGCCTTCTTGTCGAAGGCGGGCTTTTTCGCTGGTGGGCGGCTTCAGCGGCCGATGGAGAACACCACCGGCGTGCGGTTGTCCGGCGCTTCCTTGTGCTGGCGCCATTCGCGCACCAGTCGGCTTTCGATGCGGGCGCTCTCGAGCGTCAGGCCGCAGGCCAACGCCAAACGGGTATGGGGTTGCAGCGTCTGCAGCAGGGCTTGCCAAAGCGCGGCGTTGCGGTAGGGCGTCTCGATGAACTGCTGGGTCTGGCCTTGGCGCAATGCCAGGGCTTCAAGCTCCTTGATGCGCTGCACCCGTCCGCCGGCATCCTGGGGCAGGTAGCCCACAAAGGCATAGTTCTGTCCGTTGAGCCCGCTGGCGGCCAGTGCCAGCAGCAGCGATACGGGTCCGATCAGCGGCACGACACGTATGCCCAAATCGTGCGCGGCGCGCACGATGGAGCTGCCGGGGTCGGCCACGGCGGGCATTCCGGCCTCGCTGACCAGTCCCATGTCGTGTCCGGCCAGCAAGGGGGCGAGCAGTGGCTTGGCGTCAAAGACGGCGGCACCCTTGTCGCCATGGTCCCCCTTCTTGTGGGCCTCGCGCGGCAGCTCGGTGATCTGCTGGGTCTGCAAGGGCTGGGCCAGTGCATGCAGCGCGTCGATGCGCTTGAGATAGGCGCGTGTGCTCTTGGCGTTTTCGCAGATCCAGTGGGTCAGCCGCGCAGCGGTGCGCAGTGTCCCGTCGGGCAGGACCTGCGTCAGCGGCGTTTGCTCATCGCAGCCGAAGTCCAGCGGCGCGGGCACCAGGTAGAGCGTTCCTGTCAGGGGCTTGGTGATGGCGTCGCTCATGGCAGCACGGCTCCTGCGGCGCGCAGCAACTGGCATGTGCGGATCAGCGGAAGGCCGATCAGTGCCGTGGGGTCGTCGCTGACGATGGCGTCGAGCAGGGCAATGCCCAGGCCCTCGCTCTTGGCGCTGCCTGCGCAGTCATAAGGCTGCTCAGCGCGCAGGTAGCGCTCGATTTCCGCATCGTTGAGATCGCGAAAGCGCACCTGAACCGTCACCACGTCGGTCTCGGAAAAGCCGGTTTCCTGGCAGACCACGCTCACGGCAGTGTGGAAATTCATCTGGCGCCCGCTCATCTGGCGCAACTGTTCGGTGGCGCGTTCATGGTTGCCGGGCTTGGACAGCGGCAGGCCATCGAGCTCGGGCACCTGGTCGGAGCCGATGACAACGGCGCCGGGGTGCAGCGCAGCCACGGCCTGGGCCTTGGCCAGGGCCAGGCGCAGGGAAAGGGCGTGCGGTGTCTCTCCGGCCAGAGGTGTTTCATCGACTTCCGGGGAGACGGTCTGGAATGGCAGCCGCAGCCGCTCCAGGAGTTCGCGGCGGTAGCGTGAGGTGGAGCCAAGGATCAGGGGACGCGCCAGGCCGGGAGCCTGGGCTAAGGCGGGGTGGGGAGCTTGCATGCCCGGATTCTCTTACACTGCCCGCATGAGCAAGGAATTTTCTGCGGCCCGCCTCGATGTTCGCGCTTTCGCGCAATCGCAGGGCCATCTTCAGGACCAGACAACACTGTCAGTCTTCCCGCGTCTGGCCCAGGATGCGCAGCCGGATGCCGGTGACACGCACGGCCAGGTGCACTGGCAGGCGGACGGCGAGCTGGTCGAGCAGACCGGCGGCCCCGGTCAGGTGTGGCTGCATCTGCAGGCCGATGCCGTCGTGCCCATGGTGTGCCAGCGCTGCCTGGCCCTGGCGCCCATCACCCTGCAGGTTGATCGGTCTTTTCGCTTTGTTGCGGATGAAGCCACGGCCGAGTCCGAGGACGATGAAAGCGATGAGGACCTGCTGGTGCTCAGCCGCGAGTTCAATCTGCTCGAACTCATAGAGGACGAGTTGCTCATGGAACTGCCCGTGGTGCCGCGTCACGATGTCTGCCCCGAGTCTGTGAGCTTGCAGTCCAGCGACGCGGACTTCGAGCAGGCCATCGAGGACAAGCCCAACCCGTTCGCCGTCCTTCGCGGCCTGGATGTGGGCAAATCCGCAGACTGATCGAGATGCCCGGAAAAAAGGTCGAGGCCGGGAAAAGCGATTGCGCTATAATCAAGGGCTTCGCGCGAAACCCCCTCGTGTCTTTAATGGGCTGATCGCGTTTTTTACCAACCCTTTTCAGATACACAGGAGCCATCATGGCTGTTCAGCAGAACAAGAAGTCCCCCTCCAAGCGCGGTATGCACCGTTCGCACAATGCACTGAATGTGCCTGGCATCGCCGTGGAACCCACCACGGGTGAAACCCACCTGCGTCACCACATCAGCCCCAACGGCGTGTACCGCGGCCGTCAAGTGCTGAAGAACAAGTCCGAAGCCTGACCTTCGACCGTTCCCGCAGAGCCCGCGGCTACAGTTTTCGTAGCGCGGGCTTTTGTTTTTTCTGATGGCCGTTCCTATCTTTCCAGGCCTTGCAACAGGCTTGCCAGTCGCTCATGATCACTTTGGCCGTTGACTGCATGGGGGGTGATCACGGCCCCCGCGTCACGCTCGCGGCGTGCCGCCAGTTCCTCGATTCCCATTCCGACGCCCGGCTGCTGCTGGTCGGCCAGCCCGATGCGCTGGCTGGCTTTGCGCATGAGCGCGCCAGCGTGGTGCCGGCCTCGGAAGTCGTCGGCATGGATGACCCGATCGAGGTGGCGCTGCGCAGGAAGAAGGATTCCTCGATGCGCGTCGCCATCCAGCAGGTCAAGGATGGCCAGGCTGCTGCTGCCGTGTCGGCTGGGAATACGGGTGCGCTGATGGCCATCTCGCGCTACCTGCTCAAGACGCTGGATGGCATCGATCGCCCCGCCATCGCTCCCCAGTTGCCCAATGCCAAGGGTGGTGCCACCACGGTGCTGGACCTGGGTGCCAACGTGGATTGCTCGGCCGAGCATCTGCTGCAGTTCGCCGTCATGGGCTCGGCCCTGGTGTCTGCGCTGAACAACGAAGAGGCGCCCTCGGTGGGCCTGCTCAATATCGGCGAAGAGCAGATCAAGGGCAGTGAAGTCATCAAGCGTGCGGGCGAACTGTTGCGCGCGGCAGGCAAGGCCGGTCACCTGAACTTCTACGGAAACGTCGAAGGCAACGATATCTTCAAGGGCACGACCCAGGTCGTGGTCTGCGACGGCTTTGTGGGCAACGTGGCCCTCAAGTCTTCCGAGGGGGTGGCGTCCATGATCTCCAATGCCCTCAAGCAGGAGTTCAAGCGCAACATCTTCACCAAAATGGCTGCAATCGTTGCCTATCCGGTGCTAACTGCGCTGATGAATCGCGTGGACCATCGGCGTCACAACGGTGCGGCGCTGCTGGGCCTTCGTGGGCTGGTGTTCAAAAGCCATGGGTCAGCCGATGCCTTGGCTTTCGAGCACGCGCTGAACCGCGCGTATGATGCGGCCCGCAACAACCTGCTCGACCGTGTCCGTACCCGCATCTCCGCAGCCCTGCCTCTTTTGCTGGCTGCGCAGTCGGAATCGGGACCGTCGGCGCCCTAATACAGATGAGACGCTACGCACGCATCACCGGCACGGGCAGCTACCTGCCACCCCGCCGACTCACCAATCACGATCTGGCTGCCGAACTGGCCCAGCGTGGCATAGAGACCTCGGACGAGTGGATCGTCGAGCGCACCGGCATCCATGCCCGTCACTTTGCCGCGCCCGACGTGGCCAGCAGCGATCTGGCCCTGGAGGCGTCGAAGAAGGCGCTGGAGGCCGCTGGCTGCCAGCCACAGGACATCGACCTGATCATCGTCGCCACCTCGACGCCCGACATGGTCTTCCCGTCCACTGCCTGCATCCTGCAGAACAAGCTTGGCGCCAATGGCTGCGCGGCCTTTGACGTGCAGGCTGTGTGCAGCGGCTTTGTCTACGCTCTCACGGTGGCCGATGCCATGATCCAGTCCGGCGCCGCAAGCCGCGCGCTGGTGGTGGGTTCCGAAGTCTTCAGCCGCATCCTTGATTTCAACGACCGCACGACCTGCGTGCTGTTCGGCGATGGCGCCGGCGCGGTGGTGCTGGAGGCGTCCGAGCAGCCTGGGATCCTGGCGTCCGACCTGCATGCCGATGGCAAGCATGTCGGCATCCTCTGCGTGCCGGGCAATGTGTCCGGCGGACAGGTGCTCGGCGATCCGCTGCTGAAGATGGATGGACAGGCCGTGTTCAAGCTGGCGGTCGGCGTGCTGGAAAAGGCCGCCCGCGCGACGCTGGACAAGGCCGGGCTCACCGATGCCGACATCGACTGGCTGATCCCTCACCAGGCCAACATCCGCATCATGCAAAGCACGGCGCGCAAGCTCAAGCTGTCCATGGACAAGGTGGTGGTGACCGTGGACCAGCATGGCAATACCTCGGCCGCCTCGATCCCGCTGGCGCTGGACCACGGCGTGCGCAATGGCCAGGTCAAGCCTGGGCAGACCGTGCTGCTGGAAGGCGTGGGCGGTGGCTTCACCTGGGGTGCGGTGCTTCTCAAGATGTGATGCGGGATGCCTGCCTGTCGGCAGGCTCCCATGGCGCGGCTTTTATTTTTGAAAATATGAAGAAGTTTGCATTCGTCTTTCCTGGCCAGGGCTCGCAATCGGTGGGCATGCTCGACGGATGGGGTGACCATCCTGTCGTGGCGCAGACGCTGGCCGAAGCGTCCGAGGCGCTGGGTGAAAACATCGGCCAGCTGATCCAGCAAGGACCGAAGGAAGCCCTGGCGCTCACCACCAACACCCAGCCCGTGATGCTGGTGGCCGGTGTGGCCGCCTGGCGCGTGTGGCAGGCCGAAGGCGGCGCGCTGCCCGATGCCGTGGCAGGCCATTCGCTGGGCGAGTATTCCGCCCTGGTCGCCTCGGGCGTGCTGACGCTGGCCCAGGCTGCCCCGCTGGTGCGCCTGCGTGCTGCAGCCATGCAGGAGGCCGTGCCCGTGGGCACGGGCGCGATGGCGGCCATCCTGGGCCTGGACGCCGACAAGGTGCGCGCAGGCTGCGCCGAGGTCACGGCTGCCCTGGGTGGCGCTGAAGTCGTCGAAGCCGTCAATTTCAACGATCCTTCGCAGACCGTGATCGCCGGCAGCAAGGCTGCCGTTGAAAAGGCCTGCGAGGCTCTCAAGGCCGCAGGCGCCAAGCGTGCCCTGCCGTTGCCCGTGTCGGCGCCGTTCCATTCCAGCCTGATGAAGCCTGCGGCCGAAAAGCTCAAGGCGGCTCTGGCTGCCACGGCGCTGGCTGCGCCGCAGATTCCCGTGCTCAACAACATCGACGTGGCGGTCGAGCAAGACGCCGACGCCATCCGCGATGCGCTGTATCGCCAGGCCTTTGGCCCGGTGCGCTGGGTGGAGTGCGTGCAGGCCATGAAGGCGCGCGGCATCGTGCATCTCGTCGAGTGCGGTCCCGGCAAGGTGCTCATGGGCCTGACCAAGCGGATTGACGCGGACCTGACGGCCGCTGCCCTCTATGATCCGGCCACGCTGGCCGACGTGAAAGAATCCCTCGCATGACTGACAACCAGAACAAGCCCCAGGTTGCCCTGGTGACGGGCGCCTCGCGTGGCATTGGTGCTGCCATTGCCCAGGAGCTGGCAGCGCGCGGCTACCGCGTGATCGGCACGGCCACCACCGACGGCGGCGCGGAAAAGATCGGCCAGGCCCTGTCGGCCCATGAGGGCTGCCGCGGCGTGAACCTCAATGTCACGGATGGGGCGGCCGTCGATGCCTTGATCGACAGCATCGTCAAGAATGACGGCGGCCTGCATGTGCTGGTCAACAACGCCGGCATCACACGCGACACCCTGGCCATGCGCATGAAGGACGACGACTGGGATGCGGTGATCGACACCAATCTCAAGGCGGTTTTCCGAGTCAGCCGTACGGCCATTCGGCCCATGATGAAGCAGCGTTTTGGCCGCATCATCAACATCACCAGCGTCGTTGGCGCCTCCGGCAACCCCGGTCAGGCCAACTATGCAGCCGCCAAGGCCGGCGTTGCCGGCATGACGCGTGCGCTGGCCCGTGAACTGGGCAGCCGCGGCATCACGGTCAACTGCGTGGCGCCTGGCTTCATTGCCACCGACATGACGGCGGAGCTGCCCGAAGAGCAGAAGAACGCCCTCAAATCGCAGATCGCCATGGGCGATCTGGGCCAGCCCAGCGACATCGCCCATGCCGTGGCCTACCTCGCATCTGCGGGTGCGGGATACGTCACCGGCCAGGAATTGCACGTCAACGGCGGCATGTACATGTAAGTGCAGCGGCGGCTTCGGGCAGACCCCTGCCAGAAGCCGGCGTTGCTTGCAACAGAAGAGGCCGTTTCCTCGCGACGGCCGGCTGAAGAGGGCCTGAGGCCCGAAGCAGCTAGAATCGCGGGTTCATTCACAACCCCCAGAGGGAAACCATGAGCGATATCGAAGCACGTGTCAAAAAAATCATTGCCGAACAACTCGGCGTTGAAGAGTCTCAAGTCACCAACGAAAAGGCCTTCGTGGCTGATCTGGGTGCTGACTCCCTGGACACGGTGGAGCTGGTGATGGCCCTGGAAGATGAATTCGGCATCGAGATCCCCGACGAAGACGCGGAAAAGATCACGACGGTGCAAAACGCCATCGACTACGCCAACACCCACCAGAAGGCCTGATAGGGCCCTGACCCGAGCGATCAGCAGAAGGTTTTACGCATGAGCCGTCGTCGCGTTGTCGTGACCGGCCTGGGTTGCATCTCCCCCGTGGGTAACACGGTGGGCGACGCCTGGGCCAATCTTTTGGCCGGCCAGTCCGGCATTGACCTCATCACCAAGTTCGATGCCTCGAACTTTGCCTGCAAGATTGCGGGCGAGGTCAAGGGATTCGATGTGGAGTCGTACATGAGCGCCAAGGATGCGCGCTCCATGGACACCTTCATCCATTACGGCATCGCTGCTGCGGCGCAAGCCGTGCAGGACTCAGGTCTGCCCACGGGCGAGGCCTTGTCGGATGATCTGGCCACGCGCATCGGCTGTGTGATCGGTTCGGGCATCGGCGGCTTGCCGCTGATCGAGAACACCCACGCGGAACTGGCTGCGCGCGGACCGCGCCGCATCACGCCGTTCTTCGTGCCTGCCTCCATCATCAACATGGTGGCTGGCCATGTGTCCATGCGCTTCGGCTTCAAGGGGCCGAATCTTGCCGTGGTGACTGCCTGCACGACCGGGCTGCACTGCATAGGCGAGGCAGGACGCATGATCGAATACGGCGATGCCGATGTGGTGGTGGCTGGTGGCACGGAAGCCACGGTCTCCCCCCTGGGCGTCGGCGGCTTTGCAGCCATGCGCGCCCTGTCCACGCGCAATGATGATCCCAAGGCCGCTTCGCGCCCCTGGGACAAGGACCGCGACGGCTTCGTGCTGGGCGAAGGCGCGGGCGTGCTGGTGCTGGAAGAGTACGAGCATGCCAAGGCCCGCGGTGCCAAGATCTACGCCGAACTGTGCGGCTACGGCATGAGTGCCGACGCCGGCCACATGACGGCACCCAACATGGACGGCCCGCGCCGCGCCATGCTGGCAGCTTTGCGAAATGCCGGCATCAATGCCGACCAGATCGACTATCTGAACGCGCACGGCACTTCCACGCCGCTGGGCGACCTCAACGAGACCAACGCCATCAAGGCGGCTCTGGGCGATCACGCCAAGAAAATCGTTGTCAGTTCGACCAAATCCATGACAGGCCACCTGCTGGGCGGTGCTGGTGGCATCGAGAGCGTCTTCACCGTGCTGGCACTGCACGAGCAAAAGATTCCTCCGACCATCAACCTGGACAACCAGGACCCTGAGTGCGATCTCGACTATTGCGCCAATACGGCACGGGACGCGGCGATCGAGGTGGCGGTGAAGAACAACTTCGGCTTCGGAGGCACCAACGGAACGCTGGTGTTCAAGCGGATCTGAGGCCTGTGCAACGCACATGAAAAGCCCGCCCCGCAAGGGAGCGGGCTTTTTTATTTCGCGCATGTGCCAGGTGAAAGCAGGATAAATGTCGGTCATGCTGCGGTTTTGCGACACTGCAGGCATGCCGTCTCGCCATGCGCCCCCCGCAGTTTGCCATCCGCTGAAGCCATCGCGCACCGTGGCAGTGTGTCTTTGTGCGCTTTGGCTGCTGGCCGCCATGCTTTTGCTGGCATGGGCCTTGAATCTCCAGTCAGGGTGGTGGCCTGCAGCCGTGGCCGTTGCGGTTTGCCTGGTTGCTGCTGCCGGCATGTGGCATGGATGGCACAGCCTGGGTAAAGGTTTCATCGCCTGGGATGGCGTGCAGTGGTCGATCGGCGAGGCGGATCCAGGCCAGGCTGCGCAGCCGGTGCTGCTGCAGGTGCGAGCCGATGGTGGATCGTGGTTGTGGGTGCAGGTCCTTCCCCTGGTTTCCATGGTGCCGGCGGGGCCCTTGCGTTGGCGCAGCTCCCGCTGGCTTCTCCTGTTGTGCAGGCAGAGTCCGGAAACCTGGGGTGATTTGCGGCGTGCTGTATATTCCCCGGCCAGACCTACAGAACGGGCGCAATGACTGCGCCAGGGCCGCCGCGGCCCGTCTTCACCGATTTCATGACGCCTCCCGAATTCCCGCCTTCTTCTGCCGATAGCGACCTGGCTCTGGTCGAGCGCACCAACGCAGGAGACATGCGGGCCTTCGAGCTACTGGTCATCAAGTACCAGCGCCGCATCGAGCGCCTCATCGGCCGCATGGTGCGCGACGTGGACCTGGTGCCGGACATTGCGCAGGAAACCTTCATCCGCGCCTATCGGGCCCTGCACCAGTTTAGGGGTGATGCCCAGTTCTATACCTGGCTGTACCGCATTGCCGTGAATACTGCCAAGAAGGCGCTGCTGGACATGAAGCGCTCGCCGCTGATCACCGAAAGCGCGTTACACAACGGGGATGACGATGATGAAACTTCCCGGGTCAGCCAGGAACTAACCACCGAAGAAACGCCCGAAACGATCCTGGCAGCCCAGGAAATTGCCCAGGCAGTCAATGCCGCCATGGAGGCTTTGCCCGAGGATCTCCGACAGGCTGTCACGTTACGGGAAATCGAAGGCCTGAGCTACGAGGAAATCTCGAACGCCATGGGTTGCCCCATCGGCACCGTGCGCTCACGGATTTTTCGCGCACGGGAAGCGATTTCAGCCAGGGTCAAGCCTTTGCTGGAGCGCCAGTCGGGCAAGCGTTGGTAGGCGTGACGGGTTGTGGCCGCCGGGTGGTGCATTTTTTGGGTACAGGGTCTCAAAGCAGACAAGCAGGTGATTGATCATGAATGACGATCTGACGAAGCGCGAACAATTGTCGGCATTGGCTGATGGTGAACTCTCTGCCGCAGAGTTGCAGGCCGTGCTGGCCTATGCGGAAAGCGATGCAGGCCAGCAGGAGTGGCGCATGTACCACCTCGTGGGCGATGTGCTGCGTTCCCCGGAATTGGCGCATCACAGCCGGCACGATGTGCTTTCCGGAATCCGCGCCCAACTGGCCAACGAGCCTCGCCGTCCGCTGGTTTCCGTGGCCACTGAAGAGCTGGCGCAAATTGCACATCCGGCGCAGGACCGGGCCGTGATCAATGGCGCGCCGCTGCGCGATGCGGCCAATGCCTCGGTATTCCGCTGGAAGATGGCGGCGGGCTTTGCCTCCGTGGCGGCCGTGGCTGCCATTGGTTGGAGCGTGATGCTGGGCGCGCCTGCCGGTCCCGGCGCGGCGCCGGGCCGGGCCCTGGCGGCCCTTGAGACGGGCGCTCCTTCGGCGCCGGTTGCGGTGGCTGGCACTGCCCAGGACTTCCCGCTTGGCGATACGGCCCAGTCTTCCTCGGTCGTGGCGGTGGCCGGACCCTACGGGCAGAGCGTGATGCTGCGTGATCCGCGCCTGGATGCGCTGCTGGCATCCCATCCGCAATACAGTGGCCCGGCCACGCTGCAGATGCCTGCCAGCTTCTTGCGCAACGCCAACTTCGCCTCGGCACCGCGCGCCAACCAGCGCTGAATCTCACAGGAGAGCATTGCTCTCCTGCCTTCTTTTGCACCCGCGTCCAGCCTTTCGGCATTGAAATGGACGCGGGTGCAGTCATTTGTGCTCCATGCACGGCGGCCCGCGCCCCATGCATGCTGCCGATTCGGGAACTAACCGCGTCTTTCAGGCTTCTGAGCCATCGTCTGGCCGATGCTCGCCAGGACTGCGCCAGAATGTGACGTTCGTCCGAAAGCAAGTCGGCTGCCATGTGTCCGAACAAACCGCCTGGGCGCGATGGCGTCGGGGCAACGTAATGATTGAGATGGAAAGGATGACCATGACCACTGTTCGATGGAAGACGCTGCAGTCCTGCACACTGGCCGGCGTTCTGGCGCTGGCCGCAGGCAGCGCAGGAATGCTGGTGCCGGTGGGTGCCGCCCATGCGCAAAGTGGCGCCGTGGTGCGGGGGCTGCCGGACTTCACCGATCTGGTCGAGCAGGTCGGGCCGTCCGTGGTCAACATCCGCACGCTGGAGAAGGTGTCCGCCAACTCCGCCGAGGCGCTGGGCATGGACGAGGACATGCTCGAATTCTTCCGCCGCTTTGGCCTGCCCGTGCCCAATGTGCCGCGCCAACGTCCCCAACCGCGTTCACAGCCTGACGAGGAGCAGCCGCGCGGCGTGGGTTCCGGCTTCATCCTGACGGCCGATGGCTTTGTGATGACCAATGCCCACGTGGTCGAAGGCGCTGACGAAGTCATCGTCACGCTGACCGACAAGCGCGAGTTCAAGGCCAAGATCGTGGGCAGCGACAAGCGCACCGACGTGGCCGTGGTCAAGATCGACGCCACAGGGCTGCCGGCCGTGAAGATCGGCGATGTGAACCGCCTCAAGGTCGGCGAGTGGGTGATGGCCATCGGCTCGCCCTTCGGCCTCGACAACTCCGTCACGGCGGGCATCGTCAGTGCCAAGCAGCGCGATACGGGCGACTATCTGCCGTTCATCCAGACCGATGTGGCCATCAACCCCGGCAACTCGGGCGGCCCGTTGCTGAACATGCGCGGCGAGGTCGTGGGCATCAACAGCCAGATCTATTCGCGCTCCGGCGGCTTCATGGGCATCAGCTTCGCGATTCCGATCGATGAGGCCGTGCGTGTCAGCGACCAGCTGCGCGCCACCGGCAAGGTCACGCGAGGCCGCATTGGCGTGCAGATCGGTCCGGTCACCAAGGACATTGCCGAATCCATTGGCCTGGGCAAGGCGCAGGGCGCACTGGTGTCGGCCGTCGAGCCGGATTCGCCCGCTGCCAAGGCGGGCGTCGAGGCCGGTGACGTGATCATCAAGTTCGACGGCAAGGCCATCGACAAAGTGGCGGACCTGCCGCGCCTGGTGGGCAATACCAAGCCCGGCACACGCAGCACCATCACCGTCTTCCGTCGCGGCGCAGCCAAGGATCTGACCATGGTGATCGCCGAGGTCGAGCCCGACGGCGCGGCTCCGCAGGCCAAGGCCACCGGCAAGGGCAGCACCCTGGTTTCCCAGCCGCTGGGCCTGACGCTGGCCGAGCTCACGGATGCCCAGAAGAAGGAGCTGGGCATCAAGGGCGGCGTGCGCGTGACGGCGGCCGTCGAGGCTGCGGCACGTGCGGGCCTGCGCGAAGGCGACGTGATCCTGCAGCTGGCCAATGTCGAGATCACGGGGCTCAAGAGCTTCGAGGCCACGCTGGCCAAGGTGGACAAGAGCAAGCCGGTGAACCTGCTGGTGCGCCGTGGGGAATGGGCACAGTACGTGCTGATCCGTCCGACGCGCTGAGGCCGCAGGGGAGGGCGGTTTTCCGGATCCTGGGGAATACCCTCGGAATCCTGACCCGGAGCCGCCCATGCCCCTTGGGGCATTGGGTAAAATGCCCCACCAAAGCGTGACGGCTCAAGGCGTCAGAAACCTGTTTTCAAAGGGGATTGTTGCGGTGCAAAAGCACCGCACTATCCGGTGATCGACGGGCGAGAAATGGCTCGGCGGTTCTGTTGATAAACTGTTGATAAATAATTGTGACAGATCAAGCCCGGACCTTTGCAGGCCTTGTCAGGGCTTGGTTTTCAGCCCGTTTTGCCTACAATAAAGTCCCAACTATCGCAGTTGCCAGAGATTGTTGGTTCGGGGCGCGTCGTTCATGGACGCGCCCTTTTTTCTTGCGCGCCGGCCCTGTCGTTTTCCACTTTCACTAGCAGTCCTTCCCGTTGATGAACCACATCAGAAATTTTTCCATCATTGCGCACATCGACCATGGCAAGTCGACGCTGGCTGACCGCCTCATCCAGCGTTGCGGAGGCTTGGCTGACCGTGACATGGAAGCCCAGGTGCTGGACTCGATGGATATCGAGAAAGAGCGCGGCATCACCATCAAGGCGCAGACCGCAGCCCTGCAGTACAAGGCCAAGGATGGCCAGGTCTACAACCTCAACCTCATCGACACGCCCGGCCACGTGGACTTCTCGTATGAAGTCTCGCGTTCGCTGTCAGCCTGCGAGGGAGCGCTGCTGGTGGTGGACGCCTCGCAGGGCGTCGAGGCGCAGACCGTGGCCAACTGCTACACCGCGCTGGAACTCGGCGTGGAAGTGACGGCTGTTCTCAACAAGATGGATCTGCCCCAGGCCGATCCCGAAAATGCCAGGGCCGAGATCGAGGATGTCATCGGCATCGATGCCAGCGACGCCATTCCCTGCTCGGCCAAGACCGGCATGGGCATCGAGGAGATCCTGGAAGCGGTGGTCGCCAAGGTGCCGCCGCCAAAGGGCGATCCCAATGGCCAACTGCGCGCCATGATCATCGACAGCTGGTTCGACACCTATGTCGGCGTCGTGATGCTGGTGCGCGTGGTCGATGGTGAACTCAAGCGTGGCGAGCGCTTCAAGATGATGGCCTCGGGCGCTGCCTATGAAGCCAACAACCTGGGCGTGTTCACCCCGGCCGACGTGCCGCGCGACGTGCTGCGCGCCGGCGAGGTGGGCTACATCATTGCCGGCATCAAGGAGCTCAAGGCAGCCAAGGTGGGCGACACCATCACGCTGGAAAAGAAGCTTCCCAACAATCTGGGTCCTGCCACCGAGGCCCTGCCCGGCTTCAAGGAAATCAAGCCCCAGGTGTTCGCGGGTCTGTACCCCACCGAAGCCAGCGAGTACGACCAGCTGCGCGATGCACTGGAGAAGCTGCAGCTCAACGATTCTTCCCTGCAGTTCGAGCCTGAAGTCTCGCAAGCGCTGGGCTTCGGCTTTCGCTGCGGCTTCCTGGGCCTGCTGCACATGGAAATCGTGCAGGAGCGCCTGGAGCGCGAATTCGACCAGGACCTGATCACCACCGCGCCCAGCGTGGTCTACGAAGTGGTCAAGGGCGATGGCGAGGTCATCCAAGTCGAGAACCCGTCCAAGATGCCAGATGCCGGCCGTATCGAGGAGGTGCGCGAGCCCATCGTCACCGTCCACCTGTACATGCCCCAGGACTATGTGGGCCCGGTGATGACGCTGGCCAACCAGAAGCGCGGCGTGCAGATCAACATGCAGTACCACGGCCGCCAGGTGATGCTCACCTATGAGATGCCGCTGGGCGAAATCGTGCTGGACTTCTTCGACAAGCTCAAGTCGGTCTCGCGCGGCTACGCCTCCATGGACTATGAGTTCAAGGAGTACCGCGCCTCCGACGTGGTCAAGGTGGACATCCTGCTCAACGGCGAGAAGGTCGATGCGCTGTCCATCATCGTGCACCGCTCCCAGGCCACGTACCGCGGCCGGGCCGTGGTGGCCAAGATGCGCGAGATCATCAGCCGCCAGATGTTCGATGTGGCCATCCAGGCCGCCATCGGCGCCAACATCATTGCGCGGGAAACCGTCAAGGCCATGCGCAAGAACGTGCTGGCCAAGTGCTACGGCGGCGACATCACCCGCAAGCGCAAGCTGCTGGAAAAGCAAAAGGCCGGCAAGAAGCGCATGAAGCAGATCGGATCGGTGGAAGTGCCCCAGGAGGCCTTCCTGGCCATCCTGCAAGTGGAGGATTGATGCAAGCCATGCAATGGATTACGGCCGTCGTACTCGCGGCCTTCGTGGGCTATATCGGCGCCTGGTACACAGGCTTCATCGAGGGCAACTTCGCGCTGCTGCTGTTCCTGGCCACCGTGGTCACGGGCCTGTACTGGGTGGCCGAGCGGCTGTACTTCCTGCCGCGCCGACGCCGTGCTGCCGTGGCCATCGAGGAGGCTGCCGTGGCACGCCGCGCAGAACTCGACCGCATGGGCATCGCCAAGACCGACATCGAGGTGTCGGAGGAGGCCAAGGGCCGCATCCTCATGCAGCCCTGGTGGCTGGACTGGACGGCAGGCCTGTTCCCGGTGATCGCGATCGTCTTCGTGCTGCGCTCGTTCCTGTTCGAGCCGTTCAAGATCCCGTCTGGCTCCATGATCCCCACGCTGCTCGTGGGCGACCTGATCCTGGTGAACAAGTTCACCTATGGCGTGCGCCTGCCGGTGATCAACACCAAGATCACGCAGGGAACGCCGCTGCAGCGTGGCGATGTGGTGGTGTTCCGCTACCCGCCCCAGCCCAGCCTGGACTACATCAAGCGGGTGGTGGGCCTGCCGGGCGACGAGATCGCCTACCTGAACAAGCGGCTGACGATCAATGGCAAGGAAGTCCCGGTCAATGCACTGCCCGACTTCTTCGACAAGGATGCGATGCGCTACTTCAAGCAGTACGAGGAGTCGCTGGGCGACAAGCCGCACCGCATGATCGTGAACCAGGACGTGCCCGCCTTCATCCAGGGCGCCAGCGGCTTCGAGTTCCGCGAGAACTGCCGCTACAGCGTCGAAGGCATCACCTGCAAGGTGCCGGAGGGCCAGTACTTCATGATGGGCGACAACCGCGACAACTCGCTGGATTCGCGCTACTGGGGCTTTGTGCCCGACAAGAACATCGTGGGCCGGGCTTTCTTTGTCTGGATGAACTTCGGGGATTTCAAGCGCATCGGCAGCTTCCATTGATCACATCACATCACATGCATGCCTGAGGACCGCAGTGGCCCGGGCATGCGCGAGGGATTCACATCGGAGGAGGAAAAAGCATGTTGACATCGAACAACCGGCGTTCGCGCCAGCGCGGCCTGTCCTTTCTGGGACTGGTGTTTGTGATTGCCCTGGGCGTGGGCGTGGTGGCCGTAGGCGCACAATCCGTGCCTGTCTTCCTGGAATACCAGGCCATCGTCAAGGCCGCCAACAAGGCGGCCCGCGAGGGTAATTCCGTGGCAGAGGTGAAAGCCAGCTTCGAGCGTTCCGCTGCCATCGATGACTTCACGTCCGTCAAGGGTGGCGATCTCGAAGTGACCAAGATCAATGACCGTGTGGTGGTGGGCTTTGAATATTCGCGCGAAATCCATCTCGTGGGCCCCGCGTACCTGACTTACCGTTTTAAGAAGCAGACCCAATAGGTGCCTCCCTTACTGAATGCGCTGCAGCTGAGGCTGCAGCATCAATTTGCCGAGCCTGCATTGCTGCAGCGTGCCGTCACGCACCGCAGCTTCTCGGCAGACAACAACGAGCGCCTGGAATTCCTCGGTGACTCGGTGCTGAACCTTGCCATTTCCAGCCTGCTCTACCAGCGGCTCAGTTCCATGCCCGAGGGCGATCTGTCCCGCGTGCGCGCCAACCTGGTCAAGGAAGGCACGTTGCACCAGATCGCGCTGAGGCTGCAGTTGCCCGATCTGCTGCGCCTGGGCGAGGGTGAATCCAAGTCCGGCGGCAAGCAACGCCCCTCCATCCTGGCCGATGCGGTCGAGGCCCTGATCGGCGCGGTCTATCTGGATGCCGGCTACGCGGCGGGCGAGAAGGTGGTACACCATCTTTTCGAGGGCGTGGACATCAACCCCCACATGCGCGCAGCCGAAAAGGATGCGAAGACGGCCCTGCAGGAATGGCTGCAGGGACGGCGCATGAAGCTGCCGCAGTACGAGGTGGTCGCCACCACGGGAGCCGCCCACCGCCAGACCTTCGAGGTGGCCTGCGCGATTGCCGAGCTGCAATTGCAGGCCCGGGGAACGGGTGCCTCGCGCAGAGCCGCAGAGCAGACGGCTGCCACAGCCATGCTGGAACTATTGAAAGCAAGACACGCATGAACCAAGACAAACCTCCGGCGCCGGCACAGACCGCCGCCGAACTCGATGCCCTGCTGGCTGCGGCCAAGCCCGGCGCCGGCGTAGCACGCACGGCATCCGCCCCTGATGAAGCCCTGGCACCCGAGGTGCCGACGGGCCCGCAGCGCTGCGGGCTGATCGCCATCGTTGGCAAGCCCAATGTGGGCAAGTCCACGCTGATGAATGCGCTGGTGGGCCAGAAGATCAGCATCACCTCGCGCAAGGCGCAGACCACGCGCCACCGCATCACGGGCATTCGCTCGCGTGCCGCGACGCAGTTCATCTTCGTCGATACACCGGGTTTCCAGACCAAGCACAGCACGGCGCTGAACAAGTCGCTCAACAAGACCGTGATGGGCGCCATCGGCGACGTGGACCTGATCCTGTTCGTCGTGGAAGCCGGCCAGTTCACGCTGGCCGATGCCAAGGTGCTGTCGCTGTTCAAGCCCGGCATTCCCACGCTGCTGATCGCCAACAAGCTCGATACCGTGGGCCGCCGTGCCGAGATCGCCCCCTGGCTCAAGAGCATGCAGGAGCGCCATCCGTTTGCCGAGTTCGTGCCCATGTCGGCCAAGAGCAAGGGCGACATCGAGCGCCTGTTCGGCATCTGCGAGAAGTACCTGCCCGAGCAGGACTGGATGTATGCGCCCGACGAGCTGACCGACCGCAGCGAGAAGTTCCTCGCCTCGGAAACCGTGCGCGAGAAGCTGTTCCGCTTCACGGGCGACGAGCTGCCCTACACCTCCACGGTGGTCATCGACAAGTTCGAGGAAGAGGCCAGCAAGCAGCACAAGCGCTTCATCCGCGTGGCGGCCACCATCGTGGTCGAGCGCGACGGACACAAGGCCATGATCATCGGAGAGAAGGGCGAGCGCCTCAAGCGCATCAGCACCGAGGCGCGCCAGGAGCTGGAAAAGCTCATGGATGCCAAGGTCTTCCTCGAAGTCTGGGTCAAGGTGCGCTCGGGCTGGGCCGACGACGAGGCCCGCGTGCGCTCCTTCGGCTACGAGTGAGAAACCTCCCCGCAAGGCCCTCTGTCCATGGCTAGCGCCAAGCGTGTCTCGGATGAGCCGGCCTATGTACTGCACAGCTACGACTGGAGCGAGTCCAGCCTGATCCTCGAGGTCTTCACGCGGCACCGGGGCCGCGTGGCGCTGGCGGCCAAGGGCGTCAAGCGCCCGACCTCGAACTTTCGCCCCGTGCTGCTGCCGCTGCAGCCGCTGAGCCTGAGCTACAGCCTGGGCGGCGAGGGCAATGCCGAGATCCACACCCTCAAGGGTGCCGAGTGGGTGGGCGGGCATGTCATGCCCCAGGGCGACGCCCTGATGTCGGGCCTGTACCTCAACGAGCTGCTGATGCGCCTGCTGGCGCGAGACGATCCCTATGCGGCGCTGTTCGACATCTATGCCGGCGTGGTGCGCGTGCTGGCGGGCCAGCATGGCGATGCCATCGAGCCCGTGCTGCGCACCTTCGAGCTGCTGCTGCTGCGCGAACTGGGCCATCTGCCCGCCTTGAATGAGGAAAGCGCCACGCTGGCGCCGCTGGCCGAAGGCCGCCGCTATGCGCTGGTGGCCGAAGGCGGCCTGCGCCCGGCGCTGCAGGGCGAGCGCGCCGTGCTGGGCGCTGCGCAATGGCAGGCCATTGAAAGCGCGCTGCAGGCCCGGCAGGCCTTCAATGCCACGCTGCATGTGGTGGCCCAACCCGAGCAGGCGCTGGCCCTCAAGCCCCAACTGAGGGCCCTGCTGCAATACCATTGCGGCAGTCCCATGCTGCGCACCCGCCAGCTGATGATGGATCTGCAATCGCTATGAATCTTTCCCACGCTTCGCAGCGCACGGCGCTGTCGGTCAATGTCAACAAGGTTGCGCTGCTGCGCAACACGCGCCACCTGGGCATTCCCAGCGTGACGCGCGCCGCGCGCATCTGCCTGGAGGCCGGTGCCCAGGGCATCACCATCCATCCGCGTCCCGACCAGCGCCATATCCGCAGCGAGGATGTCTATGAACTGCAGGCGCTGATGACACAGTGGCCGCAAGCGGAGTTCAACATCGAGGGCAACCCGACGCAGAACCTCATGGACTTCATCCGCGACACGCGCCCGCACCAGGCCACCTTCGTGCCCGACAGCGAGGACCAGTTCACCAGCGACCATGGCTGGAACTTCCCGCAGGACGCCGAGCGCCTGAAGCCGCTGATTGCCGAATGCCGCCAACTCGGCGTGCGCGTCAGCCTGTTCATGGACCCAGTGCCCGCCCAGATGGCCGCTGCGCGCGCCGTGGGCGCCGACCGGGTCGAGCTGTATACCGAACCCTACGCAGCTGCCTGGGGCACGGCAGACCAGGAAGCGCAACTGCAGGCCTATGCGGCGGCGGCCCGGGCGGCTTTGGATGCCGGGCTGGGCATCAATGCCGGCCATGACCTCAGCCGTGACAACCTGGCCGCCTTCGTGGCGCGCGTGCCGGGCCTGCTCGAAGTCTCCATCGGCCATGCGCTGATCGCCGACGCGCTGGAGCTGGGCTACGCCGAAACCGTGCGCGCCTACCAGCAGTGCATAGACCAGGGCATGGCGGCGCGCGCCTGAAGCTTTCGCGGAGCGAATCCATGATCTACGGCATCGGTACCGACATCTGCGACGTGCGCCGCATCCGCGCCAGCCTGGAGCGCCATGGCGACCGTTTCGCCGAGAAGGTGCTGGCCGAGGGCGAGCTGGCCACCTGGCGTGCCCGCCGCGCGCGCTGGCCTGAGCGCGGCATCCGCTTCGTGGCCACGCGCTTTTCCGCCAAGGAGGCCTTTTCCAAGGCCATAGGCATGGGCATGGTCATGCCCATGACCTGGCGCAGCTGCGAGGTCATCAAACTGCCCAGTGGCCAGCCTGCCATCGTGCTGCACGGCGCGCTCAAGGAATGGTTCGAGGCGCGCAACCTGCAGGTGCACCTGTCCGTGACCGACGAGAGCGACTACGCGGCCAGCTTCTGCGTGGTCGAGCGCCGCGCCTGATACCCGGCCAGCGTGACGCTGGCTTTTTTGACTCCACAGGATTCATAGGAACTCCCGGCATGACCGAGCACGCACCCCTCATCATCGACATCGCCGGCAAGGCACTCACCGATGTGGACCGCCAGCGCCTGGCGCACCCGCTGGTCGGCGGCATCATCCTCTTTGCCCGCAACTGGGAAAGCCGCGAGCAGCTGGTGCAGCTGTGCGCCGATATCAAGGCGGTCAAGCCCGATTTGCTGATCTGCGTGGACCATGAGGGCGGGCGCGTGCAGCGTTTTCGCGCTGACGGCTTCACGCACCTGCCGCCCATGCGCGCCTTCGGCCAGATGTGGATGGACGACGGCCAGGGCAGCAAGCACCGCGAAGGCAGCGGCGCCCTGGCCGCCATGAACGCCGCCACGGCGGCCGGCTACGTGCTGGGCACCGAGCTGCGCGCCTGCGGCGTGGATTTCAGCTTCACCCCGGTGCTGGACCTTGACTACGGTGCCAGCAGCGTCATCGGCGACCGCAGCTTCCACCGCGACCCGCGCGTGGTGGCCGCGCTGGCCCGCAGCCTCATGCACGGCCTGCTGCAGGCCGGCATGGGCAACTGCGGCAAGCACTTTCCCGGCCACGGCTTCGTCAAGGCCGATTCGCATGTGGACATTCCGGTCGATGGCCGCAGCCTCACCGCCATCCTGGGCGAGGACGCCGCGCCCTATCCCTGGTTGTCCAGCGTGCTCACGGCCGTGATGCCGGCCCATGTGATCTACCCCAAAGTCGACAAGCGCCCGGCCGGTTTTTCTGCCAAGTGGCTCAAGGACATCCTGCGCAGCCGCCTGCGCTACGACGGCGCCATTTTCAGCGACGACCTGAGCATGGAGGGCGCGCGCCGCATCGACGGCCAGCTCATCGGCTATACCGATGCGGCCCTGGCCGCGCTGGAGGCGGGCTGCGACATGGTGCTGCTGTGCAACCAGAGCCTGGGCCTGGGCGAGCATGTGGACGAGCTGCTGGCCGGCATGGAGGCCGCGCAGCGCAGCGGCCGCTGGCAGCCCGATGCCGACAGCGAATCGCGCCGCCTGGCCCTGCTGCCGGAGACCGTGCCCCAGCCCTGGGACGACCTCATGCGCCAGCCTGCCTATCTGCAGGCGCTGGACCTGCTGCCTTGATGGATTGATGGACGCCGCCGCTGGCCGCTCCGAGGGCCAAGGCGGGCTTTGCAAAGGCATGTGCGTGTCGTAAAGGGCGCGTCGGCCGGTGTTTCACAGGAGAGTTTTCCCATGCGCGTTGGCGTGCTGACCGGAGGTGGCGACTGCCCCGGCCTGAATGCGGTGATCCGTGCGGTCACCAAGTCCCTGATCAACCACGGCCAGTGCGAGGTGCTGGGCATTGCCGACGGCTTCGAGGGCCTGATGCTCGACCCGCCCGGCGTCAAGCCCCTGGGCTGGGACGAGGTCTCGGGCATCCTGCATGTGGGAGGCACCATCCTGGGCACCAGCAACAGCGCCAACCCCCTGCGCGATGCGGCCACGCTGGAGCATGTGGGCCGCAATGTCCGGGCGCTGGGCCTGGACGTGGTGGTGGCCATCGGCGGCGACGGCACCATGAGCCTGGCGCATGGCCTGGCCGAACAGGTGGGACTGACCTGCGTGGGCGTGCCCAAGACCATCGACAACGACATTGCCAATTGCGAGCGCAGCTTCGGCTTCGACACCGCCGTGGCAACGGCCACCGAGGCGCTGCGCCGCATCGAGAGCACGGCCAACAGCCACCACCGCGTGATGATCGTCGAGACCATGGGGCGCCATGCCGGATGGCTGGCGCTGGAGGCCGGCATTGCCGGCGCGGCCGACGTCATCCTGCTGCCCGAGATCGATTACGACCTGCAGGCCATCGTCGACTTCTGCCGGGGCCGCGAGCAGCGCCAGCGCTACACCATCATCTGCATCGGCGAGGGCGCCAAGGAAAGCGGCGCCAGCCTCACGGTGCGCGAGCGCATCGAGCAAAGCCCCGACCCGGTCCGCCTGGGCGGTGTCGGCCATGTGCTGCGCGAGCGCCTGCAGCCCCACCTCAGGAGCGAGGTGCGCACCACGGTCCTCGGCCATGTACAGCGCGGAGGCGACCCCACGCCCTTTGACCGCGTGCTGGCCACGCAGTACGGCCACCATGCGGCGCAACTGGTGCTGTCGGGGCGCTTCGGCCGCATGGTCACGCTGCAGGGTGGCGAGATCGGCAGCGTGGAAATCTCCCGCGTGGCCAACACCCAGCGCACCGTGCCCCTGGACCACGGCTTGCTCACCATGGCGCGCGACATAGGCATTTGCCTGGGCGAGCCATGCAAGCAGGATGCGCGGCCGGCCGCAGCCGGCAGCCACTGAGCCCGCCATGCGGCAGCAGGGACGTCTCACCGGCTGGAAGGACGAGCAGGGCTTTGGCTTCATCGAACCCGATGGAGGCGGCGCGCAGGTCTTTGTCCATATCAAGTCCTTCACCGATCGCCGCCGCAGGCCCGAGGGCGGAGAGCGCGTCAGCTACGTGCCCAGCCGCAACGCCCAGGGAAAATGGCGCGCGCAGGATGTGGCCTTCATTGACGAACCAAGGACCGGCCGCCCGCAGCCTGCGCGGCGAAGCCGTGCCGGCATGCCTTCGCGGCCTCTACCGCCTGTGCGAGGCCCGGTGGCGGTAGGCTTGGCCGCTGCCTTCTTCTGCGTGCTGCTGGCTGTTGCCTGGAGCGGCCGCATGCCCTGGACACTGGTCGGCCTGTATGCGGCGGCAAGCTTTGTGACCTTCATGGTCTATGGATTCGACAAGTCCGCCGCCAGGAACGACCGCTGGCGCACCAGCGAAAGCCGTCTGCACCTGCTGGCACTGCTGTGCGGCTGGCCCGGCGCGCTGCTCGCGCAGGGGCTGCTGCGGCACAAGTCCAGCAAGGCTTCATTCCAACTGGTGTTCTGGATCACCGTGGTGATCAACTGCGGCCTGCTGGCATGGCTGCTGTCATCGGCAGGTGCGCCGCTGCGGGCGCTGGCGCCCGGCATCTTCTGAAAATTGAAGGAACTGGCGATGACCCATGCTGGACCACGGCCCCAAATGCCCTCCGCCAACGATGCATCGCTGCAGACCTGGCAGGCGTCTTGGGATAGCGCCTGGTCCGCACTGGGTGCCAGCGCTCCGCAGCCTGTGCTGGCCCAACTGCTGCAAAGCTACAGCGAGCCCCAGCGCCACTACCACACGCTGCAGCATTTGGGCGAGGCCATGGGCCTGCTGCAACCGGCGCTGGGCCTGGCCGAGCACCCCGGCGAGGTGGCACTGGCGCTGTGGTTCCATGACGCTGTCTACCAAACACAAGCCAAGGACAACGAGGCGCGCAGCGCCGACTGGGCCGCCGCCGTGCTGCGCGGGCAGGGTCTGCCTGCCGATGTGGCCGGGCGCGTGCACGGCCTGATCATGGCGACTTGCCACGCTGCACAGCCGTCCGGAATCGACGCCCAACTGCTGGTGGATGCCGACCTGGGCATTCTGGCGGCCGACCCCCTGCGGTTTGCTGAGTACGAAGTGCAGGTGCGGGCCGAGTACGAATGGGTGCCCTTGCCGCTGTACCGCGCAAAGCGCCGCGAGGTGCTGCAGGGCTTCATGCAGCGCGAGGCCATCTACTGCACCGACTGGTTCCGGCAACGGCTGGAGGCGCGGGCGCGGCGCAACCTCGCGCAGGCGCTGGGTTTGTAGGCGGCACCTGCGTCGGCGTCCTATGATCGGGGGCTGCTGCGGGCCGTGCAGGCCTGCCTCCCTCTCTTTCTTATCTTGCCCAGGCTCCGCCTGGCTCACAGGACGCGCAGATGACCACCCTTGGAACCCCTTACTCCCCCCATGCCACCAAAGTCATGCTGCTGGGCAGCGGCGAACTCGGCAAGGAAGTGCTGATCGCGCTGCAGCGCCTGGGCGTGGAAACCATTGCCGTGGACCGCTACGAGAACGCGCCCGGCCAGCAGGTGGCCCACCACGCGCGCACCATCACCATGAGCGATCCGGCCCAGCTCAAGGCCTTGATCGAGGCCGAGAAGCCCGACCTGGTCGTGCCCGAGATCGAGGCCATTGCCACGCCGATGCTGGAAGAGCTGGAAGCGGCCGGCGTGGTGACCGTGATACCCACGGCCCGCGCCGCGCGCCTGACCATGGACCGCGAAGGCATTCGCCGCCTGGCCGCCGAGACGCTGGGCCTGGCCACCAGTCCTTACCGCTTCTGTGATTCGCAGCAGGAGCTGCAGGCCGCCATCGACGGCACGGATGGCCAGCCCGCCATCGGCTTCCCTTGCGTGGTCAAGCCCGTGATGAGCAGCTCGGGCAAGGGCCAGAGCAAGCTGGACGGCCCGGACGACGTGGCCAAGGCCTGGGACTACGCCATGGCCGGCGGCCGCGTGAGCCATGGCCGTGTGATCGTCGAAGGTTTCATCGACTTCGACTACGAAATCACCCAGCTCACGGTGCGCGCCAAGGGGCTGGACGGCCAGGTGCAGACGCATTTCTGCGATCCTATCGGCCACATCCAGCAGTCCGGCGACTATGTGGAAAGCTGGCAACCCCATCCCATGCACCCGGCGGCGCTGCAGAAGTCGCGCGACATCGCCAAGGCGGTGACCGATGACCTGGGCGGCCTGGGCCTGTTTGGCGTGGAGCTGTTCGTCAAGGGCGAGCAGGTCTGGTTCAGCGAAGTCTCGCCGCGCCCGCACGACACGGGGCTGGTCACGCTGGCCACGCAGTGGCAAAGCGAGTTCGAGCTGCATGCGCGCGCCATTCTGGGCCTGCCCGTGGATGCCTCGTTGCGCAACCCCGGTGCCAGCGCCGTGATCTACGGCGGGCAGGATGCCGAAGGCCTGGTGTTCGACGGCGTGGACGAGGCCCTGGCCGTGCCAGGCACGGACCTGCGCCTGTTCGGCAAGCCTGAGAGCTTCGTCAAGCGCCGCATGGGCGTGGCCCTGGCACGTGCCCAGGATGTGGAGCAGGCGCGCACCAACGCCAAGCTGGCCGCCGGCAAGGTCAAGCCGCGCAAGCCCTGAAGCGCTGCTGAACGACAAAGCCGCCGTCCCTGCACCGGGCGGCGGCTTTTTTCGTGGGAAGGTGAGCTTAGTTGGTCGTGTGCATGGGAGGCTGCGAGGGCTGGGCATCATGCGGCGTGGTCAGCCGGATGGCGCGCTCCTCCTCGCCGTGGCTGGCATGCTCGCCATCCACACCCAGGCCGCCCTTCCAGCGCCGGACCACGCGCTGGAAGATCAGCGAGTTGGGGATCTGCAGCAGGTTGGGTGAGCCATCGGGCGCATGGGCATCCTGCAAGGTGGTGTAGAGCATGTTGATGTCGATCACGCGGCCCTTGGCACCGGGCTTTTCAGCCGTGTCCAGCACCTCGATGTAGTCACCCAGGCGAAAGGGTCCGACGATGACGATGAGCAGGGCGCAGAACAGGTTGGACAGCACGCTCCAGGCCGCGAAGAAGGCCACGGCGCCCACGGTGGCAAAGCCGGTGAATGCCGTCCACAGCACGGTGGCCGAGACGCCCAGGCGCTCCAGTACCAGCGGCACGGTGGCAGCAATCAGAATCCAGCGGAACACGCCGCGCAGCGGCACCAGCAGCTCCGGCGGCAGGCCGTAGTGCCGGCCCGCGCGTGCGATCAGCCGGCGAACCAGGCGATTGAGCAGCCAGGCCGCACCGATGATCAGCAGGATCTGGGCACCGGGGATGATGAACTCCAGCCAATCCTGCATCCAGGTGGGCAGGTGCGCTTGAAAACGACGCATAACTTCAAACATTCAGGAAACAGGAATCCGCTTTCGGGACCCGGATGCGCAGCTCGCGCGCGCCCGGCATTGAGCTGCGATCGTAAGCGCAGGCGCAAGGCCCGGCAGTCAGGTGCGGCGCTGCTCCACCGTGTCCATCTGCATCTCGAAGCTGAAGAAGCGGTCGCGCCCCTGCGCCTTGGCCGCGTACAGTGCCTGGTCGGCGCGCATGAGCATGGCTTCGGCGCTGGTGTATTCGTCGGGAATGCAGGTGGTGATGCCGCCCGACAGCGTGAGACCCGATTCATGGGGCGAATCGGGGTGGCGTATGCGCAGCACGCGCAGCATCTGGCCCACGGCGCGCGCAAACGTCATGGCGCCCGAGCGTGGCGTGCGCGGCAGGATGAGCGCGAATTCCTCACCGCCATAGCGCGCCGCCACGTCACGGGGGCGTACGCAGACCTCGCGCAGCAGGCGTCCGATCTGTTTCAGGCATTCATCGCCATGCACGTGGCCATAGGTGTCGTTGTAGCGCTTGAAATGGTCCAGGTCGCAGAGCATCAGCGTCAGCGGCTGGCCTTCGCGGCGGGCCGAGGCGATCTCGGCATGCAGGATGCGGTCGAAGCCTCGGCGGTTGACCAGGCCCGTGAGCTGGTCGAGCTCGACCATTTCATTGAGCTTCTGGTTGGCCTCGTGCAGCTCGGCCGACAGCGATACCAGGCGCCGGCGCATGTCCAGCAGGCGGCGCATGGCGCGCAGCTTGGCCACGAGCACGATGGGCTTGACGGGCTTGACCAGGTAGTCGTCGCCTCCGGCCTCGATGCCGCGCCACACATCCAGGTCATTGTCCAGGCCGGACAGGAAGATGACGGGCGTCCACTCGCCGGGCTCGGCCTCGCGCAGCTGGCGGGCGACCCAGTAACCATCCTCGCCGGGCAGGCGGATGTCCAGCAGCACCAGGTCGGGGCGCTGCTCGCGGAACAGGACCAGGGCGCTGGGGCCATCGGCAGCCTCCAGCACGCGGGTCACGCCTGCGTGCAGCAGCTCGCTGACCAGGCTGGTGCGCACCGAGGCCTGGTCTTCCACGACCAGCACGCAAAAGGGCGCGGACTCGTCCGTTGGCTTGGCGAAGCGCGCTCCGCTGGGCTCGATGGCGGGGGAGTCGGCGCTGTCGGTGGGCAGGGGAGGTGGAGCGGGGGGCATGGCCTTCATGGTTGCGAAACCAGGAATGGATCAAGGGGCCGCGCAGTGCGCGGCGTGGGGATGGCGCCAGTGTAAGTCGGGTGTCGCGTCCGTGTGCGATTGTGTGCACGGGGCTTTTGCTAGGCCAGCGGCAGACCCGTGCGGGCGCGGCTGGCCTCGTCATGCCACTGCACAAAGGCGTCGGCAGGCTGGCAGATGCGCGGGTTGCCCAGTTGCTGCAGCAGCCTGCAGGCAGCAAAGCCCTGGGCTTTGCTGTCATAGGCAAGTGCCCACTGGCGGCGCTCCTCCTGCCGGTCTTCGGGAACGGGCCAGCTGCGCAGCGAGGTGGATAGGCCGGTCAGGCCCATGCGCCAGGGCTTGCCGGAGACACGTGCGCGAAAGCATTGCTGGCGCTCGCACAGCAGGGCATAGAGCGGGTCCACCTGCAGGGCGTCGAACAGCCGCCCGACGGCCGGATCGTCCGATGCGAAATCGGCATGCGTGACGATGACGCGCAGGCCCTTGGGTGTCTCGTAGACGCGCAGTCCCCAGTCGGGGTGGCTTTGGTGGAAGGTCTGGACGCGCTCCATGGCGCGCGTGGCCGGCGAGTCCGTGGCCGCACGCTGGCGCGCCTGGCGTGCTTCCCACCAGCGCTGCACGCGCCGCATGGCCAGGAACAGCAGCAGCACGACCAGTGCCGTGGCCACCATCCGCGAATTGTTCTTGTGCGGTGCCAGCCGGGCCAGCCAGATGGCGACCGAAGCCAACAACAGCAGGGTCACGACGGGAAAGCGCACGGCGCTGGGCGGCTCGGGCAGGTCGATATCGGCGATGGCCACGCGCTCGGTGTTCAGGCAGTGGGCGCCGTAGCTGTTGCGCGTCATCACCGTGCCGTCGCGGCGCTGCAGGACTTCTTCGCGGATGGGGGTGGTGAAGCCGTCGAGCGCGTACTCGTTCTTCCATTCCATGCGGGGCTCGCCCTTTGGAAGCGCCGCATTGCGGGCGGCTTCCAGGGCCTGGCCAGCACGCTCCTGTGCGTGGGCCTGGGCGGCTTCCTGGCTGGTGTCGGACCATCCCCAGCGCTGGACGGTGATGCCGTGGGTGGGGCGGCTTTCATGCCGCAGGCGCGCCTGCGCCCAGTAGGTGGGGATGTGCATGGCGAGCCAGTATAGGGAAAAGCCGCCTGGCTCCCAAGGGAACGCAGGCGGCTTCGGTTGGCAACGCGCGCAGGCGCTGGATGCCGTGGGTTTTACTGTTCGCGGCGCAGGGCGGGGAACAGGATGACGTCTCGGATGCTGGCGCTGTCGGTCAGCAGCATCATCAGGCGGTCGATGCCGATGCCGCAGCCGCCCGTTGGGGGCATGCCGTACTCGAGGGCACGCACGAAGTCGTGGTCGAAGTACATGGCTTCGTCGTCGCCACCGTCCTTGGCCTGGACCTGGGCGTTGAAGCGCGCGGCCTGGTCCTCGGCGTCGTTGAGCTCGGAGAAACCGTTGCCGAATTCGCGGCCCGTGATGTACAGCTCGAAGCGCTCGGTGACCTCGGGGCGCTCGTCATTGGCGCGCGCCAGCGGCGAGATCTCGGTGGGGTGCTCCATGATGAAGGTGGGCTGCCAGAGCTTTTCTTCCACCACTTCCTCGAAGTACAGCACCTGCAGGCTGGCCAGGGTGCGGGCGGACAGGCGGTCCTTTTCTTCCGTCATGCCCAGCTTGCGCAGCGCATTGGTCAGCCATTCGCGGTCGGCCACCTTGTCACCGGCCTCGGTGAACTTGACGATGGCCTCGGGAATGGTCAGGCGCTGGAAGGGCTGGGACAGGTCCACGGGCTTGCCGCCGTAGGTCAGCTGCAGCGTGCCCACGGCCTTTTGCGCGGCGTCGCGCACCAGGGCCTCGGTGTAGTCCATCAGGTCGCGGTAGTTCCAGTAGGCCGCGTAGAACTCCATCATGGTGAACTCGGGGTTGTGGCGAACCGAGATGCCTTCGTTGCGGAAGTTGCGGTTGATCTCGAACACGCGCTCGAAGCCGCCGACCACCAGGCGCTTGAGGTACAGCTCGGGCGCGATGCGCAGGTACATCTCCTGGTCCAGCGCGTTGTGGTGGGTGACGAAGGGCTTGGCGTTGGCGCCGCCGGGAATGGGGTGCAGCATGGGCGTTTCCACTTCCAGGAAGCCGTGCTCCACCATGAATTCGCGGATGCCCGAGACGGCCTTGCTGCGTGCGATGAAGCGGCGGCGGGCCTGCTCGTCCATCATCAGGTCCACGTAGCGCTGGCGCACCTTCTGCTCCAGGTCGGCCATGCCGTGGAACTTGTCGGGCATGGGGCGCAGGCTCTTGGTGAGCAGGCGCAGCGTCTGCACCTTGACCGACAGCTCGCCGGTCTTGGTCTTCATCAGCGTGCCCTCGGCGCCCAGGATGTCGCCCAGGTCCCAGCGCTTGAAGGCCGCATAGACCTCCTCGCCCACGGTGTCGCGCGTGATGTACAGCTGGATGCGGCCGTGCGTGGGACCCAGCGATCCGTCCTGGATGGTGGCAAAGCTGGCCTTGCCCATGACGCGCTTGAGCATCATGCGGCCGCCCAGGCTGACCTGCACGGCTTCGGCGTCCAACTGCTCGGCGCTCTTGTCGGCATGGGCCTGCTGCAGCGCCTCGGCGCGGTCGGCGGGCTTGAAGTCGTTGGGGAAGGCCACGCCGCCCTGTTCACGGACCTGTTCGCGCAGGGCCTTGAGTTTTTCGCGGCGCTCGGCGATGAGTTGGTTTTCGTCCTGGGGAGCGGTCTGGTCCGCTGCGGATGGGGTGTTGTGTTCGGTCATGACAATGAGCGCCAGCGCAAAACGCCGAGGGGCCGGAAAAAAGCCGGGGGAAAAAAGCGGGAAAAGCCGAAAAAAGCCAGGCGCAAAGGGCTGGAGGGCGCAGAGGCGGCAGCAAATGCCACCGGCAAGCCCCGCAGCTGGCGGGCTGAATCCGCGATTTTAAGTTTTTTGGCGCGCTTTCGGTGCGCGGTGCTGCCAATGTGCCGGACGCCGCTGCGGTATGACGCCGCAGTCCTGCCAATTCGTCAGTGCCCGGCGGAAGGGGAGCCGGGTGCCGGGCCCTGGGCATGGCCTATGCCGCTGCGCTCCAGCACATCGGCCACGAGCTCCAGCCGCACCAGCGGGCTGTCCAGCGCCATCAGTTGCTGCTTGATGGAGACCGGCATGGGCAGCAGCTCGGTCCAGCGGTTGGCCACCCAGCCGCAGTCGCCCATCTGTTCGGCGCTGGGCAGCCGGGCATGGTCGGCGTCTGTGGAGCGCGCGTGCAGCTGCATCAGCACCTGGGCCAGGGCCTGGGCGGTGGCGAGCAGGTGGCTGGGGATGGGCACGGCGGCATCGGCAGGCAGCATCTGCACATCGGCCACCCATAGGCCGTGGGGCAGCTGGCGGTGCTCCTGCATGCGAAAGCGCTGCGTGCCTTCGCACTGCAGGTGCAGCAGGCCGGGCTGGGGCTGCTGCAACTGGACGATGCGGGCCAGCGTGCCCACGGCGTGCAATTGCTCGGCGGCCGCGCCGGCCTTGCGCACTTCGCTGCCGGCCTGCAGCGCCACCACGCCGAAGGGAGCGCCCGTGCGCTCGCACTTGCGGATCATGTCCAGGTAGCGGACTTCAAAGACGCGAAGGCTCAGCAGGCCTTGGGGAAAGAGGACGCTGCCCAGGGGGAACAGCGGCAGGGAGTGCAGTGCGGTAGGGGCGGTCATGTGATGGGCGGGATGCGGCAGCTATCATCCCATGCTGTGCCTAGGCCGGATGGCCGTGGTCCGATCTTCCTCCCGCAGTCCTACAACGCCATGCTTTTTCAGATCGTTTCCTTTTTGCTCGACGTGGTCGTTGGCCTGTTGACCGGCGTCTGCCTGCTGCGCATGTACATGCAGGCCCAGCGCGTGCCCTTCGGCAACCCCGTGGGGCAGCTGGTGTTTGCGCTGTCCGACTGGATCGTGATGCCGCTGCGCCGCATCATCAAGCCGGCCGGGCGCTGGGACATGTCCAGCCTGATCGCCGCCTTCCTGCTGCAGATGCTGCAGTTCGTGCTGCTGTGGCTGTTGATGGGTGGGCAGTCCACCGTGGTTGCCCTGCCCTGGCTGGCGCTGTGCGGCCTGGCGCGCGTGGCGCTGTCGGGCATGGTGGGCGTGCTGCTGATCTATGCCATCTTGTCGTGGGTGCAGCCGCAGTCACCGATGTATGGCGTGCTGCAGCGCCTGTCTGAGCCGATGCTGCGGCCCATCCGCCGTGTTGTTCCGCTGATCGGCGGTATCGATCTGTCGGCACTGGTGGCTCTGGTGCTGCTGCAGATCGCGCTGATGGTGCTGGGGTATATCCAGGGATCGGGCCTGATGCTGCTGGCCTGATTTCCCTGGGTTCCTGGACGTGAAAAAGCCGCCGCAGGCATCAACCTGCGGCGGCTTTTTTGTGTCTGCGCGAGGCTTTACTGGACCGCGTCGGCCGGCAGGCGCTGCAGCATGGCAAGCGATGCGGCGATGCGGTCGCGCAGCTCGCGGCGGTCCACGATCATGTCCACGGCGCCCTTGTCCTGCAGGAACTCGGCGCGCTGGAAGCCTTCGGGCAGCTTCACGCGCACGGTGGTTTCGATCACGCGCGGGCCGGCGAAGCCGACCAGGGTCTTGGGCTCGGCAATGACGATATCGCCGACGAAGGCAAAGCTGGCGGAGACGCCACCGAAGGTGGGATCGGTCAGCACCGAGATGTAGGGCAGGCCCTTCTTGGCCAGGCGCGTGAGCGCGGCATTGGCCTTGGCCATCTGCATCAGGCTCAGCAGGCCTTCCTGCATGCGCGCACCGCCCGTGGCGGTGAAGCAGATGAAGGGGACCTTTTGCTCGATGGCGGTCTCGACACCACGCACGAAGCGCTCGCCGACCACGGAGCCCATGGAGCCGCCCATGAATTCGAACTCGAAGCAGGCTGCGACCACGTTGACGCTCTTGATGGCGCCGCCCATGACGACCAGGGCATCGGTCTCGCCGGTGTTCTCCAGCGCTTCCTTGAGGCGCTCGGGGTACTTGCGGCTGTCCTTGAACTTCAGGGCATCGACGGGGATGACTTCCTGGCCGATTTCATAACGGCCTTCGGCATCCAGGAAATGGTTCAGGCGGGCGCGGGCGCCGATGCGGTGATGGTGGCTGCAGCTGGGGCAGACGTTCTGGTTTTTCTCCAGATCGGCCTTGTAGAGCACGGTCTCGCAGCTCGGGCACTTGATCCACAGACCCTCGGGGATCTGCTGGTGGCGATCCGTGGGGTTGGTTTGCTGGATTTTGGCAGGCAGGAGTTTTTCAAGCCAGGACATGGTGTTTCCTTTTCAGGCGCAGGGCATGCGGCACCGGGCCGCATGCAAGGGCTGCATTATGCGACCTACGCGTCGAGTGCCTTGCGCACGCCGCGCAGGAAGTCGATGGTCAGGGGGACGATCTTTTCGTGGGGCTGGCCGTCCAGCATCTCGATGATGCGGCTGCCGATGACCACGGCATCGGCCACCCGGCCAATGGCCTGGGCCGTGGCCGCGTCGCGGATGCCGAAGCCCACGCCCACGGGAATGCTCACATGCTCGCGGATGCGCGGCAGCATGGCTTCCACGGCCGCCGTGTCGAGCGTGCCTGCTCCGGTCACGCCCTTGAGCGAGACGTAGTAGACATAGCCGCTGGCCACGCGCGCCACCTGCTGCATGCGCTCGGTGGTGGAGGTGGGCGCCAGCAGGAAGATGAGGTCCATGTCGCGCGCACGCAGTTGCGCGGCGAATGCCTCGCACTCCTCGGGCGGGTAGTCCACGATGAGCAGGCCGTCGACGCCGGCCTGGGCCGCATCGTCCACGAAGCGGTCATTGCCGTGGATCTGGTCGTAGCGCTCCACCGGGTTGGCGTAGCCCATCAGCACCACGGGCGTGGTCTGGTTCTTCTGGCGGAACTCGCGCACATAGGCCAGCACCTGCACCAGGCCCACGCCATTGGCGATGGCGCGGTCGCCTGCCTTCTGGATGGTGGGGCCGTCGGCCATGGGGTCCGAGAAGGGCACGCCCAGCTCGATCACGTCGGCGCCGGCCTCCACCATGCCGTGCATCAGCGACGGCGTGATGGCCGCGAACGGGAAGCCTGCGGTGATGTACGGGATCAGGGCCTTGCGGCCTTCTTCCTGGAGTTTGGCGAAAGTCGTGGTGATGCGGCTCATTGAGCTGCTCCTCCCTTGACCGTGAGCCCGCGCATGGAGGGACGGTCGTAGTAATCGGCGCCCGAGAGGTCGGCCACGGTGCCGATGTCCTTGTCGCCGCGACCGGACAGGTTCACGAGGATGGACTGGTCGGCGCGCATGGTCTTGGCCAGTTGCATGGCGTAGGCCACGGCATGGCTGGACTCCAGGGCGGGAATGATGCCTTCGGTGCGGCACAGGTAGTGGAAGGCGTCCAGCGCCTCCTGGTCGGTGATGCCCACGTACTGGGCCCGGCCCAGTTCCTGCAGCCAGGCGTGCTCGGGGCCGACGCCGGGGTAGTCGAGGCCGGCGCTGATGCTGTGCGTCTCGGTGATCTGGCCGTTCTCGTCCTGCAGGATGAAGGTGCGGTTGCCGTGCAGCACGCCGCTGCTGCCGCGCTGCAGCGAGGCCGAGTGCTTGCCGCTGTCCAGGCCTTCGCCGGCAGCCTCCACGCCGATCAGGCGCGTGTTCTCGAACGGGATGTAGGGGTGGAAGATGCCCATGGCATTGCTGCCGCCGCCCACGCAGGCGACCACGGCATCAGGCTGGCGGTCGGCGCCCAGGAATTCGGGCATCTGCGTCAGGCATTCCTCGCCGATGACCTTCTGGAAGTCGCGCACCATCGCCGGGTAGGGATGGGGGCCGGCCACGGTGCCGATGATGTAGAAGGTGTTGTCCACGTTGGCCACCCAGTCGCGCATGGCCTCGTTGAGCGCGTCCTTGAGCGTGCGGCTGCCCGACTCCACCGGCACCACGGTGGCGCCCAGCAGGCGCATGCGGTAGACGTTGGGGCTTTGGCGCTTCACGTCCTCGGCACCCATGTAGACGATGCATTCGAGGCCGTAGCGTGCGCAGATGGTGGCCGTGGCCACGCCGTGCTGGCCCGCGCCGGTCTCGGCAATGATGCGGGGCTTGCCCATGCGCCGGGCGAGCATGGCCTGGCCGATCACGTTGTTGATCTTGTGCGCGCCCGTGTGGTTGAGGTCTTCGCGCTTGAGGTAGATCTGCGCGCCGCCCATCTCGCGCGACATGCGTGCCGCGTGGTAGACGGGCGAGGGACGGCCGACGAAGTGGGCCAGCTCGGACTGGAATTCGGCAACGAATTCCGGGTCGTTCTGGTACTTCGCGTAGGCGTCGCGCAGCTCGGTCAGAGCGTGTGTCAGGGTTTCGCTGGCAAAGCTGCCGCCGAAGCGGCCGAAGTGGCCGGATGCGTCAGGGTACTGGTATTCGAACATGGCTTGTCTGCAAAAGTTGGTCATCGGCCGCGCGCACGGCGGCGATGAATCGGTGTATCTTGCCGGCGTCCTTGATGCCCCTGAGGGGCTTGCCGTCGGGACCATCGGCCTCGACGCCGGAACTGACATCAACGGCCAGCGAGAGTCCTCGCGGGCGCACTTGCAAGATGCCATCGGTCACGTTTGCAGGCGTGAGTCCACCAGACAAAACGAGGTGAGAGGCGACGTTTGGTGGAAGGAGTGACCAATTGAATGCTTTTCCGCCACCACCATAGCCGTCGACATGGGCGTCGAGCAGTATGGCCTGGGCTTTCGAGTAACGCTGGGCATATTCTACGAGGTCGAAGCGCGCGGCGTCGGGACCAAGGGGAATGCGTGCGGCGCGCAGGAAGGCGCGGGTGCCGCCCGATGTGGCGGCAAGGCAGTCCTCGGGGGACTCGTCGCCGTGGAACTGCACGCATGCGCCCGGGATGGCGGCGCAGGCAGCCATCACGTTGGCGGCGCTTTCATTGACGAACAGCAGCACGGGGGTCACGAAGGGCGGCAGGCGCCGCGCCAGTTCTGCAGCGCGCTGCACCGTCACGGCGCGCGGACTGGGGGCGTAGAGCACAAAACCCACGGCATCGGTGCCCGCAGCCACGGCGGCGTCCACGTCCTGTTCGCGGGTGAGTCCGCAGATCTTGATTCGAGTGCGCTGCATGGGGACTGAAGAATGGGGGAGGGCTTGTCCGTTCACGGGAGCCAATCATAGGCCGGGCTGCGCGAAGGAAGGCCCCATGAAGGATCGTATACGGGGCCCAGAAAGTACAGGCCGTCGGGCGAGAAGGTGGGCGCGGCGGCATCGCGGGAACGGGCGTCCAGTACCTGCTGCATCCACTGCGGCGCATATGCGCCCTGGCCGATGGCGATCAGGCAGCCCATGATGTTGCGCACCATGTGGTGGAGGAAGGCGCTGCCTTCGAACTCGAAGCGCCAGTAGCAGCATTCCATGGCCGCATCGCCGGGCCGCATGGAGCTGGCTGCGGCCATCTGGGCGCCATCGCCTGCCATGCGGCGGGTGATGGACAGGCGGTGCAGTGTCTTGACGGGAGACTTGGCCTGGCAGCCCGATGCGCGGAACGAGCTGAAGTCGTGCTCGCCCAGCAGGTGCTGGGCAGCGGCCTGCATGGCATCACCATCGAGCGCATGGAACACCCAGCCCACGCGCCCGGCCTCCACGCTGGGGCGCACGGGCGATTGCAGCAGCACATAGGCATAGCGCCTTGCCGTGGCACAGGCGCGCGAATGGAAGGCATCGGGCACGGGCTGGGCCCATTGCACGGCAATGTCCGGCGGCAGGAAGGTGTTGGTGCCACGGACCCAGGAGAACGGGGCCCTGTCCAGCGGCGTGTCGAAGTGGACGACCTGCATGAGGCCGTGCACGCCGGCATCGGTGCGGCCCGCGCAGAGGGTGTGCACCTCCTGAGCGGCAAAGCGGCCCAGGGCCGCTTCGAGATGGTCTTGAATGGTGTTGCCAGACAGTTGGCTTTGCCAGCCGCTGTAGCGCTGGCCGTTGTAGGCGACGCCGAGGGCTACGCGCATTGCGAGGCCTCCGGCATGGGTTGGGTGTGCATCAAGTTGTCAGTTTTCCATGGCGGCTTGCGCCACCCTGTCACGCGAAACCGGTGCGGCGCCTGGGCAGGCGCCGCCGGGCTTCAATCTATCTCGGCCAGCAGGCGCTGGGCCTTGGCCTTGAGATCGCCGTGGGCCTCGGCGATCACTTCCTCGATCAGTGTACGGGCTCCGTCACTGTCGCCGATGGCGTTGAATTCCTGGGCCAGTGCGAGCTTGGTGGCCAGCGGGTCTTCAGGAGCCGAGGGCGGGGTTGCCGCAGCAGGGGTGTCGTTGCCGAGGTCCAGGGACAGGCTGCCCAGGTCGAACTCCAGCGACTCGGCCGGTTCGGGCTTGGCCTTGGCCGCCGTCTCCAGCACGCCGCCTGCCTGGGGCGTTGCCGGCGTTGGGGCGGGGGCCTCCGTGCTCAGGCCTTCCAGGTTGAACTCCATGGCGTCCAGGGACAGCAGCTCGGTCTTGGCATGGCTGTCGTCCGTGGTGGAGCTGGTCAGGGGCGAGGGCTCGGTGGCCGGGAAGCTGTCGGACGCCTGCGTGCCGGGCATGTCCAGCGACAGCATCTCGGTCGGCTGCATGCCGTCCATGGCGTTGCTGTGGTTCAGGGCGTCCGTCAGCGAGGCGTGGGCCGTGGGCTGGAAGCCGGGCATGTCCAGCGATGCAACGGGTGGCTCGACGTGGGGCTCGATGCGAGGTGTGTCGTCCTTTGCGGAGGGCGTGGCTTCCAGCGGCGCGCGCAGCGTGGGCTCCAGCGCTGCGAAGTCCTGTTCGCTGGGCATGGGGGCCGGTGCGGGCAGGGGGCTGGCGTGCTGCGCGGGCAGGCTGGCATCGGCCAGGCCGCCGGGCAGGTCCATGTTGAGGTCCATGTCCAGGTCCATGGGCAGGGTGGCAGGGCCTTCGCGGTGCGCATCCATGTCCAGGGGGCGGCTGGCCAGCGAGGCGGCAGCCAGTCCGGCAGCAGCCACTGCGGCGCCACCGGCAACGGCGGCACCAGACAGGGGCGCGGCGCCTGCAGGCTGGTAGAGGGCGTTTTCCGGGTCCAGGATGCGGCCCTGGTCGGCCAGGCGCTGCCAGTCCACGCCCTTGCCCTGGGTCAGGCCATGCAGGGTCTGCGCGACGGCCTCGAAGGCCTTGCGGTCATGGCGCTTGGCGTAGATGTCGGCCAGCTTCTGGTGCAGAGCGGTGCGGTTGGGGTCGGTGCGCAGCGCTTCCTTGAGGATTTCCTCTGCCTGCAGGTCGCGGCCATAGGCCAGGTAGACGTCGGCCTCGGCCACGGGGTCCACATCGCCCGCATCAAGCTGGCTGGGCGAGTAATGCATGGAGGTGCCGGACAACTGGCTCGATGTGCCGGTGTCCACGCGTTGGCCGCCGCTGGCGCCAAAGAAGGAGTCGGCTGCCAGCTGGCTGTCGCCAAAGGCGCTTTCGCTGGAGGCGGCAGCGGCGCGGCGGCGCTGCATGACGCGGTAGCCGCCATAGCCCAGCAGCAAGGCCAGCAGGGCAGCACCGGCCAGCGGGATGGTGGGGTCTTCCAGCAGCGTATCGATGAAGCTGGGCTCGGCGATCGGTGCGACGGGGGCGGGTGCCGGCTTGGGCTTCGGCGGCTCGGCCGGAGCGGGCGTGGCGGGCACGGCTTCTGCAGCAGGCGCTGCCGAGCCGGCTGCATTGGCTGCGGCGTCTGGAGCAGCGGTGGGCGCAGCGCCCGCAGCAGCTGCATCGGCAGGCGCTGCCGGGGCCGCGGGAGTTGTCTGGGGTGCTGCAGCTTCAGGCGCTGCAGGCACGGTCGGCGCGCCGGGCACGGCCACGCCAGCTGCCGTGCTGCCAGCGGCAGCCGCCGGTGCTGCCGCACCACCTTCGGCGGGCTTGGTGGCGGCGGCGATCTGGCTCAGCTCGGACATGTTGCGCTGCAGCTCGGCCGTGCGCGATGCCTGGTCGTCCGACTGCTTTTGCTTGGCCAGGCGCTCGTCGGCCTCCACGCCCTTGACGGCGCCCTTGGACAGGGTGAGCTTGTCGGGTGCTGCGGTGGACGGCTTGCGGTCTTCGACCTGGGCCTGGACGCTGCCCGATGCTTCACGATTGGCCGATGCCACGGGCGCGGCCGGCGCGGCGCTGGCCAGCTGGCGGCGGAACTGGTTGAAATCGCGGGACTGGGCGGCAACGATCTGGCGCGCTTCACGCGGCGAGGTGGCCTGGGCCGTGGCTTCGTCCGGCACGGTGAGCACGGCGCCGGAGCGCATGCGGTTCACATTGCCGTTGATGAAGACCTTGGGATTGGTGCGCAGCATGGCCACCAGCATCTGGTCCAGCGAAACGCCGGCTGGCAGGTGGGCGGCGGCGATGCGGCCTGCCGTGTCCCCGGCCTTGATGCGGACTTCGGAGGCCTCGGACGACGCGGGAGCCGCTGCGGCGCGCTCGCGGGCTGCCGGGGCGGCACGGCGCGCGGCTGCTGGCGCGGGGCGGCTTTCCTCGGTGTTGCCTGCAGCGGCTTGCGACGCAGCTTGCGATGGGGTGGGGGCTGCGCGGCGCGGCGCTGCGGCGGGCTCGGGTGCCGAGGCCTGGGCTGCAGCCGTCACGGCAGGCGGGAGCTTTTGCAGGGTGGGCGGGTCCAGCAGCAGGGTGTAGTTGCGCTGCAGGTTGCCCGAAGCCCAGCTGGCGTCGATCACCAGATCGACAAAGGGTTCGTTGACGGGCTGTGTGCTTGTGAGGCGCAGCACGGCCGAGCCATCCGCGCGGCGCTGCACGCTGACGCGCACCTGGCTGGCGGTGGCGTTGTACTCCATGCCCTGGGTGCGGAAGACGCCGGGAGAGGCCACGCCCACGCGCAGGCCTTCGGCTTCAGCGGCGGTGATCTGGGGGATTTCGACTTCGGCACGCAGGGGCTCGCCCAGGGCCGATTGCACGTTAACCCGGCCCAGAGCCAGTGCCCAGGCCTCGGAGGCGGGCAGTGCGACCGAGACGACGGCCGCAGTGGCCAGCACAGAGAGTTTCCAGCGATGCATAAAGCGTCAAACCTGTGTGGATGCAATTGGGCAGGCACTATTGTTATTGTGGGAATGCCCGCGCTTGCACATGTAATTGAAATTTACCCGGGGATAGATGGCACGCCATCTACCAAGGTGCTTGGGTCGCATTGTCGGCCACGCTATAGGATCGCAAGCGTCTGGTTGCCGGCGAACGCCAATAGTTGTTGTCGAACGGCAACGAGAAGAAACACAATGTATCTTTGGTGATTGTAGGCAACCACCTACAGCCAATGGACAAGAGACCTGGGCATTGTGCCCAATTGCCCAGGGCTTAAAGCCGAAAAAAGCGCCATGTCCCGGCCCGGGACATGGCGCTTTTTGTGTTGGCTCAAGCCGGCGATGCTCAGGCGGCGAGCAGGATGCGCAGCATGCGGCGCAGCGGCTCGGCGGCGCCCCACAGCAGTTGGTCACCGATCACGAAGGCCGACAGGTACTCGGGGCCCATGTTCAGCTTGCGCACGCGGCCCACGCCGACTTCCAGGCCGCCGGTGATGGCGGCAGGGGTCAGTTCCTTGACGGTAATGGCGCGGTCGTTGGGAACCCACTTCACCCAGGGGTTGCCGGACTTGATGATGGCTTCCAGCTCTTCCAGGGGCAGGTCCTTCTTGAGCTTGAGGGTCAGCGCCAGGCTGTGGCAGCGCATGGCGCCGATGCGCACGCACAGGCCATCGACAGGGATGGTCTGCTCGGTGCCCAGGATCTTGTTGACCTCGGCCTGGCCCTTCCACTCTTCCTTGGACTGGCCGTTGTCCAGTTGTGCATCGATCCAGGGGATCAGACCACCGGCCAGCGGTGCGCCGAAGAATTCGGTGGGCACGTCGGTGCGGATGGTCTGGGCCACCTTGCGGTCGATGTCCAGGATGGCGGATGCGGGCGTGGCCAGTTCGTCGGCCACGGCAGCGTGCACCACGCCCATGCCCTTGAGCAGTTCGCGCATGTGGTTGGCGCCGCCACCGGAGGCTGCCTGGTAGGTCATGGAGCTGACCCATTCCACGAGACCGGCCTTGAACAGGCCGCCCAGGCCCATCAGCAAGATGGAGTTGGTGCAGTTGCCGCCAATCCAGTTCTTGCCGCCCGCGGCGAGCTTGGACTGGATCAGGCCTTCATTGACGGGGTCGAGCACGATGACGGCATCGCCTTCCATGCGCAGCGACGAGGCGGCATCGATCCAGTGGCCGTTCCAGCCCGAGGCGCGCAGCTGGGGGAAGACTGCCTTGGTGTAGTCGCCGCCCTGGCAGGTGATGATGATGTCGCACTTGGACAGCTCTGCAATGTCGTTGGCATTGCGCAGCTCGGTGTGGGTCTTCGCCATGGCCGGGGCCTTGCCGCCGGCGTTGGAGGTGGAGAAGAACACGGGCTCGATCAGGTCGAAGTCACCCTCTGCCTGCATGCGGTCCATCAGCACGGAGCCGACCATGCCGCGCCAGCCGACGAGGCCTACCAATTGCTTGCTCATTTTTGAAACGCCCTTTCAGTGTGAAAACAGTGCTTGATCAAGACTGTTGTCGCCCGGCTCGTCTAGGCCAGGTGAGGGCGCACGACGAACCGGGCTGGGTCAGCCTTTGATTGTCGTAATGGTTGTGGAGGTGATTGCGCGCGCAGCCACACCAGCCAGGGCGGCGGGTGCAATGTTCAGCAGGAGGAACGGGCGGGCGGCAAACATAAGAGACGTCATTCTATCGAATACGCCAGGAAAGAGAATGTCTGTTTTGATGAATATCTTCGTCGGACCGGCGAAAACCGAACGTCTATTTTGACGTTTTGCCTGTTGTGGCGAAGCAGGGCAGTGCCTGCCCGCCACAGGGACAGCCGCAAGCCGGGAGGCTGGCGGCCGTCATGGACTTCAGGCCAGTGCGGCCACCACGGCATCGCCCATCTCGCGGGTGGAGACCTTGGTCGTGCCTTCGCTGTAGATGTCGGCCGTGCGCAGGCCCTGGGCCAGCACCTTTTGCACGGCGGCTTCGATGCGCTGGGCGGCGGCTTCCTGGTTCAGCGAGAAGCGCAGCATCATCGCGGCCGACAGGATGGTGGCCAGCGGATTGGCAATGCCCTTGCCGGCGATGTCGGGGGCCGAGCCGTGGCTGGGCTCGTAAAGGCCCTGGCCCCTGGAGTTGAGCGATGCCGAGGGCAGCATGCCGATGGAGCCGGTCAGCATGGAGGCTTCGTCGGACAGGATGTCGCCGAACATGTTGCCCGTGACCACCACGTCAAAGCGCTTGGGTTCCTTGACCAGCTGCATGGCGGCGTTGTCCACGTACATGTGGTCCAGTTGCACATCGGGGTACTGCTGGCCCACTTCGGTGACCACGTCCTTCCAGAACTGGAAGGTTTCCAGCACGTTGGCCTTGTCCACGCTGGTCACGCGCTTGCTGCGCTTTTGCGCGGCCTGGAAGGCGACATGGGCGATGCGCTCGATCTCGGGCTTGGAATAGCGCATGGTGTCGAAGGCTTCCTCGGCACCGGGGAAGTGGCCGTCGGTGGCCACGCGGCGGCCGCGCGGCTGGCCGAAGTAGATGTCGCCGGTCAGCTCGCGGATGATGAGGATGTCCAGGCCCGCGACCAGCTCGGGCTTGAGGCTGGAGGCGTGGGTCAGTTCCGCATAGCAGATGGCCGGGCGGAAGTTGGCGAACAGGCCCATGTGCTTGCGCAGGCCCAGGATGGCCTGCTCGGGGCGCAGCGGGCGGTCCAGCGTGTCGTACTTCCAGTCGCCCACGGCGCCGAACAGCACGGCGTCGGACTCCATGGCCAGCTTCAGCGTGGATTCGGGCAACGGGTGGCCGGCAGCTTCGTAGGCAGCGCCGCCCACGGGGGCCGTCTGCATGTCGAAGTCCAGGCCCAGGGCGCCCAGCACCTTCACGGCTTCCGCAACGATTTCGGGGCCGATGCCATCACCGGGCAAGACTGCGATTTTCATGGTGTTCCTTTTGAGAGACTGTTCGGATGGTGGAAGGCCGCCGGCGACTGGTTCAGCAACGCCTGCGGCCCATTGATGCGCGCAAGTGGAGGTCGATCAGCGCTGCACCAGCGTGTGTGCCAGCCAGGGCTTGGTGGCCAGGCGCTCGGCCTCGTAGGCGCGGATCTTGTCGGCGTGGCGCAGCGTCAGGCCGATATCGTCAAAGCCGTTGAGCAGGCAGAACTTGCGAAAGGCGATGACATCGAAAGGGATCTCCTCGCCCTGCGGGCGCACGATCACCTGGCGATCCAGATCAATGGTCAGCTCGTAGCCAGGGAAGGCCGCGATCTCGTTGAACAGCATGTCGATCGTGGCCTCGGGCAGCACGATGGGCAGCAGGCCGTTCTTGAAGCAGTTGTTGAAGAAGATGTCGGCAAAGCTGGGCGCCAGGATGGCGCGAAAGCCGTACTGGTCCAGGGCCCAGGGCGCGTGCTCGCGGCTGGAGCCGCAGCCGAAGTTCTTGCGTGCGACCAGGATGGAGGCGCCCGCATAGCGCGGCTGATTGAGCACGAAGTCGGGGTTGGGCTTGCGCGAGGCCGGGTCCTGGCCGGGCTCGCCATGGTCCAGGTAGCGCCATTCGTCGAACAGGTTCACGCCGAAGCCGGTCTTCTTGATCGACTTGAGGAACTGCTTGGGAATGATGGCGTCGGTATCGACGTTTTCGCGGTCCATGGGGGCGACAAGGCCCTTGTGCACGGTGAATTGTTGCATGGCTGTATCGGATTCAGGGTTCAGCGGGCGGCGCGTTCGATGGCGCTGCCCGCGCTTTGCACGTCCTGGCCAATGCCCTTGACGGTATTGCAGGCGGCCAGGGTGAAGGCCAAGCCGATCAGGAGGATCGAGAAGGAGGGCTTCATGGTGTGCAGGCGGGGCAGTTGCGGGATCGGATCAGGAGAACCTGCGGATGTCCACGAAGTGGCCGTGGATGGCGGCGGCTGCAGCCATGGCCGGGCTCACCAGGTGGGTGCGTCCGCCCGCACCCTGGCGGCCTTCGAAGTTGCGGTTGCTGGTGGAGGCGCAGCGCTCGCCGGGCTCCAGGCGGTCAGCGTTCATGGCCAGGCACATGGAGCAGCCGGGCTCGCGCCATTCAAAGCCTGCCGCCTTGAAGATCTGGTCCAGGCCTTCGCGCTCGGCCTGTTCCTTGACCAGTCCGGAGCCGGGCACGACCATGGCCAGCTTGATGTTGCGCGCCACCTTCTGGCCCAGCTTCTTGACCACGGCGGCGGCCTCGCGCATGTCTTCGATGCGGCTGTTGGTGCACGAGCCGATGAAGACCTTGTCCACGAAGATGTCGTCGATCGCCTTGCCAGGCTCCAGCGCCATGTAGGTCAGCGCGCGTTCGATGGCGCCGCGCTTGCTGGCATCCTTTTCCTTGTCGGGGTCCGGCACGCGGGCATCCACGCCCAGCACCATCTCGGGCGAGGTGCCCCAGGTGACCTGAGGCACGATCTCGCTGGCCTGCAGCTCGACCACGCGGTCGAACTTCGCATCAGCATCGGAGTGCAGCGTCTTCCAGTAGGGGACGGCGGCATCCCATTCGGCGCCGGTGGGGGCCAGCGGGCGGCCCTTGACGTACTGGATGGTCTTGTCGTCCACGGCCACCAGGCCTGCGCGTGCGCCGCCTTCGATGGCCATGTTGCAGACCGTCATGCGGCCTTCCATGCTCAGGTCACGGATGGCTTCGCCGGCGAACTCGATGGTGTAGCCCGTGCCGCCGGCCGTGCCGATCTTGCCGATGATGGCCAGCACGATGTCCTTGGCCGTGATGCCGGGGGCCGCCTTGCCGCTGACGTTGATCAGCATGTTCTTGGCCTTCTTGGCCAGCAGGGTCTGGGTGGCCATCACGTGCTCGACCTCGGACGTGCCGATGCCGTGGGCCAGTGCGCCGAAGGCGCCGTGCGTGGACGTGTGGCTGTCGCCGCAGACCACGGTCATGCCGGGCAGGGTGGCGCCCTGCTCGGGGCCCATGACGTGGACGATGCCCTGACCCTTGTCCATGAAGGGGAAGAAGGCCGCAGAGCCGAACTCGCCGATGTTGGTGTTCAGCGTGGTGATCTGTTCCTTGCTGATCGGGTCTGCGATGCCGTCATAGCCGCGCTCCCAGCCGTCGGTGGGGGTGTTGTGGTCGGCCGTGGCGACCACGGAGCTGATGCGCCACAGCTTGCGGCCGGCCATGCGCAGGCCTTCGAAGGCCTGGGGGCTGGTGACTTCGTGCACCAGGTGGCGGTCGATGTAGAGGACGGCGGTGCCGTCATCCTCGGTGTGGATGACGTGCTCGTCGAAGATCTTGTCGTAGAGGGTGCGTCCCATGGCGTTCTCGAATGGTTGGTGTCGTGGGGAAATTTTTGGGGCATCCAGCGGCCAAGTGGCCTTCAGGATGCGCTGGCCGGCGGGCTCAGGTGCTCGACCAGCAGGCGGGCCGTGACGGGTAGCGCGTCGAAGTCACGCGCCACGATGCTCAGCTCGCGCCGAGCCCAGTCGTCGCTGAGCTCCAGTGCGCGCAGATGGCCCACGCCGTGCATGAGCTCGAAGGCGCGGTCGGGGATCAGTCCCACGCCCAGGCCGTTGTCGATCATGCGGCACATGGCATCCAGGCTGGTGACCTGGATGCGCTGGTGCAACGCATGCCCCGCCTGTGCGGCGGCCGCACGCATGGCCAGGCTGATGGAGGAGCCGGCCTGCAGGCTGACGATGTCCCATTCGAGCACATCGGCAAAGGCCACGCTGTCGCTGTGCGCCAGCGCGTGCTGCTCGGGCACCACGACGACCAGGCGATCCTCGCGGTAGGGGCGGTGCTGCAGTACGGGAGTGGCCTGGCCATTGCCCAGCGGCATGTACGCCATGGAGCAGATGCCGATGTCGGCCGTGCCTTCCTGTACGGCAGCCAGTACGGCGGGGCTGAGCTGCTCCTGCAGGTCGATCTTGACCTGGCCGTGCTTGCGCGCGAACACGCCCAGGTCTTCCGGCAGGAACTGCACGATGGCAGACATGTTGGCGTGGATGCGCACATGGCCGCGTACGCCATCGGCGTACTCGGACAGCTCGCCCTGCATGCGCTCCAGGCCGTACAGCACGTTGCGGGCATGGTGCAGCAGGCTTTCGCCGGCCGGCGTCAAGGTCACGCCACGGCTGTGTCGGTACAGCAGGGCTGTGTCCACCGTGGCTTCGAGATCGGACAGGCGCTTGCTCACCGCCGAGGCTGCAATGAACTCACGCTCGGCCGCGCGGCCGATGCTGCCAAGTTCGCAGACAGCCACGAACAGCTGCAGGGAGGTAAGGTCTATGCGCCGTGCAAAACTGCGCTCTGAATTCTTCATGTGGTGGGGTTCAGGCTTCTCATTAGGAGAAGTTGGATGGATTTTCTCGCACAAGTCATCGACCTGTCATCTTCAAACGCGATGTCTTTGGTGATGTCGTGCGATTTCATGGAGATGGGGGTCATGCCTCGTGGCGATGGCTGCGGGCAGCCATGGCCGCCGGAACGCCGGTTGCATACTGAAAGAATTTGTCAATCTTTGCGCCAGTCGCCTGCATGGATTGCTGCAAAAATAAGAGCATATGAACGATCGATACCCGACGGGCCTGCGAGCCCTGCCTGCAGGCCTGTCATTGCTGCTGGTCGCAGCCCTGTCCTGCATGGCCGTCCCGGCGTCTGCCAAGCCGCAGCCACCAGCGAAGAACACGGCCAAGAGCGGTGCGAAGGCACCGGCCAAACCTGCAGCCAGACCTGCAGCCAAAGCGACAGCCAGGCCAGCGGGCAAGGCCGCCGTCAAGACCGGGGGCAAGTCGGCGCCCTCTCCAACCCGCAATGCGCCGGCCAAGGCCGCCGCCGCTGGCGTGGCGGCAGGGGCCGTTGCGGCCGGAACTGCCGCAGCCGCAGTGGGCCATGCCCCCAAGGGCGAGCCCGGCCTGAGCGCGGCCGAGGTCGCAGCGCTGCACCAGCATGCCGAGCAGGGCGAGGCCAGCGCCCAGTACGCGCTGGGCTCGCTGTACAAGCGCGGCCAGGGCGTTGCCCTGAGTGCCGAGACGGCGGCCCAGTGGTATGAGAAGTCTGCGCAGCAGGGCTATGCGCCAGCCCAGTCCGACCTGGGGTTGATGTATGCGAATGGCCGTGGTGTGGCGCGTGACGATGCCCAGGCCGTGCAGTGGTATCGCAAGGCTGCCGAGCAGGGCGATGCCGTGGCCCAGAACAACCTGGGCCTGATGCTGGCCGAGGGGCGCGGAGCCGCCAAGGATCCCGCGCAGGCCGTGCAGTGGTTCCAGCGCTCGGCCGAGCAAGGTGAAGCGGCCGGTCAGTACAGCCTGGGCGTGATGTATGCCACGGGCCGGGGCGTGGCCGAGGACGTGGCGCAGGCGCTGCGCTGGTTTGTGGCGGCGGCAGGCCAGGGCCATGCCGATGCGCAATTCAATGCCGGCATGCTCTATGCCGAGGGTGGCGTGGTCGATCGCGATATGGCGCAGGCCGCCCACTGGCTGGAGAAGGCGGCCGAGCAGGGCAATGCCGCAGCCCAGTCCAACCTGGGCGTGCTGTATGCCAATGGCCAGGGCGTGCCCGCCAGCGACGAGAAGGCCGCGCGCTGGCTGGAGCGTGCCGCCCAGCAGGGCGATGCGCTGGCGCAGTCCAATCTCGCCAGTCTTTATGCGTCGGGCAAGGGCGTGGAGCGCAGCCCGTCCCAGGCCTATTTCTGGATGCTGCTGGCAGCGGGCAGGGACAGCTCGCTGGCCGCCAAGCGTGACAGCATGGCCCAGCCGCTGAGCGCGGCCGAGCGTGCACGCACCGAGCGCCAGGCGGCGGCCTGGAAGGCCAAACCCGCTCCCTGAGTCCTGTTGAGCATGCACCAATGAAAAACGCCTCGGAAGAGGCGTTTTTGTTGGGGGCTCAGTGTTGCATCAGCTGAAGAAGCTCTTGAGCCTGTCGGTCCAGCTCTCGCCGCTGGGCGAATGCTTGGCGCCGCCCTTCTTGAGCGATTCCTCCAGCTCGCGCAGCAGCTTGCGCTGGTACTCGGTCAGCTTGACGGGCGTCTCGACCACGATGTGGCAGTAAAGGTCGCCGGGATAGCTGGAGCGTACGCCCTTGATGCCCTTGCCGCGCAGGCGGAACTGCTTGCCGGCCTGGGTGCCTTCGGGGATGTCGATGGCCGCCTTGCCCGACAGGGTGGGCACCTCGATCTCGCCGCCGAGCGCCGCCGTGATGAAGCTCACGGGCACGTTGCAGTGCAGGTCGTCGCCGTCGCGCTCGAAGATGTCGTGGTCCTTGATGCGGATCTCGATGTAGAGATCGCCCGCAGGTCCGCCATTCGTGCCGGGTTCGCCATTGCCGGAGGAGCGGATGCGCATGCCGTCGTCGATGCCGGCAGGAATCTTCACTTCCAGTGTCTTCTGGCGCTTGACCTTGCCCTGGCCGCCGCAGCTGGTGCAGGGCTCGGGAATGATCTTGCCCGTGCCCCGGCAGTGCGGGCAGGTCTGCTGCACGCTGAAGAAGCCCTGGCGCATCTGCACGCTGCCCATGCCGTTGCAGGTGGTGCAGGTCTTGGCGCTGGTGCCGGGCTTGGCGCCGCTGCCGTGGCAGGTGTCGCAGCCATCCCAGCTGGGGATGCGGATCTGCGCATCCTTGCCGTGGGCGGCTTCCTCTAGCGTGATCTCCATGGCGTAGCTGAGATCGTTGCCGCGGTAGACCTGGCGGCCGCCACCGGCGCCGCCGCGTCTTCCGCCACCCTGGTTGAACATGTCGCCAAAGATGTCGCCAAAGGCTTCGGCAAAGCCACCAAAGCCTTCGGCGCCGCCGCCCATGCCGCGGTTGGGGTCCACGCCCGCATGGCCGTACTGGTCGTAGGCCGCGCGCTTGTTGCTGTCGGAGAGCATCTCGTAGGCCTCCTTGGCCTCCTTGAATTTCTCTTCCGCCCCGCTTGCGGCATCCCCCTGGTTGCGGTCAGGGTGGTACTTCATCGCCAGCTTGCGATAAGCCTTCTTGATGTCGTCGTCCGAGGCGTTCTTGGCAACGCCGAGGACCTCGTAAAAATCGCGTTTGGACATGGTGTTTGCTAGCCAGTCAGTGAGAACAGGAACGCCGCGTCAGCCCCTTGGCAGGGCCGAGCGCGGCGGCAAGCGGTCGTCAAGGGACCACGCGCTGGGTTCAGTCCTTCTTGACTTCCTTGACTTCGGCGTCAACGACGTTGTCGTCAGCGGCTGCTGCACCGGCCGAGGCGCCTGCTGCACCGGCCGCTGCGGCGGCTGCTGCTGCCTCGGGGCCGCCGGCTGCCTGCGCATCGGCGTACATCTTCTCGCCGAGCTTCTGGCTGGCCGTCATCAGCGCCGTGGTCTTGGCGTCGATGGCGTCCTTGTCCTCGCCCTTCAGGGCCTCTTCCAGGTCCTTGACGGCGCTCTCGATGGCGGTCTTCTCGCCAGCGTCGAGCTTGTCGCCATGCTCGCCCAGGCTCTTCTTGACGCTGTGCACGGCAGCTTCGCCCTGGTTGCGGGCCTGGACCAGTTCCAGCTTCTTCTTGTCGTCGGCTGCGTTCAGCTCGGCGTCCTTCACCATCTTCTGGATCTCGTCCTCGGACAGTCCCGAGTTCGCCTTGATGGTGATCTTGTTTTCCTTGCCGGATGCCTTGTCCTTGGCGGACACGTTCAGGATGCCGTTGGCGTCGATGTCAAAGGCCACTTCGATCTGGGGCACGCCACGCGCTGCGGGCGGAATGCCTTCGAGGTTGAACTCGCCCAGCATCTTGTTGCCCGAAGCCATCTCGCGCTCGCCCTGGAACACCTTGATGGTCACGGCCGGCTGGTTGTCGTCGGCCGTCGAGAAGGTCTGTGCGAACTTCGTCGGGATGGTGGTGTTCTTCGTGATCATCTTGGTCATCACGCCACCCAGCGTCTCGATGCCCAGCGACAGCGGCGTCACGTCCAGCAGCAGCACGTCCTTGCGGTCGCCCGACAGAACCTGGCCCTGCACGGCGGCGCCCACGGCCACGGCTTCGTCGGGGTTCACGTCCTTGCGGGGTTCCTTGCCGAAGAATTCCTTGACCTTCTCCTGCACCTTGGGCATGCGGGACATGCCGCCGACCAGGATCACGTCATCGATGTCGGACACGGACACGCCTGCGTCCTTGATGGCCGTGCGGCAGGGCGCAATGGTGCGCTCGATCAGGTCTTCGACCAGGCTTTCCAGCTTGGAGCGGGTCAGCTTGATGTTCAGGTGCTTGGGACCCGAGGCATCGGCCGTGATATAGGGCAGGTTGATGTCGGTCTGGGCCGAGTTCGACAGCTCGATCTTGGCCTTCTCGGCGGCTTCCTTCAGGCGCTGCAGGGCCAGCACGTCCTTGGCCAGATCAACGCCCTGGTCCTTCTTGAACTCGGTGATGATGTAGTCGATGATGCGCTGGTCGAAGTCTTCGCCGCCCAGGAACGTGTCGCCGTTGGTGGACAGCACTTCGAACTGCTTTTCGCCGTCCACATCGGCGATTTCGATGATGGACACGTCAAACGTGCCGCCGCCCAGGTCATACACCGCGATCTTGCGGTCGCCCTTGTCGATCTTGTCCAGGCCGAAGGCCAGCGCAGCTGCCGTGGGCTCGTTGATGATGCGCTTGACTTCCAGGCCGGCGATGCGGCCGGCATCCTTGGTGGCCTGGCGCTGGGCGTCGTTGAAGTACGCGGGCACGGTGATCACGGCCTCGGTCACGGGCTCGCCCAGGTAGTCCTCGGCGGTCTTCTTCATCTTGCGCAGCACTTCGGCGGAAATCTGCGGCGGGGCCAGCTTCTGGCCGCGCACTTCCACCCAGGCGTCGCCGTTGTCGGCGCGCGAGATGGTGTAGGGCATCAGGTCGATGTCCTTTTGCACTTCCTTCTCGTCGAACTTGCGGCCGATCAGGCGCTTGGCGGCGTAGATGGTGTTGCGGGGGTTGGTGACGGCCTGGCGCTTGGCCGAGGCGCCGACGAGGATCTCGCCGTCTTCCTGGTAGGCAATGATCGAAGGCGTGGTGCGTGCACCTTCGCTGTTCTCGATCACGCGCGTGGTGTTGCCGTCCATGATGGCCACGCAGCTGTTGGTGGTGCCCAGGTCAATACCGATGATTTTTCCCATTTTGAGTTCTCTCCGCGTTCTGTGAAATGTTTGAATGACTGCTAACTTGTGGCCGGCAGGCGCTGCTTCAAGGGGCTTTGCCTCTTTTTTGTCAGCGATGCCGTGAGCGCACGCTTACTGGGGCTGGGCCACGGTCACGAGGGCCGGGCGCAGGATACGGTCGGCAATCAGGTAGCCCTTTTGCAGCACCGACACCACGGTGTTGGCTTCCTGCTGGGCAGGCACCATGCTGATGGCCTGGTGCAGGTTGGGGTCGAATTTCTCGCCGGCTGCCGGGTTGATGGTCACGACCTTGTTGCGCTCCAGGGCCGAGGTCAGCTGGCGCAACGTGGCGTCGGCGCCTTCACGCAACTGCTCCGGCGTGGCCTGCTGGATGGCCAGTGCGGCATCCAGGCTGTCGCAGACGGGCAGCAGGCTTTCGGCAAAGCTCTCGATGCTGAACTTGCGGGCCTTGGAGACTTCGTCTTCCGCGCGGCGGCGCACATTCTCTGCCTCGGCCTTGGCGCGCAGGAACTGGTCGGCCAGCTCGGCGCTCTTGGCCTTGAGTTCGGCCAGCTCGGCCTGCAGGCGCTGCAGCTCGTCGGCGGCGTTGGCCGCCATGGCGGCTTCGATTTCTTCCGGGGCTGCGTCTTGAAAGGGGTTGGAGTTTTGTTCGGACATGGATGGAGACTTCAGCTACAAAACAAAAAGATCGCCGCGCTGGAGGCCAGGCTTGGCGATTGCACGATCTTGAATCGAGATGCGAGCGGATCGGTGTATTTTCAAGGGCTTTGTGCCTGTGCATGCGCACTGCAGGTGCACACGGTGGGGGCAAAAGCCGGGTGAAGGGGTAAAAGCCCCACACGAATCCGGGGTCTCGGGCAGTGCGGAGTGTACAGATGGAAGAGGGCTGCGCTAGAATCCAATGCTTTGCCTTGCCGCACCGCTACAAGACGCAGTGGGCGGCGTTTTCCCAAAAGGAGTCGATATGCGTCATTACGAAATCGTTTTGTTGATCCACCCGGATCAGAGCGAGCAGGTTCCCGCCATGCTGGAACGCTACAAGGGCATGATCACCGCTGGCGGTGGCAAGGTCCATCGCGAAGAAGACTGGGGCCGTCGCCAACTGGCTTACATGATCAACAAGCTCGCCAAGGCCCACTACCTGTGCCTGAACATCGAAGCCGACCAGGCTGTGATGGCTGAGCTGGAGCATGCCTTCAAGTTCAACGATGCCGTGCTGCGTCACCTGACGGTTCAGAAGAAGAAGGCCGACACTGCGCCTTCCTCGATGATGAAGACCGTCGAGCGTGAAGAAGCCCGCAAGGCCAGCCAGACCGAACAGGCCTGAGCCCAGCCCTTTCAGAACCTGAAGGAGTGGAGAACCACGTTGCACTGACGGCCGCCATCGCAGAGCTTCAAGCACTGCGCTACACGCCGGCAGGGCTGCCCGCCCTTGAACTGCGACTCGAACACGCGTCGCGGCAAAAGGAAGCAGGAAGCGAACGCAGCGTGACGGCATCTGTCAAGGCGGTGGCCTTTGGCGCGCTGGCTGAAAAGCTGGCCCGCCAGGCGCTCGGCAGCCAGTGGAAGTTCCAAGGCTTCCTGGCAACGCCCCGCAACGGCAAATTGCTGGTTTTCCACATCCAGGACATTCAACAAAACTAATTTTCAAGAGGTCCAGAAATGGCCACGTTCAAGAAATTCAACAAGGACAAGCGCCCCAAGCGCAACACGCAGTCGCTGCTGTTCAAGCGCAAGCGCTTCTGCCGCTTCACCGTCGCCGGCGTCGAAGAAATCGACTACAAGGATGTGGACACCCTGCGTGACTTCATCGGTGAAAACGGCAAGATCGTGCCCGCTCGCCTGACCGGCACGCGCGCCATCTACCAGCGTCAGCTGAACACGGCCATCAAGCGCGCCCGCTTCCTGGCTCTGGTTCCTTACTCTGACCAGCACAAGATCTAAGGAATACAACCATGCAAGTCATTCTGCTCGACAAGGTTGTGAACCTCGGTGGCCTCGGCGACATCGTCAAGGTCAAAGACGGCTACGCCCGCAACTTCCTGATCCCCACGGGCGCTGCCCGTCGTGCCACGGCTTCCGCCAAGGCCGAGTTCGAAGCCAAGCGCGTCGAACTGGAAAAGCAAGCGGCTGAAAAGCTGGCTGCTGCTCAGCAACTGGGCGAAAAGCTCAACGGCGCAAACGTCAAGCTGACCCAGAAGGCTGGCGTTGACGGCCGCCTGTTCGGCTCGGTGACCAACGCCGACATCGCCGAAGAACTGACCAAGGCCGGCTTTGCCGTTGCCAAGTCGCAAGTTCGCCTGGTCAACGGTCCCATCAAGACCGTGGGCGACGCCACCGTGGTCGTGGCACTGCACACCGACGTCAGCGTCGAAGTGACGGTGTCGGTCTACGGCGACCACTCCTGATCCGGGGCTTGTCCCGTATCACCAAAAAGCCGCCTTAGGGCGGCTTTTTGCTTTGCCGTGCCAGGGTGATGACGCCGGGTGGCGCGGCCTTTTGCCAGCCGCTACGATGGCGGGCTCATCTCCAGGAATTCCATGTCGTCCGTAATGCCCCCGCTCGATCTCGATGATGCGTTCGCACCGCTGCCTGCTGGCGACCAGCAGGTGGCCCAGTTGCGCGTGCCGCCACATTCGATGGAGTCCGAGTCCAGCGTTCTAGGGGGGCTGCTGCTGGACAACAACGCCTGGGAGCGTGTTGGTGATCTGCTGGTGGATGGTGATTTCTACCGCCATGAGCACAAGCTGATCTACGAGGCCATCGGCAAGCTGATCAACGGCAGCAAGCCGGCCGATGTGATCACGGTCTACGAGCATTTGCAGAGCATGGGCAAGGCCGAGGAAATCGGCGGCCTGCTGTACCTGAACCAGCTGGCGCAGTACGTGCCCAGCGCCACCAACATCCGGCGCTATGCGGAGATCGTGCGGGAGCGCTCCATCCTGCGCAAACTGGTGACCGCCAGCGACGACATCGCCACCAATGCCTTCAATCCGCAGGGCAAGACGGTCGATCGCATCCTGGACGAGGCCGAGCAGAAGATCCTGGCCATCGGCGAGGAGGGTGCGCGCAACAAGCAGGGCTTCCAGTCGCTCGACACGTTGGTGGTGGACTTGCTGGACCGTGTTCAGGAGATGGCCGACAACCCCATGGACGTGACCGGCGTGCCCACGGGTTTCGTCGATCTGGACCGCATGACCAGCGGCCTGCAGGCCGGTGACCTGGTGGTGCTGGCTGCCCGTCCCTCGATGGGCAAGACCTCGTTTGCGGTGAATATCGCCGAGCATGTGGCGCTCAACGAGGGCCTGCCGGTCGCCATTTTCTCGATGGAAATGGGCGCGGCCCAGCTGGCGGTTCGTATCGTCGGCTCCATCGGCCGCGTCAACCAGGGCAATCTGCGCACGGGCAAGCTCAACGACGACGAGTGGCCGCGCCTGACGGAAGCCATCGAGCGGCTGCGCACGGTATCGCTGCACATCGACGAGACACCGGGCCTGTCCCCCACGGAGCTGCGCGCCAATGCGCGGCGCCTGGCGCGCACCTGCGGCAAGCTGGGCCTGATCGTGGTGGACTATTTGCAGCTGATGAGCGGCTCGGGCTCGGCTGCCAGTTCCGACAACCGTGCGACCGAGCTGGGCGAGATTTCGCGGGGCCTGAAAATGCTGGCCAAGGAACTGCAGTGCCCGGTGATTGCCCTGTCCCAGCTCAACCGCTCGGTGGAGCAGCGCACCGACAAGCGTCCCATGATGTCCGACCTGCGCGAATCGGGCGCCATCGAGCAGGATGCCGACATCATCATGTTCATCTACCGTGATGACTACTACAACAAGGACAGCAAGGAGCCGAACATTGCCGAAGTCATCATCGGCAAGCAGCGTAACGGTCCCACGGGAACGGTGAAGGTGTTCTTCCAGAAGAACCAGACGCGCTTCGAGAACCTGGCCGTGGGCTACGGTGGCGGCGACGAGTACTGAATGGGATACCCGGGCTTTGTGCCCGCAATGAAAAACGGCCCCGAGGGGCCGTTTGCTTTGGGTGGTTGGCGATCTACATGCGCCAGACCTGGATCAGCAGGCCCGCCACGCAGACGCCAAGGATGGCGCATGCCCAGGCCAGCCGCTGGGCGCCCGTGCGCAGTGCGCCCACGGTGGCCACGATCTGGGCGTTCTGCTCCGCCAGCTTTTCGATCAACTCCAGCGACTGGCGCTGGGATTGTTCCAGTTGCACGATGCGTGCGTCCTGGGCCTGGATCAGCTGCAGCGCCTGTTCGCCAGCCGAGCGCGGCGGTGCCAGCGGCTCGACGGCCGCAGGCTGCTGTGCATCGAGCTCCTGCGCAGCGTCCTTCTTGCGCAGCAGGTTCTTGGCGGCCTTGACGACCTGGGGCGTGGCCTCGATGACATCGCCCCAGGGCACCAGCTTCAACGCGGTGATCCAGCTGATCGCCATGGCTTAGAGCACCTCGCTGGCGAAGTCTGCCAGGCGCGAACGCTCGCCGCGCGCCAGCGTGATGTGGCCGCTGTGCGGCCAGCCCTTGAAGCGGTCCACGGCGTAGGTCAGGCCCGAGGAGCCTTCGGTCAGGTAGGGTGTATCGATCTGCGCCAGATTGCCCATGCAGATGATCTTGGTGCCGGGGCCGGCGCGCGTGATCAGGGTCTTCATCTGCTTGGGCGTCAGGTTCTGGGCCTCGTCGATGATGACGTACTTGTTCAGGAAGGTGCGGCCGCGCATGAAGTTCATGCTCTTGATCTTGATGCGGCTGCGGATCAGCTCATTGGTGGCCGCGCGGCCCCATTCGCCGGCATTGCCGCCATCGCCCTTGGCCAGGAACTCGAGGTTGTCGTCGAGGGCGCCCATCCAGGGGCCCATCTTCTCTTCCTCGGTGCCGGGCAGGAAGCCGATGTCCTCGCCCACGCTCACCGTGGCGCGCGTCATGATGATCTCGGTGTAGCGGCGGTCGTCCAGCACCTGGGACAGGCCGGCAGCCAGGGCCAGCAGGGTCTTGCCGGTGCCGGCCGTGCCGGTCAGCGTGACCAGGTCGATGTCCGGGTTCATCAGCAGGTTCATCGCGAAGTTCTGTTCGCGGTTGCGTGCCGTGACGCCCCAGACGGCGTACTTGGGGTTGCCGAAGTCCTTGAGCGTCTTGAGCACGGCCGTCTTGTCGCGGATCTCGGTCACGCGCATGAACAGGCTGGGCTCGCCAGGAGCCTCGTGGTAGACGAACTGGTTGATCATCAGCTGGTCGACGATGGCGCCGCTGATGCGGTAGTAGGTGATGGCGCCTTCCTGCCAGCTCTCGACGTTCTTGCCCGCCTTGGCCCAGAAGTCCTGGGGCAGGGCCAGGGCGCCTGCGTACAGCAGGTCGCCGTCGTCCAGTACCTTGTCGTTCTGGTAGTCCTCGGCCGCCAGGCCCAGCGCGCGTGCCTTGACGCGCATGTTGATGTCCTTGGACACCAGCACGACTTCGCGCTCGCTGAACTTCTTGCGCAGTGCGGCGACCACGCCCAGGATCTGGTTGTCCGCCTTGCCCTGGGGCAGGCTGTCGGGCAGCGAGGTTTCCAGCGGTTCCGTCTGGAAATACAGCATTCCCGTGGCACTGCGCTGGCCCGTGGCATTCAGCGGCAGGCCCTTGTCCAGCGTTTCGGAGGGCTGGGAGGCGACCAGCGAATCCAGCGTGCGGCTGACCTGGCGGCCGTTGCGCGCCACTTCGGTCATGCCCTTCTTGTGGCCGTCGAGTTCTTCCAGCACCACCATGGGCAGGAAGATGTCGTGTTCCTCGAAGCGGAACAGGCTGGTCGGGTCGTGCAGCAGCACGTTGGTGTCGAGCACGAACAGCGTTTTCGGCCCTGTGCGAGTGCGGCGCGGGCGAACCGGCGCTGCCAGCAGTGCTGCCGGCTTGGCTTCTGTGGAGGACCTTTTTGCCGAGCGGGCGCTGGACGGCGCTGCCGTTGCGTTGGAATTGTCGGTTGCGCGGCGCTGCCGATTGGCAGGGGCTGCAGTCGCGGGCGCAGGAGCCGGTGCCGGTGCCGGTGCCGGTGATGCGGCCTTGGTGTTGCGGCCGCGCGCCGGTGCGGGCTTTGCAGTTGTAGCGGTGTTGTTGGAGGCGGCGGCCGTGGACGGCTTGCGCTTGCGCGTCGCGGCGGCAGCTACGGCCTCGGCTGCATCGGGAAGATCGTCAGCGGGCAGGGGGTCTGCGTGCTGGGCACCGCGCACGGGAAGAAAGGCTTCGGGGGAGAGCTTGGCGGCACGGCGGCCGGGTGCGGGGGGCAGGGGCATAGTGGACGAACCGTTCCTCAACAGGGATCAAAAAGCACAAAGCCGCCTGGAAACCGAGGCGGCTTTGGTGGGGTGACAGGGAAAAGCGTCTTTGCTAAGAGGCATCGTCCCATTATGCATAGGCTGATGGCCTGAATATGTCGGCCGGCGCTTTGTCGCCTGTCAGATTGTCGCTATCAGGCGGCCTGCTTCAGTGCCTTCAGGGTCTTGACAGCCTTGAGCACCTCGTCAACGTGGCCGGGGACCTTCAGGCCGCGCCATTCCTGCACCAGCAGGCCATCGGTGCCCACCAGAAAGGTGGAGCGCTCGATGCCCTTCACCTTCTTGCCGTACATGATCTTGTTCTTGACCACGCCGAACATGTGGCACATCTTCTCTTCCGTATCGGCGATGAGCTCGAACGGCAGTTCCAGCTTTTCCTTGAAGTCGTCGTGCGACTTCATGTTGTCGCGGGAGACGCCAAACACGGTGGCACCAGCTTTCACGAAGTCCTTGTACTTGTCGCGGAACTGCATGGCTTCAGTGGTGCAGCCAGGCGTATTGTCCTTTGGGTAGAAATACAGGATCAGAATCTGGCCCGTGTGGGAGGTGTTGGTCACCTTGATCCCGCCGGTAGCGTTGGCTTCAAATTCGGGAAGGGGTTTGTTGACAACGATCGCCATGCGCTTATATCTCTCGGGTGTAGTCGTTGAAATGCCGAGGGCCGTGTTTGTGTTTTTGCTTTTATCGGAAATGCCCCCAACCGCAACCTGCAATTTTACCCTGAAAACGGGATTTCACCCAATCAGGGGGGCAGGAGTCTACTCCAAGAGTAGGGCCGCGACGACGTTACGGCCTTCGCTGGCAAGGATGTTGTAGGTGCGACACGCGGCCTGCGTGTCCATGCTTTCCAGGCCTATGCGCCGGGCCATGAGGGGGCGCAGCCAGGCTGCCGGCGGGAAGCGGTTGCGCTGGCCGCTGCCCAGGATGATGACCTCGGCATCCAGTTGGGACAGCGCCTCGAAATGCTCGGGCGTCAGGTCCTCGAAGCGGACGCAGTCCCAGGCCTGGCGCAGGCCCTTGGCGCCTACCAGCAGGCTGTGCTCGAATTTTTCCCTGTCCACGGCGACCCAGCCGGGGCCATAGCCCGTGATGCTCTGTGCTTCGGATTTGTCGGCGTGGAATTTCATGGATGAGGGTGGCGCGGTCTGCGCGATGGGGGTGGCCGCCACATGGCCGGGGCCAGGGCGATGCTGCATTGCGGAACTGTGGTCAAATTATAGGTTTCACCAGGGTGCATGGGGCACTTTGGCGTGCATGAAGGCCGCAAGCCCGCGCCGGCCACTTTCATATTCTCAGCATGAAAACCGTTCTCAAATCCGCAAAACTAGCCAACGTCTGTTATGACATCCGCGGGCCCATCATGGACGCGGCGAAGAAGATGGAAGAGGACGGGCAGAAGATCATCAAGCTCAATATCGGCAACCTGGCCGTGTTCGGCTTCGATGCCCCCGAGGAAGTGCAGCAGGACATGATCCGCAACCTGCCCAATTCGGCAGGCTACTCGGACAGCAAGGGCATCTTCGCGGCGCGCAAGGCCGTGATGCACGAGACCCAGCGCCAGGGCATCCTGGGCGTGACACTGGACGATATCTACCTGGGCAATGGCGCATCCGAGCTGATCAGCCTGGCCACGAACGCGCTGCTGGACGACGGTGACGAGATGCTGCTGCCGGCGCCCGACTATCCGCTGTGGACCGCCGTCACCAGCCTGTCGGGCGGCACGCCCGTGCACTATATGTGTGACGAGTCCAACGGCTGGATGCCCGACCTGGACGACATCCGCGCCAAGATCACGCCGCGCACCAAGGGCATCGTCGTCATCAATCCCAACAACCCGACGGGCGCCCTGTACAGCAAGCAGCTGCTGCAAAGCATCGTGGCGCTGGCCCGCGAGCATGGCCTGGTGATCTTTGCCGACGAGGTCTATGACAAGGTGCTGTACGACGATGTCGTGCACACGCCGCTCGCCAGCCTGTCCACCGACGTGCTGACGCTGACCTTCAACTCGCTGTCCAAGGCCTACCGCAGCTGCGGCTACCGCGCCGGCTGGATGGTGGTCTCGGGCGACAAGAAGGCGGCCCGGGACTATATCGAGGGCCTGAACATGCTCTCCAACATGCGCCTGTGCGCCAATGTGCCCGGCCAATGGGCCGTGCAGACGGCGCTGGGCGGCCACCAGAGCATCGACGAGCTGGTGCAGGAGGGCGGCCGGCTGCGCGTGCAGCGCGATCTGGCCCACAAGCTGATCACCGAAATCCCCGGCGTGAGCTGCGTCAAGCCGCAAGCCGCGCTGTACATGTTCCCGCGCCTGGACCCCGAGATCTACCCGATCAAGGATGACCAGGCGTTCTTCCTGGAAGTGCTGCAAGAGACCAAGGTCATGCTGGTGCAGGGAACAGGCTTCAACTGGCCGCACCCCGACCATTTCCGCATCGTCTTCCTGCCGCACGACACCGACCTGCGCGAGGCCATCCGCCGTCTCGCAGTGTTCCTCGAGAAATACCGCAAGCGCCACGGCACGGACCGCGGCTGAGCTGTGCGGGCCGGTGGAGGAGAGGGCCTTCCGCCGGCCATTGCTTTTTACCGGCTGCCGGCGCGCACCCTCTGGGCGCCGCAGCGTTTTTTGACTGGCAAGTAGTTTATGAAACCGATCCAAGTAGGCCTTCTGGGCATTGGCACCGTGGGCAGCGGCACCTTCAACGTGCTGCAGCGCAATCAGGAAGAGATCCGCCGCCGTGCGGGCCGCGGTATTGAGATTGCCATGGTGGCCGACCTGGATACGGAACGCGCCCGCTCCGTCGTGGGCGACACGGCCAAGGTGGTCGGCGATGCGCGCGAGATCATCGCCAACCCCGAGATCGACGTGGTGATCGAGCTGATCGGCGGCTACGGCATTGCCAAGGCCCTGGTGCTGGAAGCCATTGCCGCCGGCAAGCATGTGGTCACGGCCAACAAGGCCCTGCTGGCCGTGCATGGCAGCGAAATCTTCAAGGCCGCCGCCGAGAAGGGCGTGATGGTGGCCTACGAAGCGGCCGTGGCTGGTGGCATCCCCATCATCAAGGCGCTGCGCGAAGGCCTGACGGCCAACCAGATCCAGTGGGTGGCCGGCATCATCAACGGCACGACCAACTTCATCCTGTCCGAAATGCGCGACAAGGGCCTGGACTTCGACGTGGTGCTCAAGGAAGCCCAGCGCCTGGGCTATGCCGAAGCCGATCCGACCTTCGACATCGAAGGCGTGGACGCCGCCCACAAGGTCACGCTGATGAGCGCCATCGCCTTCGGCATTCCCGTGCAGTTCGACAAGGCGCATGTGGAAGGCATCACCAAGCTGTCTGCGGCCGACATCAAGTACGCCGAGCAACTGGGCTACCGCATCAAGCTGCTGGGCATCACCAAGCGCACGGACAAGGGTATCGAGCTGCGCGTGCACCCCAGCCTGGTGCCGACCAAGCGCCTGATCGCGAACGTGGAAGGCGCGATGAACGCCGTCGTCGTCCATGGCGATGCCGTTGGCACCACGCTGTACTACGGCAAGGGCGCGGGCTCCGAGCCCACGGCCAGCGCCGTGATCGCCGATCTGGTGGACATCGCCCGCCTGCACACGGCCGATCCCGAGCACCGCGTGCCCCCGCTGGCCTTCCAGTCGAACACGCTGGTCGCCGCAGGTGGCGAGCTGCCCGTGCTGCCCATGAGCGAGGTGGTCACCAGCTACTACCTGCGCATCCGCGTGGCCGACGAAGCCGGTGTGCTGGCCAAGATCACCAGCATCCTCGCGGGCATGGGCATCAGCATCGACGCCCTGCTGCAGCGAGAGGCCGGCGAAGTGAGCGGCGACAGCGAAGGTAGCCAGGGCGTGCCGCAGACCGACCTGATCATCCTGACCCATGCCACGCGCGAAGGCGATATGGACACGGCCCTGGCCCAGATCCAGCAACTGCCCACGGTGCTGGCTCCTATCAACCGCATCCGCAAGGAAGAGTTGAACTAAGACACCCCCTGAGCGGCTGCGCCGCTTCCCCCTCTCTCGCACGCGGGAGGGGGACGACGCCCTCGCTGCGGGGCGGCCCTTGCTCGGCATCCCTGGCATCGGCCGCGCCCCGTCTCACAGAATACTGACGAGGAAGCGACATGCTTTATCTTTCCACGCGCGGCCACGCGGACCGCAAGCGCTTTTGCGACATCCTGCTCGAGGGCCTGGCGCCCGATGGCGGGCTGTACCTGCCCGAGCACTATCCGCAGATCGATGCCGCCCGCCTGGGCGAGCTGCGCAGCATCTACAAGGAGCAGGGCTACGCAGCGCTGGCCTTCGAGATCCTGAGCCTGTACATCGACGACATCCCGGCCGAGGATCTGCGCGCCCTGTGCGCCAAGACCTATACGCAGCAGGTGTTCGGCACGGCCGAGATCACGCCGCTGCGCCAGCTGGAAGACGGCCTGTGGCTCGAAGCCCTGTCCAACGGCCCCACGCTGGCCTTCAAGGACATGGCCATGCAGCTGCTGGGCAACCTGTTCGAGTACGAACTGGGCCGCCGTGGCGAGGAACTGAACATCCTGGGTGCCACCAGTGGCGATACCGGCAGCGCGGCCGAGTACGCCATGCGCGGCAAGCAGGGTGTGCGCGTGTTCATGACCAGCCCGCGCGGCCGCATGAGCCCCTTCCAGCAGGCCCAGATGTTCAGCCTGCAGGATGCCAACATCCACAACATCGCCATCGAGGGCGTGTTCGACGACTGCCAGGACATCGTCAAGGCCGTCTCCAACGACCACGCCTTCAAGGCGAAGTACAAGATCGGCACGGTCAACTCGATCAACTGGGCCCGCCTGCTGGCCCAGGTCGTCTACTACTTCGCCGGTTACCTGCAGGCCACGCAGAGCAATGACCAGAAGGTCAGCTTCACGGTGCCCAGCGGCAACTTCGGCAACATCTGCGCCGGCCACGTGGCGCGCCAGATGGGCCTGCCGATCGCACGCCTGGTGGTGGCAACCAACGAGAACGACGTGCTCGACGAGTTCTTCCGCACGGGCGCCTACGTGGTGCGCGGCAGCGAACATACCTACGAGACATCAAGCCCCTCGATGGATATCTCCAAGGCCAGCAACTTCGAGCGCTTCGTGTTCGACCTGCTGGGCCGTGATGGCCAGGCCACGCGCGAATTGTTCGCCGAGGGCGTGGCACGCCAGGGCCGCTTCGACCTGGGCGGCAACCCGCTGTTCCAGGAAGCTGCTGCCCGCTACGGCTTCGTCAGCGGCAAGAGCACGCATGCCGACCGTCTGGCCACCATCCGCGATACCTTCGAGCGCTTCGGCACCATGATCGACACGCACACGGCCGACGGCGTCAAGGTGGCGCGCGAGCAGTTGCAGGCCGGCGTGCCCATGATCGTGCTGGAGACGGCACTGCCCATCAAGTTCGCCGCCACCATCGAGGAGGCCCTGGGCCGCCTGCCCGATCGCCCGGCCAAGTTCGAAGGCATCGAGGACCTGCCCAAGCGCGTGACCGACTTGCCGGCCGACGCCGAGCAGGTCAAGGCCTATATCGCCCGGCATTGCGACTGATGCGGCAGCCGGGCTGCCCAAAGGTCCGCAGCAGGAGTGCATGGCGATGAAGGTCATCGGCTTCGCCGGCTACTCGGGCTCGGGCAAGACCAGCCTGGTGGAGCCCCTGATCACGCTGATGCGTGCGCAGGGGCTCAGCGTTTCGGTGGTCAAGCATGCCCACCACCATTTCGATGTCGATCACGAGGGCAAGGACAGCTGGCGCCACCGCAAGGCGGGCGCTTATGAAGTGGTGCTGGCCTCGGATCGCCGTCTGGCGCTGATGCGCGAATTCCCCCTTCCCACGGAGCTGTCGGTGCACGACATGCTGGCCGAACTCGATCCGCGCGTGGATTGGGTGCTGGTCGAAGGCTTCAAGCACGCCGACCTGCCCAAGATAGAGATCTGGCGCGATCAGCCCGAGCGCGCCAACGCCGGCAAGACCCAGGCGCCGCTGTATCCGCACGACCCCCATGTGCTGGCCATTGCCACCGACGCACCGCAGCGCCTGCCAGAGCTGCCACGCCAGCCCGTGCTCGATCTCAATGCACCAGGGCAGATACTGCAATGGCTGCTGGAGCATGCGCAGCAACTGCGCTACCGTGCCCCAGGCCTCCCTCGAAATTAGGAAAACACCATGCGAGCCCCGCTCAAGCCCCTTGACGAAGCGCTGGCCGAATTGCTGGCCCAGGCACTGCCGCTGGCCGGCGATGACACCGTGGACAGCTTCGATGCCGATGGCCGTGTGCTGCTGGCCGATGCCGTCTCTCCGCTGCAAGTGCCGCCCCAGGACAACAGTGCCATGGACGGCTACGCCGTGCGCAGCGCCGAATGCACGCAGGGCAATGCCGAGCTGCCCGTCTCGCAGCGCATACCCGCAGGCGCCGTGGGCCAGCCGCTGGCCGTGGGCACGGTGGCGCGCATCTTCACGGGCGCTCCGGTGCCCGAAGGTGCCGATGCCATCGTCATGCAGGAAGACTGCGAAGTCCTGGAAGACGGTCGCGTGCGCATCAAGGCGCGGCCCGAGGCCGGGCAATGGATACGCCGCTCGGGCGAAGACATCCGGCGCGGCGCCACCGTCATCGCGGCCGGCACGCGCCTGTCGCCGGCCGAGCTGGGCCTGGCCGCCAGCATCGGCCTGGCCTCTTTGCGCGTGGCACGCAAGCCGCGCGTGGCCCTGTTCTCCACAGGCGACGAGCTGGTCATGCCGGGCACCGTGGCGCCCGAGCAGATGCCGCCCGGCAGCATCTACAACAGCAACCGATTCTTCCTTCGCGCCCTGCTGCAGCGCATGGGCTGCGAGGTCACCGACTTCGGCATCGTCCCCGACCGGCGCGAAGCCACTGTGGATGCTTTGCGCGAGGCGGCCCGCGCGCATGACCTGATCCTGACCAGCGGCGGGGTCTCTGTCGGCGAAGAGGACCATGTCAAGCCCGCCGTGCAGGCGCTGGGCCAGCTCGACCTCTGGCAGATCGCCGTCAAGCCCGGCAAGCCCTTTGCCTATGGCCGTGTGAACCGCGAGGGCGAAGGCTTTGCCCACTTCATCGGCCTGCCCGGCAACCCGGTCTCCAGCTTTGTCACCTTCCTTTTGCTGGTACGCCCCTTCGTGCTGCGCCTGCAGGGCGTGCAGCAGGCGCTGCCGCGCTCGGTCGAGGTGCGCGCCGACTTCCATTGGCCGCGCGGGGACAAGCGCCGCGAATTCCTGCGCGTGCGCTACAACGACAGCGGCGGGCTGGAGCTGTTCCGCAACCAGAGTTCGGGCGTGCTGACCTCGGCGGCCTGGGGCGATGGCGTGGTGGACAACCCGCCGGGCCAGGCCATTGCGCCGGGCGACCGAGTGCGCTTCATCGCCTTTTCGGAGCTGCTGTCATGAGCCAGGCCGTCGCCATCACCATCACCGTGCGCTATTTCGCCTCCATCCGCGAAGCCCTGGGCACGGGCAGCGAAACCCTGTCCACCGAGGCCGCCACCGTGGGCGCGCTGCGTGAGGAACTGATTGCGCGTGGCGGTGCAGCCGCCGAAGCGCTGGCCCCTGGCAAGGCCGTGCGCATGGCGCTGAACCAGGTCCTGTGCGATGCCGGTGCCGCCATTCGCCAGGGGGACGAGGTGGCTTTCTTCCCTCCCGTGACCGGAGGTTGACCCAAATGACCACCGACAAGCCCGTGGACCAGGCCATCAGCGCGCGCACGCGCAAGGCCCTGTCCGAAGCCAAGGCGCGCGGCGTGCAACTGGGCCGCGCAGGCGCAGACAACCTGCGCGCCACCGTGGAAAAGCGCAAATCCACGGCCGATGCCTTCGCCCAGCAGCATGAGGCGCTGTTCGCCGAACTGCAGGCGCGCGGGCTGACGCACCGCGCCATGGCCTCCGAACTCAATGCGCGCGGCATTGCCGCAGCCCGGGGCGGCGAGTGGACGCACGGTCAGGTGCAACGCATCCTGAACCGCTATGCCGACCTGCGCTCTGCAACACCGTCTGCAGACGGCAGCGGCGGCAGCTGAATCCCGGCCAGCCGTTGCGCCAGCGCGGCCGATGCAGCCTGCATGGGCGCCCGCAGCGTTGCCCGCATTCGGCCCTGCTGCGCCAGCAAGGCCTTGATGGGTGCGGGATTGGGCTCGGCAAAGCAGGCGGCGATGTGCGGCTGCAGCGGCTGCCACAGCGCGCGGGCAGCGGGAAGTTCGCCACGCTCCAGGCATTGCATCAACGCGACGAAGTGCCGTGTATGCGCGTGCGCGCTGGCAGCAATCGCTCCCGCACCGCCCAGGGCCAGCGTGGAAAGGATCTGCGCGTCTTCGCCGGCCAGCACCTGCAGTTGCCCATCGGCGATCAGCGCCTGGGTCTTGGCGGCATCGCCCCCGCAATCCTTGATGGCCACGATGCGCTCATGTGCGGCCAGCGCACGCAGCGTGGCCAGCTCCAGCACCACGCCGGTGCGGTAGGGAATGTCGTAGACGATGACCGGATGGGCGCTGCGCTCGGCAATCGCCGTGAACCACTGCAGCAGGCCTGCCTGCGACGGGCGTATGTAATGCGGCGCGGGCACCAGAATGCCGGCCAGCGGCAGGGCGTTCAGTGTCTGGACACGGGCCAGCGCATGCCCCAGGTGGCAGTCCGAAACGCCCATGACCACGGGCATGCCCTGGGCCGCTGAGAGGATGGTGGACAGGGCGGCATCGTGCTCCGCTTCGCTCAGCGCGGCGGCCTCGGCGGTCGAGCCGCAGGCCACGTAGCCGGCGATGCCGGTGGCGTTGTAGTGCTGCACCAGGGCGCGCAGAGCCCCGTGGTCCACCGCCGCCTCATCTCCAGGAAGAAAGGGCGTGACCAGCGGAAGCCACAGCCCCTGGAATCGGGCTTGTGGCGAGGTGGTGGAAGGCAAAGACATGGAAGATCCCTTCGGGTGATTCAAACAATGAACGACCGGACGCAGCCACCGGCCAGACCGAGGGCGGAAAGGCAGGCGCCTGAAGGGATGCGGGAAGGGGAGATGGAGGCTGCCGGGCCGGTTCCGTCGCTCATCTGGACGGAACCTCAGCTCCGGTCAGACGAGCTGGGGTTTGCAGGCTTTGCCCAGGCACAGGCGCACGGCATCACCGTGGCATGTGGGGAAGGCAAAGATTGAAGGCATGGCGCGCAGTGTAGCGCGCCTGAGCGCCTGGGTGGTGGCCTTCAGGCTGCGCCTTCGGCGCCGGTAGGGGGTGATGCATCGGGCAGCAGCGGTGCCTGCCACTCCAGCAGCTCGGCCAGACGCTGCACGATCCAGCGCGCCTCGCCAGGGCTGACGATGGAGTCCTCGGCCGCCAGGCCCGCGTGCATGCCCAGCAGCACGCCTTGCTCCGAGGAGTTGCCGGAGTGATAGAGCGTCTGCGCCTGCTCGACCAGGTGGCTGGCCAGGTCCTCGCACAGTTCATAGCGCCCGACCACGTCTGCAATCGATGCCTTGAGCCGGCCGTGCCGGTCGGCATACAGGGCGGCAAAGCTCGGCGGCGGCTGTATCTGGCTGGTCTCGTCCATGGCGCGCCTCAATCGGGTTCGAACAGGCGCTCGAAGCGTGCAAGGTCCTCGGCCAGCTCGCAGCTCACGAGCTGGCCCATCTTGCCGTCGGCCAGGCGGTGGGCTGCGAACAGCGTGGCCTTGCCGCGAAAGTTGTAGTCGGGCAGATGGATGATGGTGTAGGGATGGGACACGAACAGCTGGTGCTCGTAGACCACGCGCTGCTCGTTGCGCGGCGACGGGTAGAGCGTGTATTCGGGGGTGGTGATCGTGAGTGTGGCCATGCATGGCCCGCTGCAGCAAAAGGCCGGCGGCGGGGGAGGGCAATGCTACCGCGTTCGCCAGGCCCTGGTGCGCCCTGGTGCGCCGCCGCCCTGCCACAATGCGGGCATGCAAGCAGCCCGTGTATCCATCCAGACCGAGGATTTCGACGTATCGGCCGAACTCGCCGCCTTGCGCGGCGGCGACGCGCGCGTGGGCGCGGTCTGCAGCTTCATCGGCACGGTGCGTGACCGCAATGAAGGCGCCGCCGTGGCCAGCATGGAGCTGGAGCACTACCCGGGCATGACCGAGAAATCGATCGAGGCCATCATCGACGAGGCGGTCCAGCGCTTCGGCATCCATGGCGCGCGCGTCATCCACCGCATCGGTCCGCTGCAGCCCCTGGACCAGATCGTGCTCGTGGCCGTCACCGCCTCGCACCGGGGCATGGCCTTCCAGGCCTGCGAATACATCATGGACTACCTCAAGTCGCTGGCGCCTTTCTGGAAGAAGGAACAGACGCCCGAGGGCGCGCGCTGGGTGGATGCGCGCGTCAGCGACGAAGAGGCGCTGGCGCGCTGGCGCCAGTAAGGCGGCGGGCCTTCAGGCCTTCAGGCCTTCAGGCCTTGAGCGCGGCGCCCCGCAACCATTGCGGCGGGCGGAACACCAGCAGGTTTCCGAGCATCACCAGCAGCAGCCCGCCTACGGCCAGCGGCGTCCAGACATAGCCCTCGAACAGGGCCGAGATGCTGAGCGCAACAATGGGGAACAGCACCGTCGCATAGGCCGCCTTCTCCGGACCCAGCCGGCCCACCAGGGTCAGGTAGGCCGTGAACGCAATCACCGAGCCTGGAATGGCCAGGTACAGCCAGGAGCCCACATAGGTCCAGCTGGTATCGAAGCGCCAGGGCAGGCCTGCCACCAGCGCATAGCCGGTCAGCAGCAGCGTGCCGGCCAGCATGCCCCAGGCATTGGTCTGGGCAGGCCGCCAGCCCATGGACTGCAGCGAAGCAGACAGCATGTTCCCGCAGGAAAAGCACAGCGTGCCCAGCACCGCCCAGGCCAGGCCAGGCAGGCTGGCATGCCGGCCTGCGCGCAGCTCGGGCCAGAACAGTGCCACCAGGCCTGCAAGGCCGAAGAGGCTGCCGGCCAGCACATGGGGCGCCAGCCTGCGGCCGTGGATGATGCGCGCCAGCAGCGCGTTCCAGAGATTGGAGCTGGAGAACACCACGGCGGCCAGGCCGCTGGCCAGCGTCTCGCTGGCATGCATGAAGCACACGAAGTTGAAGCTGAACAGGCACAGGCCCTGCGCCAGCACGCGCGGCAGCGCCGGGCCGCGGGGCACGCGCAGCTGCCGCGACCAGGCCAGCCAGGCGAACATCAGCACGGCGGCCAGCGCAAAGCGGTAGGCAATGGACAGCTCCACGGGCACGGCGCCCAGCTGCAGCTTCAGGGCGATCCAGGTCGAACCCCAGATCAGCACGACCAGGGCATAGAGGGTGGCAGTCATGGCCGGTGATGATCGCGCCGCAGGCTGGGCGGGCATGGCAGATTCCTGCGGTTTGATGGCCTGGCGCCATGCGTCGGTATGGCTGCGGGACCACAATCGCTGCCATGACGCCCACGCCGCTGCCCGAGCTGCCCTCCAGCCACCTGTGCCAGGTGCTGTCACGCTCCAAGGCCCGACTGCAGCGGCGCGTGCGCTTGAGCGAGGGGGTGGAGCTGGCCGTCTGGGCCAATGTGGACGACGAGGTGCGCTACTGCCAGCCCGGTCACCACACGCTGTCGGTCTACCTGGCCGGGGGCGAGGGCTCGCAACTCAAGGCGCGGCCCGAGGCCATGGGGGCGCCGGGGCGCATCTGCATCTTCACGCCAGAGGACGAATCGCACTGGCTGGTGCGCTCGCCCGTGCAGTTCCTGCACCTGTATGTGTCCGACCTGGCCTGGGCGGGGCGCGTGGTCCGCATGCTGGATGCCGAGCCCCGCTCGCGCACCTTGCGTGCGCAGATCTACGGGGATGATCAGGCCTTCCACGCCGGTGCCCGTGCGCTGATGCAGCTGGACTGGCATGACCCGCAGCAGCAACTGGCGGCCGATGCCATTGGCCAGCAGCTGGTGGACCGGCTGGTGCTGCAGTCCGCCACGCCGCGCCAGCTGCAGGCGCTGCAGCGGCCGCTGGGCGGGCTTTCTGCGGCCATGCGGCGCAAGGTGCTGGCCCATGTCGAGGCGCATCTGCATGACTCCAAGGCCGTGTCGCTGCCGGCACTGGCGAGACAGGCCTGCCTCTCCGAATTCCATTTCGCACGCATGTTCCGCCAGAGCATGGGCTGCACGGTGCACGAATGGGTGCTGCAGCAGCGCCTGGCCCGGGCACGGCGCGCCCTGGCTGCGCGCAACGTGCCGCCGCTGGCAGAGCTGGCGCTGGATTGCGGCTTTTCCAGCGCCAGCCACCTGGTGCGCAGCTTCCGGGCGCATTTGGGCGTTACGCCTACGCAGTTCTCGATCTTTCAGCGCAATGCTTGAGAAGGATGGCCGGCCTCGCCGGCCTTGATCTGGCGCAAGCGTCTGTCCTTGCAGGCCGGGCATGGCTTGAAATTTGCCCTGCCGGTATCAGATAAATCGCAATGACCCTGTTTCAGGAGCGAAAAGAAACACCATGCGAATCGACAAACTGACAACCAAGTTCCAGGAAGCCCTGGCCGACGCGCAAACGCTGGCCCTGGGCGGTGACCAATCCAATATCGAACCCCTGCACCTGCTCGTGGCGCTGCTGCGCCAGGACGATGGTCCGCGCTCGCTCTTGCAGCGCGCCGGCGCCAACGTGGGCCAGCTGCAGGCCGCGGCCGAGAAGGCCCTGGCCGATCTGCCGCGCGTGCAGCACCAGGACCAGGTGCAGGTCGGCTCCGAGCTGGGCCGGCTGCTGCAGGCGACCGAGAAGGAAGCCCTCAAGCGCGGCGACCAGTTCATTGCCAGCGAGCTGTTCCTGCTGGCGCTGACCGACAGCAGCGGCTCTTCCACGCGCGCAGGCCAACTGCTCAAGGAAAGCGGCGTGACGCGCTCCAGCCTGGAGTCGGCCATCAACGCCGTGCGCGGCGGCCAGACCATGGACAGCGCCGAAGGCGAAGGCCAGCGCGAGGCCCTCAAGAAATACACCATGGACCTGACCGAGCGCGCGCGCATCGGCAAGCTCGATCCGGTGATCGGGCGTGACGACGAAATCCGCCGCTCCATCCAGGTGCTGCAGCGCCGCAGCAAGAACAACCCCGTGCTCATCGGCGAGCCCGGTGTGGGCAAGACCGCCATTGTCGAGGGCCTGGCCCAGCGCATCGTGGCCGGCGAGGTGCCCGAAAGCCTCAAGAACAAGCGCGTGCTGTCGTTGGACATGGCGGGCCTGCTGGCCGGCGCCAAATACCGTGGCGACTTCGAGGAACGGCTGAAGTCTGTGCTCAAGGAAGTGGCCCAGGAAGAGGGCCGCATCATTCTGTTCATCGACGAGATCCACACCATGGTCGGTGCCGGCAAGGCCGATGGCGCCATGGACGCGGGCAACATGCTCAAGCCGGCCCTGGCGCGCGGCGAGCTGCACTGCATCGGTGCGACCACGCTCGATGAATACCGCAAGTACATCGAAAAGGATGCGGCGCTGGAGCGGCGCTTCCAGAAGGTGCTGGTCGAAGAGCCTTCCGTGGAGGACACCATCGCCATCCTGCGCGGACTGCAGGTGCGCTACGAGGCCCACCACGGCGTGGACATCACCGACCCGGCCATCGTGGCTGCGGCCGAGCTGAGCCACCGCTACATCACCGACCGCTTCCTGCCCGACAAGGCCATCGACCTGATCGACGAGGCTGCGGCCAAGATCAAGATCGAGATCGACTCCAAGCCCGAGGTCATGGACAAGCTCGAGCGCCGCATGATCCAACTCAAGATCGAGCGCGAGGCCATGAAGAAGGAAAAGGACGAGGCCTCGCAAAAGCGCCTGCAACTGATCGAGGAAGAACTCGGCAGCCTGGAGCGCGAGTACGCCGACCTGGAAGAGGTCTGGAAGAGCGAGAAGGCCAGCGCCCAGGGCTCCGAGCAGATCCGCAAGGAGATCGACCAGATCCGCATCCAGATCGAGGAGCTCAAGCGCAAGGGCGACTTCAACAAGGTGGCCGAGCTGCAGTACGGCAAGCTGCCCTCGCTGGAAAAGCAGCTCAACGAAGCCCAGGCCAACGAGCAGGGGCAGGGCGGCGCGCCCGCCCACAGGCTGCTGCGCACCCATGTCGGCGCCGAGGAAATTGCCGAAGTGGTCAGCCGTGCCACGGGCATTCCCGTGGCCAAGATGATGCAGGGCGAGAAGGACAAGCTGCTGCGCATGGAAGACCGGCTGCATGACCGCGTCGTCGGCCAGGACGAGGCCATCTCGGCCGTGGCCAATGCCATCCGCCGCTCGCGCTCGGGCCTGTCCGATCCCAACCGGCCTACCGGCTCCTTCCTGTTCCTGGGCCCCACGGGCGTGGGCAAGACCGAGCTGTGCAAGGCGCTGGCCGGCTTCCTGTTCGACAGCGAGGACCATCTGGTGCGCATCGACATGAGCGAGTTCATGGAAAAGCATTCCGTGGCCCGCCTGATTGGTGCGCCGCCCGGCTACGTGGGCTACGAGGAAGGCGGCTACCTGACCGAGGCCGTGCGCCGCAAGCCCTACAGCGTGCTGCTGCTCGATGAGGTGGAAAAGGCCCATCCCGACGTGTTCAACGTGCTGCTGCAGGTGCTGGACGATGGTCGCCTGACCGATGGCCAGGGCCGCACCGTGGACTTCAAGAACACGGTCATCGTGATGACGAGCAACATAGGCTCTTTGCTGATCCAGGCCATGGTCGGCGAGGATTACGATGATGTGAAAGATGCGGTCTGGGGGGAACTCAAGAACCATTTCCGACCCGAATTCCTCAACCGCATCGACGAAACCGTGGTCTTCCACGCGCTCGACGCGAAGAATATCGAGTCGATCGCAAGGATTCAGCTCAAGCTGCTGGAGCGACGTTTGGAGAAAATGGACCTTGCGCTGCAGGTGTCCGACCAGGCACTGGCCGAACTGGCCAAGGTGGGCTTCGATCCCGTTTTCGGGGCCCGGCCGCTCAAGCGCGCGATACAGCAGCGGATCGAGAATCCGCTGTCGAAACTGCTGCTCGAAGGGCGCTTCCCGCCCAAGAGCACGATTGCGGTACATGTGGACCCGGTGCTGGAGCCGGGCGTATTCCGGTTCGATGCGGCAGACCCCGCCTGACGCACCGGGCCAGCCAAGAAAGGCTTTGCTTTGAACGATTTTGTCGCCACCCTGACCCGCTGGGCCGTTCGCATCCTGCTGATGCTTGTGGGCCTGGTCTTCTTTGTCAGCCTGCTGACCGCCGCGGCGCTGCTGGCCCTGGTCTGGGCCGTGAGGGCGCTGTGGGCCAGGCTCACCGGCCAGCCGGTGATGCCCTGGGCCATGCGCATGAGCCCGCGGGCGGGCTGGCAGACCGTGTACCGCTCCGGCTCCGAGTGGATGGCACAGCGTCCCCAGCGCGCCTATGGCGCTGCCGAGGGCGGTGGCCGCCGCGCCGGTGCCGGCGTACTGCCGGGTGCGGGCGAGGTGACCGACGTTCAACCCCGTGAAGTGCGCGAGCCCTGAAGCGTCTTGCTGCAGCCTTTACGCGGCCTGCGCATCTTCGTGCCCAGGCCGCGTCTGGCGGCCCGTATAGTCTGAAACCCTCGGGAGCCCGTGCAAGGCTCCCTTTTTTTTCCTGCCGCTGCATGCCAACATGTGCCGCGACGCATCCTTGGAATGCGGCGCATGCAAGTGTCTTCTTACCATTGAGCCTATGACCCAGCTGGATCTCCACCGCGTCTTCGACCTTCAGTACCAGGCCAGCCGGGCGCAGGTGGACGTGCCCCTGCTGGTACGCCGCGAACGCCTGCTGCGCATGCAAAAGCTGCTGGACGAACACGGCCCCGTGCTGGCTGCCGCCGTGCAGGCCGACTTCGGCATGCGCTCGCCACGGCTGACCGAGATGGTGGAGCTGTTCGTGCTGCGCAACCTGCTCAAGCACACGCTGCGCCATCTGGCGCGCTGGTCGGGGCGCCAGCGGGTGCGAACGCCGCTGATGCTCATGCCCGGCCGGGGCTGGATAGAGCGCCAGCCGCTGGGCGTGGTGGGGGTGATTTCCCCGTGGAACTATCCGGTGCAGCTGGCGCTAGGGCCCGCCATCACGGCCCTGGCGGCGGGCAACCGCGTCATGCTCAAGCCCAGCGAACTCACGCCGCACACCTCGGCCCAGCTGGCGGCGCTGGTGGGGCAGTTTTTCGCGCCCGAGGAATTCGCCGTCATCGAAGGCGATGTGAGCATTGCCACGCAGTTCTCGGGCCTGCACTTCGACCATCTGCTGTTCACCGGCTCGACTGCCGTGGGCCGTCGCGTGGCGCAGGCGGCGGCGGCGCACCTGACGCCGACGACGCTGGAGCTCGGTGGCAAGTCGCCCTGCATCATCTCCACCGACTGCGACCTGAAGGAGGCCGCGCTCAAGATCGCGCATGGCAAGCTCGTCAACGCGGGCCAGACCTGCATCGCGCCCGACTACGTGCTGCTGCCGCGCGGGCAGGAGGCGGAGTTTGCCGAGGCCTTCCGCACCGCAGCGCGGCGGCTGTTCCCGCGCTTTGCCGGCAATCCCGACTATGCGGCCATCCTCACCAAGCGCCACCTCGCGCGCCTGCGGCAGATGCTGCGCCAGGCCCAGGGCATGGGGGCGCATGTCGAATGGATGGAGGATGGCGGAGCCGGCCAGGAGAGCGCCGACATGGCCTGGGGCGATGCCGTGGAGCGCCAGATGGCGCCGGCCCTGGTCTTCAATGCCACCAGCCAGATGCAGCTCATGCAGGAGGAGATCTTCGGCCCCATCCTGCCCGTGATCAGCTACGACAGGCTGGATGACGTGGTCTCGGCCATCAATGCGGGGCCCAGGCCGCTGGCGCTGTACTGGTTCGGCCGCGATGAGAAAGTGCGTGATGCCGTGCTGTCACGCACCATCAGCGGCGGGGTGACGGTCAACGACACCCTGCTGCACTTCGCCCACGAGAACCTGCCCTTCGGCGGCGTGGGCGACAGCGGCTGGGGTGCCTACCATTCGGAGCAGGGCTTTGCACGGCTGAGCCATCAGAAGGCGGTGTTCGTGCAGTCGCGCTGGTCGGGGGCTTCGATGCTGTATCCGCCCTATGGCGCAAGGTTCGACCGCATCATGGAGTTGATGCGCCGCTGGCTGTGAGCGAGGGGGTGATTTCTCGCTGTTGCCGGGCTTGCCTGCATCGTGAGAAATTGTCAACTGATTCCTTGCCAAGCCTTGTGTCGCGTGCGCCAGCTGCTCTTTTTTGGAGAGCACATAGCACATCCCAATGCCGAGGGCAAGAAAACGAGCACAGCCGTACTTGCGTGCATGGCTAAGAGCCGCAACGCACGCAAAAAGCGCGATTCCTGTGAAAATCACGCCCTTCTATTTTCACCTGTTTTCGTTTCGGTTTTTCCATGTCTAGTATCCAGGTTCGTCCAGCCACTCTCCGCGATGCAAAAGCGATTGCCCAGATCCATACTGCTTCCGCCATGGAGGCTTATCGCGGTCTGGTTCCCGATGACCAGCTCAAGAGCATGTCGTCGGTAGAAAAACGCCAGGCCTATTGGCGCGAAGCCATCGAATTTTGCGAACCCCAGGTTCAGGTCGCCATCGACGGCGACAAGATCGTCGGCTTCGTCGGTTTCGACCGATCGCGCGATGAGAAGTCGCGCCAGACCACCGGTGAAATTTGGGCCATCTATGCCGCTCCCACGCACTGGAATCAGGGTGTGGGCGTGGCCCTGTGGGACGCCGCACGCGACGGCCTGCTCGAAGAAGGCTGCACCAACGTCACCTCGTGGGTGCCGCTGCGCAATGAACGCGCGCTGCGCTTTCATGAGCTCGCCGGCTTCAAGCGCGAAATGTCCACCGCCAAGACGGCCCAGGTCGGCGCTCTCAAGATCGAGGAAGTGCGGCTCAAGCGCGCACTGAACTGATCGATTCGCCAAACCATCCACCCATCACTCACGGAGCAGCAGGCCTTGTCCTCTTCCCAGAACTGGTCCCTGCTGCAGTGGCAGGAGCACGAGGCCACCCAGATTGCCCTGTGGCGCGCGGACAGCACCATGACCGCACCGCGCCGCATCGTCATCGCTGACGACAGCCTGGCCGCCGACAGCGCCTACCGCCTGGCCTGCGAAGGCCAGGCCATGCTGTGGCGCGGCGATTTCCAGAATGCCCGGCAGTTGCTGTCGGCCCTGGGCCGCCGCCTCGACAAGCCCGCGCGTGAGACTTCCGCCAAGGCGCGCCAGCGCCGCGCCGGCAAGGAAGACGCCAAGCCGGTCTTTCCCCACGCCTTCCACCTGCACCGCCAGGCACTGGCGCAGCGTGCGCGCATCCTGTCCAGCGTGATGATCGAGCTCGATACCCGCTGGCACTGCGCCCTGCGCCGCGCACCGGACTGGAGCGAAGCCTGTCGCGAAGCCTGGGGCGAGATTCCCGCCGACCAGGGTGCGCACAGCGTGATCGTTCCCCTGCGTGAACTGCTGGGGGCCCTCGGCGCACATGAGTGGCGCAAGAAGGGCGTGGCCCTGGCCGTGCCGGGCATGCCGGAGTTCAGCATTCACCCGCACTACGGCGTGTTCTCCCCGGTGCGCGGCGAGTACTTGGATCTGGTGGCGCAGGCTCCCCTGCCGGCCGCAGCCCAGCAGGCCGACGCCGCGGTCTGGGATATCGGCACAGGCACGGGTGTGCTTTCCGCCCTCTTGCTGCACCGTGGCGTGCGGCAGGTGGTGGCCACCGACCTGAGCGACCGGGCACTGGCCTGCGCGCAGGACAACCTGCAGCGGCTGGGTCTGGCGCAGCGCGTGAGTCTGCGCAAGGCGGACCTGTTCCCTGAAGGCCGGGCCGCCTTGGTGGTCTGCAATCCACCGTGGCTGCCGGGCAAGGCCAGCTCCTTGCTGGAGCAGGCCGTCTATGACGAAGGCAGCCGCATGCTGCGCGGTTTTGTCGAGGGCCTTGCTGCACATCTGCTGCCGGGCGGCGAAGGTTGGCTGATCCTGTCGGATCTGGCCGAGCACCTGCAGTTGCGCTCGCGCGAGGAACTGCTGGGCTGGATCGATGCCGCAGGCCTGCAGGTCCTGGGCCGCGAGGACATCCGCCCGCGCCATGGAAAGGCTGCGGACTCCACCGATCCGCTGCACGCGGCACGCGCCGCCGAGCTCACCTCGCTGTGGCGCCTGGCGCCGCGCTGATCGCGCGCGCGTCCACCCTTCGTTTCGTCTAGGCGCCCTGTGCCGTCGCTGCCTCCTGGGGCAGCAGATGCCGCAGGCGCTCGCGCAGGGCATCGGCGCGCTCGTCGCCCGCATGTTCCTGCACTGTCTGCAGCAGCTGCAGGGCGGCGGCCTGCAGTGCCTCAAGATCGCGCGCCTCGCGCAGCAGATGGCGCAGCACCTGGGCCTTGTCCTCATGGCGGTTGGCAAACATGCGCTCGCACATATCGAACAGGTACATGCGTGTGCCGGCAAGATTCAGCGTGGCAGCGGGGCCGGGCGGGCTGGATTCCTTCGCAGCGGCCGGTGCCATGGAGGGGGCCTGAGCACGAGCCGGGGGTGATGATTCGGCGGCTTGGCCAGCCAGGCGCTGCAGGTGGCCGCTGGCGATCAGTTGCTCGATCAGTTCGCCGGCCTGTGCGCCCAGGACCTGCTGCAACTGCTCTTCGGTGCGGCCATCGGCCATCAGCAGCACCGAGCGCTCGCGCAGCGGCAGGCTGCGGCGGCCGGGCTGCAGCTCTTCAAGGGCCTTGGCGGTTTTTTGCAGCAGCATGGTGGGGGCAGGGAGTCCGACAAGCCCCGATTGCACGTTACATGAATGACCGTGGCGTGAAGAAGCCATGACAACTGGTCCGACCGATGCTCTGCGGCAAGGGCACAATCGCCTGCCATCGCATGGGCGGGCGCTGATTTCCAGGGGCTGGCGGCCGATGCCGATCGCAGAAATATTGTTTGATCTGTAACAGGAAGACGGGGCGCAGGCCTCGCGACATAGGTGATGAGACTGTTGCTGGCGCCCATGGAGGGCTTGCTTGATTTCGTGCTGCGCGATGTGCTCACGCGCGTGGGCGGCGCAGACCGCTGTGTCTCGGAGTTCATCCGCGTCACGGGGACGGTGCTGCCCGACAAGGTGTTCCTGCGCACCATGCCGGAGCTCAACAATGGCAGCCGGACGCTGGCAGGTGTCCCTGTGCGTGCGCAGCTGCTGGGCTCGGACCCGGACAGCATGGCGGCCAATGCGGCCAATCTGGCGCGCCTGGGTCCGGAAGGCATCGATCTGAACTTCGGCTGCCCCGCCAAGGTGGTCAACCGCCATGGCGGCGGTGCTGCGCTGCTGCAGGATCCGGAGCAGATCGCGCGTGTGGTGGGGGCCGTGCGTGCAGCCGTTCCGGCGGCCATGCCTGTGTCGGCCAAGATGCGCCTGGGTTTCAACGACACGACCCTGATGACCGAATGCGCCCAGGCCATGCAGGCCGGTGGCGCCTGCGAAATCGTCGTCCACGCCCGCACCAAGCTCGACGGCTACCGTCCGCCTGCCTACTGGGACATGATCCCGCGCATCCGCGAGTCCGTGACCGTGCCCGTGGTGGCCAATGGCGAGATCTGGACGGTGGAGGATGCGCTGCGCTGCCGCGAGCAATCGGGCTGCGGCGATCTGATGCTGGGCCGGGGAATCGTTGCCGACCCAGGCCTGGCGCTGGCCATTCGCGCTGCAGTGGAAGGCGGGCAGATGTCAGCAGAGCATGTTGAAGCACAGGTGTTCTGGAGCGATCTGGTGCCGCAGGTCCAGCGTTTCTGGGACATGGTCTGCGAGGATTTGGAGCCGCGCCAGCGCGCAGGCCGCCTCAAGCAATGGCTGAACCTGCTGCGCCGCCGCTTTCCCGAAGCCGAGCAGGCTTATCAGGAAGTGCGCACGCAGACTGACCAGCGCGAGATCACGCTGTGGGTTCAGGCGCTGGCGCGGCGCCAGGAGTGGGCCGGGCTTTAGCGCGATCGGCCGGTCACAGCAGATGGTCGGGCGCCAGCGGGCCAATGAGCTTGAGCATCAGGCGCAGGCCCCAGCTAGCATCGGGCTCGCTGTGCTCGTCACCGCGCTCGCTGTCTTCCGAGGCCCTCCACACCAGCTCGCCATCCTTGTCGAGCTCGACGCGCCAGCTGCCATCCTGCAGGCCCTCGTCAATGCTTTGCGTGGCCAGGCGGCCGAACTCGCGGCTGGCGATGAGCAGGGCAATCTCGGTGTTCTGCAACTGGGAGCGCAGATCCAGGTTCATCGAGCCGACTGCCACCAGATGCCCGTCCACCACCAGCAGCTTGGAGTGAAGCATCGCACGTGAGGCGCCTGTCGAGCCGGAAGGACCGCCACCGCCCGTGCTGCCCGAGCCGAATGCAGAGCGGACACTGGCCGCCGTGCTGCGCATCTCGTAGAGTTCAACGCCCATCTCCAGCAGTGCCTTGCGGTGGCGCGCATAGCCGGCATGGGCCAAAGGTGCATCGTTGGAGGCCAGCGAATTGGTCAGGATGCGCACGCGCACTCCGCGTTGCCGCGCGCCACGAAACGCCTCCATCATGTCCGGGCCCGGCACGAAGTAGGGCGAGACCACCAGCAGATCGCGCCGGGTCTTGCGCACCAGGGCCAGCAGGCCATCGACCACCGAATCGGCCTCCAGCACCGGACGCGCCGCCTGGCGCAGGGCGCCAGCCGGCTGGCCCATGGGCAGCGTGCCGGCAGGCCTGGCCTGCGGGCTGTGCGGTGCGGGGCTGGCCTGTGCAGACGCATCCGTGCCAGCGCTTGTGATGGGGCCTGGGCCTTCATCCCTGTCCAGCGGAATCTTGGCGGGCTCATCCACCAGCACGGCGGCCGATGCCCAGGTCCAGCGAGCCTTTCGCAAATCCATGGGCTGCTGGTCCCAGATGATCCGGCGCTGCTCGGCCGTCTGGTCATCTGCCTTTGTCTCCTTTGGGGGAACGGCAGGTGTGGGGTCGTCCTCCTGCGCTTGGTCATCATCGTCCGCAAAGCGCTCGCGCAACTGCTTGAGTTCCTTGAGGCTGATCAGCGACTGGACGGGATAGGCGCGCTGGTTGTTCCAATAGCTGTCGAAGCTGCGCGACAGATCGCCGACCACCGGCCCCGCAGCCAGCACGTCGAGGTCCACGAAATTGCTGGCGCTGTCCGCATCGAAATACGCATCGCCCAGATTGCGCCCGCCGATCACGCCCATGGCGTTGTCGGCGATGAACAGCTTGTTGTGCATGCGCTGCTGGGCCCGCTGGAAATCCGTCAGCAGCGTATAGGCCCGGCCCAGCGCCGAGCTGCGCGCGCCCGCCAGGGGGTTGAACATGCGCATCTCGATACCCGGCACAAAGGCCAGGCGCATGACCTGCGCATTCGCGCCCGTGCTGTGGAAATCGTCCAGCAGCACGCGCACGCGCACGCCACGCCGTGCTGCCTCGACCACGCCGCGCAGCAGGCGCTGCGTGCTCTCGTCGGCATGGATGGCGTAGTACTGCAGGTCCAGCGTCTGCTGCGCTCCCTCGACCAGTGCCAGCCTGGCGCCATAGGCTGCCTGGGCACCGGACAGTAGGGTGAAGGCGGAGGTTTGAGGCTTGACGCTGGCAGGCCGCAATTGCTGAGCCAAAGACCCCAATGGCGTGCTTTGCGGGGCTTCCAAGGCTGCAGTGACGGGGCGATCGACCTGGGAGGGCAAGCTGCTTGCGCAGCCGCAGACCACGGCGGACACCAGCAGGACAAGCGTGGTCCGCAGGCCTCGAAACAGGCTGGTGGATGGAAGGGGCTGTAAGTTGCGAGCGCCGGACATGATTGGAAGATTTGGCCCAAGGATCGGTCAATCGGGTGTCGGACGGCTGCGCCAGCCGGTGGTCCAGGAAGCCGCTGTTCGCGTCAGAAGCTGGCGCGGTCCACAACGCGGGCCACAACGCGCAGATCTGGCCCGATGCGGTGCACATCATGCAGTGCCAATGCAAGGGCCTCGGACAGCGCGTCCAGCGGCCCGAAACTGGCGATGCCCATGCCACCCGTGCCCAGCAGCTTGGGGGCCAGGTACAGCAGCAGCTCATCGACCAGCCCCTCGCGTACCAGCGAGCCATTGAGCTTGAAGCCGGCTTCCACATGCAGCTCGTTCGTGCCGCGCGCCGCCAGGTCACGCAGCATGGCGCACAGGTCCACCTTGCCGTGCGCGTTGGGCATGGGAATGACGGTCGCGCCCAGGTCCTGCAGTGCACTGGTTTTCGATGCATCCCGGCTGCTGGTGTAGATCAGGCAGCCGGCCGGGGCCTGGAGTACCTGGGCGGTGAGCGGCATGTCCAGCCGGCTGTCCACAACAGCGATGCGCGGCTGGCGCGGCGTAGCCACATCCCGCACGTTCAGGCGCGGGTCATCTTCCAGCACCGTGCCTATGCCCGTCAGTATGGTGCATGCCCTCGCACGCCACGCATGGCCATCGGCGCGTGCCTCGGGGGATGTGATCCATTGGCTGGTGCCGTTGTGCAACGCGGTTGCCCCGTCAAGGGAACTGGCCGCCTTCATGCGCACCCACGGTATGCCGCGCAGCATGCGGCTGAAGAAGCCGATGTTCAGCTCCCGGGACTCGTCTGCACCCGGCCCCACCACCACATCCACGCCTGCCGCGCGCAGGCGCGCGAAGCCTTGGCCGGCGACCTGGGGATTGGGGTCCGTCAGTGCGCCTACCACCTTGGCAACGCCAGCGGCGATCAGGGCATCGCAGCAGGGACCCGTACGGCCCTGGTGCGAGCAAGGCTCCAGCGTCACATAGGCGGTGGCTCCGCGCACATCCTCGCCTCGGGCCACGGCATCGCGCAGTGCCATCACTTCGGCATGTGGGCCGCCAGCCTGCTGAGTGAACCCCTGGCCAACGACCCGGCCATCAGGTGCCACCAGCACGCAGCCCACGCGCGGATTGGGCGAGGAAAGAAAAAGCGCCTGGGCGGCGAGCCCAAGCGCTTGGTGCATGTGTGGCACGGTGTTTGTCATGGTGCCTGGGATGGTAACAAGCCTGGGCTCGGTCAGCGCCTGGCAGGTCGGTATCTACCCGGTGTTCACTTGCCCCAGCAGTCAGAGACGATGGTGCCTGTCGTGGCCCCGTTGGCGCCGCGCAATCCGCTTTGCGTCAAGGTGTAGTTGCCGCACTTGTCGTTGGCTTGGGCTCCCTTGGGCGTTGCCGTCACGGTGAACGTGCTTCCATCCGTGGAGTTCAGTGAAATATCGTAGCGATTGGAGGGAACTGTCTTCAAGGAGGCAGGGAAACTGGCGGTGAGCGGATAGGTTCCGTTGGAAGTTGCCGCCCGCTCAAGCCATTGCGCCGCTTGCAAAAGGCCGGCCCGGGCTTCCGCCCGATGCCCACGCCGAATATATTCGTTGTAGCTTGGCATGGCGATGGCTGAAAGTATGCCGACCACAGCGACTACGATCATCAACTCAATCAGCGTGAATCCAGAAGATCTTTTCATCATGATTTCATTCTCGATCAATCTTCATTAATTGAGTTGTCGCCAGTTGGGACGCAGCAGCAACTCTGGGATTTTCGCCAAAGGATCGCAACTGGGGCCGCAGCCGCCACCACCACCACCACCACCAGCGCCTCCACTGCTGCCCTTGCGGATCTGCAGTGTCTTTGTACTGAAGCGAAGTTCTTTGGTATCTGCCGTCATGCGGTTGGCGTATTTGTCACCTGCGTTGTAAAGACCATCTCCATTTTGGTCGAGAATCTGTGTCCGCGGGCGTGCGCCTTGATCAATTGTGAGCAGGGTGCGGAAAGGCTTTGCGGCCTTTGGTGTCGGTTCACAGCTTTCTTCGGAACCAGCTGTAGCGCCTCCAGATGCCGGTACTTCACTCATGATTTCGAGAACACTGCTTCCGTCAAAGAACTCAATGGCCCTGAGGACGCGCTCTCCAGCTTCGGGTAAATTGAAATACCATCCTTTGACCGCAGTGCAATTGGTTTTTCCTTGGCAGTCAAAAATAGCACGATTTTCAGTGACCGCCCAGAAATCACGGCTGGCGCTTGATGCTTCTCCGCCTTTCTTGGCGCCTTCGATCATTTGACTCATCAGCTGGGAACGGGATACGGTTGCAGGGGTGGGGTCTGAGGTTTGTGCGACTACCTTGCCTTTATTTTCTCCCGTCAAGCTTATTTTATAGCGCGTGTTGTCAAGAACAGAATAGACGGTCTGCTTGGAGTCGGTGTCCGTGCGATCACCTTCAGTCAGGCTGCGGCCCGTGCCAAAGGCAACCATCAGTCCGCCGACCTGTCTGTTCGGGCGTAGTACTGGTGGCGTGGTGATCGGTTGCCGGCTTGTGGCACTGCCGGTCACCCCCGTGGAATAGGTGGCAGTGAATAATGGCTGACCATCGAAGGCGACTCCCCAATTGGATGCATTATTGCTGGAGATGTCGAATTTCCAGAGATTTCCACGCAGATCTCCTGCATAGACGATATCCGGAATGCTGTCGCCATTGACGTCAAGGAACTGTGGAGTGGATAGACCATTCTGATCTGCTTCCGCATTCTTGGGGTTGGTGACGGGGACGGCGGAGATTTTCTGGAGTTCTTTGTTGCCGTCCAGATATTGAATCAGCAGAACAGGCCTTTCATTGATGCTGTTGTAGCCGTTACCCATGATGACTGCCCAGCGCCCATTGTTGGTTTGCGTGATTTGCAATGCTCTTTGAGGGTTCGCCTCATCAACGACCGGGGTTCCGAAAATATGACCAATATCGTCGTCAACGGCATCAGTTTTGTCCATGATAACCAGGGTGCTGGCATTGGTTTTTGTAAAGTTCGAGGAAATCAGACCGTCGCTGGTTCCTGGTTTTGTGACATCAAGAACAAAATAACCCTTTCCTCCGGCACCCAGTGTGCCGGTTAGGTAGGTGGCCCAATTGGCGGAATTCTGCGTCCCAAGATTGACATCACCTGTGAAAGGAGACCCATCCACATAATATCGGTGAGTGTATCCAGTATTGGAAAACTCTGGAAGGTTCTTGATGACCCCGCGCGGGACGTAGGCTATTTTTTCAGAGCCATCAATTGCGGAGAAACCATGCAACATGCCATCATTGCCGCCTACATAAAGCATGGGGATGCGCTTGCTCTGCGCGCCGACATAGCTGATATAGCTATTCGCACTGTAGCTTAGCGATGGAGGGCCTGCGTACCATATGTTGGAATTAACAATGTCTGCTTGGCGGGACTTTCTCTGGCGAAAAACGCCATTAGTCTGATTCTCTTCCTTGCTGCGATCTCCGCGAATATAGTTGACTCTGTCTTTGCCGCGACCATCGCTGGGCGTGAGATTCAGGAGTGCTTGTTGTGCGGTGCTCAGTGGTGTTGTCGTTCCCCACTCAAAAGATATTCCGGCGCTTCCATCGTGGGACAGGATCAGTCGAGAGGTGATGTCTGCCGGGGACAAGGCATCAAGCTTGTCAGCAGTGGTCATGTGATTGTTAGGAGCTGTTTTGTTTGGATTGGTGCCCCATGATGGGTTGGGGGCCGTGGACCAGGTAATGTTCTGAGGATTCTGTGGATCTACGACGATAGAGATTTTCTCGGATGCGACAAAGCCGCTCCAGCGGTTCTTGTTTGAGTTGAGATCCTCGGCAGCAACGTAGCCTGATTGGAAGGATTCCGTATTGTTGCGGCTGATGGAACTTGAAGCACTGGTGAAGCCTGTCAGCGGACTTGTATTGTCCGCGACAATCGATGTGAAAATTTCGTCAAATGCTTTTTCCAGGTCGGCGCCGGTCTGTACAGGGAAGAATTTCCCACGGCTGTTAATTGCCATATGCCATAGCTCTTCAGGGCGGACATAATCGGTAATGGCTTGGCCGCGGCGACTTCCGCTGGTGTAACTGCCGTCGTAATCAGTGTCGGTGGCATCCGTCCATGTCTTGGTGCCTAAGATGGCTTCTGTGAAGCCGTCTCCATACATGCCATTCGTGAAGATGGGATTGCTTCCACTATTGTCCCAATTGCTGGCGCGTGCACCATACCCAATCGTATGGGTGACAAGGTGCTGCCATGTTGCCGGATCATTCTTGGGATTCCATTCTGGTTTGATGGTTACAGATTTGTTGCCCACCTTGAATGTCTCATCCGTCGATTTTTTGGGCTCAAAGGGTATTTGATTCCCGATGTTGGGTTGCAAATCAGTCGACCAATAATGAAAAGCCATGTCGGCAAGAGTAGGATATGCGTAATAATAGTCTTTTCTGCTAATGGTTTGTTTTTTCGTGCCTCCACCGTAGCTGTCTCGATATATCTTGGTCTGGTCGCTTGTCGTGCTATAGGTCAGTGTGGGACCATATTTCGATGCATCCGGCTGTGGAAGTGCCTTGCTTGTTCCATCTGAATTTCCAATGGCCTCCGCATGGGTGCTGATCATCTTGGTTTGAAAGTCGAAGGCATCAAAGCTGGTGCTTGGCAGATAACTGTTCCAGCCACCATCCGTCATGAAGACGTGGTATGCCCTGCGGCATGAAATGGGCCTGCTATCGGCTACGCCAGGAGTCGCGTTCCACGGGCTATCCTTGCCAGTGGTCTTCATATATTGACCTGCATTCCACATCATCGTATGAGATGGGGTGCCACCACTGGCGGATATGGAGTCCACCCATGTGGAAAAATTTGTTTTGTGCGTGCCGGAGAAAACTGCCATGGCATTGTTGCCATCGCATCCTGACTGGCTGCTGGGGATATCATTGCATCGCCACATTGACTGCCATGCCAGACGAAACTGGTTGTCGTACTTGCTGGTATTGATCAGGACATTTTTCAGACCGTTCTTCAGTGAAGAGATGCGTGACGGCTGACTGCTCGTTGCACTGCCTCCCGCATCATTCCAGGCCATACTTCCCGAATCATCAACCGACAACACCACGTTTGGTATGGGCATTTTGTGTGCCGAGCCTGCAGGGTACTGGGCAAGCGGGATCTCTGCAGAAAATGCTGATGTATTCGTGAATGCGGAGATTAAAGCGCAGACGAGGGCTTGCTGTGGAAATGAAGGACGTTTCATGATTTTCTCCGTCTATTTATTCGGCCAAGCTGAGGGAAAGGGCAGATTGGAGCACAACCTCTGTTCCGGGTTTTAGTCCTCTGGCCAATGCCGTAATGCGATACACCCATCTTTTCTTGCGGGAGGGTGAAAATGTTTCCACGTTGGAGCCAGGTGGAACTCCGCCTAGCAGGGAAATGTTGGGGTCTACATAGGGAAGGACTTCAACCCAATACCAGGCACCACGCCTTTGCTTCATATCGCTTGGAGTGGCTGTGATGTTGAGTATCGGGTTTCCTGCGTCGCCAGTTTTTGCTCCCGTAAACTGTCCATAGCGTGCGCCAACGTCTGCTGCAGTCATCTGAGCAAGGCGGTCAGGGTCATGCCAAAAATCCTGTGGATCTTTGAACTTCTGGCAGATGCCTTTGTAGCATTTTGAATCCTGGGTATCCAGGAAATTAATGAGCTTGGGAAGATCCTTTGTCTCTATGTCGAAATACGCGGAAGTTGTTCTGCGACAAATATCTCCTTTGGAAGAGTCTGGTACACAGAAGGAACCATCAGTGTTGACGCCGCGTATATCCATTTCTGCATCTTGCAGCATCGCTTGTGCTGCCTCAAAGGCCCGACGGTAATCTGCATCATTGCCGACAATCATTTCGTTAAGTAATGTGGTTCGCGATGCCCACAATGCCAAAAGCATGGATAGAAGAACCAGCACGATGATGACGTATAGCGAGATGCCTCGCTGCCTGGGTCTTCGGAGAAGACCGGAGGGTGAATGGTGAGAATGGGGCGCGCCATTCATGATTGCACCTGGCCTTGGCTACGAATTTGAAAAGTGTTTTTGAAGACCATGCGCAGGCGATTTCCTCGAGAAACGGAGCTGCCATCGCATTTCGTGTAGTTGGCTCCCGCTGTATCTATGGTTTCTGTGCCTTCCAACTCCAGGCAGACTTCGATCGCATATACATCGCGCCAACCGTTAGGCGATGAAGAGGCTGTGGAGGCATCGGCATATATGGTTTTCGGAAACCCGGTCTTTGCACTGGTAGGTTCCTGTATGAGGTAGCGAATCTTCATGTTTTTGACATTTCGGATTATTGGTTTTGCAGTGCCGCCGACACCTTCGCAGACAAGCTCGTTATCGCTGGATATTCGAAATTTGCTCTCTATAACATAGTTTGATGAAACGCCCTTGTTTTCACCAAGGCAGTCTCGCAACTGATTCCCGGAGACCAGATCTGTTGCAGGGGGAGGAGGTGTTATTTGTTCTTGATAATTTTGATATCCAATGCTCAAGGCGTACTCGCTGCTGCTGGGGTTGTCAATGCCTTTAAGCATTTTCTCTCCTCTGCTGAACATCGGGCGTTGTCCAGCAGGATCTGGGGGGTCGAATGCTACGGGTAGCATGGCGTAGGACGTCTCTGCAGGTGTGAATGCAGTGGCATCAAGGCTCAGTTGAATGGTGCCCGCTTGGCGAACCTGTGAGCCAATCACCCGAAAGGCATAAGCTGCTTGCTGTTGCATGTTGCTGGCATCGCTGACTGTTCCTGAGACACCCCGAGAAATCATCAAGGCACCGATGCCTACTGCCACCGTTAATAGTCCTATGGTGATCCCTACCAACAGCTCAAGAAGTGTAGCTCCCGCCTGATGCAATGGAGGAACTAATTTTTTGGTTGAGTGGTGTGTCTTTATTCTCATGAGCTATCTCTTTGGTTTTTAGGTTCAGCCTGGGCAATAAACGGGTACTTTGCCATCTGACGATCCCATGGGGAAGGGAGTGCAGCGCTGATTGGGTTGAATATATTGGAGGTGGCATATCAACCCATCTGGGCAGCTTATGCTGGCGCTCCCTGTATTGGCTGGCGCAAATGGCTCGGTATATTTCTCATCGTTGCTTCCATCGGCTGCCTTGTGTTCCTTTTCATTGGCCTTCCAAGCAACCATCACACCCAGTTGTCGGCGGTTTTCAGCGGCGCTGTCTACCGCGCTGATAAAAATGGCGGCGTCTCCCTTGGGAAGAGTTGCTTTGACAGCCTCTTTCCATTGTTTGACGTCGTAGGCACCCATCTCCGACAAGGTGCATCCGTCTGTTGCACATGTGCCTGTAGGGGTGTCATTCCAGGTGCTTTCATATGCACTAAGACTGCCAAGGCCATTAGGGTTGGCTTGAATTTTCTCGCTCAAATCTTCTATCAGTCGAATGGCTTGGGCACGGTTGAGGCTGGTTTGCGTGTCTGCGAGATTTCGCAGTTGCAAGCCGAGTATTCCAAGAATTCCCAATGACATCACGACAATGGCGACAAGAGATTCGATCAGGCTGATGCCAGATTGAATATTGGCCATACGTATTGTTTTCATGGTGGTTCTTGGTGCTGGTGCTGCGTGGTGGATCTGCAAGCCATGATGGATTTTCATGGAAAGCAAAGGAGGTAGCCCGATTTCGACAATGCGAGATTGAAAGAAGGATTTTTCGAGATTCAGCATGTGCCATCCCCCGTATTCAATCGGCGGATCATTCCCCCTGCTGCCACGCAAAGGGTTGCAGCGGCCGAGTTGGTGGCATTTGAGCCTTGGGGGAAGAGGCGGAAATTGAAACTGCTGCTTCCGGCGCTTGCAAGCTGGCCCCAACGGTCCACCGTGATATATCCGTTGCTGCTTGCGAGATTGATTTCCAGCTTGGTAGGGGCAGAAGATGTCTGAAGCGTCAGTTCACCGGAGTCCTGGGTGGCGTTGTTGTTGGCATCGATAAAGACGGTCCAGCCGCAACCCCACTGGGTGTTGGCGTCGGCCGCAGTGCAGCCATTGCCACTGGCGATCTTTTTGAGGACGATCTTTCCACCGCGCTTGATGGCTTCTGAGCGCGCGTAATAGAGGATGGACTGAAGGTCTTCGGTTGCTGCGCGTACACGCCATCGTTCGATGAGTGGCCGAAAGCTGGGTGCTGCCAACGCAGCCAGTATGGTGATGATGGCGACCACAACCATCAGTTCGATTGTGGTGAAGCCACGTGCGACCAGCCTTTGTTGTTGGCTGGACAGGCTGGATGTGGGAGGGGCAGCGTACATTGGCGCATCCTAGATTTCTGGATGCGCGTTGGGAGTTCATTCCGGATGGATGGCTCAGGCAGCGGGATGAGTGGTGCGCTGTGTAAACCTCCGCTCGGTTCGTCAGGCAGTCGCTTGCCGATAGCTGATCGAGAGGGAGGGAAGGGTCGTAAATTTGCCAGGTAGACGCACTTGCTCGGATCTCCTTGGATCCTTGTGTCGCGGATGCGCAGCAACAGGTCAAGAAGCAGGCACTCTGGACTTGTAAGACTACCGCCCCCAGCACTCCACCGCCGTGGTATTCACACCCAGGCCGCGCGCATCACGCTCGCCAGTATGGGTCAGCGTGAAATCGCCGCATCGGTCGTTGAGCTGGGAGCCACGGCGCGTGGCGATAAGGGTGTAAGTGTCGTCGTCGTGGCCGCTGGTTGCCAAAAAGTCGATGGTGTAGCGCTTGCTGGAGTCGCGGGCCCAGGTCAGCTCGACGGGGAGCGTGGTGGGGTAGACCCCGTTGGCCGTGGCTGCGCGCTCCAGCCATTGCTGGGCCTGCAGCAGGCCGGCGCGGGCATCGGCACGGTGGACTCCGCGGATGTATTCGTTGTAGCTGGGCACGGCGACGGTGCCGAGGATGACTATGACGGCCACGACGATCATGAGCTCTATGAGTGTGAAGCCCGGGGGAGGAGGGTGGCGCATTGTGCGGCTCATTTCATTTGGCGCCAGCTGGGGCGCAGGGATTGCTCGGGCATGCGGGCGAGGACGTTGCGGCGGCCATCGGTGTCGTAGCCAATGGCGTGATGGCCTTTGTTGAGCAATGTCTGGGATCCCCCGGAGACGGTTGCGCGCGAGGCTTCCTGATCCGCCGTGTCGTAGACGCCGTCGCCGTTGCTGTCCATCAATGGAACACTGGGCCGCTTGCCATCCATGATGTTCATGAGCGTCAGAAATTGGCTTTCCTCGCTCACATTGCAGGCATCAGCGGGGCGGCTCATGGCTTCACCAGGACGCTTGGAGGATCTTGCGGGTATCTGGCTGTGGATCGCGAGGAGGTTGCTGCCGTCGTAGAAGCTCATCGGCTTGAGCAGGCGCTCACCTGACAGGGGAAGGTCCATGTACCAGCCTTTGTGCCGCGTCCAGTCGAGGTCGGTGGTGGAGTCCACTCGCCATGTGCCACGGCCTACGATCCCTTGCGTCTGGGGGGTCACCGAGCGTTTGGCCAGCTCACCGATGCCGGATACAGGGGCTGGACGCTCCCCTGCAGGCAGCTTGCACTCAGAGTCCGAGTCACCCGTGCAAGGCTGTACACGGCCGTCCGCGAGCAGCTTGTAGCGGGTGTTGTCGAGGATGGAATAGATGCTCTGCACCGCCGTATTGCCGGTGTCCTGCTGGTTGATGTTGCGTCCTGTGCCGAATGCCACCAGCATGCCGCCCACAGTCACGCGTTCATTGCTTCCCGAGGGTTCTGTGGTGACGCTGTACCGGTCATTGGCGCGTACGGACGCAGGGGCGGTAATGGGCTGGCGCAGTGCGCGAGAGGCCGTTGGCGAACTGCCACCCATGGCGGTGTACAGCGGCCGGCCGTTGAAGGCCATGCCCCAAGCGGAAGAGGCATCGCTGGCGATGATGAATTTCCACAGATTGCCCTGGAGGTCGCCCGCATAGACCACATCGGGCCGGCCATCGCCATTGATGTCCACGAGGCGTGGTGCGGAGAGCCCATTGTTGGTAGTCTCCGGTGTGGTGCCGGTGGGGATGTCGCCTGTGGCCACGATGCGCAGCAGCTCCTGGTTGCCGTCGAGGTACTGGACCAGCAGCACGGGTCGCTGGTTGATGCTGTGGTAGCCGTTGCCTGTCACCAGAGCCCAGCGGTTGTTGTTCAACTGCGTGATCTGGGCGCTGCGTTGCGGGTTGGCATCGTCCCGTACGGGCGCTGCAAGGATATGGCCCAGGTCCCTGTCTTCCTGGCAAGTGGTGCGCTGCCAGAGGTCGGCGGAGATGGCGCAGTCCCCAGGATCGCTGTTGCGGGTCTGGGTGCGGTCCAGCAGGACCAGCGTGCCGGCGCCGTGTTCGTTGAAAGCCTCTGGGTGCGTGATGTCCAGCACAAAGTAGCCTTTGGCACCGGCGCCCGGCATGCCTGCCAGCACGGTGCGCCACTGCGGGGATGCATGGCTGCCTGAGTTGATGTCGCCGCTCATGGCAGAGCCATCCACGAAGTAGCGATGCCGGGTGTCGTAATCGAGGTCGGAAAGGCGGGCCAGCCCCGAAATCACGCCACGGGGGATGTAGGCGATCTTCTCGCTGCCGTCAGTGGCAGAAAAGCCGTGCAGCATGCCGTCGTTGCCGCCCGCGTAAATCATGGGCTGGCGCTTCTGCTGGGCGAGTGCATAGGCCGCGTAGCCCGGCAAAGGCGAGTTGTCCACGGGGTGGCCGGTGTGCCAGATCTGGGAGTTGACGATATCGCCCTGGCGCGAGCCGCGTTGGCGAAAAGGGTGGGCTGGGTCAGGGCGCGGCGGTTGTCCCGCAGCTTCCATGCGGCGGTCGCCACGTATGAAGTTGAATCTGTGCTTGCCCAGTTTGTCGGCCCTGCCTTCGGCATCGACGCTGAAAGAGGCCTTCTGGGGGCGGTCCAGCTCATGCCATTGGAAAGACACGCCCCTTTGCAGTCTGTCACTCCAGGTCAGGATCAGGCGTTCATTGAGTACCTGTTGATCACTGAGTGCATCCAAGTGGTCAGCCGTGCTTTTGCCTTGCCAGCCGGCTGCTGCGGTGATGCTCCCGTCGGCTTGGACCGTTTCTGCGTTGATCCAGCCGCTCCAGGCAGCTTTGGCACTGTAGCGGGCCGTGAATATGTCCACGCCTGCCTGTGCAATCACGCTGCTGTTGGAAGTGGCGGAGCTGCTGCGGCCCTTGGTATCGGCTGGCTGGCCTGTCAGGCAGTCTTCAATGGGCGTGGCAAATTCGTTGTCTTCTCTCTGTGCCAGGGAAACTGGCGTGCCTGCCTCAGAGAAACGTTGGGCCTGGCTGCTTTGCGCGGCCAGGAGTGCGGCGATCACGGCTGGCAGCAGGAGGGGGCGGAACCCAGGGTGGAAGAGATAAGGCATGTCAGACGTTCTGAATCAGTCGCGGCGCTTCTGGCGGACATAGGTCTGTTGCAGCACCACCTGGGTGCCGCTCTTGCGGCCGTGAGCGATGGCTGTGATGCGATAGATCACCTGGGGCTGCATGTAGAGGGCCAGACGGGGTGAGTCATTGGCGATGAGGCCTGAGTTCCCTGCGTTGGCGTCATAGGGCAGGATCTCTATCCAGTACCACCCCCCCTTTCCTGTCTCACGGCTTGCCAGGATGGGATTGCTCTTGCCTTCAGAAATGGCGCCCGTGAACTGGCCGTAGCGTGCGGCTACATCGGTGGCGGTCATCTGGCTCAGCGTGATCCCTTTGGTCTCGTCCACGTTGTTCCAGAAGTCCTGAGGCCCTGTGCGCTTGGTGCACAGGGCGTCTCTGCAGCTTGTGGGGGTGGCTTGGTTCAGGTTGGCCAACAGCAGACCTACCTGCTGGCTTTCCTGGGGAAACTGGGTGATGGTTGCAGCGTTGCGGCAGACGGATGGACGGCTGCTGTTGGCGATGCAGGCGGCGCCGTTGGCCTGTTCGCCTCGAATGTCCAGTTCGGCATCCTGCAGCAATGCCTGTGCAGCTTCGAGGGCGCGTTGGTAGTCGGCATCGTTGCCCACGAACATTTCGTTGAACAGGGCGCTGCGCGATGCCCAAAGTGCCAGCAGCATGGAAAGCATGACCAGGGTGATCACGATGAACAGTGCGACGCCTTTCTGGCGCTGCGCGGCACAGGTGTGGGCATGCCGCATGCCTGCTGCTTTGGCGGTCATCCAGCCATCCCCTGGCTGCGCAACTGATACACGCTGCGAAAGACCATGTGCAGGCGCCGGGTCCTGGGCGCCGGCAGTGTGGTCATGTCGATGGATTCGGCTGTGCCGTCACTGCTTGCGCAATCGGTGTAGCGGCTGTCGACGGGCATGTTGATGACTTCGGTTCCGAAAAGCACCAGACAGACCTCGGCGGCAACGACGCGTGACCAGTCCTGGCCCACGGCGGCTGCGTTGACGTACTGCAGGCGTGCATCACCTTTCGGCGACTGGATCAGATAGCGCACCTGGAAGTTGGCGACGTTCTGGGCCAGTGGCTGGGCTCCCGCAGAGGGTGCTCCGGTGCAGCGCAGGGTGTTTTTGCGGGTGTCCAGCGCAAAGCGGCTCAGGATCAGGTTGTGGCTGTTGGCCTGGCCCAGGCAATTGCGCTGCAGTGAAGTTTCGATGGCCGAGCCGTGCAGCGGTTGCGTGTAGTTGCTGTAGCCCACGGTGAGCTTGTATTGAGCGCGGCCTGGCGCATCAAGGCCCAGGATGGTGTCGTGCGCAGGGTCGAAATCTTGTGCGCTCGCCTCGAATGCAACGGGGTCCGCCACGTCAACGATGTCTGTTCCCTTTTTTGCAGACGAGAGAAGCAGCCGAAGAGACCCCGCCTGCCGGATCTGCCGGCCCATGACGCGGAAGATGTGGGATGCCTGCTGCTGCAGCTGGCTGGCATCGCTGACGGTGCCGGAGACGGCGCGTGATGCCATGAGTGCGCCCAGGGCCACGCCGATGATCAACAGTCCCAGGAGAAGGCCCACCAGCAGTTCGACCAGGCTCAGGCCGCGTTGATCAGGCTGCATAAGCGTTGCGGCGGCGATGCGGGTGTGCTTCATGGGCTTGCGCAGAAGAACTGGACTGCGTTGTTGGCAAGATATGGCGCGCAACGAGCGCTGAGCGCTATGTATTGCAGGTGGCAGGTTCTGCCGGTGGGGCAGGCCATGGCTTCGTCGCCGTGTGTGCCATCGCTATGGAGTCCGATGGGTTTTTTGTAGTCGGCTTTGCTGGATTTCTCGTTTTCACGCCAGCTGATCACGATGCCCAGGTGCCGTCCGTTGCTGGTGTCGTCTGCTGCAGGGAAGACCTTGGCGGCTCCGCCTGGCAGCAGTTGGTGCACGGAAGCCTTCCACAGCGCGAGGTTGTAGCTGGCCAGCGTTTCCGGGTCGCATGGTGTGGCGCTGCAGTCGGCGGTGGATTCAGGGGTGTGATCCCAATCGGATTCGTAATTGCCCATCTGCCCGAGGGAGTTGGGATTGGCGTGGGTGCGCTCGCTGAAGTCTTCGATCAGCCGGATGGCCTGAGCGCGGCGCACGCCGCTTTGGGTGTCGGCCAGGGTGCGCATCTGCAGGCTCAGGATTCCCAGAACACCCAAGGCCGTGACGACGGTGGCAACCAGGGTTTCAATCAGGGTGAAGCCTTTGGCGTGCCGAGCGTGGGTACTTGTCAGGCGCATGGAATGCCCTCCCGGCCGACCACCCGGATGCGTCCGCCGGCCGAAACGCAGATGCCTTTCGCTGCAGCAGAGACGAGGCCGGCGGAAGACGGGGCGACAGCAAAGCCCATGGCCGTGAATCCACCCATTTGTCCCCATCGGTCCACACTGATGATGGCGGCGGATCTGGAGCGGATGACAAGGGTGCGAGCGGGAGTGTCGAAGCGCTGTAGTTCTTCCCGGGGATCCCAGCGCTTGTTGCCATTGCGGTCAATGAACACTACCCAGCCACAGCCCCAGTCCGCGTGACGTGCAGCCAGAGTGCAGCCGTTGGTGCCTTGGGGTAGTTTCTGGATGAAGACGCCGCCCCCGCGCCGGACGGCTTCGGAGCGCGCGTATTGCAGCGTCGACTGCAGGCCCTCCACGGTCTGGCGAACGCGCCATCGCTCGATGATGAGGTGGAAGCTGGGTGCTGCCAGCGTGGTGAGCACGGCGAGGATGGCGACGACCACCATCAGCTCGATGGCCGTGAAGCCTTTTGCGCCCGGGTGGGCCTGAGGCCAGGTCGATGACATGTCTTGAATCCCTCCCCCACGATCTGCTTGCGAAGCGCTGGTTGTTTTTGCGCGCTGCTCAATCTATTGGGGTTCTTCGTGCATGTCTTTCGGACAAATCTGTTTCTGTCCTCAACAATTAGGAGTCATACCGTTGGTGCAGGGTCATCCGGCATGACGATGCGTCAAAAAATCCAATGGTGACAAGGTATTGCCGGCTTTGCCGCTATCGGACTCCGGGGTAGGACTGTTTTTTGTTGGGGGAACGCTCAGCGCTGCTGTCTGCCGGGTGGCGGCCGGGTATATCCGGCGCATGCCCCGGCGTTGTGCCTGCCCTGGCATTCGCGGTACAGCCGCTTGTCGCGTTGCTCGGGCGATTCCTCGGAGCTGCTGCGCTGGGTTGGAACGCGGACCCGCTGTCCGCCTTTTTTGCGCTTGGCGCCTTGCGCGGCCGATGTGTCGGAGCGGTGAGGGCTCGCCTGGGCCGGCAGGGCCAGGCATAGGGCCGCGACTAGGCAGAGCAGGGTGCATTGCTGCCGATGTGCGCGCCAGGTTGCAGCAGTGAATGAAAAACGCGTCGCCATGGTGTTGCCCTCCCGTGATCTATGAATGTCTGCAGGTTTCGCGGCATTCTGGGCGGGCTGTCGGCCGGCGCGGTGTGGGGCCACAAAGCATGTGTGGATGCTGGACAGGGCGCGCTTGTTATAATCCCAGGGTTTTGCATGGTGCAAGACGCACGTCGGGGCCTTTCCAGTCCCGGCGCAAGTAACCAAGGCTGCCTCCCTGCTTTTGTCTGTGAGGGGCCAATTTCAAAGGAAAAAAAAATGATCGCATCTTCCGTGAAGGCTGAAGTCGTCAAGTCCAACGCACGCTCTGCCAACGATACTGGCAGCCCAGAAGTGCAAGTGGCCCTGCTGACCGCACGCATCAACGAGCTGACCCCTCACTTCAAGCAGCACGCCAAGGACCACCACGGTCGTCGTGGCCTGCTGCGCATGGTGAGCCGTCGTCGCAAGCTGCTGGACTACCTCAAGTCCAAGGACGCTGATCGCTACACCGCACTGATCGCCAAGCTGGGCCTGCGCAAGTAAGCACGGTGGGAGATCAAAACGCCTGAGTTAGCCTGTCTAGCTCAGGCGTTTTTTACTTCGGAGAATGCAAGACAGAGCGAAGCTGTGTCATTCCAATGCTGCTGATTTGATAGCAGTGAATCCAGCACTGGAATGGCATCGTGTTCTGAATTGCTCTCCATCATGGCCCGATGAGTGCATCGGTCCACCCATTCCAAAGGAGCAACAATGTCCATCTTCAACAAAGTCACCAAGACCTTCCAGTGGGGCCAGCACACGGTCACCATGGAAACCGGCGAGATCGCCCGCCAGGCTTCCGGCGCCGTACTGGTCAACATCGATGACACCGTGGTGCTGGCCACCGTGGTGGCGTCCAAGCAGGCCAAGTCCGGCCAGGACTTCTTCCCGCTGACCGTCGATTACATCGAGAAGACCTACGCCGCAGGCAAGATCCCCGGCAGCTTCTTCAAGCGCGAAGCCAAGCCCAGCGAACTCGAAACCTTGACCAGCCGCCTGATCGACCGCCCGATCCGCCCGCTGTTCCCCGAAGGTTTCTACAACGACGTGCACGTGGTCATCCACACCGTGTCGTTGAACCCCGAAGTCGATGCCGACATCGCCGCCCTGATCGCCACCTCGGCTGCCCTGTCCGTGTCGGGCATTCCCTTCAATGGCCCCATCGGTGCTGCCCGCGTGGGTTACATCAATGGCGAGTACGTGCTCAACCCCGGTCAGACCCAGCGCAAGGATTCGCAGATGGATCTGGTCGTGGCCGGCACCGAAGCCGCCGTGCTGATGGTGGAGTCCGAAGCGCAGCAACTGCCTGAAGACGTGATGCTGGGTGCCGTGGTCTTTGGCCACGAGCAAGGCCGCATCGCCATCGAAGCCATCCATGAGCTGGTGCGCGAAGCCGGCAAGCCCGTCTGGGACTGGGTTGCTCCCGCCAAGGATGAAGAGCTGATCACCAAGGTGGCGGCGCTGGGCGACGAAGCCCTGCGCACGGCCTACCAGATCCGCAACAAGCAAAGCCGCACGCAAGCCTGCCGCGAAGCCTACGCCGCCGTGAAGGCCGGCCTGACGGCCCAGGGCGTGGAGTTCGACGGCGTCAAGGTCGAAGGCATGCTGTTCGACATCGAGGCACGCATCGTTCGCAGCCAGATCCTGGCCGGCGAGCCGCGCATCGACGGCCGTGACACGCGCACCGTGCGCCCCATCGAAATCCGCAACTCCGTGCTGCCCCGCACGCACGGCTCGGCCCTGTTCACGCGCGGCGAGACGCAGGCCCTGGTCGTGTCCACGCTGGGCACCGAGCGCGATGCACAACGCATCGACGCGCTGGCTGGCGAGTTCGAGGACCGCTTCCTGTTCCACTACAACATGCCTCCCTTTGCCACCGGCGAAGTGGGCCGCATGGGCTCGACCAAGCGCCGCGAAATCGGCCACGGCCGTCTGGCCAAGCGCGCCCTGGCGGCCTGCCTGCCCAGCAAGGAAGAATTCCCCTACACCATCCGCGTGGTGTCGGAAATCACCGAGTCCAACGGCTCCTCGTCCATGGCTTCGGTCTGTGGCGGCTGCCTGTCGATGATGGATGCAGGCGTTCCGATGAAGGCCCACGTGGCCGGCATCGCCATGGGTCTGATCAAGGAAGACAACCGCTTCGCCGTGCTGACCGACATCCTGGGTGATGAAGATCATCTGGGCGACATGGACTTCAAGGTGGCCGGCACCACCAGCGGCATCACTGCGCTGCAGATGGACATCAAGATCCAGGGCATCACCAAGGAAATCATGCAGGTCGCCCTGGCCCAGGCCAAGGAAGCGCGCATGCACATCCTGGGCAAGATGCAGGAAGCCATGGGCGAAGCCAAGGCCGAGATCTCGTCCTTCGCTCCCAAGCTGTACACGATGAAGATCAACCCCGAGAAGATCCGTGACGTGATCGGCAAGGGCGGCTCCACCATCCGTGCACTGACCGAAGAGACCGGCACGCAGATCGACATCGGCGAAGACGGCACCATCACCATCGCCTCCAGCGATGCCGCCAAGGCCGATGAAGCCAAGCGCCGCATCGAAGAGATCACGGCCGAAGTCGAAATCGGCAAGATCTACGAAGGCCCGGTCACCAAGATCCTGGACTTCGGCGCTCTCGTGAACCTGCTGCCCGGCAAGGACGGTCTGCTGCACATCAGCCAGATTGCCCACGAGCGCGTGGAGCGCGTCGCCGACTACCTGCAGGAAGGCCAGATCATCAAGGTCAAGGTCATGGAGACCGACGAAAAGGGTCGTGTCAAGCTGTCGCTGAAGGCGCTGACCGAGCGTCCTGCCGGCATGGAGCGCAGCGAGCGCCCCGCGCCTGCCGAGCGTGAGTTCCGCCAGCCGCGTGAGCCCCGCCAGCAGCGCGAGTTCCGCGAGCCGCGTGAACCCCGCGAGCCCCGTGACGGCGGCCGTCCGGCTGCCGAGGGCGAGCAGCAACAGCAACAGCAGCAGTAATGCCCGGCAAGGCCATTCCCCAAAAGGGGGTGGCCTTGCAGGTGCATGTGGTGACTGGCAAAAAGCGCTGACCTGTTCAGCGCTTGTGGCATTTTTGACAGGGATTGCGAGGTCGAAAGATGGAAAAGCAAATCATGCGTGCCGTGGAACTCACGGACTTTGGTGCTCCCGAGGTATTGCGCCTGGGCGAGCGTCCGCTGCCCGTTGCGGGTGCGCAGGAGTTGCTGATCCAGGTGTCGGCCAGTGGTGTCAATCGCCCTGATGTGTTGCAGCGCAAGGGGCACTATGCTCCGCCGCCGGGCGCCTCCGATCTGCCCGGGCTGGAAGTGGCTGGGGTGATCGTGTCGGGCGACGACGAAGCCATGCGGCTGGCAGGCCTGCGCGTGGGAGACCGCGTGTGCGCGCTGCTGGCCGGCGGTGGCTATGCGGAGTACTGCGTTGCGCCTGTGGCCCAGTGCCTGCCCATCCCGGCAGGGCTCAGCGAGGTGGAGGCTTCGGCATTGCCCGAGACCTTCTTTACCGTCTGGAGCAATGTGTTCGACCGCGGTGCCTTGCAGGCGGGCGAAACCCTGCTGGTGCAGGGTGGCAGCAGCGGCATCGGCGTGACGGCCATCCAGCTGGCCAAGGCGCGCGGCGCAACGGTCATCGTGACCGCTGGCTCCGACGCCAAGTGCGCCGACTGCCTCAAGCTGGGTGCCGACCATGCCATCAACTACCGTACGCAGGACTTTGCCGCGGAGGTGCAGCGCATCACCGAAGGCAGGGGCGTGGACGTGATCCTGGACATGGTGGCGGGTGGCTATGTGGCGCGCGAAGTGCAAAGCCTGGCAGAGGATGGCCGCCTGGTCATCATTGCGGTGCAGGGTGGCATCAAGGCAGAGTTCGACGCGGGCCTGGTCCTGCGTCGCCGTCTGCTGGTGACGGGCTCCACACTGCGTCCGCGGCCTGTGGCTTTCAAGGCGGCCATCGCACAGGCCCTGCGCCGCGAGGTCTGGCCGCTCATCGAGGCAGGCGGCATTCGTCCTGTGATCCATAGCACCTTTGCTGCCGCTGATGCCGACAAGGCGCACGCGCTGATGGAGTCGAGTCAGCACACCGGCAAAATCGTTTTGACGTGGTAACCATGAAGAAGAAACTCATCGTCGGCAACTGGAAGATGAATGGCAGCCTGGCTGCCAATGCCGTTTTGCTCAAGGCCCTCAAGGAGGGTCTGCCCGAGGGGGGCAATGCGGGCGTGGCTGTGGCCGTGCCTGCCGTCTATCTGGCCCAGGCCCAGGCCGAGCTTGAAGGCTCGGCCATCGGAGTGGCCGCGCAGGACGTGTCGCAGCATGAATCGGGTGCCTATACGGGCGAGCTGTCGGCCGCAATGCTTCGGGATTTTGGCGTGCGCTATACGCTGGTGGGGCACTCGGAGCGTCGCCAGTACCATGGCGAAACCGATGCCGTGGTGGCGCTGAAGGCGCAGGCTGCGCTGGCCAAGGGCGTCACGCCCATCGTCTGTGTGGGTGAAACGCTGGCGGAGCGCGAGGCGGGGCAGACCGAAGAAGTGGTCAAGCGCCAACTGGCGGCCGTGATCCACCAGGTGGGCCAGTGCATCAATGAGCTGGTCGTGGCCTATGAGCCCGTCTGGGCCATTGGCACCGGCAGGACCGCCACACCGGAGCAGGCCCAGCAGGTGCATGCCGTGCTGCGCGCCCAACTGGCGGCTGCCAGCCAGCAGGCCGATCGCATCGCCTTGCTGTACGGCGGCAGCATGAATGCCTCCAATGCGGCCCAGCTGCTGGCCCAGGCCGACATTGATGGTGGCCTGGTGGGCGGAGCGTCGCTCAAGGCGGCCGATTTTCTGACCATCATCGCTGCGGCCCAGTAAGCCGGGGCGGTTTTTCCATTCGCTTTTTTAGCTCTCGCGTTACTAGCAGGTACAACCAATGAATGCATTCGCAAGCGTGATCCTCGCCGTTCAGATGCTGTCGGCTCTCGGCATGATCGGCCTGATCCTGATTCAACACGGCAAGGGTGCCGACATGGGCGCCTCGTTCGGCAGCGGCAGCTCCGGCAGCCTGTTCGGTGCCTCGGGCAGCGCCAACTTCCTGTCGCGCTCCACGGCAGGCCTGGCCACGGTGTTCTTCGTGGCCACGCTGGCGCTGGCCTATCTGAGCAATGCGCGTCCCGTCAGCTCGGGCAGCGTGCTGGAAGGTGCCGCACCCATCACGGCTCCGGCTCCTGCGGCCTCTGGCGCTGCTGGCGAAGTGCCTGCTCCTGCTGCAGGCCAGGCGCCTGCTGCCGGTGCTGAAGGCGCTGCCCAGATCCCCACGAAATAATTTCGAACAAAGTCCTCGGTCCTCCGGGTCCGAGGGTTTTTCAGAGTAGAATCTAGAGATTGTTCGGTAGGCGGAATCTTTGCAACGGAGATAAAGAGCCAGCCGAAATCAAGACTTGCCGTCGTGGTGAAATTGGTAGACACGCTATCTTGAGGGGGTAGTGGCGAAAGCTGTGCGAGTTCGAGTCTCGCCGACGGCACCAAGATATAACTAAGAGCCTGCCCTGCTGATCAGGCTGATCGGTGCGGGCATGCCTTTCAAGGTAGCCGCACACGATGAACATCGACCAGTATCTTCCCGTTCTTTTGTTCATTCTCGTCGGCATGGGTGTCGGCGTAGTCCCCCTGGTACTGGGGTATGTGCTGGGTCCGAACCGACCCGATGCCGCCAAGAACTCCCCCTATGAATGTGGCTTCGAGGCCTTCGAAGACGCGCGCATGAAGTTCGATGTGCGCTACTACCTCGTCGCCATCCTGTTCATCCTGTTTGATTTGGAAATCGCCTTTCTGCTGCCCTGGGCCGTTGCGCTTCGGGACGTGGGTGGGGCTGGTTTCGCCGCTGTCCTTATTTTCCTGACCGTTCTCGTCGTGGGCTTTGTCTACGAATGGAAGAAGGGTGCGTTGGACTGGGACTGAAGCGGGTTCACTAAGGAAACACGATGATCGAAGGCGTGATGAAAGAAGGCTTCATCACCACGAGTTACGACTCTGTGGTGAATTGGGCCAAGACGGGCTCGCTGTGGCCCATGACATTTGGTCTGGCCTGCTGCGCGGTGGAGATGATGCACGCTGCGGCGGCGCGTTACGACATCGGTCGCTTTGGCTCGGAAGTCTTCCGTGCCAGCCCGCGGCAGTCGGACCTGATGATTGTGGCCGGCACCCTGTGCAACAAGATGGCGCCCGCCATGCGCAAGGTCTATGACCAGATGTCCGAGCCCCGCTGGGTCATCTCCATGGGCTCGTGCGCCAACGGCGGCGGCTACTACCACTACAGCTATTCCGTGGTGCGCGGCTGTGACCGCATCGTGCCGGTCGATGTCTATGTGCCTGGCTGCCCCCCCACGGCGGAAGCCCTGATCTACGGCATCATCCAGCTGCAGCAGAAGATCCGCCGCACCCATACCATCGCTCGCGTCTAAGGGCTAGATGATGACTGCTATTGCGATTCACCCCGAAGTGCTTCGGGATGTGGTGGCTGCTGCCTTGGGCGACAAGGCGCGCAGCGTGACCGTGGCCCTGGGAGAGGTGACGGTCGAAGTGTCCGCCGCCCAGTATCTGGAGGCCATGCAGGTTCTGCACGCCGCTCCGGATTGCCGGTTCGAGGTCCTGGTGGACCTGTGCGGCGTGGACTACTCCACCTATGCAGAAGTCGGGCGTGAAGGCCCGCGCTTTGCCGTGGTATCCCACCTGCTGTCGATCAGCCTGAACCAGCGCCTGCGCGTTCGTGTCTTTTGCACCGACGACGATTTCCCGGTGGTGGCCTCCGTCACTTCCGTCTGGGCGGGTGCGAACTGGTTCGAGCGCGAGGCGTTCGACCTGTTCGGCATCGTCTTCGACGGCCATGACGACCTGCGCCGCATCCTGACCGACTACGGCTTCATCGGCCATCCCTTCCGCAAGGACTTCCCGCTGTCGGGCCATGTGGAAATGCGCTATGACCCCGAGCAACAGCGCGTGGTGTACCAGCCGGTCACCATCGAGCCCCGCGAGATCACGCCGCGGATCATCCGCGAAGACAACTACGGGGGCCTGCACTGAAGGCGCTCCAGGCGCCTTTTTGATGGACGACCATGGCTGAAATCAAGAACTATTCCCTGAACTTTGGTCCGCAGCACCCGGCAGCGCACGGCGTGTTGCGCCTGGTGCTGGAGCTCGACGGTGAAGTGGTGCAGCGCGCAGACCCGCACATCGGTCTGCTGCACCGTGCGACAGAAAAACTGGCAGAGAGCAAGACCTACATCCAGTCGCTGCCCTATATGGACCGGCTGGACTACGTGTCCATGATGTGCAACGAGCACGCCTACTGCCTGGCCATCGAGAAGCTGCTGGGCATCGAGGTGCCCATCCGCGCCCAGTACATCCGCGTGATGTATTCGGAGATCACCCGCATCATGAATCACCTGATGTGGCTGGGCTCCAGCGGCAACGATGCGGGCAGCTCCACGACGCTGATCTACACCTTCCGTGAGCGCGAAGACCTCATGGACATGTACGAGGCGGTTTCGGGCGCGCGCATGCACGCGGCCTACTTCCGTCCGGGCGGCGTCTACCGCGACCTGCCCGACACCATGCCGCAGTACAAGGCCAGCAAGGTGCGCAATGCGCGCTCGGTCGAGATCATGAACCGCAACCGCCACGGCTCGTTGCTGGACTTCATCGACGACTTCACGCAGCGCTTCCCCAAGTGCGCGGACGAGTACGAGACCCTGCTGACCGACAACCGCATCTGGAAGCAGCGCAACGTGGACATCGGCGTGGTGACGGCCGAGCGTGCCATGAACCTGGGCCTGACCGGCCCGATGCTGCGTGCCTCCGGCGTGGCCTGGGACATGCGCAAGTCGCAGCCCTATGAGGTCTATGACCGCATGGACTTCGACGTGCCTGTGGGCAAGACCGGCGACTGCTACGACCGCTACCTGGTGCGCGTGGCCGAAATGCGCCAGTCCAACCGCATCATCAAGCAGTGCGTGGACTGGCTGCGTGCCAACCCGGGCCCGGTGATCGTGGACAACCACAAGATTGCCCCGCCGCCGCGCGAAGGCATGAAGTCCAACATGGAAGAGCTGATCCACCACTTCAAGCTCTTCACCGAAGGTTTCCGCGTGCCCGAAGGCGAGGCTTACGCGGCCATCGAACACCCCAAGGGGGAGTTCGGCATCTACATCGTGAGCGATGGGGCCAACAAGCCCTACCGCCTGAAGATCCGTCCGCCGGGATTCGCCAATCTGTCCGCCATGGACGAACTGTGCCGAGGCCACATGCTGGCCGACGCCGTGATGGTGCTGAGTACCCTGGACATCGTGTTTGGAGACGTTGACCGATGATTACCGAAGCGACCAAGGAGCGCTTTGCGCGCGAGGTGGCCAAGTACCCGGCCGACCAGAAGCAGTCTGCTGTCATGGCCTGCCTGTCCATCGTGCAGCAGGAGCAGGGCTGGGTCAGTGCCGAGAGCGAGGCCGTGATTGCCGAGTTCCTGGGCATGGCAGAGATCGCGGTGCATGAAGTCACCACGTTCTACAACATGTACAACCAGCGCCCCACGGGCACGTACAAGCTGAACGTCTGCACCAACCTGCCTTGCCAGCTGCGCGACGGCTACAAGGCGCTGCACCATCTGGAATCCCGCCTGGGCATCAAGATGGGCGAGACCACGCCTGACGGCATGTTCACGCTGCAGCAGTCCGAGTGCCTGGGCGCCTGCGCGGATTCGCCGGTGATGCTGGTGAACGACCGCTGCATGTGCAGCTTCATGAGCAACGAAAAGCTCGACGAATTGATCGACGGCCTGCGCGCCGCGGAGGGCAAGGCATGAACGCCGCCGCACAATCGGTCCTGGCCAAGTTTGCCTCTTCGGGCAGCGAAACCTGCTTTCACGACCGCCACATCAATCCGCAGATCTACGCCGACCTGACCGGCGCCAACTGGTCCATCAAGGACTACGAGGCACGCGGCGGCTATCAGGCGCTGCGCAAGATCCTGGGCAAGGATGGCAGCGAAGGCCTGACCCAGGACCAGGTGATCGCCACCGTCAAGGAATCGGGACTGCGCGGCCGCGGCGGCGCAGGTTTCCCCACGGGCCTGAAGTGGAGCTTCATGCCCCGCCAGTTCCCGGGCCAGAAGCACCTGGTCTGCAACTCGGACGAAGGCGAGCCTGGCACCTGCAAGGACCGCGACATCCTGGTGCACAACCCGCACATCGTGATCGAGGGCATGATCATCGCCGCCTACGCGATGGGCATCTCCCTGGGCTACAACTACATCCACGGCGAAATCTTCGAGGCCTATGAGCGCTTCGAGGCTGCGCTGGAAGAAGCCCGTGCCGCCGGCTACCTGGGTGACAACATCATGGGCAGCAGCTTCAGCTTCCAGCTGCACGCGCACCATGGCTTCGGCGCCTACATCTGCGGCGAAGAGACAGCGCTGCTGGAGTCGCTGGAAGGCAAGAAGGGCCAGCCGCGCTTCAAGCCGCCGTTCCCGGCCAGCTTCGGCCTGTACGGCAAGCCCACCACCATCAACAACACCGAAACCTTTGCGGCCGTTCCCTGGATCATCCGCAACGGCGGCGCTGCGTACCTGGAGTGCGGCAAGCCCAACAACGGCGGCACCAAGATCTTCTCGGTCAGCGGCGACGTGAACCTGCCCGGCAACTACGAAGTGCCGCTGGGCACGCCCTTCAGCAAGCTGCTGGAGCTGGCCGGTGGCGTGCGCACGGGTCGCAAGCTCAAGGCGGTGATCCCCGGTGGATCGTCCTCGCCCGTGCTGCCGGCTGACATCATCATGGAATGCACGATGGACTACGATTCCATCGCCAAGGCCGGCTCCATGCTGGGCTCGGGCGCCGTGATCGTGATGGACGACTCGCGCGACATGGTCGAGAGCCTGCTGCGCCTGTCCTACTTCTACCAGCACGAGTCCTGCGGCCAGTGCACCCCTTGCCGCGAAGGCACGGGCTGGCTGTGGCGCGTGGTCAACCGAATCGAGCACGGCGAAGGCCGTCCTGAAGACATCGAGCTGTTGGACTCGGTGTCCGTGAACATCATGGGGCGCACGATCTGTGCGCTGGGCGATGCGGCAGCGATGCCGGTGCGCGCCATGATCAAGCACTTCCGCCACGAGTTTGAAGCGAAGATCCAGAACGCTTCCAAGCAGACGGTCCACGCCGCCTGATCGCGAGAAAAGCATATGGTTGAAATTGAACTGGACGGAAAAAAGGTGGAGGTCGCCGAAGGCTGCATGGTCATGCATGCAGCCGAGAAGGCAGGCACCTACATCCCGCATTTCTGCTATCACAAGAAACTTTCCATCGCCGCCAACTGCCGCATGTGCCTGGTGGATGTGGAAAAAGCCCCCAAGCCCATGCCCGCCTGCGCCACGCCCGTGACGCAGGGCATGATCGTGCGCACCAAGAGCGAGAAGGCGATCAAGGCACAGCAATCGGTGATGGAGTTCCTGCTCATCAATCACCCGCTGGACTGCCCGATCTGCGACCAGGGCGGCGAATGCCAGCTGCAGGATCTGGCCGTGGGCTACGGAAGCTCCGCCTCGCGCTACGAGGAAGAAAAGCGCGTGGTCTTCCACAAGGACGTGGGCCCGCTGATCTCCATGCAGGAGATGAGCCGTTGCATCCACTGCACCCGCTGCGTGCGCTTCGGACAGGAAGTGTCCGGCGTGATGGAGCTGGGCATGATCAACCGCGGCGAGCACTCCGAGATCACCACGGTGGTGGGCGATACGGTGGACTCCGAGCTGTCGGGCAACATGATCGACATCTGCCCCGTCGGCGCGTTGACCAGCAAGCCCTTCCGCTACAGCGCCCGCACCTGGGAGCTGTCGCGCCGCAAGTCGGTCTCGCCCCATGATTCCACGGGTGCCAACCTCATCGTCCAGGTCAAGAACCACAAGGTTCTGCGCGTCGTGCCCTTCGAGAACGAAGAGGTCAACGAGTGCTGGATCGCCGACCGCGATCGCTTCTCCTACGAAGCCCTGAACAGCGACGAACGCCTGACCCGCCCCATGCTCAAGCAAGGCGGCGAGTGGAAGGAAGTCGATTGGCAGACCGCCCTCGAATACGTGGCCAACGGCCTGCGCCAGATCAAGAACGACCATGGCGCCTCCGCCATCGGTTCGCTGGTCAGCCCGCACAGCACGCTGGAAGAGCTGTACCTGGCCGGCAAGCTGGTGCGTGGCCTGGGCAGCGAGAACATCGACTACCGCCTGCGCAATGCCGAGTTCACCGCCGCCCAGGGCGTGAAGTGGCTGGGCACGCCCATCGCGTCGCTGTCCAAGCTGCAAGGCGTCCTCGTGCTGGGCTCCAACCTGCGCAAGGACCATCCGCTGTTCGCGCAGCGCATCCGCCAGGCTGCCAAGCAGGGCTGCGCCGTGCTCGCCATCAATGAGCGTGTCTACGACTGGGCCATGCCGGTGACGGCGTCCATCGTGGCTGCCCCGGACTGGGCCCAGGCGCTGGCCGATGTGGCCGCCGCCGTGGCGCAGGAAAAGGGCGTTGCCGCTCCCGTGGCCGCCGCCGACGTGCATGCCGAGGCCCAGGCCATCGCTGCCGCGCTGCTGCGCGGCGAGCGCAAGGCCATCTTGCTGGGCAATGCCGCTGCGCACCACGCACAGGCATCGACCCTGCTGTCGCTGGCCAACTGGATTGCCGAGCAGACCGGCGCCTCGGTCGGATACCTGACCGAAGCCGCCAACACGGTGGGCGCACAGTGGGTGGGCGCACAGCCTGCCGCCTCGGGCCTGAACGCAGGCCAGATGCTGGCCGGCGGCCTCAAGGCCGTGCTGCTGCTGAACAACGAACCCGTGTTCGACTCCGCTGCCGGCGCCCGCGCCGCAGAGGCACTGGGCAAGGCCGAGATGGTCGTGACCCTGAGCCCCTTCAAGGCCAACATGGAATTCAGCGACGTGCTGCTGCCCATCGCCCCGTTCACGGAAACCTCGGGCAGCTTCGTCAACGCCGAAGGCCGCCTGCAGAGCTTCCACGCCGTGGTCAAGCCGCTGGCCGAAGCCCGTCCGGGCTGGAAGGTGCTGCGCGTGCTGGCCAACCTGCTGGGCGTGCAGGGCGTGGACTACGAGACGTCGCAGGACGTGCTCGCAGCCGCCACGGCCGCTGCCACCAGCGTGCCGGCCAACCTGCTGGGCAACGGTGCGCCTGCCGTGAATTCCATCGCCAACGGTGCCGGCCATGCCGCGCCCGTGGTGGCCAGCATTTATCAGCTCGACAGCATCGTGCGCCGCGCGACATCGCTGCAACTGACGGCAGATGCACGTCAGGCTCGTGAGGGAGGCGCCGCATGATTGACGCACTCAAGACGGCCGGTGCCGGCCTGATCGCCGCACCCTGGTGGACCGACGTGGCCTGGCCCGTGCTCTGGATCCTGCTGGGCATCGTTGCCATAGTCGCCCCGCTGATGGGCGCCGTGGCCTACCTGACGCTGTGGGAGCGCAAGCTGCTGGGCTTCATGCAGGTTCGCATGGGTCCCAACCGCGTGGGTCCCTTCGGTCTGCTGCAGCCTCTGGCCGACGGCCTGAAGCTGCTGACCAAGGAACTGATCCAGCCCACGGCTGCTGCCAAGGGCCTGTTCTACGTGGGCCCGGTGATGGCCATCATGCCCGCCCTGGCGGCATGGGTGGCGATCCCCTTCGGTCCCGACGTGGCCCTGGCCAACGTCAATGCCGGCCTGCTGCTGATCATGGCCATCACGTCCATCGAAGTCTATGGCGTGATCATTGCGGGCTGGGCCTCCAACTCCAAGTACGCCTTCCTGGGCGCGCTGCGCGCCTCGGCACAGATGGTCAGCTATGAAATCGCGCTGGGCTTCTGCTTCCTGGTGGTGATCATGGTCACGGGCAGCATGAATCTGACGCAGATCGTGCTGAGCCAGGGCCAGGGCCAATTCGCCAGCATGGGTGTCAGCGTCCTGTCGTGGAACTGGCTGCCGCTGCTGCCGATCTTCGTGGTGTACCTGATCTCGGCCGTGGCCGAGACCAACCGCCACCCCTTCGACGTGGTCGAAGGCGAAGCCGAAATCGTGGCCGGCCACATGGTCGAGTACTCGGGCATGGGCTTTGCCATCTTCTTCCTGGCCGAATACGCCAGCATGTGGCTGGTGTCCATCCTGGCCGTGGTGATGTTCCTGGGCGGCTGGCTGCCTCCGTTCGACTTCCTGTCGTTCATCCCCGGATGGATCTGGCTGGCGGCGAAGACTTTCCTGGTCGTGTCCATGTTCATCTGGATCCGTGCCACCTTCCCGCGCTTTCGCTATGACCAGATCATGCGTCTGGGCTGGAAGATCTTCATTCCCGTCACCCTGGTGTGGCTGGTCGTCGTGGGTGGCTGGATGCACTCGCCTTGGAACATCTGGAACTGAGCGGAGCAAGAATGTCTGCGGTTGCTGCTACCCCATTTTCGATCAAAGATTTCCTCAAGAGCTTCATGCTCTGGGAACTGGCCAAGGGCATGGCCCTGACTGGCCGCTACACCTTCCGCCGCAAGGTCACGGTGCAGTTCCCCGAGGAAAAGACACCCCTGTCGCCGCGTTTTCGCGGACTGCACGCCCTGCGCCGTTATGACAACGGCGAAGAGCGCTGCATTGCCTGCAAGCTGTGCGAGGCGGTGTGCCCGGCCATGGCCATCACCATCGAGTCCGATGTGCGTGACGACGGCTCGCGCCGCACCACGCGCTACGACATCGACCTGACCAAGTGCATCTTCTGCGGCTTCTGCGAGGAAAGCTGCCCGGTGGACTCGATCGTCGAGACGCATATCTTCGAATACCACGGAGAAAAGCGCGGCGACCTGTACTTCACCAAGGACATGCTGCTGGCCGTTGGCGATCGCTACGAACCCGAGATTGCCGCCGCCAAGGCTGCGGACGCCAAGTACCGCTGAAGCGGCTCCTTGATCACTTGAAAAGATTCGATCCATGGACGCCAAAACTGGTTTCTTCTATCTGTTCTCGGTCGTGCTGCTGTTTGCAGCCTTCCGGGTCGTCACGGCGCGCAACCCCGTGCATGCCGTGCTCAACCTGATCCTGGCCTTCTCGCAGGCTGCCGGCATCTGGCTTCTGCTCAAGGCCGAGTTCCTGGGCGTGACCCTGGTGCTGGTCTACCTGGGCGCCGTGATGGTGCTGTTCCTGTTCGTGGTGATGATGCTGGACATCCGCATCGACGCCGTGCGCCAGGGGTTCTGGAAGCATTTCCCCTTCGCTGCCCTGATCGGCGCACTGATTGCCTTTGAAATGGGCATGGTGCTGATGGGCGGCTTCAGCGGCGTCGAGGAGCCCAAGGCCATTGCGGCCACGGTCAACGCTGCCGGCCAGACCGTGCAGTACTCCAACACCCAGGCCCTGGGCAAGCTGCTGTACACCGAATACCTGTACCCCGTCGAGATCGCTGCCGTGATCCTGCTGGTGGCCATGATTGCCGCCATCGCCCTGACCCTGCGCAAGCGCAAGGACAGCAAGGCAGTGAACCCGGCCCAGCAGATCCGCGTGCGCGCAAAGGATCGCCTCGAGCTGGTCAAGGTGCCGGTCACCCAGGCGCCGCAGGCACCGGCCGCCGAGGCAACCCCCGCCGTGGAGACAAAAGCATGACGTTGACTTTGGGCCATTATTTGACGCTGGGCGCCATGCTGTTCGCGCTCTCCGTCGTTGGCATTTTTCTGAACCGCAAGAACCTGATCGTGCTGCTGATGGCCATCGAGCTGATGCTCCTGGCCGTCAACACCAACTTCGTGGCGTTCTCCAGCTATCTGGGTGACATGCACGGCCAGGTGTTCGTGTTCTTCATCCTGACAGTGGCAGCCGCCGAGTCGGCCATCGGTCTGGCGATCCTGGTGCTTCTGTTCCGCAACAAGACCAGCATCAATGCGGAAGATCTCAACTCCCTCAAGGGTTGAGTCCGCCGTAACTTGCAAGGTTCTTAAGAATGAGTCAAACACTCTCTGCATCCATGCTCCTGGCGGTGCCGCTGGCACCGCTGGCGGGCTCCGTGCTCGCGGGCATCTGGGGCACGGCCTTCGGCGGCAACAAGATCGGTCGCGGCGGCAGCCATACCCTCACCATCGCGGGCGTGCTGATCGCCTTCATCCTGTCGGCCATCACGTTCAACAGCGTGATCTTCGACGGCGCGCGTTTCGACCAGTCCATCTACACCTGGATGGAAATCGGCGGCCTGAAGATGGAGGTCGGTTTCCTGATCGACAGCATCACGGCCATGATGATGTGCGTGGTGACCTTCGTGTCGCTGATGGTGCACATCTACACCATCGGCTACATGCAGGAAGATGACGGCTACAACCGTTTCTTCTCCTACATCTCGCTGTTCACGTTCTCCATGTTGATGCTCGTCATGAGCAACAACCTGCTGCAGCTGTTCTTCGGCTGGGAAGCCGTGGGCCTGGTGTCCTATCTGCTGATCGGCTTCTACTACAACAAGCCCACGGCCATCTTCGCCAACATGAAGGCCTTCCTGGTCAACCGTGTGGGTGACTTCGGCTTCATCCTGGGCATCGGCCTGATCGCTGCCTACACCGGCACCATGAACTACGGCGAAATCTTCGCCAAGCTGCCCGAGATCCAGAACACCCTGCTGCCGGGCACCGGCTGGCTGCTGGTGACGGTGACGGCCATCTGCCTGTTCATCGGCGCCATGGGCAAGTCGGCACAGTTCCCGCTGCACGCCTGGCTGCCCGATTCGATGGAAGGCCCGACCCCCATCTCGGCACTGATCCACGCCGCCACCATGGTGACGGCCGGCATCTTCATGGTCTCGCGCATGTCGCCGCTGTACGAGCTGTCGGACACGGCACTGAGCTTCATCCTGGTGATCGGCTCCATCACGGCGCTGTTCATGGGCGTGCTGGGCATCATCCAGAACGACATCAAGCGCGTGATCGCGTACTCCACGCTGTCGCAGCTGGGCTACATGACCGTGGCCCTGGGCGCCTCCGCCTACTCGGTGGCCGTGTTCCACCTGATGACCCACGCCTTCTTCAAGGCCCTGCTGTTCCTTGGCGCCGGCTCGGTGATCATGGGCATGCACCACAACCAGGACATCCGCTGGATGGGCGGCGTGCGCAAGTACATGCCCATCACCTGGATCACCTTCCTGCTGGGCAACCTGGCTCTGATCGGTACGCCGTTCTTCTCGGGCTTCTACTCGAAGGACGCCATCATCGAAGCCGTGCACGCCACGAACCTGCCGGGCGCAGGCTTCGCGAACTTCGCGGTGCTGGCCGGCGTGTTCATCACGGCCTTCTACTCCTTCCGCCTGTACTTCATCGTCTTCCACGGCAAGGAGCGCTACGACCAGAACCCGGACGCGCACCACGATGACCACCACGGTCATGATGACCACCACGGCCATGGCCACGATGCCAAGCCGCACGAGTCGCCCCTGGTCGTGACCGGCCCGCTGATGCTGCTGGCCATCCCCTCGGTGGTGATCGGTGCCATCGCGCTGATGCCCATGCTGTTCGGTGACTTCTTCAAGGGCGTGATCCACGTCGATGGCGCAAAGCACGGCGCCATGGCCGAACTGGCCGAGAAGATCCACGGCTGGGTGCCCATGGCACTGCACGGCTTCACGGCCGCGCCGTTCTGGCTGGCACTGGCAGGCGTCGTCGTCTCCTACCTGTTCTACATGGTCAAGCCCGAAGTCCCTGCGGCCATCAAGTCGGCCATGCAGAAGATCGGTGTCTACCAGGCACTGGAAGGCAAGTACGGCGTTGACTGGGTCTACGAAAACATCTTCGCCCGTGGTGCTCGCGCCTTCGGCAGCTTCTTCTGGAAGGTCGGCGACCAGGCCATCATCGATGGCGCCATCGTCAACGGTTCGTGGAAGCTCATCGGCCGCATCGGCCAGTGGGTGCGCAAGCTGCAGTCGGGCTATCTCTATCACTACGCGTTGGTCATGCTGCTGGGCGTGTTCGCTCTCATGACGTATTTCGTGTGGCTCAACAAGTAGTAGAGGAAGAACAAAAATGCATTGGTTGAGTCTTTCAATCTGGGTGCCGATCGCATTCGGCGCCCTCCTGCTGGCCCTGGGCCGCGAGGACCAGGTCAAGGCAGTGCGCTGGCTGGCCCTGGTCGGCGCCCTGGCCGGCCTGGCGGTCACGCTGCCGCTGATCCAGCAGTTCGACAACAGCACGGCTGCGATGCAGTTCGTGGAGAAGGCGCTGTGGATCGAGCGCTTCAACATCTACTACCACCTGGGCGTGGATGGCATCTCGTTCTGGTTCGTGCCGCTGACGGCCTTCATCACCGTGATCGTCGTGATCGCGTCGTGGGAAAACATCACCGAGCGCGTGAACCAGTACATGGGCGCGTTCCTGATCCTGTCCGGCCTGATGGTCGGCGTGTTCAGCGCACTGGACGGCCTGCTGTTCTATGTGTTCTTCGAAGCCACGCTGATCCCGATGTACCTGATCATCGGTATCTGGGGCGGCCCCAACCGCATCTACGCGGCCTTCAAGTTCTTCCTGTACACGCTGATGGGTTCGCTGCTGACCCTGATCGCGATCATCTATCTGTACACCCAGTCCGGTGGCAGCTTCGAGATCCTCGACTGGCACAAGCTGCCGCTGTCCATGACGGCACAGACGCTGATCTTCTTCGCCTTCTTCGCGGCCTTCGCCGTGAAGGTGCCGATGTGGCCGGTGCACACCTGGCTGCCCGACGTGCACGTGGAAGCGCCCACCGGTGGCTCCGCCGTGCTGGCTGCCATCATGCTGAAGCTCGGTGCCTACGGTTTCCTGCGCTTTTCCATGCCCATCGCCCCTGATGCATCGCACAAGTGGGCCTGGCTGGTCATCGCGCTGTCGCTGGTCGCCGTGATCTACGTGGGCGTGGTCGCCCTGGTGCAAAAGGACATGAAGAAGCTGGTGGCCTACTCGTCCGTGGCCCACATGGGCTTCGTGACCCTGGGCTTCTTCATCTTCAACCCGCTGGGCGTTGCCGGCGGCATCGTGCAGATGATTGCTCACGGCTTCGTGTCGGGCGCCATGTTCCTGTGCATCGGCGTGCTCTACGATCGCGTGCACTCGCGTGAAATCGCCTCCTATGGCGGCGTGGTCAACACCATGCCCAAGTTCGCGGCCTTCGCACTGCTGTTCGCCATGGCCAACTGCGGCCTGCCCGCAACGGCCGGCTTCGTGGGCGAGTGGATGGTGATCCTGGGTGCCGTCCAGTACAACTTCTGGATCGGCCTGGGCGCTGCCACGGCGCTGATCTTCGGCGCCGCCTACACCCTGTGGATGTACAAGCGCGTCTACCTGGGTCCGGTCACCAACGACAATGTGCGCGGCCTGACCGACATCGGCAACCGCGAGTTCCTGGTGCTGGGTCTGCTGGCCATCGCCGTGCTGTACATGGGTCTGTATCCCAAGCCCTTCACTGACGTGATGGATGTGTCCGTGGCCGAGCTGCTCAAGCATGTGGCCATGAGCAAGCTGCAGTGACCAGACTGAAACGAGAGAATCGAGATGATTGACAACATCAGCTGGCTGGCCATCTATCCGGAGATCCTTCTCCTGGTCATGGCCTGCGTGATCGCCCTGGTGGACCTGGGCGTCAAAAGCCCGCGCCGCACGGGCACCTATGTTCTGACGCTGCTGACCCTGGGCGTGGTGGCCGTGCTGCAAGGCATGTACGCCTCCAGTGGCAACACCTTCTATGGCTGGGGCAACATGGTGGTCTCCGACGCCATGGGCAACTGGCTCAAGTGCTTCGCCACCGTGGCCATGATGGTCACTCTGGTCTACGGCCGCCCCTACGCCGCCGACCGCGACATGCTGCGCGGCGGCGAGCTGTTCACGCTGGCTATGCTCGCGCTGCTGGGCATGTTCATCATGATCTCGGGCAACAACTTCCTGGTCATCTACCTGGGCCTGGAGCTGCTGACGCTGTCCAGCTACGCCCTGGTGGCCCTGCGCCGCGACCACACGGCGTCGGTCGAGGCCGCGATGAAGTACTTCGTGCTCGGCGCCATGGCCAGCGGCTTCCTGCTGTACGGCATGTCCATGCTCTACGGTGCGACCGGCTCGCTGGACATCGGCCAGGTCTTCAAGGCCATCAACTCGGGCGAGATCAAGCACCAGGTTCTGGTGTTCGGCCTGGTCTTCGTGGTCTCCGGCCTGGCCTTCAAGCTGGGCGTGGTTCCCTTCCACATGTGGGTTCCCGACGTCTACCAGGGCGCTCCCACGGCCATCACCACCATGATCGGTGGCGCGCCCAAGCTGGCCGCCTTCGCCATCGTCATCCGCCTGCTGGTGGACGGCCTGCTGCCGCTGGCCATCGACTGGCAGCAGATGCTGGCGGTGCTTGCCATCGCCTCGCTGCTGGTCGGCAACCTGGCCGGCCTGCAGCAGACCAACCTCAAGCGCATGCTGGCCTACTCGACCATCTCGCAGATGGGCTTCGTGCTGCTGGGCCTGATGTCGGGTGTGGTGGATGGCAAGGTCGATCCGGCCACCATCGAGAACGCCTACAGCTCGGCCATGTTCTACGTGGTGACCTACGTGCTGACCACGCTGGCCGCCTTCGGCGTGATCCAGCTGCTGGCCCGCGAAGGCTTCGAGAGCGAAGAGGTCGCCGACTTTGCCGGCCTCAACCAGCGCAGCCCGCTGTATGCCGGCGTGATGGCGATCTGCCTGTTCTCCATGGCCGGTATCCCCCCCCTGGTGGGCTTCTACGCCAAGCTGTCGGTGCTGCAGGCGCTCGTGGCATCGGGCCACAGCCTGTACATCGCGCTGGCCGTGTTTGCCGTGGTCATGTCGCTGATCGGCGCCTTCTACTACCTGCGCGTCGTCAAGGTCATGTACTTTGACGAACCCATCACCGCCACCAGCGTTTCCGCTTCGCTGGACGTGCGCGTGGTGCTGACCCTCAACGGCGCCCTGGTGCTGGGGCTGGGCCTTCTGCCGGGTGGCCTGATGGCCCTGTGCGCCGACGCCGTCGTGCGCGCCCTGGCTTCCTGATCCACTTTCCCGATGCGGGGCCCTGCACGCAGGGCTCCGCGGTGAGGACATCGGCTTGTCGCAAACCGCTTCGATCTGGCTCGTGATATTGGCTGCCCTTGTGGCAGCCAATTTGCCTTTCTTCAATGCCCGCTGGCTGCAGCTGGGGCCGCTGCGCGCCCAGCGCAAGCCGCTGGCCATGTGCCTGCTGGAGATGGTGCTGCTGTACTTCATCGTCGGCGGCGTGGCGCTGCTGCTGGAGCGCCGTGTGGGGCAGATCGCGCCCCAGGGCTGGGAGTTCTATGCCGTCACGGGAGCGTTGTTCCTGACGCTGGCCTTCCCCGGTTTCGTCTATCGTTTCCTGATTCACCGCCGCGGCTGAGGCTGCGGTGCCGGTTGTCTCATGGGTGGGGGTGCGTGATGAAAGTGCTCGACCTGCATTGCCCGCACGGCCATCTGTTCGAGGGCTGGTTCGCCTCGGAAGATGATTTCCAGGGCCAGCTGCAGCGCCAGCTGGTGCTGTGCCCCGTCTGCGGCCACAGCGACATCACCAAGCGACTGAGCGCCCCCCGCATCAATCTTGGCGCCAAGCCCGCAGCCACGCCCCCGGCTGCAGCGGCTGAGCCTGCTGCAGCCGCCTCGGCTGCCAGTGCGGCAGCCGTTCCCTCCCCGTCCATGCCGCCCCAGGCGCGCGAGCAGCTGCAGGCCATGCAGGCCGCCTGGCTGAAATGGTCGCGCCAGGTGGCGCAGCAGACCGAGGATGTGGGCGAGCGCTTCGCCGATGAAGCCCGCCGCATGCACTATGGCGAGACGGACGAGCGCGCCATCCGCGGCAAGGCCAGCCCCGAGCAGGCCATGCAATTGCTGGATGAAGGCATTGCCGTCCTTCCATTGGCCTTGCCCGAAGGCAGCAAGGAAACGCTGCAGTAAGTGGCGACTGGCACGTGCTGTCTTGGCGACGACAATTGCGCCCATTGCAATGGATCGGCAATCTCCAGGCCAGGCCTTTGCTTGTTGCTATTGATTGAGTAGCACCCCGGCTGACTTTGTCGCCCTTCAATTGAAGAGACGACAAACTCAAGCATATCCGCGGCTTTTCGCATAGTGACTGAGCAGGCCACAGGGAGATTGCCGACCTGGGTGTTTCCCGTAAGGCAGCGGACATTGGCCGCTGCCCTGTAAGTCGCAAAAAGGGTAGTTTGCTATCGCTTTGGAAGCGCTCTGGCCTTCCGTGTGGGCCGCGCCGGGCCTAGATGGTGGAGAACCCTAGGCCCTGCCTGCCACCGCGGCACCTTACAGCCCCGTCAGTGCTTGATTATTTCAAGTGTGAGTGGTTGCTTCTTTCGTTTGCAAAGGCCAGGCTTGATGCGCCATGCTGCAGTGCGGGGCAGGGCCTGTGCTTAGGAGCACCTACGTAGGCGTTTTCCCGCTGCGGTGCACAACGTCGGCAAGCCTACGATGCGTCCGACCCTGCACAACGCCCGCCAGAGCCTCTGGCGACGCGTTGGGGGCTGGCAGCATCAACGGAGCAGGCGAAGCGCACATGAGCGACGTTATTCTCGAAACCCGGAACCTGACCAAAGAGTTCAAGGGATTTACGGCGGTGAGCAAGGTGGACCTTTCGGTGCGCCGTGGCTCCATCCATGCCTTGATCGGCCCCAATGGCGCAGGCAAGACCACCTGCTTCAATCTGCTGACCAAGTTCCTGGAGCCCACCTCCGGCACCATCCGTTTCAATGGCGAGGACATCACGCGGGAAGCACCGGCGCAGATTGCGCGCCGTGGCGTGATCCGGTCCTTCCAGATCTCGGCCGTGTTCCCGCATTGCACGCTGCTGGAGAACGTGCGCATCGGCCTGCAGCGCAAGCTGGGCACCGAGTTCCATTTCTGGCGCAGCGAGAAGAGCCTGTCGCAGCTCGATGACCGCGCCATGCAGTTGCTGGCCGAAGTGGGCCTGCAGGATCTGGCCGACGAGGTCACGGTCAACCTGCCCTATGGCCGCAAGCGCGCGCTGGAGATTGCCACCACGCTGGCCATGGAGCCCGAGCTGATGCTGCTTGACGAACCCACGCAGGGCATGGGCCACGAAGACGTGGACCGCGTGACCCAGCTGATCAAGAAGGTCTCGGCCGGCCGCACGATTCTCATGGTGGAGCACAACATGAAGGTGATCTCCACCATTGCCGACCGCATCACGGTGCTGCAGCGCGGCGCCGTGCTGGCCGAGGGGCCGTACGAGGAAGTTTCGCGCAACCCGCAAGTGATGGAAGCGTATATGGGCACCACCGACGGCCAGTTGCAGGGAGCGCATTGAGATGACTGCACCGGCATTGGAAATCAAGGGCCTGCAGGCCTGGTACGGCGAATCCCATGTGCTGCACGGCATGGACCTGGTGGTCCAGCCCGGCGAGGTGGTCACGCTGCTGGGGCGCAACGGCGCGGGCCGCACGTCCACGCTGCGCGCCATCATGGGTCTGACGGGCGCGCGCAAGGGCTCCATCCGGATCAACGGCGTGGAGGCCATCCACCTGCCCACGCACCGCATTGCCCACCTGGGCGTGGGCTACTGCCCTGAAGAGCGCGGCATCTTCTCCAGCCTCTCGTGCGAAGAGAACCTGATGCTGCCGCCTCCGCTCAAGACCGGCCAGCCGGGCATGAGCGTGGATGAGATCTACGCCATGTTCCCCAACCTGGCCGAGCGCCGCCACAGCCAGGGCACGCGCCTGTCGGGCGGCGAGCAGCAGATGCTGGCGGTGGCGCGCATCCTGCGCACGGGCGCGCGGCTGCTGCTGCTCGACGAAATCTCGGAAGGCCTGGCACCCGTCATCGTGCAGGCGCTGGCCCGCATGATCACCATGCTGCGCACCAAGGGCTACACCGTGGTCATGGTGGAGCAGAACTTCCACTTCGCGGCGCCGCTGGCCGACCGCTTCTACGTGGTCGAGCACGGCCATGTGGTCGAGCGTTTCGGCGCGTCCGAGCTGCAGGCCAAGATGCCCGTGCTCAACGAGCTGCTCGGAGTCTGACCCGGATATCCATCGTGGCCGGCGCCTGGGGCTCGCCGGCTGCATTCCTGCCATGGCCCTGTGACAAAAACCCAAGACATCAACGCGAAGGAGACACCAATGAAAGCAAAACTGACCGCACTGTCGTGCATGCTGGCTGCGGCCGGCCTGGCCAGCCCGCTTGCCATGGCACAGGAGAAGGTGAAGATCGGCTTCGTGACCGACATGTCCAGCCTGTATGCGGACGTGGAAGGCAAGAACGCCGTCACCGCCATGCAGATGGCCATCGATGACTTCGGCGGCAAGGTGCTGGGCCAGCCCATCGAGCTGCTGAGCGCTGACCACCAGAACAAGGCCGACATCGCCGCCTCCAAGGTGCGCGAGTGGGTGGACACGCAAGGTATCTCGCTGGTGTTCAGCGGCACCAACTCCGGCACGGCCCTGGCGGTGTCGCAGGTGGCCAATGAGAAAAAGCGCGTGCACTTCAACAGCGGCGCGGGTTCCTCGGCACTGACCAACGAGCAGTGCAATGCCTACACCGTGCACTACGCCTATGACACCGTGGCCCTGGCCAAGGGCACGGGTACGGCCGTGGTCGAGCGCGGCGGCAAGGACTGGTTCTTCCTGACGGCCGACTACGCCTTCGGCCACGCGCTGGAGAACGACACCACGGCCGTGATCAAGGCCAAGGGCGGCAAGGTGGTGGGCGGCGTCAAGCACCCGCTCAATGCCTCGGACTTCTCGTCCTTCCTGCTGCAGGCGCAGGCCTCCAAGGCCCAGATCCTGGGCCTGGCCAATGCCGGTGGCGACACCATCAACGCCATCAAGGCGGCCAAGGAATTCGGCATCAACAAGAGCATGAAGACCGTGGGCCTGCTGGTGTTCCTGACCGACATCCACAGCCTGGGCCTGAAGAACACCGAAGGCATGCAGTTCACCACCAGCTGGTACTGGGACCAGAACGATGCCACGCGCAAGTTCGGCGAGCGCTTCTTCGCCAAGACCAAGCGCATGCCCACTTCCATCCAGGCTGCCGACTACTCGGCCGTGACCAGCTACCTCAAGGCCGTGCAGGCCGTGAAGTCCACGGATGCCGACAAGGTCATGGCCTACCTCAAGAGCACGCCCATCGACGACTTCTACGGCAAGGGCTCGATCCGTCCCGATGGCACCTTCGCCCACGACATGTACCTGGTCGAGGTCAAGAAGCCCGCCGAGTCCAAGAAGCCCTGGGACTACCTGAAGGTCGTGGCCACGCTGCCCGCCGACCAGGTCTGGACCACCAAGGCCGAGACCAAGTGCGCGCTGTGGAAGTAACGCTGCGCCGCCACTGACCCCCAACCGCCACCCGGCCAACCACGACAGCTGCATCCCATGGAAATCTTTGGTGTTTCCCTGCCAGGCCTGATGAGCCAGCTCCTTCTGGGGCTGGTCAACGGCTCGTTCTACGCCATCCTCAGCCTGGGGCTGGCGGTGATCTTCGGCCTGCTCAACGTGATCAACTTCGCCCACGGCGCGTTGTTCATGCTGGGCGCCATGGTCACCTGGATGGCCATGAGCTACTTCAACATCAACTACTGGGTGATGCTGGTGCTGTCGCCGTTGCTGGTGGGCCTGCTGGGCGTGCTGATCGAGCGTTTTTTATTGCGCTGGATCTACAAGCTCGACCACCTCTACGGCCTGTTGCTGACCCTGGGCCTGTCGCTGCTGATCGAGGGCCTGTTCCGCTCGGTCTACGGCGTCTCGGGCCTGGGCTACGACACGCCCGAGCTGCTGGAAGGCGCGACCAACCTGGGCTTCATGATCCTGCCCAACTACCGCGCCTGGGTGGTGCTGGCCTCCATCGTGGTCTGCGTGGCCACCTGGTTCATGATCGAGAAGACGCGCATCGGCGCCTACCTGCGGGCCGGCACCGAGAACCCGCGCCTGGTCGAGGCCTTCGGCGTCAACGTGCCCGTGATGATCACGCTGACCTATGCCTTCGGCGCGGCCCTGGCGGCGTTTGCCGGCGTGCTGGCGGCGCCCGTCTACCAGGTCACGCCGCTGATGGGGCAGAACCTCATCATCGTGGTCTTCGCCGTGGTGGTGATCGGGGGCATGGGCTCCATCATGGGCTCCATCCTCACCGGCCTGGGCCTGGGCGTGATCGAGGGCCTGACCAAGGTCTTCTGGCCCGAGGCTTCGTCCACCGTGGTGTTCTTCATCATGGTCATCGTTTTGCTCATCCGCCCCGCCGGCCTGTTCGGCAAAGAGAAATAACAAGAACGAGGACAAGGGGCCGACCACATGAAATCCAAGACTCTCGTTCAACGCATCGCCCCCTGGGGCTATGGCCTGCTGCTGCTGGGCCTGCTGGCGGCGCCCATGCTGGGTGCCTACCCGGTGTTCGTGATGAAGCTCATGTGCTTCGCACTGTTCGCCTCGGCCTTCAACCTGCTGCTGGGCTACACGGGCCTGCTGTCCTTCGGCCACGCGGCCTTCCTGGGCGGCGCGGCCTATGTGACGGGCTACGCCATCAAGGGCTGGGGCTTCACGCCCGAGCTGGCCATGCTGGCCGGCACGGCCGGGGGCGCGCTGCTGGGGCTGATCTTCGGCTGGCTGGCCATCCGCCGCCAGGGCATTTATTTCTCGATGATCACGCTGGCGCTGGCCCAGATGCTGTTCTTCGTGTGCCTGCAGGCGCCCTTCACGGGCGGCGAGGACGGACTGCAGGGCGTACCGCGCGGCAAGCTGTTCGGCCTCATCGACCTGACCAGCGACCTGACCATGTACTACGTCACGCTGGTCATCGTGGTCCTGGCCTTCCTGCTGATCGTGCGCACCATCCACTCGCCCTTCGGCCAGGTGCTCAAGGCCATCAAGGAGAACGAGCCGCGCGCAACCTCGCTGGGCTATGACGTGGCGCGCTTCAAGCTGCTGGCCTTCGTGATCTCGGCCGCGCTCACGGGCCTGGCCGGTTCGCTCAAGACCGTGGTGCTGGGCTTTGCCACGCTGTCGGATGTGCACTGGACCACCTCCGGCCACGTGATCCTGATGACGCTGATGGGCGGCCTGGGCACGCTGTCCGGCCCCATCCTGGGCTCGGCCGTGGTGGTCATGCTGGAGAACAAGATCGGCGAGTTCGGCAGCTTCCTGCAGCGCCTCACGGGCGTGGAGTGGTTCTCCACGCTGGGCGAGTCGGTGACCATCGTCACCGGCCTGATCTTCGTGGTCTGCGTGCTGCTGTTCCGCAAGGGCATCATGGGCGAGCTGATCGCCTGGCTGCAGAAAAAGCGTACTCCTTGAGAGCCGGGTTGGGACGGTTTCAAGGGGGTGGGCTACGTGCCCATGCTCTTGACTGCCATAGCTACAACTGCAGCGGCCGTGCGTAGCCCGTCATCTCCAGGTACCCCTGACCGGCTCGCGCCTCCTGGCCCGGGCCGGTGGGCTTTTGGAGGCTGCACAGGCCCTCCCAGTAGATGGCCCCGGTGGAGGCGCTGCTGTCCAGCTCCTGGTCATCGACCAGGGCGTTCACGGTGAAGCGGCCTGCGGGCGTGTCCACCTGCCATTGCACGGGGTAGCGCGCGCCGCTGGCGGGGCTGCTCCAGTGGCGCCGTGGTGTGAACTGCACGGCATCGTGGGCGAAGACCTGTACCTTGCCATCGGCGCCGCGCAGCGAGCCTCCGGCCCACAGCGCGCTGCCATCGCTGCGGCGCACTCGGAAGGCCGTGAGCGCACCGCCGTCGAACAGGTTCATGCCTATCCAGTCCCAGCCCACGGCCTCGGGGTGCATCAGGGCCTGGCTCCATTCATGGTCCAGCCAGGCGCGGTTGTCACCGGGTTCGCGCGCGGCTTCGATCTCCATGCGCTGGCCTGCCAGCTCCAGCGTGCCGCTCACCTGCAGTTGCGGGCGGCTGTAGTAGTAGCTGGCCTGATCGGGTTCGGGACCCTTGCGCGAGAGGCCTGCGCGGCCCTGCAGCAGCGGGTGCTCGCGGGTCTCGAAGCGCAGGTCCAGTGCGAATGCGGTGCTGCGTATGCGGGTGGTGTAGCGTTCGGCAGGGCCTTCATCGGTGCGCTGCAGCGACCAGTCCTGCAGCCGCACGTCGGCATCGGTCTCGCTGGCCTGGGCAATGCCAAAGCCTGCGCGCGCGATGCGCTGGTCGTGGTGCAGGCGGGCGCCCTGTACATCGCACAGCGCCGCATGGGCAAACAGCAGCTGGCGCGCCGCGAAGGCAGAGCGCAGCTCCTGCGTGGCCTGCACGCGCGACCGAAAGAAGGTGATCTGGAAACCCCAGGCCCGGCCCGCCGCGCGTGCCTGGCCGGTGATGTACCACCACTCGGTGCGCAGCCCGGGGTGGCCGCCATGGTCGCGCGGGAAGACCAGCGTGCGTGGCGGCAGTGCCTGGGCGGGCAGTCCTGCCGCCCCCAGGCCCAGGCCTGCAGCCAGGCCCAGCAGATGGCGGCGGGGCAGGGGCATCATCGATCAGCTTTGCAACTGCGCGATGCGCGCCTGGGCTGGCCCGCAGTCGCCGATGCGCTGCATCACCCAGTCCGCATCATGGTAGGTGGGCAGGTAGCGCTCGCCCGCATCGCACAGCAGCGAGAGGATGGAGCCCTGCTCGCCGCGCTGGCGCATCTCGCTGGCCAGCCTGAGCATGGCCACGTAGTTGGTGCCCGTGGACGGCCCCACGCGCCGGCCCAGCAGTGCGGACAGGCTGCGCATGGCGGCCAGGGAATCGCAGTCCGCCACCTCCTCCATGCGGTCCACCAGGGTGCGCACAAAGCTGGGCTCCACGCGCGGGCGGCCTATGCCCTCGATGCGCGAGCCCGGCGCGGTGAGGGTGGCATCGCCCGTGCGGTGGTAGGCGGCGAACACCGAGCCCTCGGGGTCGGCCACGCAGATGCCCGTGGCATGGCGCTGGAAACGCACGTAGCGGCCAATGGTGGCGCTGGTGCCGCCCGTGCCCGCGCCCACCACGATCCAGCGCGGCACGGCATGGCGCTCGCGCCGCATCTGGGTGAACATGCTCTCCGCAATATTGTTGTTGCCACGCCAGTCGGTGGCGCGCTCGGCATAGGTGAACTGGTCCATGTAGTGGCCGCCGGTCTGCGCGGCCACGGCGCGTGCCTCGTCGTAGACCTGGCCTGCGCTGTCCACGAGATGGCAGCGACCGCCGTAGAACTCGATCAGCGCAATCTTCTCGGCCGAGGTGCTGCGCGGCATCACGGCCACGAAGGGCAGGCCCAGCAGGCGCGCGAAATACGCCTCGCTCACGGCCGTGGAGCCGCTCGATGCCTCGACGATGGTCGAGCCCTCATGCACCCAGCCATTGCACAGCGCATAGAGAAACAGCGAGCGCGCCAGCCGGTGCTTGAGGCTGCCCGTGGGGTGGGTGGATTCGTCCTTGAGGTAGAGATCGATCCCCAGGTCGGCAAAGCTGGGCAGGGGCAGCGGGATCAGGTGCGTGTCGGCACTGCGCTGGTAATCGGCCTCGATGCGGTTGATGGCCTCGTGCAGCCAGGAAGAGGTGGTGTGCGGCATGGCGGCCATTGTCGCAGGCTGCCCTGCCCACGCGGCTACAGGCCGTAGAACGGGCGGTTGGCCTCGATGCGTGTCTGCTCGCTGGCGGGGTAGCGGCGTTCGGCCAGCAACTGCTGCAGCGCGGCGCGACCCAGGTCGCGCAGCGGGGTGTAGAAGGCGCTGACGGCCAGCTCGTCCAGCGCGCGCCAGGCGTAGACCTGGGCGTCGATGAACAGGATGTCCTCGGCCGGGCGCGGCAGCGCGGCGGCCTGGCGCGCATAGAGGCAGGCCAGGGCGAACTCGGACCGCTCGCGGTGGTAGCGCGCTAGCTCGCACAGGGGCTCGGCCCGCTGCGGTCGCGCGGCATAGGCGGTGAGATAGGCCTCGCGCACGGCGGCCGGTTCGGCGCCCGAGCGCTCCAGCAGCACGCCGATCTGGAACAGAGCAAACCACTGCTCCTCGGCCCAGCCGCCCATGGCGGCGCGCTGCCGGTACCAATGCAGGCTGGACTCGATCTGGCCCGCGTCGCGGTGGCTTTGCGCCAGATAGAACACGTTGCGCGTGTTGCCGGGCTGCTCGCGCACGGCCTTCTCGAGCACGGCGATGTCGCGCAGGTAGGTCTGCGGGTCCCGGGCCCGCGCACCATCGTGCGAGACATCGATGAACGGCCCGGCCAGCATCTGCCAGGGCTGGTGTGCAGGCGCGGTCAGGTACTCGTGCAGCACGCCTTCCCAGCGCCAGTCCACGCGCGTGGCGATCAGCGCATTGCGCTGGTATTCGGTGCCCGCCATGTGGCAGGACAGCATGCAGCCGTCCGCCTCCAGCGCCGGCCATGCAAAGCCTTCGGGCACGCGCAGCTGCTCGTCGGCATCGATGAACAGCAGGTAGTCGCCGTGCGGCCGCGCCAGCTCCAGTGCCTCGTTGCGGTTGTGGGCGAAGTCCACCCAGGGCCGCTCATGCAGGCTGCCAGGCACGCCCTCCATGCACTGGCGCACCAGGGCCTGCGTGCCATCGCTGGAGCCCGTGTCCACGATCACCCAATGGTCCACCCACGGCTTGACCGAGGCCAGGCAACGCGCGATCACCGGGGCCTCGTTCTTGACGATCATGTTCAGGCAGATGCGGGCAGCAGAGCCTGGGCGTTTGCGCGGCGTGGAACCAGGCATGGTGTGGCTTTGCGCGAGCCTATTGGCACGTCACGGCAGTGCCCACGTCGGCGGCCTGCGCTGCTGTGCTGAACATGCCTGCACTGGGGCACAGGGTCCGGATGCGACGGGAGTGGATGCAGCAGGTGCGACGATCCAGGGTTCCTGTGATGCTTGGATGCATACCGATTCAGGGCGCCGAAAACTGCAGCGGCGCAGTGATGCTTGCCGGCAGACCCGCGTTGCTGAGAAGCGTCTCGACGAGAGGGAATACTGCCTGGTTGGAAGTACTTACTGTGCAGTCGCCCGAAAGAATGTCCTCGGTGGATGTCACGTCAATGCCCAGGCTGGTCTGGCTTTGCGACAGCACCACGCCGTTGGCATTGGCACCGCTCAAGCTATAGGTCTTGTTGTTGACCTTGGCATAGACCAGCGTCTTGGCAAAGCGAGGGATGCCCTCCACCGACCCTCCTGACGCCATGTAGGGCGTGCCCGTGCAGTCGGGCGTGAGAAAGAACAGGTTGTTGTCGTTCTGGATACGGCCGTCGAAGCGCATTCTTAAGAAATGACGGGTCGAGGTAAGCACGCCGACGGTGCTGTAGTTGGCCGTGTTCATGTCGATCAACGTTCCCAATATGGCGCCGCTGTTGTCCCTGAGGGTGACGCCCCCCCCGCCTGCGGGGCCGGTGGGTCCAGTGGGCCCTGCATCGCCCGTGGCGCCCGTGACACCCTGTATGCCCTGGATGCCTTGTGGGCCCATGGGCCCGATCTCCCCGATCCCCGTGGCGCCGGTCGGTCCCATCGTGCCCTGAATGCCCTGCGGACCCGTGGGGCCGGCCGCTCCCGTGATGCCGGCGCCCGTGGGTCCTGTTGCTCCGGTGACACCGGCGGCACCTGTGGGTCCGGTCGGGCCGGCTGCGCCCGTGGCGCCTGCAGGGCCGATGGCACCTGTCGAACCTGTGGCCCCCGTGGCGCCTGTCGCTCCCGTGGCACCTCCACCCACGCCCGCCGCGCAATGCGTGAGCTGACCAGAGACGCCATCAAAACACAGCAACTGGTTGCTGGTGGCCGTATCGGCCGGCAAGGCCGGCACCAGTACCTCGCCGGTACGCTGCACACGCAGGCGCTCGGCGCCCACGGAGTTCTTGATCACGAAATCGCCATTGGCTGGCAGGGTGATGGAGACATCGGCCGCGAGTGCTGCGGAGGTGTGCAGGCCTGCGCCCGCAAACATCGCAAGCAGCAGGGCCGGGACAGGGAGACGGTTCTGGTGCATGTCCGCTCCTCAGATGCGTGTGTTGCGGCGCTGGCGATTCAGGGCCATGCCGCCCAGCAACAGGCTCATCAGCATCAGCCCGTAGGTGCTGAGCGTGGGAATGCTGGCCGGAGCCGTCACCACAGGCGCTCCGATCTGCACGTTGCCAGGCACCACGCTGCCGCTGCTGTTGACCAGGGTCGCCGATGGCCCCATGGTCACCACGGCGGTGCCAGGGCCGGAAGAAGTCAGTACCACCGGCCTGCCAGGAGAGCCCAGGGTAAGGGTGCCCAGCACCGTGAGGTTGGTGCCTGCCGGCAGAACGATGGTGGGAGGCGTTGCGCTGGTGCTGATCAGCGTGAGGTCCTTCACGATGATGTTGCCGCTCAGTTGCAGGGTGGAGCCGGCTGCGCACGAGTCGGACAGCACCACGCTGCTGGTGCCCAGGTTCAACGGCACGGTGCTGGTGAGATCGCCGCTGACGTTGAGCTGGCCCCCGGCGCCGGTGACCGTCGCGCCGGTGTCGAAGCTGAAGGACCCCGTGTCGAACGTCCCTGTGCCCAGTGTCAACTCGCCCTGCATGAGGACCGCCGTGCATGGCAGCTGGAACGAGCCGCCGGCCAGATCGATGCTGCCTCCCGCCGGAACGACCATCTGTCCCCACGCCGAGCCGCACAGCGCCGTGCCCAGGGCCAGCGACGCAGCCCAACGTTTTCCGAAACCTGCCATGAGTCCGATCTCCCGCGTACAGACGGCAATGCGCCTGTCTGATTTTTGTAGAGGCAGGCACCCCCGTGGATAGGGCGCAGCACTGCCGAAGTCGGGCAAATGATCAGATAGAAAATGATTCTCTTGTAAGAAAAATTAACAATTGATTATGCGTTTTCATTTTTAGCAGGCTATCGGTTTGCGCGGAGGGATGGGGTTTACCAATCCTCCTTGACCGCCAGCACCGCCTCACGCCCTGCAGCCGCACGCCCGGCCAGCCAGGCCGTCAGCGTGCCTGCTGCGATCACGCTGGCAGCCAGCGCCAAAAGGCGGGGCCACGGCAGGGACAGCTCCATGGTCCAGTGAAAGCTTTGCGGATTCACCACGTGCACCAGGATCACGGCCACGCCCAGGCCCAGCAGGCTGCCGGCGATGGCGCCCGCCGTGGTCCAGGCCATGCCTTCGCCAGCCACCACGGCCAGGATGTCGCGCCGCGTCAGCCCCAGGTGGGCGAGCAGCCCGAATTCCTTGCGCCGTGCCAGCACCTGGGCGCTGAAGCTGGCCGCGATGCCGAACAGGCCGATGCCGATGGCCACGGCCTGCAGCCAGTAGGTCACGGCAAAGCTGCGGTCGAAGATGCGCATGGAGCGCTCGCGCAGCGCGCCGCTGCTGGCGAACTCCAGTGCCTGCGCGGCGCCCGGCCCGGTCAGCAGGGACTGGATGCGCGCCTGAAGCTGTTGCGCCGTGGCCGTGTCGTCGCCGTCCGGCCAGATGGCGATTTCGGTGGGGCCTGCCGTGGTGGCGCTGCCGTCGGCAAGCCGTTGGTAGTCATCCCAGTCCATGGCGATGGCGCCGAACTGGCGCACATAGTCGCGCCAGATGCCGGCCACAAACACGCGGGAATCTTCGGACGGCAGGGCCTGGGCCAGCAGCGGCCACTCCTGGCCCGGCCGCACGCCATAGAGTTGAGCCACCGCTTCGCTGACATAGACGGGCGTGCTGCCAGCGGGCGCTTGCAAGGGGCCTTGTATCCACGGCAACTGCTGGCCCTGGGGGCCATGCAGCGGACGCAGCAGCAGGCTGACGGCGGGGCGATCCGGGCTGAGCCACAGGCTGGTGCTGCGCATGGGCTGGGCGCGCTGCACGCCAGGCAGGGCGGCAATGCGCGCGGCCAGATCGGCAGGCAGGGGCGCGGCATCGGCACGGCCTGCGCTGCCGGAGGTGCGCAGGTACAGCGGGGCGGGCAGCACGGCGTCCAGCCAGGTGATCATGCTGTCCCTGAAGCTGGCCACCATCACGGTCAGCGCCACGGCCAGGCTCAGGCTGGCCACCACGCCGCCCACGGCCACGGTGGTGCTGCGGCGCATGCGCCGTGCGCGCTCCACGGGCAGCAGGGCCAGCGGCTGGCGCAGCAGCGATTGCGGCACCAGGCGCAACAGCTGGCCCAGCAACCAGGGCAGGGCGGCCATGCCGCCCAGCAGCAGCAGGGCCACGGCGGCATAGGCTGCGAGGGGAATGCCGGCCACGGGCGGCACAAAGGCCAGGGCCACGCTGGCTGCCATCAGCAGCAGGGCCGGCAGGCCGCGCGCCGCGCGTTCGGAGCCCGCGCCCTGGCCCTTGAGCGTGGCGGCGGGCGGCAGCTCCATGGCCTGGCGCGCCGGCCACCAGCCGCCAGCCACGGTGGCGGCCACGCCCAGCAGGCCAAAGGTCAGCGCGGCGCTGGCGCTCCACTGCAGCGCGGGCTGCACGCCGGCAAAGTAGCCGCCGCCCAGGTCACCGCCCAGCAGGTGCAGGGCCAGCCAGGCCAGGCCCGCGCCCAGCGCAATGCCGGCCGCGCTGCCCACAATGCCCAGCAGCAGCGATTCCAGCAGCACCAGGCCCAGGCGCTGGCGCGGCGTCAGTCCCAGCACGGCCAGCAGGGCGAACTGCGGTGCGCGCTGGGCCACGCTGAGCGCCAGCACCGAGAACACCAGGAACGCCCCCGTGAACAGCGCCACCAGGGCCAGCACCGTCAGGTTGACGCGGTAGGCGCGCGACATCTCGGCTATGCGCTGCTGATCGTCGCCGGGGCGGCTGGCCAGGGCCTGGGCGGGCCAGTCGGGCAGGCGGCGCAGCTCGGCCAGCAGGGACTCGCGCGTGGCGCCTTCGGCCAGCAGCACATCGATGCGGTCCACCTGGCCCCAGCGCTGCAGGCTGTCCTGCAGCGCGCCGATGTCCATCACGGCCAGCGGCGGGCCGGATGCGGCCACCGTGCCCGCGATGCGCAGGGTCTGCGCGCGCCCGCCCAGTTGCCATGGCAGGGGCGTGTGCCGCGCCTGTTCTGGCGTCAGGCCCAGGGCTTCGAGTGCCGTTGCATTGAGGAAGACCGCATCGGGCGCGAACAGGTCCAGCCGCCCGCCGCCATCGAACAGCCGGGGCATGAGCGCAGGCGCTACGGGCGCCAGCCGCAGCGCATCGCCGCCCAGCACGCGCAACTGCACCGGCGTGGCGGTGCCGGCCAGGGCCGTGGCTTCGATCCAGGGGGCGGCCAGGCTGACCTGGGGCTGCTGCGCAACACGGCCATACAGCGATTCGGGCAGGCCGCCCTGCATGGCACGCAGCTCCAGGTCCGGCTGGCCGCTGACCGTGCGCACGGCGCGCGAGAACTCATCGAGCGCGGACTGGTTGATCACATGCACGGCAAAGCCCAGGGCCACGCCCAGCATGATGGCCACCAGGGCGGTGACCGTGCGCCAGGGATGCTGGCGCAGCTCCTGCCAGGAAAAGGTGCGAAGCAGGGCGAACATGGGCGGGCGATCTTTGGCGCTAGGCGGGCTGCATGCCCTGTGCGGTCAGGCGCAGCACGCGGTCGGCACGGCGCGCGGCCTCGATGGAGTGCGTGACCAGCACCAGGGCGGCCTGGTGTTCCCGGGTCTGCTGCAGCAGCAGTTCCATGACCTGTGCGGCCGTGCCGGGGTCCAGGTTGCCGGTGGGCTCGTCGGCCAGCAGCAGGGCCGGTCCGTGGACAAGGGCGCGTGCAATGGCCACGCGCTGCAGCTGGCCGCCGCTGAGCTGCCAGGGCAGGCGCTGCTCCAGCCCCTGCAGCCCGACGGCCTGCAGCAGTTGCTGCACGCGCTGGCGGCCCGCCGCATCCAGCCGCTGCAGCAGCATCAGCGGCAGGGCCACGTTGTGCCAGACATCCAGGTGCGGCAGTACATGGAAGGCCTGGAACACGAAGCCCACATGGCTGCGCCGCCACAGCGCGCGGCCGGTTTCATCCAGGGCCGACAGGTCCTGGCCTTCGTGCAGCACGCGGCCCTGCTGCCACTCATCGAGCCCGGCCAGGCAGTTGAGAAAGGTGGACTTGCCCACGCCCGAGTCACCCACGATGGCCACGAACTCGCCGCGCGCCACGCTGCAGTCCACGTTCTCGAAGACGGCGGTTTCCGTACCGCCGTCGTTGCGGTAGCGCCGCGTCAGGCCCTGGACCTGAAGCAGCGGCGGCTGAGTCAGCAGCGTGTTGTCCTGGGGCGCGGCAGTCATGAAGGCGGTTTCCTGTTCAGCCGTTGCGGGCCTGGTTTGCTGCAGCCACCACGGCCATCGCTGCCTGCAGCAGTTGCTGCTGGGCATCGGGCGCATCGCAGGCGATGGCATGGCGGGCGGGCATGCTGCGCAGCCAGGTGATCTGGCGCTTGGCCAGCTGGCGCGTGGCGGCAATGCCGCGTTCGCGCAGCGAGTTCATGGAGTACAGGCCGTCCAGCGATTCCCAGGCCTGGCGGTAGCCCACGCAGCGGATGGAGGGCAGGTCCAGGTGCAGGTCGCCGCGCGCGCGCAGTTGCTGCACCTCGTCGATGAAGCCGGCATCCAGCATGGCGTCGAAGCGCTGGGCGATGCGCGCATGCAGCCAGGCGCGGTCCTGCGGCTCCAGCGAGAAGAAACCGCCGGGGCTGATCAGGCCCTGTGCCGCATCCTTGCCCGCCCGCGTATGAAAGCTGGACAGCGGTTTGCCCGACACATGCCAGACCTCCAGCGCGCGCTGTATGCGCTGGCTGTCGGCCGGCGCCAGGCGTGCTGCCGTTGCGGGATCGACCTGGGCCAGCAGCGCATGCATGGCGGGCCAGCCGATCTGCGCGGCCTGTGCATCCAGCCGCTCGCGCACGGCGGGGTCGGCGGCCGGCATGTCGTCAATGCCATCCTGCAGGGCCTTGAAATACAGCATGGTGCCGCCCACCAGCAGCGGCAGGGCGCCGCGCGCGCGGATCTCGGCCACCAGGCGCTGCGTGTCCTGCACGAATTCGGCCGCGCTGTAGGCCTGCAGCGGGTCGCGGATATCGATCAGGTGATGGGGGCACGCAGCCAGTTCTTCGGGCGTGGGCTTGGCCGTGCCGATGTCCATGCCGCGATAGACCAGGGCCGAGTCCACGCTGATGATTTCTGCGGCCTGGCCGCGTTCGGCCAGCAGCCTGGCCAGGGCCAGGGCGGCAGCGGTCTTGCCGGAAGCGGTGGGGCCGGCGATGGCCAGGCAGGGGAGCGGGGAAGCGGTGGACATTCGAGAAACGGGAACGCAGGAAAGTGGAATCAGCGGTGGCCATCGACCCGGCCATGGCGGCGCACCAGCCCCCAGGCGACCAGGGCCGTGCACACGCCCCAGAACCAGATGCCGAAGGCCATGGGCCGGGTGGACTGGCCGTCCAGGTGCAGGCCCAGCCAGTGTCCCATGGCAAAGGCGATGAGCATCATGGTGAAGCCGTTGAGCGCCGAGGCCGTGCCTGCCGACTGCGGGAAGGGCGCGATGGCATTGCTCTGGCCGCAGGGCATGTGCACGCCATGGGCGATCTGGAAGATATAGAAGGGCAGGGCATAGGCCCAGAGGCTGCGCGCATCGGCCAGCGCCGCAATGCCGATGGCCGTGGCCGACAGCAGGCTGGCCAGCCCGGCAATCTGCACGGCGCGCCGCACATCCATGCGCTGCAGCAGCCAGCGGCACAGGAAGGTGCCCGCGATGTAGCACAGCGCATTGCTGCCCATCAGCAGGCCGTAGCCCGTGCGGCTCACGCCCAGCACATGGATATAGGTGAAGGAAGATGCGGCCAGGTTGGTGAACAGGGCCGCATAGGTGCAGCAGGTCAGCAACTGGTAGGACTGGAATCCCGGGTGGCGCACGATGGTGATCCAGTTGCGCGCCAGGGCCAGCGGCCGCAGCGCCGTGGGATTGGTGCGGGCCAGTGTCTCCGTGAAGCGCAGGGCCACCAGCAGCAGGGCCAGCGCACCCATCACCGCCTGGGCCAGCATGGTCGAGCGCCAGCCCAGCGAATCCACCAGCAGGCTGCCGCTGACGGGGCTCAGGAAGGCGATCACGCCCAGCCCGGTCAGCGCCTTGGACATGACCTGGGCGCCCAGGTGCGGCGCGAACAGGTCGCGCACCATGGCGCGCGCGCACATCACGCCCGCGCCCAGCGATGCCCCCTGCAGCGCGCGCCAGGCGATCAGCGACTCCATGGTCTCGGCGCTGGCGCTGCCCAGCGCGGCCAGCACGTAGATGGACATGCCCGCCAGCAGGATGGGCCGGCGCCCGAAGCAGTCGGACAGCGGCCCCCAGGCCAGTTGCGAACAGCCGAAGGCCAGCAGGAACGCCGTCAGCGTGAGCTGCACCTGGGACACCTGGGTGGAGAAGGCCGCCTGTATCGATGGCAGGGCCGGCAGGTACAGGTCGGTGGCCAGCGGTTGCAGTCCCAGCAGCAGGCCGAGCAGGACGACGACCAGGACGGGGGACATGGCCGGCTGCGCTTGCGCGGCGGCGGGAGACAGGGGCGCTGACATAGGCGACCGAGGGTAGCAGAGAACAAGGGGTGCCGCTGTCCATGTTCGGGCGGTGCATATCCATCTGCGGATTGCGCAGTTGGGAACCGGCCGGGCCCTGCCTACATTGCATTGCAGAGGAATCAACCCGATCAACGCAACTGTGAACAAAGGACCGCAATGGCAACGCTGACCGCTTTCTCCTCCCTTCCCGCCGCGCTGCGCCAGGGGGCGTGCACCCTGCTGTGGGGCGTGGCCCTGGTCGGTGGTGCGGCCCATGCCAATGCGCCTGTGCCCGAAGGCCCGCTGGTCAGCACCGAATGGCTGGCGGCCAACCTCAACCGCGCCGATGTGCGCATCGTCGAGGTCAGCGTCAACCCCGGCCTGTACGAACGCTCCCATGTGCCGGGGGCCGTCAACTTCTCTTGGCACAACGACCTCAATGACAAGGTGCGCCGCGACATCGTGGGCAAGGAGCAGTTCGAGAAGCTGCTGTCCCAGGCCGGCGTGAAGGAAGGCAACACGGTCGTGCTGTACGGCGATACCAACAACTGGTTCGCGGCCTGGGGGGCCTGGGTCTTCGACATCTATGGCGTGCAGAACGTCAAGCTGCTGGACGGCGGCCGCAAGAAGTGGGAGGCCGAGAACCGCCCCCTCAACAACCGCGCCCCGGAATATGCGGCCACCACCTACCGCGTGGGCAAGGTCAACACCGCGCTGCGCGCGCGCCTGACCGATGCGCTGGCCTCGGCCGAGGGACGCAGCGACGCCAGGCTCGTCGACATCCGCTCGGCCGACGAATACCAGGGCAAGGTCTTCGCCCCGGCCGGCGTGCCGGAGCTGGCCATCCGCGCCGGCCACATCCCCGGCGCCGTCAACGTGCCCTGGGGCCAGGCCGTGCGCGAGGACGGCAGCTTCAAGTCCGCCGAAGAACTCAAGAAGCTCTATGCGGGCGTGGGCATCGACGGCAGCAAGCCCGTCATCACCTACTGCCGCATTGGCGAGCGCTCCAGCCACACCTGGTTTGCGCTGTCCAAGATCCTGGGCTACCAGGTGCGCAACTACGACGGCTCGTGGACCGAATACGGCAACTCCGTGGGTGTGCCGATCAACAACCCGGCCGGCACGGTCTGGGCCGCGAAATGAACCTGCAGTCGATCAACCTGTCTTGAAGGCGGGGGCCGGGCGAGGGGTGTCGGTGCTCTTGGTTTGACGGATCAGGGGTGGTGACGAGTGGCTTTGGCAAAAGCTCGGCTCCTTTGGGGCCCGCAGACTGCAGGCCCCTTTTTTTATGCGTGGATGGCAACAAAGGGGGCAGGAATGACAAGCGTGACCGGTGAGCACACGCAGAACGTGAATGGCGGGCACAGGGCAAGGGACTGGACCAGATGGCTGCCCTTGGCCGCCGTGCTGGCCGCAGCCTGGCCTGTGGCGGCGCAGCTGCAGCTGCAAGGCGGCGGGCGCACCCTGGTCTTTGCGCTGGCGCTGGGCCTGCTGCTGGGGCTGGTGCTGCAGCGCTCGCGCTTTTGCTTTTACTGCCATGCGCGCGACTGGTTCGAGTTCGGCAATCCGCGCGGCGTGCTCTCCATCCTGCTGGCGCTTGCCGTGGGATCGGCGGGCATGACCGTGGTGCTGGGCAGCTGGGTGGCCGTGCCCCAGCCGGGCCAGTTGCCGCCCGACATGCACATAGGTCCCGTGAGCTGGGTGCTGGTCCTTGCGGGCCTGGCCTTTGGCGCGGGCATGTCGGTCTCGGGCTCGTGCATCAGCGCCCACTGGTACCGGCTGGGCGAGGGATCGCCCGTGGCGCCGTTTGCCCTGGTCGGCACGGGCCTGGGCTTCGTGCTGGGGTTTCGCAGCTGGAACCCGCTTTACAGCCTGGCCATTGCCGATGCACCCGTCATCTGGCTGCCGGCCCATCTGGGCTATGGCGGCGCGCTGGCGCTGCAACTGGCCGTGCTGGGCCTGCTGGCGGCCTGGGTCTGGCGCATTCATGGGCGCTCGGGCCGCGCACAGCCCCGGCCTGCGGCAGAACCGGCGCAGCCACCGGGCCTGCGCCAGCTGTGGCTGTCACTGTGGCAAGGCCGCTGGAACGCCGCGCTGGGCGGCCTGGCCGTGGGCCTGATCGCGGCCGCCGCCATCGTGCGCATGCGGCCGCTGGGAGTGACCACCACGCTGGGCAGCACCGTGCGCGGCTGGGCCCAGGCGGGCGGCTGGGTGCCCGAGCGCCTGCATGGCCTGGATACCCTGGGCGGATGCGCCACCGCTGTACTCAACAGCCTGCTCACGCCCCATGCCGTGCTGCTGCTGGGCCTGGTGGCCGGTGCCTGGGGCGCTGCCGTGGCCAGCCGCCAGTGGACGCCGCGCCGCCCCACCTGGCGCGATGCGGCACGCGGCCTGGCCGGTGGCGCCTTGCTGGGCTGGGGCGCCATGACGGGGCTGGGCTGCACCATCGGCACGCTGCTGTCGGGCAGCATGGCGGGCGCGCTGTCGGGCTGGGTCTTTGGCGCGGCTGTGTTCACGGCGCTGTGGTTGGGGTTTGTGTTGCGGCGTTGGCTGCACGAGCGTGCGGGAGTGCGGGGACTTTGACCTGCAGGAGGAGATGATGGCCGAGTGACAGGCGAGAGCGGCGCCTGAAACAGGCTTTCTGGTCATTGTCTGTCCTAGGCTTTTTTCTGCCAGTTTTCAGAGGAGACCGCTGGCAATTGCGGGCAGGTCATTCCTGGAAATGTCTGGAAAATAGGATTTACCTGCCCAATTCATTGCTCCTATTATTTTTCCTTCAGAACGAAGGGAGCGCCTTTCAAAGGCGAAGGAGCCAATGACATTCAGGATCGACATCCATACGCCACTGGGCCGCGCAGGGCGTTTCCATGAGTTGAATGAGGCAGTGGAGCGGCCACTGGCCATCCGCGCGGATACATGAGCTGCGGGCAACTGGTCCCCGCCTTCATTGCCCTCAACCGCCTGAAGCGGTCCAGGCAGCTGTGCAAGGCCGTCGTGCTCATGGGCTTTGACAAGGTATGCGGCACCCGGGACTTCGACAACGAACTGGACCGCAGGGCGCTGTGCGAGCTGTTTTGCTGCTGCATGACCGGCGGCCTGGGCCAGCGCTGCGTGGCCGGCGTGGTCATGCAGGCCGATGGGTTTGAAGGTTACCGGGGCTACTACAAGCAGGAAGTGCCGTACCGGGATGGTGCGCCGGTCATGTCCCGCAACGAGCCCGTGCGCCCCACGCGCAGCCGGCCTGCGGGCTCGCGTATCCCGGATGTGGTCGTGGTGAAGAACCCGCGCCTTCCGCCTGTGCTGGACAACGTGCAGCGGGTCTATGAGATGAAGTTTCCGGGGGATGGGTACTCATCGGACTTTGGTCCAGACGGCATGAATCAGTTTCAGGCCTATACATACATATTTGAAAACAAGTTTCTTAAGGAAGCCTTGGATGCTGGAAGCTGTGCTTGCGACAGTGACGGCGAAAACGCAAACGAAAGTGTGCTGAACCAGGCAACGCGATGGCAGGCCAACAGGGAAAAGGCCATCTCTTTGTCCGAGCGGGTGAATAAGGATACGGCGGCGGCGGTCGGGGCTGCGGCCGGTTCGTCTGCGCTGGGGCGGGCATTGCGAGGTGTTGGTGCGGTAGGGGTCGCACTGGCGAGATTCCTCGGGTTGTCATTCTGAAGTAATGGATGGGGTTGGGTGAAATAAGGAGGACGGATATGGCGAAGGACTTCAACAAACCTTTGAGCACCAGAGAACTACAAAAAGCCACCGTGGCGACGATGGATATTCTCAAGGCGCTGGTATTGCAGAACCAATTTGGGCGTATTTGTGCAAGAGCAGGCTGGACGATCGAGATGGTGTTCCATGACGGGGATTCATTGGCTGTGCGTGAGCGTGCATGGAAGGTGGTCGATTTGTTCTGTGATGTTGTTGGTCCAGAAAATCTCGCAATATGGTGGGGTCTGGCGCCAGTTGCACTGGGTGGCAAGAAAGGGTGGGAGAGAATTGCCAAACACAAACCCAGCACCCTAAAAAATCCCAAAGGGTTTGCAATGGTTTTTAACTTGGCATCTGGTAAACCATCGCCACCAGAAGCCTGGGAAAATAATTCTCAGGACTTTCGTCTTCACTGTTGCATTGCAAACGAGGAGTACATATGGCTGCATGATCGCCACGTTTCACCAGGCATAGGGCCAGCCATGTCTTTCATTCGCATGGCATTCCCTGCCTGGTGGATTCTTGACCAGCCACCTGAGCACAATGTGGGCCGGCTTACCACCCAGATGGTGGAGTTGATGCAGCCCTTCTGGGCCATTGCTGGCTGGGGCGTCATGCCCGCAGTGGATGAACGCAATATCGGACCCGACGGCAAAGGACAACAAGTGTTGTATCCCTATCTGCAGCGTTTTCCGGGACTGAATGCCCTGGGCAGTCTTGCATTGATTAGCCATGACTTCAACAACGCCATGTACAGCATCAACTGGCTCAGTTTTGTCAGCGATGCCTTGCTGGAGAAACTGGGCGGGCGGGAAGCGGTGCGCAAGCAGGTGGAGGCCAGCCAGTATCTTTCGGCCGGGGATGTGGGCAACTGTCTGGGAATCCGCGCAGGAGATTTTCCTGGACTGGGGGACATGGACCAGGGGCTGACGCTGCCCGCCTTTGGCGAGGCGGCACGCCTGCTCAAGCCTGTCCGTGCCAGATCCCGGCTCAACAACTTCATCGGCCCGCCGCCTTCGGGGTCCAATGATGAACATGCGTGGCTGCTGGCATGCGATGCCTACATGAGCCGGTTTGATCTGTTCTGACCCATGCAGGCCCTGCAGCTGAATCCTGCCGGGCCAGCCGGCAGGACGGGTTTTCGGGTCGGGCGGACCTAGTCCGCGTCAACCCCCAGCAGCAGATCCGCGATCTCCTCCGGATACCGCTGCCGGCTTCCGTCGATGAGCACGCAGCCGGGCGCCTCGGGGTCGGGCCTGGCCAGGGGCATGCCGTGGTCGATGAGGGCCTGGGCGCAGCCCAGCCAGTCGCCGCCGCCGGGCTCGGTGGATTCGGGCTGGTTCAGCGATGCCCAGCACAGGGTGCCTGCGCAGTTGTCGCCATAGGCGTGGCGCTCGGTCCACTGTGCGCCGTGCTCCAGCAGGAAGCGCGTCATGGCGGCATCGCCACGGAACACGGCCTGGTTCAGTGCGGATGCATCCCAGTCGCCGCCGCGCGCGGCGATGGGCCAGCCCAGTTCCACCATGCAGCGCACGGCGTCCATGCAGCCCAGGGCCGCCAGTTCGGGCAGCATGCGCAGTTGTTCGGGCGCCAGGCCCTGGAGCAGCCCGGGGTGGGCTGCGGCAAGACGGCGGGCCTGTGCTGCGTCGCCCACGGCGCAGGCGGCCAGGAGTTGCTCCTGCGGCGTGGTGGGCTCGCTGCCCGCCGCCTGTTCCAGCAGGGCGGCCACGTCGGCCAGGCCAAAGCGCCGCGCCAGTGCAGCGGCACGCAGGCCCTGCGGCGTGCGGACCGACGGATCGGCGCCGGCATCCAGCAGCGCCTGCACATGGGCGGGCGAGCGGCGCCGGCGGATGGCCCACAGCAGCGGGCGGCCCCATTCGCCCTGGCCGTTGTCCTCGTTCGGATCGGCGCCGTGGTCCAGCAGCAGGCGCAGGGCCTGCACATCGTCCAGGTCCAGCACGCGGAACAGGGCATTGCTGCCGTCCGCGCGTGCGCCGGCTTGCAGCAGCAGCCGCGTGCATTCGCGGCTGGCGGGCGTGCCTTCCAGCGAGTGGTAGAGCGATTCGCCGTCGTTGGGGTCGGCACCGGCCTGTAGCAGCATCTGCGTCAGTTGCGCATCATGGTTCTGGCCTGCTGCGCCATAGAGGGCCGACAGCCGCTCGGTATCGGAGGGGGCCTGCAGCGAGGCGGGTGGCCAGCGGTTGCCTATGGTCTGCAGCGGGTCGGCGCCTGCGTCCAGCAGCCAGCGCGCGCATGCGTGCAGGTGCTCGTTGAATTCGGGCAGGCGCAGCAGGCAGGAATGGGTGACGGCCATCAGCGGCGGCAGCGCCAACGGCCCGCCTGCACGGCGCAGCCAGCCGGGGTCGTTGCGCCCGGCCTCGCGCAGCACGGCCAGATTGCCGGTGGCGCAGGCCACCCAGGGATCACTGCCATCACTGCCCGCCAGTTCCGGCCGCTCGTCCAGCAGGCGCCGGGCCAGCGCGGGCTGCGCGCGGTGCGTGCCGCCCGCCACATCGCCGGCATAGACCAGGGCCAGCCAGTGCAGCCGGGATTTCTCGGGGTCCGCCGCCAGGCGCTGGCATGCCTCGACGTAGCCTGACAGCTCGCTCCATGAAGCGAAACCGTGCTCGCGCGCCACACAGGACTGGGCGTCGTGCAGCCGCAGGTCCTTGGCGGCCAGTGCCTCATCGGCAAGGCCTTTGGCCGCTGGTAGGTGGGAGCGCAATTGCTCCATGGCCTGGGCCGAGCCTGCGCGATAGGCGGCCAGCAGTTGCTTGGCCTGTTTCTTGAGGTGGCCCATGTCGGGCCGGGCGGGAATGCGTTTCACAGGGATACCTCCGTGCACGAAGGCCAATGACCTGCAGCTTGGCGCACAAAGGCATGTGGCAAGAGAAAAACGCCGGGAGGCGCATACAGGTGGGTTCAACCCTTCCCGCAGGTCCGGGTGCGGCCTGCACCGCAAGCGCGGATGTTAGCGCAAGGCGACAGTCATCTGGGTGACAGCCGGCAGCCCCTGCTTGCGGGTTCCTACCCGCATGGCGGGCCAGTTGTCTGGCATAGGCTGCGTCGGCAATCCCGCTTGAACCTGATTTTTTGCGCGCGTTTCCCTCAACACCTTCATCCCAAGGAGACAGTCTTATGCGAGCCCTGCGTTGGAATCGTTGGAAGTATCTCGGTCTGCTGGCGGCCACGGGCCTTGCGGCCTGCGGTGGGGGGGACGGTGATGCGCCCGAGGAGACGCGGGCACAGGACAGCCGCAGCTTTGCGCCGGCCAATCCTTCGGCCACCAGCTTCGACGCGCTGGCCGCCGCTTCGGGCGATGTGGTCGACAACGCCAGCACCAGCCGCTGGGCCGGTGTGCTGGAAGGCGCGGCCTACCGCATCGAGGTGCCGGCCAACTGGAATGGCCGCCTGGTGATGTATGCCCACGGCTATGCGGGCGAGGGCAGTGCGCTCAACGTCACCAATCCGTCCATACGCCGGTACCTGATCCAGAACGGCTATGCCTGGGCGGCGTCCAGCTACAGCAAGAACTACTACGACGTGCGCGCCGGCGTGGAGGACACGAATGCGCTGGCGCTGGCCTTCAACCGCCTGGCCGCATCTCACGGCCGGCCGCTGGCGCAGCCGCAGCGCCTGTACATCACCGGCCATTCCATGGGCGGCCATGTCACGGCGGCGGCCATCGAGGCCGAGGCCCAGGCCACCGCGAGGAACAAGGTGCGCTACCAGGGTGCCGTGCCCATGTGCGGGGTGACGGGAGATACCGAACTGTTCGACTACTTCGCCGCGGCCCAGGTCACCGCGCAGGCCATGGCCGGCGTGGCCCAGCGCCCTGTCACCGAGTGGGCCGCCATCCAGGGCCAGGTGACCTCGGCCCTGTTCACCACCTTTCCGTCGGCTCCCACCGCGACGGGGCGCGCCTATCTGTCGGTCATCCAGAACCTCACGGGTGGCCCGCGCCCGCTGTTCGATCTGGGCGTGGCCGTGGGCGGCTCGTTCGCGCCGGTCTGGGGCGTGTTCGGCAGCGATGGCTCGGTCAACGGCATCCTGAACCGCAACGTGGCCGATACCAACCGCTTCACCTACCGCATCGACGGGGATGCCGCGGCCTCGGCCGCGCTCAATGCCGCTGCGCAAAAGCGCACGGCCGCGCCCGATGCCAACCGGCCGCGCCGCGACGGCCTGCGCTGGATTCCCGTGACTTCCGGCGATATCAACATTCCCGTGGTGACCTTGCATACGCTGGGCGATCTGTATGTGCCTTTCAGCATGGAGCAGATCTACCAGCGCCGCGTGGCCGACAAGGGCCGGAGCCAGTGGCTGGTGCAGCGCGCCATCCGCGGCGCATCGCACTGCGACTTCACCGTGGCCGAACAGGTGGAAGCCTTCGATGCCATGGTGCAGTGGGAGCAGGGCGGCGCCAAGCCGGGCGGTGACGATGTGCAGACGGCCGCCACGGTGGCCGCGCCCACCTATGGCTGCCGCTACACGCGCAACACGCTGGGCCCGGATGACAGCACCACCACGCGGCAGTTGCGCGCCGTGATCTCGCAGAACGCGGCAAGCTGCCCGTAGCGCGGAAGGCGGCGCAGGCTGCGCCGCTCAGCGCGGGCTTGCTGGCGCGGTGGGCGCCTGTGCGAGCAGGCGCAGCCCGAACAGCTCGTCCAGCGCCTGCCGGTATTGCTCCATGGCGCGCGACTGGGTGTTGTGGTGGTTGCCGCCTTCGATGAGCACGAAGCGCTTGGGCTCGCTGGCCGCGTCGAAAAGCTGGCGGCCCAGCGTGGCGGGGATCAGCGGGTCGGCGCTGCCGTGCACGACCAGCAGCGGCGAGCCTATGCCGGCCACCTTGTCGATGGAGGCAAAGCGCTGCGTGATCAGCGGCCCCACGGGCAGCCAGCCCCAGCGGAAGCTGCGGACCACGTCGGGAATGCTGGTGAAGGTCGCCTCGACCATGACGCCTGCCTCATCCTGGACGCTGCGCGCCAGGTCGATGGCGATGGCGCCGCCCAGTGAATGGCCGAAGATGAATCGCGGCCGGTCCGGAGCGTGCCGGCCCAGCCAGTCCCAGCCTGCGCGTGCGTCCTCGGCGGCCGATTCCTCGGACGGCAGGCCGGCGCTGCTCTTGCCAAAGCCCCGGTAGTCGATGGCCAGCACCGAAAAGCCCAGTTCGTGCAGCCGCCGGATGCGCGGCGAGGAGCCGGCAACGTTCCAGCGCGCGCCATGCAGGTACAGCAGCACGGGGGCGTTGCCGGCCGTGGCCGGCTGGGGCAGCCACAGCGCATGCAGGCGGGCGCCGTCCTGCGCTGGCATGTCGATCCAGACATCTTCCATGCCGGCCGTGTTGGCGCCGGGCCAGCTGCGGTCGCTGGGCTGGAAGATCCATTCGCGCTGCTTGGTGTCCAGCACGGAGCAGCCGCTGGCCGCCAGCAGCGCGGCCACGCCCAGCGCCGCCGTGATCCGGTGCAGGCGCCTTCGGGGCCACAGAAAGGGAAGCATTGAGGGCATGACGCAACAATGGATGCACGGGCCGGCCAAAAGTTCAGCGCCGCTGCCCTGCGGGCCGGCGCTGTCATGGATTGGCGCTATTCTTGCCGCTGGTTCGCGGGCCGACAAGGCGATGCGGACCTCTCCCCACTGTTGATGAGTGAACCTGTATGCCGATACGCCTGGGCCTGGCCGCCAACCGAATCCACCACCAAACCGAGGATGCCGCACTGTTCGGCTGGCTGCGCGCCTGCGAGTCCGGCATCCGCGAGCTGCAGCTGGGCCTGCATGCCGTGGGCCGTACCTTCGACGCCATCCAGGCCGCCGGCATGCTGGCGTCCTACCGGGGCCTACGCCGCTATCCCTATGGCCGCGAAGGCGGGCTGATGAAGCTGGTGGCCGAGGTGGTGGGCGTGGAAGGCGACGAGCGCACGATTGACGGCGCCATTTATCTGACCGACCCCGTCGATCCGTCCTCCATCTTCCCCGAGGCCGTGGCGCTCAAGCGCCAATGCGTGATCCACGGCAAGCCCTTCCTGTCCACCGTGGCCTCGGCGCGCGACTGGATCGAGATGGAGCGCATCCATGCCGGCCTTCCCAGGGATGCCGGCGCGCAGCGCTTCCATGACTATGCGCAGCAGACGCTGGCGCTGATCGCCCACGATGCGCTCAAGCCCACCATGCTGGATTTCGCGGCGCGCAACTTCGAGCTGCTGTCGCGCTTTGGCCGGCGCGTGGGCACGGGCACCACGGGCCAGCGGCTCAACGAAATGGCCTGGAGCCGTGGCTGGCCCGAGGACCGGCCCTGGGTGGACCGCTACAACAGCGGCCCGCTGGGCGGCGATGCGCAGATCGCCGACCTGGTGCTGGACCGCCGCTGCCAGCGCGTGATCTTCTTCGAGGACCCGCATGTGGCGCGCCAGCACGAGGCCGACATCCAGCTGCTGGAGCGCGCCGTGACCACGGTGACGCACGACACGGTCTGCACCACTTCTCCGGCCGTGGCGCAGCGCTGGTGCGATGCGGCTTTGATGCGCCGCTGAAATCTTCGTCACGCAGACGACAGCCCGCCGGCCTGCGGGTGGGCGAACACCCGTGACCGGCCGAGGGCTTTCTGCAAGACTGGCCGTTTCCAAAACCAAGGAGACAACGATGGTCAGTCAGCTCTTTCGGCGTTCCCGGTATGCCATGGCCCTGCTGGCGCTGCTGCCCGGCTGGGCTGCAGCCCAGGCCCCCGCAGCGCCCGCGCTGCCGCCGCCCGACAGCGTGCGCCTGGAGCAGCTGGGGCTGATGCAGGGCTTTCCTCCGGCCGCCGACAAGCGAGTGGACGTGTCCAACGGCTACCGCTATCCGCAACTGCGCTGGGTGGTGCAGCACCTGCGCGAAATCCAGCCCACGCAGAACATCCGGCGCGGCGCGGCGGCGCCCTCGGCCCTGCCCGAAGCGCCCATGGCCCTGGGCGGCCTGCGCTTTGACGACGACAAGGGCCAGCCCGTCACCGTGGACCAATGGCTGGACCGCACCTATACCGACGCCATCGTGGTGCTGCACAAGGGGCGGGTGGTCTTCGAGCGCTACCAGAACCAGATGCAGGCCAGCTCGCCGCACCTGCTGTTCTCGGTCACCAAATCGTTCACCGGCCTGATGGCCGCGCAACTGGCCCACGAGGGGCGCATCGACCCCCAGGCGCTGGTGACGAAGTACGTGCCTGAGCTGGAAGGCTCGGCCTGGGGCGACATGACGGTGCGCCAGGTCATGGACATGACGGGCGCCGTGCGCTTTCGCGAGGACTACACCGACCCCAAGACCGAGATCTTCGGCTACTCCTGGGCCTCGGGCATGCTGCCGCGTCCGCCCGGCTACGCGGGGCCGACCAATGTCTACGACTTCCTCAAGACGCTGCCCAAGGAAGGCACGCATGGCGAGGGCTTTGTCTACCGCACCGTGCACTCCGAGGTGCTGGGCTGGATCGTCTCGCGCGTCACGGGCCGGCGCTGGAGCGATCTCATGAGCGAGAACATCTGGCAGAAGCTGGGCATGCAGGAAGACGCCTATGTGATGGTGGACAGCACCGGCACGCCGCTGCAGGGCGCGGGCCTGAACGCCACGGCGCGTGACCTGGCGCGCGTGGGCGAGATGCTGCGCCTGGGCGGCAGCTTCAACGGCCACAAGATCTTCGACAAGGCTGTGCTGGACGACATTGCGCGCGGCGGCGACCGCGAGCAGTTCAAGTTCCGCGGCATCCAGGCCGCGCGGCCCGGCTACAGCTACCGCAACCAGTGGTGGGTGCTGCACAACGCCGATGGCGCCTACGAGGCCGCCGGCATACACGGCCAGTTCATCCACGTGAACCCGGCCGCGCAGATGGTGGTGGTCAAGCTGTCATCGCACCCGGTGGCGGGCGCGGCCTTCACGCATGCGCTGACGCTCAAGGCCTGGGCGGCGCTGGCCGATGCGGTGCGCGACAGGTAGCAGGAACAGGCAGCAGGAACAGGTCGCAGGCAGCAAAAAAGGCAGCGTGCGCAAACACGCTGCCTTCGGCCCGTGGGCAGGCCGGGCCGGTTTCTGACCGCCTGGCACGGCCCACAATGGAGCGCACGCGTCAGACCTGGCGGCGCCGCATCCGGGTCATGCCGAACAGGGCCAGCAGGGCCGACATGGCTATCAGGCACCACTGCGACAGGGTGGGCACTGCGGTGGTGGTGGCGGCTGCCGCAGGCATGGCCACGACCACGGGGTCGAGGATGGCGCCGTCCTGGGCTCCGTCATCGTCGCCATCACCGCCGTCCGTGACGGTGTAGCTGGCAGTGCCACCGTTGAAGCTGGAAATCTTCACCCACTGGGCAGGCGTTGCCAGCGGCTTCCATTTCAGCAGAACGGCACCTGCGGGCACGTTTGCATGCGTCACCTGCATGGTCAGCGTGTCGCCGACGGTGCAGTCCCGGGTCTCAAACTCCAGCACGGGCCTGGGCATGTCGGGCACGGCCGTGAAGCCGGCGGGCAAGGGGCCGGGCAGGGCGCTGGTGAATGCGACATGGCGGAAGGTGCAGGTGCCATTGGGCTGGCCTTGCGTGAACTGTGTCCTGCTCGTTCCATCGGCGTGCTGTGTGAGGCCGAGAACAGTCACGGAGACGGTGCCGGTTGCGGCTGCGTAGTTCAAGGGATCGCTGCTGGCCTTGGTCCCCCGCACGACGCAGGTGCCGGTGGCCGTGCCGGTCAACTGGTTGCCGCTGACCGTACATGGCCCGCTCAGGAGCTGGAAGGCGGGGGTGGCATTGCCGATGCCGCCGCTCAGGGCCAGGGTGGTGGTTTCGCCCACGGCGACGGCTGTAGGCGTCGCGGTCACGGTGGCTGCCTGGGGCTCGGGGATCTTGATGGGATTGAGCGTGTAGCTGCGGTCCAGCGTATTGGCTTTGCTGTCGGTGACCCGGATCGTGAACGAGGTGCTGCCTGCGGCCGTGGGCGTGCCGCTGATCGTGCCTGTGGCGGGGTCCAGTTCAAGTCCTGCAGGCAGCGCTCCGCTTTGCAGTGCAAACGTGTAGGGTGCGCCCAGGCCGCCGGTTGCCGTCAGTGTCCGGGAGTACAGGCTGCCGACCTGGGGGCTGGGCAAGGTCGAGGGGCTGATGCTCAGGGGAATGAAGGGCTCGACGGAAACGGACTGCAGAGCCGCACCCACAATGTCGGCGGCCGAGAAAGTGATTTTCACGGTGCTGCTGTTGGTGATGGGCTCGTCCAGCGCAATGGTGGAGATGCCCACCGGTGCCGTCTTGGTATACGTCACGGCGCCCGATGTGATGGTCAGTTGCAACGGATTGGCCGTGCTGTTGCGCATCACGAATGATTGGAAATTGATCTTTCCGGTGAGAGCCGACACCGACCAGGATGCAAAGGGATAGGCCGAGCCGCTGATTCGAAAGCTCATCCAGCCGTTGCTGTCGGTGCCGCAGCGGGTGGTGCCGCCGACCATCTGTGCGGAGAAAAAATAGTAGGGCGATGAAGGCGTCGTGTCAGTCGTGGATCTGCAGTTGCCGTTGACATCCAGATTGGGTTTGAAGCCGAGGGATTCATAGGCGAAGGCATTGCCCAGCGACAGGGCAGCGGCGCCGACGAGCAGCGCTTTGGTGATGGGTCCAGGGAGCATGGGGAACGGGGGTGGAGACAGGGCGCGCTGAGTGTCCTCTCCCGTTGGCCGGCGAATCTGAGCAATTCTGAGAATTGGCTTTCAATAGCGAAGGCCGTCGCGCTTTCTGTGTGCGGGCCAGCCATGAAAAAAGCCCATGCAGCAGGCTGCATGGGCTTTCGTCAGAGATGGGGAGCGTTGATGCTCAGATCACGCCCTGGGCCAGCATGGCGTCGGCCACCTTGACGAAGCCGGCGATGTTGGCGCCGTCGATGTAGCTGACCGTGCCGTCCTCGCGCTTGCCGTACTTCAGGCAGGCGGCGTGGATGCCTTGCATGATCTGCAGCAGGCGGGCATCGACTTCCTCGGCCGGCCAGGACAGGCGGGCCGCGTTCTGGCTCATCTCCAGGCCCGAGGTGGCCACGCCACCGGCGTTGCTGGCCTTGCCCGGTGCGTACAGCACGCCGGCCTTCTCGAAGGCCTTGGCGGCTTCGATGGTCGAGGGCATGTTGGCGCCTTCGGCCACGCAGACCACGCCGTTGGCGATCAGCACCTTGGCGTCTTCCTCGGTCAGTTCGTTCTGCGTGGCGCAGGGCAGGGCCACGTCCACCTTCAGGTGCCACGGCGTCTTGCCGCGCAGGAACTCTGCGCCCACCAGCTTGGCGTACTCGTCCACGCGGCCGTAGCGGTGGTTCTTCACGTCCATGAGGATGGCCAGCTTCTCGGTGGTGAAGCCGTCCTGGTCATACACGGTGCCCGAGGAGTCGGAGACCGACACCACCTTGGCGCCCAGTTGCAGGGCCTTCTCCACGGCGTACTGGGCCACGTTGCCCGAACCCGAGACGGAGACGGTCTTGCCTGCGAAGGACTGGCCGCGCGTGGCCAGCATTTCCTGGGCGAAGTAGACGGTGCCGTAGCCGGTGGCTTCGGGGCGGATCAGCGAGCCGCCGAAGGACAGGCCCTTGCCCGTGAACACGCTGGCGGCGCTGTTGGACAGCTTCTTGTACATGCCGGCCATGAAGCCCACTTCGCGGCCGCCCACGCCGATGTCGCCTGCTGGCACGTCGGTGTCCGGACCCACGTGGCGGAACAGCTCGGTGACGAAGGCCTGGCAAAAGCGCATGACTTCAGCGGGGCTCTTGCCCTTGGGATCGAAGTCCGAGCCGCCCTTGCCGCCGCCCATGGGCAGCGTGGTCAGCGCGTTCTTGAAGGTCTGCTCGAAGGCCAGGAACTTGAGCACGGACAGCGTGACCGAGGGGTGGAAACGCAGGCCGCCCTTGTAGGGGCCGATGGCCATGCTGTGCTGGATGCGGAAGCCGCGGTTGACCTGCACATGGCCCTTGTCGTCGGTCCAGCTCACGCGGAACATGACCACGCGCTCGGGCTCGACCAGACGCTCCAGCAGGCCGAGTTCGGCGTACTTGGGGTTCTTCTCGATGAAGGGCCAGAGGCTTTCCATCACTTCTGTGACGGCTTGCAGGAATTCGGGCTGGCCGGGGTTGCGTTGCGCCACTTCTTCAAGGAATTGGCCGACGGACTCGTACTTCATGGAAAAACCTCTGACTAAAAAACGGCTGCGGGAAGGGGTGAGTGCAAACCAAAATTATGCCAAAAAGTTATGCCGTCATGCATCGTTTTGGTGAACGGTGCCCGTGCTTGGTGCCTGAATGCCGTTTTTCGGTGCATTTCCAGAGAGGTGCCGACGGTATTTGGTGCATGGGCAGGGCCTGCGTGCCGCAGTGAGCGGGCAGGCCGCGGCCTGGATCAGCCGTATCCGGTGGCGTGCATGGTCATGGCGAATGGGAATGGCTGGCGCCATGCCAGCTGACATGAAGAGTGGCTAGGAAGGCCTTGCAGCCGGGCGGGGCTTGGGCCCGCCCGGCCATCCCATCGACGGCCTTTCAGCTGCGCTGCAGCTGGGGATGGCGCGCGAACAGGTCGGCGGCCCAGTCCACGAAGGCCCGCACCTTGGCGCTGAGGTGGCGGTTGGGCGGATAGACCACGTGAATGGGCAGCGGTGGCTGGGTCCATTCCGGCAGGACCTCGACCAGTTCGCCGCTTTCGATCAGCGGCTGGGCAAAGGCCGTGACCAGCTGCGCGATGCCAAAGCCCGCCAGCACGGCGGCCGTGTAGGCATTGCTGTCGTTGGCCGCGATGCGGTAGTTGCCCGCCACCTCGATGGATTCATCGCCCCGCTGGAATTCCAGCGGGTACATGCGCCGCGTATGGCCCGAGAAGAAGGCGACGATCTGGTGCTTCGTATCCAGCTCGGAAGGGTGCTGGGGCACGCCGTGGCGTGCGAGGTAGGCGGGCGAGGCCACGGTGACCCAGTTCATCGAGCCGATGCGCCGCGCCACCAGGGACTGGTCGCTGAGCTCGCCCCCGCGGATCACGCAGTCCACGTTGTCGCTGATCAGGTCCACCAGGCGGTCGCCCACGCCCAGGTCGATCTGTATGTCGGGGTAGCGTTCGCAGAATTCGGTCAGCGCCGGAATGATGATCAGCCGGGCCATGGAGCTGCCCACGTCCAGCCGCAGCCGCCCGCTGGGCGCGGTCTGGGTGTTGACCATGCTGGCTTCGAGATCGTCGAAATCGTTGAGCAGGCGTGCCGCGCGTTCGTAGTAGGCCGCGCCATCGGGCGTGACGGTGACGCGCCGCGTCGTGCGGTTGAGCAGCTTGACGCGCACGCGCGCCTCCAGCGCCTGTATCTGTTTGGTGACCGTGCCCTTGGGCAGGTCCAGCGAATCGGCGGCGCGGGTGAAGTTGCCGGCTTCCACCACGCGAACGAAGACACGCATGGCCTGGATCTGGTCCATGGAAAGTTGCTCCTGCAGCGCCCGGCAAGGGAATGCCGGCTCGGCGGAATTCTCACATGCGCGGTATCGGGCGATTGTTCGTGAAACGGAAACAGAGCGATGGCTGCGTTGCTATTTCAGACATGGCCGGCGCCGCCTATATTCCAACCATCGACCATTGCCGCAGGTTCGCGCCATGTCCACTTCCCCGTCGCTTCCGAACGGCCCCGCCGCCGGGGCGCAGATTGCCGAAACAGAATTCTCCATCGAGCTGCCCGAGCACGGCACCGTGGCTGCGCGCGCCTATGGCCAGCGCAGGCCCGGCACGGTCTCGCCGCTGGTGCTGCATTTCCATGGCGGCACCTTTGTCTGCGGCACGCTGGACAACGGGCGCTACATCGGCCGGCTGCTGGCCGAGGCGGGCGCCGTCGTGGTGTCGCTGGCCTACCCGCTGGCGCCCGAGCATCCGTTTCCCCAGCCCATCGAGGTGGGCTACGCCGTGCTGCAGTGGCTGTACAAGCACCGCGTGAAGATGGCGGGCAAGGGCGCGCCGCTGTTCCTCGCGGGTGAAGAAGCCGGTGGCAACCTGGCCGCTGCAGTGGCCGTGATCTCGCGCGACCGGGGCCATCCGCCGCTGGCGGGCCAGATCCTGGTGTCGCCCATGCTCGATCCCTGCACCGGCACCGCCTCGCAGCGCGAGGCCACGCCCGAGGCCGGCGAATGCCGCTGGGCCACGGGCTGGCGCGAGTACCTGAGCTGCCCCAAGGACGCCATGCATCCCTATGCCGTGCCCGGCAGCTCGCTGCGCCTGGCCCAGTTGCCGCCGGCCCTGGTGCTGGTGGGTGGTGACGACCCGCTGCGCGACGAGGCCCAGGCCTATGCGGCCCGCCTGCGCGCGGCCGGGGTGACAGCCAGCAGCCATGTGCTGCCCAGCGCGTCGAACTGGCCGCAGGCCCTGTCCGAGGCCGAGGCCTGTACGGCCTGCAGCGCCGCCGTGTCCCAGCATGTGCATGACTTCTTCGAGGCCACCATGAACAAGCCCGCAGCACCGGGCTAGGCCCCGCGCCGCTGCAGCCGGCGACACCTGCTGCCCCGTTTTCCCCCTTCCGCCTTCCCGGCGCGTTCAGGCGCCGGGCGGGCATCGTGTTCCCTGAATTTCGCAAAAAAACACCATGTCCACCGAATCCACCTCATCCTCTTCTTCCGTCTCGGCCCAGCGCAAGGGCTGGAGGCTGCCTGCCGCCGCTGCGGCCATCCTCGCCGTCAGCGCCGGCCTGTTCGGCCTGCACGGCATCGAGGCCAAGGCCGATGACGCGCCCGCCAGCGCCCAGCCCGCCGCCACGCCCGTGTCGGTGGCCACGGTCGCCGAAAGCGAGGTCACCGCCTGGGACGAGTTCTCGGGCCGCCTTGAAGCCGTGGAGCGTGTGGACATCCGCTCGCGCGTGGCTGGCGCCGTGCAGGCCGTGCACTTTCGCGAGGGCGCGCTGGTCAAGCAGGGCGATCTGCTGATCACCATCGACCCCGCACCGTATGCGGCCGAGGTCGAACGTGCCGAAGCCCAGGTGGCCTCGGCCCAGGCACGCCAGTCCTATGCGCGCAGCGAGCAGGAGCGCGCACGCCGCCTGTGGGACGAGCGGGCGATTGCCCAGCGCGAGCTGGACGAGCGCATCAACGCAGGCAGCGAGGCCGAGGCCAATCTGCGTGCGGCCCAGGCGTCCCTGCAATCGGCGCGGCTGAACCTGGGCTACACCCAGGTGCGCGCCCCCGTGTCGGGCCGCATCGGCAAGCGCGAGATCACCGTGGGTAACCTGGTGGCCGCAGGCCCGGGCGCGCCGGTGCTGACCACGCTGGTCTCGGTCAGCCCCATCTATGCGAGCTTCGATGCCGATGAGCAGGTCATCACGCGCGCACTCAAGGAGCTCGGCGGCGGCGCGGGCAACCGCGCCAAGATCGACAGCATTCCCGTGCAGATGGGCACGGCCACGGCCGGCAGCACGCCCTTCGAGGGCCGGCTGCAGCTGATCGACAACCAGGTCGATGCCCGAAGCGGCACGGTGCGCGTGCGCGCCGCCTTCGACAACAAGGACGGCGCCCTCATGCCCGGCCAGTTCGCCCGCATCCGCATGGGCCAGGCGCGCGACAGCAGCATGCTGCTGGTTAGCGAGCGCGCCATCGGCACGGATCAGAGCAAGAAGTACGTGATGGTGGTGGGCGGCGACAACAAGGCCGTGTACCGCGAGGTGGCCCTGGGCGCCTCGGTCAACGGCCTGCGCAACGTGACCCAGGGCCTGCAGCCCGGCGAGCGCGTGGTCGTCAACGGCCTGCAGCACATCCGCCCCGGCGCCCTGGTCGCGCCCAAGGAGGTGTCCATGGATGCGCGGGCCGATGCCCGCCAGCCGGGCACCCGGCAGGCAGCCGAACAAGTGGCTGACGCAACCAAGTCCTGATCTAGCCGCACACCTTTCCTGCCTCTGAAATGCCGCCTGACCGCAGGCGGCATGGGCCGCGCTTTGCCGTGGCGGAGCCAAACACCATGAACCTATCCAAATTCTTCATTGACCGGCCGATCTTCGCAGGCGTGCTTTCGCTGCTGATGCTGATCGCCGGCCTGATCGCCATGGGCGGGCTGCCGATCTCGGAATACCCCGAGGTCGCGCCGCCGTCCGTGGTGGTGCGCGCCCAGTACCCGGGCGCCAATCCCAAGGTGATCGCCGAGACCGTGGCCACGCCGCTGGAAGAGCAGATCAACGGCGTCGAAGGCATGCTCTACATGGGCAGCCAGGCCACCAGCGACGGCGTGATGACGCTGACCGTCACCTTCCGCCTGGGCACGGACCCCGACAAGGCGCAGCAGATGGTGCAAAACCGCGTCTCGCAGGCCGAGCCGCGCCTGCCGGAAGAGGTGCGCCGCCTGGGCATCACCACGGTCAAGAGCGCACCCGACCTGACCATGGTGGTGCACCTGGTCTCGCCCAACCAGCGCTACGACATCAACTACCTGCGCAACTACGCGGTGCTGAACGTGAAGGACCCGCTGGCGCGCATCGAGGGCGTGGGCCAGATCCAGATCTTCGGCGGCGGCGACTACGCCATGCGCGTGTGGCTGGACCCGCAGAAGGTGGCGCAGCGCGGCCTGTCGGCCAGCGATGTGGTGGCTGCCATCCGCGGCCAGAACGTGCAGGCTGCGGCCGGCGTGGTCGGCGCCTCGCCGGGGCTGCCGGGCGTGGACATGCAACTGTCCATCAACGCCCAGGGCCGCCTGCAAAGCGAGGAGGACTTCGGCGACATCATCGTCAAGAGCGGCTCCGACGGCGCCGTGACCCGCCTGCGCGACATCGGCCGCCTGGAGATGGGCGCGGCCGACTATTCGCTGCGCTCGCTGCTGAACAACGACCCGGCCGTGGGCATGGGCGTGTTCCAGGCGCCGGGCTCCAATGCGCTGGAGATCTCGGCCAACGTGCGCAAGACCATGGAGGCCCTGAACAAGAACATGCCCGAGGGCCTGGAGTACCGCATTGCCTACGACCCCACGCAGTTCGTGCGCGCCTCCATCGAATCGGTGGTGCACACGCTGCTGGAGGCCATCGTGCTCGTGGTGCTGGTGGTGATCCTGTTCCTGCAGACCTGGCGCGCCTCCATCATCCCGCTGCTGGCCGTGCCGGTGTCGGTGATCGGCACCTTCGCCGTGCTGCATCTGCTGGGCTTTTCCATCAACGCGCTGAGCCTGTTCGGCCTGGTGCTGGCCATCGGCATCGTGGTGGATGACGCCATCGTCGTGGTCGAGAACGTGGAGCGCAACATCGAGGCCGGTCTCACGCCGCGCAACGCCACCTATCGCGCCATGCGCGAGGTCTCGGGCCCCATCATTGCCATCGCCCTGGTGCTGGTGGCGGTGTTCGTGCCGCTGGCCTTCATCAGCGGCCTCACGGGCCAGTTCTACAAGCAGTTTGCGGTGACCATCGCCATCTCCACGGTGATCTCGGCCATCAACTCGCTGACGCTGTCGCCCGCGCTGGCGGCCCTGCTGCTGCGCGGCCACGATGCGCCCAAGGACGCGCTGACGCGCGGCATGGACCGGGCCTTCGGCTGGCTGTTCCGCGGCTTCAACCGCATGTTCCACCGGGGCTCCGAGGCCTACAGCGGCGGCGTGGGCCGCGTGATCTCGCGCAAGGCGCTGATGCTGGCCATCTACCTGGCGCTGATCGCCGTGACCTTCGGCCTGTTCAAGGCCGTGCCTTCGGGCTTCGTGCCCGCGCAGGACAAGCAGTACCTGATCGGCTTTGCCCAGTTGCCCGACGGCGCCACGCTGGACCGCACGGACGAGGTGATCCGCCGCATGGGCGAGATCATGAAGGACAACCCCAACGTGGAGGACACCATCGCCTTCCCGGGCCTGTCCATCAACGGCTTCACCAACAGCTCCAACTCGGGCATCGTCTTCGCCACGCTCAAGCCCTTTGACGAGCGCAAGCGCGCCGACCAGAGCGGGGGCGCCGTGGCCGGCCAGCTCAACCAGGCCTTCGCGGGCATCCAGGACGCCTTCATCGTCATGTTCCCGCCGCCACCCGTGGCGGGCCTGGGCACGACGGGCGGCTTCAAGCTGCAGCTGGAAGACCGCGCCTCCCTGGGCTATGACCAGATGGACGCGGCCGTGAAGGCCTTCATGGCCAAGGCCTACCAGACGCCCGAGCTGACCGGCATGTTCACCAGCTGGCAGGTCAACGTGCCCCAGCTGTATGCCGACATCGACCGCACCAAGGCGCGCCAGCTCGGCGTGCCGGTGACGGACATCTTCGACACCATGCAGATCTACCTGGGCAGCCTGTATGCGAACGACTTCAACAAGTTCGGCCGCACCTACAGCGTTCGCGTGCAGGCCGACGCGCCCTACCGCGCGCGTGCCGAGGACGTGGGCATGCTCAAAGTGCGCTCCAGCTCGGGCGAGATGATTCCGCTGTCGGCGCTGATGAAGGTGGACTCCAGCTTCGGCCCCGAGCGCGCCATGCGCTACAACGGCTACCTCACGGCCGACATCAACGGCGGTGCCGCACCGGGCTTCTCTTCGGGCCAGGCGCAGGATGCCATCAAGCGCATCGCGGCCGAGACCCTGCCCAAGGGAATCGACTTCGAATGGACCGACCTGACCTACCAGGAGATCCTGGCCGGCAATTCGGCGGTGATCGTGTTCCCCCTGGCCCTGCTGCTGGTCTTCCTGGTGCTGGCCGCGCAGTACGAGAGCCTGACCCTGCCGATTGCCATCATCCTGATCGTTCCCATGGGCCTGCTGGCGGCCATGACCGGCGTCTGGCTGTCGGGCGGTGACAGCAATGTCTTCACGCAGATCGGGCTCATCGTGCTGGTGGGGCTGAGTGCGAAGAACGCCATCCTGATCGTGGAGTTCGCACGGGAGCTGGAGTTCGAGGGCCGCACGCCCATACAGGCCGCCATCGAGGCCAGCCGGCTGCGCCTGCGCCCCATCCTGATGACTTCGCTGGCCTTCGTCATGGGCGTGCTGCCCCTGGTGCTGTCCACGGGCGCGGGCTCGGAAATGCGCCGCGCCATGGGCGTGGCCGTGTTCTCGGGAATGATCGGGGTGACGGCCTTCGGCCTGTTCCTGACGCCCGTGTTCTACGTGCTGATGCGCCGCCTGGCAGGCAACCGGCCGCTCAAGCAGCATGGGCCCGAGATGGAGGAAGAGGCCCCTGCACACGCACCCGTCCACGGCCATGCCTCGGGTGGCGGCGCGCTGCCCATGCCCTCTGCTGCGCGTGGCGAGCATGAATGAGCCCACACCACAAGAACAGGAACCGATCATGAAGATCCCATCGCTTTCGAAACTGTCCAGGCGTCTGCTGCCCCTGGTGGCGGCGCTGGCCCTGGCCGGCTGCGCCAGCGTGTCCCAGAGCCTGCCCGAGCTGCCGGCCGCCCCCGCCTTCAAGGAGCAGGGCGCCGCGCCGCAGGCGGGCTGGACCCAGGCCCTGCCCGCTGAAGCCCAGGCACGCGGCCAATGGTGGCTGGCCTTTGCCGACCCGGCGCTGAACGCGCTGGTGGACAAGGCCACGCTGGACAACCAGAGCATCCAGGCTGCGGCTGCACGCCTGGCCGAGGCCCGCGCCCTGGCGCGCAGCGCCAATGCCGAGCGCCTGCCCCAACTGGGCCTGGGCGCAGGGGCCACGCGCGGCGCGGGGCTGGACAAGGCCTCGGGCACGCGGCCTGCCACCCTGGTCAATGCGGGGCTGAACCTGTCGTACGAGGTCGATCTGTTCGGCCGCATTTCCCAGGCGGCCGACGCATCGAGGCTGGACGCCGAGGGCCGCGAGGCCCTGCTGCAAAGCACGCGGCTGGCCGTGCAGGCCGAGGTCGCGCAGACCTATCTGCAGCTGCGCGCACTGGACGCCGAGCGCGCCCTGATGCGCGAGACCGTGGAGGCCTACCGCGACACGCTGCGCCTGTCGGAGCGAAGGCTGCAGGCCGGCGACATTGCCGAGCTGGACGTGGCGCGCATCCAGGCCGAGCTGTCGGCCACCGAATCGGATGCGCTGGCGCTGGACCGCCAGCGCGCCCAGGTCGAGCATGCTCTGGCCGTGCTGGTGGGTGACTCGGCCTCGCGCTTCGGCCTGGGCGAAGGCGCCTGGACCACGGCTCTGCCCTCCATCCCAGCCGGCGTGCCGGCCACGGTGCTGATGCGCCGGCCCGACATCTCGGCCGCGCAGCGCGCCGTGTTCGCCGCCCAGTCGCGCGTGGGCGTGGCGAAGACGGCATGGTTCCCCAGCATCTCGCTGACCGGCGCGGCCGGCCATGCCTCGCCCGAGGTGGGTGACCTGTTCAAGTGGTCCATGCGCTCCTGGGGCGTGGGCGCCCTGCTGTCGCTGCCGCTGTTCGACGGCGGCCGGCGCGAGGCCGGCGTGCAGGCCGCAGGCGCGCAGCTCGATGCCGCGCTGGCCGCCTACCGCCAGCAGGCGCTGGTGGCCTTCCAGGAGGTGGAGGACCAGCTGTCGTCCATCCGCATCCTGCAGGAGCAGTCCACCGTGCAGGGCCAGGCCGTGGTGGCCGCCAAGCGTGCCACCAGCCTTTCGGACACGCGCTACCGCAATGGCTACGTCAGCCAGCTGGACCTGCTGGATGCGCGCCGCAGCGAACTGCGCAACCGCCGCCAGGCGCTGCAGGTGAAATCCGCCCAGTACCAGGCCGCCGTGGGCCTGATCCGGGCGCTGGGCGGGGGCTGGGATGTGCCGGCTGACGTGCCGGTGGCCCAGGCCGCGCTGCGCTGAGGCACCCTCAGGCCAGCACGTCGATGGAGCGGAACACGCGCTGCAGCACCGGGTCCGGGCTGTGGCGGCAGGCGTGGACCTGCTCCATGAGGTGGTGCACGAAGCGCTCGGCCACCCAGGGCAGGGGGCCGTGGCCGCGCTGGACCACGCCCACCGTGTGGGGCTCGAACTGCTCGCGCAGGGACAGCGGCACCAGGGTGCCCTGGGGCACGCCCGATTCGATCAGCGGCCAGGGGCACAACGAGAGCATGTCGCTGTGCGCGATCAGGTGCAGCAGCAGCGATGCCGAATGCACCAGGTGGATGTGGCCCACGGGCACGGGCAGGCCATGGCGCAGGAACAGGCGCCGCACCAGGTCATCCTCTTCGGGCGGGGTGTAGTTGAGCAGCCAGTCGCAGTCCATCAGCTCGGCCAGCGAACGGGCGCCTGCCAGCGGGTGGCCGGTGCGGGCCACGACAGTGGCGTCATAGCGGAACAGCGGCGTGCCATGCAGGTCGCCGCCCGAGGGGCCCGAGGGCACGCGGCCGATCAGCAGGTCCAGCGTGCCTTCGCGCAGGCGCGGATGGGCCACGGCCGACAGGCCCTCGAACAGCTCTAGCCGCACCTGGGGCAGTTCGGCGCGGAAGGCGCGCAGCACATGGGGCAGCAGGCTCTGGCCCACCCAGGGCGTCACGCCCACGGACAGGCGCGCCACGGCGCAGGTGTCGCGCAGGCGGGCCATTTCATCCTCGGCCTGGGCCATCTGCCCGGTGATCAGCTGGGCGTGGCGCAGCAGCGTGCGCCCGGCCGGCGTGAGGACGATGCCGCTGCTCTGGCGCTCGAACAGCGCAAGGCGGTGGCCTTCCTCCAGCTCGCGCAGGGCCTGGGTGATGGCCGACTGCGTGATGCCCAGAGCGCGTGACGCGGCGCGCACGCTGCCGCAGCCGGCCACGGCGACGAGGTAGCGCATCTGGTGCAGCTTCATTGCGGGGCCGGCATCGGGGTGGGGCTGGGAATGCATGGGCCGATCTTGCAGGTTTCGTGCCATGTGTGCCATGCCCGTGATTGGCGCGTGCATGTGTTCAGGGGATGACAGGCAATGCCTGGCAGGGCAGGCGCTGGCGGTCTTCCGCCCGCTGCCCACGCTTCCTAGACTGCGGGCATGAACATTGAACCGCCCGTTTCCACCATGGCCGAAGCCGCCGATCCGGTGCTTGCCGGCATACGCGCCACGCAGGCCGAGATGGTGGCCCTGCGCCATCACCTGCATGCCCATCCCGAGCTGGCATTCGAGGAGTTCGCCACCAGCGACTTGGTGGCCGAGCGCCTGGCCTCCTGGGGCTACGAAGTGCACCGGGGCCTGGGAGGCACGGGCGTGGTCGGCACGCTGCGCTGCGGTACGGGCACGCGCCGGCTGGGCCTGCGCGCCGACATGGACGCGCTGCCCATCCACGAGCAGACCGGCCTGCCCTACGCCAGCCGCCACGCGGGCCGCATGCATGCCTGCGGGCATGACGGCCATACCGCCATCCTGCTGGCCGCCGCGCGCGAGCTGGCCCAGGCACGCGGCTTCGACGGCACGCTGCACCTGATCTTCCAGCCGGCCGAGGAGGGCCTGGGCGGGGGCCGCAAGATGGTGGAGGATGGCCTGTTCGATCTTTTCCCCTGCGATGCCATCTTTGCGCTGCACAACATGCCGGGCTTTGCCGAGGGGCAGTTCGGCTTTCGTGAGGGCTCGTTCATGGCCTCGTCGGACACGGTGATCATCACCGTGCGCGGCAAGGGCGGCCATGGCTCGGCCCCGCACCTGTCGGCCGACCCGGTGGTGGCGGCGGCCCACCTGGTGCTGGCGCTGCAGACCGTGGTCTCGCGCAATGTCGATCCGCGCGACATGGCTGTGGTCAGCGTGGGCGCCATCCATGGCGGCGACGCACCGAATGTCATCCCCGGCGAGGTGGAGCTACGCCTGTCCGTGCGCGCCTATCGACCCGAGGTGCGTGCCCTGCTGCGCGAACGCATCACCGAGCTGGCCCATGCCCAGGCCGCCACGCTGGGGGCCGAGGCCGTGGTGGACTACCGCTGGCGCTATCCGGCCCTGGTCAACGACGCGGCCAGCACGGTCTTCGCCCGCGAGGTGGCGCGCGACTGGCTGGGCGAGCAGGCGCTGATCGCCGACCTGCAGCCGCTGACGGGCAGCGAGGACTTCTCCTTCATGCTCGAACAGTGCCCTGGCAGCTATCTGATCGTGGGCAACGGCGTGGGCGACACGCATGGCACGGGCGGCTGCATGGTCCACAACCCCGGCTACGACTTCAACGACCGCATCCTGCCGCTGGCCGCCACCTACTGGGTGAAGCTGGCCCGGCGCTTTCTGTCCGCCGCCTGAGGCGCCGCGCCCGCACCGGATTCCTTTCACGACTTCACCTGCGATTGCCACCATGCGCACTGCATATCCTCTCTCCTCCGAGGCCCGCCAGGTCCTGAGCCGCCGCAGCCTCCTGGGCGCCGCCGCGCTGGGGCTGGCCTTGCCGGCTGCTGCACAGGTCGGCTTTCCTGCCAAGCCCTTGAAGCTGGTCGTCGGATACCCGGCGGGTGGTTCGGTGGACCTGGCCGCCCGCGTGGTGGGCGATGCGCTGGCCGCGCGGCTGCGCGGCACGGTGGTGGTGGACAACGTGGGCGGGGCGGCCGGCGCCATTGCGGCCCAGCGCGTGGCCTCGGCACCGGCCGATGGCTACACGCTGCTGGTGGGGGCCAGCAACGAGCTGGTGGCCACGCGCATCGTCAACCCCGCGCAGCGCTACGACGGCCGCCGCGATTTCACGCCGCTGGGCCTGGTGGCCACCGGCCCGCTGATCCTGGCCGCACGCCCGGGCCTGGGCGTGAAGACCCTGGCCGAGCTGCTGGAGCTGGCGAAGCGCCAGCCCGGCAAGCTCAGCTACGGCAGCTCGGGCGTGGGGTCGACCCTGCATTTCGCGGGAGAGCTGTTCAAGCAGCGCGCCGGTGTTTCCATCACCCATGTGCCCTACCGCGGCGTGGCGCCGTTGACCAGCGACCTGGCGGGCGGCAGCCTGGACCTGGCCATGCTCTCGCCCACGGCGGCGCAACCGTTTCTGCAGAGCGGGCGCATCGTGCCGCTGGCGATCACCAGCGCGCAGCGCCTGTCCGCCTTGCCCCAGGTTCCAGCCATGGCCGAACTGGCGCCGCTGCGCGGTTATGAATTGGTGGGCTGGTTTGCGCTGATGGCGCCGCGCGGGCTGCCCGCCGCCACCGCGCAGCACATCACGGCGGCCCTTCAGGAGGCGCTGGCCGAGCCCGCCGTGCGCAAGCGCCTGGAAGATGCAGGCATGGTGCCCGCCTCCGGCCGCGAGGACCTGGCGCGCCTGATCGCCGAGGAAGACCGCAAGTACGAGCAGCTCGCGGCCTTCGCGAAAATGCGCGACTGACGGCGTTGACGGCGTTGACGGTGTAGACGGTGCTGACGGCGCTGGCGGCAGCCGGGCAGGTTCAGCGACCGCGCAGGAACAGCGCGTCCAATTCCTTCATGCTCATCTGCCGCCAGGTGGGGCGGCCGTGGTTGCATTGGTCGGAGCGCTCGGTGACTTCCATCTGGCGCAGCAGGGCGTTCATCTCGTCCAGCGTCAGGCGGCGGTTGGCGCGCACGGCGCCGTGGCAGGCCATGGTGGCCAGGATCTCATTGCGCGCGCGCTGCACCACGGTGCTGGCGTCGTGCTGGGCCAGCTCGGCCAGCACGCTGCGCGCCAGCTCCACGGCATCGCCCTGGGCCAGAGTGGCGGGCACGGCACGCACGGCCAGCGTCTTGGGCGAGAAGGGGGAAACCTCCATGCCCAGGGCCTGCAGCGTGTCGCCATGGGCCTCGGCCGTGGCCACTTCCTCGGGCGTGGCGGCGAAGGTGGCGGGAATCAGCAGCGGCTGGCTGGGGATCTGCTCTGCCGCGTTGACGGCATTCTTGAGCTGCTCGTAGACGATGCGCTCGTGCGCCGCATGCATGTCCACCACGACCATGCCCTGGGCGTTCTCGGCCAGGATGTAGACGCCGTGGATCTGGGCGACGGCGCGGCCCAGGGGCCAGATGGTTTCCTCGGCAGCGGCAGGGGTGTCCGCTGCCGGGGGCGTGAAGTTCGCAGGTGAAGGCTCGGTGACGGTGACTGGCTGGGGCTGTGCAGCGGGTGCATAGCTGGCGGGCACATCGCCGGCAGGCCATTGCACGCCGGGCCTGTCCACCGGGTCTTCGGCAGCACCGGCAGTCTGCATGGCCGTCTGTGCGGGAAGCGCCACGGGGGCCGGCGCGGCTTCGCGCATGGGTGCCCACAGGCCCGCTATGTTGCTGACCTTGTGGCCGCCCTGTTCATCGCCAAAGCTCATGCGCGCCTGGGGCCAGGCGGGAGCCGCCACCTTGGGCGCGGTGGCCGGTGCGGCAGGGGCCAGCTCCGGGGTGCGGGCGGCTTCCTCGGCGACAGCGGCTGCGGCGGCGGCCGCGCGCGGGGCGGCCAGCGCGTTCTCTATGGCGTGGCGCACGGCCTGGTGCACCTCGCGGCTGTCGCGAAAGCGCACCTCGATCTTGGTGGGGTGCACGTTCACGTCCACGCGCGCAGGGTCGATCTCCACATACAGCGCATAGACGGGCTGCTTGTGGCCGTGCAGCACATCCTCGTAGGCGCTGCGCGAGGCGTGGGTCAGCACCTTGTCGCGCACGAAGCGGCCATTGACGTAGCAGAACTGGTGGTCGGGCCGGGAGCGCGCCGCATCGGGAACACCGGCGCGGCCCGTGACGTGGACGGCGCCCGACCAGTGCTCCACCGTCACGGAGTTCTGCACGAAGGCGTCGCCCAGCACATCGCCCAGGCGGCGCGCAAGGGCTTCATCCGACATGCTGCCGGCGGCACGCCACTGCTCGACCAGCTTGCCTTCGTGCCAGATGGCAAAGCCCACGTCGGGCCGGGCCAGCGCATGGCGGCGCACGGACTCGATGCAGTGGGCCAGTTCCGTGGCATCGCTCTTGAGGAATTTGCGGCGGGCCGGCGTGGAGAAGAACAGCTCCTTGACCTCGACCGTCGTGCCCTGGTTGCGGGCGGCGGGGCGCAGCTCGCCGCTGCGCGCATCGAGCAGATAGGCCGAGTCCTGGCCCGCAGGGCGCGAGAGGATGGATGCCTCGGACACCGAGCAGATGGCCGCCAGCGCCTCGCCGCGAAAGCCCATGGTGGCCACGGTCTCCAGGTCGTGCAGATCGGTGATCTTGCTGGTGGCATGGCGGCGCAATGCCACGGGCAGCTCATCGCGCGGGATGCCGCCGCCGTCGTCCTCCACCGAGATCAGCCGCACGCCGCCGGCCAGCAGCCGCACGTTGATCTGGCGGGCGCCCGCATCCAGTGCGTTGTCCACGAGTTCGCGCACCACCGAGGCAGGGCGCTCGACGACTTCGCCGGCCGCGATCTGGCTGATCAGCTCGTCGGGCAGGTCGCGGATGGGGCGGCGGGGGAGGGTGTCGGAGGTGGGGATGGATGCGTTCACGAGGCAATTCTAGGGGCTCGCATCCACCGCTTGCGGGCTGTGGGAATGGGGTGTGCGGCGCCGGCGCCCGCAAAAAAAAGGAGCCGCGAAAGCGGCTCCAAGAGGCGTCCCCGGCAACAAAGGCCGGAGCCGGGGGCACTCTTTGAATGAGGGTGGCCGCAGGGTCAGCGGCGGCGGCCTGCGCGGTCGCTGTTGCTGCCCATCTGGTTGCCGACCAGCGCACCGGCCGCGGCGCCGCCCACGGTGCCCAGCGTGGTGCCGAACAGCGCGCTGCCCAGCACGCCACCGGCCACGGCGCCCACGCCCGTGCCCAGTTGCGCATTGTTGGGGCGGTGGGCGCAGCCGCCCATCGCGAGCGCGCCGGTCAGCAGGGCGGCGATGGCCAGGGTGCGGCCCATCGTGGAGCCGGACTGGCGTTCGGACTTGTGCGCGAAAGTGCGAAGGGTCTTGTTCATGGCTTGCTTCCTTGTGTCTTGGCGATGGTGGTGAGGCCGGGCCGGCATTGCCGACGGCATGGAAGCACTTTGCCTGCAAAAAGCTGACGCACTCATGAGTTTTTCGTAGAGTTTTATCAAGTTGTGTAACAAAACAAGATTGATTTCAAGCATTTGTAGATTCCTGCAAGCGCCGGTGTGTGCGATGGCCTGACCGGCTCCGGCTCGGCCGTGGGGGCATGCCGGCGAAGTACAGTACGGGCCGGTGCGGCGCCCGCCGCGGAGGACTCTCTTTTGGAAATCATTCAGTTCCTGATCGACTTCATCCTGCACATCGACAAGCATCTCGAGGCCTTTGTCGTGGCCTATGGACCCTGGGTGTATGCGCTGCTGTTTCTCATCGTCTTCGTGGAGACGGGCGTGGTGGTCATGCCCTTTCTGCCTGGCGACTCGCTGCTGTTCATCGTCGGCGCGCTGTGCGGCGTGGGCCTCATGGACTATTCGATCGCCTGCACCGTGCTGCTGGTGGCGGCCGTGCTGGGCGACCAGTGCAACTACACCATCGGCCGCTACATAGGGCCCAAGGTGTTCCAGTGGGAGGACTCGCGCTGGTTCAACCGCCGCGCCTTCGACCAGGCCCACGCGTTCTACGAACGCTATGGCGGCATCACCATCGTGCTGGCCCGCTTCATGCCGTTCATCCGCACCTTTGCGCCCTTCGTGGCCGGGGTGGCCGCGATGAACCGGGGCAAGTTCACTGCCTTCAATGTGGGCGGGGCGATTGTCTGGGTGTTCGGCATCAGCGCAGCCGGCTATTTCTTCGGCAACCTGCCCTGGGTGCGCGAGAACCTGGAGAAGATCATCTGGGGCCTGATCCTGGTGCCGGGCCTGATCGCCATCTTTGGCGCCTGGCGCGCAGGGCGCGCGCCCAAGACGGCCGCCTGAGCTTTCCGCGCATAGAAAAAACCCCTTGCACCTTCATGGCGCAAGGGGTTTTTTCATGGAGCGGGAGTGGGGATCAGCGGCGGTCGTTGCGTTTGCCCACCTCGTTACCGATCAGTGCACCGGCGGCTGCACCGCCCACGGTGCCCAGCGTGCTGCCGAACAGGGCATCCCCCACGACACCACCGGCCACGGCGCCTACGCCGGTACCGATCTGTGCACTGCTGGGATTGGTGGAACAGCCGGCAGAGAACAGGGCAATGGCTGCTGCGGCGGCAATGGAATAAAGGCGTGTCTTCATGTTCATCTCCTGTGATGGCCTGCCTTGTCGCCGTGAGTGGCGTGTGGCGCAAGCACTGTGTGGAACATGTTTGCATGCTCTCATTCAGGGCTTGCGGCAGCGGTAGGAGATCTGCCCGAGCTGCCGCCGGGCGGCTCGGAAGTGTCGCGTCTTTGCCGTCCGACAGCGGCTGCGGGCGGCATCGCCCGCGCCCTTCGCCCGTGCCCTGCGCCCATGCCTTTTGGCTCTGTCAGACGGAGCGGCTGCGTGCCAGCGGCGGGTTGTGCGCGAAGTAGTTGCGGATGCCGCGCATCAGCGCGTCGGCCAGTTGCACCTGGTAGGCGCTGCTGCGCAGCCGGGCCTCTTCCTCGGGGTTGCTGATGAAGGCGGTTTCCACCAGCACGCTGGGAATGTCGGGCGCCTTGAGCACGGCAAACCCGGCCTGCTCCACGCGCGGCTTGTGCAGCTTGGCCATGTTGCCGATCTCGCCGAGCAGGGCGCCGCCGAGCTTGAGGCTGTCCTTGATCTGCGCCGTGGTGCTCATGTCCAGCAGCATGCGCTGCACATGCTGGTCCTGCGAGCCCATGTTCAGGCCACCGACGATGTCGGACTGGTTTTCCTTGTTGGCCAGCCAGCGCGCGGCCGTGCTGGAGGCGCCCTTGTCGCTGAGCGCAAAGACGCTGGCACCACGCGCGGCCGGCGTGGTGAAGGCGTCGGCGTGGATGCTGATGAACAGGTCGGCCTGCACGCGCCGGGCCTTTTCCACGCGCGTGGCCAGGGGCACGAAGAAGTCGGCATCGCGCGTCATGAAGGCGCGCATGGGGCTGCCGCCGATGCGGGTGTCGTTGATGCGGTCGCGCAGCAGGTGGGCGATCTTGAGCACCACATCCTTTTCGCGCGTGCCGCTGGGGCCGGTGGCGCCGGGGTCCTCGCCGCCGTGGCCGGGGTCCAGCGCCACGATGATGATGCGGTCGGTCTGGCGCGAGGTGGCGATGTTGGGCGCGGCAATGGGGGCAGGGGCCGGAACGGGCGCAGGAGCGGGAGGGCGAGGCGCCGGGGCCGGCGCGGCCGGGGAAGGTGCCTGTGCCACCACGGCGGGCGGTGCAGGCGTCTTGCCGCCGGAGCCGCTGCTGTGCTGGGCGATCAGGTCGCCCAACGGGTCGGGGGCTGGCGCCGTGGAGCCTGAGGGCCGGGGCAGCGTTGGTGGAGGCGGCGGTGCCGATGCGACAGCGGTATCGTCGCCGGAGGCATCGCGCAGGCGCTCGCTGATCAGCGCCTCCAGCGGGTCCACGGCCTTGGCGGGGTACAGGTCGAACACCAGCCTGTGCTTGTAGGCCGCCACGGGCTGCAGCGTGAAGACCTGGGGCTTGGCGGGCTGCTTGAGATCGATGACCAGGCGCACCACGCTGGGCGAGTTCTGGCCCACGCGGATGGAGGCGATGTTGGGATCGTCGGAGCGGACCTTGGCCACCAGTTCACGCAGCGCGGGATTGAGGTCGATGCCCTCGATGTCCACGGCCAGCCGCGGGGGCTGGTCCACGAAGAACTGCTTGGCAGCCAGCGGCCGGTCGGACTCAATGGTCACGCGCGTGTATTCGGGCGCGGGCCAGACGCGCACGGCCACGATGGTGGCGCCGTGCGCGATGTGCTGGCGGCCCAGCAGCAGCACGATGGAGCCCGCCTGCAAAAGATTGCGGCGCGACAGGCCGGACGGATAGGAGGAGGAGTTGGCGTCGCTCATGCCTTGAGTGCTTGGATCACGGCGCGTCCGACGGGCGTGCCGGCGAGCAAGGTCACCTGGCGCTGCGTCTCGTCGATTGCTTCGATATGAATAGCTATATCTGCCGCAGGCGTAAGCGCTGCAGCCTTTTCGGGCCATTCTGCCAGCTTGAGGCCGGGGCTGGCGAAAATATCGCGAAATCCTGCATCCTCCCACTCGCGCGGATCATCGAAGCGGTAGAAGTCGAAGTGCCAGATGGCCAGGTCCGGCGCCTCATGCGGCTCCACCACGGCATAGGTGGGGCTTTTGATGCGGCCCTGCACGCCCAGTGCGCGCAGCCAGTGCCGCACCAGCGTGGTCTTGCCTGCGCCCAGGTCGCCGTGCAGCGTGACGTAGGCGTTGCGCAGCGCGGGATGGTCTGCGAGCTGCTGCGCAAACCGCTGCGTGTCTTCCTCGCTGCCCCATATCCAGCGACGGCCCGCAGTTTCCGCATCCTGCGGCTGGGCGCTTTCTACAATCGAGGGAGTATGTTGTGCAGCAGTCAATTGGTTCCTTTGATGCAAGGCTGGGCCCGCGAGCTGGGATTTTCCCAAATTGGCGTGGCCGGCGTGGATTTGTCTTCTGCGGAGCCGGGTTTGATGCAGTGGCTGGCCCAAGGGTTCCATGGCGAGATGGACTATATGCAGGCCCACGGCCTGCGCCGCGCCCGGCCTGCCGAGCTGGTGCCGGGCACGGTCAGCGTGATCACGGCGCGCATGGACTACCTGCCGCGCGACACGCCTGCCGATGCGCCGGGCGCCTGGCAAGCGGTGGAGTGGGCGCGGCTGCAGCGGCCCGACGAGGGCATTGTCTCCGTCTATGCCCGGGGGCGCGACTATCACAAGGTGCTGCGCAACCGGCTGCAGAAGCTGGCCGAGCGCATTGCACAGGAAGTCGGCCCCTTCGGGCACCGCGCCTTCACCGATTCCGCGCCCGTGCTGGAGGCCGAACTGGCCCGGCGCAGCGGCCAGGGCTGGCGCGGCAAGCACACGCTGGTGCTCAATCGCGAAGCGGGCTCCATGTTCTTCCTGGGCGAGATCTATGTGGACCTTGCGCTGGAGCCCACGGAGCCGGTGACCGCGCACTGCGGCAGCTGCGCGTCCTGCATCACGGCCTGCCCCACGGGCGCCATCGTGGCGCCGCACCGGGTGGACGCGCGGCGCTGCATCTCCTATCTGACCATCGAGCACGCGGGCGCCATTCCCGAGGAGCTGCGGCCGCTGATGGCCAACCGCATCTATGGCTGCGACGACTGCCAGCTGGCCTGCCCCTGGAACAAGTTCGCCCAGCCCAGCCGCCTGCCCGACTTCGATGCGCGCGAGGCCCTGTCCGGCGGGCAGCTGGTGCACTTCTTTGCCTGGGACGAGCCGACCTTTCTGCGCCTGACCGAAGGCAGCCCCATCCGGCGCATAGGCCATGCGCGCTGGCTGCGCAATGTGGCCGTGGCGCTGGGCAATGCCTGGCGTGAAACCGGCAACGCGGCATTGCAGCAGGCACTGGCCAGCCGCGCCGAACATCCGGACGCCCTGGTGCGCGAGCACGTGGCCTGGGCGCTGTCGCAAAGATCGGATTGAGCTGATAAGACCAGGGCGCTTGTGTGTGAAACAATTGTTGCGCTCTGTCGGAGTGCCCCCCGGCGGCCTGTTGCGGGCCACTGCCCTTGAAGGCGCGGGGCCTGTGTGACTCAACATGATGTTTGATATGCGCGCAAAGCCTCCCCGCAGCCTGTCCCGCCTGCTGAACGCAGAACCGCTGACCCAGACCACTGTGGCCGTCTGGGTGGGCCTGTGCTGCGTGCTGCTGGCCACGGTGGCGTACTGGACGGTGCTGGTGGACAGCCACCGCACGCAGCGCAGCTTTACCGGGTCCCAGTCCTGGCTGCGGGTGGGGCAAATGTCGCATGCGGTGTCGGTGCAGGTGCAGACCCTGCTGTCCGGCCTGGACTACACCATGCGCGGCCTGGAGTCCGACTTTGCCGATGGCGATGTCGACGGGTTCCGGCGTGCCGTGCAGACCACGTTCGACGCCTACCCGGCCGGCACCTTCCTGCAGATCGCCGTGGCCGACGAGAACGGGGACATCGTGTACTCCAACCTCCAGCAGGAGGTGCAGACGCGGGCTGCCAAGGTCTCCATCCGGGACCGCGAGCATTTCCAGGTGCATGCCAATCGCGAGAACATGGGCATGTTCATCGGCCGCCCCGTGCAGGGGCGTGTCTCCCACAAATGGACCATACAGCTGAGCCGCGCGCTGTACCGCCAGGGGCAGTTCTCGGGCGTGCTGGTGCTGTCGCTGTCGCCCGAATACATTTCGCGCTATTTCCAGTCCATCTTCGATGGCGCCAACGACGTCATCCTGCTGCTGCGCACCGATGGCGCCTACCTGGCGCGCTCGCAGGGGCAGGAGCAGGTGATGGGCCGCTCGGTCTCCGATGTGCGCGTGGCGCTGTTCGCACCGGCCCTGGAGCGCGGCACCTACGAGGCCGAATCGTCCGTCGATGGCGTGCAGCGCATGTATGCCTGGAGCCGGGTGGAGGGCTATCCGCTGATCGTCAGTGCAGGGCTGGACAAGAAAGCCATCTTCGAGTCGCTGGAGGCATCGCTGGAGCGCGGCCTGCTGCGCAACGGCATAGGCACGGCCGTGCTGTTGCTGGGCATGCTGCTGACGCTGTGGCTGGCGCGCCAGCGCCAGCTCAGCGAGCGCATGCGGCTGCAGGGTGAGCGGCGCTTCGCGCGGCTGGCGCAGGAGGTGCCGGGCGGGCTGTTCCAGTTCCGCATAGGCGCGGATGGACAGTTCCGGTTCCCTTTCACCAGCCCCGGATTCTTCGAACTGCATGGCGCCAAGGCCGATGCCGCCAGGTTTGCCGACCATGAACTGCTCAAGCGGGTCCACCCCGAGGATTTGCCGGCCCTGGCGGCCTCGGTGCAGGCCAGCGTGGGCAGCAAGGGTGTCTGGGAGCACAAGTACCGCGTCTACGGCCCTGCAGGCGAGCTGCGCTGGCTGCATGGTCACGCCCGGCCGCAGCAGGAGGAAGACGGCTCCCTGCTGTGGCATGGCTATGTGCACGATGTGACGCAGGACCAGGCCATGCAGGAATCCATACGCCACAGCGAGGAACGCCTGCGCCTGACCGTGGGCGCCGTGCGCGACGGCCTGTGGCAGTGGGACTGCCGCAGCGGCCATGTGGAATGGGATGCCCGCTGCTACCAGATGCTGGGCTTCGAGGCCGCGCAGTTCCCCATGAACTATGACGCCTTCTGCGCCATGGTCCATCCCTCGGACAGGGCGCGGATGCTGGCGCGGCTGCAGCGCCATGCCGAGGCCGGGGCCGATTTCCGCGTGGAGATGCGGCTGCGCAGCTCGGCCGACAGCTGGCTGTGGGTGGAGTCGCGCGGCGAAATCACCCAGCGCGATGCCGACGGCAAGCCCGTGCGCATGCTGGGGACGCACACCGACATACAGCAGCGCGTGGAGCAGTCCCGGCTCATCAAGGCCTTGCTGGACCGGGGAAGCGCCCTGATCGTCATGGCCGGTCCCCAGCGCGAAATCCTCTATGCCAACGAGCGCGCGGTGCAGACCTTCGAGATCGAGACAGACCGGCTGCCCGGCGGCGTGAACTTTCGCGCCCTGCATGTCAGCGACGAGAGCTTCGAGCGCTTCGGCCAGCTCTACGCACAGCTGAACGCACGCGGCACGGTGCGCACGGAATGGATTTTGCGCATGCCTTCGGGCTCGGGCCACTGGTTCGACATGCAGGGCTCGCTGCTGGACCCCGACGAGGACGACGGCCGCGTCATCTGGACCATGATCGATACCGACGCGCGCCGGCGCGCCGAGACCGCGTTGGCCGAGACCCAGCACCGGCTGGAGGCCATCATCGACCGCTTTCCCGCAGGCATTCTGGTCACAGACGCCCAGGGCCGCCAGGTGCTGGCCGCCAACCGCATGCTGGCGGCCGCGCTGCGGCTGGACATGGCGCCTGCCGCCCTGGTGGGGCTGGGCATGCCGGCGCTGATCCAGCTGCTGCCGCCTTCGGTGGCTGGCGTGCTCAGTGCCGGGCCCGTGGCTGGCCGGTCCTTGCATGCGCTGCCCGACGACCACTATGTGGAGATCGAGGGCATGCAGCTGCGCGACGGTGACCGCTCCATCGGCCACTGCTGGGTCTTCCACGACGCGACGGAGCGGCAGCAGCGCGAATCCCAGCTGGAGACCCTGGCGCTGACCGACGCGCTGACCGGCATTCCCAACCGCCGCGCCTTCATGGAGCGGCTGGCGATGGAGCTGGACCATCTGCGCAGCGGACTGGTGGCGCACTCCACGCTGATCATGCTGGACATAGACCACTTCAAGCAGGTGAACGACGGCTACGGCCATGCGGTGGGCGATATCGTGCTCAAGGAGCTGCTGGCCTCGGTGGCGCAGGAAATGCGCAAGGAAGACATGGTGGGCCGGCTGGGCGGCGAGGAGTTTGCCGTGCTGCTGTCCGACACCGATGCCGAGGTGGGCCTGCGCCGCGCCGAAAGCCTGCGCGAAACCGTTGCCGCGCGCGCCATCGATGCGGGCCTGGCCGGCGACCTGCGCATCACCATCAGCCTGGGCGTGTACGAGCTGCAGCGCAGCGATGCCTCGGCCCAGGGCTGCCTGGAGCGTGCCGACGCAGCGCTGTACTACTCCAAGCGCAACGGCCGCAACCAGTCCACGCTGTGGAGCGAGCGGCTGCCTGCCATCGCGCGCTGATACGCGCTGATCCGGCTGGTGCGGGCTGGTGCGGCGCACAGGCCTAGGAATTCACCCCGGTGAATTTTCAGAATCATCCAATGGCCTGATCGGGCCGCAATCCCGAAAATCCTGGGTTCATGCTGTCGCGTGGACCTGCCGCCTCTTGCCTGGCCCCAACACTCGGGTGCGGCCGACTCTCCGTGCAACCCATCACAAAAAGAGGCTGCGCGCCGAGCGCAGGGCGAGGAATGTATGACGTACAACCGCTGGTCCACGGTGCATATCGCGCCGCTTTCGCGAGCGCAGTTCTGGAGCGATGCCAGCCGCGAGGCGCAGATGCCGCACACGCCCTTGGTCGCGCAGCCCGAGCGCTTCGAGGCCGTGCTGACATCGCGCGGCGTGGGCGCGGTGGTGCTCAACCGCATCCAGATGGCGGCCGAACATGGCATGGAGCGCCTGCATGACGATGGCCAGCGCGCAGGCCCGCCCTGCCTGCTGTGCGTGCTCTATGCCAAAGGTGGAGCCCAGGTATTCGCACCGGATGCACCTGACGTACCTGACCTGTCGGACGTGCCGGACGTACCGGATGCCTCGGCGTCATCCGGGGAGCCGGGCATGGCGGTTGCGGGCAGGGGGCTGCAGGCGCAACCCGGCCAGCTGTTCCTGCTGGACGAGCGGCGCGGCTACCGCATCTGGCAGAAAGAGGCCGTGGACCTGGTGGTGCTGGCCGTGCCGCTGGCACTGATCGATTCGCGCGGCGGCCTGGCTTCGCAACTGCTGGCACGCAGCCTGCCCGACTGTGCATCGCTTCAACTGCTGGTCCAGCAGATGCAATTGCTGGCCGCGTGGCAGGACCCCTTGCCCGAGGCCGAATCCGCCAGGCTGTCCGACTTGGTCATCAACACCGTGAAGACCGTGCTGCAGGCCAGCGCCGACATGGCGACGGCCCGACCCGGCGCGCCCATGCACGTGCTGTTGCGCAGGGTGCGCCAGCTCATTGCCCGCCAGTACCCGGACCCGGCGTTGGGGCCCGAGCGCGTGGCGTCCAGGCTGGGGCTGTCCGTGCGCTCGCTGCAATCCCAGCTGTCGCGCGAAGGCACCAGCCTCAGCGCCGAACTCATGGCCTATCGCCTGGAGCGCGCCCATGCGCTGCTGCGTGGCACGGAGCCGGGAACGCTGGGCATCGCTGAGATCTCGCAGCACTGCGGTTTCAGCTCACCCGCGCATTTTTCCCGGCGGTTCAGGGCACGCTACGGCAGCACGCCGCTGGGGCTGCTGCGGGATGCGGAGGGCGGGCAGGGGGCCTAGGCAGGCTGGGCGGCGCCGCGCCCGGCGTGGCGTGCGCAGATCAGGCCGAGGATTTCGAACATCATCTGCGCGCCTGCGTGGGCGGTGTTGGTGGTGGCGTCGTAGGCTGGCGACACCTCCACCACATCGCCGCCCACGATGTGGATGCCGGCCAGGCCGCGCACCATGGCCTGTGCCTCGCGCACGGTGAGTCCACCGACCTCGGGCGTGCCCGTGCCGGGCGCAAAGGCCGGGTCCAGGCAGTCGATGTCGAAGGAGACGTAGACGGGCGCATCGCCCACTACCTCGCGTGCGCGGGCAATGACGCCGTCCACGCCCAGTGCGGGAATGTCTTCGGCATGGATCACGGTCATGCCCGACTCATAGGAAAACTCCCAGAGATATTCGGCCGCGCCGCGTATGCCGATCTGAATGGTCCGCGTGGGGTCGAGCACGCCGTCCAGCACGGCCTGACGAAACGGGCCGCCGTGGTGAAAGCGGCTGCCGTCGAAGGGGCCCCCGGTGTCGCAGTGGGCGTCGAAATGCACCAGGGCCAGTGGCCGCTCGCGGCCCAGTGCGCGCAATATGGGCAGGGTGATGGAATGGTCTCCACCAGCGGCCAGCGGAATCACGCCGGCCGAATGGATCTTCGCGAAGGCCGACTCTATGTCGCGGTGCGACTGCTCCAGGCTGTAGCGGCTGGACAGCGGCACGTCGCCGATGTCCGCCACGCGCAGCTCGCGTGTGGGAGCGGATCGAAGCACATGGTTGTAGGGGCCCACGCGTTCAATGGAACGCAGGGCCCGGGGGCCGAAGCGGCAGCCGCTGCGGTTGCTGATGCCCAGGTCCATGGGCACGCCGATCAGCGCGGCCTGGAGGTCGCCGAAATCCGGGCGGCTCCAGTCCATGGGGCGCATGGGCGCGTCCAGCAGCGTGGGCATGCCTGCGTAGGGTGCGTTGCGCGTGCCGCTGGCGTCGATGATGTGGGCGGCCACGGCGCGGAAATGCGGGTCGTGGATCACGGACTCGTTGGCGCCGCCGAAGCGTGCGCGCAGCGCCTGCAGCCTGTCTGGTGTGAAAAGCGTCATGTCGTCTCCGATTCAGTGCCGGTATCAGGATTGAATGCCCGACAGCGAACGCTGCTGCGTGCGCTGCGCCAGGCTGATGAGCATGAAGCTGGCCGTGCTCACGGCCAGGCTGGCATAGATGGGCGTGTTGGCGGCCAGGCCGTCCCTGACCATGAAGGCGACGGCCGTGGTGCAGCCCAGCAGCATGCTGGCGATGGCGCCCGCCGTGGTGGCCCGGCGCCAGTAGATGGCGCCGATCAGCGGCACCAGCATGCCGCCCACCAGCAGGTTGTAGGCGGTGGTCAGGGCATTGAGCACATCGTCAACCACCAGGGCGATGCCGAGCACGGCCAGCCCCACCAGCAGCGTCAGCAGCCGGTGCCAGCGCACATCGACCAGCGGCCGGCCGCCCCGCAGCAGGGGCACGAGGTCCTCGGCCAGCACGGTGGAGCCGGCCAGCATGGCGGCGCTGGCGGTGGACATCATGGCCGCCAGTGCGGCAGCGATCACAAGGCCGCGGATGCCGTCCGGCAGGCTGGCCTGCACGATGGCGGCAAAGGCATTGTTGGCGTTGTCCAGGTCCGGCAGCAGCACGCGCGCTGTCATGCCCACCAGGGCGCCGACCAGTCCGTAGACCACGCAGTACACGCCGGCGAGGCTGCCCGCCACGGCGGCCACCCGTTCGCTGCGGGCCGTGAACACGCGCTGCCACACGTCCTGGCCGATCATGATTCCGAAGAAATAGATGACGAAGTAGGTGGCGATGGTGTCCCAGCCGATGTGGGTGACATCGAAGCTGGACGCAGGCAGCCGTGCAACCAGCTGGTCCCAGCCGCCCACGCGGTACAGGCAGATGGGCAGCAGGATCAGCATCAGGCCCGCGGTCTTGATCACGAACTGCACGATGTCCGTCAGCGTCAGCGACCACATGCCGCCTACGGCCGAGTAGATGACCACGACGCCCCCGCCCACCAGGATGGAGATCCACAGCGGCAGGTCGAACAGCACCTGCATCACGGTGCCGATGGCGATCACCGACGTGGCCGCCAGCATCAGCGAGTAGGCCAGCATCACCAGGGCGCTGGCCTGCTTGGTGCGGGCGCTGTAGCGCCGCTCCAGCACCTGGGTCACGGTGCAGATGCGCAGCCTGAGCAGGGGCTTGGCCAGGAACAGGTTGAGCACCAGCAGGCCCGCGCCCAGCGCCGCGCAAAGCCAGAATCCGGAGATGCCGTACACATAGCCCAGCCGCACCGTGCCCACGGTGCTGGCGCCGCCTATCACCGTGGCGGCCATGGTGCCCATGTACAGGCCTGGCCCGAGGTTGCGGCCGGCCACGAGAAAGTCCTCCTGCGTCTTCGCGCGGCGCATGCCGTACCAGCCCAGCAGCAGCATGGCTGCCGCGTAGATCACCACGACCGAGATATCGAGCAACATCGTTTGTCTCCCTTTTGTTGCGGCCCTGTTGGCAGGGGCCTCTTGAAACAGCGGTATCCATGGAAGTGAATTCCCTGGACCGCCCCTCTTGTTCTGTATTGCAGTCCCTCTTTGTTCAATCCAGATGTGCTGCAACAGCCGTGGATGCTAGACAGCAGCCCGGATTGCATCCATTTCAAGTTCCATTTACAAACATCGATAAGAATCGATTTTTTCCGAGTGAAAACCCCATGCTCCATACCGTTTCAGATCTGGACCTGCGGCTGCTGCGCGTGTTTCTGGCCATCGTTGACGCGGGCGGCGTGTCGGCGGCGCAGGCCAGCCTCGGCGTAGGGCAGTCCACGCTCAGCAGTCAGCTGTCCACACTGGAGACGCGGCTGGGTTTCAGTTTGTGCGAACGGGGGCGCGGCGGCTTTCGCCTGACGGCCAAGGGCCGGCGCTTCGTCGATATGGCTCGCACGGCCCTGCAGGGACTGGAAGGCTTCAGTGCGCAGGCGCGCAACATGCACCGGCAGCTGGTCGGCAGCCTGGCCATCGGCCTGATCGGCAATGCACCCATGGAATACAACGCGCTGATGGGGCGGGCCATACAGCGCTTTCGCCAGCGCGACGAGGCCGTGCGCCTGTCGGTGCTGGTGCGCGGGCCGCGCGAGCTGGAGGAAATGCTGCTGCGCGACGAGCTCCAGGTCGCCGTGGGCTATTTCCTGCACCGCGCCCCGGCGCTGGAATACACGCTGCTGTTCAGCGAAAGGCAGGTGGCCTATTGCAGCGCCAGCCATCCATTTGCCGCACGCGCGGGCCGCATCGGCGCGCAGGAGGCGGGCGAGGCCGACTGGACCTGGCGCACCTATCCGCTGCCGCAGGCACCGCTGACGGGGCGCCCGCGCCATGTCACCTCAGAGGCGGACAACATGGAGGCGGCCGCCATCCTCATCCTGTCAGGCGCCCACCTGGGCTACCTGCCAGAGCACTACGCGGCGCCCTATGTGGCTGCCGGCCTGCTGCATGCGCTGGACGAATCCCTCTTCAGCTATGACGTGGGCATCACCATGGTGGCCAAGAAGCGCGCACGCCAGGATGACATCACGGCCGCCTTCACGGACGACATGCGTGCCGTGCTGTAGGGGCGCCGTGGCACAGCGGCATCAGTACTGCAGCAGGCTCAGAGCAAACGGCAGGCTGAGCACGCCCAGCAGCGTGGACAGCGTGACCAGCCCCGCAACATATGAGCCGTTGTAGCCCATGCGCGCGGCCAGCACATAGCACGACGATGCGGTGGGCAGGGCCGAGAAGGCCATGAGGATCAGCGCCTGCGCACCGCTCAGGCCAAACGCCCGCACCATGGCATAGGCGATCAGCGGCTGCACCAGATGCCGCACGGCCAGCAGGCACACGGCCAGCAGCTTGCCGGCGGCCAGCGCGCCGAACTGCATGCCTGCGCCGGCCGACATCAGGCCCAGCGCGATGGAGGCTGCGCCTATGCGGGAGATCGACGGCTCGATCAGCGCCGGCAGCTTCAGCCCCAGCGCGCTGAACACCAGGCCCGACAGCGTGCCCACGATCAGCGGATTGCGCACCAGCTGGCCCAGGAAATGCTGGTTGCTGCCGCGCGCCATGGGCCAGACGGCCGCGATATTGCACAGCGGCACGCTCACGCCGATCAACACCGAGATGAACAGCAGGCCCTCAGGCCCCGCCAGCCGGCTGGCCAGCGCCAGGCCGATGAAGGAGTTGAAGCGAAACGCCACCTGCACGGCGCCGGCATGCTCGCGTGTGTCGATCCGGCCGCGCAGGCCCGGCCACCAGGGCAGGCTGTAGGCGAGGCCGATGCCCACCAGGGCCGCGCACACGCCAGCGGCCAGCAAGTGGGAGGTGGCACCCCAGTCCACCGGGCTCTTGACGATGGAGTGGAACAGCAGCACGGGGAACAGCAGGTAGTACACCAGTGCCTCCACTGCCTGCCAGACCGTGCGGTTGAGCTGTGTGAAGCGGCACAGCACGTAGCCAAGCACGATGAGCGAAAAATCGGGGAAGAGCAGCACGGCGTAGTTCACGGGGGCAGAGCATAAGCGCAACCCCGCAGTCGCCGCGTCTCCCGAGAAACCATGGCGCGAGGCTAGGGGTAAACACCGGGAAATCAGTGCTGCGACAAACTGTGACAACCGGGCCCCGGGCCTTAGCATCGCTGGGGTCCACACAGCCGATCCGAAAGCGCAGGTCCTGACGACCGTCAAGCGCGCAGCGGGCTCCAGGCCCCACCATGGCTGTTCCGTGGCAGCGTTTGCGAGCCTTCGTTTCGCAGACCATCCATCCGCAGGCACGGCCTTGCGGATGTCCATGAAACCTTCTTCGTCAACACGACCCCCAAAAGGAGATCTTGTATGAATCGTCGCAGCTGGATGGGCCTGACCCTGGTCCTCGCAAGCACCGGAGCCCTGGCCCAGGCCTATCCCACCAAGCCGATCAAGCTGGTGGTGCCCTTCGCCCCCGGTGGCACGACCGACATCATCGCCCGCGTGATCGCCGAACCCCTGACCAAGGAACTGGGCCAGCCCGTGGTGGTGGACAACCGCGGCGGCGGCGGTGGCGTCATCGGCGCCATGGAAACCGCGCGCTCGCAGCCCGATGGCTACAGCCTGGGCATCGCCACGGTCTCGACCACGGCGACCAACCCCGCGATCAACCCCAAGATCTCGTACAACACGCTGACGGACTTCACGCCCATCATCAACGTGGCGGCCACGCCCAACGTGATTGCGGTGAACCCCAAGTTCCCCGCCAAGGACTACAAGAGCTTCGAGGCCGAACTCAAGAAGTCCCAGGGCAAGTACTCCTATGCCTCCTCGGGCACGGGCGGCATCCAGCACATGCTGATGGAGCTGTACAAGAGCCTGACCAACACCTTCGTCACCCACATTCCCTACCGCGGTGCGGGCCCGGCGCTCAACGACGTGGTGGCGGGCCAGGTGCCCATGGTGCTGGACAACCTGCCCTCGGCCCTGCCCTTCATCAAGGACAACCGCCTGGTACCCATCGTGGTGGCCGCGCCCCAGCGCCTGGCCGTGCTGCCCAATGTGCCCACCTTCAAGGAAGTGGGCCTGGAGCCGGTGAACCGCATGGCCTACTACGGCATCCTGGGCCCCAAGAACATGCCCAAGGACGTGGTGGACAAGATCAACGCCGCCGTGCGCAAGGTGCTGCAGGACCCGGCCGTGCGCAAGCGCATCGAGGACACGGGCTCCCTGGTCATCGGCAACTCGCCTGAAGAGTTCGCCAAGCAGATCAAGGACGAGTACGAGACCTACAAGAAGGTGGTTGCTCAGCAGAAACTCACGCTGGAGTAAGCACCGCCTTGAGCGGTTGGCTCAGAACCCGAGGCTCCTTGCGGACCTCGGGTTTTTTCGTTGTAGGCTTGATGGGATGTCCCAAGTGCCTGTTGCTTCCATCGCTTCCCCATCGGCTGCCGAAGCCGAATCTGCTGCCGATCCTGCATCCTGGCCGGCGCCGCTGCCGGCCAGCCTGGATGCGCTGGACCTGTTCATGGATGCGCTGCTGCTGGAGGACGGGCTGTCGCGCAATACGCTGGCGGCCTATCGCCGGGATCTGACGGCCTGGGGGCGGTGGCTGGCGCACCAGCAGCCGCCGCTGGCGCTGGATGCGGCGGGCGAGCTGGAGCTGCAGGGCTATTTCGCGGTGCGGGTGGAGCAGACCAAGGCCAGCTCTTCCAACCGGCGGCTGACGGTGCTGCGCCGCTACTACCACTGGGCGCTGCGCGAGCAGCGCATTGCCGCCGATCCCACGGCACGCATGCTGGCGGCCCGGCAGCCGCCGCGCGTGCCGCATACGCTGACGCAGGCGCAGGTGGAGGCACTGCTCAGGGCGCCCGATGTCGATACGCCACTGGGCCTGCGTGACCGCGCCATGCTGGAGCTGATGTATGCCAGCGGCCTGCGCGTGAGCGAGCTGGTGGATCTGCCCTTGCATGGCATCGATCTGCGCTCGGGCGTGTTGCGCGTGACGGGCAAGGGGCAAAAGGAAAGGCTGGTGCCCTTCGGCCAGGAGGCGCACTGGTGGCTGGAGCGCTACCTGGCCACGGCGCGCGGTGCCATCCTGGGCGGGCAGCGCAGCGATGCGGTCTTCGTGACCCAGCGCGGAGCGGCCATGAGCCGCGTGATGTTCTGGGTCATCGTCAAGCGCTGCGCGCAGGTTGCGGGCGTCACGGCACCGCTGTCGCCGCACACGCTGCGCCATGCCTTCGCCACCCACCTGCTCAACCATGGCGCAGACCTGCGCGTGGTGCAGATGCTGCTGGGCCATGCCGACATCTCCACCACCACCATCTACACCCATGTGGCGCGCGAGCGGCTCAAGGCATTGCACGCTTTGCACCATCCGCGTGGTTGATTGGATGTGGAGGGTTCGCCGGTTTGGGTGTTTCTGCCGTTGAAATCGTCGAAGTGGCAAAGCCTGTCCCGGGGATATGCGCTTTGCAGAACAATCACCGCCGTGTTCGATGTGTTTCTGCGGAGTTTTCGATGACTGATTTCCTGCGCCGGCATGTGCTGGTGACTTCCATGCTGGCGGCGACGGTCGCTGCTGCGGCCTTGCCGATGTCCGCTTCGGCCGCCGATGCCGCCTGGCCCAGCCGGCCCATCCGCGTGGTGGTTTCCTATCCGGCCGGTGGCGTCAGCGACGTGGTGGCCCGCGCCCTGGGCGAGAAGCTGGCAGCCCGCCTGGGCCAGCCCGTGGTGGTGGACAACAAGGCCGGCGCCGGCGGCGCCATCGGCCTGGACCTGGTGGCCAAGGCCGCACCTGATGGCTATACGCTGGGCTTTTCCTCCATCAGCCCGCTGACGCTGAGCCCGCACCTGGGCAAGCCGCTGTTCGATCCGCAGCGCGATCTCGTGCCCGTGACCAGCGTGATGTATTCGCCCGTGCTGCTGCTGGGCACGGCCCGCTCCACGGCGCCCGATTTCAAGGCACTGGTGGCGCAGGCCAAGGCCCAGCCCGGCGAAGTCCGCTGGGCCACGGCCGGCCTGGCATCGCTGGGCCACATCATGCTCGAGCAGATCATGTATGCCTCGCAGGCCAAGATCACGCACATTCCCTACAAGGGCGGCGGCCAGCAGCTCAATGATGGCCTGAGCGCCCAGTTCGAGGTGCTCTCCACCAACGCCGGGCCGGCCGTGCTGCAGCACATCAAGGCGGGCAAGTTCAAGGCCCTGGCCGTGGGCGCCCCCCAGCGCCTGGAGTCGCTGCCCGGCGTGCCCACGCTGGCCGAGCTGGGCTACAAGAGCGCCAACATGACCTCGGTGTTCGGCATCTTCGCGCCCGCAGGAACGCCCGCGCCCGTGCTGCAAAGGCTCAATGCCGAGATCAACCAGGTGCTGACCCAGCCCGACATGCGTGCCAAGCTGGAGGCCACCGACAACGTGGCCACGGGCGGCAAGGCCGAGGATTTCGCGCGCCAGATCGAGGCCGAGTCCCAGTCCAACGCACGCATCATCCAGGCTGCAGGCATCAAGCTGAACTGATACCGCTGCGGCGCGTGGCATGCAAAAAGGGCTTGCGGCTTCCCGGCCGCAAGCCCTTTGCCATGGTGGCTGGCCCGTTCAGACCGTGGCGTCGTCCGCCGTGAGGTTGTCGGCCCAGGCCAGGGCCTGCAAATGCGCCCAGTTGACCTGGTGGTTGGACAGCTGCAAGGCGTTGGCGGCGCGCGCAAAGCCTTCGTCGTCGCCGCTTTCGCAGGCGCGCGTCAGCTCCAGGAAGGGCGCGAACACGCCCTTGTTGTGCACCAGCGCATCGATCACGGGCTGGGGCAGGGCGATGGATTCCAGCGCCTTTTCCATGGGCTGGCCCAGCATCACGTCCAGCAGCGAGAACACGCCCACCACGAAGGCGTTGTCGCATTCCTCGGGCGAGAGCAGCTCGGCCGTCAGCAGCTCCATCAGGCGTCCGCGCACCACGGCGGTCTGGCCCACGGCCGGTGGCGTGCCGCCCGCGCGCGAAGTGGTCAAAAGCAGGGCCGCCCAGCGGAACAGCTTCTTGAGGCCCAGGATCATCACCGCATGGCGGAACGAGGTGATCTCGCAGGACAGGCCGAATCCCGAGGAGTTGATGAAGCGCAGCAGGTTGAAGGACAGCGTGGGGTCCTTCTTGAGCAGGGCCTCGATCTCGTCCGTGCTGGCCTGCTGGCGCACCAGGTTGATCAGCTGGATGATGGTCGCCTGCGTGGGGCGGATGGTGCGTGCCTGCACGAGTTGCGGCTGGGCGAACCAGAAGCCCTGGAACAGCCGCACGCCCAGGTCGCGCATGCGCTCGAACTGCTCGGAGGTCTCGACCTTCTCGGCCACGATCTGGGCATTGGTGTGGGCGCGCGCGAAATTCACCAGGGTCTCGGCATCGGCCAGTGCAAAGGTCTGCATGTCCAGCTTGATGAATGCGGCCGCAGGCAGCCAGCTGGCATAGGCGCGGCGCAGCAGATGCTGGTTGAAGGCCAGGCGGAAACCGCGCTGGCGCAGGGCCTGGAAGGTGGGCAGGCGCTCTTCGATATCCGCTGTGGTGGCGTTCTCGCCCAGCGTGGTCACTTCCAGCACCACCTTGTCGGGGTGGATCAGTTCCAGGTGGCCGCCGGCCAGGCTGTCATGCGTGCAGTTGATGAAGACCGTCTTCTTGCCCACCAGCGCCTCGGCTCCCGCATACGACAGTGCGTTGAACAGCAGGGCGGCATCGGAGGCCGCCGTGTGCGCATGCTGGGCTGTGGAGCGATCGAAGAGTTCATAGCCGAAGACATCGCGCGCCTCGTTGACGATGGCCTGGCGCGCAATGACGGCCACCTGTCCGTCCTCCACTCCTTCTGGCAGGGGTGGTGGCGGAGCGGAGGAGTTGTCGTTGGTAGTCATTTGGAAGCTGAGAAAGATGAAGGAGCGGCGGCGTTGAGTTGCGTGCGATAGCTCATGACTATAGCGAGCTGTCTGCCAGTTGATCGGTCCAGGCCAGGGCCTGCAGATGGGCCCAGTTGATCTGCTGGCTGCTCAGGCGCAGTGCGTCTGCGCTGCGGTTGAAGGCTGCGTCGTCGCTGGCTTCGCAGGCCTGGGCCAGGATCAGCAGCTCGCCCAGCACGCCTTCATGGCGCAGCACGGCGGCGGAGACGGCATCGGGCACGGGGATCAGGCTCATGGCCACGTCCTGGGGCAGGTCCAGCATGCTGCCCAGCAGCGAGAAGATGCCGACGACGAAGGCCTGGTCGGAGTCTTCCTCGCTCAGCGATTCCTGGGCCAGCAGCTCCATCAGCCGCCCACGGATCACGGCGGTCTGACCTATGGCCGGCGGCGGGCCGCCGTTGCGCGATGCGGTCAGCAGCATGGCCGCCCAGCGGAACAGCTTCTTGAGGCCCATGAGCATCACGGCCTGGCGGAAGGAGGTGATCTCGCGTTGCACGCCAAAACCCACGGAATTGATCAGGCGCATCAGGTTGAAGGCCAGGCCCGCATCCTTCTTGAGCACATCCTCGATGGCATCGGTGCTGGCCTGCTGGCGCACCAGATTCAGCAGCTGGACGATGCTTTGCTGCGAGGGCGACAGCAGCTTGGTGCGCACCACCGTGGGCCGCGCAAACCAGAAGCCCTGGAACAGCTGAATGCCCAGGCGGCCCACCTGCTCGTACTGCTGTGCGCTTTCCACCTTCTCGGCGATCAGCTCGGCGCGCGTGTGGCGACCGGCGAAGTTGACCAGCACGGCCAACTGGTCAGGGGCCAGCACGGACAGGTCGAACTTGATGTAGTCGGCCAGGGGCAGCCAGGCCGCATAGGCGGACTCCAGCACCGTGTGATTGAAGGCCAGGTTGAAGCCGCGCGCGCGCAGATTGCTGAGGATGGGCAGGCGGGCCTGCACCTCTTGCTGTGCGGCCAGGCCCAGCGGCGGGATCTCCAGCACCACCTTGTCGGGGTTGAGCAGCTCCAGATGCCCGCCGGCCAGGCTTTCATGCGTGCAGTTGACGAACATCAACTTGGTGCCGACCAGGTCCTCTTCGCCGGCATGCGACAGGGCCGTGAATACCAGGGACACGTCCGACGCCGCCGTATGGTCCGGGTAGGCGCGAGAACGGTTGAAAAGCTCGTAGCCGATGATCTGCTGCACCCCGTTGACGATGGCCTGGCGCGCGATCATTCCCCGGTCTGTGGACGCGGGGCTGGCCGCAGGGGCATCGTTGAAGAGATGGACAGGCAATTCGGTCATGGAGTGTTCGGTCGAAGAGGCACGGTAAGCAGCAGATCTGATTGTAGGAATGTTCTGAATAAATATGCCGACAGGCAGTGTCTGCTGGGACAAGTCCGATTGCGGAGTCGGACCCATCCTAGTTTGTAAACCATTGTGCGGCCATGCGGACGGGACGGGCCTGTCCGCGCGGCTGCGGCAGTCTTTCTTCAGACCTGCTGCAGCCAGGCCAGTTCGGTATCGGTGAAGCCAGCGGCGCGGCGCGCGCGCTCGTTGAAGGGCGGGCGCAGGCGCGGCGCCTCGTAGCGCTGCGTCAGGTGCTGGTAGTGCGCTTCCGGCTCCAGGCCTTCACGTTCGCACAGCCAGCGGTACCAGTGGTTGCCTATGGCCACGTGGCCCACTTCCTCGCGCAGGATGATGTCGAGGATGTCCACGGCCGCCAGCGCATCGGGCGCGCGCGTGTTGCGCAGCTTGTTCTGGATCTGGGGCGTGGCGTCCAGGCCCCGTGCCTCCAGCGTGCGTGGCACCAAGGCCATGCGGGCCACCACGTCATGCGCGGTCTTCTCGCACATGGTCCACAGGCCCTGGTGGGCAGGGAAGTCGCCATAGTCGTGGCCCAGGTGCGCGCGCAGATGCTCGCGCAGCAGGCGAAAGTGCTTGGCCTCCTCGGCGGCCACCTGCAGCCAGTCCAGGTAGTACTGCTGCGGCATGCCGTCAAAGCGCCAGACGGCATCCAGCGCCAGATTGATGGCGTTGAACTCGATGTGGGCAATGGCGTGGATCAGCACGGCCCGGCCTTCGGGCGTGGCCGGCGAGCGCCTTGCAACGGCAGTGTGGTGGCGCAGCTCGGGCCGCAGCGGGCGGCCCGGCAGGTCCGGTGCGGGATCGGACAGGGCCGGTGCCTGCGCTGCTATTGAATAAAGCGCCTGCCGTGCATACATGTCCAACGCGGCGGCGGCCTTTTCTTCGGGGTCCGGGAGGCACAAAACCTCAAGGGCGCGGTGACGTAACTCCATCCCTACAATTCTAGGTTTCCTGCCATCACCAATAATTGACGGAGACAAAGACCCATGGCGATTTATGAACTGGATGGAGTGGCCCCTGAAGTGGCAGCATCGGCCTGGGTGGCCGACAGCGCCGAGGTCATGGGCAATGTGCAGCTGGCCGAAGACGCCAGCATCTGGTTCGGCGCCGTGCTGCGCGGCGACTGCGAGAGCATCTCTATCGGCGAGGGAAGCAACATCCAGGACGCCAGCGTGCTGCATGCCGACCTGGGCAAGCCGCTGGTCGTAGGGCGCTATGTGACCGTGGGCCACCAGGTCATGCTGCATGGCTGCACCATCGGCGACGAATCGCTGATCGGCATCGGTGCCGTGGTGCTCAACGGCGCGAAGATCGGCAGGAACTGCCTGGTCGGCGCAGGTGCCCTCATCACCGAGGGCAAGGAGTTTCCCGACGGCTCGATGATCATCGGCAGCCCGGCCAAGGCCGTGCGCCAATTGACGCCCGAGCAGATCGAAGGCTTGCGCCGCAGCGCCCAACACTATGTCGATAATGCGCGCCGGTTCAAGACCGGGTTGCGCAAGCTGGGCTGAGCGAGGCCCGGCACTTTTTTACGGAATCCATCAGCGTGTCTGAACTGCATAAATTCATCTTCGAAGGCCTGCCCGTGCGCGGCTCCATCGTCCGCCTCACCGACGCCTGGCAGGAAATCCTGCAACGCCGCGCGGGCAACGGCGAGACCGGCGCCTACCCCGCCGCCGTGCGCGAACTGCTGGGCGAAATGGCGGCTGCCGGCGTGCTCATGCAGTCCAACATCAAGTTCAATGGCGCCCTGGTCTTCCAGGTCATGGGCGACGGCCCGGTCAAGCTGGCCGTGGCCGAGGTGCAGTCCGACTTCGGCCTGCGCGCCACCGCCACCCTGATCGGGGAGGCGCCCGAAGGCGCCACGCTGGAGCAATTGCTCAATGTGAACGGTGGTGGCCGCTGCGCCATCACGCTGGACCCCAAGGGACGCCAGCCGGGCCAGCAGCCCTACCAGGGCGTGGTGCCGCTGCAGGATGCGCAAGGCCGCAGGTTCTCCAAGGTGTCCGATGCACTGCAGCATTACATGCTGCAGTCCGAGCAGCTGGACACCGTGCTGGTGCTGGCCGCCAATGACCAGTTGGCTGCCGGCCTGCTGATCCAGCGCATGCCGGTCAAGGGTGAGGCCAACCTGGCCTCCGCCACCGAAAGCGAGCAATCGGGCCAGGACGCCATCGGCCTGAACGAGGACTACAACCGCATCGCCACGCTGGCCGCCAGCCTGACGCGCGACGAACTGCTCACGCTGGATGTGGAAACCATCCTGCGGCGCCTGTTCTGGGAAGAAAAGCTGATGCGCTTCGTCCCCCAGCAGGACGAAGAGCGCCCGCGCTTTGCCTGCACCTGCAGCCGTGAGCGCGTGGGGGCCATGCTGGTCTCGCTGGGCATTGAAGAGGTGGACAGCATCCTGGAGGAGCGCGGCAGTATCGAGGTGGGCTGTGACTTCTGCGGCAAGCAGTACGAGTTCGATCCCATCGATGCCGCCCAGCTGTTCACCGAGGCCGGCAAACAGCCGCCGACCTCGACGAACGTCCAGTAAATACGCTCGGAGTCAGTCCCGCCCGCTGCGCAGCGCGTCGAACAATCGCCGCTCGCAGTCCGGGTCGCTGCATTGCTCGCAGCCGTAGGGGCGAAGGCGCGCGCTGCGTTGCGCGGGGCTTGCGGGCAGCCAGGACCAGTCTGCGACGGGAGCTTGCGCTCTCAGAGAATCTGCCAGTTGCTGCCATTGGCGATTTGGATTGCCATGAAGCACCACGTAGTCGCGTGCTTCGGAGTGCAAAAGGCTACGCCAGTGCTGTTCCTGGGCGGCATATTCCCCGTTGACATTGCGCCAGTCTGTGGCGAGCAGGTAGATTGTGAGGGCCGAGGGCAGCGATGTGGATGGTGCGACAGCCACACAGCACCAATCCGAATTGCCTTGGTGCGTGAGCCAGGATCGGTTCAGCGCGTTAGCCATAGAACGTGCCAAAGCTGGTGGGCCCAGCAGGAGCATGCTGGGGAATGCGGTCGCGCAATGCATAGCGCCTGATGGTAGAGGCCTCATAGTATTCATGGGGGCGCTGACTATCTCTGCTCTTATAAGAAAGGCGCCTATTGAAGGTACCTTTCTATCAGCGGGTTAGGCTCGAAAAATCAGTAATCTTTTCCATCAAGAGTCAGTTTGACGGTTTTTTCATAAATAGATTTCTCATCAATGCTGCTTCGCAAAACCGGCAAGCTTCTGTATATAAATTCACGAGAGCTGCTGTTGCCGGTTACGATGTCGAATTTGCATGCATTGACTTTTCGGTCGCCGATCATCACGGTTTCATCACCAAGATAGGTCTGGGTATAAGTTTCATCTACGGAATGTTTTTCAGTGTATTGATCGCTGGTTTGTTCCCCGCGTATGCGATAGCTCAGAGATTCTCCCTGCTTCAGCATGGCCCTTCGGTTGATGACAGGCTCGGAATATACAGTACTGTACTTTGCGGGGAAGTCGCCAAGTATCTCCGTGATGGAGCCGTAGGTCCAATACACGAAAGGTGCCTCCGGAGTCAGATAGACAAGAGTTCTTCTGAGTTGAAGCGATGGCTCTTCTGCAATACTGATTGTTGCAGTGTATTCTATGAGATTCTTGTGGCCACCGAAGTTGGTATTTCTTGTGGTGGTTTCCACTGTGCGCAAAAGAGGATATTTAAGGTTGCCCTCCAAATATTCTTGCTGTATCTTTTTTCCCAGCTGATATCTGGTGTCATCAAAGCAATGAGCAGCGGTTAGAGGTAAGGGCTCGTTGCTATCGTTGCCCCCGCCACCACAAGCGGTGAGAAAAAATGGTACCAGCAGCGTGCAAATAGCTGCGGTTGTGCTTGTTTTGAATTGCATTTGGATACTCCCTCCTTATTGAAGCCAAGGATTCTATCCGCGATACATGCACTCTGGAAAGTGCGGCCCGATTTATGAGGCCTGAAACAGACGCCTATCTCATGCAGTGAACCGGTCCCAGAACGCAGGGCGAGGAGCCGGCCAAACTGAGCGTGTAAAAAGGCCGGCATGAAGCCGGCCTTGATGCAGGAAAGCCCGACGCTCAGCGCCGCACGATCTGCACGAAGATCTCGTTGGGCTTGACCATGCCCAGCTCGCTGCGGGCCTTTTCCTCGACCATGGCCAGGCCGTCCTTGAGGTCGTTGACCTCGGAGGCCAGGCGGTCGTTCTCGGCTTTTTCCAGCGCGTTGGCCACGTTCTGGTCGTGGATCTGCTGCTGCAGTTCCTTGACGTAGGCCACGCTGCCATGGCCCAGCCACAACTGCGCGTGCACGGCGGCGAGCAGGGCGAGCAGGACAAGGGGGACGACGCGGTTGACCATGGCAGCAGATGTTGCGGAAAGGAAAAAGGCTTGCAGGCCGGATGGCTTGCAAGCCTAACGCTTTTCAGCGCAGGTTGTAGAAAGCCTCGCGGCCGGGGTAGTGGGCGATGTCACCCAGGTCTTCCTCGATGCGCAGCAGCTGGTTGTACTTGGCGATGCGGTCCGAACGGCTCAGCGAGCCGGTCTTGATCTGGCCGGCATTGGTGCCCACCGAGATGTCGGCAATCGTCGAATCCTCGGTTTCGCCCGAGCGGTGCGAGATCACGGCCGTGTAGCCTGCGCGCTTGGCCATTTCGATGGCGGCAAAGGTTTCGGTCAGCGTGCCGATCTGGTTGATCTTGATCAGGATGGAGTTGGCGATCTTCTTGTCGATGCCTTCCTTCAGGATCTTGGTGTTGGTGACGAACAGGTCGTCGCCCACCAGCTGGACCTTGGCGGCCAGGCGGTCGGTCAGGATCTTCCAGCCATCCCAGTCGCCTTCGGCCATGCCGTCCTCGATGGAGATGATGGGGTACTTGTCGCACCAGCCGGCCAGCATGTCGGTCCACTGGGTGGCGGTCAGCGTCAGGTTGCCTTCACCGGCCAGCACGTACATGCCTTCCTTGTGGAACTCGCTGGCGGCGCAGTCCAGGCCCAGGGCGATCTGTTCGCCGGCCTTGTAGCCTGCGTTTTCGATGGCCTGCAGGATCAGCTGGATGGCGGCTTCGTGGTTTTCCACGGAAGGCGCAAAACCGCCTTCGTCGCCCACGGCCGTGCTCATGCCCTTGTCGTGGATGATCTTCTTGAGCGCGTGGAAGACTTCGGCACCCCAGCGCACGGCTTCGCGGAACGACGGCGCGCCCACGGGGATGATCATGAATTCCTGCAGGTCCAGGCTGTTGTTGGCGTGCGCGCCGCCGTTGATGACGTTCATCATCGGCACGGGCAGCTGCATGCCGCCCATGCCGCCCAGGTAGCGGTACAGCGGCAGGCCGGCTTCTTCGGCGGCGGCGCGGGCCACGGCCATCGAGACGGCCAGCATGGCGTTGGCGCCCAGGCGGCCCTTGTTGTCCGTGCCGTCCAGGTCGATCAGGGTCTTGTCCAGGAAGGCCTGCTCGGAGGCGTCCAGGCCCAGAACGGCTTCGGAGATCTCGGTGTTGATGTGCTCGACGGCCTTGAGCACGCCCTTGCCCAGGTAGCGGCTCTTGTCGCCGTCACGCAGTTCGATGGCTTCGCGCGAGCCGGTGGACGCGCCCGAAGGCACGGCGGCGCGGCCCATCACGCCCGATTCCAGCAGCACGTCGCATTCGACGGTGGGGTTGCCGCGGCTGTCCAGCACTTCGCGGCCTACGATGTCAACGATTGCGCTCAATTTGTTTCCTTTCAGTCAGTGATTTGAAAATTCAGTAAATCTGCCCATCACGTGTAAGGCCCGTCGTGCGGCGGGTGATGGTTCCATCAAGTCTGGCTGATTGCACAGGTATTCCTTTGTAAAACCATTCAAAGGAATATCCGTTGCTGAATCTGCATGCTTCAACGGTTCTTTTGCCGATGGGAATCTGATCTTTGCCTTCAAAGGTGATGGTTTCATTTAATTGATACACATCAATCAATGGTTCCGGGCTCAAGTATCTTGTAATGGTATGGGTGACTGTTGTGTTGTAGGTGGTAGATTCCCCTTGTTTGAGGGTGAATTTTTTATCTTCTATGGGTGGGTTATAGACCGTATGTGCATTCGCGCGACGAGGCCCGGTACCTGATTCATAGAATATATCCGTGGTGATGGTTCTGTTGTCCTGGATATATCCTTCTCGTGAGGAGCGAGTGGGAAGTAAATAGGAATCCTCTATTCTTAATACTGAAAAATGGGTCTGATTGTTTTTCAGGATTGCATTGATACTGATGCCCTGGGATTTCCAGATGTTGTCTCCAGATGGCTCCTCAGTTCCCTGCAGAATAGGGGGGCCTGGGGTGTAGGTCGCGATATCAAAGCAACTGGCGGAAGAAAGAGGTTCCGACGAGCTTTCCCCGCCGCCGCAGGCAGATAAGACGCTTATCATGCCGATGTAAAGGATGAATTTGTTGAATTTTTGCATGCTCCTGATTTTCTCTTTAAAAATAGTTATATATTCGGTTTGGCTTTGCTAATCTGCAAACTAACTCGGTAGGGCCGAGATGCGGCTTGGATTTTGCGTGGGACAGTCGTTCTGCCATGGCTTGCGAGCCTGATGATGCCATGGCTGACCAGGGGTGCTGCAATAGAAGGAGCGCCGGGCGCGGTTGTACCAAAGCGGGATCTCGATACGCGCAGTGCTTCTTCTCATCCTCCAAGTACAAGGTGTCATTCATCGATCGAGCTTCCCTGTGCCTTGTATTCTTGTGGGATGCGGGTGCTAGGGGAATAGGTGGCAAAGTCAAAACAGCTTTCCTCGAGCACAATGTGGCAGACCGTTTCTGCCTTCCGGGACCGTCAGGTACTGGCGTCTTTGGCAACAGATCAGATGCCGGATGCCGCATCGATGGTCGGTTCGGGTCGCTGTCGAGTGCGAGAGATGAGGCTGAGGTGGAATCAGGTACCTTCCACGCAGACCATGCGCATGATGGATGCGCCTTCACGCGCCTCGCGGGCACGCAGGTACTCGGGCGTGTCGTAGAAGGCCCGGGCTGCCTCGAAGCTGGGGAACTTGAGGATCACGGTGCGGCCGGGGTTCCAGTCGCCTTCGAGCACTTCGACCTTGCCGCCGCGCACGCAGACTTCGGCGCCATGCACGCGCATGGCCTCGGTGCTCCACTTGCGGTATTCCTCGTACTGCTCGGGCTTGGTGACGGTGACGGACGCAATGATGTAGCCGCTGGCCATGGGTCAGACTCCAAAGTCGTTTTCGAGGAAGCCGTTCTTCTTGGTCACGTCGTCGAGCGCGACCAGGGTTTCGAGCAGGGCCTTCATGTGCTTGAGCGGCACGGCGTTGGGGCCGTCGCTGAGAGCGCAGGGAGGGTTGGGGTGCGTTTCCATGAACAGGCCCGCCACGCCCACGGCCACGGCCGCGCGCGAGAGCACGGGCACCATCTCGCGCATGCCGCCGCTGCTGGTGCCGTTGCCGCCGGGCAGCTGCACGCTGTGCGTGGCGTCGAAGACGACGGGCGCGCCGGTCTCGCGCATGATGGACAGGCTGCGCATGTCCGAGACCAGGTTGTTGTAGCCGAAGCTGGCGCCGCGCTCGCAGGCCATGAAGCTGTCCTCGGGCAGGCCGGCTTCCCTTGCAGCCGCACGGGCCTTGTCGATGACATTCTTCATGTCATGCGGGGCCAGGAACTGGCCCTTCTTGATGTTCACCGGCCGGCCCGACTGGGCGACGGCGCGGATGAAGTCGGTCTGGCGGCACAGGAAGGCCGGCGTCTGCAGCACGTCCACGACCTGGGACACGGCCGGGATTTCGGACTCGGTGTGCACGTCGGTCAGGATGGGGACCTGCAGGTCCTTCTTCACCTTGGCGAGGATCTCCAGGCCCTTGTCCATGCCCGGGCCGCGAAAGCTGGCGCCCGAGCTGCGGTTGGCCTTGTCGTAGCTGCTCTTGAAGATGAAGTGGATGCCCAGGGCCGCCGTGATTTCCTTGAGATGCCCCGCCACGTCCATCTGCAGCTGTTCGGACTCGACGACGCAGGGGCCTGCAATGAGAAAGAAGCGCCGGTCGAGGCCGACATCGAAGCCGCAGAGTTTCATGGTGGGGATTCCTTGGGAAATGGTGGGCGGCGTTGCGGGGATCAGGGCTTGCGCGGCGCCTTCTGGCGTTCGATCGCAGCCTTCACGAAGGCATTGAACAGCGGGTGGCCGCTCCACGGCGTGGACTTGAACTCGGGGTGGAACTGCACGCCGATGTACCAGGGGTGAACTTCCTTGGGCAGCTCGACGATCTCGGTCAGCTGCTCGCGCTGCGTCAGCGCCGAGATCACCAGACCTGCTTCGCGCAGCTGGTCCAGATACTGGACGTTGGCTTCATAGCGGTGGCGGTGGCGCTCGGTGACCACGTCACCGTAGATGCTGTGGGCCAGCGTGCCGGCCTGCACGTCGGAGGACTGCGCGCCCAGGCGCATGGTGCCGCCCAGGTCGGAGTTCTCGTCGCGGGTCTTGACCGTGCCGTCGGCATCCTTCCACTCGGTGATCAGGGCGATCACGGGGTTGGCGGACTTGGGGTCGAACTCGGTGGAGTTGGCGCCTTCGAGGCCGGCCACGTGGCGGGCGTATTCGATGGTGGCCACCTGCATGCCCAGGCAGATGCCCAGGTAGGGCACCTTGTTCTCGCGGGCGTAGCGCGCCGTGGAGATCTTGCCTTCCACGCCGCGCGAGCCGAAGCCGCCGGGCACGAGGATGGCGTCGTACTGCGAGAGCTTGTCGCGCGCATTGGCGTCGCTGATGGTCTCGGAATCGACGTGGGTGATCTTCACTGCCACATGGCTTTGCATGCCGGCGTGCTTGAGCGCCTCGTTGACGGACTTGTAGGCGTCCGACAGCTCGACGTACTTGCCGACCATGGCGATCTTGACCTCGCCCTGCGGGTGCTCGGTCTCATGGACCAGGTCGTCCCAGCGCTTGAGGTTGGTGGGCGGCGTGTTCAGGCGCAGCTTGTCGCAGATCAGGCCGTCCAGGCCCTGCTCGTGCAGCATGCGGGGCACCTTGTAGATGGTGTCCACGTCCCACATGGAGATCACGCCCCACTCGGGAACGTTGGTGAACAGCGAGATCTTTTCCTTCTCCTCTTCCGGCACCTGGTGCTGCGCGCGGCACAGCAGGGCGTCGGGCTGGATGCCGATCTCGCGCAGCTTCTGCACGGTGTGCTGCGTGGGCTTGGTCTTGAGCTCGCCGGCCGTGGCAATCCAGGGCAGGTAGGTCAGGTGCACGAAGGCCGTGTTGTTGGGGCCTTGCTTGAGGGCCAACTGGCGAACGGCTTCGAGGAAGGGCAGGGACTCGATATCGCCCACCGTGCCGCCGACTTCGCAGATGGCGACATCGACAGCGTCAGGCGTGCCCAGGCCGGCGCCGCGCTTGATGTACTCCTGGATTTCGTTGGTCACGTGCGGGATCACCTGCACGGTCTTGCCCAGGTAGTCGCCGCGGCGCTCCTTTTCCAGAACGCTCTGGTAGATGCGGCCGGTGGTGAAGTTGTTGGACTGCTTCATGCGCGTTTCGATGAAACGCTCGTAGTGGCCAAGGTCCAGATCGGTCTCGGCGCCATCATCGGTCACGAACACTTCACCGTGCTGGAAGGGCGACATGGTGCCCGGGTCCACGTTGATGTAGGGATCCAGCTTGATGAGGGTGACTTTGAGGCCGCGCGATTCGAGGATCGCAGCAAGGGAGGCTGAGGCGATTCCCTTGCCCAGGGAAGACACCACACCGCCTGTGACGAAGACAAATTTGGTCATGTCTTTTATTGGTGGTGGTAAAGCAGGATTATAGATGCGCCGCCGAATTCGCCGCGCCGCGCGGGGCTGCTCGGATGCTCCGGCTCTGCTAAATTGCGCGCCATGACTGAAGTGTTCGCAGGTAAACATCTGGTGCTCGGCCTCTCCGGAGGCGTGGCTTGTTACAAATCTGCCCAGCTGGTGCGCCTGCTGGTGCAGGCCGGGGCCACCGTGCAGGTGGTGATGACCGAGGCGGCAGAGCAGTTCATCACGCCGGTGACCATGCAGGCCCTGTCGGGCCGCCCTGTCTATGGTTCGCAGTGGGACGCGCGCGAGCCCAACAACATGCCCCACATCAACCTCAGTCGCGAGGCCGATGCCATGCTGATCGCGCCTTGCAGCGCCGACTTCATCGCACGCCTGGTGCAGGGCCGTTCCGACGAGCTGCTGAGCCTGATGTGCCTGGCGCGCCCCATGGACCGCGTGCCCCTGTTGCTGGCGCCTGCCATGAACCGCGAGATGTGGGCGCACCCGGCCACGCAGCGCAACCTGGCGCAGGTGGCGGCCGACGGTGCGCTGGTGCTGGGCGTGGGAACGGGCGACCAGGCCTGTGGCGAGGTGGGCGACGGCCGCATGCTGGAGCCCGAGGAAATCATGGAGGAGCTGGCTGCCTTCTTCACGCCCAAGCTGCTGCAGGGCCGCCAGGTGCTGGTCACGGCGGGCCCGACCTTCGAGGCCATCGACCCCGTGCGCGGCATCACCAACCATTCCAGCGGAAAGATGGGCTTTGCCATTGCGCGCGCCGCCCGCGAGGCGGGCGCCCAGGTGACCCTGGTGGCCGGGCCCGTGCACCTGCGCACGCCGCGCGGCGTGCAGCGCATCGACGTGCAATCGGCGCAGCAGATGTTTGACGCCGTGCACCAGCAATTGCCGCAAGCCGGTGTGTTCATCGCCACGGCGGCCGTGGCCGACTGGCGCCCGGCCACGGCGTCAGACCAGAAGATCAAGAAGGACGGCTCGGGCCAGACCCCCACGCTGACCTTCGTCGAGAACCCCGACATCCTGGCGGCCGCCGCGCAGTCCGAGCCTGCGCGCAGCGGCCGGCTGTACTGCGTGGGCTTCGCCGCCGAAAGCCATGACCTGCTGCAGCACGCCAGCGCCAAGCGCCTGCGCAAGCAGGTGCCGCTGCTGGTGGGCAATATCGGTCCCGCAACCTTTGGGCGGGATGACAATGCCCTGCTGCTGATCGACGAGGCTGGCACCATGGAGCTGCCGCACGCCTCCAAGTCCCTGCTGGCGCGCCAGCTGGCGGCCGAGATCGCCCGGCGCCTGCCACCCGTCCGTTGACACCACCGAAGGCCCGCATGTCACAGAACACCTACGAAGGCCCCCGCCACGGCGACTATGTGCGCTATGTGGATGAGCTGCTGCGCGCCAGCCCCCTGTACCGCTCTGCGGCCCACGGCTGGATGGTGCAGGGACGCAGCGATTTCACCGATGCGGTGGCCACGCCGGGCGCGCAGTCCCAGTCCGTGGTCGAGCGCGTGCGCGAGCAGGTGCAGGCTGCGGCCGAGAAAGCGCGCATCGCCGCGCAGCAGGCTTCGGTGCCTGCCCTGCCGGGGCGCCCGCCGTCTGCAGGCGACAGGAACGGCGACAGGAATGGTGGCAGGGCCGATCGCGGCCGGCAGGCGGCGCGGGCACAGCAAGCCCAGGCGTCCTCCGCCGCCAAGGCCGTCAAGAAGACGGTCTTCAAGATAGGTCCGGGCCAGTTGCTGGGTATCGTGATCGGCCTGATCCTGGCCGTGGTGATTCCGGGCATCGGCCCTTTCATCCTGCTGCTCACCATCATCAATGCCATCGTCAAAGGCTTTCGCAGCGGGCTCAAGTCGTCCGGGTGACGGCGCGGGGCACAATGCGCGCTTTGCTTTTCAAGAGAGCCTGCCGTGAGGCGCTCCCCAGATTGTTTCCATGAACGTTGATATCAAGATCCTTGACGCGCGCCTGCGCGAGAACATGCCCGCCTACGCCACGCCGGGAAGCGCGGGCCTGGACCTGCGCGCCTGCATCGATGCGCCGCTGACGCTGGAGCCCGGCCAATGGCAACTGGTGCCCACGGGCATGGCCATGTACCTCAAGGACCCCGGCTACGCGGCCATGATCCTGCCGCGCTCGGGCATGGGCCACAAGCACGGCATCGTGCTGGGCAACCTGGTCGGCCTGATCGACAGCGACTACCAGGGCCAGCTCATGGTCAGCGCCTGGAACCGCTCGACCACGGCCTTCACGCTGCAGCCCATGGACCGCCTGGCCCAGCTGATCATCGTGCCCGTGGTGCAGCCCAGCTTCAATGTGGTCGAGGAGTTCGAGTCGGCTTCCGAGCGCGGCGCGGGCGGCTACGGCTCTACAGGCAAGCAATAAGGCGCTCAGCCAGAAAACGCCCGCAGCCGCGCTGCCCGGGCATCGCTCCAGGGAGGAATCCGCATGGCCAGGCCATCCCGGCGCACGCGCCACCGCCCATCCGCATCATGGACGCGCGTGATGCTGACGCAGGAAGACCGCATGCGCCGCCGTCTGCAGCAGCGCCACTGGCTGCGCCTGCATGCGGCACTGACGGGCGGGTTGAGCCTGGCCGGCATGTCGCTGTTGAGTTTGGGCCTGCTGCACGCGGGCATGCACAGCATGGCGCTGCGCTATGGCGTGGCCCTGGCCTGCGGCTATCTGCTGTACCTGTTGCTGCTGCGACTGTGGGCCGAATGCATGCTGCGCCGCGACTGGGAGGTGTCCGATGTTCCCGATGTGACGCCCGGCGGCAGCGGTTCTTCACCGGCCCGCACGCCGGAGGCTGGCGGATTCGACAGCGGGCAGGGCGGCTCGTATGGCGGCGGTGGCTCCAGCGGCAGCTGGGATGACGGCGGCGCCATGTCCGAGGCCGCTTCCTCGGCCTCGCAAGGCTTTGATGTGCCGGGCATCGATGGGCTGGATGAAGGCGCCGTCGTCCTGGTCCCCGTGCTGCTGGTGTTTGCGGCGCTGCTGGTCGCGGTCACGGGGGCAGGGTCGCTGCTGTGGCTGGTCTTTGGGGCCGACCTGTTCCTGGCCGTGGCGGTGGAGGTGGCTTTTGCGCTGCTGATGGCGCGCACGCTCTACGTGGTGGAGCGCGAGGGCTGGCTGCTGGCCGCGCTGCGCCTGAGCTGGAAGCCGGTGCTGGGCGCACTGGTGGCCGCCGTGGCGCTGGGCGCGCTGGCCGACTGGCTGTTCCCCCAGGCAGACACCCTGGTGCAGGTGCTGCGTGCGCTGAGAGGGCACTGAGCCGCTGCTGCGCGGCTCCTGCCGTCACGCCTGTCTTTTTGCCCCCGGCAGGCGCAGTTGCATGCGCAGGCCGCCCAGCGGTGAGCGGCTGGCCGCGATGCTGCCGCCATAGGTCTGCACCAGGTCACGCACGATATCCAGGCCCAGGCCTGCGCCGGGCCTGCGTTCGTCCAGGCGCTCGCCGCGCTCGAAGATGCGGCCAAGGTCGGCGTCTTCGATGCCGGGGCCGTCATCGTCCACCGTCAGCAGCAAGGGGCCGCCGGCCTGATCGTGCTCCAGGCCCTGGACTTCCAGGCTCACGGCCTGGGCCGCCCATTTGCCGGCGTTGTCCAGCAGGTTGCCCAGGATTTCCATCAGGTCCTGGCCATCGCCCAGAAAGTCCCAAGGCTGCGCATCGCCCTTCAGCGCGAAGCGGATGCCGCGGCCGGCGTGCAGCCGCTCCATGGTGCGCACCAGCGAGGCCAGCGGCGGCTCCAGCGGCGTGCGCAGGCCTGTGGCCTGGCGGGCCGCAGCGCGGGCGCGTGCCAGATGGTGGTCCACCTGGCGGCTGGCGCTGGCGACCTGCTCGCGGACCAGTTCGGCCAGCGCACCGCCTTCCTGCGCGGCGGCATTGCCGAGGATGGACAGCGGCGTGTTCACCGCATGGGCCAGGTTGCCGGCCTGCGTGCGCGCGCGCTGCACCATGTCGGCGTTCACATCCAGCACATGGTTGAATTCCTGCACCAGGGGGCGCAGTTCCTGCGGAAACCGGCCTTCGAGGCGCGGCGTTGCCCCCTTGCGCACGTCGGACAGGCCCTTGCGCAGCAGCTGCAGCGGCCGCAGCGCCAGGCGCAGCTGCAGCACCACGGCCAGCACCAGCCCGGCCGCCAGCGTGCCCAGTGCGGCGATCAGCATGGTGGTGAAGCGCTGCATGGGCTCGGCCAGCAGGGCGCTGTCGGCCGCAACGATCAGGCGCAACGGCGGCGCGTCGGCTTCGGGCAATTGCAGGGGGCGTGCCACGGCCACGAGCTGGTGGCCCTGGCCATCGGGCAGCATGCCGGTGCTCAGCGCCGTGTCCTCGTGGTGCTCATCCGGGCGGCCGGCATCGGCGCGGAACTGGTGCCAGTCCAGCGTCTGGTCCCACAGCGAACGAGAGCGCAGCAAGCCGGCCTTCTCGGGCGGACCCGCGCCATCGCTCACCTGGTCGATCTGCCAGTACAGGCCCGACAGCGGCTGCGCCAGGCGCGGATCGCCCACGGCCAGTCCGACTTCGATGCGCCCGCCGGGCAGGCTGTTGACGGCTGCGCTGAGCTGGTCGAGCTGCAGCACCAGCTGCGCCTGCAACTGCTGTGCGATGTGGTCGCGGAACAGGCCGCGCAGCCCCCAGCCGGCCAGCAGCACGGCCGCCAGCACCCAGGCCAGCGTGCCGGCCAGCAGGCGCAGGCGCAGCGAATCGCCAAGCCGGGATACCTGTCTTTCCTGTGGCGCGTTCATGCAGCGGGCGCGCCTTCCACCAGCCGGTAGCCCAGGCCTCGCACGGTCTCTATGCTGCCGGCCGGCAGCTTCTTGCGCAGGCGGCCGACGAAGACCTCGATGGTGTTGGAGTCGCGGTCGCTGTCCTGCGGGTAGATGTGTTCTGACAGTTCGGTGCGCGAGATCACCTGCCCCACGCGCTGCATCAGCAGGGCCAGCACCTTGAATTCATGGCTGGTCAGCGTCAGCGGCTGGCCGGCGACGCTCACGCGGGCATGGCGCGAGTCCAGCACGATGGGGCCGCATTGCCACTGGGCGCTGGCGTGCGGGCTGAGCCGGCGCAGCAGGGCGCGCAGGCGGGCCATCAGCTCTTCCATGTGGAAGGGCTTGGCCAGATAGTCGTCGGCGCCGGCATCCATGCCGGCCACCTTCTCATGCCAGGCGCCGCGCGCCGTGAGGATCATCACGGGCATGACCCGCCCTTGTTCGCGCCAGGCGCGCAACACCGTCAGGCCATCGCGCACGGGCAGGCCCAGGTCCAGCACGGCGGCGTCGAATTCCTCGACCTCGCCCAGGTACTGGGCCGTTGCGCCGTCCGCGGCCGTCTCCACCGTATGGCCTGCCTGCTGCAAGGCCTGTACCAGTTGCCCGCAGAGCGTGGGCTCGTCTTCCACCACGAGGATTCGCATCTGCGTCTAGTCCTTGCGCTTGAAGCTCAGCACCTTGCCATCGCGTGCATCAATCTTGAGCTTGGCCACGCGGCCGCCCGATTGCAGCAGCCGGATCTCGTAGATGAAGCGGCCGTCGTCATGCTCGAACTCGACCTTGATGACCTGGCCCTGGTAGTCGCGCTCGACCTGGTCGAGCACGGTGCGCAGCGGCAGCACGCGGCCTTGCTGCAGGGCCTGGCGAGCGAGTTCATGGTCGCTGTCGCCGGCGTCCGAGGGCGTGGTCCAGGAGGCCAGGGCCGCCGCCATCAGCAGCAGTACGGCCAGCAGCATCCAGGACCTGCGAGGAATGGAGAAGGATGGAGTGGGCATGGAAAACTTTATAGCCCAGCGTGGATGAACCTCGGATGAACGGCTGCTTCAGCTTGCGTTCATGGCCTGCATCGAACAATGGCTGCACGCCGTCGCAATCCAACGGAAACGAAGGCGCAGCAGCCGGCAGATGCGGCCTTTTCAAATGCATCGCCGACCCAATCGCCGACCCAATCGCCGGCCCAGTCGCCGACCTTCACATGCCAAGGAGAACCTCATGCCTTCCATCCGACAACTGATTTCCCACGCTGCACGCCATGGCCTGACGGGCCTGGGCATTGTTCTGATCGCCACTGCCGGGCTGGTCGCCCAGGTGCAGGCCCAGGCAGCCGCCACGGGCGGGCCTTCCGTGACCGTACAGGCCGGCGAGGCCGTGGCCACCACGGTGGCCTCCGTGCGCGGCGCCTTCCAGGGGCCGGGGCTGAGCATCCGCGAAATCTTCGAGCGCATGGAAGTCCTGGGCTACCGCGACCTGCGCGAGATCGAGTGGGAGGACGGCCTCTACCAGGTCAAGGGCCAGACCGGCGATGGCCGCCCTGTGAAGCTCTACGTCGATGGCAACAACGGCAACGTGCTCAGCATCCGTGCACGCAATTGAGGCCGGGCGGGCAGGCTGATTTTTGTCAGCAAGTGTTCTGTCCGGTCGGCAGGCATGCGGCCTGGGACGTTGAAGCGGTATGCAGCCGCCGACCGGTACGGTGGCTGCCCTTGATCGACCCACGGACAGTACACAGGAGATTCTCATGCCTTCCATTCATCGCTTGAGCGCCATGGGCGCCGGCTGCATTGCCGCGCTGCTGCTCAGCGCCTGCGCGGGCTACCCCCAGCAGGGCGGATACCCGGGTGGCGGCTACCCTGCCGGTGGCTATCCGGCTGGCGGCTATCCAGCCGGGGGCTATCCGACCAGCGGCTACCCCAGCGGTGGCTATCCCAACGGCGGCCAGCCCGGCACGGCCTACCCGGGCGGTGGTGGCTATGCGCAGCAGGGGCGCGTGACCAATGTGCAACTGGTGCAGATCCAGCAGCCCAGCGGCATTGGCGGCTCGGGCATAGGCGCCGGGGCCGTGGTGGGCGGCGTGGTCGGCGGGGTGCTGGGCCGCCAGGTGGGCAAGGGCAGTGGGCGCGACATCGCCACCATTGCGGGCGTGGTGGGCGGTGCCATGGCGGGCAATGCGATCGAGAAGAACACCGGCCCTGGCGACCTGCGCGATGTCTACCGCGTCACCGTGCAGTTGAACGACGGCAGCACGCGCGTGTTCGACTACCAGAACAATCCGCAACTGCGCATAGGCGAGAGCGTGCGCGTGGACAACAACCAATTGATTCGCTGAGAGCGAGGTCCGCGCCATGCAAAAGGGCTCCCCGCAGGGAGCCCTTTGCCATTTCAGCGCGGCAATTTCAGTGCAGCGTGTCGTTGCCCGGCGCCATGGGCTGGATGCGGAAGAAGCCGGTGCCGGCCGAGCCGCGGCCGATTTCTTCCTCGGTGGCTTCGCGCACGCCTTCGACCTTCAGGTGCAGGCGCAGCGCAATGCCGGCCAGCGGGTGGTTGCCGTCCAGCACCACATGCTCGGGATAGATTTCCGTGACGGTGTAGAGCAGGTCGGGCTGCACGGCGCTGCAGCCCTTGGGCAGGGCGCTGGCCTCGAAGCTCATGCCTTCCTCCAGCTCGGCCGGGAACAGGGCGCGCGGCTCCAGGAAAATCAGGCTTTCGTTGTAGTCGCCAAAGGCTTCCTCGGGCTCCAGGTGCAGGTCCAGGGTCTTGCCCTGCCCGTGGCCCTGCAGGGCTTCCTCGATGCGCTTGAGCAGATCGTCGCCGCCGACCAGGAACTCCACGGGCTCATCGAGCACGTCCAGTTCCTCGCCCAGGGTGTCCTTGAGGGTCCAGGTCAGAGCGACCACGCATTGTTCTGTGATTTCCATGGTGTGCAGCTTGTGCGGCCCATGCCGCAGTGGGGAAAAAGAAAGACCGCCGCGCGCGCCCGTGTTTGACGAAGGCGTGCCGGCGGCCGCGTTGGCGCGATTTTCCCACGGCTGCCCGGCTGCTGCGCAGGCCGGGCGGCGAGTCCTGCCGATCAGAACGGATAGTGGCGGGGGGTGGTCTGCATGGTGATCCAGCGCGTCTCGGTGAAGGCGTCGATGCCTGCCTGGCCGCCGAAGTGGCCGTAGCCCGAGTTTTTCACGCCGCCAAAGGGCATCTGTGCCTCGTCATGCACGGTGGGGCCGTTGACGTGGCAGATGCCGGCCTCGATGCGCGCGGCCACGCGCCAGCCGCGTGCGGTGTCGCGGGTGTAGACGGACGAGGACAGGCCGAATTCGTTGTCATTGGCCATGGCGATGGCCTGCTCCTCGCCGCGCACGCGCACGATGGCCTTGACGGGGGCAAAGGTTTCCTCGCGGAAGATGTCCATCTCGGGCGTGACGCCGTCGATCAGCGTGGCGGCCATCAGGGTGTTGGTGGCCTTGCCGCCGCACAGCAGTTTTGCGCCCTTGGCCAGCGCGTCGTCGATCAGGCGGTTGGCACGCTCCACGGTGGCCATATCCACCACCGAGCCCAGCACCACGGGGCCCTTGCGTGGATCGCCCAGCGGCAGCGAGGTGGCGCGGGCCACCAGCTTGTCCAGGAAATCGCCGGCCACGGACTCGTCCACGATGATGCGTTCGGTGGACATGCAGATCTGGCCCGAGTTGGCGAAGGCACCGAAGGTGCAGCCGGCCACGGCGGCGTCGATGTCGGCATCGTCCAGCACCACGAAGGGCGCCTTGCCGCCCAGCTCCAGGATGGCGGGCTTGAGGTACTTGGCGCAGATCTGGCCGAGGATGCGGCCCACGCGCGTGGAGCCCGTGAAGTTCACGCGGCGCACGGCCGGGTGGGCCACCATGGCTTCGACCACGGCGCCCGCATCTTCGGGCGCATTGGTCACGAAGTTGACCACGCCGGGCGGCAGGCCGCCTTCCTGCAGGGCCTCGATGATCAGGCCGTGCGTGGCGGGGCACAGCTCCGAGCCCTTGAGCACCACCGTATTGCCGCAGGCCAGCGGCGTGGCAATGGCGCGCACGGCCAGGATGACGGGCGCATTCCAGGGCGCAATGCCCAGCACCACGCCGGCGGGCTGGCGCACGGCCATGGCCAGGCTGCCGGGCACGTCAGAGGGAATGATCTGGCCGTTGATCTGGGTGGTCAGCGATGCGGCCTCCAGGAACATGTTGGCGGCCAGGTGCACGTTGAAGCCGGCCCAGATGCCCGAGGCGCCCGTCTCGGCGGCCATGGCGGCGGCAAAGGCCTCGGTCTTGGCCTCCAGCGCCTGCGATGCCTTCATCAGCATCTGGCGGCGTTCGGTCGGGCCCAGTGCGGCCCAGGCGGGGAAGGCCTTTTGCGCGGCCTCGACGGCGCGCACGGCATCTTCGGGCGTGGCGGCCGGGGCGCGCGTGGCCACCGATCCGTCCAGCGGATTGCGGCGCTCGAAGGTGGCGCCGTTGCCGGCCTGTGCGGCCTGGCCTGCGATGAGCATGGTTTGTTCGATCATGACTATCTCCTTGGTATGCGGTTGTGGCCTGGGCGTTGGCGCTGCCTAGCGTGCCGGTCATCGTAGAAGCAGGCGATGGCGCAGGCAGCCCGCTGCGCGCACAAAGCGCATGACGGATCGTGCACAGGCTCCGGGGTTTACCCTTGTCCTGGCTGTCCGCGGGGAAAGCCATGGGGCGCGATGGGCCTGCACTTTCCCATAATCACGTCCATGGCCGCACACAGATCCTTCACCCGTGCGGCGAGCAGGAGAGACCGCACATGACCGATGCCATGGTGTTGAGCACCGACGGACTGCCGCCCGGCGAGACGGCGTCGGCCTGGCACGCCTGGATGTCGCGCCTGTTTGCGGGCCTGGATACCGATGTCTATGGCGATCGCCTGTTCGAAGGCCATGTGCGCGTGGCCAATGCCGGCGATGTGGTGCTGACCCGGCTGGAGGCGGGCCGCCACCGCGTCATGCGCAGCATGCAGGGCCTGCGCGCCCACGAGTCCCCCTACCTGAAGATCGTCGCGCCCTGGGAGGGCGTGGCCAGCGTGCGCCAGCACAACCGCGAGGCCAGCGTGCGCAAGGGCAGCTGGGTGATCTATGACACGGCGCAGGAGTACGAGGTCACCAACCCCGAATGGTCCGAACACCTCATCGTGATGCTGCCGCGCCAGGCCATCGTGGACCGGGGCATCCGGCTGGAAGGTCTGATGGGGCGCAATGTGGGCGGCAGCTCGGGCATTGCCCGCATCGCGCTGGAAACCATGCGCAGCACCTACCAGGAGTTGCCCGGCATGGCGCCGCATCTGGCGCGCCGCGCGGGCGAGCTACTGGTGGACATGGTCCATCTGTCGCTGCAGGAACTGGCCGGGCAGGGCACGGCAGGCACGCAGCAGCTGGCGCTGCAGGACCGCATCCGTGCCCATGTGGCGGCCCATCTGCGCGACCCGGGCCTGTCGGTGGAGTCCGTGGCCGCCGCGCTCAACTGCAGCAAGCGCCATCTGCACAACGCCTTCGCGGACAGCCAGACCAGCCTGGGCGCCTTCATACAGCACAGCCGCCTGGAGCTGTGCATGCGCGAGCTGCTGCAGCCCGCCCAGGCGCAGCGCACCATCACCGAGGTCGCCATGGATTGCGGCTTTGGCAGCACCGCGCATTTCAGCCGCGCTTTCAAGATCTATACGGGCCTGTCGCCCTCGGATTTCAGGGCCATGCGCAAGCCGGCCGGCTGACTGCCACGAAGCCATTGCGGGGCAGCTTGCGCTGGCGCCAGGACAGGGCAATGCCCGCATAGGACAATGCCGCCCTGTCTCTTCGCTCACTTCGGACCATTTCATGGACACCAACACACCGCTTGCCCTGCTGGGCGGGCTTACCGCTTCCCAATTCATGCGCCGCCACTGGCACAAGAAGCCCTTGCTGGTGCGCCAGGCAATCCCGGGCTTCAAGCCCCTGATTCCCCGCGCCAGGCTGCTGGCCATGGCAGGCGAGGACGGTGTGGAGTCGCGCCTGATCCAGCAGCAGGACGGTGGCCACTGGAAGCTCAGCCACGGCCCGCTGTCGCGCCGCAGCCTGCCCTCGCTGCAAAAGCCCGGATGGACCGTGCTCGTGCAGGGCGTGGACCTGCACGACGACGGCGTGCACCAGCTGATGCAGCAGTTCCGCTTCGTGCCCGAGGCGCGGCTGGACGATCTGATGATCAGCTTTGCCACCGACCAGGGCGGCGTCGGCCCGCATTTCGACAGCTACGACGTCTTCCTGCTGCAGGCGCATGGCCGTCGGCGCTGGCGCATCGGCCGCCAGAAGGACCTGTCGCTGCAGCCCGATGTGCCGCTGAAGGTGCTCTCGAATTTCGAGCCCGAGGAGGAGTTCGTGCTCGAGCCCGGCGACATGCTCTACCTGCCGCCCAAGTGGGCCCATGACGGCATCGCCGAGGGCGAGTGCATGACCTACTCCATCGGCTTTCGCTCGCCCGCGCGCGACGAACTGGCCCGCGAGCTGCTGCTGCGCATGTCCGACGAGCCCGATGAACCCGAAGCGCCCATGGTCTACCGCGATCCCGACCAGCCCGCCGTCGAGGCCCCGGGCGAGATTCCGTCGAACCTGCACGACTTCGCGCGCAAGGCGCTGGAGCGCGCGCTGGCCGAGCCGCTGGCGCTGGAGCGCGCGCTGGGCGAGTACATGACCGAGCCCAAGGCCAATGTCTGGTTCGAGCATGGCGAGGAACACGGCATGTTCGAGAGCGTGGTCCTCGACCGCCGCACGCGCATGATGTATGACGCAAAACACATCTTCATCAACGGCGAAAGCTATCTGGCCGGTGGCCGCGATGCCACCCTGATGCGCAAGCTGGCCGATACGCGCGCCCTGTCACGCGCTGATCTGGCCAAGGCCAGCGATGACGCGCTGGAGCTGCTGTCCTCCTGGTTTGACGCCGGCTGGGTGCGAGGCGGGCCGCTGTCCTGAACCGGGTAGACGCTGTGACGCAGTCATGCTAAGTTCGGGCATTCACCGTTGACAGCGTTCTGCTGATTCAAGGCGGACTCCGATGGATTTGTAAAGAATTGTCTTGGGTTCGTCAGTAAATTGACAGCAACCTGGTTTTGTTACACAGTGGACGCCAAGGCAGCTTCTTGCTGCCCCATTCGGACTTGGCAAGAGGATTTGTGCGGAATTGTTCAGAGGTTGTCAGTTTCAGTCAGCCTCGAAAAAATCTCCCTATAATTCGCTCCAAGTCGAATGAATGTGTTTGACGTGGCCTGGCCGCCGCGTACCGGTTGCCCGCATCCGGTGGCGCAAGTGGCGGGGCCCCTCCTGTGTACTGTCTTCTTACCTACTCTCTAGGAAACTGTGATGAAGAACTCTCTGATCCTGGCTACCGTGATCGCTGCTGCAGCTCTGGCCGCTTGCGGCAAGAAGGAAGAGGCTCCGGCCCCCGCTCCCGCACCCGCCGTTGAAGCTCCCGCACCGGCAGCTCCCGCTCCCGCAGAAGCTCCTGCTGCTCCCGCCGCCGACGCTGCTGCTCCCGCAGCGCCTGCCGCCGACGCTGCAGCACCTGCTCCCGCTGCTGACGCTGCCGCTGCAGACGCCGCCAAGGCTGCTGCCGACGCTGCCGCCAAGGAAGCCACCAAGCAGTAATTCGGCCCTCGCCGATGGCAGAGGTTTCGGCCTCTGCCGCGAAAGAACCGCATCCTTCGGGCTGCGGTTTTTTTTCGTCTTCGCTTTGCTTTGGTCCAGCAAAAAAGCCACCGGCAAATGACTGCGCGGTGGCTGCAAGCCAAGGGCGGACGCTGCCGCCCCAAGGCCCGAAAAGAGGCTTGCTTACTTCATGTCGTCGGTGATGACGCGCACGATGCGCTGGGCATTGGCCGACGTCTCGGGCTGGCCCTGGGTGTTGAGCACGGTGACGGTGGACTTGTCGCCTTCGCTGCGCACCTGGATCTGGTACTTGACCGGCGCGGCCGCATCGGGCGAGCGGCTGAACAGCTTGCTGAAGAAGCCCTTGGGCTCGACCTTGGCGTCAGGCGCGACATAGCGCACGAAGTAGATGCCGCGGCTGCGGTCACGGTCTTCCACGGTGAAGCCCGTGCGGTCCAGGGCCACGCCGACACGGCGCCATGCGCGGTCAAAGCCTTCGTCGATCTGCAGCACAGGCTGTCCGTTGGCGGATTCCATGCGCACGCTGCCGGTGGCGGCTGCCGTGGTGGTGTTGGCCTTGGCCACGGCATCGGCCTGCTCCTGGCTCACGCCGAGCTTGACCATCAGGCGGCGCAGGAATTCGGTTTCCAGTTCCGGGTCGGAGGGGCGCGGCTGCCAGATGGTCTGGTCCTTCTGGGCGCTGGTGTAGACCTCCTGCATGCCGCGGTGCGTGATGTAGACCTCGGTGGAGCCGTCGGCTGAGCGCTCCAGGCGTGTGCGGAAGCGGTCGCGCTCGCTGGTGGAGTACAGGCCGTCGAAGACCTTGCCCAGCGTCTTGCGGATCACGTCCTGCGGGATCTTGGCGCGGTTCTCGGCCCAGTCGGTCTCGATGATGCCCAGCTGGCGGTCTTCGGTGGTGAAGATGAAGCCGTTTTCCAGCCAGAAGTCACGCACGGGCTCCCACAGCTGGTCGGCCGGGCGCTTGATCACCAGCCAGCGCTGTTCGCCGTTGCGCTCGATGCGCACATCGCCCATTGCAACGGTGGCCGTGCGGCCTTCGCTGGGCTTTTGCGCCTTGGAGTTGGCTTCCATGGCTGCGGCGGAGACCACGCCGCCGGGCACGGCATAGCGCGAGTCCGTGGACAGCTGGGTCAGATCCGGGGGGACTTCCAGGGTGGGCGCCTGCTGCTTGCCGGCGCTCTTGTAGTCGATCTTGCTCTCTTGGAACGTGGTCGTGCAGGCTGTCAGGCCGATGGCCAGGCTCAGCAGGCTCAGACGTGCAATGGGCTGTTTCACGCGAATATCCTTGGTGCGTTCGGTCGGTGGGGCGGGGCGCCTCACAGCAGGCCAGCGGAGCCCAGGGCGGCTTCCACGGTGGCTTCCAGGTTCTTGCTCAGAGGTGTCATCGGCAGGCGCATGGCCGGGCCGCACAGGCCCAGGCGCGCTGCGGCCCACTTGACGGGAATGGGGTTGGCCTCGACGAAGAGGTTCTTGTGCACGGGCATCAGGCGCAGCTGGATGTCCATGGCGGTGCGCACATCACCGGCCAGGGCCGCCTTGCACAGATCGCTCATCAGGCGCGGTGCCACGTTGGCCGTGACGCTGATGTTGCCATGGCCACCGCACAGCATCAGGGCCACAGCGGTCGGATCATCGCCGGAGTACACGCCGAAGTCCTTGGGCACTTCCCGGATCAGCCACTGGGCGCGCTCGATGTTGCCCGTGGCTTCCTTGATGCCGATGATGGCGGGGATCTGCGCCAGGCGCAGCACGGTGTCGTGCTGCATGTCGGCCACGGAGCGGCCGGGCACGTTGTAGAGCACCACGGGCAGGTCGCCCACCGCTTCGGCAATCGCCTTGAAGTGCTGGTACTGGCCTTCCTGCGTGGGCTTGTTGTAGTAGGGCACGACCTGCAGCTGGCTGTCGGCGCCGACCTTCTTGGCGTAGCGGGCCAGCTCGATGGCTTCGTGCGTGCTGTTGGCGCCGCAGCCGGCCATCACGGGCACGCGGCCTGCGGCCTGCTCGACGGACACGCGGATGATTTCGCAGTGCTCCTCCACGTTCACGGTGGGGGATTCACCTGTCGTTCCCACCACGCCGATGCAGTCCGTGCCTTCGGCCACATGCCAATCGATGAGTTTTCGCAGCGCCGGGTAGTCAACACTACCGTCCTCGTGCATGGGCGTGATGAGGGCAACGATGCTGCCAGTGAGAGCGACGGAGGAGGATGTCATGTCCGCAAGAAAAAACGGGAAAGGATCATTCTAACGAGTGTCGGAGGCAGGCCCAAGGCGGGCGCCTGTAGGGATTCAGGCGATTGCAGAGCCTGACGCCTTCTGATGCGCCAGCATGGCCACGGGTTCCCGGCCTGTTGCATCGGGGCGCAGCGCCGCAATGCGCTGGACCATGCGATCGGGCTCGCCCAGCTGGCCGTGCTCGTAGGCCACGATGTGCCAGCCCGCGCAGGCCTGCAGCAGCTCGCCGGGCGCCAGCAGGAAATCGGGGCGAGAAGGCTTGCCGAAAGCCTCATTGCCCTGGGCAAAGGTTTCGTACAGCAGCACGCCGCCGGGGGCCACGCTGTCCAGCAGTGCCGGCCACAGCGGGCGCCACAGATAGTGGGTCACGACCACGGCGCCGAACTGTCGGCCGGGCAGGGGCCAGGGGCCGTTTTCGATGTCGGCGCACAGCAGCTCGCCCACGCCCTGCAGGCCGGCCAGGGCCTGGGCGTCGCGGTCCACGCCGGTGACGGCGTGGCCACGCGCATGGAACCAGTGCATGTGCCTGCCGGGCCCGCAGGCCACGTCAAGCACCGAGGCCTGGGGCGCCAGAAGGTGCGACCAGCGTTGGATCCAGGGCGAGGGCGGCGTGGCTGCGTGCATGTGCAATTTTGGAAATAAAGTGAAAGCGGCCGACATTGTGCCGCCATGCCTTCGCCGCTCCGCCTCCATTTCAGAAGCAGGCCCAGATCTGGTCTGCCATGCCCAGCATGAACTGCGGCTGCAGGTAGAGCATGAAGACCAGGCCCAGCACCAGCAGCACGGCGGCCCACAGCGCCAGCCTGCGCAGGATGCGTGGGCGGGGCTTGGTGGATGTCGTCATGGATGTCGTCATGTCAGGCAGCGGCCTGGGCCGCGCGCAACCGTGCCACTGGGGCTTCGCGTATGGGCAGGTTCAGCAGGCCGGCGGCCACGCCCAGGCCGATGGCCAGGTACCAGACCACCTGGTAGCTGCCCGTGTGGTCATACAGATAGCCGCCCAGCCAGACGCCCAGGAAGCTGCCCACCTGGTGGCTGAAGAACACCATGCCGCTCAACATGGACAGATGCTGCACGCCGAAGATCTGGGCCACGGTGGCATTGGTCAGCGGCACGGTGGACAGCCACAGCAGGCCCATGGCGGCAGAGAAGATGTAGACCGACCAGGGCGTCAGCGGCGCCAGCAGGAAGAGCACGATCACCACTGAGCGCGTGAAGTAGATGGTGGACAGCAGATAGCGCTTTGGCAGGCGCTGGCCCAGGTTGCCGGCCACGTAGGTGCCAACGATGTTGAACAGCCCCACCAGCGCCAGCGACACGCTGGCCACTTGTGGCGCCAGCCCGTAGTCCTTGAGGTAGCTGGGCATGTGCACTCCGATGAACATCACCTGGAAGCCGCAGACGAAGTAGCCGGCCGTCAGCAGCACGAAGCTGGGTGTGCGCAGGGCCTCGGCCACGGCCTGGCCCGCGCTCTGGTCGCGCACGGGACGGGCGTTGCCGGGCTGGAAGCCCGGCTCGCGCAGGCCGAAGGCCAGCGGAATGATCATCAGCGCGCACAGCGACAGCAGCAGCAGGGCGTTGGACCAGCCGAAGTTCGAAATCAGGCTGCCTTCCACGGGCACCATGAAGAACTGGCCGAAGGAGCCCGCCGCCGCCGTCACGCCCATGGCCCAGCTGCGCCGCGCCACGGGAATCTGGCGGCCCAGCACACCGTAGATCACGGCATAGGTGGTGCCTGCCTGGGCTGCGCCGATCACTACACCGGCCGTCAGGGCGAACCAGGTTGTCGTGGGCGCCATGGCCATGCCGGCCAGGCCCAGCGCATACAGCAGCGCGCCCACCAGGAGCACGCGGAAGGCGCCGAAGCGGTCGGCCAGCATGCCGCCGAAGATGCCGAGCACGCCCCAGGACAGGTTCTGGATGGCGATGGCCAGCGCGAAGGACTCGCGCGTCCAGCCCATCTCCTGGGTGATGGGCTGCAGCCACAGGCCGAAGCCATGGCGGATTCCCATGGACAGCGTCACGACTGCGCCCCCGCACAGCAGTATCTGCACCATGGACATGGGTTGGTTGTTTTTTTGCATGCGGCAAACTTTAGCGAAACTCCGGGTTTTGCGCTGTGCCGCTTGGGTCGCCCATGCGCCAGCGCGGCCCTTGATGGCAGCGGCTTTTTCGGGATAGTCACTGTCAATGACTGTGAATGCATCCAGCACTGAGCCGGGCCGCGCACTACAATCCGCCCCCATGGCAGTCAAACCATCTCCCACTTCCGCCAGCGAATACTCCGAAGGCTCGATACGCGTGCTCAAGGGCCTTGAGCCCGTCAAGCAGCGTCCCGGCATGTACACGCGCACCGACAACCCCCTGCATGTGCTGCAGGAGGTGATCGACAACGCGGCCGACGAGGCACTGGCCGGCTTCGGCAAGAAAATCCGCTTCACCCTGCATTCCGACGGCTCCTACAGCGTCGAAGACGACGGCCGGGGCATCCCCTTCGGCATGCATCCCGAGGAAAAGGCGCCCGTGGTGGAGCTGGTCTTCACCCGGCTGCATGCGGGCGGCAAGTTCGACAAGGGCAAGGGCGGCGCCTACAGCTTCTCGGGCGGCCTGCACGGCGTGGGCGTTTCGGTCACGAATGCGCTGGCCACGCGCCTTGAGGCCTGCATCCACCGCGAGGGCAAGGTGGCCACCATCGCCTTCTCGGGCGGTGACGTGGTCGAGCCCCTGCAGTCGCGGCCGCTGGCCGCGGGCGAACGCAAGCAGGGCACGACCGTGCGCGTGTGGCCCGATGCCCGCTATTTCGAATCGCCCCAGCTGCCCATGGGCGAGCTGATGCACCTGCTGCGCAGCAAGGCCGTGCTCATGCCCGGCGTCTCGGTGACTCTGGTCAACGAGAAGACGCGCGACACCCAGACCTGGCAGTTCAAGGGCGGCCTGCGCGACTACCTGCAGCAAAGCCTGCATGGCGAGGCGGTCATCCCCCTGTTCGAGGGCGAGGGCTTTGCCGACCGCCACCACGACAGCTTTGCCGAAGGCGAGGGCGCCGCCTGGTGCGTGGCCTTCACCGAGGACGGCGCACCGCTGCGCGAAAGCTATGTCAACCTGATCCCTACCACCGCCGGCGGCACGCATGACAGCGGCCTGCGCGACGGCCTGTTCCAGGCGGTCAAGGCCTTCATCGAGATGCACTCGCTGCTGCCCAAGGGCGTCAAGCTCATGCCGGACGACGTCTTTGCGCGCGCCAGCTATGTGCTCAACGCCAAGGTGCTGGACCCGCAGTTCCAGGGCCAGATCAAGGAGCGCCTGAACTCGCGCGATGCCGTGCGCCTGGTCAGCGGCTATGTGCGCCCCGCGCTGGAGCTGTGGCTCAACGAGCACGTGGAATGGGGCCGCAAGCTGGCCGAGATCGCCATCAAGGCCGCGCAGACCCGCCAGAAGGCGGGCCAGAAGGTCGAAAAGCGCAAGGGCTCGGGCGTGGCCGTGCTGCCGGGCAAGCTCACCGATTGCGAAAGCCGCGACCTGAGCCTGAACGAGGTCTTCCTGGTCGAGGGCGACTCGGCCGGCGGCAGCGCCAAGATGGGCCGCAACAAGGAAACCCAGGCTGTGCTGCCCCTGCGCGGCAAGGTGCTCAACACCTGGGAGGTGGACCGCGACCGGCTGTTCGCCAACAACGAAATCCATGACATCTCGGTGGCCATCGGCGTGGACCCGCATGGCCCCAACGACACGCCCGACCTGTCGGGCCTTCGCTACGGCAAGGTCTGCATTCTTTCGGATGCCGACGTGGACGGCTCGCACATCCAGGTGCTGCTGCTGACGCTGTTCTTCCGCCATTTCCCCAAGCTCATCGAGGCCGGCCACATCCATGTGGCGCTGCCGCCGCTGTTCCGTGTGGACGTGCCTGCGCGCGGCAAGAAGCCTGCGGCCAAGATGTACGCGCTGGACGAGGGCGAGCTGACCGCCATCCTGGACAAATCGGCCAAGGATGGCGTGCCGCGCGAGAAATGTCAGATCAGCCGCTTCAAGGGCCTGGGCGAGATGAATGCGGAGCAGCTGTGGGAGACCACGCTCAACCCCGACACGCGCCGCCTGCTGCCCGTGCAGTTCATGAACCTGGACTTCGCAGCGGCCGAGCAGGTCGTCACCAAGCTCATGGGCAAGGGCGAGGCCGCAGCGCGCCGCGAGCTCATGGAGCTCCATGGCGACGCCATTGAAGTCGACATCTGACCCATGACTGTGCTCCGCGCCGCCCTGAAGCACCGCCCGCACCCGGCGCGCGGCGCCGGGGTGCGCGCGCTGACGGCGCTGGGCCTGGCCCTGGCGCTGTGGGGGCTGGCGCGGCCGGCGCATGCCGATCTCTGGGCCTTCGTGGACGAGCGCGGCATCACGCACTTCGCTGCCGAGGCGCTGGACGAGCGCTACAGGCTGTACTTTCGCGGCTCGGTCTATGACAGCACCGAGCAGGGGCTCAAGCCCCCGATGGTGCAGGCCGAGGCTGCTGCCGACGCTGACGGCAGCGGCGATGCCGGCCGCAGGCTGCAGGCGCATACGCGGCTGCAAAGCTTCTTCGACATCTCGCCGCGCTACAAGAGCGTGCGCGGCCATCTGCGCAAGGCGGCGGACCACACGGGCGTGGACTACGACCTGCTCAAGGCCGTGATCGCCGTCGAGTCGGGCTTTGACGCGCAGGCCATCTCGCCCAAGGGGGCGGTCGGCCTGATGCAGCTGATGCCGGCCACGGCCCAGCGTTTCGGCGTGGAGGCCAGCCGCCAGCGCACCGTGCAGCAGCAACTGGCCGAACCGGCCGTCAACGTGCCGGCCGGCGCGCGCTACCTCAACCATCTGATGGGGCTGTTCCCCGGCCGGCTGGACCTGGTGCTGGCCGCCTACAACGCAGGCGAGGGCGCCGTGCGGCGCGCGGGCCAGGCCATCCCTCCCTTCCAGGAAACCCGCAATTACGTGAAGGCCGTGCTCGGCATCTACGAGCAGCTGCAGGGCGGGCGCGAGCGCGCGGGCCCTGCAGCGCCTGCAGCAGCGGCGTTGCCGGGCACCACGCCCCGGGTGCGCATGACGCTGCCCACAGGACTGCCCACGCCGCAATGAGCGGCATTCATTGCATTTTTTGAGATCACGAATTTCTTCATGAGCGACCAAACCTCTCTGGATCTGGCACAACAGGCGGCCGGCGATGCACTGGACCTGGGCCAGTACGCGCAACGGGCCTATCTCGAATACGCACTGTCCGTGGTCAAGGGCCGGGCACTGCCCGATGTGACCGACGGCCTCAAGCCCGTGCAGCGGCGCATTCTGTACGCCATGGACCGCATGGGCCTGAGCTACAGCGGTCCCAACCACAACACGGCAGCCAAGCCCGTCAAGAGCGCACGCGTGGTCGGCGATGTGCTGGGCCGCTTTCACCCGCACGGCGACCAGTCGGCCTACGACGCGCTGGTGCGCATGGCGCAGGACTTCAACCAGCGCTATCCGCTGGTCGATGGCCAGGGCAACTTCGGCAGCCGCGACGGCGACGGCGCAGCCGCCATGCGCTACACCGAGGCGCGCCTGTCCAAGATCACGGGCCTGCTGCTCGACGAGATCGACATGGGCACGGTGGACTTCGTGCCCAACTACGACGGCAGCACGCAGGAGCCGCAGCAACTGCCCGCGCGCCTGCCGTTCGCCCTGCTCAATGGCGCCAGCGGCATTGCCGTGGGCCTGGCCACGGAAATCCCCAGCCACAACCTGCGCGAGGTGGCCGACGCCTGCGTGGCCCTGATCAAGCGGCCCCAGCTCAGCGACGAGGAACTGTTCCAAATCATCCCCGGCCCCGACTATCCGGGCGGCGGGCAGATCATCAGCAGCGCCTCCGACATCCAGGACGCCTATCGCACGGGCCGTGGCAGCCTCAAGCTGCGCGCGCGCTGGAAGATCGAGGAGCTGGCGCGCGGCCAGTGGCAGATCGTGGTGACCGAGCTGCCGCCCGGCGTCTCGGCGCAGAAGGTGCTCGAAGAGATCGAGGACATCACCAATCCCAAGGTCAAGACCGGCAAGAAGGCCTTGAGCCAGGAACAGACCCAGCTCAAGGCCAGCATGCTGGCCGTGCTCGACGGCGTGCGCGACGAGTCCAGCAAGGATGCGCCGGTGCGCCTGGTCTTCGAGCCCAAGACCGGCAAGGTGCCGCAGCAGGAACTGATCACGGCGCTGCTGGCGCATACCAGCCTGGAGTCGTCCAGCTCCATCAACCTGACCATGATCGGCCTCGATGGCCGCCCGGTGCAGAAAAGCCTGCGCCTGATGCTCGAGGAATGGATCGCCTTCCGCCAGACCACGGTCACGCGGCGCAGCCAGCACCGGCTGGCCAAGGTGCTGGACCGCATCCACATCCTCGAAGGCCGCCAGGCCGTGCTGCTGAACATCGACAAGGTCATCGCCATCATCCGGGTCAGCGACGAGCCCAGGCAGGCGCTGATCGATGCCTTTGCGCTGTCCGAGCGCCAGGCCGATGACATTCTGGAAATCCGCCTGCGCCAGCTGGCGCGGCTGGAGGCCATCAAGATCGAGCAGGAACTCAAGGAGCTGCGCACGGAGCAAGGCAAGCTCGAAGACATCCTGGGCAGCGAAAGCACCATGCGCCGCCTGATCTGCAAGGAGATCGAGGCCGATGCCAAGCAGTTCGCCGATGCGCGCCGCACGCTGATCCAGGAGGAAAAGAAGGTAGTCGCCGAGGTCAAGGTGGTCGATGAACCCACCACGGTCATCATCTCGGACAAGGGCTGGGTGCGCACGCGCCAGGGCCATGGCGTCGATGCGGGCACGCTGAGCTTCAAGGCCGGCGACAGCCTGCACGGCACCTTCGAATGCCGCACCGTGGACCAGTTGCTGGCCTTTGGCAGCAACGGCCGCATCTATTCGGTGCCGGTGGCGCAGTTGCCCGGCGGGCGCGGCGATGGCCAGCCCGTGACCACGCTCATCGAGCTGGAGGCCGGCACCCAGATCCTGTACTACTTCGCCGGTGCCGAGGGCACGGCGCTGCTGCTGTCGGGGTCGGGTGGCTACGGCTTCGTGGCCATGGTGAGCGACATGGTCTCGCGCCAGAAGGCGGGCAAGGCCTTCGTCACGCTGGCCGACGGCGAGACGCTGTGCGCCCCTTCCACGGCCTACGGCGTGCCCATGGGCGCACGTGCGGAGCCGCAGGAAGGCGAGCAGGGCGCGGGCCTGCTGCTGCCGGCCACGCATGTGATCTGCGCCTCCACGGGTGGCCGCATCCTCACCTTCGAGATCGCCAGCCTCAAGCACATGGCCAAGGGCGGGCGCGGTCTCATGCTGCTCGATCTGGAGGACAAGGACACGCTGGCGGGCGCTGCCGCCTACACGCGCAGCATCCGCATCGATGGCCTGGGCCGCGGCGGCAAGGAGCGCAGCGAGACGCTGGAGATCCGCAGTCTCAACAATGCCCGTGGCACGCGCGGCCGCAAGGGCAAGTCGGCCGACCTGGGCTTCAAGCCGCAAAGCGTGACGCGCGTGGAGTAAGAACGCGGCCACCCCTGCAATGCCCTCCGCGAAAGGGGCGGATCAGGGGTTTCCTCTGGGTTTTTCCGCCCACCAGGCCTTCTTCCAGGCCTCAACATGGAGTCTTCCAAAATGAGGGAGACTGGATATGCTGCGACTTCGCATGGCACACAAGCTGTGGCTTGCAGTGGCCGCCATCGTGGTGGCGCTGGTGGGCGTGGTCGGCTTGTCGGGCTATCGCTCGGCCCAGGTCCAGGCCCGGTCCGAGGCGGTGACCCAGGAGATGCAGGCGCGGGTCCAGGCCGCCGTGCGCTGGATGGGGCTGACCGAAACCAACGCGGCCCGCACCCAGGCTGTGGTGGTCAGCAGTGATGCCGCCGTCGAGGCCGAGTTCAAGGACGTGATCAGCGCCACCTCGGCGCGGATCACCGAGGTGCAGAAATCACTGGAAGCCATGCCCCTGTCCGACGCAGACAAGGCGCAGATGGCCAGGATTGCGGCAGCCCGCAAGACCATGATCGAACTGCGTGCCCAGGCACGCCAGCTCAAGGCCGACGGCCGGCAGGACCAGGCATTGGTCCTGGTCAAGCAGTCCTACAACCCGGCCGTGGATGCCTACCTGCAGTCGCTGCGCGACTTCGTGCAGATGCAGGAGCAGGTGGTGCGCAGCAGCCAGGAAGAGACGGCAGCCTCGCGCAGGCTCACCGTGGGTTTTGCCGCTGCGGCCGTGGGCCTGCTGCTGCTGGGCATCGTCATCGGCGCCCATTTTCTGATTGCCAGCATCCGCCGGCCCCTGGCCGAGGCCAGCGAACTGGCCGAACGCATTGCCGCAGGCGACCTGAGCGCAGGCGTGCAGGGACAGACACCGCGTGCTGATGAATTCGGCGACCTGCTGCGCTCGCTGCAGGCCATGAGCGAATCGCTGTCGGGCATGGTGCAGCAGGTGCGCCAGAGCACGGACAGCATCGCCATCGCCAGCGCCGAGATCGCCACCGGCAACCAGGACCTGTCCGTGCGCACCGAGCAGACCTCCAGCAACCTGCAGGAGACGGCTGCCGCCATGGAGCAGTTCACCAGCACGCTGCAGCAAAGCGCCAGCAGTGCCCAGCAGGCCAGCAGCCTGGCGGCGGGCGCGTCACAGGTGGCGCAGCGCGGCGGCGAGGTCGTGGCCCGGGTGGTCGAGACCATGAAGGGCATCAACGACAGCAGCCGGCAGATTGCCGACATCGTCGGCGTCATCGACTCCATTGCCTTCCAGACCAACATCCTGGCGCTGAACGCCGCCGTGGAGGCGGCCCGCGCCGGAGAGCAGGGCCGTGGCTTTGCCGTGGTGGCCAGCGAGGTGCGCACGCTGGCACAGCGCAGCGCAGCGGCTGCCAAGGAGATACGCCAGCTCATCGGCGCCTCGGTGGAGCGGGTGGAGGACGGCGCCCGCCTGGTGGGCGATGCCGGCACCACCATGGAGGGCATCGTGCAGTCCGTGCAGCGCGTGGCCGACACCATCAGCGAGATCACGGCGGCCTCTTCGGAGCAAAGCGCGGGCGTGGCCCAGGTCAACCAGGCCGTGGGACAGCTGGACCAGATGACGCAGCAGAACGCGGCCCTGGTCGAGCAAAGCGCGGCCGCAGCGCAAAGCCTGCGGGAGCAGGCCGAGCAGCTGTCGCGCACGGTGGCGGTGTTCAAGGTGGCGCACCTGGCGCCTTCGTCGACGACGCTCGCAAGGCAGGCTGCGCCGGCGGCGCGCACTGCGCACAGCGCGGCCGCAGCGCCAAGGCGGCCGGCAGCAGCCGTGGCGCCTGCTGCTGTCGGGCCGGTTGCCGCGCGGCCTGCCGCAGCAAGGGCGGCGGCGCCCAAGCTGGCCTCGGCGCCCCGGCCTGCCGCACCGGCAGCCGAGGATGGCCAATGGGAGAGCTTCTAGCCGCCTGCGAGCACGGCGGCGCCGTGCGGCGGCATGCTGCCGATCAGGCCAGTTCGGCGATCAGCTCGATTTCCACGCAGGAGCCCAGCGGGATCTGGGCCACGCCGAAGGCGCTGCGCGCATGCGTGCCGGCATCGCCGAAGACCTGGCCCAGCAGCTCGCTGCAGCCGTTGGCCACCAGGTGCTGCTCGGTGTAGTCGCCCGTGGAGTTGACCAGGCACATCAGCTTGACAATGCGGCGCACGCGGCCGAGGTCGCCGCCGGCGGCGTGCTGCAGCGTGCCCATCAGGTCGATGGCGATGGCGCGCGCGGCCTGCTGGCCGTCGGCAGTCTGCAGATCACGGCCCAGCTGGCCGGCCCAGACCTTGCCGTCCTTGCGCGCGATATGGCCGCTCAGGAACACCAGATTGCCCGTCTGCACATAGGGCACGTAGGCCGCCGCCGGGATGGCAGGCGACGGCAGTTCGATGTTCAGGGCCTTCAGTTGTTCGTAAACGCTCATCGTTGATTCCTTCGAGACAAGAAAAATCCGGCGCCAGTGCCGGGGTGGCGGACAGTGTGACACAGCCCCTTGCACCCTGGCATGTCAGGGCCTGGGCTTCCGTCAGTCTGATTGTTGTCTGAATCCGAGGCGGTGCATGGTGGCTGCGCGGCATCCGCTCCTAGCATGTGTGGATGCACCCTGCGGCACCTGCCCAAACCCTCTCGCCGTCTTCCTGGACGCCCCTGCTGCTCGGCTGCGTGGCCGGTGCGGCCTGGCAGGTCACGCAGCCGCGCCTGTGGCCGCTGTGGATGTATCTGCTCTTGGCGGGCATGGGGCTGGCAGGCCTGGCATGGAGGGCATGGGCAGGCCGGCGCGGCCGTGGTGTGCACCGCCTGTGGGCCGCTGTCTGCGCTGCCTTGCTGGTGGGCGGGTTGACCGGCTGGCGGGCCCAGGACTTTGCGGGCCAGGCGCTGTCTGCGCCGTTGGAGGGGCGTGACCTGCGCATCGTCGGCGTCGTGGCATCGCTTCCCCAGAACATGGCCCAGGGCATGCGCTGGCGCATGGAGGTGGAGCAGGCTCGGATCGTCGGCAGCGAAGAGGTCTTGGCGCCGTTTCCTGCACTGATCGAACTGTCCTGGTACGCCCCCCGGGGCCGGCAGTCCAGGGGTGTTGCCATGCTGCCCGATCTGCGGCCGGGCCAGCGCTGGGCGCTGACCGTGCGGCTCAAGCGCCCGCATGGCGCGCGCAATCCCCATGGTTTCGACTATGAGCTGTGGCAGTGGGAGCAGGGCGTGCAGGCCACGGGCCATGTGCGCGAACAGCCCGCTGCACGCCAACTGGCCGACACCGGCAGCCATGCCCTGCAGCGCTGGCGCCAGCAGATGCGCGACGCCATCTTGGGCCGCACAGCCGCGCTTGCGGTATCCCTGCAGCGCATCGGCCTGGACCCCGCCCATGCGCCGCGCATGCTGGGTGTGGTGGCCGCCCTGGCCATGGGTGATCAGCAGGCCATTGCGCGGGATGACTGGGCGCTGTTTAGGCATACCGGCGTGGCCCATCTGATGAGCATTTCTGGCCTGCACATCACCTTGTTCGCCTGGCTGGCAGCACTGGTGGTTGGGCGGCTGTGGCGCTGCAGCGCACGGGCCTGCCTGTGGTGCCCGGCGCCGCAGGCGGCCCTGCTGGCCGGCGTGCTGCTGGCGGGCGGCTATGCGCTGTTCAGCGGCTGGGGCCTGCCGGCACAGCGCACCGTCTGCATGCTGGCCAGCGTGGCTGCGTTGCGCGGCGCCGGACTGCGCTGGCCCTGGCCCGCCGTGTGGTGCCTGGCGCTGGCCGTGGTCGTGGTGCTGGACCCCTGGGCCCTGTGGCAGGCCGGCTTCTGGCTGAGCTTTGTGGCCGTGGGCGTGCTGCTGGCCACCGATGCGCGCATGCAGGGCGCGCAGCGGCCTTCGCTGCCTGCCCGTGCGCTGGCCTTGTGGGGCGAGCAATGGCGCATCTCGCTGGCGCTGGCGCCGCTGGGCCTGATGCTGTTCGGCCAGCTGTCGCTGTCGGGGCTGCTGGCCAATCTGGCGGCCATTCCCTGGGTGACCTTCGTGGTCACGCCGCTGGCCCTGCTGGGTGCCTTGTGGCCGCCCTTGTGGACAGGTGCGGCGCTGGCGCTGGCCCCGCTGCTGGAGCTGCTGCAATGGCTGGACCAGTGGGCATGGGCCGTGGTGCAACTGCCGCAGCCGCCGCTGTGGGCAGGGCTGGCTGCGCTGTGCGGAGGCCTGGCGCTGGTGGCTCCGGTGCCTGCCGGATGGCGCTGCTGGGGCCTGGCCATGTGCCTGCCGGCCCTGTGGTGGCCGTCGCCAGCACCGGCGCATGGCGAGTTCGACCTGATGGCCGTGGACATAGGCCAGGGCAATGCCGTGCTGGTGCGCACGGCGCGGCATGCCTTGCTGTATGACACGGGGCCGCAATACGGCCTGGACAGCAATGCAGGCGACCGGGTGCTGGTGCCGCTGCTGCAGGCTCTGGGTCTGAGGCTGGATGCCCTGTGGCTCAGCCACCGCGACAATGACCACACGGGCGGTGCATTGGCCGTGCATGCCGCGCAGCCGCAGGCGGAGGTCTGGGGATCGGATTCCGTGAGCCTCGACCCTGCGCTGGCCGGCCTGGGCGCTGTGCGCCGCTGCCAGGCGGGCCAGCACTGGGAATGGGATGGCGTGCGGCTGGAGGTGCTGCATCCGCCTGCCGGCGAACGGTTGCCCTCCGCACGGGCGCTGGCCCATGCCAATGCGGGCAGCTGCGTGCTGTTGCTGCGCTCGGCATCTGGCGTGCAGGCCTTGCTGGCCGGTGACATCGAGGCTGCGCAGGAGCGGTCACTGGCAAGGGCCGGCGCCCTCACGCCCGTGCAGTGGCTGCTGGTGCCCCACCACGGCAGCCGCACTTCATCGAGCACCGCCCTGGTGCAGGCCCTGGCACCGCGCTGGGCCATGGTGCAGGCGGGATATCGCAGCCGTTATGGCCATCCTGTCCCCGAGGTGGTGCGCCGCTATGAGGCCCATGGCGCCGGCGTGGTGCAGTCGGCCCGCTGCGGCGCGGCGCACTGGCGCTCTTCGGACCCCATGCACCTGGTCTGCGAGCGGGAAAGGGCGCGCCGCTATTGGGATGTGCACGTCACGCAGGGGCAGGGCGGATAGGGCGTGCGCCGATGGCGGAGCAGGATGCATATGCTGGATACCGCTTGTGCGGATTGAGGTTACCTATCGCTACACTGGTGCGATACGAGGGCTGGCCCGTAGCTTGCTAGACCCCGTACACATGCAGCGACAGGAGGTGACGAATGCATCCATTTGACGAGATGTACACGATGACGCCGTTCGACGGCAGCGATGTGCGCCTGCACTACAAGGACTACGCGCAATGGCTTGCGCGCCAGTCCGAACAGACCCTGCGAGCGCGCAGCGCCGAGGCCGAGATCATCTTCCGGCGCGTCGGCATCACGTTCGCCGTCTACGGCGACAAGGACGAAAGCGGCGCCGGCAACGAGCGCCTCATCCCCTTCGACCTGATACCGCGCGTCATTCCCGCACATGAGTGGTCGCGAATGCAGGCGGGCCTGGTGCAGCGCGTGACGGCGCTCAACCGCTTCCTGCACGATGTCTATCACGACCAGGAGATCCTGCGCGCGGGCCTGGTGCCGCGCGAACTGGTGCTGAACAACAGCCAGTACCGGCCCGAGATGCGGGGCCTGGCGGTGCAGGGCGGCATCTACGCCCACATTGCCGGCATCGACATCGTGCGCGCTGCCAATGCCCAGGGCGAGGGCGTGTACTACGTGCTGGAGGACAACCTGCGCGTGCCCTCGGGCGTGTCGTACATGCTGGAGAACCGGCGCATGATGATGCGGCTGTTCCCGGACCTGTTCTCGCGCCATCCCGTGGAGCCCGTGGCCCACTATCCCGACATGCTGCTGGAGACCCTGCGCGCCAGCGCGCCGGCCGGTACGCCCGAGCCCACGGTGGTGGTGCTGACGCCCGGCATGCACAACAGCGCCTACTTCGAGCATGCCTTCCTGGCCCAGCAAATGGGCGTGGAGCTGGTCGAGGGCCAGGACCTGGTGGTGGACAAGGACGTGGTCTACATGCGCACCACGCGCGGCCCGCAGCGCGTGGACGTGATCTACCGGCGCGTGGACGATGATTTTCTCGACCCCGAAGTCTTCCGCCCCACCTCCACGCTGGGCTGCCCCGGCCTCATGCGCGCCTACCGTGCCGGCAACGTGAGCATCTGCAATGCAGCGGGCACGGGTGTGGCCGATGACAAATCGGTCTACCCCTATGTGCCGGAGATGATCCGCTTCTACCTGGGCGAGGAACCCATCCTGCAGAACGTGCCGACCTGGCTGTGCCGCAAGCCCGATGACCTGCGCTACGTGCTCGACCACCTGGACGAGCTGGTGGTCAAGGAAGTCCACGGCGCCGGTGGCTACGGGATGCTGATCGGGCCTGCCGCCTCGCGCGGCGAGATCGAGGATTTCCGCCGCGCGCTCATCGCCAATCCCGGCGGCTATATCGCGCAGCCCACGCTGGCGCTGTCCACCTGCCCCACCCTGGTGGAGCAGGGCATCGCACCAAGGCACATCGATCTGCGGCCCTTCGTGCTCAGCGGCAACCAGGTGCGCATGGTGGCCGGCGGCCTCACGCGCGTAGCGCTCAAGGAGGGCTCGCTGGTGGTCAATTCATCACAGGGCGGCGGCACCAAGGACACCTGGGTGCTCGGGGCCGGTGAGTCAAACGAGGGAGGACATTGAATGCTCAGCCGTACTGCCGATCATCTGTACTGGATGTCCCGCTACACGGAGCGTGCGGAGAACACCGCCCGCATGCTCAACGTCTCCTATGACACCTCCATGCTGCCCCAGGCGCCGCAGGTGGCGCGCAAGGCCTGGCAGGGCGTGCTGTCCATCAGCGAGCTGATCCCCTCCTACGCCGCCCGCCACGGCGAGGTGCAGCGCGAGGCCGTGCTGCACTTCATGGTGCGCGACGAGAGCAACTCCTCGTCCATCGCCTCCTGCCTGCGCGCTGCGCGGGAGAATGCGCGCGCCGTGCGCGGCGCCCTGACCACCGAGGCCTGGGAGACCCAGAACCAGACCTGGCTGGAGCTCAAGCGCCTGCTGGCCGAGGGCGACTGGGAGCGCGATCCGGGCCAGTTCTTCGAATGGGTCAAGCACCGCTCGCACCTGTCGCGCGGCGTGACGCTGGGCACCATGCTGCAGGACGAGGCCTTCCACTTCCTGCGCCTGGGCACCTTCATCGAGCGCGCCGACAACACGGCACGCCTGCTGGACGTGAAGTTCCACGCCATCGAGCGCGACTACCACGGCAGCGCACGCAACGGCGCATCGGGCAAGGCAGCCACGCCGTTCGACTTCTACCACTGGAGCGCGCTGCTGCGCAGCGTCTCGGCCTTCGAGGTCTACCGCAAGGTATACCGCGACGTGATCACGCCCGAGCGCGTGGCCGAGCTGCTGATGCTGCGCAGCGACATGCCGCGCTCGCTGCTGGCCAGCATGCTGGAGGTGGTGGCCAACCTGGAAAGCGTGGCCAACGCCCAGTCGCGCGAGACCCAGCGCAAGGCAGGCCGCCTGCTGGCCGACCTGCGCTATGCGCGCATTGACGAAATCCTGGCCACGGGCCTGCACGCCTATCTCACGCAGTTCCTGGACCGCGTGCACGACCTGGGCCAGGGTATCAGCCGGGACTTTCTGGTGCCCGCCTGAGTCCGCCGGCCGCCATGCAGCACAAAGCCGCCCTCGGGCGGCTTTGTTCATTGGTTCATTGGGTGGGCCGAATTCAGGCCTGCGCGCTGACCAGGTCCAGCACAACGCCCTCGGCGCCGCCGATGGGCAGCACGTCGCAGTTGTCGCCAGGGCCGCCACGGTCGATCACGATGAAGCGCGCCGGCGCATTCAACGCGATCAGCGAGTGGTGCCAGACGCCGCGCCGGTAGTTCACGCCCTGGCGTCCGTTGGTGATGAAGGCGCGCAGGTCGGCGGTTGCCACCTGTTCGCCCAGGGGGGCCACCACCACGATGAAGGGCTGTGCATCCAGCGGCATGAAGGCCTGGCTGCCCAGGGGGTGGCGCTCCATGCTGGTCAGCCGCAGGGGCAGCGCATAGGGCCGGGCATGGAACAGGTTGATCAGCCCATGGCCTTCGCTGCCGCCCGTGTCCACGCGGGCCAGGGCGTGGTAGCGCTCGGTCATGCCATCGTTGATGAGCAGCGGTGTGTGGCCTGTGCTGTCCAGGACCTCGCCAAACTCGGCAAAGGCCTCGGCGGTCAGCGGCTGGGCGCGCAGGCAAAGGCTGGCGGGGCGGGTCTCTGACAAGGTGTTCACGAAGTTTTGCCTCTTGTTTTCGTACTGGTAATACCAGTTTGCAGTTGGACCGGATTTTTGTCAAACCTCGGGGAATTAGTTTTGCTTGCGTTGAATTGGGGTAAATGCGAGTGCACATGGCAAAGCGCTGGGAGTACCGTTCGCTTCGTAATTTCATACCGGTAATACCAGTTGGTCGCAACTCCTCAACCAAGGACTCCCTGATGTCATCTCTTCCCGCATCTGCCGAGGTCGCCGGCGCGGCGCCGGCGCTGGCCAGCGAAACGCCGGCCGAGGCCGCCGTCTACCGCAAGGTGGCCTGGCGCCTGCTGCCCTTCATCATGGCCTGCTATGTGGCGGCCTATCTGGACCGGGTGAACGTGGGCTTCGCCAAGCTGCACATGCTGGCCGACCTGCAGTTCAGCGAGGCCATGTACGGCCTGGGTGCGGGGCTGTTCTTCATCGGCTACTTCTTCTTCGAGGTGCCCAGCAACATGCTGATGCACCGCATAGGCGCCAAGGCCACCATCTCGCGGATCATGATCATGTGGAGCCTGATCTCGGCGGCCATGATGTTCGTGAGCACGCCCACGCAGTTCTACGTGCTGCGCTTTCTGCTGGGCGCGGCCGAGGCGGGCTTCTACCCCGGCATGATCCTGTACATGACCTACTGGTTTCCGTCGTACCGGCGCGCCCGCATGGTGGCGCTGTTCATGTGCGCGATTCCGGTCTCGGGCATCCTGGGCGGCCCGCTGTCGGGCGGCATCATGGACCTGATGCAGGGCGTGGCGGGGCTGCGCGGCTGGCAATGGCTGTTCCTGCTCGAGGCCATTCCCTCGATGATCCTGGGCCTGGCCGTGCTCTGGTACCTGGACAACGGCATCCGCGCCGCACGCTGGTTGACCGAGGCGGAAAAGACCCTGCTGGAGCGCAACATCGCCCGCGAGAACGCCAGCAAGAGCGATAGCCATGTGACGCTGCGCGCGCTGTTCTCCGACCCGCGCATCATCAAGATGGCCCTGATCTGCTTTTGCACCGTCATGGGCCAGTACGGCCTCACGTTCTGGCTGCCCAGCCTGATCCGCCAGTCGGGCGTGGAAGGGGCCTTTCACATCGGCCTGCTGACGGCCGTGCCGTTCTCGGTGGCCGTGGTGTCCATGAACCTGGTCAGCCGCAGTTCGGACCGCATGCGCGAGCGCCGCTGGCACCTGATCGTGCCGTTCTGCGTGGGCGCAGCGGGCCTGATGCTGTCGGCCATCTTCAGCGGCAACGTCTATCTGTCGCTGGCCGCCCTGGCGCTGGCCGCAGGCGGCAGCCTGGCGACCTCTCCGCTGTTCTGGAGCCTGCCCACGGCCATCCTGTCCAGCGCGGGTGCGGCAGCCGGCATTGCGCTGATCAACTCCTTTGCCAACCTGGCCGGCTTCATCAGTCCCTACATGATCGGCCTCATCAAGGATGCGACACAGAGCACCAATGCCGCCATGTTCGTGCTGGCCGGCGTGCTGCTGTTCGGCGCCTTCCTGACCTATACGGTGCCGGCCAAGCTGGTCAACAAGTAGAGGCACCAACGCCGCACGACCACACGACCACACGACCCACGACCATGCGGCAGCGGTGCGCAGTCGCTAAGATCAGCGCACCTGCCGCCCCCGACCCCGAGACCTGCCAACGCATGGAACCCAGCACCGCTTCCAGTCCTTCCGCCAGCACCGCCGTTGCCGGCAATGCCGCCCGCGTGATCCGCGAGTGGATCGAGGGCGGCGTGTATCCGGTGGGCGCGCTGCTGCCGTCGCAGCGCGACCTGTCGGAGCAACTGGGCATCAGCCGGACCTCGCTGCGCGAAGCGCTGTCCACGCTGCAGGGGCTGGGCCTGGTCGTGGCGCGGCCCGGCAAGGGCATGTACGTGACCGAGGCCACCGACGCCCCGGCCTCTGGCGCAGAGGCCTGGCGCTTTGCCGACTCGCATGCGCTCACCGATGTCTATCAGCTGCGCTATGCGCTGGAGGGCTTTGTGGCACGCCTGGCCGCCCTGGTGGTGCAGCCCGAAGACGTGGCGGCCCTGCAGGCGAACCTGCAGGCCATGCAGCAGAGCATCGAGCTTGCCGATTTCGTGCAGGCCACGCGCCTGGATTTCGAGTTTCACCTGCAGATCGCCACCATCTCGGGCAACCATGCGATTGCCGACGTGCTGCGCGGCAGCGGCGAGGTCATGCAGGAAAGCCAGCGCCTGCCGTACTACAAGCGCGGCGCGCGCCATGCGACCGCCGAGGAGCATGCCGCCATCATCGAGGCCCTGTCCCAGGGCCGGCCCGAGCTGGCGCAGCAGGCCATGGCCACGCACATCGTGCAGGCTGCCCAGCGCGCGGGCGTGCACTTTCCCACCGGCCTGTAGGCGCGCCGGCACGAGCCCGATCGGCCGGGTTTTTGGCCTTACCATCCTTGGCGCAACGCATTTTTCCCCTCTCTACAGACCGCCACGGATGCCGATCCATGACAAGCCAAGGAAATGAACTCTGCATACTGGCAGACGCCCTCGCGGCGCAGCGCGAAGGACTCTTGCAGACATGGCGCAAGGCCGTCAGGCGGGACCCGGCACTGACCGCCGGCGAGGCGCTTCCCCGCACCCAGTTGAACGATCACATTCCGGCCGTGCTGGCCGCGTTCGAGCAGCAATTGCGGGCCCTCGGCGGTGCCCCGGCAGGCGCTGCCGAGCCGCCGGTCGATGGCGAGCAGGCCGCCGCCCACGGCCTGCACCGCTGGCAACAGGGCTATGACCTGCATGAAGTCGTGCGCGAGCTGGGCCTGCTCAACGAAGTCATGGTGGCGCAACTGGAGGCCTATGCCGAGGAGCATCCCGATGCGCATGGCGCCATGCCCGTTGCGCGCAAGGCCTGGGCCGCCACCTACACGCGCGACGTGCAGGACAGCAGCACCCAGTATTTCCGCCTGCAGCAGCAGGAGGCCGAGGGCCATGTGCGGGACCTGGAAGCGGCGCTGCATGACGTGAGCACGCTGGACCTGCAGCGCTCGCAACTGTGGGAGCAGGTCGCGCATGACCTGCGCAGCAACGTCGGCGTGGTGGCCAATGTGACGCATGGCCTGGGCATGCAGCATGCGCCGGCGCAGTCGCGCGAGAAACTCCTGCGCATGCTGGACCGCAACGTCCAGTCGCTGCGCCATCTGCTGGATGACGTGACGGAGCTGGCCAAGCTGCACGCCGGGCGCGAGCATCGCCAGCTGACCTCCTTTGACGCAGCCGAGGTGATCACCCATCTGTGCGAGGGACTGCAGGCCCTGGCCAACGATCGCGGCCTGTACCTGCACCTGCAGGGGCCGGAGACGATGCCGGTGGAAGGCGATGCCTTGAAACTGCGCCGCATCGCGCAGAACCTGATACTCAACGCGCTCAAGTACACCCAGGAGGGCGGTGTCACGGTGAAATGGGCTCTGGGCGATGGGGAGGACCGGCGCCGCTGGATGCTCTCCATCGGGGACACGGGCCCTGGCATGGCGCCTGCGGCGCCTTTGGTTGCCGCCCTCAAGCAGGCCACGGACATGGACCCTTCGGGCCACCTGGGGACGGCGGCGTCCGGGGAGGTCCGCTCCGGGGGCGCGCCGCAGCAAGGCGGTGCGGCGGCCAGCTACCGCAGCGGCGCAGGCGAGGGGATCGGCCTGTCCATCGTCAAGCGGCTGGCGGAATTGCTGGACGCCACGATCGAGGTGCAGTCGGCCGCGCAGACCGGCACGACCTTTCTTCTGTTGTTTCCGCTGCGATATGCCGACGAGTGACCGATAGCCGGGCCAGAAGATGAAAAAACGGGCACACAGGCCCGTCGTTTCGAGTGCGGGGTGCGGCCTGTGCCGCCGCCCCTGAGTCCGATGCTCAGGACTCTTCGTCCATCTGCGACTGCAGGTAGTTCTGGATGCCGACCTTGTCGATCAGGTCCAGCTGGGTTTCGAGGTAGTCGATGTGCTCCTCGGTGTCGTCCAGGATCTTTTGCAGCAGATCGCGCGAGACATAGTCGCGCACGCTTTCGCAGTGGGCGATGCCATCCTTGATGGTCTGCTGCGCGGTTTTCTCGCTGCTCAGGTCGCAAGCCAGGGCTTCGGGCACGTCCTCGCCGACTTGCAGCTTGCCCAGGTCCTGCAGGTTGGGCAGGCCGTCGAGCACGAAGATGCGGTCCATGAGCCAGTCGGCGTGCTTCATCTCGCCGATGGACTCCTTGTATTCCTTCTTGGCCAGCTTGTCGAAGCCCCAGTGCTTGTACATGCGGTAGTGCAGGAAGTACTGGTTGATGGCCGTCAGCTCGTTCTTGAGCTGGGCTTGCAGCCAGGTGATGACTTGTGCGTCGCCTTGCATGGGGAACTCCTTTGTTGTACGTGGGGGACCGCGCCGATCGCCGGCCGCTATAGGGGTGGATTGTCTAGGGTTTCTGCGTCAGATCAAGCAAACCCCTGTTATCGCGCATTGGCTGCTTATGAGGCGCGTTCTCGTTTGCGGGCCGGCTGCCGACGCGGCTGCGGGGTTGCTGCATTGCCTTGTCATATTTCGGCCCAAAATAGCCTCTTCAGGCCGGTGGCGGGCTGGTCAAGCCCGCAGGCCTGGAGACCAAGGATGTTCACATAGTTTTTGGCAATCGGATGAATTCAATCAATTCATTGGATCAATCGATTGCCTGGGCCTAGACTTCGTCCTGTGTTCACTCACCAACCACAAAGGAAACAGCAATGTCCGTGATCAACACCCAAATCAAGCCCTTCAAGACGCAGGCCTTCAAGAATGGCAAGTTCATCGAAGTGACCGAAAAGGACGTCCTGGGCAAGTGGGCCGTGTTCTTCTTCTACCCCGCTGACTTCACCTTCGTGTGCCCCACCGAACTGGGCGACGTGGCCGACCATTACGACGAACTGCAAAAGCTGGGCGTGGAAGTCTTCTCCGTGTCCACCGACACCCACTTCGTGCACAAGGCATGGCACGACACGTCGGACACCATCCGCAAGATCAAGTACACGATGCTGGGCGACCCCACCTGGGAAATCAGCAACAACTTCGAAGTCCTGCGTCCCGGCCAGGGCCTGGCTGACCGCGGCACCTTCATCGTCGATCCCGATGGCGTGATCCAGGCCGTGGAAATCACCGCCGAAGGCATTGGCCGCAACGCCGTCGATCTGCTGCGCAAGGTCAAGGCTGCCCAGTACGTCCGCAACCACCCCGGTGAAGTCTGCCCCGCCAAGTGGGAAGAAGGCGACAAGACCCTGGCTCCTTCGCTCGACCTGGTCGGCAAGATCTAAGCGGTACACCGCTTCCTGTTCACAGTTGAACTGTTGAAGACGCCCGGGTGCCTGGCGCCCGGGCTTTTTTTTCCGAAAATTCGTATTTCCCTAGGAGTCCGACATGCTTGACAACAACCTGAAAGCCCAATTGCAGGCCTACCTGGAGCGCCTGCAGCGTCCGGTGGAGCTGGTGGCTTCGCTGGATGACAGCCAGGGTGCGCGCGAGCTGAAGGAACTGCTGCTGGAAATCCGCGAGCTGAGCGACAAGATCACCGTCGTCGAGCACAACGACGCCGAGGTGCGCAAGCCCTCGTTCCTGATCACCAATCCCGGCGTGGACAGCGGCGTGCGTTTCGCAGGCGTCCCCCTGGGCCATGAATTCACCTCGCTGGTGCTGGCCCTGCTGCAGGTCGGCGGCCATCCGTCCAAGGAATCGGCCGAGCTGCTGGAGCAGGTGCGCAATATCGACGTGCCGCTGCACTTCGAGACCTATTACTCGCTGTCCTGCCACAACTGTCCCGACGTGGTGCAGGCGCTGAACCTGATGTCCGTGCTCAACCCCAAGATCAGCCATACCGCCATCGATGGCGGGCTGTTCCAGAAGGAAGTCGAGCAGCGCGAGGTCATGGGCGTGCCCACCGTCTTTGTGAACGGCGAGCGTTTCGGCCAGGGCCGCATGGAGCTGGCCGAGATCGTGGCCAAGGTCGATACCGGCGCCGCTTCGCGTGAAGCGGCCAAGATTTCCGCCAAGGATGCCTTCGACGTGCTGATCGTCGGCGGCGGCCCGGCCGGCGCGGCGGCTGCCATCTATGCGGCACGCAAGGGCATCCGCACCGGCATCGCCGCCGAGCGCTTCGGTGGCCAGGTGCTGGACACCGTGGACATCGAGAACTTCATCTCGGTCTCCAAGACCGAAGGCCCGCAACTGGCCGCCGCCATGGAGCGCCATGTGCGCGACTACGAGGTGGACATCATGAACCTGCAGACGGCGTCCAAACTGATTCCGGCCGCCACGGAAGGCGGGCTGATCGAGGTGCAGACCGCCTCGGGTGCCAGCCTCAAGGCCAAGACCGTCATCCTCTCGACCGGCGCGCGCTGGCGCAACATGAACGTGCCGGGCGAGGACAAGTACCGCACCAAGGGCGTGACCTACTGCCCGCACTGCGACGGTCCCTTGTTCAAGGGCAAGAATGTGGCCGTCATCGGCGGCGGCAACTCGGGCGTGGAAGCGGCCATCGACCTGGCCGGCATCGTGCGCAGCGTGACGCTGCTGGAGTTCGCCAGCGAGCTCAAGGCCGACGCCGTGCTGCAAAAGAAGCTGCGCAGCCTGCCCAACGTCACGGTCATCCTCAACGCCCAGACCACCGAGGTCAACGGCGATGGCAAGAAGGTCACCGGCCTGACCTACAAGGACCGCACGACGGAAGAGGTCAAGACCGTGGCGCTGGAAGGCATCTTCGTGCAGATCGGCCTGCTGCCCAACACCGACTGGCTCAAGGGCACGGTGGAGCTGACACGCTTCGGCGAGATCGTGATCGACGCCAAGGGCCACACCAGCGTGCCCGGCGTGTTCGGCGCAGGCGACTGCACCAACGTGCCGTACAAGCAGATCATCATTGCTGCCGGTGCCGGCTCCACGGCTGCGCTGTCGGCCTTCGACCACCTGATCCGCCACTGACCAGCCATTGACCAGCCATTGACCAGTTGCTGCTCCGCCATGGTGCGGAGCAAGCCGGAGAAAGGGCCCGGATGCCATGGCATCCAGGCCCTTTTTTCATCGCCCGACCAGGGGCGGAAGGCCTGGCGCAGCAAGGGGGGCGGGGGCTGTTTTTCATGCCCGCGTCTTCAGGCGCGGGCCTTGTCGCTGTGGGTGTCGCGCAGATAGCTGCCTGGCGGCACGCAGCGCCAGCAGGGTTTGTTCCGGGGCCCATGCGCCAGATCAAACCAATAAATGAGAACTATTCGCATATAATTTTTCTTCATCCAGCCAGCACATGACGCGCCAACGGCTGGCGGGCCACCCGCCAGCCGCTGCAAGCAGAAGCCAGCTCTCGCACATCCATGTTGATCAGAGAGAGAGGGCTTCGCAATGGCTTACGACTTCGCAATGCAATCAAGCGCCCGGCGGGCGCGCCATCCCCTGGCCGCCGCCTGCGCGCTGCTGTGCGCCTCCGCTGCCCTGGCCCAGGATCCGGGGCAGGCCGCCGCAAACGTTGCAAATGCCGGGGATGCCGACACGCAATTGCTGGCGCAGGCCGCGTCCGGGGCACGGACCCGTGCCCCGGCCCTCAAGGAGATGGTGATCAGCGCCTCGCGCGAGGTGCAGGACCCTGACACCCTGCCCATGAGCATCGACCTGATCGACGCCGGCCGCATGGAACGCGAGCAGGCCAGCGACATCCGCGAGATGGTCAACCTGCTGCCCAATGTCGAAGTGCCGCGCGCTCCGGCGCGCTTCTCGCTGGCGACCTCGTCGGCCGGGCGTGACCAGAACAGCGGTTTCAACATCCGTGGCCTGGACGGCAACCGCGTGCTCATGCTGGTCGATGGCGTGCGCCTGCCGCGCAGCTACAGCTTCAGCGCCAACAGCTTCGGCCGCGACTACCTGGACCTGGGCCTGGTGCAGCGCGTGGAAATCCTGCGCGGCTCCACGCCCGCGCTCTATGGATCGGACGGCATGGGCGGCCTGGTCAACTTCGTGACCGTGCAGCCGGACGATCTGCTGGGCAAGGACAAGCGCATCGCCGGCCGCGTGGCTGCCGGCTACGACGGCTCGGACAACGGCCGCAAGCTGGGCGCCACCGTGGCGGGCCGTGCCAGCCCCGAATGGGCATGGCTGCTGTCGGCGGGCCTGGGCCGCTCGCACGCGCTGGAGAACATGGGCACGAACAACGTGACGGGCGCGGCGCGCACCACGCCCAATCCCGAGAAAGACCGCAGCGAATCGCTGATGGGCCGCCTGGTCTTCACGCCCAGCGCCGTGCAAAAGCATGTCTTCACCTTCGAGAATGTGGACAAGCGCGCCGACTACGCCCTGCTGTCCGCGCGATCGGCCACCGTGGCCAATTCCGACTCGCGCACCGACATGAAGCGCTGGCGGGCCAGCTGGCAGGGCCAGTGGCAGCAACTGGGCACGGCGCTGGCCGACGAACTGCAGCTGATGGCCAGCTACCAGAAGTCCGACGCGCGCGAATTCGTCACCGAGACGCGCATCGGCCTGCCCTACCGCGAGCGCGACGTGACCTATGACGAGGACGCGATCCAGCTGCACGCCCAGGCCAGCCGCCTGCTGCGCTGGAGTTCTTCGGCCAGCGGCAAGTTCACCTACGGGCTGGACTACCTCCGCAACAAGGTGGTCAACGCGCAAAACGGCATCACGCCGCCCGTGGGCGAAAGCTTCCCGCTCAAGCGCTTCCCCGACACCACCGAAAGCGCCACCGCCCTGTTCGCCCAGGCCGAACTGCACAGCGGCCCCTGGAGCGTGACCCCGGGCCTGCGCGCCGAGCACTACAGCATCAAGCCCCGGCAGAACGGCTTTGTGCCCACCGTGGTCAGCAACTCCGACTCCGCGCTCTCGCCCAAGCTGGGTGTGATGCTGCAGGCCAGCCCGGTCTGGTCGGTCTATGGCAACTATGCGGCGGGCTTCCGGGCGCCCAACGCCGGGCAGATCAATGCCTTCTTCGAGAACCCGGTGGCGTTCTACCGGAACATTCCCAACCCCAATCTGCGGCCCGAAAAGAGCCAGACCTTCGAGCTGGGCCTGCGCGGGCGCATGGACAGGCTGCGCCTGGACGCCGCCGTGTTCACGGGGCGCTACAAGGACTTCATCGTCGACCAGCAACTGGTTGCGGGCCAGCCCGGCAACGCGGCCAACCCCGCCATCTACCAGTCCATCAACGTGGGCCGTGCCCGCATCAGCGGCTTCGAACTCAAGGCCGACTACGACTGGGGCCGCTGGGCCGGCGGCGACTGGCAGACGCGCCTGGCCTACGGCTATACCGACGGCAAGGACACGCAGTCCGACAAGCCGCTGGACACCATCTCGCCCCAGCAACTGGTGCTGGGCGTGCGCTATGAGCGCTCTGCCGTGGGCGTGCAGTTCAACGTCTCGCACTGGAGCGGCAAGAAGGCCGGCGACGTGTCCAACGGCAGCGCCGCCTGGCTCAGCCCCTCGGCCACCGTCGCCGACCTGAGCGCCCAGTGGCGCATACGCCCCGACCTGCGCCTGAACGCCGGCATCTACAACCTGACCGACAAGAAGTACTGGCGCTGGGCCGATGTGCGCGGCCTGGCTGCCAGCACGGCGATTGCCGACGCCTACAGCCAGCCCGGCCGCCATGTGCGGGTGTCGATGGTCAAGGATTTCTGAAGCATGCGCCTGTGGCGCGGGCGCATGCACGTGCAACACTGCCAACTGAAACGCAAGGAGAACCCCATGCATCCATCCAAGAGTGAGAGCCTTGCCCAGGACGAGGAATACCTGCTGCCCGAGAACGAGGCCGCGCTGGCTGCCACGCTGGCCCTGATGACCGGCTTCGGCCACGGCTGCTGCGACACCCATAGGCCGGCCATGGCCGCCCGGGTGGCCGAGCAGCTCGAAAACCTGGCCTGCGCGGGCGGCTTGTCCCATGACATGCGCGCCCTGCTGGGGCGGCTGCAGCAACGCTGGCAGGCAGTGGCCGATGCGGGCGCGCCATCGCGCTCGCACCGCGCCGTGCCCGATGCCGGAGTCGCCCTGCCTGGAGTCCATGCAGCCCAGCCGGTGCCCCAAGCGCTCTGGCACGCACCGCTGGACACCCTGCAATGAGCAGCGCCGTCCACGATGCCGAGGAGGGCGGGCTCCTGATTCCCGTCGATGCTCCCGCAGTCCGCCAACGTTTTGCGCGGGCGCGCCAGGGTGGCCTGCGCGCCAAGGAGGCCGCCGATTCCCTGGGCCTGCCGGAAGGCGCCGCCATTGCCGCGCATGCGGGCCAGCATGAGGGCAGCCTCCAGGCCGTGCCGCTGCGCGCCGAATGGCTGGCCATCCTGAAGGGCTTGCAGGACTGCGGCCCCGTGATGGCGCTGACGCGCAACGAGTCCACGGTCCACGAAAAGACCGGGGTCTACCAGAAGCTTTCGGCCAACGGCGGCGTGGGCCTTGCCCTGGGCCGCGACATCGACCTGCGAATGTTCTTTGCCCAATGGCATGCCGGCTATGCCGTGACCGAGCAGCCTGCACAGGCCGGCAGGCCGGCCATGCGCAGCCTGCAGTTCTTCAATGCGCAGGGCCGTGCCGTGCACAAGGTACATGCGCGCGAGTCCACCGACCTGCAGGCGTGGGAGGCGCTGGTGCAGCGTTTCGCCGAGCCCAGCGCTGGTTACCTGTTCCGCCATGCCCGCCCGCGTGCGCTGCCGCAGGCCGACGAGGCCATCGACGTGCCCGGCCTGAGCACTGCCTGGGCCGCCATGCAGGACACGCATGAATTCTTCGATCTGCTGCGCCGGTTTGGAGCAGAGCGCCAACAGGCCTTCCGCCTGGTGCCCGGCCACTGCGCGCGGCTGGCGCCCGAGTCCGTGGCCCAGTTGCTGGGCGATGCGGCCGTGGACGGCCTGCCCATCATGGTCTTCGTGGACAGCGGAGGTTGCATACAGATCCACACCGGCCCCGTGCACAACATCCAGCCCATGGACACGCCCGGCGGCGCGCAATGGATCAATGTCATGGACCCGGATTTCAACCTGCATCTGCGCTGCGACCTGATCGCCAGCGTCTGGGCCGTGCAAAAGCCCACGGCTGATGGCGTGGTCACCTCGGTTGAGGCCTTCGATGTCCAGGGCGACCTGATGGCCATGTTCTTTGGCGAGCGCAAGCCGGGCCGGGCCGAGCTGCCGGGTTGGCGCGAACTGGTGGCAGGCCTGCCGCGCCTGGCAGCGCAGGCGCTGGCCTGAACGCACCCAGGCCCTGAAAACAAAGATCCGGCCCTGCGACGGGCCGCGTCAGAGATGCACGGTGGCGGCCACCAGCTTGCCCACCAGCGGACGCACCACCATCACGCAGACAAAGGCCACGGGCATGGCCAGCACATAGGCCTGTATCACGCGCCGCAGGTAGTCGGCGCCCAGGCCGCTGTTGGCGCCGACGATGGCGCAGCACATCAGAAACGCCATGATTGCCGACATGTAGAAGGCAAAGACGATGGGTGCGAAGCGGCGGTGCAGCTTGCGGCTGCGGGGGGCTGCAGGGGAAATGGAGGCAGAGGCAGAGGTAGATGCGGAGGTAGGAGGCATGGACACGGATCCGGTCAGGCCGCTTGTCGATTCGGCGCGGCAAGTGCAGGACTGTAGGCAAGGCCCGTGCTGCCGTGTAGAGGGCTGCAGCTTGGTGCACTCGTAAGCTATATTGATGAATCCATTTTTCATCCATAGTTTTTTGTGCCTAATCTGCGCTCCATCGAGACCTTCGTCAAAGCCCTGGAAGGCGGCTCCATTGCCTCGGCTGCGCGCCAGCTGGGCATTTCTCCGGCGGCGGCCAGCCAGAACATCGCCCGGCTGGAGCGCGAGCTGGGCACGCGGCTGATCACGCGCACCACGCGATCCATGGCGTTGACCGAGGCGGGCGAGCGCTATCTGGCGCGCGTGGGCCCCGTGCTGCAGGAGCTGGAAAAAGCGCAGTCCGACCTGTCCCAGCTGCACGGCGAGTTGCAGGGCCGGCTGCGCATCGCCTGCATGGCAGCCTTTGGCCGCCATGTGCTGGCGCCGCTGCTGCCGGCCTTTGCCGCGCAGCATCCCCGGCTGGAGCTGGAGTTGCTGGTGGTGGACAGGCAGGTGGATGTGCTCAAGGAAGACGTGGACATCAGCGTGCGTTACCGCGATGTGCTGGAGCCCGGCATGGCCGTGCGCCAGCTGGCGGCCGTGCCGCGCGTGCTGTGTGCATCGCCGGCCTATCTGCAGGCCCAAGGCAGGCCACGGACGGCCCAGGATCTGCTGGACCATGCCTGCCTGCTGTACCGGCGCGAGGCCGATGGCCGTTTCATGCGCTGGCCGTTTTCACGCGACGGCAAGCGCGTGGACCCGCAGCTGCGCGTGACCGCCATCGCCAGCGACGTGGATGCCCTGACCGAGATGGCCGTGGCCGGGGGCGGCATTGTCTGGATCGGCAGCTTCATTGCCCACCGCTACATGCGTGAAGGACTGCTGCAGCCGCTGGCCCTGGGCCCGGCGCGCAAGGGGCAGCTGCATTTCGAGGACACCACGCTGGATTTCTTCGCCTGCTTTCGCGACCGCCAGTACGTGCCGACCAAGGTGCGTGCCCTGGTGGACTACCTGGTCGAGACGCTGCCGCAGCAGCCCATGCTGCGCTGGAACGTACCGGCCTGAGCAGCGCAGGGGAGGCTAGTGCCCCAGGTGCTGGGGCAGCACCTCCTGCAGGATGGTGGTGGCGATTTCCTCGATGGACTTGGTCGTGCTCGACAGCCACGGTATGCCGCTGCGGCGCATCATGGATTCGGCCTCGGCCACCTCGTAGCGGCAATTGACGAGGCTGGCGTACTTGGAGTCGGGCCGGCGTTCGTTGCGGATGCTGGACAGGCGCTGCGGATCGATGGTCAGGCCGAACAGCTTCTTGCGCGAGGGCACCAGGGCGGGCGGCAGCTGCTTGCGCTCGAAATCCTCGGGGATCAGCGGGTAGTTGGCCACCTTGAGGCCGAATTGCATGGCCAGGTACAGGCTGGTGGGGGTCTTGCCGCTGCGCGACACACCGACCAGGATCACGTCGGCGCCCGTCAGGTCCTGGTGGGTCTGGCCGTCGTCATGGGCCAGCGTGTAGTTGATGGCCTCCATGCGCTCCAGGTATTCCTTGCTCTCGCTGATGTCGGCGAAGCGGCCCACGCGGTGCAGCGATTTCTGGCCCAGCTCCAGCTCCAGCGGCCGCACGAAGGTGCCGAACATGTCGAACACCTTGCCCTTGCACTGGGACTCGATCAGGTCGAGCATGTCCTGGTTGACCAGGGTGGTGAAGACGATGGGCTTGTGGCTTTCCGACTCGGCCACATGGTTGATCTGGCGCACGGCCTGGTGCACCTTGTCCATGGTGTCCACGAAGGGGATGCGGACCAGGCGCGACTTGGTGTCGAACTGGGCCATGATGGCCGTGCCGAAGGTCTCGGCTGTAATGCCAGTGCCATCGGAGATGACGAAGATGGTGTGGGTGTGCATGGTGGTCGGACTCTGGACAGGGGGGCTGCCGTCGGTTCACGGCAAACGCCTACAATGGCGCCCATTATTCCCAATTTCCCATCCATGCTCGCTGCCGGCCTCCAACCAGAACAGCAAAGCCTCGCGCATGCCTGCGTGGATGGATCGACCGTGCCCGGCTTTGGCAGCCGGGGCGGCGCACGACGGTTTTCAACTTCTGGAGCTTTCCCATGTCTCAACTGTTCGAGGCCACCGCCCTCGTCGTTCCGTTTGAACAACTGAGGATGACCGATGTCGAGTCCGTAGGCGGCAAGAACGCCTCGCTCGGCGAAATGATCTCGCAGCTGCCGCAAGGCGTGCGCGTTCCCACGGGCTTTGCCACCACGGCCCACGCCTTCCGCCAGTTCCTGGCCCACGACGGCCTGGCCGACAAGATCAGTGCCAAGCTGGCCGCCCTGGACGTGGAAGACGTCCGCGCCCTGGCCCAGGTCGGTGCCGAAATCCGTGCCCTGGTCGAGAACCAGCCCTTCCCGGCCGATCTGGAGCAGGCCATCCGCGAGGAATTCGTGCGCCTGCAGGGCGGCAACGAGGCAGCCTCGTTCGCCGTGCGCTCCTCGGCCACGGCCGAAGACCTGCCCGACGCTTCGTTCGCGGGCCAGCAGGAAACCTTCCTGAACGTGGTGGGCATCGAGTCGGTGCTGCACAAGATGAAGGAAGTGTTCGCCTCGCTGTACAACGACCGCGCCATCTCCTACCGCGTGCACAAGGGCTTTGCCCACGACGTGGTGGCCCTGTCGGCCGGCGTGCAGCGCATGGTGCGTTCCGACCTGGGCGCGGCCGGCGTGATGTTCACCATCGACACCGAATCGGGCTTCGAGGAAGTCGTCTTCATCACCTCCAGCTACGGCCTGGGCGAGACCGTGGTGCAGGGCGCCGTCAATCCTGACGAGTTCTATGTGCACAAGCCCATGCTCAAGGCCGGCAAGAAGGCCCTGATCCGCCGCAACCTGGGCTCCAAGCTGATCCAGATGGTCTTTGCCTCGCCCGAGGAAAAGGCCGCCAGCGGCAAGCTGGTCAAGACCACCGACGTGGCCCATGAGCTGCGCAACCGCTACTCGCTGTCCGACGAGGACGTGCAGCAGCTGGCGCACTATGCCCTGGTCATCGAGCAGCACTATGGCCGCCCCATGGACATCGAGTGGGGCAAGGACGGCACGGACGGCCAGCTCTACATCCTGCAGGCCCGCCCCGAGACCGTGAAGAGCCAGGCCAAGGGCCAGGCCGAGCAGCGCTACGCGCTCAAGGGCACGGGCAATGTGCTGGCCGAAGGCCGCGCCATTGGCCAGAAGATCGGCACGGGCCCCGTGCGCCTGGTCAATGACATCGCCAACATGGACCAGGTCCAGCCCGGCGACGTGCTGGTGACCGACATGACCGATCCCAACTGGGAGCCGGTGATGAAGCGCGCCTCGGCCATCGTCACCAACCGTGGCGGCCGTACCTGCCACGCGGCCATCATTGCGCGCGAACTGGGCATTCCGGCCGTGGTCGGCTGCGGCAACGCCACCGACCTGCTCAAGGACGGCACCCTAGTCACCGTCAGCTGCGCCGAAGGCGATACCGGCAAGATCTATGACGGCCTGATCGAGACCGAGATCACCGAAGTGCAGCGTGGCGAGATGCCCGCCATCAAGACCAAGATCATGATGAACGTGGGCAACCCCCAGCTGGCCTTCGACTTCGCCCAGCTGCCCAACGAGGGCGTGGGCCTGGCCCGCCTGGAGTTCATCATCAACAACAACATCGGCGTGCACCCCAAGGCCATCCTGGACTACCCCGCCGTCGATGCCGACCTCAAGAAGGCCGTCGAGTCCGTGGCCCGCGGCCATGCCTCGCCGCGTGCCTTCTATGTGGACAAGGTTGCCGAAGGCGTGGCCACGATTGCCGCCGCCTTCTGGCCCAAGCCCGTCATCGTGCGCATGTCGGACTTCAAGTCCAACGAGTACCGCAAGCTCATCGGCGGCAGCCGCTACGAGCCCGAGGAAGAGAACCCCATGCTGGGCTTCCGTGGCGCCGCGCGCTACATCTCCGAGGACTTCGGCGAGGCCTTCCGCATGGAGTGCGAGGCACTGCGCCGCGTGCGCGAGGACATGGGCCTGACCAACGTGCAGATCATGATTCCCTTCGTGCGCACGCTCAAGCAGGCCGAGCGCGTCACCCAGCTGCTGGCGGCCAACGGCCTCAAGCGCGGCGACAACGAACTCAAGCTCATCATGATGTGCGAGGTGCCCTCCAACGCCATCCTGGCCGACGAGTTCCTCGAGTTCTTCGACGGCTTCTCCATCGGCTCCAACGACCTGACCCAGCTGACGCTGGGCCTGGACCGCGACTCCGGCCTGGAGCTGCTGGCTGCCGACTTCGACGAGCGCGACCCGGCCGTGCGCAAGATGCTGTCGCGCGCCATCAAGGCCTGCCTGGACCAGGGCAAGTACGTGGGCATCTGCGGCCAGGGCCCTTCGGACCACCCGGACTTCGCCCAATGGCTGGCTGACGAAGGCATTGCCTCCATCTCGCTGAATCCCGACAGCGTGGTCGCCACCTGGCAGCGCCTGGCGCAGTAAGGGCTGGCAGCGTCGCCATGCATACGCCGAAAGCGCACTTGCATGACGACGCGGTCGGGGGACCGTCCGAAGGCGAGACCTTCGCCCCCGACCTGCACGACATCCGCCATCTCTGGCTCAAGGCCGTGCTGTTCGCGGTCTGGGTGGCCGTCTCCTTTGGTGCCTGCTACTACGCGCGCGACCTGCAGGCGCTGATGCCGGACTGGCCGCTGGCCTACTGGTTCGCGGCCCAGGGGGCAGTCCTGATGTTCCTGGCCATCGTCATCGTCTATTGTCTGTCCATGGACCATTTCGAGCGCCGCGAGGCCCGGGCCGCTTTTGCGACGGCACCGGCTCCCGCATCCCCATCGGCCGATACGCAACCGTCCGCACCGCCATCGCCTCCCGGCCATGGCTGAGCGCGCCCCGCTGACGGCGGCCTCCCACTCCTCCCACTGGCGGCTGCACCGTATCGTGGCCCTGTACACGCTGGGCGTGCTGGGTTTTCTGGCCCTCATGTTCTGGGCCGAGCAGCAAGGCCTGTCGCGCCACTGGATAGGCCCCATCTTCCTGTTCTTCACCGTCATGGTCTATGCGGCCATCGGCGTGTACCTGCGCACCAGCGACCCCGAGGAGTACTACGTCGCGGGCCGGCGCATTCCGCCCTTCTACAACGGCATGGCGGCTGCGGCGGACTGGGTCAGCGCGGCCTCGTTCATCAGCCTGTCGGGGGCGCTGTACCTGCAGGGCTTTGCCGGCGTGCCGGGCCAGGCCGGCGGACTGGCCTACCTGCTGGGCTGGACGGGCGGCTTTTGCCTGGTTGCCATGCTGATCGCGCCGCACCTGCGGGCGATGAAGCTCTACACCATTCCCGATTTCTTCCAGCAGCGCTACGGCGGGCGCTGGCCGCGCGTGATCGCGGCGCTGGCGGCCGTGATCTGCTCGTTCACCTATGTGGTGGCGCAGATCTACGGCGTGGGGCTGATCGCCTCGCGGCTGACGGGCGTGCAGTTCGAGATCGGCATCATGCTGGGCCTGGGCGGCGTACTGCTGTGCTCCTTCCTGGGCGGCATGCGCGCCATCACCTGGACCCAGGTCGCGCAGTACGTGGTGATCCTGCTGGCCTTTCTGATCCCCGTGTCCTGGCTGGCCTACCGGCAGATGGGCAATCCCGTGGCACCGCTGGCCTATACGGCCCAGCTCAGCCAGATTGCGGAGATGGAGCAGCGCCTGCTGGACTCGCCGGCCGAGCAGGAGGTGATCGCCGCCTACCGCCTGCGCGCCGAGGTGCTGGAGGACAAGCTCAAGGACGTGCCGCGCGTTCTGGCCGCCGAGCGCCAGGCGCTGGCCGAGCGCATACGCGATCTGCGCACGCGCAGCGGCGATATCGGCGCCATCATGGCCGCCAGCCGCGAACTGGCCGCCATGCCGCGCGATGAAGCGGCCGCGCGCGCGCTGTGGACACGCCAGCTGCAGGAAATGCGCGAGCGCGAGAAGCCGCTGGGCGGCATCCCGCTGCACAGCCTGCCATTCGCCGGCAACCCCGACGGATCCCCCCAGGAGCAGCAGATCTACGAGGACAGCCGGCGCAACTTCCTGGCGCTGATGTTCTGCCTCATGGCCGGCACGGCCGGCCTGCCGCATTTGCTCACGCGCTACTACACGGCGCCCTCGGTGTCGGGGGCGCGGGCCTCGGTGGGCTGGACGCTGTTCTTCATCGGCGTGCTGTACATGAGCGCGCCGGCCCTGGCCGTGCTGGTCAAGTTCGAGGTCATGAACAACCTCGTGGGCATCCGCTTTGACGAGCTGCCCAACTGGATGGCGCAGTGGGCCCGGGTGGATGCCTCCTTGCTGGCCGTGGAGGATGTCAACGGCGACGGCGTGCTGCAGTTCGGCGAAATCCGCATGGGCGCCGACCTCATCATGCTGGCCACGCCCGAGCTGGGCGGCATGCCCTACGTGGTCTCTGGCCTGGTGGCGGCCGGCGGCCTGGCTGCGGCGCTGTCCACGGCCGATGGACTGCTGCTGACCATCAGCAACGCGCTGGTGCGCGACCTGTACTTTCGCGAGCGCCGCCGCCGCGCCTCGCCCGAGCAGCGCGTGATCCTGTCCAAGTTCGCGCTGCTGGTGATGGCGCTGTCGGCCGCCTTCGTGGCCTCGCGCCGTTCCTCGGACATCCTGCCCATGGTCACGGCATCGTTCTCGCTGGCGGCCTCGGCCTTCGTGCCGGCCATGGTGCTGGGCATCTTCTGGCGTGGCACCACGCGCCGGGGCGCCGTGGCCGGCATGCTGGCCGGGCTGGGCGTCACGCTGTACTACATGGTCTCGCATGTGCCGGCACTGCAGCCCGTGCTGCCCGAAGCGCTGCACGCGCGTCTGTGGTGGGGCATACAGCCGATTTCATCGGGCGTCTTCGGCGTGCCGGCCGGCCTGCTGGTGACCTGGCTGGTCAGCTGCCTGGACCCGCGCCGCCGGGCCCCGGCACGTTCCGTGCCCACAAAAGCGTCCTGACGGCAGAGGCCGCCGGGCGGGAGGATGGCCATTTTCTGCCCCGTTTTTGCGCTTTTGGCAGATCTGGATCATTGCCGGCCCCACTGAAGCCCGTGCGTGCTGGAAAACCCGCTTTTGGGAGCCGGAGGCTCATGACACGCTGCGAGCCGTGTCCGATCCGATCCCTTGCAGAGAATCCCGTCCGCCATGCATTTTGTGAAAACGTCCGCCGGCCAACAGGCATTCAAGGAACGCCATGCCGATCTCTCGCCCCGGTTGCGCTCGGCCTTTTTGCTGTTTGACGGGCAGCGCAGCCTGGCGCAGGTGCTGCAGGCCGTTGCCGGCATGGGCGTGACGCAGGACGAGATCCTGGCGCTGGTGGAGCGCGAATGGCTGGCACCGCGCGACGCGGCCGAGCCCCGGCTGGGCGTGGTGGCCGTCGCGGTGCCTTCGGTCCCTGCCGCGCCTGCTGCAGCGGCTTCGTCCACGGATTCGGCTGGCGATGCCCCCGCGCAGTCCGAGCCTTCGCTGGCCGTGCGCTATCGCAACGCCTATCCGCTGGCCGTGGCCATCACGGCCAACCTGGGCCTGAAGGGGTTCCGGCTCAACCTTGCCGTGGAAGCGGCCATGGGCTACGACCAGCTGGTGGCGCTGGCGCCGCGGCTGCGCGAGGCGGCCAGTCCTGCCAGCTACCTGCCGCTGCACGAGGCGCTGTTCGGCAAGGCACCTTGAATGAGGAATGGCCCGCACGCGTCCCGAGAGGGTTTGGGGTGGACCGTCCATGAAAAAGGGCAAGGCGCCTTCGCACCTTGCCCTTGCATGAATCCGTGGGTGCAGGCTCAGACGGCCAGCAGCTCCACGTCGAACTTCAGCGTGGCGTTGGGGGGGATCACGCCGCCGGCGCCGCGGGCGCCATAGCCCAGCTCGGCCGGGATGATCAGGGTGCGCTGGCCGCCCACCTTCATGCCTTGCACGCCTTCGTCCCAGCCCTTGATCACCATGCCGCCGCCCAGGGGGAAGACGAAGGGATCGTTGCGGTCCTTGCTGGAGTCGAACTTGGCGCCCTGCACGCCGTTGTTGTAGAGCCAGCCCGTGTAGTGCACGGTCACGCTGCGGCCGCGCTGGGCTTCGGCGCCGTCGCCCACGACGGTGTCTTCATACTGCAGGCCGGATGCGGTGGTGGTGAAAGCCATGGTGGTATTCCTTGAGAGAGAAACGGTAGGGGGAAAGGAGACGACCCGGCGGGCCGGTGGCCCTGCGCGGGAAGAGGCCGTGGCGCCTGGTTCCGCGCCCGGCCTGACATCACTTCTTGGCGCGCGCGGCCACCCAGCGGTTGGCAAAGGCCTGCACATCGGACAGGCGCTTGAGCAGGTCCTGGCCGGCCAGCGTCACGGTGTAGCCGTCGGAGCCATGCTCCAGCAGCCCGCACTCGCGCAGCTCCTTGATGCGGGTGTTCAGCGTGTTGGGCGTGATGCCGCCCACGCTGTCTTGCAGCAGTCGAAAGGTCTGAGGATGGCCGTCCCGCAGCGCCCACAGCACGCGCAACGCGTAGCGGCATTCGAGTTTCTCGAACAGCTGGTTGATGGCGGCGTTTTCCTTGGAGCTCATGACGCTTCTCCTTGCGCAATGGTGTGGGTGAGCCGGCGGGTACGTCCGGGTGGGACGCGCGCCGAGCCAAGTCCCGGGGAACTATAGCTCTGGATCCATTCTGCTACAAGTTTGGTAGCTCAAAACCCACAGCGGCAATGCCCCACGCTAGAGGAATACGCGTATGACCAAGCCAGTGTTGCAGGCCCGCCACGTGGCCTGCCCGCTGCGCGGCGGTTTCTCAGCTCTTGAGTTTGAGCAGATAGGTCATCACGCTGGCCGTGGTGTGCTCCAGCTCCAGAAAGCCGTTGAAATCGCGGCCCGCCTGCCAGGAAGGCTCCCAGCGGTTCTGGCGCAGGGCGCGTTGCCAGCTCTCGTGCTGCGTGGCCTGCTCCACGGCGCCCAGCAGGGCCTGGGCACGTGCGGCGCTGACCTGCTTGCCGGTGAAGACGGCGCGCCAGTTGGCCATGTCCGCATCCAGCCCCTGCTCGCGGAACGAGGGCAGGCCGAACAGGCTGCGGCGCGAGGACACGCCGATGGCGCGCAGCTTGCCGCTGGCCAGCGCCTCGCTGAACTCGCTGTAGCCGGACACGCCCATGCGCGCATCGCCCTTGAGCAAGGCCTCCACCACCTGGGCGCCGCCAGGAAAGGGCTTGTAGACCAGTTGCTCGGGCGCCGCCTTGGCCGCGCGCGTGAGCAGGCCGGCGAACATGTGGTCCACGCCGCCTGCCGAGCCACCCGCAAACGACTGCTGGGCCAGGTCGCTGCGCAGCGCGGCCACCAGGTCCTTGGCATTGCGGATGGGGGAGTCGGCAGGTACGGCGACAACCAGGTAGTCGCTGGTCAGGCGGGCAATCGGCTGCACATGCGACATGTTGACGGCCGGCTTTTGCAGTGCCACCGCACCGACCATCACCATGCCGCCGATCAGCAAGGCGTCGGGGTCCTTGCCATGGCGCTCGGCAAACTGGGCCAGGCCGATGGTGCCTCCCTTGCCGCCCACGTTTTCATACTCCACGCGCTCGGCCGCGCCGCTGGCCACCAGCGCCGCGCCCAGCGCGCGGCCGGTCTGGTCCCAGCCGCCGCCGGCATTGGCCGGAATGACGATGCGCAGGCTGGTCGCCACGCGCTGGGCGCCACCGGCGGCGCGCGGCGCATGGGCTGCAGCGGGCGGCGCGGCATGCGCCAGCGGAGAGCACAGCATGGCCAGGGCAGCGCCCTGGGCCAGCATCTGGCGGCGGCTCGGGCGCGTGCCGTCAGCGGTGGGGGGGGCGTCGGCGGTTTGCGAAAAGCTCGGAAGGCGCATGCAGTCTCCAATCGGGTTCGCGCGCCATTGTGGGCGCAAATGAATCAGAAAAGCAGATTATGTAAGCATATGCGTCAGCAACTTGACACAACACGGTAGCGCGCAGTTCGACCCAGCCCAGCCAAAGGCCTGTCCGGATCAGAACCTGCCGCGCAGCGTCAGCGCCATGCTGCGCGGCTCGCCGTAGTAGTTGCCCGACACCGAGGTGCCCACGGTGCGGTAGTAGGTCTTGTCCAGCACATTGTTGAGGTGGGCGACGAGCGTCCAGCGCGGATCGATCTTGTACTCGGCCATGAGATTCCAGACCGCATAGCCGCCCTGCGTGTACTTGTAGGGGACGCTGGGGCCGTCGTACCTGGCGGTGGCGTCGTTCCACGTGGCGGCCGTGCCCGAGACATATTGCCGGCTCTGCACGGTGGCGCCTGCCCCCAGCTTCCATGGCGACGCCTGGCCCGGCAGCTGCCAGGTGCCCCAGAGCTTGAGCAGGTGCCGGGGCGTGATCGTGCTGAACGCGGTGTTGCTCGCCCGGTTGCGGTTGTGGTTGTAGGTATAGCCGGCATGGAGATTGACGCCGCGCGCCAGCTCGCCGCTGACCTCCATGTCCAGGCCCTGGCTGAGCACCTTGCCGCTGGACACATAGCAGCACTGCCCCGAGCGCCAGGTGATGCCCTGCAGCGGATAGCCGGGGTCCAGCACGGCCTGATCGTTCTGCTCGGTGCGGTACAGGGCAAACGCAGTGTTGAGCCTGCCTTCCAGCAGCTCGCCCTTCACGCCCAGTTCGGCCGTGGAGCCATGCATGGGTTCCAGGCCCGTGCCGGGTGCGGGGCCGGCCTTGTATTCGGCCTGGGGCTTGAAGATTTCGGCATAGCTGGCATAGGCCGTCCATTGGGCGTTCAGGTCGTGGACCAGCCCGGCAAAGGGCACGGCCTTGGTGGGCTCGGAATAGCCCGTGGTTTCCTGCCCGGCCCAGGCGCCGGAAGCCTCGCGCTCGCGGTAGGCCGCGCTGTACTTGTAGCGGTTGAAGCGCGCACCCACGATGAGCTTGGTGCTCTCGGTCAGCTCCATGCGCAGCGTGCTGTAGAGGCCATACTGCTTTTGCCCGTAAGGGCCATAGCTGCGCAGCGGATCGGTGTTCAGCTGTGGCTCGGGCCAGGGCGTTGCGCCCGGATTGAAGACGTCCAGGGGGCGGCCTATGGGATTTGTGCGGTAGCTGTAGTCGTACTGGCGGCTGTTGATGTCCTGCATGTCCGAGCCCACCAGCAGCTCGTGCGTGCGGCCCAGCAGCTTGAAGGCGCCACTGAGGTTCACGTCCAGCAGGTTCTGGCGGTTCCAGTACTCGGTGGGAATGCCCAGCCAGCGCGTGCCCTGGCCGGTCAGCGGGTCCACGGCCACGGCGCCGAAGGCGGCCTTGGTCATGCCGTGCTGGCGCGCCTGGGTGGCGTTGGCGCGCAGCGTCCATTGGGGAGCCAGGCGCCAGGTGAGCTTGGCGAAGGCTTCTCTGGAGTAGCCTTCCATATGGGCCCAGTCCGTGGTCAGGCCGGTGTTGCGCGGCAGGCCCAGGTCGGCGCCGTTGCTGTAGCGCGGCAGGCCCGCGCCGTTGCCTTTCTCGTGCAGGCGCTGGTCGCGCAGGCCCAGGGCCAGCGTGGCGGCGGGACCGATATCGGCCTCTAGCACGCCGTAGAAGAAGGGCTTCTCGCTGGAGCGCCGGTCCGTGAAGTAGTTGCGCTTTTCATAGGCCACGATGGTGCGGCCGCGCAGCTTGCCGTCAAAGGCCAGCGGGCCGGAGGCATCGAATTCCGTGCGGTAGTTGTCCCAGCGGCCTGCGCTGGCCGTGAAGCTGAACTGCGGCGTGGCCGTGGGCATCTTGCGCACCAGGTTGACGGCACCGCCCGGGTTGCCCGTGCCGTTGAGCAGGCCGGCCGCGCCGCGCAGCAGCTCGATGCGGTCGTACTCGGCCAGGTCATAGGCCACGTTGGCATACAGGCCCGTGTCCATGGGCGCGCCGCCGTCCAGCTGGATGCTGTTGATCTGGAAGCCGCGCGAATAGATGTTGGGCAGGCGGTAGTTGTTGTCGGTCACCGTGATGCCCACGGCCTGTTCGGCAGCCTTGCCCAGGTCGGTGATGTTCTGGTCGTCCAGCCGCTGCCGCGTGAGCACGGCCACCGACTGCGGCATTTCGCGCATGGCCTGTGCGGTCTTGCCCACGGTGATGGCATCACTGGTGTAGGAGCCCGTGCCTTCGGTCTCTCCCAGGCGCCGGGCGGAGACACGCACTTCGCGCAGCGTGTAGTCGGCGGCCGCGTCCTCGCTCGTGTCGCTGGACACCGAGGCCGCAGGGCGCCGCATCAGGGTCAGCGCACCGCTGCCCGAGCGGACCAGGTCCAGCCCGCTGCCGGCCAGGGCTGCGCGCGCGGCCCGCTCGGGCGTGTAGCTGCCGCGCACGGCTGGCGCCGTGATGCTGCGCACCAGCTCCGCATCGATGGATACCGGCTGTCCGCTCTCGGCCGCAATGCGGGTGAGCGTCTGTCCCAGGGGCTGGGAGGGAATGTCGTAGGCCTGCGGGGCCGGACTGGTCTGGGCCCATGCGGACTGTGGTGAGTGGACGGCAGCGCCCAGCAGGGCGAGGGTGGCGGCCACGACCGTGGGCTGCAGGTTGAGCACGGGTCGTATGTGGTGTGCGCGATGGAGTGTTGCTTGCATGGCAGAGGTTGGCGGATGGCAGATGAGGGGCAGGCCTGCCCATGCAGGCCCTCATCCCTCATGTGCAACGAGCGGTGAAAAGCGTCAGTGGTGGCGAGAAAAATGTTCGCCAGGCCCGACGTCCGCCTCAGGCCCGCTCCACCCGCACCAGCCAGCCCGCCGAATGCACATGCACGGCCACGGGCAGCGTGTCCCCGATGATGGCCAGGGCGCGGTCGCTGTCGTCCAGAGGGTAGATGCCGTGCACGCGCAGGCGGGCCGCTTCGTCCGAGATGCGCAGCAGGCCGGCTCGGTAGGGGCGAAGCGCTGCAACCACCTCGCCCAGCGGGCGGTCGTTGACCACCAGCCGCCCCTGCTGCCAGCTGGCGGCTGTGGCATCGGCCGCTGCAGGCGTGATGCCAGCAGGCGACAGCCATGCCGCTTGGCCTGTGTCCAACGGCTGCTGTGCCCCGCCCACGCTGACCAGCACCAGCTGCCCCTGCAGGGCGACGGCCAGACTGCGATCGTCCTGCTGGCGCAGCAACAGGCGCGCGCCCTGCGTTCCTGCCGCCACCTGCACATGGCCGTGACGGCAATGCACGCTGAACGGGCGCAGCGCATCCGGCTGCACGCTGGCAATGCATTCGCCGCTGCGCAGGCGCAGGCTGCGCGAGCCGGCGCTGTATTCCAGGTCCACGGCCGAGCGGGCATTCAGCAGCAACTGGCTGCCATCGGCCAGCTCGAAGCTGCGGCGCTCACCCGTGCCGGTGCGCAGGTCGGCCAGCATGTCCTGCAGCGGCGTGAAGCGCTGCGCGACCAGGGCCGTGGCCATGCCCACTCCGCCCACGGCCAGGGCGCCGCGCAGCAGGCGCCTGCGCTGCAGCGCGCTGCTGCGTGCCGACGACAGCGCCTGTGCCAGCGCATCCGCATGGCCCGGTGCACGCTGGTTGAAGGCGCGCGCTGCGGCAAAGGCTCCGTCCACGGGTGCGGCCAGGCGCTGCCATGCCAGGCGATGCGCGGGATGGAGGTTCAGCCAGTCGTCAAAGGCGCTGCGCTCGGCTGCCGTGGCCTCGCCGGAGCGCAGCAGCACCAGCCAGTCGATGGCCTCGTCGGTCGCGTTGCCGGGGGCGTTGGCGGGAGCTTGGGGGAGGGCGTTGTCCATGGGCTCAGCCTTGCTCGTCCAGCGCCCGTGCGCAAGCCTGCCAGCCCTGGACCATATATTTGCGCACCATGCTGGCGGACACGCCCAGCTGCTTGCCGATCTCGGCATAGGTCATGGCGTCGAGCTGGCTCATGAGAAAGGCGCGCTGCGCCTTGTCCGGCAGGCCGTCGAGGGCGCGCGCTATGCCTTGCAGCGATTCGAGCAGCAGGGCGCGTTCTTCGGGTGAGGGCGCCACGGCCTGCGGCAGGTGGGTGATGGCGTCGAGATAGGCGCGCTCCAGATCGCGGCGTCGCCAGAAGTCGAACAGCACGCGCTTGGCGATGGTGGTCAGAAAGGCGCGTGGCGTGCCCACGCCGCTCAGGTCGGGCTGGGCCACCACGCGCACAAAGGTCTCCGAGGCCAGGTCCTCGGCATCTGCACGGTTGCTCAGCCGCTGGTGCAGGCGGCCCAGCAGCCAGGGATGGTGGTCGGTGAAGAAGGCCTGGGCCAGCGGGCGTTCGGGCGAGGCCGCCGCCGTGGCGGCGCTGCCGTTGCCGGCAGGCAGGGAGGGCGACATGGATGGAGAGATCGGAGGAATGAGAATTATTCCTATTCTAGTGACTCCATCCATGCGCTTTCACGCTCAGAAGTCGTAACGCATGCTCACGTTGACGCTGCGTGGCGCGCCCCAGGTGTAGTACAGGCCCTGGGCATTGAAGTTGGTCACGCCAGAGAAGTAGTGCTTGTCGAACAGGTTGTTGACGTTGGCCGCGATGCTGAGGTGGCGGTTGATCTGGTAGCGCGCCATCAGGTCCATCACCCAGTAGGCATCCTGGCGCAGCGTGGCGGCGCCGCGGCTGGTGGAGATGGCGCTCTGCCAGCGCGCGGCGCCGCCCACGGTCAGGCCGGACAGCGCGCCCTGCGCGAAGCGGTAGGTGGTGCCCAGCTTGAACTGGTGGCGCGGGCTGGTGGCGGCGTTGTCCAGATTGCTGTTGATGGTCACGTAGCTGCCCTGGGCTTGCCAGCCCTTGGCCAGCTCGCCGGACAGTTCCAGTTCGAAGCCGCGCCTGCGCGCGCCCTGGACCGCGCGGTAGGCCGTTTCGCCATTGGGCATGAGCCCGTCTTCCACGGCCGTGTTGTCGGTGCGCATCCAGAAATGGGCGACGCTGGCGTTCAACCGCTTGTCGAAGAATTCGCCCTTGGCGCCGATCTCGTAGGTCAGGCCCTCCTCGGGCGGCAGGGTGCGTTCCTGCAGATCCTTGGCGCTTTGCGCCTTGAAGATGCTGGCGTAGCTGCCATACAGCGAGATGTTCGGGCTGACGTCATACACCAGGCCCGCATAGGGCGTGACCACGCCGTGCTCGCGCATGTTGTAGTTGTACCAGCTGATGTCGGTCACATCCTTCTGGTCGTAGTTGGTCACGCGCAGGCCGGCGATCAGCTTCAGCGGATCGGCCAGATTGAGGCGCGCCGCGCTGTACAGATAGCTGCGCTTGTTGCTGAACAGGTCGTTGGAATAGGGGATGTTGTCCGCTGGCGCCGGGATGGCTGCGCCGCCCTGGCTGAAGTCCACCTGCGGCAGTTCCAGGCCGGGGCGCGCGCCGCGCAGCAGCATGGTGCGGTTGCGTGCGGCGCCCGCACCCACCAGCAACTCATGCTGGCGGCCGAACAGCGTGAACGGGCCCTGCACGTCGATGCTGATGTTCTGGTTGCGGGACTCGATGTCCTTGTAGGCCGCGAACTGGGCCGAGCTGGGCAGGGCGTAGCGCAGCAGGCCGATCTGCATGTCGGGCGTCTTCACCTCTTCATGCGACATCTGCAGCTTGGCCTTCCAGCCGCTGGCAAAGCGGTGCTCCAGGCGCGCGAAGCTGTTGAGCGACTCCTGCTCGTAGCCCGACCAGGGCGCGGCGATGTTTAGCGAGCGCGGCATCCAGCCGACGAACTGGCCGGTGCCCGTGTAGCCCTGGATGGGCGTGGTGCCGCCCGAGCCGCGCAGCTCGCGCTGGCGGTAGGTGATGCCGGCGCTCAGCAGGGTGTCGGGGGTGAGGTCGTATTCCAGCGTGCCGTACAGCATGGAGCTGTTGCTGTGCTGGTGGTCGCGGAAGCTGTCGCCGCTCTTGCGCGAGGCCACCAGGCGGCCGCGCAAGCTGCCTTCCTTGTTGAGCGGACCGGCAATGTCGGCATCGGCACGGTAGGTGCCCCAGCTGCCCGCGCTGGCCATTACGCTGGCCTGGAAGTCGCGCGTGGGGCGCTTGCGGATCAGGTTGACCGTGGCTCCGTAGGCGCCGTCGCCATTGATCAGGCCCGACGAGCCCTTGAGCACTTCAACGCGGTCGATCTCGGCCAGATCGTCCAGCGAGTACATGATGTGCGTGTTCCAGCCCCAGCCATTGGTGAGCTGGCGGCTGCCATCGGTCTGCAGGTTGACGCTGGAGCCGCGCACGTTGAAGGTGGTCATCTCGCTTTGGCGGACCACGGCCACGCCGGGCGTCTGCTCCAGCACGTCGGTCAGCGTCTCCAGCTTGAAGTCATCCATGCGCTGGCGCGTCATCACGCTCACCGACTGCGGCGTCTCGCGCAGCGACAGGCCCAGGCCCGTGGCCGTGCTGCTGGGCCCGGTCGCGGTGTAGGCGCCCGTGCCTTCCGTGGCGCTGCCGACCTCGGCCTTGGCGGTGACGCGCACCTCGCCCAGCGTGGTGGCGCCCACGGCTGAGGCGGCAGGCGCTGTCGAGGACGCAGGCGATGCCTGCGAGCGGCGCAGCGTATAGCCGCCGTTGCCCGAGGTCGCGGCCGCCAGGCCCGAGCCCGCCAGCAGGCGGGTCAGCGCCTCGGCCGGCGCATGGCTGCCCTGCAGGCCCGGGCTTTGCAGATCGCGCACCAGCTCGGGCGTATAGGCCAGCAGCACGCCCGAGGCCTTGGCGAAGCGCGTGAGCGCGGCCTCCAGCGGTCCTGCCGGAATGTCGTAGGCCTGGGCGCGCTCGGTACCTGTCTGGGCCTGGGCCTGGGCCTGGGCCTGGGCATTCGCGGGCAAGGGCAGGGCGGACAGGCTGGCCAGTGCGACGGCCAGGGCCATGGTCAATGCGGACAGGTGGAACACGGGCGCAGGCTGCGCGGGGCGGAGGACGCGTGCCGCCGCGGTAGCGAGGCGGCGCTGGTGATGGAGGTCGGACATGTTGGTGCGGTCTTTGGATCAGGGAGGAAACATGGCGCCGCAAAGCGCCTCTCCCCTGCTTGTCACGCGAGATGAGAAAAGGTACAGACCGATGTCACCGGGCCGGGTTGTCCCGCCGCCTTCTCTTCATGCCGGACCTATGCGCACCCAGTAGCGCACCGGCACATGGATGCGCACGGGCAGCACCTGTACCAGGGACTGCAGGATGCGGTCCGTATCGGCGAGCGGGAAGACGCCCGACAGGCGCAACCCGGCCACCTCGGGTGCCAGCGTGATCAGCCCGGGTCGGTAGCGGCGCAGTTCGTCGATGAAGCGGTCCAGGCGCATGTCCGAGGCCACGAGCACGCCTTCATCCCAGCCCGGCCCCTCGCCGGCCGCGCCGGCCGGCAGGGCCTGCGTGGCACTGAGCCTTGCGGCTTCGCCGCTTTCGACACGCAGCAACCCGCCCGTGCGGCTGCGGGCCTCGACCGCGCCCTCGAAAACGGCCACGCGCGTATCCGCAGTCTCCATGTCATGGCGCACCGTGAAACGCGTGCCCAGGGCGCGCAGCCTGCCCGCGGGCGTGTCCACCACAAAGGGGCGCGCGGGCTGGGCCGTGTCATGGGCGGTGGTGACCATCAGCTCGCCGCGCAACAGCAGCACGCGGCGAAGCTGGTCGTCGAAGGCAAGGTCCACGGACGTCTCGGTGTTGAGCAGCAGCTGCGTGCCATCGGGCAACTGCAGGGAGCGCCGCTCGCCCTTGGCGGTGCTGACATCGGCATTCCAGGCCTGCCAGGGCAGGCGCTCATGCGCAGTCCATGCCGCAGCACCTGCGCCGGCCAGGCCAGCGACGCTGGTCAGCAGGCGGCGGCGTGACTGGGCGGTCTTGAGGCTGCGCGCCAGCGTGGCCGTGGCAAGGGGTCCATTGAGGGGGCCGCTGTTCGGGCGTGCGTCAGGCAGCCTGAGCTGCGCATTCGTGGCCTCGATGCGCTGCCAGGCCCGCTCATGCAGCGGATGGGCCGCGCGCCAGTCCAGCCATTGCGCGCGTTGTTCCTCTGTGCAATCGCCTGACCACAGCTGCACCAGCCAGTCCACGGCGCTGTGGACCACGTCAGGCGGCAGCGCGGGGTCGGCACTATGGGTGGAGCCATCGGCGCCATGGACGCGCCCGGCAGCGCAGCGCTGTGTCATGCCGCATGTTCCGGGAAGTAGCAATGCCGGATGGCGCGCGCCATGTACTGCTTGACCGAGCTGACCGAGACCTGCAGCAGCAACGCGATCTCGGCATAGGCCATGCCGTCCAGCTGGGCGTGCAAAAAGGCCGCGCGCACCTTGGGCGGCAGGCCGTCGAGCAGGTGATCCAGCTCGCACAGCGTCTCCAGCACGATGGCGCGTTCCTCGGGCGAGGGCGCCAGCGGCTCGGGCTGCAGCGCCAGCGTGTCCAGATAGGCACGTTCAATTTCTCGCCGGCGCAGGTGGTTGGCCATCACGCGCTTGGCCACCGTGGTGAGGAAGGCGCGAGGCTCTCGGATCTCGGACAGTTCGGTGCGGGACTCCATCACGCGCACGTAGGTGTCCTGTGCGAAATCTGCCGCATCGCCTGCATGGCCCAGCCGGCGCTGCAGCCAGGTGCGCAGCCAGCCATGGTGCTGCTGGTAAAGATGGGCAAGGGCCTGGTGGGGAGTCACGGCGGGACAGGACACGAAGGGTGAATAGGAGAGATGCAAGTGATAAGCATTCTTATTTTACTTTGGGTGATGCTGGCACCGCCTTGGCGTGGCGCACGATTAAGCCGGTAAAGCTTGTGTAAATGCGATCAATTCTTATTTGTGGGCGGTAGAATCCCCGGGCCTTTCCTTTCCTGGGCTCCCGTGCCCTCCATCCGTGATGGTTGACGCCGAGTGGCGCTGCCGCCTTTTTCTGTTGCGATGACACCCCCCAAACCGGACCCTCGGCGCCGTTCCTACTGGCTCAAGACACTGCACGAGTGGCACTGGGTCAGCTCCGCGCTGTGCCTGATCGGCATGCTGCTGTTCGCCGTCACGGGGTTCACGCTCAACCATGCGGGGCAGATCGAGTCCAAGCCGCGCATCGTGCGTGGCGAGGCGGCATTGCCCGATGCGCTGCGCGTGCAGTTGGTCCAGCAGCAGGCCAGCCAGCCGCGCGACCGGTCGCCCGTGCCTGCGCCGTTTGCGGACTGGGTGCGCGGCCAGTGGGGCCTTGAGGCCGAGGGCCGCGAGGCCGAATGGACGGCCGACGAACTCTATGTCTCCCTGCCAAGCCCCGGCGGCGATGCCTGGGTGCGCGTTGCCCTGGCCGATGGCGAGGCCGAATACGAGCGCACCGACCGGGGCTGGATCGCCTATCTGAACGACCTGCACAAGGGCCGCAACACGGGCGCCGCCTGGAGCTGGTTCATCGACATCTTTGCCGCAGCCTGCCTGGTGTTCACCGTCACGGGCCTGTTCATCCTGAAGATGCATGCAGGCAACCGCCCCTTCACCTGGCCTATGGTCGGCATGGGTCTGGTGATTCCCATGCTGCTGGCCCTCCTGTTGATCCACTGAGAACCGAAAGAGCCTTGCCAATGAATCCGCACTTCTCTCTGCGCTACACCATGGCGCTTGGCGCCTGCCTGGGCGCGGTCCCGGTCTTTGCCGCCGGCCTGAACGTGGGCGTGGAAATTCCGCGCCTGGATGTCGCCGAATACCACCGCCCCTACGTGGCCGTGTGGATCGAGCGCGCCGACGCCTCGGTGGCCTCCACGCTGTCGGTCTGGTACGACGTGAAGATGCGCAATGCCGAAGGCACGAAGTGGCTCAAGGACATGCGCCAGTGGTGGCGCCGCACGGGCCGTGACCTGACCCTGCCGATCGATGGCGTGACCAGCCCCACGCGTCCCGTGGGCAAGCACCAGCTGAGCTTCACCGAAGGCGCCAATCCCTTCGCCAAGCTGCCGCCCGGTGAATACAAGCTCGTGGTTGAGGCCGCGCGCGAAGTCGGCGGCCGCGAAGTGGTCACCGTGCCCTTCAAGTGGCCCGCGGCCAAGGCCGAGCAACTGAGCGCCAAGGGCAGCAGCGAGCTGGGCGAGATCAGCGTCGAGCTCAAGCCTTGAAATTGAAAGCCGCTGAGGCGCTGTGCGCCTTCTCCCTCACGAGGGGGGCGACGCCATCGCTGCGGGGCGGCCAGGCCCTTGCTCGGCATGCCTGAACTGAGCCCTGCATGTTGGTGGGCCACGCATCTTGCGGGGGATCCACGTGCCAGACCCATCCACGAACCAAGGAGATTTTTCATGAAGTCCAAGACCCGCTTTGCCGTCCGTCTGGCTGCCAGCCTCGCCATTGCCTGCGGCGCCTTCCAGGCCGCCCAGGCCCACAACCTGTGGCTGCTGCCCTCGACCACGGTGCTGTCCAAGGCCGAATGGATCACGGTGGATGCCGCTGTCTCCAACGACCTGTTCTTCTTCAACCACGTGCCGCTGGGCCTGGACAACCTCGTTGTCTCGGCGCCGGACGGCTCGGCCGTCGCGCCGCAGAATGCCCATCGCGGCAAGCTGCGCAGCGTGTTCGACCTGGACCTGCAGCAAAGCGGCACCTACCGCCTGGCCATCGTCAACGACGGCCTGTTTGCCTCCTGGAAGGACAAGGCCACGGGCCAGAACCGCCGCTGGCGCGGCTCGCCCGAGAAGTTCGCCGCCGATGTGCCCGCCGACGCGCAGGACCTGAAGGTGACCCAGTCCGTGGGCCGCATCGAGACCTTCGTGACCGTGGGCAAGCCCAGCGCCGTCAAGCCTTCCGGCAAGGGGCTGGAGCTGGTGCCCGTGACCCATCCCAACGACCTGGTCAAGGGCGAGAAGGCCACCTTCGCCTTCCATGTGGACGGCAAGCCCGCCGCCAACCTGGAAGTCGTGCTGGTGCCCGGCGCCACGCGCTACCGCGACAACAAGGGCGAGATCAAGGCCACGACCGACGCCAAGGGCGAGTTCAGCGTGACCTGGCCCACCGCCGGCATGTACTGGGTGGATGCCGATGCCCAGGACAGCAAGACATCGCTGCCCCAGGCCAAGGAGCGCCGCCTGTCCTACGTGGGCACGTTCGAGGTGCTGCCCTGAGCCTTGCGTCCCCACCCGGGGCTCCGTCTGCGCCCGTGCCCGTGCGCGTGAGCTTCGCGCCCGCCCTGTTGCAGGGCAGCGCAGGCCGGGGCCTTGCCACGCCTGTGCCCACAGGCGCGGCGTCCTTTGCCGTCTCCGGCTACGCGCCGCAGGCGGCGCGGCGGGCAGACCCCGCCGCGCTGCAAACACTCACCGGCGAGGCCATGGGCACGACCTGGAGCGTGCGCCTGCACAACCCGGATTTCCGCCCGCTCCATGAGGCGCGCCAGGCCATAGAGGCTGCGCTGGCCCTGGTCGTGCGCCAGATGAGCAACTGGGAAGCCGGCTCCGACATCTCGCGCTTCAACCGCGCCGAGCCCGGCAGCTGGCATGCACTGCCGCCCGAATTCTTCACCGTGCTGGCCTGTGCACTCGAGTGGGCACAGGCCAGCGGCGGCGCCTGGGACCCTACCGTGGGGCCGCTGGTCGATCTGTGGGGCTTCGGCCCGCGTGCGGAAAAGGCGCAGGGCGCCGGCATCCCCGATGCCGATGCGCTGCGGCGGGTGCGCGAGCGCGTGGGCTACCAGCGCATCGTGCTGGACCTGGCGGGCCGGCGCGCGCTGCAGCCCGGCGCCGTGCATGTGGACTTCAGCGGCATCGCCAAAGGCTATTCGGTGGACCTGGTCGCCGAGCGCCTGCAGGCGCTGGGCCATACCGATTTCCTCGTCGAGGTGGGAGGCGAGCTGCGGGCCTGCGGTCAGCGCCCTGGCAACCAGCCCTGGCGCGTGGCCGTGGCCAGCATGGCGGACCAGTCCACGCCGCTGGCGCTGCCGCTGCGCGACATGGCCATCGCCACCTCGGGCGACCACTGGCATGCCTTCGAGCAGGGCGGGCGCCGCTACTCCCACACCATCGATCCGCGCAGCGGCGAGCCCGTGGCGCATGGCCTGACCAGCGTCACCGTGCTGCATGCCGAATGCATGCAGGCCGACGCCCTGGCCACCGTGCTCACCGTGCTGGGGCCGCGCGAGGGCCTGGACTTTGCCGAGCAGCGCGGCGTGGCGGCGCTGCTGTGCGAGCGCACTGCGCAAGGCCCTGCCATGGCGATGACAACGGCTTTTGCCGCGCTGCTGCCGTGAGCGTTTCCTTCACTTTTTCCGCCGTGTAGATTTCCGGTCCCCGCCATGACCTTGTCCGACCCTGGGCTGCGCGTACTCGCAGCCGCCGTGCTGGTCCTGCTCTATGCGGCCATGTGCGCCGCCATCTGGTGGCGCGAGCGCCGCCAGCGCATGCGGGCCCGGCAGGAAGCGGCTGCGCTGACCAGCGCACGCGAGGGCGCGCTGCCCCTGCTCGTGGCCTATGCCAGCCAGACCGGCCAGGCCGAGGAACTGGCGCGCGAGACCGCCCGGCTGCTGCACACGGCCGGAGAAAGCGTGCACCTGTGCGCCCTGGACGCTGTGGATGCCGACTTGCTGGCGCGCACGCAAAGGGCGCTGTTCATCGCCAGCACCTATGGCGAAGGCGACCCGCCCGACAACGCGGCGCTGTTCCTGGCGAACGCCATGGCCGATGCACGGCCGCTGTCCCATCTGCAATACGGCCTGCTGGCGCTGGGCGACCGGCAGTACGCGCAGTTCTGCGGCTTTGGCCGCGCGCTGGACAGCTGGCTGCGTGCCGGTGGCGCCAGTCCCTGGTTCGAGCGCATTGAAATGGACAACGGCGCGCCGCAGGCCCTGACCGCCTGGCAGCACCAGCTGACCCAGATCAGCAGCCTGGGCGACATGCCGGCATGGGAGCAGCCGGTCTTCAGCGAATGGACGCTGGCCGCGCGCCGGCACATGAACCCGGGCAGCGCAGGCGAGCCGGTGTTCCACATCGAGCTGCAGCCCCCTGCAACGGAGCGCGCGCTGTGGGAGTCCGGCGACCTGGCGCAGGTCTGCATTCCTGCGGACCCGCAGCATCCGCGCGAGTACTCCATCGCCTCCATCGCCCAGGATGGCTGCGTGCACCTGCTGGTGCGCCAGGTGCGGCGCGAGGATGGCTCGCCGGGCCTGGCCTCGGGCTGGCTCACGCAGGGCGCGCCCCTGGGTGCAGCCATCACCCTGCGGCTGCGTGCGCACCGCAATTTCCGGCTGGAAGACAACCTGCAGCGCCCGCTGGTGCTGATCGGCAACGGCACGGGCCTGGCCGGCCTGCGCAGCCACCTGCGCGCGCGTGCTGCGGCGGGCCTGGGTCCCAACTGGCTGCTGTTCGGGGAGCGCAATGCGGCGCACGACCGGCTGTACGGCGACGAGCTTCAGGCATGGTGCGATGGCAGCGTGCTGCAGCGCCTGGACCTGGCCTTCTCGCGCGACCGCAGCGAAGGCGCGCCGCGCGCCTATGTGCAGGACCTGCTGGCGCAGTCCGGCGATGTCTTGCGCCAATGGGTGGCGCAGGGCGCAGCCATCTACGTGTGCGGCAGCCTGCAGGGCATGGCCCAGGGCGTGGACCAGGCGCTGCACGCCGTGCTGGGCGAGACGCAGATGGAGCTGCTGGTGCGCAGCGGCCGATACCGGCGCGATGTGTATTGAGGTGGTGAGAGCAGCTTGCGCCAGCGCAAGCATTGGTGCCGTCAGCGCTTTCTGCTCCTAGGAACGTAGCATCCGTGCGACAGATAAATCCTATTGCGCTCATGAGAATGGAAATGATTCTCAATGTTCATATAATTTCGTTACATATCCCCATCCCATCGCATAACCAAACATTTCAAAGCGAGTTTCACGGGCCCCACAGCCCGTTTTCCGTTTCTGGAGTGTTTGCATGTCGTATCGCGATCTGCGCGGAGTTCTTCCGTCGCGTCCTTCCCATCTGGCCCTTGTGGTGGCTGCCGTCTGCGCTTCGGGTGCCGTCTCTGCACAGACGGCAACAGGCAATGCCGCGCCCGCCACGGAGCTGCGCGAAGTCGTGGTCTCCGCCTCGGGTTTCGAGCAGGACATCAAGGAGGCGCCGGCCTCCATCACCGTCATCCCGCGTGAGGAACTGGCCAAGGGGCGCTTCGGCAGCCTGACCGACGCGCTGGAAAGCGTGGAAGGCATCGACGTGGGCGCCCCCGCAGGCAAGACCGGCGGCATGAACATCAGCATCCGCGGCATGCCCAGCGACTACACGCTGGTGCTCATCGACGGCCGCCGCCAGAACTCGGCCGGCAACGTCACGCCCAACGGCTTTGGCGAGACGCAGACCAGCTTCATGCCGCCCATCGGCGCCATCGAGCGCATCGAGGTCATCCGCGGCCCCATGTCCACGCTCTACGGCTCCGACGCCATGGGCGGCGTGATCAACATCATCACCCGCAAGGTCGGCAAGACCTGGACGGGCAGCGTCAGCGCCGACTACACGCTGCAGGAAGAGTCGGAGTTCGGCGACATCAAATCCGGCAAGTTCTACCTGAGCGGCCCCATCAAGCAGGACCTGCTGGGCCTGTCGATCCGCGGCAGCACGCAGCGCCGGGCCGCTTCGGACATCACCTATGCGGGCGCCAACGGCCAGCCCGCCGTTCCCCTCATGGGCGGCAACCCTGTCAAGTCCGAGATCAACAACCTGGGCCTGCGCCTGGCGCTCACGCCCAACAGGTACCACGACATCACGCTGGACCTGGACTCGGGCCGCCAGACCTATGACAACTCGCGCGGCCAGCTCGGCACGCTGGGGCTGCAGGGCGGCTACGGCCCCGAGCAGAAATACAACCGCGACCAGCTCACGCTGGCGCACACGGGCCGCTTCGGCTTCGGAACCTGGGACACCAGCTTCATGGTCAACCGCACCGAAACCATGGGCCGCACCGTTCCCCCGGGAACGCCGGGCGCGACACCGGGCGCTGCGCGCACGCTGGAGGTGGAAAGCAAGGTGCTGGACAGCAAGCTGGTCCTGCCCTGGGGTGCCCACCTGACCACGCTGGGCGGCCAGTGGTGGGATGCCGAGATGAAGGACGGCGTGGCGCCGAACAAGTTCGCCTTCACGCAGAAGGCCCTGTTTGCCGAGGACGAATGGAGCCTGACCGACGCCTTCAAGCTCACGCTGGGCGCGCGCTATGACCGCCACAGCCTCTTCGGCGGCAAGCTCAGCCCGCGCATCTACGGCGTGTGGAATGCCGCGCCGCAGTGGACCGTGAAGGGCGGCATCAGCAACGGCTACAAGACGCCGCGTGTGGAGCAGCTGGCGCCCGGCATCAACGGCTTCGGCCAGCAGGGCCGCCTGCCGCTGGTGGGCAGCCCCAACCTCAAGCCCGAAACCAGCCGCACCACCGAACTGGGCGTCTATTTCGACAGCCCCACGGGCTTTGCAGGCAGCGCCACGGTGTTCAACAACGAGTTCAAGGACAAGATCACCAGCGGCCCGGGCCTGATCAACTGCGACTTTGCGGCAGCGCCCAACCGCCCCGGCTGCGTGAGCTTCGGCAACTGGCCCCTGGTGGATGCCTTCGGCCAGTCCATCAACGTGGACGAGGCCGTCACGCGCGGCCTGGAGCTGAGTGCGCGCATGCCGCTGGCCCAGGGCTGGAACGCCAGCGCCAACTACACCTTCACCAAGAGCGAGCAAAAGAGCGGCCCCAACCGGGGCAACCCGCTGAGCGACACGCCCAAGCATGCGCTCAACGCCCGCCTGAACTGGGAGCCGGGTGCCCAGTGGAACCTGTGGCTGCGTGCCGAATACCGCAGCGAACGCTTCCGCGACCCCGGCACCAGCGCCAGCTCCCAGGCCGCCAAGGCCGCGCTGGGCAACTACAAGGCCTATACCCAGTTCCACCTGGGTGGCAGCTACCGCGTGAGCAAGCAGTTCACCATCAACGCGGCCATCTACAACCTGTTCAACAAGGATTTCGTGGACTACCAGCCCTACAACGTACCGGGCCAGGTCCAGGGTACCGTGATCTTTGGCAACCGCTACGCGAACAACCAGGAAGGCCGCCGCCTGTGGGTGTCCGCCAACTACGAGTTCTGAGGCGGGTTCCGGGGCGCCTGGCTGGCCTGCACGCGTGACGGGGCCAGCCTGACCAGCACCTGCAGCGTGCGGTTCAGCGGCACGGGCACGCCCAGGGTCTCGCCGCGCCGCACCACATAGCCGTTCAGGTGGTCGATTTCGCTGGGCTTGCCCAGCGCCAGATCCTGGGCGGTGGATGAGAACTGGCCCGGCATGGTGGCCGGCAGGCCCCGCACGGCAGCGGGCACGTCGCCGGGCAGGGCCACGCCGTCGGCCCTGGCCACGGCCAGGCATTCGGCCACCACGTCGTCCACCACGTGCGCCACGCCGGGCGCCTGCACCAGCGGGCCGTAGGGCAGCTGGCACAGCGCCGACAGCGCGTTGTAGGCGCAGTTGATCACCAACTTGGCCCACAGCGCGCCGCGCACATCGGGCGATAACTGCACGGCAATGCCCGCCGCGCCAAATTGCAGGGCCACCTGTTCGCTGAGTGCAGAGGGCGCGATGACCAGTTCGCCACGCCCGAAGTGGCGCACATGGCCGGGACCGGCCATGGCCGTGGCCACATAGACCACGGCGGCCGCCACGGCAACGGACGGGCCCAGCACGGCGCGCACGCGCTCGTCGTTGTCCACGCCGTTTTGCATGGTCAGCACCAGGGCGCCCGGCGCCAGGTGCGGCTGCATCTCGCGGGCCGCTTCCTCGGTGGCCGTGGACTTGACGCAGAACATCACCACATCGGCATCGCGCACGGCGCTGGCCTCGGTCGATGCCTGCATGGGCACCTGGATGTCCAGTGCCGCCGTCTCCAGCCGCAGGCCATGCTGCTGCACGGCCTGCACATGGGCGGGACGGCCGATCAGCGTGACCTGGTGGCCGGCGCGTGCCAGCAGTGCGCCGAAATAGCAGCCCACGGCGCCTGCGCCCATGACGGCGATGCGCAGCGGCGCGGTGGGGGAGGAGGGGCTGGCGGAAGAAGCGTCCATGGTGCGAATCGGATAGGCCTTTGATGGCGCCCAGTCTAGCCAGGCTGCCGTCAAGGGCCCATGCTGTCTTCCCTGCCGGGGGGGCACTGCGGACTTCAGGCCGTCCTCATGCCGTGCTCATGCCGTCTGCAGGCACAGGTACTTGGTCTCCAGGTATTCCTCGATGCCGTGGCGCGAGCCCTCGCGGCCCAGGCCGGACTGCTTGACGCCGCCGAAGGGCGCGACCTCGTTGGAGATCAGGCCGGTATTGATGCCCACCATGCCGTACTCCAGCGCACGCGATACGCGCCAGATGCGGCGGTTGTCGTTGGTGAACAGATAGGCGGCCAGGCCGTAGATGGTGTCGTTGGCGCGGCGCACCACTTCGTCCTCGTCGTGGAAACGGAACAGCGGCGCCAGCGGGCCGAAGGTCTCTTCCTCGCAGACCCGCATGCTGTCGTTCACATCGGCCAGCAGCGTGGGCTCGAAGAACAGCTGGCCCGGCACCGGGCGCCTGCCACCGGCCAGCAGGCGTGCGCCCTTGGACAGCGCGTCGGCCACATGGCTTTCCACCTTCTGCACGGCGGCCTCGTTGATCAGCGGGCCATGCGTCACGCCGGGCTCCAGGCCGTTGCCGACCTTGAACTCCGCCATGGCCCGCGCCAGGCGGCGGGCCAGTTCGTCATGGATGCCGTCCTGCACATAGATGCGGTTGGCGCATACGCAGGTCTGGCCCGCGTTGCGGAACTTGGAGGCCATGATGCCGGCCACGGCCTGGTCGATATCGGCATCGTCGAACACGATCAACGGCGCATTGCCGCCCAGCTCCAGCGACAGCTTCTTGACCGTGTCGCTGCACTGGCGCATCAGCAGCCGCCCGGTGGCCGTGGAGCCCGTGAAGCTGAGCTTGCGCACCACGGGGCTTTGGGTCAGCGCCTGGCCGATGTCCTGCGGGTGGCCGGTCAGCACCTGGAAGACGCCGGCGGGAATGCCGGCCTCCTGGGCCAGCACGCCCAGGGCCAGTGCGGTGAAGGGCGTGCTTTCGGCCGGCTTGACCAGCATGGTGCAGCCGGCGGCCAGCGCCGGGCCGGCCTTGCGCGTGATCATGGCGGCCGGAAAGTTCCAGGGCGTGATGGCGGCGCACACGCCAATGGGCTCGCGCAGCGTCAGCAGTTGCTGGCCGGCCGTGGGCGACTGCAGCAGTTCTCCGTCCACGCGCTTGCCTTCCTCGGCAAACCATTCGATGAAGGAGGCCGCGTAGGCGATCTCGCCGCGTGCCTCGGCCAGGGGCTTGCCCTGCTCCAGGGTCATCAGCCGCGCCAGATCGTCCTGGTGCGCCAGCATCAGGTCGAACCAGCGGCGCAGGATGCCTGCGCGCTGCTTGCCCGTCAGCGCGGCCCAGGCGGGCAGGGCGCGCTGTGCGGCGGCAATGGCGGCTTCGGTCTCGCCGGCCTGCAGGGCGGGCACCTGGCCCAGGCGCTCGCCCGTGGCGGGGTTGAAGACGTCGATGGCGGGGCCGGAGCCCACGGCTCGCCAGCCCTCGGCGAGCAGGCAGGCCTGGCGGAACAGATCGGGGCGTTGCAGTGAAAGACTCATGGTGCGGCAGGGTGTGGCTGGGATGGGGATTCAGGCGGCGACTGGCTGGGACGCGCTCTGGGTGATGGCGCTGTCGATGATGTCCAGGGCCCTGGCGAACAGCGGCTGTGGAATCGTCAGCGGATAGAGAAAGCGGATGGCGTTGCCGTACAGGCCGCAGGTCAGCAGCAGCAGGCCCTGCTCCTGCGCGTGCCGGACGACGGCGGCCACGCGCTGCGCATCGGGCTCGCCGCTGCCGGGAAGGCGGAACTCCACGGCCAGCATCGAGCCCAGTCCGCGCACGTCGGCAATGCCGGCATCCTGCGTCTGCAGGGCTTGCAGGCGCGCGCGCAGCTGGTTGCCCAGTGTGTGGGCGCGCTCGCACAGCCGTTCTTCATCGATCACGTCGAGCACGGCATGGGCCGCGGCCACGGCCAGCGGGTTGGCGGCATAGGTGCCGCCCAGGCCGCCGGGGTGGGGTGCGTCCATGATGGCCGCGCGGCCCACCACGCCCGAGATCGGCAGGCCGCCGCCCAGGCTCTTGGCCATGGTGATCAGGTCGGGCTGCACGCCGTAGTGCTCCATGGCGAACAGCTTGCCCGTGCGAGCGAAGCCGGTCTGCACCTCGTCGGCGATCAGCAGCATGCCGTGCTGGTCGCACAGCTGGCGCAGGCCGGTGAACAGGGCGGCAGGCACGGGGTGAAAGCCCCCTTCGCCCTGGACGGGCTCCACGATGATGGCGGCCACGCGCTGCGGGTCCACCGAGGTCTTGAGCAGCATGGCAATGGCGTCCAGCGACTGCTGCACGCTCACGCCCGCCTGCTCGCTTGGGAAGGGCGCGTGGAAGACTTCGCCCGGCATGGGGCCGAAGCCCTGCTTGTAGGGCGCCACCTTGCCCGTCAGTGCCATGCCCAGCTGGGTGCGGCCATGGAAGGCGCCCTGGAAGGCGATCACGGCCGAGCGGCCCGTGGCATGGCGCGCGATCTTGACGGCGTTCTCCACGGCCTCGGCGCCCGTGGTGAAGAAGGCAGTCTTGGCCGGGCCGGCGATGGGCGCCAGCGCATTGATGCGCTCGGCCAGTGCAATCGCGCTTTCGTAGGGAACGATCTGGAAGGCCGTGTGCGTGAAGCGCTCCAGTTGCTGCTGCACGGCCTGGACCACGCGCGGATGGCGATGGCCCGTGTTGAGCACGGCAATGCCGGCCGCGAAATCGATGTACTGCCGGCCCTCGGCATCGGTCAGCAGGGCGTTGTCGGCCTGCACGGCATGGAAGCCGCACATCACACCCACGCCGCGCGGCATGGCGGCGTTGCGCCGGTTCTGGAGTTGCTGGTTCGGGGAAGAGGCGGTGGCGCTGGACATGAGAGGGTTCTCCGTTGATGGGGATGCAAGGCTTCCCGTTATAGTGGCCATTGGTTCCATGACTGGAGCCATCTTTTGAAAAGATGGTGGTTCCAATTGAGCGCGCCTCCACCTCCACCTCCACCTCCACCTCCACCTCTATCCTCACTCCACCAAGGCAGGCATGGCAAAACCCTCCGTGTGCGCGGATCTCATCCTCCAGATGGACTGGCGCGGGCTGGGCGGTGACCGCACCCATCTCAACCGGGGCCTGTACCTGGCCATCCGCCAGGCCATAGACAGCGGGGCCCTGTTGCCGCGCAGCCGTCTGCCTGCCTCGCGTGACCTGGCGCGCGAGCTGGGCGTGTCGCGCAACACCGTCAACCACGCCTATGAGCAGCTGCAGGTGGAGGGCTATGTGCGCAGCCAGGTGGGGCGGGGCACGCATGTGGTGGACACCCTGCCCGCGGCCTTGCTGCTGAGCGGCGGGCGTGCGCCCGCACGCCGCGCCACCGCCGCGGCGCCCGCACCGGGCGGCGGCCTGTCTGCACAGGCGCAGGCCCTGCTGAAAACGGCCCAGGCCTCCGAGCAGCAATGGGGCGCCTTCATGCCCGGCGTGCCCGATGTGACCGAATTTCCGCGCGCCACCTATGCGCGCATCCACAACCGCCTGCTGCGCCACGCCGGACCGCAACTGCTGACCTACGGCACGCGCGGCGGCATGGACGCGCTCAAGCAGGCCCTGGCCGAGCACCTGCGCGTGGCGCGCTCGGTGGACTGCGGGCCGGGCCAGGTGCTGATCACCGAAGGCGTGCACCAGGCCATCGACCTGGTGGTGCGCAGCCTTGCCGATCCCGGCGACTGCGTGTGGATGGAGGAGCCTGGCTACTGGGGCATTGCCAACGTGCTGCGCATGCAGCACGGGCTGCACCTGCACAGCGTGCCCGTGGACGAGGAGGGCATGCAACTGCTCGAAGGCCTGCCCGCGCCCCGGCTGATTTTCGTCACGCCCTCGCACCAATATCCCCTGGGCGCCGTCATGAGCATGGCCCGGCGCCGTGCGCTGATTGCCTATGCACGCCGCGTGGGCGCCTGGATCGTGGAGGACGACTACGACAGCGAATTCCGCTTCTCCGGCAGTCCCGTGCCCAGCATGCAGGGCATGGAGGAAGGTGCACCCGTGATCTACATAGGCACCTTCAGCAAAACCCTCTATCCGGGGCTGCGCATGGGCTACATGGTGCTGCCACCGGCGCTGGCCGAGCCCCTGCGGCGCATCCATTCCGAGCTGTACCGCGAGGGGCACCAACTGCCCCAGCAGGTGATTGCCGAGTTGATCACCGAAGGCCACTACGCCGCCCACATCCGCAAGATGCGCCTGCTCTACGGCAAGCGCCGCCGCATGCTGCTGTCCCTGATCGAGCGCTACCTGGGCGCCGACCACCTGCCCTGGGTGGAAAGCAGCGCAGGCCTGCATTTCGTGATGCAGCTGCCGGGCCAGGACGACGATGTGGCGCTTGCCGAGGATCTCCGGCAGGCGGGCATCTTCGTCAAGCCGCTGTCGCGCTATTACGCAGGCCCGCACAAGCGGCGCGGCCTGCTGCTGGGATACGCCTGCGTCTGTGAGGAGGAGATCGGTGCCGCCTTCTTTCGTATGCTGGCGGTGCTCGCAGCCCGGCATGGCCGGGGCTGAGGTTCTCTTTCCCAACCCCTTTGTCCGACGCAGAAAGCTCCATGATCTCCATCCGCCCCGTTGATCCCCATGAATGGCCGCAGTACCGAGATATCCGCCTGCGTGCCCTGCGCGATGCCCCCGACGCCTTCGGCAGCACCTGGGCGGCAGAGGCTGCAAGGGCGGACGCGGACTGGGCTGCACGGCTGCAGGCCGCTGCTGCCGGGGGCAGGGACAGGGTGCTCTTCGCTGTCAACGGCGAACAGGCCTGCGGCCTGGTCTGGTGCAAGCTGTGTGCCGACGAGCCCGGCGTGGCCGACCTCTTTCAGATGTGGGTCGATCCTGCCGCGCGTGGCCGGGGCGCGGGCCAGGCGCTGCTGGCGCAGGCCGTCGCCTGGGCCTGGCAGATGGGCATGCGGCGTGTGCGGCTGGGCGTGACCGCAGCAGCCTCTCCCGCCATGCGGCTGTATTTGGCGCATGGCTTCCGGGCGGAGGGCGGTCTGCAGCCGCTGCGCGAGGGCTCCGGATTGCAGGTGCAGGCCATGGCCCTGGACCGGGCCGGCGGCTGAACCGCCGCGGCACAGGGCCGTCCTGCTTCAACCCGGCAGCAGTGCCGGCGAAGGCAACTGCCGGGTCTTGGCCAGTTGCGAATTGCTGTAGCGCAGGTCGGAGGTGACCTCCGCGCCCAGCCAGGCGGGCGATGGCGGCTGGATATCCTCGCTCGCCAGTTCGATCTCGGCCGTGACCAGGCCGGCCAGGGGGCCTTCGAACACATCGACCTCGAAGTCGAAGCCGTCCACCGGCACGATGTAGCGCACCTTGTCGATGGCGCCATGTGCGCAGTGCTGGGCCAGCAGCGTCTCGGCATCGGCCAGCGGGATCCGGTATTCGAATTCGGCCCGGCTCATGCCGCGTGCCGGGCCCTTGAGCGTGAGAAATCCGGTGTCTCCGGCGATGCGCACCCGCACCCACATGCCGTTGTCGGCGATGTATCCCTGCGCCATGCGCACGCCGGTCAGGCCTGCCACGATGCCAGGGTCGGCCACCAGGTATTTGCGTTCGATTTCGAGAGCCATGCTGTTGCCCGTGCAGACAAAGGCGGCAGTCTATCGCGCCACCGTCGCCCTGCCCGGCAGATGGCCCGCCACAAACAAAAAGCCCCGCAGGGGAGTGCGGGGCTTTCCAGGGGGACGGTTGCCGGCCCGGGGGGCCGGCATCCACAGCGCCTTACAGCGAGTCGATGAAGCTGCGCAGCTTGTCCGAGCGGCTCGGGTGCTTGAGCTTGCGCAGGGCCTTGGCCTCGATCTGGCGGATGCGTTCGCGCGTGACGTCGAACTGCTTGCCCACTTCTTCCAGCGTGTGGTCGGTGGACATTTCGATGCCGAAGCGCATGCGCAGCACCTTGGCTTCGCGCGGGGTGAGGCCGTCGAGGATGTCCTTGACCACGTCGCGCAGGCCGGCCTGCATGGCGGCGTCCACGGGAGCGGTGTTGTTGGTGTCCTCGATGAAGTCGCCCAGGTGCGAATCGTCGTCGTCGCCGATCGGCGTTTCCATGGAGATCGGTTCCTTGGCGATCTTCATGATCTTGCGGATCTTGTCCTCGGGGATCTCCATCTTGGCCGCCAGGATGGACGCATCGGGCTCGAAGCCGAACTCCTGCAGATGCTGGCGCGAGATGCGGTTCATCTTGTTGATGGTCTCGATCATGTGCACCGGGATGCGGATGGTGCGCGCCTGGTCGGCGATCGAGCGCGTGATGGCCTGGCGGATCCACCACGTGGCATAGGTCGAGAACTTGTAGCCGCGACGGTATTCGAACTTGTCCACCGCCTTCATCAGGCCGATGTTGCCTTCCTGGATCAGATCCAGGAACTGCAGGCCGCGGTTCGTGTACTTCTTGGCGATGGAGATCACCAGGCGCAGGTTGGCCTCGATCATCTCCTTCTTGGCGTCACGACTGGCGCGCTCGCCATCGTTCATGCGCTTGTTGATGCGCTTGAGCTCGTCCAGCGGCACGACCACGCGCGATTGCAGGTCGATCAGGTTCTGCTGCAGCTCCTGCACGGGCGGGATGTTGCGCTCGAGCACGTTGCTCCAGGGCTTGCCGGCCGCGACCTGCTGCACCACCCACTGCAGGTTCAGCAGGTTGGGCGGGAACTGGGCGATGAAGGTCTCCTGCGGCATGCCGCACTTGTCGACGATGATCTTGCGCAGCTCGCGTTCCTTCTTGCGCACGTCATCCACCTGGGCGCGCACGAGGTCGCACAGCTTCTCGATGGTCTTGGCCGTGAAGCGGATGGTCATCAGCTCTTCGGTCAGGGCCTTCTGCACCTTCATGTACACGGGCGTGCCGTAGCCGTCCTTGTCGTACACCTTGTGCATCTTGTCGAAGTTCTCGCGCATGGCGTCGAAGCGGCGCAGCGCCTCGTTCTTGAGTTCTTCGAGCTTCTTGGTCAGCGCCTTGGAGCCGCCCTTGCCGTCGTCGTCGTCCTCTTCGTCGTATTCGTCGAAGTCTTCTTCGGCCACGTAGTCGTCGTTCTCATTGGCGTTGACGAAGCCGTCGACGATGGTGGAGATGACGACCTTGCCTTCGCGGATTTCCTCGGACATGGCCAGGATCTCGGCGATGGTGGCAGGCGAGGCCGAGATGGCCTCCATCATGTCCATCAGGCCGCCTTCGATGCGCTTGGCGATTTCGATTTCGCCTTCGCGCGTCAGCAGCTCGACCGTGCCCATTTCGCGCATGTACATGCGCACGGGGTCGGTGGTGCGGCCGAACTCGGAGTCCACCGTGGACAGGGCGGCTTCGGCCTCTTCCTCGGCTTCCTCTTCGGTGGTGGCGGACTGGCCCGTGTTGTTCAGCAGCAGGGTTTCCGCATCGGGAGTCTGCTCGTAGACGGCCACGCCCATGTCGTTGAGCATGGAGATCACGACTTCCAGCGTCTCGGCATCGACCAGCTTGTCGGGCAGGTGGTCGTTGATTTCGCTGTGCGTCAGGTAGCCGCGCGTCTTGCCCAGCTTGATCAGCGCCTTCAGGCGCTGGCGGCGGGTGGACATTTCCTCTTCGGTCAGGACGGTTTCGTCCAGGCCGAATTCCTTCATCAAGGCGCGTTCCTTGGCCTTGCTGATCTTCATGCGCAGGGGCTTGACCTTTTCGGCCGGGGCCGAAGTGGTCTCGACCTCGACTTCCACTTCGGTCTCGACCTCGGACTCGCCTTCACCTTCGCCGTCGATGTCGCCATCGATGTCGGACAGGTCGGCATCATCGATGTCGTCGCCGCCTTCCTTGGCCTTGGGCTTGCGGCCGCGCTTGGCGGGGGTCTTGGCAGCGGCGGTGGAGCTTGCGGCTGCCTTGGCCGGCGCCTTCTTGGCGGCGGCAGGCTTCTTTTCGGTCTGGGCGGGGGCGTCGTCGCCTTCGGCTGCCTTCTTGCGGCCGCGCTTGGGGGTCGCGGCGGCGAGCAGCTCGTCGGCCATGGCTTTGAGTTCGGCTTGGGACTTGGTTACCACGTCGGTATCTTTCTTTGCTTTGGCCGCAGATGCGGCGCTCTTCGGTCCTGCAGCGGCTTTGCCGGCACCGGCCTTGGCCGGGGCTGAAGAGGTTGTCGAAGTCTTGGGCTTCGCTGGAGCTTCGGGGGCCTGCTTGGACTTCACGGACTTTGAAACGGGCATGAACACCTCACGGTCAGGAGCGAACACACACAAAGGGAAACTCAAACAAGCGCCGCCTAGGCGCACGCGCGGACGGACTAGGTCCGCCAGGGAAGCGAAAAACGTTCCAGGCAAGATGTCTGGGCGAACATTTGGTGTGCAGTCCTTGCGGGAAATTGGGCCGTGCAGTTGCTGCAATCACGTGAGTTCTTCACGGGGCCCGGTCCGGAGGTGCTGCTGTCGCTCTTGCCGATAGCCCCTAATTATATCTGCTTACCTCGATTTCAAGAGGAAGTACGCATCTGGTTTTCCAGGACCTGCTGTCGGGCAAAGAGATCGCGATAGCGCTGGGCGGCGCTGGGGTCCCGTGCCATGTCGCGCACGGCTTCGTCGATCTGGGCCTTGATGTGGTCGATGACGATGCGGTTGAGCACGCCGCGCAGCTCGCGGCGAAGCTCGGACAGCTCGCCTTCGGGGTGGGCGTGGGGGCCGCTCATCAGCTTGTCCGCCAGCACCTCATGGGGCAGGCCGCGCAGCTGCTCGCGCAGTACGGCGAAGGGCCGGGGGCCGGATTCCTGGAACTGTGCTTCCATCCAGCGGAACAGCGCGCCGTGCCCGGCGGCGCAGCGCGCCAGCGCCTCGAAGTCCTCGTGGGTGAGTTCTTCCATGAACTCCATGTGCGCCATGAGCAGGCGCGCCGCCTGGTCCGTGCGTGTGGCGGGGGCTACGCGCGGCCCCATGGGCGGCGGGTTGAAGTCGCTGCGGCCATTTTTGTCCCAGGGCTTGCGCGGCCAGGGCTTTTTGCCGCCGCGCCCGGGCTCGCCTGCGCGCCAGCCGCCTGTGCCGCCGCCCTGGCTGCCCCCCTCGGGCCAGCCCGAAGGGGCGTTGTATTCGGCCGGCTGGCCCCAGTCGTGCGCGGCCGGTGCATGGCTGGCCTGGCCCGGATGGTGGGCGCCACCGGCCATGGAGCCCCGTGCGGGGCCGCTGCGGGCGGCTTCCTGCGACCACAGGTCCGAGAGATCGCGCGCATCCAGCTGCACGAGTTCGGCGATCTCGCCCAGCAGCTGGCGCTTGAGCGCGCCGTCGGGCAGTGCCGTCCACAGCGGGCGGGCATTGCTGGCCATGTGGGCACGGCCTTCGGCCTGGCCCAGGTCGCAGCCTTCGCTGGCGGCTTCGATGAGAAAGCGGCTCAGCGGCAGCGCGTCGCCCACGTAGCGGGCAAAGGCTTCGCTGCCGTACTCGCGGATGAAGCTGTCCGGATCATGCTCGGCGGGCAGGAAGAGGAATTTGACGCTGCGCGTGTCGCTGGCATAGGGCAGGGCCGCATCGAGCGCCTTGCGCGCGGCGCGCCGGCCCGCCGCGTCTCCGTCGAAGCTGAAGACGACGGCTTCGGTAAATCGAAACAGTTTGTGAATATGGTCGGGCGTGCAGGCCGTGCCCAGCGTGGCGACGGCGTTGGCAAAGCCCAGCTGGGCCAGGGCCACCACGTCCATATAGCCTTCGGTGACCAGGGCATAGCCCATGTCGCGCAGGGCGGTGCGGGCCTCGAAGAGGCCGTAGAGCTCGCGCCCCTTGTGAAAGACCGGGGTTTCGGGCGAATTCAGGTATTTGGGCTTCTCGTCGCCGAAGACGCGGCCGCCGAAGCCGATGCACTCGCCCTTGACGTTGCGGATGGGAAACATCAGCCGGTCGCGGAAGCGGTCGTAGCGCTTGTCGTCGCCCTCGCCAACGATGACCAGGCCCGATTCTTCGAGCTGCGGATCGTCGTACTGTGGGAACACGCTGGCCAGCGACCGCCAGCCCGCAGGCGCGTAGCCCAGGCCGAAGCGCTTGGCGGTCTCACCCGAGACGCCGCGGCGCTTGAGGTAGTCGATGGCCTGGGGCGATGCCTTGAGGTGCTTGCGGTAGGCGTCGCCTGCCTTCTCCAGCACGTCGGTGAGGGTGGCCTGTTTCTGCTTTTGCGCGGCCTGGCGCTCGCGCTCGGCGGGGCTGATGTCGTCCTGCGGCACCTGCAGGCCGACCTGGCCGGCAAGATCCTGCACGGCTTCGACGAAGCCCATGCCGGCATGGTCCATCAGAAAGCCGATGGCGTTGCCATTCTTGCCGCAGCCAAAGCAGTGATAGAACTGCTTGCTGGGACTGACGGTGAAGGAGGGCGACTTCTCGCTGTGGAACGGGCACAGGCCCATGAAGTTGGCGCCGCCCTTCCTGAGCTGCACGTAGCGTCCCACGATATCGACCACGTCGACGCGCGAGAGCAATTCCTGGATGAACGATTGGGGAATGGACACCCGCGTATTGTGCCTTCGCGGGGCCATCCGGCCGTGCCCCGGGGGCACTGGCCGGCGGTGCCCGGCCCTCAGCCCAGGCGCTGGAAGGTCAGCGTGAAGGCCACGCCATCGCGCGTGTTGTGCGCCTTGATCGTGCCGCCCATCTTCGCCATGTAGGTCCTGGCCACGAACAGGCCCTGGCCCCGGTGCTCGGCGCTGCCGGCGGCCGCCGGCTCCTGGGGGGCGGACACGCCCAGCTCGAAGATGCGCTCCAGCAGGTCCTCCGCAATGGTGGCGCCCTGGTTGTGCAGCGTGGCGCTGGCGGCGGACTCCGAGGCCGACAGCGACAGCGTGATGGCCGTGCCCGCGGGCCGGTAGCTGTCGGCATTGCGCAGGATGTGGGTGACCACGTCTTCCAGCGCAAACTCGTCGGCGCGCACGATCACGGCGCCCGTGACGTCCCTGTTCCCGCCCCCGCTCCCGCCTTCGTAGACCACGTTGGCAATGCCCGCGAAGTGCGCGTTGGCGGCCACGTGGGACAGGAAGGCGTTCAGGTCCAGCCGGCCTTCGGGCACGTTGGCGGCCTGCAGCGCCTCGGCCGGCGATGCCGTGCCGTAGAGCACATGCACGGCCTGCTGCATGCGCTGCACGTAGCGGTGGCCGGGGTCGTCGGGCCCGTAAAGCACCATCAGCGATTGCAGGGGCGACATGATTTCGTGGCCCACGGCATGCCACATGTCGCGTTCCTGCTGGGCGCGCAGCTGTTCGCGCTGCAGGTCGTCCTTCACGCGCTGCAGCAGGTCGGCCAGTCCGCCGGCCAGAATGCCCAGCTCGTCGGAACCACGAAGGTCCGACACTTCAAGGTCGCCCAGGCGCGGGCCGACATGGCCGTCCTGCACGTTGTACGACACGGCGGCGGCGCGCCGGGTGAGGGCGGTCACGCGGCGGATCAGCCCCAGCTCGACGATCAGCCAGGCCAGCGCAATGGCGGCCAGCATGGCGCCCAGGTACCAGGACAGGCGCGTGGCCACGGCGGCCAGGCCCTGCTCCACATCGCGCGGGTGGCCGGTGAAGCTGACGGTGTAATTGCCCGTGGGCGTGTCCAGAATGTCCTGGCCCGTGGGCACGGCCGGGGTCATGGTGGCGGCGGAGACGCCGGCCGCATCCAGCGGCAGCCAGCTGATCAGGCGCAGCAACCAGGGCGCCGACGGCGCGGCCTGCACATCCACGCCCTTGAGGGTGATGGCGCTGGCCTCGTCGGCACCCACCTTGCGGATCTGCACGCGCTCGCCGGGCAGCAGGCTGCGCGAGATGTCGTTGAGCGAGGCCGCAAGCTGCGCTCCCGGCGCATTGCTGTCGAACAGCGGCGGCTCCGTGTCGCCGGGGGCCAGCATTTCCACTCGCACACGCATGCTGCCCAGGTCTTCAGGCGGCCAGACGGGGCGCACGTCCCTGCGGAACAGGGCTTCGCGGAACAGCTCGACCGGCAGGCGGATGGAGTAGTGCGTGCGGCGCAGGCAGTCGGCTGCAGGGGACGTCTTGTCATTGCCCGCACTGCCCTGCACGCCAGGCGGCAGGTCGCGGCAATGGCCGTTCTGCCAGAGCCAGCCACGGAAATCGCGCACGGGCCGCGCGCGGGCCTCAAGCTGGGGCGTGCCGTTGTCCACAAAGCCGGTGAGCCGGCCGTGCTCGCCGTTGCCGGACTTGTTTCCATGCTGCGGCATGGCCTCATAGGGCGCGATCCAGCGGTAGGTGCTGCCGCGCATGTCCAGTGTGATGCGGGCGCGGTGCGCCTGGGCGGGCTCGCGCGAGCCGCGCTCGCGCGGTGTCAGCTCGCCTGCGAAGAAGCTGCCCACCAGATAGATGAAGCCGCCTGCGTAGGGGTTGTTGCCAATGGCTGCGCACAGCGAGGCGCCATCGGGATACTGTACCGAGCAGCCGGCCATCTCCACGGCCTGCTGGGACTTTTGCGGATCGTCGAAGTCGATGGCCGCGTAGGGCAGCAGCAGCGGCGCCAGCGGCGTCACGCCCTGGCCCAGGTGGCCGGCGTTGAGCAGGGCCAGCCGGCCCGAAGGATGGCGCAGCCGCGCCATGACCTCGGCCTGGCTGCGCACAAAGCCGTGCTGGTAGGCCTGCCAGGCGCGTTCCTTCTCGTCCTTGAGCACCACCACGCTCAAGGACACCGTGGCCACGGCCAGCAGCACGAACACGCCGCGCAGCAGGATGCGCTGGCGGAAGGCGGCCAGGCCCAGGCGAGGCACCTCCAGCCGGGGCAGCTCCAGCCTGGGGTTGAGCAGGCGCTTCATGTGCGGACGGCGGCGCCGGCGTGGCCCACCCAGCGAAAGCCGCGCATGGGCACGTTCTCTATGCCTTCGAAGCCCGGGTCCACCTCGCGCAGGGCCTCGCGGATGGTGCTGACGTGCTTGCGCACGTTGTCGCGGTTGCGGCCGCTTTTGACCACCTCGAACAGCTCGTCGTAGGACACCACTTCGCCGCTGCGCTGGTGCAGCGTGGCGAGGATGCGCTGGGCCGTCAGCGGCAGGTTGATGCGCTCGCCGCGCCAGGTGGGCGTGCGCTGCCACAGCGGGTCCAGCACCAGGGCATCGCCTGCGGGCGCTGCGGCGGCCTGCGCGGCCACGGGCGCCGCGCGCTGCGTGGTGCGCAGGATGTCCAGGAAGGTCTCGATGAAGTCCGCCTCCTCGAACGTGGTCTTTTGCAGGTAGTCCCAGGCGTCCAGCGCTTTCATGATGCTGCGGTAGATGGCGGCCGGCATGGCCGACACCACCAGCACCGGCGTGCCCTGGCCCAGCTTGTTGATGGCGTTGATCAGGGCCACGCCGGCATGGCGCTCGCGGCCCAGCTCGATGTCCAGCACCACGGCGTCGTAGTGTTCGCGGGCCAGGGCGGCCTCGGCCTCGTCGCGCGTGAACCACTGGTCGATCACGATGCCGCTGCGCGCACTTCGTATCCATCCCGCCAACTGGTTGCTGGTGGGCAGGTCGTCTTCGATCACGGCGATACGGGTCATGGGGCTGTGCAGTGGTGGGGTCGGGGGAGGCCGCCGTGGCGGTGTTCGCGGGATTATCTCGGCCCCGCGCCGGCCCGGGTGTGAGTTTTTCTTCCGGGGCCGGAGCGTTTGCGCCGCCGGTGTGAGCGCTTTGGTCCGTGCTCTGCGTTGTTGCTTCCGTGGTGGATCCGAACAATCGGTCCTCAATGAGCCACCCCTGTTTCCGGTGCCTCAGAAACAGCCAACAACAGCCAACAACAGCCATCACAGCCGAGAGAGAGAACACCATGAAAGCCACCTGGAACCGCATCATGCAGGCCCTGACGGGCCGCAAGTCCGCCCGCCTGGACGAAGCCGGCTCTGCCGCGCCCGCAGCCGGGTCCGATGCTGCAACGCTGCCGGGCAACGCGCCCCGCCGCCAGCCCGTGGACTGGGCAGTCCTGCTGCCCACGGCACGTACCGTGCGCTGGCTGGCCATCGGTGCCGTGGTGGTGGCGGCAGGTCTGGTGGTGGTGCGCAACCCGCCCGTGCAGCACCTGGAGCAGGGCACGCTGGGCGTGCGCCTGAACCAGTTCACGGGCTCCGTCAGCCTGTGGCGCGATGGCAGCGTGTGGGTGGTGCCGGGCCTGCACACGGTGCGCGTGTTCTCCCTGCGCGACCAGAGCTACCGTCCGGAGGCCATGCGCCAGGCCAATGGCAGCGCACCCCTGCAGTCGGTCGAGGGCCTGTCCCTGGGTCTGGACCTGAACGTGCGCTATGCGCTTGATCCCGCATCGCCCGCCGTCAAGGCCGGCAACCTGCCTCTGGACATAGGCGGCGACATCGTGGAGCCCGCCGTGCAGGGCCTGGTCTACAAGGTGTTTGCGCGCTATACCGTGCGCGAAATCTTCTCGACCAAGCGCGCCGAGATCGCCCAGATCATGGAAACCGAACTGCGCACGCGCCTGGCGGCTGACGGCGTGACGCTGCGCAGCATCCAGATCGGCAAGGTGGACCTGCCCGCCGAGTACCGCCGCGGCATGGACAGCCTGCTGGCCGAGGAGCTGGCCTCGGAGAAGATGCGCTACACGCTGGAACTCAAGGACAAGCGCGTCAAGGAAACCGAGCTGGACGCCAATGCCGACAAGGTGCGCCGCGAAGTGGCCGCCGAAGCCGCCGCACGCGAGCAGGTGATTGCCGCGCGTGCCCAGGAAGAGGCCATGAAGCATGTGCTGCCCTTCAAGCAGCGCCAGATCGAGCAGCGCCAGCTGGAGGCCGAGGCCGAGCGCGTGGCCCGCGTGAAAGCCGCCGAGGGCAGCGCCCAGGCCCGCCGCATCGAGGCCAATGGCGAAGCCGATGCGCGCCAGAAGCTGGCCGAGGCCGAGGCCTTCCGCATGGACCGCCTGGGCAAGGTCAACGCCGAGCAGATGGCGCGCGAAGGCACCCTGGTCACGCGCTACCCGCTGCTCATCCAGAAGACGCTGGCCGACAAGCTCTCGGACAAGATCCAGGTCATCATCGCGCCCCCGCCGACCAATGGCGACTTCATCGGCGCGGCCCTGCTGGGCGGCAGCCGCAATGCACAGGCCGGCGCAGCCTCCGTGGCGGCCGAAGATGCCAACGCAGCCGTTCAGGAGCAATAAGCCATGCTGACCGTATCGACCTTGGCCGCCGCAGCGCTGGCCACCGGCATGGGCAGCGCCATCGTGGTGCAGGACCAGGCCAGCCTGCGCGCCGCGCCGCGCGATGGCGCCCAGCAGCAGGCCAGCCTGTGGCAGGGAGAGGTGCTGGAGATCAGGGGTGAACGCCTGGACTACCTCCAGGTCTGGGACCACAAGCGCGAGCGCGGCGGCTTCATCCGCGCCGGCGATGTGCGCCGCGTGGCCATGACCGAGGCCGATGCCCCCGCCTTGCTGGCTGTGCTGCGCTTCGTGCAGGACACGCCCGGTGCCGAGGCGCTGGGCATCGGCCTGGCGGCCGCCTACCTGCAGGCCGCGCCCGCCAGGACCCTGGCTGGCGCCGAAGGCGCGCAGGCCTTCGACGCACTGGGCGGCTTTGCCGACCGGCTGGCGCGGCGCGCCTCCGCCGCTGCGCCCGGCAAGGCCTCGGGCGCCACGCTGTCGGCCCACCTGGATGTGGCCAACGGCTACGGCCTGCGCTTTGCGACCTATGAGGTCGAAGGCCGCATGCAGGTCTGCTATGAAGGCGAATTCTTCCGCCGCGTGCTGGCCATGCCCGCCGCCGACGCGCCGCAGCGCGCCCGCGCCGCCCTGGCGCTGACACGGCCCGAATGCGTGGACCCCGATCTGCCGGCCCATGAGCGCGCCCGCATGCATGCCTGGCAGGCCGATGTGCTGGAGCGCGTGGACGTGACCGGCCTGCCGCCCTACCTGCGCGGCCGCGTGCAGATGCGCCGCGCCAGCGTGTGGGCGGCGCTGGCCTTTCAGCAGGCGCGCAAGAGCATGGCCGACCCTGCCGTGGCGGCATCGGCCGCCCGGGCGCTGGCCGAGTTCACGGGCGTCAGCAAGTCCGAGCTGCCCGATGAAGACCAGAGCGCCTACAACGACGCGGCCATGCGGGTGAGCGCCGTGCGCTGGGCGCTGTCGCCTGTTGCTGCTGCGGCTCCTGCTGCCGGAGCCCGCCCGACGCTGCTGACCGAGCCCGGTGCTGCCGGCGAAACCTGCGTGCTGCTGGTGGACGCCCAGCACGGCGCCAAGGCGCCTTTGCTGCGCCGCTGCACCTATGGCGTGGTGTGGGCTGCATCGGCCAGCACCAACCGCGAGGGCACGGCCGTGGCCCTGGCCGTGCAGCCGCTGGAAGGCTGGCGCGAACTGTGGGTGCTGCGCAAGACCGAAGGCGGCTGGCTGGCCGACGTGCTGCCCCCGGCCGCCACCGCCCCGGAGACCGGCGTGGCCGAATGGGCGGGCTGGGTGCCTGGCGGCCAGCTGATGCTGGTGGCGCGCGAGGCCCGTGGCCAGGGCCGCTACCGCAAGAGCTTCGAAGTGGTGCGGCTGGACGGCCTGGCCACCGAGCGCGTGACCGGCGATGTGTCTGCCCTGCCGCTGTTCCAGCGCTGGCAGGACCCGGCCTGGAAGCGCCAGTCCCTGAGCCTGCGCTGAAGCAAAAAAAAGCCTGCACCGGTGGGGTGCAGGCTCGTCTCCAACGATGCCTGGAGCGTTGCCAGGCGACTCCTCTAGGAACTCCTTGTTCGCCTTCCAGCGGTGCTGGCCGGCGAATCCAAGCGGCGATTCTACGAGTGAAGCCGGGGCCGTGCGGCCGAGTCATCTGATAAATGATGTCTTATAGAGGACTGTGGTTGTGCAGTCGCCTGGGGGACAGTCGCAGGCGCGCCTGCAGGCAGGTCAAGTGATTGTTCTGTATAAGTATTTTCAATTTCCATGAAATTCTGAAAATTGTGATGCCCTGCAAAGACCATGCATGCCGCTTTGGTTATCCGGGCCTGTGCGGTGGCGAGCCGGGTGGATGCGCATCAAGCTTGTGTAAGCCTGTCTTGCTATATCTTCAGGTTTCGCCAGCCTGCGGCGGCAGGCGGGCATCTCACCAGAAAACCCAGCGAACCGGAGACCACGATGACCCACATTTACGACCAGCATCTGGAGCGCAACAGCGCCAACCATGCGCCGCTCAGCCCCTTGGGCTTCATCGCCCGCACGGCCGAGGTCTATCCCGAGCGGCTGGCCGTGGTCCACGGCACGCTGCGCCGCAACTGGGGCGAGACCTATGCGCGCTGCCGCCAGCTGGCCAGCAGCCTGCACAAGGCGGGCGTGGGCAAGAACGACACCGTGGCCGTGATGCTGCCCAATACGCCGCCCATGGTGGAGGCGCATTTCGGCGTGCCCATGGCGGGGGCCGTGCTCAATGCGCTGAACACGCGGCTGGATGCGGAAACCATTGCCTTCATGCTGGACCACGGCGAGGCCAAGGTGCTGATCGTGGACCCGGAGTTCACGGGCGTGGTGGCCAAGGCACTGAAGCTGCGCCAGCGCAGCGCTCCTCTGCTGGTGATCCAGGTCGAGGACGCGCTGTACGGCCCGGCCGCCGAGCAGGTGGGCAGCCTGGACTACGACGATTTCGTGGCCGGTGGCGATGCCGGTTTCGACTGGCAGCTGCCTGCCGACGAGTGGGATGCCATTGCGCTGAACTACACCAGCGGCACCACGGGCAACCCCAAGGGCGTGGTCTACCACCACCGGGGCGCGGCCATCAATGCCATCAGCAATGTGCTGGAGTGGGACATGCCCAAGCACGCCGTCTACCTGTGGACCCTGCCCATGTTCCATTGCAACGGCTGGTGCTTTCCGTGGACGGTGGCGGCACGCGCGGGGGTCAATGTCTGCCTGCGCAGGGTGGAGGCGCAGGCCATCTTCGACGCCATCCGCAACCACGGCGTCACGCATTACTGCGGCGCGCCCATCGTGCACGGCCTGCTGGTCAATGCGCCGGCCGCCATGAAGGAGGGAGTGCCCGCCGGAGTCAAGGCCATGGTGGCGGGCGCGGCGCCACCGGCGTCGATGATCGAGGGCATGGAGCAGCTGGGCTTCGACATCACCCATGTCTACGGCCTGACCGAGGTCTACGGCCCGGCCACGGTCTGCGCCAAGCACGCAGCCTGGGATGCGCTGGACATCGGCGAACGCGCGCGCCTCAATTCCCGCCAGGGCGTGCGCTACCACCTGCAGCGCTCGGCCAGCGTGCTTGATCCCGAGACCATGGAGCCCGTGCCCCATGACGGCCAGACCATGGGCGAGATCATGTTCCAGGGCAACATCGCCATGAAGGGCTACCTGAAGAACCCGCAGGCCACGGACGAGGCCTTCCGCGGCGGCTGGTTCCACACGGGCGACCTGGCCGTGCAGCATCCGGACGGCTATATACAGATCAAGGACCGCAGCAAGGACATCATCATCTCGGGCGGGGAGAACATCTCGTCCATCGAGGTCGAGGACGTGCTCTACCGCCACCCGGCCGTGCTGGCCGCCGCCGTGGTGGCCAAGCCCGATCCCAAGTGGGGCGAGACGCCCTGCGCCTTCATCGAGCTGAAGGCCGGCGCCCAGACCACGGCCGAAGACATCGTGGTCCACTGCAAGAAGCACCTGGCCGGCTACAAGGTGCCGCGCGCCGTGGTCTTTGGCGAGCTGCCCAAGACCAGCACGGGCAAGATCCAGAAGTTCGAGCTGCGCCGGCAGGCCGGATCGGTCCAGGCCATCACGGGCTGAGGGCCGGGCCGCAGCGCGGGCAGCGGCTCAGTGTCCGGCCGTCTTGGAAAACAGCTGGATGACCAGCACGCCCGCCACGATCAGGCCCATGCCCGCCAGCGCGGGCAGGTCCAGCGTCTGGCCCTGCCAGAGCCATCCGACCAGGGAGATCAGCACGATGCCCGCGCCGGACCAGATCGCATAGGCCACGCCCGTGGGCACGGTGCGCAGCGTCAGCGACAGGAAGTAGAAGGCCAGCGCGTAGCCCAGGACCGTGACCACGCTGGGCCACAGCCGCGTGAAGCCTTCGGACTGCTTGAGGCAGGAGGTGGCCGCCACCTCGGCGACGATGGCCAGGCCCAGGTACAGGTAGTTGGACGCCATGCTCAGATGGCCGCGTAGCTGCCCGTGCCCTCGGGCCAGCGCGTGAGCACGTCGAAGCCCGTGTCGGTCACCACCACCATGTGCTCCCACTGGGCGGACAGCGACTTGTCGTTGGTGATCACCGTCCAGCCGTCGGCCAGTTCACGCGTGGCCGCCTTGCCGGCGTTGAGCATGGGCTCGATGGTGAAGATCATGCCGGCCTCCAGCACCATGCCCTGGCCGGGCTGGCCGTAATGCAGCACCTGGGGGTCGTCGTGGTAGACCTTGCCGATGCCGTGGCCGCAGTACTCGCGCACCACGCTGAAGCGCTCGCGCTGGGCCACGGTCTGGATGGCATGGCCGATGTCGCCCAGCGTGGCGCCGGGGCGCACGGCGCGGATGCCGGCCAGCAGGGCCTCGTAGGTGGTCTCCACCAGGCGGCGCGCCTGGTTGGAGGGCTGGCCCACGAAGTACATGCGGCTGGTGTCGCCGATCCAGCCCTCGGGCGTGGTCACGGCCACATCGACATTGAGGATGTCGCCCTCGCGCAGGATCTGCCGGGCGTCGGGAATGCCGTGGCAGACCACGTGGTTGGGCGAGGTGCAGACCGTCTTCGGAAAGCCGTGGTAGCCCACATTGGTGGGCACGCAGCGCAGTTCATCGACGATGAAGTCATGGCAGAGCTTGTCCAGGTGCTCGGTGCTGACGCCCGGCTGCACGTGGGGCACCAGCATCTGCAGGACGCGGGCGGCCAGGCCACCGGCCTTGCGTGATTGCCCGATATCGAGGGCATCGTGCAGCGGGACGCTGCGCAGCTTGGCGCCCCTCATTGCAGGCCTCCCGACAGGCGCACGGGGCGCGGGCGGCGTGCTGCCGTATCGGCGGGAGCCGGTGCCGCCTCGGGCTCGCCCAGCTTCAGCGTGGCCGCGGCCTCTTGCAGCAGCAGGGCGCAGATGCCTGCGTAGTCGAGATGGGGATGGTGTTCGGCCAGCTGGCCGACACGCAGCCAATGCTCGGCCTGGGCGTTGATGGATCGACCCAGGGCCGCGCTGGACAGGCGGATCTGGTCGTGCAATTGGTCGGATATTTTGACGATTCCCATGGGGTGGCGATCATACGGGGAATATACGTTTCGTATATTGACAATCGCAAATCGCGGGCCCGGAGGCGGGGCATTCGTGCAGGCCTGCAGATGCAGGTCGTCATGTCGTCGGCAATGCTGCGTGACGGACGGGGCGGATGCTCTTGTGTTGATAGCGCAATGATCACGTCCGGCTGGCCATCCGGCAGAGACAATGTTTTTCCTGCAGCGCGGTCCTGTACAAGACTGGGCCTTGCGCGATCGGCGGTCTTCTATCAGATATCTGTTGCAGATCTGGGGCTTACCCCTAGCAAGTCGCCTGCTACCCAAACTGACAAGAATCAAGACTGTCTGGAAGCGAATGTCCTGCAAGCCGGCGCATGGTGCGGCCGGCCGGGCCTTCCGGCAGGGAGCAGCAATGGGCAAGGAACAAGAAGCGGGTTCGGCAACGGGATCGGGCGGGGCGCGCATCGTCGTCGTGGGCGGTGGCGTGGCGGGGCTGGAGATTGCCACGGCGCTGGGCAAGGGGCGCACGGACGCCATCGGCTCCGTGACCCTGGTGGACAGCGATTCGGCCCATGTCTGGAAGCCCATGCTGCACACCATTGCGGCCGGCACGCGCGACCTGGCCCAGCAGCAGACCACCTACCTGGCCCAGGCCAGCGACGCCAGCTTTGCCTACCAGCCCGGCGAAATGTGCGGCCTGGACCGCGAGGCCCGCGAGGTGCTGCTGGCCCCCATCGAGGCGCCCGATGGCCGCGAGATCGTGCCGGGCCGGCGCATTGCCTACGACAGGCTGGTGATCGCCGTGGGCAGCGGCGCCAATGATTTCGGCACGCCGGGCGTGGACGAGCACTGCTTCATGATCGACTCGCGCCGCAAGGCCGATGCCTTCAACAGCGAGATCCGCCTGCGCATGGTGCGCTGCATGACCAGCGGCGAGCAGCTGCGCGTGGCCATCGTGGGCGGCGGCGCCACGGGCGTGGAGCTGGCGGCCGAGCTGGTGCAGCTGGCCGAGAGCGCCCGCGCCTACGGCGCGCTGGGCGAGGCCGCGCGCTTCGGCATCGTGCTGATCGAGGCCGGGCCACGCCTGCTGCCCGGTTTTCCTGAAGAGATTTCCGAAGCCACGCGCCTGCGCCTGCAGGCCCTGGGCGTTTCGGTGATCGTCAACGGCCGCGTGCAGTCGGCCAGCGAAGAGGGGTTCGTTCTGGCCAGCGGCGAGTTCGTCCCCGCAGGCCTGCGCGTCTGGGCAGCGGGCGTGAAGGCCCCGGCCTTCCTGGCGCAGCTGGGACTGGAGACCACGCAAGGCAACCAGCTCAAGGTCAACGGCCAGCTGCAGACCAGCGACCCCCATGTCTACGCCGTGGGGGATTGCGCCAGCTTCACCCTGCCCGGCGCCAGCGTGCCGCTGCCGCCCACTGCCCAGGTGGCGCACCAGCAGGCCCGCTATCTGGTGGAGACGCTGCCGCGCCTGCTGAAGGAGCCGGGTTTCCGTCCCGAAGGCTTTGCCTACCGCGACTTTGGCGCCCTGGTGTCATTGGCCCATTACGACGCCTATGGATCGCTGGGCAAATTCGGCCTGTTCAACGGCGGCGTGATCCGCGGGCGCATGGCCATGCTGAGCCACATCATGCTGTACCGCTCGCACCAGGCCCGCATCTACGGCTTTTGGCGCGGCGGGCTGCTGTGGCTGATCGATTTGATGAATTCGCGCCTGCGCCCGTCGATCCGGCTGGACTGAGCGGCCGGGCCCGGCATCAAAGCAGCCCCTCGATGGGCAGCCAGCCCAGCACGCGCAGCATCAGGCGCTTGAATGCACTGCTGCCGGGCTCGGTGGTGGTGGTGAGTGGCTCAGGCGGCGTGCCGCTTTCCGTGGTCCAGCTCAGGCGGCCCTGTGCATCGATCTGCACGTGGTAGGCGGCGGACGGCAGGCTCTGGTCGAGCATGCGGCTCATCTGCGAAGCCATCTCGGGGCTGTCGATCAGCAGGCCCATCTCGGTGTTGAGGTGGGCCGAGCGCGGGTCGAAGTTGAACGAGCCCACGAAGATGCGCTCGCCATCGACCGCAAAAGTCTTCGCATGCAGGCTGGAGCCCGAGCTGCCGGGGCGGCTGCCCGAACCCACGCCCGCCTTCCCGCCCGACTTCCCGCCCGAGGACGCGGCGGGCGACGGTAGCCCTTGCCGGGGCACGCCTGCATCGGCGGCGGGCGTGTCCGGCTCGCCGATCTGGCGGCGCAGCTCGTACAGCTGCACGCCTTCCTCGATCAGCGGGCGCCGGTACCGGGCATAGCCGGCGTGGACCACGGCCACGTCGGTCGCCTCCAGGCTGTTGGTGAGCACGCGCACGGCAATGCCCTGGCGGCGCAGGCCGGCCAGGGCGCGCACACCGGCCTCGGTGGGCACGAAGTAGGGCGAGACCAGGTCCAGCTGGCGCTGCGGCTGGCCGATGGCGGGTGCCAGCTGCGTGATCAGCAGCCCCTGCCTGGGCACCTGGCCCAGCACCTTGGCCGGGTCGTCGCTGACCAGGGTGGCGCGGGCCCATTGCAGTGGCAGGCGGCCGGCCAGCAGCTCTTGCGTGAACGGGCTTTGCGCCACGGCGCGCACATAGGCCTGGGCCTCGGGCCGCTGCACCTCGGTGGCCAGGGCCTCGCTGGCGCGCGCCACCGCATAGTCGGGCAGCGGCGGCAGCAGACTGGCCACGGGGTAGGCCGAGGCGCTGGCCCAGTACTGGTCGAACGAGTGCGCGATATCGGCCACCACCGGCCCCATGGCGACCACGTCCAGGTCGGCGAACAGCACGCCGTCGGTGGCTGCGAAGTACTCGTCGCCGATGTTGCGTCCACCCACGATGCTGGCCTGGCTGTCGGCCGTGAAGCTCTTGTTGTGCATGCGCCGCTGCGTGCGCGAGAAATCCGTCACATAGCCCAGCGCCTTGGGCGTGCGCTGCGCAAAGGGGTTGAACAGCCGCACCTCGATCTGCGGATGCCGGTCCAGCGCGCTGAGCTGCGTGTCCAGCCCCGCCGTGCCGCCGTCGTCCAGCAGCAGGCGCACGCGCACGCCCCGGTCGGCGGCCTGGCGCAGTTCGTCAAGCAGCAGGTGGCCCGTGGTGTCGTCACGCCAGATGTAGTACTGCACATCCAGCGTGCGCTGGGCCACGCGGGCCAGAAGGGCACGCGCCGCGTAGGCGTTGCGTGCATCGGAAAGCGCGTGGATGCCGGTAAGCCCCGGATGCTGGTCCAGCAGCGGTGCCAGCGCCTGGCCCAGCAGCGTGGCCTGGGCGGCCTCGGGCGGCAGCGCCGTGGATTCGCTGCGGCCGGCCAGCGGCGGCAGGCTGCAGCCTGCCAGCAGCAGGGCCAGGACGAGCGCCTGGGTGATGGCAAGGGCGCGGCGCAGCAGGGGCATGGTGCGTTCGGTGTTTGCGATGGTCAGTGCAGCCAGCGGATGAACAGCTGGATCACCGTGGCATTGACGATGTCGACGAAGAAGGCGCCCACCATCGGCACGATGAGGAAGGCCTTGTGCGAGGGGCCGTACTGGTTGGTGATGGCCTGCATGTTGGCCACGGCCGTGGGCGTGGCGCCCATGCCGAAACCGCAGTGGCCGGCGGCCAGCACGGCCGCATCGTAGTTGCTGCCCATGATGCGGAAGGTCACCAGCGCGGCATACAGGCCCATCACCAGGGTCTGGGCCGCCAGGATCACCATCAGCGGCGCCGCCAGCCCCGCCAGCTCCCACAGCTTGAGCGACAGCAGGGCCATGGCCAGGTAGATGGACAGCGAGGCATTGCCGAAGACGTCGATGGCCCGGTCGAATACCTGGAAGTGAAAGACATAGTCCAGCGTATTGCGGATCACGACGCCGCCTGCCAGCGCCCAGACGAAGGTGGGCAGGGAGAACAGGGTGCCGGCGGTGAACTGCGCCATGAACTCGGCAAAGCCCAGGCAGCCTGCGAACAGGGCCAGTGTTTCTATGGCCGCGCTGGTGGTGATCAGGCGCGTCTGCTCGGGATTCTCGAAGCCGCCGTGGCTTGCACTTTCGCCCAGCGGGGGCTGTTTTTCGGGGGCGGCTGCCGGGTCATGCACGGCAAGCCTGCGGCGCGTGATCAGGGCCTTGGCCAGCGGGCCGCCGATCAGGCCGCCGATCACCAGTCCGAAGGTGGCACAGGCAATGCCCAGCGTGACCGCGCCCTGGATACCGTATTCGCGCTCGAAAACCTGGCCCCAGGCACCCGCCGTGCCATGGCCGCCCGTCAGGGTGACGGAGCCTGCGATCAGCCCGAACAGCGGGTCGAGCCCGAGCATCGTGGCCAGGCTCACGCCCACCAGGTCCTGCAGGCCGATGAAGACGGCGACCACGGCCAGGAACAGCAGCAGCGAACGGCCGCCTTCGCGCAGCTTGGCGAAATTGGCGCTCAGCCCGATGGAGGAGAAAAACACCAGCATGAAGGCCATCTGCAGCTCGCTGCTGAAGCTGAAGGTGTAGCCCAGGGTCTGGTTGAGCACGAACAGGGCGACGGCGACGACCAGACCGCCGGCCACGGGCTCGGGGATGTTGAATTCGCGCAGCAGGCGCAGGTGCTGCACCAGCCATTTGCCCAGCAAAAGGACGAGGGCGGCGAAGATCAGGGTGTAGTAGGCGCTGAAAGTCAGGTGCATGGCTTCCGTGTTCTGGTGGGCGGGGCAAGGCAGCTCACCATACGATAGGCGGCATGCCGGGTGGCGATGTCAGGATAGCCACTGATTCCGAGGCCTGCTGAAAGTGCCCTTCGGTCGTGCCCTGTGTCAGTGCCCTGTCAGCTGGCTACGGGGCCGGGCCGCCTGTCCTCGACGGTGAAGCGGGCCAGCGTGTAGATGCGGCTGTCGGCGCGCATGGGGTTGGCCACGGCACGCAGCTCGCTGGTCCAGCGTTCGGGCGTGATGTCTGCCAGGCCATAGCCGCGTTCCTCGCAGCGTGCGTACAGCACCTGCGGGTTGTGGGCGACGATGGCATCGACCTTGGCCTGTGTGGTGCCGCTGCGCGAGGTGATCGAGGTGCTGCAGAACTCGCTGGCCACGATGGGGTTGCGCCGTTCGGGCGCGGCCTCGGGATCGGCATGCACGGCACAGACGTAGTTCTGGTGCAGGTCGCCGCCCAGCAGCACGCTGTTGCGCGGCGTGGGCTGGGCGCCCGGCGTGAGGTGGCGCACCAGACGCTGGCGCGCGGCCGGGTAGCCGTCCCAGCTGTCCGTGGCCTGCGATCCCGAGGGCGGCCGGTGTGCCGACAGCAGGGTGGGCTGGGCCAGGATGCTCCAGCGCGGCCCCTCGCTGCCCTGGTGGCGTGCGTCCTCGGCCAGTTGGCGGTACAGCCACTGCTCCTGGGTCCAGCCCAGGAAGCTGCGCGCCGTATCCGACAGGGCCGCACATTGCGCAGGGCGCACGCTGCCCTTGTCTGCCTCGCCCTCGATGCGGCAGGCCTGGGCGCTGCGGTACTGGCGGCCGTCCAGCAGATGCAGCCGGGCCAGCCGGCCCCATTGCAGGCTGCGGTACAGCTGCAGGCCGCCGCCGCCATGCGATGCCCCGGCGCCCGTCAGCGCGCTGGCACGCAGCGGCATGTTTTCGTAGAAGGCCTGCCAGGCGGCCATGCGCCGGGCCAGGAAACGCGCGGCATCGCCCTGGCCCTGGTCGCCCGCGTAGTTGTTCTCCACCTCATGGTCGTCCCAGCCCACGGACCAGTTGCACAGGGCGTGCGCGGCCTGCAGCAGCGGGTCGCTCTTGTGCAGGGCGTAGCGGTCGCGGTAGTCCTGCAGGGTCTGCGCGGCGCGCAGGTTGTGCGTGCGGGCCAGGCCCAGCGTCATGGCGGGCGTGGCGTATTCGTAGATGTAGTCGCCCAGGAAGATCACCAGGTCCGGCGCATCCTGCACCACCTGGCGCCAGGCCGCGTAGTAGCCGTGCTCCCAGCGCTGGCAGGAGGCATAGGCCAGGCGCAGGCGCTGCGGCATGCTGCCGGGGGCGGGCGCCGTGCGGCAGCGGCCCGTGCCGCTGACCGCCTGTCCCAGCATGAAGCGGTAGTGGTACCAGCGGTCGGGCGCCAGTCCTCCCACCTGCACATGCACGCCGTGGCCCCATTCAGGCTGGGCCATGGCCTCGCCGCTGCGCACGATCTGGCGGAACAGCGGGTCGTGCGCCAGCTCCCAGCGGATCTTGAGCGCAGGCATGGCCGTGGTGTCGGTCTCGCCCAGCTGGGCCAGCGGTGGCGTCAGCCGCGTCCACAGCAGCACGTTGTCGGGTTCGGGGTCGCCGCTGGCCACGCCCAGCGTGAAGGGGTTGTGCGCAGGCCGCTCGCCCAGCCGGGCCCAGGCAGGCAACTGGCCCAGCGCCGTGGCCAGGCCCGAGCCGACCAGAAACTGGCGCCGCGGTGCAGGGACGGAGGCGCTGAAGGGCAGGTGCATGGCGGTTCGGGGCAGGTGGCGCAAAAAAGCGGGGAAAGACGGGGCGTGGCCCTGGGTGGATCAAAGGCCGGCGCCTGCATTTCCAACTGGCTGCCATTGTGCGCCTGATGCCGTGGCAATGCAGTGCTTGCCGCGCTCCTTGGCCTGCAGCATGGCGGTGTCGGCGCGGCGCAGCACGTCCATGCCGTTTTCGTGGCTTTGCAACTGGGCCACGCCCGCGCTGAAGCTCAGGGGCCGGGGTGCGGGCTGGCCTGGGGTCTGCGCAGATGCTGGCAAAGGCGCCTGCTCCAGCAACTGCAGAAGGCGCTGGAGCGCCTGGGCGCCTGCTGTCTCCGGGGTCTGCGGCAGCAGCAGCACGAAGGCCTGGCCTTCATAGCGGCCCACCACGTCTTCCGGGCGCAGCCCTTGGCGCGCCAGCTGGGCCACATGCACCAGCGCGGCATCGCCCATGGCATGCCCCAGCTCGGCATTGAGGGCCTGCATACCGTCCATATCGACCAAGGCAACGCTCAGCGGCTGGCCATGGCGCTGTGCGCGTGCCACCTCGCGGTCCAGTGCCTCGCTCACGCCCAGGCGGTTGAGCTGGCCGGTCAGCGGGTCGTGGCGTGCGCGGCGCGCGGCCTCGTCCAGCTCCTGCTGCAGTGTTTCGATGCGGGCCTCGCAGGCATCGACATGGGCGCGCAGCGCCTGCAGCTCCTCCTGGGCCACGCGGCTGCCGGCGGCCATGGTGCGCGTGGCCTCCAGCACCTGCTGCAGCAGCGGGGCGGCATCTTCCAGGCGCTGGATGCCGTCCAGCTGGCGTGCCGCCTCTTCCATGCGGGCGCCCAGCGTTTCGTTGCTGCTCGTGATCTGCGCCAGGTGCTGCACGAAGCCGCCCAGCATGTCCCTGAGCGCCTGCTGCGCGGCGGCCATGCCGTCCTGCAACTGCAGGCGCCGGTGGATCACGGTCTGTAGCTCGCGCCGTGCATCGGCCAGGGGCGCGGGCGACAGCGGCGGGGTGATGGCCTGCTCGATGGCCGTGAGCTGCTGCACCAGCCAGCTGCCATGCGTGGGGTCCTGGGCCAGGTGCTGCACCAGGGTCTGCAGCAACTCCTGCATCAACTGCAGGACCTGAAGCTGGTCGGCGATGGCGAACGACAGTTGGTAGTGCTGGTCGTGCAGGCGCCGCGCCAGGGCCTTGGCGTCCACGGGCGGCGATTGCAGCTGCTCCATCAGCTGCTGGTGCAGTTGCCCGGTCTTGGTGTCCTGGGTGTCCAGCAGCGTGGACAAGGCCTCGAAGCGCCGTGCCAACTGCTGGGTCAGGTCGTCGGGCAGGGCCTGGACGGGCGGTGGCACGGGCAGCTCCACGGGTCTGGCCTCATGGGCAGGCGGCTGCAAGGCCGCGTTGGCATAGGCGGTGATGACCTGCTGCAGCCCTTGCCAGTCGCTGCGCTCTATGGCGGCGCCCAACTGGTCGCGCAGGCGCTTTTGGCCGGGCGTCTGCGCAGGCAGCAGCGCGTGGACGTGGCGCAGCGGGCCCTGGGGAAAGCTGGCGGGGCCGGGCTCGCCGGCCGCCTGTTCATAAAGGCGGGTGTAGTTTTCCGGGGTGGGCGGCAGGCGGTTCAGCGCCAGTTGCCGCAGGGTTTCGCGTGCCAGTTCGGAAGCGGAGCGCTCGGCCATGGGTGGGCAGTTGTTTCAGAATGCAATGCCCTCCAGTGTGGCATGGCCAGCGCCCGGTTCACTGCTCGTTGACCATCACCAGCTTGCCCTGCACCTGGCGCGATCCCATGCGCGCATAGGCGGCGTGCAGTTCGGCCATAGGCATGGTGCGGTCGATCACGGGCTTGATCTTTCCCTGGCCGTACCACTGCGCCAGCTCCTGCATCATGGCCGCATTGGCCTTGGGCTCGCGCCGGGAGAACTCGCCCCAGAAGACGCCCACCAGCGATGCGCCCTTGAGCAGCGGCAGGTTCAGCGGCAGGGCAGGAATCGGGCCTGCGGCAAAGCCCACGATCAGATAACGGCCGCGCCAGGCGATGGAGCGGAAGGCCGGCTCGGCGAAGTCGCCGCCCACGGGGTCGTAGACCACGTCCGGGCCCTTGCCGTCGGTGGCTTCCTTGATGGCAGCGCGCAGATCGCCCTGGCTGTAGTTGATGGTGGCATCGGCGCCCTGTGCCTTGCACAGCGCGCACTTTTCGTCGGTGGAAGCCGCTGCGATCACACGCGCACCCGCCGCCTTGGCGATCTGGATGGCGGCCGTGCCCACGCCGCCCGCCGCGCCCAGCACCAGCACGGTCTCGCCCGCGCGCAGCTGGCCGCGGTCGATCAGCGCATGGTGCGAGGTGGCATAGGTCATGATGAAGGCCGCAGCATCGACAAAGCTGAAACCGTCTGGCAGCGGCATGCACAGCGCGGCCGGCGCCAGCGTATGGGTGCCGAAGCCACCCGTGCCCGACAGGCAGGCCACGCGCTGGCCCACGGCCAGGTGGCTCACGCCCTCACCCACGGCCTGGACCACGCCCGCGTATTCCGAGCCCGGCACGAACGGCAGCTCAGGCTTCATCTGGTACTTGTTCTGCACGATCAGCAGATCGGGAAAGTTCAGGCTGGCCGCCTTCACTTCGAGCAGTACCTGCCCCGGGCCCGGCGTGGGCGTGGGCAGCTGCGTCCACTGCAGTTGATCGACGCCTGTGGGCGTGGTGCAAAGCCAAGCGTGCATGGTGGTTGTCTCCTGTGATTGAATGCCTGGCCGATGATAGGAGTGTGGTGGGAATGCCTCCTGTCCCTCGGGCGACGAGACGCCCGCCTACAATCGCCCGCAATCCCTGCTGTATCCATGAAGATTCTCATTTGTAACGACGACGGCTACCAGGCGCCCGGCATCCAGGCCCTGTACGAGGCGCTGCGCACGGTGGCAGACGTCGAGGTGGTGGCACCGGAGCACAACAACAGTGCCAAGTCCAACGCCCTGACGCTGAACGCGCCGCTGTATGTGCACCAGGCCCACAACGGCTTTCGCTATGTCAATGGCACGCCTGCGGACTGCGTGCACATCGCCCTGACCGGCCTGCTGGGCTACCGGCCCGACCTGGTGGTCTCCGGCATCAACAACGGCGCCAACATGGGCGACGACACCATCTATTCCGGCACCGTGGGCGCCGCCATGGAGGGCTTTCTGTTCGGCATTCCCTCCATTGCCTTCTCGCAGGTGGACAAGGGCTGGTCCGAGATCGAGGCCGCTGCCGCCGCCGCGCGCCAGCTGGTCATGGACATGCAATCGCAGGAACTGATCGGCCTGTCGCCCTGGCTGCTCAACGTGAACATTCCCAACATGCCCTTGTCCGCGCTCAAGCCCCTCAAGCTGTGCCGGCTGGGCCGCCGCCATGCGGCCGAACGCGTCATCACCCAGGAGAGCCCGCGCGGCGAAATGATGTACTGGATAGGCAGCGCAGGCGCGGCCAAGGATGACTCGGAGGGCACGGACTTCCACGCCACGGCGCACGGCCATGTGTCCGTCACGCCGCTGAAGGTGGACCTGACCGACCACGACAACCTGGGCTACTGGGCACAGACGGCGGCCAGGCTGGCGTCGGCCGGCCAGGGCGGGGCGGTGCAACCGTGAGCGAGCGCCGTCCCGGAGTTCCCTCGTGGGTGGCGCGCTCGGTGCAAACCCCTGCGCCGGCCACGCGCGCGGCGCCTGCGCGCTCTGCGCTGGCGCCGGCCGGTGCCCGTGTCCCGCAACAGCCTTCGGGCATCGGCCTGGACTCGGCCGCCGTGCGCGCTCGCATGGTGCAGCGGCTGGCCGCCACCGGCATACAGTCGCCTGCCGTGCTGGCCGCCATGGGATCGGTGGAGCGCCACCGCTTTGTGGACAGCGCCCTGGTCAACCAGGCCTATGAAGACACCAGCCTGCCCATTGGCCTGGGCCAGACGATCTCCAAGCCCAGCGTGGTCGCCCGCATGACCGAGCTGCTGCTGGGTTCGGAGGCCGCGAAGTCGGGCCTGGGCCGCGTGCTGGAAATCGGCACGGGCTGCGGCTACCAGGCGGCGGTGCTGGCGCGCGTGGCACGCGAGGTCTATTCGATCGAGCGCCTGCGCGGCCTGCACGAGAAAGCGCGCAGCAACCTGCGTCCCTGGCGGCTGACCAATGTCCATCTGATCTTTGGAGATGGCATGGAAGGCTATGGCAGCGGCGCGCCGTATGCGGGCATCATCTCGGCCGCTGGCGGCGAGAGCATGCCCTCGGCCTGGTGCGACCAGCTGGCCGTGGGCGGGCGGCTTGTCGCCCCCATGGTGGTTACGGGTGGTAAGCAGGCACTGCTGGTGATTGACAAGAGTTCACACGGGTTTACGCAGTCGATTTTGGAGGCCGTGAACTTTGTCCCCCTAAAATCGGGCATCGCCTAGAAGGGAATAACTTATGTTGGTATCGCGAAGTCTTGGGGCTTGGGGAACGGTGGTGCTGGCCGGCATGGTTCTGGCAGGCTGCACATCCCAAGTGAACAGGGCTCCCGTGGAGGACCGTGGAACGACCACCACCTCCTCCACCTCTTCCTCGCCATCGGCAGCCGTCAAGCCGCTGCCCGGCGTCGAAAACGCCGGCAAGCCCGGCTACTACACGATCAAGCCCGGTGACACGCTGATCCGCATCGGCCTGGAAACCGGCCAGAGCTGGAAGGACATCGCGCGCTGGAACAATCTGGAGAACCCCAACCTGATCGAAGTCGGTCAGGTGGTGCGCGTCGTGCCGCCGACCAGCTCGGACAGCGTCGGCACGCGCCCGTCGTCCACTGCCTCCTCCACGCCCAGCGGCTCGCCCGTGGTGGCAACGCCGCTGCCGCCCGTGGCATCGTCGGGCGGCACCACGGCAACGCCTGCACCCGCACCGACCCCGGCACCCGCCCCTGCACCCGCAGCCGGCAAGGGCGCCGACGATGTGGACTTCATCTGGCCTGCATCGGGCAGCCTGATCGCCGGTTTTGACGAGGCGCGCAACAAGGGTTACGACATCGCAGGCAAGGCCGGCGATCCCGTGATGGCCGCTGCCGATGGCCGCGTGGTCTATGCCGGCGCCGGCCTGCGTGGCTATGGCAACCTGATCATCCTCAAGCACAACAACACCTACCTCACGGCCTACGCGCACAACCAGACGCTGCTGGTCAAGGAAGACCAGACCGTGCGCAAGGGCCAGAAGATCGCCGAGATGGGCAGCACCGACGCGGACCGCGTGAAGCTGCACTTCGAGGTGCGTCGCCAGGGCAAGCCTGTCGATCCTTCGCGCTACCTGCCTTCTCGCTGATGAGCCGCAGCACCAGGCAAACCGGACAAGCCCCTGCCCCGCAGGGGCTTGTTTCTTCTGCGCCCGGCGAATCGCCGTGGGAGCCGGTCGAGGACGAGGCCGAAGGCGGCGAGGTCGAGGCTGCCGCAGCCGAGCTGCGCGAGATCACCGTGCCGCCGGCCCAGCACGGCCTGCGCGCCGACAAGGTGCTGGCCGAATGCGTGGCCGAGTTCTCCCGCAGCTATCTACAGCAACTGCTGGCGCAGGGCGCGGTCACGCTCAATGGGCGTGTGCTGGTCAAGCCGGCCACCAAGGTGGCCGCCGGCGACCGGATGGTGCTGGAGATGCGTCCCACGCAGCAGAGCATGGCCTTCCAGCCCGAGGACATGGCGCTGGACGTGGTGTATGAGGACGAGCACCTGCTGGTCGTCAACAAGCCGGCTGGCCTGGTCGTGCACCCGGCTCCGGGCAATTGGACGGGAACCCTGCTCAACGGCCTGCTGGGGCGCGACCCCAAGGCGCGGGAGGTGCCGCGCGCCGGCATCGTCCACCGCCTGGACAAGGACACCAGCGGGCTCATGGTGGTGGCACGCAGCCGCGCCGCCATGGACGCGCTGGTGGCCATGATCGCCGCGCGCGATGTCAGCCGCCAGTACCTGGCGCTGGCCCACAAGGCCTGGGGCCCGCGCAAGCGCCGCGAGGTCGATGCGCCCATCGGCCGCGACCCGCGCAACCGCCTGCGCATGGCCGTGGTCGACCTGGCTCAGCATGCGGGCAAGACCGCGCGCACCGACATCGACCTGCTGGCCGGCAACGAGGAAGTCAGCCTGGTGCGCTGCACGCTGCACACGGGCCGCACCCACCAGATCCGCGTGCACATGGCATCGCTGGGCCACCCGCTGGTGGCCGATGCCGTCTACGGCGGCAAGGAGGCTGGCGGCATGGCGCGCCAGGCGCTGCACGCCTTCCGGCTGGCCTTCACCCATCCCATGACAGGCCAGGCCCTGGTGCTGCGCGCGCCGCTGCCGCCCGATATGGCACAGGCGCTGGAAAATTGGGGGCTGAGCTACAATCCCGCCGAAAGCCTCTGACCATCTCTCGCATGGCATCCGTGGAGCGCTTGCTTCCTCTTCTTTGATTCGGCGCACCCTGGCTGCCACCTCTGGTGGCACGCGCGCCTTTGTTCCCGAGACGCTGAGCCATGAATACGGTAGATGCCAAGCGGGTCCTGGAAACTGCATTGATCTGTGCGCCGCAGCCTGTCACGCTGCGTGAGCTGCGCTCGCTGTTCGATGACGTGCTGGGCTCCGACACGCTGAAGGACCTGCTGCTGGACCTGCAGAAAGACTGGGCGCAAAAGGGTGTGGAGCTGGTGCAGGTGGCGTCTGGATGGCGCTTCCAGAGCCGGCCCGAGATGCGGGTCTATCTGGACCGGCTGCATCCTGAAAAGCCACCACGCTACACCCGCGCGACCCTGGAGACGCTGGCGATCATCGCCTACCGCCAGCCAGTGACGCGCGGCGACATCGAGGACATACGCGGCGTGACGGTCAACAGCCTGCTGATCAAGCAACTGGAAGACCGGGGATGGATCGAGGTCATTGGCCACCGGGAAACCGTGGGCCGGCCCTCTTTGTTCGCCACCACGCGCCAGTTTCTGGACGACCTGGGCCTGCAGTCGCTGGACCAGTTGCCCATGCTCGAGGAGCCCGAATCCCAGCAAAGCCTGTTCAAGGCGCTGGAAGAGTCGGGTGCGCAGGAATTGGCAGCGGACGAGGCCGCGCCAGCCGGTGACGCTCCCTTGCCCGAAGAGCCCCAGGGCGAGACAGATGCCACGGAATCGGACGGGGCAGATGCCGCAATGGCAGCAGATACGGCTCAAGCAGATACAGCAGACCTGTCGGATGCAGCGGATGCGGCAGACGCAGCGGATGCGGCAGAGACAACAGACGCAACGGATACAGCGGATACAACGGATACGGACGGCACTGCAAAGCAGGCCGAAGAAGGAAAGCCATGACGGGTAGTGATATCTCCAAAGACCAGGACGCCCAGCCGGCGTCCGATGAGGGCGGCGCGCAGCGCAAGGCCCGCCCCGCGCGCTCGCGCGCTCCCAAGGCCGGGGCGCGGCCCGGCGCCAAGCCTGTGCGCAAGCCGCGTCCGGCCGCCGAGGCGGTGCATGCCGAAGACACCGTGCAAGAGCTGGTGCCGGCTGATGCATCAGAGCCGACCGACTCAGGGTCTGTCGAAGGCTACGATTTTGCGGACGTCATCTCGGGCGAGCTCGACGCCGCCGAAGAACGCGACGATGCCGCGCCTGCCAAGCGCGTGCTGCTGCCCCAGGTCGATTCGCCCAAGCTGCACAAGGTGCTGGCCCAGGCCGGGCTGGGATCGCGCCTCGAAATGGAGCAGCTCATTCTTGAAGGCCGCATCTCGGTCAACAACGAGCCTGCCCACGTGGGCCAGCGCATCCAGTTCGGCGACCAGATCAAGGTCAATGGCCAGCCCATCCGCTTTCGCATCGACCCGCCGCCGGCGCGTGTCATCGCCTATCACAAGCCCGTGGGCGAGGTCGTCACGCATGACGATCCGCAAAACCGTCCCACGGTGTTCCGCAAGCTGCCTCGCCTGCAGCATGGCAAATGGCAATCGGTGGGCCGCCTGGACCTGAACACCGAAGGCCTGCTGCTGTTCACCAGCTCGGGCGAGCTGGCCAACTCCCTGATGCACCCGCGCTTCGGCCTGGAGCGCGAATACGCGGCCCGCGTGCTGGGTGCGCTCAGCAAGGAAGAAAAGCAGCGCCTGACCGACGGCGTGCAGCTGGAAGACGGCGTGGCCGCCTTCGGCTCCATTGAGGACGGCGGTGGTGAAGGCGCCAACTGCTGGTACCGCGTGACCATTTCCGAAGGCCGCAACCGCGAAGTGCGCCGGATGTTCGAGGCGGTGGGCCATGCCGTGAGCCGGCTGATCCGCATCCGCTACGGCGCCATGGTGCTGCCGCGCGGCCTCAAGCGCGGCGCCTGGGTGGAGCTGGACCAGGCCGATATCCAGTCCCTGGCTTCGGCAGCCGGCATGCAGGCGCGTGCGCCCGCTGCACCCAAGCCACCGGCCGGAGGCCGCCGTGGTGGCCCGGCAGACCGCAATACCGTTCGCCGCGAAGGCGGCGGCCGCTACTTCGACGGCAATCGCCCGGCGCCCAATGCCATGCTCGACGGCCCGCGTGCCAAGCCTGCCGCCAAGGGCGGCAAGGCTGACGGCGGCCAGGGACAGGGCAAGGGGCAGGGCGGTGCAGGCGGGCGGGGCAAGGGCGGCGGCAGCCAGCAGCCCGATCCGATGCGTACATCGGTGGGCTACATCGGCTCCGACAGCCTGTCGCGTGCACGCCAGAACGCCAAGCGCAAGCCGGGAGGACGCCGCTGAAAGGCGGCCGGGCCGTCTGCCTTCTGGTTTATCCAGAGGTGGTCGGCCCGCCCTGTAAGCCTGCCATTTGGCAGCACCATGTCATCAAGGACTTTGATGGCACAGCTAGAATCAACGGTTTTGTCCAATTGACAAAAATCCATAGTAACCCTGATTAGGAACCATTCAAATGGCCATCGAACGCACTCTTTCCATCATCAAGCCCGACGCCGTTGCCAAGAACGTGATCGGCCAGATCTACGCACGCTTCGAAGGCGCTGGCCTGAAGGTCATCGCTGCCAAGATGGTGCACCTGTCGCGCGGCGAAGCCGAGCAGTTCTACGGCGTCCACAAGGAGCGTCCTTTCTTCAAGGACCTGGTGGACTTCATGGTCTCCGGCCCCGTGATGATCCAGGCTCTGGAAGGCGAGAACGCCATCCTCAAGAACCGCGAACTGATGGGCGCCACCGACCCCAAGAAGGCTGAGAAGGGCACGATCCGCGCCGACTTCGCCGACAGCATCGACGCCAACGCCGTGCACGGCTCTGACGCCGCTGAAACTGCAGCCGTGGAAGTGGCTTTCTTCTTCCCCGGCATGAACGTCTACTCGCGCTAATCCCCGCGTCTTCCGCGGCCGTCATGGTCTGTCCGGTGCAGGCCGTGCCTGCCGCGGAAGAGCCGAGAGCGGCGTGGCACCGGCCTGCCGACATGAATACCAATTTGCTAGATTTTGATCTCGACGGACTTGCCGCTTACTGCGAGCAACTCGGCGAGAAGCGTTTCCGCGCGACGCAGCTGTTCCGCTGGATCCACCAGCGAGGCGCCAGCGACTTCGACCAGATGAGCGATCTGGCCAAGTCCCTGCGCGAAAAGCTCAAGGCGTGTGCCCACATCACGGCCCTGCCGGTTCTGACCGAGCATGTGTCTGCCGATGGAACAGTCAAGTGGCTGTTCGACGTGGGAGGCGGCGATGCCGTCGAAGCCGTTTTCATTCCCGAAGATGACCGGGGCACGCTGTGCGTGTCGTCCCAGGCGGGCTGCGCCGTGGGCTGCCGCTTCTGCTCCACGGGTCACCAGGGCTTCAGCCGCAACCTCAGCACGGGCGAGATCCTGGCCCAGCTGTGGTATGCCGAGCATGCGCTGCGCAAGCGCCTGGGCACGGGCGGCGAGCGCGTCATCTCCAACGTGGTGATGATGGGCATGGGTGAGCCGCTGCAGAACTACACGGCCCTGGTGCCGGCGCTGCGCGCCATGCTCGATGACCATGGCTATGGCCTCTCACGCCGCCGCGTGACCGTGTCCACCTCGGGCGTGGTGCCGATGATCGACCGGCTGTCCCAGGACTGCGCCGTGGCCATGGCCGTGTCGCTGCACGCGCCCAATGACGAGCTGCGTGACCCGCTGGTGCCGTTGAACCGCAAGTACCCCATCCACGAGCTGCTCGATGCCTGCGAGCGCTACCTGGAATTCGCGCCCCGTGACTTCATCACGTTCGAATACTGCATGCTCGATGGCGTCAATGACCAGCCTGAGCATGCGCGCCAACTGATAGAGTTGGTCCGCGCGCGTGGCGATGGCCGCAGCTGGTGCAAGTTCAACCTGATTCCGTTCAATCCGTTCCCGGCCTCGGGGCTGCTGCGTTCACCCGCAGCGCGGGTGACGGAGTTCGCCAGCCTGCTGAGCAATGCCGGCATCGTGACCACGGTGCGCAAGACACGTGGCGACGACATCGATGCAGCCTGCGGACAGCTGGCTGGCGATGTCAAGGACCGCACGCGCGCTGCCGAGCGCATGGCCAGGCAGCGCACCATTGTTCTCAAGCAGGTGCCTTGAGAAGACCTGGGGCATGCCTGGCATGCCCCGACGGAACAAAGGACAGTTCATGAAGTCAGTGGCTCGGCGGCTGCGAACGGGGGATTTCGGTACAGGCATGCGCTGGGCAGTGCCCGCGCTGGTTCTTTTCTTGGCGGGCTGCGCAGGCAAGCAGCCTTTGGTGCCCCCGACGAATTCTGGCTCCGGCAACGCTTCCTCCGTCTCCAATGCCTCGATGGCTTCTGCCGCCGAGGCCGATCCCCGCCGCCGCGCAAGCATCCGCCTGGAGCTGGCGGCTTCCTATTTCCAGGCTGGCCGCATCGATGTGGCCCTGGAAGAGGTGAACCAGGCGCTGGCCGCTGACCCCAGTTCCGCCGACGGCTACGGCCTGCTGGCCCTGATCTACATGCGCAACCAGGACTGGGACCAGGCTGACGCCAGCCTGCGCAAGGCGATGTCGCTGCGCCCCCAGGACGGCGACCTGCAGCACAACTACGGCTGGCTGCTGTGCCAGCGCAAGCAATACGCGCAAGCCCAGGAATGGCTGGACAAGGCCCTGGCCCAGCCCGGCTACCTGGAGCGCCCCAAGACCTGGATGGCCAAGGGCCTGTGCCTTCAGCAGGCCGGCCTGCTGGTCGAGGCCCAGCAGGCGCTGCTCAAGGGCTATGAACTCGATCCCGCCAACCCGGTGATCGCCTACCACCTGAGCAACGTGATGCTGCAGGGCGGCGACGCCAAGAGGGCGCAGTTCTACATCCGGCGCCTGAACAGCAGTCCCCAGTCCAATGCGGAAAGCCTGTGGCTGGGGATCAAGATAGAGAGGGCGCTGCAGCAATCTGCAGCGATGCGGCAGCTGGCTGACCAGCTGCACCAGCGCTTCCCCGAGTCCCGCCAATGGCTGGCCTACGAGCGTGGAGCATTCAATGAGTGAGGTGTTGGCGGTGCATGACGAAGCAGGTACGCAAGGCGAGAACGCACAAACTTCCATGACGGCGGGCACGCTGCTGCGCCAGGCGCGCGAGGCGGCGGGTCTGTCTCTGGCCGGGCTGGCGGCGGCACTCAAGGTGCCAGCCCCCAAGCTGGAGGCGCTGGAGGCGGATGACTACGCCGCATTCCAGGACCATGTCTTCATGCGGGCCCTGGCGCAAAGCGTCTGCCGCACGCTGCGCATGGACTCGGCATCGGTGCTGGCCCTGCTGCCGCGCACCCAGCTCAAGAGCCTGGCCGATGATCGCGGCAGCATCAACGCCACGTTCAAGGAGCGCTCCTTCAAGGCCACAGGAACATCGCTGGGACGTGAAAACGGCTCGCGCAAGGTAGCCATCATCGTGCTGCTGCTGCTGGCCGCTGCCGCTGCCGTCTACTTCCTGCCCAAGCATGAAGGCGATGCCGAAGAGCCGCAGGCCGGCGCTTCCGATGCCGCTGCCCTGGTGCAGCCAGCAGGGACTGTGTCCGAGCCCGTGGCCGCCCAGGAGCCCATTGCGCCTGCGGCGACGACGCCGGTCGATGTGCCGGCTGCATCTGCCCCTGCATCTGCATCTGCACCGGCAACTTCAGCGCCTGCAGCGGCAGCCGTTCCGGCTCCTGCGTCCACCACAACGCCTGCTGCCCCTGCCGCCGATGCGCCTGCCGAGGGCGCCGCAGCGACATCGGCAGCCACTGCGGCGCAAACGCCTGGTGGCGTGCTGGTCATGAAGGCCAACGCACAATCGTGGGTACAGGTCAAGGATTCCAGCGGCCGCGTGGTGCTGCAAAAGACGCTGGCGGCCGGTGAATCCATTGGCGCAGAGGGCGCGCTGCCGCTGTCGGTCATCATCGGCAATGCCAGCGGCACCGAGGTGCGTGTGCGTGGCGAATTGCTGGAAGTCGCCAAGACCACCCGCGACAATGTGGCCCGCTTTGAGGTGAAGTGACCGTGCAAGATCTCCCCATCACGCAGCAGCCGATAGCGATTGCCTCGCCGCTGCCGCGCAAGTCCCGCCAGGCCCGTGTGGTCTGGCGCAACAACGTCGTCACCGTGGGTGGCGATGCGCCTGTGCGCGTGCAGTCCATGACCAACACCGATACGGTGGACGCGGTCGAGACGGCCATCCAGGTGCGCCAACTGGCCCAGGCCGGCTCGGAGATGGTGCGCATCACCGTCAACACGCCCGAGGCGGCCGCCGCCGTGCCCTATATTCGCGAGCAGCTGGACCGCATGGGCGAGTACGTGCCGCTGGTGGGTGACTTCCACTACAACGGCCACCGCCTGCTCACCGAATACCCGGCCTGCGCCGAGGCACTGTCCAAGTACCGCATCAACCCCGGCAACGTGGGCAAGGGCGACAAGAAGGACAAGCAGTTCGGCCAGATGATCGAGGCGGCGGCCCGCTACGACAAGGCCGTGCGCATCGGTGTCAACTGGGGCTCGCTGGACCAGGAACTGATGGCCCGGCTGATGGACGAGAATTCGCGCCGCGCCCAGCCCTGGGACACGCGCCAGGTCATGTTCGAGGCGCTGATCTCCTCGGCCGTCGATTCCGCGCGCCTGGCCGAGTCCATGGGGCTGAACGGCGACAACATCATCCTGTCGTGCAAGGTCAGCGGCGTGCAGGACCTGATCTCGGTCTACCGGGCCCTTGCGCAGCGCTGCGACTATGCGCTGCACCTGGGCCTGACCGAAGCCGGCATGGGCACCAAGGGCACGGTGGCCTCGGCCGCCGCGCTGTCCGTGCTGCTGCAGGAAGGCATTGGCGACACCATCCGCGTCTCGCTCACGCCCCAGCCCGGCGAGGCGCGCACGCAGGAAGTGGTGGTCGCCTCCGAAATCCTGCAGGCCCTGGGCCTGCGCATCTTCGTGCCCAGCGTCACGGCCTGCCCTGGCTGCGGCCGCACCACCAGCACCACCTTCCAGGAACTGGCCAAGCAGATCGATGACTATCTGCGCGGCCAGATGCCGCTGTGGCGCATGAAGTATCCCGGTGTCGAGGCGATGAAGGTGGCCGTGATGGGCTGCATCGTCAACGGTCCCGGCGAGAGCAAGCACGCCAACATCGGCATCAGCCTTCCCGGCACGGGCGAGGCGCCCGCCGCCCCCGTCTACATCGACGGCGAAAAGGCGCTCACGCTGCGCGGCGAGCGGATTGCCGAGGAATTCCAGGCACTGGTCGAAAATTATGTGGCGCGCACCTATGGCGCCACCGCCGCTGCACCCGCCTGATCGGCTGCATCGAGCATTGCAGTTATTGCAAAATAGATAGCGCACCACGCTTTGCCCCATTGGCTCTCACGCGAGACAGGCGTTGAGGGCATGGGGCTAAAAAAAGCGGGGTCAGCGCCTGTTTCCGAGCATTCATCGAACGAGAACAACGTGGCCAAACCCGAAAAACTTTCCGCCGTCAAAGGCATGAACGACATTCTTCCCGCCGAGTCCGCTCGCTGGGAATGGCTGGAAGCGCAGGTGCGTGAATTGATGGCGCGCTTTGCCTACCGCAACGTGCGCACGCCCATCGTCGAGCATACGCAGCTGTTCGTTCGTGGCATCGGCGAGGTGACGGACATTGTCGAGAAGGAGATGTACTCCTTCGAGGACAAGCTCAACGGCGAGCGCCTGACGCTGCGCCCCGAAGGCACGGCCAGCCTGGTGCGCGCCACCATCGAGAACAATCTGCTGTACGACGGCGGCAAGCGCATGTGGTACATGGGCCCCATGTTCCGCCATGAGCGCCCGCAGCGCGGCCGTTACCGCCAGTTCCACCAGATCGGCGCCGAGGCCCTGGGCTTTGCCGGCCCCGATGTCGATGCCGAACTCATCATGCTGGCCGTTTCCCTGTGGAAGCAGCTGGGCCTGACCCAGTGGCGCCTGGAAATCAACAGCCTGGGCCAGCCCGAGGAGCGCCAGGCACACCGCCAGGCCCTGATCGCCTACCTGGAGCAGCACCAGGACGTGATGGACGAAGAGGCCAAGCGCCGCATGTACAGCAACCCGCTGCGCGTGCTGGACACCAAGAACCCCGCCATGCAGGAAATGGTCAACGGCGCGCCGCGCCTGCTGGACTTCCTGGGCGAGGGCTCGCTGGCCCACTTCGACGGGCTCAAGGCCATCCTGGACGCCAATGGCGTGCCATGGACCGTGAACCCGCGCCTGGTGCGCGGCCTGGACTACTACAACCTGACGGTGTTCGAGTTCATCACCGACATGCTGGGCTCGCAGGGCACCATCTGCGCGGGCGGCCGCTACGACTACCTGATCGAACAGGTGGGAGGCAAGAGCGCGCCTGCCGTGGGCTGGGCATTGGGCGTGGAGCGTGTGCTGGAACTCGTCAAGGAGCTCGGCACCGACATCCCCGCGCCCACGCTGCATGCCTACGCCATCGTCCCCGATGTGGCGGCCATGCCTGTGGCGCTGCGCACCCTGCAGCAACTGCGTGAGGCCGGTGTTCGCGTGCAGATGCACGCGGCCAGCGCCGAAGGCATGGGCAGCATGAAGTCGCAGTTCAAGAAGGCCGATGCCAGCGGCGCACATTTCGCGCTGATCTTCGGCTCCGATGAGCTGCAGCAGGGCCTGGTCACCGTCAAGTCGCTGCGCGACGGCGCGGGCCAGCAGGTGCAGCAAGCCCTGGCTGATGCGGCCCAATGGGCTGCCACCCTACAATCGGCGGTTTGACCAGCATCCGCAGCTTTTCAAGCGACCGCTCCAGCGGCGACCTCCATACATAAAGCGACACAGGCGATCCATGGCAAACCATTTCGATCTCGAAGAACAAGAGCAGATAGAGCAGCTCAAGCATTTCTGGAATACCTGGGGCACGTTGATCACCGGCGTGCTCGTGGTCATCTTCGTCGGCTTTGCCGGCTGGAATGGCTACCAGTACTGGGAAAAGCGCCAGGCCACGCAGGCTGCCGCTCTGGCGCATGCCGTTGACGTGGCGCTGGCTGGCAAGGACGCGGCGCGCGCCGGCCAGGCCTTCGCCGATCTCAAGGACAAGTACGCCGGCACCACGCAGGCGGCCCAGGCCGGCCTGCTGCTGGCCAAGGCTGCAGTGGACGAAGGCAAGCTTGATGACGCCAAGGCAGCCCTGAGCTGGGTGGCCGACAAGGGCGACGAAGGCTACAAGGCCCTGGCCAAGCTGCGCCTGAGCGCCGTGCTGGAGCAGCAAAAGCAATACGACGAAGCCCTCAAGGCGCTGGAAGGCAGCATGCCCGAATCCTTCGCCGGCATCGTGGCCGATCGCCGTGGCGACATTCTTGCGGCCCAGGGCAAGCAGGCCGAAGCCATTGATGCCTACCAGCGCGCCCATGCCGCCCTGGACAAGGGTGTGGACTATGGCCGTCTGATCGAGTTCAAGCTCAATGCGCTGGGTGCTGAACCCACCGTGCTGGCACAGGCCAAGACGTCGACTTCGGAGAAGCAACCTTGAAAACCTCGGCTGATCAATTGATGGCGATTTCGCGCCCGCGCGGCGTTGCGCGCTGGATGGCTCTGGGCCTGCTGGCCGGTGCCCTGGGTGGCTGCTCCACCGTGTCCTCGTGGTTCAGCAGCGACACCAAGCCCAAGCCCCAGGAGCTGGGTGCCAACCCCGGCCTGCTGGCCGTGCACCAGGCCTGGACCGCCAAGCTCGGCGCCGAAGTGCCGCTGGCCACCGACATCCATGTGCAGGGCGACACGCTGCTGATCGCTGCCAAGGACGGCAGCGTCACGGCCCTCGATGCACGCAACGGCAGCCAGCTGTCGCGCTTCACCGTGGGCGAGCCGCTGACCGCGGGCGTGGGCGGTGACGCCGAGCGCCAGGCCGTGCTCACGCGCAGCAACCAGGTCATCGTCTACTCGCAAGGCAAGCAGCTGTGGAAGCAGCCGCTGCCCGCAGCCGCCTACACGCCGCCGCTGGTCGCGGGAGGCCGCGTCTTCGTGCTGGCAGCCGACCGCTCGCTGGCCGCTTTCGATGCCGCCAACGGCCGCAAGCTGTGGACCGCACAGCGCCCGGGCGAGCCTCTGGTGCTGCGCCAGCCCGGCGTGCTGATCGCCGTGGGCAACACGCTGGTGGCCGGCCTGTCGGGCCGCATGGTGGGTATCGATCCCGACACCGGCGCCGTGCGCTGGGAGGCCCCGCTGGCCAGCCCGCGCGGCACCAATGACGTGGAGCGCCTGGTGGACCTCGTGGGCCGCGTCAGCCGTGTCGGTGACAGCGTCTGCGCGCGTGCCTTCCAGGCTGCCGTGGGCTGTGTGGATACGCAAAACGCATCGGTGCGCTGGACCCAGCCGTCCAAGGGTGCCGATGGCATCGACGGCGATGGTGATGCCGTGTTCGGCGCCGAGAGCAATGGCACCGTCCAGGCCTGGCGCCGCGGCGACGGCTCGCGCGTGTGGTCCATCGACCAGCTGCAGCACCGCCGCCTGACGGCGCCGTTGATGCTGGGCCGCTCGGTGGTGTTTGGTGATGACTATGGTGTGGTGCACCTGCTGTCCAAGACGGACGGGCAGGCGCTGGCACGATTGAAGACGGACGACTCCGGCGTGGCCTCGCCCCCGGTATCGGCTGCCAATACGCTGGTGGTGGTAAGCCGCAGCGGAACTGTGTACGGCTTCAGGCCGGATTGATAGGTATTTTCGGGAATGAAGCCAGTTATTGCCCTGGTAGGGCGACCCAATGTGGGCAAATCGACGCTGTTCAATCGGCTGACCAAGTCGAGGGATGCAATCGTCGCGGATTTCGCGGGCCTCACGCGTGACCGCCACTATGGACAGGGCCGCCAGGGTAAGCACGAGTACATCGTGATCGATACCGGCGGTTTTGAGCCAGATGCATCCAGCGGCATCTTCAAGGAGATGGCGCGCCAGACGCAGCAGGCTGTTGCCGAGGCTGACGTCGTGGTCTTCGTTGTCGATGCGCGCCTGGGCATGTCCGCCCAGGACCACGACATCGCCAAGTACCTGCGCCGGCTGGGCAAGCCCTGCGTGCTCGTGGCCAACAAGGCCGAGGGCATGAAGGAAGGCGTGCAGCTGACCGAGTTCTACGAACTGGGCCTGGGCGATGTGCTGCCGGTTTCCGCAGCACACGGGCAGGGCGTGCGCGACCTGCTCGACCTGGCCCTGGGCCAGCTCAACCTGCCCGAGCCCGAGGAAGACGACCCGTTCGACGATGTGGCCCAAAAGCCCATCCGCCTCACCGTGGCAGGGCGCCCCAATGTCGGAAAATCCACGCTGATCAACACCTGGTTGGGTGAGGAGCGGCTGGTCGCCTTCGACATGCCGGGCACCACGCGCGACGCCATCTCGGTGCCCTTCGAGCGCGCCGGCCAGAAGTTCGAGCTGATCGACACGGCAGGCCTGCGCCGCAAGGGCCGGGTGTTCGAGGCCATCGAGAAGTTCTCCGTGGTCAAGACGCTGCAGGCCATCGAAAGCGCCAACGTCGTGCTGCTGCTCATCGATGCCACGCAGGGCGTGACCGACCAGGATGCGCACATTGCCGGCTACGTGCTGGAAAGCGGCCGTGCCGTGGTGCTGGCCGTGAACAAATGGGATGCGGTGGACGACTACCAGCGCCAGATGCTGGAGCGCTCGATCGAGACGCGCCTGTCCTTCCTCAAGTTCGCTCCCATGCATTTCATCTCGGCGGAAAAGCGCCAGGGCCTGGGTCCGCTGTGGAACTCCATCATCCAGGCGCACAAGGCTGCCACCTGCAAGATGCCTACGCCGGTGCTCACGCGCCTGCTGATGGAGGCCGTACAGTTCCAGACGCCCAAGAAGACGGGCATCTACCGCCCCAAGATGCGCTATGCGCACCAGGGTGGCATGAACCCTCCGGTCATCGTCATACACGGCAATTCGCTCGAGCATGTGACGGAGGCCTACAAGCGCTTCCTCGAGGGGCGATTCCGCAAGGAATTCAATTTGGTCGGCACGCCGTTGCGGATCGAGTTGAAAACCTCTCATAATCCTTTTGCCGACAAGGACAAGTAACAAGCCACGGGATTTCGGGAAAACCCTTGTGCGAACAAGGGCCCCAAAACACTGTGGTAAGGTGTCGGTTTACAACAACACTCTTCGAACACGGAGAATATCGTGAGCAACAAAGGCCAACTCCTCCAAGACCCGTTCCTGAACGCGCTTCGCCGCGAACATGTTCCGGTGTCCATCTACCTCGTCAACGGCATCAAGCTGCAAGGCCAGATCGAATCCTTCGACCAGTACGTGGTTCTGCTTCGCAACACCGTCACGCAGATGGTTTACAAGCACGCCATCTCCACCATTGTTCCCGGCCGCGCCGTGAACTTCTCCACGGCCGAAGCTGCCGGCAGCGACGCCAGCGCTTGAGCTCGCTGCGCCCTGATGCCTCCCCGCACCGCCGGGGAGCTTCCTCACCCTTCGGGAGAGGTTTTTCTTGAGTTCTGAATCTTTTGACCGGTCCACGCCAACGCCAGTGCTGCTGGTGGGCGTGGATTTCGGCTTTCCCCATTTCGATGGCGAGTTGGAAGAGCTGGGCCTGCTGGCCGGCACGGCCGGCCTGCGTCCCGTTGCACGCCTGACCTGCAAGCGCAAGGTGCCCGATGCGGCGCTGTTCGTGGGCAGCGGCAAGGCCGACGAAATCCGCATGCTCGCCCAGATGCACGGTGCCCAGGAAGTGCTGTTCGACCAGGCCCTGAGCCCGGCCCAGCAGCGCAATCTGGAGCGCCATCTGCAGATGCCGGTCAACGACCGCACCCTGTTGATCCTGGAGATCTTCGCCCAGCGCGCGCGCAGCCATGAGGGCAAGCTGCAGGTGGAACTGGCGCGCCTGCAATACGTGGCCACGCGCCTCGTGCGGCGCTGGACCCACCTGGAGCGGCAGATGGGCGGTATCGGCGGCCGTGGCGGCCCTGGCGAGAAGCAGATCGAGCTGGACCGCCGCATGATCGACGAGTCGATCAAGCGCACCAAGGAGCGGCTGCAGAAGGTCAAGAAGCAGCGCGCCACGCAGCGTCGGCGGCGCGAGCGCCATGGCATCTTCAATATCTCTCTGGTTGGCTACACCAACGCCGGCAAGTCCACGCTGTTCAATGCGCTGGTCAAGGCGCGCGCCTATGCGGCCGACCAGCTGTTCGCCACGCTGGATACGACCACGCGCCAGCTGTACCTGAATGAAGCCCAGCAATCGGTGTCCCTGTCGGATACCGTGGGGTTCATCCGCGACCTGCCGCACGGCCTGGTCGATGCATTCCAGGCCACGCTGCAGGAGGCGATCGATGCCGATCTTCTGCTGCATGTGGTCGACGCCTCCAATCCGAATTTCCCAGAGCAAATCCAACAAGTCCAGAAAGTTCTGAAGGAAATCGGTGCCCAGGAGGTGCCTCTGGTACTGGTTTTCAACAAATTGGACGCCGTCGATCCGGAGCGGCTTCCAGCGCAGTTGCAGGACCAGTACGAGCTTGACGGGCTGCCTGTTTCACGGGTGTTCGTCAGCGCCCGCTCCGGCGAGGGGCTGCCGCAGCTGCGGCAGTTGCTGGCCGAGCATGCGCTGCGCGCGGAGGCGGAACACGCCGAAGCGCACGGTGGTGATGAGCGGGATCAGGAGGAGGTGGATGGCGCGATGCCCCCTGGGCAGGACGCCGAATACTAGGGGCTAGCGCCCTGATTGGGCAAAATGCCGATTGGGTCCCTGTCTTTACCGAAGAAACCGAGACTTCTCGCATGAATCTTTCACAACGCGCCCATCGCTGGGCGATGCTGCCGCAGCGCCTTCGCGGGATGTTCAACCTGAATGATCCGCGATGGGGACGTGGCGACGACAAGAACGACGATGCTTCGCGCCCCGATGCCGACCGTCCCGCGCCGCCGCCCCCGCCTGCGGAGCCTGCACGCGACAACCGCGACAGCCGTGACAACCGCCCCTCGTCGGGCGGCGGCCAGCCGCCTGATCTGGATGAGCTGTGGCGCGACCTCAACCGCAAGCTCTCGGGCCTGTTCGGCGGCAAGCCGGGCGGCGGCCGTGGCCAGCCGCCCATCCGCAATGGCGGCGGCAGCCAGCCGCCGGACATGCGCAGCGCCGGCATGGGCGTGGGCCTGATCGCCGGCATTGCCTTCATCATCTGGATGGGCACGGGCATCTTCATCGTCCAGGAAGGCCAGCAGGCCGTCATCACCCAGTTCGGCAAGTACAAGAGCACGGTGGGCGCCGGCATCAACTGGCGGCTGCCGTACCCGATCCAGCGCCATGAACTGGTCTTCGTGACGCAGATCCGCTCGGCCGACGTGGGGCGCGACACCATCATCAAGAGCACGGGCCTGCGCGAGTCGGCCATGCTCACCGAGGACGAGAACATCGTCGAGATCAAGTTCGCCGTCCAGTACCGCCTGAGCGACGCGCGCGCCTGGCTTTTCGAGAGCAAGAACCCGTCCGAGGCCGTGGTCCAGGCCGCAGAGACTGCCGTGCGCGAAGTCGTCGGCAAGATGAAGATGGATACGGCGCTGGCCGAGGAGCGCGACCAGATCGCCCCGCGCGTGCGCGACCTGATGCAGACCATCCTGGACCGCTACAAGGTGGGCGTGGAAGTCGTGGGCATCAACCTGCAGCAAGGCGGCGTGCGTCCGCCCGAGCAGGTCCAGGCCGCCTTCGACGACGTGCTGCGTGCCGGCCAGGAGCGTGAGCGTGCCAAGAACGAAGCGCAGGCCTACGCCAACGACGTGGTGCCGCGCGCAGCCGGCTCGGCGGCGCGCCTGCTGGAAGAGTCCAACGGCTACAAGGCCCGCATCGTGGCCCAGGCCCAGGGTGATGCGCAGCGCTTCAGCTCGGTGTTCACCGAGTACCAGAAGGCTCCCCAGGTCACGCGCGACCGCATGTACCTGGAAACCATGCAGCAGATCTACGGCAACGTGACCAAGGTGCTGGTGGAATCGCGCCAGGGCTCCAACCTGCTGTACCTGCCGCTGGACAAGATCATGCAAGGCGTGAGCGGCAATGTGCCGGCAGCCGACAGCTCGGCGGCCCCCAGCACCCAGGCGCCTGCGCCTGCCGCCATTCCCGGCCTTTCGAACGATGCGCGCAGCCGCGACAGCAGTCGCAGCCGTGACCGCGAAGCACGCTGAGGAGCAGCCCAAGTGAACCGAGTTGGATTTTTCATCACCAGCATTCTTCTGGCGCTCGCGCTGCTCAGCTCCATGCTGTTCGTCGTCGATCAGCGCCAGTTCGGCGTGGTCTATGCCCTGGGTCAGATCAAGGAAGTGATCACCGAGCCGGGCCTGAACATCAAGATGCCGCCGCCGTTCCAGAACGTGCGCTACATCGACAAGCGCCTGCTCACGCTGGACAGCACCGACACCGAGCCCATGCTCACTGCCGAAAAGCAGCGCGTGGTCATCGACTGGTACGTGCGCTGGCGCATCTCCGATCCGTCGGAGTACATCCGCAATGTGGGCCTGGACGAGTCGGCTGGCGCCATGCAGCTCAACCGCGTGGTGCGCAATGCCTTCCAGGAGGAAATCAACCGCCGCACCGTGCGCGAACTGCTGTCCAGCAAGCGCGATGCGCTGATGAACGACGTCAAACGCGAAGTGCTGGAGACCGTGCGCGGCGCCAAGCCCTGGGGCGTGGACGTGGTCGATGTGCGCATCACGCGCGTGGACTATGCCGAGACGATCACGGAATCGGTCTACCGCCGCATGGAAGCCGAGCGCAAGCGCGTGGCCAACGAGCTGCGCTCCACCGGCGCCGCCGAAGGCGAGAAGATCCGCGCCGAGGCCGATCGCCAGCGCGAGATCACCATCGCCAATGCCTACCGTGATGCCCAGAAGATCAAGGGCGAGGGCGATGCCGAGGCCGCCCGGACCTACGCCGAGGCCTTTGGCAAGGATCCGCAGTTTGCGCAGTTCTACCGCAGCCTGGAGGCCTACAAGGCCAGCTTTGCCAAGAAGAGCGATGTGCTCGTGCTCGATCCTTCGCAGACCGATTTCTTCAAGGCCTACCGCAGTGGTGGAAGCTCTGGAAAATAAGCGCGCCTGAGCGGCAACGCCGCCCGGCCCCTGCACGGCGCCCCTGTTGGGGCGCCGTTTTTTCTTGCGCCGCAGCTGTCGCCCGTGCACCGAATCGATTCGGAATACCGAACACCCGCCGTGGGCCTTGGGTCACCCCCAATTTGGGCTGGCCCGCAACAGCCGGTAGAATCACGTTTTTAACAGCCTCCCCCTTTTCCATGTCTGCTTGGGTCCTGCCGGATCACATCGCCGATGTCTTGCCTTCCGAGGCCCGGCACATCGAAGAATTGCGTCGAGGCCTGCTCGATACAGCGCGTGGCTATGGCTATGAACTGGTCATGCCGCCCATGCTGGAGTACCTCGAATCCCTGCTCACCGGCACAGGGGAGGCGCTGGACCTGCAGACCTGCAAGCTCATCGACCAGCTGACAGGCCGCACCATGGGTCTGCGTGCAGACACCACGCAGCAGGTGGCCCGCATCGACGCCCATCTTCTCAACCGCAAGGGCCTCACGCGCCTGTGCTACTGCGGCCCCGTCGTCCATGCCCGCCCTGACCGCCCCCGCGCCACGCGCGAGCCGCTTCAGTTCGGTGCCGAGATCTACGGCCACCAGGGCATGGAAGCCGACCTGGAGGCACTGCACCTGGCGCTGGACTGCCTGCGCAGCGCAGGCGTCACCAACATCAATGTCGATCTGGCCGATGTGCGCATCGTGCGCAGCCTGCTGGCTGGCGTGATGGTGGACATGCAGGTGCTGCGCGGCGTGCACGCTGCGCTGGCCGCCAAGGATGCGAGCGAGCTCGAGCGCCTCACGCGTGACTTCCCTGCCGCCTCGCGCGAAGGCCTGATGGCCCTGCTGCAGCTGTACGGCGGCATCGAGGTGCTGGACCGCGCCGAGAAGCTGCTGGCCCGCACCGCAGGCGTGCAGCCGCTGCTGGACCAGCTGCGCTGGCTGGCGCAGCGCCTCGAAGGCGTGAGCGTGAGCTTCGATCTGGCCGATCTGCGCGGCTATGCCTACTACAGCGGCACGCGCTTCGCCATCTATGTGCCGGGTGCCAGCGATGCGCTGGTGCGCGGCGGCCGCTATGACGAGGTGGGTGCGGTCTTTGGCCGCAACCGGCCCGCCGCCGGCTTCAGCCTGGACATCAAGCAGCTCGTCGCCGTCGTGCCCGAGCGCCCGCTCAAGGCTGCCATCCGCGCGCCCTGGGGCGACGATCCCCAGGTTGCGGCTGCCATTGCTGCATTGCGCCGGCAGGGCGAGACCGTGGTCTGCGTGCTGCCAGGGCATGAAAGCGAAGTGGACGAATTCCACTGCGACCGCGAGCTCGTGCAGGTTGCCGGGCAGTGGGCCGTGCAAGCCATCTGACGCATTTGTCAATTTCTTCGGATTTCATCGGATTTGAATATGAAAGCTACCAAAGGTCGCAACGTGGTCGTGGTCGGCACCCAGTGGGGTGACGAAGGCAAGGGCAAGCTGGTGGACTGGCTGACCGAAAGCGCCCAGGGCGTGGTCCGCTTCCAGGGTGGCCACAACGCTGGCCACACGCTGGTCATCAATGGCGTGAAGACCGCACTGCACCTGATCCCCAGCGGCATCATGCGCCCCGGCGTGAAGTGCTATATCGGCAACGGCGTGGTGCTCTCTGCCGCCAAGCTGTTCGAGGAAATCGAAGGCCTGGAGAAGGCCGGCGTGCAGGTGCGTGACCGTCTGCGCGTGTCCGAAGCCTGCCCGCTGATCCTGCCCTTCCACTCGGCGCTGGACGTGGCGCGCGAAGCTGCGCGCGAGCAGGGCGGCACCGAGAAGATCGGCACCACCGGCCGTGGCATCGGCCCCGCCTACGAAGACAAGATTGCCCGCCGCGCACTGCGCGTGCAGGACCTCAAGTACCCCGAGCGCTTCGCCACCAAGCTGCGCGAACTGCTGGCTCTGCACAACCACATCCTGGTCAACGTGCTGGGTTCGAAGAACTTCACCTTCGGTGACGCGCTCAAGCCGTACATCAAGGATGGCGAAGTGCAATTCGACGCGGTGTACGAAGAAGCCATGCGCCATGCCGAGCTGCTCAAGCCCATGATGGCCGATGTCTCCCGCGAGCTGAACGCCGCGCACGCCGAAGGCGCCAACCTGCTGTTCGAAGGCGCGCAGGGCACGCTGCTGGACGTGGACCACGGTACCTATCCCTATGTCACCTCGTCCAACTGCGTCGCCGGCAATGCGGCTGCAGGCTCGGGCGTGGGCCCCGGCATGCTGCACTACATCCTGGGCATCACCAAGGCCTACTGCACCCGCGTGGGCGGCGGTCCTTTCCCCACCGAACTGGATTGGGAAAAGGAAGGCACGCCGGGCTGGCACATGAGCACCGTGGGCGCCGAAAAGGGCGTGACCACCGGCCGCTCGCGCCGCTGCGGCTGGTTTGACGCCGCGCTGCTCAAGCGCAGCGCCCAGGTCAACGGCCTGTCAGGCCTGTGCATCACCAAGCTCGACGTGCTCGACGGCCTGCAGGAACTGCTGCTGTGCGTGGGCTACGAGCTCGATGGCGAGAAGATCGACCTGCTGCCCATGGGCGCCGACGAGATCGCCCGCTGCAAGCCCATCTATGAGTCCATCCCCGGCTGGACCGATTCCACCGTGGGCGTGACCGACTACGACAAGCTGCCGGCCAATGCCCGCCGCTATCTGGAGCGCATCGAGGAAGTGACGGGCGTGCCCATCGCCATGGTTTCGACCAGCCCCGACCGGGATCACACCATCCTGATGCAAAACCCCTACGCTGCCCAGTGAACTGCTGGCGGCTGAACCCCAAGATTGAACCAGGAGCCATTCCATGCTGACGGAAGACGGTCAACACCTGTATGTGAGCTACGACGAATACCACGGACTGATCGAAAAGCTCGCGATCAAAGTGCACCAGTCCGGCTGGGAATTCGACACCATTCTCTGCCTGGCCCGTGGCGGCCTGCGTCCCGGTGACATGCTCAGCCGCATCTTCGACAAGCCGCTGGCCATCATGTCCACCAGCTCCTACCGCGCCGAAGCCGGCACGGTGCAGGGCCATCTGGACATCGCGCGCTTCATCACCACGCCCAAGGGCGAGATCGCCGGCCGCGTGCTGCTGGTCGATGACCTGGCCGATTCGGGTCACACGCTGAACGCCGTGATCGCCATGCTCAAGACCAACTACCCGCCGATCACCGAGCTGCGCAGCGCCGTGATCTGGACCAAGGGCCTGTCGGCTTTCACGCCCGATTACTCGGTGGACTATCTGCCGACCAACCCCTGGATCCACCAGCCCTTCGAGCACTACGACACCCTGCGTCCCGAAAAGCTCATGGAGAAGTGGAAGATCTGATCGCCAGTGCGCCTTTGGGTGCATGCCAGCGAAGGGAGCCTGTCGGCTCCCTTTTTCGTTGTGGCGGGTATTTCCATGCGCCGTTGTCATGCCTTGATGCAAGTCATGGATTGGCGCGCTTGCCGCGATATCTCGGGCCAACGTCGCGCAAATGTCGGTTTTTTGCACAGCAGCAAAAGCCGATGCCCCAGAGCGTCCGAGGGGCTGATTGGCGCAGCTACACTGCGCAGATTCTCAGAAGGTGGTGCTTTGTGAAACGTCTTTCCGTCGGGCGCTTGAGCGCGGCTGTGGCTTTGGTTGTGGGCGGCGGTGCGCTGGCCTGGCTGGCCGTGGCATCCCTGCCCGGATCCAAATCGGCCCGCGCGGCCTCGGCCACGTCTGCTGCCGTGCAGGCGCAAGCCGCATCGGCCCAGGCGGCCGCCGTTCCTGCCGCGCCTTCCGTTCCCTCGGCTACGGCCGCTCCCGCGGCCCCGGTCGCGCGTGTCACGCCGCCACCGCAGACTCAGGGCCCCACGCCCATCTTTGTGCTCAACTCGCTTGATGCCAACATCAGCATCGTGGACCCGGTCACCTGGCAGGAGACGGCACGCATTCCCACGGGCAAGGAGCCGCATCACCTGTACCTCACGCCGGACGAGAAATCGCTGGTCGTGGCCAATGCGCTGGGCGACACCCTGACCCTGGTCGATCCGCGCACGGGCGAGGTGCAGCGCGTGATCCGCGACATCATCGATCCCTATCACCTGCGCTTCAGCCCGGACATGAAGTGGTTCGTCACGGCAGCCAACCGCCTCAACCACATCGACATCTACCGCTGGGATGGCCAGAACCCGCAGCTGGTCAAGCGCGTGCCCACGGGCAAGACGCCCAGCCATCTCTGGATCGATGCCAAGAGCACGACCATCTATTCCACCATGCAGGACAGCGATGCCCTGGTGGCCATCGACATCGCCACCCAGACCATCAAGGCCCGCGTGCCCACCGGCCCCATGCCGGCCGATCTCTATGGCAGCCCGGACGGCACCAAGCTGTTCATCGGCCTGACCGGCAGCGATGGCGTGGAAGTCTTCGACATCACCGGCCCCGAGCCGCGCAGCGTGGCCCGCATCAAGACAGCCGCTGGCGCCCACGCCATGCGCGCGGCCGGCGACGGCCGCCACCTGTATGTGAGCAACCGCGTGGCCAACACCATCAGCAAGATCGACATGCAGACCAACCAGGTCGTGGCCAACTACCCGGCACCGGGCGGCCCGGACTGCATGGACGTCTCCGCCGACGGCCGCTACCTGCTGGTCAGCTCGCGCTGGGCGCGCAAGCTGTCGGTGATCGACACCGTGGAAAAGAAGGTGGTCCAGCAGGTCAAGGTCGGCAAGTCGCCGCACGGCGTGTGGACGCTGGCCCACGCGCAACGCTGATGGACCGCCGTCTCTTTGCGCAATCGCTGGCCGGTGCGGCGGCTTTCGGCCTGCTGCGCCCCGCGCTGGCGGCAGGGCAGGGCACAGGCTGTGCCAAGACCGTGTATCTGACCTTCGACACGGGCCACATGGGCATTGCCGACCTGGTGGCCGATGTGCTCAAGCGCCATGCGGTGCCAGTGACGTTTTTCGCGGCCAACGAGCCCACCCAGCAAGGCGATGGCAGCCTGGGCGAGACCTGGGCGCCCTGGTGGCGCGCACGCGCTGCCGAAGGCCATGAATTCGCCTCGCACACCTACGACCACATGTACTGGCGCGGTGATCTGCGCGCCTCGAAGAACGGGCCGGTCACGGGTTTTCGCGTGCGCCCCTCGGCAGGGCCGCGCGCCAACGAGAACTTCACGGTCGATGCGGCAGGCTATTGCGACGAGATCCGCCGATCCGCACAGCGGCTGCAGCAGATCACGGGGCGCAAGCCCCTGCCGCTGTTCCGTGCGCCCGGCGGCAAGACCTCGCCCGCGCTGCTGGATGCCGCGCGGCAGGGCGGCTACATGCATGTGGGTTGGGCCAGCGCGGGGTTTCTGGGCGATGAGCTGCCCAGCGACCGCTACCCGAATGCGCAGCTGCTGGCCCAGGCGCTCAAGAACATCCGCAGCGGAGACATCCTGCTGGCCCATCTGGGCATCTGGTCACGCAAGGACCCCTGGGCACCTGCCGTGCTGGAACCTTTGGTCACGGGCCTGCTCAAGCAGGGGTTCTGCTTCCGCACACTGCGGGAGCATCCCGACTATCGGGATTGGGTAGCAAAATTCGCATAGTGTCCGCGCGCGCAGCGCGGCGGGCGATGGGAGCGTGGTGTGGACTGGTGGATTCAGTGGTTCGGTAATGCGCAGCAGCGCCTGTTCGAGGGCGTTGTCCAGCCCCTGCTGTTCGGCCTGGGGCAGGCCAGCCTGCTGGAGGACGCCTATGGCGCCACGGGCTGGCTGCTGGTGGGCCTGCTGCAGATCTTCATCATGGTGGCCGTGATCGCGCCGCTGCAGTACTGGCGGCCCGTCGAGCCCGTCACCGACCGGCGCGCCATCCACGTGGACATCATCTACACCGTGGTCCACCGGCTGGGCCTGTTCCGGCTGGCGCTGTTCTTCACGCTGGACCCGCTGTGGGACGAGCTCATGGGCCGCCTGCATGTCTGGGGGCTGCCGAGCTTTCACCTCGACGGCGTGTGGCCCGGCGTCACCGACCTGGCCTGGGTCAGCCTGATCATCTACCTGCTGGCCTTCGACTTCCTGGACTACTGGATACACCGCGGCCAGCACAGCATCGGTTGGTGGTGGAAGCTGCATGCGCTGCACCACTCGCAGCGCCAGATGACGGTGTGGAGCGACAACCGCAACCACCTGCTCGACGATGTGATCCGCGACACCATCATCGTGCTCGTGGCCCAGCTCATCGGCGTGGCGCCAGGCCAGTTCGTGGCCATCGTGGCCTTCACCCAGCTCAGCGAGAGCTTCCAGCATGCCAACCTGCGCGTCTGGTTCGGCACCATCGGCGAGCGGCTGTGGATCAGCCCGCGCTTTCACCGCCGCCACCACGCCATCGGCATTGGTCATGAGCCCATGGCGCCCGTGCGCAACAAGAAGGCGCATGGCAACAACTTCGGCGTGCTCCTGCCCTGGTGGGACATGCTGTTCGGCACCGCCAACTTCGAGCTGCGCTTCGATCCCACCGGCGTGCGCGACCAGGTCCAGCCCAATGCCCAGGGCCAGCTGCGCGACTACGGCCAGGGCTTTTGGGCCCAGCAATGGCGTGGGTTCCTAAGGTTGATGGGTCGCGCTTGAGGCTGGGCTCGGGGTATGCTTGCCGGCATGGGCTTGCTACTCGATTCCTTCTGGCGTGCGACGGCGTATTGCCTGCATAAGCGGGTGATTGCATGGTCGCTGTTTCCCTTGCTGTTCATGGCCATCACGGCCTGGCTGCTGGGCTATTTCTTCTGGGCCGATGCCGTCGTCTGGACGGAAGGGGTCCTGCAGGGCGTGGGCTGGCTGCACACCGTCTGGTCCTGGATGGGCGTGCAATCGCTGCCCGAGCTGGTGGCGCCGGTGCTGGTCGTGCTCTCGGTCACGCCGGTGCTGGTCGTGGTCTCGCTGCTGCTGGTGGCGCTGTTCATGACGCCGGCCCTGGTCGAGCTGGTGGCCCAGCGGCGTTTTCCCGCGCTGGAGCGCAGGCAGGGCGCCACCCTGGTCGGCAGCCTGGTGTGGTCCGCAGGCTCTTCGCTGATTGCCTTGATCGCGCTGCTGGTGTCGGTGCCGCTGTGGTTCGTGCCGCCCCTGGTGGTGGTGATCCCGCCGCTGATCTGGGGCTGGCTGACCTACCGCGTCATGGCCTTTGACGCGCTTTCTGCCCACGCCAGCAAGCCCGAGCGCCGCAGCCTGTTCCTGCGCCACCGCCTGGCGCTGATGCTCATGGGCGTGGTCTGCGGCTATCTGGGCGCGGCGCCGGCCATTGTCTGGGCCTCCGGCGTGGTCTTCATCGCGGCCTTCTGGATACTGATTCCGGTGGCCATCTGGATCTATGCGCTGATCTTCGCTTTCTCCTCGCTGTGGTTTGCCCACTTCTGCCTGGCCGCGCTGCAGCGCATGCGCGAGGAGGAGCCGGCGCTGCCCGACACGCCCATCGTGCCCTACGCTCCCGACGCGCCGCTCGGAGCCGGCGCGGCCTCTCCCCCCTCCACCCCGCAAGAAAAGACCTCATGACCCTTCAAGTAGGCGCACTCATCATCGGAGACGAAATCCTGTCGGGCAAGCGTGCCGACAAGCACCTTCCCAAGCTGATCGAGCTGCTGGGCGCGCGTGGCCTGTCCCTGGCCCATGCCGAGTACGTGGGCGACGACAGGGCGCGCATCACCGACGCCCTGCGCCGCGCCTTCGCATCGCAGGCCGTGGTCTTCAGCTTTGGCGGCATAGGCGCCACCCCCGACGACCACACGCGCCAATGCGCGGCCGAGGCCCTGGGCGTGCCGCTGGCACTGCACCCGGAAGCCGTGGCCCTGATCCGCGAGCGCATGCGCGATGTGGCCACCGAAGAAGGCAAGCCCTACGAACCCCAGCGCGCCGACAACCTGCACCGGCTGCAGATGGGCAACTTCCCCGAAGGCGCGCGCATCATCCCCAACGTCTACAACAAGATCCCGGGCTTTTCCTGCTCGGGCGCAGCGGGCACCGTGCACTTCGTGCCCGGTTTCCCTGTCATGGCCTGGCCCATGGTCGAGTGGGTGCTGGAGCAGCGCTACGCCAAGCATTTCCACAGCACGGTGCAGCGGGAGCATTCGGTCATCGTCTACGGCGGCATGGAGGCCACGCTGACGCCGCTGATGGTGGCCATAGAGCGCGACCACCCGGGCGTCAAGGTGTTCAGCCTGCCCAGCGTGGATGATTCCAAGCACGGCCGGCACATAGAACTTGGTGTCAAGGGCGAAGCTGGTGCCGTCACCAAGGCCTGGCCCACGCTGCTGGAAGGGTTGCACTCATTTGGTGCAAGTCTTGGCCCTGAATTGGTGCGCAATATCTGATTTACGGGCCGGTCCCTGAATCTGCACCGATTTGGTGAAGATGCCGGGCGGTGGATCGAATGCCGACAGAGGCCTCAATGTCATCCACAAGCCCTTCCCAAGGCGGCAGAATCACGGGGCTGGCGCGCCAAGCAGGTGCCAGTCTGCAGGCATGCACTCAATGGATGCAGCCTGGCACGCAAACTGCTTAAGAGTATTTATCTTTTTTGATCAGCCAGATTGGCAGGAGAGATCTGATGGCAAAGACCGTTGCAGACGTGTTGAACATGGTGAAGGAGAACGAGGTCAAATTCGTGGACCTTCGTTTTACGGACACCCGTGGCAAGGAGCAGCACGTCACGGTGCCGGTGTCGCACTTCGACGAAGACAAGTTCACGTCGGGCCACGCCTTCGACGGCTCGTCGGTGGCAGGCTGGAAGGGCATTGAAGCATCTGACATGCAGCTGATGCCCGATCCCGCTACCGCGAACATCGACCCCTTCTTTGAAGAGACCACGCTGTTCCTGCAGTGCGATGTGATCGAACCCGGTGATGGCAAGGCCTACGACCGCGATCCCCGCTCCGTGGCCAAGCGCGCCGAAGCCTATCTGAAGGCATCGGGCCTGGGCGACACCGCCTACTTCGGACCCGAACCCGAATTCTTCATCTTCGACGGCGTGCGCTGGAACACCGAACCCGGCAGCACCTTCTACGAAATCGAAGAGTACGAAGCACCCTGGAATTCGGGCGCCAAGTTCGAGTCCGGCAACCGTGGCCACCGTCCGCGCAACAAGGGCGGCTACTTCCCCGTGCCCCCCGTGGACAGCACCCAGGATCTGCGCGCCGAAATGGTGCTGCTGCTCGAGCAACTGGGCATTCCCGTCGAAGTGTTCCACCACGAAGTGGCAGGCGCCGGCCAGAACGAGATCGGCACCCGCTTCAGCACCCTGGTGGAGCGCGCCGACTGGACACAGGTCATGAAGTACGTGATCTGGAACGTGGCCAACACCTACGGCAAGACCGCCACCTTCATGCCCAAGCCCTATCCGGGCGACAACGGCTCGGGCATGCACGTGCACCAGTCCGTCTGGAAGGATGGCAAGAACCTGTTCGCAGGTGACGGCTACGCCGGCCTGTCCGACTTCGCGCTGTACTACATCGGCGGCATCATCAAGCACGCCCGTGCCCTGAACGCCATCACCAACCCCGGCACCAACAGCTACAAGCGCCTGGTGCCCGGCTTCGAGGCTCCGGTCAAGCTGGCCTACTCGGCCAAGAACCGCTCGGCATCGATCCGCATCCCCTACGTGGCCAACCCCAAGGGCCGCCGCGTCGAGGCACGCTTCCCCGATCCGCTGATGAACCCCTACCTGGGCTTCTCGGCCCTGCTGATGGCAGGTCTGGACGGCGTGGAAAACAAGATCCATCCCGGCGAAGCCGCGACCAAGGATCTGTACCACCTGCCCCCGGAAGAGGACAAGCTGGTGCCCACGGTCTGCCACAGCCTGGACCAGGCCCTGGAAGCGCTGGACGCGGACCGCTCGTTCCTGACCAAGGGCGGCGTGTTCTCGGACAGCATGCTCGATGCCTACATCGAGCTGAAGATGGGCGAAGTGACCCGTTACCGTCAGGCCGTGCATCCGGTCGAGTACGACATGTACTTCTCGCTGTAAGGCGAGTCGGCAAAAAGGCGGCGCAAGCCGCCTTTTTTGCTTTCGGCCAGGACCTGGGTATGCTGGGCGCGGAACCAAAAGGGGTTGGCCCGCTCAAGAAATGACGTCCAGCCCGGAAGATGGAGCGATACTTGCCCGGATAAGCCGGGCCCTTCCGATCTGGCTACCCGAGGGAATGGAATGAAGAAACTGTTTGTGTCACTGCTGCTGCCCCTGCTGTCGGTGGGAGCCTGGTCCCAGGACGTGATCTACCGCTGCGGCAACGAGTACACCAACAACGTCAGCCAGGCCAAGGCCAAGGACTGCAAGCCGGTGGACGGTGGGCATGTGACGGTGATCCATGGCGGCAGCAAGCCGGCGGCCTCGGGCGGCAGCCAGGCACCGCGCACCTCCGCCGCTCCGGCCGCAGGATCGCCCGCTCCGGCCAAGGTCAACAGCAGCGCCCAGAAGGCACGCGACTCCGACGCGCGGACCATTCTGGAAAGCGAGCTGGCCCGCGCCCAGGAGAAGCTGACACAGCTGCGTCAGGAGTACAACGATGGCAATCCCCAGCGCACCGCATTGGAGTTGCGCAATCCCCAGGGCTATCTGGAACGTGTCGAGCAGCTCAAGAGCAGCATCTCGCGGCAGGAAGGCGATGTCGCCGGCATCCGCCGTGAGCTGGATCGACTTCCCAAGAACTGACGGGCCCGCGCGGCCCACCGGAGCCCGGCCATGATCCAGGACGACCGGCCGGCGCCCCCGGCCTCCTATCAGGCGCTTGACCTGCTGTGCACGCTGATGACCGTGCTCGACGAGCAGGGTGCCGTGCTTTTCGCCAACGCAGCCCTTGAAAACGCACTGGGCCTGTCGCGCCGCATGCTCGAAGGCAGCGAGCTGGCGGCCTGCTTCACCGAGCCTGCCTTGCTGGACAAGGCCTTGCGTGGCGCCCAGGACAACGACTTCGCGGCCCTGCGCTTCGAGGCCAGCCTGCACCGCGTGGGCGGCGATGCGCTGCCCGTGCACGTCACGGTCTCGCTGGCCGAGCGGCCCGGCCATGTGCTGGTCGAGTTCTGGCCGCTGGAGCAGCAGGCCCGCCAGGACCGCGAGGAGCGGCTGCGCGAGCAGGCCCAGGCGCACAAGGAGCTGATCCGCAACCTGGCCCACGAGATCAAGAACCCGCTGGGCGGCATCCGTGGCGCAGCCCAGCTGCTGCAGATGGATCTGGACGCCCCCGAGCTGCGCGAGTACACCGAAGTCATCATCCACGAGGCCGACCGGCTGCAGGCACTGGTGGATCGGCTGCTGGCGCCGCACCGCCATCCGCATGAGGTGGGCGACGTCAACATCCACGAAGTCTGCGAGCGCGTGCGCTCGCTGGTGCTGGTCGAGCACCCTGCCGGGCTGACCATCACGCGCGACTACGACATCTCCATCCCGGAGTTCCGGGGCGACAGCGCCCAGCTGATCCAGGCCGTGCTCAACATCGTCCAGAACGCCGCGCAGGCGCTGCAGGAGCGCATTGCGGCTGGTGATGCCGAGATCATTTTGCGAACGCGGGTGGCCCGGCAGGTAACTTTTGGTCGCCAGCGCTATCGGTTGGCATTGGAATTGCATGTGATCGACAACGGGCCAGGCGTTCCCGATGCCATCAAGGAGCGGATCTTCTATCCGCTGGTATCGGGAAGGGATGGCGGTTCGGGACTGGGGCTGACGCTGGCACAGACCTTCGTGCAGCGCCACCAGGGGCTGATCGAATGTGAAAGCCAGCCGGGCCGCACGGATTTCCGCATCCTCATTCCCCTGCCTTGAGGCCCACGGAAGTCAACACTGCAACAAGGGAAGGATGCACCACCAATGAAACCGATCTGGATCGTGGATGATGACCCTTCCATCCGCTTCGTGCTGGAAAAGGCACTGGGCCGGGAAGGCTGGGCAACGCGCAGCTTCATCCAGGCGCGCGATGTGCTCACGGCACTGTCCGATGTCGATGCCGGCGACCCGGCGCGCCAGCCACCCCAGGTGCTGGTGAGCGACATCCGCATGCCAGGCGGCTCGGGGCTGGAGCTGCTCGAGCAGATCCGCGCCCAGCAGCCGGGCCTGCCCGTCATCATCATGACCGCGTACTCCGACCTGGACAGTGCCGTCTCCGCCTTCCAGCGCGGAGCCTTCGAATACCTGCCCAAACCCTTCGACCTGCCCAAGGCCGTGGAACTCATCCGGCGCGCGGTCGAGGAAAGCCTGCGCGAGGATGTGGCGGAGGCCCAGGCCCCGCTGCAGGCCGAGATGCTGGGCCAGGCGCCTGCCATGCAGGACGTGTTCCGCGCCATCGGCCGGCTCAGCCAGAGCCAGGTCACGGTGCTGATCACCGGCGAGTCGGGCTCGGGCAAGGAGCTGGTGGCGCGCGCGCTGCACAAGCACTCGCCCGTGGCGGGCGGCCCCTTCGTGGCCATCAACACCGCCGCCATCCCCAAGGACCTGCTGGAGTCCGAACTGTTCGGCCACGAGCGCGGCGCCTTCACGGGCGCCCAGACGCAACGGCGCGGACGCTTCGAGCAGGCCGAGGGCGGCACGCTCTTTCTCGATGAAATCGGCGACATGCCCTTCGACCTGCAGACGCGCCTGCTGCGTGTGCTGTCGGACGGGCACTTCTACCGCGTGGGCGGCCACCAGGCCGTCAAGGCCCATGTGCGCGTCATCGCCGCCACCCACCAGGACCTGGAGCAGCGCGTGCGCAACGGCGGCTTCCGCGAGGATCTGTTCCACCGCCTCAACGTCATCCGCCTGCGCCTGCCCGCGCTGCGCGAGCGCAATGAAGACGTGCCCATGCTGGCTCGCCACTTCCTGCAGCAAAGCGCGCGGCAACTGGGCGTGGAGCCCAAGCGCATGGGGGTCGATGCCATGCAGCGGCTGCAGACCTTCGCCTTCCCCGGCAACGTGCGACAGCTGGAGAACATCTGCCATTGGCTGACCGTCATGGCCCCTGCCCAGGTCATCTCGGTCAAGGACCTGCCCCCCGAGGTGCTGGGCGAAGCCGCCCCGCCCGTGGGCGGTGGCAACGGCGGCGTGCCTGCACCGGCCACGCTGCCGCATGCGCCGGCACCCCTGGCGGAAGAGGGCCTTGGCCGACTGGCCGTGCCCGTGTCCGCGCTGGCCCCGCCGCATGACACCGCCCTGGCCGCTTCCGACCTGGACTGGGTCCATCTGCTGGGGCAACAGGCGCGCCAGCTGCTGGAGCACACCCACGCCCAGGGGCATGGTGAAGTCTGGGATCAGCTGTCCCGCCGCTTCGAGGCGCAACTGATCCGCTCGGCCCTGGCCGTCACCCACGGCCGCCGGGTCGAGGCCGCCCAGCGCCTGGGCATTGGCCGCAACACCATCACCCGCAAGCTGCAGGAGCTGGGCATGGACGAGGACGCCTTCGAGTAAGGCAAGCCGGCGGGCGGCCGGGCCCTTGCCTTGGCAAGGGTCCGGCTCCTACAGGCTGGCGCCCGGGGTGCTGACGGGCCGGGCCGCCCGGGCTTGGGACAATGGAGTCCTCTTCGCTGGAACGGCCTACGTCCCGACCTATCGTGCCCACAGTCCTCTCCAACCTCTGGCAAAAAGCCAAGCCCGCTCGTCCGGGCCTGATGTACCCATCGACACCGCGCACGCTTGGCGAGCCGGTCGATGCGTACTGGCATGACCGCTACTTCCTGGAGCCTTACTTCGTTGCGGGGCGTGGTTACGACCAATACCGTCCCGCCTACGCACTGGGCTGGAAAGCGTCACTTGAACCCGAGCACGCGCAGCAGGATTTCGACGATGTCGAATTCGAGCTCGAAGAGCGCTGGGAGCAGGTTCGGGGCAGCAGCCTGCTGCGCTGGAGCCAGGTGTGCGAGGCCGTCGAGGCCTCATGGCTGCAGGCGCGCCAGCGCACGCCCACACAGCCAGTGGCCACCACGCTGGAATTGCAGAGCACGGCCCTGCTCAATGCCGTGCTGGCCCTGGGCCGCCAGGCCCATGCACGTCTGGGTGAATGCATGAATCCCATGCCCCAGGGGCTGATCGGACAGGTGCTGGCGCGGCACTTCAATGCCAGCCAGATCCTGGTCGAAGACCTGGAACGTGCCATCGGCTCCAGCGGCGGCGTGGTCCTGCCCGTGCGCGACAGCCGTGCCGCACTGCGTCGCAACGCCTTCTGGGACGGGCTGCTGGGCAGGGAAGAGGGCGCGGACTACGTGCTGGACCAGGCCGAGTCCTGCCAGCAGCAATGGCTGAGCGCCTATGAGGCTGCCGAGCAGTCCCGTCTGCCGGGGCCGCTCAGCGAAGTGCTGCATCGCCAGTCCCTGATGCTGCGCGGGCAGATCGAGGCCATCCACTGGCTGCGCCGGTACATGCTGTAGCCGGCTGGCTGGAATTCAGCCCAAGGTCACGACCACGGGCGCGTGATCGCTGGGCTGAGGGTTCTTGCGCGGCGCGCGGTCCACGCTGCAGGCGCTGACGCTGGGACTGGCACTGGGTCGCAAGGCCTCGGTGACAGCCACCGGATGATGTCCATTGCAACGCCACTCCATGCCCATTGCCTCGCCAAAGGCTTTGGTGTCTTCGCGCAAGCCCGGCTACGATTCGATGATTGAGGGGGATTCCCGGTCGCAGGTCGCATTGCCCGGGATGTCACCAGATCTGTCGATTCCATAAAACGCATACCAATTCATGACCTGGCTCTCACAGGCACTGCCCTTGCTGGCACTCTTGGCCGCTTTGCCCCTGCTGTATGCGCTTTCGCTGGTGCTCACGGCGTTGAGCTATATGCGCCTTCGCCTGCGTACGGCGCCTGTGACGCTGGTGGATCGACAGGCTCTGACCCCCGAGTCGCGCACGGTGCTCGATGCCATGCGACCGCAGTTGCAGGCCCTGGGCTTTAGCTGGTGCGCCAGCCTGAAAGGACGGCATCCGCAGGTCATGGAGCCTGATCTGCCGCTGGAGCTCGATCTGTATGTTCATGCAGGCGGGCGGGCCTGGGCCCTGGCCCAGCCCGAGCAGGCTGAGAGCGCAGCGCATGGGCGTACCGTGGGCAGCGTGACCTGGCTGAGCTTCTTTGCCGATGGTTGCTGCTGGGTCGGCTTCAATGGCCGGCTTGCGTTGACGCCGGCTGCGCCGCCGGGCTGGACCTATGTTGACGATGCCCAGCCCGGCACGGCGCAGGCCTGGGCAGCCTATGAACGACGCCTGTCCGAAGACCCCGCGCCGGTGGTCCATGACCTGGATGAGGTTGTGCAACGCCTTGGGTCACTGGCCCAAAGTCAGGCCGAGACTCTGCAGGCGCAGGGGCGGGCACTGCCGGCAGGGCAGGATTGCTGGAGGCTGACGTGGCGGCAGTCGCTGCGCATGGCCTGGGGTGCGCTGCAGCATGCAAGAAGGGAAAACAAGGCCACACCCGCAGCGGTGTCCGATGCGCTGGCAGATGCCCATGCCAGTGACGCCGGCGCCCGCCAACAGTCCGAGGCGCTGCGCTTCGCGTATCAGAAGGCGCTGATGCGCGCCCTGGGTTCCGCGCACAACCGCCACCGCAGCTTCTGGGTCACGGCGGTACTGTTCCTGGCGGTGGGCGCCGTGCTGTTTTCTTGGGATATGGCATGGATGCTGCTGCTGGTGGTCGCCGTGCATGAAGGCGGGCACTGGCTGGCCATGCGCTGGGCGGGCTACCAGCGGCAATCGGTCTTCTTCATTCCCGGCCTGGGCGGGATGGCCACCGGCGAGAAGCCGGATGCCACGCCGCTGGAGAAGGTGGGCGTCTTTCTGGCCGGCCCCATGCCGGGGCTGGTACTGGCCGTAGGTGTGATGGCCGCCGTCGGCTGGGGCCTGGCCCCGCTGCCGCCCGCATGGGCCATGCAGTTGCTGCTGTTGACCCTGCTGATCAATGCCTTCAACCTGCTGCCCATCACGCCGCTGGATGGCGGGCGCGTGGTGGAAGCTCTGCTGTTCGCGCGCCTGCCCGTGCTGCGGTTGGTGTTCGCGCTGGCGGGCATGGCCGCGTTGGGAGGGCTGGCCTGGTTCAGCCGCGACCCCTTGCTGTCCGTCATCGCGGGCGTGCTGTTGCTGGGCCTGCCGTGGCAATGGAGGGTGATGCGACTGGAGCGGGCCATCCACGTCGCCGCGCGCACGTCCCCTGCCGCAGGGAGCTCAGGCGGTCAGGCGCCAGCGGCCAGCCGTGATCCTGCTAGTGAAGCCGAGGCCGTGCGCCGCCTGTTCGGCGTGCTGCAGCAGCCGGCCTTCGCGCGCTGGCCCTTCATGCGGCGCGCCGCCGCCGTAGGTGCATTGCTGCCGGGCCAGCAGGCGCGGGCGCCCGGGTGGGGCGAGGGCGCGGCGGGCCTGCTCATCTACTTGGCCTGCCTTGCGCTCCCGGTGGCGGCGTTGGTTGGCATTTACAAGACGGCGCCGCAAGGGCGGCAGGCCATGGCTGCGCTGTGGAATGTGGAGCTTGAGCCAAGCCGCGGGTATTCGCCCGAAACGCATATGGCGGACATCGAGGATCGCCTGGTCCAGGCCCTGCAGCGGCCTGCGACGGACCCGACGCAGCAGGAGCAACAGGTTCAGGCCCGGCTCGATGCGGCCGAAGAGATGCTCTCCATCGAGGACTACCCGGCAGCCTCCGAGCGTGCCCGGGAGCTTTACCAGTCGGCCTGGGCGCTCGCGCGACCACGCGGGCTGCATGACTTGCTGCGCGCGCAGGCGTTGAAAGGCATGGCCGACACGGCCGATGAGCCCGAGCAGGCCGCGCAGTGGCACCAGCAACTGGTGGCTGAGCTGCAGGGGGCGCAAGGCCCTGTCCGCCTGGTACTGGCCAGCGCGCAGGCGCACCTCGCGCAATTCCCCATGCCGGGGGTGTCCATGGCCCAACGGCTTGGACTGATGGCACAAGCGGTGGAAAGCCACCGTGCCGAGGCCGACACGCTGGATGACGCCATGCTCTTGCATGCGCGCGTGAAATTGGCCCGCCTGCTGGACGTCAGCGGTCACCCTGAGGCGGCGCAAGCCCAGTTGTATGCCAACGTGGTCGCGCTGCAGGCCGCACAGAACGTACGGAGGATTGCCATGGGTTTGCCGGAGTACCGGGACTTCCAGCGCGCGATGCTTATGCAGGCCGAAGCGCTGTACGCGCGGTTCCTGGCCAGTCACGGCCAGGCTGAGGAGGGTGTGAAGCTGGCCCGCAACAGCCTGCAGCGGGCCGGGCGGCTGCAAGCCGACCATTACGCCAGCCGTGACAGCCAGAGTGCCTGGCTGTGGGCAGCCATGGCGACCGGGCAGCCGCTAGCAGTTCGCCAGGCCCTGGCAGGGCAGCATCCGGCGGGCCATGCGCAAGGCAAGATTGAGGCCGCCCGCGATACGCTCGCCGCTGCGCAATGGCTCGATGATCCCCAACTGCACAGTCAGGCGCTGACCGTATTGCAGCAACTGCCTGCGGCGCGCCGCGCCGGCCTGTGCCGCAGCTTGAGCCCGCGCGCTGACATCCACATCGACTGGCGCGACATGGAACGCCAGCGCCGTTACGAGTCGGTGCAGGCCGCAGGCTTGTGCAGCGGTTGATCGACCGCTGTCACAGCGCGGCCTGGTTCAGACCAATGTCACGACGACCGGCGCGTGGTCGCTGGGCTGCGGGTTCTTGCGCGGCGCGCGATCCACGCTGCAGGCGCTGACGCTGGGGCGCAATGCCTCGCTGACCAGGATGTGGTCGATGCGCAGGCCCCGGTTCTTCTGGAAACCCAGCATCCGGTAGTCCCACCACGAATAGCTTTTCTCGGGCTGGTCGAACATGCGGAAGGCATCGGTCAGGCCCAGCTGCAGCAGCGCCTGGAAATGCGTGCGCTCTTCCACCGTGTGGTGGATCGTGTCCTTCAGGCCGATGGGATCGTAGGAGTCGCGGTCCTCGGGCGCCACGTTGAAGTCGCCCACCAGCACCAGGCGCGGGTGGGTCGCCATTTCGCTTTTCACCCAGTCCTGCAGCGCCTGCAGCCAGCGCATCTTGTAGGCGAACTTGTCGGTGCCCGGCGCCTGCCCATTCACGAAGTAGCCATTGATCAGGCGCACCGGGCCGCCTTCGGCATCGAGGGTGGCGGCAATGATGCGGGCCTGCTCGTCATCCAGGCCCGGGATATTGCGCACCACGTCGCGCACCGGCGTGCGCGTCAGCCAGGCCACGCCGTTGTAGGTCTTTTGCCCATGGCTGACCGCGTGGTAGCCGGCCTCCTGCAGCGCCTGCAGCGGAAACTTGTCGTCGGTGAGCTTGAGTTCCTGCAGCGCCAGCGCATCGACAGGATTGGCCTGCAGCCAGGCCAGCACCTGCGGCAGGCGCACGGACAGGGAGTTGACGTTCCAGGTGGCGATTTGCATAAATAAATCCAATTAAATCAAATGATTGCGTGATTTTTCGATGGTTGCTCTTGTGGCGGTTGCCAGCCTGTTCACCCGAAAAATCATGCCCTTGCCGCAGCAGTCAGCCCCTATTTTGATGCGCGATTGCGCTTGGGTGTTTTTCAGGCGATTCGGCAGCGCGGCTGTCAGCCCTGGCTTCGGCCAGCGTATCGGCATGCGGGGCCGTTGACGTGATGGGGCCTGCCTCGCCACGACCTTCATGGCACCGGGCAGACCTTGAATCAGATTGATCTGATTTCATCTCGGATGAAAGGTGTCTACGATTGAAAATTTTCCAAGGAAATGCGGCCTTGGAATTTTTTCATTATCCGGAGGTATTCAAAATGCATATATTCATAGGTGCTTTTTGCAGAATAAACAAGGCTGTCACGATATTTATTTTGGCAATGATGGCCACCTCCGCATGGTCCGCATGCGCAATTAATGATACAACTGATGGGTCAGGCTATTACAAGTATGTGTTCAGTAATTTCAATCCTCCAGAATTCAATTCCAATGTGGCCAAGAATACGGTGATTTACTCAAAAACCGCTGTAGCGGTAATAAGTAATGGGCTTGGCGCTAGATTGATGAATTGTGTTCCATCGGTCACGGGCTATCTTGTAGGTAAATCTACACCAGTCAATAATATATACCCGACGACAGTCGAGGGTATTGGCATGAGGGTTTCGACTAGATATGGTGCTGCGCCTGTAAGTGGTTTGGGGTATTCCAATCACTCCGGATCTTTTGCATATATACTTATCGATGTCACAGTTGAGTTGATCAAGACCGCAGATGGCGATATCACTGCAGGTGGCGTGCTGGACAGCGATTTCCTGTACGAACGCGCGAATGATGCATTTGGCCAGCTTCTCGCTCAATACAACTTTTCCTCGCCCGTCGTCCTCCGGCCCAAGGTGCCCACCTGTACCCCACAGGCGCCGGAGCCCGTGCGCATGGCCCAGACTGTCACTCAAAAACTCACCTCAATCGGCTCAACCGGTGCTCCCCGCTCCTTCCTCATCTCGTTGTTGTGCAAGGGCGGCATCCCAGGTTCGTTGACCAACGCCTATGTCACGCTGACGGATGTGGCAAATCCTGGAAATATCGGGAATGTTTTGACCCTGTCCAAAACCTCGGTGGCAAAAGGTGTGGGAGTCCAGATTCGCAAGGGTGAGCAGATCCTGGGATTTGGCCCGGACTCCAATGCCGCCGGCAACAGGAATCAATGGTTTGCAGGGGCTGTTGCCTACGGGCAGGCGCGGTTGGATATCCCGCTGACGGCGCGCTATGTCAAGACCGGAGAGAACGTGACCATAGGCAGTGCCAATGCGGCGGCGACCTTCACCATCAGCTACCAGTAGTTCCCCCTGATCCCTTGCGCTTTCGGTCTGACCGCTGGCAGGCCATTCAGCGTGGTCAGGCAAGTCTGCGGGTGCGCGGCCATGCCCGCAGAATACGCAGATGCTTGATCTACTCGTCATTCACGCCACGCTGCCCGACGGCCGCCAGGACATGTCCATCGCCGTGCAGGGCGGGCGCATCGTCGAGGTCGCGGCTGGCCTTTCAGCGCCTGCCCACCAGGTGGTCGATGCACAGCACCAGCTGGTCTCGCCGCCCTTCGTCGATCCGCATTTCCACATGGATGCCACGCTGAGCCACGGCCTGCCGCGCGTCAACCGCAGCGGCACGCTGCTGGAGGGCATAGCGCTGTGGGGCGAGCTCAAGCCGCTGCTCACGGCCGAGGCGCTGATCTCGCGCGCGCTGGAGTATTGCGATTGGGCGGCGGCCAAGGGGCTGCAGGCCATCCGCAGCCATGTGGATACCAGCGATGCCCGCCTGCTGGCCGTCGATGCGTTGCTGGAGGTCAAGCGCCAGGTGGCTCCCTATATCGACCTGCAGCTGGTGGCGTTTCCGCAGGACGGCGTGCTGCGCTCGCCCGGCGGCGTCGCCAACCTGCGGCGGGCGCTGGACAAGGGCGTGGACGTGGTGGGTGGCATTCCCCACTTCGAGCGCACCATGGCCGAGGGTGCCGACAGCGTCAGGCTGCTGTGCGAGCTGGCGGCCGAGCGCGGCCTGCTGGTGGACATGCACTGCGACGAGTCCGACGACCCGCTGTCGCGCCACATCGAAACCCTGGCCTTCGAGGCGCAGCGCCTGGGACTGCAGGGCCGCGTCACGGGCTCGCACTGCACCTCCATGCACAGCATGGACAACTACTACGTGAGCAAGCTGCTGCCGCTGATCTCCGAAAGCGGCGTGGCCGTGATTGCCAATCCGCTGATCAACATCACGCTGCAGGGCCGCCAGGACTGCTATCCCAAGCGCCGCGGCATGACGCGCGTGCCCGAGCTGCTGGCCGCAGGCGTCAACGTGGCCTTCGGCCATGACTGCGTGATGGACCCGTGGTACGGCATGGGCTCGGGCGACATGCTGGAGGTCGCCCACATGGGCCTGCATGTGGCGCAGATGACCAGCCAGGACGGCATGCGCGACTGCTTCGACGCCGTGACCACGCGCGCGGCGCGTGTGATGCACCTGGACGGCTATGGCATCGAGGCCGGCTGCGATGCCAGCTTCGTGCTGCTGCAGGCGCGCGATGCGGCCGAGGCGATACGGCTGCGCGCCACGCGCCTGAAGGTGTTCCGCAAGGGCCGGTTGCTGGCCGAGGCGCCTGCTGCAACGGCTGCGCTGCATCTGCCGGGCCGCCCGGCAAGAATCGACTGGCGTCGCTGAACCGGCGCTGAACTGCCGCTGCGCTGGCGCCGGCCTCAGGCGCCGGCCAGGCTGGCCTCGCGCACGATGGTCTGCAGGGCCACCAGGTCCCTCACCACCAGACCCTGGGCTTCCACGCGAATGCAGTTGTCGCGCTCCATGCGCTTGAGTTCCTGGTTCACGCGCTGGCGCGAGGCGCCCAGCAACTGGGCCAGCTCCTCCTGCACCAGTTGCAGGCCTATGCGCAGCTCGCGCGGGTCGTCCAGCACCTGTGTGCCGTAGCTGCGCGACAGGTGCAGCAACTGCTTGGCCAGGCGTGCGCGAAGGGGCAGGGTGTTGAGGTCTTCCACCAGCCCGTAGGTCTGGCGTATGCGGTGGGCCTGCAGGCGCAGCAGGGCGTCGTAGAACTCCACATGCGTTGCCAGGATGGCGTGAAAGCTGTCCTTGTCCACGCACAGCAGCGTGGTGTCGCCATGGGCATAGGCATCGCGCGTGCGCGGCTCGTCAAGAAAGGTGGACATGGCACCGAACCAGGCACCCGGCTCCACATAGGCCAGCGTGGTCTGCCGACCCGACAGGCTGGTCGAGCTCATGCGCACGGCGCCCTGCGCACAGGCATACCACCTGTGCGGCACATCGCCGCGTGCATAGATCAGTGCCCCGTCCTTGAGCCGCCGGACCGTGGTCTGGCGCAGGATGTCATGGCGCAGCGAGGGCGAAAGGCTGCAGAACCACTGGCCGGAATTGATGGCCTCGCGCTCGGCGGGGGTGAGCATGGGCTCGTGGGTACTCGTTTGCAAACCGCTTGTCTCCAATCGGCCGCAATTTTAGGGCGTGCGGGCCTGCGGATAGGCGTGCAATTGCTCGCGCAGCAACTGCACGAAGCAGTCAGCCCTTTCGGTGGGCGCGTATTGGGGGGGCAGGGCCAGCACCACCTCCACCGCGCAGGCTGGAAGCAGTGGCAGCACACGCAGGTCGCGCGCGAACACCGAGGCCACGTAGGGGTTGACCACGCCCAGCCCCAGCCCCTGTGCAGCCAGTGTGCAGATGGTGGAGGAGTAGGTGGTCTCCATGGTGGAGCCGGCTTCTATTCCGTGTTCCTGCATGGTGTGGCGCAGTTGCAGGCAGATATCGTCATCGGCGTTGAGGGTCAGCAGCAGCTGGCCCTGCAGATCGCGCACATGCAGCCGCGTGCGCGTGGCCAGCGCATGGTCCGGGTGCATGACGCAGACGGCGCGGCTGCGGTGCAGCACGGTGGCATCCAGCTCGGGCGTGCTCAGCGCCATGGTGCTGACCACCAGGTCGAAGTGGCCATGCAGCAGGCCCTCGCGCAAGGGCGTGGAGCCCAGGGTCTGCAGGCTGATGTGGGTGCCCGGGTAGCGCTGCGCGAAGCTGCGCACCACGGCCGGGATCACGCTCAGGCCCAGGGCCGGCGTGCAGCCTATGCGCAGCGTGCCGGCGCCGGACTGGCGCAGTGCGGCCAGGTCGCGCTCTATGCGCTCGCGCCCCAGGAAATGCTGCTGCACGGTGGCGAACAGTTCCACGGCCTCGGCCGTGGGGCGCAGGCGGCCCTTGTGCATGTCGAACAGCTTGAGCCCTGCGGCCGCCTGCATCTGGGCCAGCAGCCGGCTGACCGAAGGCTGCGTGGTGTGCAGCAGCCGCGCGGCGGCCGTGGTGGTGCCGGTCTGCATGACGGCACGGAAGGCCTCGATCTCTCGGGAGCTCAGGGGTCTGGACATGGCGATTCGGTCCTGCTCGGGGTGGCTGGCAATGTATATCTTTTTTGTATAGAGGCCTCGAGAAAATGCATTTTTCCAAAGATGACAGGCTTTCTACACTGCCTCCATTGCATCGATTGCCCAGGCGCGGCAGCGCCGTCGAAAGGATTCCATGAACAAGACAACAGCACGCCGCACGGCCGCTGCATTAATCGCCGCCGCCGTGGCGGGCATGGTGCCGGCAGCCGCCCAGGCACAGGACGGCTTTCCCCAGCCCGGCCGGCAGATGCGCATCATCGTGCCGTTCACTGCAGGCGGCAGCTCCGACGTGCAGGCACGCATGCTGGCCGACCGCCTGAGCCGGCTCTGGGGCCAGCCGGTGGTGGTGGAAAACAAGCCCGGCGCCGGAGGGCACTTGGGAGGCAAATACGTGTCCGATCAGCCGGCCGACGGCTACACGCTGATGGTGGGCTCCATCGGCCTGCATGCCGCCTATGGCGTGTACAGCAAGCTGGCCTATGACCCCGCAAGGGATCTGCGCGTGGTGACCGTGCTGGCCGAGATGCCGCATGTGGTGGTGGCCACGCCCAGCCTTGCCGCCAGCAACCTGGCCGAGCTGACGGCGCTGGCCAAAAAGGCGCCTGGCACGGTCAACTTCGGCTCGGCCGGCGTGGGCTCATCCGTGCACATGATGGGCGAGCTGTACAAGCTGCAGGCGGGCGCGCCCATCGTGCACGTGCCTTATCGCGGCAGCTCGGCCGCGCTCAACGACCTGTTGGGCGGCCAGATCCAGCTCATGTTCGAGAACCCGCCCACGGTGCTGTCGCACATACGCGGCGGCAAGCTCAAGGCGTTGGCCGTCACGGGCAGCCAGCGCCTGGCGGCCCTGCCGGACGTGCCCACGGCGGCCGAGTCCGGGCTCAAGGACTATGTGGCCACCTCCTGGACCACGGTGGCCGTCTCCTCCAAGGTGCCCGAGGCCATCGTCAAAAAGCTCAATGACGACATCCGAAAGGTCGTGGCCACGCCCGAGTTCCGCAAGGGCCTGCAAGAGCAGGGCATGAGCGCCGTCGCCAACAGCCTGCCTGAGGCGCAATCCTTCGTTGCCCGCGAAAAGCAGCGCTGGGACCGCGTGATCGCCGAAGGCCACATCTCCGCCCAATGAAACGCTCCATGACTTCGAACACCCCCGCATCCTTCGTCCCCTGCCGCCGCCTGGGCGATGGCCGCCAGCACCACTTTTTCGGCTACTACAACAAGTCCAGCTGGGACCGCAGCAATCGCCTGGTGCTGGCGCAGCAAACGCCGTGGATGGACCAGTACCTCACGCCCCAGGCGCGGGCGTCCATCGGCTACTTCGATACCGAAAACGGCGACCGCTTCCACGCCGTGGGCGAGACCGGCGCCTGGAACTGGCAGATGGGCAGCCAGCTGCAGTGGCTTGACGGGCTGGCGGGCCGCCAACTGATCCACAACGACAGGACGGCAGAATCCGGGGGGCGCTATCCGGGGTTCGGCTCCGTGGTCATCGATGTGGACAGCGGCGAGCGGCGCACCCTGCCCATGCCCGTCTATGTGGTGGCGCCCAGCAGCGCCTGGGCGCTGTGCGTGGACTACCGTCGTCTGTACGTCACGCACGAAACCATTGGCTATAGCGAAGAGGGTGGTCCCTTCGCGTTGCCCTTGGCGCCCGAGGACGACGGCATCTGGCGCATGGAGGTCGCGACGGGCGAGGCCAGGCTGCTGGCCAGCTATGCGCGGCTCAAGGCCTTTCATCACCGCACATCGATGGACAAGGCCATCCACTGGGTCAGCCATATCGAGGTCAACCCCTCGTCATCGCGCATCCTGTTCCTGCACCGCTGGACCGAACGCGTCAAGGACGAAACCTGCTTTCTGCACCGCCTGATCACCATGGCGCCCGACGGCTCCGACATGCGCCTGCTCGAATGCTCGGACCATCCGCTGCCCCAGCTGGCCGACGACTTCGACCCGATGGCCGTGGGCACGTTCGACTACGAAAAGTCCGAATACCAGATCTCGCATCCGCTATGGCAGGACGACAGCCACATCATTGTGTGGGGCCCGCATGCCGGGGAGATCCACTATCACCTCTATGACGATGTGGAGGGCGGTGACGTGCAGGTGGTGGGCGCAGGCGTGCTGGTGGAGAACGGCCACATGAGCTTCTCGCCCGTGGACGCGCGCTGGCTGCTCAGCGATACCTACCCCGACGACCGCACGCACGAGCGCTTCCTGTTCCTGTACGACATGCACACGGGCGAGCGCCACGACCTGGGCAGCTTCTACGCCTCGCCCGATCTCAGCAAGGAAAACCGCTGCGACCTGCACCCGCGCTGGAGCCGTGACGGGCGCCAGGTCTGCATCGACTCCGTGCACGAGCACCAGCGGCAGATGTATGTGCTGGATGTGTCGGGGATCGTGGAGGCCCCGAGATAGCTATTTGCGGGGCCTTGGAACCTCAGCGCCCCCAGCGCAGCACCAGCGGATCGAGCCGCCGCGCAATGTCCAGCAACTGGCGGCGCACCTCGGGGTGCATGGGCGGCCAGGGCGCGCGCGGCGCGTCGCAGGCGATCACGCCGCCGGCCTTCATCAGCGCCTTGGCGGCCAGGAAGCCGGCCTGGCGGTTTTCGTGGTTGATCAGGGGCAGCCAGCGCTGGTAGAGGGTGAATGCGGTGTCGGGGTCGCCGTTTCTGTGCGCTTCGATGATGGGGCGTATGCCGTCGGCAAAGCCGCCGCCCGTCATGGAGCCCGTGGCGCCGGCCTGCAGGTCGGCCAGCAGGGTGATGGCTTCCTCGCCATCCCAGGGGCCTTCGATGGCGTCGCCACCCAGCGCGATGAGCTCGCGCAGCTTGCCGGCGGCGCCTGCGGTTTCCATCTTGAAGTAGCAGACCTGCTCGATCTCGCGGGCCATGCGCGCGAGGAAGGCGGGGGACAGCGGCGTGCCTGCGGCCGGCGCGTCCTGGACCATGATGGGAATGGCGATGGCATCGGACACGGCCTGGAAGAAGCCCTGGATCTGGGGCTCGCCGAAGCGGAAGGTGGCGCCGTGGTAGGGCGGCATGACCATCACCATGGCCGCGCCCATGTCCTGCGCGCGGCGGCTTCGCTCGGCGCACACGCGCGATGAGGTGTGCGTGGTGGTGACGATCACGGGGACGCGGCCCGCCACATGCTCCAGCGCCGTGCGCGTGAGGACCTCGCGCTCGTCATCGGCCAGCAGGAACTGCTCGGAGAAGTTGGCCAGGATGCACAGGCCGTCCACGCCCGAGTCGATCATGAAGTCCAGGCAGCGCTTCTGGCTGGCTAGGTCCAGCGTGCCGTCCTCGTGGAAGGTGGTGGGTACCACGGGGAAGATGCCGCTGTAGCGCGGCCGAGAAATTCCGGGCATGGCGTGCTCCCTCATTCGACGATGCGGAACTGGTCCAGGTACTCGGTCTTGAGCGTGAGGCCCAGGCCCGGCACATCGTCCCTGAGCTGCAGGAAACCGTTCTCGGCCACGGGCTCGCCGTCGAAGATGTACCAGAACAGCTCGTTGCCCACCTCCACGTCGAAGATGGGGAAGTACTCGGCCATGGGCGAGGCCAGCGTGCTCATGGTCAGGTGGTAGTTGTGCATCTGGCCCGCATGCGGGATGACGGGCACGCTGAACGCCTCGCACAGCGCATTGATCTTGTGCGCGGCCGTGATGCCGCCCACGCGGTTGGTGTCGTACTGCACGACGCTGACGGCCTTTTTGTCGAGCAGTTGCTTGAAGCCGTAGAGGCTGAACTCGTGCTCGCCGCCCGAGATCGGAATGCTGGTGAGCCGGTTGAGTTCGGCGTAGCCGTCGATGTCGTCGGCGATCACGGGCTCCTCCAGCCAGCGCGGCTCGAACTTCTCCAGCTTGGGCAGCATGCGCCTGGCGTACTCCAGATTCCAGCCCATGTAGCACTCCAGCATCAGGTCGCAGTCGTAGCCTATGACCTCGCGCACGGCCTCGACCGAGCGCAGGTTCTCGCGCACGCCTTCCTGCAGATGGGCCGGGCCGTAGCCGAAGCGCATCTTGAAGGCCTTGAAGCCCTGGTCCAGGAATTTCTGCGCCTCTTCCTGCATCGCCTTGAGGTCGGTGCGGTAGAGCTTGCTGTAGTAGCAGGGAATCCTTTCCTTGGTGCGCCCGCCCAGCAGCTTGAACACAGGCTTGTTCACGCTCTTGCCCAGGATGTCCCAGATGGCCAGGTCCACGGCCGAGATGGCGGCCATGGTCACGCCCTTGCGGCCCCAGGCGTGCGTGGCGCGGTACATGCGCTGCCACAGGTATTCGTAGTCCCACGGGTCCTGGCCGATGACCAGGGGCGCCAGGTACTCGTCGATGATGGCCTTGGCGATGCGCGGCGCCAGCGCCACGTTGCCCAGGCCGACGATGCCGTCGTCGGTCTCGATCTCCACCACCGTCCAGGAATGGAAGCGGAAGGTGGACATGGTCTCCTGCGGCGCATAGAGCAGGTCCATGGCGTTGGAGCAGAAGTTGCCCTGGGGCGGCACGGTCTTGCCTTGCCATTCGTAGACGCGGGCGCGGACGGATTTGATTTTCATGATGGTGATGGCGAGGGAGTGAAGTCAGTCAGGACAGGCGCGCGGCGCCCATGCGGCAGGCGATCAGAAAGGCCTGCCAAGTGGCCTCCACGCTGGCCCGGCCCTGGCCCGCGATGTCATAGGCCGTGCCGTGGGCCGGCGTGGTGATGGGTATCGGCAGGCCGCCCTGCACGGTCACGCCGCGCGAGAAGCCCAGCAGCTTGATGGCGATCTGGCCCTGGTCGTGGTACATGGTCACGATGGCCTGGTACTCGCCCGCCTGGGCCTTCAGGAAGATGGTGTCGGCCGGGAAGGGGCCGTGGAACGGATCGGGCGTGGGCCAGTCGCGGGCCTGCAGCGCACGCACGGCCGGCGCGATGATGTCGATCTCCTCGCGCCCGCAGGTGCCGCCATCGCCGTTGTGCGGGTTGAAGCCCGCCACCGCCACCTTGGGTGCCGCCATGCCGCTGGCCAGCAGCGCGCGGTAGATCAGCTCGGCCGCCTGCGCGATGCGCTCCTGGCTCAGATAGTTGGCCACGTCCCTGAGCGGCACATGCGACGAAATGCGCGAGGTCCACAGATCGCCCAGCGTATTGAATTCGCAGAAATAGCCGGTCACGCCCAGGTGCTCGGCAAAGTGATGCAGCTCGTCCTCATGGCGCAGGCCGCCCAGCTTCATGGCCTGCTTGTTGAGCGGCGCAAAGCAGATGGCGTCGATCTGGCCGGCCTGGGCCGCGTCCATGCACCGGTCCAGCACCTGCAGCACCGAGCGCCCGCCTGCGGCTTCGGCACGGCCCTGGTGCACTGCGTCGGCGGCCACCGTGTCCAGGGCCAGGAAGGCGGGCAGGGCGGTGTCGGTGCGGCCCCGTGCATGGGCCATGCTGGCGATGGGCGCGGTGGCCACCTGCAGGCCCGCGATGCGCTGGCCCTGCTGCCACAGCCAGGGGTCGCCGGCCAGCACGATGTTGGCCTTTTGCATGGCCTCGGGCCGCGCCAGCAGGCGTGCGATCAGTTCGGCGCCTATGCCGGCGGGATCGCCCAGGGTCAGGGCGACGACGGGAAGTTCGGATGCGGGCATGTGCGGCTCAGTCGATCTTGATGTGGTTCTTGCGGATGATTTCGCCAAAGCGCTGGTACTCGGCGTTGTGCAAGGCGATGAACTCCGCCTGGCCCATGGGCTGCAGCTCGGCGCCCACGGCCTCCAGGCGCGTGCGCGTCTCGGGCATGGCCAGCACCTTGTTGACCTCGTCGTGCACCCGGGCCTGCACGGCGCGGGGTGTGGCCGCTGGCATGTAGATGCCGTACCAGGCGCCTATCTCCACGCCGGGCAGGCCGGCCTCGGCCAGCGTAGGCACCTGGGGCAGTTGGGCGTTGCGCCGGGCCGATGTCACGCCCAGGGCGCGCAGCTTGCCGGCCTTGATCTGGCCGATCACCGAAGGCATGGTGTCGAAGCTCATCTGCACCTGGCCGCTGACCAGGTCCACCAGGGCGGCGGCGCTGCCCTTGTAGGGCACGTGGGTCAGTTCAATGCCGGCCGCGTCCTTGAACATCTCGGCCGCGATGTGCTGGGTGCTGCCCGTGCCGCTGCTGGCGAAGTTGATCCTGCCGGGCTCCTTGCGGGCCAGGGCGACCAGTTCCTGCACCGAGTTGGCGGGCAGGTTGTTGCCCACCACCAGCACATTGGGCACTGCGCCCACATAGGCCACGGGCACCAGGTCGCGGTTGCTGTCGTAGCCCAGCTTGAGCAGGTGCGGGGCAATGGCATGGGCCGTGACGACGCCCATCACCATGGTGTGCCCGTCCGTGGACTTGGCCGTCATGTCCACGGCCAGGGTGTTGGAGACGCCGGGGCGGTTTTCCACGATCACCGGCTGGCGCAGCAGCGGCGCCAGCCGGTCGGCCACGGCGCGGGCCATGGCGTCGGTGCCGCCGCCCGGGGCCGAGCCCACAAGCATGCGCACAGGCCGCGTGGGCCAGTCCGGCGGGGTTTGGGCCAGGGCGATGGCGGGCAGCAGGGCAGCTGCGGCCAGCAGCAGGGGGCGGCGTTGCATGTCTTGTCTCCGGTGCTTTTGTTGTGGACCCATGCTAGGCAGATGATTGATTGCCGTAAACTGAAAGTTGCTGATGAATCAATAACCTTGGGTAATCAATTCGCGGGATATTCCTATGGGCTCCATCGACCGCAGGGACAGCACGCCGCAACTGCTCAACCGCCTGCGCATGCGGCAGGTGGCGCTGATGCTGGCCATCGACCAGAAGGGCACGCTGCGCGGCGCCGCAGCCGAGCTGGGACTGAGCCAGCCGGCCGCCACCAAGATGCTGCATGAGCTGGAAGGCGCGCTGGGCCTGCCCCTGTTCGACCGCGTGGGGCGCGGCCTGCAGCTGAACGCGGCGGGCGAGCGCGTGACGGGCTACTTCCGCCATCTGCGCGGCGGCATGGAGGCGCTGAACCGCGAGCTGCAGGAACTGCGCGAAGGCAGCGCGGGGCGGCTGGCCGTGGGCAGCATCATGGCGGCCTCGCCGGGGCGGCTGACACAGGCGCTGCTGGCGCTCAAGCGCCAGTGGCCGCTGCTGTCCATCGAGGTGGCCGTGGACACCAGCGACCGGCTGCTGGCGCAGTTGCAGGACGGCGTGCTGGAGGTGGTGGTGGGCCGGCAGACCGGCCAGGCCGATCCCGCCCATCTGTTCCGCACCATTGATGACGAGGCCCTGTCCATCATCGTGGGCTGCAGCCATCCGCTGGCGCGTGCCCGCAGCGTGGGCTTTGCGCAGCTGCAGGCCCATGGCTGGGTGCTGCAGCCGCCGGGCAGTCCCATGCGCGCACTGATCGACCAGGAATTCCAGGCCCACGGCCTGCCGCTGCCGCGCGGCCTGATCGAGACGGGCTCCATCCTCACCACCATGAACCTGGTGCGCAACTCCGACCTGATCGCCGTGATTCCGCAGGCCGTGGCCCGGGACAGCGCCGCGCACGGCATGGTCCGCATCCTGCCCTATCGCATGCGCCGCAACCTGCAGGCCTACGGCAGCCTGGTGCGCCGCGACCGGCCGCTGAGCCAGGCGGCCGCCAGCTTTCTGGCGCTGTTGCACGGGCAGGAGCCGCCGCCGGCATCCGCGCCCTAGCCGATGTACCGCGCCAGATGCGGGCTGACCCGCTTGCAGTAGCTCTTGCAGACCCGGCGCAGCACCTGGGCGGTGTCGGTGACGCCGGGCGGCGGGCTCTTGGGGTACCAGGTGGTGATGCGAAAGGAAGGCGGCGTGGGCAGCTCCAGCTCCACCAGCTCCCCGCTTTCGAGCTGCGGCGCCACCAGCATGCCGTGCATGATGGCGACGCCCAGGCCCTCGCGCACCAGCGAGACCAGGGCCGCCAGCGAGGGCGATCCCGAGATGCGCAGATCGCTGGAGACCATGCCGCTTTGCACGGCCAACTGCTGTGCCATGGCCACGGCCTGCTCGTAGGGGCCGGTGCCGCGCATCTGGGTCAGCAATTGCTTGCCCAGCGCCTTGTGCAGACCATCCTTCCTGGGCACCAGGCCCCGCCTGGCAATCCAGTGCACGGGCACTTCCAGCAGGTTCTCAACCACGGCGAACTGGGGGTCCACGCCGCTGCCGGTGCGCACGATCAGGTCCAGGTCGCGCCGCATCATCTGCTCCGACAGGTGGGTACTCAGATCGACGGTCAGGTCCAGCTCGATGTGCGGCAGGCTGGCGCCCATCGCCTTGACGAATTCGGGCAGGAAGGTGTGTACCGCCGTCTCCAGCACGCCGACCCGCAGGCGGCAGCCGATGGCGTCGTCGGACCTGGCGGCACGCTCCAGGGTGCGTGTGGCTTCGATGACGGCTTCCGCATGCCGCAGCAAGCGGGCGCCGGCATCGGTGATCTGCAGCGTCTTGCGGTCCCAGTGGAACAGGGTCACGCCCAGGTCCGACTCCAGCCCGCGGATGCGCATGGAGACGGCGCCGGGGCTGGCGTGCACCAGTTCGGCCACGCGGCGCACGCTGCCGATGCGTGCCAGCAGCACAAAGGTTTCAAGAAAACGGATGTTCATGGGGAGGCTGCGCGGGCTGCAGTGGCTGTTCAGTTTTCCTGGGGGAGGCTGCGCACAATTCCTGAGTGGACCGGTGGCCTGCTGCTTTTTACATTGGGGGGCATCTCCATTCAATAGAGGCTCCCCCATGACGCATTGGACCCATCCGACCGAGTTCCGCCAGGAGGTGCGCGCCGGACGCTTTCGCGGGCAGACGGCCGGGCAGTGCCCCGGCTACACCCAGGGCAACCTGGCGATACTGCCGCGCGAGTGCAGCGAGGAGTTCCTGCGCTTTGCACGGCTGAATCCCAAGTCCTGCCCGCTGATCGGCGTGACCGAGCCCGGCAGCAGCCGCGTGCCCGAGCTCGGCGATATCGATCTGAAGACCGATCTGCCTTCGTACTGGGTGTTTCGCGATGGTCACAGGGCCGAGCAGGTGAATGACCTCACGGACCTGTGGCGCGACGACCTGGTGGGCTTCGTCATCGGCTGCTCCTATTCCTTCGAGGACGCGCTGCGCGATGCCGGCGTGCCCGTGCGCCACATCGACGAGGGCCGGGGCGCGCCCATGTTCATCACCGACATTGCCAACGGCCAGGCGGGCCGGTTCGGAGGCCGGATGGTGGTCAGCATGCGGCCCATGACGGCCGCCCAGGCCATCCGTGCGATCCAGGTGACTTCGCGCTTTCCCAGCGTGCATGGCGCGCCCGTGCACCTGGGCGACCCCGCGCAGATCGGCATTGCCGATATCGAGCGGCCGGACTTCGGCGAGCCCATGGCGCTCAAACCCGGGGAGATCCCCGTGTTCTGGGCCTGCGGCGTGACGCCCCAGCAGGCCATACGCTCGGCGGCCCTGCCATTCGCCATCACGCACGAGCCGGGCCACATGCTGGTGACGGAGTTGCGCAACAGCCATCTGGCCGCGTTCTGACGGCCTGCCCGCCCGCCTGCCTGGCATGGGGCCCGCTTCGGCGGGCCTTTTTCTTTGCGTCGCCGGCCGGCAAGGGGCCGCTCCTGTTCAGTTTTCGTGAACAGAGGGGGCGAAAACTTCTCGATGGACGCGGTCCAGGGGCACTTTTAGATTGGACGCCAGTGGTGGGCACCGGCGGAGGGCCGTGCTCCAGGCCACGGTTTTCCTGACTTCAACTTCGAGACAAACGGGTTCCGACACCATGCAAGAACGCTCCACTCCCCATGACAGGCGCTGGCAATTCTGGATAGACCGCGGCGGCACATTCACCGACATCGTGGGCAAGCGGCCCGATGGCAGCCTGGCCACGCACAAGCTGCTGTCGGAAAACCCCGAGCAGTACCGTGATGCGGCCGTGGCCGGCATCCGCCACCTGCTGGGCCTCAAGCCCGGCGAGCCGGTCACGCCGGACCTTGTGGAGTGCGTGAAGATGGGCACCACGGTGGCCACCAATGCGCTGCTGGAGCGCAAGGGCGAGCCCACGCTGCTGGTGACCACGCGGGGCTTTCGTGATGCGCTGCGCATTGCCTACCAGAACCGCCCGCGCCTGTTCGACCGGCATATCCAGCTGCCCGAGCTGCTGTACAGCGAGGTGGTGGAGGCGCTTGAGCGCGTGGATGCCCGTGGGGAAGTGCAGCAGGAACTGGACGTGCTGCACCTGCACACCGCGCTGCTGCAGGCCCATGCCCGGGGCCTGCGCAGCGTGGCCATCGTCTTCATGCATGGCTACCGCTACATGCGGCACGAGCAGATTGCGGCGCGCATTGCGCGGCAGGCGGGATTCACGCAGGTCAGCACCTCGCACGAGACCAGCCCGCTGATGAAGTTCGTGAGCCGGGGCGACACAACGGTGGTCGATGCCTACCTCTCACCCATCTTGCGCCGCTATGTACAGCAGGTGGCTGGCGAGATGCCGGGCGTGCGGCTGTTTTTCATGCAGTCCTGCGGCGGGCTGGCCGATGCGGGCAGCTTCCAGGGCAAGGATGCCATCCTGAGCGGGCCGGCCGGCGGCATCGTGGGCATGGCCCGCACGGCAGGGCTGGCCGGGCACGACAAGGTCATCGGCTTCGACATGGGCGGCACCTCCACCGATGTCAGCCACTACGCTGGCGCCTTCGAGCGCGAGTTCGAGACCCAGGTGGCCGGTGTGCGCATGCGCGCGCCGATGATGAGCATCCACACGGTGGCCGCCGGTGGCGGCTCGGTACTGGCCTATGACGGCTCGCGCTTTCGCGTGGGACCGGAGAGCGCGGGTGCCAACCCCGGCCCCGTGAGCTACCGCCGTGGCGGGCCCCTGGCCGTGACCGATGCGAACGTGATGGTGGGCAAGGTCCAGCCCCGCTACTTCCCCAGCGTGTTCGGCCCGGCCGCCAACGAGCGGCTCGATGGCGAGGCCGTCCGGGCGCGCTTCGATGAACTGGCGGTGCAGACGGGGCGCAGGCCCGAGGAAGTGGCCGAAGGCTTCATCCGCATCGCCGTGCAGCAGATGGCCAACGCCATCAAGAAGATCAGCGTGGCGCGCGGCTATGACGTGACGCGCTACACGCTGCAGTGCTTTGGCGGCGCGGGTGGCCAGCATGCCTGCCTGGTGGCCGATGCCCTGGGCATGACCCGTGTGTTCGTGCATCCGCTGGCCGGCGTGCTCAGCGCCTACGGCATGGGCCTGGCGGACCAGACCGTCATCCGTGAACAGGCGATGGAGGTGGCGCTGTCTGCGGCGGCCTTGCCGCTGATCGCGGAGTCGCTGGATTCGCTGGGCGATGCGGCCAAGGCCGAGCTTGAGCGCCAGCAGGTCGGCGCCAGCCCCGTGCAGGTACGCTACAACGTGCATGTGCGCTATGAGGGCACGGATTCCGCCCTGGCCGTGCCCTTCGGCGGGCTGGACGACATCCAGGCGGCCTTCGAGTCGGCCTATCGCCAGCGGTTCGCCTTCCTGATGGCGGGCAAGGGCCTGGTGGTGGAAGCCGTTTCCGTCGAAGCCGTGATTGCGGGCGATGCGCCCAGCGAGCCGGTGCTGCAGGAGCATCCGCCGCGCGAGCATCCGCGCCGCGAAACCGTGCGCATCTACTCCGACGGTGCCTGGCATGACGCGGCCCTGGTGGTGCGCGAGGACCTGCGGCCCGGCGACGCCATTCCCGGCCCGGCCATCATCGCAGAGCGCAATGCCACCACGGTGGTCGAGCCCGGCTGGCTGGCGCGGCTCACGGCGCTGGACCATCTGGTGCTGGACCGCGTGGTCGCGCGCAAGATCGAGTACGCGGCCGGCACCTCGGTGGACCCGGTGCTGCTGGAGGTCTTCAACAACCTGTTCATGAACATCGCCGAGCAGATGGGCCTGCAGCTGCAGAACACGGCCTACTCGGTGAACATCAAGGAACGGCTGGACTTCAGCTGCGCGCTGTTCGACGCCGAGGGCCATCTCATCGCCAATGCGCCGCACATGCCCGTGCACCTGGGCTCCATGGGCGAGAGCATCCAGACGGTGATCCGCAAGAACGCCGGGCGCATGGCCCAGGGCGATGTCTATGTGCTCAACGACCCCTACCAGGGCGGCACCCACCTGCCCGACATCACGGTCATCACGCCCGTGTACGTGGCCGACGAGGCCTCCCCCACCTTCTACGTGGGCAGCCGGGGCCACCATGCCGACGTGGGCGGCATCACGCCCGGTTCCATGCCGCCGTTTTCCACGCGCATCGAGGAAGAGGGCGTGCAGATCGACAACTTCAAGCTGGTCGATCGCGGCGTGCTGCGGGGCCAGGAGATGGTCGAGCTGCTGCAAAGCGGCGAGTACCCGAGCCGCAACCCGCACCAGAACCTGGCCGACCTGAAGGCCCAGATCGCGGCCAATGAAAAAGGCGTGCAGGAGCTGCGCAAGATGGTGACCCAGTTCGGCCTGCCCGTGGTGCAGGCCTACATGGGCCATGTGCAGGACAACGCCGAGGAGTCGGTGCGCCGCGTCATCACGCGGCTCAGGAACGGGCAGTTCACGCTGCCGCTGGACAACGGCGCGCAGATCCGCGTGGCCGTCACCGTGGATACGGCGGGCCGCAGCGCGGTCATCGACTTCTCGGGCACCAGCGCCCAGCAGACCAACAACTTCAATGCGCCGCGCGCCGTGTGCATGGCGGCCGTGCTGTACGTGTTCCGCACGCTGGTGGACGACGACATCCCGCTCAACGCGGGCTGCCTCAAGCCCTTGAAGGTCATCATTCCCCAGGGCTGCATGCTCAACCCCAATGCACCGGCCTCGGTGGTGGCGGGCAATGTGGAGACCTCCACCTGCATCACCAATGCGCTGTTCGGCGCGCTGGGCGTGATGGCGGGCAGCCAGCCCACCATGAACAACTTCACCTTCGGCAATGCGCACCACCAGTACTACGAAACCATTGCCGGCGGCAGCGGCGCGGGCGCGGTGCTGGACGCCGAGGGCCGGGTGGAGCGCGGGTTCAACGGCACCAGCGTCGTCCAGACGCACATGACCAATTCGCGCCTGACAGATCCGGAGGTGCTGGAGTTCCGCTTCCCCGTCATGCTGGACAGCTATGCCATCCGCGAAGGCTCGGGCGGCAGCGGGCGCTGGCATGGGGGCAGCGGCGGTGTGCGGCGCGTGCGCTTCCTGGAAGCCATGACGGCCAGCATTCTGTCCAACGGACGCCTGAACCCGGCCTTCGGCATGGCGGGCGGCCAGCCGGGGCAGCCGGGCATCAACCGTGTGCTGCGCGCCGATGGCCAGGTCGAGGCGCTGGAGCACATCGGCGCCGTGCAGATGCAGCCCGGCGATGTGTTCGAGGTCTGCACGCCGGGGGGCGGCGGCTACGGAACGGCGGCCTGACACACCGCCTGCAGGGGTCTGTCCGGGTGGTAGATGAGGGCCGCCCGGCCAGGCCTGGTTCATCACCGATGCAATGCCATTGAAGGCAAGACGCTTCTCTATACCGAAGCGCAAGGAGACTGAAAAATGACAAGCCTTGAAAATGCCAAGCCCCTGGCTGGCGAACAGTCGCAGGGCAGCTGGCTGGGCCAGCTCGAACCCCGGGAAAAACGCGCACTGACGGCCTCGTTCGGCGGCTACGCGGTCGATTCCTTCGACTACTACACGCTGCCCCTGGTCACGCCGATCCTGCTGTCGCTGTGGGGCATGAGCAAGACCGAGGTCGGCCTGATCGGCACCTCGACCCTGGTGGCCTCGGCCATCGGCGGCTGGATGGCCGGCATCCTGGCGGACCGCTACGGGCGTGTGCGCGTGCTGCAGTGGACCATCCTCGTGTTCGCCCTTTTCACCTTCGCCTGCGGCCTGGCGCAGACGCCGGGCCAGTTGCTGCTGGCCCGCACGCTGCAGGGGCTGGGCTTTGGCGGCGAATGGGCCGTGGGCTCGGTGCTGATCGCCGAGACCATACGGCCGGCTTTCCGTGGCAAGGCGGTGGGGCTGGTGCAAAGCAGCTGGGCCATAGGCTGGGGGGCGGCCGTGCTGGTGTCCATGGCGCTGTTCTCGTTTCTGCCGCCCGAGATGTCATGGCGGGCCATGTTCCTGCTGGGCCTGCTGCCGGCCCTGCTGATCCTGTTCATCCGCCGTTCCGTCAAGGACCCCGAGGTCTACCTGAAGACCCGCGCCGCCGTGGGCCGGGGCGAGCGCAGCGGGCACTTCCTGGACATCTTCAAGGGCGGCATGCTCAAGACCACGGTGCTGGCCAGTCTGATGTTCACGGGCATGCAGGGCGGCTACTACGCCATTGCCGTGTGGCTGCCCACCTTCCTGAAGAACGAGCGCCACCTGACGGTGCTGGGCTCGGGCGGCTACCAGTTCATGTTCATCTTTGGCGCCTTTGCAGGCTACCTGTGCGGGGCCTACGCTTCCGACCGGCTGGGCCGGCGCCTGGCCTTCACGCTGTTCGCCATCGGCGCCGGCAGCCTGGCCTATGCCTATACGCTGCTGCCCATCACCGATGCCTGGATGCTGGTGCTGGGCTTTCCGCTGGGATTTTTCATGTCGGGCATCTTCAGCGGCGCCGGAGCCTTCCTGGCCGAGCTGTTCCCCAACGAACTGCGCGGCTCCGGCCAGGGCTTTTGCTACAACTTCGGCCGCGGCATCGGGGCCACCTTCCCCGCGCTGGTGGGCGTGTTCAGCGACCGGCTGGGCCTGTCGCTGGGCACGGCCATCGGCATCTGCGCCACGGCCGGCTACGTGATGGTGGTGATGTTCGCCATGTGCCTGCCGGAGACGCGGGGCCGGGATCTGGCCGCGCAGTGAAGCGCTGGCCAGACCGGCCACGGCACGCTCAGTAGCTGCCCATGTAGTCGCGCTTGCCGACCTCGACACCGTTGTGGCGCAGCAGGGCATAGGCGGTGGTCACATGGAAGAAGAACTGCGGCAGGCCGTAGTGCAGCAGGTAGGCGCTGGCGGTCAGCTTCTTCTCCTTCGGCGTGCCGGGGCGCAGCACGATCTCGCGGGACTCGCTTTGCGCGAACTGCTCGGGCGCGAACGAGCCCACATGGTCCAGCGCCTTGGTGATCAGCGCCTGCAGGTCGGCAAAGCTGGTCTGCGTGTCGGGCCACGAAGGCACCTCGGCGCCGGCCAGGCGCGAGGCGATGCCCTTGGCGAAGTCCGCAGCAATCTGCACCTGGCGCACCAGCGGGAACATGTCGGGGAACAGGCGGGCCTGCAGCAGGGCGTCGGGATCGATGTTCTTCTGCGCGGCGTGTTCCTCGGCCTTTTTGAGCACGTCGGACAGGGCCTTCAGCATCTGCTGCAGGACGGGAATGGAGGCGGTGTACAGGGGGCTGGTCATTGCGGGCTCGCTAAGAATTGTGAAGGGCTGGCAATCGCATGCATCTGCATCCATCGCCAGCCGGCACAGGCTAACAGCAACTGCTTTCACTTGCCGCCTGCGCTAGCATGCGTGCCATGCAAATCCCTGAAGCCGCTCCCTCGTTCGCAGGTCTTGGCCAGGCCGGATTCGGCGCCGCCATCTTCGACATGGACGGCCTGCTCATAGACTCCGAGCCCTTCTGGAAGCGTGCCGAACGCGAGTCCTTTGCCGAGGTCGGCATCGACATCACGGCCGAGATGTCCCGCGTGACGGCGCCCATGACCACGGCGCAGGTTGCCGCGCACTGGTATGCCCACCGGCCCTGGCAGGGGCCCAGCCAGCGCGATCTGGAGAGCCGCGTGGTCGCGCGCGTGGCGGCCCTGGTCAGCGCGCATGGGCAGGCCCTGCCCGGCGTGCGCGAAACACTGAGCGCCTGCCGCGCCCTGGGCTGGCGCGTGGCGCTGGCCTCGAACTCTCCTTTGTCTTTGTGCCACCACACCCTGGATGCGCTGGGCCTGCGGCCGGCGTTCGACGCCATCGTCTCGGCCGAGCAGGTGGTGCGCGGCAAGCCCGCACCCGACATCTACCACTTCGCGGCGCAACGCCTGGGCGTGCCGGCCGGGCGCTGCCTGGTGTTTGAAGACTCCGTCTCGGGAACACATGCGGCGCGGCAGGCCGGCATGACCGTCATCGCCGTGCCGTCCGAGGACCAGTGCTTCGACGAGGCACAGCCTGCGCCGCACTGGGTGGTGCCCACGCTGGTGGCGTTGCATGGGGCAGCGGGCCGGTAAGGCATTGGCGGGGCCCGCATCGCATGGCGCGTGCCGGCCGCAAAGGTGTTGATGAGAACCATTCTCAGTACAATCGCCGCCCGTGCCGTCCTTCTTCGTCCTGTCCGTTTCCCATGCCGGCCTGCCTGCCCGCGTCCAGACCGCCGTGCCGGGAGCCTGCCCGTGAGCGCGCGCGTGCCAGGCGCGGACGATGATGCCGCTCCCTCGCTGCTGGCCCGCGTGTATGCGCGCTGGCACCAGCCTCTGCGCCGCCTTCTGGGCCGGCAGATGCGCAACCGCGAGGATGCCGAGGATGCGGTGCAGGAGGTCTTCGTGCGCTATGCGGCCTCGGGCAAGGCCCTGCCGCCCGAGGAGCAGGAACCCTATCTGCGCGTGATCGCCCGCCATGTCTCGCACGATGCCTGGCGCCGCTCGGCGGGCGCGCCGGGGCGCGAATCGGTCTCGCTGGATGAACACATGGAACTGGCGCAGCAACTGCCGGCCGGCGAGGGCTCGGACCCCCTGCAGGCGGCGCACCACCGCGAGCGGCTGGGCCGGCTGGAGCAGGCCATGGCCGAGCTGCCCGAGCGCCGCCGCGAGGCCTTCGTGCTGCACAGCATCGACGGGCTCACGCAGACCGAGGTGGCGCAGCGCATGGGCATCTCGCGCCGCATGGTGCACAACCATGTGACGCTGGCCATGGCCTATTGCGAACTGCGCGTGCAGTACGGCAGCGCCGAAGACATGCGCCTGATGCAGGGCCTGCTGGCGCAGGCCGCGACGGACGGGGAGGACAGGATATGACGCTGACCTCCGAACGCCTGCAACTGCACGCCCGCGCTGCCGACTACTTCGCCCGCCGCCGCGAAGCCGACTGGACCGGCGCCGACGAGCGCGAACTCGACGCCTGGCTGGCCGCCGACCCGCAGCACCGCAGCATCTTCGAGAGCCTGGGGCGCACGGTGCTGGACCTGCAGCAGTTGCGCAGGCCGGCGCTGGCCTGCGACGCAGCTGCTGCGCCGCAAGCCAGGGCGAGCGGGCCGCGTGCGCAGACACAGGCCCACTTGCCCGCGCCGGCACGTCAGCGCACACGCCGCGGCCTGATGCCTGCGTTGCTGTCGGTGGCTCTGGTCACGACGCTGGCCGTGGGCGGGGGCTGGTATGCCTGGGACAACCACGCAAGCCATGTGATCGAGATGGTCACCGGCCCCGGCGAGGTGCGCGAGGCCGAACTGCCCGATGGCACGCGGGTCACGCTGAATTTTTCCTCCAGGCTGCAGGTGCGCTACTACCCGCGCCGCCGCGAGACGGTGCTGGACCAGGGCGAGGCCTTCTTCCAGGTCGCCGCCGACCGCTCGCGGCCCTTCACCGTGGACAGCGGCGCCAGCCAGGTCCGCGTGGTGGGCACGGCCTTCAATGTGCGCGCCGGGCCGCCCGCGCTGGTGGTGAAGGTGCTGGAGGGCAAGGTGGAACTGCGGCCCGACCGCCATGCGGCGGACGGTAGGCGCCTGCTGCTGGGCGCGGGTGCCGGCATGTCCGTCGATGCCCGTGACGGCACGCAGCATCCGCTGGCGGCCGGCGCGGACACGGTGGGCGACTGGCGCAGCGGCCAGATGGTGTTCCAGCAGGCAACGCTGGCCGAGGTCGCCGCCGATCTGTCGCGCTACCTGGGCCAGCCCGTACGGGTGGATGGCGATGCGCGGCTGGCCGCGCTGTCCGTGTCCGGCGTGGCGCTGACCGGCAAGCCCGAGGTGTTTCTGCGCTCGCTGCCGCACTTGTTGCCGGTGCGTGTGCAGGCCGAAGCGCAGGGCGGCTGGCGAATCTCGGCGCATTGAGTGTCTTGGCTGTTTGTAAATTAATGTAAACAACCCGCTTTCTCGGTTCGGCCACGTTCCCACTTTGGCGCGGTAGCGGGTTTTACCTTCATGGAGGCCGGGTTTTCTCGCGCCTCCATGGTTGCCAGCCAGGCCGCTGCCCAGTGCACAGCTCAGCCAACAACCGCGACGGCCGCGCACGCGCGTGGCGGGTGGAACGCTCAACTGTCTGCCTGCCACCCACCGCGCACACCGCGACAGCGGGCAATGGACACAGTGCAGCAGGAGCAGGGATGCAAGCAGGAAAAGAACACGGCAGCGCCGCCATGGGCGCGGGCATTTGGGGAGGAGAGTTTCAGCACAGGGGCAGGCCATGGCGGCGGGCAAGGATGCCGTCGCTGGTGGCCGCAGCCCTGGTCGCGCTGGCGCAGCCGGCGGTGCAGGCGCAGCAGCCATCGTCCGTGCAGGCGGGGCAGGCGGGCCAGGCAGGGGAGCTGGCCTTCAGCATCGCGCCCCAGCCGCTGGCCGGCGCGCTGCGCCAGTTCACGCAGCAGGCCCAGCACCAGGTGCTGTTCGATCCGCAGATCGTTGCAGGCCGCACTTCGCCGGCCTTGCAGGGCCGCTTCACGCCGCGCCAGGCGCTGGACCGGCTGCTGGCCGGCACGGGCGTGACCGTGATCGACGCCGTACCGGGCGCCTATACGCTGAAGGCCCCGGCCAGGGAGCCGTCGCCGGCAGCCGATGCTGCGCTGGGCACGGTGCTGGTCACGGCCCAGGCACACGCAGGCGATACCACGGAGGGTTCGGGCTCCTATGCGGCCTCGCGCGTGTCGCTGGGCAAGGGGCAGAGCGTGCGCGAGACGCCGCAGTCCATCTCCGTGGTCACGCGCCAGCGCATCGAGGACCAGGGCCTGGTCTCCGTGGGCGACGTGATGCAGCAGACCACGGGCGTGACGGTGGACTACGCGGGCTCGGGTGGCCTGGGCGGCACGGCCAACAGCTTCTACGCGCGGGGCTTCCAGATCAGCAATGTCCAGATCGACGGAGCGGCGGTGGATGCCTTCAGCCAGGGCACCTTCGATCCCAACATGGCCATGTACGACAGCGTGCAGGTGATCCGCGGCGCGGACGGCCTGTACAGCGGCAATGGCGAGCCCGGCGGCTCCATCAACCTGGTGAGAAAGCGCCCCACGGTCCAGCCCCAGGTGCTGGCCTCGGCCTCGGTGGGCAGCTGGAACCAGCGCCGGGCCGAACTTGATGTGGCGGGCCCCCTGGCTGCCGATGGCCGGGTGCGCGGCCGCGCCGTGCTGGCGCACAGCGACCGCGAGTTCTTCTATGACTACGCCGATGCGCGCAACACCTTGCTCTACGGCATTGTGGAAGCCGATCTCACGCCTGCGACCAAGCTGACCCTAGGCGGCAGCTACGACAAGTCGGCCAGCCTGCCTTGGCGCGGTGGCCTGCCGCGCGCGGCCAATGGCGACGATCTGCACCTGCCGCGCCATACGGCACTCATGGCGGGCTGGGGCCATTACGACAGGACCAACAAGGAGCTGTTTGCCCAGTTGGAACAGAAGCTGGAGGGCGACTGGCGCGTCCGCGCCCATGCCAACTATGTCAAGGTGGACAGCGACAGCCGGTTGGCCGACGTCACCGGCGCGGTCGATCCGGCGACGGGCCTGGGAGCCACGCTCAACGGCTTCTCCAACGACTTCTATTCCACCAAGAAGGCGCTGGATGCCAACGTCAGCGGAACGTTCTCCCTGCTGGGGCGCAGGCACCGGCTGCTGCTGGGCGCGGACTGGGCCAAGATCCGTGACACGCAGGACACCTTTCTGTCCGAGGTGGACATGCCGGGGGGCATCAACGTGTTCGGCTTCGACCCGGGCGCCATTCCCCTGCCCAGCTTCGTCTGGAAGACGCGCAGCTTCGCGGGCTATGGCGCCACGCAGAAAGGCCTGTACGGCCGGCTCAACCTGAGCCTGACGGACCGGCTGACGGCCATCGTCGGCGCACGCCGCGCCAGCTATGCAACGCAGACACCCTGGCTGCGCTTCGACCAGGCCGGCAATCTCACCAGCCGCATCGTGTCGTCCAATAGCGAGAGCGGTATCTTCACGCCCTATGGCGGCCTGGTCTACGACATTGACGACCGCTGGACGGCCTACGGCAGCGTCGCCGAGATCCACAAGTCCCAGGCCGACAAGCTGGGTGGGCCCTTGCCAGGCACGCCGCTGGATCCCATCAAGGGCCGCAATTTCGAGCTGGGCGCCAAGGGCGAGTTCAACGAGGGCCGGCTGATGGCCTCCATGGCCCTGTACCGCATAGAGCGCAATGGCGAGGCCGTGGCCGATCCCTCCTACCCCAACACCGACATCGGCGACGCGGGCCTGAACTGCTGCTGGCTGAGCAAGGGCAAGGTGGTCAGCCAGGGCGTGGAAGGCGAGATCTCGGGCGAGCTGGCGCGCGGCTGGCAGCTGTTTGCCGGCTACACCTTCAACCGCAACCACAACAAGACGCCGGGCATCGAAGGCATCTACCACTCCGTCACGCCCAAGCATCTGTTCAAGCTGTGGAGCACCTACCGCCTGCCGGGCGAGCTGTCGCAATGGACGATTGGCGGCGGCGCCAATATCCAGAGCGCGCATTTCGTCAGCGGCACGGCCAAGGCCTTCAATCCTGACTCGGGCAAGTTCGATGGCGCGGCCGTGCCCTTCAAGTTCAGCCAGGGCGGCTATGCCGTGTGGAATGCCAGCGTGCAGTACCGCATCAACCGCAACTGGCAGGCCGTGCTCAACCTGAACAACCTCTTCGACAAGGTCTACTACCGCACGGTGGGCACCAGCGGTGGCAACAACTGGTATGGCGAGCCACGCAATGTGATGCTGACGCTGCGCGGTAGCTTTTGAAGACCCCCTGAGGCGCTGCGCGCCTTCCCCCTGAAGGGGGACGACATCCTCGGTGCGAGGCGGCTCTTCCTCGGTGTCTCTGGTTCTGGAGCGCGCCGGTTTGCGAAGGGGAGGGCATCAAGGCCTAATCCTTATAGAATGAGAATCTTTCTCATTCATGTGGCGCACGCCTGCACGTGCTGCCGCACCAGGAGCCTGTCTTGCCCGCCGCCCCCGCCGCTTTGCACCAAGAGGTCGATACGCTGTACCGCGTCCACCATGGCTGGCTCCAGGGCTGGCTGCGGCGGCGATTGGGCAATTCCACGGAGGCGGCCGATCTGGCGCAGGACACTTTCATGCGCCTGCTCACGCGCAGCGAGCCCATTGCCGCACGCGAGCCGCGTGCCTTTCTGACCACGGTGGCGCAGGGCGTGGTGGCCAATTTCATGCGGCGCAGGCAGATCGAAGAGGCGTACCTGGCCACGCTGGCGCATTTGCCCGAGCCGCAGGTGCCGGGCCCCGAGACGCGCGCCATCCTGCTGGAGACGCTGGTCGAGCTGGACCGCCGCCTGGACACGCTGGCACCCCCCGTGCGCCGTGCCTTCCTGCTGTCGCAGCTCGACGGCATGAAGCAGGCCGACATCGCGGCCGAGTTGCAGCTGTCGCTGGCCACCGTGCAGCGCCATATCGCCAAGGCCGCGCACTGCTGCTTCTTCGGCGGCTGAGCGCCAGCCCATGACCGAATTCCGCCACGCATCCACCGGCCTGCCCGTTTTTGAAGGCCCGCCCGTTTCAGAAGCCGTGAGCCTGCAGGCCGTGCAATGGCTGGTGGCCCTGCAGGCCTGCGATGCCGGCGAGGACACGCAGGCCTCGTGGCGGCGCTGGCGTGCCGATCATCCCGACCATGAGCGCGCCTGGCGGCACATCGAGGCCTGCGGCCTGCACCTGCGCGATCTGCCCGCACCGCTGGCGCATGGGGCGCTGCAGCCGCGCCACAGCCGTGCGCGCGGCCGGCGCCAGGCCATGAAGCTGCTGGCCCTGGCCGCGTTCACGGGCAGCAGCGCCTGGTGGATACAAGGCGGCGATTGGCGCGAATGGTCGGCCGACCACCGCACGGCCACCGGCGAGCGCCAGGCACTGACCCTGGCCGATGGCACGCGCATCCACCTCAACACGGCCAGCGCCATCGACGTGCGCTTTGACGCCAGCCAGCGCCTGCTGCGGCTGCTGGGCGGCGAGGTGCTGGTCACCACGGCCAGCGACCCGCATGCCCGCCCCTTTCTGGTTGAAACCGCGCAAGGGCGGCTGCGTGCGCTGGGCACGCGCTTTGCGGTGCGCCAGCGCGATGGCGCCAGCCATGTGGCCGTCTATGAGGGCGCGGTCGAGGTGCGGCCGGCCGACGCCCCGCAGGCCGTGCGCATTCTGGCCGCGGGCGAGCAGGCCGGCTTTGACCGCCTTGCCGTGGACGCGCCCCAGCCCGCCGACGAACTGGCCGCCGCCTGGAGCACAGGCCTGCTGGCCGCGCGGGACATGCCGCTGACCGACTTCATTGCCGAGCTGGCGCGCCACCGCAGGGGCCGCCTGGCCTGCGATCCCGCGCTCGCCTCGCTGCGCGTCTCGGGCATGTATCCGCTGGACGATACCGACCGTGTGCTCGACATGCTGGTGCGCACCCAGCCCATCGAGCTCACCGGCTTTGGCCGCTACTGGCTGACCGTGCGCGCCCGGCAGAGCAGGACATGAGCCAAGACAGGCTGGATGGTTGTTGTTGCGAATTGTTGCAATTTGATCGATGCCTGGACCCGTTGGCATGAGGTGTTTTCTTTTCTCGCGTGGCAAGTCCTGAAGAAGCCACTTTTCAGGGAAGAGATATTTCATGGTCCAACGACTTGCTCACACTGCGGCACCGGCCTTCCGGCGCCATTCGCTGGCACTGGCTGCCAGCACCACGCTGGCGCTGTGCGCCGTCAGCGCAGCCCTTGCGCCGCAAACCGCGCAGGCCCAGGCCCAGTCACCCTCCGAAGTGCGCAGCTACGCCATACCGGCAGGCCCGCTGGAGGGCGCGCTGGCCCGCTTCGCCCAGGAAAGCCGCGTCATGCTGTCGTACACGGCGGCCGACATCACGGGCAGGCGAAGTGCGGGCCTGAGTGGAAACCATGCAGCGCCTGCGGCCCTGGATGCGCTGCTGGCCGGCACGGGGCTGGCCGCCCATGCGCAGCCCAATGGCGGCTATGCGCTGCGCCCCTTGCCCGAGGTGCGCACATCGCGCGGCCAGGCCGCCGCTGGGGCAGAGGCGGGCCTGCCGGCCGTCATGGTGACCGACACGCGCATCCGTGACGGCGTCACCGAAGGCTCGGACTCCTACACCAGCGGCACGGTCACGCTGGGCAAGACCGCGCAGTCGCTCAAGGACATTCCGCAATCGGTCAGCGTGCTCACGCGCCAGCGCATGGACGACCAGGGCATGACCAACCTGCCCGACGCCATCCACAACGCCACCGGCATGGTGGCCGTGCAGGGCGTGGGCGCGGGCCTGGCCATCAATGCGCGCGGCTTTGCGGTGGACTCGCTGCAGTACGACGGCCTGCCGTTCACGCGCAATACCTACAGCCTGGGCAACTGGGAGCAGGAGTCGCTGGTGTTCTATGACCGCGTGGAAATCCTGCGCGGCGCGGCCGGCCTGCTGCAGGGTGCGGGCAGCCCCGGCGGCGCGATCAACCTGGTGCGCAAGCGCCCGGGCCGCGAGCGCTCCGTGGTCTTCACGGGCAAGCTCGGCTCCGATGACCACTACGGCCTGCAGATGGATGCCAGCACGCCGCTCAATGCCGAAGGCACGCTGCGCGGCCGCGTGGTGCTGGACGGGGACTACAGCCACGGGTTCACCGAATACACGCGCGACCGCACGCGCAACATCTACGCGGCGCTGGACTACGACATCAGCGCCAGCACCACGGTGGGCCTGGCCGTGGGACAGCGCCACAGCCGATCGCGCCCCATGATCGTGGGCCTGCCGCGCTTTGCCGACGGCAGCGACATCGGCCTGCCGCGCTCCACCTACACAGGCGCCATGTGGAACCGTGCAGGCAATGACCAGAACATGCTGTTCGCCGACCTGGAACACCGCTTCAATGCGGACTGGCGCTTCAAGATGGTGGGCATGGCCATGAACGAGAAGAACACCAACGTGCACCAGCGCGCCGTGGGCCCCATCAAGCCCGATGGCAGTGGCATGAGCTACGGCGATTTCGGCGTGGACTTCAACAACCAGCAGCGTGGCCTGGACATGTCGCTGTCGGGCCGTTTCAAGGCGCTGGGCATGGAGCAGGAAGTGCTGCTGGGTGCCAACTACGCTGGCTACACCACCAGCGACCGCTTCGTGCGCGCCTGGACCGCGGGCGGCAACATCTTCGATATAGACCACAACCGCCCCTGGCAGGACATGGAAAGCATCGCCGCGCGTGGTGCGGATGTGCGCAGCAATTACGACATCACGCAAAAGGGCCTGTACGGCACCTGGCGTGTCAGGCCCACGCAGGCGCTCACGCTGATCGCCGGGGGGCGCCTGGGCTGGTATGACTTCGCCTACCGCGCGCAATCGGGCGATTCTTCCACCAGCAAGACCACGGGGCGTTTCATCCCCTACGCGGGTGCCGTCTATGCGCTCAACGGCAACTGGTCGCTGTACAGCAGCTACTCCACCGTCTTCGAGCCGCAGACCGCGCGCACCGTGCAGGGTGACCTCATCAAGCCGGTGCAGGGCCGCAACTACGAGGCCGGCATCAAGGGCGAGATGGCCGACGGCCGCCTGAACATGGCATTGGCAGTGTTCCGCTACGAGCACAAAAACCGCGCCGTCAATGATTACGACAGCGGCTTTGCATGTGATGACTGGTATTGCTCGCGCTCCTCGGGCAAGGTGCGCAGCCAGGGCCTGGAGGCCGAGATCTCCGGCAAGGTCGCCACAGGCCTGGAACTGGCGGCCGGCTACACCTACAACACCACGCGCTATCTGTCCGACCCCGACTACCAGGGCCAGATCTTCAACACCTGGACGCCCCGGCACATGCTGCGCCTGTGGGGCAGCTACCGCCTGCCGGGCGAGCTGGGCCGCTGGACGGTGGGCACGGGCGTGAATGCGCAGACCGACACCCTCAGCTCCGACCGAGCCTTCCGCCTGGCAGGCTTTGCGCTGTGGAATGCACGCGTGGCCTACCAGGTCTCGCCCGAGCTGAGCGTGGCGCTCAACGTCAGCAACCTGCTGGACAAGCGCTACTACGTGCCTTCTTACAACACGGTGTCGGGCAACAACTACTACGGTGCGCCCAGGTCGCTGTTGCTGACGCTGCGCTACGCGCCGCGGATCTAGCGCGTTTTATGCGGCAGCGGCCGCCGCAACGCCGAACTCCTCGCTGTCCGCCTGGGCGCCGTCGTCGAACACCAGGCGGCGCTCGGGCCAGCGCATGGCGGCGAGCTTGAAGCGCTGTTGCGGGTCTTCGCCCGCCAGGCGGGCGTTCCAGCGGCCGCCGACCGAGTAGTCCACGCAGAACACATTGCCGCGCCGGCCGTGCCAGGACAGCGGACCGGTCTGGCCGAACAGGTTCTCGGCCTGGGCGCCGTGAAAGGACGGGCCGCCCCGGTTCAGGCGCCGCCAGTAGTGGCCCACGACCACGGCCTGCGCATCCTCATATTCGTTCCACCAGGCCACGCGCTCGACGAAGCGCCACTTGCCGCCCGCGTAGAAGGGATTGCGGCATTCGCGCTCCACGCCCGAGGTCAGCACCTTCAGCGGGTTGACCATGGCCTTGGCCAGTTCGCTCTCGCTGTGCGCGGGCAGGAAGGGCGGCAGCCAGTTGCGGTCTTCCAGGTCATGCGGCCATTGCTGGCGTTCGGCACGCATGCGCTCGGCCACCTTGTTGACCTGGGCCTGCTGGGCGGCCAGGGCCTCGTAGTGGTCATAGGCGCTGCGTGCGCTGCCCAGCGGCAGCTCGCGCGCCATGGCGATCTGCTGCGGGCGCCAGGCCGCATGGACCACGCGCAGGTCCTCGCGCTCCATGGCAATGGGCAGGCGTTCCAGCAGAGCCAGGGTGTCAGGGATATCGCACAGCGGCATGCGCGCGAACGGCGCGTACTTGGGCGTATCGGAGGCCACGCGGCTGTCGAAGAACCAGCCGGAGCCGTCCTTGGCATCCTCGCGCAGCAGGTTGATCTCATGGTTGCCGAGCACGGCCAGCGCATGGCCCGACTCCAGCATGGGCACGACGCGGGCGAGCACGCCCGGGCTGTCGGGCCCCCGGTCGCAGAAGTCGCCGACGAAGACCAGGCGCCGACCCTGGGGATGGCGGCCCAGCGCGTTGTAGCCCATGTGCCCCAGCAGCTGGCCCAGCGCCTCGGACTCTCCATGGATGTCGCCGACGATGTCGAGCGGACCGGGGGGCAAGGGCTGGACGAGGCTCATGGCGAAGAGGCGCGAAAGACGGCGAAGGCGTGGAAAAACGACATTATTTGCACAGACCCGCCGCGCCCGCCAGCCCCGTGTGCGACAGGGGTATGTCAGCGTCGTTGCAGGCGCACAAAGCTGTAGGGCAGCCCGTTGGCGGCCACATGGCGGCTGCGTGACGCTTCCTGCCACTCGGGGCCGAGCGTGGGGGCGAAGGCATCGCCTTCGTAGTCGCGCTCTATCTCGGTCACCTCGATGCTGTCGGCCAGCGGCAGGGCCTGGGCGTAGATCTGGGCACCACCCATGACCCAGACGTCGGCCGATGCCTGGCGGCCCAGTTCCATGGCCTGCTCCAGGCTGGTGGCATGCAGCACGCCGGGGGCGGCCGGCTCTGGCGCCCAGTCCGCCTGTCGCGTGACGACGATGTTGGTGCGCCCGGGCAGCGGCCTGAAGCGGGCCGGCAGCGAGTCCCAGGTCTTGCGGCCCATGACCACGGCCGAGCCCTGGGTCAATTGCTTGAAGTGCGCCAGGTCCTCGGGCAGGTGCCAGGGCATGGCATTGTCCTTGCCGATGACGCCGTTGGCGGCGCGTGCGTAGATGAGATGGATGGCCATCGGGCGGGTCTTTCTGCAGCCTCAGACGGCCACGGGGGCCTTGATGGGCTCGTGGTGCTGGTAGCCGACGACCTCGAAGTCCTCGTACTCGTAGCCGAAGATGGAGTCGGGCCGGCGCTTGATCTGCAGCGTCGGGTAGGCGAAGGGCTGGCGCGCCAGCTGGGTCTCGACCTGGGCGAAATGGTTGTTGTAGATATGGCAGTCGCCGCCGGTCCAGACGAAGTCGCCCACCTGCAGGTCGCATTGCTGGGCCAGCATGTGGGTCAGCAATGCGTAGCTGGCGATGTTGAAGGGAACACCCAGGAAGATGTCCGCGCTGCGCTGGTACAGCTGGCAACTGAGCTTGCCGTCGGCCACATAGAACTGGAAGAAGGCGTGGCAGGGCATGAGCGCCATCTGCGGCAGGTCGGCCACGTTCCAGGCGCTGACGATGATGCGGCGGCTGTCCGGGTTGCTCTTGAGCTGCTTGACCACTTCGGCGATCTGGTCGATGTGGCCGCCGTCCGGCGTGGGCCAGTTGCGCCATTGCACGCCGTAGACCGGGCCCAGGTCGCCGTCCTCGCGTGCCCATTCGTTCCAGATGGTGCAGCCGCGCTCCTGCAGCCAGCGCACGTTGCTGTCGCCGCGCAGGAACCACAGCAGTTCCAGGATGATGGATTTGAGGTGCACCTTCTTGGTGGTGACCAGCGGAAAGCCTTCGGACAGATCGAAGCGCATCTGGTGCCCGAACACGCTGCGCGTACCCGTTCCGGTACGGTCGGTCTTGGACACGCCATGTTCGTAGACATGGCGCATGAAATCTTCGTACTGTGAGCGGGCAGGGCGGGGCGCGGCAGTCATGTTCATGGCGGGGATTATCCCTTGATGAATACGGCGCCTTGTCCGACGGTATCCATGCCCCTCGAAACAAGGTTTGCAACCCCGGGTGCGAAAATGGCTGCCGACGGGCGCCGGTGTCTTGCCTGGGCTTTCACACCGGCGCCATGGTTTTTTCGCATCCGCTTTGACAAGGAGCTTGCGCATGTCTTCCATGCTCTCCCCCTGGCAGGCCGGAATCGCACTGGGTGCCGCCATGCTGGCGCTGACAGCCTGTGATCCGCGCTCTCCCACCGTTCCCACTCCCAAGGCCGTGCAGTCCGTGGCACTCGATGTGGCCGCGCCCGCGCCCGCATTGACGCTGAACTTTCCCGAGCGCACGCGCCTGCCGTCCACGGCCAAGGCGGGCGAGCCCGGCCTGGACAGCCTGGCCGAGTACCTGGGCAAGTACCCCTATGACGGCACCAACTACCTGGAGCAAGGCGTGCTGGCCGACCGGCTCAAGGCGCTGCTGGGCACCAGCTACCCGACCCTGCTGAGCAATATGCGCACCGTGGGCCCGCTGACCAAGGAAGGCGATGTGTGGAGCATCGTCGGCCTGCGCCCCCACCAGGGCGGCGAGGAGATGGGAGCCATCGTGATCGATCCCGCGCGCAACGCACTGCGCGTGTGGCTGCTGACCGATGGCAAGCAGACCGACTTCTCCGACGCGGCCGGTGCCGACATCGCCTGGCCCAGCCAGGTGCAGAAGTCCTTTGCTGTGGTCGAGAGCAACAAGCCCGCTTCCTGATCTGCGCCTGGCCGCACCTGGCCGAGTTTGGCCGCACCTGACCACGTTTGGATGCAAGAAGGGGCAGCGCCGCCACGCGGCCCCGCCCCTTCTTGATAAGCCGGCGCTGCCGGATCAGGCGCGCGCCAGGATGCAGCCGGGATTCATCAGGCCTTGAGGATCCAATGCCTGCTTGATGGCGCGCATCATGCCCAGGGCCACGGGCGACTGGTACTTTTCCAGCTTGTCCACCTTGAGCGCGCCCACTCCGTGCTCGGCAGAGAACGAGCCGCCGAATTCGGCCACGGCCTCGTAGACCAGGTGGTTGACCAGGTGCTCGCGCTCATTGAGGAAGGCCTTGGCGTCGCCGCCCACGGGCGCCTGCACGTTGTAGTGCAGGTTGCCGTCGCCCAGGTGGCCGAAGTTGACCAGGCGCACACCCGGGATCTCGCGCTGCAGCACGGCATCGGTGTGCTCGACGAAGGCGGGAATGCGCGATGCCGCAATGGAGATGTCGTGCTTGATGTTCAGGCCTTCCTCGGCCTGGGCCAGCGGAATGCTTTCGCGGATGTGCCACAGCTCATGGGCCTGCGACAGGCTTTCGGCCACCACGGCGTCGAGCACGCAGCCGTCCTCGAAGGCCAGCTCCAGCAGCGCCTCGAAACGCTCGCGCGCATGCTGCTCGGACTCGCTGTCCGAATTCTCGACCAGCACGTAGTAGGGCGGCGCGCCGTCCAGGCCCGCAAAGGGCACGCGCAGCTGGGGCATGTGCTTGATCACCAGAGACAGCGCGAACTGGCCCATGACCTCGAAGCCCGTCAGGCCCGCGCCCAGGTACTGGTGCGCCATGCCCAGCAGGCGCACGGCTGCTTCCATGGAGGGCACGGCGGCGAAGGCCGTGAGCTGGGCCGCAGGCTGGGGGAACAGCTTCATGGTGGCGGCGGTGATGATGCCCAGCGTGCCTTCGCTGCCGATGAACAGGTCGCGCAGGTCGTAGCCGGTGTTGTCCTTGCGCAGGCCCTTGAGGCCGTCCCAGATCTCGCCCTGCGGGGTGACCACTTCCAGGCCCAGGCACAGCTCGCGCGTGTTGCCGTAGCGCACCACCTGGGTGCCGCCCGCGTTCGTGCCCAGGTTGCCGCCAATCGTGCAACTGCCTTCGGCGGCCAGCGACAGCGGGAACAGCAGGCCCTCTTTCTCGGCAAGCTCCTGCAGGCTTTGCAGGATGCAGCCGGCCTCAACGGTGAAGCTCAGGTTGTCGCGGTCGATGTTGCGCACGGCATTCATGCGCGTGAGGCTGAGCACGACCTGCGTGCCGCTGTCGTCCGGCGTGGAGCCCACCGACAGGCCGGTGTTGCCGCCCTGGGGAATGATGCTGGTGCCTGCGGCCGCGCATTCGCGCACCACGGCGGCCACCTCGGCCGTGCTGGCCGGGCGCACCACGGCCAGGGACTTGCCGCGCACGCGGCGGCGCCAGTCCTGTTCATAGGCGACGAGGTCGCCCTCGGTGAGGACATGGGCTTCGCCGACGATCTGGCGCAGGCGTTCAAGCAGTGCAGTCATGTTGCAACTTCTTTCAAAGACGTGAAGGCATGAAAACGGGGACTCAGCCGCCGGCCGCCTGGGCCGAGCGGCGCGCGCTGCGCTGGCGCCAGCGCACATGCAGGGCGCAGGCGGTGAACAGCATCAGGCACAGGAAAACTTCGAGCAGCGCCAGCCAGCGGCCGGGCGCCGGGTCGCTCCAGGCGCGCACCACGCCCTCGGTGAAATAGATCCACACCAGCAGGCTGACCCAGCGGTAGGTATACATGCGGTGCTTGAGCAGGCCGATCAGCGGAATCGCCAGCGGCAGGGCCTTGAGCACCAGCCAGGAGCCCCCGGGGCGCATTGGCGCCAGCCACAGTTCCCAGGCCAGGCTCAGCACGATCAGGCCCATGAGGCTGGAGACCGCCAGCCAGCGGGTGGCGGCGACATCGGCGCCGGGGCGAGAAATGGAATCAGTCATCGGGGTGGCATCATATCGGCCATGGTCTTGTCCTTTGAACATGTGATTGCTTGGATGGTCACGCGCGTTCCCGTTTCAGGCACGCGCGTTGCAGCGGAGATATGGCGATGAGCGGCGGCCCCGGGCAGGAGCCTGCCGGTGGCCTGGAGGACGGTGCCGTTGCACTGCCCGTGCCCGAACAGGAGCGCAGCCTTTCGCTGATGGAGCGGCCCGAGCCTGTGGTGCCCCCATCCTGGCGCGAGCGCCTGCGCTGCTTTCCCTGGCGCAATACCGCGCACACGCTGCGCGAACGCTTTCGCGAGGACCGGCTGGGCGTCACCGCCAGCAGCCTGACCTTCACCACGGTGCTGGCCCTGGTGCCGTTCTTCACGGTGGCGCTGGCGCTGTTCACGGCGTTTCCCATCTTCTCGCGCGTGCAGATCGTGCTGGAGCGCTGGCTGATCGACAGCCTGATCCCCGAGACCATTGCACGCCAGGTGCTGGGCTATCTGACGCAGTTCGCCTCCAAGGCCAGCCAGCTGGGCATGGCCGGTTTTTCCATTCTGGTGATCACGGCGGTCGCGCTGATCCTCACCATAGACCGCACGCTCAACAACATCTGGCGCGTGCGCCAGCTGCGGCCGCTGGGCCAGCGCGTGCTGATCTACTGGGCCGCGATCACGCTGGGTCCGCTGGTGCTGGGCCTGAGCCTGGTGCTGTCGTCCTATGTGATGTCGGCCTCGCGCGGGCTGGTCAATGCGCTGCCCGAAGGCTTGCGCTTCATCTTCGATTCCATCGAGTACCTGGCGCTGGCCGCTGGCATGGCGGGCCTGTACCACTACGTGCCCAATACGGCGGTGCGCTGGCGCCATGCCTGGGTGGGCGGCCTGTTCGTGGCCACCTGCATGGAGCTGGCCAAGAAGGCGCTGGGCCTGTACCTGGCCTCGGTGCCTACCTATTCGGTCATCTACGGCACCTTTGCCACCTTGCCGATCCTGCTGATCTGGATCTACATGGCCTGGATCATCGTGCTGCTGGGCGCCGTGGTCACCGCGTATCTGCCCATCGTCATGGCCGGCGTGCAGCGCATGCCCGGACAGCAGGGCTGGCAATTCGAGATGGCCGTGGAAATCCTGCAGTACCTGGAGCAGGAGCGCGAGTCGCCCGCCAAGGGCCTGTATGCCAGCGATCTGGCACGCCGCCTGCATGTGGACTGGCAGCAGATCGATCCGGTGCTGCAGGCGCTGTCTGTGCTCGACTGGGTGGGAACGGTGCAGGCACCAGGCGTTGCGGCGGGCAGCGAGGGCACCGAGCCCCGCTACATGCTGCTGGTGGACCCGCAACACACGCCCTTGGCCCCCTTGGTCGAACGCCTGCTGCTGGCGCCTTCTGCGGCCGTGCAGCCGCTGTGGGAGCGCACGGGCCTGGCGGGCATGACGCTGGCCAGCCTGCTGGAGAGCCGGCCCCGGCCGTAGTGCCCGGCGCGGCGCTTTAGAGTGCAATGCGTCCGGTGAGGATGTCGCGCCACATCACCCAGTCGCCGCGAAAGCTGTACAGCGGGCGCTTGAAGCTGGCGGGCCGGTTTTTCTCGAAGCCGAAGTGCCCTATCCAGGCAAAGCCGTAGCCGAACAGCAGGCCGCCGAGCAGGAACCAGAAATTGCCGGTCAGGAACAGTGCGAACAGGCACAGCAGCGCCAGCGTGGAGCCGACGAAGTGCAGGCGCCGGCAGGTACGGTTGCTGTGTTCCTGAAGGTAGAACGGATAGAACTCGGCAAAGCTCTTGAACTGGCGCGGGTCCACGGCAGCCTGTGCGGCGCCGGGCAGGGGAGCGGAAGCGTGTGACATGGCAGGCCTTCGCGTGCATGGGGTGGCTTCAACTTATACGCCGCTGCCTGGCCTTTCACCATCGGAGGAACCCGCGCGCCCGGGTTCGCAAAAGCTGCCCCGAGAGAGACAAAAGCTGCCGCATTCCGCCCAGCGCGTCGCCACGGTGTCGCCCTCTGGCGGCATGCAGGCGCATGATGTCTGCCGGGCCGGCGCCGACCGGCATGGAGTTTTTTTCGATGCCTTCCTCGTGCATGACCGACATCCCCGCATCCTTGAACGAAATCCGCATTCCCACGCCGCAGGGCAGCATCTACGTCAGGCGCTGGCAGGCGCCAGTGGCCGGCGAAGGCGAACAAGGCCCGGCGCGCGCGCCTATCGTGCTGCTGCACGACTCGCTGGGCTCGGTGGCGCTGTGGCGCGATTTCCCGCAGCAACTGGCCGAGGCCACGCGCCGCGATGTGCTGGCCTATGACCGGCTGGGATTTGGCCAGTCCGACCCCTATCCGGGCACGCTGGGGCCGGGCTTTGTGGCCCGGGAGGCAGAGACCGTGTTCCCGGCGGTGCACCAGGGGCTGGGCCTTGGGGATTTCATTGTGCTGGGCCACAGCGTGGGCGGCGGCATGGCCGCCATGGTGGCGGCCCGATATGGCGCGCAGTGCAAGGCGGTGATCACGGAGTCCGCCCAGGCCTTTGTGGAAGATCGCACCTTGCAGGGCATTCGCGCGGCCCAACAGGATTTCGCCCGGCCCGGCCAGCTGGCGCGCCTGGAGAAATACCACGGCGACAAGGCGGCCTGGGTGCTGTCTGCCTGGGTCGATACCTGGCTGTCCCCGCCTTTTGCCGACTACCGGCTGGACGAGGCGCTGGAGCGCGTGCGCTGCCCGGTGCTGGCCATCCATGGAGAGCTCGACGAGTTCGGCTCCCTGGTCCACCCCGAGCGCATCCGCGACCGGGCCAGCGGCCCGGTGGAGGTGGAGATCGTGGCCGGCGGCGGCCACGTTCCCCACCGCGAGCAGCCCGAGCGCATTGCCCAGCGCATCGCCCGTTTCCTGGCACGGGTCTGATCCCGGGCGGGCTTCATTGGCCTGCCTGGGCGGACGCCGAGAGTTCCGGCGGAAACAGCGTCTTCTTGATCACGGCGTGCACACCCCAGTTGCCGTCAACCACCTGCGTCACGGCGAAGTCCACGGCCACGGAGATCAGCGATACGGCCTCGTCCTCGTCCAGCCCGTGGGCCAGCATCAGATAGCGCCTTGCCTTGTGGAAGGCGTCACGCATGGCGCCTTCCAGCGATGACTTGCGATAGACCTGGGACTGCGCCTGGCTGCCCAGTTCGGCCAGGTGGTCGGTGAAGCTGAAGCCCTGTATCACCCATTCGGAGCCGGTCTCCAGGAACGGGTGGTCCAGCTCTGCAAGGAAGCGGTTGTCCAGCGCGGCGCGCTTGTGCACCCGCAGCTCGAAGCTGCCGGTCAGCGAACATTCGATGGCCGTGCCGCACAGTTCCGAGTCGCCTTGGGATGCATGCGGGTCTCCCACCGAAAACAGCGCGCCTGGCACCGATACGGGCAGGAAGAGCGTCGCGCCCTTGCCGGCGCGCCAGTTGTCCAGGTTGCCACCGAAGTAGCTCGGCGGTATGGAGTCGATCAGACCGGCCTCTCGCGGTGCCACGGCCAGCATGCCGAAATGCGGACGCAGCGGCACGCGTGCCTTGTCCAGCACACCAAAGCGCCGGGTGATGCTGGCGGGGTCCACGGGCACGCCCGGGTAGTCGATGGTCGGATGGACCACGCCGAAGGGGTCGGTCTGCGGCGTCCAGCGGTAGTTGTAGACAGCGCGGGCCGTGGGCTCCTCGGGCAGTGCGTGGTCGATTTCGTAGATGGTGACCACTTCGCGCTGGCGGGGCTCCGTGATCTGGTCGCGGTAGTGAAAGCCCCACCAGGCGGCGGCGTTGCTGCCGAAGACACGGCCGTGGTGGGCGGGGCTGCAGCTGGGGCGTGGCTGCACATCGAGGATGCGTATCTCCAGCAGGTCGCCGGGTTCGGCCTCATGCACATAGACGGGGCCGGTGCAGATGTGCACGCCGAAGCCCTCGCCCGCGCCGCGGCCGTAGATCGAGGCATCCATCGGGCCCGCGCCGCGCCGGTCCACGGCCTTCTGGGCTGCGGTCCAGTGGAACACGCTTTCGGCGCCCGGATCGCCTTCGATCATGCGCTCCCAGTCGTCCGAGGCATGCTGGGTCAGCGTCTCCATGGTCACCACGTCACCCGAGCGCACCGAAAGCACCGGCTTGAGTGAACGGCTCAGGTAGCCCCAGTGCACGGTCTTGTCGGAGACCGGAAGGTAGTAATGCTGGGGCGACGCACCGCCATTGTCTGCGTGCGCCGAGCGCTTGGGCACAAGGGCCAGCGCCTGGGCGTAGCGTGCATGGTCGCGCAGCAGGGCCTGGAACGGGCTGTGTGCCAGGCGCGCTGCGGCCGGTTCTGCACCCTGCGCAGCGCTCTCTGCGGGCGAGGGGCGTCCGCGCTGGCCGGGCGGCGCATCCTGCACGCGCGCCGGACTGGCGCGATAGGCCTTGGGGGACAGACCATAGCGGGCCGTGAAGGCGCGGCTGAAGTTGGCGGCATCGCCAAAGCCCCAGCGAAAGCACAGCTCGGCGATGGAGAAATGCTGCAGGGAGCGGTTGCTCAGGTCCATGCGGCAGCGCTCCAGCCGGCGTTCGCGCAGGTAGGTGCTGAAGCTGGTGGCCGCTCCTTTGAACAGCTTTTGCAGATAGCGCGTGGACAGCCCCTCCGCATCGGCGATGGCATCGATGGACAGCTCGGCATCGCCCAGCCGGGTTTCGATGGCGCGGCAGATGCGGCGCAGATGGCCAAGCTGCACGGCGCTGGGCGGCTCGGTCGCCTCGGCCTGCTCCTGGTCGGGATTGCCGGCGCGCGGTGTCAGGCAGGTGACCAGCATGTCGGTGAGCGTGGCCTCCACCGACAGCAGATCGTCCTGTGCCAGTGTGTCGATCTGCTCTGCCAGTGAGGCCGCCATTGCCATGCACATGGCCCCCACGCCGCCTGTCCCGCCGATGTGCCGGGCCTCGGGCGGGCACGAGCGCAGCAGGCGCAACAGAAAGCTCGAGGACTCCAGCCGCGCAAGCAGCAGGCGGCCGTCGCCGGGCAGCTGCAGCTGCCAGTCCCGGTCTGACTCCAGCAGCAGGGCCGAGCCGGCCTTGAGCGGGAACGCGGCGTCCTCGATCACCGCATCGGCGCTGCCTTGCAGCAAGGCGCACAGCAGCAGGCCCGGGGCGCGCAGCCGCTTGGCCACGGCCCGCAGCGTCAGGGGCGAGGTGGCCAGCGTGATGAACACCGATCCCAGTGGCGAGCTGCGCAGCGCCAGGTGGGTGGCCGGCGGCGTGGGCGCTTCGCCATGGATGTCTGCCCTGGACAGCGCCTCATTGAGCGCAGCCTGCCGCAAGGCATCGGGAAATGCGTGGGTGGAAAAGCGTCTTGGATCGTCGTGCATCAGGGGCGAACTATGAACTGCCGCGTACTGCCTGTCCAAGCCCGGCGCACCGGATGGCAGCCGCGACAAGTTTTTGTGCGCGCAGGAACAACCGGCCTGGACATGCTCGCCTGGACACTGGCGCTGCCGGCACCGATCCACAACAGCAGGAGTATTTTCGATGACCATCCCCCACCAAGAACATATCTGCGGCCCGGGCTGCCAGCACGGTGCTTCGCCAGCCGATGAGAAGCTGATCCGCGAGGAATTCCAGGTTGCACGCCGTTCCTTCCTGCGCGACGCCATGGTGGTCGGTGGCGGCGCGGTCTCGGCCGGCGCCATCAGCGGTGCGATGGCACCGTCCCGGGCCTTTGCCCAGGGCGCGCCTGGCGCCCGGGCCGGCCAGGGCATGGTCAGCCACTACTACATTCCCGCCTCTGCCAACACCGTGCTCTGGGGCTACTTCAGCAGATCGGCCAAGCCGGTGGTCGAAGTCGAATCGGGTGACTACGTGACCATGGAGACGCTGACCCACCATGCCAATGACGATGCCGAACGCATGGTCCGGGGCGACCCGGGCGCCGAGAGCGTGTTCCACTGGGACAGCCAGCGCAAGAACGTCGATCGCCGGGGCGCCGGTCCCATGGATGCCAAGAACGGCGCAGGCGGAGGCCAGGGCGTGCACATCTGCACGGGGCCGGTACGCATCAAGGGCGCCCAGCCCGGCGATGTGCTGGAAGTGCGCATCATTGATGTGGTGCCACGCCCCTCGGGCAACCCGCAGTTCAAGGGCCGGACCTTCGGCAGCAATGCGGCGGCGAACTGGGGCTTTCACTATGGCGACACGCTCACCGAGCCCCGAAAGCGCGAGGTGGTCACCATCTACGAGGTGGATGCGACCGGCGAGCGCAACTGGGCCCGTGCCGTCTACAACTACCGCTGGACGCCACAGACCGACCCCTTCGGCGTGGTCCACCCGACCATCGACTATCCGGGCGTGCCCGTGGACCACCGCACGATCAGCAAGAACGAAAACGTGCTGCGCAATATCCGCGTTCCCGTGCGCCCGCACTTCGGCACCATCGGCGTGGCGCCGGCCGAGGTGGAGATGGCCAGCTCCATTCCGCCCAACCACACGGGCGGCAACATCGACAACTGGCGCATCGGCAAGGGGGCGACCATGTATTTCCCCGTGGCCGTGCCAGGGGCCAACTTCACCGTGGGCGATCCGCATGCCTCGCAGGGGGACTCCGAGCTGTGCGGCACGGCCATCGAGTGCTCGCTGACCGGCACCTTCCAGCTGATCCTGCACAAGAAGGCGGACCTGCCTGGAACGCCGCTGGCCGAACTGGCCTATCCGCTGCTCGAAACCCAGGACGAATGGCTGCTGCACGGCTTCAGCTACGCCAACTACCTGGCGGAGCTGGGGCCAGATGCGCAAAACCAGATCTTCAAGAAGTCTTCCGTGGACCTGGCGCTGCGCGACGCCTATCACAAGATGCGCCACTTCCTCATGACCACCCAGGGATTGGGAGAGGACGAGGCCATCTCGCTGATGTCGATTGCCGTGGACTTCGGCATCACCCAGGTGGTGGATGGCAACTGGGGCGTGCACGCGCTCGTGAAAAAGAGCATCTTCCCCGCGCGCGGCGCGTGAGTGCGTCCGGGCCCTGCGGGCAGGACCCGGACGGGCTCAGCGCGCCAGGAAATCCCGGATGGCGAACAGCGTCTGGTCGGGCGCCTCAGTCATCTGGTTGTGGCCGCTGGGCAGGTGCACGATGCTGACCTGGCGCTGCGCGCCCCGGGCCGCCTCGATCAGACCCTTGGCGGCCTTGGGCGGCGTCATCTGGTCCTGCTCGCCCAGGGCGAACAGGACCGGGCATTGCAGCGCCGCCATGGCCGCCTCGCCGCCCGCGTAGCTGTCGCAGGCCTTGAAGCCGGCGTGCAGCAGGTTGGTGCGCTCATTGCTGGCCAGCACGCGCCTGCCCAGCGCCATGCCGGCGCCGAACACCCAGCTGCCTGCGCCGCTGGGTGGCGCCAGCGTGGCGCGCGAGAACACATTGACCATGCGGATGGCCTGCTCTGGCGTGCTGAGCGCGGAGTCCAGCAGGGCGGGCGAGACCTTCATCGGGTAGGCCGTGCCCACCAGCACCAGGTGGCTGACGCGCGCGCCCAGCCGGGCGGCCGCTTCCATGGCGATCAGGCTGCCCCAGCTGTGGCCGACCAGTGCGGCCTTTTCGATGCCTGCCGCATCCATGAGCTGGCCGATGAAATCCGCTGCTGCCTCCACGCTGGCGGGTGCGTCACCCGCGCTGCGGCAGTGGCCGGGCAGGTCTATGGCCAGCACGTTCCAGCCGTGGTTGGCCAGGTAACGGCTTTGCAGGGCCCAGACGCTGTGGTCGCACAGCACGCCGTGGATGAGGATGGCTGTGGGCTGGGCGGGGTTGAAGGCCTTGCCGCCGGTATAGGCGTAGATGGCGTGGCCCTGAACATCGATCTTCATTGTTGGTGTCTCCCTTGTCGGCTCACGCTGCCTTTTCAGCGGCCTTGAGGGCGCGCTTGAGGTCGTCGATCAGGTCGTCGGCATCCTCCAGTCCGATGGACAGGCGTATCGTGCCCTGGCCGATGCCGGCCTGGGCCAGTGCTTCGTCGCTCATGCGGAAATGCGTGGTACTGGCCGGATGGATCACCAGGCTGCGGCAGTCGCCCACGTTGGCCAGGTGGCTGAAGACCTTGAGCGTCTCGATGAACTTGCGCCCCTGGTTGCGGTTGCCCTTGATGTCGAAACTGAACACCGAGCCCGCGCCGCGCGGCAGCAGCTTCTTGGCGAGTTGGTGCGAGGGATGGGTCTCCAGCAGCGGGTGGCCCACGCGGCCCACCAGCGGATGGCTGGCCAGGAATTGCACCACCTTCTCGGTATTGCGGATGTGGCGCTCCATGCGCAGCGGCAGCGTCTCTATGCCCTGCAGGATCAGCCAGGCCGTGTGCGGGCTCATGCAGGCGCCGAAGTCGCGCAGGCCTTCGCGCCGCGCGCGCAGCAGGAAGGCGCCGGTGCTGCTTTCCTCGCTGAACACCATGTTGTGGAAACCGTCGTAGGGCTCGGTCAGCTCGGGGAAGCGCCCCGATTTTTCCCAGTCGAAGCTGCCGCCATCCACCACGATGCCGCCGACCACGGTGCCGTGGCCCGACAGGAACTTGGTGGCCGAGTGGTAGACGATGTCCGCCCCATGCTCCAGCGGCTTCATCAGCCAGGGCGAGGTCAGCGTGGAGTCCACCAGCAGCGGCACGCCGGCCTCATGTGCGATGGCGCTGATGGTGGGGATGTCCAGCACATCCAGGCCCGGGTTGCCCACCGTCTCGCCGAAGAACAGCTTGGTGTTGGGACGCACCGCAGCGCGCCAGCCGTCGATGTCGCCGGGCTTGACGAAGGTGGTTTCTATGCCGAAGCGCGCCAGCGTGTAGTGCAGCAGGTTCTGCGAGCCGCCGTACAGCGCCGTGCTGGCCACGATATGGCTGCCCGCGCCCATGAGCGTGGCCACCGACAGGTGCAGCGCCGCCTGCCCACTGGCCACGGCGATGGCGCCCACGCCGCCTTCCAGGGCCGAGACGCGCTGCTCCAGCACAGCATTCGTGGGATTGGAGATGCGGCTGTAGACGTGCCCTGGGCGCTCCAGGTTGAACAGCGAGGCCGCATGGTCGCTGGACTCGAACACGAACGAGGTCGTGAGGTGGATGGGCGTCGCGCGCGCTCCGGTGGCGGGGTCGGGCTGTGCGCCCGCGTGCAGCGCCAGGGTGTCAAAGCCGGGGTCCGAGTAGCCGGGCATTCCTGTCTCCATGGTTGTCAAGGCAAGCGGGCATTGTGGGCTATATTTCCTGTCAGACACGGGCTTGCCGCAACCACGGCGACACAGACAAATTTGGAGATACGGCATGAAAGTAAGTGACATCCTGCGCGTCAAGGGCAACACCCTCTACACGGTGTCGCCGGACGAAAGCCTGGCCAGCGCGGTGCAGGTGATGTCGGAGCGCGATATCGGCTCCCTCGTGGTCATGGAGCATGGCGACGTGGTCGGCATGCTGACCTTCCGCGAAGTGATCCAGGGCTTCGTCAAGCACGGCGGGGTGGGCGAGACGCTGGTGCGCTCGGCCATGGACGACGCTCCCATGACCTGCACCATGGAAACCGACATGGACGAGGTGCGCCGCATGATGCTGGACCGCCACGCACGCTACATGCCGGTGATGGACAAGCGCATGCTCATGGGCGTGATCAGCCTGTACGACGTGGCCAAGGCCGTGGTGGACAGCCAGAACTTCGAGAACCGCATGCTCAAGGCCTACATCCGCGACTGGCCCGAGGGCGAGCGCCAGGGCGCGGACTGATCATCGGGGCGATATCGACCTTTCGACCTTTCGACCGTTTCACCTTGGGCAGCAAGGCCTCCGAACGCAAAATGCGGCGGAGGCCTTTGTCTTTGCGCGCAGGGCGCAAAGCAGACAGTCGCGCGAACAGCGAATGGACGGGAGGCCGCAGGACCTGTCAGTGCACGCGGCGGCGTTTGGGCTTGAGCAAGGCGCTGGGCGGCACGTCATAGGCCTGTCTGAAGACGCGGCTGAAGTGCGAGAAGCTGGTGAAGCCACAGGCCAGCGCCACATCGGTCACGCGCCGCGCATTGTCTGCCCGAAGCAGCAGGTGCGCCTGGGCCAGCCGTTCGTTCCAGAGCCAGCGGCTAGGGGTCAGGCCTTCGGTGGCAAACAGCCGCGCCAGGCTGCGCAGCGACATGCCCATGTCCTGGGCCACCTGCAAGGGCTTGAGCTCGGGGTCGTCGAGCCGGGCCCGCATGTACTGCTTGGCCTGGGCAAGCCTGTTGCGGGTTCTGAAATCGCCAGGGCTGGACGATGTCAGCAGCACATTCAGCAGCGAGGGGCGAAGGTCCTGCTCCTCGTCCTTGTGCTGAAGGCCTGGCGATGCCGGCGGAGTGCTGCGCGCAGGGTCGCTGTGATCCTGGCTTTGCGTTGAGTCGTAAGAGGCCTGCATTTCACGAACCTCCCGCAGTTTGCGGCTGGTGCCTGTGTGGTGATCCGCAGGCGGTTGAAAAAGGGTGGATTGCAATTTTAACTATGAATATTTGCAATCCGATAGCTATATTTGTTATCGCCGGGCGATGGCTGCCTGCGCAATGCACCGCCGCCGCAGGCACGGCGCTTGCGGGCTACCCGGGCATAATCGTCGGCCTATGAGCGGCAACACCTTCGGCACCCTATTCACTGTCACCAACTTCGGCGAATCGCATGGCCCGGCCATAGGCTGCGTCATCGACGGCTGTCCGCCCGGCATGGCGCTGAACGAAGCGGATATCCAGCAAGAACTGGATCGCCGCCGCCCCGGCACCAGCAAGTTCGTGACCCAGCGCAACGAGCCCGATGCGGTGGAAATCCTCTCGGGCGTCTACGAAGGCCGCACCACGGGCACGCCGATCGCGCTGCTGATCCGCAATACCGACCAGCGCAGCAAGGACTACTCCAACATTGCGCAGAGCTTTCGTCCCGGCCATGCCGACTACGCCTACTTCCAGAAATACGGCATCCGTGATCCGCGCGGCGGCGGCCGTTCCTCGGCACGGCTGACGGCCCCCACGGTGGCCGCTGGTGCCGTGGCCAGGAAGTGGCTCAAGGAAAAGTTCGGCACCGAGTTCCGCGCCTGCATGACCCAGGTGGGCGAGCTGTCGCTGCCCTTCGAGAGCTGGGAGCATGTGCGCAACAACCCCTTCTTTGCGCCGGTGGCCGATGTGTCCCAATACGAGGAATACATGGATGCGCTGCGCAAGTCGGGCGACTCCTGCGGCGCGGCGCTGCGCGTGCAGGCCAGCGGCATGCCGGTGGGCCTGGGCCAGCCGCTGTATGACCGCCTGGATGCCGACGTCGCCTACGCCATGATGGGCCTGAACGCGGTCAAGGCCGTGGAGATCGGTGCCGGCTTCGACAGCGTGGTCCAGCGCGGCACCACGCACGGCGACTCGCTGAGTCCCGAAGGCTTTCGCAGCAACAACGCCGGTGGCATCGTCGGCGGCATCAGCACGGGTCAGGATCTGGAAGTGCGCATAGGCATCAAGCCCACCAGTTCCATCATCACGCCGCGCGAATCCATCGACGTGCAGGGCCAGAGCACCGAGGTCATCACCAAGGGTCGCCACGACCCCTGCGTCGGCATCCGCGCAGCGCCCATCGCCGAGGCGCTGCTGGCCCTGGTGGTGATGGACCATGCGCTGCGCCACCGCGCACAGTGCGGTGACGTGGATTCGGGCCTGGCTCCCATCCCTGCCGCCGCGCCCTGAAAGCACTGCCAGGCAACCAAAGCAAAAGCCGCCCAAGGGCGGCTTTCTTGCGTCCTGCCGGCCTGATCAGCCGGGATTGCGCACCTCATCCATGACGTTCTTGAAATCGTCCACATCCTCGAAGCTGCGGTAGACGCTGGCGTAGCGGATGTAGCCGACCTTGTCGAGCAGCTTGAGCTCGCGCATCACCATCTCGCCCAGGCGGCTGGAGAGCACTTCGCGCTCGCCCAGGTTGCGCAGCCGCTCCTCGATGCGCTCGATGGCGGCATCGATCTGCTCTGTGCTCACGGGGCGCTTGCGCAGCGCGATCTTGAACGAGCCCAGCAGCTTGGCGCGCTCGTACTCGATGCGCCGCCCGTCCTTCTTGACGATGGCGGGAAAGCTGACCTCGGGCCGCTCGTAGGTGGTGAAGCGCTTGTCGCAGCCGCCGCACTGGCGGCGGCGGCGGATGAAGCCCCCATCCTCGGCCTCACGGGTCTCCACGACCTGGGTGTCCGGATGGCTGCAGAACGGGCACTTCATGGCAGGCCTCTATGCGTGCAACTCAGGCGCCGTAGACCGGGAAGCGGGCCGTCAGCTCTGCCACCTGGGCGCGCACGCGGGCCAGGTTGGCTTCGTCGGCGGGGTTCTCCAGCACGTCGGCCAGCAGGTTGGCTGTCAGGCGGGCTTCCTCTTCCTTGAAGCCGCGCGTGGTCATGGCGGGCGTGCCCACGCGGATGCCGCTGGTCACCATCGGCTTTTCGGGATCGTTGGGGATGGAGTTCTTGTTGATCGTCATGTGGGCGGCACCCAGCGCGGCTTCGGCCGCCTTGCCGGTGATGCCCTTGGCGCGCAGGTCCACCAGCATGACGTGGCTTTCCGTGCGGCCGGAGACGATGCGCAGACCGCGTGCCGTCAGCGTTTCCGCGACAACCTTGGCGTTCTTCACGACCTGCTCCTGGTAGGTCTTGAACTCGGGCGACAGCGCTTCCTTGAAGGCCACGGCCTTGCCGGCGATGACATGCATCAGCGGGCCGCCTTGCAGGCCGGGGAAGATGGCGCTGTTGATGGCCTTCTCGTGCTCGGCCTTCATCAGGATCACGCCGCCGCGCGGGCCGCGCAGGCTCTTGTGCGTGGTGGTGGTGACCACGTCGGCGTGGGGCACGGGGTTGGGGTACACGCCTGCGGCGATCAGGCCGGCATAGTGGGCCATGTCCACCCAGAAGATGGCGCCGACTTCCTTTGCGATCTTAGCGAAGCGCTCGAAGTCGATGGCCAGGGCGTAGGCCGATGCGCCGGCCACGATGATGCGGGGCTTGTGCTCGCGCGCCAGCGCTTCCATCTTGTCGTAGTCGATGGCTTCTTCGGCATTCAGGCCGTAGGAGACCACGTTGAACCACTTGCCCGACATGTTCAGCGGCATGCCGTGCGTCAGGTGACCGCCTTCGGCCAGGCTCATGCCCATGATGGTGTCGCCGGGCTTGGCAAAGGCCATCAGCACGGCCTGGTTGGCCTGGGAGCCGGAGTTGGGCTGCACGTTGGCGGCTTCGGCGCCGAACAGCTTCTTGACGCGGTCGATGGCGAGCTGCTCGACCACATCGACGTTCTCGCAGCCGCCGTAGTAGCGCTTGCCCGGATAGCCTTCGGCGTACTTGTTGGTGAGCTGGGAGCCCTGGGCTTCCATGACGGCAGGCGAGCAATAGTTCTCGCTGGCGATCAGCTCGATATGTTCTTGTTGACGCAGGTTCTCGGCCTGGATGGCGGCAAAGACTTCGGCGTCGACCTTCTCGACGGTATTGGTGCGTTGAAACATGGCAGTCCTGTGAACTTGAAATTCCCTTGAGGCCAAGGGCTGCCCAGGCGAACGGCGGAACACTCCAGATCCCGCGTGCGCATGGAGGCTGGGCGGTACGCTCCCCGGTGGTTCACAGAAGGTGGTCCTTCTCGGGCCTTCTGCTGGTTTCCACGTCAGCGGCAGCGGTGCGTGAAGCGGCTGCGCCTATCGCCAGTTGCGTACCCCGCTAGTGTAGCTGAGCCGGTGGCGCCGAAGACCTGGCAGGGGCGTTGCAGAAGGCGTTTGCGTGGGCCACCTGCAGTTGGATCGGGCATGAAAAAAGCTGGCCTTGGCCAGCTGTGCATTCACTATGCCGTGAAGTCAGGCTACAGCGCCGGCTCCTGGGACTGAAGGGCCACCTGCTCGGAGCGGGCAGAGGTATTGCTCGAGCTGACCGGCACGGCTGCAGGCGCAGCCGCTGCTGCCGGGCCCGAGGCCTCGGCCACGGGGGTGGCCGGCTTGGTGGAGGCGATCTGTACGGCCTGCCGGGGCTGATCCACCTTGGCGGTCATCAAAGGCACGGCACGCAGGCCGGCGGCCATGCGCAGGCGCTGGTGCTCGGCCAGCACCTTGGCGGCGTAGCCACCGTCGGTGGGCAGGTTGGCCGCGCCCACGTAGTAGCGCAGGCCTCCTTCGATGGAGCCGGCGCGCTCGATGCACTCCTTGAGCACGCGCACGCCCACGCGCAGATTGCTGACCGGGTCGAAGGCAGCATTCTGGCCACCGAAGTTCTCATACTTGTCGGTATGCACCGTGGTCATCACCTGCATCAGGCCCTGCGCGCCGACAGCGCTTTGCGCAAACGGGTTGAAGCTGGACTCGATGGCCATGATGGCCAGGATCAGCGTCGGGTCCAGGCGGTTGACCTTGCCCAGGTCATAGGCCTCGCTGACCAGTGCCGCGATCGGCTCGGGCGCCACGCGGTACTTCTTGCTGAGCCAGAAGGCCACGGCTGCCTGCTCCTTGGGCAGGTTCTTGGGGTTGGTCGCCGTCGCCCGATCGCTGGCAGCGAGTTCGACGGGAACACCCAGCTCGGCCATCTGGCGAGCGGTCAGCCAGGAGCGCAGCTGGCTCTCTCCGGCATCGCGCAGGTCAGGACGGGCGAACAAGGTGATGGCCATGAAGGCCACAGCAAGGCCCAGCAGGGCGAAGCTGTTGTGGATGATGGCAAGAAAACCGTTGGCCACATCGATGGCGAACGTTCGCGCGGCGGCGAAAAATTTTCCTGACGCTGGCATAGCTTTTTCCTTTCTAGGGGCACCAACCCGAAACGGCCTTCGCCGAAGCGAAGGCCGGTGAGGCTGACACCCTGGATTGGGTGCTGCGGATCCGGGAGGCTGGCGCTTGGTGCGCCATTGCGTTGTAGGCCTGCGGGATCTGCTCAGTCGTGAGGCAGCAGAAACAAAAAACGCTCTATTCGAGCGCTGGCGGATTCTAGGAGTTCACCAAATACACGGTCAACACTATGAAATCAACTTTTTAGATCAATGAATAATAACAAACCATGGATGCAAACACAGTTTTGAGGTCTTGAAGAGCGGGTGGCGTGCTACCGATGTACGCCGCTTCCGCCGTTTTCAGAGTGCGTCATGAAATTGCAATGAAATGCAAAAGCACTGGCAGGCCGACCCTGCGTCCTTCTATATTGGAGGTGACTGCTCCTGCAGTCGTCTCGCCAAGGTGGAAGACAGGTAAAAGTGGTGTTCGATAGTGCGGACACCGTGGTTCAAGTCTTCTTCCGCGGCCTTCCTGGAAGCAATCTCTTGCTTCCAAGCAGCAAGGACCATCCTCTCCTTGACTGCGGAAAACGGTCGGGACTTGTGCCCGCCGTAAAGCCCGGAAGCCGGTTCACGGCTTCCGGGCTTTGTCGTTCAAGGATGGCCGCAACGTCAAGAAATGTGCCGTGGTGCGGAACCAGCCGTTGCTGCCGCCCCAATTTCTGGTGCAATGCAGCCGTTGCCCTGTCCTGTGTCCCAGGATAGGGCTGTACTAGTTACCAGAGCCCCATGCAATCTCTCTTCAAGCACCGCTGGCTGCGCAGGCTGGCCATCGCCCTTGTGGCGTTCCTTTTGCTGTGGCTGCTGCTGTGGGCGCTGGTGCCCGTTGTGGCCAAGAGTCAACTGGAAAAGCAGGCATCGGCCAAGCTGGGCCGTCAGGTCCGTGTGGGTGCAGTGGAGTTCCGGCCCTGGTCGCTGGAGCTGACCCTGCGGGACCTGAGCATTGCCAGGAGCCAGGCGGAAGGCGCGGCGCCGGAGTCCGTGCCGTCTGCATCTTCGTCCCCCCAGCTTCAGATCGACCGCATCTATGTCAATGCCAGTATCCAGTCGCTGTTTCGGCTGGCGCCGGTGCTGGATGCCATCGAGGTCGATGCGCCGGTGCTGCGCCTGACCCAGCAGAGCCTGGGGCATTTCGATGTGGACGATGTGCTGGCCAGGCTGGCCGAACCCGGCGACACGCCGCCCTCCAGGCCCGTGGGCTTTGCGCTGTACAACATTGCGCTGCGCGACGGCCGCGTGGAATTGCAGGACGAGGTCCAGCAGCGCCAGCACATGCTCGAGCAGTTGCAGCTGCGCCTGCCCTTCATCAGCAACCTGGAGTCCAAGCGCGAGATCAAGGTGCTCCCGCACCTGTCCTTTGCGCTCAACGGCAGCCGGTTTGAATCCAGCGCCCAGAGCACGCCCTTCACCGAGCAGCGCCAGACCGCTGTCGATCTGAGCTGGCAGGGCGTGGACCTGACACCTTATTTGGGCTATGTGCCCGTCACCGCACCTGTCAAGCCGCGTTCCGGCGTGCTGGATGCCAACCTGCACATCTTCTTTGAGCAGGCAGAGCAGGCCGTGGTCCGCATCACCGGGGAGGTCAGCCTGTCCGGCGCCGAGCTGCACGACCGCGACGACGCCCCCCTGCTGCGCTTCGAGCGCCTGGCCGCCGTGCTCAAGAACGTGCAGCCGCTGCAGTCGGTTGCGGAGCTGGAGTCCGTGCAGTGGAGCGCTCCCGAGATTTTTGCGGCCCGCGATGCGCAAGGCCGCATCAATTGGACGGCGATGGGGGGAGCTTCCTCCCCGGATGCCAGGCCGGCAGCGGAAAAGCCTGCCTCCGACGCGCCCCAGCCGTGGAAGGTCAGCCTGGACAGGCTGTCCGTTGCCAATGCCACGGTGCACTGGCGCGATGCCGCTCCCGACGCTGGAAAGTCGGGCGCTGCGCTGCAGGCGCGCGAGCTGTCGTTGCAGGTGCGCGATATCCGCTGGCCCCTGGAGCAACCGCTGCAGCTTGCTGCCAGCATGCAGGTGCAGCCCGAATCGGCGGGGGAGGGGGCGAAACCTGCCGAGTTGCAGCTGAGCGGGGCCTTGACCGACAAGCAGGGCCAACTGGCCATCTCCGCGCGGCAATTGCCGCTGCAACTGGCAGCACCGTACCTGTCTGCCCATATCAGACCCGAGCTGACGGGCCTGTTGAGCACCGACGCAGGCCTGGGCTGGAACGGTTCCGCCATGGTGGTTCAGGTGGCCGGGCTGGGCGTGGAGCAGTTGAGCCTCAAGGACAAGGCCGCGCCCGTCGATATCGCGCACCTGCAGCTGGAGCAGGTGCAGGTCAATCTGGCCAGCCAGCAGGTCTCCGTTGGCCGCCTGGCACTGCAAAAGCCGCAGCTGGCCGTGTTGCGCGATGCCCAGGGCCGGTGGATGTACGAGCAATGGCTGCCGCCCGCCTCCTCGGCACCCGCATCGCAGGACGCCGGCAAGGACAAGTCCCGGCCCTGGGGCCTGAAGCTGCAGGCGGTGGAGGTCGATGGCGGTGCCATTGCGCTGCGTGACGAAGCGCCCGTGCGCAACGCGGATTCGGCGCGCACCGTGTCGCTGGACCTGGGTTCACTGCGCCTTCGCATGGGCGCCATCGAGCCGCTGGCCGCCAAATCCGCGCCCACGCCGCTGGAGCTGTCCGCCCAGGTCGGCTCGGGCCGGCGTGTCCAGGCGGGCTCGCTGAGCCTGCGGGGGGACCTGGGACTGGCGCCGTTGTCGCTTCAGGGCAGGTTGCAGGCGCGCAGCCTGCCGCTGCATGCGCTGGAGCCCTACTTTGCCGACATGCTCAATGTCGAGTTGGTGCGTGCCGACGGCAATTTCCTCGGACAACTGCGCTTTGTCAGCCAACCGGCCGGCCCCGAGCTGGCGGTGCAGGGGGATGTCGAGCTCGTGGATCTGCGCATGCGCTCCGCGCTGGCCTCTCCCGTGCAAGCGGCGGGCGAGGCCGCAGGGCAGGGCGCGCCACGCACGGCGGCAGGTGCCGTGGCTGCCGTGCTCAGCGAGTCCACGGCCGACCGGGCCAAGGCCCAGTCGGTTGCCTTGGGACTCGGCCTGCGCGATGAACTCGTGGCCTGGAAGACGCTGGCCGTGCGCGGCCTGGACCTGCAGATGCAGCCTGCCCAGCCGCTGCGCCTGAGCGTGCGCGAGACGGCGCTCAGCGACTTCTTTGCGCGCGTCATCGTGCAGCGCAACGGGCGCATCAACCTGCAGGACATCGTCAAATCGGCGAAGTCCCAGCAGTCCCTGGAGCAGAACGCCACGCCGGCTGCGGATGGCACGGCGGCTTCCGCCGAACCGGCGCCGCCGCAGGCTGCCTCCGGGCCTGCGCCCGTCATCAAGATCGGGCCGATTGTGCTGACGGGCGGCAGGGTCCAGTTCTCCGACTACTTCATCCAGCCCAACTACTCGGCCGACCTCAGCGAGCTGGCGGGCCGCCTGAGCGCCTTCTCGTCCGAGCAGCCTGCCAGCCAGCAGGCGCCGCAACTGGCGGATGTGGAACTGCGCGGCCGCGCCCAGGGCACGGCTTCGCTGGAGATCACCGGCCAGGTCAATCCGCTGGCCAAGCCGCTGGCCCTGGACATACGTGCCCAGATGCGCGACCTGGAACTGCCCCCGCTGTCGCCGTACTCCATCAAGTACGCGGGCCACGGGATCGAGCGCGGCAAGCTCAGCATGGACGTCAACTACAAGATCGAGCCCGATGGCCAACTCACGGCGCGCAACAAGCTGGTGCTGCATCAGCTCACTTTCGGCGAAGCCGTCGAAGGCGCGCCCGCCTCGCTGCCCGTGCGCCTGGCGGTGGCGCTGTTGGCTGACCGCAACGGAGTCATCGACCTGGACCTGCCGGTCAGCGGCTCGCTCAACGACCCGCAATTCAGGCTGGCGCCGGTCATCTTCAAGATCATTGGCAACCTGATCATGAAGGCCATCACCTCGCCTTTCTCGCTGCTGTCGGGCGCTTTTGGGGGCGGCAGCGAATCGGGCGTGGTGGCCTTTGCGCCGGGGCGTGCCCAGATCGACGGCAAGGCCCGCGAGAGCCTGGACAAGGTGGTTGCCTCCCTCAAGGATCGCCCGGCCCTCAAGCTCACCGTGATCGGCGAGGCGCGCGAGGCGCAGGACAAAGAGGCCTGGAAGCAGGCGGAGCTCGATCGCCTGCTGCTCGCCCAGAAACGCCGCCAGGTGCTGCGCGACGGCAAATCGGCAGAGTCCGTGACCGAGTTGCCCGCCTCCGAAGTGCCGGCCTTGACCAAGGCGCTGTACAGTCGCGCAGACTTTGCCAAGCCGCGCAATGTCATCGGCATGGCCAAGGACCTGCCCACCGACCAGATGCGCAGTCTGCTGCTGGAGCAGATTGCCGTGCCCGACGATGCCATGCGCGAACTGGCGCTGGCCCGCGCCGTGGCCGTGCGCGACTACCTTGCCCAGCAGCAGTTGCCGCTTGAACGCCTGTTTCTGGGGGCTCCAAAACTGGACTCCGACGACCAGGAATGGAGTCCGCGCGCCCAGCTCAGCCTGTCCACGCAGTAGCCCGGTTTTGGCTCCGCTTCAAATAACGGCGAGAATATGGTTTTCCCGGTCCGGCTAGCATGCCCGCATGCGGCCTGGCCGGCCGCGTCTGGCGGCCCGCGGCAGCCAGACATTCAACGATTGATTCATGTCTTCTCTTTCCCCCCGCAGCACCATGTCCGATGCACCTGAAGTGAGCCCTGCTTCTGCCAAGAATCCCGAACAACACCCCTTGGATGTGCTCACGGGCGGTGCCTTCTCCGCCGAAACCTCGGGTGATCGCGCCGCGCGCATCCGCGACTGGCTGGCAACCCAGCCTTCGGTCGAGCAATTGCAGGACGTCCTCAAGGAACTGAGCGCGCGCGACAAGGGCGCGGCCCGTGCCGTGCGTGAGCGCCTGGACGAGATCCGCCGCACCAAGGACCAGGAAAAGATCGCAGTGGAGTGGGCTGAAAAGGCCCAGGCGCTGCTGGTCGCATCGCCCTTCAATGCCGCCGACGCCATCGCCTGGCAGCGCGACGCCGCCAAGGCGGGCGCTCCGCTGTCGCGTGAACCTCTGTCGCAGCACAAGGCCCAGCTGGCCGAGCGTGTCAAGGCCATCGAGGAGCTGCAGCACCGCGTGCAGGTCCAGCGCGAAGTGGCCGTTTTGCTGGCTCAGCGCATCGAGGTCCTGTCCACCAAGCCCTGGCGCGATGCCCAGGCTGTGCTCGACAACCTGCGCGCCGACGTGGCTCGTTGGCAGGAGCAGGCCGGCGAACTGACTGGCGATGACAACTGGGCCAGCGTGGACGGACGTTTCCCGCCCCAACTGGAAGCCGCCAGCGCACAGCTGATCCTGGTCTGGGATGCCTTCCAGTCTGCACTGGCGCTGACCGAAGCTGCCGCCGCCGACGAAGCCGCTCCGCTGCCCACCGTGCCCGTGTGGGCCGATGAGCTGCGCGTGGCGCGTGGCCTGCCTCCCGAGGCAGCGGCCGCCGAGCCGTCCAAGCCCGCTCCCGCTGCCCGCAGCGCAGCCCAGCCCAAGGCGAAGACATCGCCTGAGCAAGTGGCTGCCGCCAGCAGTGCACTGACCCAGGCGCTGGAGCAGCTCCAGGCCGAGACGGCTGCCGGCGAAAGCAAGGCCGGTTCCGCCGCCGTGCAGGCCGTGCGCGCCGCCATCAAGGCCCATGGCCGCCTGGTGGACGATGCACTGGTCACCAAAGTGCATGAGGCCCTTCTGGCCGCTGGCGAGTCCGAAGGCTGGCCGCGCCAGAACGCCGACAAGCTGCGCGAGGAACTGGTTGCCAAGGCGGAAGCCCTGCTGAACCGCCCTGAAGGCCAGGCGCTGGGTGGCCGCAAGATCCAGGAATCGCTGCGCAGCCTGCGCGAGCAATGGAAGCTGGCCGACCAGGGCAGCGCAGCCAACCACGCACTGTGGAAGAAGTTTGACGAAGCCTGCAACACGGCCCACAAGGTGGTCGAGTCCTGGCACGACAAGCTGCGCACCGAAACCACCCAGTCCAAGGCACAGCGCCTGGCGCTGATCGAAGAGATCAAGGCCTGGGCAGCACAGCAGTCCGCCAGCGAAGATCTCAAGGGCGCGGCGCGCGCACTGCGCCAGTTCGCTGAACGTTGGCGTGAAAGCGGCCACATCGGCGAGAAGCTGTTTGCCGAACTGCAACCCCAGTTCAAGCAGGCCATGGCCCTGGCCGAGGCTCCGTTGCATGCCGCGCAAAAAGCCAGCCTGCAGCGTCGCCACGCCATGATCGACGAGGCCACGGCGCTGGGCGCAGCGCCCAATCTGCGCATCGACGCCGTCAAGGCCCTGCAGCAGCGCTGGCAGGCCGAGGCGCAGGCCGTGCCTCTGGACCGCAAGCATGAGCAAAAGCTCTGGGATGCCTTCCGCAAGCCGCTGGACGAAGCCTTCAACCGCAAGGGCACCGAGCGGGGCCCCCGCGCCGCAGCCGTGGCGCTCAGCGACCATGATCGCCGTGTGCTGGAAGCGTCGCAGGCCGTGGAAGCTGCCAACACCTCGGGTGACGTGCAGCAAATCCGCGCTGCGGTGGAGGCCTTGGAGCAAGCGCTGCGTGGCCGTGCCGATGCTTCCGTGAATGCGGCCCAGCCAGCACAGGAGCCCGCCGCTGCTGCAGCGGGTTCGGAAGAATCCGAAGCCAAGCCGGTGCCGGTGCGCCCCGTGGTTGCCGTGCGCGGCGATGATCGTCCTGGCATGAAGAAGGAAGAGGGCGGTGCACGTGCTGCCCGTCCTGGCGACCGTCGCGATGGTGGCCGTGGCCGCGACGGCCGGGATGGCCGAGACAGCCGCGACAGTGGCCGCTTCAGCCGCGAGCCGCGCGAAGAGCGCGGACCGCGCCTGGCGGACCCCGCCTTCCGCGCCCAGCGTGAAGCCATGGAACATGCCCAGGACGCCCTGCGCAAGCTCGCGGCCCAGGCCCATGGTGAAGCACTGACCCAGTTGATGGTGGCGTGGGAGTCGCGTGATGCTGCCCAGATGCCGGCTGCCCAGCAGCTTGGCGGCCGTGTGTCTGCACAAGTGCGCAGTGCCTGGTCGCAGGCCCTGGGCCAGGCTCCCAAGGGAGACGCGGGCGAAGCCCTGCTGCGCCTTGAAATGGCCGCCGACGTTCCCACGCCTGCGGAACATCTGAGCGCCCGCCGTGCCCTGCAGCTGCAGCTGCTGACGCGCCGCAACGATCCTGCTCCGCAGGAAACCTGGGGCAACGATGCCGCCCGGGTGCTGGCATCGCCGCGCGATGATGCCAGCGCGCGCCGCCTGCAGAACGTGCTCAAGCAACTGCTGCGCAAGTGATGCACGGGAGGTGATCCTCTCATCCAGGAAGGGAGCCGCTGGCTCCCTTTTTTTTTGTGCCATGGATGCGATCTTCTGGGGTCGATGCGTCTGCAGCGCCCAAGAAAAAAGGCCGTTGCATGTGCAACGGCCTTTTCATGTTTGGTGCCCAGGAGAGGACTCGAACCTCCACGGAGTTACCCGCTAGTACCTGAAACTAGTGCGTCTACCAATTCCGCCACCTGGGCATTTCAGAGTGAGCAAATTATATAGCGCGAAATCTCCGTCTGAAGCCGATTTCCCAAGTTTTTGAGAAATTTCTGCAGGATGGGGGAGGGGCTTGCGACGCTGCCGGCGAGGCAAAGAAAAAAGGCCGTTGCGTGTGCAACGGCCTTTTCATGTTTGGTGCCCAGGAGAGGACTCGAACCTCCACGGAGTTACCCGCTAGTACCTGAAACTAGTGCGTCTACCAATTCCGCCACCTGGGCATTTCAGAGTACGCAAATTATATAGCGTGAAAGCGATGTGCCGGGCAGGTTTGCAAAGATTTTCCTGAACTTTTTTTGCCGAGATGCCCTTGCCATCGGCTTTCAGCGATCAGAAAAGAAAAAGGCCGTTGCGTGTGCAACGGCCTTTTCATGTTTGGTGCCCAGGAGAGGACTCGAACCTCCACGGAGTTACCCGCTAGTACCTGAAACTAGTGCGTCTACCAATTCCGCCACCTGGGCTTGCTGAAGCTGAAATTCTACTGCATTTTTTGCGGAAGCATCCCGATCTTCGATTTTTTCTTGAAACTGTCATCTGCCAAGCCATGAAGCCAGGGAACTGCCTTCTGCTGAAGATAGTTCCTTAGTTCACCGCAACCTCTGCAGGTTGTCGTTAAACTTGGTGCCCAGGAGAGGACTCGAACCTCCACGGAGTTACCCGCTAGTACCTGAAACTAGTGCGTCTACCAATTCCGCCACCTGGGCATCTCAGGAAAGATTTAGATTGTATACCAAGAAAATGAACCCTCACGCCAAAAGCGCCGATGTGAACGACGAAATCGAGGGCAGTGTGCAGGGGCACCGCGACGGACATGGCTTCGTCATCCGCGATGACGGCGAAGGCGACATCTTCCTCCCCCCCAATGAAATGCGTGCCGTGCTGCACAAGGACCGCGTGAAGGTCCGCATCGTGCGGCAGGACCGCCGCGGCCGGCCTGAAGGCCGTGTGGTCGAGATCATCGAGCGCCCTGCGCACAACATCATTGGCCGCTTCTTGCAGGAAAGCGGTGTGTGGTTGGTGGCGCCCGAGGACAAGCGCTACGGTCAGGACATCCTGATCCCCGCCAATGCCACAGGATCGGCCAAGATCGGCCAAGTGGTGGTGGTGGAACTGACCGAGGCGCCTGCGCTGTTCGGCCAGCCCGTGGGACGCATCATCGAAGTGCTCGGTGAAGTCGATGATCCCGGCATGGAGATCGAGATCGCGGTGCGCAAGTACGGCGTCCCGCATGTGTTTTCCGATGCCTGCCTGGCGCAGGCCAAGGCGCTGCCGGACAGGGTGCGGCCTGCCGACTGCAAGAAGCGCATCGACCTGACCGATGTGCCCCTGGTGACCATCGATGGCGAGGACGCGCGCGATTTCGACGATGCCGTCTACTGCGAGCCCGCCAAGGTCGGGCGCAGCAAGGGCTGGCGACTGCTGGTGGCGATTGCCGATGTGAGCCACTACGTGACCACGGGCAGCGCCATCGACATCGATGCCTATGACCGCGCCACCAGCGTCTATTTCCCGCGCCGCGTGATCCCCATGCTGCCCGAGAAGCTGAGCAATGGCCTGTGCTCGCTCAACCCCGATGTGGACCGCCTGTGCATGGTCTGCGACATGCTGATCACCGCCAAGGGCGAGATCCATGCCTATCAGTTCTATCCGGCGGTGATGCACAGCCATGCGCGCTTCACCTATACCGAGGTGGCGGCCATCCTGGCCAATACGCGCGGCCCGGAGGCTGCGCGGCGCTCGGAGCGCGTGGGTGACTTGCTCAATCTTCATGGCGTCTACCAGGCGCTGCTCAAGTCGCGCGAGGCGCGCGGCGCCGTGGACTTCGAGACCACGGAGACGCAGATCGTCTGTGACGAGAACGGCCGCATCGAGAAGATCGTGCCGCGCACGCGCAACGAGGCGCACAAGCTGATCGAGGAGGCCATGCTGGCCGCCAATGTCTGCAGTGCGGACTTCATCGAGCAAAGCGGTCGCGTCGGCCTGTTCCGCGTGCACGACAAGCCTTCGCTGGAAAAGCAGGACATTCTGCGCAACTATCTGAAGGCCATGGGGGTCGGTGTGGCGCTGAGCGAGAACCCGGCCACGTCCGAGTTCCAGGCCATTGCCAACGCCACCAAGGACCGTCCCGACGCCCAGCAGATCCACACCATGCTGCTGCGCTCGATGATGCAGGCCTTCTACACGCCCGAGAATTCGGGCCACTTCGGCCTGGCATTCGACGCCTATACGCACTTCACCAGCCCGATCCGCCGCTATCCCGATTTGCTGGTGCACCGCGTGATCAAGGCCGAGCTCGAAGGCACGCACTATCGCCTGCCCGAGCTGCCCACCCCCGGAGAAGCCGAGGCCAAGCTGGCCAAGCGTCTGGCATCACGCGTCAGCCCACCCGGCCAGAAGCCGCGCAAGCGCGCGCCCGCTGCCGAGGTCCAGGCCTGGGAAGCCGCTGGCCTGCACTGCAGCGCCAACGAGCGCCGGGCCGACGAGGCCAGCCGCGATGTCGAAGCCTGGCTCAAGTGCAAGTACATGCGCGAGCATCTGGGCGAGGAGTTCGGCGGCATGGTCTCTGCGGTGACCACCTTCGGCATCTTCGTCACGCTCGACGCCATGTATGTGGAGGGGCTGGTCCATATCACCGAGCTGGGTGGCGACTATTTCCGATTTGACGAGGCGCGCCAGGAACTGCGCGGCGAGCGCTCGGGCATTCGCTATGGCATCGGCACGCGGCTGCGCGTGCAGGTCAGCCGCGTGGACCTGGATGGCCGGCGCATCGATTTCCGCCTGGTGCGCGATGGCGAAGAGCAGCCGGCCTCGGGCCGGCCCGGCAGGACGCCGGCGCGCACGGAAACCCATCAGGGCGAAAAATGGGGCCGCCGCGATGCCAAGGAAAAGCGGGCGCAGCGCAATTCGGGAGGCTCCGGCGGTGCAAGGCCTGAGTCTGATGCAGCGTCGTCGGCCGGCAAGCAGGGGCGCAAGGCGTCTAAAAAGGCCATGGTCAAGGGTGTGAACCTGGCCGCGCTGGAAGCTGAATATGCGAATGCCCAGCCGCGCCCGGCTACCACGGCGCGGCAGAGCGATATGGGCGAGGCGGTTGCGGAGCCATCATCCGCTGGCTCCGCTGCGCGACCCCGCAGAGGCCGGGCGTCCGAGGCGCGCAAGTCCGAGGCACGCAAGCCTGCGGCCACGGATGCTGCTGCCCACGGCCTGCCGCAGCTGCCTCCACCGTCGCCGGTGCAGGCGCTGCGCGCCTTGGGCAAGAAGGCCTTGGGCGCCGTCAAGTCCAAGGTGACGGGCAACACATCCAAGCCCCGGCGCAAGTCCTGAGGATTTTTATGCTCCGAGCTGCTGGGCCAGTGCACTGGCGCTGAACGGGATGTGCGCAGGCCAATGGTCTGCTGCAAATCCATGGCGCCAGGCCGCCAGGGCTGCTGCCTGCGTGGGCTCCAGGCCCTGGGCCCACAGTGCGGCAATCAGCCCGGCGAGCACATCGCCGGTTCCTCCGGTCGACAGGCGGGCGTTTCCCGTGGGATTGATCCAGCAAGGCAGTGCATCACTCTCTTCCTGGGGGCCGGCGATCACGGTGCCGGAGCCTTTGAGCAGTGCGGTGCAGTCGAAGCGTTGCGCCAGCTGCCTGGCGGCGTGCAGCCGCTGTGCCTGGACCTGTGCGGTGTTCGTCTTCAGCAGGCGGGCGGCCTCCAGCGGGTGGGGCGTCAGCACCGTGTGCAGGTCGCGCTGGCGGCGCTCTTTCAGGAGCGAGGCCAGCGATTCATCTTCGGCAATGGCATTCAGTGCGTCCGCGTCCAGCACCAGCCTGGGGGCTTGTTCCAATATCTGGGGCAGCCATGCGCGCACCGCCACGCCGCCCCCGCATCCGCAGGCCACGGTGGTGCTGCGCCAGTCCTGCGCTTCAGGGCTGCGCAGCATGATTTCGGGCCAGGGCGCGGTGGCCTGGCCTGACCCGGCCGAGGCATCGAGCAGGGCGAGCATCACGCGCCCCGCGCCCCCATGCAGCGCGGCCAGGGCAGCCAGCCAGGCGGCGCCGGTCATGGAAAGGCCGCGCTGTCCCAGCCCCTCTCCGCCAAGGATGGCCACGTCGCCAAAGCTTCCCTTGTGGCTGGCATGCGGGCGCGGGGTGCTGGCGCCTGGTGAAAACAGTTGTGCGCAGGGCGGGGGAGTGAGGATTCGCTCGCCTTTCGCCAGTCCCGTGTCCAGGTCATCCCACCATATCTGGCCGCAGGCATCGCGGCCACTTCCTGTGAACAGTCCGGGCTGCAGCGTCAGCAGCGCCAGTGTGTGCCGTGCACTGGCTGGGGCGTTCGGGGGGGCGAACCCAGGCAGGTACTGCCCGGTGTCGGCATCCAGTCCGGAGGCTATGTCCGCGCAAAGGACCGGGCTGGTGCTGGACTGCAGGCTGCGCAGCACAGTGAGCAGGCGCTCATTCGTGCCGGTGCGTGGGCTTGCGGCGTCTGGCTGGCGCAGGCCGATGCCCAGCAATGCGTCAATGCACAAGTCCTGTGGCCCCATGTCGGCGGGCATGTGCTCGGTCCATTGCACGCCGGCTTCGCGGGCGGCGTCCCAGGCGGCGCGTGCATCGTCTGGCATGTGGGCGCGTTCGCGCACGCAGCTGACCAGAATGCGGCAACTGCGGGCCGTTTCTGGCGCCGCATTCAGGCTTTGTTGCAGCCAGGCGGCTGCCTGCAAGCCATCGCCGCCGTTGTTGCCGGGGCCACAGGCTATCCAGATGCAGCGTGCATGGGGAGCGATGGCGCGTGCCAGGCGTGCCAGGCCCGCGCCTGCACGTTGCATGAGGCTGTGCGCGGGCAGTCTGGCTGCCGCCTGCTGTTCCAGGGTGCGAGTGGCCGCCGTATCAAACAGCGGCAAGGCGGTGGATGTGGGAATGCGCAGCATGGACCGAGCATAGCGGTCCGCCGCCCGGTGGTGGATGGGGCGATCAGCCGAAGCGGCGCGGGTCGAGCAGTGCGCTGTCCAGGAAGCTGGCGCGGTTGTCCATCAGGTCGCTCAGCATGCTTGCACACCCCTGCGCGATGGCGGCGCCGCAGCTGCCGTGTCCCAGGTTGAGCCAGATGCCGGGCAGTCCGCTGGCGCCCACCAGCGGCAATCCATCGGCCGTGCACATGCGCGTGCCATGCCAGATCTGTACGCCCGAGGCCAGCACCGCGCTGCCAGGGAAAACCATGTTGAGGCGGTGATACATGCGCTGCAGCGTGGCCTCATGCATGGGGCCGCGGCGGCCCAGCTCCGCGCCGGCCACGATGCGCATGCGCTGGCCCAGGCGGACCAGGGTCATCTGCTCACTCCAGTCCACGATGGCGTGGCGGGGGGCATAACCTTGTTCGCGCAAAGGGGCGCTGACGCCATAGCCGTGCAGGGCGATCATCGGTGGGCGCAGGCCCAGCGGCGTGAGCAGGTTCGCGGCCTCGGCGCCGGCGCAGACGACGATGGCGTCGTGCGAGCGGGGGACGTCTTCGCCCAGCAATTGCAGGCGTGCGGTGCGCCCGGCGCCGCCGGGCTGCAATTTCTGCACCAGGCGCTGCGTCTCGAATCGTGCTCCTGCCGACTGCGCTGCCTGGCGTTGCATCAGCGTGGCAAGGCGGCCATTGGCTGCGCCTGCCTGTGGAAAATACAGGGCGCCTGCGAGCGTGGTTTCCTCGCCCAGAGCGGGTTCGCGCAGCCGGGTCTGGGTGGCATCCAGTGCCTCGCAGCGTGTGCCGGCCTCGGCCAGTGCGTCCAGCGCAGGCTTGAGTTGTTCGTGCTCGGCCTCGCTGCCCAGAAGCACCAGGCTTCCGGCGACATATTCCGGGTCAAACTCCCATTGCCGCCACAGCGATTGCTGGAACTGCTGGCTGCGCTGCGTGAGCGCCTCCAGCGCCGCCATGGCGGCTGTGGGCACGTTGCCTTTGCGCAGCTGCCGTCCGGCCTGGCGCCATTGCCATAGCCAGCGCAGCTGGGCTGCAAGGTTTCCGGAGCCCAGTCGCGGCAGGGCCTGCCGGCCGGGAAGGGTGGGGGAGCGTTCGGCGGTCGAAAGGCCGGGGACGCTCCAGGGCTGGAGCAGGCTGGGGCCCAGCCAGCCGGCATGTCCGAAGCTGGCTTCTTCGGCTGCGGTGCCGTGACGCTCGTAGACGGTGACCTCGTGGCCGGCCTGTGCCAGTGCGTGGGCTGTCGCAACGCCAATGCTGCCGGCGCCCACAATCGCGATGTTCATTTTTGGGTGGAATCTGCTGAAGTGCCCGGATTATCAAGCGGATGCAGCTATCACTACAGGAGTGTGTGCATGTTGCGCAACTGCCGCGGCTGTGAGGGGTGGTGAGCGCGCTTTGAGAGCGAAGCCTCGGTTGAGGGGTGGCGTGTGCTAGAATCTTGCGGCTTTGCTAGGGGTTCCCCCTGATTTTCTCCGCGATTGCCGGGGGTCAGGCGAAAGCTTTTGGGTGCGGGGTGTTCGTCAAGAACGCCTGCCCATGCTTGGGGATCCTGCGCAAAGTCAATCGCAAACCAGTCCCTTCAAGGTGTTGCGCCCTGTGTTTCAGGGGGCAATTGTCGGGCTGGATTTTAGACCTAACCTTTGAGGTATTCATATGTCCGTCACTATGCGCGAGATGCTGGAAGCAGGCGTCCACTTCGGTCACCAGACCCGTTTCTGGAACCCCAAGATGGCCCCCTTCATCTTCGGTCACCGCAACAAGATCCACATCATCAACCTGGAAAAGTCGCTGCCGATGTTCCAGGACGCCCAGAAGTTCGTCAAGCAACTGGCGTCCAACGGCGGCACGATCCTGATGGTCGGCACCAAGCGCCAAGCCCGCGAGATGGTGGCTGCTGAAGCCCAGCGCGCTGGCGTGCCCTTCGTTGACCAGCGTTGGCTGGGCGGCATGCTGACCAACTTCAAGACCGTCAAGACGTCCATCAAGCGTCTGAAGGAAATGAAGGCCCAGCAAGAAGCCGGCCTGGAAGCCATGAGCAAGAAGGAACAGCTGATGTTCGTTCGCGAACTGGAAAAGCTGGAAAAGGACATCGGCGGCATCCAGGACATGAACAGCCTGCCCGACGCCATCTTCGTGATCGACGTGGGCTTCCACAAGATCGCCGTGGCCGAAGCCAAGAAGCTGGGCATCCCCCTGGTTGGCGTGGTTGACTCCAACCACAACCCCGAAGGCATCGACTATGTCATCCCCGGTAACGACGACTCTGCCAAGGCTGTGCAACTGTACGCCCAAGGCATCGCCGACGCGATCCTGGAAGGCCGCGCTGCTGCACTGACCGACGTGGTCAAGGCTGCATCCGGCGAGAGCGGTGACGAGTTCGTGGAAGTGGAAGAATCCGCTGCCTGATTGAGCTTGTCCGGCTGAGCGACCTCGTCGCTGAATAAGAAGCGGGGCTCAGGGTAGCCCCGTTTTTTTAGCCGAAATCCTGTAACGAATCGAACTGACATTGGAGAAATACGATGGCTGCAATTACCGCAAGCATGGTGGCTGAACTGCGCGCAAAGACTGACGCGCCCATGATGGAATGCAAGAAGGCCCTGACCGAAGCCGAGGGCGATCTGGTCAAGGCCGAAGAGCTGCTGCGCGTCAAGCTGGGCACCAAGGCTGGCAAGGCTGCCTCGCGCGTGACCGCTGAAGGCGTGATCACCGCCTTCATCGATGGCAACAAGGGTGCCATGATCGAAGTCAACAGCGAAACCGACTTCGTGTCCAAGAACGACAGCTTCATCGCGATGGCCAATGCCGCCGCCAAGCTGGTCGCCGAGCAAAACCCCGCTGACGTGGCCGCGCTGAGCGCCCTGGCCTATGAGCAGGACGGTTTCGGCCCCACCCTGGAAGACGTGCGCAAGGGCCTGATCGGCAAGATCGGCGAGAACATGTCCTTCCGCCGTTTCAAGCGTTTCGACGGCACCAGCCTGGCTTCGTACCTGCACGGTTCGCGCATCGGCGTGATCGTCGAGTTCGAAGGCGATGCAACCGCTGCCAAGGATGTCGCCATGCACGTGGCCGCCATGAAGCCCGTGTCCGTGACCAGCGCTGACGTGCCTGCCGAGCTGATCGAAAAGGAACGCACCGTTGCTGCCGCCAAGGCTGCCGAATCCGGCAAGCCTGCCGAGATCGTCGCCAAGATGGTCGAAGGCTCGGTTCAGAAGTACCTGAAGGAAGTCTCGCTGGCCGACCAGGTCTTCGTGAAGGCTGCCGACGGCAAGCAGACCGTGGCCCAGATGCTCAAGGCCGCCAACACCAACGTCAAGGGCTTCACCCTGTACGTGGTCGGCGAAGGTATCGAAAAGAAGGTTGACGACTTCGCTGCCGAAGTGGCTGCCCAAGTGGCCGCTGCCAAGGCCGGCGCCTGATTCGTCTGAGCGCCTGAACCGTTCCCTTCACCATCCACCACCATCCACCTTTCGGAGAAACACCATGTCCAACGCCGCACCGGCCCACAAGCGCATCCTGCTCAAGCTGTCCGGTGAGGCGCTCATGGGCGACGACTCGTTCGGCATCAACCGTGCCACCATCGAGCGCATGGTCTCCGAAATCGCCGAAGTCACCCGCGTGGGTGTCCAGGTGGCCGTGGTGATCGGTGGAGGGAATATTTTCCGTGGCGTGGCTGGTGGTTCGGTCGGAATGGACCGCGCCACCGCCGACTACATGGGCATGCTGGCCACCGTGATGAATGCCCTGGCCCTGGCCGATGCCATGGACAAGCAGGGCCTCATCGCCCGTGTCATGTCGGCCATTGCCATCGAGCAGGTCGTGGAGCCCTATGTGCGCCCCAAGGCCCTGCAGTATCTCGAAGAGGGCAAGGTGGTGGTGTTCGCGGCCGGCACCGGCAACCCGTTCTTCACGACCGATACGGCCGCGGCACTGCGCGGCGCGGAGATCGGCGCCGAAGTGGTGCTCAAGGCCACCAAGGTCGATGGTGTCTACACCGACGACCCGATGAAGAATCCCAACGCGACCCGCTATCACAAGCTGGCTTTCGACGAGGCCATTTCGCGCAACCTGGGCATCATGGACGCCACTGCCTTTGCGCTGTGCCGCGATCAGAAGCTGCCGATCCGGGTGTTCTCCATCATCAAGCCCGGCGCGCTCAAGCGCGTGGTCATGGGCGAGGATGAGGGCACGCTGGTGTACGCTTGAGCGTTTTGATCCCGCGTTTCACAGCTCTTCAAGGAACAAGAACATGACGATTGCAGACATCAAGAAGACCACCGAGTCCAAGATGGGCCAGTCCATCGAAGCGCTCAAGAACAATCTTGCGCGTGTGCGTACCGGCCGTGCCAACCCCTCGCTGCTGGACTCCATCCATGTGGATTACTACGGCTCCATGGTGCCGCTGTCCCAGGTGGCCAACGTGAACCTGCTCGATGCGCGCACCATCAGCGTGCAGCCCTGGGAAAAGAGCATGTCCGCCAAGGTGGAGAAGGCCATTCGCGAAAGCGATCTGGGCCTGAACCCTGCCTCGCTGGGCGATTTGATCCGCGTGCCCATGCCTCCCATGAGCGAGGAACGCCGCAAGGAAATGACCAAGCTGGCCCGCAACGAAGGCGAAGCTTCCAAGATCGCCGTGCGCAACCTGCGCCGCGACGCCAACGAAGCCGTCAAGAAGCTGGTCAAGGACAAGGAAGCCTCGGAAGACGATCAAAAGCGTTGCGAAGCCGATGTCCAGAAGATGACCGACAAGCACATCACCGAGATCGACGCGCTGGTGGCTGCCAAGGAACAAGACATCATGGCGGTCTGAGGCGTTCTGCCTCGCTTGCCTCAGGGCCCGTACCTTTGACAAACCAAGACTCCGGCGCGGTGCCGCGCCATATTGCCGTCATCATGGATGGCAATGGACGCTGGGCCAATCGCCGCTTTCTGCCGCGACTGGCCGGCCACAAGCAGGGCGTGGAATCGCTGCGCCGCTGTGCCCGCGCCTGCGTCCAGCGCGGCGTGCAGGTCCTGACCGTCTTCGCTTTCTCTTCCGAGAACTGGAACCGCCCCGAAGAGGAGGTTTCCGGTCTCATGGGCCTGCTGGCCAATGCCCTTGCCAAGGAAGTGCAGCAGCTGAGCCGCGATGGCGTGCGCCTGCACTTCATCGGCGACCGCAGTGGCCTGAGCGAGAAAGTGTGCGCAGGCCTGGCCCAGGCCGAGCAGGTCACGGCACACAACAACCGCCTGGTGCTCAATGTCTGCTTCAACTACGGCGGGCGCTGGGACATTGCCCAGGCCGCAGCCCGGCTGGCAGAGCAGGGCGAGCCCATCACCCCGCAGAGCCTGGACCGCGCACTCGCGCTGGCCCATGTGCCCGACCCGGACCTGCTGATCCGCACTGGCGGGGAGATGCGCATCAGCAACTTCCTGTTGTGGCAGGCCGCGTATTCAGAGCTCTTCTTCAGTGCCAGCCTGTGGCCTGATTTCGACGAGGCCTGCCTGGACGAGGCCATTGCCGCCTTCACTTCGCGCGAGCGGCGCTTCGGCCAGACCTCCGCGCAAGTACACCAATCACAATCGAAGTCGTCCCATCAACAGACGACCTGAACAAGGGGGAGCCATGCTCAAGCAGCGAGTCATCACCGCCCTGATCCTGCTGGCCATCTTGCTGCCTGCGCTGTTCTATCCGACGGGCGTTCCGTTCGCCGTGGTGGTGCTCGTGCTCATGGCGGCGGGTGCCTGGGAATGGGGTCGTCTCAACGGCTTTGGCTCCGCTGGTGCCATCGGCATAGGTGCCATCTGCACGGCGATGTGCGTGGGGACCTGGGCCGCGGGCTGGCTGGAGCGTCCCCTGACCGCGGTCTGGGTGGTCGCTGGCTCCGCCTGGGTGCTGGGCGGCGCGGCACTGCTGCGCGCAGGCGTGGCCGGCTGGCCGCGCATTGCGGGGCCTGTGCGACTAGTCGGCGGAGTGCTGGCCCTGTGGCTGGCCTGGGTGGCCGTGGTGCAGGCACGCATGATGGGCATCAACTTCCTGCTGTCGGTGCTGGTGCTGGTCTGGGTGGCCGATGTCTTTGCATATTTCGCAGGCCGGACCCTGGGCCTGAAATTCACCAAGTCCAAGCTCGCGCCGTCCATCAGTCCCGGCAAGAGCTGGGAAGGCGTGTGGGGCGGCATGGCCGGCGTGCTGGTGCTGGCCTTGGCTTGGGTCTGGGCGGACCGCCACTACGCGGTGGCCGTGCCCAGTTTCTATTCGTTGCTGTTGGCGCGCGGGGCCTGGTTCCTGCTGCTGGCGGTTGTGTTCATGGCCGCGATGAGCGTGGTCGGCGATCTGGTCGAATCCCTGGTCAAGCGCAGCGTGGGCGTCAAGGACAGCAGTGGTCTGCTGCCCGGCCATGGCGGCGTGCTTGATCGCGTCGATGCCCTGCTGCCGACCCTGCCGCTGGCCATGATGCTTTCCTCTTTCGCGCATTCATGAAGCAGAAAATCACCGTCCTGGGCTCCACAGGCTCCATCGGTACCAATACGCTGGACGTGGTGGCGCGCCACCGCGAGCACTACGAGGTCTTTGCACTCAGCGCGGCCACGCAAGTGGACCTGATGCTGCGCCAGTGCGCCGAATTCAAGCCCGCCTATGCCGTCATGGCCAGCGCGCCACACGCGAAGCTGCTGGCTGAGCAGCTGCGCAGCAATGGGCTGGCGACCGAAGTGCTGCAGTCGCCAGACGCGCTGGAGCAGATCGCCTCGCATCCCGAGGTCGATGCCGTCATGGCTGCCATCGTCGGTGCGGCGGGCCTTGCGCCTTGCCTGGCGGCCGCGCGCGCGGGCAAGCGCCTGTTGCTGGCCAACAAGGAGGCTCTGGTCGTTGGCGGCGCACTCTTCATGGACACGGTCAAGCGCCACGGCGCTACCCTGCTGCCCATAGACAGCGAGCATTCGGCCATTTTCCAGTGCCTGCCGGAAGACCGAGCCAGCTGGCCCGATCGCGTGGACAGTCTGCTGCTCACGGCGTCGGGCGGACCCTTTCGCCTGCGCGATCCGGCCACCTTGTCCGAGATCACGCCGGAGCAGGCCTGCGCGCACCCGAACTTCTCCATGGGGCGCAAGATCTCCGTGGACTCGGCGACCATGATGAACAAGGCGCTGGAGGTCATCGAGGCACGCTGGCTGTTCGACATGGCTCCCGACAAGATCAAGGTCGTCATCCATCCGCAGCAGATCGTGCACTCCATGGTGCAGTTCAAGGATGCCTCGGTGCTGGCACAACTGGGCACGCCCGACATGCGCGTGCCCATCGCCTGCGGCCTGGCCTGGCCACGGCGCATCGCCAGCGGCGCGGCGCCCCTGGATTTCGCGAAGCTGTCGGCCCTGACCTTTGAAGAGGCGGATGCCGTGCGCTTTCCGGGCCTGCATCTTTCCTGGCAGGCGCTGCTCGCCAGCGAGGGAACTACGGCGGTTCTCAATGCTTCCAATGAAGTCGCCGTTGCCGCCTTCCTGGAGCGACGCCTGGCATTTGACCGTATCCACGCTGTGAATTTGCGCACTCTCGAAACCTTGCTGCCGCCTACACTGGGCAGCCTGGACGATCTGCTGGCCCTGGACGCCCAGGCCCGTGAAATCGCGCACACCGTGGCGCGGCAGTGGCAGCTGTAATGCCGGCTTCGCGGGCCAGACCGGGTTTCTCGGTGGGCCTGCGGCGGTATCCAGGTGCGCATTGGATTCAAAGGAGTATCAATTGTTGCTGACCGTAGTTGCATTCGTGGTCGCGCTGGGCGTGCTGATTGCCGTCCACGAGTGGGGCCACTACCGCGTCGCTGTGGCCTGCGGCGTAAAGGTGCTTCGGTTTTCCGTCGGCTTCGGTCGCCCCATCCTGCGCTGGAAGCGCAAAGGTTCGGACACGGAATTCGTCATCGGTGCACTGCCGCTTGGCGGCTATGTGCGCATGCTCGACGAGCGTGAGGGCGAAGTCCCGGCCGACCAGCGCCATCTGGCATTCAACACCCAGCCGCTGCGGGCACGTGCGGCCATCGTGGCGGCAGGCCCGGTGGCCAATCTCGTGCTGGCCATTGCGCTGCTGGCCATCGTCAATTGGATGGGCATGCAGGAGCCCGTGGCGCGGTTGGCCACGCCGCCTGCGGGCACGGTGCTGCAGATGGCGGGCGTGCAGGGCGGCGATCGCGTGCTGCGCATCGCCTTGGGCGACCAGGAGTGGGAAGAGGTCCGCTCCATCAATGATCTGCGCTGGACACTGACGCGCGCCGCGCTCGATGATGAGTCGGTGCGCATGGAAGTGCTCCAGGGCCGGCGCACCGCTCCGTCCGAACTGCGGCTGGCGCTGGCCGGGCAGGTGCAGGGCGAGCCCGATGCCGCCTTCTTCGAGCGCCTGGGCCTGCTGGGGCCCTGGACGCAGCCCGTGCTGGACAAGGTGATTGCCGGTGGCGCCGCCGAAAAGGCCGGCCTGCGCCAGGGCGACCTGGTGCTGCGCGTGGGCAGCACCCCGGTGGATGACGGCACCCAACTGCGCAATCTCATCCGCAAGATGGGTGCATCCGGCCAAGTCCAGCAGCAGGTCTGGCTGGTGGAGCGCGATGGAAGGCAACTGCAGATCCCCGTGCTGCCCGATCTGGGCCGCTCGGAAGATGGCAAGGAGAGCATTGCCCGCATCAGTGCCTACATCGGCAGCGCTCCCGAGATGGCTCTGGTGCAGCGCGGTCCGCTGGAGGGCCTGTGGGCTGGCGTGCAGCGTACCTGGGAGCTTTCGTCGCTGACGCTGCGCATGATGGGCCGCATGGTGATAGGCGAGGCATCGCTCAAGAACATCAGCGGCCCCTTGACCATTGCCGACTATGCGGGGCGCTCGGCCAGCATGGGCCTGGTTCAATATCTCTCGTTCCTGGCGCTGATAAGCATCAGCCTGGGGGTTCTCAACTTGCTCCCCCTGCCGGTGCTCGATGGCGGGCACCTGATGTATTATCTTTGGGAGGGCGTGACTGGCCGAAGCGTGTCGGAAGTCTGGGCCGGACGCTTGCAGCGTGCAGGCGTGGCGGTTTTGATGATGATGATGTCCGTCGCCTTTTTCAACGATATCAACCGGCTTTGGGGCTAACTTTTCAGCCGTTTTCGGCAAGCCGCAGCGGCGGCAAATCCATTCATGACTAAACGTATCAATCGCCTGGGCGTGCGCGCTGCATCGACCCTGGCTGCCATGGTTTTGGCTGCCAATGCAGCCTGGGCGCTGGAGCCCTTCCGGGTACAGGACATCCGCATCGAAGGCCTGCAGCGCGTGGAGCCGGGCACGGTCTTCGCATCCATCCCGCTGCGCGTGGGCGACCAGTATGACGATGACAAGGGCGCAGCTGCGATCCGCTCGCTGTTCGCGCTGGGACTGTTCAAGGACATCCGCCTCGAGGCCAATGGCAACGTGCTCGTTGTCGTCGTCGAAGAACGCCCGACCATCGCCGAGGTGAACTTCGCCGGCACCAAGGAGTTCGACAAGGAAACCCTGCAAAAGGCCATGCGCGATGTGGGCCTGGCAGAAGGTCGTCCCTTCGACAAGGCCCTGGCCGACCGTGCCGAGCAGGAGCTCAAGCGCCAGTACATCAACCGCAGCCTTTATGGCGCGGAGGTCGTCACCACGGTCACGCCCATCGAGCGCAACCGCGTCAACCTGACCTTCACGGTGACCGAGGGCGATCCGGCCCGCATCAACGAGATCCACATCGTCGGCAACAAGGCCTTCAGCGAATCCACGCTCAAGGATCTGTTCGATCAGGACACCGGCAACTGGATGAGCTGGTACACCAAGTCGGACCGCTATGCGCGCAACAAGCTCAACGCCGACCTGGAAACGCTGCGCTCGTACTACCTGCAGCGTGGCTACCTGGAGTTCCGCGTGGACTCCACCCAGGTAGCCATCTCGCCCGACAAGCAGACCATCTCGCTCACGCTCAACGTCCATGAAGGCGAGCGCTTCGTGGTCTCCGGCGTCAAGCTGGAAGGCAACTACCTGGACCGCGACGACGAATTCAAGTCCCTGGTCAAGATCAAGCCCGGCGAGCCCTACAACGCCGACCAGGTCACGGCAACGACCAAGGCCTTCACCGAGCACTTCGGCAACTTCGGCTTTGCCTTTGCGCGCGTCGAGGCCGTGCCGGACATCGACCGTGCAACCAACCGGGTGGCCCTGGTGCTGCACGCCGAGCCTTCTCGCCGCGCGTATGTGCGACGCATCAATCTCAGTGGCAACAACCGCACGCGCGACGAAGTGATCCGCCGCGAATTCCGCCAGTACGAAGCTTCCTGGTATGACGGCGACAAGATCCGCCTGTCGCGCGACCGTGTGGACCGCCTGGGCTTCTTCACCGAGGTCAATGTCGAGACCCAGGAAGTGGCGGGTTCGCCCGACCAGGTGGATCTGGTCATCTCGGTGGCTGAAAAGCCCACCGGCTCGCTGCAGCTGGGCGCTGGTTTTTCCAGCGCTGAAAAGGTTTCGCTGTCGTTCGGCATCAAGCAGGAAAACGTGTTCGGCTCAGGCAACTACCTGGGCGTGGACGTGAACACCAGCAAGTACCGCCGCACCATGGTGCTGTCCACCACGGATCCGTACTTCACGGACACCGGCATCTCGCGCACCTACGACCTGTACTACCGCACTGACCGTCCCTACTACGACGATGCGGCCTACAAGATCGTCACCTCGGGCGGCAGCGTTCGCTTTGGCGTGCCGTTCAGCGAGATTGACACCGTGTATTTCGGCGGCGGCGTGGAGCGCTCCGAAATCAAGCCCGGCACCTACCTGCCCCAGGCGTACAAGGACTATGCCGACAAGTACGGCTACTCCAACACCGGCATTCCGCTGACTCTGGGCTGGTCGCGTGACAGCCGTGACAGCGCGCTGGCGCCCAACTCCGGTCTCTACCAGCGCCTGAACACCGAGTGGTCGGTGGGTGGCGAGGCCCGCTATGTGCGAGCCAACTACCAGATCCAGCAGTACATCCCGCTGAGCAAGAAGTACACGCTGGCACTGAACGGTGAACTGGGCTACGGCAAGGGCCTCAATGGCCGTCCGTTCCCGCTGTTCAAGAACTTCTTCTCGGGTGGCCTGGGTTCGGTGCGTGGCTTCGAGCAGGGCTCGCTGGGTCCGCGCGACACCAAGGAAAACCTGGCGCTTGGCGGCTCCAAGAAGGTGACCTTGAACGCAGAGTTCATGATTCCCTTCCCCGGTGCCGGCAATGACAGGACTTTGCGTCTTTTTACATTCCTCGATGTGGGCAATGTCTACGGGGCCAACGAGAACTTCGATCTCGGGGAGCTGCGGGCTTCCACGGGCCTGGGCATCAGCTGGATTTCCCCGCTGGGCCCCTTGCGTCTCGCCTTTGCTCAACCCATCCGCAAGCAGACCGGGGATAAAATCCAGCGACTGCAATTCCAAATCGGAACCTCTTTCTAATGAAATCTCTATCTAGCCATTTTTCCCTGGCTGTGCTGCTTGGCGCCATGGCTGTTTCTGCGCACGCTCAAGAGTTCAAGGCCGGCTTTGTGAACACGGACCGCATCTTCCGTGAAGCGTCGACGGCCAAGGCTGCGCAGTCCAAGCTGGAGCAGGAATTCTCCAAGCGTGAGAAGGAACTGGTCGACCAGGGCAATACGCTCAAGAGCGCTTCGGAGAAGTTCGAGCGTGAAGCGCCCACCATGGCCGAAAGCCAGCGCGTCTCCCGTCAGCGTCAGCTGGTGGACCAGGATCGCGAGTTCCAGCGCAAGCGCCGTGAGTTCCAGGAAGACCTGAACTCCCGCAAGAACGAGGAACTGGCACAAGTGCTGGAGCGCGCCAACAAGGTGGTCAAGCAAGTGGCCGAATCCGAGAAGTACGACGTCATCCTCCAGGAAGCCGTCTACATCAACCCCAAGTACGACATCACTGACAAAGTGATCAAGGCGCTGAACGGCGGCGGCAAGTAAGCCAGCGTCCAGGGCTGCATGCCGTGAGCGTATTGTTGGGTCAGATCCTCGATGCACTCGGTGGCGAACTGGTCGGTGGCGAAAGGGAGATGCCCATCTCCCGCATCGCGCCGCTGGATTCCGCCGGGGCCGGGGATCTCAGTTTTCTGAGCAACCCCCGCTACCGCCAGCAACTGGCCGCCTCCGAGGCGGCCTGCGTTATTGTGGCGCCCGCCATGCGTGAGCTGGCGCAGCAGCGGGGTGCCTGCATCGTGGTCCCTGACCCGTATGCCTACTTCGCCAGGGCCACGCAGTGGTGGAAGCGGAACTGCAGGTCTGTGGCGCCGGCCGGTATCCATCCAAGCGCGGTGGTGCACGAGAGTGCCATCGTTGATGCCTCTGCCACGATCGGCCCGCTCTGCGTGGTTGAAGAGGGTGCCACCATCGGTGCCCACACCGTGCTCAAGTCGCGCGTCACCATTGGCGAGAACTGCCATGTGGGGGCGCGCTGTCTGCTGCATTCCGGCGTGGTGCTGGGAGCGGACGGCTTCGGGTTTGCGCCCGAGAACGGAGCATGGGTGAAGATCGAGCAGCTCGGTGGCGTGCGGATCGGCGACGATGTGGAAATCGGCGCCAATACCTGCATAGACCGCGGAGCGCTGGACGACACGGTGATCGAGGACGGGGTCAAGCTCGACAACCTGATCCAGATCGGTCACAACGTGCACGTCGGCAAGCATACGGCCATGGCCGGTTGCGTGGGGGTGGCCGGCAGCGCGCGCATTGGCGCGCATTGCACCGTGGGAGGCGGCGCCATCGTGCTGGGCCATTTGCAGCTGGCCGACAGGGTGCATATTTCGGCAGCGACGGTAGTGACCCGTTCGCTGACACAATCAGGTGTTTACACGGGCATGTTTCCCGTGGATGAAAACGCCAAATGGGAAAAAAATGCTGCGACGCTGAAGCAGCTGCACTCCATGCGCGATCGCATCAAGGCCCTGGAGCGGCAACTGCAGCAATCGGCGGATCAAGGCCATAACGGAACGCAATGATGGATATTCACGCAATTCTCAAGCAACTGCCCCACCGCTACCCCTTCCTGCTGGTGGACAAGGTCACGGAGCTTGAGCGCAATACACGCATCAAGGCGATCAAGAACGTCACGTTCAACGAGCCCTATTTCATGGGCCATTTCCCAGGCCGTCCCGTCATGCCGGGCGTGCTCATCCTGGAGGCGCTGGCGCAGGCTGCCGGCCTGCTGGCCTTCGATGCCATGGGCCAGGTTCCCGACGAAAACAACATCTACTACTTCGTGGGCATCGACGGTGCGCGCTTCAAGCGCCCCGTGGAGCCGGGCGACCAGCTGGTGCTGGAGATCACCATCGATCGCGTTCGCGGCGGCATCTGGAAGTTCAAGGGCGTGGCCCGCGTCGAGGACGAAGTGGCTTGCGAAGCCGAGCTGATGTGCACCATGCGCAACGTGGGCTGACGGGCGCATGGCTGGCATTGAACGCATCCATCCCACGGCACTGATAGATTCCGCTGCACAGCTGGATTCATCGGTGTCGGTCGGCCCCTATGCCGTCATCGGGCCGCATGTGGAAATCGGCGCCGGCACCACGATTGGCGCGCATTGCGTTGTCGAAGGCCATACCCGCATTGGTTGCGACAACCGGATTTTCCAGTTCGCGTCCCTGGGCGCGCAGCCCCAGGACAAGAAGTACGCAGGCGAGCCCACGCGGCTTGTCATCGGTGACCGCAACACGGTGCGCGAGTTCTGCACCTTCAATGCGGGCACCGTGCAGGACCAGGGTGTCACGGTCATCGGCCATGACAACTGGATCATGGCCTATGTGCATGTGGCCCACGACTGCGTCGTGGGCAGCCACACCATCCTGGCCAACAACGCCACCCTGGCTGGCCACGTGCATGTGGGCGACCATGTGATCCTGGGCGGCCTGACGGGCGTGCACCAGTTCACCAAGGTGGGCGCTCATGCCATGGCGGGCTTTGCCAGCCATATCTCGCAGGATGTGCCGCCCTTCATGATGGTGGATGGCAATCCCCTGGCCGTGCGTGGCTTCAATATCGAAGGCCTGCGCCGGCGCGGATTCGGGCCGCAGCGTATCCAGGCCATCAAGCAGATGCACCGTCTGCTGTATCGCCAGGGCCTGACCCTTGAGGCCGCGCGCGACGCCATTGGAGCGCTGGCTGGCGAGCAGCCCGAGGCCGCTGCCGATGTATCGCTGATGCTGGATTTTCTGGCCGCTTCGACCCGGGGCATTGCGCGCTGATCCGGCGCGCGAAAGGACGGCATGACAGAGAACGCGGCGCCATTGGCGCGCCTGAGTCCATCGATTGCCATGGTCGCCGGGGAAACCTCGGGCGACCTGCTGGCGTCCTTGCTCCTGGGTGGGCTGCAGGCCCGCTGGCCCGAGGCTTCGGCCTTTGGCATCGGCGGGCCCCAAATGCAGCAGCGCGGTTTTGAGGCATGGTGGTCCTGCGAGCGGCTGGCCGTGCATGGCTACAGCTGGGAAGTGTTTCGCCGGCTGGCCGAGATTCTGAACATCCGCCGGCAGTTGCGCCAGCGCCTGCTCAAACAGCCGCCAGCCGTTTTTGTCGGCATCGATGCGCCCGACTTCAACCTGGGCCTGGAGACCGATCTGCGGGCTGCGGGCATCAAGACCGTGCATTTCGTCTGCCCTTCGATCTGGGCCTGGCGTGCCGATCGCGTCGAGAAAATCCGGCGTGCGGCCGACCATGTGCTGTGCATCTTTCCCTTCGAGCCCGAGTTGCTGGCCCGTCACGGCATAGATGCCACCTACGTGGGCCATCCCCTGGCCAGCGTGATTCCGTTGCAGCCCGACCGTGCCGCCGCGCGCCGTCGGCTGGGTCTGCCGGAAGATGGCCTGGTGCTGGCCGTGCTGCCCGGCAGCCGACGCTCCGAAATCCGCTATCTTGCAGCCCGTTTCTTTCAGGCTGCAGCTTTGGTCCGGAAGGCGCTGCCAGCTATTAAAATAGTAGTGCCTGCCGTGCCTTCGCAACTGGACGAGTTGCGGCGCATTGCCCAGGAGTCCGGCATGGCCTCGTCGCTGCACATCGTGCGCGGCCAGTCCCATGATGCATTGGCAGCCTGCGACGTGACGTTGATCGCCAGCGGCACAGCCACGCTGGAAGCCGCGTTGTACAAGCGTCCCATGGTGATCGGCTACAACATGCACCCCTGGAGCTGGCGCCTGATGCGTGGCAAGCAGTTGCAGCCCTGGGTGGGCCTGCCCAACATCCTGTGCGGCGATTTCGTCGTGCCCGAGCTGATCCAGGATGCGGCAACGCCCCAGGCGCTGAGCGCGGCTGTGCTGCAATGGCTGCAGGCGTGCGAACATTCCCCTTCAACCGTCGAGGCGCTGGTACAGCGCTTCACAGCGCTGCACCATGAATTGCGGCGCGATACTGCCGAACTGGCCGCCCATGCGATCGAGAAAATCATTGCCCCCACTGCCGCCTGAACAGGCGTGCCTGCCCTGGCATCCGCCGGGGTTGGTTGCGGGCGTGGACGAAGCGGGCCGCGGCCCGTTGGCCGGCCCTGTCGTGGCCGCTGCTGTCATTCTTGACGATCTCAATCCCATCGAGGGCCTGAACGATTCCAAGAAGCTCACGGCTGCGCGCCGCGAGGCACTCTATGACGAGATCCGTGCCAAGGCGCTGTGCTGCAGCATTGCCGAGGCCTCGGTCGAAGAGATTGATCGCCTGAACATCCTGCAGGCCACGCTGCTGGCCATGCGCCGCGCGGTGCTGGGCCTGCGCCTGAAGCCGGTGCTCGTGCTGGTGGATGGCAACCAGCTGCCCGTGCTGGATGTGCAGGCCGAGGCCATCGTCAAGGGGGACTCCCTGGTGCAGGCCATCTCGGCCGCCTCCATTCTGGCCAAGGTCACGCGCGACCGCTGGTGCGAACGGCTGCATGAGCAATATCCGGAATACGGCTTCGACGGCCACAAGGGCTACGGCACGGCGGCCCACCTTGCGGCGCTGCGCCTGCACGGTGCCTGCGAGGAGCACCGGCGAACCTTCGCGCCGGTGGCCCATGTCGTGAGCATTGCCCGCATGGCCGAGCCCCTGGCCGCTGCCCGCGTGGCAGCTGCGGCGCAGGGCGCGCAGGCCTTGCTGCTGTCGGCCTGATTGCCTTTGCCGTTTCTTTCTGCGCCCGTGGCGCGCTGTTCCCTTTGTCCGAAAGCCTCACCATGAGCCGACAACCCGCCGCCACATTGATCCAGTCCCGTGACAACGTCCTGGTCAAGGATTTGCGCAGGCTTGTCCAGGACAGTGGAGCCTACCGCAAGCAAGGGCGCGTCTGGCTGGAGGGGGACCATCTGTGCCGTGCCGCGCTGGCGCGTGGCATGCAGCCCTCCGTGGCCGTGGTGGCTGAATCCTTCTGGCCGCTGGTGCCGCTGGAATGGGTGCAGGGTGCGGGCAAGTGCGTGGTGCTGGCAGATGCCCTGTTTGCCGAAGTCAGCGGCCTGGAGTCCCCGGCGCGCATCGGTTTTCTGATGGACTGGCAGGCATCGGCGGTCATCCGTGCCGGCGTGGCCACGGTGGTGTTGGACCGCGTGCAGGACGCAGGCAACGTGGGCTCCATCCTGCGCAGTGCCGCTGCCTTCGGTTTCAGCCAGGTCGTGGCCCTGAAGGGCACGGCTGCGCTGTGGAGCCAGAAGGTGCTGCGCGCCGGCATGGGGGCGCATTTCGGTCTGCAACTGGTCGAGTCGGCCTCGCCCGAAGACCTGGATGCGCTTGGCTTGCCCCTGATCGTGACCAGTTCCCATCAGGGCGAACTGATCCAAAATGCCGCGCTGCCCTGGCCTTGTGCCTGGGCCATGGGCCATGAAGGGCAGGGCGTTGGAGAGGCGCTGATGCAGCGGGCAGCGCAGCATGTGCGCATCGGCCAGCCAGGCGGTGAGGAGTCGCTGAACGTGGCTGCAGCAGCGGCGATATGCCTGCACGCAAGCAGCGTGAGTGCCGGCTCACGTCAAGGGTAATCCCGCCTCCTGTCAGGAGGCTGAAGCACGACCAGCCTATAATGGGCGGCTTTCAAGCATTCCACACTACGCCTAGCGACGCTTCCTCGCCACCCCCTGCAGACAAGCTATAACCCGCCCGGATCCGTCCGTGCGGCACGCTGGGCGTAACCGTAATTAGAACCGGAGAACCCAGTGCTTTTGTCTCTCAAGGGAGCATTCCCATCCGCCATCCTGGCGCTCGCAGACGGCACGGTCTTTGTTGGCAACTCGATCGGTGCGCAAGGCACCACGGTTGGTGAAGTCGTTTTCAACACGGCAATCACCGGCTACCAGGAAATCCTCACCGACCCCAGCTACTGCCAGCAGATCGTGACGCTCACGTATCCGCACATCGGCAACTACGGCGTCAACGCAGAGGATGTCGAGGCTGGCAAGGTCCATGCGGCGGGCCTGATCATCAAGAACCTTCCGCTGCTGGCCAGCAACTTCCGCAAGTCCGAGACCCTGCCCGACTACCTCACGCGCAGCGGCACGGTGGCGATTGCCAACATCGACACGCGCAAGCTCACACGGCTGCTGCGCGACAAGGGCGCACAAAACGGCGCCATCGTCGGTTTGGCCGCTGGCGAAGAAGTGACCCAGGCGCGCATCGACGAGGCACTGGCTGCGGCCAAGGCGGCCCCCAGCATGAAGGGCCTGGATCTGGCCCAGGTGGTGAGCGTAGCCCAGCAGTACGAATGGACGGAAACCGAGTGGAAGCTGGGCGAAGGCTACGGCCAGCAGCAGGCCCCGCGTTTCCATGTGGTGGCCTATGACTTCGGCGTGAAGTTCAACATCCTGCGCATGCTGGCCGAGCGCGGCTGCAAGCTGACCGTGGTGCCGGCCAAGACGCCCGCCAAGGATGTGCTGGCACTCAACCCCGACGGCGTTTTCCTGTCCAACGGCCCTGGCGACCCGGAGCCCTGCGACTACGCCATTGCCGCCACCAAGGAACTGGTGGAGTCCGGCAAGCCCGTCTTCGGCATCTGCCTGGGTCACCAGATCATGGCCCTGGCCGCTGGCGCCAAGACCTTCAAGATGGCCAACAGCCACCACGGCGCCAACCACCCCGTCAAGGACCTGGACAACGGCCGGGTCAGCATCACCAGCCAGAACCACGGTTTTGCCGTGGAGATGGAGTCCCTGCCCGACACGCTGCGCGCCACGCACATCAGCCTGTTCGACGGCACGCTGCAAGGCCTTGAGCACAAGGACAAGCCTGCGTTCTGCTTCCAGGGCCACCCCGAGGCTTCGCCCGGCCCGCACGATATCGCCTACCTGTTTGACCGCTTCACGGCGCTGATGGAGAAACACAAAAATGCCTAAGCGCACCGACCTCAAAAGCATTCTGATCATTGGTGCCGGTCCCATCGTCATCGGCCAGGCCTGCGAGTTTGACTACTCCGGCGTGCAGGCCTGCAAGGCGTTGCGCGAAGAGGGCTACAAGGTCATCCTGATCAACAGCAACCCTGCCACGATCATGACCGACCCGGCCACGGCCGACGTCACCTACATCGAGCCCATCACCTGGCAGACGGTCGAGAAGATCATCGCCAAGGAGCGTCCCGACGCCATCCTGCCGACCATGGGTGGCCAGACCGCGCTGAACTGCGCGCTGGACCTGTGGCGCAACGGCGTGCTGCACAAGTACAAGGTCGAGCTGATCGGCGCAACTCCCGAGGCCATCGACAAGGCCGAGGACCGCCTCAAGTTCAAGGATGCGATGACGCGCATCGGCCTGGGTTCGGCACGCTCGGGCATCGCCCATTCGATGGACGAAGCCTGGGCCGTGCAAAAGGAAATGGGCTTTCCCACCGTCATCCGCCCCAGCTTCACGCTGGGCGGCACGGGCGGCGGCATTGCCTACAACCCCGAAGAGTTCGAGACCATCTGCAAGCGCGGCCTGGAAGCGTCGCCGACCAATGAGCTGCTGATCGAGGAATCGCTGCTCGGCTGGAAGGAGTACGAGATGGAAGTCGTCCGCGACAAGGCGGACAACTGCATCATCATCTGCTCCATCGAGAACCTGGATCCCATGGGCGTGCACACCGGCGACTCGATCACCGTGGCACCCGCGCAGACGCTGACCGACAAGGAATACCAGATCATGCGCAACGCCTCGCTGGCGGTGCTGCGCGAGATCGGTGTGGACACGGGCGGCTCCAACGTGCAGTTCTCGGTGAATCCGAAGGACGGCCGCATGATCGTCATCGAGATGAACCCGCGCGTGTCGCGTTCCTCGGCGCTGGCCTCCAAGGCCACGGGCTTCCCCATCGCCAAGGTCGCTGCCAAGCTGGCCGTGGGCTACACGCTGGACGAACTCAAGAACGACATCACGGGCGGCAAGACGCCTGCGTCGTTCGAGCCCTCGATCGACTACGTGGTCACCAAGATCCCGCGTTTCGCGTTCGAGAAGTTCCCCGCTGCCGACAACCGCCTGACCACGCAGATGAAGTCCGTGGGCGAGGTCATGGCCATTGGCCGTACCTTCCAGGAGTCTTTCCAGAAAGCGCTGCGCGGCCTGGAAGTCGGCGTGGACGGCATGAACGAAAAGACCCAGGACCGCGAAATCCTCGAAAAGGAACTCGGCGAGCCAGGTCCGGACCGCATCTGGTATGTGGGCGATGCCTTCGCTGCCGGCTGGACGCTGGACGAGGTGCACAACATCACCAAGATCGACAAGTGGTTCCTCGTGCAGATCGAAGAGATCGTGAAGATCGAACTCGAACTGGACCAGGTCTACGAGGAAAAGGGCGATGCCGCGCTGGCCGCACTGGACGCCACCACGCTGCGCACGCTCAAGCAAAAGGGCTTCTCCGACCGTCGCCTGGCCAAGCTGCTGCACAGCAATGAGAAGGCCGTGCGCGAGGCACGCAAGGCACTGGGCGTGCGCCCCGTGTTCAAGCGTGTGGACACCTGCGCTGCCGAGTTCGCCACCGACACGGCCTACATGTACTCCACCTATGACGAGGAGTGCGAAGCCGAGCCGACGAACAAGAAAAAGATCATGGTGCTGGGCGGTGGCCCGAACCGCATCGGCCAGGGCATCGAGTTCGACTACTGCTGCGTGCATGCTGCGCTCGCCATGCGCGAGGACGGCTATGAAACCATCATGGTCAACTGCAACCCCGAGACCGTGTCCACCGACTACGACACGTCGGACCGCCTGTACTTCGAGCCGCTGACGCTGGAAGACGTGCTCGAAGTCGTGGCTGTCGAGAAGCCTGTTGGCGTCATCGTGCAGTACGGCGGCCAGACGCCCCTGAAGCTGGCGCTGGGTCTTGAAAAGGAAGGCGTGCCCATCATCGGCACCACGCCCGACATGATCGACGCGGCCGAAGACCGCGAGCGCTTCCAGAAGCTGCTGCATGAGCTGGGCCTGCGCCAGCCGCCCAATGCCACGGCCCGTACCGAGCCCGAAGCGCTGGAAAAGGCGGCCGGCCTGGGCTACCCCCTGGTCGTGCGTCCCAGCTATGTGCTGGGTGGCCGTGCCATGGAAATCGTGCACGAGCAGCGCGACCTGGAGCGCTACATGCGCGAAGCCGTCAAGGTCAGCAACGACTCGCCCGTGCTGCTGGACCACTTCCTGTCCAACGCCATCGAGTGCGATGTGGACTGCGTGCGCGACCGCGAAGGCGCCGTTTTCATCGGCGGCGTGATGGAGCACATCGAGCAGGCTGGCGTGCATTCGGGCGATTCCGCCTGCTCGCTGCCGCCTTACTACCTCAAGCCCGAGACCGTGGCCGAGATCAAGCGCCAGACTGCCGCCATGGCCAACGCGCTGAGCGTGGTCGGCCTGATGAACGTGCAGTTCGCCATCAAGGAAACGGCCGACGGCGACGTGATCTACGTGCTGGAAGTCAACCCGCGCGCCTCGCGCACCGTGCCCTTCGTCTCCAAGGCCACCGGCATCCAGCTGGCCAAGGTGGCTGCACGCTGCATGGCCGGCGACACGCTGGCCCAGCAGGGCATCACCAAGGAAGTCACGCCGCCGTACTTCAGCGTCAAGGAAGCCGTCTTCCCGTTCGTGAAGTTCCCTGGCGTGGACACCATCCTCGGCCCAGAGATGAAGTCCACCGGCGAAGTCATGGGCGTGGGCAAGACCTTTGGCGAAGCCTTCGTCAAGAGCCAACTGGGCGCCGGCGTCACGCTGCCGACCCAGGGCAAGGTCTTCCTGACCGTGAAGAACGCCGACAAGCCGCGTGCCGTGGCCGTGGCCAAGGAACTGGCTGCGATGGGCTTTGTGCTGTGCGCCACGCGCGGTACGGCAGCGGCCATTTCCGAGGCCGGCATCGAGGTGCAGCTCGTCAACAAGGTGACCGAAGGCCGCCCCCACATCGTGGACATGATCAAGAACGGCGAGATCGCCATGGTCATCAACACGGTGGAGGAGCGCCGCAATGCCATCGCCGACTCGCGTGCCATCCGTACCAGCGCCCTGCTGGCGCGTGTGACCACCTTCACGACCATCTTCGGTGCAGAAGCTGCCGTCGAAGGCATGAAGTCCATGGGCAACATGGACGTGCACTCGGTCCAGGAATTGCACGCCCAACTGCAGGCTGCCTGAGATCCTTCCATTGCCGCTGCGCCTGTTTTTTGATGGCGCGCAGCGAGCGGCACTGTCCGACAGTGCCGCCGGGTTATCCCACCATTTCGGGTGGGTAAACACGGCATAATGGAACGAATCATTCGATGAAACCGCCGCGCGGCAACGTGCGGCGGTTTGCTTTTGGGGTGCAGGTCCAGCCGCAAAGTCGCCGGCCCGCCTGTACCAAAGAAACCGCGCAGCGCGCGGCGTTCGCTGAACATGGAGACTTTTCAATGGCCACCATTCCCATCACCAAGCGCGGAGCCGAGAAGCTCAAGGACGAACTGCACCGCCTGAAAACCGTGGAGCGTCCCTCCATCATCCAGGCCATCGCCGAGGCACGTGCCCAGGGCGACCTGAGCGAAAACGCCGAATACGAGGCTGCCAAGGACCGCCAGGGCTTCATCGAAGGCCGCATTGCCGAGGTCGAGAGCAAGCTGTCGGCTGCCCAGATCATCGATCCCTCTTCCGTGGATGCCGGTGGCCGCGTGGTCTTCGGTGCAACGGTGGAACTCGAGGATGAAGACAGCGGCGACACGGTGAAGTATCAGATCGTCGGCGAGGACGAGGCCGACCTCAAGCTGGGCCTGATCAACGTCTCCAGCCCCATCGCGCGCGCGCTGATCGGCAAGGAAGAGGGCGATACCGCCGTCGTGCAGGCACCGGGCGGCGAGCGCCGCTATGAAGTGGTGTCGGTGCGCTACCTCTGATGCGTCAGCGCCTGTGCCTCGATCATTGAGGAAGGCCTAAGCCCATGAGCAACCTGTACGAACGCGTTCCCCTGCTGGCTGCCGCCCTGTGGTGGGGCAGCCTGTCGGCCATCGGTTTCATGGCCGTGCCCATGCTGTTCGCCCAATTGCCCACGCCGGCTGTCGCGGGCTTCATGGCAGCCAAGCTGTTTGCCGCGCAGACCTGGGTGTCCATCGCCTGCGCGGCCCTGCTGCTGGTCCTGTCCCGGCGCAACAAGGAGCCGGTCCTGCAGCCCTGGGCCAAGGCCTGTCTGGGCTTTGTGATCGCAGGCATGCTGCTGGCGTTTGTCGTCCAGTACGGCGTGTCGCCGCGCATCGTGGCACGCGACAACCTGAAGCTGTGGCACAGCGTGGGCACGGTGATGTATGCGCTGCAGTGGCTGTGTGCGCTCGTCGTGCTGTGGCGCATAGGCAGTCCGTCTCAAGTGAAAGCCGAGGCCACGGCCTGATCCCGGTCCTGCCGGTTCGGCACCATGCCAAACGAAAACGCCCGCAAGCGCGGGCGTTTTTTTGTGGGCCGAGCTACTCACTCGTGCCAGTGCTCGGCTACCCAGGTGGCAGGCCGGATATAGCGAAAGCGCCGATTGCGCCGGCCGGCCAACGCGTCTGGCGGGTTGCATTCTCCGTGGAAGATCACCACGCGTGCACCCTCCGGCACGAAGGGCGGCTTCCAGTAGTTCGTCGGCCATGCGGGAATGCAGTGGTACTTGAAGCTGGGGCACCAGGCCTGCGGCCAGTACTTGAGCTTGCCCTGCTTGTGCAGCATGTCGGACAGGTAGGCCTGCTCGTTGCGGAAGCTGCTGCGGATCTCTTCGAAATGCGTGCGGAAGTAGTCCAGTACCTCGGGGTGGGCACCCAGCTCGAAGCGGTACACCGAGGAATTGCCCGTGATGCGCCAGGGACGCTTGTAGTCGTGGATGATCAGGAATTCGCCGGGCTCGGTGAAAAAATCGTCCAGCGGCCCGGTGATGACCACGTCCACGTCAAGAAACAGCGCCGTGCCGCGCAGGCCATGCAGGTCGGCACTGAAGGTGGCCAGCTTGTTCCAGCCGCGCTCGGGAATGCCGGCGGGCAGGTTCAGCGGCGGAATAGGCAGGCATTCGACTTCGTCACGAATCCCCACGCCGTCATCGGTCAGGCAGACAAGGCGAAAATCGCCCTTCAGATGCCGACGCACCATGGCGTAGAGCCTGTTGACATACTCCGGACCGTACTTCTTGCCCCACTTCATGCAGATCACGAAGCGCTGCTGCGCAGAGGGGGAGGCGGAGGGCGGTTGCGCGGCCTGGGCCACGCTGGCGGCATGGGATGCTACGGTCATGGATGCGGCGGACTCAGTCTGCCTGGCGCTTCTTGACCGACTTTTGCTTGGGCTTGGCGCGCTTGACCTGGCCGCCTGCCGTCAGGCGCTGGTTGCCCAGCACGCGGATCTGCTTGACCTCGGGTTTCTGGCCGGAGCGCTTGCTGAACTTGAGCAGCTTGACATCGCGAGGACCGGGCATGCGGTTCTCGTCGACGGCTTTTTCCTTTTCCGGCATGGGGCGCCAGAGCACCAGCAGCTTGCCGATGTGTTGAATGGGTGCAGCGCCAAGTTCGTCGCACAGCTGCAGATACATCTGCTCGCGTGCGGCGCGGTCGTCGTTGAAGACACGGACCTTGATCAGGCCATGTGCGTTAAGGCCGGCGTTGACCTCCTTTTGCACGGCAGCCGTCAGGCCGTCACCTCCGATGAGGACCACGGGGTCCAGGTGGTGTGCGTTGGCGCGGTGTTCCCGGCGCTCGGCGGGAGTCAATTGAATTTGGGGCATGGCCGTATTATCGAGGCTGAAAGAATCCAGCATGAAAGTCAACACAAAAAGCAAGAAGGTCAACAAGGCTTGGCTCAACAGCCACGTCAACGATCCTTACGTCAAAGCCGCCCAGAAGGACGGCTACCGCGCTCGCGCGGCCTACAAACTCAAGGAGATAGACGAGCAGCTCAAGCTCATCCGGCCGGGTGCCACGGTGGTGGATCTGGGCTCTACGCCAGGGGCGTGGAGCCAGTATGTGCGCCGCTGCCTGTCGCCGGAAGGCGCGGCCGTGGGCGCGCTCAATGGCCGGATCATCTCGCTGGATCTGCTGCCCATGGAGCCTATCGAGGGCGTGCAGTTCATTCTGGGCGATTTTCGCGAGGAGCCGGTGCTGGCGCAGCTGCAGGAGGCTCTGGGCGGTGGCAAGGCCGATGTGGTGGTCTCCGACATGGCTCCCAACCTGTCGGGCAACGGAACGACGGATGCGGCGCGCATTGCGCTGCTGGTGGAACTGGCGGTTGATTTCTCCGTCCACCATATGAAACCTGAAGGGGCCTTGGTCGTGAAGCTCTTTCACGGCGGGGCCTACGACGACCTTGTAGCGCTGTTCCGGCAGACCTTCAAGGTGGTCAAGCCGATCAAGCCCAAGTCCTCGCGCGACAAGTCTTCGGAGACGTTTCTGGTGGGCATGGGGCTCAAGTAGCCCTGCACAGCCGCCCGGCGCGGCCCTGACGCGGGTCAAGACCGCATTCAAGCTATGGCTGCTATAGAGGGATATAGGCGACCAGCCAGCTTGAAACACCTAAAATGGACCGCAAATACGCTTCGAGCACGCTGGAAGTCGTTTTATCTGTATCCCCATTGGAGCCCCGCTTGAACAATCAGTGGTTTTCAAAAATTGCCGTCTGGCTGGTCATCGCCATGGTGCTGTTTACGGTGTTCAAACAATTTGACACCCGCGGCGGCGCTGGCGCGTCCCATGTCGGTTACTCCGAGTTCCTGGAAGAGGTGCGAAGCAACCGCATCAAGAGCGCCACCATCCAGGAAAGCCCCGGCGGCACCGAGATCGTGGCCACGACCAACGATGATCGCAAGGTGCGCACCACGGCCACCTACCTGGATCGTGGGCTCGTGGGCGATCTGATCAACAACAACGTCAAGTTCGACGTCAAGCCCCGCGAAGAAGGCTCGGTCCTCATGACCCTGCTCGTCAGCTGGGGTCCCATGCTGCTGTTGATCGGCGTGTGGGTGTACTTCATGCGCCAGATGCAGGGCGGCGGCAAGGGCGGTGCTTTCAGCTTCGGCAAGAGCAAGGCCCGCATGCTGGACGAGAACAACAACACCGTGACCTTTGCCGACGTTGCAGGCTGCGACGAAGCCAAGGAAGAGGTCAAGGAAGTCGTGGACTTCCTGAAGGACCCCAACAAGTTCCAGAAGCTCGGCGGCCGCATTCCGCGTGGCCTGCTGCTGGTCGGGCCTCCGGGTACCGGCAAGACGCTGCTGGCCAAGTCCATCGCTGGTGAAGCCAAGGTTCCGTTCTTCAGCATCTCGGGCTCCGACTTCGTGGAAATGTTCGTGGGCGTGGGCGCTGCCCGTGTGCGCGACATGTTCGAGAACGCCAAGAAGAATGCTCCCTGCATCATCTTCATCGATGAAATCGACGCCGTGGGCCGCCAGCGCGGCGCAGGCCTGGGCGGTGGCAACGATGAGCGTGAACAGACCCTGAACCAGATGCTGGTCGAGATGGACGGCTTCGAGACCAACCTCGGCGTGATCGTCGTGGCTGCGACCAACCGTCCCGACATCCTGGATGCGGCGCTGCTGCGCCCCGGCCGTTTCGACCGCCAGGTGTATGTGACGCTGCCCGATATCCGCGGCCGCGAGCAGATCCTCAATGTGCACATGCGCAAGATCCCTGTCGGCCAGGACGTGAATCCGGGCGTGATCGCCCGCGGCACGCCCGGCATGTCGGGTGCCGATCTGGCCAACCTCTGCAACGAAGCAGCCCTGATGGCCGCGCGCCGCAATGCGCGTACCGTCGAGATGCAGGATTTCGAGAAGGCCAAGGACAAGATCATCATGGGCCCCGAGCGCAAGAGCATGGTCATGCCCGAGGAAGAGCGCCGCAACACGGCCTACCACGAGGCAGGCCACGCGCTGATCGGCAAGCTGCTGCCCAAGTGCGATCCCGTGCACAAGGTCACCATCATCCCGCGCGGCCGTGCGCTGGGCGTGACCATGAGCCTGCCCGAGAAGGACCGCTACTCCTACGACAAGGAGTTCATGCTCAACCAGATCGCCATGCTGTTCGGTGGACGCATTGCCGAAGAAGTGTTCATGAACCAGATGACCACGGGCGCGAGCAACGACTTCGAGCGGGCCACGCAGATCGCACGCGACATGGTCACGCGCTATGGCATGACTGACGCGCTGGGTCCCATGGTCTATGCGGAGCAGGAAGGCGAGCCTTTCCTGGGCCGCTCGATGAGCAAGACCAACAGCATGAGCGAGCAGACGATGCAGAAGGTGGACCAGGAGGTTCGCCGCATCATCGACGAGCAGTACGGACTGGCGCGCAAGCTGATCGAGGACAACTCCGACAAGATGCATGCCATGGCCAAGGCCATGCTCGACTGGGAAACCATCGACGCCGAGCAACTCGATGACATCATGGCCGGCCGCGAGCCGCGTCCTCCCAAGGACTGGGTGCCGCGCAACCCGCCGTCTTCCGACGGTGGCAACTCGTCCGGCGGCACGCCGGCAGTGGATGCCGACCCTGCGCCCACCACGGCCTGATCTGCTTGCCGCAGAATCTGCCAATCCCATGCAAAGGGCCCCGAGGGGCCCTTTTGCTTTGCTTGCAGGATGTGTTCAATCGCCCACAGCGGTGGCCGAGCGAGGGGCCCGGTCCGGCAAGCGCCTACCTTCAGGAAATCCCATGCCGCATCAATGGCAGACTTCGCGCTTTGTTCTAGACCTTCAGCGTCCACTGGTCATGGGCATCGTCAACGTGACGCCCGACTCGTTTTCCGATGGCGGGCGGCACAACACGGTGGAGCGGGCCTTGCGGCATGCAGAGCAGCTCGTCGGTGAAGGCGCGCACATCCTCGACATCGGCGGTGAGTCCACCAGGCCCGGATCACCGGCCGTGCCGCTGGACGAGGAATTGCGGCGCGTGCTGCCCGTGGTGCAGGGCGCGGTGCAACTGGGCGTGCCTGTCTCCGTCGATACCTACAAGCCCGAGGTCATGCAGGCCGTGCTGGATCTGGGGGCCGACATCGTCAATGACATCTGGGCGCTGCGCCAGCCGGGCGCGCAGCAGGTGGTGGCCGCGCACCCGCGCTGCGGCATCTGTCTCATGCACATGCATGGCACGCCGCAGGACATGCAGACCATGCCCATGCAAGGCGATGCCGTGCCCGCCGTGCGCGATTTCCTGCAGTTGCACACCGATGCCCTGTTGGCCCGGGGCGTGGCGCGCGAGCGCATTGTCTGGGACTACGGCATCGGCTTCGGCAAAAGCGTGGCACAGAATTTTTCGCTGCTTGCGCGCCAGCAGGAATTGCTGGGCCTAGACTTCCCGCTGCTGGCGGGCTGGTCGCGCAAGGGCTCGCTCGGGCAGGTCAGTGGCCTTGCGCAGGGCCAGCGCATGGTGCCCAGTGTGGCGGCGGCGCTGCTGGCAGTGGAGCGGGGCGCGCGCGTGGTGCGCGTGCACGACGTGGCCGATACGGTGGCGGCATTGACGGTCTGGCAGACCATGCACGACAACAACTGAACAACAAAGGAGCACTATGGCACGCACATATTTTGGTACCGATGGAATTCGCGGCCTGGTGGGCCGCTCGCCCATCACCCCCGACTTCGCGCTGCGCCTGGCGCACGCCGTGGGCCGTGTGCTGCGGCGCAAGGAAGCCCGCCCCATGGTGCTGATCGGCAAGGACACCCGGATCTCGGGCTACATGCTGGAAAGTGCCCTGGAGTCCGGTTTCAACTCGGCCGGCGTGGACGTGATGCTGCTCGGTCCCCTGCCCACCCCGGGCGTGGCCTATCTGACGCGCGCCCAGCGAGCCAGTCTGGGCGTGGTCATCAGCGCCAGCCACAACCCTTATTACGACAACGGCATCAAGTTCTTCAGCGCACAGGGCACCAAGCTGCCCGATGCCTGGGAGGAAGAGGTCGAGCAGGCCTTGACCGAAGATCCCGTGTGGGCCGACTCTGCCGCTCTGGGAAAGGCCCGGCGCCTTGAAGACGCGGCAGGGCGCTACATCGAGTTCTGCAAGAGCACCTTTGACCATGCACTCACGCTCAAGGGCGTGAAGATCGTCGTCGATGCGGCCCATGGCGCGGCCTATCAGATCGCACCCAAGGTCTTCCATGAACTGGGGGCCGATGTGGTGGCCATAGGCTGTGCGCCCGATGGACTGAACATCAACGAAGACGTGGGTGCCACGCACCCTGAGGCTCTGGTGCTGGCCGTGCGCGCCAACAAGGCCGATTTCGGCGTGGCGCTGGATGGCGATGCCGACCGGCTGCTGCTGGTCGATGCGGCAGGGCGGCTCTACAACGGCGACGAACTGCTGTATCTGCTGGCAGCCGACCGGCTGGCGCGCGGCGAGGCCGTGCCGGGCGCCGTGGGCACGCTGATGACCAATATGGCCGTGGAGGTGGCGCTGAAGTCCCAGGGCGTGGGCTTTGTGCGTGCCAAGGTCGGCGACCGCTATGTGCTGGAAGAGCTGCACCGCCAGGGCTGGACCCTGGGCGGTGAGGGCTCGGGACATTTGCTGGCGCTGGACAAGCACACCACGGGCGACGGCCTGGTCAGCGCACTGCAGGTGCTGCAGGCCTGCGTGCGCTCGGGCAAGAGCCTGTCGCAGTGGCTGTCGTCCGTGCAGCTGTTTCCCCAGGTGCTGCTCAACGTGCGGCTGCAGCCGGGCCAGGACTGGAAGCGCAACACCCAATTGGAAGAGGCCACCGAGGCCGTCCAGGCCGAGCTGGGCGATACGGGGCGTGTGCTCATCCGCGCCAGCGGTACCGAGCCTTTGCTGCGCGTGATGGTGGAGGCGCGCGATGGCGATCAGGCCAGCCGCTGTGCCGAGCGCCTGGCCAGCGTGGCCAAGAATTCGCCGGTTGCCTGAGCGGTTGCGCGCTCCTGTGCATGGAAGGCCGAGGCTTCATGCCTCGGCTTTTTTTCGTCTGGATTCCGGTGCGCAAGGTGATGCGATGCGCGCGGTGATGCGGCCCGGTCAGCCCTGGCTGCGCAAGAAGGACTCCAGCGCCTCAGGTGCCAGCGGGCGGCTGAAATGGTAGCCCTGGGCTTCATCGCAGCCTTGCTCGCGCAGGAACTCCAGCTGCGCCTCGGTCTCCACGCCCTCGGCCGTGGTCTGCATGCCCAGGGCCTGGGCCATGCGGATGATGGCGCTGACAATGGCGCGGTCGTTGCTGTCGTGGTCCAGGTCCTGGATGAAGGACTGGTCGATCTTGAGCTTGTAGATCTGAAAGCGCTTGAGCTGGCTCAGGGATGAATAGCCGGTGCCGAAGTCATCCATGGCCAGGCGCACGCCGTGCTCGCGCAGCCGGTCCATGGTGGCTGTCGCCTGGCGCGGATCATGGATGGCCACGCCCTCGGTCAGCTCCAGCTCCAGAGAATCGGCCGGCAGGTCGCTGTCGAGCAGGATGCGGTTGATGATCTCGGGCAGTTGCTGCTGATGGAACTGGATGGCCGAAAGATTCACGGCCACCTTCAGGTCGCACAGGCCTGCATTGCGCCAGACCTGCAACTGCTGCATGGCGCTGCGCAGCACCCATTCGCCGATCTGCAGGATCTGGCCACTGTCCTCGGCCACGGGAATGAACTCGGCCGGTGAGACCGATCCCAGTTCCGGGTGCTCCCAGCGCAGCAGCGCCTCCACGCTGCGCACACGGCCCGTGCTCAGCGTGATCTGCGGCTGATAGTGCAGATACAGCTGATTGCGCTCCAGAGCCCGGCGCAGCGCGTTCTCCAGCTGCAGGGCGCGCAGGGACTGGGCCTGCATCTGCGGAGTGAAGAAGCGGTAGGTGTTGCGGCCGGCCTGCTTGGCGTGGTACATGGCCGCGTCGGCGGCCTGGGTCAGCGAGTCGATGTCGTGGCCGTCGCGCGGGTACAGCGCAATGCCCATGGACGGCGCAATGGTCAGCTCATGGCGGTCGATCTGGTAGGCCTGGCGCGACGCCTCCTGCAGCTTGCCGGCCACGCGGGCCGCACCCTGGGCATTGGCGCCGGGCAGCAGCAGCACGAATTCGTCGCCGCCGATGCGGGCCACCGTATCGCGGTCGCGCACGACGGCACGCAGGCGGCGGGCAATCTCCACCAGCAGGGCATCGCCCACGCGATGGCCCAGCGAATCATTGACATGCTTGAAGTGGTCCAGGTCCAGGAACATCACGGCCAGCGGCGTGTCGTTGGCCTTGGCCAGCTCGATGGCGCGGGCACTGCGCTCGGCTAGCAGCGTGCGGTTGGGCAGGCCGGTGAGCGCGTCGTAGTGCGCCATCCAGTAGATGCGTTCCTGGTCCAGCTTGCGGTCGGCAATCTCCCGGTGCAGGTTCTCCACCGTGGCGCTGAGTTCGCGTGTGCGGTCGCGCACCTGCTGCTCCAGCAGTTCGTGGGCCTGGCTCAGGGCCTGCTGGGCGCGCAGGCGGTCGTCGATATCGCTCACGATCCAGATCGATCCCTCGCGCGCATCGCCCGGATTGATGAGCCGCCCCGTGAGCTCGCCCCAGAACAGGCTGCCGTCCTTGCGGCGCAGGCGGCGCTGCGTGCGAAAGGACAGGCCGGCGCTCAGCGTGCGGTAGGCCTCGCGTCCCAGGCTGCGCAGCTCATCGCGGCTGGGATGCAGATGTTCGCTGTTGATGCCCACCAGCGCATGCTCGCCCGCGTAGCCGAAGATGTCTGCGTAGCACTGGTTGCAGCGGACGATGACGCGTTGGCGAATGAAGACGATGCCGACGCCGGCATTGTCGAGCAGGGCCTGCTGCTCGCGCAGGCTGCGTTGCAGGGACGCCGCCATCATCGAAGACGGACGTTCGAGTACAGGGTCGTACGCAATCGTCGGCGCGGACATGGCGAAGCGGTGGGGCGGTAATGAAGGGAGGGTGGGAAGCTTACAAAGTGTAGCACTTGTGCGAAAAACACTCTATCGGCCTTCCCTGACGCAAGCAGGGCCTGGGCCATCATGGGCCGTCACGGGCCGGGTGCAACTTGCCTGCGCCTGTGTTTTCCGGAGGCTTCGGCATCCAGCCGATCGGCCAGCTCATACAGCACGCCATGCCGCAGGGCGCCATGCGTCACGCGCATGCGCTCGATGCCCAGGCTGGAGAAGATCGCCCGCATCACGCTCATGCCGCCGCCGATCATGGGGCGCAGTTCTTCCTTGAGCCCGTCCATGTTCACGCGGCTGACATGCCCTGCACGCAGCAACTGCGCCTGCAGCCAGTCCAGTCCCTGCCGCGTGATCCAGCCGGCCGTGCCATCGGGTGCATGGGCCAGCACCTTGACGATGGCACCGGCCGTGCCGGAGGACCCATAGGCATGGCTCCACTGCCCGGCGGCAAACCGCGCGGCTTCGGGTGCAATGATGTCGGCCACCGCCGCTTCGGCCTGGGACAGTGCCTGGGCCGACAGCTCTCCATCGGGAAAGTGGCGCAATGCCCAGGTCACGCTGCCGAAGGCGAAGGAGCGTGCCTGCAGCACCTGCCGCTGCTGGCCAAGGCACAGCTCGGTCGATCGGCCACCGATGTCCACCACCAGCCGCCGCTGGGGACCGGGCGGCAGCAACTGGGCGACGCCGCGATAGATCAGGCGCGCTTCTTCCTCGCCGTCGATGACTTCGATGGCGCAGCCCAGGATGCGCTGGCCTTCGTCCAGGAAGACCTGGCGGTTCGATGCCTCTCTCAGCGTCTGCGTGGCCACGGCACGAACGCGGTGGCGGGGCAGGTCGCCCAGCACCTGCGCATAGCGCTCCAGGCAGGCCCAGCCACGCTGCATGGCCTCCAGGCTCAGGGCTCCCTGTGCGTCCAGGGCGCTGCCCAGGCGTATGGCTTCCTTGCGGTGGCTGAACAGCTGTACCTTTGCGCCGTCGCTGCGGGCCATGGCCAGCAGGCAGCTGTTGGAGCCAATGTCGATGGCGGCCAGGCGGCTTTCGGGGGGATTGGAAGAGGGCATGCGCGACAGGCGGACGACGACACGGCTGCGGCAGGTTTGCAGCAGCCAACGCCATCCAGGGGGATGGCAGTGAGCTTAGCACCCTGGCGATACAGCGCGGCCCTCGTGGCTGCGTGACCTCGTCATGACCTTTGCATGACAGCGCCAGCGCAGCCCTTCATTGCCGGAAGTCGCTTGTATGACAGGTGTCATGCGTGGATGGGATCTATGTCATGAACATGTCACAAACCCGGGGCAGACTGCCAGAATCCCCGGTCCACGGGGTGACTACCGGGTCCTGCACAGGCCGGGCCCCTGCATCCATGCCCCAGACATTCACGCCGATTCCCGCCAGCGCCTCTGCCGCGCCTGCCGAACCAGAACATGAACAGGGGCTGCGCACCATGCCCGCAGGGCCGGCCTCGCTGGGCATGGCCCGAGAGACAGCGCCCATACCCGTCTCTGCACCCTTGAATGTCCCGATGATGCCCCTGGCCAAAAGCCTTTCCACCGCCCTGCTGGAATTGCAGGGCCAGGCGATGCCGGCGTCTGCCCCGGTCTCTGCTGCGGGGCTGGTCGCCGCGGCATACACTGGCCTGTACGCCACAGCCGAAAGCGGTGAAGTGCAACAGCAACAGCAGCAGCAACAACAGTTTCTGGACCGCGACCATTGCATCCTGGCGTTCAACGAACGCGTGCTGGACTGGGCTGTGCGCGAGGATGTGCCGCTGCTGGAGCGGCTGCGCTACCTGTGCATCGTCTCTTCCAATCTCGACGAATGGTTCGAGGTGCGCTGCGCCCCCCATGTGACGGCGGCCAAGGCCGGCGACGCCAAGGGCCTGTATACGCTGCAGAGCTTTCGCTCGCTGATGGACAAGGCGCATGAGCTGGTATTGCGCCAGTACACGCTGTACAACCAATCGCTGATTCCTGCCTTTGCGGGGCAGGGCATACGCGTGGTCTCCCATGGCGAGCGCAGCAGCGCCCAGCGCAAATGGGTGCGCGAATACTTTCTGCGCGAAGTCCAGCCCCTGCTCATGCCGGTGGGCCTGGACCCATCCCATCCATTTCCCCAGGTGGCCAACAAGGCGTTGAACTTCATCGTGCGCCTCAAGGGTGTCGATGCCTTTGGTCGCGCCAACGAGGTGGCCATCGTCAAGGTCCCGCGTGCCTTGCCTCGCCTGGTGCGCCTGCCGGAGAAGATCGCGGGCAAGCAGCGCCTGTTCGTGAGCATCTCCAGCATCGTGCGCGCCCATCTGGTCGAGCTGTTCCCGGGGCGTGAGGTGGCGGAGTTCGCGCAATTCCGTGTCACCCGCCATTCGGACCTGGCGGTGGATGAGGACGATGTCAGCGACCTGCGCATGGCGCTGCGCCAGGGTCTGCACCACCGCCACTACGGCCAGGCCGTGCGGCTGGAGGTGTCCTTTGCCTGCTCGCCCATGTTGTCCGACCTGCTGCTGGGCCAGTTCGGCCTGCCGACCGAGGCACTGTTCCGCGTCAAGGGGCCCGTGAACCTGGTGCGCCAGTCGCAGTTGGTGGATCTGGTCGATGACCCCGCGCTGCTGTTCCCGCCGTGGCGTCCGGCATGGCCGCGCCAGCTGCAGCCGGGCCGCTCGGTGATGGCCCAGATCCGCAAGCGTGATGTGCTGATCCACCAGCCTTTCGAGAGCTTCGACGGCGTGCTGGAGCTGCTGCGCGAGGCCGTCAACGACCCCGAGGTGCTGGCCATCAAGCAGACCATCTACCGCACCGGGTCCGACTCCGAAATCATGCAGTTGCTGGCCGAGGCCGTGCGCCGCGGCAAGGAGGTGCTGGCCGTGCTGGAGCTCAAGGCGCGCTTTGACGAAGAGGCCAATATCAACTCCGCCGAGAAGCTGGAGGCCCTGGGCGCCCAGGTGGTCTACGGCGTGCTGGGCCTGAAGACGCACGCCAAGATGCTGCTGATCACGCGCCGCGAAAAGCGCAGCGGGCAGCTCAAGCGCTATGGACACCTGTCCACCGGCAATTACAACGTGCGCACGGCGCGCCTGTACACGGACATCAGCCAGCTGACCTGCGATGCGCAGATCACGGCCGATATGGATGCCGTGTTCAGCCACCTGTCCAGCCACAACCGCCTGCCCAAGCTGCACCAGCTGGTGATTGCGCCGTTCCAGCTGCACGACCGCATGCTGGCGCTGATCAACCAGGTGGGAGAGGCGGCGCAACGCGGCGAAGAGGCGCGCATCGTGCTCAAGATGAATGCGCTGACCGACGAGCTGCTCATGCAGGCCCTGGTGCGTGCCGGCCAGCAGGGCGCGCGCATCGATCTCATCGTGCGCAGTGCCTGCATGCTGCCGCCGCAGCGCAAGGGCTGGACCGACAACATCCGCGTGCGCTCCATCATCGGCCGTTTCCTGGAGCACTCGCGCGTCTTCTACTTTGCCTGGGGCAAGCAGCAGGAGCTGCTGCTGTCCAGCGCCGACTGGATGAACCGCAACATGATGCGCCGGGTGGAACTGGCCTGGCCCGTGCGCGACCCCGTGCTGCGCCAGCAGGTGATAGACGAATGCCTGGTCGCTGGCCTGTATGACAACCGCGATGCCTGGACCCTGGAGGCCAATGGTGCCTACCAGCGTGCACCCTATCCGACCACGGGCCTGGGTGCGCAGCGCGCCTTGATGGAGCGCTACGGCCCCCAGGTCTGAGCTGCGTCACGGCCGGCGGGCCGGCCGCCCCGCGCCATCCCGGCGCAAGCCGAAGCGGGTGGCCGTGCTCAGTGCAGATGCAGCTGCAAGGTCCAGGGCGTCTTCTGCCAGGCCACGGCCTCGGTGCGCAGCAGCTGGGCGGACTGGGGATAGCTTTTGGCCCAGCCTTCCGGCACGGTCAGGTGAAAGACGCTGTCCGAGCGATGCAGGCGAATGCCCTGCAGATCGGGGTCACGCCGGGCATGGCACAGCTGCACGGCCAGCCGCAGTGCGAGCAAGGGCCAGGCCACTGCCTGGTCCTCGATGGCGGCTTCCAGCTTGCGCAGCTTGCCCTGGTGGCCGAGCACGAGCTGGGTGATGCGCGCGCGCAGCTCCACAGGCCATGTTGCGGCACCGCAGTGCTCGGTGATGTAGGCGCCGTGCCGGTGGTAGGCGCTCAGGGAGATGCGCATGCCGATCTCGTGCAGGCTGGCGGCCGTGTCCAGTGCATGCGTGGACAGGGCATCGGGCGGTTGTTGCGCGTGCAGCGATTGCCAGGCCCAGCGTGCCACCTTGCGCACGCGCAGCGCATGCGGGGCGTCAATGCCGAAGTCCTGCTGCAGCGCGGCAATTTCGGCTGCCTCGCGGTCGGCGGGGGGCTCGTGCTCCAGCAGGTCGTGCAAAACGCCCTGGCGCAGCGCGCCCTGGGCGACTTCCAGTTCATTGATGCCCAGCAGGCCCAGGGCCGCAATCAGGATGCTCAGGCCTCCGGCGATGACGGCGCGGCGGTCTTCCTTGAGTCCGGCCAGCCGGATGCGGTCCACATGGCCGGCCTCCATCAGCTGCTCATGCAGCCAGCGCAGGCTGTCGGGCGTGATCAGCCCGCCGGAATATCCGTTGGCAGCCAGGATGTCGCCCACGGCGTTGGCCGTGCCTGACGAGGCATAGGCGCAGTCCCATGCAGTGGCCGGGTAGGCCGAGACGGTCTGGGTGAGGGCCGCCTGCGCGGCCTTGATGGCGGCCGAGAAATGTGCGCGCGACAGCGTGCCTTCGCCAAAGAACTGCGTGCTCCAGGCGACGCTGCCTATGGGGTAGGAGGCCACCTGACGCGCCTCGCCATGCTGGCCGATGATGACTTCGGTCGAGCGGCCGCCAATGTCCACCACCAGGCGCCGCTGCTGCGAGGGCGGCAACAGGCTGGAGACGCCGCGATAGATCAGCCGGGCCTCTTCCTCGCCCGAGATGACCTCGATGGGAAAGCCCAGCAGGGCGCTGCCGCGTGCGATGAAGACATCGCGGTTGCGGGCCTCCCGCAGGGTTTGCGTGGCCACGGCGCGGACCTGGTCGGCAGGAAAGCCGGCCAGGCGCTCGCCAAAGCGTGCCAGGCAGTCCCAGCCGCGTTGCATGGCCTCGTCGGTCAGCTCATGGTGCTCGTTGAGCCCATTGCCCTGGCGCACGGTCTCCTTGAGATATTCCACGCGCTCTATGCGCTGGTGGCTGCCGACGCGGCCTATTTCTAGGCGAAAGCTGTTGGATCCGAGGTCAACGGCGGCGAGCAGGGATTCTGGTGCCATGAAAGAAACGCCAATCAAGATTCGTCGAGCAGGAGTGCACAGCGGTGCCGGGTGGCAGGGCTGCACTTGTCTGGTGCCAGCTCGTGCGAGGCACAAGACTAAGACGGAATTGTGACACCGCGATGACCCGGGTCTTACAGACTATGGCCCAGCATTTGTGACGCCTTTTCTCCGTGTCATATCAATGTCACAAAGCCTTCTTACAGTCCAGCCATCGCATCTTTCAACCCCTAAGAGGTCTGTACATGAAGTTGTCTGTGATTCACATTCTGGTGGCTGGTGCTCTGTCTGCGGGCGGTATGGGCCAGGCCCTGGCCCAGCAGGAAGCCACCGGCGCCGGCGCCAGCTTCCCTGCGCCGCTGTACTCGAAGTGGGCCGCCGATTACCACAAGGCCACCGGCGTGAAGATCAACTACCAGTCCGTGGGCTCCAGCGCCGGCATCAAGCAGATCGAAGCCAAGACCGTGGACTTCGGTGCTTCGGACGAGCCGCTCAAGGACGACGAACTGGCCAAGAAGGGCCTGGTGCAATTCCCCACCGTGATCGGCGGCATCGTGCCCGTGGTCAATATCAAGGGCATCCAGCCCGGCCAGCTCAAGCTGACCGGCCAGGTGCTGGGCGACATCTACCTGGGCAAGATCACCAAGTGGAACGACGAGGCCATCAAGGCCCTGAACCCCGGCGTGACCCTGCCTGACGCCACCATCGCTCCCGTGCGCCGTGCTGACGGCTCGGGCACTACCTTCGGCTTCACGAACTACCTGTCCAAGGTCAATGCCGAGTGGAAGGAAAAGGTTGGCGAAGGCAAGGCCGTGAACTGGCCCACGGGTGCCGGCGGCAAGGGCAATGAAGGCGTGGCCGCCTTCGTGGGCCGCCTGCCCAACTCCATCGGCTACGTCGAGTACGCCTATGTCAAGCAAAACAAGCTGACCTACACGCAGCTGCAGACCGCTGGCGGCGCCTTCGTGTCGCCCGACGACGCCACCTTCAAGGCCGCTGCCGCCGGTGCCGACTGGGCCAAGAGCTTCTACCAGATCCTGACCAACCAGCCCGGCAAGGATGCATGGCCCATCACCTCGGCCACGTTCATCATCATGCACAAGGCCCAGGACAAGCCCGCACAGGCCGCTGCCTCGCTGAAGTTCTTCGAGTGGGCCTACAAGTCCGGCGACAAGACCGCCACCGACCTGGACTACGTGCCCATGCCTGACGCCGTCAAGAACGTGATCTTCCAATCCTGGGGTCAAGTCAAGGACGCCTCGGGTACCGCGATTTCCCTGAAGTAAACCCTGAAAAGGGGCCGTGGCGCACCGCCGGCAGGTGCATCATGGCCCCCCTGATCTCCCCACAAACCGCGAATAAAGGCGCCTCACGTGTCCACAACGTCGCCCTCGAACTCGCTGGCCGCCTCCGCACAGGCTTCCCAGCGACGCACACCTTCTCCGCTACGCCCCCCGATTCTGTCGGGGCGCGTGGCGGATCGCTTGTTTGGCGCTCTCGCGCGTCTGGCCGCGCTGCTGACGCTGGGCCTGCTGCTGGCCATCCTGGCTTCGCTGCTGGTCGGCGCCTGGCCCGCCATCTATGAATACGGCCTGAGCTTTCTGGGCCGCAGCGTCTGGGACCCCGTTCGCAACGAATATGGCGGCCTGGTCATGATTTACGGCACGCTGGCCACCTCGGCCATCGCGTTGCTGATTGCGGTGCCCGTGAGCTTTGGCATCGCCCTGTTCCTCACCGAGCTGTCGCCCGCCTGGCTCAAGCGCCCGCTGGGCACCGCCGTCGAGCTGCTGGCCGCCGTGCCCTCCATCGTCTACGGCATGTGGGGCCTGATGGTCTTCGGTCCCGTGCTCTCCACCTATGTGCAGCAGCCGCTGCAAAAGCTGTTTCAGGGCGTTCCTTATCTGGAAGCCTTCGTGTCCGGCCCGCCCGTGGGCATCGGCATCCTGTCGGCCGGCATCATCCTGGCCATCATGATCATCCCCTTCATCGCCTCGGTGATGCGCGATGTGTTCGAAGTCACGCCGGCCCTGCTCAAGGAGTCGGCCTACGGCCTGGGCTCCACGACCTGGGAAGTGGTCTGGAAGGTCGTGCTGCCCTACACCAAGACCGGCGTGCTCGGTGGCGTGATGCTGGGTCTGGGCCGTGCGCTGGGCGAGACCATGGCCGTCACCTTCGTGATCGGCAACATGAACCAGCTCAACTCGCTGTCGGTCTTCGAGGCTGCCAACAGCATCACCTCGGCGCTGGCCAACGAGTTTGCCGAAGCGGGCGAAGGCCTGCACCAGGCTTCGCTGATCTATCTGGGCCTGGTGCTGTTCTTCATCACCTTCGTGGTGCTGGCCTGCTCCAAGGTGCTGCTCAACCGTCTGCAGAAGAATGAAGGAGCCCGCTCGTGAGCAGCACCTCCACCAAGATGATCAATGCCGCCGAACTGACTCGCGTGCGCCAGGCCAAGTACGCCAAGCGCAAGCGCGTGAACCAGGTGGCGCTGACCCTGTCGCTGGCTGCCATGGCCTTCGGCGTGTTCTGGCTGGTCTGGATCCTGTGGGAAACCATCACGCTGGGTATCGGCGGCCTGAGCCTGGCGCTGTTCAGCGAAATGACGCCTCCGCCCAATGAGGCGGGCGGCATTGCCAACGCCATCTTCGGCTCGCTGATCATGGTGGCGCTGGCCACCTTCGTCGGCACGCCCATCGGCGTGATGGCCGGTGTCTACCTGGCCGAATACGATGCGCGCGGCTGGCTGGCCAATACCACGCGCTTCGTCAACGACATCCTGCTGTCGGCACCTTCCATCGTGATCGGCCTGTTCGTCTACACCGTGGTCGTGGCGCGCTTCAAGAGCTTTTCCGGCTATGCGGGCGTGGTGGCGCTGGCGCTGATCGTGATTCCCGTGGTCATCCGCACCACCGAGAACATGCTGGTGCTGGTGCCTGCCAGCCTGCGCGAAGCGGCCTATGCACTGGGCACGCCCAAGTGGAAGGTCATCATCATGGTGACGCTGCGTGCAGCGCGTGCCGGCGTGATCACCGGCGTGCTGCTGGCCGTGGCCCGCATTGCCGGGGAAACCGCTCCGCTGCTGTTCACGGCGCTGAACAACCAGTTCTGGAATGCCGACCTGTCCAAGCCCATGGCCAGCCTGCCGGTGACGATCTTCAAGTTCGCGATGAGCCCTTACGAGAATTGGCAGCAACTGGCCTGGGCCGGCGTGTTCCTGATCACCGTGGCGGTGCTCGGTCTCAATATCCTGGCGCGGTTCCTGACCCGCCAGAAGTAATGCAGCAATAAGCAATCAACAAGGACAAGGATCACGCAATGACTGCGACCTCTTCCACCGCGCTGAACTCCTCCAAGCTGACGGTTCGCGACCTGAACTTCTACTACGGCAAGTTCCACGCCCTCAAGGGCATCAACCTGGACATCCCCGAAAAGAAGGTCACGGCCTTCATCGGCCCGTCGGGCTGTGGCAAGTCCACGCTGCTGCGCACCTTCAACCGCATGTTCGAGCTGTACCCCGAGCAGCGCGCCGAAGGCCAGATCATGCTGGACGGCGAGAACCTGCTGACCAGCAAGCAGGACGTGGCGCTGATCCGCGCCAAGGTGGGCATGGTCTTCCAGAAGCCCACGCCGTTTCCCATGTCCATCTACGACAACATCGCCTTCGGCGTGAAGCTGTTTGAAAACCTCAGCTCCTCCGACATGGACGACCGTGTCGAATGGGCACTGCGCAAGGCCGCGCTGTGGGGCGAGGTCAAGGACAAGCTGCAGCAAAGCGGCTCGGGCCTGTCCGGCGGCCAGCAGCAGCGCCTGTGCATCGCGCGCGGCATTGCCATCAAGCCCGAAGTGCTGCTGCTCGACGAGCCCTGCTCGGCCCTGGACCCGATCTCCACGGCCAAGATCGAGGAGCTGATTGCCGAGCTGAAGAACGACTACACCGTCGTCATCGTGACGCACAACATGCAGCAGGCAGCGCGCTGCAGCGACTACACGGCCTACATGTACCTGGGCGATCTGGTGGAATTCGGAGACACCGAGCAGATGTTCTTCAAGCCCCAGCGCAAGGAAACGGAAGACTACATCACAGGCCGCTTCGGCTGAGCAGGAGCAATCGATGAACGAAAAACACCTTTCCAGCCAGTTCGACAGCGAACTCAACCGCGTCTCTGCGCGCGTCATGGAGCTCGGCGGCCTGGTCGAGTCCCAGATCCGCCAGGCGGTCTATGCGCTGTCGCGCTTCAGCATCGAGGCCGTGGAGCAGGTCGATGCCGCGGAAAAGCGCGTCAACGCCATGGAAGTGGAGATCGACCACGAGCTCTCGTCCATCATCGCCCGGCGCCAGCCCACGGCGCGCGACCTGCGCCTGCTGATCGCCTTCTCCAAGGCCACGGCCAATCTGGAGCGCATGGGTGATGAAGCACACAAGATGGCGCGCATGGTCAAGTCCATCATCGAAAGCGGTGCTGCGCGCTCCCTGCCCACGGGCGACCTGCGCACGGCGGCCGAGATGGCCTCGGGCCTGCTGCGCAAGACGCTGGACGCCTTTGCACGCCTGGACACCAAGGCTGCCGTGGCCATCCTCAAGGAAGATGATCTGATCGACCAGGAGTTCGACGGCTTCGTGCGCAAGCTCATCACCTACATGATGGAAGACCCGCGCACCATCTCGGCCAGCCTGGACCTGCTGTTCCTGGCCAAGGCCATCGAGCGCATCGGCGACCATTCCAAGAATGTGGCCGAGCTGATCATCTATCTGGTGGAGGGCAAGGATGTCCGTCACCAGACCATGGATGCCATTGAGTCGGCAGTGCTGTAAGTGCCGGAGGCGAACAACGGATGAAGAAGATGCCCATGGTCCTCATCGTCGAGGACGAGCCCGCCATCGCGGAGCTGATCGCTGTCAACCTGCGGCACAACGGCTTCCAGCCGGTCTGGGCCGAGGATGGCGTGACGGCTCAGCGCGAGCTGGATGCCGTGCTGCCCGACGTGATCCTGCTTGACTGGATGCTGCCCGGCGCCAGCGGCCTGTCCCTGGCGCGCAAATGGCGCGCGGACAGCCGCACCAAGGCTGTGCCCATTCTGATGCTCACGGCGCGCGGCGATGAACCTGACAAGGTGGCGGGGCTCGATGCGGGCGCCGATGACTACATCACCAAGCCCTTCTCGACCCAGGAGCTGCTCGCGCGCATCCGTGCCGTGCTGCGGCGCCGTGCGCCCGAGCAGATTCAGGACAAGGTCAATATCGGCGAGCTGGTGCTCGATGCCGCCGCGCACCGCGTGAGCTGGCAGGGCGACATGATCAAGGTGGGCCCCACCGAGTTCAAGCTGCTGCACTACCTGATGAAGCACCCCGAGCGCGTGCACAGCCGTGCCCAGTTGCTGGACAAGGTCTGGGGCGATCACGTCTTCATCGAGGAGCGCACGGTGGACGTGCACGTCAAGCGGCTGCGCGAGGCGCTGGGCATGGCCGGTGCATTGATCGAGACGGTACGCGGCGCCGGCTACCGGCTCAGCGCGCAGGCGCTGGCCTGAGGCCGTTTTTTCCGCATGAATCCACGCATGGCCTTCGCGGGTCATGCCATGGCGCCGCTGCCCAGGGCAGCGAATACAACGCAAAGAAGGCGCAAGTATGGGTTGGCGAGGTTTCCGCTTGTTGGCGTCCCAGATCGCGGGCGCATTGCTGGGCTGGTGGCTCTGGGGCGTCATGTCCGCCTCCAGCCCCGGCATGGCCGCCCAGGCCGTGGCGGCCCTGACGGGGGCGCTGTGCGCGGGCTGGATCTGGTGGCTGGTGGACAGCTGGAACGCCATGCGCCTGCTGTCCTGGCTGCGCCAGTCGGAGCTGCGGGAGGCGCCCGAGCTCAGCGGCATCTGGGGGGAAGCCAGCGTGCGCATGCGCCGGTGGCTGCGCCAGAGCGTGCAGCAGGTGCAGCAGGGCGATCAGCGCCTCAACGACATTCTTTCCGCCCTGCAGGCCAGCCCCAATGGCGTGGTCCTGCTGGACGCCGATGGGCGCATCGAATGGTGCAACCAGATCGCGGCGCGGCAGTTCGGCTTCGATGCCGAACGCGACCTGCTGCAAAGCATTGGCAACCTGGTGCGCGACCCCGAGTTCAGCGCCTATTTCGCCACCCAGGATTTCTCACGCGACCTGGTCATGCAGGGCCGCGAAAGCACGGCCTCGCGGCCCGTCAAGCTGTCGGTGCAGCTGTATGGCTATGGCGAAGGGCGCAAGCTGCTGCTGGCGCGCGATGTCACCGCGGTGGAGCAGGCAGAGGCCATGCGCCGCGACTTCGTGGCCAATGTCTCGCATGAAATCCGCACGCCGCTGACCGTGCTCGTGGGCTTTGTGGAGACGCTGCAGAACCTGCCGCTGGAGCCCGAGGAGCGCAACCGCTACCTGGGACTGATGGCCCAGCAGGCCGAGCGCATGCAGCATCTGGTGGAAGACCTGCTGGCGCTGTCGCGCCTGGAGGGCAGCCCCTTGCCCAGCAGCAACGAATGGGTGCCCGTGGCCCAGCTGATGCAGCGCTGCGAGAACGAGGCGCGCGGCCTGTCTTCCATGCTCACGCGCAAGCAATCCCTGCCGCATGCGCTGAGCTTTCCGTCGGCCGAGATGCTGGCGCAGGCCGGTGAGGTGGCCGGCGCCAGCGCCGAGCTGCAAAGCGCTTTCTCCAACCTGCTGGCCAACGCCATGCGCTATACGCCGGCAGGCGGGCGCATCGAGGTGACCTGGGAGAGCCTGCCTGATGGATCGGCACGCTTTGCCGTGCAGGACTCCGGTCCAGGCATCGAACCCAAGCACCTGGCGCGTCTGACAGAACGCTTTTACCGTGTGGACCGCAGCCGTTCGCGCGACACCGGCGGCACGGGCCTGGGCCTGGCCATCGTCAAGCATGTGCTGCAGCGCCATGGCGCCAAGCTGGGCATCACCAGCGCGCCGGGCCAGGGGTCGGAGTTTTCCGTGACCTTTCCGGCCAGCCGCGTCCGCATCGCGGCCCCAGGCACACGCGAAGTCGGCGAGGCCCGCGAAAGCCGCGCCGCATAGGCGTGGCCCCGTGTGAACGGCCGTTGCCGTTCAGCGGCTTGTGGCTTTGCGCACGATGGCGCTGAACACCAGGGCCGTCACCAGCAGCGCACAGGCACTGCTGGCCCAGAACGGGGCGGGCGTGCCATGGTGCAGCCAGGCGGGCAGGGCGCTGTCCGTGCCGTAGGCCAGCCAGTATCCGCCGGCCAGTCCGCCACCCCACAGCAGCAGGCAGTAGATGACCAGCGGCGCCACGGTGATGCGGTAGCAGCGCAGCACGAAGAGGCAGAAGGTCTGCACGGCGTCGGCCACATGGTAGGCAGCCACCCAGGCCAGCAGGCTGGCGGTAGTGGCCACCACTTCGGGGTTGCTGCTGTAGATGCGGGCCAGCCCCTCGCGGGACAGGAACAGTGCCGAGGCCAGCACCAGTCCACCCGTTGCCGCAAGCCGCCAGCCCGTGGTGACAAGGCGGCGCGCCATGGCCTCGTCCCCCGCGCCGCGCCAGTGGCTGATCCGCGCGCTGGTGGCAATCGCCAGCGACAGGGGCACCATGTAGCACAGCGCCGCAAGATTGGCAGCAATCTGGTGGCTGGCCGAGGACAGCGTGCCCTGGCGCGCCACGAACAAGGCCATCAGCGTGAACGAGGTCACCTCCACCAAAATTGCCAGCCCTGCAGGAACGCCCAGTCGAGCGAACTGCGCCAGTTGCGGCCAGTTCGGGGGCTCCATGCGCTGCCACAGCGCCAGGGGCGCATACAGACTCTGGCTGCGCATCAGCACGAATGCGAGGGCGACCATGGCGTAGTTCACCACCAGCGTGGCCCAGGCACAGCCCTCGGCGCCCAGCGCAGGCAGGCCGGCGCCGCCAAAGGCCAGCCAGATCGACAGGGGGATTTTCAGCAGCAGCGACAGCAGCTGCAGCCAGGTCACCAGCAGGGGATGGCCCAGCGCCTGGTTCAGTGTGCTGTAGATGCGAAACAGCAGCGCGGCCGGAAGGCTCCAGGCCAGCACCGAAAGATAGGCCCGCACCTCCACCTGCAGCGGTGGCGGCACATCGGCCCAGCGCAGCAGCGCATCGGGAAACAGCAGCACGCCCATGCCCAGGGCGCAGGCGGCCAGCAGCATGTACATGGCCTGGCGCAGCGTGCGGCCTATGGCCTCGGGCTGTCCGGCACCGCGATGCTCGGCCCACAGCGGCAGCAGGGCCTGGAAGATGCCCATCAGCGAGACATAGACACTCACGAAGATGGCCGAGCCCACGGACAGCGCTGCCAGCGCTTCTTCGGCGTAGCGGCCCGCCACGATGGTGTCGGTCACGCCGAAGGCCATCACCGCCAGCTGCCCGGCCAGCACGGTCAGCGCGTGCTGGGCGATGGTGCGCCGTTCGGTGCCCAGTGGCGCGCGCGCGGGCTGGCTCATGGCCTGGCCTGGGCGCGGCTCGCCTCGGGCCTGCGCTTCAAGACCAGCAGGAAGTCCTTGCGATCGGTGGGGCGCACCACGCGGGCCACGGTTTCCCAGGTGCCCTGCAGGCGCGCGCTGTGCGGGTCCAGCCAGGTTTCTTCCTCGGCCACCATCCAGTCGCAGCGGGCGGCGCCGGCCATGCTCAGGCGTTGGGTGTCGATGTCGCCGTAGTAGCGCAGCGCCGCAATGTGCGCGCGGGGCAGGCCATAGGTTTGCACGCAGCTGCCGTCCTTGGGCAGTTCGGCCAGCACCTGGCGCATCTGCGGCTCGAAGCTGCGCGCGTGGTCCAGCAGCGGCAGCCACAGCGTCATCAGCAGCAGCCAGCCCAGCGTGGCACCGCTGGCCGGCAGCACCAGGCTCTTCCAGATGGCGGCGCGGTTGCGCGATGTGCGCCAGGCGACGAGCACGCACCATGCCAAGGTGGCGGCAACTGCCACGGCGAAGGAGAACACCGAGAATTCCGGCGTGAACTGCGGAGCCAGTCTGGCCACATTGGCGGCCGGCTTGGCGGGAATGCCCGTCTGCAGCGAGAGCCAGATCACCCAGATGGCAATGGCGGCGGCGCTGAAGAACAGCAGGGTGAACCAGTCGATCAAGGCGCTGATGCTGCGGCGCAGCGTCGGCAGGGCAAAGGCTGCCAGCGTGGCGATGGCGGGCAGGCCCAGCAGCAGGGCACGGTCCGCAGGCAGCGTGCTCAGCGAAGCGATCACCGGAATGACGGCAAACCACAGCGGCAGCGCCAGATGGGGATAGCGGCGAGGCGCGGCGATCTGGCGGCGCCAGACCCACAGGGTCCACATAGCCAGCGGCCAGGCCGGCCAGCTGAACCACAGCAGCAGCCTGACCAGGCTTTGCCATTCCTTGGCGGTGCCGCTGTCCACAAGGCGCCAGGCCCATTGGTCCAGCCACAAGGACAGTGCAGCCGCCAGCAGCGTGACGCCCAGCCACAGCGCGGTCCAGATGCGCGCCTCGCGCGGCGCGGGCGAGGGCTCGTCACCCCAGGTGCGCGAGAAAAACGCCATGGTCGCACCGCCCAGGCCGAACAGCGTGGCCACGGTCGGCGCGCCGCTCAACGCCAGGCCCGGCAGGCCCAGCAGCAGCGCCAGCATGGCCGTGCGGCCGTGGTAGGGCATGGCTGCGGCGGCAAAGAACAGCAGGGCCGCGCAGCCGAGCTGGGTCATGTAGCTGGTGGTTTCATGGGAAAGCTGGGCCAGGCCCAGGCAGGCCACCAGGGCCAGCAGGCCGCCATCGGCCATGGCGCGCGCATAGTCGGTGGGCTGTGCCTCGCCGCCAAAGGCAAAGGCCACGGGGCGCGCGCCCGGCGTGCGCGCCAGGTAGTACACGCCCCACCAGGTGGCCGTCAGCGTGAGCACCAGCATGGCGATGAAGGGCAGGCGTGCCGCCATCTCCAGATGCAGCCAGGAAGGCGCTCCCTGCATGGCCAGTGCGCCAAGCCAGTACGACAGCAGGCCCTCGGATTCGGGCAGCAGGCCCGCCATGCGCGGTGCCAGCCACGAGGTATGGCCCAGGGCCAGCTCCCGCATGTAGCCGAAGGCCTCCATGTCGGCCATGCGCCAGGGGCTGCGCCCCACATATCCGGGCACGACATAGGCCAGGCACAGCAGCAGCAGCGACCAGCGGGGCAGGCGGCGCACGGCGCTTTGGGCAACGATGGCAGGGGTGGGCTGGTTCACTCACAGGACTTTCTGCAACGGAGGGCGCAAGAATACGCGAAGCAAGGGCCTCGAAAAGCGTGGAACATGGCTGGCCGGCAGGGATTGGCCGGACTGCGAAAAACAAAAGGGCAGCGCGGTTGCCCGTGCTGCCCTTCTGGCCGGAGAAGCAGGATTTACTTCTTGCCGAAACGGTTGCGGAAGCGCTCCACACGGCCGCCCATGTTGTCCACCGACTTTTGCGTGCCGGTGTAGAACGGGTGCGACTCGGACGAGGTGTCCAGCTTGAACAGGGGGTAGTCCTTGCCTTCGAAGGTGTCGGTTTCCTTCGTGTTCACGCACGAGCGGGTCACGAACTTGAAGCCGTTGGACAGGTCCACGAACAGAACTTCGCGGTAGTTGGGGTGGATGCCTTCTTTCATGATCTTTCCTTCTGATGCAAGTGCGGTAGCCGTGCCTGACCCGCTGCAACCTTTGTAGCGGTTCAAATCAAGCGTACTTTCCGCAAGAAAAAGCCCTGCATTATCGCATAGTGCTCAGTTGCGTGCCAAGCCGGCGGGCCTGGGCCCCGTGTACGCCGCGCGTGGCCGGATGATCTGCCGTGTGGCGCGCTGCTCCAGCGCCTGTGCCAGCCAGCCTGCGCAGCGGCCCAGCGCGAACAGCCCGAAGGCGCTGCCCGCCGGCAACTGCAGGTGCCGCCGCAGGGCCACCAATGCGAAATCGACCGAAGGGGCCAGGCCAGTGAGTGCCATCACTTCGGCCGCCAGGGCCGCCGCCGGTCCCTGCCTGGGCAGCATTTCCAGCAGAAGGGCGGCGCGCACATCGCCTTCGGGGTAGAGGTGGTGGCCGAAGCCGGGCAGGGTCTCGCCGCGCGCCAGGCGCTGGCGCAGGCGTGCCGGGGCCTGCGCCTCGCCCAGCTCGTCCCAGAGCGCCTCGACGCGCGCGGTCGTGCCGCCGTGGCGCCCGCCCGTCAGGGCGGCAAGGCCTCCCACCACGGCCGCCCGCAGGCTGGCGCCCGTGGATGCCACGCAGCGCGCCGTGAAGCCGGAGGCGTTGAGTTCATGGTCGGCGCACAGCACCAGGGCCATGCGCACCAGGTCGGCGCCTTGTGCGTCCAGCGCCCAGGCCTGGGCGCATTGCAGGTGGATGGGGGTCTTGTCCGGCGCCTTGCCCAGCAGGCAGGCCGCCAGCAGGCGCAGGAGCGCTCCGCAGCCTGCCGCCAGCCGTTCTGGCGATTGCTGCCATGCGGCAGTGGCCGCGTCATCGCTGGCGACGGTGAACAGGGTCAGCAATGTGTTTTCGCAAGGCTGGCCGGCCATGCGCTGCTGCAGGTCGGGCAACACAGGGGCGGCCTCCACGGCGCGTGCGGCGAAGGCGGCATCGGCCGGGTATTGCCAGAGCAGGGCGGCGGTCTCTTCCAGCGTGTGCGCGCGTGCCCAGTCCACGGCGTCCTCGCCACGGTAGTAGAGGCGGCCCTGTTCTATCAGCGTGATCGATGACTCCAGCACCGGCAGGCCCCAGTTGAGCGCGGCCTGGGCGACTTCGCGGGGTTTGCGGCCCTGGCCGCGCTGGCGCGCGAGCTGCTCGACCTCTTCACGCAGGTAACGGCTTTCGCGCGGCGTGTCTGCCGCGTGGGCGTGCAGCAGACCCCGGCTGACATAGGCATACAGCGTGGCGCGGCTCACGCCCAGCAGTGCGGTGGCTTCGGTCGAGTTCAGGTAGTCGGGCATGGATGTGATGATATGTTGATTTATTTAATCAATATTGACAATATTTTCTGGAAATCTATGGTGCGGGTTCCAACCCTTGTTTCCGTTGCCAGGAGTGCTCCATGTCCAGTCTTCCGACCTCTTCCGCTTTTGATCACTGCGCCGCCCAGATCTGGGCGGCACTGGAAGGTGCCCAGGACGCGCTGCACCGTCTGGAGATGCGCGGGCAAGGCGCCTTGGCCTCGGTGTTTCCGGTCTCCGATCTGGCGGCGGCCAGCCTGGGTGTGGCAGGCCTTGCCATCTCCGAGCTGGTGGCCCAATGCGGCGCTGCCGCGCCGCAGGTGGTGGTGGATCGCAGACTCGCGTCCCTGTGGTTTGGCAGCAGCCTGCATCCGCTGGGCTGGGAGATGCCCGCGCTGTGGGACGCCGTGGCCGGCGACTACCGCACGGCCGATGGCTGGATCCGCCTGCATACCAATGCGCCCCACCACCGCGCAGCGGCGCTGGCCGTGCTCGACGCGCCGGCCGATCGGGAGGCTGTGGCTGCGGCGGTCAGGCGCTGGACGGCGCATGAATTGGAGTCGGCCGTTGTCGCGCAGGGTGGCTGTGCCGCCGCCATGCGCGGGCTGGCTGCCTGGGCTGCGCATCCGCAGGGGCAGGCCGTGCAGCAGGAGCCTTTGCTGGCGTGGCAGATGCATTCTCAGCAGGGCCAGCCCTTCACTTTCAGTGCTGGTGCATGGCAGCCATCGGCGCAGCGGCCGCTGCAGGGGCTGCGCGTGCTGGATCTGACGCGCATCCTGGCCGGTCCCGCCGCCACGCGCTGGCTGGCGGGCCATGGTGCCGAGGTGCTGCGCATCGATCCGCCCGGTTGGGAGGAGCCGGGTACGGTGCCTGAAGTCACGCTGGGCAAGCGCTGCGCCCGGCTGGACCTGCGGGCGCCCCAGGATCGTGCCGTGTTCGAGCAACTTCTGGCCGGCGCCGACGTGCTGGTCCACGGTTACCGGGACGGTGCGCTGGAGGGGCTGGGATTCGGGGCCGCGTGGCGCCGTCGGCTGAATCCCTCGCTCATCGATGTGTCGCTCAACGCCTATGGATGGAGCGGGCCCTGGCAGCAGCGGCGCGGCTTCGACAGCCTGGTGCAGATGAGCGCCGGCATTGCCGATGCAGGCATGCACCGGCTGGGCCGTGACCGACCCACGCCGCTGCCGCTGCAGGCGCTGGACCACGCCACCGGCTATCTGATGGCTGCCGCCGTGGTGATGGCGCTGGTGCGGCGCATGCAGGGGCAGGGCGGCAGCACGGTGCGCGCCTCGTTGGCGCGCACGGCCCATCTTCTGGCAGGGCATGGCGTGGGCGACCCGGATGCCTGCCCGCTGGCGCCGGTGAACGGTGCCGAGGATTTCAGCGCGGCGATCGAGGCGACCTCCTGGGGCGCGGCGCGGCGCCTGCGGGCGCCGATGGAGGTGGCGGGTGCGCCCATGCATTGGGAGCGCGCGGCCTGTGCGCTGGGCACGTCTGCCGCAGCGTGGTGAGACGGGCGGCTGGAATGCAAAACGCCCCGCGTGAGCGAGGCGTCTGTGGGTGCCGTGGGCTGGATCTGTGCGATCAGCCGCCGCGGCGCATCATGTCGAAGAAGTCCACGTTGGTCTTCGTGGCCCGCATGTTCTTGATCATCAGTTCCATGGCCTCGATCTCGTCCATGTTGTACATGAACTGGCGCAGGATGCGGGTCTTTTGCAGGATCTCGGGAGCCAGCAGCAGTTCTTCGCGGCGTGTGCCGCTCTTGTTGAGTTCGATGGCGGGGAACACGCGCTTCTCGTAGAGGCGGCGGTTCAGGGCCAGTTCGCTGTTGCCCGTGCCCTTGAACTCTTCGAAGATCACTTCGTCCATGCGGCTGCCGGTATCGACCAGGGCCGTGGCGATGATGGTCAGCGAGCCGCCTTCTTCCACATTGCGTGCCGCGCCGAAGAAGCGCTTGGGGCGCTGCAGGGCGTTGGAGTCCACGCCGCCCGACAGCACCTTGCCCGACGAGGGCACGACGTTGTTGTAGGCGCGGGCCAGGCGGGTGATGGAGTCCAGCAGGATGACCACGTCCTTCTTGAGCTCGACCAAGCGCTTGGCGCGCTCGATCACCATCTCGGCCACGTGCACGTGGCGCGTGGCGGGCTCGTCGAAGGTGGAGGCGATGATTTCGCCCTTGACCGAGCGCTGCATCTCGGTCACTTCTTCAGGGCGCTCATCGACCAGCAGCACCATCAGGTGCACGTCGGGATGGTTGGCCGTGATGGAATGGGCGATGCTCTGCATCATCATGGTCTTGCCGCTCTTGGGCGGTGCGACGATCAGCGCGCGCTGGCCGCGGCCGATGGGGGCGATGATGTCGATGATGCGGCCGGTGATGTTCTCCTCACCCTTGATCTCGCGCTCCAGGCGCAGCTGCTGGGTGGGGAACAGGGGGGTCAGATTCTCGAACAGCACCTTGTGCTTGTTCTGCTCGGGCGAGCCGCCGTTGACGGAGTCGAGCTTGGTCAGTGCGAAGTAGCGCTCGCCATCCTTGGGCGTGCGCACCTCACCTTCGATCATGTCGCCGGTGTGCAGGTTGAAGCGGCGGACCTGGCTGGGCGAGATGTAGATGTCGTCGGTGCTGGCCGTATAGCTGGTGTCGGGGCTGCGCAGAAAGCCGAAACCGTCCGGCAGGATTTCCAGCACGCCGTCGGCGAACACTTGTTCGCCTGCCTTGGCTCGCTTTTTGATGATGGCGAACATCAACTCTTGCTTGCGCATGCGACCGACGTTTTCGATCTCAAGCGCTTCGGCCTGCTTCAGGACTTCAGACACGTGCAGTGCCTTGAGTTCATTAAGGTGCATGGAGTGACTCCAGAACGGAGTGGAAAGAAACCAGGGGAAGGCGTTGAGCCAAGCGAAACACTGTGGAAGTGGGCTGGCTTGCCTGAGGGTCTCAGCGCGGCCTTCAATGCATAAGGCCGGTGATGAAGGGCATTATGACAGGAAAAAATCCGAAGGTCACAGGGAAATTTGCGCTGGCGCCTCGTTTATGCGCCAGTGCGATGCGGTGCTGCGGCCAACGCCGGCCCGCATCTGTGACGGCCCCATGTGCGGGGCCGTCGGGGGAATCAGGCCAGGTGCTGTTCCAGGAAAGCGGACAGCTGTGCCTTGTTGAGGGCGCCCACCTTGGTGGCGGCAAGCTGGCCATCCTTGAACAGCATCAGCGTGGGGATGCCGCGGATGCCGAACTTGGCGGGGATCTCGCGGTTCTCGTCCACATTCATCTTGGCGATGGACAGCTTTTCCTTGTAGGTCTGCGCTGCTTCGTCGAGGATGGGGGCGATCATCTTGCAGGGGCCGCACCATTCGGCCCAGTAATCGACCAGCACCGTGGTGCCAGGCTGCAAGACGTCGGCTTCAAAGCTTGCGTCGGAGATGTGTTTGATCAGTTCGCTGGCCATGGGTGGAGTCCTTGATTTTTCGCAATGAGGAAGGCGCAGGAAAATCCGCACCGCAAAAAGATTGTGACAGAAACCTATCACCTGCTGCACCGTATGGGCGGTAGCTCAATGCTATGACTGTCATAGCTGTTTATGGGGTGGCGACAGGGTTGCCGGGACTCCGGGAATTAGTGGCGCCTGCGCGCAGACCGGCCTGCGGCAGGGTATTCTGCGCGCCCGCGCTGCAGGCATATGTGCCGGCCGGCAGCGCCAAGTTGAATGCGAGCATGGAATGGAAACTGATGTGATGGATGCTTTTGAACCCGGTGCGGCAGCGCGCACGATGGACTGCGATGTGGCGGTGATCGGTGCGGGGCCTGCGGGCCTGATGGCGGCCGAAGGGCTGGCCGGCAAGGGGCTGGATGTCCATGTGTTCGAGGCCAAGTCCTCCGCTGGGCGCAAGTTCCTCATGGCAGGCAAGGGCGGGCTCAACCTGACCCATTCCGAAAACCTGCCCGCCTTTGTCTCCCGCTACGGCGAGCGCAGTGCCGAGGTGTCGCGCTGGCTGGAGCTGCTGTCGCCGGATCAACTGCGTGCCTGGGCCGGTGAACTGGGCGTGGAAACCTTTGTGGGCAGCTCGGGCCGCGTATTCCCCAAGGACATGAAGGCTGCGCCCTTGCTGCGTGCCTGGCTGATGCGTCTGCAGACCCAGGGCGTGGTGCTGCACACGCGCCACCGCTGGGTGGGCTGGCAAGACGGCGATGCGCTGGGCTTTGATACACCCGAAGGGCGGCTGCAGGTGCGGGCAAGGGCCGTGGTGCTGGCATTGGGCGGTGGCAGCTGGGCGCGCCTGGGTTCGGATGGCGCCTGGCTGCCCCTGCTGGAGCAGCGCGGTGTTGAAGTCGCTGCGTTGAAGCCTTCCAACTGCGGGTTCGATGTGGGTCTGGATGGCGCGGCTTCGGGCGGACAGATTGATCGCCGGGAGTTCATGGCCGAGCTGCTGGGCGCCAGCCCCCAGCCTGCGCGCGGCTGGAGTCCTTATTTCACCGAGCGCTTTGCGGGCCAGCCGTTCAAGTCTGTTGCGCTGTCCTTTGATGATGGCAAGGGCCATGTTTTCTCGCGCAAGGGCGAATTCATTGCCACGACCACGGGCGTGGAAGGCAGCCTGATCTATGCCGTCTCTGCGGCGCTGCGCGAAGCCATTGCGCGCGACGGGCAGGCCACCGTCCATCTCGACCTGCTGCCCCAGTTGACGCCCGAGCGCGTGCTCGTGGAAGTGCGCCATCCACGCGGCTCGCGCAGCCTGGCCAGCCATCTGAAGGGGCGCCTGGGCCTGGACGGCATCAAGGCCGCCGTGCTGCATGAGGTGCTGGGTAAGGAAGGTGTGGGCGACCCTGTGCGGCTGGCCCATGCCATCAAGGCCCTGCCCATCACCGTGGTGGCGGCCCGACCCATTGACGAGGCCATCAGCACGGCAGGCGGCGTGCGGCTGGAAGCTCTGGACGCCAACGGCATGTGCGCAGCCGCTCCTGGCGTTTTCTGCGCCGGCGAGATGCTGGACTGGGAGGCTCCCACGGGCGGCTACCTGCTGACGGCGTGCATGGCCAGCGGCCTGCAGGCGGCGCAAGGCGTTGCGCGCTATCTCAAGGTGGATGGCGCAGAGCGTTAAGGAGGAGTGGGTGCCGCAGCGGGCCTGGACGGGGCAGGCGCCCGCAGGGCCTGCTGTTCAATGAAGGTGACGAGCCTTGCCCTCGGCACTGGTTTCACGGTTAGGGCTGCTTGGTTCCCCACCTGACCCGGTTGGCCGCTTCCCCATGCGAGGAGGCCCGTCACTCTCGATTATAGGGGCAAACACCGGGCCGCCCGGACGACATGGCCGGCCAAACCCGGGTCGCCTCGGGCAAGGGCGCCCAGCCCCGTAGAATCGCGGGATGTCTTATCTTGTGCTGGCCCGCAAATACCGCCCCCGCAATTTCTCTGAAATGGTGGGGCAGGAGCATGTCGTTCAGGCGCTCACCAATGCCCTGACGCAGCAGCGCCTGCACCATGCCTATCTGTTCACCGGCACGCGCGGCGTGGGCAAGACCACGGTCTCGCGCATTCTGGCCAAGTCGCTCAACTGCCAGGGCGCCGATGGCCAGGGCGGCATCACGGCAACGCCCTGCGGCGTCTGTGCGGCCTGTACCGAAATCGACAGCGGGCGCTTTCCCGACTACACGGAGCTGGACGCTGCCTCCAACCGTGGCGTGGACGAGGTGCAGAGCCTGCTGGAGCAGGCTGTCTACAAGCCGGTGCAGGGACGCTTCAAGGTCTTCATGATCGACGAAGTGCACATGCTCACGAACACGGCCTTCAACGCCATGCTCAAGACGCTGGAGGAGCCGCCCGAATACCTGAAGTTCGTGCTGGCCACCACCGATCCGCAGAAGGTGCCCGTGACCGTGCTCAGCCGCTGCCTGCAGTTCAACCTGCGGCCCATGGCGCCCGAGACCGTGCTGGAGCATCTGGGCCAGGTGCTGGGGCAGGAAGGCGTGGCCTCCGAGCCCCAGGCCCTGCGCCTGCTGTCGCGCGCCGCGCGTGGCTCCATGCGCGATGCACTGTCGCTGACGGACCAGGCCATTGCCTTTGGCAGCGGACAGCTGCAGGAGGCCACGGTGCGCCAGATGCTGGGCAGCGTGGACCGCAGCCATGTGTTCCGCCTGATCGAGGCACTCGCCCAGGCCGATGGCCAGGTGGTGGTGGAAACCTCCGACGCGCTGCGCCGCAATGGCCTGTCCGCCGCCTCCACGCTGGAGGAAATGTGCGCCGTGCTGCAGCGCATGGCCGTGGCACAGGCCGTGCCGCAGATGGCCGCCGACGCCAGCGATCCAGAAGCCGCAGAGATCGCCCGCCTTGCGGTGCTGATGCCGCGCGACGAAACCCAGCTGCTCTACAGCATCTGCCTGCATGGCCGGGCCGAACTGGGCCTGGCACCCGACGAGTATGCGGCGCTGACCATGGCGCTGCTGCGGCTGCTGGCGTTCAAGCCGCAATCTGCAGAGCCCGCCCCGGGCGCGGCTGAAAAAAAAACTCCAGCGCTGACCCCCTCCACGGCGAAGCCTGAATCTCCCGCGCCCGTTGCGCAGGCGCGGCCCGCACAGCCCGCTGTGCCTGAGGCTCCCGCTGTGCCCGAGGCTCCCGCTGCCCCAGCCAAGGCGGCTATGCCCGTCCCGCTCGCGCCTCCTGCTCCTGTCGCATCTCCAGTGACCGCTGCGCCCGCCGTGGTCACTCCCGTGGTGCAAGCCGTTGCGGCTGCAGCGCCTGTTCAGGCGCCCGCGGCCGTGGCCGCAGTTGCCAGGCCGGAACCCGTGCTTGCGCCTGTCCAGGAGGCCAGGCCTTCCGCTGCTCCAGAGGTGAAGCCGGCCGCCGGTGTCGCCCAGGAGCCCCTGGACGAGCCTGTGGATGAGCCCGTGGACGATGTGCAGGAAGACGAAGACTCTTCTGCCGATGAGGCGCCGCAGGCGCAGGATGCCGATGCGCCGGACGAGGGTGCCTGGGCCGGGATGCCCGATGAAGGCTGGGCCGACGAAGGCCGCTGGAGCGATGACGGAGATCTGGCCCTGGAGCCGCCTGCCGCTGCCGTGGCACGGCAGGCCGAACCGCAGACCGACACTCAGATCGATGTGCAGGACTTCGCTCCCGAACGTGGCCGCCAGTCCCCCGGTGCGCCTCCTGCGCCGACCGTGGAGCGCACGCCCGACGGTGATGTCTGGCACGCTGCCGTCCAGCAACTGGTGCAGGCCGAGGCCGTCACGGCGCTGGCGCGGCAGCTGGCGCTGCAGTCTCAACTGGTGGCGCGCGATGGCGATGCATGGACGCTGCGCGTGGAAAGCAGCTCGCTGGCGCAGCCCGCCACGCGCGAGCGCCTGCGTGCGGCGCTGGAGGCCGCAGGCCTGGCGCGGCAACTGCATGTGGAGCAAGGCGCCGTGGCAGACAGCCCCGCGCGGCGCAATGCGGTGGCCAGCCATGAGCGCCAGCGCATTGCAGAAGACATCGTGATGAATCATTCTCTGGTGCAGACCCTGATCCGCAGCCATGGCGCGAAAATCGTGCCCGGCAGTATCAAGCCCGTATCCATTCAGCCCTGACACGCTCTAGAGCGTTTCGTTTTTACCCTACAGAAGAAGGAACTCACATGTTCAACAAAGGACAACTGGCCGGCCTGATGAAGCAAGCCCAGGCCATGCAGGACAACCTCAAGAAGGCCCAGGATGAACTGGGCAACATCGAGGTGGAAGGCGAGTCTGGCGCGGGCCTCGTGAAGGTGGTCATGACCTGCAAGCACGACGTCAAGCGCATCACCATCGACCCCAGCCTGCTGGCCGAAGACAAGGACATGCTGGAAGACCTGGTGGCTGCCGCCTTCAACGCCGCCGTGCGCAAGGCCGAAGAGACTTCCAACGAGAAGATGGGCAAGCTCACGGCCGGCATGCCCGGCCTGCCGGGCGGCATGAAGTTCCCGTTCTGAGGCAGGCCCCAGCGGTTGTGCCGAACAGCCTGGAGAGGCCATGCCGGCTTCTCCTGCTGCCCACTCGTGTGGAGTGGCCATCGAGCGATCTGCCCCTGCAGATCGCTTTTTTTCTGAGAACCTTCTCCATTGAAAGGAAGCTGCCATGTCGGACGTGCAATCGCTCGATGGCCTGATCGAGGCCTTGCGCAGGCTCCCGGGTGTGGGCATCAAGTCGGCGCAGCGCATGGCCTTCCACCTGCTGCAGCGCGACCAGGACGGTGCTCGGCAGCTGGCCCGTGCCCTGACCACGGCCGTGGAGTCGGTCACCCACTGCGAGCGCTGCCATACCTTCACCGAAGGCCGCATCTGCTCCATCTGCCAGGATGAAGGGCGTGACGCGGCCCGGCTGTGCGTGGTGGAGGCGCCCGCCGATATGGCGGCCATGGAGCGCACGGGTGCCTACCAGGGCTATTACTACGTGCTGATGGGGCGGTTGTCGCCACTCGACGGCATAGGTCCGCGCGATCTGAACCTGTCATCCCTGCTGGAGCGTGCCGGCGACGGCAAGGTGCAGGAGGTGATCCTGGCCACCAGCTTCACGGCGGAAGGCGAGGCCACGGCCCATGCGATCAGCGAGGCCCTGAAGGCGCGCGGCATCCATGTGACGCGCCTGGCGCGCGGCGTGCCCATAGGCAGCGAACTCGAGTACGTGGACCTCGGTACGATCGCCCATGCGCTGGTGGACCGCCGGTAGTGGCCGAGGCGGCTGGCGTTTCTTGTCTTTTCATCAGGAGCCTGTATGCCGACCTCTGTCATCCTGCCGCCTGGCGGCTTCTCCATAGCGCATTGGTGCCTGCTGGTGGCGGCCCTGCTGCCGCTGGCCTGCGCCTACATCGCCAAGGCGCCCGGCATGAAGCACCGGTCGGGGCAGCGCGGTTTCGACAACCACGAACCCCGGGCCTGGCTGGCGCAGCAGACGGGCTACCAGGCACGGGCCAACGCGGCGCAGGCCAATAGCTTCGAGTGCCTGCCTTTCTTCATTGGCGCCTTGCTGGTTGCCTGGCAATTGGGGGCACCGTCCGCGCGTGTCGATGGCCTGGCCGTGGCCTTTGTTGTGTTGCGCATTGCCTACATCGCCTTTTATGTGACGGACCGCGCCACGCTGCGCAGTCTGGCCTGGGCGCTGGCGCTGGTGGTGAATCTGCTGCTGTTTTTCGCAGGCTACCGCTGAGGCCTGGGTGAGGCCTGGGTGAGGGCCAGGCGCGTGTTCACCGCGCGCCGTGCTGGCCCTGAAGCCTACGGTGTTTCACATACGGGCAAGCACCGATGCTGTGCATGCGGGCTCTGGGCATGATCGTGTTGCACTGCAGCAAAATAACCACCATGTCTTCCCACGTGCTTGATCGCCGAACCTTGTTGAGCCTCATGGGGCTGGGTTCCCTTTGGTCGTTTCCTTCCCTCGGTTCGGCCGAGCTGGTGACGATTTCCGTGGGCGGTCAGGGCCTGCTGTATTACCTGCCGCTGGTGATTGCCCAGCAACTGGGGTATTTCGAGGCCGAGGGCCTGACCGTGCGCATCGATGACTATCCGGGCGGGTCTCAGTCGCTGCAGGCGCTGGAATCGGGCGCCGCCGATGTGTGCGCGGGTGCCTATGAACACACGCTTGTCGCGCAGCAGCGCGGCAGTGTGCTGCGTGCCTTTGTCGTGCAGGGGCGTGCGCCGCAGATTGCGCTGGGCGTGTCCTCGCGCTGGATGCCGCGCTACCAGACGCTGGCCGACCTGCGCGGGCGGCGCGTGGGCGTGTCCTCGCTGGGCGCATCCACGGCCCGGGCCGTGCAACTGATGCTGCTGGGCGATGGTCTGGAGGCCGATCTGGTGCAATTGGTGGGTGTGGGCTCGGGGCCTGACGCCATGGAGGCGCTGCGCACCGGGCGCGTGCATGCGCTGTGCCATGCGGACCCGCTGATGAGCGTGCTGGAGGACAAGGGTGCCGTGCGCATCGTCAGAGACCTGCGTGATCTGCGCAGCAGCGCGCAGCTGTACGGCGGCTCCATGCCCTCGGGCACGCTGTACGCGACCCAGGCCTTTTTGCGCAAGAACCCGGCCAAGGCCCAGGCGCTGAGCAATGCCATGGTCCGATCGCTCAAGTGGCTGCAGACCGCCGCGCCCATGGATGTGCTCAGGGCCGTGCCTGCACCCTATCTGCTGGGCTCGCGGCGCGCCTATCTGTCGGCCTTCGAGCACATGCGCACCACGATCTCCCCGGATGGCCTGATGCCCGATGACGGGCCTGCCACGGCCCTGCGCGCCCTGGTCCGGCTCAACCCTGCGCTGGCGCGCAGCGGTATCGACCTGGAGCGCTCGTTCACCAACGAATTCGTGCGGCAGTCCCGCCAGCGTTTCCACACCTGAGCCCCGGGCCGCACGCAAAAGAGCCCGCGAAAGCGGGCTCTTTGGAGTGGGGCAGTGGCGGTGCCTTCAGCGCCTTCAGCGCTTTTTCACCTTGGATGGCTTGCCGCCACGCGGCGCCGCGGTGACCGACACCTTGGCGTTGCGGTTTTGCGGCTGCACGGCCACCTTGCGCGCGGTTCCGGTGGACTTGGCCGCCCGGGCATTGCCGCCGCTGCTGGCGCGCACCGGCAGGTAGGCCACCAGCGATTGGCCGGCATGCAGGGTGGCGGAGGACTTCAGGTCATTCCAGTCCGCCAGATTGGATGCGCTGACGCCGTAGCGGTTGGCCACGCTGATCAGCGTGTCGCGCTTGCGTGCCTTGATGGTGGTGCGGCGCGTGACGATCTCGGGGGCAAAGCTGATCTGGCCGTTGTCGGCCACGTGGCCGGCCACGTCGGCACGCACGTTGGCGCCGCGCGGCACCATGAGCGCGGAGCCGGCCTTGATCAGCATGCGCGGGGGGATGTTGTTGAGGGCGCGCAGGTCGGACTCGCCCAGGCCCACGCGCTGGGCCGCCTCGGCCACGCTGATGGTGGAGGGCACGGTCCACACGGTCCAGCTCGCGTACTGGCCTTCGTCGAAGGCCTGCATGTTGCGGCGGAACACCTTGGCGTTGTCCCAGGGCAGCAGGATCTCCGGCGTGCCGGCCGCAAAGATCACCGGCTTGCGGAAGCTGGGATTCAGCGCCTTGAAGTCATCGGTCGATACATCGGCCAGCTTGGCCACCAGTTCCACGTCGATGTCACGGGTGATGGTGACGGTCTGGAAGTAGGGGTGGTTCTCGATCAGCGGCAGCTCGGTGTTGAATGCATCGGGGTTGGCCACGATGTTCTTGACGGCCTGCAGCTTGGGCACGTACATGCGGGTCTCGGCCGGCATCTGCAGGTCGGTGTAGCCCGTGGGCAGGCCCAGCTTCTCGTTGCGCTTGATGGCGCGGCCCACGCTGCCTTCGCCCCAGTTGTAGGCGGCCAGGGCCAGGTGCCAGTCGCCGAACATGTCGTAGAGCTTTTGCAGGTAGTCCAGCGCGGCGCGCGTGGAGGCCAGCACGTCGCGGCGGTCGTCGCGGAAGGCGTTTTGCTTGAGGTCGAAATAGGTGCCGGTGGCCGGCATGAACTGCCACATGCCGGCCGCCTTGGCAGTGGAGACGGCCTGCGGGTTGAAGGCGCTCTCGATGTAGGGCAGCAACGCCAGCTCGGTGGGCATGTTGCGCCGCTCCAGTTCCTCGACGATGTGGAACAGGTACTTGCTGGAGCGCTCGGTCATGCGCTGTATGTAGTCGGGCCGGCTGGCATACCACTGCTCGCGGTCCTTGACCAGATCCTGGTCCAGGTCGGGCATGGCGAAGCCCTGGCGAATGCGTACCCACAGATCGCCCGTGGTCTCCAGCGAGGCCACGCCGCCGTTGCCGGCGCTGCCTGTGCCCAGCGGGCTCAGCGGTCCGTTGGGGTACATCGGGGAGTGCGGTGCGGTGCTGGGGGCGGGGGCCGTGCTGGCCAGGTCCGGGCTGCTGGTGGTGGCGCAGCCCGCAAGAGCCAGCAGGCTGCCCAGCAGCAGGGTGTGTAGCAGTTTCATCAGAAGACGTTTTTCCATTGGCGCAGGCCGGCCAGCACGCTGGCGGGGTCCTGCTGTCTCACCTGTGCGTCGAAGCCTGCGGCGGCGGCGGCCACTGCGGATTCGCGCGTTCTAAGAAAGGGATTGATGGAGCGCTCGGTCTCCATCAGGGAAGGCAGCGTGGGCCGGCCGGCCTCGCGCAACGCCTGACAATGCCTCTGGTAGTGAGCCAGGGCCTGGTTGTTTGGTTCCACGGCCTGCGCAAAGCGCAGGTTGGACATTGTGTACTCATGTGCGCAGCAGACCAGGGTGTTGTCCGGCAGCGCGGCCAGATCGTCCAGCGATTGCTGCATCTGCTGCGGCGTGCCTTCGAACAGGCGCCCGCACCCCCCTGAAAACAGCGTATCGCCGCAGAACAGCACGGGCTGCGCCTGCGCCGCCGTGCTGTAGAAGGCGATGTGGCCGCTGGTGTGGCCGGGCACGTCAATGACCTGCCAGGGGCCGCCCAAGGCCTGCACGGTATCGCCACCCTGCACGCGCTGCACGGGTTCGGGCAACTGCTCGTAGGCGGGGCCCCAGACCTGGGCGCCCGTGGCCTGGCGCAGCTGCGCCACGCCGCCGACATGATCGGCATGGTGGTGGGTGACTAAAATGCCCTGCAGCTGCAAGTCCAGCTGGCGCAGGCTGGCCAGCACGGGCGCTGCATCGCCGGGATCGACGACCAGGGCCTGCCCTGCGTCGTACAGCAGCCAGATGTAGTTGTCGGAAAAAGCGGGGATGGGCAACAGGTTCATGAGCAGCAAAATTATAGGGACGCATCACTGGACGCAATCTGCCCTCGGCCACTACCTGCTGGAATGGGAGCAGCAGCGCTGCGACGAGGCGGTGGCCGATATTTTCGGCTATCACAGCCTGCAGTTGGGCATGCCCATGCTCCAGGGCCTGCGCGCCAATCGCATGCCGCACCGCTGGTTGGCCCTGGATTCCATGCAGGATGCGGTGCCAGCCGAGGCAGTGCCGCCGCTGGAGGTGCCCGTGGCGCTGCTGGCCGATCCGGCCGCGCTGCCGTTTCCCGAGGCCAGCCTCGACCTCGTCGTCATGCCGCACACGCTGGAGACCTCGCCGGACCCGCATGCCGTGTTGCGCGAGGCGGCCAGGGTGCTGATGCCCGAGGGCCGTATCGTCGTGTGCGGGCTCAACCCCGCCAGTCTGCTGGGCGTGCAGCGCCGTGCCGAGCGCGGCGTGTACCTGCCCGATGTGGGCTGGGGCGTGGGCTACTGGCGGCTGCGCGACTGGCTGCGATTGCTGGCCTTCGAGATCGAGGCCGTGCAGTTCGGCTGCTATCGTCCTGCCGTGCAGACGGATCGCTGGCTGCGGCGCTGGCAGTTCATGGACCGCGTGGGGCGGCTGGGCTGGCCCATGCTGGGCGGCGTGTACTGCGTGGTGGCCGTCAAGCGCGTGCCGGGCGCACGCATGCTGGAGCCTGCCTGGCGTGGCCGCGCAGCCGTGTCGGGAGCCTCCGTGCCTGTGGCCCACCGCATGCCGGCGCAGGCGGTGCAGGGCAGCGATCCGCATTCCAACCGGCCTGAAGGCCGGGCCATTCAACCCAAGGAAATTTTTTGAATCAAGTTGTTATCTACACAGACGGCGCCTGCAAGGGCAATCCGGGTCCCGGCGGCTGGGGCGTGGTGCTGGAGGCCGGCAGCGCCAGGAAAGAGCTGTTCGGCGGCGAGCTGAACACCACCAACAACCGCATGGAGATGATGGCCGTGATCGAGGCGCTGTCCGCGCTCAGGCGGCCCTGCGATGTGGTGCTTTACATCGACAGCCAGTACGTGCTCAAGGGCATCACCGAATGGATCCATGGCTGGAAGGCCAAGGGCTGGAAGACGGCCTCCAAGGAGCCCGTCAAGAACGTGGAGCTGTGGCAGCGGCTGGACGCCCTGGTCCAGGGCGGCGGCCACCGCATCGACTGGCGCTGGGTCAAGGGCCACGCAGGCGACCCTGGCAACGAGCGGGCAGACGCCCTGGCCAACAAGGGCGTGGACCAGGCACTGGGGCGCTGAGCGCCTGGTGCGGGGGCGGGTGCAATGCCCGTCCCTTGCTTCCACCTCCCGAGACCTACCTACAACGCGGTAGATGAAAACCCCAGAACCAGAATTCGGCCCGCGCAGCTAATATTTCCATAAGTGGAAATTAGTTCGCGCCTTGCCAGGCATCTTCCGTGGCGTGGTGTTCAAAATTGCCACTTGTGGAATTTTTTTACCCATCTCACGATGAAAGAGCCTTGCGATGAAATACAAAGCAATTGCCGCATTGGCGATGCTGGGCGGCGCGGGAGCGGCGCTGGCCCAGAGTTCGGTGACGCTGTACGGCAGCATGGACCTGACCATGCCCTGGATCAGCGATGTGCGGGGGAGCCGGCTGACGCGCATGGATTCGGCCATTTCCCAGCCTGACCTCTGGGGCCTGCGCGGCTCGGAGGATCTGGGGGGCGGCATGAAGGCCTCGTTCCAGCTGGAGAACGGATTCCTCACGGACATCGGCTCGCCGATCTCGCCGACCAGCTACTTCAACCGGGCTTCCTGGGTGGGTCTGGACAGCGCGTCGATGGGCTCGGTGCGGCTGGGTCGCCAGGTCGATTTCACGGCCGGCACGCTGAGCCAGTGGGGCAACGGCTACCAGCTCTACAACTTCTATCTCTACCACCCCGGCAATCTGGACGGCCTGTCCAGCCAGTTTCCGGTGGACAACTCCGTGGTCTACCTGACGCCCAGCATGGGCGGCATGCAGTTCGGCGCGCAGTACGGCTTTGGCGAGGTGCCGGGCCGCTCGCAGGCCAACCGTACCTACAGCGTCATGGGCAGCTATTCCAGTGCCAAGCTCAATCTGGCCGTGGCCTACACCGATGCGCGTGGCCGTGCCTTCGATATCGCCGGGCGCACGGGCCTGGCGAACGCACTGGGCCAGGACCTGGTGGCGGGCCGGCCCCTGGTGCTCGATACCTTCCAGGTGCTGGGCATCGGCGGCGGTTACCAGCTCGATGCGCTTCCGGTCCGGCTCAACGCGCTGCTGACGCGCTCCACGCTCAAGTACGGCGGGGCCTCCAGCAACATGAGTGCGCTCGACCTGGGCCTGGCCTGGCAGACCAGCCAGTCCGTGACCATCAACACGGGCTACTCCTTCAGCCGCTTCGAGCAGACGAAGTGGAACCAGGTCCACCTGGGCGCGCGCTACGCCTTCTCCAAACGCACGCAGCTGCATGCCTCGGTCACGCACCAGCGCGCCTCGGATGGCGTGGCGGCGATGAATTCCGTGGGCGTTGCCAGCGGGCGCACGCAGACCGTGATTGCGGCAGGCATACACCACTCGTTCTGAGAGGCATGAGACATGCAGCCCGGTCGATGCGGGCGCATTGGAGACCCCACGATGAAATTCACCCTCAATTCCCGAAGCGTGGCCTTTGACGGCGACGGGCAGACCCCCTTGCTGTGGGTGCTGCGCGATCACTTCAAGCTGCCCGGCACCAAGTTCGGCTGCGGCATCAGCATGTGCGGAGCCTGCACGGTCCATGTCGATGGCGAGCCGGTGCGCTCCTGCGTGCTGCCCGTCTCGACGGTGGGCGGCAAGGCGGTCACGACCATCGAAGGGCTGTCCAGCAACCGTTCCCACCCCATCCAGAAGGCCTGGATGGACAAGGACGTGCCGCAGTGCGGCTACTGCCAGTCCGGCATGGTCATGGCCGCTGCCGCGCTGCTCAAGACCCATCCACAGCCCACCGATGCGCAGATCGACGAGGCCATGACCAATCTGTGCCGCTGCGCCACCTACCACCGCATCCGGGAGGCCATCCATGCCGCAGCGTCCAAGCAATGAACGGGGCCGCACGGCCGGCTCTGCCATCTCGCTGCGGCGCAGGCATCTGCTCCAGAGCGCTGCTGCGCTGCTGGTGGTGCCTGCTGCCGGCAGCCTGCTGATTCCGCTGGCGCAGGCCGCGCCAGCGGAGGCCGGTGCAGCGGCAGCAACGGCCTCCTCCATCGGCGACTGGGTCTGGATCGAGCCTTCGGGGCAGGTGGTGATCGGCGTGTCGCAGTGCGAGGTGGGCCAGGGCATCTACACGGGCCTGCCCCAGGTGCTGGCTGACGAGCTCGATGCCGACTGGGCCAGCGTGACCGTGCGCTTCGTCACGGGGCGCGACGCCTACCGCAACGATGCGGGCGAGATGCCGTTCCAGCAGTTCGTGGGCGCGTCGATGTCGATGAACTATTTCTACGAGCGCATGCGCCTGGCCGGTGCCCAGGCCCGTGATGTGCTGCTGCGTGCCGGCGCGGCCCGGCTGGGCGTGCGGGCATCCCAGTGCAGCACGCGCGCCGGCCGGGTGCTGCACTCCGCGACGGGTCGCAGCGTGGGCTACGGCGAGATCGTGGCCGAGGCTTCCAGGCTGTCCATCGCCGCGCGCCCGCGCATGAAGTCGGCTTCCGAGCAGGGCCTGATCGGCCGCAACCTGCGCCGGGTGGACACCCCGGCCAAGGTCGATGGCAGTGCGGTCTTCGGCATCGATGTCGAGGTGCCCGGCATGCTGATCGGCGCAGTGCGCATGGCGCCCAGCGTGACGGGGCGCATCGTGCGCATCCGCAACGAGGCAGAGGTGCGCGCGCGCCCCGGCGTGCATGCCGTCGTGCGCACCACGCAGTGGCCCGACCCTGAGCCCAGCACCGTGGTCGTGGTGGCCGATTCGTACTGGATCGCCAAGCAGGCTGCCGATGCGCTGGACATCGAATTCGACGCCGGCGCGGCGGCCGGCGTGGACAGCGAGCGCATCCATGCGCAGTTCGTCGCAGGTCTGTCGAACGACAAGGCCGTCGTTGCCCGCAGCCTGGGCAAGCCGCGCGAAATGCTGGCGGCGGGCAAGCCGATCACGGCCGACTACCACTCGCCCTACATCACGCACGCCACCATGGAGCCGCTGGCCGCCACTGTCCATGTGCGCGACGGTGAGGTCGAGACCTGGGGGCCCTACCAGGGCCAGGACTTCCTGCGCGGCGAACTGGGCAAGGCCTGCGGCGTGCCTGCGGACAAGGTCATCGTGCACACCACCTTCCTCGGAGGCAGCTTCGGGCGCAAGTACATGCCCGACTTCGCCTTGCATGCGGCAGCGGCATCCAAGGCCGTGGGCCGGCCCGTCAAGGTCATCCGCTCGCGCGAGGACGACATACGGCATTCCTACTATCGGCCCGGTGCCTCGGGGCGGCTGAGTGCCGTGCTGGGCGCCGACGGCCTGCCGGCCGCGCTGCATGCGCGCATCTCGGGCCAGTCGCTGTACGGGGCCATCAACCCCAAGAAGATGGCCGATGCAGGCGGCTGGGACGAGACCATGGTCGAGTCCATCTACGACCTGATCTACGGCGTGCCCAACCTGCTGGTGGATGCCGTGGACGTGCAGCAGCCCATACCGCTGAGCTATCTGCGCAGCGTGGGCACCACGTCCAGCGTGTTCTTCCTGGAAAGCTTCATCAGCGAGCTGGCCCACACCGCAGGCGTGGACGACTACCAGTACCGGCGCCGCCTGCTGGCCGGCCAGCCACTGGCGCTGGGCGTGCTGGATGCGGCGGCCAAGGCCGCGCGCTGGGAGCAGCCCGCACCGGCAGGGCTGCACCGCGCCATGACCTTCAACGTCTACACGGGGCGGGGCGAGAGCTTCCAGACCTTCGTCGCGCTGGTCATGGAATTGCGTGTTGTGGAAGGCCGCGTGCGGCTGGAGCGCGCCATCTGCGCCATCGACGCGGGCCGCGTGGTCAACCCGGGCCTGGTGAAGGCCAATGTCGAAGGCGGCATCGGCTTTGCGCTGACCAACACCTTCAAGAGCCGGCTGGGCTTTGACAAGGGCGTGGTGCAGCAAAGCAATTTCCACGACTACCCGCTGCTGCAACTGTCCGAAATGCCCCGCGTGGAGGTGGTCCTGGTCGAAAGCGACCGGCCGCCCCAGGGCTGCGGCGAAGTGGCCCTGGGCCCCACGGCGCCTGCCGTGGCCACGGCCCTGTTCCATGCCACCGGCCGCCGGTTCCGCTCCATGCCGCTGCCGCAGGACATCGCGTCCACCTGATCACCACCCCAACCCCGCTTTTTTCGAGAAAAGGAATTTCATGCAAGTCGAACACATCACCCCGTGCATAGGATCGGAGATATACGGCATCGATCTCTCGGACCCGGCGCAGGTGCATGACCATGCGGACGCGCTGCGCCGGCTGCTGGCCGAGCGCCAGGTCATCTTCTTCCGCGACCAGACGCTGGACCCTGCGCAGCAGGTGCGCGTGGCCCAGGTGTTCGGCAAGGTAGAGCCCGTGTCCTCCACCTTTCCCTCGCACCCGGACGATCCCCATGTCGAGCTGCTGATCAGCCAGGGCACGCGCACCGGCACCGACATCTGGCATGCCGACCTGACCTGGCAGACCAAGCCGCCCGCCGGTGCCTGCCTCTACGCCGTGGACGTGCCGCCCACGGGCGGCGACACCATGTGGGCCAGCATGACCACGGCCTTCGCCTCGCTGGCGCCCGAGCTGCAGGCCTATCTGCGCAAGCTGCGCGCCACCCACAACTGGGAGGCGCCAGCGCTCAGGCAAAGCCTGATGCGCCGAGATCCGTCTGGCGAGGCCTATCGCGCCACCCGCCTCAAGCATCCGCCGCTGGAGCAGCCCGTGGTCCTGGAGCACCCGGTCACCGGGCTGCCCGTGGCCTTTGTGAACTCGCTCTACACCACGCACATAGAAGGCGTGACCAGCGACGAGAGCGCGGCCCTGATCGCCATGCTCAGCGGGCTGGCCAAGGTGCCTGAATGGCAGGTGCGCTTTCGCTGGCGCAAGGGCTCGGTGGCCATCTGGGACAACCTGGCCACGCAGCACTACGCGGTCAATGACTACCACCCCGCAGCGCGGCGGATGCACCGTGTGGCGATACGCCAGGCTTGAGCCCGGCAACGACCTTTGCTGACAATGAAAAAACCACGATGAAAGCCCTCTCCATGAAAGCGAAACGCAGAACGCTCGCCCTGGGCGCGGCCATGGCCCTGGCGCTGCTCGCCGGTCCGGCGCAGGCCCAGACCTACCCCCACAAGCCGGTCACCATCGTCGTGGCCTACCCCGCAGGCGGCGATACCGACGCGCTGGCGCGGCTGCTGGGCGAGAAGCTGTCGGCCCGCATCGGCCAGTCCGTGCTCGTGGACAACCGCGCGGGCGCCAGCGGCACCATAGGCAGCAGTTTCGTGGCCAAGGCACCGGCCGATGGCTACACGCTGCTGCTGGCGCCCAATACCTTTGCCATGGCCCAACTGGTGCTCAAGCTGGGCGCTGGCCACGGCTACGACGTGCTCAATGGCTTCACGCCCGTGATCGAGGTCGGCTCCACTTCGCTGTTCCTCGTCGCCGGGCCCGGTGCGGGCGTGCGCAGCTTCAAGGAGGCCATCTCCTCCAGCCAAGGCCGCTCGCTGGGCTATGCCACGCCGGGCAATGGCTCGCCCATGCACTTCCTCGGCGAGATGGTCCGGCGCGCCACGGGCGCCCGCTTCGAGGCCATACCCTACAAGGGCGTGGCCCCGGCCGTCACTGATGTGGTGGGCGGCCATGTGCCCTTCACCTACAGCACGCTGGGCTCCATCGCTCCCTACCTGCCCGGCGGCAAGCTGGTGGCGCTGGCCGTGGCCGACGCCCAGCGCTCACCGCTGGCGCCCGACGTGCCCACGCTGGCCGAGCTGGGCTACAAGGGCGTGGAACTGACTGCCTGGTACGGCCTGTTCGGCCCCAGGAACATGCCCGCCGAGGTGGTCAAGCTGCTGAATACGCACCTCAACGAGATCCTCAGGATGCCCGACGTGGTGGCGCGCATGGCCACGCTGGGAACCGTCCCTGTGGGCGGTCCGCCCCAGCGCCTGGGCAAGACCAATGCCGGCGATTTCGAGCGCTTCGGGCGGCTGGTCAAGGAACTGGGCATACAGCCGGACTAGATCGAACAGGCGCTGAACGAAAGGAGGGAGGAAGCAGCGGGCGCCGGCGCAAGTCATCCCGGGTGGTGGCCCGGGGAAGGAGGGTGGTCTTGCGCCGGCGCATCCTGCCTGATGCGCTCGGCCAGCAGGTGGGACATGAAGCGCAGGTAGCGCTCGATCTGCTGGTCTGCCTCGGGTCCCTCACCGAACAGCTCGGCCAGCAGCGGCCGTGCCGTGGGCAGGAAGGCCGAAATGCTGAGGATGGCCAGGTGGATGAAGCGCGGGTCCACCTGTGCCGGGTGGCTGGCCTGTGCTCCGTTCATCAGCATGGTCGAGGTCAGCTCCAGCCCGCGCCGCGTGATGCGCTGCAGCGGCGTGCCCGAGGGCGGCGGCTCTTCTTCGCTTTCGTAATGGTAGATCTCGGAGAGCGCCAGCCGCTCGAACTGCGGGTGCTCGCGCATGAAATCCAGCCGCAGCAGCAGGCGCTGGTAGACGCGCTCTTCCACCGTGCCCTGCGTCCTGAGCGCCACTTCCATGCGGTTTTGCAACTCGCGCATCAGGGACTCCGTCACCTCCTGCAGCAAGCCCTTGAGGCTGCTGAAGTAGTAGCGCACCAGGGCACGCGTGACACCGGCTGCCGCCGCGATTTCCAGAATGCTCAGCTGCTCCGGCGTGCGGGTCTTGAGCAGGTTGACCGTGGTCTGCAGGATGATGTCCCGTCCCACGGCATCGTCGGCCAGCGGGCGGCCGCTGTTGCGGCGGGGCTTCTTGGGCGCGGATTCGGTTGGCTTCTTTTGAGGCGGCATGCGGGCCATTGTCGGCGATACACAGGCAGCGGCCGCGCCGCAAGCGTCAGGGCTGGGTGGTGATGCGGGCCAGCGCATCCGCGATCTCGCGGGCCTGCTGGGGCCGCACCAGCCTTTGCATCTCCTGCCCGTCACGCAAAAAGATCAGGGTGGGCCAGAGCTTGACGCGGTAGCTGCGACCCAGGGCCCGGCCGGGGCCGTCTTCCACCTTGATGTGGGCCACCTGCGGGGCGGCCTCCAGCGCCTGGGCAATCAGCGGTTGCGCGCCCTGGCAGTGGCCGCACCAGGCGGTGCCGAACTCCAGCAAGGTAGCGCCGGGCAGCGTGTCGACGGTGCTGCGATCGGGGGCGTCGGTCAGGTGCTTGGACTGGAAGGGCATGGGAATCTCCTGTCAGGGAAAGGCCTGCAGCGGCAGGATGGACACGGTTTCGCCGGCTTGCACGGCACCGCGCTCATGTTCGAGCACGATGAGGCAGTCCGCCTCGGCCATGGAGCGCAGCACGCCCGAACCCTGCGGCCCGGTGGGGCGCACCAGGCAGCGGCCATCGGCGCCTGTGGACAGAAGGCCGCGCTGGTACTCGGTGCGGCCCGGCCGCTTGGACAGCGCATGGGCAGCCACAGCCTGGGGCAGGGCGGCCGGCTCGGCAGCTGCCTGCGCAGCGCCCATGAGCTGCAGCAGCGCCGGACGGACAAAGACCAGAAAGCTGACCATGGCGGCCACGGGATTGCCAGGAAGGCCGATCAGCACCGTGGTGCGTGCAGGCGTGCGGCTTGCGGCAAACGGCGTGCCCGCATCGGGCTGCAGCAGGCCCACGGCCAGCGGCCGGCCGGGCCGCATGGCCAGTCGCCAGAAGTGCACGCAGCCCATGCGCTGCAGCATGGCGCGCGTGTGGTCGGCCTCGCCTGCGCTGATGCCGCCGCTGGTCAGCACCACGTCGGCCAGGGAGGCGGCTTCGCGCAGGCGCTCCTGCAGGGCCTCGGGCTCGTCGGCCACCACGCCCAGGTCAAGCACCTGCACGCCCATGCGCTGCAGCAGGCCGATGAGGCTGAAGCGGTTGCTGTCGTAGACCGCACCCTCGCGCGGCGCCGTGCCGGGGTGGAGGATTTCATCGCCCGTGGAGAAATAGGCCACGCGCAGCCGCCTGCGCACACGCACCTGGGGCTGGCCCAGGCTGGCGATCAGGCCCAGGGCCGCGGGATGCAGGCGCTGGCCCGCTGCCAGGGCCACGCGGCCCAGGCTCAGGTCCTCGCCGCGCAGGCGCCGGTTGTCCCCGGCACGCACGCTGCCTGCCGGAATGCCGATGTGGTCAGCGCCTGCGGACACGGTGCGTTCATGCGCGATCACCGTGTCCAGTCCGCTAGGCAACACGGCGCCGGTCATGATCTTGATGCACTCGCCGGCCTGCACGGTGCCGTGCCAGGGTTTGCCGGCCAGGGCCTGGCCGACCACGCGCAGCACCAGCGGTGCAGCGGGCGAACCGGCGTGAGCTGCCTGCAGCTGGCCGCCATCGAAGGCATAGCCATCCATGGCGGCGTTGTCATGCGCTGGCACATCGACGGGGGAGACGATGTCTTCGGCCAGCACGCGGTCCAGCGCATCGGCCAGCGCCAGTGTCTCCAACTCTGCCACCGGGCCCAGGGGCTGCAGCAGGCTGGCCAGCTGTGTCAGGGCCTGATCGACCCTCAGGTCCTGGGTGGATGCGGTGGTGGGGGATGCGGGCTGGAAGGATGCTGTCATCAGAACGGAATCCGGTTGGGCAAGGCGGCGTGCGGACCGGCGGCGCGGGGCACTACGACGGGGTGGCTGCGGCGCGCGCCAGCGCCTGCAGCTCCTGCTGCGTGTTGGCGTTGGCAAAGGCCAGCGGGCTGTCGCCCGCGCGGTCGAAGAGGGCCGTGGCGCAGCGGTGCTGGCCCGTCCATGCATCGATCTTGCGGCCGCCCGAACGTATGAACGATTGCAGACTATCACGCAGCGATGACCGCATCAGGCAGAACACGGGCTGGGCCCGCAGCAGGGATTGATCTGCGTCAAGCGAGTGCTCCCAGCCATGGGCGACGACGATGTCGGCCGCAGGCTGCTGCGACAGCGCCGCCTGCACAAGCCGCTCCACAAGGTCCAGCGGGAACAGCGGCGTATCGCAGGGCACGCAGACCAGCCAGGGCGTCCGGCAGTGCATCAGGCCGCTCAGGAAGCCGGCCAGCGGGCCGGGATAGTCGGGTTCGGCATCGGGCCAGACCGGCGCACCGTGGGCCGCGCCCAATTGCGCATAGGCCTCGGCATGGCGATTGGCGTTGATCAGCAGATGCCCGACCTGGGGCGCCAGGCGGTCCAGCGCATGGGCCGCCAGCGGCTGGCCCAGAAAGGGCTGCAGCCCCTTGTCGATGCCGCCCATGCGCATGCCGCGCCCGCCTGCCAGCACGCAGCCCGTGATGTCGTTCAGGGGCAGGGGGGTGGGCTGGACAGCGGGCTGGGAAGAAGGGGGCATGTGGGGCGGGAGGGAGCAGCGGGAAAAGGAGTAGGGGGCGGGGCGGCGATGGCAGGGCGCCGACGCCCCGCGCACGCCGCACGGATCAGCCGCCGATGTAGCTCATCTCGATGCGCCTGCGCTGCGTGCCCGTGCTGGCCGGCAGGCTGGCGCGCAGTTCGGAGTAGCGGTCGCTGCGCTGCTGCCAGATGGGGGCCAGCGCGGAGGCGACCTCTGCATCGCTGGCGCCGCTGCGCAGCAGGCTGCGCAGGTCCCAGCCTTCGGAGGCGAACAGGCACAGGTACAGCCGGCCTTCGGTGGACAGGCGCGCGCGGTTGCAGTCGCCGCAAAAGGCATGGGTGACGCTGCTGATCACGCCGACCTCGCCCAGCGACGGGTCGTGCAGGCCGCGTGCGTCGGCATAGCCCCAGCGCACGGCCGTCTCGCCGGTGGCGCTGGGCTGCAGCGGCACCAGGGGCAGTTCGGCGCGCAGCCGGGCGATGACCTCGTCGGAGGGCAGGACCTCGTCCATGCGCCAGCCGTTGGTCGCACCCACATCCATGTATTCGATGAAGCGCAAGGTCACGCCCGTGCCCTGGAAGTGGCGCGCCATGGGCAGGATCTGGTCTTCGTTGGTGCCGCGCTTGACCACCATGTTGACCTTGATGTTGGTCAGGCCCGCAGCCTGGGCCGCCTCGATGCCGGCCAGCACGTCGGAGACCGGGAAGTCCACGTCGTTCATGCTGCGGAACACCGCGTCGTCCAGCCCGTCCAGGCTCACGGTGACGCGGTTCAGGCCGGCGTCCTTGAGCGCGCGGGCCTTGCGGGCCAGCAGGGAGCCGTTGGTGGTCAGCGTCAGGTCCAGCGGCTGGCCGCCGGGCGTGCGCAGGGCGGAGAGCTGCTCCACCAGCGTTTCCACGTTCTTGCGCAGCAGCGGCTCGCCACCCGTCAGCCGGATCTTCTGCACGCCGTGCTGCACGAACAGGCGTGCCGTGCGCGTGATTTCCTCGAAACTCAGCAGCGAGCCGTGCGGCAGGTAGCTGTAGTTCTTGTCGAAGACTTCCTTGGGCATGCAGTAGCTGCAGCGGAAGTTGCAGCGGTCGGTGATGCTGATGCGCAGGTCGCGCAGCGACCGGCCAAGCCTGTCCTGCAGATCGCCGGTGGGCGTCTGCAGCAGACTTGGCACGGCGGCCGGGCGCGTGGGGGAGCGCTCGTCGACCAGGGGGATCACTCGTTCTGCCATGCCTGTGATTTTGCCCGAATGCCTATGTCCAGGCACTGCGCAAGCCTGCAGTTCTTGATCTGTGTCTAGACGCAGCGCGCTCCGTCCACCTCGATGCAGGTGCCGCTGATGAAGGCGGCCTCGTCGCTGGCCAGATACAGCGCGGCATTGGCCACGTCCCCTGCGGTGGAGAAGCGGCCCAGCGGAATGGTCGCCAGAAAGCGTGCGCGGCGCGCTTCGTCCACCGGGCCGCCGGCGAACTCGGCGGCCAGGCCGGTGTCCGGGTTGAACACGGGGTTGATGCAGTTGACGCGGATGTTCTCGGGCCCGAGCTCGGCCGCCATGGACTTGCTGGTGATGATGACGGCACCCTTGGAGCCGTTGTACCAGGTCAGCCCCGGCCGAGGGCGCAGGCCTGCCGTGGAGGCGATGTTGATGAAGCTGCCGCCGCCAGGGCGGCCATCGGCCAGCGCCGGGTTGGCGCGCATGGCGGGCACGCCGTGCACGGCAGAGAGGTAGATGCTCTTGACGTTGATGGCGTAGACGCGGTCGAACTCGGCCTCGCTGACTTCGAGCATGGGGCGGTTGCGGTGCGTCCAGCCCGCGTTGTTGACGAAGGCGTCGAGCCGGCCATGCGCCTGCAGCGTGGCCTCCACCAGGGCCTTGACCTGTTCGCTGCGTGTCATGTCCGCCTGCACGAAAAGTGCCCGGCCGCCTTCGGCGGTGATGGACTGTGCCACGCGCGTGCCGGCCTCGCGGTCGATGTCGTTGACGATGACCCGGGCACCTTCGGCGGCCAGCCGCTGCGCTATGCCGGCCCCGATGCCGCTGCCGGCGCCTGTGACGATGATGGATTTGTCCTGGACACGCATCGGGCTTTGCTCCTCGGTCGGGGGTCAGGCCCCCTGGGTTTCGGTGGTTGCTGTGGTTGCTGTGGTCGCCGGGATCGGGGTCGCGCCGCCTGTGCCGGGCTGCCAGCCCACGAATTGCGGGTAATAGCGGGCCACGCCGGGGCCATTGAAGTCCCAGCCCAGGCACTGGCCCAGGTGGCGTGGCGGCTGGCTGGGGTCGGCATCGCCAAAGACGCCCGGCACGGACTGGAAGGCGGCCGTGGCCATGTTGAACAGCAGCTCGCGCAGATGCGTGCAGCTGGCCACGCCGCCCAGGTTCTCGTTGATGGCCTTGCGCCAGCCGCGTGCCATGCTGCAGCCCACCATTTTCTGCAGGGCCCGCGTGGCCTCGGGGCAGTGGCCCAGCGGGTGGGAATCCATGACGACTTCGATGGCCTGCACCGCCAGGCGGGCATCGACCGTGGTGCGTATCCACATGTGGTGTATGGCCGTGCCGGCGGGCATGTGGCGGCCGCCGCTCAGTTCGATGTCATGGGTCTTGCTGTCGCGCAGCTCGCCTTCGATATCCCAGAGGCCGTCGGCGCGGGCGTAGCTGCGGTAGCGCACGTCGCGTTCATGCTGGGGCGTGCGGTCGGGAATGGGGGACAAGGGCATGGGGGAAGCTGTTCTTTCTGTCGCGGGCTGCCGGCTGGCGCCGGGCATCCCGCGATTTTCCGTCATGCGCAAAGATCAGCCATGCCGTATGGCGACGGTCTTCAGCGTGGTAAAGCCGTAGAGCGCCTCGAAGCCCTTTTCGCGGCCATGGCCGCTGGACTTGACGCCGCCGAAGGGCAGCTCCACGCCGCCACCGGCGCCGTAGTTGTTGATGAAGACCTGGCCGCAGCGCAGGCGCCGCGCCAGACGCAGCTGGCGCGCGCCGTCGCGCGTCCACAGGCCGGCCACCAGGCCGTAGGCCGTGCCATTGGCCAGTTGCACGGCATGGTCCTCGTCATGGAAGGGCATGGCGCAGAGCACGGGGCCGAAAATCTCTTCCTGCGCCAGCCGGTGCTCGGGCGGCACGTCGCGCAGCAGGGTGGGCGCCTGATAAAAGCCGCTGTCGGGCGCATCCTCGACGATCTGGCCCTGCGCCACCACGGCAATGCCGGCCACCTGGGCGTCGGACAGGAAATCCCAGACGCGCTGCTGCTGGCTGGCGCGGATCAGCGGCCCCAGGTCCAGGTCCATGGCAGCCGGGCCCACGCGCAGCGCCTCGAAGGCCTGGCCCAGGCGTTCGAGCAGCGGCTCGTAGATCAGCGAGTCGATCAGCACGCGCGAACCTGCCGAGCAGGTCTGGCCCGCGTTCTGCACGATGGCGTTGACGATGGCGGGCACGGCGGCGTCCAGATCCGCATCCGCGAACACGATCTGCGGGCTCTTGCCGCCCAGCTCCAGCGTGACGGGGCAGTGGCGCTCGGCAGCCGCCTGCTGGATCAGCGTGCCCACGCCGGGGCTGCCCGTGAAGCTCAGGTGGTCTACGCCGGGATGGCGCGCCAGGGCCTCGCCCACCTCGTGACCCAGGCCGGTGACCACGTTGAAGGTGCCGGCTGGAAAGCCTGCCTCGGTGGCCAGCCGCGCCACGCGCAGCACGGACAGGCAGGCGTCTTCCGAGGGCTTGACCACACAGGTATTGCCCGCGGCCAGCGCCGCGCCCACGCTGCGGCCCAGGATCTGCATGGGATAGTTCCAGGGCACGATGTGGCCGGTCACGCCGTGGGGCTCGCGCCAGGTCAGGGCGCTGTAGCCCTGCTGGTAGGGCAGGGTCTCACCGTGCAGCTTGTCGCAGGCGCCGGCATAGAACTCGAAGTAGCGCGCCAGCGCCAGCACATCGGCACGGGCCTGGCGCGTGGGCTTGCCGCAGTCGCGCTGCTCAATGGCCGTGAGCTCATCGGCATGCTGGAGCACGCTGCCCGACAGGCGCATCAGCAGGCGCCCGCGCTCTGCGGCAGAAAGCTTGCTCCAGACGCTGTCCTGGCACTCGCGCGCCGAACGCACGGCCAGGTCGATGTCCTGGGGCGAGCCGCGCTGCAGCTCGTCGAAAGCCTGCCCGTCCGACGGGTCCAGCACGGGGATCGTGCGTCCCGACTCCGTGGGCACGGACGCATTGCCGATGTAGTGGTATTGCATGGAGCCCGATTGTGGGGTGCCCGCGCCGCTTGTCCAGTCCCGGGCGTTGCTGCGTCCCCTCGATCGCCTTGGTGGCTCCAGCGGCTACAGCGGCTTCAGTCCTCGGGCCAGCCCGCGTCGCGCAGGCCCTGCCGGTCCAGCACCTCCATCTTGCCGCGCCGCAGTTGCAGGCAACCGGCCTGCTGCAGCTCCTGCAGGATCTGGTTGGTGGTCTGGCGCGACAGGCCCAGCATGCGCGCCAGCTGTTCCTGGGAAACATCCAGCTCGCGGCGCCAGCGCTGGCGGCCCTGGCCGTCCGGCTGCCACTGGTCAAAGCCTTCGGCCATGCGCACCAGACGCCGCGCCAGGCGCTGCGGCGCAGGCAGCAGCGTGTGCTCCTCCAGCGCCATCAGGCACACGCGCAGCTTGTCGGTCAGCAGCAAGGCCAGCACCTGCCAGTGTTCGGGATGGGCCGCCAGCCATGCCTGCAGTGGGGCCTGGGGCACGTGCAGCACGGTGCAGGCCGTGGCTGCCTGGGCATCGTGGGTGCGCTCGGCTCCATCGAACAGCGCGATTTCCCCCAGCCACATGGGAGGCTCCACCAGGGTCAGCAGCGCCGTGCGGGCCTGCTCGCCGCAGGCGGCCGTTCCCGAGATGCTGAGCGCACCACGCGCCACCGCATAGAGGCCGCAGGGCGGGTCGCCGCGCCGGAACAGCCAGTCGCCTGCCGCCAGCGTGCGGGGCTGGGCCAGTGCCTTGAGCTGTGCGCCCAGCTCCGGTGGCAGGGCGTGGAACCAGCGGCCCGCCTCGATGGTGGCCCAGAGATCGGCCATGCCCGGCGGGCCGGCCGCAGCACGGCGCCGTACGCCGCGCGGGGCGGCGTGGGCTGCCGGAGCTGCCGGGGCGGGTGCGGGTAAGCCCGAGGTGCGCGATGAGGCTTGTGTCGGATCCATGACAGACGCCAATCCTTGATGACACCACCATGGTTGCGCAACATCCACCGCAGGTGCAGCCTATGAAAACCCTCATCGACCAACTGTCCCAGTACGCGGACTATCACCGTGATCCACGCAACATCCTCACGCACTTCGTCGGCGTGCCGCTGATCATGTGGGCGGTGGTGATTTTGCTGGCCCGCCTGCAGTGGGCTGCCCCCTTGGGCGATGGCCTGCCCGAGCTGCCATTGAGCCTGGCCCTGCTGGCGGCACTGGCGGCAGGCATCTACTACTGTCTGCTGGACCTGCGCTACGGCATCGCCATGGCCCTGGTGCTTGCCCTGATGCTGGCGCTGGCCCAGCCCATCGCCATGCTGCCGATGGGGGCTTGGCTGGGCTGGGGCCTGGGCATCTTCGCCGTGGGCTGGGTGATCCAGTTCGTGGGCCATTACTACGAGGGCCGCAAGCCGGCTTTCCTGGATGACATCGTGGGCCTGGTCATCGGGCCGCTGTTCGTGCTGGCCGAGCTGGGCTTTGCCCTGGGCCTGCGCCGCGAAGTGCAGCATGCGGTGGAGCAGCGCAGCGGGCCCGTGCAACGGCGCGCGGGCGGCGCACACGCCTGAAAACGGCCCGGGCGCTGCAAGCTTGGCGCAGGCTTGCCGCCGTAGCATGGCAGGCGTTCCTGCGGAGCCATCCGTGGGGGCGTGTGCCTGCGCCTAAAATCACGCTGCTATCCCCCTGCGGGGGCTTTTTTGTTTCAACTCTCCTCATCCATCATGTCTTTCGACAAAGTCACACCGGGCAAGAACGCTCCTGAAACCTTCAACGTGGTCATCGAGATCTCGGCCAACTCCGATCCCATCAAGTACGAAGTGGACAAGGAAAGCGGCGCCGTCTTCGTGGACCGCTTCATGGGCACGGCCATGCACTACCCGGCCAACTACGGCTATGTGCCCCAGACGCTGTCCGGCGACGGCGATCCGGTGGACGTGCTGGTGATGACGCCCTTCCCGCTGCCCCCGGGCGTGGTCGTGGCCTGCCGCCCCATCGGCATCCTGCTGATGGAAGACGAGTCCGGCGTGGATGGCAAGGTCCTGGCCGTGCCCACGCAAAAGCTGCTGCCCGCCTACGACAAGATCAACACGCTGGAAGACATCCACGAGATCACCCTCAAGCAGATCCAGCATTTCTTCGAGCACTACAAGGACCTGGAAAAGGGCAAGTGGGTCAAGGTGCTGGGCTGGAAGGGCGTGGACGAGGCCAAGAAGGAAGTCGTGGACGGCATCGCCAACTACAAGGGCTGATCCTTTTCACTCCCGTTGAGGGAGTCTCAACTGCGCTGAGGTAAATGCCCGCTTCGCAGTTGATACAATTTGAAACGCACCCGTTGCCTACGCGCCGGGTGCGTTTTTTGTTTTGTCGTGGATCAAGGTTTTGGCAGATCAATCAGGCGCTGATGGGGACATCGGCCCGGGAGCGAGCAAATGAAGTTGGCAGATTGGCGCATGGGCACGAAGCTGGGCATGGGATTCCTCGTCATGGTCCTGTTCTCGGCCATCCTGGGGGCGGTGGCCTGGTTGCAACTGGCGCAGATGCACCGCAACGCATTGCATTTGTCGGATGTGGCCCTGCCCAGCATGTTCCATGCGGGCGCCATGCGCTCCGAGTACAACCGCCTGCGCCGCCACGAGGCCGGCATCGCCTCGGCGCGCAGCCTGGGCGAGGTCGATGGCTTTGCCAAGCAGGTGCAGGACCGGCTGCAGACCATCGGCGAGCATGAGACGGCTCTGCGTGCGCTGATCGACCAGCAGGCCCTGCGCGCGGCCTTTGACGACTACCTCGGCTTCAAGCAGCAGTTCCTGGCCATGCATGCGCGCCTGCTGGAGCGCGCGCGTGCCGGCAACTATTCGACCACCGAGGAGCAGGCCTTCATGGCCGACGAGATGGGGCTGATGTTCGCCGGCGAATCCGAGGCGCAGTTCGGCAAGCTGGCCGAAAGCGCCGGCCGCCTGCTGACCCTGCAGCGCGAGGCGGGCGAGCAGGCCCGCCAGCAGGCGCAGGCCGGCTTTGACCTCGCCCGCATCTGGGTGCTGGGCACGCTGGCCGTGGTGGTTGCCATTGCCGCCCTGGTGGGCTGGGCCATCACGCGTGCCGTGACCGGCCCCGTCGCCCAGGCCGTCCATGTGGCGCGCAACGTGGCGGCCGGCCATCTGGAGACGCCGGTCACCAGCCGCCGCCGCGACGAAATGGGCCAGCTCATCAACGCACAGGAAGACATGCGCCGCAAGCTCGCCGAGCTGGTGGGCGAGGTGCGTGGCAACGCGCAGGGCGTGGCACTGGCCGCTGGCGAGATCGCCCAGGGCAATGCCGATCTGTCGGCGCGCACCGAAAGCCAGGCCAGCGCGCTGGAGGAAACGGCGGCCTCCATGGAGCAACTGGGCGCCACCGTACGGCAGAACGCCGACAGCGCGCGCCAGGCCAACCAGATGGCGGCCTCCGCATCGGGCATCGCCGCGCGTGGTGGCGAAGTCGTGGCCCAGGTGGTGGACACCATGAAGGGCATCAACGACAGCAGCCGCCAGATCGCGGACATCATCGGCGTGATCGACGGCATTGCCTTCCAGACCAACATTCTTGCGCTGAACGCGGCCGTGGAAGCGGCCCGCGCTGGCGAGCAGGGCCGGGGCTTTGCCGTGGTGGCGGGCGAGGTCCGTTCGCTGGCCCAGCGCAGCGCCGAGGCGGCCAAGGAGATCAAGGCACTGATCCAGGCCAGCGAGCAGCGCGTGGAGCAGGGCACGCAACTGGTGGACAAGGCGGGCGAGACCATGTCGGAAATCGTCACCGCCATCCGGCGCGTGACGGACATCATGGGCGAGATCAGCGCTGCCAGCAGCGAGCAGAGCGCGGGCGTGGCCCAGGTGGGTGATGCCATCACGCAGATGGACCAGGCCACGCAGCAGAACGCGGCCCTGGTGGAGCAAAGCGCCGCCGCCGCCCAGTCGCTGCAGCAGCAGGCACAGGCCATGGTGGCCTCGGTCTCGGTATTCCGCACGGCGGCTGCCGATGCGCCAGCTGTCACTGTGGCGACTGCCGCAGCATCGCGCGCAACGGTTGTTGCCTCCCTGGCATCGCGTCCGGCCCTGGCTCCCATGGCCGCCAGGCCGGCGCAACAGATCGCTGCGGCCACCCCCGCCAAGGCCACCAAGGCCGCCAGGACGACCACCGCCGACGATGAGGAGTGGGCCGCGTTCTGAGGCCTCACGCGCAGTTGGGCTTCCTTTTCTGGCGGCTCCATGCTTTGCATGGGGCCGCTTTTCTTTTGTGTCTGGCGCTGAGCTGGCGCAAGACGGGAGCGAGAGGCTGTGGCACAAATCTGCCAGTGAAGGTTTCTGCCTACTACCAGTACCTGAACTTGTCCTGAACAATGCCTGGATACTGGCAGAATGTAAGTGGATGTAGTCCTATTCTTACAGCGTGAACAATGGCGGCTTCCGGCGCCGCTCCCTAGGAACGAAGGGGTATCCCGTGATCACCTTGTTCTCATGGCCGCCACGCCTGGCGGCAATCAGTCTTCCAGCGGACCGCGCCACCGCGGCGGCTCTCCCTCTCCGATCCCTGCCAACAAGCCGACTTGCGCGGTTGCGGCAGATCTGTTTTTGCGAAGTCCGCGCCGGGCCTGGCTGACGCCTGTCCATGGCGCAACACAAAGCTAGGCACAACAAGATGGCAGGACTTCGACAAGAAAGACGAACGTGAAAAACCTCAAGATCTCAACGCGCATGCTGGGCACCTTCGGCCTGCTGGTGGTGCTGCTGCTGGCCGTGGTGGCCGCAGCCCTGGTGCAGTTGCGCGCCATGCGCGCCAGCATGGAAGTCATCACGGGCAACGCCATGCCCAGCGTGGAAGTGATCAACCAGATCGGCACTGATGTCGTGCGCACGCGCCTTCTGGAAGTGCGCCATGTCAACAATGACGATGCCGCCTACAAGACCGATTCGGAAAAGCAGCTGGAACAACTGCAGCGCCGCCTGGCCGAGCGCAAGAAGGCCTATGAGCCGCTGCTGTCATCGGACGAAGAACGCAGGCTCTACGCGCAACTGGTCCAGGAACGCGAGCGCTACCAGCAACTGAGCCAGCAGGTGCTGGCGCTGTCGCGCCAGGGCGAGAAGGAAAAGGCCCAGGCGGTGCTGGGCGGCGAGTCGCTGAAGCTCTACAACGATTCGTCGAACACGCTGGACCTGCTGGTCAAGCTCAACAGTGATGCCGCCTTGCAGGAAAGCCGCAATGCCGAGGCCGTGTACGGGCGCTCGGTCGTCGTTCTCAGCGTGGCGGCGCTGGCGGCCGTGCTGCTGGCCGTGCTGGCCGGCCTGTGGCTGACGCGCTCCATCCGCGCGCCGCTGGCGCATGCGGTCGATGCTGCAGACCGCGTGGCCAACGGCGACCTGGGCGGGACCATCCGCATCGACCGCAATGACGAAACCGGCCTGCTGCTGGGCGCGCTGCAGCGCATGCAGTCCAGCCTGGTGCAGACCGTGCGCAGCGTGCGCCAGAACGCCGAAGGCGTGGCCTCGGCCAGCGCGCAGATTGCCTCCGGCAATGCCGACCTGTCCAGCCGCACGGAAGAGCAGGCCAGCGCCCTGGAGCAGACGGCAGCCTCCATGGAGGAGCTGGGCTCCACCGTGCGCCAGAACGCCGACAACGCACGCCAGGCCAATCAGCTGGCGCTCAATGCATCCAGCGTTGCGCGCCGTGGCGGCGACGTGGTGGCCGAGGCCGTGGAGACCATGAAGGGCATCAACGACAGCAGCCGGCGCATCGGCGACATCATCGGCGTGATCGACTCCATTGCTTTCCAGACCAACATCCTCGCGCTCAATGCCGCGGTGGAGGCGGCCCGCGCAGGTGAGCAGGGCCGGGGCTTTGCCGTGGTCGCGGGCGAGGTGCGCTCGCTGGCGCAGCGCAGCGCCGAGGCCGCCAAGGAAATCAAGGCGCTGATCACGGCCAGCGTGGAGCGTGTGGAGCAGGGCTCGCAACTGGTGGACCGCGCAGGCACGACCATGACCGAAGTGGTGGCCGCCATCGGCCGGGTCACCGACATCATGGGCGAGATCAGCTCGGCCAGCACCGAGCAGAGCTCCGGCGTGGCCCAGGTTGGCGAAGCCGTCACGCAGATGGACCAGACCACGCAGCAGAACGCGGCCCTGGTCGAGGAAAGCGCGGCCGCCGCTGCCTCGCTGCGCAAGCAGGCGCAGGACCTGGTCGAGGCCGTGGCCGTCTTCCAGTTGCCCCGTGGCGTCACGGACAGCCATGCGCATGTGCCGCACAGGGTGGCGGCACCGGCCAGCGCCGCAGCGCGCCCCGCAGCCCCGCCTGTCCGGCCCGCTCCACCCGCCAGTCCTGCGCGGCCTGCGGCCCTGGGCGGCGGCGGTGCGCCTGCAGGCGGCGAGACGCTGGCCCGCCGGCTTGAGCGCGATGCCACACCCCCCATCCGGCCGCGCGCCGGACCCACGCAGGCCGGCAAGCCGGCACCACGCCAGCCCGGCCAGGGCGATGACGACTGGGAAACCTTCTGAGCCCTACCCCTGGCGCAGCGGGCTGTGAGCCTGCAGCTCCTGCAGATAGCCGGCCATGCCCTCGCCCTCGCGGTCCAGAAAGCGCGAGATGGCATCGGCAAAGGACGGGTGGGCAATCCAGTGGGCGCTGGGGGTGACCACGGGCAACAGCGCCCGTGCCATCTTGTGCTCGCCCTGCGCGCCTCCCTCGAAGTGCGCAATCCCGCGTTCTATGCACCAGGCGATGGGCTGGTAGTAGCAGGCCTCGAAATGCAGGCAATCCACGCGCTCCAGTGCACCCCAGTAGCGGCCGTAGGCCGTTCCCTGCGGGGTCTGCGGCGCATGGGCGCGCCCGTCTGGATGGCCCGCTGACAGCCTTGCGGCCGCAGCATCCAGCGCGATCAGGCTGCAGGCCATGGGCTGGCCGTCGCGCTCGGCGATGAACATCAGCCAGGCCTCGGGCATCTGGCGCGCCATGGCCTCGAAGAAGGCCGGTTCGAGGTACGGGGCGTTGCCATGCTCCAGGTAGGTTCGCTCGTGGCAGCGGTAGAAAAAGGCCCAGTCCTGTGCGCCCATGTCCGGCCCGTGCAGGGCGCGAAAGCGCACGCCGGCCTCATGCACCTTGCGCCTTTCCTGGCGTATCTTCTTGCGCTTTTCCTGGTTCAGCGTCGCCAGAAAGTGGTCGAAATCGCTGTGCCCGGCGCCATCGGCGCCCTGGTTGCTCCAGTGGAACTGCACGGTGCTGCGCTGCATCCAGCCGTCGGCATCGCAGGCGGCCAGATCCTCGGCATCGCTGAACAGCAGGTGCAGCGAAGACAGCTGCTGCGCCTGGGCCCATTCGCGCACCGCGCGCACCAGGGCTGCACGCAGCAAGGGCGTGCGCGCCAGCAGGCGGCTGCCCGGCACGGGCGTGAAAGGCACGGCCAGCACGCCCTTGGGGTAGTAGTCCAGCCCATGCTGGGCGTAGGCACGTGCCCAGGCAAAGTCGAACACGTACTCGCCATAGGAGTGCGCCTTGGCGTAGACCGGGCAGGCGGCGACCAGCTCGCCGCCCTGCCAGAGCGTAACCACGCGGCCGGCCCAGCCGGTTTGCGGCACGGCGCTGCCGCTGGATTCCAGCGCGCTCAGGTACTCGTGGCGCATGAAGGGCGTGGGCGCGGCCTGCGATGCCAGCAGCGCATTCCAGGCCTGGGCATCGAGCTGCTGCACGCTGTCCAGCACGCGGGTGATAATTGCGGTTTCAGCCATGCCATTCCTTGCAGGCCGGTGTGACGCGCGCTGCCGCCTTTCGCTGTGGGGTGGCCTTGTCGGCCCTGTTGGCTCCATTGCATTCCATGACGCTCTCCATCTGCACTGCCCAGCTCAACTTTGTCGTGGGCGATCTGCCCGGCAATGTCCAGAAAATCATTGCCGCAGCCCGTGAAGCTTATGCCACGGGAGCACGCTTGCTGCTGACGCCCGAGCTTGCCCTGTGCGGCTATGCGGCCGAAGACCTGTATCTGCGCCCCGCCTTTCTGGATGCCTGCGACCAGGCCGTGCAGCAGCTTGCGCTGGAGACCGCGCAATGGCCGGGCCTGGCGCTGGTGCTGGGCCATCCCTGGCGCGACCAGGGCGCCGGTGGCGCGTTGCGCAATGCGGCCAGCGTGCTGCGCGACGGGCGCGTGGAATGCAGCCATGCCAAGCAATGCCTGCCCAACTACGGCGTGTTCGACGAGCAGCGCTACTTTGTGGCCGGCCAATCGCCCTGCGTGATCGAAGTGCAGGGCGTGCGCGTGGGCCTGCTGATCTGCGAGGACGCCTGGCATCCCGAACCCGCACGCGCCGCCGCCCAGGCCGGCGCGCAATTGCTGGCCGTGATCAATGCCTCGCCCTTTCATGAGGGCAAGCAGGCCGAACGCGAAGCCACGCTGGCCGCGCGTGCGCGCGAGACCGGCCTGCCCCTGGTCTACGCGCATCTGGTTGGCGGCCAGGATGAAATCGTCTTTGATGGCAGCTCCTTTGCCGTGCAGGCGGACGGCTCCATTGCCGCGCGCGCGCCGGCCTTTGCCGAGGCCTTGCCGCAGGTGGAGGTCCGCACGGGCGGGCATGCGCTGGTGCTGGCAGGCGAGGTGATTGCGCAGCCAGGGCACCTGCCGGCGCTGTGGTCCGCCCTGGTGCTGGCCGTGCGCGACTACGTGGGCAAGAACCGTTTCCCCGGCGCCCTGCTGGGCCTGTCGGGCGGCATCGACTCGGCCCTGGTGCTGGCGATTGCAGTCGATGCCCTGGGTGCGGACAAGGTGCATACGGTGATGATGCCTTCGCCCTATACGGCCGACATCAGCTGGATCGATGCGCGTGACATGGCCGAGCGCGTGGGCGTGCGCTATGACGAAATCTCCATCGCACCGCAGTTCGAAGCCTTCAAGGCCGCGCTGGCCCCGGCCTTCGCGGGCCGCGCCGAGGACACGACCGAAGAAAATCTGCAGGCCCGCATACGCGGCACCCTGCTGATGGGCCTGTCCAACAAGTTCGGCTCCGTGGTGCTGACCACCGGCAACAAGAGCGAGATGTCCACCGGCTACTGCACGCTCTATGGCGACATGGCGGGCGGCTTCGCGGTGATCAAGGACGTGCTCAAGACCGAGGTCTTTGCGCTGGCGCGCTGGCGCAATGCCAACGATCCGTTCGGCACGGGGCTGGACCCCATTCCGGATCGCATCATCACGCGCCCGCCCAGCGCCGAACTGCGCCCTGACCAGAAAGACCAGGACAGCCTGCCCGCTTATGAGGTACTCGATGCCATCGTGCGCCGTTACATGGAAAATAACGAAAGCATCGCCTCCATCGTGGCCGACGGATACGCCAGCGCCGATGTGGAGCGAGTGACGCGCCTGATCCAGATCAACGAGTACAAACGCCGCCAGGCGCCCGTGGGGCCGCGACTGACGCGCCGCAGCTTCGGCAAGGATTGGCGCTACCCCATCACCAACCGCTTTCGCGCTTGAAATGAATACCCCCCTGAGTCGCTTCGCGCCTTCCCCCTCTCGCTTCGGGGGGGAGACGACAGCCTCGCTGCGGGGCGGTGCGGCCGGCGTAGGCCCTTGCTCGCTGTCCCTGACTTTGGGGCGCGCCAGTGACTTGGGTCTTGCCGATCTTGTGTGGCCCTCACATTTGTAATACCTAGGAGTTCACCCCATGAAAATGATCACCGCCATCATCAAGCCGTTCAAGCTGGAAGAGGTCCGCGAGGCACTGGCCGACTGCGGCGTCAACGGCCTGACCGTCACCGAGGTCAAGGGCTTTGGCCGCCAGAAGGGCCATACCGAGCTTTACCGCGGCGCCGAGTACGTGGTGGACTTCCTGCCCAAGGTGAAGATCGAGGTCGTGGTCCGCTCCGAGGACGTGGACCGCTGCGTGGATGCCATCGTCAACGTGGCGCGCACGGGCAAGATCGGTGACGGCAAGATCTTCGTCACGGCCGTGGAGCGCGTGGTGCGCATCCGTACCGGCGAGCTCGACGACGGAGCCATTTGAGTCCGAGAGCAGTGCAGGGCGCATTCGGCGCCCTGCATTCCTGATATCTCGACGCTGGCGGCCATCCTCTCAAGGGTGGCCGTTTCCGTTTCCGCTTCTGTTCAGATCACGGCGCGCAAGGGCGCAGTCTCCAGGCCCGTGCCGGCGTTCTGCACCAGCGATTGCAGCAGCGTGGGGATGTCGCTGCCGCTTTCGATCAGTCCCATCTGCCACTCGCCCATGAAGCCATGGCCCACGCAGGTCTGCAGGAACTGCAGCATGCTGTCGTAGTAGCCATCCACATTGAGCAGGCCGATGGGCTTGTCGTGGTAGCGCAGCTGGCGCCAGGTCCAGACCTCGAACAATTCCTCGAAGGTGCCTATGCCGCCGGGCAGGGCGACGAAGGCATCGCTGCGCTCGGCCATCATGGCCTTGCGCTCGTGCATGGTCTGGACGATGTGCAGCTCGTCACAGGCATGGTTGGCCAGTTCCTTGTCCACCAGCGCCTGCGGGATCACGCCCACGACGCGGCCGCCGGCCTGCCGCGTGGCCTCGGCCACCTCGCCCATCAGGCCGCTGCGGCCGCCTCCATAGACCAGCTGGCCGCCGTGCTCACCGATCCAGCGGCCGGTGGCGCGGGCCGCCTCGATGAATCCGGGCTGGTCGCCGGGGCGCGAGCCGCAATACACACAAATGGAAAACGTGGGATTTGTCATGCAATGAACCGTTGATAGAGGGCGGCCAGCCAGACGCCGGCGCACAGCAGCAGCGCCAGCATCACGGCCGCGCTGCCCATGTCCTTGGCCTGCTTGGACAGAACGTGCCATTCGGGGCCTATGCGATCGACCACGGCCTCGATGCCGCTGTTGAGCAGCTCCACGATCAGCACCAGCAAGACCGTGCCCGCCAGCAGTGCAACCTCGATCCAGCTGCTTCCCAGCCAGAAGGCGGCAGGGATCAGCATGATGGCGGCCAGCGCTTCCTGGCGGAAGGCTTTTTCATTCCATCCGGCGCGAAGGCCTGCCAGCGAATAGCCTGCTGCGTGCCAGACACGCGTCAGGCCTGTGCGGCTTTTCTGGGGATTGACAGGTGCACTGTCGGTCGGGTCGGGAGATGCGGCGGGCATGCTTGCGAGTGTAGGAGATGCGACGCTGCCTCTGGGCCTGTCAGCGCTTTTTCCTGAGTGCCGGTGCCTGGTGGATCAACTGGGTGCCAGCCCATGCGTCATGCCAGAACTGGCGGCGCGGATGAAAGCGGCTGAGCAGCGCCCAGAGCGCCACCCACAGCACCAGCAGCATCAGCGTGGTCAGTGCAGGCACGCCGGTCGAGTAAGCCGCCAGCGGCGGCAGCAGCCAGATCCAGCTGAACACATAGCGCCGCAGCGCGCGCAACTGGCTGACGGGCTGGCCTGCCGCATCCACCAGGCGGATGTGCCAGGTTTTCATGGCCAGCGTCTGGCCCTTGGACCAGAACCAGACGAAATAGATACCCAGCACCACGAACATGAAGGCCTGCAGCGCATGGCGGTTGTCCATGGCATTGCGTGTCTGCGACAGGGTGCCGAACAGATAGCCTGCAATGAAGACCACGCCGAACAGCAGCATGCCCTCGTAGAGCCAGCAGGCCATGCGCCGCGCCAGTCGCGGGGCCATCTGTGGGGAGGCTGCGATTGCGGCTGCCGTGGTGGAGGCGGGGGATGTGGCGTTCGTCATGCGGACGGGGAGATCGGTGCGTCAGTGCGTCAATGCGAGAGGGGCGCTTCGCCGTGCGATGGCTGGGATGCAGCATCGGGGCTGTCATGCAGTTCCATGGGCGGCAAAGGCATGGGCGTGGCCGAGGGCACTTCCACCGGCGCCGTCTCCACCAGCGCCGGCGGGCGCACGGGATGGGTTTCCACGGCCGCAGGGGATGGGGCAGGGGGTACGGGAAGTGGCGGGTTGTAGATGGTGGCGGGCGGAATCTTCGGGGGATTCGGAATGGTGGCCGGAGCCACCGAGGCCGCCGGAATCCGCGCCAGCCGCTTGGGAGCCACGGGCTCTATGGCGGTGGCGGCGCCCTTGGCCTTGGGCGCGGCGCGCGCGGCCAGCAGGCGTTTTTCCTCGTCGCTGAGTGCCTGGTAGGCCTCCCACTGGGCGCGCTTGTCCGTGGCCAGGCGGTTGGTCAAGGCGAAATTCAGGCGGGCCTGGCTGCGCTGCTGGGCGCTGAGGCTGGACCAGGTCTGCATGCGATCGCGCAGCTTTTCCTGCTCTTTTTCACTGAGCTTGTCCCAGCCCTCGGCCAGCGTCATCCAGCGGCGCTTTTGCAGCGCATCCATCATGGACCAGCGCTCGGACAGGGGCTCAAGCACGCTGCTCTGCGCCGGTGTCAGCTCTGCCCAGCGCGGGCCGGAGGCCAGGTCCGTGGCGCGCTGGCGTGTGGCTGCATCACCGTGCAGGGTCTTGGAGGCTGCGATCGTGGCCGGCGAGACGGTGCTGGGTGCCAGCCGTACCTGCTGCACGACGCGCCAGCCGGTCCAGGCCAGCGCCATCAACAGCACCGCCGCCAGGATGGCGGCGGCTGAGCGGTGGAACGCGGCGCGTGAATCAGTGGGCATGCAGGCAGGCAAGGCGGGGATCAGCGTTCCGTGTTGGTGGCCGAAGTCTTCAGGTACTGGATGAAGCCGGGGTCGGCGTAGGCGGCGGGCGGCAGATCATCGGTCAACAAGGCGGTATCCACCTCGGCAACCTCGGTCAGACCTGTCTGGTCCGTCTGCACGTTGACTACCACCAGGCCAACGATCAACGCCAGCACCGGCACGGCCGAGATCAGCGCGCGCCACCAGGTGCCGCCCTCGTCGCCCGAACCCAGCGTCAGCGTGCCGCCCTGGGCCTGGGTTGCGCTGGCGGTCTGCAGCGGTGCAGCGCGCAGCTCGCGCCGGCGAACGGACAGGGCGCGCTCGCGCCCAGCGCGCAGCCGCTCGGTGATGTCGTATGGCAGCAACGCCTCGCCATCACCCAGGCGCGCGGTGATCCGGCGTGCGATGCGGTCTGCCGCCATTTCGCTGTGGAGAGTGAGAGTGGGCGCAGTCTTCATAGCTCGATTCCTTTGGCCTTCAGTGCCTTGCTCAATGTCTGGATGGCGCGGAAACAATGTGTTTTTACACTTCCTTCGGAACACCCCATCGCGGCAGCGGTCTCCGCGACGTCCATCTCTTCCCAATAACGCATCAGGAAAGCTTCGCGTTGACGTGCTGGAAGCTCCTGTATCTCTTTTTCAATGCTTTGCAAAATCTGGGCCCGCTCGGTCAGATCTTCGGCGCTGCGGGCGGTTTCGCCGTTCTGGCCGGAGTCGGCATAGGTTTCTAGCCAGTCGAAGTCCGCATCGTCGCCGGCCGACGCCTCCAGGTCGCTCATGCGGGTGAAGAGGGCGTTCTGCGTTTTTTGCCTGCGAAACCAGTCCAGCGTGCTGTTGGACAGGATGCGCTGGAACAGCATGGGCAGCTCGTTGATGGGCTTGTCGCCATAGTGCTGCGCCAGCTTGAGCATGCTGTCCTGCACGATGTCCAGCGCCGCCTCCTCATCCCGGACGTGAAAAAAGCTGCGCTTGAAGGCTCGCTTTTCTACGCTTTTGAGGAAGTCGGATAGTTCTTGCTCGGTTGCCAAAAGGAACGCAGGCCCGGATGAGGGGCTCGTTGATGAGGGGCTGAACGGGTGCGGGGCCTGATTATCGCACCGCACTGTCAATTTTTTTCGCAGGATGGCGCGCAGGCTTGTTGCAGTGCGATAATGTCTGCTGCAATTCAAAAAGGCAAACGGGTCACGGTCCGGCGTTTACTCACTCGCCCATGTCTGTTGGTCCTAAGTCCCGCACCGGCCTCACAAGGGCTTCAGGCAAGGGGCACCCAAGGTTTTTCGTTAGAGAAATTCACAAAGGTTGATCATGGAAATTTCCAAAGCCGAGTACTCCAGCGCGGCAGCAGCGGCGTCGCAGTCCCATGCATCCCAGGAGCTGATGGGCTCCGAGATCCTCGTCAAGTCCCTGCAGGCCGAAGGTGTCAAGCAGCTTTGGGGCTATCCGGGCGGTGCGGTTCTGTACATCTACGACGCCCTCTACAAACAAGATTCCATTCAGCATGTGCTGGTGCGCCATGAACAGGCGGCCGTGCATGCGGCAGACGGTTTTGCCCGTGCAACGGGTGAAGTCGGCGTGGCCCTGGTGACCTCGGGTCCCGGTCTGACCAACGCCGTGACCGGCATTGCCACCGCCTATACTGATTCCATTCCCCTGGTCGTGATCAGCGGCCAGACCTCGACGGCCTACATCGGCACCGATGCGTTCCAGGAATGCGACACCGTCGGCATCACCCGCCCCATCGTCAAGCACAACTTCTTGGTGAAGGATGTGCGCGAGCTGGCGGACACGATGAAGAAGGCCTTCCACATCGCGCGCACCGGCCGTCCCGGCCCCGTGGTGGTGGACATTCCCAAGGACGTGTCCTTCAAGAAGGCGCTCTACGCCGGCTACCCCGACAAGGTGGAGATGCGCTCCTACAACCCGGTGCGCAAGGGCCATGCCGGCCAGATCCGCAAGGCGCTGCAGTTGCTGCTGGCCGCCAAGCGACCCTACATCTACACGGGCGGCGGTGTTCTGCTGGGCAATGCCTGCAATGAGCTGCGCACGCTGGTGGATATGCTGGGCTACCCGGTCACGCATACGCTGCTGGGCCTGGGCGCCTATCCGGCCAGCGACCGCAAGTTCCTGGGCATGCTGGGCATGCACGGCACCATCGAAGCCAACAATGCCATGCAGAACTGCGACGTGCTGCTGGCGGTGGGTGCACGCTTCGATGACCGCGTGATCGGCAACCCCAAGCATTTCATGTCGGTGGAGCGCAAGATCATCCACATCGACATCGATCCCTCTTCCATCTCCAAGCGCGTGAAGGTGGACGTGCCCATCGTGGGCGACGTCAAGGAGGTGCTGACCGAGCTGATCTCCATGATCCGCGAGGCAAGTGCCCGTCCCGACGCAGCGGCCCTGGGCCAATGGTGGGAGACCATCGAAGGCTGGCGCAGCCGCGACTGCCTGCAGTACAGCCGTGGCGATGGCTCGGTCATCAAGCCGCAGTACGTGGTGGAGACGCTGTGGAACATGACCCGCGACGCCGATGCCTACATCACGTCCGACGTGGGCCAGCACCAGATGTGGGCTGCGCAGTACTACCGCTTCGACGAGCCGCGCCGCTGGATCAACTCCGGCGGCCTGGGCACCATGGGCGTGGGCCTGCCCTACGCCATGGGCATCAAGCTGGCCAAGCCGGAATCCGAGGTGTTCTGCATCACGGGTGAAGGCTCCATCCAGATGAATATCCAGGAGCTGGCCACCTGCCTGCAGTACAACACGCCGGTCAAGGTGGTGTCGCTGAACAACCGCTACCTGGGCATGGTGCGCCAGTGGCAGGAGATCGAGTACTCGGGCCGCTACAGCAGCAGCTACATGGACTCGCTGCCCAACTTCGTGAAGCTGGCCGAGGCCTATGGCCACGTGGGCATGCTGATCGAGCGCCCCGAGGACGTGGAGCCCGCCCTGCGCGAGGCACGCAAGCTCAAGGACCGCACGGTGTTCATGGACTTCCGTACCGATCCCACCGAGAATGTGTTCCCCATGGTGCAGGCTGGCCGTGGGATCACCGAGATGCTGCTGGGAGCTGACGACCTCTGAGCATGGTCCCTTGCGGGATCTGCCCGGGTTCATTCCTGCCGCATCCGTTCCAGTGAGCCGTTCTCGAGGCGGCCCCTTTGACGAATCTATTGCCTGCCAAGCCCGACGTTTACCGGCGCCGGGGGAGGGCAGCGAAAAGAGGAATCTTTCTTTCATGAAACACATCATTGCCGTGCTGCTCGAAAACGAGCCGGGAGCCTTGTCGCGCGTGGTGGGCCTGTTCTCGGCCCGCGGCTACAACATCGAATCGCTGACCGTGGCCCCCACGGAAGACGCATCGCTGTCGCGCATGACCATTCAGACGAATGGCTCCGAAGACGTGATCGAGCAGATCACCAAACACCTGAATCGCCTGATCGAGGTCGTCAAGGTCGTGGACCTGACCGAAGGCTCCTATACCGAGCGCGAACTCATGATGGTCAAGGTCCGCGCCGTGGGCAAGGAACGCGAGGAGATGAAGCGCATGGCGGACATCTTCCGCGGCCGCATCATCGACGTGACCGAAAAAAGCTACACGGTCGAGCTGACCGGCGACCAATCCAAGAACGACGCCTTCCTGCAGGCGCTGGACCGCACGGCCATTCTGGAAACCGTGCGCACCGGCTCCTGCGGCATCGGCCGCGGCGAACGCATCCTGCGCGTTTGATGCGCTGCAACGCACCTGAAACCTGTCCCCTTCCCCTTTTCAACCCCTACACACACGAAGCCTGGAGCCAACATGAAAGTTTTCTACGACAAGGACTGTGACCTGAGCCTGATCAAGGGCAAGACCGTTGCCATCATCGGCTACGGCAGCCAGGGCCACGCACACGCGCAAAACCTGAACGAAAGCGGCGTGAAGGTCGTGGTCGGCCTGCGCAAGGGCGGCGCTTCCTGGGACAAGGTCGCCAAGGCTGGCCTGACCGTCGCGGAAGTCGATGACGCCGTGAAGTCCGCCGACCTGGTCATGATCCTGCTGCCGGATGAGAACATCCCCGAGGTCTACAACAACAACGTGGCCCCCAACATCAAGCAAGGCGCCACGCTGGCCTTTGCCCACGGCTTCAACATCCACTACAACCAGGTCGTGCCCCGCGCCGATCTGGACGTGATCATGGTCGCCCCCAAGGGTCCTGGCCATACCGTGCGTTCCGAGTACCTGAAGGGCGGCGGCGTGCCTTCGCTGATCGCTGTGTACCAGGACAAGTCCGGCAAGGCCCGTGACCTGGCCCTGTCCTATGCCATGGCCAACGGCGGCGGCAAGGGCGGCATCATCGAGACCAACTTCAAGGAAGAAACCGAGACCGACCTGTTCGGCGAGCAAGCCGTTCTGTGCGGCGGCGCGGTGGAACTGGTGAAGATGGGCTTCGAGACCCTGACCGAAGCCGGCTACGCTCCCGAAATGGCCTACTTCGAGTGCCTGCATGAGCTCAAGCTCATCGTGGACCTGATGTACGAAGGCGGCATCGCCAACATGAACTACTCGATCTCGAACAACGCCGAGTACGGCGAGTACGTGACGGGTACCGAAGTCATCAACGACAAGTCGCGCGAAGCCATGCGTGCTGCCCTCAAGCGCATCCAGACGGGCGAATACGCCAAGATGTTCATCCAGGAAGGCCGCACCAACTACCCGAGCATGACGGCCCGCCGCCGCATGAACGCCGACCACGCCATCGAGAAGGTCGGTGGCCAACTGCGCGCCATGATGCCCTGGATCTCCAAGAACAAGCTGGTTGACCAGAGCCGCAACTGAGATTGCTGCATTCCATCTTGCCTGGGTCGCGCAAGCGGCCTACGCAAGGTGCAGGACAAGGCCACCCCGATGGGTGGCCTTTTTCGTGCAGGGAAGGGGTGCGGCGCGCAGGTACACTGACCCTTTCGGGGCGGCGCGGTCCGCTCCCTTAGAATACTATCGTTTTAATAGCTGCCCGCGCCCGTAGGCGCTGTGCTGGAGGCTGGATTGATGCAAAACCACAATGAGTCCAACGAGATTGAGGGCGTGGTGGTGCGCAAGCGCCGCAAGGGTATCTACATCCTGCCCAACCTGTTCACGCTGGCTGCGCTGTTCGGTGGCTTCTACGCCATCGTGATGGCCATGAATGGCCGCTTTGAACTGGCTGCTGCAGGCGTGTTCTGCGCCATGGTGCTGGACAGTCTTGACGGCCGCGTGGCACGCATGACCAATACGCAAAGCGCCTTTGGCGAACAGATGGACTCGCTGTCGGACATGGTGTCCTTCGGCGCCGCTCCTGCCTTGATCGCCTATGAGTGGGCGCTCAAGGGCATTGGTCGCTGGGGCTGGATTGCCGCCTTTGTCTATTGCGCCTGCGCTGCACTGCGGCTGGCGCGTTTCAATGTGAATACCGGCACGGTGGACAAGCGCTGGTTCCAGGGCCTGCCTTCGCCTGCGGCGGCGGCGCTGGTCACGGGCTTCATCTGGCTGCTGGACGAGGCGGGCCTGCTGCGCGGACAGGATGCCTGGCTGAGCTGGACACAGATCACCTGGATCATGTTCTTCCTGACGCTGTACGCGGGCCTGACCATGGTCACCAATGTGCCGTTCTACAGCTTCAAGGACGTGCACTTCAAGAAGAGCGTGCCGTTTGCCGCCATCGTGCTGATTGCGCTGGGCATTGCCATCATCAACATCCACCCGCCCATCGTGCTGTTCGGCGTGTTCCTGCTCTACGGTTTCTCAGGCTATGGCGTCTACGCCTGGCGTAAGGCCAAGGGCCAGCGCACCAGCGTCATCAGCACCTCGACCGACGAGCCCGAGGAGCGCGGCCTGCACAAGTGATGCGGCGCAGCATCTTCACAGCCTTTGTGAACCTGTGCTAAAGTCGTCCGAATGCAATACCTGTCGCTAGCTCTACTACTGATGTCCAACGGGCAGAGACAGTAGCGCGCGCGTACATACCTACTTTCACGGCCCGTTTGCACCAGCGACGGGCCGTTTTGCATTTGTGGGGGTCGCTGGAGCAGGTGGGTCTTGTTTTTACCTAGACGATAGAAAGCACTTCAGCCATGTTGCAAAACCCTTCGACCAAGTACCGTCCGTTCGCTTTCGCTCCCGTGCGTCTGCAAAATCGCAGCTGGCCCGACGCGACGATTACCAAGGCTCCGATCTGGTGCAGCGTGGATCTGCGCGATGGCAACCAGGCGTTGATCGAGCCCATGGACATCGATCGCAAGATGCGCATGTTCGAGCAGCTGGTGAAGATCGGCTTCAAGGAGATCGAGGTCGGCTTTCCCTCCGCTTCGCAGGTGGAGTTCGACTTCATGCGCAAGCTCATCGAGGAAAACCGCATTCCCGATGACGTGACCATCCAGGTGCTGACACAGGCGCGCGAGCACCTCATCCGCCGTACCTTCGAAGCGCTTGAAGGCGTGCCCCGTGCCATCGTCCATCTGTACAACGCCACCGCGCCCGTGATGCGCCGCGTGGTGTTGAACATGAGTGAAGACGAGATCGTCGAGCTGGCCACCACCAATGCCCGCATGTTCAACGAGATCGCTGCCGGCTACCCCCAGACGCAGTGGACCTTCCAGTACTCGCCCGAGATGTATTCGGACACCGAGCTGGAGTTTTCCAAGCGCGTCATCGATGCCGTCACCGATGTATGGCAGCCCACGCCCGAGCGCAAGTGCATCATCAATCTGCCCACCACGGTGGAGCATTCCACGCCCAATCTGTTTGCCGACATGGTGGAGTGGACGCACCGCCACATCCAGCGCCGTGATTCCATCGTGCTGTCCGTCCATCCCCACAACGATCGCGGCACCGGCACGGCCACGGCCGAGCTCGCGCTGATGGCCGGTGCCGACCGCCTCGAAGGCTGCCTGTTCGGCAACGGCGAGCGCACGGGCAACCTCGACGTGGTCAACGTGGCGCTGAACATGTACATCCAGGGCGTGTCGCCCGGGCTGGATTTCTCCGATATCGACGGCATCCGCAGCACGGTCGAGCATTGCAACCAGTTGCCCGTGCACCCGCGCCATCCCTACGTGGGCGACCTGGTCTACACCTCGTTCTCTGGCTCGCACCAGGATGCGATCAAGAAGGCCTTCGCCGACCGCAAGGAAGGCGACGTCTGGGACATGCCCTATCTGCCCATCGATCCCAAGGACCTCGGTCGCAGCTATGAAGCCGTCATTCGCGTCAACAGCCAGTCGGGCAAGGGTGGCATCGCCTATCTGCTTGAAAGCGAATATGGTCTCCAGTTGCCGCGCCGCCTGCAGATCGAGTTCAGCCAGGTCGTGCAGCGCGAGATGGATGCCAGCGGCAAGGAATTGGCTGCCGCCGACCTGTGGAATCTGTTCCAGCGCGAATACGGCCTGCAATCCGTGCAGGCGCCGCACTACCGGCTGAGCGAGAACGATGGTGTGGTCAGCCTGTCGGCCGACTTGGCCGTCGAGGGCGGCAAGCGCACGATTGAAGCCGAGGGCACGGGCCCGATCGATGCCTTCGTGCAGGCGCTGAGCGAGCACAGCGGCCGCGCAGTACGCGTTCTGGACTATGCCGAGCACGCCATTGGCGAAGGCGCCAACGCCAAGGCCATCGCCTATGTGGAACTGCGTGTGGACGATTCCCACGTGTGCTACGGCGTCGGGGTCGATGCGAATATCGTCTCTGCCTCGTTCCGGGCCATCATGTCGGGCTTGCAGCGTGTTCCCTCCGCCGAGAATGCGGTGGAGCAGGAGGCGGTTGCCGCCTGAATTTCGTTCCCGAGCCGGTGCAGCCACAAGCGCACCGGCTTTTTTCATCGCCTGCCCGTGGGCAGGGGCTTCGCATCCACAAGAAAGACGAGACTCCCCATGACCGACCAATTGATCATTTTCGACACCACCTTGCGTGACGGCGAGCAGTCGCCCGGTGCCTCCATGACCCGCGACGAGAAGCTGCGCATCGCGCGCCAGCTCGAACGGCTGAAGGTCGATGTGATCGAGGCCGGTTTTGCGGCGAGCTCCAACGGTGACTTCGAGTCGGTACAGGCCATTGCGCGTGCCATCAAGGACTCCACCATCTGCTCGCTGGCGCGGGCCAATGACCGTGACATCGCCCGTGCGGCCGAGGCGCTGAAGGACGCCAACCGCGCGCGTATCCACACCTTCATTGCGACCAGCGCGCTGCACATGGAGAAAAAGCTGCGCATGACGCCCGAGCAGGTGCTGGAGCAGGCGCGCCAATCCGTGCGCTTTGCGCGCAACCTGATTGCCGACATCGAGTTCAGCCCGGAGGACGGCTACCGCAGCGACCCGGATTTCCTGTGCCGCGTCATCGAGACCGTGATCGCCGAGGGCGCAACCACGATCAACGTTCCCGACACCGTGGGCTATGCCATTCCCGAGCTCTACGGCGCCTTCATCAAGAACCTGCGCGAGCGCGTGCCCAACAGCGACAAGGCGGTCTGGAGCGTGCACTGCCACAACGATCTGGGCATGGCCGTGGCCAACTCGCTGGCCGGCGTCAAGCTCGGCGGCGCCCGCCAGATCGAATGCACCATCAATGGCCTGGGTGAGCGCGCCGGCAACTGCTCGCTGGAAGAGGTGGTGATGGCCATCAAGACGCGCAAGGACTACTTTGGCCTGGACGTCAACATCGACGCCCTGCACATCGTGGCCGCCAGCCGCATGGTCAGCCAGACCACCGGCTTCGTGGTGCAGCCCAACAAGGCCGTGGTGGGGGCCAACGCCTTCGCCCATGCCTCCGGCATTCACCAGGATGGCGTGCTCAAGGCGCGCGACACCTACGAGATCATGCGTGCCGAGGACGTGGGCTGGAGCGCCAACAAGATCGTGCTGGGCAAGCTCAGCGGCCGCAACGCCTTCAAGCAGCGCCTGCACGAGCTGGGCGTGGAGCTGGACAGCGAAGCCGCGATCAATACCGCCTTCGCCGCCTTCAAGGAGCTGGCCGACCGCAAGAGCGAGATCTTCGACGAGGACATCCTGGCCCTGGTGACCGAGCAGGACGCGCATCAGCAGGCCGACCCCTTCCAATTCATCTCGCTGGCTCAGCAAAGCGAGACAGGTGAGCGCCCACACGCGTCAGTGGTGTTCAGCCGCGACGGCCGCGAGATCAAGGCCCAGTCCGACGGCAATGGCCCGGTCGATGCCTCGTTCAAGGCCATCGAGTCCAAGGTGAAAAGCGGTGCCGAGATGCTGCTGTACTCGGTCAACGCCATCAGCGGCTCCACCGAAAGCCAGGGCGAAGTGACCGTTCGCCTGCAGCGCAGCGGGCGCGTGGTCAACGGTGTGGGCGCCGACCCTGACATCGTCGTGGCTTCTGCCAAGGCCTATCTGAGCGCGTTGAACAAATTACACAGCAATGCAGAGATCGTGGCTGCGCAGGGGTAAGCACTCGCCTTATAATTTCACTTAAATTATCGAAAAGTCGCACAAGTTATTGTCACAGTGCGACTTTTTCGATTAATGTAAGGTCTAGTCACAAATTCTTGCTGCTTGGAGCATTTCTCATGCCCACCCTACGCCGTGCCCGCCTCGGTCGATTTGCTCAGGTCATGTCCTTTCTGGCCCTGAGTTGTGCTCTTGCTGCTCCGGGCGCATATGCCGCGCCTGCCAAGAAAGTTGCCAAGAAACAGGTGGCTGTGGCCCCTGTCAAGAAGAAGGCGGTGAAGGAGCGCGCCACGGCCGCTCCCCAGGGCAAGCGCGTTGCCAAGAGCGCGCGCCAGCCCAGCCGCGTCGCTGCACGCAGCGTGGCCAGCCCCATTCGCGCCGTTGCCTACGAGCCACGCCTGTCCTTCGGCCAGATGGCCGGTCTGCATGCGGTGGCCGATCCTCTGGATCTCAAGAGCAGCGTGGCCCTGGTTCTGGACCAGGACACCCATGAGGTGCTGCTGAGCAAGAACGACCATGCCGTCTTGCCCATCGCCTCGTTGACCAAGCTGATGACCGGCCTGCTGATTTCCCAGGCCCATCTGCCGATGGATGAAACCATCACCATCACGCAGGACGACGTGGATACCGAAAAGGGCAGCAGCTCGCGTCTGGCCGTCGGCACCACGCTCACGCGCGGTGAAATGCTGCACCTGGCCCTGATGTCCAGCGAAAACCGCGCTGCCCATGCCTTGGGCCGCACTTTCCCTGGTGGCCTTGATGCCTTTGTCCAGCAGATGAACGCCAAGGCCCGTCTGCTGGGCATGACCGATACCCGCTACGTGGAGCCCACCGGGCTGTCCAGCCGCAACCAGTCCAGTGCCCGTGATCTGGCCGTGCTCGTCAATGTGGCGCACAGCGATCCGCTGGTGCGCGAGTACACCACCTCGCCCGGCTATGAGGTGGCCGTGGGCCGTCGCACGCTGCAGTACAACAACACCAACCGCCTGGTGATGAGCCCCACCTGGGACATTGGTCTGCAAAAGACCGGCTACATCTCCGAGGCAGGCCGCTGCCTGGTCATGCAGGCGCAGGTGGCTGGCCGCAAGATCATCATGGTCTTCCTGGATTCGGCCGGAAAGTTCAGCCGCCTCGGCGATGCCGAGCGCGTGCGCCACTGGGTGGAGTCCATGGGGCAGGTGGCTGGCGATCCCATGATCCACAAGGTCAAGGGCTGAGTTTTCTTTCCCCTCACGACAAAGGCGCCGATGGCGCCTTTGTTGTTTCTGTGTTGCCCATGGCCCCTGGCCAATGCCAACGGGGCCGACGGCCGTTCAGTGGCTGCTGCGCGCGTAGGGGTTGGGTGGCGGTGCCGCCGGGCGGGTTGCGTTGAAGCCCAGGGCGCCCGAGATCTCCTGTGCGGTGGACTGGAGCTTGGACATCCAGCTCTCGTCCAGCCGGTCGGCGGGAGCGGAGATGGACAGGCCGGCCACCAGCTTGCCCTGGTCGTCGTAGATGCCGGCGGCCATGCAGCGCACGCCCAGCTCCAGCTCTTCGTTGTCGCGGGCCACGCCATGGTGGCGTACCTTGTCCAGCTCGTTTTCCATGTCGGCCAGCCGCGTGATGCTGAAGTGCGTCTTGCCGGGCAGGCCGGTGCGCGTGGCGTAGGCGCGGACCTGTTGCGCATCGTCCGCCGCCAGGAACAGCTTGCCGTTGGATGTCAGGTGCAGCGGCGCATGGCCGCCGATGGCGCGCACCACCTGCATGCCGGAGCGCTCGCTGTAGGCGCGTTCCACATAGACGATTTCATCGCCCTGACGCACGCTGAGGCTGACCGGCTGCTGGATCTGCTTGTGCAGCTGGCGCATGGGGATCAGGGCCGCTTCGCGCACGCTCAGGCGGGCCTTGACCAGATTGCCCAGTTCCAGGAAGCGCATGCCCAGGCGGTAGCTGCCCGATTCGGGGCGATCGACAAAGCGGCCGATGGCCAGATCGTTGAGGATGCGGTGCGTGGTGGAGGGGTGCAGGCCGGTGCGCTCGCTGATCTCCTTGAGCGATACCGCTTCCTCGCGCGAGGCCAACACGTCGATCAACGTGAACATGCGTTCCAGGACCTGGACGCTGGGCTTGGGGGAGGCCGCGTTATCGTTTTTTTTCATGAGGCGGAGTGGAGTTTCGGCATTCGGTCATTCTAGCGGCGGCCATGGCATGGCGGCATATGTGCCGCCAGCAAACAGCGGCTATGCGCATAAGAAATGTCGCTGAAAAGGCGTGGAGTGACGCTGTATCAGCGCGGCAGCTGATCCACGCGCTGCCAGCGCTCGTCAACGCGCACTTCATGGGGCAGGAAGCGCGCCTTGTAATTCATCTTCTGGCTGTCGGCGATCCAGTAGCCCAGGTAGACATAGGGCAGGCTCATGGACCGGGCCTGGTCGATCTGCCACAGCACATTGAAGGTGCCGTAGCTGGCGGGGTCGTTGGGCTCGTAGAAGGTGTAGACGGCAGACAGCCCGTCTTCCAGCACATCGAGGATGGATACCATCTTCAGCGTGCCGATGCCGCCATCGGCCGCCGGCGTGCGGAACTCCACAAGGCGCGAGTTGACGCGGCTTTGCAGCAGGAACTGGGTGTACTGGTCCACGCTGTCATGGTCCATGCCTCCGCCGCTGTGGCGGCTTTGCTGGTATCGCAGGTACAACTGGTAGTGCTCGTTCGAGTAGTGCAGGCGCTGGATCGATGCCGTGAGGTCGGCGTGGCGCGCGGCGGCGCGGCGCTGGCTGCGGTCGGGGCGGAAGTCGTGGACCAGGATGCGCATCGGCACGCAGGCGCGGCATCCGTCGCAATACGGCCGGTAGGTGAACATTCCGCTGCGGCGAAAACCCAGTGAAACCAGCTCCGAATAGGCGCTGTTCTGGATCAGGTGGCTGGGTGTGGCCACTTGCGAACGCGCCAGCCGGCCATCGAGATAGCTGCAGGGGTAGGCGGCGGTGGCATAGAACTGCAGGGCCTGCAGCGGAAGATCGTTCGGGTGCGTCATGGTGTGCTGGCGGCAGCCGGTGATGTGTCGCCAGCCTCGCCGGACGGTGGCAGCAACGCGTCCCAGTATACGTTTTCGAACCGCCAGCGCATGGGCGGCAGCTGGCTTTGCTCGGCCACGGTTTGCAGGAACCGGGCGCGCGGCATTTCGCGCGCCCCCAGCGAGGCCAGGTGCTGCGTGGCCTGCTGGCAATCGATCTGCACGGCGCCTTGATGTCTGCACAGCGCAACCAGGGCCGCCAGCGCGATCTTGGATGCGTCGGTGGCATGCGCGAACATGGATTCGCCAAACACGGCGCGGCCCAGTGCCACGCAATACAGGCCGCCCACCAGGCGTCCGTCCACCCAGGTCTCCACGCTGTGGGCTGCACCCTGGTGGTGCAGGTCGGCATAGGCGTCAAGAATTTCCTGCACGATCCAGGTGCCATCCTGGTCGTGGCGCACCGTCTGGGCGCAGTGCTGCATCACGGTCTCGAACGCGCTGTCGATGCGGATCTCGCAGCCCGGCGTGGCGCGAAAGCGCTGCAATGTCTTGCGCAGGCTGCGGTGCAGCCGGAACTGCGATGTCTGCAGCACCATGCGGGGATCGGGTGACCACCACAGCGTGGGCTGGCCTTCGCTGAACCAGGGAAAAATCCCCTGGCTGTAGGCGATGCGCAGGTGCGCCGCATCCAGCGTGCCGCCTGCGGCCAGCAGGCCCGGGATGGGGTCGTTGGGGCCCCATGCCGTTTCCACAGGAGGGAAGGCCTGGTGGGGGATGAGCCATGGGAGGGGGTGGGACATGATCGGGTGCGGACGGAGGAAATGGATTCGTATGCTCTGCAGCCGCAGTCTTGCACAAACCATGCGCAAGAGGGCTGCGTGGATGCGAGGGCATCGCCTGGCCGGGGTAAGTGAACCTCCTACGCGGCCTTGTCGCGCCAGGGGACAGTGCCGCCTGGCAGGCTTGGGCTATGCTGGTTCCGTCTTCTTGCGGATGCTTGGCTTTCGCTGTGAAGGCATCGAAGGAGGATGAGCGATGTTTTTCAGCAAAATCTTTGGCGCAAGCCTTGCCGAGCCGCGCTATATCCGTCGCACCCGGGCCTACCTGCAGGAAGCCCGCATGGCGATGCTGGAGCACACCATTGCCGCGGAGTACTACAAGTCCTCTGCTGACATGTATGCGGAACGTGCCGCACGGCTGGAAGAAGAGCTGCGCGCATGGGAAGAGGGCGTCGAGCAATCCCGTGCTGCCCATGTCTCGCGCCGCGCACATGCCAGGCACAGCAAGCCCGTCACCGTGGAGCCCGCCGCAACTCCATCGCCACCGAACACGCCCACCGTGGGCATGGTGCGTGCAGCCTGACCCAACAAAAAAGCCCGCATGCGTTGGCATGCGGGCTTTTCATCTGGCTCCTCAACCTGGGCTCGAACCAGGGACCTACGGATTAACAGTCCGGCGCTCTACCAACTGAGCTATTGAGGAATATGTTGGCGTTGGGTCTTGTACGATTGCAAGGCCACTGAAATTTGGCTCCTCAACCTGGGCTCGAACCAGGGACCTACGGATTAACAGTCCGGCGCTCTACCAACTGAGCTATTGAGGAATACACGTCTATCGACAGAGATCTTGTGCGGTTGCAAGATCTTGAAATTCTTTTGGCTCCTCAACCTGGGCTCGAACCAGGGACCTACGGATTAACAGTCCGGCGCTCTACCAACTGAGCTATTGAGGAACAAGACCTAGATTATATGACGTAAAAAACACGTCACAGAAAACTCGGGGGAATTTTTTCAGGAAGGGCGGCTGCAGGCCTTCACTCTCACGGCTCGGGCCTGAACCACAGCCACACCAGCACGCAGCCCATGGAGGTCAGCGCCACGGCCTGCACCCAGGCGGGCGGGCGTGTCCACAGCAGTATGACGGCGCACAGGCTCATCATGGCGCTGGCGCTCCATTTGGCGCGCCGGCTCACGCAGCCGCCCCGTGCCCAGTTGCGCAGCATGGGGCCGAACAGGCGATGGCGCCACAGCCAGGTGTGCATGCGCTGCGAGCTGCGCGCCGCGGCCCAGCCGGCCATGAGCACGAACACCGTGGTGGGCAATCCTGGAATGAAGATGCCGGCAATGCCCGTGGCCAGGCTCAGGCAGGCAAACAGCTGCAGCGCCCAGCGCAACGGGGCGGCCGGCATGCGGTGCAGGGGAGGGGGATCGTCATCATGGAAGGCCGGCGCCGTGCCTGCCTGCGCAGTGGCCTCTGGCTCCAGGGCCTGTGCCGTGGGTATTTGCTGCGCGCCTGCCTCACGGTCCTCTGGGGACGCGGTGGATGACTCTCTGGCGGTGCTGGGCATGCTGCGATTGTGCCAGCGCGCTGTGGCCATGGCGGCCAAGAGGCGGCCAAGAGGTGGCCAGGGGGCGGCCGGGAGCCGGGCGGCCGCTATGCTTGGCAACCCACATCTACATGCATAGCCTTGCACTGCCATGACTGTCCGCTCCATTTTGAAGATGGGCGATCCGCGCCTGCTGCGCGTCGCCCAGCCTGTGACCGAATTCGACACCGACGAACTGCACCTGCTGCTCAGCGATTTGCTGGACACCATGCATGCAGCCAACGGCGCGGGGCTGGCCGCGCCGCAGATTGGCGTGGACCTGCAGATGGTGGTGTTCGGCTCCGGCCTGCCCAATCCGCGCTACCCCGATGCGCCCGTGGTGCCGCGCACCGTGCTCATCAACCCGGTCATCACGCCCATGGGCGAGGACGAGCAACTGGACTGGGAAGGCTGCCTGTCCGTACCCGGCATGCGCGGCATGGTGCCGCGCTGGAACCATATCCGCTACACGGGCTTCGATGTGTTTGGCGATGCCATCGACCGCACGGTGGATGGCTTTCATGCGCGCGTGGTCCAGCATGAGTGCGATCACCTCTGGGGAAAGCTCTATCCCATGCGCATGCGTGACTTCAGCCAGTTCGGCTTCACCGATGTGCTGTTCCCCGGCATCAGCGCGGCCGAGGACGACTGAGCGGGCGGGCGCTGCCCGTATTCAAGGATCTTCGGTCAAGTCTTTGTATACAAATCGGTAGACAATTTTTCCATGCTGGCGCCGTACATTGGCACTTCCCGCCAAGGCGGGGATTGTGTGCGTTCGCCCGCCAAGAGCTGCCAAGCAGCCACCGGGCTTCGCGATGCAGGATGCAGGAGAGCGCGGCCTATCGGGTCGGCGGCAAAAGGTGCGCGGGGGCGCGCCTGCCGCCATCCGGCTGCCGCGTACTTGTCCGGCGTTCTGTGAACAAGAGGACAAGGAGACAGCGATGGAAAAAAGTTCTGGCAATGCGCCGGCCCTGGGTACAGACATCCGCCCGGAGGACGAGCAACTCGGCCTCACGGCCAACACCCTCTATGGTTTGCAGCATGTGCTGACCATGTACGGAGGCATCGTGGCCGTGCCCCTGGTCATGGCCAATGCGGCCGGCATGTCGGCGGCCGACACGGGCCTGCTGATCACGGCCTGCCTTTTCATGGGCGGGTTGGCAACGCTGCTGCAGACGCTGGGCATTCCGTTCTTCGGCTCGCGCCTGCCGCTGGTGCAGGGCGTGTCCTTCTCGGGCGTGGCCACCATGGTCAGCATCCTGCACACAGGCGGCGGCATGCAGGGCGTGCTGGGCGCCGTGCTCTTTGCCTCGGTGTTCGGCCTGATCATTGCGCCCATTTTTTCCAAGCTCACCCGGTTTTTCCCGCCGCTGGTCAATGGCTGCGTGATCACCATCATCGGCCTGTCGCTGATGCCGGTGGCGGCCCACTGGGCCATGGGCGGCAATCCCCAGGCGGCCGACTACGGCAGCATGGGCAACATCGGGCTGGCGGGCCTGTCGCTGGTCATCGTGCTGGCGCTGAGCAAGCTGGGCAACGCCATGATCTCGCGCCTGTCCATTCTGCTGGCCATCGTCATCGGCACGGCGGTGGCGGCCATGATCGGCAAGTCCGACTTTTCCGAGGTGGGCAGCGGTGCCTGGTTCGCCGTGCCCATGCCGCTGCACTTCGGCTGGCCGACCTTCAGCCTGGCGGCGACCCTTTCCATGTCCATCGTGATCCTGGTGACCCTGGTGGAAACCTCGGCCGATATCCTGGCCGTGGGCGACATCGTGGGCACCCGCGTGGATTCGCGCCGCCTGGCCGACGGCCTGCGCGCCGACATGCTGTCCAGCGTGGTGGCGCCGTTCTTCGGCTCGTTCACGCAGAGCGCCTTTGCCCAGAACGTGGGCCTGGTCGCGGTCACGGGCATCAAGAGCCGTTATGTCGTGGCCTTCAGCGGCCTGATCCTGATCGCCTTCGGCCTGCTGCCCATCATGGGGCGCATCGTGGCCTGCGTGCCTCCCTCGGTGCTGGGCGGCGCGGGCCTGGTGCTCTTTGGCACGGTGGCGGCCAGCGGCATCCGCACGCTGGCCAAGGTGGACTATCACAACAACATGAACCTGATCATCGTGGCGGCGTCCATCGGCATGGGCGTGCTGCCCATGGTCAAGCCGGACTTCTATCACCACTTCCCCGACTGGTTCGCCACCATGTTTCATTCGGGCATCAGCTCCACGGCGGTGACCGTGCTGCTGTTGAACCTGGTCTTCAACCACTTCAAGCAGGGCAACCCCGAGGAGCCTTCGGTATTCGGCGCAGGTTCTGAGCGCGTGCTCAGCGAGGCCGTGCTGTCTGCCCTGGCCGATGGCGACCGGGTGGTCGATGGCAAGCTCTATGACCGCGAGGGCAAGGAAGTGGCCACGGTGTCGGCGCCTGCGGCAGCCATGCACTGACGGCCGCACCCGCACCAGCGCCTGGATGCAAAAGGCCCGCCCTGGTTGACAGGGCGGGCCTTTTTTTCGCCGCAAGCTCAGACCGCCAAGGCCTGCAGCAGCTCGGTTTCTATGAGCAGCTGGCGCTGGTTGTTCTGCAGTTCGGCGCCCTCGATCAGAAAGCTGTCTTCCACGCGCTCGCCCAGCGTGCTGACCTTGGCCAATTGCACGCTCAGGTGGTGCTGGGCCAGGATGCGCGCCACGGTGTAGAGCAGGCCGGCGCGGTCCGTGGCCGAGATGGACAGCAGCCAGTGCTGGGCTTTCTCGTCGGGCTGCAGCGTGACGCGCGGCGCAAAGGGGAAGCTTTTGACGCGGCGCGACAGGCGCCGAGGGGATGGCTCGCGCAGCGGCCCGCCCTGCATCAGCGCGGCGACCAGATCGTTCTCGACCATGTGCATCAGCTCGCGGTACTGCTCCTGCATGGCGGGCGCGACCACCTGGAAGGTGTCCAGCGCATAGCTGTTGTGGGCCGTGTGCACGCGCGCATCCAGAATGGAGAAGGCCGCCCGGTCGAAGTAGCCGCAGATGCGCGCGAACAGATCGGGCTGGTCAGGCGCGTAGACCAGTACCTGCAGCCCCTCGCCGGCCAGGGAGCGGCGCGCGCGCACCACGGGGCGGGTGGTGCCCACGTGGCGGGACAGGTGGCGCGTGTGCCAGGCGATGTCGGCCGCCTCGTGGCGCATGAAATAGTCCACGCCCAGCGTGTCCCAAAGCTTCTTGTGCGATTCGAAGGGCTGGGCTGTCAGTGCCAGCTGCACCAGGGCCTCGCGGCGGCGGGCCTCGATTTCGGCGGCAGCATCGGGCGCGCGTCCGCCCATGACGCGCAAGGTCAGGCGATAGGTGTCCTCCAGCAGCTTGCCCTTCCAGGCGCTCCAGACCTTGGGGCTGGTGCCGCGGATGTCGGCCACGGTCAGCAGGTACAGGGCCGTGAGGTTGCGTTCGTTGCCCACGCGCTCGGCAAAGGCCTGGATCACCTCGGGGTCCGACAGGTCCTGCTTTTGCGCGACCTGGCTCATGGTCAGGTGCTCGCGCACGAGGAATTCGATCAGCTCGGCGTCGGCGCGCGCAATGCCGTGGGCGCGGCAAAAGCGCTTGGCCTCCACGGCGCCGATGATGGAGTGGTCACCGCCGCGGCCCTTGCCGATGTCGTGGAACAGCGCGGCCACGTACAGCAGCCAGGGCTTGTCCCAGCCGCTGGCCAGTTGGGAGCAGAACGGGTACTCATGCGCATGCTCGGCCATGAAAAAGCGCCGCACATTGCGCAGCACCATGAGGATGTGCTGGTCCACCGTGTAGACGTGGAACAGGTCATGCTGCATCTGGCCCACGATGCGCCGGAAGGGCCACAGGTAGCGCCCCAGCACCGAGGTCTGATTCATCAGCCGCATGGCGTGCGTGATGCCGCTGGGCTGTTGCAGGATCTTCATGAAGGTGGCGCGGTTGACCGGGTCGCGCCGGAAGGCCGCGTCCATCAGGTCCCGCGCGCCGTACAGCGCGCGCAGCGTGCGCGCCGACAGGTCGGTGAGGCCCACATGGGTCTCGTACATCAGAAAGGTTTCGAGGATGGCGTGCGGCTCGCGCTCGTAGAGATCGTCGCTGGCCACCTCGATGGTGCCGGCCTTCTCGTAGAAGCGCGAGTTCAGCCGGATGCGCGGAGTGGGGCGCGGGTTCAGCCGCTCCTCGATGTTCAGCCGCAGGATCTGGCACAGCTGGGTCACGGCCTTGGCCGCCCAGTAGTAGTGGCGCATCAGCGTCTCGCTGGCGCGCATGGCCAGCTTGCGCCCTTCGGCCGAGGTGGAGCGGTAGCCAAAGGCCTCGGCCACGGCGGTCTGCTGGTCGAAGACCAGGCGGTCCTCATGCCGGCCCGCCACCGCGTGCAGGCGTGCACGTATCAGGCTCAGCAGGGCTTCGTTGTCTTCGAGCTGCCCGCGCTCGAAATCGGTGATCAGCCCCTTGCCGGCCAGGGCCTGCCAGCTGCTGCCCAGGCCTGCGGCACGGGCCAGCCAGATCATGGTGTGCAGATCGCGCAGGCCGCCGGGCGATTCCTTGCAGTTGGGCTCCAGCGAGTAGGGCGTGCTCTCGTACTTGTTGTGGCGCTGGCGCATTTCCAGCAGCTTGCCGGACAGAAAGGCGTGCGCATTCATCTGGGCCTGGTAGCGCGTCTGGAACTCGGCGAACAGCGGCTCGCTGCCGCAGATGCGGCGTGATTCGAGCAGGGCGGTCTGAACCGTCAGGTCGCGCTCCGATTCCTCCAGGCATTCGGCCAGCGTGCGCACGCTGGAGCCGATCTCCAGGCCCGCGTCCCAGCAACTGCCGATGAATTTCTCGATGCGCGAGGCCAGCTCGGCATCTGCCGTGCCAGCGGCTGGCAGCAGCACCAGCACGTCGATGTCGGAATAGGGAAACAGCTGGGCGCGCCCGAAGCCGCCCACGGCGGCCAGGCAGGCCTCGGGCGGCATGCCGGCGCGATGCCACAGCGCGCGCAGCAGCGTGTCGGCCAGATCGCTCAGGTGCTGCAGCACCAGGCGCACGCCGCGCCGGCCCATGGTGGGCGCCAGCAGCGAGCCTATCCAGCGCCCGCGATCCCGGGCGTACTGCACGCGCAACTGCTCCAGCGAGTCCGGGGCAGAGGGCGCAGCGTGGGAAGGAGTGTGGTCAGTGGTCTGTTTCATGCGCGGCGAGGGCAGGGAAGGCGCCGGGAGCGGGTGCCCCGGACGCCATGCCATTTTGCCTGCGCATCACGCAAGAAACATGCCGAGCCTCAGCAGCTCGTGGTGGTAACGAAGGGAGGCAGCGCGGGCGAGCCGGCCGACAGGGTCATGACTTCGTAGCCCGTCTTGGTCACCACCAGGGTGTGTTCCCACTGGGCCGAGAGGCTGTGGTCCTTGGTCACGATGGTCCAGCCGTCCTTGCCCAGCTCCTTGATCTCGCGCTTGCCCAGGTTGAGCATGGGCTCGACGGTGAAGACCATGCCCTCTTCGAGAACGGTGCCCGTGCCGGGGCGGCCATAGTGCAGGATCTGGGGCTCTTCATGGAACTTCTGGCCGATGCCGTGGCCGCAGAACTCGCGCACCACCGACAGGCCGTGGCCTTCGGCAAAGGTCTGGATGGCGTTGCCGATGTCGCCCAGCGTGGCACCGGGCCTGACCTGCTGGATGCCCAGCCACATGGCGTCGAAGGTCAGTGCCGACAGGCGCTTGGCTGCGATGGAGCACTCTCCGATCATGAACATGCGGCTGTTGTCGCCGTACCAGCCGTCCTTGGTGATGACCGTGACGTCCACATTGACGATGTCGCCCTTCTTGAGCGGCTTGTCATTGGGAATGCCGTGGCAGACCACATGGTTGACCGAGGTGCACAGGTGTCCGGGGTAGGGAGGGTAGCCGGGCGGCTGGTAGCCGATGGTGGCGGAGACCGTGCCCTGCTGCGCCATGCATTCGGCGCCCAGGCGGTCGATCTCGGCCGTGGTGATGCCGGGCTTGATGTGGGGGGTGATGTAGTCCAGCACTTCCGAAGCCAGGCGGCAGGCCACGCGCATGGCTGCGATGTCTTCAGCGCTCTTGATGGTGATGCTCATGCCCGCAATTATCCCATTGCGCCTTCGGGCGTGCAGGGGTAAGGGGCGGCTGTCGCCATCGGGACGGCTCAGCCCGGTAAAATAGCGGCCTCACCGATTCAGCGCCTTGCAGCCAGCCCCCGGAGGGCGGGGCCGCAGGGCGCTTTTCACAAGCCTCCTCACCCAACAGGCCGCCACGTGACCTTGCATCTGACACAGTTGGAGGGTGGAAACGCTCTCAGCTCGTTCCGCGCCCAGCAGCTCCTGACCGAACTGGTCTCCATCCATCCCAAAATCACCGGCATTGCCGCGCGCTTCGTGCACCTGGTGGCCACGGACGCCGCACCCACGCCCGCATTGCAAGAGCGCCTTCAGGCGCTCTTGACCTATGGAGACCCCTATGAAGGCCCGGCCGACGGTGCCGCCCTGGTGGTCACGCCGCGCCTGGGAACGATCTCCCCATGGGCCTCCAAGGCCACGGACATTGCCCGCAACTGCGGCCTGGGCGTGTTCCGCGTGGAGCGCATCACCGAATACCGCATCGCCTTCAAGACCGGCCTGCTGAGCAATGTGCTGGGCAGCGCGCCTGAACTTTCGGCCGAGCAGACTGCACGGATCGCCGCCTTGCTGCACGACCGCATGACCGAGTCGGTCTTCGCCACGCGCGCCGAGGCCGAGCAACTGTTCTCCGCCCTGGACGCCGCTCCCATGGAGTTCGTCGATGTGCTGGGCGGCGGCCGCGCCGCGCTGGAGACTGCCAACCGCCAATGGGGCCTGGCCCTGGCCGACGACGAGATCGACTACCTGGTCGATGCCTTCAAGGGCCTCCAGCGCAATCCCACGGACGTGGAGCTGATGATGTTCGCGCAGGCCAACAGCGAGCACTGCCGCCACAAGATCTTCAACGCCCAGTTCACCATCGACGGCGAGGCCCAGGACAAGAGCCTGTTCGGCATGATCCGCAACACGCACCAGGTCTCGCCCCAGCACACGGTGGTGGCCTACTCGGACAACGCCTCCATCATGGAAGGCCATGAGGTCGAGCGCTTCGTCGCCACCTTCGAGGCGGCCCTGGACAAGATCAAGGCGCCCAGCTACCAGAAGAAGCAGGCCGTCAACCACGTGCTGATGAAGGTGGAGACGCACAACCACCCCACGGCCATCTCCCCCTTCCCCGGCGCATCGACCGGCGCGGGCGGCGAGATCCGCGACGAGGGCGCCACGGGCCGCGGCTCCAAGCCCAAGGCCGGCCTGTCGGGCTTCACGGTCTCCAAGCTGTGGGGCAGCGAAGTGGGCAAGCCCGAGCACATTGCCAGCCCGCTGCAGATCATGATCGAGGGCCCGCTCGGTGGCGCGGCCTTCAACAACGAATTCGGCCGTCCCAACCTGACCGGCTATTTCCGCGAGTACGAGCAGCAGGTCGGCGTGGGTGCCGATGCCGTGATGCGCGGCTACCACAAGCCCATCATGATCGCGGGCGGCCTGGGCGTGATCGACTCCGAACTGACTCAGAAGATCGAGTTCCCCGCCGGCACCCTGCTGATCCAGCTGGGCGGCCCCGGCATGCGCATCGGCATGGGCGGCGGCGCTGCCAGCTCCATGGCCAGCGGCACGAACGCGGCCGAGCTGGACTTCGATTCCGTGCAGCGCGGCAATCCCGAGATCGAGCGCCGCGCCCAGGAAGTCATCAACCACTGCTGGGCCCAGGGCGACAAGAACCCCATCCTGGCCATCCACGACGTGGGTGCCGGCGGCCTGTCCAATGCCTTCCCCGAGCTGACCAACGATGCGGGCCGTGGCGCGCGCTTTGACCTGCGCGCCGTCAACCTGGAGGAATCCGGCCTGGCGCCCAAGGAAATCTGGTCCAACGAAAGCCAGGAACGCTATGTGATGGCCATCGCTCCCGAATCGCTGGCCGAGTTCACGGCCTTCTGCGAGCGCGAGCGCTGCCCGTTTGCCGTGATCGGCACGGCCACGGAAGAACGCCAACTGGTGCTGGAGGACACGGCGGTGGCCTCGGGCGACCAGAAGTTCCCCGTGGACATGCCCATGAACGTGCTGCTGGGCAAGCCGCCCAAGATGCACCGCGACGTGGCCACCGTGCAGCGCGAGCTGCCGCCCATGGACCTGACCGGCGTGCCGCTGGAAAAGGCCGTGATCGACGTGCTGGCCCACCCCACCGTGGCCTCCAAGCGCTTCCTGATCACCATTGGCGACCGCGCCGTGGGCGGTCTCACGCACCGCGACCAGATGGTCGGCCCCTGGCAGGTGCCCGTGGCCGACGTGGCCGTGACCCTCGCCGACTACCGTGGCTTCAAGGGCGAGGCCATGGCCATGGGCGAGCGCACGCCGCTGGCCTCCATCAACGCCCCGGCGTCGGGACGCATGGCCGTGGCCGAGGCCATCACCAACATGCTGGCCGCGCCCATCGAGCTGTCCAAGGTCAAGATGTCGGCCAACTGGATGGCGGCCTGCGGCGAGCCCGGCGAAGACGCGGCGCTCTACGCCACCGTCAAGGCCGTGGGCATGGAGCTGTGCCCGCAGCTGGACATCTCTATCCCCGTGGGCAAGGACAGCCTGTCCATGCGCACCCAGTGGAACGAGGGCGGCCAGGTCAAGAAGGTGACCTCGCCCGTCAGCCTGATCATCACGGGCTTCGCCTCCATCGACGATGTGCGCGGCACGCTCACGCCCCAGCTGGACGCCACGGAAGACGACAGCACCCTGGTCCTGGTGGACCTGGGCCGCGGCAAGATGCGCATGGGCGGCTCCATCCTGGGCCAGGTGCTGGGCCAGTCCGGCAATGAAACGCCTGACCTCGATGACGCCAAGGACCTGATTGCCCTGGTCGATGCCGTCAACGACCTGCGCGCCAAGGGCCAGATCCTGGCCTACCACGACAAGGGCGACGGCGGCCTGCTGGCCACCGTGGCCGAGATGGCCTTTGCCGGCCATGTGGGCGTGGCCATCAACGTGGACATGCTGGTCACCGAAGGCGACGGCATCAGCGACAGCCGCATGGACTCGGGCGAAGGCAAGAACTGGGCCTCCCAGATCAGTGGCCGCCGCGACGACATGACGCTGCGCGCACTGTTCAACGAAGAGCTGGGCGCCGTGCTGCAGATCCGCACGGCCGACCGCGCCGCCGTGCTGCAGACCCTGCGCGAGCATGGCCTGTCCACCTGCAGCCACATCATCGGCAAGACGCGCCCCGTCTCGTCCAAGGTCGATGCGGGCAAGGGCGAGCTGCAGGTCTGGCGCGATGCCAAGTCCGTCTTCGGCGCCTCGCTCAGCGACCTGCACCAGGTCTGGGATGCCGTCAGCTGGAAGATTGCCCAGCAGCGCGACAACCCGGCCTGCGCCGACAGCGAGCACGCCGCAGCCGGCGAGCCTGCCGACCCGGGCATGCACCTGCACCTGACGTTCGACCCGGCCGAGAACCCCGCCGCACCCTTCCTGAACCTGGGCGCGCGCCCCCGCGTGGCCGTGCTGCGCGAGCAGGGCGTGAACTCCCATGTGGAAATGGCCTACGCCTTCACCGAAGCCGGCTTCGACGCGGTGGACGTGCACATGACCGACCTGCAAAGCGGCCGCGCGCAGCTGCAGGACTTCGCTGGCGTGGTGGCCTGCGGCGGCTTCAGCTACGGCGACACTCTGGGCGCCGGCATCGGCTGGGCGCGCTCCATCACCTTCAACGACAGCCTGTCCGCGCAGTTCCAGCAGTTCTTCGGCCGCAGCGATACCTTCGGCCTGGGCGTGTGCAACGGCTGCCAGATGTTTGCCGAGCTGGCCGACATCATTCCCGGTGCCCAGGACTGGCCGCGTTTCACGCAGAACCAGAGCAACCGCTTCGAGGCGCGCCTGTCCATGGTGGAAGTGCTGGAGTCGCCCAGCCTGTTCCTGCAGGGCATGGCCGGCAGCCGCCTGCCCATCGCCGTGGCCCACGGCGAAGGCTTTGCCAACTTCCGCTTCCGCGGCAATGCGGACAAGGCCATCGCCTCCATGCGCTATGTGGACAACCACGGCAAGGCCACCGAGCAGTACCCGTTCAATCCCAATGGATCGGCCGGCGGCCTGACGGCAGTGACCACGGCCGATGGCCGCTTCACGGCCATGATGCCCCACCCCGAGCGCGTGTTCCGCAACGTGCAGATGAGCTGGACCAACGGCGACAAGTCGGAATTCAGCCCCTGGATGCGCGTGTGGCGCAACGCCCGCAAGTGGCTGGGTTGATGCACTGAGCGAGGCTGCAAAGCAGACAAAGGCCCTTCGGGGCCTTTTCTTTTTTCTGTTTCTTTTTGGCGGCTGCCGTTACGGCGCCAGCATCTGCGCCGTGCGCGCGCGGGCCTGCTGGACCAGGGTGGAGATCAGCACCGTCTCGGGCAGGTTGTGCCAGTAGCGGCGCGGCATCTCGCGCAGCATGGCCTGCTCCTTCAGGCGCGCCGGGTTGAAGGTGCTGGCGTAGTAGGTCAGCCACAGGGCCTCGCCCGCGTCGGCTGGCGGGGCATCGCTGCGGCGCGCGCCGGGCGCCAGGCGCAGCGCATGGCCGTCCCAGTGCGCGCTGCATTGCGGCGTGAGGATGGCCCAGTGCATGTTGGCAAAGCGTTTGCAGAAGAAGGGCGCTGCCGCGCGCACGATGTGGTGCTCGGGCTCGAACCAGGCAATGTGCAGATCGGGCTGGTTCTGCCGCTGCGTCGTCCGAAAGCGCACAAAGGCGTGCATCTTGTGGATCTCGCGCGAGACGGGGCGGGCCAGGGCCTCGATGGCGCGCCAGTCCGCATCCAGCGCATCCAGCCGCAGTTCGGGCCGGGCCTGCATGCGCGCCAGCCAGCGGTGGCATAGCTCGAAGCGGCCCGCCGCGCGGTGCATGCAGGCATGGCGCAGCGAGGACATCTGGGTGTCCGAAAGGGACAGCCCTGCCTCGCCGGGGCCGGCCAGCCCGGCGAGTGCCGAGGCGGGCATGGCCTGCTGCGGCGCGCTGGAAAACAGGTCCACCCCCGCGCCGAGTGGCTGCGCACCCGGTGTGTCGGGCCACCGCCAGCGCACCACAGCGGGGTCGGCGCCATGGGCCAGCAGCGCCCGGCAGGCTGCGCGAAAGCCGGGCCAGTCGTCGGGGCTGTCGAGCTCGATGGTGAGAGCCTGTGCTTGCATGGCGTGCTCCAGGCGCTAGAACAGGCTGGCCTGCAGCGCGCTTTGCACGCGCATGCCGCTGTGCCGTGCCTGGGCCTGGCTGGCCTGCGACTGCGCGATCAGCCGGGTGCGCAGCGCGGCCGAGTCGGTCTCGCCCAGCAGGGGCCGGTGGCCGTCGATCAGCACGAAGGGCAGGGCCTTTTGCACGGGGGCGCGCAGCCGCAGCAGATCGTCCAGCCGCAGCCTGCGCACGCGGCGCGCCGCCAGAAGGCGGTCCACCGTCTGCGTGCCCAGGCCCGGCACGCGCAGCAGCAGGCTGCGCGGCGCACGGTTGAGGTCCACGGGGAACTGCTGTCGGTTGGCCAGTGCCCAGGCCAGCTTGGGGTCGATCTCCAGGTCCAGCATGCCGTGGCGGCTGGCCGCCGCGATCTCGCCCGCCCCGTAGCCGTAAAAGCGCATCAGCCAGTCGGCCTGGTAGAGCCGGTGCTCGCGCATGAGGGGTGGCGCCTGCGGCGGCAGATCGCGCGAGGCATCGGGAATGGGGCTGAAGGCCGAGTAGTACACGCGGCGCAGGCCGTAGCCCGCATACAGCGTGTGGCTGGATTCGAGGATGTCGGCATCGGTTGCGCGGTCGGCGCCCACGATCATCTGCGTGCTCTGCCCGCCCGGCGCAAAGCGCGGCACGGCGGCGCGCTGCGCGGGCGCGCCGGGCAGGGACTGCGCCTGGCGCTGCTCGCGCGTGGCCGCGCGCCAGGCCTGCACATGCCGGTCCACGCCCTGCATGGCCTGGCGTATGCGCTGGCCATCCTTTTCAGGCGCGAACTGCGCCAGGCCGCTGGCCGTGGGCAGTTCCACATTGATGCTCAGGCGGTCGGCATGGCGGCCTGCCTGGGCCAGCAATTCGGGGGCGGCATCCGGGATGGTCTTGAGGTGGATGTAGCCGCGAAAGTCATGCTCCTCGCGCAGGCGGCGCGCCACTTCCACCAGTTGCTCCATGGTGTAGTCGCTGGAACGGATGATGCCGCTGGACAGGAACAGCCCCTCGATGCAGTTGCGCCGGTAGAAGTCCAGCGTCAGCTGCACCACCTCGGCCACCGTGAAGCGGGCGCGCTGCACGTTGGAGCTCTTGCGGTTGATGCAGTAGCGGCAGTCGAAGATGCAGACATTGGTCAGCAGGATCTTGAGCAGCGAGATGCAGCGCCCGTCGGGCGCATAGCTGTGGCAGATGCCCATGCCGGTGACCGAGCCCATGCCCTTGCCGTCCAACGAGTCGCGCCCCTGCGATCCGCTGGAGGCGCAGCTGGCGTCGTACTTGGCGGCGTCGGCGAGGATGAAAAGTTTGCGTTGCAGCTCCATGGCTGTATAAATATACAGTATATTTGCCTGGCACGTCCGGTTTTCTGAGAGCCCATCCCCCAGCCAGGGTCTGGTCCGGCCTTGCCTGGCTGCGGGTCGAACGCACTGTCGCGCTATCGCAATGGCCAGCGGATTGCAATGGTTGCCAGTGCAATGGAATGAAACCGTTTTCAGTGCGGAATGAGTGCTTGCTTTCAATGGGTGGCGATGTGCATCGCAGGAAATGGTGAATGCGTGTTTCCTGCGTCTTTTGCAATGCCAGAAGGCTGGCATGGCTTGGTGCCATCAATGCTCGCGCTGATATAGCGCAGCTGGCTGCGCGCCATGGGGGTTTCCCATTCATGGGAGAGAGGTTGGGTGTTGTTGTGAATTGTTTCAAATTGCCGATAACTATTGCTGATAGGCTTTCGGGTTTGCCGGGCAGTGCCGTTTCATTCAATGCGCCCGGCGATGACAAACACTTGGAGAGGGAGCTTCGGTGTCGCGTGTATTAGGAACAGAGAGCGAAGTGCTGGCGCTGTCGCCGGACGCCTCATCCAGCAAGGCCGCCAAGGGCCTGCAATCGCCCGCCAAATGGCCCTCCATGGGCGCCAATGATGTGGCGGTCTGGGGTGAATGCCAGGGCAGCGGCAGCAAGCCCTACCAGACCCAGGTGGACCTGTCGGGGCCTTCCTTCAAATGCTCTTGCCCCAGCCGCAAATTCCCCTGCAAGCACGGGCTTGCGCTGATGCTGATGCGTGCCGGCGGGCAAGTCCCCGAAGGCGTTGATCCGCCCGCCTGGGTGCAGACCTGGCTGGACAGCCGCCAGGAAAAGGCCGAGAAGAAAGAGGCCAAGGCTGCCGCCGCAGCGGCCGAGCCGCCACCCGATCCCGAGGTCGCGGCCAAACAGCAGGCCAGGCGCGAGGACAAGCGCTGGGACAAGGTCGAAGCCGGCCTGCAGGAACTGTCGCTGTGGATGCAGGACATGGTGCGTGCTGGCCTGGCCAACCAGGCCAGCGACACGCAGATGCGCCAGCGCTGGAACAACATGGCCGCGCGCATGGTCGATGCGCAGGCCACGGGCATGGCGGCGCGCATCAAGGATTGCCGGGATCTGGTGGACAGCCACCGAGACTGGCCGCGCGACATGCTGGTGCAGCTGGGCCACTGGCAGTTGATCATCGACGCCGTTCGCCGCCGCGAATCGCTCAGCCCCGAGGTCAAGGCCGACGTGATGGCCGCGCTGGGCTGGCCCATGGACAAGGCCGAGGTGCAGGCCAGGGGCCAGCTGGTCGAGGACGAATGGCTGGTGGCCGGCCTGCGCATGATCGAGCGCGAAGGCCGGCTCATGGAGCGGCGCGTCTGGCTGCAGGGCCAGCGCACGGGGCGCATGGCCCTGGTGCTGGACTATGCGCAGGGCGGGCGCGGCTTTGAATCGGCCTGGGTGCCGGGCCATCGCTACGGCTGCGCGCTGAATTTCTATCCGGGCCATGCGCCGCTGCGCGCCATTGCGGCCAATGGCAACGGGCCTGCGCTGCCTGCCGATGGCGCCAGCCCGCTGGCCATCTCGGCCGTGGGCGACGTCCTGCAACTGCTGGGCCAGCGCATTGCCGCCAACCCGCTGCAGGCCACGCAGCCGCTGTGCCAGGACCGGCTGCGGCTGGTGCCCGCCCAGGGCCAGTGGTTCGCGGCCTGGCCCCAGGCGCCGGATGCATCGCCGGTCACCCCTGGCACGGCGGCGCCAGTGCAGCCCGTTCCCGTGGCGATTGACGATGCCGAGGCCTGGCGCCTGCTGGCGCTCAGCGGCGGTGCGCCCATGCAGCTGTTTGGCGAATGGGAACCCGGCCCGGCCGTGGGCCGCTGGCGGCTGCTGAGTGCCTGGCAGGCCCGCGAAGGCGAAACCGCCCAGCAATGTATCTGGCAGAACCAGGGTGATCCGGTATGAGCAACGCACAACTTTGGGCTGCGCTGCAGCAATCGGCCATGGTCGGCTCGGACCGGCTGGCCGTGCCGCCTGCGCTGGCTTCGGGCGTGGACCCGTCCGCAAGCGGGTCGCAGCAGGCCGTGCAGGCCGCGCTGCAGCCCCGCGCTGACGTGGCCGGTGACTCGCCCGCCCAGCAACTGCTGCGCGCCAGCGCCGTGGCGGCCGTGTTCGAGCGGGCCGGCTGGCAGCCTGGCGCGCTGGTGCGCCTGACGGCACCGCTGGCCGTGCCGGCCGCAGCGCCTGCGGAGTCGCGCACCGCGCCTGCCGATGCGCGCCTGCACACCCTGATGGGCGACGTGCTCAAGGACGGCCCGTTCGAGCTGCAGGCCTCCATGCTGCGCACCCTGGACCAGGCCGGCCAGCGCCTGCCCCACGATCTGCTGGTGCCTGCGCTGGAGCAGGGCCGCCAGTCGGTGGAGCTGCGCCAGTGGCTGGCCCCGGTGCTGGGCGAGCGCGGGCGCTGGCTGGGCACGCTCAACCCGCAATGGGGCTATGCCAGCGGCGTGGAGGAAACCGCCGACCCCGAACTGGTCTGGCAGGAGGGCTCGGTGGAGCAGCGCGTGGCCCTGCTGCGCAGCGAGCGCGCAACCGATGCCGCCAAGGCCCGCACGCGGCTGGAAGGCAGCCTGAAGGAGCTGGGCGCCAAGGAGCGCCTGCCCCTGGTCCAGGCCCTGGCCGTCGGGCTGGGCATGGACGATGAGCCGCTGCTCGAAAAACTGCTGTCCGACCGCAGCAAGGAGATCCGCGAGAACGCCGCGCAAATGCTCTCGTGCCTGCCGGACAGCGCGCACAGCCAGCGCGTCATGGGCTGGATGCAGTCCATGCTGCAGCAGGACGACAAGGGCCAGTGGATCGTGGAGCCTCCCGAAGAAGGCCTCAAGGAATGGGAGCGCGACGGCATCACGCTCAAGCCCGACGCCTACCACCGTGGCGGCAAGAAGGCCTGGCTGCTCGAGCAGATGGTGCAGCTCACGCCTGTGTCCTTCTGGACCCGCGCCTTGGGCCTGACGCCCCTGGAAGTGATGGAGTGGAGCCGGCGCAGCGACTGGAAGTCCTCGCTGCGCCAGGGCTGGGTGCGGGCCCTGCAGTACCAGTTGGACGTGGAATGGATCGATGCCGCCCAGACCATGGGCCGCGACATGCGCCACGACGCCCTCCTGCCCGCCCTCATGGCCCGGCTGTCCCGCGAGGAACGCGAGTCCCGCTGGATTGCCCAGTTCGAGCGCGACAGGCACAAGCTCATCGATGCCATCGAGGGCATGTCCCAGTCGCTGGGCGGTGCCGAACTGCTCTCGCCCGCGCTGTCGGCGCGGCTGACCGAGGCACTGCACGTGGCCGTGGGCGGCAAGCAGATCACGGGCAACTGGCACAGCTACCGCGCCGACCAGGCCCTGCTGTCCTGTGCGCGCATGCTGGACGTGACCGCGCTGGAGCGCTTTGCCGAACTGTGGCGCAAGCCCTCGGTGCTGGATGCGCAACCCGAGCCTGAGCCCGAGCCGCAAACCGAATCTGCGGCAGCTGCGGCAGCAGTCACGGCCACCGCTACCGCCACAGCCGCTGCAGTTGCCGCACCGGCAAGCATTCCCCTCACGCCCCAGCAGCAGGCGCGCCTTGAACGCAGCCGCGTGCGGCCCTGGGACGAGGAGCGCATGCGCGGCCATCTGGAGCGCATCGTCGATCTGCGCCTGGGCCTGCACCAGGCCTTTGTCGCCCTGCGCGGCCCGGCCTGAGCCGCGCCCGTCCTGCCGCATACCCCGAACCGAACCGAATCCAACCCTTACCCCTTCCCGGAAGCACACCATGAGCCAAGTCCTGCGCCAGCATGCCGAACAGCAATTCGCCGAAGAACTCGAAGCCCTGCGCAAGGTGGACGACCGTCCGCGTCCGCCCAACTGGAAGCTCTCGCCCTGGGCCGTACTCCAGTACCTGATGGGCGGCAAGCTCGGCAACGGCTTCGAGGTCAGCCCCAAGTACATCGGCAATCCGCGCCTGATGGAAATCGCCGTCTCCACCCTGGCCACCGACCGCGCCCTGCTGCTGTACGGCGTGCCGGGCACGGCCAAGTCCTGGGTGTCCGAGCACCTGTCGGCCGCCGTCAGCGGCGACTCCACCATGCTGGTGCAGGGCACGGCCGGCACCAGCGAGGAGCAGCTGCGCTACGGCTGGAACTACGCCCAGCTGCTGGCCCACGGCCCGTCCGAGAAGGCGCTGATCCCCAGCCCCCTGGTCAACGCCATGAAGCTGGGCAAGATCGCCCGCATCGAAGAGCTGACCCGCATCCCGGCCGACGTGCAGGACACGCTGATCACCGTGCTGTCCGAAAAGACCCTGCCCGTGCCCGAGCTGGGCAGCGAAGTGCAGGCCGTGCAGGGCTTCTCGGTCATCGCCACGGCCAACAACCGCGACAAGGGCGTGAACGAGTTGTCCAGCGCGCTCAAGCGCCGCTTCAACACCGTCATCCTGCCCGTGCCGGCCTCGCAGGACGAAGAGGTGCAGATCGTCACCAAGCGCGTGGCCGAGCAGGGCCGCGCCCTGGCCCTGCCCGCCGAGCCGCCGGCCCTGCAGGAAGTGCGCCGCGTGGTGCAGATCTTCCGCGAGCTGCGCAACGGCCAGACCGAAGACGGCAAGACCGTGCGCGTCAAGTCGCCCAGCAGCACGCTGTCCACGGCCGAGGCCATCTCGGTCATCAACAGTGGCATGGCGCTGGCCGGGCATTTCGGCGACGGCGTGCTGCGCGCGGGCGATGTGGCCTCGGGCCTGCTGGGCGCCGTGATCAAGGACCCGGTGCAGGACAGCGTGGTCTGGAAGGAATACCTGGAGACCGTGGTCAAGGAGCGCAGCGACTGGAAGGACCTGTACCGCGCCTGCCGCGAGCAGCTCTGAAGCCCCCAGTCCCGCACCGCTGACCGACCGCACCCTCTGCGCATCCCCTGTATGGCCACCTCTGCCAATCCGCTTCATTTCTTCGGCATCCGCCACCATGGCCCGGGCTGCGCGCGCAGCCTGCTGCAGGCCCTGGAGCAGCTGCAGCCCGACTGCCTGCTGGTGGAGGGCCCGCCCGAGGGCGAGTCCCTGCTGCCCATGCTGCAGCATGCCGACCTGCAGCCGCCCGTGGCCATGCTGGTCTATGTGCAGGACAGCCCGGCCCATGCCGCCTTCTATCCCTATGCCGAGTTCTCGCCCGAATGGCAGGCCCTGCAATGGGCGGCGCGCCAGGGCGTGGCCACGCGTTTCATCGACCTGCCCCAGACCCACCGCATGGCGCTGGACATGGCCGAGCAGGAGCGGCGCCGGGCCGAGGCGGCGGCAGCAGATGCAGCTGATGCAGGCGCGGATGCGGCCGATGAAGGCCAGGATGCCGACACCGACTCTGACTCCGACTCTGACTCCGTCGCCGCTGCGGCAGACGGCAGCCAGCTCCAGAGCAATGCCGCCGAGGCCCTGGACCGCGACGACACCACGCAGTCCGTGCCGGCTGCCGACCTGGCCGTCGATCCCTCGGCACCGTCCCCGCAGGACTGGCACGATCCGCTGGACCTGCTGGCCGAGGCCGCTGGCTACCCCGACGGCGAAAGCTGGTGGAACCGCATGGTCGAGGAACGCGGCGATGGCGCCACCCTGTTCGAGGGCATTGCCGAAGCCATGACCGTGGTGCGCGCCGAGCTGCCCAACGAAGTGCGCGGAGAACGCCATGCCCAGCGCGAGGCGCTGCGCGAAGCCTGGATGCGCCAGTGCATGCGCGAGGCCGTCAAGGCCGGCCACCAGCGCATTGCCGTGGTCTGTGGCGCATGGCATGTGCCTGCCCTGCAGGCCCAGGTCACCGCCAAGGCCGATGCCGCCACGCTCAAGGGCCTGCCCAAGGCCAAGGTCCAGGCCACCTGGGCACCCTGGACCTACCGCAACCTGTGCTCGTCCAGCGGCTATGGCGCGGGCGTGGATTCGCCGGGCTGGTATGAACATCTGTGGCGCTGCTCCGAGCCTGTGCCCGAGTCCTTGTCTCAGCCCGCACTTGCTGCCGACCCGGCACGCGCCAGCACCCAGCGCACCGTCGGCTGGCTGGCGCGCGTGGCCCATCTGCTGCGCTCCAAGGACCTGGACTGCTCCAGCGCCCACATCATCGAGGCCACGCGCCTGGCCGAAAGCCTGGCGGCCCTGCGCGGCCACGCCAGCCCCGGCCTGCCCGAGCTGGACGAGGCCATCGTTACCGTCATCAGCATGGGCGAGCGCACGCCGCTGCGCCTGATCGAGCGCGAACTCAGCGTGGGCGACCGCATCGGCGGCGTGCCCGCCGACGTGCCCCAGGTGCCGCTGCAGCGCGACATCGAGCAGCAGCAAAAAAGCCTGCGCCTCAAGCCCGAGGCGGCCGCCAAGGTCCTGGCCCTGGACCTGCGCAAGGACACGGACCGCGAACGCAGCCACTTCCTGCACCGCCTGCGCCTGCTGGGCATAGAGTGGGGCAGCGTCACCACCGACCAGCAGCGCAACCGCGGCACCTTCCGCGAAAGCTGGCAGCTGCAGTGGGAACCCGAGCTGGCCGTGCGCATCATCGAGGCCAGCCGCTACGGCGGCACCCTGGTGCAGGCCGCTGCCGCCAAGGTGCGCCAGGCGCTGACGCCCGAGACCCCGCTGCCCGAGCTGGCCAAGACCATCGACGACGCCCTGCTGGCCGACCTGCCGCACCTGGTCGATGCCCTCATGCACGACCTGGCCGACCGCTCGGCCAGCACCGGCGATGTTTCCCAGCTCATGCAGGCGCTGCCGCCGCTGGCCAATGTGCTGCGCTACGGCAGCGTGCGCCAGACCGACACCCAGGCCCTGGCCACGGTGATCGACAGCATGGCGCTGCGTGCCGCCATCGGCCTGCCCCTGGCCTGCATGGCGCTGGACGAAGACGCCGCAAGACACATGCAGGCCACGGTGCTGCAGGCCCACGAGGCCCTGCGCCTGCGCGATGCCGAGGAGCCGCGCGAAGCCTGGTTCGGCGCCCTGCGCAGCATTGCCATGGGCGACGCGGGCGCCGCCTTGCTGCGCGGCGCGGCCTGCCGCCTGCTGCTCGATGCCCACCGCCTGGACAGCGAGGCCGTGGCCACGCAACTGGGCCGCAATCTCTCGCTGGGCGTGCCGCCGCTGGACGCTGCCGCCTGGCTGGACGGCTTTCTCAACCGCCAGGCCCTGGTGCTGCTGCACGACGACGCCATCTGGGGTGCCGTCGATGCCTGGCTGGCGCAGCTGGGCGAGACCCAGTTCACCCAGATCCTGCCCCTGGTGCGCCGCAGCTTCTCGGCCTTCTCCAACCATGACCGCCAGAGCCTGGGCGAAAAGGCCCGGCGCGGCCAGGGCAGTGCGGCCGTGGCGGCTGCATCCGCAGGTGCCGCAGGTGCTGCAGGTGCGGCAGGCGATGGGAACGACGGCGCCTGGAACGAGGCGCGTGCCGTGCTCGCCATTCCCGTACTCGATCAACTGCTGGGCCTGAACCTGCCCGCGCAACCGCTGACCCGCCTGCAGGAAGCCCAGCCATGAACACCGCTGCCACCGTGAACGACGCATCCCTTGCCGGCGCCGACCCGCAGGAGACCGCCCCCCAGCCCACCACCCGCCTGCAACGCTGGCGCCTGGTGCTGGGCCAGCCGTCCGAGGCCAGCTGCGGCGGGCTGGGCCCCAAGGGCAGCTCTATCGACGAGATGGACAAGGCCCTGGCCGCGCTCTACGAAGAGGACAACAAGGACGGCGGCCTTTCGCGCCGCGGCGGGCGGGGCAACTCCTCGCCCAGCGTGGCGCGCTGGCTGGGCGACATCCGCAAGTACTTTCCCAGCCAGGTCGTGCAGGTCATGCAGCGCGACGCCATGGAGCGCCTGAACCTGCGCGAACTCATGCTCCAGCCCGAAATGCTGGAGCATGTGCAGCCCGACGTGCACATGGTGGCCGACCTCATCTCCCTGGGCTCCGTCATCCCGCAGAACACCAAGGAGACCGCGCGCATCGTCGTGCGCAAGGTGGTGGACGACCTCATGAGCCGCCTGGAGGAGCCCATGCGCAGCGCCATCTCGGGCGCGCTGGACCGCAGCCAGCGCAACCGCCGTCCGCGCCATTCCGAGATCGACTGGAACCGCACCATCCGCGCCAACCTGCGCCACTGGCAGCCCGACTACCGCACCATCGTGCCCGAGACCCTGGTCGGCTACGGTCGCAAGGTGCGCCGCCCGCAGCGCGAAGTCATCCTGTGCATAGACCAGAGCGGCTCCATGGCCAACTCCGTCGTCTACTCCAGCATCTTCGGTGCCGTCATGGCCAGCCTGCCGGCCGTCAGTACCAAGCTGGTGGTCTTCGACACGGCGGTGGTGGACCTGACCGACAAGCTCTCCGACCCGGTGGACGTGCTCTTTGGCGTGCAGCTGGGCGGCGGCACCGACATCAACCGTGCCGTGGGCTACTGCCAGGGCCTGATCAGCGAGCCGCGCAACGCCATCGTCGTGCTCATCTCCGACCTCTATGAAGGCGGTGTGGAAAGCGGCCTGCTGCGCCGCGCCTCCGAACTGGTGGAGTCGGGCGTGCAGTTCATCACCCTGCTGGCACTCAGCGACGAAGGCGCCCCCGCCTACGATGCGCAACTGGCCGCCAAGCTGGCCGCGCTGGGCGTGCCCTCGTTCGCCTGCACGCCGGACGCCTTCCCGCAGCTCATGGCCGCCGCCATCCGCCGCGACGACGTGGCTGCCTGGGCGGCAGGGCAGGGCTTCAAGACCAGCAAGTGACGCACGGCCGGTCGGCCCCGTGACCGGGCTGGCCGCCGGGCATCTCCTACATGGGCAGGACATGCCCAGGCCCCATGATGGCGCCCAGGCAAAAAGAAGTTCCCCGAACAATTCACTGGAGTAATGCGATGGCTGGTGCTGGTTTGCTGATGCTGCTGGACGATATTGCAGCGATCCTGGACGACGTGGCCCTCATGACCAAGGTGGCGGCACGCAAGAGCGTGGCCATGGCCGACGATGTGTCCGTCATGACCAAGGTGGCCGCGCAGAAGACGGCTGGCGTGCTGGGCGATGACCTGGCCCTGAACGCCCAGCAGGTCACGGGCGTGCGGGCCGAGCGCGAGATTCCCGTGGTCTGGGCCGTGGCCAAGGGCTCGCTGATCAACAAGGCCATCCTGGTGCCGGCGGCGCTGCTCATCAGCTCCTTCATTCCCTGGGCTGTCACGCCGCTGCTCATGGTCGGCGGCGCCTTTCTGTGCTTTGAGGGTTGCGAGAAGCTGGCCCACAAATTCCTGCATTCGCCCGAGGAAGATGCCGTGGAGCGCGAGCGCCTGACCCAGGCCAATGCCGATGCGGGCGTCGATCTCGTCGCCATGGAAAAGGACAAGATCAAGGGCGCCGTGCGCACCGACTTCATCCTCTCGGCCGAGATCATCGCCATTACCCTGGGCACCGTGGCCTCGGCGCCGTTCGGGCAGCAGGTCGCCGTGCTGGCGGGCATTGCCCTCATCATGACCGTGGGCGTCTATGGCCTGGTGGCCGGCATCGTCAAGCTCGATGACCTGGGACTGTGGCTGGGCCAGCGTGCCAGCGCCGCGGCCCGCGCGCTGGGCCGGGGCATCGTCGCCGCCGCGCCCTGGCTGATGAAGGGGCTGTCCGTTGCGGGCACGGCCGCCATGTTCCTGGTGGGTGGCGGCATCCTCGTGCACGGCGTGCCTGCGCTGCACCACGCCGTGGAGGGCCTGGGCGAGGCCGTGGCCCAGGGTGCGCTGGGCGGCCTGTGGCGCGTGCTGGCGGTGAATGTGCTCAACGCGGTGGCCGGCATCGTGGCCGGTGCCATCGTGCTGGCGGCTGTCGAAGGCATCAAGCGCCTGCGCCGCCGCTGAGTTGCGGCAAACATCGCCGGCCGGCCTTGCAGCCGGCAAGGCACGCCACGGGGGCCGGACGGCCCCCGTTTGCATGGAATTTTCGCTTCGGCGCATCGCATTTGACTGTGGGCGCAAGCACGTGCATTTCCCCTGGAACTCCGCAAGGCCAGGCGTCCTCCTGTCCCTTGGCGGCGGCGCAATGCGTTTGCGCCTGCCGGCCGCCGAGGCTCCGGGAGCGGCCCATTGCCGCAGCGGAGCCGTTGTCGGGACCGGGCGGCTGAATTCGCATCCGCACCGGTCCCTGGGTGTTCATCAGGGGGACTCCATGATTTCCAACCTCACCAAGGCCAGCGTGCTGCGGTCCGTCATCGCCGGCTGCACGCTCGCGCAAGCGGGCAGGGCCGAGAAACTCAGCACCGAGCGCGCGCGCACGGCGCTCAACCGCATCTGCGAGCTGCTGCATCTGCCCAACGACCTGGCCGCCATCCACGCGGAGCCGCAGCTGTACCTCGAATCCCTGGCCCACTTCGAGAGCCTGCCCCAGTTCGAGCTGCGCACGCCGCTGGTGGCCAAGCTCAAGCAGGTACTGGGCCTGCGCTCGTCCAGGCAACTGACGCCGGCCGTGCTCGCGCAGGTCAGCGCGTCACAGCTCATCAACCAGGGCGTCTCCATCATCGCCCTGGCCGATCTGCAGGAGTGGCTGCTCAAGCATGACCTGTCGCTGAGGCATAGCCCGCCCATCACGGACATCGACTTCAGGGAGGCCCGAAAAGCCATTGCCTTGCTCGACGCCTTCGACTTCGACACCGAATCGCTGGAATGGCAAATGAATCACCTGGCCCGCAAGCGCGGCCGGGCCAGGAGCCGGCCTGCCCCGGCTGCCTGCGCAGTGGAATCCCTGCCTGCCGTCAGCACCACAGGGGCTGCGCCCTAATATCGGGGCTTCCCAACAAGGCCCGATACACCATGAAGTTCTCCTTGCTTGCTGCCGCGGCTGTGGCATTGCAACTGCTGGCGCCGGCGCCTGCCCTGGCGGCCGACGACATCGTGTTCAAGGACAGCGCCGGCCGCGTGCTCAGGCGCAGCGACCTGGACAAGGCCGATGGCCGCTTCAGCTGGGAGCTGCCCTCCGCCACACCCGTCAGCCAGGCCGCGCGCGATGCCCATGCCTTGGGCCGCGCTGCAGGGCAGAACGGCGATTACCGCGCCGCCCTGGCACATTTCGAGACCGCCTCGAAGCTGGCGCCCCGCTGGCCCTATCCCATCTACGACGCTGCATTCACCTACCTGCTGCAAAAGGACTTTGACGCGGCCTATCGGCATTACCGGCGCGTGGATGCCCTGGCGCCCAGGGGCTTCTTCACCGCCAAGACGGCCGTGCACAGCCTGCGCATGGAGCGTGACGGCAAGCTCCCCCAAGGCACCTACCTGCGCTACCTTGCCCTGGAGTGGGAAACCGACCGCGACAAGACGCGCCAGGCCGCGCTGGCCATGACCCGCGAGACGCCCGGCTTCGCTCCCGCCTGGAAGACCGCCGCCCATCTGGAGGACGACCCCGCAAAACGTCTCGCCCTGCTGGACAGCGGCCTGAAGGCCGACCCCGATGCCGAGACCCGCGGCTTTCTGCTCCTGAACAAGGCCATGGTGCTGCGCGAACGCAACCAGATCCCAGAGGCCATGGTGATGCTGGGAGAGCTAGCGGTAGACCCGCAGTCTCCGCTGGATGTCGAGGCCCTGGCGCGGCACACGCTGGCGCAGTGGGCGCGGCCTTGAGGCTAGCACCTGCACCTTCACCCGCCCTGCAGCCCGCTCAGCGCAGGGCGAGCTCCACGGCTTCCGCAGACAGCCCGTAGGCCTCCACGAAGACCGCGATGCGGTCCTGCGTCTGCGCGTTCACAAACGTCTCCATGCCCACGCTGTCCATCTCCCCTGACAGCATCTGGCCCGTATTCACGGGGCGGGTATCGAGCTGCTGCGCCAGCACGCAGCTGTCCTCTCCCTCCGGCTGCAGGCCGATGAGCCCCGTCTGGTTGTTGATGGCAATCACCCTGGCTTGTCTTTGCATGCTCCACCCTGTCGTCTGAACCCGTCGTTTCTGGAATGGCGAAAGGCGCCGCCTTGTGCAACGCCCCTGCCTGTCCTGGCGACTGTAGGCAAGGCTTGGGGACGGCGGTAGAGGCCCGGGGCTTGGTGGACTGCCAAGAAGAATTTACGAATGGTTTTCGGAGATGCTGAGTTTTCTGTTGAATGTGGCGGATGTGCCGAGGCGGTTGCAAGGCGCTTTGACCCGGCGACCTGGAGCGGATGCAATAGACGCGGCATCTGCTGTGCGATGGCCATGCATGGCGAGGAATGCATGAAACCTTCCGAAGCGCTGGCTTTGAACCGTACCGGGATTCGCCATGTGGTCGAGTCCCACCGTGCGACCCTGATGGATGAGGCCGCCATCCAGGAGGAACTGCAGCGCCTGCTGGGCATGTCGGTCGATGGGCTGACGCCCAGTGCCTTGCCGGAGGCCTTCCGCAGCCAGGTGCTGGCCGAGGCGCTGCCGATGTGGGCAAGGCATTGCGCGCCAGCGTTCCTTCCTGATGAATCGGCAAGTGAACGGCATCTGCCGCAAACCTGCGATAGATACCTGACCCAAGCACCTTCATTGCGGGTATCGCGGGCAGCCTCCCCCTCTCAGCTCCCCAGCGCCCCGCGCACGGCAGCGCGCTCTCCCATGCGCTTGAAATGCGCCTGCACCTTGGGGAAGCCGGCGATGTCCACGCCGTCGCCCTCCAGCCAGCCGGCAATGGTGAACAGATAGGCGTCGGCCACGGAATAGTCCGAGCCCAGCACCCAGGGGGCATCGCCCAGGTAATGGCGTTCGATCACGCCAAAGCATTCGGCCATGTTGGCTGCCACCTTGCGCTGCATGGAGGCAATGGCCGCTTCGTCATCGGCCCAGCGGCCTGCGCGGCGGCCGTGGGCGTGGGCCACGTGCACGGTGGAGGACAGGTAGCTGTGGAAATCCTGCATGTGGGCAAAGGCATACGCATCGTCGAGCGGGGCGAGCCGGGCCTCGGGGAAGCGGCGCGCAACGTAGGCCAGCAGGGCCGGCGTTTCGGTGAGCACGCCGCGCTCGGTCACCAGGGCGGGCACGCGGCCCTTGGGATTGATGGCCAGGTATTCGGGGCTGCGCTGCTCGCCCTTGGGGAAGTCGAGCTTGATGACTTCGTGCGGCGCATTGGCTTCGATCAGGGCGATGCGGGTGGCCAGGGCGCAGGTGCCGGGCGCGTAGTAGAGCTTGAGGGTGGTCATGAAAGAGACGGGCAGGAATGGGATACGTGCAGATTCTGCAGCCGGCGCCGATGGCCGGGCCGGCCCTCCAACTTAGTGCGTATCGCACGGCCGTGCAAGCGGCATCTGCGTCTTTGCTTATGCCGGTCCGGGGTGTTACAGCGCCCGGCTTCCTGTCCTGTCGAAAGGAGCCGTCAATCGCCGGCCGGGTCACTGCCCTGACCGATCACCTTCATGCGCTTCTCCACATCCTTGATCAATGCAGACGGCGTGATGTCCAGGGCATCGCAAAGCTGAAACAGCATGCGGATGCTTGGGCTGTTGCGGCCCAACTCTATCAACGACACATAGGAACGGTCCATGTCTGCGCGCAGAGCCAAGTCTGTCTGCGACCAATTGCGCTTTGTTCTCAGGCTGCGCAGCGCCTGTCCGAATGCCTGATCTGGTTCCACGTTGCTTGCTCAAAATATTCAGCAAGGTTCGCTCTAGGCAATTGGTGATTTGTTGAATATATTCAGCAAAATCATTGGCTTCGATAGATTGAGCCAAATATGTTGGCGCGCGCCAAAAAAGCCTTGGCAAGAGTTCACGCAAATCAGGGGGAGGACGTAGTCAATGCACCAATGCAACTGCGACGGCGCAATGCCATGCGATTGCGAAGAGCAGGTCAACGATGCGCTGTGCCAGATGGGCGCTGCACTGAGCGTGCTGGAGATGCATGCCGAGCGCGTGCAAAGCCCGGAAATCTCTGCTATCCGTGATCTGCTGCACCGCTACCACGAAGAGGCCCACCATGCGGCGGGCCTGGTGCACATGGCCGCGCCGGTGGTCTGCCTGCTGAACGATCTGTCTCTGAACCTGCGGCGGATCATCGCCCTGGTCGGGCGGCTCCATGGCGACGACAACGACGATCCCATCCTCTACGCGGTGAGCTATCTGTTGCTGTCCGCCAGGCGTTTTGCCGAGGGCGGGGCCTGCACGGAGGCCCTCCTGGCCGGCAGCAATGGCCGCGCCGAGAACCAGTAAGCCGCAGCCACGGCCTCGCACCTAGAACCCGGCATCACACATCGGTGGCCGCTGGCCTGCCGCGCAATGCGTTGCATGCATCCAACGTCATCCGATCCAGACGAGCAGGTCCGCGATGCGCTGTGCCGGATGGAAGCCGCACCGAGCGTGCTGCAGATGCATGCCGAGTGGGCTGTCTGCTGCTGTCCGCCAGGCGTTGTTCCAAGAGCGGGGCCTGCATTGCTCCCGCCCTGGCGGGCAGCAATGGAGGCACTCAGAACCGATAGGCCGCAGCCACACGCACCTCACGCCCGAAGCCCAGCGCGCAGAATTGCGCGCCGCCACGGAAGGTGTTGCATTGCGTGCGGTACTGCCTGTCGGTGAGGTTGCTGAGGTTGACCGAGAAGCGCCACGGGCCGGTGGTGTAGGCGGCCATGGCGTCCCACAGCGTGTAGGCATCGTTCATGGGGGTCTTCACGCCGTCCATGGGCAGCTCGCCAGGCGTGGCGCTGATGTGGCGCAGGCCCAGGCCCAGCTCCAGGGCGCCGCGCTGGTACTTGCCCCACAGCGATGCGGCATGGCGCGGCGTGGCGCCGGGGCGCGCGCCGATCTCGATGGCGTTGTTGCTGCGCGTGACCCTGGAGTCGAGGTAGGTATAGGCCGCAATGGCCGAGAAGCCTCCGCCGATCTCGCCCTGGGCCTGCAGCTCCAGCCCCCGGTTGCGCACTTCGCCGGTCTGCACGTCGAAGCGAGGGTTGAGTGTGGATGGCGTGCGCACATTGCGCTTGCGCAGGTCGAACACGGCGGCGCTGAGCGTGTAGCCGGCCGATGGCGGCGCGTAGCGCAGGCCGGCCTCGAACTGGCGCGCGGTCTCGGGCTCGTAGGGCCTGCCGTTGGCGTCGGTGGCCGTGACCGTGGTCAGCGGCGGCTGGAAGGAGTTGTTGAAGGACACATAGGGAGCCAGGCCGCTGGGCGCCAGGTAGATCAGGCCCAGTCGCCCGGTGACTGCGCTGTCGGTGCGGCGCACGGTGGTGATGGCGAAGGGCGCGTTGGCTGCGGCGCGCGCGTCGTAGTCGGTGTCTATGCGTGCGCTGTCGCGGCGCAGGCCGGCGCTGAGCACCCAGCGCTCGCCGAACTTGATCTGGTCCTGCACGTACAGACCTGCCTGGTGCGTGCGGGCCAGCGCGCGGTCGCTGAGGTAGTTGTCATTCCAGTTCGGCGCGATGTGGATGGGGTTGACCAGGTCCAGCGGCGCCACGGCGCCGTTGAGCGAGTAGATGCGCCAGTCGAGCCTGGAGCGGTAGTAGTCGAAGCCCACGGCCCACTGGTGCGAGACGGCACCCGTCCGGTGGCGCCCTTCGATCTGCGTGTCCATGACCCAGGTCTGTTCGGCGTCGGGCCGCACCATGGCCAGGCGTGCCATGCCGCGCTGGTCGGCCGTCAGGCCCCGGTTGCGCATCTCGCGCCGGTCGTTGCGGCCGTCCAGGTAGCGCAGGTTGTTGCGCAGCGTGAGCTGGTCGTTCAGGCGGTGCTCCAGCAGCCAGCCCACGCTGGCATTGCGCTTGTGGTGGCCAGATCCCGGTCCGCTGACGTTGATGTCCGTGGCCGACCAGCCCGCAGGCGTCTGGCGGTAGTAGGGGATGACGAAGCCGGTTTCGTCCTCCTGGTACTGCGCCAGCAGGGTGAGGCTGGTGCGCTCGCCCAGCAGCGTGAAGGAGGGGGCGATGTAGCTGCGATCGGCGCGCAGGCCATTCCACTGCGTGCCCGATTCGCGCTTGAGCACGGTCAGCCGGGCCAGTGCCGTGCCCTGTTCATTGATGGCACCACCGATGTCGGCCGTGAGCTGGCGCCGGTCGTGGCTGCCGAATTCCACGCCCACTTCGCGCTGCATGCCGGCGCGCGGGCGTTTGGTGACGGCATTGATCAGGCCACCGGGCGCGGACTGGCCGTACAGCACCGAGGCCGGGCCGTGCACGACTTCCAGCCGCTCCAGCCCATATGGCTCCAGGTTGGTCATGAAGCCGTTGTGGACCATGCGCATGCCGTCGCGGTACAGGCCCGTGCCGGTCAGATAGAAACCGCGCACGGCCACGTCGTCATCGGTGACGCCGTAGTCCATGGGACGCACGCCCGCGCTGTAGCGCACGGCCTCGGCCACGCTGGAGATGGCCTGGTCGCGGATCTGGGCCTCGCCGATGATGCTGACCTGCTGCGGCGTCTCCTGCAGCGGCACATCCATCTTCATGGCCGAGGCGCTGCGGCGTGGCGCGTAGCCGGGCACGGCGCCCCAGGCGCTTTCATGCTCGGCATCGGCCAGCACGTTCACGGTAGGCAGTGCATGCTCGGCCGCGGCCCCTGGCCGCGCACGGTGCACGGCCCAGCCGCCTTCGGCCGTGCGGGTGGCCTGCAGCTGGTGCGGGGCGAGCAGGGCGGCAAGCCCTTCTTGCACGCCACGCGTGCCGCTCAGCGCCGCCGACTGTCGGCCCTGGACCAGGGCTGGATCGAACGAGAGGGTGATGCCTGCCTGGCGCGCAAGGCTGTGCAGGCTGGTCTCCAGATCACCGGCCGGCAGGTCGAACCGGATGGACCTGGCATCCGGGGCGGAGCTCGGGCTCTGGGCCAGAGCGGTCGCTGGCAGGCCCAGCGTGATCAACAGGCCCAGCACCAAGGCCTGCGTGGCCAGGGCCGTGGGGCGTGTGCAGGAGGGCGGATGGGCAGCGTGGCGGGTACTGGGCAGGCTGGGCATGGAGGCAGTCCTTGAGAAGCGGCAAAGGAAAAAGCGATGTCTTTGCTCCTATGCCGAACAGGCGGTGTGAAACCCGTAATGACTGCCTGAAAAAAATTCCGGATCAGGCTTTGACCAGGCGCATGGCGCTGTGGCCACCGCTGGCTGCTCCTTGTCCGCGCTCCACACGCACGGGCAGCGTGCGGGCAATGGTGGCCAGCGCACGACCCGCCGGATCCGGCCCGTCCAGCTGGAATACGCCTGAAACATGCAGGGCAGCCACGTCGTCGGCGCATTCCATGGGAATGCCGGTCTGGCGTGACAGCTCGGTCATGAAGGCGTCCAGGCGCATGCGGCGGGCGACAAGCACGCCGTCGGTCCATGCGTCGGGCACCAGGCCTTCGTCGGGCAGGCGCACAGGGCGGTGCTGGCCGGCGTGCAGCACATGGGTTTCGCCGGAGGTGGCGACGATGGCGCCCAGGGAGCCTGGCGCAGTGCCGTCCAGCGCCCTGACATGGATGGCCACGCGGCCCTCGGTGACGTACAGGCGCGTGGCCGTGTCCGGGTGTTTTTCGTGGCGCACCCCGAAGCTGGTGCCCAGGGCCTCGAAGCGGGCCAGCGGCGTTTCCACCCAGAAGGAGCGTCGGCCCGCGAGGGAGCGCGGGTCGCTGCCGGTGTCGATGAAGATCTCGCCGCGTGCCAGGCGGACCACGCGGCGCAGCAAGGTGAAATCCACCTGCACCAGCGTGTCCGGGGCCAGGTGCAGGCGGCTGCCGTCGGCCAGCAGGGTGCTGCGGCGCTCACCGATGGCCGTGCCCAGCGCGATCTGCTCGCGCGGTGCAGCCCAACGCCATGCCATGGATCCCAGCAGCAGGGCCGCGGGGCCCAGGAACAGCAGCCGCTGCAGGCTTGCGCGCCGGCCTCGCGCCGGACCTGGACCAGCGGACCGCAGAACGCCGTGGGCCAGTCCCGCCTGGCCGGCGGGCAGGGCGAACTGGGCCTCCACCGCCTGGACCTGTTGCCAGGCCTGTTCGTGCGCGGCGTGGCTGCTGCGCCATGCCTGGCAGGCGGCGCGGTCGGCATCGGTGGCCGTGCCGGAGGCCAGCCGCACGGCCCAGGCAATGGCCTGTTCCAGCGCCTGGGGAGCCTGGTCTGTGCTCACGCCGTCAGTTCCTTGCGCAGGGCAAGGCAGTGGCGTATGGCGGTGGCCATGTATTTCTCGACCGAGCTCAGGCACACGCCCAGTTGCAGGGCGATTTCCGGGTAGCTCAGGCCTTCCAGGCGAGAGAGCAGAAAGGCGCTGCGGGCCTTGGGCGGCAGGCCGGCCAGCAGGTTGTCCATGCGCACCAGGGATTCGATCAGCAGATGGCGCTCCTCGGCCGAGGGCGCCAGCGGCTCGGGCAGGCTGGCGATGGCGTCCAGGCAGGCGCGCTCCAGCGCGGCGCGGCGGGTGTGGTCCACGACCAGGCCGTGGGCGATGGTGGTGAGCCAGGCGCGGGGCTCGCGCACGCCATGCAGGGACTGGGGCTTGCCCAGCACGCGAACGAAGGTGTCCTGGGCCAGGTCGGCCGCATCGCAGGGATTGCCCAGCCTGCGCCTGAGCCAGCCCACCAGCCAGCCGTGGTGGTCGCTGTAGAGCAGGGCGATGTCGGGGTGCGAAGGCGCGGCGGCCATGGGGCGGGTTCCTGGGAATGCGGATTTGATAATGATTCGCATTCTATTTGAGCAATGGCTGCAGCCTGCCCGCAACTGGCCCGCCGCGCAATGCGTTGCATGCATCCAACGCGATCCGGCCATGCGGGGCTGCGCACCTTCGGGTTTGAGCTAGGACAAGATCGGCCACGTCCGCCCCTGATGCAATACAGCTACGGGATTTGCCCCGGGCTACTCCAAGACTCTCCATCATGAAAAGAACTCTGCTCGCCGTTGCTGCCGTTTGCGCCCTGTCGTCGGGTGCCGCGTTTGCGCAGCAGGCCGAAGGCCCCTGGATGGTGCGCGTGCGCGCCGTGAATCTGGACAGCGCCAACAAGGACAGCACGGGTCTGGGTCTGTCGATCAACAACAAGTGGATGCCCGAACTGGACGTGTCCTACTTCTTCACGCCCAACATCGCGGCCGAGCTGGTGCTGACCTACCCGCAAAAGCACGACCTGCGTGCCAACGGCCTGGGCCAGATCGGCAGCCTCAAGCACCTGCCGCCCACGCTGCTGGCGCAATACCACTTCACCAATTTCGGCGCCTTCAAGCCCTACGTCGGCGCCGGTGTGAACTACACCCGCTTTTCGAGCGTGAGCTTCAACCCTGCCGTGCAGGCCGCGCTGAACCCCTCGATCAAGAAGAACAGTTTCGGCGGCGCGCTGCAGATCGGTTTCGACTACGCGCTGGACAAGAACTGGTCGCTGAATTTCGACGTGAAGAAGGTCTTCATTGAAACGGACGTGAGCTCCGCCGGCACCAAGGTGGGCACCTTCAAGGTGAACCCGGTGCTGGTCGGTGTGGGACTGGGCTATCGCTTCTGATCTCCGGATCATGAGTGAGGCACGCGCTGCTTCATCCGGCAGCGCGTAGTGAGGCAAGGATGGGTACTTGGTCCGGTATGCCGTTCGCGGCATACCGGATTTTTTTCGTCCGAACCGGCGCTTTCACCTGCTGCGGACATGCTGCGGCGCACCACCGGACAGGTCACGAAAAAATCACGCGCGGGGGAAACTGTCCTACCCGCATGCCATGGGCAGGCGCCTAGGCTGGTGCCTCGGCCTGCCGGTGCGAGTCTTGCGAGGCTCGCTTGCCGTTTGCAGGCGTCAGTCACCATTGGCTGTCCGCCCCTTGGCGACCGCGCCCTGCTGCAAGCCGGGATGCGGCATTCGCCATGCTGCGGCGGGCGGCGCACAACGCGAGGCCCCCACCATGCTGTCTGCCCACGATTCGACCGTGTCTTCCTCTGCCCTGGCATCGCGCGCCCAGCGCGTGCCGCTGCCTTTGCCTTCGGCGCCGCGTGCGCCCGCCCAGGGCGGCAGGCGCGAGGCGGCCCCGGAATGGGCGGACCACGCACTGCGCGCGACCCGCGCCGAGCTGCAGCACGGGCTGATGCAGCCCCAGGCCCAGGTCTCTCCCAAATACCTCTACGACGCGCGCGGCTGCGACCTGTTCGAGCAGATCACGCGGCTGCCCGAGTACTACCCCACGCGCACCGAGGCCGCCATCCTGGCCGACTCTGGCGCCGCCATGGCCGAGGCCCTGCGCGGCAGCGAGGTGCTGATCGAGCTGGGCGCCGGCAATTGCGAGAAGGTGCGCGGCCTGTGCCGCAGCCTGCGGCCACGGCATTTCGTGGGCGTGGACATTGCGGGCGCGTTCCTGCGCCAGTCCGTGCGCCGGCTGGCCGAGGAATTTCCGCAGCTGCAGGCCCATGCCGTCACGGCCGACATCACCGAGCCGCTGACCCTGCCGCCCCATATCCCGCAGGCCGGGCGGCTGCTGTTCTACCCGGGCTCGTCCATCGGCAATTTCGACCCGGTGCAGGCCCAGCGCATGCTGGGCCAGATGCGTGCCATGGTCAACGACGACGGCGGCCTGCTGATCGGCATAGACCTGCCCAAGTCCACGCAATGGCTGGAGCCCGCCTATGACGATGCACAGGGCGTGACGGCGCGCTTCAACCTCAACCTGCTCAGCCACGTCAACAGCCTGCTGGGCAGCGACTTCAACCCGGACGACTGGGAGCATGTGGCCTTCTTCAACGCCGAGCATTCGCGCATCGAGATGCACCTGCGCGCGCGCCGCCCGCTGATCGTGGGCTGGCCGCAGGGGCTGCGGCACTTCTCGGCCGGCGAGACCATCCACACCGAAAACAGCTACAAGTACCCGCTGCCCGAGTTCCTGGGCATGCTGGCCTGCGCGGGCTTCGGCCCCTGCCAGGTCTGGACGGATGAGCGCCAGTGGTTTGCCGTGATCCATGCCCATGCGTGAAATGCCCGCCGTCTTCCGCTGGGTGCAGCGCTACGAGGCCGTGCGCCAGAGCACCGTGCTGCTGGCCGCGCCCCTGTCGGCCGAGGATGCCTGCGTGCAGTCCATGCCAGACGCCAGCCCGGCCAAATGGCATCTGGCGCATACCACCTGGTTCTTCGAGACTTTTGTGCTGGCCGAGCACGCGCCCGGCGTGCCGCCCTTCGATGCCGACTTTCGCGTGCTGTTCAACTCCTACTACCAGCAGGTGGGCGAGCGGCATCCGCGTGCCCAGCGCGGGCTGCTGACGCGCCCCTCGCTGGCGCGGGTGCTGGCCTACCGCGAGGCCGTGGACCAGCGCATGCTGCAGATGTTCGAGGACTGGGGCACGCAGCCGCCTGCACGGCTGGCCGCGCTGCTGGAGCTGGGCCTGCAGCATGAGCAGCAGCACCAGGAACTGCTGCTGACCGACATCAAGCACCTGCTGTCCTGTCACCCGCTGTGGCCTGCGTACCGGGCGCAGGAAGAGGGCGTGCCTGCGCCGCAAGAGCCCGATGGATTGCCCCCGCCGCTGCAGTGGCTGACCGTGCCGCGCGGCATGCATGCCGTGGGCCATGCGGGCGAGGGCTTTGCCTTCGACAACGAGCGCCCGCGCCACGAGGTGTTCCTGCAGGGCTGCGAGATGGCGCAGCGGCCCGTGAGCAATGCCGAGTTCCTGCGCTTCGTCAAGGATGGCGGCTATGCCCAGCCGCAGTGGTGGCTGGCCGAAGGCTGGGACTGGCGTTGCGCGCAGCAGCTGGAGCACCCGTGGTACTGGCGGCGCCAGGCCGGCGGCGTGATGGACGGCATGTGGCAGGAATTCAGCCTGCATGGCGCGCTGGCGCTGGACGGGCGCAGGCCCGTCTGCCACCTCTCGTACTTCGAGGCCGATGCCTATGCGCGCTGGGCCGGCGCGCGCCTGCCCACCGAGGCGGAATGGGAGGCGGCCCTTGCCGCGCAGATGGCGCAGCGCCCGCAGCACGGCGAGCCGCCCGGCCCCGTGCACCCGCGCGCCATGCAGCCCGGCAGCCATGCGCTGGGCGAGGTCTGGGAGTGGACCCAGTCGGCCTACACCGCCTACCCGGGCTTTGTGGTGGCCGAGGGCGCGGTGGGTGAGTACAACGGCAAGTTCATGGTCAACCAGTACGTGCTGCGTGGCGGCTCCTGCCTCACGCCGCCCGGCCATGCGCGCGCCAGCTACCGCAATTTCTTCCCCACCCAGGCGCGCTGGCAGATGACCGGCCTGCGGCTGGCAAGGGATCTGGCCTGAGCCTGCCCGTGCCGCGTTGCCTGGCATTGCATCGCGCGCCGGCGCATGCAGTAGCATCGTCGGCCTCAATGATTCGAGGGAGTTCCATGTTGTTGCGTTCGCTTGTTCTTGCCATGCCGCTGTCCCTGGTCCTTGCCGGCTGCGCCACTGCGCCGCCCCAGGCACCGGCGCCCAGCCAGCCACAGGACCAACCCCGGCCCGAGGTGCCTGCCAAGGCCCCGGCCGATGCGCCGCACGCCGAACCCGAGGTCGCCAACCTCACGCCCCTGCCCAGCCTGCTGCTGATCGGCGAAGACGCTGCCGGCCGCTACTACTCCATGGTGGCCAAGGCCACCTTCACCATCGAGGCCGATGGCCGCCTGAGCCTGGCCGACCAGGGCGGCGGCCACGGCGGCGAGCCCGTGGCGCCCCATGCCGACATGCAGGACCAGAGCATGTCCACCGAATGCAAGCCCTATGGCGCCGTGGCCAACCAGCGCACCACCTGGTTCCCGTACACAGGCGTGTTCGTGCGCGGCGGCACGCTGGTTGGCGCCAGGGCTGATGGTGCGGACGTGGCCGCCAAGGCGCTCACCGAGCATGAAGGTGCCCAGATGCTCTACACGGGCAAGGATGCCGACGCCACCGAGTACTACTACGCGCCCTGCGTAGGTGCGCAGCGTGTATCCACGGGCTGGCGGCTGGACCGCTACCTGCCCGACGGTGGCCAACTGCGCGTGCGCGCCGATGCGCGCGGCGGCAAGGGCCAGACACTGGAGCTGAAGATTCCCAAGCCCTTTGCGCCCTTCGTGCTGGTGCGCTACCAGTCGGGCGCCATGATTCCCGTGCCCATGCGCGCCGTGCTGGCCACGGTGGACCTGGCCGAGCGCCGCGTGGTGATGCAGTACCAGGGCACCTATGCCGTGGAGCCTGCCATCCGCAAGATGGAGCTGCGCCTCATCGTGCCCGGCAGCCGCCCGTCCGAAGGCGAGACCGCCGCGCGCCACGCCGAACGCACCCAGGCCCAGCTGCGCGACCTGGCCCGCTGCGCCCCGCCCAAGGGCCATGCCATCGAGCCCTGCGCCAACCCGCAACGCACGCCCGATCCACTGATCTTCTACTCCTCGCAGCAAGTGCGAGAGCGCGCCAAGCGGCGCTGACAGGCCAGGGCCTGCCTGCAAGGGCCGGGCCGCCGCGCAGTCCGGCCCGCCCTTGCGCGGGAATCAGACCTTGGCCAGCGCCTGCTCCAGGTCGGCCAGCAGGTCGCTGATGTGCTCGATGCCCACGGACAGGCGCACCATGCCTTCGGTCACGCCGGCCTTGGCAAGCTCCTCGGCGTCCAGCTGGCGGTGCGTGGTCGATGCCGGGTGCGTGGCCAGGGACTTGGCGTCGCCGATGTTGACCAGGCGCGTGAACAGCTGCAGCGCATCCAGGAAGCGCGCACCGGCGGCGCGCGTGTCGCTGTCGCCGCTGCCGTTCTTGAGGCTGAACGAGAGGATGCCCGAGGCGCGGCCGCCCAGCTGCTTCTTCACCAGGGCGTGGTCGGGGTGGTCCTGCAGGCCGGCGTAGCGCACCCATTCGATCTTGGGATGCTTTTGCAGCGTCTCGGCGATCTTCTGGGTGTTCTCGCAGATGCGGTCCATGCGCAGGGCCAGCGTCTCGATGCCCTGCAGGATGAGGAAGGCGTTGTGCGGCGACAGGGCGGCGCCGGTATTGCGCAGCGGCACCACGCGCACGCGGCCGATGTAGGCGGCCTCGCCCAGGGCCTCGGTGTAGACCACGCCGTGGTAGCTGACATCGGGCTCGTTCAGGCGCTTGAAGCGTGTCTTGTGCTCGGCCCAGGGGAACTTGCCGCTGTCCACGACGGCGCCGCCCACGCTGTTGCCGTGGCCGCCCAGGTACTTGGTCAGCGAGTGCACGACGATGTCGGCGCCGTGCTCGATGGGGCGCAGCAGATAGGGGCTGGGCACGGTGTTGTCCACGATCAGCGGCACGCCATGGGCATGGGCCACGTCGGCCAGCGCGCGGATGTCGGTGACATTGCCCAGCGGGTTGCCGATGGACTCGATGAAGATGGCCTTGGTCTTCTCATCGATGTGCTGGGCAAAGCTGGCCGGGTCGCGCGGATCGGCAAAGCGCACCGTGATGCCCTGCTGCGGGAAGGTGTGGGCGAACAGGTTGTAGGTGCCGCCGTAGAGCGTGCTGGCCGAGACGATGTTGTCGCCGGCCTCGGCAATCGCCTGGATGGCATAGGTGATGGCGGCCATGCCCGAGGCCACGGCCACGGCGGCAATGCCGCCTTCCAGCGCCGCGACGCGCTTTTCCAGCACGTCGGTGGTGGGGTTCATGATGCGCGTGTAGATGTTGCCGGCCACCTTGAGGTCGAACAGGTCGGCGCCATGCTGGGCACTGTCGAAGGCGTAGGCCACGGTCTGGTAGATGGGCACGGCGGCCGACTTGGTGGTGGGGTCGGGCGAGTAGCCGGCGTGGACGGCCAGGGTTTCGATGCGCATGGAAGATTGCCTTTCTGGTGACGGCTTACGCAAGAAGGGCACGGGCGGGCCATTTGCCATGGGGAGCGGCGCGTTCCCGCATCCTGTTTGCGTAAGTCCTGAGGTTTTACTAGCGGAGGACGGTTGGCATTGTGGCGTGCCGGCCTCCGGTGCCCAACGATGCGTTGGTTACGAACATATACGCCGCAGCCCGGTTGCTCCTCTGCCACGCGCAGATATGCCCGGCCTGCCATCGCCAGAACCGTGAGTGAATGTGTATTTTTGTTAACGATGTGTTGTAACGTGACCTGATCGCTAGACTCCATCAGGGAGTTGATGGTGACGTTGACAGCAAGACATCTTCTGGCGCTGGCGGTGCCCCTGTGCACCTTGCTGCTGGCCGGCTGTTTCTATGTCTGCTGGCGGCATCTGCGTGCCCGGCGCGAGTTGCGCAGCATGTCCTTCGCCTTCACCGGCTTCAGCCTGGCGCTGCTGCTGCAGATCCTGGAGCGGCCTGCGGCCGTTCCCGTCAATGCGTTGACGACGGCCGCGCTGCAACTGTGCGCGGCCTGGTTCATCACCGAGGCCATGGCCATACGCCAGGGCGTGCGCCCGGATGCACCGCTGGCGGCCGGCTTTGGCGGCGCGGTGCTGGTGGTGCTGGGCTACTACGCCTGGGCCGTGCCCGATGCCCAGGCGCGCCAGCATGTGCTCAATTTCGGCCTGGGCCTGCAGCTGGCCCTGCCGCTGTGGCGGCTGCCACGCAGGCATCCCTGCACAGGCTGGGACCGGCTGCTGCTGTGGGTGTTCGTGGTTTTTGCGCTGAGCTTTTTCGTCCGGACGCTGTGGGTGACGCCGCGTGCTGCTTCGGTATCGGCCAGCGCGGCCGGGGAATGGCTGGGCATTTCTTCCTCGTGGATGGCGCTGCAGTTGAGCCTGCTGGTGTTCGGCCTGCTGTTTGCCATGCTATTCCTGGCCGCAGCGGTGCGCGACACCGTGCAGGAGCTGCACGAGGAGCGCGACCGCGATCCGCTGACCGGGCTGCTGAACCGGCGCGCCTTCAAGGAGGCCGTGCAGCGCCGGCTGGCCGAGCAGCCGCAGCTGTCGGCCGCCGTACTGGTGTGCGACCTGGACCATTTCAAGCGGGTCAACGACGGCTGGGGCCATGCGGCGGGCGACGAGGTGCTGCAGCGCTTTGCGCGCCTGCTGCTGCGCAGCACACGCCAGCAGGACTTGGTTGCACGCTTTGGCGGGGAGGAGTTCGTGGCCCTGCTGCCGCACGCCGACCCGCTGGCCGCGCAATGGATCACCCGGCGCATCCAGACCCAGCTGCGCCTGATGGGCTTCAGCGCGCTGCCCGACGAGATGCGCATCACGGCCAGCTTTGGCGTGGCCTGGATGACCCAGGGCCAGACGCTGGAGCAGGCGCTGGCGCGTGCCGACGCCATGCTCTACGAGGCCAAGCGCGCAGGCCGCGACCGGGTGCGGCTGGTGCCGCAAGAGGAAGAGGCCTAGCCAGGGCTTGGCTTGCCCGGTGTGACCGGCGCCTGCAGCAGGCGCGGGGTGCGGGAAGGGCGTGGCGATGAGCGTGGGGCGCTGGACTCGCGCGGTGCATGTGGCTCATGCGGCTTGTGCGGCTCGTGCGACACATGCGGCTCGTGCGGCACATGCGGCTCGCGCGGGGCCTCCTGCTCGCGTGGCGCGTGGGCCCTGCGTGGTCCCCGCGGGCCGCTGGAGCTGCCGGGGCCGCGGGGTTCAGGCGCAGGCCTGGCGGGCCTGGCCGGGCGTTCGGCCACGGCCGGCTGGCGCTGTTCCCAGGCGGGCAGGGCGGCATGCACCATGGCGGCGCCGTGGGCGTCGTTGGCCGCGTAGTGGCGCTGGGCCAGGCTCAGCTGCGGTGCAGCCCAGTTGGAGGTGGAGATCTTCTTGGACTTGTGGAAGTTCTGCCCCAGCACCAGGGCCACGGCCGCGCGCACGCCTACCGAGCTGGCATAGCCGTGGCGCTTGAACACGCGGTCCAGGTCAATCACGTTGTGCAGCGCAACACCCAGGCGCGCGGGCAGCGCGCTGCGGTCATGGTCCAGGCCGAAACCGGCTTTGCAGATGGACTCGCTGGCCAGCACGTCGGCCGCAAGCGCGCGTGCCTGCGCATGGTGCAGCTGCAGCAGCCAGGCCTGGTCGCAGGTGGCCAACTGCACCACATGAGGGCCGGTGTCGGTCTGGTGGGCGTGGAACAGCGGCTTGCTCTCGGTATCGAAACCGAGCACGGGAGCCGCCATCAGCGCGGCGCGTGCGGCCGCGAATTCGGCGTCGGTGGCGGGCACGTGGATGCAGCGCTCGGGCAGGGCGGCAAAAGGCGGCAGCAGGCGGCTGTCATCCTTGCTGGGAGCGTGCAGGCGGGGCATGGGAAAAGAGGGGGAAGCCGAGGCAAGCCGTCAAGTATGCCTGCACTTGCATGCCCCTCAGGCACCGGGTTTTTATCCCCGGTGCGTGTGGACGGAGTTGTGGAAAACTCCGGGTGTAACTTGCCGAATCCGCGCCCTGCAAGGCTTTCCACGGAATGCCTAAAAAATCAGCGCAGTGGCGAAAGGGCGTCGAATAAGGGTATTTGCGGATGGCTGCGCCGGACCCCGATGCAGGGTCCGGCGGCTGTTTCAAAAGGTGTCTAAAGGCCTTGATCGTTGAAGACCGGCACCCGCTTTTCCAGGCCGGCGCGCACGGCCTCGGCCTGGTTGGAGCTGCCCAGCAGGGCCTGCTGCTCCTGCGCCTCGGCCAGCAGGATGTCTGCGGGAGAAGCGGTTTCGCTGAGCTGCATCAGGCGCTTGGATGCGCGTATGGCGTGCGGGCTGCTGGCCGCGATCTGGCGGGCCAGGTGGCGCGCTTCCTCCAGCGGCGCAGCGCTCACGCGCGTGGCCAGGCCCAGGGCCACGGCCTCGGGGCCGGGCACGATGCGGCCGGTGTAGACCAGTTCGCGCAGCACATCGCCGCGCACCAGTGGCGCGGCCAGCGCGCAGCCGGCCATGTCGGGCACCAGTCCCCACTTGATTTCCATGATGGACAGCCGAGCATCATCGGCCACCAGGCGGATGTCCGCACCCAGCGCCAGCTGCAGGCCGCCGCCGTAGGCCACGCCGTGCACGGCGGCGATCACGGGCACGGGCAGTTCGCGCCAGCCCCAGCAGATCTGCTGGAAGCGGTTGGCCATGCCGTGCGTGCGCGCGGCCAGGTCCGTCATGTCCGCCGTCTGCTGGCCGTCGGCAATGCCGGCCATGCTGCCCATGTCCAGGCCCGCGCAGAAGGCGCGCCCTTCGCCATGCAGCACCACGGCGCGCAACCCGGGCGTGTCCCGCAGCCGCGCCAATGTGTCGATCAGGGCGTCGAACATGGCGGGGTCCAGCGCATTCATCTTGTCGGGCCGGGCCAGGGTCACCTCGGCCACGCCGTGGTCCACCGATATGCGCACGCGTTCTTGGCTCATGGCTTGTCTCCTTGTGTCTATGCGGTTCTTTGCTGGCGGTCGGCCGCGTTGCGCGATTCGATGGCGCTGCGCGCATTCGCCCAGTCCTGGTCGCTCCAGCTGGCCAGCCCGGCGAAGTTGCCGCCCGTCGCCTGGTATTGTCCGCCGTCTATGGCAATGGTCTGTCCCGTCAGGTACTCGGCCTGGCGGCTCATGAGGAAGACGGCCAGGTTGGCCAGCTCGGGCATGCGGCCGTTGCGGCCCATGGGGTTGTCGGCACGCACATGCTCGCCGCCCTGCGGGTTCAGCCGCGCGCTCATGCCTTCGGTGGGGAACAGGCCCGGCGCGATGGCGTTGAAGCGTATGCCCCGGTTGCCCCATTCCACGGCCAGCGACTGCGTCATGGCATGCACGCCCGACTTGGCCATGGCCGAGGGCACGGTGAAGGCCGAGCCGTTCCAGACCCAGGTGGTGAGGATGGACAGCACGCTGGCCTTGCGGCCCTCGGCCAGCCAGCGGCGGCCGCACTCCAGCGTGAGGTTGAAGCTGCCGCGCATGACGATGTTGGCCACGGCGTCGAAGGCGCGCATGGACAGGTCCTCGGTGCGGCTGACGAAGTTGCCGGCCGCGTTGTTGACTAGGCCCGTGAGCGCGCCGCCATCGGCCCAGATGGCCTCGATCATCTGCTCCACGGCCTCGGGCTGGCGCACGTCGCAGGCATGGCCCGTGGCCCGGCCGCCGTGCTGCTGCACCAGCTCCTGGGCTGTCTGCTCGACCACGGCGCCGCGCCGGCCGCACAGGTGGATGTCGGCGCCCATCATGAGAAAGGCCTCGGCCATGACACGGCCCAGGCCGGTGCCGCCGCCAGTGACGAGGATGCGTTCGCCCTTGAGCAGGCCGGGCTTGTAGATGAGGTCGTCGAGGGTCATGGCTGCTGTCTCCTGTGCTGCCGGGGAAGGGATAGGGGGGACTGAGGCAGCGCTTGGCGCCGCCAGGGGATCAGAGCGTCAGAGCACGCGCGAGATCACTTCCTTCATGATTTCGCTGGTGCCGCCGTAGATGCGCTGCACGCGCGCATCGGCGTACATGCGGGTGACCATGTATTCGTTCATGTAGCCGTAGCCGCCATGCAGTTGCACGAGTTCGTCAAGCACGCGGCCCTGCGCTTCCGAGCCCCAGAGCTTGGCCATGGAGGCCGTGGCCGTGTCCAGCGTGCCGGCCACCAGCTGCTCCACGCAGCGGTCGATGAAGGCGCGGCCCACGGTGAGGGTGGTTGCCACCTCGGCGAGCTTGAACCGGGTGTTCTGCATGTCGGCAATGGCCTGGCCGAAGGCGCGGCGCTCGCGCACGTAGGCCAGCGTGGCCTCGTAGGCGCCTTCCATGCAGGCCAGTGCGGCCAGGCCGATGATCAGCCGCTCGTAGGGCAGGTCGCCCATGAGCTGGTAGAAGCCCTGGCCTTCGCGCCCGCCCAGCAGCGCGTCCTGCGGCACGGTCACGTCGTCAAAGAACAGCTCCGAGGTGTCCTGGGCCTTCATGCCCATCTTGTCGAGCACGCGGCCCACGCGAAAGCCCGCGCAGTCCCGGGTCTCCACGATGAGGATGGAGGTGCCGCGCGCGCCCTGGGCCGGGTCGGTCTTGCAGACCACGAGGATCAGGCCGGCCAGCAGGCCGTTGGTGATGAAGGTCTTGCTGCCGTTGATGAGGTAGCGGCCGTCCCTGAGTTCTGCGCGCGTGCGCACGCCCTGCAGGTCCGAGCCCGCGCCGGGCTCGGTCATGGCGATGGCGCCCACCAGCTCGCCGCGCGCCATGGCGGGCAGGTACTTGCGCTTTTGCGCCTCGGTGCCGTGGTTGAGCAGGTAGTGGGCCACGATGGAGTGCACGGAGTTGCTCATGCCCGAGAGGGCGCGGCGCGCCATCTCCTCGTGGATCACGGCCTCGTGGCGGAAGTCGCCGCCGCCGCCGCCGTAGTCCTCGGGGATGTCGGTGCACAGCAGGCCCAGCTCGCCGGCGCGGCGCCAGATGGCATGGCCCACGTTGCCGCGCTGGCGCGCGGCCTCGTCCTGCGGCTGCATTTCGGTTTCCAGAAAGCGCACGGCGGTGGCGCGCAGGCTTTCCAGCTCGGGGGTGCTCCAGGAGCGTGTCAGTTGCAGTGGCATGGCTTGGACCGGTGGATTGAGGGGTTCAGTTGATGCGGCGTTCGCGGCCCTGCCAGTAGGGTTCGCGCAGCTGGAATTTCTGCAGCTTGCCGGCGGCCGACAGCGGCAGCTCGGCGCGGAACTCCACCGAGCGCGGGCACTTGTAGCCCGCGATGCGTTCGCGGCAGTGGGCGATGACCTCGGCCTCGGTCAGCGGCTGGCCCTCGCGCGCGACGATCACGGCGTGCACGCGCTCGCCCCAGCGTTCGTCGGGCACGCCGATGACGGCGCACATGGCGACCTGGGACAGCTGGGCGATGGCGTTCTCGACCTCGGCCGAATACACGTTCTCGCCGCCGCTGACGATCATGTCCTTGAGCCGGTCCACGACGAAGAGGTAGCCGTCGGCATCCAGCCGGCCCATGTCGCCCGTGTGCATCCAGCCGTCCTTGAGCGCGGCGGCTGTCTCGGCGGGCCTGTTCCAGTAGCCCTGCATGACCATGGGGCCGCGCGCCGTGATCTCGCCCACCTCGCCGGCAGGCAGCTCGCGGCCCTCGCCATCGACGATGCGCACCTCGGCAATGGTCACGGGCCGGCCGGCCGCGCGCAGCAGGCGCTCGCGCTGCGGGCCGGGGCGGTGCTCGGCCGGGCCCATGGACACGATGGTGGGCGACAGCTCGGTCATGCCGTAGGCCTGGGCGAAGTCGGCGCCGGGCAGCGCCTGCATGGCGCGCTCCAGCAGGCTGGCGTCTATGGGCGCCGCGCCATAGAGCATGAGGCGCAGGCTGGACAGGTCGAATTCGGCCAGGCGCGGATGCTCGATCAGCCGGCGGATCATGGTGGGCACCAGGAACAGCTCGTTCACGCCGTGCTGCTGCACGCCGGCGAGGATGGCCAGCTCGTCGAAGGCCGGCACGATGACCTGGGGCACCAGGCGCTGGGCCATGAGCAGGGCCAGGCCGCAGCCGGCCACATGGAACATGGGCGTGACCACCATGCCCACCTTCACATGCTGGCGCGGCACGTTGCTGGCATTGGACAGGGCGTTGATGAACAGGTTGTCGTGGCTGAGCATCACCCCCTTGGGCCGGCCCGTGGTGCCGCCCGTATACATCACGGCAGCCAGGTCGTTGCCGCTGTGCAGCGCGTCGGCGCAGGGCGTGGCGGCGGCCAGCAATTGCTCGTAGTGCAGAGCGCCTTCGGGCGCGGCGCCCGTGCCGCAGAACACCACGGTGCGCAGGCTGGAGGACAGCTCGCGCAGCCGGGGCACCAGGGGCGCGAAGGCATCGTCCACGAAGAGCACGCGCGTGTCGCAATCGTCCAGCGAGTAGGCCACCTCGTGCGCGCTCCAGCGGATGTTGACGGGGTTGACCGCGGCGCCTGCCCACCAGCAGCCATAGAAGTATTCAAGGTAGCGGATGGAGTTCAGGCCCATCATGCCGACGCGGTCGCCGGGCGCCACGTCCAGCGCCCGCAGCAGGCCGGCGCAGCGTTCGATGCGCTGCGCAAGCTGCGACCAGCTGGCCTGCTCTGCGCCGCAGATGGCTGCCGTGGCGCCGGCCCTTTCGCGGCGGCCCTTGTGGATGGCCTGGGTGAGATACATGGGCATGGGGTTTCCTCAGGAGCGGGCATTCCAGGCGGCCAGCGTGTCCTGCAGGCTGGCGGCGCGCGGGGGGCGGGGCTGCTCGGGCACGCTGCGCGAAAAACGCGGCGCCGGCGCGGGCTGGAGTACGCCGCCGGCCTCGGTGAACGTGGCGCGCGCGCGGTTGTGGGCGTGCTGGGGCGCCTCGTCCCAGTCGAGCACGGGGGCGAAGCAGGCATCGCTGCCTTCCAGCAGCTCGCACCATTGCTGGCGCGTGCGCGTGCGGAACACGTCGGCCAGGCGCAGCTTGAGCAGGGGCCAGCGCGCGGCGTCCAGCTGCGCGTCGAACAGCGGGTCCTGTATGCCGCAGCGCTGGCGCAGCTCGGCGTAGAACTGCGGCTCTATCGCGCCTATGGCGATGTATTTGCCGTCGGCGCAGGCATAGGTGTCATAGAAGTGCGCGCCGCCGTCCAGCAGGTTCTCTCCGCGCTGGTTGCTCCACTGGCCCTTGGCCTTGAAGCCGTACATGAAGGCCGACAGCAGGGCCGTGCCATCGGTCATGGCCGCGTCGATGACCTGGCCCCGGCCGCTGCGCCCGGCCTCGTGCAGGGCGGCCAGCAGGCCCACGGCCAGCAGCATGCCGCCGCCGCCGAAGTCGCCCACGTAGTTGAGCGGCGGCACGGGCGCCTCCCCCGCGCGGCCGATGGCGTGCAACGCGCCGGAGATGGCAATGTAGTTGATGTCATGCCCCGCCGCATGCGCCAGCGGCCCGTGCTGGCCCCAGCCCGTCATGCGGCCGTAGACCAGGCGCGGGTTGCGCGCCAGGCAGGGCTCGGGGCCCAGGCCCAGGCGCTCCATCACGCCGGGCCGAAAGCCCTCGATGAGCAGATCTGCGCGTGCGATCAGCGCCAGGGCCGAGGCCTGGCCTTCCTCGCCGCGCAGGTCGATCTCGACCTGGCTGCGGCTGCGCGTGGTGATGTCCTGTGCATCGACCGGCGTGCCGGGCCGCGCGATGCGCAGCACCTCGGCACCCATGTCGGCCAGCAGCATGGCGCAAAACGGCCCCGGGCCCAGGCCCGCGAACTCGACCACGCGCACGCCTTCAAGCGGTCCTGGCATGGAGGTCTCCTTTCAGGCCGTGGGCAGTGGATGGTTCTTGTACTGCTCGCGCAGCTTGGTCTTTAGCAGTTTTCCCGTGGCCGTGTGCGGCAGCTCGGCCACCTGCAGCACGTCGTCGGGCAGCCACCATTTGGCGATGCGCGTGGACAGGAAGTCGAGCATGGACTCGCGGCTGACGCTGTGGCCTGCGCGCGGCACCACCAGCAGCAGCGGCCGCTCCTGCCACTTGGGATGGGCCACGCCGATGATGGCGGCCTCGGCCACGCCGGGATGGCCCATGGCGGCGTTCTCCACGTCGATGGAGGAAATCCACTCGCCGCCCGACTTGATCACGTCCTTGGCGCGGTCCACCAGCTGCAGGAAGCCGTCGGCATCGATGGTGGCCACGTCGCCCGTGGTGAAGAAGCCTTCCTCATCGACGGGCGAGCCGCCTTCGCCCTTGAAGTAGCCGCTGGCGATCCAGGGGCCGCGCACGCGCAGGTGTCCCCGGGCCTGGCCGTCCCAGGGCTGGGGCCGGCCGTCGTCGTCCACGATCTTGAGGTCTACGCCCCAGACGCCGCGCCCCTGCTTGAGCTTGACCTTGACCAGTTCCTCGCCCGACAGCGCGTCGTGCCGGGGCAGCAGCTTGCTGACCACGCCGATGGGGCTGGTCTCGGTCATGCCCCAGCCCTGCACGACCTGGGCGCCGAACTGGTTCTCGAAGCGCTCCAGCATGGCGCGCGGCACGGCCGCGCCGCCGATGCCTATGCTCTTGACGCCCAGCGCGCGCGGGTCGATGTCGGGATGCGCATCCAGGTACTGGAACAGCATCAGCCACACGGTGGGCACGCCCTGCGAGAAGGTGACCTTCTCGTCGCGCATGAGCTCGTAGACGCTCTGGCCGTCCAGGTGGGGGCCGGGCAGCACCAGCCGTGCGCCGGCCATGGCCGCCGCATAGGGCGTGCCCCAGGCGTTGGCATGGAACATGGGCACGATGAGCATCACGGTCTCGCTCGCGTTCAGGCCGAAGGTGTCGGGCGCCAGCTCCATTAGCGTGTGCAGCACGGTGGAGCGGTGCGAGTACAGCACGCCCTTGGGGTGCCCCGTGGTGCCTGAGGTGTAGCACAGCGAGGAGGCCGTGCGCTCGTCGAACTCGGGCCACTCGAAGTCCTCGCTCTGGTTGCCCACCAGCTCGTCCCAGCAGTGCAGGTCGGGCAGGTCCAGCGCGGGCATGTGCTCGCGCGAACTCATGCAGACATAGGTGGTGACGGTCTTCAGATGCGGTGCGAGCTTTTCCACCAGCGGCGCGAAGGTCACGTCGAAGAACAGCACCCGGTCCTCGGCATGGTTGGCGATGTATTCGATCTGCTCGGGAAACAGGCGCGGGTTGATGGTGTGCAGCACCGCGCCGCTGCCCGAGACGCCGAAGTACAGCGCCAGGTGGCGCCAGCTGTTCCAGGCCAGCGTGCCCACGCGTTCGCCAGGCTGCACGCCCAGCGACTGCAGGGCGTTGGCCACCTGGCAGGAGGCGCGGCGCATGCCGGCCCAGTCGGTGCGGTGCAGGCCACCGTCCCGGGATTCCGGCAGGCGCGAGACGATCTCGGTGTGCGGATGAAAGCGCGCCGCATGCTCGATCAGCGACGAGATCATGAGCGGGCGGTCCTGCATCAGTCCTTGCAAGGCGGGCATGGGGTGTCTCCTGTCGTTGTCCTGAAGGCCGGGGTCACTGCACGGGCGCGTAGCGGCTGCCGTCGAAGCGCACGAGCTGCATCTTCTTGATGGGGAAGAAATCGTCCCCACCGGTCTGCAGGCTGATGCCCGGGTAGAGCATGGGCAGGTCCATCTTCAGGCTGGCGGCCTGCTTCATGATGTTCGCGCGCGTGAGCTCGTCGCCGGCCTGCCTGAGCACCTGCACCAGGGTCTGGGCCTGGGAGTAGCCGATGACGTTGAGCGAATCGTTGGGGTCGCCGGCCGGGTAGAACTGCTTCATGAAGGCCAGGTAGCCGGCCAGCTCGGGCGTGCCCTGGTTGCTGGGGTCCGAGGGCTCGCGCAGGTAGCTGGCCGTCATCACGCCGCGCGCGTTGTCCAGGCCCGCGGGCTTGAGCACCGAGCTGATGGACAGCGAGACGCTGACCAGGTAGTGCGCAGGCTTCCAGCCGATGTCGGCGGCCTTGCGTATGGACTGGGCCGCGAACTTGGGCGTGCTGATGTTGATGAAGGTGTCCGCCCCCGAGCCCTTGAGCGCCACCATCTGGCTGTCCACCGTGGGGTCGCCGACCTCGTAGGTCTGCTGCACGACGATGCGCTGCTTGGCCTGCTCGCCGAAGCCGTCGAGCACGCCCTTGAGGTAGTCCTTGCCGAAGTCGTCGTTCTGCATCAGGACGGCCACCTTGGCCTGGGGCCGCGTGGCCAGGATGTGCTGGGCGAAGGTGCGGCCTTCGAGCTGGTAGGTGGGCTGCCAGCCCATGGTCCAGGGGAAGTTCTTCGGATCGCCCCAGCGCGTGGCGCCCGTGGAGACGAACAGCTGGGGCACCTTGCGCTGGTTCATGTAGCGATGCACGGCCTGGTTGTGCGAGGTGCCCAGCGCGCCGAACATCAGCAGCACGCCGTCGCGCTCGACCAGCTTGCGCGTCTGCTCCACGCTCTGGGCGGGGTTGTAGGCGTCGTCGGCAGAGAGGTAGGTGATCTTGCGGCCGTTGATGCCGCCCTCGGCATTGATCTTGGCGAAGTAGGCCGCATGGGCCTTGCCTATGGTTCCGTAGGCCGACACGGGACCCGAGTAGGGCACGAAGTTGCCGATGCGGATCTCGGTGTCGCTGGCACCGGTGTCGTACTTCTTCTGGGCCTGGGTCTGGGCCTGGGCCTGGGTCTGGGCCTGGGCCTGGGCTGGCGCCTGGGTGATGGCCGGCAGGGCCAGCGCCAGGCAGGCGATCAGGGCCCAGGGGCCCCGGGCGATGGTGTTGCGCATGGTTGTCTCCTGGCTTGCGGGCGCCGTGCCCGCTTTTCTTGTGGTGGCCGGTCCATGGTAGGAACCGGCCCGGCGCGCGCCCATCGTCGATTCCGACGAATGCATGTGCGGGCGCAGCAAGGTGCGTCGGGAAGGCGCGGCGGTCAGCCCGGCTGGCGTGGCGCGAACACGGGTTCGCGCTTTTGCATGAAGGCCTGCACGCCTTCCATGAAGGCTGGCGCGCCCACCAGATCGCGCTGGCGTTCGGCCTCGTAGTGAAGCTGCTGCTCCAGCGTGGAAGCGGCTGCGTGGTCCAGCGCGCGGCGGGCTTCCACCACGGCACCGGCCGGCAGCCGCGCCAGGCGGGCTGCCGTGGCCAGGGCCTGCTCGCGCAGGGCCTCGTCGTCCACGCAGGCCCAGACCAGGCCCCAGTCGGCGGCCTGCTGCGCGCCCAGCCTGTCGCCCAGCAGGGACAGGCCCAGGGCGCGCGCACGGCCCAGCCGGCGCTCGATGAACCAGGTGGTGCCCAGGTCCGGCACGATGCCCAGGCGCGGCAGGAAAGGCAGGTAGAAGTAGGCCGAGCGCGCCGCCAGCGCCACGTCGCCGGCCAGGGCCAGGCCCACGCCGGCCCCGGCTGCCGCGCCGTTGATGGCGCAGACCACGGGCACGGGCAGCTGCTGCAGGTCCAGGATGAGGCGGTTGGACAGCTGGTGCATGTTGTCGGCCGTCTGCGCGCCCAGCGTGCGGCCATCGGCCTGGGCCCCGCCTTGTGCGCCGCCTTGCGCGCCGCCCATGGACGACAGGTCCGCGCCCACGCAAAACCCCCGGCCCTCGGCGGTGAGCACCAGGGCGCGGAGGGAGGTGTCCTCGCGCACCTCGGCCAGCAGTTCGCGCAGCCGCAGCTGCAAGGGCCTGCCCAGCGGATTCATGCGGGCGCTGTCCTGGAGGACGATGAGGGCGATCTCGCCGTTGTTGCCGTTGTCGCCGTTGTTGCCGTGGCGTTCCATGCGGACGGCCGGACTGGAATTCATGGGGGACTCCTGTGGGTGGGGATGGAAAGTCAGGCACGCGGCCGCTGCAGGGGCAGGCGCCGGCCCGGCCGGCCCAGCCGGTGCAGCAGGCCCATCACGCCGCCGGGCATGGCGAACATGAAGACGATGAGCACGGTGCCGTAGACGGCCCAGGGCGCGGCCTTGGACACCTGCTCGGCCAGCCCCGGGATGAACATGATGAACAGGGCGCCGAACAGCGCGCCCCACAGCGTTCCCACGCCGCCCACCACCACGCCCACCAGCAGCGAAATGGACAGGAACATGGTGAAGGAGTCGGGCGCCACGAACTGCACGGCAATGGCCGACAGCGCGCCGCCCACGCCCGTGTAGCCGGCCGAAATCGCAAAGGCCATGGACTTGCAGTGCGCGTTGTCCACGCCCATGGCCTCGGCCGCCATGGCGTGGTCGCGGATGGCGCGCAGCGCCAGGCCGCTGCCGCTGTCTATGAGGTTGCGCGCCATCCAGAACAGCAGCGCCGCCACGGCCAATGCATAGAGGTAGAACCACTGGTCGGCATCCAGCGGCAGGCCCCAGGGCGCCTCGGGCTTGGTCAGCACGATGCCGCCCACGCCGCCAGTCCAGGCCTCCAGGTGGCGGTACTTGAGCAGCTGGGGCATGGCCACGCCCAGCGCAAAGGTGGCCAGCGCCAGGTACAGCCCTTCCAGCCTGAGCGCGGGCCGCCCGAACAGGTAGCCCGCCGCCAGGCTCACCAGGCCCGCTGCAGGCACGGCCAGCCAGTAGACCAGGCCCGCGCGGTCCATCAGGATGCCGGCCGCATAGGCGCCTATGGCGAAGAAGGCGCCATGGCCCAGCGAGATCTGGCCGCTGTAGCCCGTGAGAATGTTCAGCCCCACCAGGGCCACGGCATAGGCCAGCACCATGGTGGCCTGGAACAGCTGGTAGCCCTTGGCCACGAAGACCAGCGAGCAGGCCGCCAGCGCCAGCGCCGCGATCAGTACCGTGCCCAGGGGCAGGGGGCGGGGCGCGCTGGTGGCGGCGACCAGTGCGTCAGACGAGGAGGCGGACCGTGTGGACATCATTGTTCTCCAGGGCGTTGGGCACAAAACTGGCGTGGCCCAAAAGCGAGGGGCACCGAGCAAGGGCCTACGCCGGCCGCGCCGCCCCGCCGCGAGGGTGTCGTCCCCCTCCCGCGTAGCGAGAGAGGGGGCGCCGTGCAACGAGAAGCGGCGTAGCCGCTCAGGGGGGGCATTGTTCAAACCCTCCTGACGACTTTGCGGCCCATCAGCCCGGCCGGCCGCACGATGAGAACGCCCACGATCAGCACCAGGGCCACCGAGAGCTTGAGTTCGGTGCCGACCACGTAGCTGCCCACGAGGTTTTCGAGCACGCCCACGATGAAGCCGCCCAGCACGGCGCCCGCGGGGCTGTCGATGCCGCCCAGCAGCGCGCCCGCAAAGGCATACAGCAGCACGCCGCTCATCATGTGCGGATCGAGGAAAACCACGGGCGCCACCATCATCCCGGCCACCGCGCCGATGGCGCCGGCCAGGCCCCAGCCCAGCATCAGCATGCGTCCCACGGAGATGCCCACCAGGCGCGAGGAGGCCGGGTTCTGCGCGGCCGCGCGCATGGCCAGCCCCAGCGGCGTGAGCCGGAAGAAGGCAAACAGCAGGGCCACGATGGCCAGGGCCACGAAGATGGTGCCCACCTCATGGGCCGACATCAGTGCGCTGCCATACCAGGCGTCGGCCGGGAACGGGCTGGGGAACTCCTTGATGGTGTAGCCGAAGATCCAGCCGGCCAGGCTGTGGAAGACGATCAGCAGGCCGATGAAGACCACCACCTGGGCCAGGTCCGCCGCCTTGTGCATGGGGCGGATGATGGCGAACTCCACCGCCGCGCCCAGCACGAAGGACAGCGCCACCGTGGCCAGGAAGGCCCACCAGTACGGCAGCCCCGCCTGCAGCAGCGCCCAGGCGATGAAGGTGGAGAACATGGCCATCTCGCCCTGCGCGAAATTGATGTGGTGCGTGGCCTGGTAGATCATGACCAGGGCCAGCGCCACGGTGGCGTAGATGCCGCCGGTGGCCAGGCCGGCCAGCAACTGGTGGATGAAGGCGTCCATGGCCGCTACTCCCCGAGATAGGCCTGGCGCACCGCGTCGTTGCGGCGCATGGCTTCGCTGGGGCCGTGCAGCACGATGCGGCCGGTCTCCAGCAGGTAGGCGCTGTGCGCCAGCTCCAGCGCCAGGCGCGCGTTCTGCTCCACCAGCAGGATGGTCGTGCCCTGTTCCTCATTGATGCGCCGCAGGATGCCGAAGATGTCGCGCACCACCAGCGGCGCCAGCCCGAAGGAGGGCTCGTCCAGCAGCAGCAGGCGCGGGCGGCCCATGAGGGCGCGGGCAATGGCCAGCATCTGCTGCTCGCCGCCCGACAGCGTGCCGGCCTGCTGGGCGCGGCGTTCCCTGAGCCGCGGGAAGTAGCCGAACATGCGCTCCATGTCGCCGGCCACGTCGGCGCGGGCCGCCCGCGTGGGGCGCGCCTGCGCGCCCAGGCGCAGGTTGTCCTCGGCGCTGAGCTGGGCGAAGGTGCCGCGCCCGTCGGGCACATGGCCCACGCCCTGGCGCGCGATGCGCTCGGTGCTGTGCCGGTCTATGCGTTCGCCGGCCAGGCGCACCTCGCCGCGTGTGTCCACCAGGTGGCGGCAGATGGCGCGCAGCGTGGTGGTCTTGCCCGCGCCATTGGCGCCCAGCAGGGCCGTGACGCGGCCTTCGGCCAGGTCCATGTCGATGCCGTCCAGCACGCGCACCGACCCGTAGGCCGCATGCAGTCCGCGGATTTCAAGCAGTGCCGGCATGCGCCACCTCCCTGTCCTGATCCTGCGGCTGCATGTCCGAACCCAGGTAGGCGCGGATGACTTCGGCATGGGCGCGGACCTCGCCCGGCGTGCCTTCGGCGATCTTGCGGCCGAAGTTCAGCGCCACGACCTTGTCGCTCACGCGCATGACCAGGCCCATGTGGTGCTCCACCAGCAGCACGGTCAGCCCCAGCCGGTCGCGCAGCGACAGGATCAGGTCGCCCAGGCCGGCCAGCTCCTCATGGTTGAGGCCGCAGGCCGGCTCGTCCAGCAGCAGCAACTGCGGGCGGCAGGCCAGGGCGCGCGCCAGCTCCACGCGCTTTTGCGTGCCGAAGGGCAGGTCGGCCACGCGGCGCTCTGCCACGCCCGTCAGCTCCAGCAGGGCCATCAGCGATTGCGCCTGGGCGCGGGCTTCTTCCTCGCGCCGGCGCACGCCGGGCAGGCGCAGGGCGTCGCGCACAAAGCCGGCGTGCTGGTGGCTGTGCGTGCCCAGGCGCACGTTGTCAGCCACCGTCATGCTGGAAAACAGGGCCAGGTTCTGGAAGGTGCGGCCCATGCCCAGCGCGGCCATGCGGTGGCGCGCCAGCGTGGCCAGCGGCTGGCCGCGAAAGCGGATGTGGCCGGCCTGCCAGGCATACAGCCGCGACAGGCAGTTGAACAGGCTGCTCTTGCCTGCGCCGTTGGGGCCGATGAGGCCGCAGATCTGGCCTGCCGCAACATCGAAACTCACGCCGTCCAGCGCGACGATGCCGCCGAAGCGCAGCGAAACGCCTTCGATGCGCAGCAGGGGCTGCGAGTCCTGGCTCATGGCTTTCCCTCCCCCCGATGGTGGACGACCGGCGCGGGCCGCGCCGGTCGCACGGTGGCATGGCGGCGCCTACAGGCGCTCGATGATGGTGACGTTGGCCATGCCGCCGCCCTCGCACATGGTCTGCAGGCCATAGCGCCCGCCGCGCGCATGCAGGGCGTGGATCAGCGTGGCCATGAGCTTGGTGCCCGAGGCGCCCAGCGGATGGCCCAGCGCAATGGCGCCGCCGTTGACGTTGAGCCGCGCCGGATCGGCGCCCGTGGCCTGCAGCCAGGCCAGGGGCACGGGGGCAAAGGCCTCGTTGACTTCGTACAGGTCGATGTCGGAGATGCGCATGCCGGCCTTCTTCAGCGCGGCCTGGGTGGCGGGGATGGGGGCCTCCAGCATGATCACCGGGTCGTGCCCGAGCAGGCTCATGTGGTGGATGCGCGCCAGCGGCTGCACGCCCAGGGCCTTGAGGCCGCGCTCGCTGACCACCATGACGCCGCTGGCGCCATCGCAGATCTGGCTGGCCGTGGCCGCCGTCACGCAGCCGCCCTCGCGGATGGTCTTGACGCCGGCAATGCCTTCCAGCGTGGCATTGAAGCGTATGCCTTCATCCACCGTGTGCGGCTGGCCTTCGCCCTCGGCACCGCCTTCGGCGCTGCGCGCCTGCACGGCCAGGATCTCGCGGTCGAAGCGGCCCTCGCGCGCGGCCTGCACGGCGCGCTCATGGCTTTGCAGCGCATAGGTGTCCAGCTGGTCCTTGGTCAGGCCGTACTTGCCGGCCATCATCTCGGCGCCCATGAACTGGCTGAACTCCACGCCCGGATAGCGCTGCTGCATGGCGGGGCTCATGTACACGCCCAGGCCGGCCTTGGCGGGCAGGGCGTTGGGCGTGCCCATGGGCACGCGCGACATGCTCTCCACGCCTGCGGCGATCACCATGTCCATGCTGCCCGACATCACGGCCTGGGCCGCGAAATGCAGGGCCTGCTGTGACGACCCGCACTGCCGGTCCACCGTGGTGCCCGGCACGGACTCGGGCAGGGACGAGGCCAGCACCGCGTTGCGCGCCACGTTCGTCGCCTGCTGGCCGACCTGGCTGACGCAGCCCATGATCACGTCCTCGACCTGGGCCGGGTCGGCCTGGCTGCGGCGCACCAGCTCGTCCAGCACCTGGGCCGCGAGATCGGCCGGATGCCAGCCCGAGAGCTTTCCGCCGCGCTTGCCGCCCGCCGTGCGCGTGGCGGCAACGATGTATGCCTGTGCCATGGATATGTCTCCTGTTCCTGTATTCCTGGGGGGATGGTGGCCCGGCCGGCGCGGGCCGGGCATCGTCGCAAGCGACGATTCCGGCCAGGGAAAACGCGGGGACGGTGCCTGCCGTGAGGCCTGGGCTGTACGCCTAGCGCGGCGCCATGCGGATGGCGCCGTCCAGGCGCACGCACTCGCCGTTGAAGTAGCCGTTGGTGATCATGGTCTCGGCCAGGTGGGCGTATTCGTCGGGCTGCCCCAGCCGCTTGGGAAAGGGCACGGAGGCGGCCAGCGCCGCCTTCACGTTGTCGGGCGCGCCCTGCAGCAGCGGCGTGTCGAAGATGCCGGGCAGGATGGTGTTCACGCGGATGCCCTCGCCCATGAGGTCGCGCGCGATGGGCAGGGTCATGCCCGTGATGCCGGCCTTGCTGGCCGAGTAGCTGGCCTGGCCCATCTGCCCGTCCTGCGCCGCCACCGAGGCGGTGTTGACGATGGCGCCGCGCTCGCCGTCGGCCAGCGGCTCCAGCGTGAGCATGCCCGCCGCCGACTTGGCGATGCAGCGGAAGGTGCCCACCAGGTTGATCTGGATGATGCGGTCGAAATTGGCCACGGGCAGGTGCCGGATCTCGCCCGTGGCCTTGTCGCGGCTGGCCGTCTTGACGGCATTGCCCGTGCCCGCGCAGTTGACCAGGATGCGCTCCTGCCCGTGGGCCGCGCGGGCCTGGGCAAAGCCCGCGTCCACGCTGGCCTCGTCGGTCACGTCCACGCGGCAGAACAGGCCGCCTGTCTCGCGCGCCAGCGCCTGCCCGGCCGTCTCGTTGAGGTCGAACAGGGCAACGCGCACGCCTTTTGCGGCCAGGCGGCGCGCGGTGGCCGCGCCCAGGCCCGATGCCCCGCCCGTGACGACGGCGCTGATGCTTGCGTCAAGCTGCATGTGAAGGTCTCCTTGGTTGGTGCGTTGGCGGCACGCCGTTGCCTGTCGCCTTGGATCGGGACAGGGGGCGGTTCGCCACCTATGATCTGCCTTCAAGTCTAGGAATCGCCCCGTCTTGCCGCCATCGTCGAAACCGACGAAAGTGCCCGGTGCCTCACCCCTTCACAGTGCCCCCTGCCTGCATGCAGCCCCCAGCGCCCACCCCTTCCTCCGGCCCCGGTCCGGGTTCCGGCTACGTGCCGCAGGCCAAGCTGAGCCCGCCGCGCGCCGCTGCCGCCCAGGTGGCCCGGCTGGCCGTTGCCGCGCGCTGGCCCGAGGCCTTGCGCGCCCGCGTGGTGCTGGTACGCGCGCCGGCCGGCTTCGGCAAGACCACGGCCATGCGGCAGATGCGCGAGCGCCTGCAAGCGGAGGGCCAGGCCACGGCGTGGCTGACGCTGGATGCCGCCGACAACGATGTCTCGCGCTTTCTGCAGTGCCTGGGCGCGGCCGTGCGCACCCTGGGAGTGGGGCCGTCGCAAGGCGCCGGCGAGTTGTCCCAGGCCCTGCATGCGCTGGCCGGCGAGGGCCGCTCCTTTGCGCTGTTCATCGATGATTTCGAGGTGCTGCACAACGATGCCGTGCTCGGCCTGGTGCGCCAGCTCATGGAGCAGCTGCCCGAGCGCGGGCGCCTGGTCATAGGCTCGCGCGCACTGCCGGCCCTGGGACTGGGGCGGCTGCGCACCAGCGGCCAGTTGCTGGAGATCGATGCGGCGCTGCTGCGCTTTTCCGTGGGCGAGGCCGAGGAGTTCTTTCGCCTGCGCGGCTGCCCGCTGCCGCGCGAGGCCCTGGCGCGGCTGCTGGACAAGACCGAAGGCTGGATAGGCGCGCTGTGGCTGGCCTCGCTGGCGCTGGAGCGCCATGGCCCGCACAGCGATTTCATCGAGCGCTTCTCGGGCTCGGAGCGCGCCGTGGCCGACTACCTGGCCGAGGATGTGCTGGCCCAGCAGCCCGCGTCCGTGCGCGACTTCCTGCTGCGCACCAGCATCCTGCGCACGCTGGATGCCCAGGTCTGCCAGGCCCTGGTGCCGCGCGCCGACGGCGCCGCCATGCTGCAGGCGCTGGAGCAGGCCCACCTGTTCCTCGTGCCGCTGGCCGACGAGGCGCAGGGTGGCCAGGGCGGGCACAGCTGGCGCTACCACAGCATGTTTGCCGACTTCCTGCGCGCGCAGCTGCTGCGCGAGCAGCCCGGTGAATTGACGCGCCTTCACCTGGCGGCCAGCGGCTGGTACGAATCCTGCGGCCGGCCCGTGCCCGCCATCGAGCATGCGCTGGAAGGCGGCGACCTGCCGCATGCCCTGTCCCTGCTGGCGCGCCACGCCGAGGCGCTGATGGAGCAGGGCCGCATGCGCCTGCTGTCGCGCTGGTTCTCGGCCATGCCGGCGCCGCTGATGGCGCGCGAGCCGTTGCTGCAGGCCGTGGCCGCCTATGCCGACTGCTTCACGCGCGGCCCCTGGCAGGCGCAGCAGCGGCTGGACGCCTTGCGGCCCCGCATGGCCGCGGACCCCGCCGCGCAGGCGCTGGTCATGGCCCTGCAGCCGCTGCTGCTGGCCATGATGGACCGCGTGGAAGAGGCGGCGCCCCTGGGCCGCCAGGCGCTGGCCTGCCTGCCCAGCTGCCGGCCGTTTGCGGACAGCTCGCTGACCAATGCCATGGCCTACGTGGTGTCGGTGCTGGGCGATGCCGAGGAGGCCCACCGCCTGCTGGACGCGGCGCGCAGCACCCAGGCCGGTAGCCTGTTCAGCCGCATGTACACCGAGGCCATGGAGGGCGTGCTGGACCTGTCGGGCGGGCGGCTGCGGCAGGCGGCATCGCGCTTTCGCGTGGCGCTGGCCGCCACACCGCGCAGCGCCTCCTACAACCCCACCAACGGCAATGCCTGGGCCGGCGTGCTGCATGCCGGCGTGCTCTACGAGACCAACGACCTCGACGGCGCCGACCACCTGCTCAACGTCTACCTGCCGCTGGCCCGCGACGTGGGCCTGCCCGACCATGTGATCTCCAGCTACCGCATGCGTGCGCGCATTGCCTTCGTGCGTGGCGATGTGGATGCGGCCTTCGGCCTGCTGACCGAACTGGAGTACCTGGGGCATGAACGCCAGCTGCCCCGCGTGACGGCCAGCGCGCGGCTGGAGCATGCGCGCATCTTCGTGCTGCAGGGCAACCGGGCCGCCGCGTCCGAGGCGCTGGAGCGTGCCGACGATCCCGGCGTATGGCCGCGCGTGGAACGCCTGCGCCTGCCGCCGCACGAGGTGGAGGACATCGCCATCGCCCGGCTGCGCTGGGGGCTGCACTTTGGCGACTGCCGTGCCGTGCGCGATGCCATCGCCCCCTTGCTGGCCGATGCGCAACTGCGCGGGCGCCGCCACCGCAGCCTCAAGCTGCAGGTGCTGTGCGCGCTGGCCGAGGCGGGCTGCGGCGACATGGACGCCGCAGCCGCCATGCTGGCCCAGCCGCTGCGCCACGGTGCCAGCGAAGGCTTTGTGCGCCTGATGCTCGATGAGGGGCCGCTGCTCGCGCCCGTGCTGCAGCGCGTGCTGTCGCCTTCACTGTCGCTTTCACAGACGCCTTCACTGACGCGCCGCACCGAAGCGGCGGAGCCGGAGGCGGCCGCCCATGCGCAGCGGCTGCTGTCTGCCCTGGGCGAGCCTGCCGAGCCCGCCGATCCCCCCGAGCTGCAGGCAGCGGATGCGCCCCAGGGCCCCGCGCCGGCCACGGCGCTTGCCGAGCCCCTGACCCGCAAGGAGCTGCGCGTGCTGGAACTGCTGGCCTCGGGCTACTCCAATGCGGCCATGGCCGAGAAGCTCTTCGTCTCCGACAGCACGGTGCGCACCCACCTGCGCAGCATCAACCTCAAGCTGGGCGCGCGCAGCCGCACCCAGGCCGTGGCGCTGGCGCGGGAGCTGCGGGTTTTGCGCTAGGCCGCTGGCGGCTCAAGCCTGGAGATGGCGCGCATAGGTCAGGAACACTTCGTCACGCACCCAGCCCAGCGACTCGTACAGCGCCTGGGCGCGCAGGTTGTTGCGGGCCGTGGTCAGGTCCATGCGTGCATGGCCCGTGGCGCGGGCATGGGCTTCGGCCGCCAGCAGCAGGGCGCGGCCCACGCCCAGGCGGCGCGCATCGGGCACCACGAAGAGGTCGTAGAGCACGTAGATGGGCGCGGCCAGCACCGAGCAGAACGAGGGATAGAGCTGGCAAAAGCCCAGGGCACTGCCGTCCGGTCGGCGGGCCAGCAGGATGACGGATTCGCCGCGCTCCAGCCGTGCCGTGATGAAGGCCAGCGCCGCGTCGGCATCCGCAGGTTGCTCGTAGAACTGGCGGTAGGCATCGAACAGCGGCGCGATCAGCTTGGCGTCTTCGGGGATGGCGGTGTGTATGGCTGTGGAGTTCATCGGTGGTCCGGGGCTGAGGTTGCCAGCATGGCGCAGGGCAAGGATGCCGTGCTCATATCTTTGCTGAATCTCTCCATTTGGAGATGTGATTTGACCTGGATCATGGACAGGCGGAACACTTCCGCCCCATGTCCGAACAAAAGATCGAGTTCTACAAGGGGGCCGCTGGCGGCTGGGGCGCACTGCGCAGCGTGAGCCAGGCCCTGATGCGCCAGGATATCGCCGTCAAGGGCGCCAAGACCCTGCTGTCGGCCAACCAGCCCGACGGCTTCGACTGCCCGGGCTGCGCCTGGCCCGACCGCAACCACCATTCCACCTTCGAGTTCTGCGAGAACGGCGCCAAGGCCGTGGCGGCCGAGGCCACGGCGCGCCGCGTGACGCCCGAATTCTTTGCCCGGCACACGGTGGCCGAGCTCATGGCGCAAAGCGATTTCTGGCTGGAAGACCAGGGCCGGCTCACCGAACCCATGGTGTACGACGCGGCCAGCGACCGCTACCGGCCGATCGACTGGGACAGCGCCTTTGCGCTGATCGCCCGCCACCTGAACGCGCTGCCCGACCCTGACCAGGCCATCTTCTACACCTCGGGCCGCGCCAGCAACGAGGCGGCCTTTCTGTACCAGCTGTTCGTGCGCGCCTACGGCACGAACAATTTTCCCGACTGCTCCAACATGTGCCACGAGCCCAGCGGCAGCGGCATGAAGCCGCAGATCGGCGTGGGCAAGGGCACGGTGCAGCTGGCCGATTTCGAGCAGGCCGATGCCATCTTCATCTTCGGCCAGAACCCCGGCACCAACCACCCGCGCATGCTGGGCGAGCTGCGCGCAGCCCACAAGCGCGGCGCGCGCATCCTGAGCTTCAACCCGCTGCGCGAGCGCGGGCTGGAGCGCTTCCAGGACCCGCAAAGCAAGCTGGAGATGGCCACCCTGGGCGCCACGCCCATCAGCACGCACTACTTCCAGCTGCGCGTGGGCGGCGACATCGCGGCCGTCAAGGGGATCATGAAGCATGTGATCGCGCAGGACGATGCACTGGTGCAAGGGGGCGGCGGCGTCCTGGACCATGCCTTCATCGCCGAACACACCACCGGCTTCGAGGCCCTGGCCGAGGACCTGCGGGCCGAGGACTGGGGCCTGCTGGAGGCCGAGTCCGGCCTGAGCCGCGCGCAGATGCAGACGGCGGCCGAGGTCTACATCGCCGCCCGCAGCACCATCGTCTGCTGGGGCATGGGCATCACGCAGCACATGCATTCGGTGGCCGCCGTGCAGATGCTGGTCAACCTGCTGCTGCTGCGCGGCAACATCGGCCGACCCGGCGCAGGCGCCTGCCCGGTGCGCGGCCACAGCAATGTGCAGGGCGACCGCAGCATGGGCATCTGGGAGAAGCCGCCGGCCGCGCTGCTGGACCGGCTGCAGCAGGTCTTCGGCTTCGAGCCGCCGCGCGCCCACGGCGTGGACGTGGTCGAGTCCATACGCCTCATGCTCGAAGGCAGGGGCAAGGTCTTCTTCGCGCTGGGCGGCAACTTCGCGGCGGCCACGCCCGACACGCATGCCACCTGGCAGGCGCTGCGCCGCTGCGACCTGACCGTGCATGTGACCACCAAGCTCAACCGCAGCCACCTGGTGCACGGCCGCGAGGCGCTGATCCTGCCCTGCCTGGGCCGCACCGAGATCGACATGCAGGCCACCGGCCCGCAGGGCGTGACGGTGGAGGACTCCATGGGCATGGTCCATATCTCCAGCGGCATCAACCCGCCTGCGTCCGAGCACCTGCTCAGCGAGATCGCCATCGTCGCGCGCCTGGCGGCCGCCACACTCGGCGCGCAGCGGCCCGTGCCCTGGCTGGAACTGGCTGGCGACTATGCACGCATACGCGAGCTGATCGAGCAGGTCTTCGACGACTTCCACGACTTCAACGCGCGTGTGGCCGTGCCGGGCGGCTTCAAGCTGCGCAATGCGGCGAGCGAGCGCATCTGGGAGACGCCCCGGGGCAAGGCCGGCTTCTTCGTGCACGCCGTGCCGCGCGACACGCCCGTGCACCGCGCACGCGCCGCGCGCAGCCCCGGCGCATCGCCGGTGTTCACGCTGTTCACCACGCGCTCGCACGACCAGTACAACACCACCATCTACGGCATGGACGACCGCTACCGCGGCGTCTTCGGACAGCGCCGCGTGGTCTTCATCCATGCCGAGGACATCCGCGCCCTGGGCTTGAAGGATGGCGACTGGGTGGACCTGCAGACGGTGTGGGATGACGGCCAGCAGCGCAGCGCCGAGCGCTTCAAGCTCGTGGCCTACGACATTCCGCGCGGCTGCATCGCTGCCTACTATCCGGAGACCAATCCGCTGGTGCCGCTGTCAGCCACGGCCATCGTGGCGGGCACGCCCAGCTCCAAGTCCATTCCCGTGCAACTGGTGGCGCACAGGCTGCCTGCCGTGCCATCTCCCGCGCTGGAAGAAATGGCGGCCTGAAGTGCAAGGCATGGAAGAACTGGCCGCCGCCATCCTGCGCGAATTGGCCACCGAGCCCGCACCCATGTCCCTGCCCAGGCTGGGCAAGCGACTGGGGCAGGGCGCCAGCGTGCTCATGCGCTGCCTGGCGCTGATGGGCGATGCGCCCATTGCCGGCACACCGGGGCCGGGCTGGGTCAGGCTGGAGCAGGAAGAGGGGCGGTGGCTGGCGGCCCTGACGGAGCGCGGGCGCTTGTGGGTGGAGGCCGAGGCCTGTCAGGCGCTGGCCGAGGGCACGGGCCGCGTGCGGTAGAACTGCATCGGAAACTCCTGCATTTCCTTGGCGTGCTGGTTGATCACCGCGCGCTTCATCTTGCCGACCACGTGCATCTCGCAGGGCTTGCAGTCGAAGCGCAGCGTGAGTTTTTCCTTGCCGTTGATCAGCTGCAGCGGCTCGGCCTTGATCGTGCCCTTGACGCCGATGACGCCCTTGGCCTGCTTGGGGCACAGGCTCATGGAAAAGCGCACGCAATGCTTGGTGATCATCAGGCTGACTTCGCCTTCTTCTTCCTTGCTCTCGTAGGCCGCGTCCATGACCTTGACGCCGTGCTTGATGTAGAAGTCGTGTGCCTTCTGGTTGTAGACGTTGGCCAGATAGGTCAGCGTGTCCTCGGGGAAGGGCACGGGCGGCTCCACGGGCAGGGCACGCGGCAGGCGCACGAAGCCGGCCTGGCGCGCGGCCTCCAGCGCGGCGACGGCGTCGCGGCGCAGCTGGTTCAGGGCCGAGGCCGGCACGAACCAGGGCTGGCTCAGCTGCAGGCCGATGTCATGCACGGAGAAGATGGTGGCGCCGAAGCGGCCCAGCTGCTCGCGCAGCGTGGCCTCGGCACGGGCTGCGTCGGTGGCGGCCTGGTGTTCCTGCGCGATGGCGGCAGTGGCGGTGAAGCCGTCCTCGTCGGTCAGCGTAAGCGCAAAGCCGTCAGGCGTTTCCTTGAGTTCGGCCCACAGGCCGATGCGGCGGTCGCTGGACTTCTTGTCCAGCGTGCGCACCCAGGCCATGTCACGGTTGCGGTTGACCTCCAGGCCCTTGCGCAGATCCTTGAAGCCGGCGATGGGGTCCTTGGGGAACAGGCGCCACAGCGACTTCTTCGCATCCACCGACTCGGCGCGGTTGATCTGCAGGCCCACCAGTTCCTTTTGCAGGTCGTAGTAGCACAGGCCGTCGCCGTTGTGCAGTTCGGTGTCGCGGCTCGATGTCTCGATCTCCACGAAGTTCTCGCCCACCTTGGTGACCCAGCCGATGGCGCGGCCCGGTGTCTTGGGCGTGTCGAAGGCGCCGATGTCGTCCTTGCGGCCGTTGACGAAGTAGTCGGTGAACTCGCGGTTGAAGTTCTGGTCGGGGTCGGGCGTGAAGCTGAACGTGGTGCTGCCCGAGGATGAGCGCGCCAGGGGCGTGTCGGAGAACTCGCGCTCCTCGATGATTTCGTCCAGCAGCTTGCGGTAGTGGGCCGTGATGTTCTTCACGTAGCCCATGTCCTTGTAGCGGCCCTCGATCTTGAAGCTGCGCACGCCGGCGTCGATCAGGGCGCGCAGGTTGTCGCTCTGGTTGTTGTCCTTCATGGACAGCACGTGCTTTTCGTGGGCGATGATGCGGCCGCTCGCGTCCAGCACCTCGTAGGGCAGGCGGCAGGCCTGGTTGCAGTCGCCGCGGTTGGCGCTGCGGCCCGTGTGGGCGTGGGTGATGTAGCACTGGCCCGAGTAGGCCACGCACAGCGCGCCGTGCACGAAGAATTCGATGGTGGTGCGCGCCGGGTCGGTGGCCGCGCGCACGGCGGCGATCTGCTGCAGGTCGAGCTCGCGCGCAACGACGATCTGCGACAGGCCGGCGTCCTGCAGGAAGCGCGCCTTCTCGGGCGTGCGGATGTCGGTCTGGGTGCTGGCGTGCAGCTGGATGGGCGGCAGGTCCAGCTCCAGCAGGCCCATGTCCTGGATGATCAGCGCGTCGGCACCGGCCTCGTAGATCTGCCAGGCCATCTTGCGCGCGGCCTCGAGTTCATCGTCGCGCAGGATGGTGTTGAGCGTGATGAAGATGCGGCTGCCGAAGCGGTGCGCGTGGTTGATCAGCCGCTGCAGGTCGCGGATGTCGTTGCCCGCCGTGGCGCGTGCGCCGAAGGCCGGGCCGCCGATGTAGACGGCGTCGGCGCCATGGTTCACGGCCTCGATGCCGATGTCGGCATCGCGCGCGGGTGACAGGAGTTCGAGCTGGTGGGGCAGGAGGGACATGGGGCTTTGTGGTGTTCTGTGTTCGTACCCGCACCGGCGTGGGGGCCGGGCGTCGGGCGCAATGCGGGGGAAACTGGCCCCCACGCTACCCTTGCTGCGCAAGGTCCGCTGCCCCCCAAGGGGGCCGCTTTTTGTCTTGGGGCGGCCCGGCGACAAAAAAAGGCCCCCACTCTTGGGGCGGTCCGGCGACGAAAACCTCGCAGCCCGCTTGCGGTGAGGCGCAGCATTATCGCCGCAGCCCCGAAAAAACGCGCGCCAGGGGGTATGCGCCCGATGCCCTGGCGGGCGGCGCCGGTTTTTGCCTATCCTTTAGGATGCGCACTGCACGGGCCGGGCCGCCATGCCGGATACCCCGGCCCGTGCCTGCCCCGCCCCGGGCCTGATGCGCGCTTTCTGCGCCAGGCCTTGCCCGGCCGGGCAGCGCCCGAGTGGGCCACGCCGCAGCGGATTTCGTTTGCCAGGGCGCCTGTTTCACAGATTGACCGTTTTTTCCAGGAGTTGCCATGCACGCCTCGATTCGCCATTTCCCGTGGGCCGGCCCGGCCCTGCTGTGCACCCTGCTGGGCAGCTGCGGCCTGGCCTGGGCGCTGCCGGGAAGCGGCCCGGCCAACGGGCAGTCGGCAGGGGCTTCCGCTGCGGCGGCTGCACCCGGTACGGCCGCTGCACCTGCTGCAACTGCTGCACCCGCTGCACCCAGTTCAGCCGATGCGCCCCTGGTGGTGCGCATTGCCCATGCGGGGCCGGTGTCCGGCCCCATCGCCAGCCTGGGCAAGGATGAGGAAAACGGCGTGCGCATGGCCCTGGACGATCTCAACGCCAAGGGGCTGGAGATCGGCGGGCGCAAGCTGCGCTGGAAGCTGGAGGCCGGCGACGATGGCGGCGACCCCGGCCAGGCCGTGGCCCTGGCCCGGCGCCTGTGCGACAAGAAGGTGGCGGCCGTGGTCGGCCACCTGCAGTCGGGCACCACGCTGCCGGCCACATCCATCTACCACGACTGCGGCATCGTCATGGTCACGCCCGCAGCCAGCAACCCGGCCATCACCCAGGCGGGCTACGACACCACCTACCGCGTGATCGCCGACGACCGCGCCATGGTCGATGCGCTGGTTGCGCACGCCGTGGGCAAGCTGGGCGTCAAGCGCGCGGCCATCATCGATGACCGCTCGGCCTACGGCCAGGGCATCGTGGCGCTGTTCGAGGCCGAGGCGCGCGAGCAGGGCATCGAGATCGTGGACAAGCAGTTCACCGGCGACAAGGCCACCGACTTCGTGCCCATCCTCACGGCCATCAAGGGCAAGAAGCCGGACGCCATCTTCTTCGGCGGCCTGGACGCCCAGGCCGGCCCCATGCTCAGGCAGATGGCCCAGCTGGCCATGGACAAGGTGCGCCTGCTGGGCGGCGACGGCCTGTGCACGCTGCGCCTGCCCGAGCTGGCGGGCAACACGTCCCCGCTGCGCAATGTGACCTGCGCCGTGGGCGGCAGCCCGCTGGAGCGCATGCCGGGCGGCGCTGCCTGGAAGCAGCGCTACGACCAGCGCTTTCCCGACCAGTACCAGGTCTTCAGCCCCTACGCCTACGACGCCACCATGGTGCTGGCCCAGGCCATGGTGCGGGCCGACTCCATCCGGCCCGATGCCTATATCCCCTATCTGCGCCAGACCCGGCATGACGGCGTGACGGCGCCGATTGCCTTCACGCCCCAGGGCGAGCTGCAGGCGCCGGTCGTCACGCTCTACCACTATGCGCAGGGCGTGCGCAAGCCGCTGCCCTGACACCCAGTCGCCCGGACACTGTGACACCTTGACTGCCGAGCACCGTCCACTGCCGCAGGCCGACGACGAGGCCTGGATGCGCGCCGCCCTGGAACTGGCGCGTGCCGCCGCCCAGGCGGGCGAGGTGCCCGTGGGCGCCGTCATCGTCAAGGACGGCGCCATCGTCGGCCGGGGCCGCAACGCGCCCGTGGCCCAGGGCGACCCCACGGCCCATGCCGAGGTGCTGGCGCTGCGCGACGCGGCCGCGCGCCTGGGCAACTACCGGCTGGACGATTGCACGCTCTACGTGACCCTGGAGCCCTGCACCATGTGCAGCGGCGCCATGCTGCATGCGCGCCTGGGCCGCGTCGTCTATGGCGCGGCCGAGCCGCGCACGGGCGCGGCCGGATCGGTGCTGGACGTGTTTGCGCTGCCGCAGATCAACCACCACACGCAGGTGACGCGCGGCGTGCTGGCCGGCGAATGCGCGGCCCTGATGTCGGACTTCTTTCGCACGCGCCGCGCCGAGCAGCGCGCGGCCCAGCCGCATCCGCTCAAGGACACGGCGCTGCGCCATGCGGATTCCACCTTTGGCGGCTTTGCCCAGCCGCAGTGGCGCAGCGACCTGCCGGCGCTGGCAGGCCTGCGCCTGGCCGTGGTCGATGAAGGACCGCATGATGCACCGCTGACCTGGCTGTGCCTGCACGGCAGCCCCTCATGGGGCCAGCTGTTCCAGCCCATGCTGCCCGGCTGGCTCCAGGCCGGCCATCGCGTGGTGGTCCCCGACCTGCCGGGCTTTGGCCGCAGCGACCAGCCCAAGAAGGAGAAGGCGCACAGCGCGGCCTGGCATGTGCAAGTGCTGCGCGAGCTGGTGCTGGCGCTGGACCTGCGGAGCATCGTGCTGGTCGGCCATGACGATGGCGCGCGCCTGGGCCTGGCCGTGGCGCAGGCCGAGCCCGCCCGTTTTTGCGGCGCCTGGATCATGAATGCCTGGCCTGCAGGCCCGGCGCCCGATGCCTGCGTGCAATGGTTTGCGCAGGCGGCGCGCAAGCCGTCATGGCCCGTGGGCCGCGCCATGCACGAGGTGGGCAGGGAGGCTGGCGCACAGCCGCAGGCCTGGAACCTGCCGTTTTCCCAACCCGGCCACCGCGCCGCGCTGCAGGCCTGGCCCCGGGTGCAGGCCGAAATGCCGGTCCTGCCGATGGCGTTGCTGGTGCAGTGGAGCCAACAGCAGCGCCTGTGGGTGCAGGGCGGCGAGCACGATGCGCTGCTGCCTGCGCCCGCATGGCGCCAGGCCTGGTTGCAGGCACTGCCACAGCTGCCGCCAGCGCAGCTGCGCCTATCCCCGTGCGGCCATTGGGTTCCCCTGTGCGCTGCCGGCATGGTGGCCGACGCTGTGGAATACTTCCGCCCGTAGGCCTGCGCCGCCGGCCCCTTGCCGGGGCTGCGCAGCGGCAGGTCCCCGTCTTCACTCCCCTTGCAATATGGAGCATGCCGGCCAGGGCCGGCATGGAACCACCTTGGCCACTTCGCGCAGTTCCCGCTCTTCCAGCACGCCCGGCACACCCAGCACATCCGGCACGCCCCGCAAAAAGGCAGCCGCTGCCGCGCCCGCACCCGTTGATCACGCGCACGAACATGTGCATTCCGCCGACGGCACCTGCTGTGCCCATGGGCACGAACATCCACATGGCCATGACCGTGCACAGGCGCATTCGCATGCTGCGGCACACGACCATGGCACTGCCCACAGCCACGACCACGACCACGATCACGATCACGATCACAGCCATGTGCATGCCGCCGACGGCAGCTGCTGCGGCCATGCGCATGACCAGGGTCCGCGCCACATCTACATCTACTCGCCTGCCGGTGCCGTGCGCGACAAGGCCGGCTTCAAGCGCGGCGTGCGCCGCCTGGAGGCCATGGGCCACCAGGTGGAGATCGATGCCGACGCGTTGAGCAGCCACCAGCGCTTTGCCGGCGACGACGCCACGCGCCTGGCGGCCATCGAGCGCGCAGCGGCCAGCGGTGCCGACCTGGCGCTGCCCACGCGCGGCGGCTACGGCCTCACGCGCATCCTGCCGGGCATCAAGTACAAGGCCCTGGCCAAGGCCATCGCAGGCGGCACGCGCTTCGTGGGCCTGAGCGACTTCACGGCGCTGTCGCTGGCCCTGCTGGCCAGGACCGGCGCCACCACCTGGGCCGGCCCGCTGCTGGTGCACGACTTCGGCCGCCCCGACGACGAGGGCGGCGTGGACGACATCATGCTGGACTGCTTCAACGACCTGCTCAGCGGCCAGGGCGAGGGCGCAGGCTGGCAGATGCCGAAGATCGGCCTGCGCGAAGACGGCAAGCCTGCCGTCAAGGACTTCTACATCAGCGGCGGCGCCACGCTGTGGGGCGGCAACCTGGCCGTGCTGGTCTCCCTGCTGGGCACGCCTTACTTCCCGCAGATCAAGGGCGGCATCCTGTTCCTGGAAGACGTGGGCGAGCATCCCTATCGCGTGGAACGCATGCTGACCCAACTGCTGCATGCCGGCGTGCTGGCCCAGCAAAAGGCCATCGTGTTCGGCCAGTTCAGCGAGTTCAAGCTCAGCTCGCACGACAAGGGCTTCAAGCTGCAGACAGTCATCGACTGGCTGCGCAGCCAGGTCAAGTGCCCCGTGCTGCAGGGCCTGCCCTACGGCCATGTGCCGACCAAGGTGATGCTGCCCGTGGGCGCGCCCGTGTCGCTGTCGGTCGAAGGGCGCGATGCGCTGATCTACTGGGGCCACGTGCACTGAGCGGCAAGGAGCGGACGGCATGCTGCAGATGTGGGAGTTCGCGGCCTACCCGCTGCTGGCGCTGATGTTCGTCGGCATCTTCACGCGCGAGGTGATCGCGCCGGCCTCGCGCAACCATTGCGACCGGCGCTGGCTGATCCTGTCCACGCTGCTGGGCCTGGGCACGCTGGCCACCACCTTGGCGGTAGGCCATCTGTTCTCGGACGGCATCCGCCGCCATGCGCTGCTGGACGTGGGCCGGCAATGGCCGGCCTGGGCCGTGGGCGCGCTGAGCTTTGTGCTGACCAGCTTTGTCTTTTACTGGTGGCACCGCGCCACGCACCGGTCGGACACGCTGTGGCGCCTGTTCCACCAGCTGCACCACAGCGCGCCGCGCGTGGAGGCGCTCACGGCGTTTTTCGCCCATCCCATGGACACGGCGGCCGCCGTGCTGCTGAGCGCGCTGTCCAGCTACTGGGTGCTGGGGGCCAGCCCGCTGGCTGCCGCCTTCGCCATCGGCCTCACGGGGGCGTTCGACCTGTTCCTGCATGCCGACATCCGCACGCCGCGCTGGCTGGGATACATCGTGCAGCGGCCCGAGATGCATACCGTGCACCACCAGTACGGCCACCATGCGCAGAACTACGGCCTGCCCGTCTGGGACCTGCTGTTCGGCACCTGGGCCAATCCGGCCGAGCGGGTGGAGCGCCTGGGCTTTGATGCCGACAAGGCCGAGCGCGTCACGGACATGTTGCGCTGGCAAGACGTGCACAAGCAGAACTCCCCCTGAGGCGCTGCGCGCCTTCCCCCTCTCGCTTCGCGGGGGGACGACAGCCTCGCTGCGGGGCGGCGCGGCCGGCGTAGGCCCTTGCTCGCTGTCCCTTGTTCTTGGCCGCGCCAGTTTTTGAGGCTCTGTACGGTGGCGGTGGTGGCTGACTGCTATTCGAGGTAGCGGCCGTTTTCCTTGCGGCGGGCGCGCATGCCGGTGCGCAGGAAGAGCACGGTGCCGCCTTGCTCGGCCAGCGGCACGCGCGTGTCGCCGGACAGGTGGGCGTCCAGGCGCTGGGGCAGGTTCTCCAGCAGGGAGCGGATGGCGGACAGGTCGGTGTCGGCGGCCTCGGGGTGGTCGCGCACGAAGCCTTCAAGGTAGGCGCGGGCGTCGGTCTCCAGCTGCTCGCGCGTGGTGGCCAGCGAGACGTAGCTGACGCCGGTCTGGCCCGGCGCCTCGGTGCCCAGCAGGTAGCAGCCGATGTAGTCACCACGGGGCTGGCCCACGGGCGGGTCCTGGGTGAGCTTCTTCAAGAGGCTGAAAGGCCACATTCCACGTACTTCCTGTTTCTGTCGGTTGCCCTGCATCCATGTGTGCAGGGCCGGCAGTTATTGTCGCCTGAAGCCTGCGCCCCGCAGGGGCGGCTTTCTGTCGTGAGCAATGTGAGCATGTCGCGCGCGCATATGCTACAAACTGCAACACTACGATACGAAAAAAGCAGAGGGTGGGGAAAAGAATGGGAATCATGCGAATCCTGAACTCGCGGTGGTGGGGTGTGGGCGCCGTGGCGGTGGTCGGCTCGGCCCTGCTGGCCGGCAGCGCGCTGGCCATCTATGCCGTGCGCGTGCAGCCGGTGCTTGACGGACAGCTCACGCTGGCCGGGCTGGAGCAGCCCGTGCGCGTGCGGCGCGATGATGCCGACGTCACCCATATCAGCGCCTTCTCGCCGCAGGACCTGTGGCGCGCGCTGGGCCATGTGCATGCGCAGGAACGCGGCTGGCAGCTGGAGTTCAACCGCCGCCTGATGCATGGCACGCTGTCCGAGATCCTCGGCCCGGCCACGCTGGATACCGACAAGCTCATGCGCGCGCTGGACATACGCGGCGCGGCGCGGCGCCAGTACGCATCCCTGCCCGCCAACGCGCGCGAGGCGCTGCAGGCCTACAGCGAGGGCATCGCGGCCTTCTACGCGGCGCTGCCCATGCGCCAGCACCCGCAGGTGCCCGAGTTCATGCTGCTGGACACGTCGCCGGGCGGCGGCGACAACTCGGCCTGGGCGCCCGAGGACAGCGTGGGCTGGGCGCTGATGATGGCGCTGGACCTGGGCGGCAACTGGGGCAATGAATTCGCGCGGCTGGCCGCGCTCTCGCAACTGGACACACAGCAGCTGTGGCAGCTGATGCCGCCTTATCCCGGCGAGGCGCCGGCCACCTCCACCGACCTTGCGGCCCTCTACCGGGGCCTGGGCGTGTACCGCCAGGAGGCACAGGCTGCGTCTGCGTCCAAGGTGGCTGCCGCCAGCGAGGCGAGCGATGCCTGGGCCCGCTGGTCCCGCGACATGGTGCGCGATGCGGGCACCAACGACGGCAAGGGCAGCAACAACTGGGTGCTGTCGGGCAGCCGCACGGCCAGCGGCAAACCGCTGCTGGCCAACGATCCCCATCTGGGCCTGAGCGCGCCCGCCATCTGGTACTACGCACGCCTGCAGTCGCCTGCTGGTCAAGCGCAGGATGGCACGCCGCTGTCGCCCATCGACGTGGTGGGGGCCACCCTGCCGGGCCTGCCCTTCGTGGTGCTGGGGCGCACGCGCGAGGTGGCCTGGGGCTTCACCAACACCAATCCCGATGTGCAGGATCTGTACCTGGAGCAGATCGATCCAGGCAACCCGGGCCGTTACCGCACGCCGGACGGCTGGGCGCCTTTCACCGAGCGCAGCGAGCGCATCAGGGTCAAGGGCCGGGCCGATGTGCAGCTCACGCTGCGCAGCACGCGCCACGGCCCCGTGATCAGCGATGTGCAGCCCCAGTACGAGGCCGTGCTCGACAAGCGCCGCTACGCCGTGGCCCTGCGCTGGGCGGCGCTGGACACCGACAACCTCACCGTGCAGGCGGGCCTGCGGGCCAACGAGGCGCGCAGCGTGGCCCAGCTGTTCGAGGCCTTTGCCGACTACCACTCGCCCATGCAGAGCATCGTCGCGGCCGATGTGCATGGCGCCATCGGCTTCAAGGCCGCAGGCCGGGTGCCGCTGCGTGCGGCCGACAACGACCTGCGCGGCGTGGCGCCCGCGCCGGGCTGGGAGGCACGCTACGACTGGCAGGGCTGGCTGCCCTACGACCAGGCTCCACAGGACGATGGAACGGCGCTGGGCTATCTGGCCACCGCCAACCAGCGCATCACGCGCGATGGCTATGCCCACTTCCTCACCCAGGATTGGAGCCTGCCGTACCGGTACCGCCGCATCTCCGAGCTCATCGAGGCGAAGGACAGGCACGACATGGTCAGCATGGCCTCCATCCAGAACGACCAGACCTCGCTGGCCGCCCGCGCCCTGCTGCCGCAAATGCTCAAGGCCCTGGACGAAGCGCCGGCCACACATCCGCTGGCCCCGCAGGCGCGCCGGGTGATGGCGCAGTTCGACGGCCGCATGGATGCCGCGCAGGCTGCGCCCCTGATCTTTGCCGCCTGGGTGGACGAACTGACGCGCGGCCTGGTGATCCCGCGCATTGGCGCCCAGACCTTTGCGGCCACCTATGGCAAGCGCGACTACCGCGCAGGCATCGAAGGCATGCTGGAACGCCGCGACGGCTGGTGGTGCGCGGCTGCAGGCTGCAGTGCCCAGGTCAGCCAGGCGCTGGACCGGGCGCTGGTGCGCCTGCAGTCCATGCAGGGCAGCGATCTGGGCCGCTGGCGCTGGGGCACGGCGCATGCGGCCCTGAGCAGCCACCGGCCGCTGGGCAGCGTGGGGCTGCTGGCGGGCATCTTCAATGTCAGCGTGCCTTCGGGCGGTGACAGCTACACCGTCAACGTGGGACAGTACCTGCCCGGCGATGCCAGGGCGCCGTTCGCCAACCGCCATGCGGCATCGCTGCGCGCCATCTACGACCTGGCCGAGCCCGAGCGCTCGCTGTTCATCTACCAGACCGGCCAAAGCGGCGTGGCCCTGTCCAGCCGCTATGCGGACATGTCTGCCGAATGGGCCGACGGCCGCTACCGGCCGCTGCAGATGGCGCCTGGGCGCTGGCGCCATTCGATGATGCTGCGGCCGCAGTAGGTTGCAATAGGCTGCAGCAGCGGCGCGCGCAGGACTCAGGTGCTGAGGAATTGCTCGATCAGCCCGGCCACCGCCGCCGGCTGGTCGTGGTGCAGCATGTGGCCCGCGTCCTGAACCACGGCCGTGCGGCAGTCGGCAATCTGCCCGATGCGCTCGTGGTACTCGGCCAGCGTGTAGCGGTCCTTCCACCACATGCCCAGGCTGTCGTCGCTGGCCTCGACGGCCAGTACCGGCGCCGTGATCGCCCGGTACAGGGCCAGGATTTCTTCCACGCGGAACAGCTGTGCGCTGATGAGCTTGTGCGCCGTGTCGCCCAGGATTTCCCAGCGGCCCTGCGCATTGGGCGCCGCCCAGTGGTGGGCCAGCCACAGCGCCTTGTCCCCGGGCAGGCGGCGGTTGGTCTTCATCAGCCTGCGCGCCACGTCCTGCACGCTGTCATAGCTCTTGAGCTCCATGCCGCCGCTGCGCAGCTGGCGCAGCTCGTCCATCCACTGCGCGTAGCGTGCGGGCGCCTGGTCGGGCCGGGTGGCCGGCATGCCGAAACCCTCCAGATTGACCAGCCGGCGTATGCGCGCAGGCCGCGCACCCGCATACATCATGGACACGTTGCCGCCCATGCTGTGGCCCACCAGGTCCACGGGCGCATCGCCCACCAGGGTGTCCAGCAGATGGTCCAGGTCACCCAGGTAGTCGGCAAAGTCATGCCGGTCGGCAGGCCAGGCCGGCCGGCTCAGGCCGAAGCCGCGCCAGTCCGGCGCAATGATGCGGCGCCCCGCCATGAAGGCATCGCCAAAGGCATCGACCACGAACTGGTAGGAGGCCGCCACATCCATCCAGCCGTGCACCAGCACCAGCGGCGCCAGCGCGGGATCTCCATCCACGGGCCCCCACTCGCGCACGTGGTACTCCATGGTGCGCACCGGCACCATGCGCGAGCGCCAGGGGCGTGTGGGAGCGTAGATGGGCGCTTCTTCAGCGGCCGGGGCGGGGAGGGAAGAGGGGGCTTGCAGCATCCCGCCGATTATTCCGGTTTGCTGCTGTGCAGCAGTCAGGGGCGGGACAGCGGTGGCTGGGGATTTCCCGGTGCGCCAGCACGGCTCCCGGCCGGGGTGGGCATCAGCCGTGGCTTTCCGATGCGGCGGTGCGCGGGCGGGACAGCAGGCTCTCGGCCGGTATGCCCAGGTCATGAAGCCTGTAGAGCATGTTCAGCGTCAGGGGGCGGCTGCGGTTGAGTATTTCGTAGATGCGGTTGGTCTGCCCGATGTAGGGCACCAGGTCCTTGACCGTCATGCCCCGGGACTCCATGAGCAGGCGCAGCGCATCGATAGGGTCGGGGGGAGCGATGGGGTAATGCCTTGCCTCGTAGGCCTCAACCAGCGTTCCGAGAATGTCCAGCCTGTCGCCGTCGGGCGTTCCCGAGGCCGGGTCCTTGTCGATCAGTTGCGAGATCTCGGTCAGTGCTGTCCTGTAATCCTGCTCGGTCCGGATGGGGCGGATTTCCATGGTCATTCCTTTCATTGCAGGCTCTGGTCCACTGTGGCGGCATCCACCTTGTCGTACTGCGCGTGCGTGCCTATGAACTTGATGTACAGCCACTGCTGCCTGTAGGCGATGGCGGCAATCAGGCGGTAGTCGTTGCCTTTGACGTTGAACACGACCCGGTTGTTGCCCACGATGCTGGCATTGCCGATCTGGTCCTTCACGTCCTGGGGGCAGGTCCACTGCGCGCGGGTGGCCATGTCGAACCACGCCTCAAGCGGTCCTTTGGCATCCGCATGCTCCGGCCTGCTGTAGAAATTGACGAGGGTGGAACGGGCCACGATGTGCATGGGTGGATGTTAGTCCCAAATTGGGACTGAGGCTGCCGGCATGGTCTTTGTGCTCTTTGCCGTGCTTGTGCTTTCGCGCCGGGTTAACCCGAGCGCCGCCGCCGCTGATGCACGGCATCAGAAACAATGATTGGCCGGCCGGGCCGGCGCTGCCTACAGTGGGTTGCAGATTGACCGCACAACAACCCGAAGGAGACAGCAATGCAGCAACGCAGATGGCTGACGGCCGCCATGGCCGCAGGATTGTGGGGCGCCGCCATGGCGGCCCAGGCCGGCACGGTGACGGTGCTGACCTCGTTTCCCAAGGAGCTGACCACGGCCTACCAGAAGGCCTTCGAGGCGGCCAATCCGGGGATCAAGATAGAGATCCTGAACAAGAACACCACGGCCGCCGTGGCCTATGTGCGCGAGCTGCCCGAGGGCCAGCGGCCCGACATCATGTGGGCCAGCGCGCCCGATGCCTTCGAGGTGCTGGCGCGCAACAAGCTGCTGACCGCCGCGCCCGAGACGCGCAATCCGGCCGCACCCGCCAAGATCGGCAACTACCCGCTCAACGACCCGCAGGGCCTGTACTACGGCCAGGCGCTGGCCGGCTACGGAATCATGTGGAACACGCGCTACCTGAAGGCGCACAAGCTGGCGGCGCCCAAGGAGTGGAGCGATCTGACGCGGCCCGAGTACTTCGGCCACATCGCCATCTCCTCGCCCTCGCGCTCGGGCACCACGCAGCTGACGGTGGAGACCATCCTGCAGGGCGAGGGCTGGGACAAGGGCTGGCGCCAGCTGCTGTCCATGATGGGCAATGCCGCCGCCGTGACCGACCGCAGCTTTGCCGTGCCCGATGGCGTGAACAACGGCCAGTACGGTATAGGCATCGTGATCGATTTCTTCGGGCTGGCTGGCAAGTACTCGGGCTTTCCGGTGGATTTCGCCTATCCGGCGATGACGGCCGTGGTGCCGGCCAACATCGCGCTGATCGCGGGCGCCAAGAATGCCGATGAGGCGCGCAAGTTCATGGCCTTCACCATGTCGGTGCCGGGCCAGCAGCTGCTGTTCGATCCCAAGATCAGCCGCCTGCCCATCCTGCCCTACAGCCAGCTCAAGGCGCCGGCCGGCTACCCCGTGCCGCAGGAGGTGGCGCAGCGCGCCAAGGTGCAGTTCGACGCCAACCTGTCCGAGTCGCGCTATGCCGTGGTGATCAGCCTGTTCGACCAGATGGTGACCTTCCGCCTCAAGGAACTGCAGGCGGCCACGCGCGCCATCCAGGAGGCGCACAAGGCCCTGCAGGCCAAGCCCAATGCCAAGGGGCAGGAGCTGCTGGCGCAGGCGCGCGACATTGCCTACTCGCCGCTGGTGGGCGAAGCCAATGTGAAGGACGAGCAGTTCCTGGAGCTGTTCCGCAAGAGCCGGCGCGACGTGGCCGTGTCCAAGGAGCTGACGGGCCTGGAGCAGATGTGGGCCGACAAGGCGCGTGCCAACTACGAGCGCGCAGGCAAGCTGGCCGCCGAGGCGCGGGGCCTGGCCCGGTAAGTGGCGCGGTAGGTGGCGTGGTAGGTGGCGTGGTAGGTGGCGCAGGGGCCCGGCACCGGGCGCCTGCATGCACTCCCCTTGACAGTCTCTTTCGCTGCGGAGCATTCGCATGAGCATCGATTCCATGGCGGCGCCCGGCGCCGCCCCCCTTGCTGCGCGCGCACGGCGCATTCCGTCGGGCTGGGGGCCGTGGCTGGCCTTCGCGCTGATCCTGGCCTTTTTGCTGGCCTTTCTCATCGTGCCCGTGGGCATGGTGGTCTACACCGCCTTCGTCAATGAAGGCGGCGGGCTCACGCTGGGGCACTTCGGCAATTTCTTCGGCCAGACCGTCTTCCGCGAGTCGTTCTTCAACAGCCTGGGCGTGTCCCTGGCCAGCGTGTTCTTCGCCAGCCTGATCGCCGTGCCGCTGGCCTACCTGACGGTGCGCTTCGAGTTCCGGGGCGCGCTGCTGATACAGACGCTGGGCGTGCTGCCGCTGATCATGCCGCCCTTCGTGGGGGCGGTGGCGCTGCAGCTGATCTTCGGGCGCAGCGGCTCGGTCAACCTGCTGCTGGACGACTGGTTCGGCTTCACCGTGCCCATCATGGAGGGGCTGACGGGCGTGATTTTCGTGGAGAGCATCCACTACTTCCCGTTCATCTTGCTCAACCTCGTGGCGGCCATGCGCAATATCGACGGGGCCATGGAGGAGTCGGCGCTGAACCTGGGCTCGCGTGGCTTCCGGCTGTTCCGGCGCGTGATCTTTCCGCTGGCCATGCCCGGCTACCTGGCGGGCGCGGCCCTGGTGTTCGTCAAGGTGTTCGACGACCTGGGCACGCCGCTGGTGATGGGCGTGACCAATATGCTGGCGCCCCAGGCCTATCTGCGCATCACCTCGGTGGGGCTCGATGATCCGCTGGGCTATGTGATCAGCGTGATCATGATCGCGTTCTCCATCGTCGCCCTGTGGCTGGCTGCGCGGGTGATGAAGGGCAAGGACTACGCCACGCTGCAAAAGGGCGGCAGCGCGCTGCAAAAGCGCCGGCTGTCGGCCTGGGAGGCGCTGCTGGCCTATGGCTGGATCGCCCTGGTGCTGCTGGTGGTGCTGGCGCCGCACATCGGCATTTTGCTGATGTCGTTCTCCAAGGTCTGGAGCTTCTCGGTGCTGCCCGACAGCTACACGCTGGAGCACTACGCCACGGTGTTCACCGACTCGGGCTACATGATCGGCAACACGCTGCTGTACTGCCTGATGGCGGCGGGCATCGACGTGGTGATCGGCACCGCCATCGCCTACCTGATCCTGCGCACCCGGCTGCCTGCCCGGCAGTGGCTGGACTATCTGGCATCGGTGGCGCTGGCGATTCCGGGGCTGGTGCTGGCCATCGGCTACCTGCGGCTGTTCAAGGGCGTGAACCTGCCCTTCACCGATACGCCCATCGTCACGACCTGGGTGCTGATCATGCTGGCCTATGCGGTGCGGCGGCTGCCGTATGCGCTGCGCTCGTGCATGGCGGCGCTGCAGCAGGTGCACATCTCGCTGGAGGAGGCCGCGCAAAGCCTGGGCGCGGGCCGCACCAGCGTGATACGGCGCGTGATGGTGCCGCTGATGGCCGGCGGCATCCTGGCCGGCTTCGTCACCAGCTTCATCACGGCGGCGGTGGAGCTGTCGGCCACCATCATGCTGGCCTCGGCCCAGAGCCAGGCGCCCATGAGCTACGGCATCTACCTGTACATGCAAAGCATCTCGGGGCGCGGACCCGGTGCGGCATTGGGCGTGCTGGCCGTGGTCGTGGTCGGCCTGGGCACGTATTTCTCGCACCGCTTCGTGGAGCGCTCGCGCGCCACCGTGCAATCGACTTCGGAGTGAAACGCCATGCACCTGGACCCTGTCTCCCTCGAATGCAGGCACATCAGCCTGAGCTACGGCAGCAACGAAGTGCTGCGCGACGTCAACCTCAAGATCGAGCCCGGCGAGTTCTTCGCGCTGCTGGGGCCTTCGGGCTCGGGCAAGTCCACGCTGCTGCGGCTGATCGCGGGCTTCAACCGGCACCAGCGCGGCGAGCTGCTGGTGGGCGGGCAGGACATCACGGGCGTGCCGCCGCATGCGCGCAACATCGGCATGGTGTTCCAGAACTACGCGCTGTGGCCTCACATGACGGTGTACGACAACGTGGCCTTCGGCCTGGTCGAGCGCCGCGAAAGCCGCGACACCATCCGCCGCAAGGTGGGCGAGGTGCTGGAGCTGGTGGGCCTGTCGCAGTACGCGCAGCGCCGCCCGGGCCAGCTGTCGGGCGGGCAGCAGCAGCGCGTGGCGCTGGCGCGCACCGTGGTGATCGCGCCCAAGCTGCTGCTGCTGGACGAGCCGCTGTCCAACCTCGACAAGCAGCTGCGCGTGCAGATGCGCGAGGAACTGCGCAGCCTGCAGCGCAAGCTGGGCCTGACCACCATCTTCGTCACCCACGACCAGGAGGAGGCCATGACCACGGCCGACCGCATGGCCGTGCTCGACAAGGGCGTGCTGCAGCAGGTGGGCTCGGCGGCGGGGCTGTACGACTATCCGGCCAACCGCTTCGTGGCGGGCTTTGTCGGCACGGCCAATGTGTTGGAGGGCGAGGTGCTGCCAACGATAGGCGAGTCGCTGGTCTTCAAGGTGCCGGGCCTGGGCACGCTGACTCTGCCGCGCCCGGCCCAGCCGCCCGTGCCGGGGCGCGCGGCGCTGGCCTTCCGGCCGCACCAGGTGCAGATTGCGGTGCGCGACGATGCGGGCGATGCCTCGCGCGTCTGGGTGGAAGGGCAGATCGAGAGCGCCGAATTCCTGGGCGAGTTCTCGCGCTACCGCGTGCGCGTGGGCGAGGTGGCCGTGGTCGCCGACCAGGCGCACTACGCGGGCATTGCCATGTTCCCCATGGGCATGCCGGTGCGCCTGGGCATCGAGCCCACGCAGCTGCGCTACCTTGATGAGTGAACGATGAGACGGCTAGGGATGTTCCCTGACACCCGGGCCTGCCCGGGCCGCAGGCCCTGGCGCCTGCGCTAGGCTGGCCGCCCATGGAGATGTATCAGCTGCGCGCCTACGTCACGGCGGCCACGCTGGGCAGCGTCACGCGCACGGCCGAGGCCCTGCACCTGACACAGCCCGCCATCACGGCCCAGATCAAGGCGCTGGAAGAAGAGCTGGGCGTGGCGCTGTTCGACCGGCGCCCGGGCCGCATCAGCCTCACGCGGGCCGGCGAGGCCCTGATGGAGCCCGCCCGGCAGGTGCTGGATGCGGCAGGACGCCTGCAGGGCCAGGCCCGCGAACTGCAGGGCGAGATCACCGGCCAGCTGCTGCTGGGCACGGTGGCCGACCCCGAGGCGCTGCGCCTGGGCTCGCTGCTGCATGGCCTGGTGGAGGCGCTGCCGCTGCTGGACATCAAGACACGCCAGGGCTGGGCCGAGGAGCTGCGCGCGCAGGTCGCGGCCGGCGGCCTGCAGGGCGCGTTCTACATCGGCGCCCACATGCCGCGCGACCTGGGCGCCCTGGTGCTGCAGACACTGCACTACCGCGTGGCGGCGCCGCCCGCGCTGCGCGAGCGCGTCCTGCAATCGGGCTGGAAGGACCTGGCGCAACTGCCCTGGATCGGCGCGCCCGCGCAGCACCATGAGCAGGCCCTGCTGCTGGCGCTGTTCGCCCGCCAGGGGCTGAGCCCCAATCAGATCGTGGAAAGCGATGCCGCCGCCGCGCCCGAGAGCCTGGTGCGCGCCGGCCTGGGCCTGGCGCTGCTGCGCGAGGACCGCGCCCTGGCCGCGGCCGAGCATGGCTGCGTGGCCATCTGGCCGCATGCGCGCGTGTCGGCGCAGCTGGGCTTCATCCACCCGCGCGAGGCCGAGCACGACCCGGCCCTGGTGGCCACGCTGTCGCAACTGCGCAGGGTCTGGGGGCTGACCGAGGTTCAGGCGGCGGCGCCGCCGCCGGCCTGAGGGGTGCCTGCCTGGACGATGGCCTCGACCAGCGCATCGAGGCTGCCCTGGCGTTCCTGCTCGCCCACCTCGAACAGCTCCAGCACGCCGGTGCCGCGCAGGATGGCGAAGGCCATGGCCGCAAAGCCTTGCGGGCGGGGGTGGTGGGCCGCGATCTCGGGGAAGACGTCCAGGAAGCGGGTGTAGAACACGCTGTCCACATGTACCCGGCGCGCGTCCACGCGGTCGAACAGCGAGGGGGAGGCCTTGCAGCCGAAGAACATGCTCCAGGCCGCCTGGTAGTTGGCCGCACCGAAGATGTTGTCCCAGGCCAGGGTGACGAAGGTCTGTGCACGCTCGCGCAGGGGCAGGGCCTTGTCGGGCCAGACCGTGCCCTGGTCGCTCAGCGGCTCCATGACCTCGATGACCAGCCGCTCCATCAGCGCGTCGCGGCTCTCGAAGTGGTGCTGCAGCGCGCCCAGCGACACATCGGCGCCGCGCGCGATGGCCTGCAGCGTGGCGCTCTTGAAGCCGCCCTCGCGCAGCAGCGCCAGGGCGGAGTCGATGATCTTGCGTTGCGTTGTCTCCACACGCTCGGTCTGCGGCGTGCGTGCGCGCCGCTGCGTGGCGGACGTCGTCATGTTCTGGGCTCCAGAGGGCAAAAAAATAATAGTAGATTGTTTTTGTTTGTTGCGGGCGTTCAACCGTTGCGGGAGTGCGGCATGGCGGGTGGCAATGCGTCGATCGCCTTCGCTACTCCTTCTTTTTGGGCTTGTCCATAGGGATAAATTACAAGAAATAATAATTTATTGTTTTTTATAGTTGATACCCATCAACAAGGGGCGCACAAGGCCCCGCATTCCAACAGGCACCCCACGAGGAGACATTGCCGTGAAGACCACCGAAGTGTTCCAACCCCTGCGCCGCCGCGCGCCTTGCTGAGAGCCGGAGCACCCCCTTGATGCACAGTTCTTCTTCGCAGGGCCATCTGGAGCGCAGGCTCAAGAACCGCCATATCCAGCTCATCGCGCTGGGCGGCACCATCGGCACGGGCCTGTTCCTGGGCTCGGCCGGCATCATTGAGCTGGCCGGCCCGTCCGTGCTGCTCGGCTACGCCATTGGCGGGCTGATCATCTTTTTCATCATGCGTTTCCTGGGCGAGATGCTGGTCGAGGAGCCCAACGCGGGCTCGTTCAGCTATTTCGCCAACCGCTACCTGGGCCGCTTCGCGGGCTTTCTGGCGGGCTGGAACTGTGTGGCGCTGTATGTGCTCGTGGGCATGCTGGAGCTGACGGCCGCAGGCAAGTTCATCCAGTTCTGGTGGCCCGGCATACCCACCTGGGTGACGGCGGCGGTGTTCTTCGTGCTGATCAACGGCGTGAACTTCATCAACGTCAAGGCCTATGGCGAGTTCGAGTTCTGGTTCGCGCTGATCAAGATCGCTGCCGTGCTGGCCATGATCGCTGCGGGCGTGTATCTGCTGGCCAACGCCGACCGGCCCGAGCAGACCGTGCGCAACCTGTGGACGCACGGCGGCTTCTTCCCCAACGGCTTCTCAGGCCTTGTGATGGCCTTCGCCTTCATCATGTTCGCCTTCGGCGGCGTGGAGATGCTGGGCTTCGCGGCGGCCGAGACCGACCAGCCGCGCACCGTCATCCCCAAGGCCGTGAACCAACTGATCTACCGCGTGCTGGTGTTCTACATCGGCTCCATGGCCGTGCTGATGTCGCTGATGCCCTGGACCGACCTGCTGGGCCAGCTCAAGGCCGGCGGCGACACCTACAGCAGCAGCCCCTTCGTGCTGGTGTTCTCGGGCCTGGGCGAAAACACGGCCGCCCACCTGCTGAACTTCGTGATCCTCACGGCCACGCTGTCGGTCTACAACAGCATGGTCTACAGCAACAGCCGCCTGCTGTACGGCATGGCCAGCGAAGGCAATGCGCCGCGCTCGCTGATGCAGGTCAACCGCCGCGGCGTGCCGGTGCGGGCCATCGTCTATCCGGCCATCTTCACGGCGCTGGCCATCGTGCTGAACTATGTGGCGCCGGCCGGCGTGCTCGAGCTGCTGATGTCGCTGATCGTGGCGGCCCTGGTGATCACCTGGACCATCATCATCGTGGCGCACTGGCGCTTTCGCCGGGCGCATGTGGCGCGCAAGACCGTGCTGGGCTTTCCCGCACCTGCCGCGCCGCTGACCAACGCCATCTGCCTGGCCGCCATGGCCCTGGTGGTGGGCGTGATGCTGCTGACACCGTCGGTGCGGTCCTCCGCGCTGGCCATTCCGATCTGGGTCCTGGTGGTCTACGGGGCCTATCGCCTCGTGTTCCGCCAACGTCCCACGCCTGTGCTGGAATCCGTACTGGAACCCGCGCACATCCCCCGTTGAAACCTTCAAGGAGAACCAACCATGGCAGACCTGTTCGACAACCCGATGGGCCTGATGGGCTTCGAATTCGTGGAATTCGCGTCGCCCGCGCCCGGCGTGCTGGAGCCGCTGTTCGAGAAGCTGGGCTTCACCCTGGTGGCCAAGCACCGTTCCAAGAACGTGCTGCTGTACCGCCAGGGAGGCATCAACTTCATCATCAACAATGAGCCGGGGCAGGCCGCCTATTTCGCGGCCGAGCACGGCGCCTCGGCCTGCGGCCTGGCCTTCCGCGTCAAGGACGCGCACCAGGCCTACAAGCGCGCGCTGGAACTGGGCGCCCAGCCGGTGGAGATTCCCACGGGTCCCATGGAGCTGCGCCTGCCGGCCATCAAGGGCATCGGCGGCGCGCCGCTGTACCTGATCGACCGCTTCGACGAAGGCAAGTCCATCTACGACATCGACTTCGAGTTCCTGCCCGGCGTGGACCGCAACCCCAAGGGCCACGGCTTCCACGTGGTGGACCACCTGACGCACAACGTCTACCGTGGCCGCATGACCTACTGGGCGGACTTCTACAGCAAGCTGTTCAATTTCCGCGAGATCCGCTACTTCGACATCTCCGGCGAGTACACCGGCCTGGCCTCCAAGGCCATGACGGCGCCCGACGGCCTGATCCGCATTCCGCTGAACGAGGAATCGCGCCAGGGCGGCGGCCAGATCGAGGAGTTCCTCATGCAGTTCAACGGCGAGGGCATCCAGCACATCGCCCTGCTGACGGACAACCTGCTGGACTCCATCGACCAGCTGCAGATGGCCGGCATTCCGCTGCTGACCGCGCCCAACGACATCTACTACCAGAACCTGGAAGGCCGCCTGCCCGGCCACGGCCAGCCTGTGGGCGAGCTGCAGGCACGCGGCATCCTGCTGGACGGCACGACCGAGGGCGGCCAGCCGCGCCTGCTGCTGCAGATCTTCTCCCAGCCCATGCTGGGCCCCGTGTTCTTCGAGTTCATCGAGCGCAAGGGCAACTACCGCGAGGGCTTCGGCGAAGGCAATTTCAAGGCCCTGTTCGAGTCCATGGAGCGCGACCAGATCAACCGCGGCGTGCTGCAGGCCGAGGCACCGCAGGGCGCCTGATCCCGACGGACGCAGCGCGCCCGCCCGGCCCTGGCCGGGTGGGCGCGCTGCCGTCAGGGTAAACACGGGCGGCCCTACACTCGGTGCCCATGAATTCCCCCTCGATGCAACCGGTGGCGCTCGGTCAAAGCGCATTGCAAGTCAGCCCCATCTGCCTGGGCACCATGACGTTCGGCGAGCAGGTCGGCGAGGCCGAGGCCTTTGCCATCATGGACCGCGCGCTGGAGCGCGGCGTGGACTTCTTCGACACGGCCGAGATGTATGCCGTGCCCGCACGCGCCGAAACCTGCGGCGCCACCGAAACCATCATCGGCCGCTGGTTCGCCCAGCGCCCCGGCGCGCGCGCCAAGGTCGTGCTGGCCACCAAGGTGGCCGGTCCTTCGCGGGGCATGCCCTGGGTGCGCGAGGGCAAGGGCATGACGGCGGCCGACATCGCCGCCTCCTGCGAAGGCAGCCTGCGCCGCCTGGGCACGGACGTGATCGACCTCTACCAGATCCACTGGCCCGAGCGCAATGTGCCGGCCTTCGGCCAGCTGTACTACGACCCGTCCAAGGAAAGCTCGCAGACCGGCATCCATGAGCAGCTCGAGGCGCTGGGCCGCCTGGTCCGTGAAGGCAAGGTGCGCCACATCGGCCTGTCCAACGAAACGCCCTGGGGCGTGCACGAATTCGTGCGCCTGGCCGAGCAGCACGGCCTGCCGCGCGTGGCCTCGGTGCAGAACGCCTATTGCCTGCTCAACCGCAGCTGGGAAAACGGCATGGACGAAAGCTGCCACCGCCTGGGTGTCTCGCTGCTGGCCTATTCGCCGCTGGCCTTCGGCCTGCTCACGGGCAAGTTCGACGTGCATGCGCCCACCGATCCCGCTGCGCCGCAGGCCGCACGCATTGCGCGCTACGAATCGGTGCGCAAGCAGCGCTGGGGCCGGCCCGAAGCCCTGGCCGCCGCGCGCCGCTACAACGCGCTGGCGCGCGAGCATGGCATGACGCCCACGCAGCTGGCGCTGGCGTTTTGCTACACCAAGTGGCAGGTGGCCAGCACCATCATCGGCGTGACCTCGGTGGCCCAGCTCGATGAGGACCTGAACGCCTGGGACACGCAACTGTCGCCCGAACTGCTGTCGGCCATCGACGCCATCCGCTGGGAAGTGCGCGACCCTGCGCAATAGGCCTAGGCCCTGCGCCTTCAGCGGCTGCACTCGCCCTTGAGCGCAGCGGCCGCCAGCATGGGCAGGCTCAGCAGGCCCATGCCGCCGCCCTTGAACTCGCCCTTCATGCAATCGCCCTGGGCGGCCTCGCGCATGCCGCTGGCCAGCGGGTCCTCGCGCTGCGCAGGGATCTGGGGCCTGACCAGGCCCTGCCGGGCCGCCGACTGCACGGCCTCGCGGCCTGCGGCCGAGTCCAGCAGGCGGCCCATGGCCCTGGCGCTGCGTGCGGTGTCCGGGACGGCCTCGGTGTCGGCGGGCACAGGCGCTTGCGGCGCGGCGGTTGTTGCGGCCTGCTCCGTGGCCTTTGCAGCCCCTGCGCCTTGCCTTGAAGGCGGTGCGACGGCGGCGGTGTCCGGCCGTCGCGTAGGCGCGGGCGCCGGTCCGGGCCGGGCAGCCGCTGGAGCAGGAGAGGGGGCCGGCGTCGGCGTCGGCATCGGCATCGGCGTCTCGACCCAGACCACCTGAAGGCGGTGCGCCTCGGCCTGCCCGGTGCCGGGCCGCACATTGTCCGGGGACAGACCTTGCCACAGCAGCGCCCCATGCAGCAGCAGCGACAGCAGCAGGCCTGCGATCAGCCGCAGCCGTCCGCTGCTCAAGCCTCGGGCCCTGCCACCCATTCCAGCAGGTCACCGGGCTGGCACTGGAGCGCCTCGCAGATGCGCTCCAGCGTGTCGAATCGCACGCCGCGCACCTTGCCGCTCTTGAGCAGGGAAATATTCTGTTCGGTGATGCCGACCATCTCGGCCAGTTCGCGCGAACGCATCTTGCGGCGCGCCAGCATCACATCGAGGTGGACGATGATGGGCATGCTCAGACGAATCCCGCGTTCTCGTCGGCGATGCGCCGCGCCTGCAGCATCACATGGGCGATGGAGACCAGCACCACGCCGAGCAGTACCAGCAGGCCATCGTGCCAGTACAGGCCCAGCGTGACGAAGCGCTGCCCTGGCGGATTGCCCATGCTGGCCGCCACCGACATCAGCGCGCGCGTGAAGGGCAGGGCCAGCGCGCCCGCCAGCACCGTCCAGGCAAAGCGCATCAGGGCGTGCTGCGCCTGCTGGCCGAAGACACGGCCCTGCAGATACTCGCCGAACAGTGTCCACAACTGGCGCAGCGCATACAGGCCGCAGCCCACGGGCAGCAGGCTGACCAGTGCGGTGCGCCAGCGCGCAGCCATGTCCAGCGGCTGGCCGGGCGGCATGCCCAGCAGGCCTTCCGCCTGGCCCGAAAGATCTTGCGGCGACAGCAGGGCGGCTGCCGGCAGGGACAGCAGCGCGACGGCACCGAGGGCAATCAGGATGCGCGCCGCCTGGGAGTGGCGCCTCAGGGCGTTGCCCGCGGCGTGGGGCGTATAGTTCATGGCACAGCCTTGTATTGATGAATCGATAAAAAATTATTGTAAAACGATAAAAAATTCATGTCCAAGAAAAACTCTCATGTCAGCGAGACACCGGCCACGCAGCTGCTGCGCGCCCACAAGGTGGAGTTCACCGAGCATCCCTATGAATACCTGGAATACGGCGGCACCGAGCACAGCGCGGCCAGCCTGGGCCTGGACGAGCACATGGTGGTCAAGACCCTGGTGATGCAGGACCAGGACGCCAGGCCGCTGATCGTGCTCATGCACGGCGACTGCAAGGTCTCCACCAAGAACCTGGCACGGCAGATCGGCGCCAAGAGCGTGGAGCCCTGCAAGCCCGAAGTCGCCAACCGCCACAGCGGCTACCTGGTCGGCGGCACCTCGCCCTTCGGCACGCGCCGCGACATGCCGGTCTATATCGAAGAGAGCATCCTGGCGCTGCCGCGCATCGCCATCAACGGCGGGCGCCGGGGCTTTCTGGTGCAGCTGGACCCGCAGGTCTGCGTGCAGCTGCTGGATGCACGGCCCGTGCACTGCGCGCTGGCAGAATAGATGCCCTGAAGAAATGAACATGACTTGCGCACACGGGAAGGCGGCCACCGCCTCCAACGGGTTCGCGCAGGTCCTGATGAAAAACATGTGTCGGCGATCAGGGAGGGCGGGCCATCATGGCCGGCCGGATCGCGCGCCGGCGCTCCACAGACCGGCCAAGGACTTCAATTGAACGCGCTCTACCCCCTTCTCGCCACCGTGGCGGCCTACCTGATCGGCTCGCTGTCGTTCGCCGTCATCGTCAGCCGGGCCATGGGCCTGAATGATCCGCGCACCTATGGCAGCGGCAACCCCGGCGCCACCAATGTGCTGCGCTCCGGCAGCAAGGCGGCCGCAGCCGTGACCCTGCTGCTGGACGCCGCCAAGGGCTGGCTGCCCGTGGCCCTGGTGCAATGGTTCGGCAGCCGCTTCGGCCTGGGCGACGGCACGGTGGCCATGGTGGCGCTGGCCGCCTTCCTGGGCCACCTGTACCCGGTGTTCTTCCGCTTCAAGGGCGGCAAGGGCGTGGCCACGGCCCTGGGCGTGCTGCTGGGCATCAGCGTCTGGCTGGGCCTGGCGGTGGCGCTGACCTGGCTGATCATTGCCGTGTTCTTCCGCTATTCCTCGCTGGCGGCCCTGGTGGCCTCCGTGTTCGCTCCCGTCTACTACCTCCTGTGCAGTGGGGTGGTCTGGTATGCCGAGACGCCGATTGCCGCCGCCATCGTCGCCATGGCGGCCCTGCTGATCTGGCGCCACCGCGAGAACATCCAGCGCCTGATGGCCGGCAAGGAATCCAGGCTGGGCAGCAAGAAGGCCGACCCGGCAGCCGCCGCGGCCAAGCCCGGCACGGCCAAAGGCAAGCCGCATTGACCGCCGCCGCCGCGCTGCGCTCCACGGGCGCAGCTTGCGTGAATGGCGTGGCCGGCCAGCCGCGCTCCAGGCCCTCTCACCACTGACGACCTTCCCACATGGCATCGAGTCCATCGCAGCGCGTCTATCGCGCACCTTGCCCCGGCTGCGGCGCGCCCGTGGAATTTTCCAGCGCCCAGGCCAGCTACGCCGTCTGCGAGTTCTGCCGCAGCACCGTGGTGCGCCAGGGCGATGTGCTGCAGCGCCGCGGCTCCATGGCCGAGGTCTTCGAGGACTACAGCCCCCTGCGCATCGGCGCCACCGGCCAGATGCTGCGCAACGGCAAGCCCGAGCACTTCACCCTGGTCGGGCGGCTGCAGCTCAAGAGCGAGGCGGGCGCCTGGAGCGAATGGGTGGCCGCGTTCAGCGATGGTGCGCTGGGCTTTCTGAGCGAGGACAACGGCCAGTTCGTCTGGTCCTGGCCCTGGGAGGCCGAGGCCCTGCGCAACGGGCCGTTCAAGGCCTCCGACTGGCTGCTGGGCTCGCAGCGCGTGCTGGGTGGCAAGAGCTTCACGGTCAGCAGCGTGCAGAACGCGCGGCTGGTATCGGCCCAGGGCGAGCTGGCGCAGCTGCCCGAGCCCGGCACGCCGTACCGGCTGGTGGAGCTGCGCAGCGAGCAGGGCCAGGTCCTGTCCGTGGACTTCTCGGCCCAGCCGCCTGCGCTGAGCCTGGGCGAACGCGTGGTGCTGGACGACCTCAGGCTGCAGGGCCTGCGCGACGGCGCCTCGCTCAAGGGCGAGCAGGGCAGGCACTTCAACTGCCCCAAGTGCGGCGCCGTGGTGCCTGTGCGCTTCACCACCACCAAGAGCCTGAGCTGCCCCAGTTGCGGATCGCTGGTGGACCTGAGCCAGGGCATTGGCAAGGAACTGTCCTATGCCGAACAGAACGAGCCCGTGCGCCCCGCCATCCCCCTGGGCAGCAAGGGCGCATTGGAAGGCCTGCAGTGGCAGGTGGTGGGCTTTCAGCACCGCATGGGCGAGGAGGCCGGCGACGACGAGAGCTTTGGCTGGGAGGAATACCTGCTGTTCAGCCAGAAGGCCGGCTTCGCCTTCCTGGTCGATTCCTCCGATGGCTGGAGCATGGCCCGCGTGACCACGGGCGTGCCCAAGCTCTCCAAGAACCGCAGCACGGCCAAGTACATGGGCCGGCAGTACCAGCTTGAATCGCGCTACACGGCCGAGACCACCTACGCGTTGGGCGAGTTCTACTGGCCCGTGCAGCGCGGCCAGACCACGCGCAATGTGGACTATGTGAGCGCAGGCGCGCAGAACAAGGCCTTCCTGGCCAGCGAGACCGAGAACGGCGAGACCACCTGGTCCCATGGCAGCGCCGTCTCGGCCACCACGCTGGCCACGGCCTTCGGCCTCAAGCAGCTGCGGGACCGCTCGCAGGTCGGCGTGATGTCGGGTAGCCGCTTCGGCCTGTGGACCATCGTCATCGGCGTGGTCATCCTGTGGCTGGTGTTCGTCATGCTGCGCGGCTGCATGTCGCGCCCGAACTGCAACCCGAACACCGATCCCAACTGCAACAGCTACACCCGCAGCAGCGGCGGCTCCTGGGGTGGCTACACCTCGGGCGGCAGCCACAAGTAAACAACGGAGAAACTGATCATGAACTTCGACTGGTTCAACCCCGCCGCCTTCTTCGGCTCGATCCTCTATGCGCTGGTGGGCGTGGTGGTGTTCTGGCTGTGCTTCATCATCATCGACAAGATCACGCCCGTGGACATGTGGGCCGAGATCGTCGAGAAGCACAACAAGGCGCTGGCCATGGTGGTGGCCGCCATGTGCCTGGGCATCAGCATCATCGTCGCTGCCGCCATCCACTGAACGGGGCCGCCTGGCCCCCCTGCACTCCCCATCTCCCGCCGACACGCAGCCCGCCTGAAAAGGTGCGGCTGCGCTGCGCATGGCGGCGTTGCTGCGTGGCAACAAATTCCTTGTTGATAGTGAGTTTGCAAATGATATTCGTTTGCATTATAAATAGAATCGCCCCCTTCATTCGAAGAGAGGGTTTCCATGACAGACCATCAAGCCGCCCGCAGGGCAAGGCTTTCAGCGGGTGTGACCGCTGGCATCATCACCACCGCGCTGGCGGGCGCGGTCCATGCCCAGGAGGCCGCTCCAGCCGATCCGGCCCAGACGCAGACGCAGCCTCAACAGGCCCACACCCTGCCCACGCTGCAGGTCAACGCCTCCCAGTACGACCCTGACGACGTGCGCCCCGAAGGCGTGACCACGGCGACCAAGACCTACCTGGCGCCCAAGGACATCCCGCAGACCATCGATACGCTGGAGGTCAACAAGTACAAGAGCTACGGCATCAACGACCTGGCCACCATGCTGGACGGCGTGCCGGGCGTGAACACCACCTACGACATGCGTGGCGAGGGCGTGTACATCCGCGGCTTCAAGGCCGACGAGAGCGACATCTACCGCGACGGCGTGCGCGAAAGCGGCCAGGTGCGCCGCAGCACGGCCAATGTGGAGCGCATCGAGATCCTCAAGGGACCGGCCTCGGTGCTCTACGGCCGCAGCGCGGGCGGCGGCGTGGTCAACATGGTGAGCAAGCAGGCGCGCTTCGACGCCAAGAGCAGCATCACGCTGCGCGGCGGCTCCTGGGACAACGTGGGCGGCACCATCGACATCAACCGCGTGCTCAACGAGAACGTGGCCGTGCGCCTGACGGCCGACCGCGAGCAGGCCCACAGCTTCCGCGAAGGCATACGCAACCGCAACGAGATGGTCTCGCCCAGCATCCTGGTGGACACCCGCACGGGATGGCGCTGGACCGGCCAGTACACCTATGACAACGTCTGGCGCGTGCCCGATCGCGGCCCGGTCTATGACCAGTTGCCAGCCGGCGTTTCCATCCGCAAGGGCTTCGCGGCACCGGGCGACTACGTGGAAGATCGCCTGCGCGTGCTGCGCTCCGACCTGTCCTATGACTTCAACAACCGCTGGAACCTGCGCTGGGTGGCCAACAAGCGCGAGGCCAGCCAGGACTTCGACCACTATTTCGCCGGTACCTACCGCGCCGCGACCGGCAAGATCACGCCCAACTACGCTTGGCAGCAGACCCGCAACACCACGCTGTCCAACACGCTGGACCTGACGGGCAAGTTCAGCACGGGCAGCATCAAGCACGACCTGCTGGTGGGCCTGGAGGCCAGCGAGGAAGAGCGCGCGCCGCGCGTCGGCCAGCCCGGCAGCACCTTCTCCTACGATCCGTTCCAGCCCATCGTCTGGCCCAGCCGTCCGGTGCAGGGCAAGCCGACCCAGGACAACTATCACAAGGGCAAGGGCCAGGCGCTGTACATGCAGGACCTGGTCAGCCTGACCGAGCAGTGGAAGCTGCTGCTGGGCCTGCGCTACGACAGCTACGACTTCCAGAGCACCAACAAGATCGCCAATCTCACGCGCAAGACCGACGGCAACGGCTTCAGCCCGCGCGTGGGCGTGGTGTGGCAGCCGGTGCGTGAGCACAGCTTCTATGCGTCCTGGAACAAGAGCTACTCGCCCTATGGCGGCCGCGGCATCCTGACCGTGGAAACCGCTGTCGGGGCGGTGCCGGACGATGAGCCCCAGTACTCGCGCCAGTCCGAGGTCGGCGTCAAGAGCGACTGGCTGGGCGGCGCGCTGTCCACCCAGGTCTCCGTCTACCAGCTGGAGAAGTACAACATCCGCTACCGCCCCGATCCCGAGAACGATCCCTACACCTGGGCCATCCGGGGCAAGGACCGTTCGCGCGGCATCGAGTTCAGCGCGGCGGGCCGCGTGGCCAGTTCCTGGTATGTGCGCGGCGGCGTGGCCTTCATGGAGGCCAAGGTGGCTGAAGACGCGCAAAACCCCGTCAACGTGGGCCTGTACCTGCGTGACACGGCCAAGCGCAACGGCAACCTGTTCCTGCGCTATGCGCCCAAGGGACCCTGGTACGGCGAAGTCGGCGTGACCTACACGGGCAGCCGCTTCACCAACGCCGCCAACACGGCCATCCTGCCCGGCTACTCGCGCTGGGATGCGCTGGTGGGCTGGCGCCAGGACGCCTGGACCGTGACCGTGGCGCTGTCCAACCTGTTCGACAAGCAGTACTGGCGCTCCAGCTCCATGCCAGGCGCACCGCGCAGTCTTCTGGTCAGCGCCAACTACCAGTTCTGACGGCGGCGCCCGAGGCGCTGCGCTCCTTCCCGCTTTGCACGGTGTCCGTTGCACGCGGGAAGGGGCGCATCGCGCACAATACCGGCCGTGCAAACCTCAGCCCCTCTTGCCGGCGCGCAGCCGGCGCGTCCCATCGACATCGCCCTGCTGGTCAGCGTCTTCGTGATCGCGGCCTGCGGCCTGCTTTACGAACTGGCTGCGGGTGCGCTGGCTTCCTATCTGCTGGGCGACTCGGTCCTGCAGTTCTCCACCATCATCGGCAGCTACCTGTTCGCCATGGGCATCGGCTCATGGCTGTCGCGCTATTTCGAGGACCATCTGCCCGCGCACTTTCTGCGCATCGAGCTGATGGTGGCCCTGGTCGGCGGCGCGCTGCCGGCCACGCTGTTCATTGCCAACGCCTACGCGCCCGGCGCGTTCCGCTTTCTGCTGTACGGCATGGTGCTGGTGGTGGGCACGCTGGTGGGGCTGGAGATTCCGCTGGTGATGCGCATCCTCAAGCGCAATGTGACGCTCAAGGACCTGGTGTCCCAGGTGCTGACCTTCGACTACCTGGGCGCGCTGGCCGTGTCGCTGGCATTTCCGCTGCTGCTGGTGCCCAAGCTGGGCCTGGTTCGCACGGGGCTGCTGTTCGGCTTCATGAACGCGGCGGTGGCGGTCTGGGCACTGCTGCTGTTTCGGCATGAGCTGCGGCGCCCGCGCGCCCATGCCCTGGCCTGCGCGGCCGTGCTGGCCCTGCTGGGCACGGGCATCTGGGGCGCCGACCATCTGACGCGCCTGGCCGACGACCATTTCTACCAGGACCGCATCGTGCTCTCCAGCAGCTCGCCCTACCAGCGCATCGTGGTGACGCAGGGGCGCCAGGGCGCGCGGCTGTACCTCAACGGCAACCTGCAGTTCGCCCAAAGCGACGAGTACCGCTACCACGAGGCCCTGGTCCACCCCGTGATGGCCGCGCATGGCGCGCCCAAGCGCGTGGCCGTGCTGGGCGGCGGCGACGGCATGGCCGTGCGCGAAGTGCTCAAGTACCCCTCGGTGGAGTCGGTCACCCTGGTGGAGCTGGACCCGGCCATGACGGACCTGTTCAAGGACAACGCCATGCTGCGCCGGCTCAACGGCGAAGCGCTCAGCGATGCGCGCGTGCACATCCTCAATACCGATGCCTTCCACTGGCTGCAGCAGGGCGGCGATACCTTCGACGTGGTCATCGTCGATTTCCCCGACCCGACCAATTTCGCCATCGGCAAGCTGTTCACCAACAGCTTCTATGCCTTGCTGGACAAGCGCCTGGCGGCCAGCGGCTACGCCGTGGTGCAGACCACCTCGCCCCTGATCGCACGCAAGAGCTACTGGACCGTGGTGCAGACCATCGAATCCATCGGCCTGCAGGCCACGCCCTACCACGCCCATGTGCCCAGCTTTGGCGAATGGGGCTTCGTCATCGCCAGCCACCGGCCTTGGCGCGAGCCCGATGCCCTGCCTGCGGGCCTGCGCTTTCTGAGCGCGCAGACCATGGCGCTGATGTTCGACTTCCCGCTGGACATGGCGCGTGTGCCGGCCGAAGTCAACCGCCTGTCGAACCAGGTGCTGGTCAACACCTACGAGCGCGAATGGGGCAGGGTGGAGCGTTGAGCACCGGCCTCTCGCACCTGTGGAGCCGGCGCCAATGGCTGCAGGGCCTGGCCGGCGGCGCGGCCCTGGGACTGGGCCTGTCCGGCTGTACGCCAACGCCACCGCGGCTTGAAGACCTGCCCGGCGGATTCAGCGGCGTGGCGCTGGAGCGCGGCCATGCCTTGCGCGCGTTCTGGCAGCGGCTGGCCCAGGGCCTGGCGCTGCCGGCGCCGGCCGTGGTGCACCGTGCCAAGGTGGTGATTGCCGGCGGCGGCATGGCAGGACTGGCCGCCGCGCGCGCACTGGAGCTGGCGGGAGTGCAGGGCGTGGCCCTGCTGGACACGCAGCAGGCCATGGGCGGCAACAGCCAGGGCGGCAGCATTGCGGGCCTGCCCTGTCCGCTGGGTGCCCACTATCTGCCCCTGCCCGGCGACGATGCGGCCGAGGTGCAGGACTGGCTGGAGGCCCTGGGCCTGCGCCAGCGCCGCGCGGGCCGCTGGCAGTACGACGAGCGCCATCTGTGCCACAGCCCGCAGGAGCGCCTGTTCAGGCAGGGCGCCTGGCATGAGGGCCTGCTGCCCGTCGATGGCGTGGCGCCGCGCACGCTGGAGCAGTACGAACTCTTTGCGCGCAGCGTGGCCCAGGAGATGGACAGGGCGGCGTTTGCCATGCCGTCCATCCGTGTCTGGCAGCGCGAGGGCCGGCTGCCCGCCGCCCATGCCGCGCTGGACGGCCAGACCATGCAGGCCTGGCTGATCAGCCATGGCATCGATGATGCGCAACTGATCTGGTATCTGGAGTACTGCTGCCGCGACGACTTTGGCGCGGGCCTGGCGCGCGTATCGGCCTGGGCAGGCATTCACTATTTCGCCAGCCGCCATGGCTTCTCGGCCCCGCGCCGCCAGGACGAGCGCACGGCCGAAGACGCCGGCGACGCCGTGCTGACCTGGCCCCAGGGCAATGGCTGGCTGTCGCAGCAGCTGGTGGCAGGGCTGGGCTCCACCGACCTGCAGACGGATTGCAGCGTGCTATCCATTGCCGAAGGTGCCGACGGTGTGGAGATCGACGTCTACCACCATGGCCGCCAGCAGCACGAGCGCTGGCTGGCCGCGCGCTGCGTCGTGGCCCTGCCCAGCTTCATCGCGGCACGCGTGGTGCGCGATGCGCCGGATTTCCTGCGCGCGGTGGCGGGCCGGCTGGACTGGGCGCCCTGGCTGGTGGCCAACATCCATCTGCAGCGGCCGCTGGCCGACCGGCCCGGCGCCGATCCTGCCTGGGACAACGTGCTGTTTGCCGATCCGAATGCGGGCGGTCTGGGCTACGTGGACGCGGGCCACCAGGGCCTGGACCGGCTCACGCCCCGGCCCACGGTGCTCAGTTACTACCAGGCGCTGGGCGACTGGCCTGACGGGCGTGCGCAACTGCTGGGCCAGCCCTTCGGCTTCTGGCGGGACCGCATCGTCGGCAGCCTGCTCGTCCCCCATCCCGACCTGTTGCACAAGGCCACGCGCATGGAGATCACGCGCTACGGCCACGCCATGGCCATTCCCCGGCCTGGCGACCAGCAACTGCTCAGCCAGGTGGCGCTGCAGTCGCACCACCGGGGCCGCAGCGCGCAGTGCGCCGGCGAGCGCGTGGCCCTGCTGCCCACGCCGGGCACGAGACGCCTGTGGTTCGCGCATTCCGACTGGGCCGGCTACTCGGTGCTGGAGGAGGCCTTCACGCGCGGCCACCATGCGGGCCTGTGGGCTGGCGCGCGAACCTGAGGCTGTTCGCGGTGGCCACATGCGCGTGGCAGGCGCTTCAGATGTTGCCCGGCACCTGCACCATGCGGTACAGCGACTGGCTGCCGCGTGCGGCCAGCACGCCCAGCTGCGCCAGCGTGCGCGGGTCCAGCTCCAGCGTGATGGCGGCGCGCGCCAGTGCCGAGCGGATGCGGGGGCCGTCCTCGCCTTCATGGATGACGGGCGGGTAGAGGCTGGCGCCATCGGCGCCGATCACGCTGGCCACCAGCGGGGGCTGCGGCGGCTCGCCACGGCGCAGCACCACGGCGATGTCGCCGTTGTCCAGCCGCACGTAGGTGCCGGGCGGGCACAGGCCCACGGCGCGCACCAGCGCGAAGCCCACCTCGTCGGAGTAGCGCTGCTGCTGGGTGAGCGCGCGCAGCGACTCGGCGGCGCTGCGGCCTTCGCGTGACTTGCGCGGGCTGATCAGGGCCGCGTAGCGGTCCACCGTGCCCAGGATGCGCACCAGGCGCTGCACCGGGGGCAGTGTGGCCAAGGGCTGCTGGGGTACGGCTTCATGGTGGCGGGCCACCAGTTCCAGCCACAGCGCGTCGTTGACGAACAGACGCGCCAGCAAGGCCTGGCTTTGCAGCGGATGGCGCTGCACGGCCTGCTGCTGGGCGGGGGTCAGCGGCTCGCGCTGCAGCGCCAGTTCGTCCTGCAGCGCGTTCATGCCGATGTTCATGGTCAGCGCGCCGCGTACCAGGGTGCGGTGCTCGGTCTCGTTCAGGCGCAGCTCGCGCGCCAGCACATGGCACAGGCAGGCGCAGACCAGGGCATGGGAGGCGCTGTAGCCCACGGTGGAGGAGCAGGCGCGCTGGAACATCAGGTACAGCGCGGCATCGCTGTCGTGGGCGATCAACTCCTGCAGCCACAGGTCGATCTGCTGCAGCTTGACCAGGAAGCCCTGCACCTGCAGCGGCGCGGACAGCAGCACGGACAGCGCGGCCTCCAGGTCGGACCACAGGCCCAGCAGGTCTTCGTAGGAATCGTCGGGGCGTCGGCTCATCGGTGGCGGGGTGCGGAAAACGGGGCGCGTGCAGGCCGCATCAGCGCCGCTCCAGCACCATCTCGCTGCCCTGGCGGGTCATCTGGACGTGGGCCAGAAAGCTGTTTCCCAGCAGCACATAGGGCATGGCAAGAGGGGCGACCACGGCGTCCACGCCAAAGACCTCGACATCGCCCACGCGCACCGAGTCCAGCCGCAGGCTCCAGCCCTGGGCGTCGCCGTTGGCGGTGCGCATCATCACGGGCTGGCCCTTGAGAAAGGGCAGGCCCATGCGTTCGGCGTCGGACCGGCCTATGGCGACCGAGCTGGCGCCCGTGTCCACCATGTACACCATGGTCTTGCCATTGATCTGGCCGCGTTCGATGAAGTGGCCCCGGTTGTCGGCCTTGAGCACCACGCGCCGGCCAAGCGCGGGATCGCCCGCCGCCGCGCCCCGGCCGCCCAGGCTGATGGGCGCTTCGCCCAGGCGCAATGTCTGGCGGCGGCCCTTGATTTCCACCTCGGCGGTGTCGCCCGATACCTGCAGCACGCGCACGTCCTGCAGGCTGTCGCCGGCCGCCAGAGCGCGTGGCGTGCCGCCGTCGATGACCAGCAGGGCCTTGCTGCCCAGCACGCCGCGAAGTGCCACGGACTGCGCTGTCACCAGCGGCGGAAGCAGGGCGGCCACGCCGGCCAGGCTCAGAAGTACGGCACGCAGGTGGCGCATGGGGCTTGTGGTGCAGGGGCGGATGCCGGGCGATCAGTCGCGGAAGTTGTTGAAGGACAGGGGATGGTCGGCCAGGTCCTTGCGGATCAGGGCCATGGCCGCCTGCAGGTCGTCGCGCTTGGCGCCCGTGACGCGCACGGCGTCGCCCTGGATGGCGGCCTGCACCTTGAGCTTGCTGTCCTTGATCAGCTTTTGCAGCTTCTTGCCCAGCTCGGCCTCGATGCCGTTCTTGACCTTGATGGTCTGCTTGAGCTTGTCGCCGCCGATCTTCTGGGCCTTCTGGATGTCCAGGAAGCGCACGTCCACGCTGCGCTTGGTCAGCTTGTTGCGCAGAATGTCCTCGACCTGCTGCAGCTGGAAGTCGGCATCGCCGAACAGCGTGATTTCCTTGTCCTTGAGTTCGATGGCGGCCGAGGTGCCCTTGAAGTCGAAGCGCGTGCCGATTTCCTTGGCGGTGTTCTCCACGGCGTTCTTCACTTCGACGAAGTCGGCTTCGCACACGGTGTCAAAAGAAGGCATGGCAAATATTTCCTGTAAACGTTCTGAAAAAGTATCGCAGCGCGGGACCGGGCGATGCGGGCACGGTGCCGGAGGCGTGGGGACGCGGTGCGACAATCCGGCTGATGTTAGTCGAGAAAAATGTTCCGCTGCAGCATTGCAACAGCTTCGGCATCGCCGCCCGTGCCCACACCCTGGTGCGTGTGCGCAGCGATGAGGATATTCGCCATTTCCTGGCCGATCCGCTGTGGGGCCGCCAGCCCGTGTTCGTGCTGGGCGGCGGCAGCAACGTGGTGATCACGGGCGATGTCGATCCCGTGGTCCTCAAGATGGAGATAGCGGGCATGCGCCTGCTGCGCGAGACCGAGCGCCACTGGATCGTCGAGGCCGGTGCCGGCGAGCGCTGGCACGACCTGGTGGCCTGGACCCTGTCGCAGGGCTATGGCGGCCTGGAGAACATGGCGCTGATTCCCGGCACCGTGGGCGCATCGCCGGTGCAGAACATCGGCGCCTACGGGCTGGAGCTGCAGGACCGCTTCGAATCGCTGGACGCCATCGACCTGGCCACGGGCGAATCCTTCACGCTGGATGCCGCGCAATGCGCCTTCGGCTACCGCGACTCGGTGTTCAAGCACGCCCCGGCCGAACCCACGCCCGTGGCGCGGGCCCGCATGAGCGGCGTGCCGCCTCGCGGCATGGGCCTCAAGGGCCGCGCCGTGATCACGCGCGTGCGCCTGGCCCTGCCCAAGGACTGGAAGCCCGGCCTGGGCTACCTGGACCTGCAGCGCCGCCAGGCCGAGGCCGGCGTGGCCGAGCCCACGGCACGCCAGATCTTCGACTGGGTCTGCGAGATCCGCCGCGCCAAGCTGCCCGACCCGGATCAGATCGGCAACGCCGGCAGCTTCTTCAAGAACCCGACGGTGACGCCCGAGCAGTGCGCCGACATCATTGCGCGCGAGCCCAAGATCGTGCACTACCCCATGGACGACGGCTCCATCAAGCTGGCCGCCGGCTGGCTGATCGATGCCTGCGGCTGGAAGGGCAAATCCATGGGCCGCGCCGGGGTGTATGACAAGCAGGCCCTGGTGCTGGTCAACCGGGGCGACCGGCACAGCGTGGACCGCAGCGTCACCGGCGGCGAGGTCATGACGCTGGCCGGCGCGATACAGACCAGCGTCTACGAGCGATTCGGCATCCGCCTGGAGCCCGAGCCCGTCGTGGTCTGATCGATCGACGGCCTCAAGAAAACAGCGGCCCGCAGACCGTGGAGGCCTGCGGGCCGCTTTGCTTGCTTTGTATCGGCGCTTCAGTGCTTCAGCGCATCAGTGGGCGGAGTGGCTGCTGCGCCAGCTCATGTAGTCCTTGTCGGTCATCAGCACCCACAGCGCCAGCACCATCACCACCACGCCGGACACCACGGCATTGCGCATGGCATCCATCTGGCCCGCATAGCCCAGCACCCAGGGCGAGATCACCATCCACAGTCCCAGCAGGCCTTCGGTCCATTCCTCCCACGCGCGGGGCATGAAGATGGCCCCCAGCGCAGCGGCAATCAGCGCCAGGCCGATGACCACGCCATTGGCCGTGGGCGCCATCTGGTCCTGGAACCCGAGCACCCAGGGCGAGACCGCCAACCAGGCTCCCAGCAGGACATTGATCGGGTCCTGCCAATGCTTCATGTATTTCATGGCTGCACCTCCTGCCGCCACGACGAATGAGGGCGGCAACTCGTTGGATCAAGGCTGCAGCATGCAGGTTCCATGAGGATTTTTGTGAAAGTGCCTGCTTACCAGGGCATCTCGCCCTTGTTCACCTTGGCGCCAATGTCCAGCGACAGCGCCATGCCGGCCTGCGGGTAGGCCTGCTTCATGGCGCCGATCAGCTCGGCACTGTTTGCGGTCTTGGCGGCGGCGGCCTCGAAACGCTGGAGATAGTCGCGTGTATAGGCGATGGCGCTGGCGTCCATGGCGGTGCCGGCCTGCATGTGGCCGGGCACGACGACGGCGGGCTTGAGGGCCTGCATCTCGTCCAGCTGCGCCAGCCAGGCCTTGCGCTCGGCGCTCTTTTGCGTGTCCGCCGTCCAGACATGCAGGTTGCCGAACACGCCCACGTTGCCGACGATGGCCTGCAGCGCAGGCACCCAGACATAGGGGCGGTGTGCCAGCGGGCCGGTGGTGCCGCGCAGCTCCAGCGTCTGGCCGTCCACGGTCACCGTATTGCCCTGCAGGGCCTCGGGCAGCACGGGATGGCTGGGGGCGTTGGCGCCCATCTTGGGGCCCCAGAAAGCCAGCTTGCCCTGCAGCTTGGACTCGATCTTCTCGCGCACGGCGGGCGTGGCCACGACCTTGGCCTGCGGGAACAGGTTCTTCAGCACCTCGGCGCCGAAGTAGTAGTCGGGGTCGGCATTGCTGATGAGGATGGTGGTCAGCTGCTTGCCGCTGTCCAGCACATTGGCGGCAATGCGCAGGCCATCGGCGCGGGTGAAGCCGCTGTCCACGACCACGGCCTCCTTGGCGCCGGTGATCAGGGTGGAGGTCACGGCAAAGCTGTGTTCGTCGGCCTGGTAGACCTTCATCTGCAGCGGGGCGGGCGCCTGGGCATGGGACAGGCCGGCCGACAGGGCCAGGGTGAGCGAAAGCACGGTGGTGCGAAGCATGTCGATTTCCTTTGAAAAAAGCACAAGACAGAAAACGGGTGGCAGCGCCGTGCTGCCATGTGTCGTACTTTAGTTTTTGAAATCGAGCAGATAAACCGCAGAATATGCGCTTGTTTGTTGCAGAAATCGAGCAGATCCATGGACCGATTGCTGGCGATGCAGGTGTTTGCCACGGTGGCCGAATGCGGCAGCTTCACGGCGGCGGCCGAGCGGCTGGACCTGTCGCGTGCCATGGCCACGCGGCATGTGGAGTCGCTGGAGCAGTGGCTGGGCGCGCGCCTGCTGCACCGCACCACGCGCCGCGTCTCGCTCACCGATGCCGGTGCACAGTGCCTGCGCTACAGCCAGCAGATGCTGGCCCTGGCCGATGAGGTGCAAGGCGAAATGCGCACCGGCGACAGCCAGCTGCGCGGCCTGCTGCGCGTGACCTGCAGCATGTCCTTCGGCCATGCGCAGATGGCGCCGGCCATTGCGCAGTTCATGCGGCTGCACCCGCACCTCAAGATCGACCTGCTGGTGGACGACGGCGCGCTGGACCTGGTGCAGCAGCGCATCGACCTGGCCATACGCATCAGCGCCGATCCGGGCGCCGCACTTATCGGCCGGCCGCTGGCCGTGTGCGAATCGGTGCTGGTGGCCTCGCCCGCCTACCTGGACGCGGCAGGGCGGCCGCAGATACCGGCCCAGTTGCAGGCCCACCGCTGCCTGGGCCATATGCGCGTGGGCCGCAATGTCTGGCAATTGACTCGGCGTGACGATGAGAGCGATGAGCAGCAGATCGCCGTCACCACCTGGTTCAACGCCAACGAAGCCACCGTGCTGGCCGCCGCTGCCGTCGAGGGTGCCGGCATCGCCTTCCAGCCTACCTACCTGGTCCAGCCCATGCTGAAGGCTGGCCAGCTGGAGCTGGTGCTGCCGGACTGGCGCCCGCAGCCGCTGACCGTGCATGCGCTGTACAGCTCGCGCCGCCACCTGCCGGTGGCCGTGCGCGCGCTGCTGGATTTTCTCGTGCAGCGCTTCGAGGGCGCGCGCTGGTAGCAGGGGCGTAAAAAAAGCCGCCTTGCGGCGGCTTGTGGGATGCAAGTTTGCGATTTTCTGGCCCATGGCGTCGCGTGCTTGGCGGGCGCGTCCCATGCCAGGGACGCCGAGCAAGGGCCGCCCCGCAGCGAGGGCGTCGTCCCCCTCCCTCGCGAAGCGAGTAGAGAGGGGGAAGCGGCGTCAGCCGCTCAGGGGGTGTAGGTCATTCCTTGCCGCCCAATTGGGGCAGGGCGGTGCTGGTGCCCAGCGACAGCAGGCCGGCCTTGGAGTAGATGGCCAGCTTGTCGCGCGTGTCCATCAGGTCCAGGTTGCGCATGGTCAGCTGGCCAATGCGGTCGGCGGGGCTGAAGGGCGCGTCCTCGACCTTTTCCATCGACAGGCGCTCGGGAGCGTAGGTCAGGTTGGGCGATTCGGTGTTCAGGATGGAGTAGTCGTTGCCGCGGCGCAGTTCCAGCGTCACGGTGCCGGTCACGGCGCGGGCCACCCAGCGCTGGGCGGTTTCGCGCAGCATGATGGCCTGCGGGTCGAACCAGCGGCCCTGGTACAGCAGGCGACCCAGGCGCAGGCCGTTGATGCGGTACTGCTCGATGGTGTCCTCGTTGTGGATGCCGGTCACCAGGCGCTCGTAGGCGATGTGCAGCAGGGCCATGCCGGGGGCTTCGTAGATGCCGCGGCTCTTGGCTTCGATGATGCGGTTCTCGATCTGGTCGCTCATGCCCAGGCCGTGGCGGCCGCCGATGAGGTTGGCTTCCAGGAACAGCTCCACGGGGTCGGCGATTTCCTTGCCGTTGATGGCCACGGGGCGGCCTTCGTCAAAGGTCACCGACACTTCCTCGGCCTTGACCTCGACTTCGGGCTTCCAGAACGCCACGCCCATGATGGGGTTGACGATGCGGATGCCGCTGTTCAGGAACTCCAGGTCCTTGGCCTCGTGCGTGGCGCCCAGCATGTTGCTGTCGGTCGAGTAGGCCTTCTCGGCGCTCATCTTGTAGCCGAAGCCTTCCTTGGTCATGAAGGCCGACATCTCGGCGCGACCGCCCAGCTCGTCGATGAAGGTCTGGTCCAGCCAGGGCTTGTAGATCTTCAGCGCGGGGTTGGTCAGCAGGCCGTAGCGGTAGAAGCGCTCGATGTCGTTGCCCTTGAAGGTCGAGCCGTCACCCCAGATGTTGACGTCGTCTTCCTTCATGGCGGCCACCAGCATGGTGCCGGTCACGGCACGGCCCAGGGGCGTGGTATTGAAGTAGGTGATGCCGCCAGTGGAGATGTGGAAGGCGCCGGCCTGGATGGCGGCAATGCCTTCGCCGGCCAGCTGCGAGCGGCAGTCGATCAGGCGGGCCTGCTCGGCGCCGTACTCCATGGCCTTGCGGGGGATTTCGTCGTAGTCGGCCTCGTCGGGCTGGCCCAGGTTGGCCGTGTAGGCGTAGGGCAGGGCGCCCTTGTTCTTCATCCAGCGCAGGGCAGCGCTGGTGTCCAGGCCGCCCGAGAAGGCGATGCCGACCTTCTGGCCGACGGGAACGTTTTGCAGGATGGTTTCCATACGATGCTTCTCTCAATAACGATGGCGGCTGGCGTGCGGGACGCGGCTGCCGGAAAACACGGAAGGCGCCTGGGCGCCGTCAGGTCGAATGCGTCGGTCTGCTCAGGCGCTCAGGCGCTCAGGCGTAGTGGCAGATGTAGTGGTAGGCCTCGGTCACGCGGATGTCGAACTTGGAGTTCGCAGGCACCTGGAAGGACTCGCCGGCCTTGGAGGTGAGCCACTGGTCCGAACCGTCGAGCTTGTACTCGCAGGAGCCGGCCACGCATTCCATGATCTCGGCAGCGGCCGTGCCGAAAGTCAGCTGGCTGGGCAGCACCACGCCGGCAGACTTCTTCGTGCCATCGGCCAGCGTGAAGCCGTGGCTGATGCATTTGCCGTCGAAATAGACATTGGCCTTGGTGGTCAGGGTGATGCCAGAGATGGTTTCGGTGGTCATGGAAGCTGGGCAGAGGGTGGACTAAACCGCCCATTTTAGGCCAGCACCCGGCCGCTGCCCGTACGTGCTGGCCGCCGCCATGCAAAAAGCCCCTTGTCGGGGCTTTGCATGCGCAGGTCCGTCTCAGCGGCGCCAGCCGTGACGGTAGCCGCCGCGCCAGCCGTGATAGCTGGGGCGCGAGGCGTAGTACACGCCGGCAGCAAGGGCTGCACCAATCACCACGGGCGCCACATAGTCACCGGCCGAATACACCGGTTGCACCGGCTGGGCCGGGTAGTAACCACCGTCGTAGTAATTGTTTTCATAGACCACAGGCGGCGGCACGGGCGTGGTGGAGTACGCGGCCTGGGGCGGCTGGTTGGTGCTGTAGTAACCATTGCTGCCGTAGGCGCCGCTGTTGGCTGCGGGCTGCACGCTCAGTGCGATCCAGTCGCCAGGCGGCGTGGCGGTTCGCGTCGTGTAGTTGCGGCCCGCGTACTCATAGACCACGTCGTAGGCCACGGCGCGGTTCTGGTAGTAGGTCTGGGTGGTGCAGTTGCGCACCGTCTGGTATTGGGGCTGCTGTCCCGAGGCTTCAGCCTGGTTGCCCAGCATGGCGCCGCCAATCACGCCGGCTGCCGTGGCCGCAGCGCGTCCGCCGCCGTGGCCAATGGCGTTGCCCACCACGCCGCCCGCCAGCGCACCCAGCACGGCGCCCGCGCCCGAAGTGCTGCGCTGGCCCGAGTAGACGTTCTCATCGCGGCAGACCTGCTGTGGTACGGCCACCTGTTGCGTCACCGGGGTCACGGAAAGCACCCGGCCTTGCTCCTGGGCCAGGGCTACGGTGGCGGTCGTGGCCGCCAGCGTCAAAAGAACCAGGGATTTCATGATTGCACTCCTGTTGCGCTGGCGGTACTTCCTGCCAGGCTCCATGCAAGTGTATTCCTCGGGCCCGAAAAGCAGTTTGCGGCCGCGTAAATCCACGTAATAAGCTGTTCCAGGCTTGACGGCAGTGTTAGCGCTTGCCCTCGTGGGTCAGCTCTGCCCAGGTATCGGGCGCAAAACCCACGGTGACGCGTCCCTGCGGCCATTGGACGACCGGGCGCTTGATGACGCTGGGCTGCTGCTGCATGAGGGCTGCGGCACCGGCCGCATCCTGGGCGCCGGCCTGGGTGTCGGCGTCGAGCTTGCGCCAGGTCGTGCCCTGGCGGTTGAGCAGCTTTTCCCAGCCCACGGCCTGCATCCAGGCAGGCAGTTGCGCGGCAGGGACGCCCTGTTTCTTGAAGTCGTGGAATTCGTAGGCGATGCCCTGGTCGGCAAGCCAGGCGCGGGCCTTCTTGACGGTGTCGCAGTTGGGAATGCCGTAGAGCGTCACAGTGTTTGAGGTGGTCATGATTGGTTGCAGTTGCCGCAGTCCGCGGATGGCGAGGACCCCATAAGGACACTGTCCCTGGGTAACAATAGCGCGCAGTATGCACACCTCATTTCCCACATTGGATGCATGGCTCGCATATTGCGAGCGCCTGCACCCCAAGAATATCGCGCTGGGCCTGGATCGCGTGCGCGAAGTCGCCCAGCGCCTGGACCTGCGTTTCGACTGCCCCGTGATCACGGTGGCGGGCACCAATGGCAAGGGCTCGACCTGCGCCATGCTGGAGGCCGTGGCGCTGCAGTCGGGCTTTCGTCCCGGCGTCTACACATCGCCGCATCTGGTGCATTTCGAGGAGCGCTGCCGCGTGGGCGGCGAGATCGTGAAGGCCGCCGAGCTGCTGCCGCAGTTCGAGGCCGTGGAGCAGGCGCGCGTGCAGGGCACGGAAGTGGCGCTCACCTATTTCGAATTCACCACGCTGGCCATCCTGCGGCTGATGAGCCAGTCCAGGCTGGATGTGGCGATTCTCGAAGTGGGGCTGGGCGGACGGCTGGATGCGACCAATGTGATCGACGCCGATTGCGCCGTCATCACCAGCATCGACATCGACCATGTGGAATTCCTGGGCCCGGACCGCGAGAGCATCGGCCGCGAGAAGGCCGGCATCATGCGCGCCGGCCGGCCGGTGGTGGTCAGCGATCCCATGCCGCCGCAAAGCGTGCTGGACCATGCACAGGCCATTGGCGCCGATCTCTGGCGCCTGGGCCAGGACTTCAATTTCTCGGGCGACAAGCAGCAGTGGGGCTGGGCCGGACGCGGGCGGCGCTATGCGGGCCTGGCCTATCCGGCGCTGCGCGGCGCCAACCAGCTGGTCAATGCATCGGGTGCGCTGGCTGCGCTCGAAGCCATTCGCAGCCGCCTTCCGGTCACGGCCCAGGCCGTGCGCACGGGGCTGGCCATGGTCGAGCTGCCGGGGCGTTTCCAGATCATTCCGGGCCAGCCCACGCTGGTGCTGGACGTGGCGCACAACCCGCATTCGGTGGCGGCGCTGACGGCCAACCTCGACGCCATGGGTTACTTCCCCTGCACGCATGCGGTGTTCGGCGCCATGCACGACAAGGACCTGGCGCCCATGCTGGGCAGGATCGCACCGCTGATCGACCGCTGGTACCTGACCGACCTGCCCACGCCGCGTGCCGAAAGCGCCGAAGTGCTGCGCCAGAAGATCGAAGCCCTGCCGCCCGCGCCCGGCGTGCCCCGCGAGCTGTCGGTGGCCACCTTCGCAAACCCGCAGCTGGCGCTGGATGCAGCGGTTCTGGCCGCAGGTCCCACTGATAGAATCGTGGTCTTTGGCTCGTTCTTCACGGTGGGCGGCGTGCTGCAGGACGGCCCGCCCCGGCTGAACGCCAAGCATCTGGGCACCTGAATCCAGTGATCCGCACCGCAGGCGGCCATCGTGGCCGCTGTGGTGGCCGATATGAACGAGTCCGCACTCCATGGCATTTTTCAATTTTCGTTGGCCCGGCAAAAAAGACGACGGTGATTCGTCGTCCGCATCGAGGCGGCCCACACGGCTGGGACAGGCGGAAAGCGTCGATGTTATGCGCCGCCGGGCGCGCCACCGCCTCATCGGCGCTGCCGTGCTGGTCCTGGCGGGCGTGGTGGGTTTCCCCCTGCTGTTCGACACCCAGCCGCGTCCGATTCCCGTAGACATCCCCATCGAGATTCCTGACCGCGACAAGGTTGCGCCCCTGGTCGTGCCCGGCGCCAATGCCGTGGATACCCATTCGCATGGCGCGGCTGCGCCGACGGGCCGCGTGTCGGCCCAGGCCTCGCTGGGTGCCGATGAGGAAGAGGTTCCCATGGGCAGGCCTTCGGCGCCGTCCGTGCCGTCCGTGCCTGTGGCGCCTCCCGTTTCCCAGGTGGCTCCGGTCAAGCCTGAAGCGAAGCCCGAGGCAAAGCCGGAGCCCAAGCCCGCCGCCAAGCCTGAGACCAAACCCGAGCCCAAGCCGGAACCCAAGCCCAAGCCTGAGCCGGCCAAACCCGAACACAAGCCGGAGCCCAAGCCCGAACCGAAACCCGAGCCCAAGCCAAAGCCCGAACCCAAGCCCGAGCCGTCCAGGAGCGACGATGCCGCGCGTGCCCGGGCCCTGCTGGAAGGACGCAGCGCGCCCGCCGCTTCAACGGCGGCCGCGGCGACGGACGAACGCTTCATCGTGCAGGTCGGTGCCTTCTCAGACGCCGGCAAGGCCCAGGAAATCCGCGCCAAGCTGGAGCTGGCGGGCCTGAAGACATTCACGCAGGTGGTGGACACCAAGGACGGCAAGCGCACGCGGGTGCGTGTGGGCCCGTTCAACGGCCGGGCCGAAGCCGACAAGGCGGCGGCGCGCGTCAAGGGCCAGGGCCTGCCTGCGTCGGTGATCAAGCTCTGACGCGGTGACGTACATCTTGCAAAGCAGCACGGACGCACAGAAATAGCGTATGTCCACGGTGGACTGGGTTTTGCTGGCCTGCGTGCTGGCCTCGATGCTGCTTGGCGCCTGGCGCGGGCTGGTGTACGAGGTACTGTCTCTGCTGGGCTGGCTGGTGGCCTTTGTCGTGGCCCGCATCTGGGCGGCCGACGTGGCGCTGTGGCTGCCCATGCAGGACTGGGACATGCAGCTGCGCTACGCCGCAGGCTTTGTGCTGTTGTTCGTGCTGGCGCTGTTCGGCTGGGGCCTGGTGTCCTGGCTGTCTCGCCGGCTGATCGAGGCGGTGGGGCTGAGGCCCGTGGACCGCACGCTGGGCGCGCTGTTCGGCGTGCTGCGCGGGGCGCTGCTGGCCCTGGTGGCAACGATGGTGATCAGCTACACGCCGCTGCACCAGGGGCAGTGGTGGCAGGATTCAGCCTTGGCGCCATGGCTGATGCAGGCGCTGGCTGTGGTTTTGCCACAGCTGCCGCAGGAATGGGGACGCTATCTGCCGGCTGCATGACAAGGCGCTGCAGCGCAGGAGTCGGCTGGCAGAAACAGTTTGGATAGAGAAATCGGGCGCAGGCGTGGCCAATGGGTGGCTGCTACGGCCCAGACAGCGAAGGGCGACCTTCGCAAACGGATGGAACGCAACTATGTGTGGAATCGTTGGTGTAGTCAGCACCGCGCCCGTGAATCAACTGATCTATGACGCCCTGCTGCTGCTGCAGCACCGTGGCCAGGATGCCGCAGGCATCGTGACCCAGCAGGAGCGCAAGTTCTTCATGCACAAGGCCAAGGGCATGGTGCGCGACGTGTTCCGCACCCGCAACATGCGTGCCCTGCCGGGCACGGTGGGCCTGGGTCAGGTGCGCTACCCGACGGCCGGCAACGCGACCAGCGAGGAAGAGGCCCAGCCCTTCTACGTGAACGCGCCCTTCGGCATCGTCATGGTGCACAACGGCAACCTCACCAATGCCAAGCAGCTGCGCGAGGAGCTGTCGGACACCGATCACCGCCACACCAACACCGAGAGCGACTCCGAAGTCCTGCTCAACGTGCTGGCCCACGAGCTGGCCCGCGCCAGCAGTGGCGCGCCGCTCAAGAGCGAAGACGTGTTCCAGGCCGTCAGTGCAGTGCACAAGCGCATCAAGGGCTCGTATGCGGTGATCGCGCTGATCGCCGGCTACGGCCTGCTGGCCTTCCGCGACCCGTTCGGCATCCGCCCCCTGTGCATGGGCCGCGGTGCCGACGGCTCGGTGATGCTGGCCAGCGAGTCCGTGGCCCTGGAAGGCACGCTGCACCAGCTCGAGCGCGATGTCGCCCCGGGCGAGGCGGTGTTCGTGCACAGCGACGGTCAGGTCGAAACCCGCCAGTGCTCTGAAAAGAGCGAGCTGCACCCCTGCGTGTTCGAATACGTGTACCTGGCCCGCCCGGACTCCGTGCTGGATGGCATCTCCGTCTACCAGGCCCGCCTGAACATGGGCGAGACGCTGGCCAAGCGCGTGGTCTCCACCGTGCCGCCCAACGAGATCGACGCCATCATCCCGATTCCCGAATCCAGCCGCCCCAGCGCCATGCAGCTGGCCCAGCTGCTGGGCATTCCGTACCGCGAAGGCTTCGTCAAGAACCGCTACGTGGGCCGGACCTTCATCATGCCGGGCCAGTCCTCGCGCAAGAAATCGGTGCGCCAGAAGCTCAACGCCATCGGCAGCGAGTTCAAGGGCCGCAAGGTGCTGCTGGTGGATGACTCCATCGTGCGCGGCACCACCTCCAAGGAAATCGTGCAGATGGCGCGTGATGCCGGTGCCGTCAAGGTCTACCTGGCCTCGGCAGCGCCTCCGGTGCGCCATCCCAACGTCTACGGCATCGACATGCCCACGCGCGCCGAACTGGTGGCGCATGGCCGCACGGTCGAGGAAATCCGCCAGGTCATCGGTGCCGACGCGCTGATCTACCAGGACGTGGCCGCCATGAAGCAGACCGTGGGCAAGATCAACCCGCAGGTGCAGGGCTTCGAGGCCTCGTGCTTCGACGGCGTCTACATCACGGGCGACATCTCCGAGGACGAAGTCACGGCACTCAATGAAGGCCGCAACCGTGGCGGTGAGGAAGAGTCCAGCGACGCCTCGCGCCTGTCCCTGCCCAACGCCCAGGAAGCCTGAGGCGGAGCCCGAGCCTGAATCAGAGCGATCGGGCTTCAGTGACAATACGGGGGCGGGCCTGAGGCCCGCCCTTTTTTGACAAATGAGCTAAAAGCGCTGGTGCTGGAGGACTGCAGGCTGCAACGCCCAGCAAGTCCCCAGGTGACAAGTGTTTCTAGCTCCTTTTTTCCGGGCACCGCCGCCATCGGCGGGCCGCGCCCGACCCCAAGGACCATCAACGTGACGAACAAGACACTTCCCGAAGGCCTGCATCCCGATACGCTGGCCCTGCGCGTGGCCGTGGAACGAAGCCAGTGGGGCGAGCACAGCGAAGCCCTGTACATGACCAGCAGCTTCGTGCAGCCCGACTGCGCAACGGCAGCGCGCCGCTTCGCCAACGAAGAGCCCGGCTACACCTACAGCCGCACCTCCAACCCCACGGTGACCAGCTTCGAGCAGCGCCTGGCCGCCATGGAAGGCACGGAATGCGCGGTGGCCACGTCCACCGGCATGTCGGCCATCTTGCTGGTGGCGCTGACCACGCTCAAGGCGGGCGACCATGTGATCTGCTCGCAGTCCATGTTCGGCTCCACCATCAAGCTGCTGGGCGGCGAGATGGCGCGCTTCGGCATCGAGACCAGCTTTGTCTCGCAGACCGATGTTCAGGCCTGGAAGGCCGCCATCCGTCCCAACACGCGATTGCTGTTCGCCGAGACGCCGACCAACCCGCTGACCGACCTGTGCGACATCGCTGCGCTGGCCGAACTGGCGCACGCCCATGGCGCGCTGCTGGCGGTGGACAACAGCTTTGCCTCACCCGCGCTGCAGCGGCCCGCCCAGTTCGGTGCCGACCTGGTCGTGCACTCCGGCACCAAGCTGCTGGACGGCCAGGGCCGCGTCATGTCGGGCGCGGTCTGTGGCACGACGGCGCTGGTGGACAAGGTCATGGGCACCTTCCTGCGCAGCGGCGGCCTGAACCTGGCGCCGTTCAACGCCTGGGTGGTGCTCAAGGGCCTGGAGACGCTGTCCCTGCGCGTCAAGGCGCAAAGCGCCGCCGCGCTGGAGCTGGCCACCTGGCTGGAGGCCCATCCCAAGGTCGCCCGTGTGTACTACCCGGGCCTGGCCAGCCACCCGCAGCACGAGCTGGCCATGCGCCAGCAAAACGGCATGGGCGGCGGCGTGCTGTCCTTCGACGTGGTGGGCGAGGGCGCCGAGCAACTGCGCGCCAACGCCTTCCATGTGGCCGACAGCACCCTGGTGTGCTCGATCACGGCCAACCTGGGCGACGTCAAGACCACCATCACCCACCCGGCCAGCACCTCGCATGGCCGCCTGAGCGAAGAGCAGCGCCGCGTCGCCGGCATCGGCCAGGGCCTGCTGCGCATCTCCGTCGGACTGGAATACCTGGGCGACATCAAGAACGATCTGTCCCGCGGACTGGATACCCTGCAATGACACAAAAAGTACGAACCCGTTTTGCCCCGTCTCCCACGGGCTTCATCCACCTGGGCAACATCCGCTCGGCCCTGTATCCCTGGGCCTTCGCGCGCGCCACGGGTGGTGATTTCATCCTGCGTATCGAGGACACCGACGTGGAGCGTTCCACCCAGGCCTCGGTGGACGTGATCATCGAAGGCATGGCCTGGCTGCAGCTGGACCATGACGAAGGTCCGTTCTATCAAATGCAGCGCATGGATCGCTACAAGGAGGTGCTGGCCGGCCTGCAGGCTTCGGGCCATGTCTACCCCTGCTACATGAGCGTGGAAGAACTCGACGCCCTGCGCGAGCGCCAGATGGCCAACAAGGAAAAGCCGCGCTACGACGGCACCTGGCGCCCTGAAGAAGGCAAGGTGCTGCCGCCCGTGCCCGAAGGCGTGCGCCCCGTGCTGCGCTTCAAGACGCCGCAGGGCGGCGTCGTGGCCTGGGAAGACAAGTGCAAGGGCCGCATCGAGTTCCAGAACAGCGAGCTGGACGACCTGGTGATCGCGCGCCCCGATGGCACGCCCACCTACAACTTCTGCGTCTGCGTGGACGACATGGACATGGCCATCACCCATGTCATCCGTGGCGACGACCACGTCAACAACACGCCGCGCCAGATCCACATCTTCGAGGCGCTGGGCGCCAGCGTGCCCGTGTTCGCCCACCTGCCCACCGTGCTCAACGAGCAGGGCGAGAAGATGAGCAAGCGCAACGGCGCCAAGGCCGTCACCCAATATCGCGACGAAGGCTATCTGCCCGACGCCATGGTCAACTACCTGGCCCGCCTGGGCTGGAGCCACGGCGACGACGAAATCTTCAGCCGCGCCCAGTTCCTGGAGTGGTTCAACCTCGACCACCTGGGCCGCAGCGCAGGCCAGTTCGACGAGGCCAAGCTGCGCTGGGTCAACGTCCAGCACCTGAAGGCCCTGGACGATGCGGCCCTGGCAGAGCTGGTGCGCCCCTTCGTGCTCAAGACCGGCCTGGACCAGGCGCTGCTCGACGCAGACGACCGCCTGCCGCGCATCTGCGCCCTGTTCAAGGACCGCTGCGAAACCCTGGTCGATCTGGCCGGCTGGGTGCGCCTGTTCTATGTGGACGCCTTCGACCGCAACGCCGAAGACCTGGCCAAGCATGTGACCGACGCCGTGGCGCCCGCCCTGGACGCCTTCGCCGAAGGCATCGCCTCGGTGGAGTGGAGCAAGGAAGCCATTGCCGCCCTGATCAAGGAAGTGCTCAAGGCCCAGGGCCTGAAGATGCCGCAACTGGCCATGCCGGTGCGCGTGCTGACGCTGGGCACGGCGCACACGCCTTCGGTGGACGCGGTGCTGGAGCTGCTGGGTCGTGAAAAAATTCTGGCCCGTTTGAAAAACCGCTGAAAACCTGTCTATAATTCGAGTCTCTGATGCAAACGCAGCAACTAACAAGAAGCAGCGATTGCAGCATGAAGGGGGTATAGCTCAGCTGGGAGAGCGCTTGCATGGCATGCAAGAGGTCATCGGTTCGATCCCGTTTACCTCCACCAAAAATTGAGACTTGAGTATTTACGCAAGTTCTAGGATTGACCCTATCGTCTAGAGGCCTAGGACATCACCCTTTCACGGTGAGTACCGGGGTTCGAATCCCCGTAGGGTCGCCAAGTTTGCAGCACTTGGCTCGAAAGAGCGCAAAAGCTGTCTGCCAGGAGTGGTAGTTCAGTTGGTTAGAATACCGGCCTGTCACGCCGGGGGTCGCGGGTTCGAGTCCCGTCCACTCCGCCAAAATTTGCCGCTTGGTATGTAAGCGCCTTTGAAAAACGAAGGCGCTTTTTTATCGGCGGATCATAGGCTGTGACCCTATCGTCTAGAGGCCTAGGACATCACCCTTTCACGGTGAGTACCGGGGTTCGAATCCCCGTAGGGTCGCCAAGTTTGCAGCACTTGGCTCGCAAGAGCACAAAAGCAGCCTGCCAGGAGTGGTAGTTCAGTTGGTTAGAATACCGGCCTGTCACGCCGGGGGTCGCGGGTTCGAGTCCCGTCCACTCCGCCAGTATCGGATTTTTGGGGGTATAGCTCAGCTGGGAGAGCGCTTGCATGGCATGCAAGAGGTCATCGGTTCGATCCCGTTTACCTCCACCAAAATTGAGACTTGAGTATTTACGCAAGTTCTAGGATTGACCCTATCGTCTAGAGGCCTAGGACATCACCCTTTCACGGTGAGTACCGGGGTTCGAATCCCCGTAGGGTCGCCAAGTTTGCAGCACTTGGCTCGAAAGAGCGCAAAAGCTGTCTGCCAGGAGTGGTAGTTCAGTTGGTTAGAATACCGGCCTGTCACGCCGGGGGTCGCGGGTTCGAGTCCCGTCCACTCCGCCAGATTCCTTGTGCAAGCCTCTGGCCTGCGCAAACAAGAAGCCACCGCAAGGTGGCTTTTTTGTTTCTGCCGCGTGCAGCTCGCCTGCATGGCTGCCTCGCTTGGTGGCAGGCAAGCATGTGCGAAAAGCGGGCTTTGCCACAGATTTTTTAAGGGCAAACCCGGAACTTTGCCTCAACATTCGTAACAATAGATGGTGTCCCGATCACGGGGCATTCACTTTCACTGCTCCCGCCTTCGTCTCGCCCCATGCGCCTTGCGCCATCGTTCCTGTTTTCCTTGCTGATGCTGTTGTCCATCTTCTGTGGACAGGTGGCGGCGTCGGCATCGTCCGATGGACTGGAAAGCGATGGCTTGCTGGCGCACCACCCCATCGTGACCATCGATGAGGAATTCCTCGAAGAGCTCGCGGAAGTCGAGGAAGACGACGAGACGGAGTTTGCCGAGCTGACGGCACACGGCGGCAATACCCGCCAGCTGCTGGCCCTGCTGGCCTGTGGCGAGGACCGCTCCGCCGAGATGTACTGGCCGCCCGAGCCCATCGCCGTGCAGGTGGTGTCGCTGTGGGCCCCGCCTTCGACCTATTCCCAGGCGCACCTGTCGCCCGCTCCGGGCCAGCTGCTGCGCCCTCCAAGACCTTCCCTGCTCGGCTGACCGCATATTGCGGCGCAGGCATGCCCTGCGCCCCTTGTCGGCTGACGCATCCCACTGCCTGATCACTGCTCATGCGCGCCTCGCTGGCGTGCATGCCATGCCGTCGTCCGCGCGCTGACTGCGCACGGCCCGGCCATGCCCGTCCCCGCGTTGTCCGCAGGGGAGGGCCCATCTCTTACTCAACCCCTCGACTGTCGTTTCGCGGCAGATGCATGCCATGGTGAATCCAACGGTATTGGCGGGAATGGCCCCCGCTCGTTTTCCATCCTTTTCGCGCAAGGCCTTGCAAGGCGCGATCTGCAGCCTGCTGGTGGGCTGGAGTGCCGGTGCCTCGGCACAGGCCTCCCAGCCTCCCATGACCCAGGCGGCACCCGCCGCGGCTGCAGCCGCCGAGGCCGCAGCGGCCCGCGTCCCGGTCACGCCTAAGGCCGCATCGACAGCTTCTGCGGCTTCCGCGGCTTCCGCGGCTTCGGCCGCCGCACAGCGCCTGCCCCAGCTGAGCCTGAACGAGGTCGTTCGCGCCGTGCTGGACCACAACCCCGATCTGCGCGCCGTCGAGCAGTCGCGGACCACGGCGCGCGCAGGCGTGGTCAGCGCCTCGGCGCTGCCCAATCCCAAGCTTGAATGGAACCAGGGCCGCAACAGCGCCCGCGTGCCCGGCGCGGCGGCCGGCACGGTGCAGGGCTGGGCCGTGGCGTTGCCCATCGAGAACCCCGCCGTGCGCGGTGCGCGCGTGGAGGCCGCCAGGGCAGGCGAGCAGGGGTCAGTGCACTTCGTGGCGACCACGCGCAATGCGCTGGTGGCCCAGGTGCGGCTGCGCGCCTACGAAATGGTGCTGCGCGAGGCGGAGGTGGAGGCCGCCAAGGAGGCGGTGCGCCTTCTGGAGCAGGCCCATGAGCGCGTCCGCGTCCGCGTGGACAGTGGCGAGGCGGCACGCTACGAAATCATCAAGGCCGATGCCGAAATCATCCAGGCGCGCCAGCAGGAGCAGACCGCAAGGCTGCGCGCCGAGCAGGCGCAGCTGTCGCTGGGCCGTCTGGCCGCAGGCCAGCTGCCCGTGCGCTTCCGCCTGGATGTGTCGCTGGAGGATCCGCTGCGCATCGAGGACATGGGCGAGATCGATCCCATGGAGCATCCCGAACTGCGCCAGCTCAAGGCGGAGGTCGAGCGTGCCCAGGCGCGGCTTGACGGTGCCAAGGCCTCGCGCTGGCCGGGCGTGGAGCTGCGCTACGGCCAGACGCGCGAGCCCGACGTGCGCCTGAACACGGTGGGCGTGAGCATCCAGATCCCCTTGCTCGACCAGCACCGCGGCCCGATCGACGAGGCCGCCTCCGAGCTGGAGCGCGCGCGTCTGCAGCTGGAAGGCCGGCAGATCGAGCTGCGCCAGCAGACGCTGCAGGCCTGGAAGGAGCTGGAGATGGCACGACTGCGCACCCAGGCACTGAGCCAGGGTTCGGTGCGCGAGGCCGAGTCGGCCCTGCGCGTGGCCGAGGCCGCCTACCGCTTCGGCGAGCGCGGCATTCTCGATGTGCTCGATGCGCAGCGCGTGCTGCGCTCCATCCGTGCAGACCTGCTCGATGCGCGCTACCAGCTGCAGGCGGCGCGCATACAGCTCGAATACCTCGCGGGCCGCTACGACGATCCGTCCGCGCTGTGAAGCGCGCCGTCCCTGCCTCACACCCGAAATCAGAAACGAACATGTCCTTGAATATGCATCCGAAACCCATCGCCGCCCGCGCAGGCAGCAGCACCTTGGTGAATTCCCTGGCCCTGGCCGGCCTGCTGGCCGCAACGCTGGCGCTGAGCGCCTGCGGCAAGAACGAAGAGGCCGAAGCCAAGGCGGCGCCCGCGGCGGCCGCTGCCCAGGAGCAGGACCCGATGGAGGTCCGTGTGACCGCCGAGATGGCTCCCAACTTCGCCGTCAAGCCCGTGGCGCAGGCGCAGATCGCGCTGCTGCAGGAGGTGTCCGGCCGCATCGAGGCCAATGAGCGCCAGGTCACCCGCATTGGCGCGGCCGCCACGGGGCGCGTGACCGAGGTGCTGGTCGAAGTGGGCGACCGCGTGCGCGCGGGACAGGTGCTGGCCCGCGTGGCCAGCCCCGAGCTGACCACCGCCCAGCTGGCCTATCTGCGTGCACACTCCGCCGCCACGCTGGCCGAGCGCGGCGTGGAGCGCGCGCGCCAGCTGATCGCGGCCGACGTCATCGGCTCGGCCGAGCTGCAGCGCCGCGAGTCCGAGCTGTCGATTGCGCGCGCCGAGCAGCGCGCTGCCGGCGACCAGTTGCGCCTGATCGGCATTCCCGACAGCGCCATCGCCCAGCTGCGCGACAAGGGCACGCTGCAGTCGCATGCGGCCGTGCTGTCCACAGGGGCCGGCGTGGTGATTGAGCGCAAGGTCAGCTCCGGCCAGGTGACCCAGCCCGGTGATCCGCTGTTCACCGTGGCCGACCTGAGCAGCGTCTGGGTGGTGGGCGCGATTCCCGAGCAGATGGCCAGCGGCGTGCGTGCCGGCCAGGCCGTGGAGATCGCCGTGCCCGCTCTGGGCGAGCGCGTGCTGTCCGGCCAGATCGTGCATGTGGGCGACACCGTGACGCCCGAGACCCGCACCGTCACTATCCGCACCCAGGTGGACAACACCGAGCGCGACCTCAAGCCCCAGATGCTGGCCACCATGCGCATCCAGGGCGAGGTGCGCCAGCTGCTGGCCGTGCCGGCCGAGGCCGTGGTGCGCGAGAACGACCGCGACCATGTCTTCGTCAAGAAGGGCGAGAACCACTACCGCCTCACGCCCGTCGAGCTGGGCACCGCCAGCGGCGGCATGCGCCCCGTGAACAAGGGCGTGGCCGATGGCACGGTCATCGTCACCACGGGCGCCTTCCACCTGAACAACGAGCGCAAGCGCGCAGAGCTGGAGTAAGCCCATGATCGCTTCCATGATCCGGGCCGCACTGAGCCAGCGACTCATCGTGATCGTGCTCTCGCTGGTGCTGTGCGGCTTTGGCCTGCGCGCCGCCATGAATCTGTCGGTGGACGCCTTTCCTGACGTGACCAACGTCCAGGTCCAGGTCGCTACCGAGGCGCCAGGCCGCTCGCCCGAGGAAATCGAGCGCTTCGTGACCGTGCCGCTGGAAATCGCCATGACCGGCATGCCGGGCCTGGTGGAGATGCGCTCGCTCAACAAGAGCGGCCTGTCCATCATCACCCTGGTCTTCACCGATACCACCGACGTGTACTTTGCGCGCCAGCTCGTCACCGAGCGGCTGATGGAGGTCACGCCGCGCATGCCCGAAGGCATCATCCCCGTGCTGGGGCCGGTGTCCACGGGCCTGGGCGAGGTCTACCAGTACACGCTGGACCATCCCGACGACGGCAAGCGGGCCCTCACGCCCGAGGAGCTGACCGAGCGCCGCACCATCCAGGACTGGGTGGCGCGCCCGCTGCTGCGCTCCATTCCCGGCGTGGCCGAAATCAACTCGCAGGGCGGCTACGTCAAGCAGTACCAGGTGGAGGTCGACCCCGGCCGGCTGCGCCACTACGGCCTGTCCGTGCGCCATGTGGTCCAGGCCATCGCCGACAACAACGCCAACGCCAGCGGCGGCATCCTGCCCCAGGTGACCGAGCAGTACCTGATCCGCGCCGTGGGCCTGATCCAGTCACTGGATGACATCGGCAACATCGTTCTCAAGCAGGATGGCGGCGTGCCGGTCTTCGTGCGCGATGTGGCCGAGGTCCAGCTGGGCCAGGAAGTGCGCCAGGGCGCCATCATCAAGGGCGGCTATACCGAAGGCGTCTCCGGCATCGTGCTGATGATGCGCGGCGGCAATGCCAAGGAAGTGGTCACCCGCGTGAAGGAGCGCGTGCAGGAGATCAACTCCAAAGGCATGCTGCCCGGCGGCCTGCAGATCGTTCCCTACTACGACCGTACCGACCTGGTCGACTCGGCGCTGTGGACCGTGGGCAAGGTGCTGATCGAGGGCATCCTGCTCGTGGTCGTGGTGCTCTTCGTCTTCCTGGGTGACGTGCGCTCCAGCCTGATCGTGGTGGCCACGCTGATCATCACGCCGCTGACCACCTTCATCATGATGAACCGCTGGGGCATCTCGGCCAACCTTATGTCGCTGGGGGGGCTGGCGATCGCCATCGGCCTCATGGTCGATGCCACCGTGGTGGTGGTGGAGAACGTGTTCCACAAGCTCGGACAGGCCGGCGACAGCATGGGCGCCCGCGTGCGCACCGTGCTCTCGGCCACCACCGAGGTGGCCACGCCCACCATCTTCGGCATCGCCATCATCATCCTGGTGTTCCTGCCGCTGATGACGCTGCAGGGCATCGAAGGCAAGATGTTCGGCCCGCTGGCGCTGACCATCGCGATCTCGCTGGCGGTCTCGCTGGCCGTGTCGCTGTTCCTGTCGCCCGTGCTGTGCTCGTACTTCCTCAAGGGCGGCGCGGACCATGACACGCGCCTGATCGCCTTCCTCAAGCGCCACTACCTGCGCCTGCTGGACCTGGCCACCGCGCGCAACCGCGCCACGCTGGCCGTGGCCGTGGCGCTGCTGCTGGGCTCGCTGGGACTGTTCCCGCTGCTGGGCAAGTCCTTCATGCCCACCATGAAGGAGGGCGCGCTGACGCCGCAGATCAACCGCGTGCCCAGCATCTCGCTGGACGAGTCCATCCGCATGGAAATGGCGGCGATGAAGGCCGTGGCCGAGGTGCCCGGCGTGCTCAGCGTGGTCTCCAAGCTCGGGCGCGGTGAATCGCCGGCCGATCCCGCAGGCCCCAACGAGTCCGACCCCATCGTGCTGCTGGACCCCGAGTCCGACCGCACCCAGGACGAGATCGACGAAGACATCCGCCAGCGCCTGTCCTCGATTCCGGGCGTGCAGATCGTGCTGTCCCAGCCGATTTCCGAGCGCGTGGATGAAATGGTCACGGGCGTGCGCTCGCAACTGGCCATCAAGGTCTTCGGTGACGAGCTGGACGATCTGCGCGATGTCTCCGAACAGGTGGCCCGCATCCTCAAGAGCGTGCCGGGCAGCACCGACATCCGTGTCGAGCGGCTGTCGGGCCAGCAGGCGCTCACGGTGGATATCGACCGCAAGGCCATTGCCCGCCACGGCCTGAACGTCACCGACGTGCAGGGCGTGATCGAGTCGGCCATCGGCGGCAAGGACGTGACCACGGTCTACGAGGGCGAGCGCCGCTACAACGTGGTCGTGCGCTTCCCCGAGCCCTTCCGTGGCTCGCCCCAGGCTGTTGGCGCCACCTTGCTGACCACCAGCACCGGCGCGCAGGTTCCGCTCAACAGCGTGGCCCGCATCGAACTGGTGGACGGACCCGCGCAGATCAGCCGCGAAGGCGGCAAGCGCCGCGTGGTCGTGGGTGCCAACGTGGAAGGGCGCGACCTGGGCGGCTTCGTGACCGAAGTGCAGCAGCGCATCGACAAGGAAGTGCAACTGCCCGACGGCTACTACTTCAAGTACGGCGGCCAGTTCGAGAACATGGAGCGCGCCATGGGCACGCTGCAGGTGATCGTGCCGCTGACCATCGTGGCCATCTTCTTCCTGCTGTTCGTGCTGTTCAATTCGGTCAAGCTGGCCGGGCTGATCATCCTGGTGCTGCCTTTTGCCTCCATCGGGGGACTGATAGGCCTGTTCGTCACGGGCGAATACGTGAGCGTGCCGGCATCGGTGGGCTTCATTGCGCTGTGGGGCATTGCGGTGCTCAACGGCGTGGTGCTGGTCAGCTGCATCCGCAAGCTGCGCGAGGATGGCATGGACGTGGCCGAGGCCGTGCGCGAAGGCTGCGTGCAGCGCTTCCGCCCCGTGATGATGACGGCCACCGTCGCGCTGCTGGGCCTGGTGCCCTTCCTGTTCGCCACCGGCCCCGGCTCGGAGGTGCAACGCCCGCTGGCCATCGTCGTGATCGGTGGCCTGATCTCGTCCACCCTGCTTACGCTGGTGGTGTTGCCGACCCTGTACCGCTGGTTTGACGAAAAACCGCTGGAAGCCTGATGAAGGAGACACTGCAATGACCATGAAGGAAATCCGGGCCATCGTGCGCCCCAGCCGCCTGGAGCGCCTGCGCGACGCGCTGCGCGCCATTCCCAACTTCCCCGGCGTGACGCTGTTCCGTGCCGAGGGCTTCACGGCCCCGGCCGCCATCGACAAGCGCAGCGTGAAGGAGGAGTTGACCGACTTCTCCGACAAGATCATGGTCTGCGTGCTGGCCGAGGCCTCCATGGTCGAGCCCATCCGTGCGGCCATCACCACGGCCTGCCATTCGGGCCAGGTCGGCGACGGCCTGGTCTGGGTGGTGGACATTGCCGAGATCCACCGCATACGCGATGGGCAAAGCCTGGCCTGACCCGGGCTTGAGCAGGGCGCCGGAATGCAGGGCGACATAAAAAAGTCATGCATTCCGGAATTGCCCCAAAAACGCTGTGCTACAATTTTTGAATCGCAGCAACGAAGCAGTGCAACGTTGCAGCAAGGGGGTATAGCTCAGCTGGGAGAGCGCTTGCATGGCATGCAAGAGGTCATCGGTTCGATCCCGTTTACCTCCACCAAAAATTGAGACTTGAGTATTTACGCAAGTTCTAGGATTGACCCTATCGTCTAGAGGCCTAGGACATCACCCTTTCACGGTGAGTACCGGGGTTCGAATCCCCGTAGGGTCGCCAAGTTTGCAGCACTTGGCTCGCAAGAGCGCAAAAGCTGTCTGCCAGGAGTGGTAGTTCAGTTGGTTAGAATACCGGCCTGTCACGCCGGGGGTCGCGGGTTCGAGTCCCGTCCACTCCGCCAGATTCCTTGTGCAAGCCCAGCGTCTGCACAGACAAGAAGCCACCGCAAGGTGGCTTTTTTTCGTCTGCAGGTTGCAGCAGCAGGCCGCGCTCCGTTCGCTTTTCCTGCCTGCGCACCCAGCCCTTCGGTGCCCCCGCGCTGCGCTTGGGGCATCACCAGTCCGTCATGATCCAGGCCCATCATCCATGGCGAGGGAAAGCCATGGGCGACGGGAATCCATAGGCATCGGCTGCCGATTTTCCAATGCCGATAGCCGTGTCTTCATTTGCCTTGGCGGGACGTCTTCCAGACAGGTACGAGATGCCGATCCAGACCCGGTTTTGTCGCTGGAGCTGTTAATGCTTCTCATTTCATGTTCTGGAAAACGTTAAAGGAGCACCACTGCATGCCTTGGTCCCGGTTCAAGTTTCAGCACGTCTGCAAGGCCGCACAGCCCTTGCCGATCCTGTTCCAGGACGCATGGGCCCGGCGAGGTCGGCCGCCGCCATGAAGCCGGTATGAGGCCGATCTAAGGCCCGTCTCCCCAAGTCACGCCGATGCGCATCGGCGTGCACTGATGCCCTGCGGTCAGCGGTTGTACCGCCGCTTTCCGCCTGTGCCGAGTCCCGTTCCCGTCTTTTTGCACGGGCGGCGCGCCGGCAGTCCATCGACCTGCGGTCGACATTTCCCCTTGACGTTCTTGCCTAGCTTGCGAGAGGAACTGCATCGTGTCCTTGAATCACACACATTCTTCGCTGGAAGAGGTCTTCATTGCTTCGCGTGGACAGTTGGTGAGGGTCGCGCGAAGAATTCTCAGGAATCCCGAACTGGCCGACGACGCCGTGCAGGACACCTATCTGCGCGTTGCCGAGATGCGCAGCGATGCCGAGATCGCCAGGCCCGCCGCCTACTGGACGCGGGCCGTCTGCAACATGGCGCTGGACTACCTGCGCCGCCAGGAGCGCGAGAACAGCTACCGCACCCACGGAGTGGATGTGGAGACGCTGGAGATACTGGACAGCCGCTCGCCCGAGCGCCTTTTGTTCGAGTCCCAGGCCATACGCCTGATCGACCAGGCCCTGGACGAGGTGCCGCCCAAGACCCGCGAGACCTTCGAGCTGTACCGCATCAAGGGCCTCACCCAGCGCCAGATCGCCGAGCACATGGAGTGTGCGCTGGGCCTGGTGAACGCCAGGATTGCCGACGCCTGCAAGGCCATCCATGTCCACCGCTCGCTGCTGGACCACCATTGAACGGTGCAGCCCCGCGCACGACCCGGAACCGGCGCGCACGCGGCGTGAACAGTTTCGGATTCGGAACGTCATGTTCAACAGAGGCGCAGTACCGGGTCGCCGCGATCCGGTACTGGCCTCACCGATGTTCAACCGCATAAAGGACGCCTGCATGTCTACAAGCTGCTTCGACCGCGAAGACGAAACCTTCATCGTTCTGGTCAACCACGAGGAACAGTATTCCATCTGGCCGCACTGGAAGGCCGTGCCCGGCGGCTGGACCGCCGTGGAGGGCGTGAAGGGCGACAAGAAAACCGTGCTCGACTACGTGGACGCCACCTGGACCGACATGCGGCCCAAGTCGCTGCGCGTGTGGATGCAGCAGCAGGAGCAGGCGGGTGCCGGCGCCGCGCTGCAAAGCGATACCGATACCGTGATCGAAACCGCAGCGGGCTGACGCGCATGCACGCGCCGCTGACCCTGCTGTGCCTGCCGTGCGCAGGCGCCAGCGCCACCATGTACCTGCGCTGGCGCAGGCTGCTGCCCCACTGGATCCGCATTGCGCCGGTGGAGCTGCCGGGGCGGGGCAGCCGGCTGGGCGAGCCTGCGGTCGAGGACTTCGGGCAACTGGTCTCGCTGCTGTGCGCAGAGCAGCGCCAGGCCATGCGCGGCCGCTTTGCGCTGCTGGGCCACAGCATGGGCGCGCTGCTGGCCTTCGGCATGGCGCGGCAATTGCGCGAGCAGGGCAGGGAGCTGCCGCTGGCCCTGATTGCCTCGGGCAGCCCGGCACCGGCCTGCCGCGATCCCGAGCGCTTTGCGGGCAAGGGCGACGATGCGGCGCTGATTGCCGATCTGCGCAGGCAGGGCGGCACGCCCGAAGAGGTGTTTGCCAGCCCTGAGCTCATGCGCATCACGCTGGATGTGCTGGGCTCCGACTACCGCGTCTGCGAGAGCTTCGGCCATGTGCCCGCTGCGGGCCTGCCGCTGCCGGTGCACGTCTTTGCGGGGCGGCAGGATGACATCGAGGCGCCCCGCGTCCAGGCCTGGTCGCAGGAGGCCGCCGGGGCCTTCACGCTGGACTGGTTCGAGGGCGGGCATTTCTTCATCAAGCAGCGCGAAGGCGATGTGCTGGCCGTGCTGGTGCAGCGCCTGGCCGGGTCCCAGTCACTCCAGGGGGAAATCCATGCAGCTCGTGTCCGTGCGTGAGGCCATGAGCCAGGGCATCGAGGTCTTCAGGCTGGACCTTGACCTGTCGGCCGAACTGAGCGACAGCCTGCCGCACCTGACCCCCGAGGAGCGCGGTCGCGCCGCGCGCTTCGTGCGGGCCGCCGACCGGCTGCGCTTCGCACAGACGCGCGCTGCCACGCGGCGGCTGCTGGGGCGCAGGCTGGGCTGCTGCCCGGCCGATGTGCCGCTGGCGCTCGGCGTCCACGGCAAGCCCTTTGTCGACGAGGACCCGCTGCGGGCACCGCTCTTCAATGTCTCGCATTCGGGCGGCCATGCGCTGATCGCGCTGGCCGACCCCGGTGGCGTGCTGCACCTGGGCGTGGACATCGAGCAGCACAAGCCCGACCTCGATGCCGAGGTCATGCTCGACGCCGTCTGCACCGACCAGGAGCGCGCCAGCGTGCGCCGTGCGCCTGATCGGCTGGCGGCCTTCTACCAGCGCTGGGTGGGCAAGGAAGCCGTGCTCAAGGCCATCGGCATCGGCGTGGCCGACCACCTGCGCTCCATAGGCATCAGCCCGGGAGGGGACGGACGGCTGGCCATCGCCTGCGCGGTCCCCGACTGGAATGGTTTTCAAGCGATGGCGCTGCCAGCGCCGCCGGGCTACGCGGCAGCTCTTGCGTGGCGCACCAAGGAATCGACATGAACGAAACCCTCCAGCGCTTCGAGCGCAAGGCCCCCGCGGGCTCGCTGCTTCCCCAGCTCATCACGCCCGCCCAGCCGGGCCAGGACCTGCTGGCCGCGCTGCCGCCGCTGCGCCGCGACATCGACGAGGCCCTGCTGACCACGGGCGGCGTGCTGCTGCGCGGCTTTGGCGTGCCCGATGTGGAGACCTTCCAGCGCTTCGCCTCGGCCTTCGGCCACCCGCTGCTCAAGTACGAATTCGCCTCCACGCCGCGCAGCGCGGTCGAGGCCTCCAGCGGCGCGGGCGTCTACACCTCCACCGAATACCCGGCCCACCAGAGCATTCCGCTGCACAACGAGCAGGCCTACACGCGCGAGTGGCCCATGAAGATCTGGTTCCACTGCGTCACCGCATCGCCCGAGGGCGGCGAGACGCCGATTGCCGACAGCCGTGCGGTCTACCGCCGCATTCCGGCGCGCATCCGCGAGCTGTTCGAGCCCGGAATCCTCTACGTGCGCAACTTCGGCGAGATGGACGTGCCCTGGCAGAAGGTCTTCAACACCGAAAGCCGCGCCGAGGTCGAGGCCTTCTGCCGCCATGCGCGCATGGACTGGGAGTGGAAGGAGGACGACGGCCTGCGCACACGCCAGCTGTGCCAGGCCATGGAAAGCCACCCCGTCACGGGCGAGATGGTCTGGTTCAACCAGGCCCACCTGTTCCACATCTCGGCGCGCGAGCCCGAGGAGCGCGAGGTGCTGGAGGAGGTCTACGGCATCGAGAACCTGCCGCGCAACACCTTCTTCGCCGACGGCTCCACCATCGGCGACGACATCTTCGCCGAGGTGCGCGCCGCGCTGGACGCCGAGACCGTCAGCTTCCCCTGGGAGCAGGGCGACGTGCTGATGCTGGACAACATGCTCGTGGCCCATGCCCGCTCGCCCTTCAAGGGGCCGCGCAAGGTCATCGTCGCCATGGCCGAGCCGCGCAGCAATCTGGACCGTTTCTGAGAACCCGGGAGGCAGCTGACATGCTGAGTGGACAAAGTGCAATCGCGGCAGCAGGCCAGGCGCCGGCCAGCCTGGTCGAGCATCTGAGGGGCCTGGCGCAGCAGCGGCCCGACGACATCTGGCTCACCGTGGCCGCCGTGCAGGACGGCCGCGTGGTCGAGCGCAGCCACAGCTATGGCGAGTTCGACCGCCGCGTGCGCGCGCTGGCCGCCCGGCTGCAGCAGCTGTGCCCCGTGGGCGCGCGCGCCCTGGTGATGATGGACAACGACGAGCACTACGCCGCCAGCATGCTGGCCTGCTTCTACGCGGGCGTGATCGCCGTGCCGGTGCCGCCGCTGGAATCGCTGCGCGTGCAGCATCTGGAGCGGCTGCTGGGCATCGTGGGCGACGCGGACGCGGCCTGCGTGATCAGCACGGCCGAAGTGATGCAGGCCCTGCCCGGCGCCGATGCGCGCTTTGCAAGCATTGCCGCCGTGGCCGCCGACCAGGTGGACCTGGCCGATGCCGACGCCTGGCGGCCCCATGCGCCGGCTGCCGACGACATCGCCTTCCTGCAATACACATCGGGCTCCACCTCGGCGCCCAAGGGCGTGATGGTCAGCCACGGCAACCTCATCGCCAACGAGGCCGCCATCCAGCAGCGCATGGACATCGGCGCGGGCGACCGCTTCATGTCCTGGGCGCCGCTGTACCACGACATGGGCCTGATCGGCGGACTGCTGCAGCCGCTGTACAGCGGCCTGCCGCTGGTGCTGACCTCGCCACGCCTCTTCCTGGAAAGCCCCGTGCGCTGGCTGGAGCTGATCTCGCGCCACCGCGCCACCATCAGTGGCGGCCCCGACTTCGCCTACCGCATGTGCCTGGAGCGCATCAAGCCGTCGCAACTGGCGCAGCTGGACCTGTCGAGCTGGCGGCTGGCCTATACCGGTGCCGAACCCGTGCGTGCCGACACCGTCACGGCCTTCGCGCAGCGCTTTGCCGCCTGCGGCCTGCGGCCCGGCGCGGCCTATGCCTGCTACGGCCTGGCCGAAGCCACCCTGTTCATCACCGGCGGCAGTTGCGGCGCGGGCGCCACGATCACGTCCTTCGATACCGAGGCCCTGGCGCAGGGCCGGGCCGAGGAAAGCTCCGGCGCCTCGCAGACCACCCCGCTGGTGGGCTGCGGCCCCGCCGTTCCCGGCCATGCGGTGAACATCGTCGATCCGCACAGCCTGCAGGTGCTGGAGCCCGGCCGCGTGGGCGAGATCTGGGCGCACGGCCCCAGCATCAGCCAGGGCTACTGGGGCAAGCCGCAGCAAACGCAGCAGGCCTTTGTCGAGCATGCAGGCCGGCGCTGGCTGCGCACGGGCGACCTGGGCTTCGTGCATGCTGGCCAGGTCCATGTGGCGGGCCGCATCAAGGACCTGATCATCGTGCGCGGGCACAACCTCTACCCGCAGGACATCGAGCGCGTGGTCGAGGCCGAGGTCGAAGCCGTGCGCAAGGGGCGCGTGGCCGCTTTTGCGGTGGAAGGGCCGTCGGGCGAGGGCATAGGCGTGGCCGCCGAGATTTCGCGCGGTTTGCAAAAGCTGGTGCCGAGGGAGACGCTGGTCGACGCACTGGCTGCCGCCGTGGCCACGGTCTTTGGCGAGGCGCCTGCCGTCGTGGTACTGCTGGAGCCCGGCGCGCTGCCGCGCACATCGAGCGGCAAGCTCCAGCGCCAGGCCTGCAAGAAGGGCTGGGCGCAGCGCAGCCTGGATGCCTATGCGGTCTGGGAGCATGGTGCCTTCGTGGACGCAACGGAATCTGCAGCGAATGACGGTGCAGATCAGTCCGCCCCCCCGCCGCTCGATGCCACCGAGACTGCGCTGGCCATGCTCTGGTGCGAAGTGCTGCGCCGTGCCGAGCTGCCTGCGGGCGATCCGCAGTTCTTCCTGCTGGGCGGCAACTCCCTCTCGGCCGTGCAACTGGCTGCACGCGTGTCGCAGCAGTGGGGCGTGGACTTTGCGCCAGGCCTGCTCTTTGACCGGCCCCGGCTTTCGGCGTGCGCGGCTGCATTGCGCGAACTGCAGGCGGCAGGACCCGGAACTGGCATCCCTCGTCCTGGCCCTGTGGCGCGCGGCCCCGGTGCAAGCCAGCCCCTGTCCCACGCCCAGCAGCGGCAGTGGTTTCTCTGGCACCTGGATCCTGCGGGCACGGCCTACCACGTGGCGGTGGAGCTGCAGCTGGGCGGCACGCTGGATGCGCAACGGCTGCACACGGCCCTGGAGCGCCTGGTGGCACGCCACGATGCGCTGCGCACCGTGTTCCTGCCTGCCGCCGACGGGTCGGCCCGGCAGCATGTGCTGGATAGCGGCGGCCTGGAGTTCCAATGGCTGGACCTGGACCACGAGCCGCAGCGTGCCCATGAAGAGGCACGCCGCCTGCACGCCAGGCCCTTCGACCTGGGCAAGGGCCCGCTGCTGCGTGCGCTGCTGATGCGGCTTGGGCCGGATGACCACCGTCTGGTGCTGGTCATGCACCACATCGTGTGCGACGGCGTATCCCTGCAGAACCTGCTGGACGAGCTTGCGCAGCAATACCTCCATCTGGGTGATGCGGCGGCGGCCGCCGAGCCCGCTGCCCCCGCATTGCAATACGCCGACTACGCAGCCTGGCATGCGGCCTGGCTGGATGGCGGCGTGCGCCAGCGGCAACTGGCCTACTGGCGCGGGCAACTGGGCAGCGAGCATCCCGTGCTGGCCTTGCCCAGCGACCGGCCGCGCGCAGCCGTGGCCCGCTACTCGGCTGCCCGGCATGGCTTCGCGCTGCCTGCGCCGCTGGTGGACGCGTTGCGCGCGCGTGCCGCCGAAGCCGGCGCCAGCCTGTTCATGGTGCTGCTGGCAGGCTGGCAGGCCGTGCTGCACCGCCATACGGGCCAGCAGGTGCTGCGCCTGGGCGTGCCCGTGGCGGGCCGCCAGCATGCGGGCACGCAGGGCCTGATCGGGTTCTTCGTCAACACCCTGGTGCTGCAGGCCGAGGTCGATGGCCGCACCCCGCTGGCCCAGGTGCTCAATGCGGCCAGGCGCGCCACGCTGCAGGCCCAGGAGCACCAGGACCTGCCTTTCGAGCAACTGGTGGAAGACCTGCAGCCCCAGCGCAGCCTGGCGCATCCACCGCTGTTCCAGCTGATGTTCAACCATGTGCATGAGGACTTGCGCGGCTTCGAGCGCATGACGGGCTGCATGGCCGAAGCGGCTTCCGTGCCCGGAGGCACGGCGCAGTTCGAGCTGTCCCTGGAAGTGCGTGAACGCGCAGGCGGCGCCGTGCGCGTGGGCATGGACTATGCGGCCGAGCTTTTCCTGCCCGCCACCATGGAGCGCCTGGGCCAGCACTATCTGCGCATGCTCGAGGCCCTGGCCCATCACCCCGAGGCCACCGTGGGCGAGGTGGATCTGCTGTCCGATGAAGAGCGCGCACAGCTGGCGTCCTGGCAGACCGGCCAGGGCGGGCAGGGCGGGCAGGGCGGCTATGCCGTGCCCGAGCTGGTCCATGCCGCATTCGAGCAGCAGGCGTGTCGCAACCCGCAGGCCACGGCCCTGGTCTTTGGAGAAGACTCCTGGAGCTATGGCGAACTCAATGCGCGTGCCAACCGCCTGGCCCACCATCTGATCGCGCACGGTGTGCGGCCCGAGGTCCAGGTCGGCATTGCCATGGAGCGTTCGCTGGAAATGGTGGTCGGCCTGCTGGCCATCCTGAAGGCCGGCGGCGCCTATGTGCCCATGGACCCCGAGCACCCGGCCGAACGCCTGCGCTATATGGCCGACGACAGCGGTATCGGCCTGCTGCTGACCCAGTCGGGCCTGGTCGCACGGCTGCCGCCAGCGCTGCAGCCGCTGTGCCTGGCGGTGGACGCCATCGATCTGTCCTCCCGTCCGGCCCATGACCCGGGCGTCGCGCTGCACGGCGAGAACCTGGTCTACGTCATCTACACCTCGGGCTCCACCGGCCGCCCCAAGGGCGCGGGCAACCGCCACCGCGCGCTGTGCAACCGCCTGGCCTGGGGCCAGCAGCACCAGCCGCTGGCCGCGCAGGACACCGTGCTGCAGAAGACGCCGTTCAGCTTCGACATCTCGTTCTGGGAGTTCTTCTGGCCGCTGTCCACAGGCGCCCGGCTGGCGCTGGCTGGGCCCGGGGAGCATCGCGATCCTGCGCGTATCGCGGCCCTGGTCGAGCGCCATGCCGTCACCTGCATCCACTTCGTTCCGTCCATGCTGCAGGCCTTTCTGTCCAGCGGCCATGCCCCGTCCTGCACAGGACTGAAGCACATCGTCTGCAGCGGCGAGGCCCTGCCGGCCGAGCTGCGCGACCGCGCACTGGCCCTGTTGCCGGGCGCGCGCCTGCTCAACCTCTACGGGCCGACCGAAGCCGCCATCGAGGTCACCTACCACGACTGCCGCGAGCCTGGCCCGCAGGCCGTGCCCATCGGGCGGCCGCTGGGCAACGTGCAGGTGCACATCGTCGACGCCGGCCTGCAGCCCGTGCCGCGCGGCGTGGCCGGCGAGCTGCTGCTGGGCGGCCTGGCGCTGGCGCGCGGCTACTGGGGCCGGCCCGCGCTCACGGCCGAGCGCTTTGTGGCCAGCCCTGCGGCGCTGGCCGGCGAGCGTGCCTACCGCACGGGCGACCTGGTGCGCTGGAACGAGCACGGCGAGATCGAGTACCTGGGCCGGCTGGACCACCAGGTCAAGATCCGTGGCTTCCGCGTGGAACTGGGCGAGATCGAAGCCGCCCTGCTGGCCGTGCCAGGCCTGCGCGAGGCGGTGGTGGTCGCAGACTCTGCCGAAGGCGGCAGCCGGCTGGTGGCCTACCTGGCCGGTGAAGGCGCCGCGCTGCAGGACCTGGCTGCACTCAAGGCGCAGCTGGGCCGCAGCCTGCCCGACTACATGGTGCCCTCCCTCTTTGTGCGCCTGGACGCGCTGCCGCTCAACAGCAACGGCAAGGTGGACCGCAAGGCGCTGCCGGCGCCCGCGCCCCTGCCTGCATCGGGCGATGGTGCGCAGCCGTTCGAGGCGCCCGAAGGCGGTGTGGCCGAGACCATTGCCACCATCTGGCGCGAGCTGCTGCAGCTCGAACGCATAGGCGCCAACGAAAGCTTCTTCGACCTGGGCGGGCATTCGCTGCTGCTGATACGCGCGCACCGGCGGATCGAGGATGCGCTGGGCAGCGGGCTTTCTGTGATCGACATGTTCCAGCACCCGACCGTGGCCACGCTGGCCCGCCGCATCGAGGCGCAGCGCGGCGCGGGGGCGGCCCAGGAAGGACTGCAGGACCAGCAGGCCGACGCACGCGCCCAGCGCCGCCGCGCCGCGCTGCTGGGCCGCCGTGGTCTGACCGAGGAGGTGAACTGATGCGTGCTCAGGATGCGGGCTACAGCGGCGTGGAGATCGCCATCATCGGCATGGGCGGGCGCTTCCCGGGCGCGGACAGCGTGGACGCGCTGTGGCGCAACATCCGCGAAGGCCGCGAATCCGTGACCGCCTTCAGCGACGAGGCCCTGCGCCACCAGGGCACGGAACAGGCCCTGCTGGACGATGCCGCCTGCGTGAAGTCCGGCGTGGTGCTGGAAGGCCTGGACTGGTTCGATGCCGGCTTTTTCGGCTACACGCCGCGCGAGGCCGGCCAGATCGATCCCCAGCAGCGCGTCTTCCTCGAATGCGCCTGGCAGGCGCTGGAGCATGCGGGCTATGACGCCGAGCGGCTGGACGTGGCGGCCGGCGTGTTCGCGGGTGCGGGCGCCAATCTCTACCTCATGCGCCATCTGCTGGGACGGGCCCGGTGGAGCGGCGGCATCGCCGAGCTGATCGCCCTGCTCAACGGCAACGCGGCCGACGCCCTGTGCACGCGCGTGGCCTACAAGCTCAACCTGCGCGGCCCGGCCGTGACCGTGCAGACGGCCTGCTCCACCTCGCTGGTGGCCGTGCACATGGCCTGCCAGTCCTTGCTGGGCATGGAGTGCGACATGGCCCTGGCCGGCGGGGTGTGGCTCAACCTGCTGCAGGGCGCGGGCTATCTGCACCAGCCGGGCGCTATTCTGTCCTCGGACGGCCATTGCCGCGCCTTCGATGCGCGCGCCGACGGCACCATGCTGGGCAGCGGCGCAGGCGTGGTCGTGCTCAAGCGCCTGGACGAGGCACTGCGCGACGGCGACACCGTCCATGCCGTGATCCGGGGCAGCGCCGTGAACAACGATGGCGCGCGCAAGATCGGCTACAACGCGCCCAGCGTGGACGGCCAGGCCGAGGCCATACGCGCCGCCCAGGCCATGGCCGGCGTCGATCCCGCCTCAGTGGGGTATGTCGAGGCCCATGGCACGGGCACCACGCTGGGCGATCCCATCGAGATCGCGGCGCTGACCCAGGCCTTTGGCGGGGCTGGGGGACTGACGGGGCGTGCGCCCGGTCACTGCGCCCTGGGATCGGTCAAGACCAATGTGGGCCACCTGGACGCCGCTGCCGGAGTGACCGGCCTGATCAAGGCCGTGATGGCGCTGCGCCACCGCACCCTGCCGCCCAGCCTGAACTTCTCCACGCCCAACCCGCGCGTGGACTTCGCTGGCAGCCCCTTCCGCGTCCAGACCACGGCGCAGGACTGGCCTGCCGGCCCGCTGCCCCGGCGTGCCGGCGTGAGTTCCTTCGGCATGGGCGGCACCAATGCGCATGTGGTGCTGGAGGAAGCTCCGGCCACGCTCCCTGCCGATCCATCGGAAAGCGCAGGGCGAACGCCCCAATTGCTGCTGCTGTCGGCGCGTACGCCGCAGGCGTTGCAGGCCTCGGCCAGCCAGCTGGCCAGACATCTGGAGCAGCACCCGGGCATGGCCCTGGCCGATGTGGCCCACACCCTGCGTGTGGGCCGCAAGCGCCATGCGCATCGGCTGGCCGTGCTGGCCCATGGAGTGACCCAGGCCATCGAGGCGCTGGACCATCCGGCGCCCCTGGTGCATTTCACGGGCAGCGTGCTCTCGCCCCAGCCCGGCCTGGCCTTTCTGTTCCCCGGCCAGGGCGCCCAGCACGCAGGCATGGCGCGCAGCCTGCATGCGCAGGAGCCGGTGTTCCGCGACATCGTGGACCGCTGCTGCGAGAGGGTGAGGACGCAGACCGGCATGGACCTGCGGCCCTGGCTGCTGGCGCAGGCCGACGATGCCCGGGCCGCGCAGGCGCTGGCGCGCACCGAGGCCACGCAGCCTGCGCTGTTCATCGTCGAGTACGCCATGGCGCGGCTGTGGATGTCCTGGGGCCTGCAGCCCGAGGCCATGCTGGGCCACAGCATCGGCGAGTATGTGGCGGCCTGCATCGCCGGGGTCTTCTCGCTCGACGATGCGCTGGACCTGGTGGTCGCGCGCGGCCGCATCATGCAGGCCACCGAGCCCGGCGCCATGCTGGCCGTGGGCCTGCCTGAGGCCGCGCTGCAGGCCTGGCTGTGCCGGGGCTGCGATCTGGCCGCCGTCAATGCGGCCGATCTGTGCGTGCTCTCGGGCCGGCCCGACGCCATTGCGGCCGCCGAGCAGGCCCTGGCCGGCACGGGCGTGCTGCTGCGCAGATTGCAGGTGTCGCACGCCTTTCATTCCGCGCTGCTCGATCCCGTGCTCGACGCCTTTGCGCACCAGCTGGCCAGCGTGCGGTTCAACCGACCTGCCATGGCCTTCATCTCCAACGTCAGCGGCCGCTGGATCCGCGACGAAGAGGCCCAGGACCCCCGCTACTGGCTGCAGCATCTGCGCGGCACGGTGCGCTTTGCGCAGGGCCTGGACACGCTGCTGGACCAAAGCGACCGCATCCTGCTGGAAGTGGGCCCGGGCCAAGGCCTCAGCGGCCTGGCCCGGCGCCATCACAAGGCTGGCGCACGCACCGTGCTGGCATCGCAGGCAGCCGCCAACCGCGAAGAACTTCAGGCCGACCAGCCCGCGCGCTGCCTGGCCCAGCTTTGGGCGGCGGGCGTTGGCGCGGCCAAGGCACCGCTGCTGAACAGCGCACAGGGCGCGCGCCGCGTGCCCTTGCCCGGCTATCCGTTCGAGCGCGAATCGCACTGGGTTGCCGCCACGGTGCCGGCCTCTGGGGCCGCTCCTGCTGCTCCCGGTGGTCTGCACGGCACCGATCCCCGGGGCTGGCTGTATGCCCCTGTCTGGCAACGCTCAGCGCCCGTTGTACGGGCCGCCGCGGTACCCGCCGGCGGCTGCATGCTGCTGCTGGCCGAGGCCGGATCGACACTGGCCGAATCCCTGGCGCAGGCCTGGTCCGACACCCAGCCCGCGCCCATGGTCCGCATCGAACCCGGTCCGCTCCATGAACGCCTGGGGCCTGCCCACCATGCGCTGCGCATGACCGAGCGCAGCGACTGGACGCGCGCCCTGGGGCAGATAGCGGCCGAGATCGGCCCGGTGGCCTGCATCTGCGATCTGTGGAGCCTGGGCACGCTGGATGACGCACAGGCGGCTGAGCGCTGCCTGCTCGGCCCGCTGGCCCTGGCCCAGGCGCTGGAGGCCGTGCCTGCCTCATCCGCTGTGGGCGCTGCGGGCGGTCTGCAGATGCTGCTGGTCACGGACGGGCTGGAGGACGTGACAGGGACCGAATCCCTGCAGCCCGCCAAGGCCATGCTCCATGGCCCCTGCCTCGTGATTCCCCAGGAGCTGCCGGGCATGGCCTGCCGCATCGTCGATGTGCTGCCTGTGCAGAGCGGGCATGCCCAAGGGATGGCAGCGCTGGCGCAGCGCATCCTGGCCGAGTTCAGCGAGCCCGCACCGGCCTGCGTGGCCTTGCGCGGCCCGCACCGCTGGACCCGGCGCTACGAGCGCATTGCGGGGCAGACGGCACCCGCCGTCACGCCAGCTGCGCCAGCCACCGCGCCGCGCCTGCGCCGTGGCGGCTGCTATCTGATCACGGGCGGCCTGGGCGGCATGGGGCTGGCGCTGGCCCGGCACCTGGCCGAGCACTGGCAGGCCCGGCTGGTGCTGCTGGGCCGCTCGGCGCTGCCTGAACGGGGTCAGTGGCAGGCACTGGCGCAGGATGCGCAGACGGAACCTGCGCTGCGTGCCCGGCTGCAGCAGTTGCTGGAGCTGGAACGGCTGGGCGCCCAACTGTGCCTGGTGCAGGCCGATGTGGGCAGCGAAGCCCAGCTGCGCACCGCGTTGGAACAGGCGCAGCGCGCGTTCGGCGGAATGCATGGCGGCATCCACGGCGTCATCCACGCCGCCGGCCTGGCCGGCGACGGCTTGCTCGCGGACAAGCGGGCACACGAGGTGATGCAGGTGCTCGCGCCCAAGCTCCAGGGCACGCGGGCCTTGCTGGCCGCACTGGCCGGGCAGCCGCTGGACTTCATGCTGCTGTGCTCTTCCCTGGCCGCCGTGGCGGGCGGCCTGGGCCGCATCGACTATGCGGCCGCCAATGCCTGCCTGGATGCGCTGGCCGTGGCCCATGGCCGCACGGCCGGCTGGCCGCTGATTTCCGTGGGCTGGGACGGGTGGCGCGGCGTGGGCATGGCGGCAGGCACGTCCATGCCCGAAGGTGTGGGCATCGCACCGGAGCAGGGCGTGCATCTGTTCGAGCGCATCCTGGCCGGCCCTGTGCAGCCCCATGTCTGCGTGTCCACCACCGATCTGGAAACGCGTCGCCATGCGGACCTCGCCGAGTTGCTGGACCAGGCCCTGCCTGCAGCAGCGACAACGGCAGCGACGGCGGGGCCTGCGCCCACCCAGGTGCGGCCCGGTGGCATGGCCGGCTTCGTGGCGCCCGAGGGCGACCTGGAGACCGGTCTGGCCGCGCTCTGGAGCGGCTTCCTGGGCGTGGCTCCCGTGGGCGCCGAGGACAACCTTTTCGAACTCGGCGGCGACTCGCTCATGGCCATACAGCTGCTGGCGCGCGTGCGCCAGGCCTATGGCGTCGAAATCCATCCTGCGGCCTTGCTGCGCACGCCCACGGTGCGGCGCCTGGCCGAACTCGTTGAAACCCGGTTGATCGAGGAAATCCAGGCGCTGGACGCCGAAGCCGAGTCCGCCCCGACCACCGCATCGCCGATTTATTCGTGAAGATCGCCATGACAGCACCGCAAGATATTCAGTCCCTGCGCGCCCGGCTCAGCCCCGAGCAGCGTGCCCAGCTCGATGCCCGCCTGCGCGGCGGCGGCAGCCCGGCCGTGCGCGCTGGCCAGGACATTCCACGCCGCGATCCGGCCAGCCCGGCCCTGCTGTCCCATGCCCAGCGCAGCCTCTGGCTGACCTGGCAGCTGGCGCCCGACAGCCCGGCCTACAACCTGGCCGGCAGCCTGGACATGGAAGGCCCGCTGGACGCGGGGGCGATGGCTGCGGCGCTGGACGATCTGGTGGCGCGGCACGACATCCTGCGCACGCGGATCACGGCCGGCGACGATGGCCAGGCGCTGCAGGCGGTGCAGCCGATGCAACCGGACGGGGCCACGTCGCTGCAAATGCCTGTGGTCGATATGCCAACGCAGGCTGCGCTGGAAGACGCATTGGCCGGCTTCGCGCAGACGCCTTTCGCCCTTGACCGCGAGGCGCCGCTGCGCGCCTGCCTGTACCGCCTGGACGCGCAGCGCCATGTGCTGGCGCTGTCGCTGCACCATATCGCGGCGGACGGCTGGTCGCTGCGCATCCTGGTCGACGAGCTGCTGCACTGCTACGAGGCCCGCTTGCGCGCGCAGCCCCCCGCACTGGCACCCATGCCCATCCAGTTCGCCGACTACGCGGCCTGGGAACGCCAGCGCCTGGACGGTGGCGAGCGCGAGCGCCAGCTGCGCTACTGGCGCGAACGCCTGGGTCAGGAACACGCGCCGCTGGAGCTGCCCCTGAGCCATGCGCGCGGCGCCGTGACCGGCGCGGCCGAGGGCCGGCACCGCTTTGTCTGGCCCGCCGAGCTGTCCGATGCGGTGCGCGCGCTGGCGCGGGCGCGCGGCGCCTCTCTGTTCATGGCCATGACGGCCTTGCTGGACCTGTTGCTGTACCGCCTGAGCGGCCAGCGCCGCATCCGCGTGGGCACGCCCATTGCCAACCGGGGCAAGGCCGAGACGCATGGGCTGATCGGCTATCTGCTCAACCTGCAGGTGCTGCAGGTCGATGCCGCGCCGCAGATGGGCTTTGGCGAACTGCTCGAACAGGTGCGCCAGGCCGTGCTGGATGCGCAGCAGCATGCGGACCTGCCATTCGACATGCTGGTCGAGGCGCTGGCGCCCGAACGCCTGCCGGGCGTGCATCCGCTGTTCCAGGTCAAGTGCACGCAGCAGGACGCCATGGAGCGCGAGCGCAGTGCCGCCGGCGTGCGCGTGCGCATGCAGACACTGACGGCAGGCCAGGCGCATTTCGACCTGAGCCTGGACTTCACCGACCGGGCCGAGGGCATCGAATGCGTGTTCATCCACGACACGGGCCTGTTCGATGCGCAGCGCATTGCCGTCTTCGCGGACAGCCTGACCCGCTGCGCCCGGCAGGTGGTGGCCGCACCCGATGCCGCGCTGGCGGCCATTGCGCTGGCCGACCCGGTTGACGTGGCTGACGGCGGCGAGGCTCCCCAGGCCGCAACCGTGCTTGCGCTGTGGAATGCCGCTGTTGAACGCCAGGGCCTGGGCATGGCGCTGCGCGCCGAAGCGCGCACCGCATCCTTCGTGCAGTTGGACCGCGCGGCCAACCGCCTGGCCGCGCAGCTGCGCGCGCAGGGCCTGGGACAGGAAACCCGCATCGGCGTGCTGGCGCCGCGTTCGCCCGAGCTGGTGCTGGGCATGCTGGCCGTGCTCAAGGCCGGCTGCGTCCATGTGCCGCTGGACCCCGAGCTGCCGGCCGAGCGCCTGGCCTACCAGATGCACGACTGCGGTGCACGCCTGCTGCTGGCGGCGCAGCCCGTGGCGTGGCAGCCGGCGATTCCTGTCTGGCCGCTGGCACTTTCCGACGACATGGAGCCTGAAGCCACCACGCAGGAGCCCGTCACGCTCCACCGCGACCAGGCCGCCTACCTCATCTACACCTCGGGCTCCACGGGCCAGCCCAAGGGCGTGGTGATCAGCCACGGCGCGCTGGCCAACTATGTGCAGGGCGTGCTGGCCCGGCTGGACCTGCCGGCCGGCGCCTCCAGCATGGCCATGGTGTCCACCGTGGCCGCCGACCTGGGGCATACGGTGCTGTTCGGCGCGCTGTGCTCTGGGCGCCTGCTACACCTGATGGCCCCTGAGCGCGCCTTCGATCCCGATGCCTTTGCGGACTACATGCACACGCACCAGGTCGATGTGCTCAAGATCGTGCCCAGCCATCTGCAGGCCCTGCTGAACGCTGCCCGACCCGCGCAGGTTCTGCCACGCCATTGTCTGGTGCTGGGGGGCGAGGCGACGGGCTGGGCGCTGCTGGAGCGCATCACCGCGCTGCAGCCCGCTTGCCGCGTGCTCAACCACTACGGCCCCACCGAGACCACGGTGGGCACGCTGACCCAGTCCGCAGACCAGGCCGACCGTGCAGCCGCCAGCCTGCCCATGGGCGTGCCGCTGGGCGGCACCGTGGCCCATGTGCTGGATGCGGCGCTGCAGGCCGTGCCTGCGGGCCTGCCGGGCGAGTTGTTCATTGGCGGAGCGGGTCTGGCGCGCGGCTACCAGGGCCGGCCTGCGCTCAGCGCGGAACGCTTTGTGGCCAGCCCCTTCGAGCCCGGCCTGCGCCTGTACCGCACGGGCGACCAGGTGCGTCAGCGTGCCGACGGCAGCCTCGAATTCCTGGGCCGTCTCGACGGCCAGGTCAAGATCCGTGGCTTCCGTGTGGAGCCCGGCGAAGTTGCCCAGGCGCTGCGCGAGCAGCCTTCCGTGCGCGAGGCCGAGGTGCTGGCTCTGGCCAGCGAAGACGGCCAGCTGCGGCTGTGCGCCTATCTGGTGCGCGAACCGGACCAGCCGGGCGACCATGACGGCCTGCGTGCAGCGCTGGGCGCCCGGCTGGCCGACTACATGCTGCCAGCGCACTTTGTCGATCTGCCTGCCATGCCGTTGACGGCCAACGGCAAGCTTGACCGCCGCGCGCTGCCAGCTCCTGTGCCGCAGGCGGCAACGGCTGCCACCTACGGGGGCCAGGCGCCCCAGGGAGCCACCGAGCAGCTGCTAGCCGAGATCTGGGCGCAGGTGCTGCGCACCGAGGCGCCCGGCCGCCATGACAACTTCTTCAGCCTGGGGGGCGACTCCATCCTGGCGCTGCAGATCGTGGCGCGCGCACGCAAGCGCGGCCTCAAGCTCACGCCCAGGCAGCTCATGGAGCAGCAGACCATTGCCGCGCTGGCCGCAGCCACGGGCGGTGCCGTGGCGGCCGCACCAGCTGCGCCCACCGCCCCGGCAGCCCCGGCCGCTGAAGCCGGTGCAGCATTTGGCCTGACGCCTGTGCAGCACTGGTTCTTCGAACAGGCCTTTGCGCAGCCCCACCACTGGAACCAGTCTGTGCTGCTGACTTTGGGCGAGGTGCCGGACCTGGCGCGCCTGCGCACGGCGGTCGATGCCGTGGTCACCCAGCATGAGGCGCTGCGCCTGTGCTTCGCCTGCAAGAACGGGCGCTGGACGCAGTGCGTGGGTGCCACCCCCGCGCAGGCGCCGTTCGAAACCCAGGACCTGTCGGCCGAGCGTGACGCGGGTGCGGCCATTGCGCGCACCGCCGCAGCGCTGCAGACGACGCTGAGCCTGGAGCGGCCATTCAAGGCCGTGTGGCTGGATCTGGGCGGCACGCGCTCGGGCCGGCTGCTGCTGATCGCCCACCATCTGGTGGTGGATGCCGTCTCCTGGCGCATCCTGGTCGAGGACCTGCAGACCGCCTATGCGCAGCTGGGCAAGGCCCAGGCTGTCGATCTCGGCCCGCGCACCAGCGCCTTCCGGGAATGGACGCAAGCGCTGCAGTCGCGCGCCGCACAGTCCGCAACGCAGGCCGAACTGGCCCATTGGACCGAGACGCTGGCGCAGGCCGGCGCGCCGCTGCCCGGCCACGCCGCAGGCAGCAACACCGTCGCGGACACGGTCACGGTGGAGTGCAGGCTGGGCGAGGACCTGACCGAACAATTGCTCAGCGAAGTGCCGCCGGCCTACCGCACCCAGATCAACGACGTGCTGCTGACGGCTCTGGCACGCACGCTGTGCGCCTGGGACGGGCGCGACAGCGTGCTGGTCGAACTCGAAGGCCATGGGCGCGAGCCCTGGAGCGAGGACATGGACCTGGCCCGCAGCGTGGGCTGGTTCACCACGCTGTACCCGGTCTGCCTGCGACCGGGTGCCGACGCCGAGCCGGGCGCGGGCCTCAAGGCCATCAAGGAGCAGCTGCGCGCCGTTCCCGGCAAGGGCCTGGGCTACGGGCTGCTGCGCCATCTGGCCCCCCAAGGAACGCAGCTCCCGAAGCTGCAGCCGCAGCTCACCTTCAACTACCTGGGCCAGCTGGACCAGGCGCTGGACGGTGGCCTGGGCTGGCGGCTGGCGCGTGAGCCGGTGACCGGCCAGCGCGCACCGCAATCGTCGCGGCGCGCCTGGCTGGAAGTGGTGGCCTGCATACAGCGCGGCGAGCTGGTGCTGCAGTGGCACTACAGCGCAGCCGTGCACGATGGGGCGACGGTGCAGGGTCTGGCCGATAGCTTCCTGGGCGAGCTGCAGGCGCTGATCGCGCACTGCGTGGACGGCGGGCGCGGCGTGACGCCCAGCGATTTCCCGCTGGCCGGGGTCTCGCAGCAGCGGCTGGATGCGCTGGCTTTGCCGCTGGACAGCCTGGAGGATCTTTATCCGCTGACACCCACCCAGGCCGGCCTGATGTTCCACAGCCTGTCCGATACGCAGGAGACGGTCTATGTAAACCAGCTGCAGATGGACGTGGACCGGGTAGACCCTGCGCGCCTGCGCGAGGCCTGGCAGTCGGCCAGCGACCGGCACGAAATACTGCGCACCGGCTTTCTCGACGGGCAAGGCCTGCTGCAGTGGGTGGCACGCCGAGCAGACCTGCCCTGGACCGAACATGACTGCAGCGGCCAATCCGATGCCGCGCAGGCTGCCGCGGCGCTTGCTTCGAGCGAGCGCGAGCGCGGCTTCGACCTCGCGCAGCCGCCGCTGATGCGTCTCGCGCTCGTGCGACTGTCCGCTCAGAGGCACAGGCTGATCTGGACCCGCCACCATCTTCTGCTCGACGGTTGGAGCAGCTCGCAACTGCTGTCCGAAGTTCTGCAGCATTACGCGGGCGACCGGCCCGCAGCTCCTGCGCGGCGCTACCGCGACTTCATTGCCTGGCTGGGTAGACGCGATCCGCAGGCGGGTCAGGCCTGGTGGCGTGAACAGCTTGCGGCGCTGCCGGCTCCCACGCGCCTGGCGCCGGCCATGGGAGCTCACGACAGGCGGGGAGCATCGATCGCAACGGGCCATGCCACGCTGGACGTGGCGCTGGACCGGCCGGCCACGCAGGCGCTGATGCGCTTTGCGCGCGAAGAGCGCGTGACGCTGTCCACGCTGGTGCAGGCGGCATGGAGCCTGCTGCTGTCGGCCTGCACGGGCCAGCCAGCCGTGGTTTTCGGCTCGACGGTGGCGGGCCGGCCTGCCGAACTCGATGGCGCCGAGCGGACGCTGGGGCTGTTCATCAACACCTTGCCAACGGTGGTCTGTGTCGATGCGGGCCGCGATGTGGGCGACTGGCTGCGTGCCCTGCAGTCCAACGGTGTGGCCGCGCGCGAGCATGAGCACACGCCGCTGTACGAGATACAGCAATGGGCAGGCGCTGGTGCCGAAGGCTTGTTCGACAGCATCGTCGTCTTCGAAAACTATCCGCTGGGCGAGGCGCTGTCACAGGCTGGTGGCGCAGGCGTCGTGCTGGAAAGCGTGCGCAGCAGCGAGCAGACCCACTACGCCATGACCGTGGTCGTGCACCAAAGTGACAGCCTGCGCCTGGGGCTGGACTATGCGTGCGCGCAGTTCAGCGAAGCGCAGGTCCGGCAGTTGTCGGACCGCCTGCTGTATCTGCTGCTGCAACTGGCCGCGTCCTCTGGCCGCCGCGTGGGTCAAGTGGTGCCCGCCGAGCCGGCCGAAACCGCAACGCTGGCCCAACGCGGCAGGCCGCAGCCATGCCTGGCTCCGGCCCAACCGCTGCACCAGCGCTTCGCGGCCCAGGCCCATCTTCACCTCTCAAGGCCGGCACTGGCTTTTGGCCCGTACTCTCTGAGCTACGCCGAACTCGACGCCCGGGCCAACCGCCTGGCTCACCGCCTGATCGCCCTGGGCGTGCGCCCGGAGACCCGCGTGGGCATTGCCATGCAGCGCTCGGTGGAGATGGTGGTCGGCCTGTTGGCCATCCTCAAGGCCGGTGGCGCCTATGTGCCGCTAGACCCGGACTACCCTGCGGATCGTCTGGCACATATGGTCGAGGACAGCGGCATTGCCCTGGTGCTGACGCAGGCTGCGGTGCGCGAGCGCATTCCCGGCGCTGTCGCCTTGCAGGTGCTGGAGATCGACACGCTGGACCTGTCGGGCGAACCCGGTACCGATCCGCAGGTCGATGTGAACCCGGACAGCCTGGCCTATGTGATCTACACCTCGGGCTCCACGGGCCGTCCCAAGGGCGCGCAACTGAGCCACCGCAACGTGGCACGGCTGCTGGACGCTACCGATGCCTGGTTCGGCTTCGGGCCTGACGATGTCTGGACCCTGTTCCATTCCTACGCCTTCGACTTCTCGGTCTGGGAGATCTTTGGTGCGCTGTGCACGGGCGGCCGGTTGGTGGTGGTGCCGTACTGGGTCAGCCGCTCGCCCCAGGACTTCCTGGCTTTGCTGCGTGCGGAGCGCGTAACGGTTCTCAATCAAACACCTTCGGCCTTTGGGCAACTGGTGTATGCGGTTGAACAGGAAGATGTGAACGAGCAGGGCGGCGCTGGCCTGGCGCTGCGCCATGTGGTCTTCGGCGGCGAGGCGCTGGAGCCCGAGAGCCTGCGGCCCTGGTTCGACCGCTTCGGTGACCAGAGCCCCCAACTCATCAACATGTACGGCATCACCGAGACCACGGTGCATGTGACGTACCGGGAGATCACGCGGAAGGATCTGGAGGGCGGACGCAGCCCGGTGGGCGTGGCGATTCCGGACCTGGGCCTGTATGTGCTGGACGGCAGCCTGAACCTGCTGCCTGAGGGCGTGGCGGGAGAGTTGTATGTGGCGGGCGAGGGCCTGGCACGTGGTTACCTGAACCGCGCCGGTCTGAGCGCCGAGCGCTTCATCGCCAATCCCTTCGCGGAGTACGGCGAGCGCCTGTACCGCACGGGCGATCTGGTGCGCTGGAACGCTCAGGGCGAACTCGAATACCTGGGCCGTGCCGACCAGCAGGTCAAGATCCGGGGCTTCCGCATCGAGCTGGGCGAGGTGCAGTCGCAACTGCTGGCCCAGCCTGAAGTGCGTGAGGCGGTGGTGCTGGCCAAGCAAAGCGCAGGCGGGGCGCGATTGGTGGCCTATGTCTCACTGAATTCGCCAGCCGAAGACGGTTTGCTCAAGGACCGGCTGGGCCAGGCGCTGCCCGACTACATGGTGCCCTCGGCCATCGTGGTGCTCGATGCCCTGCCGTTGACGGCCAATGGCAAGGTGGACCGCAAGGCCTTGCCCGAGCCCGAGCTGGCGGGTGCGCAGGTCTACGAAGCGCCGCAGGGCGAGGTGGAGCAGATGCTGGCAGGCATCTGGGCCGAAGTGCTGGGCGTGGAGCGCGTGGGACGCCATGACAGTTTCTTCGAGCTGGGCGGGCATTCGCTGCTGCTGGTGCAGATGCTGGCGCGTGTGCGCACCGAGATGGGCACGGACCTGGGCCTGGCCTACGCGCTGCGCCATCCGGTGCTGTCCCAGATGGTCCAAGGCCTGAGGGAGCAGCAGGTCCGGTCCGAAAGCCTGCCGCTGGCAGCGCTGGAATCCTTCATAGACGGTTTGGAAATCGCACCATGACACAGAACCAGTTCGACAGCATTGCGCGCAAATTCGCCCTGCTGCCGCCCGAGCAGCAGCGCCTGGTCTATCGCAAGATGCGAGAAAGCGGCGTGGACATGCGGCAATTGCCGATTCCGCCGCGTACCCAGGCATCGGCGCAGGACGGCCTTCCCCTGTCCTATGCGCAACTGGGCCAGTGGCTGCTCTGGCGCATGGAGCCGGCCAGTTCGGCCTACCACATCGGCACGGCGCTGAAGCTGTGCGGTGCGCTCGACGCCGCTGCGCTGCGCGAGAGTTTCCAGGCACTGATCGGCGCGCACGAGTCGCTGCGCACGGTGTTCGACGTGGACGGGCAGGGCCTTCCCTACCAGCGCGTGCTGGCACAGGCCGAGCCGGACTTCGTGCAGGAGAACCTTGGCGAGGCGGCACCCGCCCGCCAGCAGGTCTTCCTGGAGGCGCGCTGCGCGCAGCTGGCCCGCCAGCCCTTCGATCTCGGCACCGGGCCGCTGCTGCGCGTGCGCCTGTTCAGGCTGGCCGACGATGTGCATGTGCTGACCATCGTCATGCACCACATCGTCTCCGATGCCTGGTCGTTGCAATTGATCGTCAATGCCCTGGTGGACCAGTACCGGGCCCGTGCCACAGGCGCCGTGCAGGCGCTGGAGAGCGCCGCCCTTCAGTATGCGGACCATGCGCTGTGGCAGAAGTCCTGGCTGGACGCTGGAGAGTCGGAGCGCCAACTGGCCTATTGGCGCGACACGCTGGGGAACGATTCACCCCTGGTCGAACTGCCTGCGGACCATCCCCGGCAGGCCCGGCCATCCTATGAGGCGGCCCGCCATCTTGCTTGCGTGCCCGATAACCTGGCCCGGGGCCTGCGCGAAAGGGCCTGCGAGGAGGGGTGCACCGTCTTCACACTCCTGCTGGCCGCCTTCCAGGCGCTGCTGTACCGCCATACGGGGCTGCAACACATACGGGTGGGCGTGCCCATGGCCGGGCGCGACCATGCGCAGACCCAAGCAATGGTGGGCATGTTCGTCAACACCGTGGTCATCGGCACGCAGGTGGGCGGTGGCAGCAGCCTGCGCCATCTGGTGGAACAGGTGCGCTCGGCCGTGACGGGCGCGCAGTCGCACCAGGACCTGCCTTACGAGCAACTTGTCCAGGCGCTGCGTCCCGGGCAGGGTACGTTGTTCCAGGTGATGTTCAACCATGTGCACCATGACGATGCGGCGCTGGCCCGGCTGCCCGGACTGAGCGTCACCCCCATGGAGTGGGGCGGCCAGTCGGCCCAAGTCGAACTGGCGCTGGACATTCTGGAAGGTGCCGATGGCCGGCTGCAAATGCGTTTCAGCTACGCCAGAGAGCTGTTCGAACCGGATTCGGTGGCGCGCTGGCAGGCGCACTATCTGTCCTTGCTCCAGGCCCTGCTGCATTCGCCCGACCAGGCGCTGGGCAATCTGTGTTTGGTCGACGCCGAGCCTCTGAACCGCCTGCAGGGGTGGGCAAGGGGAGAGGGCTCCCGGTTGGCCGACGGCCTGGTCCACGAACTGATCGCCCGGCAGGCGCAGGCCCATCCCGATGCGCCTGCGGTGATTGATGGCGGCGCAACGCTCAGCCATGGTCAGCTGCAGCACCGTGTCGATCGCGCCGCGCGCCTGCTGGTGGCGCATGGCATCGGCCCCGATTGCCGGGTGGGACTGGCTCTGCCGCCCTCGGCCGACATGATCGTGGGCCTGCTGGCCATCATGAAGGCCGGCGCCGCCTTCGTGCCGCTGGACCTGCGGCATCCGCCGCAGCGCCTGGCCCATATGCTCATGGACAGCGGCGCGACCTGTCTTCTCACCCAGCCCGGACAGTCGCCGGAGCTGGATACCGTGTCCCTGGTGCTGACATTGGACGCACCGATGCCTGCAGGCGCCCGGCCTGCGCAGCCGCTGCCGGCCGTGCATGCGGACAGCCTGGCCTATGTGATCTATACCTCGGGCTCGTCGGGGCGTCCCAAGGGGGTGGCCGTGTCCCATGGAGCCCTGGCCATGCATATCCAGGCCATGCGCGAATTCCATGGCATGCAGCGCCAGGACTGCGGCCTGCTGTTCGCCTCCGTGGGCTTTGACGCCGCCTGCGAGCAATGGATGGTGCCGCTGGCCAGCGGGGCGGCCGTGCTGACGGGGGATGCGCGGGCGTGGACGGCGCGCGAATTCGTGGCAAGAACGGCCGAGGCTGGCGTCAGCGCGCTGGACCTTCCGCTGGGCTATCTGCGGCTGCTTGCCGACGAGCTGGGCTGTCCTCTGGAATTGCCCCGGCTTGAGCGTTGCATCATCGGCGGCGAGGCCCTGCCGACCCAAGGGCTGTCGCTGGCCCGGAGGATGTTCCCCGGCGCCCGTATCTTCAATGCCTATGGCCCGACCGAGGCCGTGGTCACGCCGTCCATCTCGGATGTCAGCGAGGTCACTGACGTGGGTGCCCATGCGCCCATAGGCCGGCCCGTGGGCGAACGCGAGGCCTGGGTGCTGGATGCCGACATGCAGCCCGTGGCGCCCGGCATGGCCGGAGAGCTGTACCTGGGCGGCCAGGGGCTTGCGCGCGGCTATCTCGGCATGCCCGCGCTCAGCGCGGAGCGCTTCGTCGCCCACCCGCTGGGCGAGCCGGGCAGCCGCCTCTACCGCAGCGGCGACCTGGCGCGCTGGCGCGCCGATGGCCAGCTCGAATTCCTGGGACGCGTGGACCAGCAGATCAAGCTGCGCGGCCTGCGCATCGAACCCGGCGAGATCGAGGCGGTGCTGCTGGCGCAGCCTGGCGTGCGCGAGGCCGTTGTCATGGCTGACGCCGTTGGCGCGCGGCTCGTGGCCTACGTGTCGGCGCTTGCAGGGCAGACCGTGCAGGCAGAATCTCTGCGCGCGCAGCTGGTGCATGTGCTGCCCGACTACATGGTGCCCGGCGCTGTGGTGGTGCTGGACAGGCTGCCCCTGACGGTCAATGGAAAGATCGACCAGAAGGCCCTGCCGGCCCCGGTCCAGGCATCGGTGACCTGGGAGGCTCCCCAAGGGGCGCAGGAGGAGATGCTCGCCGGCATCTGGGCTGGCCTGCTGGAGGCCGGGCGCATCGGCCGCCAGGACCATTTCTTCGAACTGGGCGGGCATTCGCTGCTGGCCATACAGGTGGTCGAGCGCCTGCAGCGCGCCGGCTGGCAGGCCGAGGCGCGCGACCTGTTCCGGCAGCCGAGACTGCAGGATTTCGCTCTGACGCTGCGGCCTGCGCAACAGGCACAGGAAGACGGCGCCGCGGCGGCTTCAGGGGTGCCCGAGGGGTGCGAGCGGCTGGAGCCCTCCATGCTGCCGCTGGTGACTCTGCAGCCCGGTCATCTGCGCGCCATGGAGGCCGCCATCCCGGGCGGCGCGGCCAATATCCAGGATGCCTATCCGCTGACGCCCTTGCAGGAAGGCATTCTGTTTCATCACCTGGTGCAGTCGCGTGGCGACAGCTATGTGACCCACTGCCTGCTGGGCTTTGATTCGAAGGCCCGGCTGCTGGCTTTCGTGGAGGGGCTGAACCAGTGCATCGCGCGCCACGACATCCTGCGCACGGCGGTGCTCTGGGAGGGGCTGCCGCAGCCGGTGCAGGTGGTCTGTCGGCAGGCTCCGCTGCGCCTGGAATGGCTGCCCGAAGGCGATGGACCCGTCACCGTTAAACAGCGGCTTGCCGCGCTTGTGGACCCGGCTGAGTTCCGCCTCGATGTGCGGCAGGCTCCCATGGTCCGGGCCATTGCCGCCTTCGATCCCGCGCATCAGCGCTGGCTGCTGCAACTGCCCAGCCACCACCTGGTAATGGACCATACGGCGCTGGAGCTGCTGGTGGGCGAGGTGGGGCTGATCCATCAGGGCCGGCCCGATCTGCTGCCCGCGCCCGTTCCCTTTCGCCGGTTCGTGCAGCTGGCGCGCGACGAGGCCGCGCTCCAGGGCCATCAGGCCTTCTTCTCGAAACTGCTGGGCGATGTGGACCAGCCCACGGCGCCCTTCGGCCTGCTGACGCTGCAGGAGCCGGTGGCCGAGCACCGGCTGGCACTGGATGCCGGGCTGGCGCGCGCGCTGCACGGCTGCGCCCGAGGCCGGCAGGTCAATCCGGCCACGCTGTTCCATCTGGCGTGGGCCCTGGTGTTGGCCCGGGTCAGCGGCACGCAGGACGTGGTGTTCGGCACCGTACTGTTCGGCCGCATGCAGGCCGCGCAGGACATGGGCCGCGCTGTCGGCATGTTCATCAACACGCTGCCGGTGCGCCTGCGGCTCGGTGGCGCAGACCTTGACGGATTGCTGCGCCAGACCCGCGACTGCCTTGCCGGACTGCTGGCGCATGAGCATGCCCCCCTGTCGCTGGCTCTCAAATGCAGCGGCCTGCCCGGCACCACGCCGCTGTTCAGCAGCCTGCTGAACTACCGGTACGGCCAGGGCGGGGATGGGGCGCCGGCCGGCTGGGAAGGCATCAGCGTGCTTTCGGCCCGCGAGCGCACGACCTATCCCGTGGCCATGTCGGTGAACGACCAGGGTGGAGGCTTCACGCTGGCCGCGCAGGCCGCCGACGCCGACCATGCGCGGCGGCTGTGCCTGTACCTGGAGCAGGCGCTGCAGGCCATGGTGCAGGCCCTGGCCGAAGGAGGGCGCACCCGCGCCTGCGGCCTGGACCTGCTGCCGCCGCAGGAGCTGCTGCAGCTGCAGCGGTGGAGCACCAACACACGGCGCTTCGACGAGGGACCGCCGGTCCACCGCATGTTCGAGGCCAGGGCCGCCCAGGCGCCCGAGGCCATCGCCCTGGTCTGCGCGGACCAGGTCCTGTGCTACGGCGAACTCAACCACCGGGCCAACCGGCTGGCCCACGCACTCATGGCCCGGGGTGTAGGGCCCGAGTCGCGCGTGGGCATTGCCATGGAGCGCTCCATCGGCATGGTGGTGGCACTGCTGGCCGTTCTCAAGGCCGGTGCTGCCTATGTGCCTCTGGACCCTGACTACCCCGCCGAGCGCCTGCGCTACATGGTGGACGACAGCGGCATCGCCTTGCTGCTCACCCACGGCCACCTGGGCGCGCGCATGCCGCAATGGCCTGAAGCCGTGCAGGTGATGGAGCTGGATGAGCCGGCGCCCGAAGAGGCTGGAAGTGCCAACCCCGATCCAGCGCTCAGCGCGGAGAACCTGGTCTATGTGATCTACACCTCCGGCTCCACTGGGCGGCCCAAGGGCGCGGCCAACCGCCATGGCTCGCTGCGCAACCGGCTGCTGTGGATGCAGCAGGCCTATGGGCTGCAGCCATCTGACGTGGTGCTGCAAAAGACACCCTTCGGCTTCGATGTCTCGGTGTGGGAGTTCTTCTGGCCCCTGATGCATGGCGCCAGGCTGGTGCTGGCCGGTCCCGGGGAGCACCGCGACCCCGAGCGGCTTGCCGAGCTGATCGAGCGACACGGGGTAACCACGCTGCACTTTGTGCCGTCCATGCTGCAGGCCTTTTTGCAGCATGCGGATCTGGCGCGCTGCGCCAGCCTGCAGCGCATTTTCTGCAGTGGAGAGGCCTTGCCCGCCGAAGCGCAGGCCGGGGTGTTCGCGGGCTTGCCGCAGGCGGGCCTGTTCAACCTCTACGGGCCCACCGAAGCGGCCATCGACGTGACGCACTGGAGCTGCCGCGACGACGGGCGCAGCCAGGTGCCCATAGGCCGTCCCATCAGCCAGACCGGCGCCCATGTGCTGGACGCAGATCTGGGCCCGGCGCCCGTGGGCGTGGCCGGCGAGCTGTACCTGTCGGGTGCGAACCTGGCGCGCGGCTATCTGCACAGGCCGGCTCTCAGCGCAGAGCGCTTCGTGGCCAGTCCGTTCGGCGACGGCGAGCGCCTGTACCGGACGGGCGATCTGGTTCGCTGGCGGGTCGACGGGGAACTGGAATACCTGGGCCGCATCGACCAGCAGGTGAAGATACGCGGCCTGCGCATCGAACTGGGCGAAGTCGAGGCGCAACTGCTGGCCCAGCCGCAGGTGCAGGAGGCTGTGGCGGTGGCGCGCCAGGGGCCCGGCGGCATGCGGCTGGTCGGCTACGTCAGTGCGCGGCCCGGGCAGGCCATCGATGTCCAGGCACTGCGCGCGGCGCTGGCGCGCACCCTGCCCGAGTACATGGTGCCTGCCTTGATCGTGCAACTGGACGCGATGCCGCTCAATGCCAACGGCAAGCTCGACCGCAAGGCGCTGCCCGAGCCGGACGCACAGGCCGATGCCGGCCACGAGGCGCCGCAGGGCCCCGTGGAGCAGACCCTGGCCCGGATCTGGGCGCAGGTGCTGGGCATCGAGCGCGTGGGGCGCCAGGACAATTTCTTCGCGCTGGGCGGGGACTCCATCCTCAGTCTGCGCGTGGCCTCGCTGGCGCGTCAGCGCGGCTTGCAGGTGTCGCCCGCCCAGATCTTCGAGAACCAGAGCCTGGCGGCGGTTGCGCAGGCCCTGGGCGATGGGCGGCTGCCGTCGCTGGAAGGCATCGCACGCCATGCCGCGCAGCCGGTGCGGGCACCCTCATCGGCTGAAGCGCGGCAATGGTTCCTCTGGCGCCTGGAGCCCGACAGCTCGGCCTACCACATCGCGGCCACCTGGACGCTGCGCGGCGCGCTGGACCGGGAGGCCCTTCGCCGCAGCTTCGCGGCGCTTGCCCTGCGCCATGAGGCGCTGCGGACCGTGTTCCCGCAGGGACCGTCAGGACAGCCGCAGGCCGTGGTGCTGGAGGGAGCCCAACCGGACTTGCGCGTGATCGACCTGACCGTCGTCCCGCAACCGCAGCGCCGGGCCAATGCGGCCGCTGAACTCCAGCGGCTGGCCGGGACGACATTTGACCTGGCCGCAGATCCGCCCTGGCGCGTGAGCCTGCTGGCCCTGGGGCCGGATGAGCACCGGCTTGCCGTGGTCATGCACCACATCATTTCCGATGGGCAGTCCATGCAGATTCTGGTCCAGGAGCTGCTTGCGCTGTACCTGGCGGGCGTGCAGGCGGCCCCGCCTGCCGAGGGCGCTGGAGCCCCGCCCCTGGCCCCCCCTCTTTGCTACGCAGACTATGCCGCGTGGCAGCGCGGGTGGATGGGCAGTGCCGAGCATGCGCGGCAGCTGCGCTACTGGCAGGACCAGCTGGGCGGCGAACACCCCCTGCTGCAACTGCCCGTGGACCATCCGCGGCGCGCCGACGGCCGCTACGAGGCCGGGGAGTGGCAATTCGAGCTGCCCGACACCCTCGCGCGGCAGCTGCATGCCGTCGCGCGTGCCCAAGGCACGACCCTGTTCACGGTGCTGCTCACGGGCCTGCAGATCCTGCTGTATCGCTACAGCGGACAGCAGGACATCCGCGTGGGCGTGCCGATCGCCAACCGCCATCGGCCCGGTGCGGAGGGCATCGTCGGCCTGCTGGTCAACACTCAGGTGCTGCGCGGCCAAGTGCATGACGGCCTGACGCTGGACGAGGCGCTGGCACGGGCCGGCGAGACCGTCCGCGGGGCGCTGGCCAACCAGGACCTGCCTTTCGAGCAACTGGTGGAGGTGCTTCAGCCGCAGCGGCAATTGGGCACGCATGCGCTGTTCCAGGTCGTGCACAACCATCAGCGTGCGCAGGCGATGGAGAAGGCCCGCTCTCTGCCCGGCCTGGTGGTGGAGGACGCCGCAAGCGGTACGCGGGCGGCGCAGTTCGAACTGGCACTGGACAGCACGGAGCTGGTGGACGGCAGCATCCACCTGAGCCTGGTCCATGCGGTGGAGTTGTTCGACCGCGCCAGCATGGAGCGCATGGCGGGGCACTATGTGCGGGTGCTGCAAGCCCTGGCGGACGATGGCGCCCAAGAGGTGGGCAGCTTGCCCTTGCTGGGCGAGGACGAGCGCCAGGCGCTGCTGCGACAGGCTCCCGCAGCCATTGCGCTTCGCGCAGCCGGTTGCCTGCACGGGCGCGTGGAATCGCAGGCCCGATGCCAGCCCCAGGCGCCGGCCCTTCGCAGCGAAGGCCACACGCTGTCCTATGCACAGCTCAATGCTGAGGCCAACCGCCTGGCCCATCGCCTGATCGCCCTGGGCGTACGGCCCGAGTCGCGTGTGGGCATTGCCATGCAGCGCTCGGTGGAGATGGTCGTGGGCCTGCTGGCCATCCTCAAGGCCGGCGGCGCCTATGTGCCGCTGGATCCGGACTACCCGGCCGACCGTCTGGCGCACATGGTGGAGGACAGCGGCATTGCCCTGGTGCTGACGCAGGCTGCAGTGCGTACGCGCATTCCGGGTGCAGACCACT